>Ga0182737_1000001_pt1 | contig 1116760 bp, 860 predicted proteins | sample eDN5th30CBELigOP_FD_128878 | JGI IMG/M metagenome (GOLD analysis project Ga0182737, IMG submission 128878) | Enriched Organic Plus compost microbial communities from Emeryville, California, USA - eDNA 5th pass 30_C BE-Lig OP (version 2) (version 2) ... | reverse complement strand
TCTGACGGCGGCCCTAACAGCTACGAGCACGATCGCCAATCCGGTGTTCCACTGGTACGATGCATCGGGCGCAGTGGTTGCAGGCGGTGAGAACGGGGAACTGAACCTGGGCCACCTGGCAGCAGGTACCTATACTTACAGCGTGGGTGTAAGCGGCGACGGTGTATGCGAAAGCGCAGCGGCCGACCGCAAGTCGGTTACCTTCACGATCAACCCGACCGCGACGGTCGATGATATCGCGGAAGTATTAGTAAATGGTATGGATCCAGGTACGAGTATCTGTATCGAACCAACAGATGAAACCATACTGACCGCAAAATTAAGTGATAACAGTACCATTACAGATCCAATCTTCCACTGGTATAAGGAAGATGGTACACCAGTCGCCGGAGGAGAAGATGGTACCTTAAACTTAGGTGTATTGGCACCGGGTACTTATATCTATAGCGTAGGAGTAAGTGGTGATGGCGTCTGTGAAACAGCCGCTGCAGATAGAAAAATAGTAACCTTTACTACGAAGTACTGTAGCACAGCGCTGACGATTACCAAGAAAGCAGATCAAGCACGTGTGGTTGCCGGTACCAATACCAGCTTTACGGTTACCATTACCAATAATGGACCCGCAGAGATTGCTGTAGGTAAGGTGATTACCCTGGGCGAACGACCAAGTGCAGGATTAAGCATTACCGGTTATGAGGTAACTTCTGGAAATGGAACAATAGCAGGAAGTGGCAATAGTGCTAAGGTGACGACTACCAAGGCGATTGCAGTGAGTGGAACTATTGTAGTGAAGGTGACTGCCAAAGTGGCTACCGATGCACCTGCAACCATTAGTAATGGTATCGATGTATGGAGGCCAGATAAACCGACCGATGAGGATCCGGATGATAAAGATGATACACCAGAGATTCCGGTAGATTACATCAGCAACTTGACGATTACGAAAGTAGCGGATCAGGAGAAGGTAATGGCTGGCGAATCAACTACATTCACGATTACGGTAACCAATAATGGCCCATCTGATATATTGACGGGCAAGGTGATTACCTTGGCTGAATTACCAAGCACAGGATTAAGTATTACCGGTTATGAAGTAACTTCAGGTAATGCAACAGTGGAAGGAAATGGTAACAGTGCGCTGGTAACCACGAGTACGAAAGTAGCGGTAGGTAGTACGGTAACCTTGAAGATTACAGCGATGGTAGCGGATGACGCTCCGGAAACCATCAGCAATAAGATTCAAGTATGGCAGCCAAATAAACCGACCGATGATGATCCGGATGATGAGGATGAAACACCAGAGATTCCAGTGGAATACCAAGTGCCGGAAGCAATGGACGACGAAGCCGAAACTACATCGGGTACAGCAGTGGATATTCCCGTATTGGCCAATGATGTGGAAACTAAATGGCCGTTGGATCCTGCATCTGTAACGATCGTAGCCGAGCCACAGAATGGTAGTGTGGTTGTCAACGCAGATGGTACGGTAACCTATACTTCTGATAAAGGTTATGTGGGAACCGACAGGTTTACCTATACCGTGAAGGATACGAAAGGACGGGTAAGTAATGTAGCGAACGTCATGGTTCACGTAACACCAAACCCATTATTTATACCAAATGTGTTCACACCGAATGGTGATGGTAAGAACGATGTGTTTGAGATTGTAGGTATAGAAGGTTACGAGAGGGTAGAAATCTATGTGTTCAACCGTTGGGGTAACGAAGTATACAGCAATCCGAACTACAACAATAATTGGGATGGACAGAACCTGAATGAAGGTACCTACTACTACATGATTAAGTTGATCAAGGATAATAAAGTAGAGACACGCAAAGGTTGGGTATTATTGAAGAGACAATAGGATATAGGGTGTGAAAGGGCTATCTATCTAGGGATAGCCCTTAAAACAGAAAGCTGCATGAAAGACAAATTATACGGAAAAACAGAACGCGCTATGGATAAGCATAATATCAAGGGATTAATCATTGTACTTGCGCTAGTCTTGGGCTTAGGTAAAGCAAAAGCACAGCAAAATATCCAGTTTACGCAATACATTTTCAACTCGTTGAGCGTGAATCCTGCCTATGCAGGTTACAAAGAAGAATGGTTTGCACAAATGGCCCTGAGAAGTCAGTGGACAGGCATTGATGGTGCTCCTAAAACCGGACAGGTTTCTATCGATGGTATCTTGGGGCAAAGTAAGAATACAGGTGTAGGCCTTCAGATTACTGCAGATAAATTGGGCGCACAAAGCGCTACTTCTTTTTATGCCAACTATGCTTATAGGCTCCGATTGGATGCGGAAGATACGCAGCGTTTGAGCTTTGGTATTGGGGCTGGTTTTACCCAATATGGTTTAGATGGGAACGAATTAAGAGCGGTTAATCCGGGCGATCCGTCTATTCCTGCCGGAAAGATCAGTAGTTTTATCCCCGATCTGAGATTCGGCGTATATTACTATAATCCCAGATGGTATGCAGGGGTTTCGGTAATGGATCTTCTCTCTGGCGACCAGTCAAACAATATCTTTCGTTGGGACGCAAACACCACTTCGAATCTGAAACGCAAACGACATATGTACTTGATTGGGGGAGCGATCTTCGATCTGGCGGAAGATATGAAACTGCGTCCAAGTGTCATGATCATGGAGGATTTTAAAGGTCCGACGAATATAGACCTGAATGCGATGTTGATTTTCGGGGAACGGGTATGGATTGGTGGAGGATACCGTATGGGAGCAAAATTAGGTAAATCTTTCGCGGATGGACAGAATTTGAGAAGTTCCAACGCCATCATGGGCATTGCACAATTTTACGTAACGGAACGGTTGAGGATAGGTTATTCTTATGATCATATATTGAGTCGTCTGAGCTCCGTTCAGAATGGAACGCATGAGGTGACCATTGGATTGACATTCCCGCAAAGTGGCTTCCGGCTGATTAGTCCAAGGTTCTTTTAATTAAATGGATATGCACACTGGTAATGATTTAATGAAGAGTCTGATGAAGAATTTATACATATACTCCTTTTTGATGATGCTCCTCCTCCTCGGATTTGGAGTGCAAGCCCAAGAACAGCCTACGCTTCGCGATCGGGCGAATCAATTGTATAACGAATATCAATATGCGAAGGCAATTCCGTTGTACGAAAAGTTAGTGGATAGTAAGAAACCGAGACTCAGTGATCTAGAAAAGCTAGCCGATAGCTATCGTAAAATGAACAGTTATGGCATGGCCGAAAATTGGTATGTTAGGGTATTGGAAGATAGTACGGCTAACCCTATAAATCTGAAGCGTTATGCAGAGGTATTGAAAGCAAATGGAAAGTATACGGAAGCGAAGCAGCAATTTGAAAGCTATGCAACTAAAACAGGTAATCGTGAAGAAGTAGCTATAGCGATACAAGGATGCGATTCTGCAGTAGTATGGATGGCGAATCCTACTACGCATAAATTGCGTAATGAGGCTGCTGTGAATACTGCTTTGGCTGAATTTGGTGCATATACGGTGGGAGACAAGGTGTTTTATTCAGGCGAACCGGATGCGATTATGTTTAAAAATATCTATGGGTGGACAGGTAATGCTTTTTTACGGGTATATAGTACAAAGCGTTATGAAGATAATTCTTTGTTGCAGCCCAATATAGATTCTGCCATATTCAATAATGAGCCATACCATGTAGGACCGGTTGCCGCGAATAAAGAGGGAACAACATTATATGTTACAAAAACCTATGCGGGGACACAAACAGAGAAGGAAAAGGAAGAAAAGAAACGGTATCGAACAAAGAATCTAGAATTGTTTATCTATACGAATGATAACGGTACATGGAATGAACGGCCTTTTACTTATAATAATGTAAAAGAATATTCCGTAGGGCATGCCGCCCTAAGTAGGGATGGCGAAACGCTATATTTTGTGTCTGATATGCCTGGAGGGCAGGGAGGAACGGATATTTGGTATTGCGAACGTTTGCTCAATGGCGATTGGGGCGAACCAAAGAATGCGGGTTCGATGATCAACAGTGCAGGAGATGAAATGTTTCCCAGTATTACAGAAGCCGGAACATTGTACTTCTCGAGTAATGGATGGCCCGGAATGGGAAATTTGGATGTATTCACAGCAACGGGCAGCAAAGATAGCTGGTCGAAGGCGGTGAATATGCACTACCCCGTAAATTCATCAGCTGACGATTTTGCCTATACAGTTAATGATATTACGAATCTGACGGAAGCTGGCTTTATGTCTTCTAACCGATCGGGTGGTGTAGGTAGCGATGATATTTATTCTTATACTTTTTGGAAGCCGAAGTTTAATGTGATACTTCAAGGGGTAACTTATGATAAGGAGACAGAAGACCCACTGCCGGAAGCAGATGTGACGCTGTTCAGTGAGAAAGGAGAGGTCCTAGCTAAAAAGCAAAGTGCAGATGCGGGTAAATTCGAATTTGAAGTAGAAGTGCAGGCTGCTTACCAAGTACTTGGTGAAAAGGTAGGTTATATGCCCGATTCTGCTTTTACAAATACAAATGGACTAAACGCGGGTGATACCGTGCGTGTTGCATTATATCTAGATCAGTTGAAAGAAGGCAAAACATTCCGTTTGGATAATATTTATTACGATTTTGATAAGTATAACATCCGTAAGGATGCCGCAATCGTGCTCGATGGTCTGGTTAAAATCATGAAAGAGAATCCAACGTTACGTATTGAGCTTTCTTCACATACGGATAGCCGTGGTAGCGATAAATATAACATGACGCTTTCGCAAAAAAGAGCACAAGCCGCTGTTGATTATCTCGTAACCCGTGGCATTGCTCGGGATCGGATGATTGCGAAGGGATATGGTGAAAGTAAGCTCTTAAATCGTTGCGCCAACGGCGTAAAATGCTCAGAAGCGGAACATCAATTGAATAGAAGAACGGAATTCACTGTATTGGAAATGTAGGGTTAGGTTAACTCATAAATAAAAGAGCAGGTAAGTACAAAACTTACCTGCTCTTTTTGCTCTAATCCTTCTCTAATAATCCCTTCCATACTAAAGCACTTAATATAGCACCTACTATCGGAGCGACAATAAATAACCATAATTGCTGGATGGCTTCGCCACCAACAACTAGCGCAGGTCCGATACTTCTCGCTGGATTGACCGATACGCCGGTTATCGGAATACCTACTATATGAATCAATACCAAGCTCAAACCAATAGATAATCCCGCAAAGCCACCATGAATATTTTTGGTTGAGGTGGCACCAAAAATGACCAATAGGAAAATAAAGGTGAGAACCGTTTCAGCGATAAAACCGGAAAGCAAATCATAATGCTGTGGCGATAATGCGCCATATCCATTCTGACCAAGTCCATTACTCGTTAAATCATAACTGATTTTTCCCTGTGCAATACAAAGTAAAATTAAAGCTCCTGCAATAGCACCAAGAATTTGGGCAATGACATAATAAACAGCTTCTTTGGCTTTCATTCTACCTGCCACTACCATTCCAATGGATATGGCTGGATTGATGTGGCAACCAGATATATGACCAATAGCATAAGCCATGGCTAATACCGATAAACCGAAAGCAAAGGCTATACCCAGCAAACCTACACCTGTTTCACCATTCGCGCCCGCAATAACAGCGCTGCCGCAGCCCATAAATACGAGCACGAGTGTGCCAAAAAATTCAGCAAAGAATTTGGACATCTTTTTTGGTTCCATAATTTAAGTTTTAGTTTATACTTTTTGTTTAAAAACGGATAGAACAAATATAATTTTTTTTCAATAAAATTAATAATTTATCTCCATAGGCTTTCCGCTCTTTGCTTTTCATCTTTACACTTTTCGCTTTCTGTTTTTCTCTCTTCTAAATCTGAACAAACTGAACACAGCCCTTCTCTATAGTTTTTTGTTCGTTTGTACTTGAATTGGTGATGTTTTTTGAAGCATTGCTTGAGGCCTAAGCGTGCTGTTCAATTATATTGTATACATAAGGAGCGTCCATTCATTTACCTGTGCTGTGAGAAAGACCTTTTCGTTTTTTATTCTGCTTTTTACATTTATATGGATGTCGGGATTTCAAGAAGCTATTGCCCGGCAAGCACCTGCGGTACCCTCAAAAACGGATACCTTAAAACAAACCATTGATAGTACAAAAGTCATTTATCCAATAAAAGATGAACCTTTTCTAAATCTCGATAAGCCATATAATGGCATCCATTTACGTAAACCGGGAACCATTAAACGGGAAGTGGACTTTGACCCGGTGAACCGGCAATATATCATTCGTGAAAACATCGGGAATACCATGTATCGCCCGCCTCGATATTTAAGTATAGATGAGTATCAACAGTATGAAGAGGAATCGCTGAAGGCACAAACTTGGCGGGAACTATCCGATGAATTTTCGCAACAGGCGAGGCAACAGGGACTGATTCCGAGTATCGAGGTAAATAGCCCAACCTTTTCGAAGATTTTTGGTGGCAATACCATTCGTATTATACCAAGAGGAAGTATAGATGCCACGATTATGGGGCAATTCAATAATAATGAAAACCCCCTATTTAATGAGCGACAGCGAAAGCAATTCAGCATAGATTTTGATCAACGCATTCAAATGAATCTCACAGGTCAGATTGGAGAACGTATGCGCATCTTGACCAATTACAATACAGAGGCTCAATTCGATTTTGAAAATCAGATTAAATTTGACTATAAGGGTAAAGACGATGATATCATTCGGCGTATTGAAGTGGGTAACGTGAGTATGCCGTTGAATTCTTCTTTGATTTCTGGTACGCAAGCGCTTTTCGGAGTCAAGACGCAATTGCAGTTTGGCCGATTGGGAGTAACGAGTGTTTTCTCGCAACAACGCTCGCAAAGTAAAGAGATTACGATTACCAATGGCGCACAAAAAAATGAATTTGCTGTTAAGGCAGATGAGTACGAACAAAATAAACACTACTTTTTAGCCCAATATTTTCGTGATAACTACAATCGTACAATGGCTAATGCACCCCTGTTATTAACGAGTGTGAATATTACGCAAATAGAAGTTTGGATAACCAACCGAAGCAATTCGATTGAGAATTGTCGGGATATCTTAGCATTTATGGATTTAGGTGAGAACAAACCGTGGAATGCTAACTTGACTCAACCCGGTGGATCGGCTTTACCTGCGGCGGGCCCTGTGGGCGATCCGGCTTTTCCGGAACAATCCAATCGATTGTTGCAAATGATTCAGCAACAGTATCCCGATGCGCGGTACAGTGCATCGAACGCTGTAGTGGAAATGTTCAGCAATAGCGGAGCGAACGACAACTATGCTCGTTTAACCAATGCTCGAAAATTGAATCCAACGGAATATACCTTGAATGCTCGATTGGGTTATATTTCATTAAACACACCCTTGAATGGAGATCAAGTGCTGTCGGTTGCTTATCGTTATACAGCCAATGGAAAGGAATATCAGGTAGGTGAATTTTCGACCGATATCCCCATTACACCATCTAATCCACAGGTGCTTTTTACCAAATTATTGAAAAATGAGGTGCTGAAACCTAATCTGCCGATATGGGATTTGATGATGAAGAATATCTATTCCATTGGTGCCTATCGGATAGGGCGTACTAATTTTATTCTGAATGTCTTTCGTTTGGAAGATGAAACAGGGGTAGAACGCCCTGTGATGTATGAGGGGAAGAATACAGCCAATAAATTGTGGCTTCAGTTGACTGGTTTTGATCGATTGAACCCGCAAAATGACCGACAGCCAGATGGCGTGTTTGATTTTCTGGAGAACCTGACCATTGACCCCCAGTACGGACGGATTATCTTCCCGGTGGTCGAGCCTTTTGGTAAAGACCTGGCAGCACTGTTTGCTCCGGGAGAGGAAGAACTGGCGAAAAAATATACTTTTCAGACACTGTATGATTCGACCAAGGTGAATGCACAGCAGCTTTCTGCCAATAAAAATCGATTTTTGATTAAAGGAACCTATGAATCAGAGGCAGGATCCGAGTTTCAGTTGGGAGCTATTAATGTGCCGCCTGGATCAGTACAGGTATATGCAGGAGGTATCCCCTTACAGGAAGGCGCTGATTTTACGGTCGACTATGATATTGGCCGGGTGCGCATATTGAACCAGGCATTGCTCCAATCGGGACAGGCGATTCGCATCAAATTGGAAAATAATGATTTGTTTGGCATGCAGCAGCGTACACTCTTTGGTACGCGGTTGGATTATTTGGTAAATGATCGGTTGCAATTGGGCGGAACCATCATGAATCTTTCCGAACGCCCTATGACACAGAAAGTAAATTTGGCCGAAGAGCCCATATCGAATACCATCTGGGGCTTCGATGTGAATTATAACAGTCCATCGCGCTGGTTGACCCGAATGGTAGATAAAATACCTTTTATCAATACACGTGAAGAGTCTTCTATTTCTTTTTATGGCGAATTTGCCCACTTGATACCGGGCCATTCGAAGGCAACCGATGTAGCGGGGGCCAGCAACGGCGTGAGCTACCTAGATGATTTTGAAAACACACGGTCTATTATTGACTTGAAAGGTGCAACGAGCTGGCAGATATCCGGAACTCCACAAATGTTCCCCGAAGCTGCTTTGAGTAATGATTTGCGTTATGGGTTTAACCGTGCCCGATTGGCCTTTTACAATATTGATCCTGTTTTCTATCGCAATGATAGCCGACTTACACCTCCCAATATCCGTGATAATCTGGAGGAATTATCTAATCACTACGTGCGTGAAGTGTTGGAACAAGAAGTGTTTCCAAACAAATCGAGTATTACTGGTCAACCCTTATTTATGACTACACTCGATTTGAGTTTTTACCCAAAGGTACGTGGGCCTTATAACTATACGACCTCAGGTGTCAATCCAGATGGTACGCTCGCTCAACCGGAATCTCGTTGGGGAGGTATGTTCAGGCAGATCCAAACCCCAGATTTTGAGGCGCAGAATATCGAATTTATCGAACTTTGGTTGATGGATCCTTTTATTTATAAAGCGGATGGTGAAGGCGGGGATCTTTATTTTAACTTGGGGAATATCTCGGAGGATATCTTAAAGGATGGGCGTAAATCAGCCGAAAATGCCCTGCCTGTTAATGGTGACTATTCGCAGATTGATCAAACAAATTGGGGGCGCGTGCCAAAGCTACAACCCATGGTACAAGCATTTGCGAATGATCCGAACGAGCGTGCCCTTCAAGATGTAGGGCTGGATGCCTTGAATGATGCTGATGAAAGAAATCATTTTTCAAATTTCGTTTCACAAGCCAGTGCTGCCCTAAATCCACAACCTCTACAAGAACTACAGAATGATCCTTCCAGTGATAATTTTAGCTATTTCAGGAGTGCTGAATTAGATGCGCAAAATGCAGGTATATTAAAACGCTATGAACGATATAACGGCACTGATGGAAATAGCAAAACACCGGAGCAATCGGAGGCACAAAATGGCGTCGAAACGGCTGCGTCAACGTTACTGCCAGATGGTGAGGATGTGAATCGGGATAATACCATGAATCAGATAGACGAGTATTATCAATATCGAGTCTCCATTCGCCCACAGGATATGGTAATAGGCCGGAATTTTATTGTCGATATGATCGAAGCGCCGGTAGAGTTGGCGAATAAAAAGAAGGAAAATGTGAAGTGGTACCAATTACGTATTCCTATTACCGAATTTGAATCCAAGGCGGGGGATCCGCAAGACTTTAAATCCATTCGGTTTATTCGGATGTTTATGACGCACTTTGCCGATACGGCTATTTTGCGGATGGCTAAATTACAATTGGTGCGGGGTGAATGGCGTCGCTTCAATGCAGAAGGCTCTCCATTAAAGGTTATTGCTGACCCGATATTAAATAATCCAGGACTGGATAATTCTTCGTTACAGGTGGCTGCTGTGAGCATTGAGGAAAATGGAAATCGCCAGCCTATTCCGTATGTGGTGCCTCCAGGTATAGAAAGGCAATTGGACTATGGTAATTATAATACCAATGCACCATTGAACGAGCAATCGCTCTCTTTAACAGTGGATCGATTGCGTGATGGATACGGGCAGGCGGCCTATAAGACAGCTTCGAGTGATTTTAGATCATATAAGCGACTGCAGTTATTTGTACATGCGGAGGGCGATCAACTAAACAATGATGATTTGGAGGCTTTTATAAGGGTGGGAACGGATGGTTTGGATAATTATTATGAATATGCCATTCCATTACAGGTTACCTTGCCGGGGAGTCACGATCCGGAAGCTATTTGGCCACAAGCGAATCGGATGGATATCCAAATATCCTTGTTCCAACAAGCGAAAGAAGCGCGTAATAAGGCTACTTTACCTGATGGCAGTCCGTGGCCCATCAATCAGCCTTATAGCTTTACAGATGGTGGAAATACAGTGACCATTAAGGGGCAACCGGATATCAGTAAGGTTCGTTTTTACATGTTGGGAGTTAAAAATCCATTGAAAGGACAAGGAAATGGCGCGGATGATGGTGCAGAGAAATCAGCTATTGTTTGGTTTAACGAATTGCGATTAACCGATTATGATGATAAAGGGGGGTGGGCAGCAACGGCTCGTTTGAATGCAAAGCTCGCCGATTTTGCAGATGTAACAGTGGCAGGTAGCAAAAGCACGATTGGCTTTGGATCTATCGATAGCCGAATCAATGAACGTAACCGTTCGGAAGATCAATTTTTTGATTTCTCTAGTAGTGTGGAGTTGGGGAAATTTTTTCCGGAACGTATGGGTATTCGAATACCCTTCTATTTCAACTATTCTAGTCAAGTACGCACTCCTCAATATAATCCGCTGATGCCAGATATTGAGCTGAAATCGGCTCTGGAAAATATGACGGAAAGTGAGCGTGATTCTTTACGTCGATTAACGCAAGATTACACAACAAGAAAAAGCTTTAGTTTTATGAATGTCCGTAAATTGAGATTGGATAATGAAAAGCCGGTACATTTATGGGATATCGAAAATTTCAGTTTCTCTTACGCCTTTTCGCAATATTTTCATCGGGACTACTTAACTGAGAAATCCGTGCAAAATAATTATAGGGCATCGCTGTCTTATGACTTTGTACAGAATAAAGACCATTATATCGAGCCTTTGAAGAAGCTGTTCAAAAACCGGTATACGCGCTTATTGGGCGATCTTAATTTCAATTTGGTACCATCGCTCATTAATTTCAGAATCGATGTACAACGATTATATACGGAAAATACATTGCGTACCGGTAGTTCGCCTGATAACTACTTGCCTGCTGGAAATATTGGTACCTTGTATAATAAGAATTTTACCATGACAAGAGCTTATGGCATCAGCTGGAATTTAACCCGTTCGTTAAAGCTGGATTTCAATGCAACGAATTATTCGATTATTGATGAACCTGAAGGGCGATTAGATGGGTTAAAGCGGGACACCTTGTGGGAAAATTTTTGGCGGTTAGGACGGACTACCGATTATAACCACATGATGAACCTGACCTATAATGTTCCGTTAGATAAACTGCCGGGATTGGATTGGATGAGCTTGGCCGCGCGTTATGGAAGCCAATTTGTATGGCAAACACAGCCCTTGCTGGCGATAAATGATCCCAATATGAACGTGGGCAACACGATACAGAATTCACGTACCTGGCAACTGAATCCGCGGTTGAACCTGTTGAGTCTATTTAATAAATTCAAATTTTTTAGAGATGCCCGAAATGGGAAGAGCGCAAACAAAGGGACAGCGATCTTGGCTAATTTTATTTCTGGTGTAAAAGATATCAATGCGGCTTATACGAGAGTGGATGGAACTTTCTTGCCTGGCTATCTAGGGAAAACAAACTTGCTGGGTTACGATTTCAGTATGAATGCACCGGGGCTTGGGTTTGTTTTTGGTAGTCAACGTGATATTTTGGGGCGGGCAATAGCCCGTGGTTGGTTAAGTACAGATAGCCTACAAACACAATTGTATGCCAAGTCATTACGTGAAGATTTGAGTATCCGTGCTACATTGGAACCATTTAAAGATTTGCGCATTGACTTAACGGCGACCCGAATAGAGAATAGTAATTTCTCCACTCAAGTGCTCTATAATGAGGGCAGCAGAACTTTTGAACGGGTCACGCCTGTTACGGCGGGCGACTATAGCATTTCGTTTTTATCTATTGGTACGGCATTCTCGAACAAGGATGAGTTGTTTCGTACTTTTGAACGGAATAGAGGGATTATCTCCCGTCGTTTGGGTCAACTGAACCCAAATTCTGAGGGTGTTTCAGGTGGATTTGCCGATGGTTATGGCAACACGGCACAAGATGTGGTTGTTGGGGCATTTCTTGCTGCTTATACGGGTAAGAACCCAGCTAAACAAAGCTTGAAAACTTTCCCTCGAATACCTATACCGAATTGGCGGATTATGTACAACGGCCTAGCGAAATATCCTTTCTTTAGTGATTACTTATCGTCGTTTGAGATCGTTCACGCTTATCGTACCTTGTATAACATCAATGGATATAATACCTTGATTCGATATGAAGAAAATCAAGGAAGCTCGTCTATCAGGGATGTAAATGATAACTTTTTACCAAAATATCAGTTCTCTCAGATTACCTTGCAAGAACAATTCTTGCCATTGATAGGCTTTAATGCACGGTTTAAAAATAATTTAACGGCTAATGCAGAATATCGGAAAGCGCGCACATTAAGCCTTAGCTTACAGAATAGCCAACTTGCCCAGTTGTTAGACAATGGTTTGGTGTTCGGAGCTGGATATCGGGTAAATAACTTCAGGTTTCCGTTTGGATGGTTCGCACAACGTAAAGTGTCAAACGACTTAACCTTTAAGTTGGATGTAGCGATTAATGATATGAAAACTTTGGTATATCGGTCGGACGCCACATTTTCGGAAGTAGCATCTGGTAATAAGAATATCTCTTATCGCCCTTCCATCGACTATATGTTCAATAATCGTTTTAATCTACGTGTTTTCTTCGATAGCAATGCGGTGAAACCATATACTTCGCAAACCTATGCAACGGCATATAGTAATTTTGGCTTTAACTTAAGGCTATTGCTACAATAAATAAATGAGTGCATATCAAATGCATTCATTTATTTATGTTAAAAGAACGTTTTTCTTAATCAGCTTTTTCTTGATAAAAAGCTGGCAAAAATCAAGGCTATGGATGCTACGTTGCACCTGATTGCAAAGCATTCATGGCGCGTATTGGAGCCGCTCCGCTTCCTCAATACGCTTGTTTCACTGCAATTGAACGTTTCTGCCCTATGCTTTGCTGCTCGTTGCCGCCGTACCCTCCAAGGCCGTTCCGCCACCACACGGGCCCATAAGGCTTGTGCTATTCAGATTAGACATGTTAACGTTGAAAGTAATGCATAGACCGTTCCGAAGCACGCAAATGGCCTAGGTCTGTGGAGGCAGCCATCGGCAGTTGGCATGCCCTAGGACCCTATTTTGCGCAGCTTGCAGCTAGGTAGCAAAAGAGGAAACGAAGGGTTGGTTTGTGTAATGGGGTGGCTCCTTTTGCGGTCAGGGCATGCCAGCCACGAATGGCAGCGGAACAGGCCAGCCAGGCACTTTGTGATACTTTGTTGCGGACCGCGAAGCAGCATGAGTACCTCTAAAGCTTTACAATACACGAATACAAAGTATCGAAAAAACCCGTGCGGTTCCGCACGGAAAGGCCTTTGCGCGCTAAGACAATGAAATTAAATATTGTCAATAATAAACGTTCTATTTTTATATACAATTGCCTTGTTAACACAATGGCCAATTGCATATAAACACAAATTTATCTATGTTTGGCAAAACTTTACACTAAAAAACGTAACAATGAATTTTCCAGCTGACTTAAAGTACACAAAAGACCATGAATGGATACGTGTTGAAGGAGATGAAGCAACCATTGGCATCACTGATTTTGCCCAAGGTGAACTGGGCGATATTGTATTCATTGAAATCCCTACAGTAGGGGCGGAAGTGGCTGCAAATGATGTCTTCGGAACAATAGAGGCCGTTAAAACCGTTTCCGATTTATTTATGCCGGTAACTGCCACGGTTTTGCATATCAACGATCAATTGGATAGCGCACCGGAACTAGTGAATACGGATCCTTATGGTGATGGCTGGATCGTGAAAGTGAAAATAAATAATGCTGCTGAATTGGAACAACTGTTAACCGCTGATGCCTATCAGGAGCTCGTTGGTGCTTAATAGAAATAACGGCTACATCCGGTATATACTTTTTTATTGCATACGATGAAGCATTTTCTTTGGGCTATTTTATGGGCGGTGATTGTATTATTGTTAACTTGTATGCCTATGGAGAGCACCGTAGAGAAAGTGCCAAAATTTGAGGGTATGGATAAATTGGTGCATACCGGATTTTTCTTTGTCTTCTCTGTATTGCTTTGTCGCGGTTTCATGAATAAAAGCGGCGTTAGGGTTGTACAACTAAGTACATTTTGTTTAACGCTGCTTATCTCGCTCGCTTTTGCACTTTTAACGGAGTTTTTGCAGTATCAATTTTTTACCTATAGAAGCGGTGATCGGTGGGACTTTTTTGCAGACAGTGTCGGTGCGGGTATGGGATTGTTTTCATATCTGGTGTTGGTGTATCGTACTAACAACTAGTGATTGGTAACTGGTGATTAGTAACTGGTAGTAGCTAATACTAGTCACCAATCACTGATTACAGATCACTAAAATAATAAATATGATCACGCATAACTACTTACTCATTACAAATCACAAATCTAGGCTTTCTGCTCCCTGCCTTAAGCTTTTCGCTTGGTACCGCCCGTTCTACATGATCCTGTTAATTATTTTGATTGGCGGATGTTTCACTTCTTGTGGCGTTTTTAAAAAGGGCTGCCATTGTCCAAAAGTAAACAGCCATTATCAATCCATTTATTAACACAGAACTTTCTTTGAATCATTCTAAATAAAGCTTACCTTTGAGCCTATTTTGTGCGTATTATGAAGTTAACAGCATTAAAGCCAGGCAAATCAGGGATTATAAAGGATTTTACGGACTTAGATCTTTCTGTAAAATTGATGGAAATGGGTTGCCTTCCTGGAGAGCAAATAACCTTTGAAAGAGTAGCCCCCTTAGGTGATCCCATCGCCATATCCGTTGCCGGATATCAGCTGAGTATACGTAAAGAAGAAGCCGCAACCATCCTTGTTGAGGAATTACAGCATACCATTTAGACGAGAGGAAACGCATTCATGAAAGTTGCATTAGTAGGTAATCCGAATACAGGTAAATCAACATTATTCAATAGTTTAACAGGCCTGAACCAGAAAATTGGAAATTTCCCCGGCGTTACCGTTGATAAAAAAACGGGTGGATGTAAATTACCCAACGGAACTCACATTGAGGTAATCGATTTGCCTGGATGTTATAGTTTATATCCTAAGAGTAAAGATGAGGCTATTGTATTGGAAGTACTCACCAATACGAAAAATCCAGCTCACCCAGACCTGATTGTGGTGGTAGTTGATGCTACCAATTTGAAGCGTAACTTGCTATTGTTTACGCAGGTGGCCGACTTAAAGATACCGGTAATCTTGGCCCTCAATATGACGGATGCTGCCCGGCGAGAAAAAATCTTGATCGATGTCGATAAGCTATCACAGAAGTTAGGTGTGCAGGTGGTTCCTATTAGTGCCCGTCGCAATGAAAATATAACGCTGTTGAAACAGGCCATAGCAGACGCTCCAGCGGTTGCTTTGCAGAAGGAAAGTATCTTGGTGGCTGATATTGCTCCTCATCTCATTACACAAATTAAGGAAGACATTCAGATAGAGGAAGATTATGTGGCATTGTTGTTGGCACATCAACATGAGATGTTAGATTATTTAACCCCAAGTGAAAGTGATCACATTGAATCGCTTGAACAGGCCCATGATTTTCGCCCACAACCCGCACAAACACGTGAAACCATTGCGCGCTACGATTTCATTAGCGTAGTACTCAACGAAACCGTTAAACAGCAGCCAAGAGAGATTAGTCATACTCCAACGGGTAAAATTGATCAATTTTTAACCCATCGGGTTTGGGGTTTTGTTTGTTTTCTAGCTATTTTGTTTCTCATATTTCAAGCTATCTTTGCGTGGGCAGAATATCCTATGGGGTTGATCGAGCAATTTTTTGCTTGGCTCGATGAAACGGGAAAACAATTGTTGCCTCCAGGAATTTTGGCCGATCTGCTCTTCGATGGCATCGTAACTGGTTTAGGTGGTGTATTGGTCTTTATTCCACAAATTGCCCTTTTATTTGCCTTTATTGCGATTTTGGAAGATACGGGCTATATGGCTCGCATCACTTTTTTAATGGATAAGCTGATGCGAAAGGTAGGGCTTAACGGAAAATCGGTTGTACCGATGATTGGCGGATTGGCTTGTGCAGTGCCTTCTATTATGGCTACCCGTAATATTGAGAGTTGGAAAGACCGAATCATTACCATTATGGTAACGCCGCTTATTAGTTGTGCAGCCCGATTGCCTGTATATACCCTGCTCATATCTTTGGTAGTTCCAAACGATAAGTTATGGGGATTTTTTAATTTACAAGGTTTGGCCTTAATGGGGATGTATTTAATTGGTACGCTAGGTGCTGTTGTGGTGGCCTGGGTAATGAAAAAAATCATTAAAACCAAAGAACGCTCTTATTTCATTTTAGAACTACCGGTTTATCGGATGCCCCGTTGGAAGAATGTGCTGCTTACCATGTACGAAAAAGTGAAGACTTTTGTGGTGGATGTAGGAAAGGTGATTATTGCAATATCCATTGTATTGTGGGTGATGGCCACCTATGGCCCTCCGGGTAGAATGGATGCCATTGCTGCAAAATATCAAAGCGAAGCTTATGTAAACCAATACTCAGGAGAGGAGTTGCAACTGATGGAGGCAAGCGAGAAATTAGAAAACTCATACGTAGGTATTTTAGGAAAAACAATTGAACCCGTGATCAGACCGCTTGGGTTTGATTGGAAAATTGGCATTGCCCTGATTACCTCATTTGCAGCGCGCGAAGTATTCGTGGGTACCATGGCTACCATTTATAGCTTAGAAGAGCCGGAAGATGATACTTCAACCATTCGACAGAAAATGCTGACAGCGAAAGATAATATTACCGGACAGCCAGTATATACCGTGGCTTCAGCGTTTTCGTTGATGATCTTTTACGCATTTGCTATGCAATGCATGAGCACCGTTGCCGTGGTGCACCGCGAAACAAAAAGCTGGAAATGGCCATTGATACAGATTGCATATATGACAGCTTTAGCGTATTTTGCATCGTTATTAGTTTATCAGTTATTGAAATAGTAAGGTGGGGCATTTTGACCAGGTCTTGCTACTTACATCTTGTGTCTTGATACTTAACCATGATTGAGAAAACAACCCAAGCACTAGAAAAATATGTTCCAAAAGAAGCTGCTCCCATTCTTGCCAGATGGATCTATCAAGCACCCTGTACTTTCAAGATCAGTAGGGGGCGGTCTTCGAAGTTTGGCGATTATCGCTCTCCATTTCAGGGTAAAGGCCATCGAATTTCAGTAAACCATAATCTCAATCGGTATGCCTTTTTAATTACCGCAGTACATGAATTTGCCCATCTGAAAACGTGGAATGAGCATAAAGCGAAGGCCAAACCACATGGCATTGAATGGAAAAGGAACTTTAAAATGTTGATGAGGCCTTTTTTTGAGGTCGCTATTTTCCCGGCAGATGTTAAAGAGGCTGTATTGGTGTATTTAAACAATCCAGCGGCATCGAGTTGCAGTGATTTGTCGTTATTTCGTGCATTACAGCGCTATGATCAACCTAAAGATGGGCATTGCCGCGTAGAAGAAATACCTTCAGGGAGCACTTTTTCTTTACCTAATGGCCGGGCTTTTAAAAAAGGGGAGCGTGTACGAACCCGCTACCGCTGTGTGGAAGTACAAACTGGTAGGATTTACCTTTTTAGTCCGGTAGCAGAGGTGTTGGTTAGTTGTACGTATTAAGTAGTACGTTATACGTGCCACAAAACTCATAACTCGCAACTCACAACCAATCGCTCAATAAAGCTCCTTCATTAATTTCTCAAAAGCGGCTTTTAAGGTTGCCAATTCTTGCTCTACGACGGATAAGCGAGCCTCCAGAGCCGTGGCTTCTGTTGGCAAATGGCCCTGATCATTCAAGTCTAAACTGTCAAAATCCGGAATACCACCAAAAAGATGCATGTAACGGACCTCTTTTTGTCCAGGTCTCTTGGGAACTTGTATGAGCATAGCCGGCAGCTCGCCTTCGGTCATTAACTTATCGAGGAAAGTTTGTATCTCAGCAAGTGATTCAAACGCATACAGTCGACCCGAATTACTGTTGATTTCGCCCACAGTAAGCGGTCCACGTAAAAGAAGCAAACAGAGAATGGCTATTTCGGCTGGGATAATAGGGTATAATACCCCAATGGTATGCCGATACTTGATGGTGCGGCTTGAGCCACCAGTAGCCGTTGCAACCAATCCTTTTTTCCTCAGCGAGTCCAGAGCCGCAACAATGGTGTCCTCCTCGTATTGAACGACAGGTTTGCGGGCCGACTTCTGATTACAGGCCGCTGTTAAACTATTTAAGGTTAAGGGGTAATATTCGGGTGTCGTTTTGCTCTTTTCCATTAATGCACCTAATACCCGTTGTTCTTCATTGCTCAGTATAGGTAAGGTTATTTTTTGTTCCATGGTTAAAGATAACAATTTTTCGATACTTTGTATTCGTGTATTGTAAAGCTTTAGAGGCACTCATGCTGCTTCGCGGTCCGCAAAAAAGGATCACAAACTGAGGAGCTAATGCTTCTATGGTTAGCAAAGGCTCTCCGTTCTGCTCCAATGCCGCCTTGGTTATTTGCTGTTTGCAGGTTGAGGCACTACCATTGTGGCAAAGAACCCAGCGGCGAGTCTTTGGTACTTTCTTCGGCAAGAAAGTACAATAAAAAAATCCCTACCTTTGCATCATTTACTATGACACTATGAGTTTAGCTAAAGATTTGGTTTTGCCGGGTAAATATTGTCCATCGTTAACAACATATCAGCGGTGGGAAACACGCGAGGTAACCATTGGAGATGTTCCTATGGGGGGCAGGAATCCCATACGCGTGCAAAGCATGACAACCGTAGATACCATGGATACCATCGGTTCCGTTGAGCAGACCATACGCATGGTAGAGGCGGGTTGTGAATACGTACGAATTACCGCACCGAGCATCAAAGAGGCACAAAACTTAGCTGAAATAAAGAAAGAACTGCTTAAACGAGGCTGTAAGGTGCCCTTGGTGGCTGATATTCATTTTACGCCGAATGCAGCCGAAGTGGCTGCCCGTATCGTTGAAAAGGTACGCGTTAATCCGGGTAACTACGCAGATAAGAAGAAGTTTGATCAATTAACTTATACCGAATCTGAATACCAGGCCGAACTGGATCGTATTTATACCAAGTTTGCACCGTTGGTAAAGATTTGCAAAGCATATGGAACAGCCATGCGTATTGGTACCAACCATGGCTCGCTATCTGACCGAATCATGAGCCATTACGGCGATACTCCCGAGGGGATGGTCGAATCGGCATTAGAGTTTATCCGGATATGCGAAGATTTGCATTATTATAACCTCGTTGTTTCGATGAAATCAAGTAATCCACAGGTTATGGTACAGGCTTATCGGCTGCTGGTAGAGAAAATGGTGGCCGAAGGCATGAATTATCCGCTACACCTCGGCGTAACAGAGGCGGGAGATGGTGAAGACGGTCGTATTAAATCGGCCGTTGGTATCGGTACCCTGTTGGAAGATGGCTTGGGCGATACGGTCCGTGTTTCCCTTACTGAAGAACCTGAATTGGAGGCACCAGTAGCTCGAGCATTGATTAATCGATATGCCAAAAGAGCGCAGACAAGCGGCGATTCACCTTATGGCGCCCAAAGCGCTATATCCATTATTAATATGGATAGCCGTCGGGAAGCAGTCGAAGTCAACGCTTTTATTGGCGGTGCCATGGTGCCTCGTGTCATGGCTGATTTGTCGCAAAAGAGATTGATGGATCCCATGTTGTTAAAAGATATGGGTTACCTGTATGATCCTTTGCTGGACAAATACCATATGGGTGATCAATCGGTCGACTTTGTTTACCTGGGCGATAATCTTCCTTCTTTTACGATGCCAGGAAATTTAAAACAGGTGTATCATTACCCCACTTGGCTTCAATTACGGAATAAGGCAAATGCACATCCACTTTATTCGTTAAAAGAGTATGTAGAGGCTATTGAACGTGATCCACATATGAACCTGGTTCACCTAGCTTACGATGATCTTGCCGATCCACTTTTTGAGCGAATAACCATCGACTCCACATTGGTTTTTATTGTTGAAACCCGGCGGGAGCACGGTATGGCCGACCAGCGGCAATTTTTCTTTCGTTTGAAAGAATGGGGATTGGATATGCCGGTGATTATCAAACGAACGTACGATCCGAGTGATTTTAATGGTCCGTTGGGAGATATCATGAGCGCCGAAGAGCCGGTGTCCAAGCTACAACTCTACGCGGCTACAGACATGGGCGCATTACTCATAGATGGTATGGGTAACGGTATTTGGATAGACGCTCCTTCCATGCCAACAGATAAACTGGTATCGGCATCATTTGCGATTTTACAGGCTACCCGTTCGCGGATTTCCAAAACAGAGTATATTTCATGCCCTAGTTGTGGGCGTACATTGTTTGATTTACAAGAAACTACGCAGATGATCCGCAATCGAACGAATCATCTAAAAGGGCTTAAAATTGCTATCATGGGTTGTATTGTGAATGGTCCAGGAGAAATGGCTGATGCGGATTACGGTTATGTGGGGGCAGGGCCTGATAAGGTTACGTTATACCGGGGGAAAGAGGTGGTAAAGCGCAATGTGAGCTCCGCACAGGCATTAGACGAATTAATCGAAATTATTCGTACGGATGGCAATTGGGTGGAGGTTTCATAAAGCCATTTTATTTTTCTTTTTTTACTGCAAAATAAAAAAGAATAACAAAAATAAGCAAAACGGCGAAGATTGTTAAAATGCAGTGGTTTATGAAACGTGAGGCTAACCTGGAAGTCGATGTACTTTAGCTTTTTGGCTTAAAAAGACAATGTATGTATGGCCGACTTGGTCACTGGTTCGTTCTTTCAACTTCCCAACACTTTTCAGATGCGTTTGCTTTGTGAAAAAACTGAATTTGTTTGGATAATAAATATTGTTTATATATATTTGTTATTAGCAATGCCAATTATTGTGTTCAGACCAATATAAACTGATAATCATTATACAAAAAAGATAATAAGGCAAGGTGTTTTGAATTTGAATTTCAATTAATAAAATTTTATACATTATTTGCTTAATCGATTAAGCTTTGTTTTACGATAAAATAAAATTGAAATGAATTGTTTTTGATGATTTTGTTATAATCCTATTTTAAAACCATTAACCTATGTATGACAGCATAAAAAAAGTTAATCTGCCCAAGCCTAAAATAATTTTATTCTTTACGATACTCCTGACTTTAATCGTCTATAAAGACGTTGGTAGTCATCAATTCCAAACGGCATGGGATGACCAATGGGCCGTTCAGAATTGGTACACGGAGGAGGGTTTTTCTGGAGAAAATACTACGGCTATTCTTTTGGAATTTTATGGGGGGCAGTATGCTCCTGTGAACCAATTCTATTATACTTTTTTGCACAATCTATTTGGCTATAACGCTACAGCTTTCCACATGGCTGGTTTAGTAATACACATCCTCACTGTAGTTACTGTTTTTTTTTTCTAACCAAGTTTTTGAAGTATTCAGGTATTATAGAACAGAGCGCAATCATACCAGTCAGTTCAACAACAGTTTTACTTTTTGCCATTCATCCTTTTAACGTTGAATCAGTCGCTTGGCTCGCTGCATCAAAGATATTACTATACGGGCTTTTCTATTTTTTAGCTCTCTATACTTACCTTTTTTATAAAGGATCTGGGAGGAAAGTTTTCTATTTTTTAACACTATTATTATTTTCAATCTCCTTATTTGCGAAAGAGCAGGCTGCAATATTACCATTGACCCTACTGCTGATAGATTTCATTTTATCAGGTTATAGAATACAAAAACAGGATTTGGTTGAAAAACTTCCTTTTGTCGTTTTATCAGTTTTTTTGGGCTTTGTTACAATGTTAGCCCAGTTGAGTGATTATTCTGGGGTGTTATCCGAACGTGCACAATATCCCTTTGTACAACGAATAGCTTTTGGTGCTTATAGCCTTTTCGAATATTTTGTTAAATGTATTATTCCGGTAAAATTAATGTATTTGTACCCTTTTCCAAACCTAATAGGCGAACCGTTGACTACCATCTTTTACTTTTATCCTATTTTCCTATTGTTTTTTTTAATACTGTTTTTTAGATATCACCAGGTTAAATGGCTGTTTTTTGGAGGAGCCTTTTTTATTATCAATCTGTTGATGGTTTTGCATATCGTTCCCATTTCCCGATTTGCAATAGTAGCAGACCGATATGTTTATGTTGCATCTGTTGGAGCATGTTTTCTGATTTCCTGTATTATGCATAAAATGGTGGTAAAAGCAAAAGCACTTTTCCATAAACGTATCATTTTAGCGGGTTGTTTTGTGTTCGCAATGTTTTTAGCTGTTTATGCATATAAGAGAAATTTAGTTTGGCACAGCACAGAAACATTAAAAAGAGAGATTAAATCTATTATTAGGGCTAGACCAGACTATAAACAACTTGAGAAGAAATATCATGGAAATTAAGGAAACATATTAATTACTCGATATAGCATCCTGATCATCTTTCTAGTGCTGTGGAGTTGTATTGAAAGCTTTCATGGTAAAATGCTTAAACGTTTAAATATTATAGTCTTTATGAATTGCACAATGATGACGATGGGTATAAAGTTTAATGTAAATCATTTGATAAGGTCACAGTTCTGGTGACTGCGACAAGTCGATTGAATTATTATAGTAAGAAAGTTTTAAAACAAAAATTATGAATAAAATACTAAAAATAGTCGTGAGTGGACTTGCATGTTTTATGCTGGTCGCAAACTTACATCATGTGATAGGAAATTATGGGCTTTCCACCAACTCAATAAGCCTTCCCATATTTGCTCAAACAGGTTCTGGTACAGGTGGGACTTCCACGGGAGGAGGTGGTACTACCTCTGATCCAGTGCCAACTGCTTGCCCAGAAGCAACGATTACCCCACTTATTGACCAAAAGAATGATGCAAGGTCTTGCAATTGCACTGTGAAGCGTAGAATTGTTGGAGAAGGAAGTACAACAGGTGGGAATATTGAATATGAATACTATACTTTCAGAGGCATTGAAAACACCTGCAAATCCGGGTCCTCAACTTGCAATGCTTTTGCCTGTTCTTCTACACAAACTGGCGGGGGTAGTTCTCCTGGTGGAGATACAAGTAGTGGCGGTTAGTCCACTGGCGGGTAGAATACTAGCATATGAATTTTTAATTTTTAACTGGAGGTTATTATCATGATAACCTCCAAATTTTCAAATATGAAATGTAAATACCATATAGTTTTCCTTTTAACTGTCTTGCTCATTTGTGAATGTGGCAGAAAAGAAAAGAATTATCCTACTGAAGCTATTGTCATAAGGCCAAATTCGGATATTGAAGGCAAAAAGCGGCATGATATCCTTAAAGTGAAGTCTTTTGCAGACTCCATTACTTATGTACCCCTTAGATTGGATTCAAATACAGTCATTGGGAAGATTACTAAAATTCTGTATTTGAGAAATCGTTATGTGCTTTTTGACGCAAATTTAGCAAAAGGTATTTTTCTATTTGATCGTTCAGGAAAGTTGGTTAACCAGATTTATCGTGGAGAAGAACCGTTCGACTTACAATCAATAGAAGATGTTACTGTAGATTATGCTGAAAATAAAATATACGTATATAGTGGTGCTCAGAGTTGTGTTTTTCAATTAAACGAGGATGGCGATAAAGAGCGGACGATTCCGATCTCAAATGGTTACTTTTCCGCCTTCGAAAAATTGAAAGATGGATTCGTATTTTATCGAGAGCTAGAGGAAGTGATAAATGATGATCCATTTAATAATTATAGATTATGCACTGTTGACTCTACTGGTAGGTTCAAAAAAGGATGGTATAATACGGTTCGTAATGCTATCTTTCCGATACCTATAGCATCTGTTTTTTTTAGGCGGATAAATGGCACAGAAAATGTCTATTTTGAATCACCTCAATACGATACACTGCTATGTATTAATGAAATTGAAAATGAATTAGAAGACCTTTCATATATTGATTTTAATAAACCAAATACACCGCGTAAGCGCGTCTTTCGAGCTAGAAATCCAGATGAGTATTTAAGCGCTATCCAGCATTCAAGTTCCATTAATGAGGTCCCTTTAATTACAGATCGGTTTATCCTCGGTGATTATTCCGTAAAAGGGGGGAGAATTTTTGAGTATTATTATGAACGCTCAACGAAGGAAACGATTAGTTTCTCGGGCTGGATAAACGATTTTGACCGTATCCCTTTGGGCGCCGGGCCATATTATTCTTTGAGCAATGGATTGTTGATTACCAAAGTTGATAATGAGCGTCTTTTAGGCGAACTAGAGCTATTATCGCTTAAAGGCAGGGATCTAAGTGATGAATCACAGACCATGCAAGAGATATCTCGCATTGTGACTGAACAACCCGAAGCAATAATTGTCTGTTTATTAAAATTAAAAAAATGACCAATAGAGAAGTTTGCATTTACTCGCTTTTGTTAATCATTCTATGTACGGTCTTCGGGAGGTTTTTAGTATTAACCAATAATATCAGCTTACCTTCCTTTGGCGAACCCCAAACTGTATTAAAGGAGAATGAATCTAAGAATGTTCAGGTTTCTAGAGAAAATGCAAAACTAAATCAAGATATAGTTTTACCTGCTGATGTCGAAATCTGGTCAACCACTGACCAGAATAAAATGTTGTTGAAAGAGTTAGTTAAAGAGGGCAGTTATTCTATAATTCTACGAATCGATGATAAACAATGTATAGATTGTATCACTGCTGCTATGAAAACGATAAAGATAGCTACTGCTGGTTCGAACTCCGTCAGGATATTCGTGTTGGGCAAGTTTCAGTCGCGAAGCTCGCAAAAGTTTTACAAAGACAAATTCAATTTAGTTAAAGACTTCTATACTTGTGAAGACCTCTCTATACCAGGAGAATCGGTACTAACTCCCTATTTTTTGAAGGTAGATTCAGTACTAAAGATAAAGAAAGCTGCCTTTGTTGTTAAAGAGGATGAGAATTTTAATGTCAAAAACTTAAAAGAGCTACTATAATGAGAAAGTTATTATTTTTTTTAGTGTTTTTTTCTGCACAGGGCATTTCTGCACAGACTGTTAATAGTGCGAGAATTTATGAAAATAAGGTTAAGTTCTTAATGACCCGGATTGATTTGAAAGCTTTGAAGGCAGGCAAGGACTATGTTGGACTCATTATGTTTATTAATGTCTCAAAGCGGCCATTAAAAATAAAGGAAATAAATAATGAGTGCTCTTGCTTTTCTGCATCTCCAGATAAAAGGACGATTATGCCAGGAGAAAAAGGCGTAATTACTTATACGTTTAAAAGGCCTCAAAAAGGAGCGATTAATAAAAAATCCTTTATTTTTTTTAATGAAATAAAAAGTCCAGTGCCTATTGTTATTAGCGGAAATTTTATCTAAATCTTCAATAATTCTATGAAACTATTACTTTTTGCGCTCTTAATCATTACTGGAACATGCGTATATGGGCAGTCGCCTTATGATGAAGTGCAGACAATCAGATTTGATCCTCAGCAGGCTTTCGGCGGCGATGTTTCTGAACTGATAGACTCCGTTCAGTATATTCCTCTTGAAACCACAAAAGAAAGCACTTTTGGCGCCATAACCAATTTGCAGGTAAACGACCGGTATTTTGTCTTTTTTGACGCTGATACCAAGGCAATATATGTGTTCAGCAAAGGAGGAAAGTTTGTTGGGAAGATCAATAAGCTTCCGGTTGACGGATGGGATAAGAGCGACTTCTATCCGTTCAGTCAGTTCACATTTGATAAAAAAAACGATGATATCTATGTAATATTTAACGATAGGAAAGCGCACAGAAAGTGGCTGTTACTTTTTAATGTCACCGGTCACTTTATTAGAAAGATAGATTTTACTGGAATTGGAAAAAGTTTCGCTGATCGTTTTGCACCTTTGGATGACGGAAGCTTTCTTTTTTCAAATACCCTTGCTTTTCATCCTTTGGATGAGCAAGCATATTTTTATAAGATTAGGCATTTTAACTCATTAGGGGAACCTGTTCTCTCTATTTTTAAGGACGACATTTTTCTTAAAAGAGATGCATCCAGAGGATATATGCTTTCCTGTTATTCGGGGAATACATCTGTTTGGAACAGAAAATGTGAGTATTCCTTTTTAGTGTTAAATGGTAACAAAGCCATTCGGTACGATATCATTTTCCCTGTCCATATGGTACTTGATTCATCCAAATACAAGGATGCATCTTTTTTTAACAAAATTGAAACCGTGTGGGAGTATTGCAAAGAAAACAAGATTATCGAAGAGTTATCCGCAATTGGTCTTTCAGGAGATTTACTGATTTTCAAGAAGCTTGCAGGGGGGGGCAGTAATATGAGTGATAACTTTATTCTTTCGCTGCAATCAAAGCGTTTCTACTCCTTCGATCATATCACCAGTGATGAAAAATCATACTTTTTACCCGTAGGAAACGTAGAGGTCAGCGCCTTTGAAAAAGGGGTTATATATAATGAAGTGGCTTCTTTCCAAATGTTTGATGCAGCTAAAGAAAGACTGGATAAGCCCTGGGACAGTGATGCTGCTCTTAGTACCTATTTTAACAATGCGGACCGGAACAGTAACCCGGTCATCGTGGCGTTAAAGCTAAAAGACAATTTGTGAAGCTAGATATCATTATAAGAGTCTCTCTTTTTTCATTGGTCTTGGTTCTGATGAGTAATAGTCTTTTGCTTGCTCAGGCGAAAGATACATTACTGATCGGGGAGGTCAAAGGAACGGTATCGGATACAGCTTACCGCATTAAGCTTCAGTCAGCCACAGTAGCAATTTATTTAGAGAAGGATTCAAGCCTTGTCGATTACCAGTTATCGAACGGAATAGGGGCGTTTCATTTTTTAAAACTGCCCTTAAATGTACCCATATACCTGGTCGCCAGTTATGTAGGATATGAAAAAAGAATCGTTGGGTTTACAATACCCCGATCCAAACCCCAACTGGACCTAAAAACCATTGGCCTCACAAGAGGTAAAGGACAGGAGTTACAAGAAGTTATCGTAAACTATATTCCCCCTGTCCGTATGAATGGCGATACGTTAGAGTTCAATGCAGATGCCTTTAAACTTGATAAATCGGCAGTAGTGGAAGACCTGCTCCGGCAGTTGCCAGGGGTTACGGTATGGGGCGACGGGGCCATTACCGTTAACGGCAAGGAGGTCAGCAATGTTAAAGTGGATGGAAAGCCTTTTTTAACGGGCGATCCGAAAGTAGCTACCCAGAATTTACCCAAAGATGCGGTGGAGAAAATACAGGTATATCAAAAGCACCAAAATGCCCTGTCCCGTACCGATTCGATCAGTGAAATAAATATAAGACTGAAGACCGGCAAGAATTTCGGCGGTTTTGGAAAAGTCGGTATGGGAACGGATTTCAGTAACCGTAACGATGCTGAGATCAGCTTTAGTCTTTTTAATCCCCGTTCTCAGGCTGCCTTAGTGTGGACCAAAAATAATGTCAATAAGATTCCAAAGGATGTCAATACGATCTTACGCAATGCCACATACAAAGGGATCAGTAACAGTCTGGAGTATAGCCCAGACTTTGAGCTAGCCGGAATAAACCGGAGCCATGCAGGTGGCGTTGTGTTCCAGCATGATTTTATCAGCGATCCCGGCCTTAACAAGAACAACCGGATCAATGGCGGTTATTTTTTGCGAGATTTGCGGAGCGGGCTAAAAGAGTATTCCAGAACATTGCTGGGAATAGATAATGCCAATTCCTTGGAGCAACTGGATACTACTATGGAAAACATCAGAAGTACCGGTCATTCATTTCATACGCACTATAACCTGAAAAAGAAAGGAAAGATGCTTGATGTGGATGCCTCCCTGAAACGATCGGTCAATGACAGGGATGTAGTTCAAACAGGAAAAGCTTATGATCAAGAAGGAAATTTGTTGAATGAAAACTTAATTGCCAACAAGAGTCTTGAAAGATTAAATCATGCAGCCTTTGATATAAGAGGAGAGCAGGATATATGGACGCATAAAAGCAATAAATTTCCCAAGAGATTCACTTATAGTTATTCTATGGCCTATGGTGACAGGACATACGAAGGAACAAGGAACTCGGCTTTAACGGCGCCATCGAATGACGAAGACAACCGGTTTTATGATCGGTCTTATAACAACCAATCAAATAGTATCGATCAAACCCTGGGATTTACCATCGGTAGCCTGACGCCTCTGCTTTTCGGAAATGGGAAGCTTTCCCGTATTAAAACGACGGTTATCAATAATCTAAAAATTTTTGATAGTGACGAAGAAAATAATGTAGCCGATCGCGACAGCACACTTGCATTATATAAACAAAATACCTATCTTTCCAATAAGAGCAGTTATCTTGCCATTACGGAAATGCCTGCCATGCGCTTTAGCAGAGCCTTTAGCATGAGTCTGGCAAACAGGTATTATAAAACCCTCAATGTATTTTTATTCTTAAGAGGTTCTCTTTTTTGGCAACGGAATCGTTCAAATCATGCGTTCCAGGTGTTTCAAAAAAGCTATTCGGATTTTATCCCGTCTGCAACCCTAAGTTTTGACAACTACCAATTGGGCCGGCATCATGACGTTTATACCGTGAGTTATGCCCGCACCGTTGGTTATCCTGAACCTTCGCAACTGGTGCCGCTGGTAGATAGTTCAAACACTAATTTTATCATATCGGGTAACCCGGATCTGAAACCTTATACCAAGAATGAGATTTCATTTCATATTTCGCACGAAACATTTGCAACGAATGTGTTCAATTATAGCGTAAACGCGTCGGTTGGAAAAATAGCAGAGGCTTTAGGCGACCATGTTACCATTGATGATGCCGGGCGACGGGAGCAGCATCTTGTAAACCTGAACGGCTACCGGTATTTCTTGGCTGGCGGTGATCTAAAAAAATCCATCCGGTATAAGAACACACAATGGCAGTTTTCATTAAATGGTCAGTTCAATTTGCGGAATAGTCCAAACATCATTAATGGCGTGGAGCATATTGCTACTATTACAACAAGTGATGCCGGGTTGGGGGTATACTATAGTTTCAAAGAGCTGCTGGGTTTTGAATTGAAACAATCCTATTTCAGTTACGTTTCAAAGCAGCGAGATGTCTTGGTAGCAGCCTTTCGAAGTCGATTCTGGACTACATCTTTTGCCGGAACGGTTCAGTTTACAAAAAAAATCCGTCTTTGCTCAGATATACAATATAAGCGCAACGCTACTTCTTTTTCAGACCCCATTCATTACGCCATTTGGAATGCCCATATCATCCTACGTGTATTAAAGAGTAACAATCTGGAATGTAAATTTTCTGCAATGGATATGCTGGGGCAAAACAACGTATTAAATAATTTCGGTGATAATAATTTAATAACACAGGGTATTTCTAACAGTTTACAACAATACTATATGTTAACACTGGCCTTTTATCCGAGAAAATTTGGAAAGGCAGATAAGGGTTCTGAAAAATAGGAAGCAATTTTGCAAACAAAGGTCATGGTGCGCCGTGTACAAAGAGGTATCTGTTGTTAGGAATGGTGTGTTGATGTAATGATAATGAAATTAACGTAAACATAGTTGTGGTGATTTATATTAAGTTACTTAGGCCTAAAGATTGGATAAAAAATTTATTTTTATTTATTCCATTATTTTTTGCAGGAGAGTTTTTTAACTTCGGTAAAATTATTTTCCTGGCTTTTGGTACGTTTGCCTTTTCTTGTATAGCTAGTGCCATATATATTATTAATGATTGTCGAGATGTATTTGAAGACCAAAGACACCCAGAAAAATGTAAAAGGCCCATTGCATCCGGAGAAGCAACACGAAAAAAAGCCGCAGTTATTTTTTGTCTGTTAATAATTTTGGGTTTTTATCCTGCATGGCGTCTTAATGTTGATTTTTGTGTTATACTATTAGGGTATTTCATTCTTAATATAACTTATACGTTTTTGTTAAAGAAAATCCCAATCGTAGATATTCTGATGTTGGCCATTGGATTTGTTTTACGAATTACAGCTGGTGCTATTATTGGTGAAGTCTTTCTCTCTGAGTGGATCATTATTATGGTTTTTCTATTGGCATTGTTTCTAGGGATTGGGAAGCGTAGAGATGATATGCTTCTTAAATTGAGCTCAGGATTAGATATGAGGCAGTCTTCAAAAGGTTATAATCTTGAATTTCTGAATGTATTACTCGCTGTTATTTGTGGGGTGATCATTGTAGCTTATCTAATGTATACTGTTTCTCACGATGTAATCAATAGATTAGGAACTCCGTATTTATACTATACATGCCTTTTTGTTGTTGCGGGTATTATGAGATATCTGCAAATTATTTTCGTCGCCGGCAATTCAGGATCTCCTACAGATGTCCTTTATCGAGACAGATTTATACAAGTTACATTATTGCTTTGGGTGATGAGTTTCGCTATTATTATTTATTTGAAAAACATAAGTTTTTAATCGGATGAGAAAAAGAATTACCAATTGGAATAATTTTCCGGTTATAACTGGTGAATTAAAGAGCTTCTCATTTGTTGAAAGTCTCAGGAATTATCTTGGAAATTGTGATAAATATATCTCCAGAGGAAATGGGCGATGCTATGGTGATGCATCTTTATCTTCACATGTCATAAGTATGCTTGAGTTTGATAAAATACTTTTTTTTGATAATAAAAATGGTGTTTTTAAATGTCAAAGTGGTCTCACGCTAGATAAGATATTAGAGTTTATCATTCCCCATGGCTGGTTCCTGCCAGTAACTCCGGGGACAAAATTTATAACCGTAGGAGGGGCTGTAGCTAGCGATGTACATGGGAAGAATCATCATGTTGAAGGATCTTTTTGCAGGTATGTGAACGAATTGGAAGTAATGCTGGAAAGTGGAGAAAGCGTAGTGTGTAGCCGAAATCAATTGGGTGATTTGTTTGAAGCTACTTGTGGTGGAATGGGGCTTACGGGCGTGATATTGAATATTGAGTTTCGACTAAAAAGGATTGAAACCTCCTTTATCCTTCAAAGAAAAATCAGGACTTCCGGACTTGATGAAACAATCGAATTATTTGATTTACATAAAAATGCAAATTATTCTGTTGCATGGGTAGATTGTCTGAAAAAAGGAAAAGGATTTGGAAGAAGTGTTTTTATATCTGGGGAGCACGCAAAAATGGAAGAGTTGCAATACAAACAAAAGTCAGCCCCGCTTCGTCTAGTGAAAAAGAAATCAATCAAATTTCCTTTCTATAGTCCATCCTGTTTATTGAATAGTTATACCATGAGCATATTTAATAATATGTTTTATCATTTGAATGCTGCCGAAGACTCTACAAAAATAGTGACCTATGATTCTTTTTTCTACCCGCTGGATACCATTCAGGACTGGAATAAAGTCTACGGCAAAAATGGGTTTTTACAATATCAATTCGTTCTTCCATTAGGTAGCCACCACGGTTTGGTTGAAATATTGGCATTAATTAGTCAGAAGAAAAAAGGATCTTTTCTTACGGTTCTAAAATTGTTTGGAGATCAAGAGGGGTTAATTAGTTTTCCCATGAAAGGTTTTACGTTTGCCTTGGATTTCCCTGTAAGAGAAGGGGTCTTTGAATTCATGGAGGAGATTGATCAACTCGTTTTAAAACATGGTGGCAGGCTTTACTTATCAAAAGATGCACGAATGAGCGAAGACACCTTTAAGGCGGGATATCCTAGCCACCGTAGATTTGCTGAAATTCTAAACAAATATAATCCCCATAGAAGCCTAAGATCAATGCAAGCTGATCGATTAATGCTTTATACTTTTACTTAAAATAAAACTTATGCCAACTGTTTTGTTTTTGGGAGCGACTTCTGATATAGCGGCGGCCACCGTATATAAATTTGCAAGTCATGGATATGATATACAACTTGCGTCCCGTCGGGTTGAACGACTGGAACCGCTGTGTTCGGATATTATTATACGTTACAGGGTCAACTGTTCAACTTATGAATTTGATGCGATAAGATTCGACGAGCATGGTAAGTTCTTTGAATCACTTCCCTGCAAACCTGAAATAGTGATTTGTGCATTTGGGTATCTTGGGGATCAAAAAAAAGCAGAGGAAAACTGGAATGAGGTTCAAAGCATAATTAACGCTAACTATGTGGGGACGGTTTCTATTCTAAATGTGATAGCATCATACTTTTCAGAACAACATAAAGGATGTATCATTGGTATAAGTTCTGTTGCCGGTATACGTGGTAGGCGAAGTAACTATATTTATGGAAGTGCCAAAGCTGGATTTACAACGTACCTCGGCGGACTTAGAAGCCGACTGTATCCTGACGGCGTAAAAGTCATTACCGTTTTGCCTGGGTTTGTACGAACAAGAATGACAGAGAACATAGCTCTACCAAAATTATTAACGGCAAGTCCTTCTGACGTCGCCTCTGCAATCTTTAAAGCTATAAAGAAGAATAAAGAAAGGGTGTATGTTAAATGGTTTTGGCGGTGGATTATGTTGATCATTCAATTGATACCAGAGGGAATGTTTAAAAAGTTGAAATTATGAAACGAATAGCTTTTTTTGATTTTGATGGAACAATTACAAGAAGAGATTCATTTGTTGAGTTTATCAAGTATTGTAAGGGTGTTTTCCCAATGATTGTCGGTTTTTTTATTAATAGCCCTTGGCTCTTAGGGTATAAGCTTAAGCTTATTTCAAATGAGAAAGCAAAGGAGCGGCTACTTACCTATTTTTTTAGTGGTCATCGTTTTAACGATTTTCAAAAATACTGCGATTGCTTTTCTGTTGAGATTGTGCCAACGCTATTAATACCAGAGGCACTTTCCGAAATAAAGAAATTGCAAGGGTGTGGAGTTTCTATTGTTATCGTAACTGCTTCACCAGAAAACTGGCTCAAAAAATGGGCTGGTGAGAATGGGATAGACCTTATTGCCACTCGTTTGAAAGTTAGCGATAATACGATTACCGGAAAGATACTTGGGTCAAATTGTCATGGGAAAGAAAAAGTCGCTCGTATTAAGATGAAGTATGATTTAACGGAGTATGAAGAAATTTTTGCTTATGGTAACAGTAAGAGTGATTTATATATGTTGGAGCTGGCACAACATGCATTTTATAGAAAGTTTAATCAATAATATTGTATAGAACATTTTTAAACCTTTTATTACATGTTATATGTGTAAACTTTTACTTAAGTCAATACAACAAAACTTTGCGCTTTTCTCTTCATGCGCTATTTTTTTAATTGTGTTAATTATCATGTTCCTAAAAATAAGGGATAATAATGATGGACAATTTTGCTATCCCCTGGACGATGCGTTTATTCATTTATCAGTGGCAAAACACTTTGTATTAGACGGTGTGTGGGGTATTACATCTGAAGAATATGGTGCTGCGTCTTCGTCGCCATTCTATACATTGCTATTAGCGATTTGTATTCGGTTCGGCTTCACCAGTTTATTACTACCGCTTTGGCTTAATATAGGGTTTTCATTAGCTCTGCTAATTATTGTAAGTCGTCACTTAAAACATAATGGGTTGTCGCAGCTTTCTACTTTCTTCATACTCCAAGGAATAATTTGGTTTACTCCGCTTTTTGCGATGGCACTAATTGGAATGGAGCATATACTCCACCTACTGTTTACGGTTGTACTTATACGATATGCTGTGCACTTTTGCTCTTCTCAAACAAATTGGAAAAAGATTATTTATCTTGGGTTTATTGCAGGCTTGGCTATTTTAGTTCGCCTCGAATCGATATTTATCGTAGCTGCTATTTGTTTATTATTTATTTATCAAAAGAAGCTTAAAAAGTCGTTATTATTTGGTTTAACAGGAATGATTCCATTAGTCATTGCTGGTGTTTGGAGCATGATGTATGGAGGGCATTTTTTGCCAAATTCGATTCTCATTAAGGCGATCGTTGATGATGGTTCTTTTCTGCAATCTCTTGCAAAGGGTGAATTACCTGCTTTCCTATATTTCGATTCATTTCAGGCACCGTTTAGATTGGTCATTTCTGGAATAATTATCCTTCTCTTATTGTGGCAATTCCGATTTAAGGGCAGTGTGTCTCACAAGGTAGGTTGGGCACTATTTATTTGGTTGATAACTTGCATTTTACATTTGCTGAACGCAAGAGTCGGTTGGTTGTATAGATATGAAGCTTGGTTAATTGGTTCGTGTATTTTTGTATTTGGATTAGTATTTGGGCTTCAATACCGTTGTAAGAGTTTTGGTCTGCAAAAATATCACCTATTAATTACTTTATGCTTACTTCTATTTTTTACCTGTGCTTTTGCCCCTTTAGTTAAAAGAGCAAAGAAAGCTGGAAGTGATACGATAATGGCAAGCACCAATATTTACGAGCAACAATTTCAGATGGCTAGGTTTTTAACCCAGTATTATGATCATGAACCAATAGCAGCTAACGATGTAGGGGCTATTAGTTTCTATGGGAATAATTACATTGTTGATCTTTGGGGACTTGGCAATAATGAAGTGGCATTGAGTAAATTGAAGAAGAAATACACTGTTGGCTTTTTAGATAGTTTATGTGTTGAAAAAGGGATAAAGATTGCCGTAATTTATGATAGTTGGTTTCCAGCAGAATTGAGAAATAAATGGCTAAAGGTAGGGAGTTGGCGAATATTTAACAATATAATCTGTGGAGATTCAAACGTTTCCTTTTATGTCACTGTTCCATCTGCTGCTCCATCATTAAAAAAAATCTACAGAGCTTTGAGCCGAACCTTCCTAAAAATGTAGTTGCATTCTATTATTAATGGGAATAAAAACAGATTAATAGATTTTGCTTTGCCACTGAAGATATCATTTATACAAAAAGCAAGACCGATTCGAGTATTTGGATACTCATGAACACCTTGTTAAAACAAATTAAAAATTTGTATAAAACTCGTATTTTAGGACTTTGCCTCAACGATAGCGGCTCAACTTGCAAATAACCGAGCGAGCAAGCTACACCGTTCCCGAGTACCAGTAAAGCAATGAGCTATTTCAAAAAAGTAACGCCATGGTTTTTCAAACATATTGACCTTCTTATTGTTATTTATTCATTCATTCATCTTCACCCTTAGAATAGATAACCCATGGCAAAGAAAGTAGCCGATCAACTGGTAGAGACCTTAGTAGATGCTGGTATTAAAAGAATTTATGCTGTTACAGGCGATAGTTTAAATGAAGTAAACGATGCCGTTCGGCGGAATGGTCAACTACAGTGGATTCACGTGCGGCATGAAGAAGTGGGCGCTTATGCTGCCGCAGCTGAGGCTGAACTGAATGGCGTGGCTTGCTGTGCTGGAAGTAGCGGCCCAGGGCATGTACACCTGATTAATGGTTTATATGATGCACATCGTTCCGGAGCACCGGTGCTGGCGATTGCTTCTACGATGCATACCGATGAAATGGGCACGGATTACTTCCAAGAAACCAATACATTAAAATTATTTGCCGACTGCAGTGTATACAATCAAATTGCTACTACGCCGAAGCAGTTTCCTCGGATGTTGCAATCTGCACTCCAACACGCTTACAGTAAGAAAGGTGTTGCTGTGCTGGGTTTGCCCGGCGATGTAGCGATGACCGATGCTGAAGATATTTTGACCGAAACCAGGTTGCTAACACATCGGCCAATTATCCGGCCTAGCGACCAAGAATTACAGGAATTGGCCGAGTTGCTGAATCAGCATAAGCGTATTACCCTGTTTTGTGGTATAGGTTGTAAACATGCTCATGATGAGGTAGTTGCCTTGGCTAAGTTGCTTCATGCACCCGTTGGTTATTCCTTCAGAGGGAAAATGTATGTGCAGTATGATAACCCAAATGAAGTGGGAATGACGGGTTTATTGGGGCTACCTTCGGCTTATCATGCCATGCATGAATCGGATTTACTTCTATTGCTAGGAACCGATTTTCCCTATAAAGATTTTATGCCCGAAAAATGTGGCATTGTACAAATAGATGAAAAGCCAGAACGTTTAGGGCGACGGGCAAAACTCGAATTAGGGTTGATGGGAGAAGTGAAAAGTACATTGAAAGCCTTGTTGCCACTGGTGAGACAAAAAAAAGATAGTCACTTTTTAGAAGCGCAGTTAAAGTTATACGCGAAAGTAAAAGAGATACAACAGACCTATGTACATGATCAGGGGAATACGGATCATATCTCGCCCGAATATTTGGCCTCCTCGCTAGATAAACTAGCGGCAAGAGATGCTATTTTTACGGTCGATACCGGGATGAGCTGTGTCTGGGGAGCCCGTTTTTTGCAGGCAACCGGGAAGCGCGAGCTCTTGGGGTCATTTAACCATGGCTCTATGGCCAATGCGATGCCACAGGCCATTGGTGCAGCATTAGCACGCCCCCATCAGCAAGTGATCGCTTTATGTGGAGATGGTGGACTATCCATGTTGTTGGGCGATTTAGCGACGATCGTACAATATCAACTGCCTATTAAGCTGATTGTGTTTGATAACCGGTCGTTGGGGATGGTCAAACTGGAAATGGAGGTGGCCGGTTTGCCCGATTGGCAAACGGGTATGTATAATCCTGATTTTGTTGCAGTGGCAAAAGCAATGGGTATGAAGGGTTTATATGTTAATGAACCGCAACAGGTAGAAGACATATTGAAAGAAGCACTGGCGCATGAAGGACCCGTATTGGTACATGCTAAAACCAATCCCGATTCACTCGCTATGCCACCTAAAATAGAGTTTTCGCAGATGAAAGGTTATGCGGTCACCATGGGGAAACTCATCCTAAGCGGTCGGCTGGATGAAGTGTGGGATACGGTGAAAAGCAATTATAAGCATTTGAAGGAAATTTGGTAGTTTTGAAAGCGGAAAACTTAGGGAAGTTGTAAGTTTTAGGTAGTACGTTATAAGAGTGGGATGTCTAAAGCGAAAAACTATCTGCTGAGTAATTGACTATAGGCTCGCAGTCGTCATATTGAGCGGAACGTAGTGGAGTCGAAATATCTTCACTTCGCATCTCTAATAACCAAGAACCAATACCTTACAACTTAAAAAACCATAGAATAAGTAGTTATTAGAATCGTTCAAAATAAGTTTGATTTTCCACTTAGTATTTTCAGGTGTATTTGTTAAGTTTGCATTTATTATAAAAGTGCGTGTTTGCCTTGGAATTTTACATCATATATATACTGGTAGCGGTTCTTCTATTTGGCTTTTTAGCGGGATTTACGCTTTTTGCCGTTTATGCAGAACGTAAAATTGCGGGTTTTGTGCAAGACCGGCTTGGTCCGATGGAAACAGGCAAATTTGGTAGCTTGCAAACGATAGCGGATATATTAAAGCTATTGCAAAAAGAGTTTATCTCGCCTGCGCAAGCAGATAAGGTGCTCTTTGCCGCTGCACCCGTGCTCGTTTTTGTTGCGGTGTATTTGGGGTTTGCTGCCATGCCTTGGGGCCCAAATCTCATTCCTGCTGCGTTAAATTTAGGGCTTTTTTATATTATCGCGATTATTTCCATCGAAGCCATTGGAGTCTTAATGGCAGGATGGGGTTCTAATAATAAGTTTGCCTTGTTGGGTGCTTTACGTTCGGTGGCACAATTGGTTTCGTATGAGATTCCAGCCGGCTTGGCATTGATCTCTGCCGTAATGATTACGCAGACCCTGGATATGCAAGAAGTTACCCTGCATCAAGGCATTCTTTCCGGTCAAAAGCAACTCTTTTTAGGTGTTTGGGACGTGCAGGCAGTGGGTGGCTTTTTAGCGTGGAATATCTTTCAGGCACCCCATTTGATTTTGGCCTATGTGATTTATTTCATCGCATCATTGGCGGAATGTAATCGGGCACCCTTTGATATACCCGAAGCAGAATCAGAACTGGTTTCCGGTTATCATACCGAGTATGGAGGACTACGTTTCGCTTTTTTCTTTCTAGCAGAATATTGCCTGATGTTTTTGGTGTCTATGATTGGTGTAGTCTTGTTTTTAGGCGGATGGAATACTCCCCTACCTAATATAGGCACTTGGAAATTAGCTGTATGGACGACCGGCATGGGATGGGGGATTTTTTGGGTATTAACGAAAACCCTATTGATAGTAGGTATACAGATTTTAATTCGTTGGACCTTGCCCCGATTACGGGTAGACCAACTCATGAGCTTATGCTGGAAAGTGCTTACACCACTGGCTTTTTTATGTATGGCCATTTCGGGCATTTGGCGAATTTTGGTTATGGCGTGATGAGAAAATAGATGTTAGAAATTAGATGTGAGAAGTTAGATATGAGATGTTAGATGTTAGAAATTAGATAACTAAGCTCTCATATCTCATATCTCATATCTCATATCTCAAATCTATACTAAGTACTATAAAAAATGTTTAAAAAAACTTTACATGCATTTACGACAGCACTGAAAGGGTTAGCTTTAACCCTCCGGCATCTTTTTGCTGCACGTACGGCACGTAAGGAATTGGATATTAAACAGGATGATTACTTCCAACAACAGGAAGGGGTAACGACCATTCAATATCCGAAACAAGCTATCCCCATTCCAGAGGTTGCACGCTACCAACTGGATGTGGAGATGGATGATTGTATTGTATGTGATTTATGTGCCAAAGCATGTCCGGTTGATTGCATCAGTATTGAATCTATTAAAGCGACAGAGGCGATCGGTAAAACTTCTGACGGGAGTGTCAAACGCCTATATGCGGCCAAATTTGAGATTGATATGGCCAAGTGTATGTATTGCGGATTATGTACCGTGGTATGCCCCACCGAATGTATTACCATGACAGACAAATACGATCGTAGCTTTCCACAATTAACTGATTTGGTTTATCAGTTTGCAGAAATGAGCGAGGCTGAAATTGCTGAAAAAAGAGCAGCGCTGGAGCGTGCTCAAGCTGAAAAGGAGGCGGCCAAACGCAAAACATGACCATGAACCTGGTGCTCTTCTATTTGCTCGCTGCAACGGCCATTGGATCGGCTTTGCTGATTGTCGTTATGCAGCAGCTTGTGCGCAGTTTATTTCTGTTTTTTCTGACCCTATTTGCCATGGCAGGTTTGTATGTGTTTGCCCTGGCCGACTTTGTAGCCGTAACACAAGTTATTGTATATGTGGGAGGGGTACTGGTGCTGATGTTGTTTGCCTTTATGCTTTCTAACAAAACATTACTGAACGATTTACAACAGGGTACGAAAGGTGTATTTACCACCTTACCCAAAGGGCAAGCGATGCTCGTTGCAGCCCTCTTTTTGGTCGTATTTATGGCGATGGTGAACCAAATAGCCGTTAACCCACCTGTTTGGATAGCAGAAGCACGAGCGAATCAAACAGTAATACAAGCACCAGATCATACCATACACCACTTGGGAGTAAACCTCATGACACGCTATGTGTTGCCCTTTGAAGTTATCTCTGTATTTTTAATGATGACATTGATGGGAGCAGCACACCTGGCCAGGAAGGAGAATAAAACACCATGATTACACTCACACATTTGCTGGTGGTTAGTGCGCTGCTTTTTACAATTGGTTTATATGCCGTATTGGTCAAAAAAAATGCGATTCTTATTTTGGTAGGCATCGAGTTTATGATAAATGCTGCTATTTTGAACTTGGTAGCATTTGGTCGTTACGATGGGGCCGGTTATGGAGGGCAAATATTTGCCCTTTTTGCCATTGTGCTGGCCGCTGCTGCCGTCGCTGTAGCACTGGCTATCATTTTAAATGTATATAAACATTATAACAGTATTGATCCAGACGATATCAATGATTTAAAAGATTAATGGAGCACCTCAATCACATACCGGTTATCGTAGCAACACTTCTAGTGTTGCTTGCTCCTTTTTGCGCTTTTTTACTGGCGGCTAGCCTGGGTGAACGAAATAAAAGTGGTTTACTGGCTACGATTGCTATCTTGATCAGTCTATGTGCCGCTATTTTTGTGTTCAGTCAGGTATGGCAAGGAGAAACCATTCATCGAAGCATTCGCTGGTTTTGTATAGGGGCTAATGAATTTCGGGTCGGGTTGATACTCAATAATCTTTCCGCCGTTATGTTGTTATTGGTAAGTGCTATCGCGCTGCCGGTACATATCTATTCAATGCTGTATATGAAAGGCGACCCAGGTATTCATCGCTATTGGATGTACCTGAGTCTTTTTTGCTTTGCAATGCTCGGTCTCGTTGTGGCCGATGGACTCTTGCTCATGTATATGGGTTGGGAGCTGGTTGGGTTTGCATCTTATCTGTTAATTGGTTTCTGGTTTACAAAAGATACCGCTATAAAGGCTAATAAAAAGGCATTTTTGATCAATAGAATAGGCGATTTGGGTTTCTTAATTGGTCTTGCACTGATATATACCCAGTTTCAGACGTTTGATCTAATCGCTTTATTTGGCGAGCAAGGCTTGGTGAAGCATGCTGAACCAACACCCCACCTCACTTATGCAGGTATCGCTTTCTTTTTAGGGGCGATGGCTAAGTCGGCTCAATTTCCGCTACATATCTGGTTGCCAGATGCCATGGAAGGTCCAACCGCCGTGTCGTCACTCATCCATGCCGCTACCATGGTTGCTGCAGGTGTATTTATGCTGGTGCGGATTTCACCCTTGTTCGATGCACAGGTGCTATTATGGATAGCAGCAGTAGGGGCTTTCACTGCCTTTATGGCCGCTACTATTGCGCTAACCCAGCAGGATATCAAGAAGGTATTGGCCTTCTCTACCATTTCGCAACTGGGGTTTATGATGGCTGCCATCGGTATCGGGCAATATGGTGTTGCGATATTTCATTTGGTAACCCATGCTTTTTTCAAGTGTTTACTTTTTCTAGCTGCTGGAGCTGTTATTCATGAAATGAGCCATGTAAAGGAAAAATATCAATTGGATTTTGATCCACAACATATGGGCTATATGGGTGGACTGCGAAAATACATGCCGTGGACTTTCCGTTTAACCATCGTTGCCGCCTTGGCACTGGCGGGATTACCTCTTACTGCGGGGTACCTATCTAAAGATGCTATCTTAATCTATGCGTTCGAATGGTCAGAATGGCAGCAAGGAATTTGGAAGATCGTTCCCCTTTCCTTATTGATCAGTAGCGGCCTGACGGCTTTTTATATCGCTCGATTGGTATTTAAGGTGTTTTACGGAAAACTACGATTAAATCGTCAATTTAGAAGATCATTTCACTTACACGAAGCTCCTAAAGGCATGCTGTATCCCATGGCATTTTTAGCGATGGGCTCGCTATTTTTATTATATTCGTTCAATCCGTTGGTTTTTGAAGATTCATGGCTCTTGAAGGGATTTGAGAAAACAGCATCTCTACAGCGGATGAATATTTACCATACGGTGGTTCCTGCTGCGGTAAATGGTGTAGGTATCGTTGTCATTTTTATCGCATGGCGTTGGTACGCCCGTCGGAAGTATCCGCTTCGTCGCCTAAAGGGATGGTTGTATCAGTTTTCAGAAGCACAATGGTATGCCAATCGACTGTATGAGATGGGGGTGGTGAAACCATTGCTTGGATTTTCCCGTTCGCTCTATGCATTTGATCGAATGGTAATTGATGGTATGGTAGATGCCGGTGGAGCACTGGTTAGAAGCTTGTCGCAAGCAGGGCGTTGGTTGGATACCTATGTGGTTGATGCGCTGGTTAATGGTTTGGGGTATTTGGCCTTTTGGTTGGGCGGGCAGTTGCGCGGACCAAGAAAAGGACGGGTGCAATATTATATGTTGAGTATGTTTGTTGTTTTGTTAATGGTGTTGCTGCTTGGACTTAAATTAGTTTAACGGCGTATTAGAATGATATGGGCTTATTATCTGCTTTAATTTTTTTACCACTTGTAGTGGCAGCTGTGATATTGCTATTGCCGCAATCATGTAAAGCGGCTTATAAATATTTGGCGGCAGGTGCTTGTTTTGTACAGCTGATTCTGGCAGCTTATCTTTATAATGCCTTTGATGAAAGCCTCGCGGGTGTACATCGTATAGATACCTATCAATTTATAGAACAGGTGCCCTGGATCCGATTAAATTTAGGTGCTCTAGGAAGCTTACAGGTTGATTATTTTGTAGGTGTAGATGGCTTTTCGATTTTGTTTTTGTTGCTTACAGCCTTGATTATGTTAGTTGCAGTGATTGCATCCTGGAATATTTCAGCTAAAATAAAAGGTTTTTTCTCATTAATCCTATTGCTCAATACCGCTATCATGGGCGTGTTTGTAGCATTAGACTTCTTTTTGTTCTACGTGTTTTATGAGGTGATGTTGCTCCCCCTCTATTTTCTTATTGGTATGTGGGGTGGGCCAAGGCGTGAATATGCAGCGATTAAGTTTTTTTTATACACCCTATTCGGTTCTGTGTTTATGCTGTTGGTTATGGTGGGGCTTTATTTTTCTGTTACCGATCCGGTGACGGGGGCGCATACATTTAATCTGTTACACATGATGCATCCAGACAATTATGTTCCCGGTTCAATGTTTTCTATTGCAGCACATGAGACTTTATGGGGCATTCCTGTTCGTTTATTGGGCTTTATTGTGCTATTCGTTGCTTTTGCTATTAAAGTACCTATTGTACCTTTACATACTTGGTTGCCCGATGCACACGTAGAAGCACCTACACCTGTATCCATTATATTGGCTGGTATTCTACTAAAAGTAGGGGGGTACGGTATCATCCGTATCTGTTACAGCTTGTTTCCTGAAATAGCCTTGGCTGGAGCCTGGTGGATTGGATTGATTGGTGTGGTGTCTATTATCTATGGGGCGCTGAATGCTTTGGCGCAACAAGATCTGAAACGCCTAGTCGCCTATTCTTCGGTGTCGCACATGGGATTTGTATTGTTAGGTATCGCATCGCTGACACCCGAAGGCTTAAGTGGAGCTGTGTTTCAAATGGTGAGCCATGGCTTTTTATCGGCCATGCTTTTCTTCTTGGTTGGTGTGCTGTATGATCGGGTGCACGACCGAATGATCTATAATTTTAGGGGACTGGCTACCATCATGCCCCATTATACGGCTTTTGTTGCCATCGCTTTTTTTGCTTCGTTGGGCTTGCCTGGATTTTCTGCTTTTATTGCAGAGGCATTTACCATTATAGGTGCCTTTAATTCAGAAAGTGCGAATGGACTGCTGCCTCACTGGATGGCAGTGGGCGGATCGATAGGGATTCTGTTGAGTGCCGCATATTTCTTATGGACGCTACAACGGATGTTTTTCGGAAATCTCCGCTTAAAAGGAGGAGAGCAATGGCGGCAACAATTGAGCGACGTGAATGGACGGGAGGTGTTGGCTTTAGCACCCATGGTTGGCTTGGCATTGCTTTTCGGAATCATGCCTGCACTTACGTTCGACAAGATCAATAGCTCCGTATTGGCATTTATCACATTTATGACAAATAATCATTAGAACCGTAAGGCGTTACAAATGAAGAGCTATATCCCACATATCAGTAATTTATTGGACGGCGTTATCGGCGGTCTGGATTTGCTAATGCCTGAATTGATATTGAGCGGAGCATTTCTGTTGAGTATTTTTTGTGGAATATTAACACGAAACAATTCTAAGCTAACTTGGTGGGTAACGGTAATCGGTATAAGCACATCTGCCGTTTTTAGCATTTTCCAATTTACGATGCCTTCGGTTGATCCGATATTCTTTGGTATGATTTTACCCGATGCAAAGGGGGCATTGCTCAAATTGTTAATTGGGTTTGCCTGTTTGCTTTTTTGCATTTTTATCCATTATAATCAGGCCCTGAAGAACCATGCGAAAAGAACAGATGATCTGTTGAGCGTGCTGTTAGTGGTTCATATTGGACTCAGCCTGATGGCCACCTCCGTGAACTGGTTGATGGTCTATATTGCTATCGAAACAGTCTCTATAGGTTCGTATATCATGGTAGGGTATATGGCGCGTGATCGCAAGCAAAGTGAAGCGGCTATGAAATATGTATTATTTGGTACCATGTGCTCGGCAATTATGTTATATGGCCTTTCACTGTTCTATGGTTATACGGGTAGTTTGTGTTTTGTCGAGCCGGCACATTTAATTGGACTCACTAAGATGCCCCCTTTGGTGTTTATGGTTTCGATACTTTTTGTGCTTACGGGTATCGGTTTTAAACTGTCTTTTGTGCCCTTTCATTTTTGGAGCCCTGACGTGTATCAAGGGGCGCCAACGCCTGTTACTGCATTTATCTCCACTGCACCTAAAATTGCCGCTATCGCTTTGTTAAGTAGATTTATCTATGCATGGCCCAGCATGCAAGCCACCCTACCTGTCGAAATTTTCTATCTATTGGCGGCAGTAGCAATAGCTAGCATGCTATTGGGCAATGTGGTAGCAACCCGGCAAGATAACGTAAAGCGGATGATGGCTTATTCTTCGATTGGGCATACCGGATTTTTGATCATGATCAGTCTAACTGATTTTGACCGTAGCTTTTCGGTGCTGTTCTTCTATCTCGCTGCCTATGTGATGATGAATATGGGGGTGTTCATGACGGCCGATTATTTGGAAGAACGCTTAGGACTTGTCAACGTGAGTCAATACCGAGGCCTTGGTAAAGTATACCCACTGCTTATGGTGGCGATGACTATATTGATGATGGCATTGATTGGTTTGCCACCAACCATCGGCTTTGTTGCGAAGTTGCTAGCATTTTCTGCGGTGATCAGTACCTATCAACAAGCTGTTTCCATCATGTGGCTTTTATTACTAGCTACCGGAGCAATCACAACGGTGATTGCCTTGTTTTTCTATTTTAGGATTCCCCTAAATGCCTTTCTTCGCGAGCCTAAGGAACAGATGTCTTCATTGTCTTACAATGGATTGGCGATATGCGCGTGTTTGTTGTCGCTGTTAAGCTTATTGCTTGGTTTGTATCCTTCTTTATTACAGCTTAATTCATAAAAAGTGTTCGCTTGTTAAGCTTTTCTTTGTTTCACCAAAAGAACAGCAGCTCTTTAATTCTCCTTGCGAAATTTTCATTTAACCCTAATTTATACATGAAATATAATATTTTATATGTAAAATATATAATATTTTGTCTTTTTATCGATATTTTGTGATTTTCCGTTGTAATTTGTATTATTTTTTTATTTTTTTATATTGGTTTAATGAATTTTGTTGTTTGTAATTTGTATTTTTTGATATTATTTTGTTTTTGTTGTATATATTTGCAAAAAAATATGATAAAAATAAACATGAATTCTAAAAAATCTGTAGTTCCTTTCGTTTTTCTGCTGGTAATTGTGTTATTGGCTTTGTTTTTTCCTTCTATTCCTACAAAAGGGGTGGAGAATGTCACGTATGATGCGGCCGATGTGGCCTGGATGCTTACTTCTACGGCTTTAGTTTTGATTATGACACCGGGATTAGCCTTTTTTTATGGGGGGATGGTCAAAAAGAAAAATGTTATTTCTACCATGTTACAGAGTTTCATATGCATGTGCTTGGTCGCAGTTATTTGGGTAGTATTTGGTTTTAGCTTGGTTTTCGGAGAATCATGGCACGGATTAATAGGAAATCCATGTACCTTTTTTATGTTCAATGGCGTATTGGATGGTAAAAATTGGCCAGGTGCACCTACGATCCCGTTAACGCTTTTTGCTTTGTATCAATTGAAATTTGCCATCATTACACCTGCATTGATTACGGGCGCTTTTGCAGAACGTATACGCTTTACTTCTTATATATTATTTGTATGCCTGTTTTTTGTCTTCATCTATGCGCCCTTGGCACACGCTACTTGGCATCCAGATGGCTTACTAGCCAGTATGGGCGTGCTGGATTTTGCCGGTGGTACTGTGGTGCACATGTCTGCAGGCGTAACGGCGTTTGTATCGGCCATTTTCTTAAAGCGAGGTAATAGTAACAGTCATGATCCGGCAAGAGTAACCTACGTGTTGATTGGCATGGGACTATTGTGGTTCGGTTGGTTTGGTTTTAATGCCGGTTCGGCCTTTGGAGCAAATGAACTGGCGGCTTCGGCATTGGCTACAACAACAACTGCTTCGGCTGCTGCCGCGTTGGCATGGATATTTTTCGACGCGGCTCGTGGTAAAAAACCTTCGGCATTAGGTGTTTCGATTGGTGTCGTGGTGGGCCTGGTGGCGATTACTCCGGCTGCTGGCTTCGTGTCTGTTCCACATTCGCTTATTATCGGTGTGGTAACGGCCATCGTATGTAATTTGTTGGTCGAGTGGCGTACAACACGATCCAATGTAGATGATACGCTGGATGTGTTTCCAAGCCACGGTGTTGGTGGAATGGTTGGCATGATTTTAACAGGAGTATTTGCTTCAAAAGCTGTTAATCCGGCTATTAGCAGCGATGGCCTGTTTTTTGGCGAAACATCCTTGTTCTGTGCACAGGTGATTGGCCTATTGGGTTCGGTTGCTTATACATTTATTGTAGCTTTCGTCTTGTTGAAAGTGACGGATAGCATCAGTAAGTTGCGCGTCTCCCCTGAAGAAGAAGAAATGGGCCTGGATATTAGTCAACACGGCGAGAAGCTTTAAACCTACCTTATAAACAGGAGGCAAAAAAGACAAATGTTTTTACACAACCGTGTTTATTTTTAGGCAACTTGATTTTGCAAAATTGGTTATAAAGGGTAATTTTGCATACTCAATCCCAACTATGAGTGACTCAATTAAACACGAGTGCGGTATAGCGTTAATTCGCTTACTAAAACCTCTTTCTTATTACCAAGAGAAGTATGGTACGTCTCTTTATGGTATCAACAAACTCTACTTATTAATGGAAAAACAGCATAACCGCGGGCAAGACGGAGCGGGGATTGCGACCATTAAATTGGATGTGAAGCCGGGTAACCGATATATCAGCCGGTATCGAGCTATGGGGTCGAATGCCGTATCTGAAATTTTCGAGTATGTACAAAGGAAGTTTGCTGCGGTACAACAGGCTGAACCTGAGCTCTATCAAAATTCGCATTGGCTAAAAGAGAATATGAGTTTTGTAGGCGAGGTGTTGTTAGGGCACTTGCGGTATGGGACACATGGTAAGAATAGTATTGAAAATTGCCATCCTTTTTTAAGACAGAACAATTGGATGAGCCGTAATTTGGTGATTGCAGGTAACTTCAATATGACCAACGTGGATGAGCTCTTAGAACAGTTGTTCGAATTGGGACAGCATCCGAAAGAGCAAGCAGACACCGTTACGGTTCTAGAGAAAATAGGACATTTTCTGGATACAGAAAACCAAGAGTTATTTGATAAATTTAAACACAAGGGCTACTCCAATGTAGAAATAAGTGCCCTGATTGCTAAAAATCTGGACGTAGCGAACATCTTGCGCCGGTCAGCCAAGACATGGGATGGCGGATATACCATTAGTGGTATATTTGGCCATGGCGATACTTTCGTGATGCGCGATCCTGCTGGTATCCGCCCGGCATATTACTATATTGATGATGAAGTGGTTGTGGTTACCTCGGAGCGCCCGGCCATACAAACGGCGTTCAATGTGAAATTCCAAGATATCAAAGAAATCAAGCCGGGCTATGCACTTATCATTAAAAAGGATGGCACCATTACAGAAGAGCAATTTCGCGAACCTGAAGAACAAAAATCTTGCTCATTTGAGCGGATTTATTTCTCGCGGGGCAGTGATGCGGAAATTTATCAGGAACGTAAGCTTTTAGGCCGTTTGCTGTGTGCAAGTATTTTGAAAGCTGTTCATTATGATATCAAAAACACCGTTTTCTCGTTCATTCCGAATACAGCAGAGGTGGCTTTTTATGGCTTAAAAGAAGGGGTGAACGATTATGTGCGGAAGCTGCAAAAAGATACCTTGCTTAAACGAACAGATAAGATATCGGATAAGGAGCTGGATGAGATGTTGAGTATTACACCACGTTTCGAAAAGTTGAGCATCAAAGATGCTAAATTGCGCACATTTATTACGCAAGATGCCGATCGTCAAGATATGGTGGCTCATGTATACGATACAACCTATGGTGTGGTGAAAAGTGGTAAAGATACGATTGTGGCCATAGATGATTCCATTGTGCGCGGGACGACTTTAAAGCAGAGTATTCTCAAGATATTAGATCGGCTTAACCCAGTTAAGATTATCATTGTATCGTCTGCGCCGCAAATTCGTTATCCTGATTGCTATGGTATTGATATGTCGAGGATGGGTGAGTTTGTTGCGTTTGAAGCAGCCATATCGTTATTGCGTAAAAATGGCATGAACTATGTGATCGATGATGTGTATCAAAAATGTGTAGATTCATTGGATATGGATAAAGCATTGGTGCCTAACCACGTGAAGGCGATTTATGAACCGTTTACATACGAAGAAATTTCAGAGGAAATCGCACGGATTGTAACACCCATTGATATCAAGGCTAAAGTGGAGGTTATTTATCAGCGTTTAGAAGACTTACATATTGCTTGTCCGAAAAATAAGGGCGATTGGTACTTCTCTGGCGATTACCCAACCCCAGGAGGCAATAAAGTAGTGAATAGGGCCTTTATGAACTGGGTGGAAGGAAAAAATGTGCGGGCGTATTATTCAGCTTAACAAATTAAAAAGTAAAAATTAAAAACCGAGCAAGGCGAGCTCATTGATGCCTCTAAAAACAAACAAAATATCAATAATTCAAAAGAGCCGGGATCGCAGATTTTCCGGCTTTTTTACTTTTTAATTTTTACCTTTGATTTTAAATAATGCTATGTGTAAAGACTAACTCATACATTAACCGAAGTGCAAATACAATAATCAGTGCACCAGCGAACTTGTTAATCTTGTTTAAAGTACACTCCTCGATTTTATGGCTTAATTTATCAGCGTAGAATGCTTTTGTCGTATCGATGCCCAATTGGGTGAGCAGTACGCAAGAAAAGAATAAAATAATACGCTTTAAGTCAAATCGATCGCTGATAGAAACTACGCCGCTGGTGACGCTGATCCAATAGAGCAACAGGGTAGGGTTAAAGATGCACATGGCAAAACCCTTGATGAAGTAGCCACTGTGTTCACGTTTGGAAAGACATTTGGTACGCCTAATCGTTACTTTCTTACGTATATAATGAATGCCAACACCCAATAACACCATACTGCCAATGATGCCTAAAGGGAACAGTACCTCCCGTTCTTGGGCGATATAAGAGGAGCCGTATAAAGCCAGTGCTACATAAATAGCATCTGCAGCAAATACGCCAAAAGCAAAAGAAAAGCCCCCATGGAAACCCTTTTCGATGCTTGTTTTTAGTAATGCGAAGAATGCCGGACCGGTTAAGAAAGATAAAACAATCCCCAAACCAATGCCCGACGCAATAACTTCAATCATGCTTTTCCATTACTTGGTTGAGGTGCAATTATACTAAAAAAATATGAAAACCAAGTTTCTTTGAAAAAAGATGAACGGTTTATGCGTGTCAAGAAGACACCATTTTATTTTTTTTATCAAATGACACGGTCTTTAGGTGATATAATTTGGTTTTGTTTGGATTCTTGTTTAAGCTTGTAACAGTTTTGAAATGTAACAAAAGCAGTCGATGACAAAACCCACCTTTGATGAGATATTTATGAATTTGGCGCTTGAACTGGCCGAACGTTCACACTGTGTGAAGGCACATGTGGGAGCTGTATTAGCAAAAGACACGCGTATTATTTCTATTGGATATAATGGACCACCTGCGGGTACACACAATTGCGACCAGGAATGGCCCGGTGAAGGGTGTGCACGTGATTCAAAAGGGAGTTGCTCATTGGCGCTTCATGCAGAGGAGAATGCCATTTTGTATGCAGTAAAAAACGGTTCGGCGTTGCAGGGAGCTACTTTGTATACCACCTTATCGCCTTGTTTACCTTGTGCACGATTAATCTTTTCGGCCGGGATTACCAAAGTGTATTATCGTTATTCATATGCCGAATATAAGGGGATTGGCACAGATGAAGGAGTGGATTTTTTGAGAAAATTTGGTGTGCAAGCACTGAAGTTTTAAGGCAGTGTCAAAGAAAATTTACTGTCGTCATATCGAGCCCCTTTCAGTGTTTCGTGCCTATCATGACAACAAAATTATGATAACGATAGATGCAGTCTACTTCGTGGAAGCCAATGCGTTGTAATTCGTTTAGTTGCCAAGATAAAGGTGCCAAGTGATCTAAGGCAGTCCGCTTGAAAGCTTGTTGGATGGCTGCTTGACCAAGCCCCGATTCAATAACCGAACGCCGCCATTGATCTTTGTAAAAAGCATCGATATGCGATGTCCTACCTTTCACCTGATCGGCGTTAATGAACAATCCACCTGGATTGAGCGCCCGAAAAGCTTGTTGGTAGATGGCGGTTTTCTCTATATCGGTTAGGTGGTGTATAGATAAGGAGGAAATAATGATATCGTACTTTCCCGGAAGCGCCTTCTCTCTATAATCCATCTCCAAATACGCAAAATTATGAAGCCCCATGAAACGTTTTTTGGCAATGGATAACATTTCAGGTGAAATATCAAGTAAGGTATATTGCAGCTTAGGGTTCACTTGATAAACAAAGTAGGAAAAGAGTCCGGTTCCTGCGCCAATATCCAATAGTGTATGCGCGGTTTTGTGCGCTTCGATCAATGGTAAACTAATTTGATAGAAGTCCTTAAAGCAAGGAATTAAAAATGTACGTTCTTGGTCGTACTGTTCGGATACTTCGGCAAAGCGCTTTCGTATTTCATCCATTTTCGTTTCATCTATTTTTGGAGTGTCCTTATAATAAAAACGATTGATATCAGTTCGAAAACCGAATATATAAAATATTCAGGGTTTTACGAATAAAAAGATGAATCGATCTATCTGATTTTTTCGAAACTAAATGTCCTATATGCTGTTCTTATAACGAATAAAGGATAAAAAAATGGCATTACAACAATATGATGATTTGCTTGGTCAAGAAGCAGAAAGTTTACTTCAGCATCGTTGTCAAACAATAGACAAGAAGCAATTGCATTTACCATCACCCACTTTTATCGACGATGTGTTTTTAGCGTCAAACCGTAACCCGCAAGTGTTGCGTTCTTTGGCTGCTCTTTATCAACATGGCCGATTGGCTGGTACAGGCTATTTATCCATTTTGCCAGTCGACCAGGACATCGAGCATACGGCAGGTGCTTCGTTTGCTCCTAATCCATTATATTTTGATCCCGAGCAAATTATTCGATTGGCCATCGAAGGTGGTTGCAATGCGGTTGCCACCACTTTTGGTCATTTGGCGATGTTGTCAAGAAAATACGCACACCGCATTCCGTTTTTGGTAAAGCTAAATCATAATGAGTTGCTTACCTACCCCACTAAGTATGATCAAGTCATGTTCGGTTCGGTAAAAGATGCTTGGAATTTAGGTGCGATTGCTGTTGGTGCCACCATTTACTTTGGCTCAGGAGAATCAGGCCGACAGCTAAAGGAAGTATCAGCGGCATTTGAAGAGGCACATGCATTAGGTATGGCCTGTGTGCTGTGGTGTTATACACGCAATAGCCAGTTTACAAAAGATGGAGTAAATTATGAAACAGCAGCGGATATTACCGGACAGGCAAACCATATTGGAGCTACTATTCAAGCGGATTTGTTGAAACAGAAATTACCGGAAACGAACGGTGGTTTTACAACGATTGGCTTTGCCAAGAGCGACCCACGGATGTACGATGTGTTGAGCAGCGCACATCCCATTGACCTATGCCGTTACCAGGTGTTGAATGGTTATATGGGGCGAGCCGGGCTGATTAATTCTGGTGGTGAATCAAAAGGAAATACCGATTTGGCCGATGCGGTAAAGAGCGCCATTATCAATAAAAGAGCAGGGGGAACTGGTCTCATATTGGGTAGAAAGGCTTTTCAGCGGCCCTTTGAGGAAGGCGTAAAGTTATTGCATAGCGTGCAAGATGTATATGCTGATCATGCTGTTACCATAGCCTAAGCATTTTATCTAAGTTTTCATCGATAAAAACTGTTTTTAAAAAACAATTACTCACGAATATTTTTGTTATAATGTGTTCGTGAATGCAAAGCATTTTATCTAAGTTTGATTCGATCAAACGAGTACTCGATGGGATATAAAAGTATGGCTGCATGTGTTGCAGACCTGGAACGTCATGGCCACTTAATCAGAATCAAGCAAGAAGTAGATCCTTACCTGGAAATGGCAGCCATTCATTTACGGGTTTATGAGCATGGCGGTCCGGCCTTATTTTTCGAAAACATAAAAGGAAGTGATTTTCCAGCTGTTTCCAACCTGTTTGGTACGTTAGAGCGTTCACGTTTCATGTTTCGTGATACATTGGATAAGATGAAGCGCATGGTTGAGTTGAAAATGAATCCAACAAGAGCGCTTAAAAAACCGTTGGAATATACCGGTATTGCGCTAAACGCTTTATCGGCTCTTCCGATGCGTGTTGGTAAGCAGGCGCCTGTCATGTATGGGAAGACCACAATCAGCGCTTTGCCCCAAATTGTTCATTGGCCTATGGATGGGGGGCCTTTTATTACGATGCCGCAAGTATATACCGAAGATATTACGAAGCCCGGGATTATGCAAGCGAATTTGGGTATGTATCGTATACAAATGGGAGGTAATGCCTACAGAACCGATAAGGAAGTAGGTTTACATTACCAACTGCATAGAGGGATTGGTATACATCAGGCGAAGGCCAATGAACAAGGACAACCACTCAAAGTAAGCATATTTGTAGGCGGTCCCCCTGCCCATCCATTAGCGGCAGTGATGCCGCTTCCAGAAGGGCTTTCGGAAATGACGTTCGCTGGTGCGCTTGGGAACAGGCGGTTTAGATACTTTTATGATGAGGAAGGATTTTGCATTTCGGGCGATGCAGATTTTGTGATCACCGGCACGGTGTATCCAAATGAAAATAAGCCAGAGGGCCCCTTTGGTGATCACATTGGTTACTACAGTTTGACGCACCCATTCCCACTGATGCATGTACATCGGGTATATCATCGCCGGCATGCCATTTGGTCTTTCACGGTAGTGGGCAGACCTCCTCAAGAAGATACCAGCTTTGGCCAGCTAATTCATGAAATTAGTGGTCCAGCTATACCCAAAGAGATCAATGGTTTACATGCTGTACATGCGGTTGACGCCGCGGGAGTACATCCACTACTTTTTGCAATCGGTTCCGAGCGTTATACACCTTATCTCGAGCGAAAACAACCCCAAGAGATATTAACCATTGCCAATCAGATTTTAGGTAAAAATCAGCTTAGCTTGGCGAAGTATTTATTTATCGCTGCTAAAGAAGATAATCCTTCACTTGATATTGATGACGTGGCTGCTTTTTTACAGCATATGTTGGCGCGAATAGATTTTACCCGCGATTTACACTTTTATACGAAAACTACCATAGACACATTGGATTATAGTGGCGAAGATTTAAATGCTGGGTCGAAAGTTGTATTTGCTGCCGCCGGACCAGTCAAACGTACATTGTGGAATGAATTACCAGCAGGTTTTGAATTACCTAGACCTTTTAATAAAGGAAAATTAGTTATTCCCGGTGTTTTGCTGGTGGATGGAAAAAAATTCGAATCTTATGATGAAGCTGAAACGTGTATACAAGCCTATGCGACTGAATTGAAGGGAGTAGATTGTAGCGGAATCGCTTTATTGGTTATTTGTGATGATGTGGGGTTTGCTAGTGAGCGTATCGGTAATTTTGTATGGGTAACGTTTACAAAAAGCAATCCTTCGCATGATGTATATGGTGTGGATAGCTTCGTGCAGCATAAGCATTGGGGCTGTAATGGTCCGTTAATAATTGATGCTCGTGCAAAACCCCACCATGCGCCTCCGTTGGAAAAAGCACCCGATATTGAACGCAAAGTAGACGCCCTTGGAGCCAAAGGAGGGCCATTGTACGGAATCATTTAGAAAATAAAATTTATTTATTTGGACTGATTATATATAATAGCTATATTCGCATGCGAAAAATAGATAGATTGTAGAAGATGCTTTGCCAGCTCGCCCAATTAGAAGAAGTTTTCAGTACAGATCACGGTTCCGTGTTTCAATGCAGTAATAAAAATTGCTATTGGTTGTCTTTTTTGGGTGATACCACGCCGTTTAAAGTGGCTGATTTTATTCACTTTAGAAAGCAGGTGGAAGACATTGATATCGACCGTCTATTGCATGATCCTTCTCCTCGCGCTGATTTCACTATCTTAATGCCGTTCCGATCACAACGTTGCTTTGTGCTTACCGTTGTTGATGTACTTAACTTAAAGGAATTACTACAGGGCGCAAAATTCATGATGGAGCTTCCTGGTGTGATTAAAGACTGCTTAAATGTGGTGAGTTGCCATTAAGCGAAAAGCTTAAAGCCTAAAGCACAAAGCTTTTTACCAATCATCACTATTCAAAAAACTTTCTCGTTATCCATATAACGCTTTTGCTCAGAAGCTGAGATGTTTTTTGTGGACCGCATAGGGCTTTGGTACGTTGGCCGCCCCAAAGATGCACTACCGCTGTAGCAAGATTCCAAGTAGCGAGTTTTTTGGACACTTTTTTGCGGAACCGCGAAGCAGCATGAGTGCCTCAATAACAAACAATGAATGAATAAAAAGTGTCGCCCCTTTCATCAATAATTTAGACTCAATACGTATTGCTTTTATTTTAAGCAATTTAACGGCTAATTCTGTTTCTTTGTATGAGAAATCCGTGCATGATACGGATGATTGTATAGTACTTAAAGATTGCAGATATGAAAGACCTATTAAGGCTCAAAACTTCGTTAAACGAAGAAATAGAGAAAATATTGAATGAACAAGTAAAGGTAGAAGCCCATTCTTCAGCGATATATTTAGCCATGTCTTCTTGGTGTGATGATCAAGGTTTTGATTTCAGTGCCGGATATTTTGCTAAACAAGCTGATGAAGAACGGGCGCATATGTTAAAATTGTTCAACTACATCAATGACCGAGGCGGGAAGGCTATTTCTCCGGAAATTGTGAATGTACCCAACGATTTTGAATCTTTCAGAAGTGTATTTGAACTAGCTTTGGAGCAGGAAATGCATGTAACGACACAATTCAATAACATTGCAGAGAAATGTTTTAAAGTGAAAGACTTTGTGACTTTCCAATTTATCCAATGGTTCTTGGCAGAGCAAATTGAAGAAGAATATGTAGCGCGTAGGATTCTTGAAATGTTTGACGTCATTGGAGAAGAGGGTACCGGACGCTGGGAAATTGATAAGCATATTCCAAAAGTTGCTTACAATGCGGAATAAATAAAACAAACGCAGAGAAAAAAGGCCATCAATTTAAAAAACTGATGGCCTTTTTTATGGGTTAAATTTATTTTATTAGTATATTTCACTGCAATCTGTAATTGATTGAGCAAGGTGCTTATGGGCTTGTTAAAAATCAAGATAAGATTGGACGGTATTCATCGTTACTAATTAAACCAAATCCGTTAGCATCAGGAATATGCATAGGGCTTTTTTCTGTTTGATAGTTATTTTGTCTTTCACTAAGATTGTACAAGGACAGGTACAAACCAGAGAGGTGCGGGGTGTGGTGCAGGATTCCTTAGGCCGGCCTTTAGTAGGTGTAACGGTGCGTTTGTATGCCAAGAGCGATACCATGATGGTGAGCACAAATGAACATGGCCGCTTTCTCTTTAGTCAAGTTGCTGCAAATGAGTTTAAGCTAACTTTTAGCCTGATTGGTTTTCAGCTTTTTGAAAGGAAGTACAGCTCCAATGTATTATTGCCTGTAACGGAACTGGTAACAGTAAACCTAAAAGAACAACCACAAGAACTGCAAGAGATTGCAGTATACGGTACCGTTCCGGTTGTTATTAAGCGCGATACTGTACAATATAATGCACGCGCATACCATGTGCCCAAGCATGCATTGCTCGAAGAATTAATTAAGCAATTGCCAGGTATGCAAGTAGATCGAAATGGTAATGTAGAGGCACAGGGACAACGGATTGCCCGCGTTAAAGTAAATGGAAAGGAATTCTTTAATGGTGATGTGTTAACGGCTACACGTAATCTGCCTGCAGAGATTATCGAAAATGTGCAAGTTATAGACGACTATGGCGATCAAGCTAATATCACCGGAATTAGGAACACCGAACCTGAAAAAGTGCTGAACGTAAATATTAAAGAAGACAAAAATTATGGACTGTTTGGGCAGGTAACCACTGGCGGTGGAACAGATGTAAACGATAAGATACGGGGCCGGTATATTGGTAGCTTTTCGGCAAATAAATTTAGAGGGAACCAGCAAATTTCCATTTTAGGATCAACAAATAATACGAATACAAGCCTTTTCAGTTTTGGCGATATCAGTGGTGCGGGTAGCCGAAATGGTACCGATCTCAGTAGCATGATCGACGCGGGCGACGGCATTAATACAGCAAACTCTATTGGCCTGAATTATCGCGATGAAATTGCAAAAGGCGTGACCGTATACGGTGGATACGTTTTTACCAAAAGACAGAACCAGACTGTAGGAACAACTGGATTACAGAGTGTCTACCAAAATCGGATCATTAACTCGCTCGACGAGATTACCTCGAATGCAGATAATAGTAAACATAAACTTTCGTGGACCGTTGAGGCAAATATTGATACAGCCAATTATCTGAAAATTACGCCGACAGCTTCTTATAATACCAATCATGTGAATAATCGAAGCCATAATACTATACGAAATAACCGGGTATATACTGATCGTACATACAATACGTCTGGCATTGCAACTCATCCGAATTTTGATGTCGATATTTTTTATAATCATCGGTTTCCACAAAGAGGACGCAATTTTAGTATTACCTCCAAAGTAACTTATTTTAAGCGGGATAGAAATGATGATGTAGATGAATATTCAATTAACATTGATTCTGGAAAAACCAATCCGGTAACTAACTATGGCATCTTTAAGCAGAAAGTAGGTAATTTTAGCTATAATCGAACTTGGTTGTTTGGATTGTCATATACGGAACCGATTAACAAGCGTAGCTTCATTGAGCTTAATTATCAATATGAATCCAATTCAATTGCCAATGCACGTAACACATACGATATAGATCCAAATAGTTTGGAAGCGGTTTTAAATGATTCTTTAAGCATCAATTATGATTATCGTTTTCAAACACATCAATTTGGCATCAATTATCAAGGCGATATCAATCGGTTTAGATATACGGTTGGTTTTGGCCTTCAACCCACTAAACTGAATGGAAATACCCCATCACGAGATGTGGTTACTAGGCTTGACGGCTTTAACTTTGTTCCAAGCGCCCGCTTGCAATATAATATAAACCGGACGAGTAGTCTTGCACTGCATTATCGGGGGCAGAATAATCAGCCCGCATTTACGCAGATTCAACCTGTTCGGGATATCTCCAATCCGCAGTATGTAGTTGTTGGAAATGCCAATTTAAAGCCGGAGTTTATGAATACCGTTAGCTTACAGTATAGAAATTTCAGTATACAAAGCGGTAGTTCGTTGTTTACCAATTTATCGTTTACGCATATTCAAGATAAAGTAGTGGCTGATCGGATCAATGTGCCCAATACGACCAAACAAGAGACCGAATTCTTAAATGCGAATGGCTATTACGACATGCGTGGGTTTTATCACTACAGCACGCCATTGGCAGGCAAAGTGTTGACTTTAAACTTGAATGGCTCGATGGATTATACCAATAACCTCACTTATATTAATCACATTCAAAATGTGGGAAAGAATATGATCTTTTCACAGAATCTACAAGTTAACTTTTTAATAGAAGATTTGATTGAAGCCGACCTGCGGAGTAGCTATACCTTGAATAAAGTTAAATACAATATTCCCTCGTTTATTGATGCCGGAGCGAATACGTTCAGCCTTGGATTTGGTGGTCGCGGCTACTTGCCCAACAAATGGAATGTGAGCATAGATTTTTCGCAATTGTTCAATAATGGTTATAGCAGTGCAGTCAATGTGAACCCTACCTTGTTAAATGTCTATATTGAAAAAGCTTTTCTACAGAATGATATGCTCGCTATTCGGCTACAAGGTTTCGATTTGTTTAATCAAAATACCGGTGTACGTCGTGAAATTATAGGCAACGATATATTTGATATGCGTAACACGCGTTTAGCCCGGTATTTTTTACTTTCGCTAAACCTGCGCTTGCAAAAATTCCCTACAAGTGATTAGCGATCATAGCCAAATACGATGAGATGCAAAAAATAAGCTTTAACGTTTTAGCTAATCAAATGTTTTAGCTATCTTAGCTGCCATTAGAGGAGTAAAACTATACCAATACTAAAACAATTAAACGCTAATGAGACACTTGTTTTCTTTATTATTGATTTTCCTTTCTTGTAACCTTTTCGGACAAGAGGTAAACGCGGTATCCAGCCCCGTAGACTATGTCAGTACGTTGGTTGGTACTTTGTCCAAACCCAGTTTATCTACGGGTAACACCTATCCAGCGATTGCTCGGCCCTGGGGAATGAACTTTTGGTCGCCACAAACAGGGAAAATGGGCGATGGGTGGATGTATCGTTACGATGCCGATAAGATTAGAGGATTTAAGCAAACACATCAACCTTCTCCCTGGATGAATGATTATGGCCAATTTTCCATTATGCCAGTTACCGGTAAGTTGCGGTTTAAGGAAGATGAAAAAGCCAGCTGGTTTTCGCATAAAGCGGAGATAGCCACACCTTATTATTATAGCGTTTATTTAGCTGATCACGATGTAACAACGGAAATTACGCCTACTGAACGGGCTGCCCGGTTTAGGATTACTTTCCCAAAAACAGACAGTGCCTATGTCGTAATTGATGCTTTTGACAAAGGATCATATATTAAGATCATTCCCGGCGAAAATAAAATTATCGGATACTCGACTAAAAATAGCGGCGGTGTACCCGACAATTTTAAAAACTATTTTGTGCTCGAATTTGACCGCCCTTTTGAGCAGGTAGGCGCTTTTAGTGGTGATGCCTATCAGGCCAATGTGTTGGAGCTCTCAGGCGAGCATGTGGGTGCTGTGGTTGGTTTTAAAACCAAACAAGCCGGAGAGCAAGTGAATGTCAAAGTGGCTTCGTCTTTTATTAGTCACGAGCAAGCGCAATTGAATTTAAAGGAAATTGGTAATAAGGATTTCAATACCTTGAAAGAAGAAGGTAAATCAAGTTGGAATAAAGAGCTGAGTAGGGTAGCCGTGGGCGGTGGTAGCATTGACCAGATACGTACGTTCTATTCAAACCTATACCGCACACTTTTATTTCCACGGATGTTCTTTGAATATGATGCGCAAGGAAATGTCGTACATTATAGTCCTTATAATGGCAAAGTGCTACCTGGCTATATGTTTACTGATACCGGCTTCTGGGATACTTTCAGATGCTTATTTCCTTTCTTGAATTTGGTTTATCCAGATATGAACGTAAAAATGCAGGAAGGCCTGGTTAATGCATACAAGGAAAGTGGGTGGTTGCCTGAATGGGCGAGCCCAGGTCTACGCAATATCATGGTAGGTAACAACTCCGCTTCTGTAGTGGCAGATGCCTATATAAAAGGGTTAAGGGGCTATGATATTGAAACATTATATGAAGCCTTAATACATGGTGCAAATAACGCCGGACCTCTAACGGCAGTAGGTAGAGCAGGAATTGATTATTATAAAAAATTAGGTTATGTGCCGTATGATGTAAAGATTAATGAGAATGCAGCACGGACACTCGAATATGCTTATGATGATTTTGCTATTTATCAATTGGCAAAAAAATTGAATAAGCCTAAAAAGGAAATAGCCTTGTACCGGAAGCGTAGCTTAAATTATAAAAATCTGTTTGATAAGGAAACAGGCCTTATGCGTGGAAAGAATCAAGATGGCAGCTTTCAAAAACCTTTCAATCCATTTAAATGGGGAGATGCCTTTACCGAAGGAAACAGCTGGCATTATACCTGGTCTGTATTTCATGATGTACAGGGACTCATTGATTTGATGGGAGGCAAACAGGCTTTTGCTACCAAGCTGGATTCGGTGTTTCAGTTACCACCAGTATTTGATGATAGTTATTATGGCGGTGTGATCCATGAAATTCGTGAAATGCAGATTGCAAACATGGGGAACTACGCACATGGTAACCAGCCTATCCAGCACATGATTTATTTGTATAATTATGCAAACCAGCCATGGAAGGCACAGTATTGGATACGTGAAACCATGAATCGCATGTACTTGCCAACACCGGATGGCTATTGTGGTGATGAAGACAACGGCCAAACATCGGCCTGGTATGTTTTCTCTGCTTTGGGCTTTTATCCAGTGGCACCGGCAACAGATGAGTATGTATTGGGTACACCTTTATTTAAGCACGCGCAGATCAATCTTCCTTCGGGCAAACAGATTGTACTACATGCACCGAAAAACAGTGCCGAAAATCGGTATATTAAAGGTGTAAAAGTGAACGGTGCTGCCTATACGAAAAACTTCTTTAAACACGAAGTGTTAATGAACGGCGCGACGATTGATTTTGATATGGACAGCACGCCCAATAAACAACGGGGTATTACAGAAGGTGATTTGCCTTACTCACTCTCGAGAGAAGGGAAGTAATATATGTAGTTTTTAAGTTTTAAGGAATACGTTTTACGTATCAAGTATCAAGACATAAGTTCATCCTTCTATCTTGATACTTGGTATTTACATTTTACGCCTTATACCCCCCAACCCTCTTCATACAAACAGCGGAAGTGCTTCAGCAACAACGAATGTGCTGCCGCCTATAAAGATAAGGTCGTCGGCATTGGCCGACTGTTGGGCCGCTCTTACCGCTTCACGGATACTGGGGTATGCATTTCCAAATAAACCGTAAGTCTGTGCGGTTTGCCGTAGATGCATTGCTGGTAATGCCCTTTCAAAATCTGGATGGCAAAAATAGTAGGTGGCTGTTTTTGGTAATAATGTGAGCATATGAGACAAGTCTTTATCACGCATAACTCCCATTACAACATGTAATTGTTGGTAAGGTGTTAAGGCTAGATTGTTGATTACTTCCTTCCAGCCATCTTCATTGTGGCCAGTATCACAAATGGTGAGTGGGGAAGTAGCCAGCGTTTGCCATCGGCCCATGAGTCCTGTCAATGGTTGTACAGCACTCAATCCCTGTATCAACGATGAAGTATCTATCGAAAAGCCCAATTTGTTGAGCATGTCAATACTCGATAATACACCCGCTATATTTTTTAATTGATAGGTCCCACGTAAATCGAGTTTAAGCGAAAGTGTAGATGCTACAGCTGGATCCAATGGATGCACTTTGATATATTGATAATTGGCGTCTACACCTGTTTTTTCAATACGCCATGCATCACTAGCAAAAACAATGGGGGCCTTTAGTTGAGCAGTATGTTGGATGAAGAGTTGATCGATGGTTGACTGCCGTTCGCTAACTACAATAGGTGTATGGGGTTTGATAATACCGGCCTTTTCCATAGCAATCTCAGCTAAAGTGTTTCCCAACATATTCATATGGTCCATACCAATATTGGTAATCAATGATAGAACAGGCGTGATGATATTCGTAGAGTCCAAACGTCCACCAAGTCCTGTTTCTATCACGGCAATGTCGACTTTCATTTGAGCAAAATAGGCAAAAGCCATGGCTACAGTTACTTCAAAAAAAGAAGGTTGGATGGTCTCAATCGTGCCGCGGTGTTGGTTGACGAAGTTAACCACAAATGACTGTGGAATAAGCTCACCATTTAATCGAATGCGTTCTCGGAAATCGAGTAAATGTGGTGAAGTGTACAATCCTGTACGATAACCTGCCTGCTGTAAGACAGCTGCAAGCATATGCGAACTACTGCCCTTGCCATTCGTTCCAGCAATATGGATCGCCTTGAATTGCTCTTGCGGGTTACCGAGTGCCTGGCAAAGTTGACGCGTATTGGTTAAATCTTTTTTGAACGCGCTTGCCCCGTCGCGCGTAAACATAGGTAAACGGGCATATAAATAATCTATTACCTCGGTATAGTTCATGAAATATGCAATGGAAACGCCTTTACTTCACTTTAAAATTGAATACTACGATGCCTGACTGGAAATCTGGCCCACCATCTGTGGCATTGAGCCGTGCATTCCTTACAGCTTGTTCGCATTTTTCCCAAAGCGCGGCATCTGAAAGTGTGGTTCCTTTTGCCCCTGCTCGGGCCCGCGTTACTATTCCATTTTTATCTACGGTAATCTCTACGGCTACACGACCCGAAAGCTGCCCCTTATCTTCAATTTGTGGCATCACGGCAAAAGAACGATTGGGTAGTCCTACCAATCCATTACCAGAGCCGCCTTCGCCATAATTAGTGGCCATATTATTCCCTTGTAAACTTCCTTGGTTACCCGGGGTAGAACCCGTTCCATCACCTACACCTGAACCTTTATTCTTCTTGCCTGTATATAATGCATTCGGGTTGATAGTTGGTTTGCTCTCCTTCTTTTCGGGGGTAATGGTTGGTGTAGTACTACTTGGCTTTGCCTTCTCTTTGGTAACTACCTCAGGAGCATCTTCCATATCTTGGGTGACAACCGATTTATCGCTTGTTTGTTGTGAAGCAACAGGGGTCGGCTCCTCATTGGGAACCACCTTATCTGGACGTGTTCTGTTGGCATTGGGGTCCATTGATGGTTCGTCCAGACTCATATAATCATCTCCCATACCTTCAGGAGCGGTACCATAGTTAACGATTAAACCACCCGTACCAAATTCTGTTGGCGGTTGACCCAAGATCCAAAAAAAACTCAGCAGTAGGAATGCACCAAACACTCCCGATGATATGGCAAAGGCCTTGGGGTAGTTGTTTTCTTGCTGATGCTGATGATTCATTTATTGTTTTGTTGTTCCTATTTATGTTAATTTTTCTCCTTCGCTTCCGTAGCCAAAACAAGTTTAATTTTTAGTTTGTTGGCTATATCCATTACCTCTACTACATCTTGTATGGCCACCGATCGATCAACATATAAAAGAATAGTCAATTCTTGCCCTTCTTGAACATATGATTGCAGGGTGGGCATCAACTGATCCAAAGGTACCTGTTGTTTTTCTACAAAGTACTGCAATTCTTTATTAATAGACAAGCTAATGGTGCGTTTTGCTACCGATTGCTCGCCAGATTGCGCCTTAGGTAGCAATAATTTTACTACTTGGGGGTTGGCTACTGCAGATGCCAATAGAAAAAAGAGCAATAAGAAGAACATAATATCGTTTAACGATGAGGTATGTACTTCTGCTGCTGGTCTATGATGTCTTTTCCTTAAATTCATGAATACTATGCTTTTCGCCTAACAATTAACTTCCAGGTTCTTCCAAAAGATCGATAAATTCGATGGCATCGGTTTCCATACGGAGGATCAAGCGATCTACCATCATATTTAAGATATGGTAACCCACATAAGCAACGATACCAACAATCAGACCGGCTGCTGAAGTAACCATTTTGGTATACAGACCGCCCGATACGGTACCAATTTCAATAACGCCTTTTAGCGAAACGTCATGGAAAATAGTAATTACCCCAATAATGGTACCCACAAAACCAAGCATGGGTGCGATACCAGCGATGATACCTAGTACATTGATGTTTTTCTCCAGTTTGGATACTTCTAATTTACCAATGTTTTCAATGGCTGCTTCGATATCTTTAATAGGGCGGCCAATACGGGTAAGTCCTTTTTGCAGCATACGTCCAAGCGGCCCACTGCTATTCCGGCATAAGGCCAAAGCAGCTTCCAGTCTACCTGACATGATGTTCTGTTTAACCTGTATCATCAGGTTCGAATCATAGCGCGAAGCTTTTTTGATGGTCAGGTATCTTTCTATGAAAATGACCAAACCTAAGAATGCTAAAATGGCAATGGGAACCATAACCCAACCTCCCTTTATCAAAAGGTCCATCAGGCTCAAATCTTCAATGGGTGCTGTCGATACTCCAGGAGTTGTCAGCATGGAGTCAAGTGTTGCGGGTGTGTCTGTAACTTGTAATAAAAACATGTTTTATAAAATAATAATTTTTGTTTTACGCTGTTTGTTTTAATCGCTCCGCCAAGATAAAACTTATTCTTGGGCTTTTTATTCGGATGGATAAATATATGCTTCTTTGCTAATTTCTTTGCGAACCTTCGCTAAATCTGCTTTCGCTGCTTCAGTAGTAACATATCTTCCATAACAAATCTTTTTTCTATTGTTGGGCATATTACTTTCTAATACATAGGCCGGTATACCAATGCTCCTGAAATATTCAGCCTGTTTAATAGCAAAGTCTATCGTTTTGAACGATGCAAGTACAATGCAATACGGATGGGTCTTCGAATATTTCTGTATCAAGGGGGCCTCAGCTGTCGATGGTGTTTGATCTGTGGTCAAACTATCTGACGGCTTTGTTTGTTCCGTACTATCGGGCACAATAGCTGCGTTATTTTGCTGTGCTACGGTTGATGCCGAGTCATGTATAGGTGCTTGAGCAACTGATGGTACGGGTGCGTTTTGATTACGGCTACGTATATACCAAAAGCTTGCCACACCCAATATCACGAATAGTGCGATCATCCAGAACCATAGATTGTTGCGCTGCGGAGGAGTTGCTGTATCGATTAAATCATTTTCCACTTCGAGTGCTTCCTCAATTACTGCCGGAGTGGCCGCTGTAGTTGTTTCGGTTACTTGAACAGGATGGGTGACCGGTGTTAAACCCCAATAGGGTATAGGGTCAAATGCTATTAGCTCATAGGCTCCTGCTGTTTCTTTCAGATAACCTACCTGATCTAGTTGAACTTCACCCTGTGTAGTGATGTCATTTTGTAATTGTTCCACAACAGTATCTACCTGATCTCTAGCTTCATCTAATGTGATCCGCTGGCGGGCAGCTACTTCTTCGATTAGAATACGATCTACTGGTGCGTGTGGTTGTAGCACATAACGGAATGAAGGGGGTAGATACGACTGACTCTGTTCATCATAGCGAGCAACAACACGTTCTTTAGAGAAAATACCTATACCTGGTACACCCACGGCTTTGTGTGTGTGTAATAATTGGTGAAGATACTGCCCTAAGTTGAACATATGGTTGTTTGTCATATTTAAAACGAAACGTTTACGCCACCGATCACGTTGAAGCCTAAACGTGGATAATATAAAAAGCGTTCGTAGCCTTTGTTCAATAAATTATTGCCTCTAACGTATACGCCAATTTGTTTGGTAGCCCGATATTCTAAACCGGCACTGATATCGACAAACGCAGGCATAGACACAGTGACAGGTTGACTAGGGTCTACATCCGTCATGCCCACTGTATAAGCTGCATAAGTCTTTGCTTTCATGGCATCATTGAAGAATAGTTCGCCATCTACGTACACTTTTTTTGCAATTTGGATACGTGTGTTTGCAGCAAGGCGTAATTTAGGTATAAACCATGCTTCAGCCTCGTTATCCAAATCATATTCATTAAAAATCATATTACCACCTAAACTGAAAGCATCCGATAATCGGAAATTGATGTCGCCTTCTAATCCGTATACAGTATTACCATCTCCACGATCGTATATGATATCGTAACGGGAAGGATTGTTAGGATTCAATGCATACATGGGTAGATCGCTGATTTTCTTATAAAACACACCGATTTTATAACCCAATGCTGCGCCAGCGTTCCCTTTTATACCACCATAAGCATTGATTTTTTCCAGCATATTATGGATTACCAAGGTCTGGGTTGCTGTATCAATAAAAGGTGCTTCGGCCAGGTAGGGGTTCTCATTCGCTAAATTCCGGAAAGAAGTTTTTACCGCATCACCCTTTACCCCTAGATAAATACTGGTATATTCAGGTATTAAAGCAAAATCTAGATCGACAGCCGGAAAAATGTTGTTTCTGTTTTCATCTCCACCAAATTCACTGACCAATAATGCCCCCAAGGTGATTTTATAATTGGTTCCTTGGAAACGGATATAGGGATTGAGCCGGGCAATGTGATTACCTATACTTTGATCATTACTTTTTAAGCTTGTAAAATCGCCTGAAACATTGGCACCGACATTAAACGCATTTATTTTTTTATTGATGTTAGCGCTGAGTGCAAATGCATTCTCTTTTGCAGAGAAAGCGTTTCCAAATAAATATCCATCGGCCTTGAGCGAATAGCTAAACAATTCAGGGTCTTCGTTATGATTGCTGTATAACTCGCCTTTGATATAAATATCGTTGTAATGCTGTTTTAGCGGACTTGTTTGCTCTTGTGGTGGGATAACTGGATCCGGCGATAGCTGCTGTGTAGGGGCTAGACCATAATAGCGCGTACCATAGCGATTGAAACCGATTTCGCCATTTAAGGTAATGCGATCTAAAATACTACGGCCAAATAAACCAATTTTTTGCTCGCTGAAGTTTTGCCCTTCCAGTTCCGTTCCTTTTTGACTTAGGTGTTTCACAAAGCCGCCAACCTGCATCGCTTGATCCTCTCCGTTACTGATGTAAACCTCTCCCAATAAGGTGTTAAAATTACCTACGCCAATCTTCGCGTAATTATTCGTTAGCATATCGGGGCGAGTGGACGGGATTTCCTGTATCTCCAGCCGGTGTGTACCCGTGTTGATATCCAATTTCCGGTCAGTTACACTATAATTGAGTTTAGATAGATATTTTCTATTATTGGTTAAATCCGGACTTTGCCTAATCTTGACAGCATCTGCTAATATGGGACGGTAGTCACGAATAACATCAATTTCACCTAAGTTACCTTTGGCCTCCTCCTGCGAGGGTGTTTGCTCTTTGGTTTGTTCTTTTGTTTCCTCTTGTGCAAAAGAGGTCAATGCACAAAAGCCCAGACTCACGAGTAGTGTATATTTTAACATTGAATGATTCAACATCATGGTGTTTATCTTTGTATGTTTGAGGGTATTCAATCTGTTATTAAAATTGTTCATCTGCTGTTGCAGTAGAATCCGTTACTGTTTTTGTTGTTTCCAGACTGTCTGTGCTAACGGTATCGCTGTCCAGGCTATCAACCGCTTGGGTCGTGCTGTCTGGTCTTACCTCCGTACTGTCTGTTTTTTTGCTTTTGCTGTCTACCTTTTTCCCAGTTAATTTTTCCAAACGCTCTTTAGCTGTTGGGATAATGTCATCATCCCCCTCATAATTTTCTATGATACTTTGTAACGTGCTCTTTGCCTGGAATTCATCTTTCAGTTTCACATAACAATCAGCCAATAAGATGAAGCTTTTAGCTACCCAATAATCATAAGAGGGCATATTCTTAATAAGATCGAAAGCTGTTGTTTGGGCGGCTTTATATTCGCCCGCCTCATACTGTAGTTTGCCGACGTTGTACTTAGCCTCGGCCCCTACAATGGTTTGACTATTAGACACAGCCTCGTCAAATTCTTTGCGTGCGGTTTTTAAATCACCTTTCAGCATGTAGGCTTTTGCAGCATATAAATTGGCTTTTGCTTTATCTTCTACCGATGATTTTTCATATTCTTTCACATAACGTGCATACATCAAGGTGTTGTCAAAATCATGTATGTTAAAATATGCGACCATGAGATTGTTAATGGCAAAACCGTAATGCGATTTATATTCTGCTGTGAGTTCCAGTTTTTTGAGTGGTGCAATGGCATCATTGTATTTCTTTTGATCCAAGAAAAGATTGGAAACACTTAGGAGTGTACGCTCGGTGTAAGCACTGGTCCAATCGTTCAAGATGATATTAAAGTCGTGCAACGCCTCTTGCGGATGGCCGGTTTTGTATAAACTTTCAGCCCGGATAAAGCGAGCAAATTTCTCTTGTATCGGTTTCGGAAATTTATCAAAATACGCATTCACAGCCTCAATAGCTGCTTGATAATCGCCACGTGAGAAATAATTGTTCGCTACTTGGAAGGTGATGTTATCTTGCTCAGCTGTTGATAGATCACCAATAGCCGTAGTGCCAGCGTAGTCTAAGAATCCTTGTGCATCACCTTTGTCTACATAAATATTTTGGATCAATTTCAGCGCTTGTTTGGCTTCATCCGTTGTGGAGTACTGTTCTACTACCCGTTGGAATGTGCTGATAGCTGCTTCATTGTTATCCGCATTGTATTGCACCAAACCAATGGTAACCAATGCGCGTGGTACATAACTGCTCCGAGGATATTTTTCAATCATATCCTGTAGGCCTTGAATGGCGATCTCGTTTTCTCCTTTTAAGAAGAACGTGTACGGGATTTGAAAACTGGCATCATCTGCATAGTTCGAATTTGGAAAACGTGCTAAGAGATCGGTCATCGTAGCAATTTTACCATCCGTATCGCCCTGTAATCCTTTGATAATTCCACTTTGATATAAGGCATAATCCTGTGTTTTGGCCTTTGTGCTCATCAAAATGTTATATTGTTCCATTGCCCGCCCATAGTCTTTTAACATAAAATAGGAGTCGCCTAGTCGGGCAATGGCGTCGTTTTTGGTATTGGGATCAATGGCTTCACCGTTGTACAGGAACTTGGCAAAGTAATTAGCCGATATCCGAAAATTTTCATTACGGAAAGCTGCATAAGCCAGTGCATAATTGGCGTAATTGTATACATCTGTATTTCGCGCAGCCGGATATTGCAAAAATTTGCTGAAGTTCGTGGTTGCCTCGCCATACTTCCGTACCTCATACATCGCTTCGGCTTTCCAGTAAGTAGCTAGAGCCAATAGTTCTTGATCGTATGGATGCTGCTCGGAACGCATGAAAATAGAGATCGCATTTTCAAATGCGCGTTCATTATAATATTCCAAACCACGGAAATAAGTAACCTTTTGATAAGCCGCATTCGCTGATTGGGTACGTTTGGGGATAGATTCCAAAATGTCTACCGCTTCCCGATAATTTTTGGTGCTCAATAAAACCTCTGCTAATAAGGTTTTAGCTTCGTCTAAGTTTTTAGAACGTGGGTATGTCTTTAGAAATTCTTGTGTAGCGGCCAAGGCAACCTGGTGAAATTCGAGTTCATAAGAGAGTTTGGCATAATTTAGTAGACCCTGTTCTTTCATAGAGGGATCAAAGTCTAGCTTAGATGCTCTAAAAAAGGCGTTGCGTGCGCTTTCTTTATTCCCTAATTGAATGAAAGAATCGCCCAGAATGATCATTCCACTTTGGAAATAAGCATCCGGGTCCGTTAACTTTTCTAATTCCTTTACAGCCTTCTCATAATCGCCATTTTTGTAAGCGATGTAGCCAATTTGATAGTCGTCTTGGTTATTTTGCGTTTTACCTTGATCTTTTGCTTGAAACTTATCATAATACGCTTTGGCTTTCACCAAATCATTTTTGGCAAAATAGGTAGCACCTACAATGCGGAATATTTCTGTTTCGTTCTCCTGTTTTGTCCGTTCCAGAATAGGAAGTATATAGCTGAGCACATCATCATAACGTTTATCCAGAAAATAGAGGGCTGAGATGTAGTAGGGGTAACTGTTTTCATACGTCTTTGATCCCTTTAAGCGCTCAAATTCACGGAGTGCAATTTTATATTCTGCATCTAGGTAGCACAAGTAAGCATAATAATAGATAGAAGCTTCCTGATATTGCCCCCGCTGTTCTTTTAATCCTTCAAATAAAGGTTTGGCTGTTTTATAATCCTTGTTCATGAACAACGAATAACCCAATTTAAACCGATATTCGGTATTTTCACTACCGCTTAAGCTGTTATTGTCCAACTTGTTGAACCATTCGATGGCTTTGGCGTAGTTTTTCTTGCCAAAATAAGACCGGCCTACCTGAAAGTAAGCAGCTTTGGCATTTGAACTGGTGGGATGATCTTTTATAAATTTCAGAAAGAGGCCCTCTGCATCATCATTACCAAGCTCCAATGCACATACTGCTTGATAAAAGCGTGCATTTTCTTTCAGTAAGGAGATTTGATCACTTTCATCCTGCTGGATGGTTGTGTTGGTCCGTATTTCTTCCACCTTGCCCAATTGGTTATAGGCCGAAGCGTACTTTCCTTTTTCGTACAGTTCCATACCTGTTTTATAGGCTTGATTGAGCGATTGCCATGCACTTTGCTGTGCGGTTGCGGTGCCTGCAAAAAGGCTGAGTAATAAACTTATACGAGTGAATTTATTAAACATATTGTCCAAATTCTTTTATGCTAAATTAATGGGATGTTATGAAGTTCTTTACACTATTACCTAACATATGTTAATAACCTTAGCTTATATAACGGCGATAATGAATAAATAATGTGTACATCAGTTTTTTTTGCTAGAATGGGCAGATTAAACACGTTTTCCAGCCAACAGATAGAGCACGGCCATACGCACAGCGACGCCATTTTCAACCTGATCCAAGATGATAGCATGTTGGCTATCGGCCACATCGCTGGTCAGTTCTACCCCTCGATTAATCGGACCCGGGTGCATGATGGTTATTTTTTTATCGAGCGAGTCGAGTATTTCCTTATTTAGGCCGTATAGCATAGAATATTCCCGCAATGAAGGGAAATAATTAATGTCCTGGCGTTCCAACTGAATGCGAAGCATGTTGGCAACATCGCACCAACGTAAGGCATTCATCAGGTTATGTTCCACTTTCACACCCAACGATGTGATATATTTTGGGATGAGCGTAGTTGGGCCACAAACCATTACCTCAGCGCCCAATTTATGTAAACATAATATATTGGAGAGGGCTACGCGCGAATGCAATATATCGCCAATGATAGCCACTTTTTTTCCTGCCACTTGGCCGTACTGCTCTTGGATGGAAAAGGCATCCAATAAGGCTTGTGTTGGGTGTTCGTGGGCTCCGTCGCCTGCATTGATAATTTGTGCATGGACATGTTTGCTGAGAAAAACGCCTGCTCCAGGGTAGGGGTGCCGCATCACAATCATATCTACTTTCATAGCTAGAATGTTATTGACCGTATCGATCAATGTTTCCCCTTTACTTACCGAAGAAGAAGAAGCTGCAAAATTGATTACATCCGCTGATAGGCGTTTTTCGGCTAATTCAAACGATAAGCGAGTACGGGTAGAATTTTCAAAGAAAACATTGGCAATGGTGATATCTCTGAGTGAGGGAACTTTCTTTATCGGACGGTTAATGACATCCTTGAAGGTACTTGCCGTTTCGAGTATCAGTTGTATATCGGCGAGCGAAAGATCTTTTATGCCTAAAAGGTGTCGGGTACTTAATTGTTGTACTGTTTCGGCCATTTTAATATGCAATCAATATTGTTTTAGTCGTTCTCTTCTGTTAATAAAATAATTTGGTCTTCGGTATCTGTTTCCTTCCAGTTTACGATAACCCGCTGTGAGTTAATAGAATCTACCTGGATGCCAATATAATCGGGTTGGATGGGTAGGTGTCTGGAGAAACGCCGATCAACCAGCACGAGCAATTCTACCTTTTGTGGTCGGCCGAATGCTTGGATGGCATCTAATGATGAGCGGATGGTGCGACCAGTCCACAATACATCATCAATCAAAATTACTTTTTTATTTTCGATTACGAAGTCTATGGTGGTAGTGTTGGGCACCAGAGGTGCTCCTCCTTCACGGCGGAAATCGTCTCGATAAAAGGTGTTATCCAATTCGCCAAATAAAATATGATCCAGTTTGAGTATGCGCTGTAGTTCTGATTTGATGCGCTGTGCTAAGTAGATGCCTCTTGGTTGTATCCCGATGATGGCCGACTCTCTAAAATCATGATGATTTTCTATCAATTGCTGGCAAAGGCGTTGGATGGTAATCTCGAATTTCTGGCCACTTAATAAAATAGATCGTTGCATCTGGGACTGTTTGGTTGCACCTGTAAAACCTTCTCTTTATCGTTTGCAAACTTAGGCAAATTGCTGTTCATATGCAACTTACTAGTATTTATTAATAACTTTTGCCTTGACACAAAAGTTAACAAAAAGTCAAGCTATGGACGCTTGTTTTGATTTAAGTTGAACGTTCCTGCCTAAATACAATAACTACCAAACAAAACAGCGCTTTTTGGGTTCTGTTTAAAACAGAATATATGAGAACATTGTTTTATATCATCGCGGTGGTGCTGTTGGTTGGCTGGGCGCTCGGTACCTTCGTCTATGCCGTAGGTAATCTCATCTATATTTTATTGGTACTGGCTATTGTTGCATGGGTATTGGGGATGGCCCGAAAAAACACAAGGAATGACTAAGCATTCCCCGTGTGATCGTCTGATAGCTCCGGTTGATATTTTAATGTTGGGTCAAGCCAATACATCTGGATAATGCGTGAATAGCGATAATTGATAGGGGCAAGAATCAACACGCCTACCATAGTTACGGCTAAGTATAGCCAGGGGTTTTCTGAACCGCCTGATAATATATAGGTGGCGATACCAAAAGCAACAATTTCGGCTACGTTGAACACATAAGTTACATACATGGCTGTATAAAAATAGCCAGGATGGCGTTCAAAAGTGAGACCGCAATGGGTGCATTTTTCGTGCATCGCGTTGGTTAAACCGGGCTTAAACATGTTCCCTGTTCTGCATCGTGCACATTTTCCATGTAACATGGACTGAAAGGCGGGCTTTATAGCCGGTTTATGGATGTTCTGAGCTGCCATTTTATTATTCATCAATTAAAGTTTTTGTTTGAATTCTTCTGGTGATTGCCGACAATGTCGTTTAAAGAATTTACTGAAATATGAATTGTCTTTGAAATTTAGCATCGCTGATATTTCCTTGATGCTTAAGGAGGCGTTTGTTAGTAATCGTTTTGCTTCCAAAACCTGTCGTTCGCGAATGATATGCCCTGCCGAACTTCCGTGTACTTGATTGCATAGTTGATTGAGATAATTTGCTGAAATATGTAAAGCGGCTGCATATTTTTTGGGATGTTTCCACAGGGTGTAATGTTGCTCTACCAAATCAATAAATTGCTGTACAAGCTCATGCTTATGACTTCTTTTTGCAGAAGGGGCGGTTGTTGGTATGGATCGAGATACCAAAATGAACAGCTTTGCAAGTGCAAGTTCCAACACCTCCTTCCTGAATATTTGTGGATTGTTGAATTCGACGAGTGCCTGCTCCAACAAATTGCATATTTCATCGTAAGTCAATTTTTCGAGCTGGATAACCTGTGGTCCGAAGTGACTTTTCAGTACCGAAAATTGCTGTAAAAAATGATGGTTGATTATGCTATGAAAGAAATCATTTTCGAAATGCACGACATAACCATTCACATCAGCATTGAAAAACCAGCCATGCACTTGCCCGGGGCTCATGAAGTAAATTTGGCCTGGTTGTACACTATATTCTTTAAAATCAATGGTGTGTTTACCGCTTCCTTTTGTAAACAAAACCAAATGATAGAAAGAGTGCCGGTGTGGAAACTGAATGTCCGGATGCAAAGCGAGGTAATGGTCCAACCGGTCTATTAAAATATTTTCGTGAGCAAACTCACTTCCGGGTAACGTACAGATGCGGTACACCGGAATGGTATTTATCATGTTGATATTGTTCTTTTTACATTTACTGCTGCAAATATAATGAAAATAAGCCGTTCATTGGGTTTATTTGTGGTGTTTTTTACAGTAAGTTGGGTGTTATTTGTGGGCGATCAGTATGCGTAATTGAAGGTGTCGCCCTGAGATAGATCGCCTGTTTCATATCCTTTTTTAAACCAATAAACGCGTTGTTTAGAAGTCCCATGTGTAAAGGCGTCAGGTACTATTCTGCCTTGCGCTTGCATTTGTAATTTGTCGTCGCCAATGGCATTGGCAGCCTTCAACCCAGCTTCTATATCCCCTGCTTCCAACAGTTTTTGTAGTTTATTGGCATGGTGTGCCCAAACACCGGCCAGAAAATCAGCCTGTAGCTCTAATTTAACAGAAAGCTTGTTGTACGCTTTTTCACTCAGTTGTCCACGCATTTCCTGCACTTTAGCCATGGTGCCATTCAAGTGTTGGATATGATGTCCTACTTCGTGGGCCACCACATAGGCCATGGCAAATTCTCCAGGGGCACCGAAGCGGTTTTTGAGTTCATCATTGAAGCTGAGATCAATGAACAGTTTTTGGTCGGCCGGACAATAAAAGGGGCCCATGGCCGTTAAACCTGCTCCGCAGGCGGTACTTGTTTCGTCACGGTAGAGCACTAAATTTGGCTCTTGGTAAGTAGCACCTTGCTCTTGGAGCAATTCACTCCAGACATCTTCTGTACTGGCCAGTACAACGCGCACGAAGGAGGTGAGTTCCTGCTCTTCCGGACTGATGTTGATCGATTTTTCCTGTTGTGGGGGAGCAGCAGTCTGTAATTGTTGTAATACCTCTTGGGGATCGCCGCCTAACAAGCTTACAATAACAGCAATCACAATAGCTCCAATACCGCCGCCTACAGCTAGACCACGCCCTGACATGCCTCTTCTATCCTCGAAGTTGTCGCTTTCTCGTCTACCTTTCCATCGCATATATTTTGTTCTATAAAGGTTATTTGATCTATTTTTTCCTAGAAACAAAAAAAGCCTCAAATGGTTGAGGCTCTTAACTGATAGAAATCAATTAATAGTCTGTTAGAATGAAAAGTCATCATCCTTTTTCGCATCAGCAGCAACACCGTTTTCACTAAATTCATAGCGTTTTTCAACGACTTCCTGGTGGGCTTTGATATATTCGACCGTTTCGCTAAGGCCTTCAGCGAATTTTTCAAAATCTTCTTTGTACAAGAAAATTTTATGTTTTACGAATACGCCATCTTCCAATCTTTTTTTGCTTTCCGTAATGGTTACATAATAATCATTCGATCGTGTAGCCTTTACGTCGAAAAAATAGGTGCGCTTCCCTGCTCTTACCTTTTTTGAAAAAACTTCTTCCCGTTCTTTGTTGTCAAAATCTCCCATTGTCAAATCTTAGTTTAAGTTCCACCGGATTCGGTATAAATATAAATCAATATTTTCTAATAATGCAAACAGAATTAAACAAAAGCTGAAAAAAAAGGTTTGCAAAAAAGGTTTTTTGGCGTGTCGAAAATGTCCATACTACTGTTAAGGGCGTTTTTTGCAGAAAAATCGTCCGAATAAAAAAAAGTGAAAAAAATAATGCGTTGCAACGACTATTTGTCTAATAAATAGTCAAATCGGTCGCCTAATTCATCATCACTCCACCTGCCTTTTATCATATCATCCTCCTGTATATCGATGTAGCGTTTACCGTTACGGGGAATATGCGCCCCTAATCCCCTTAATAAGGCATATAAGCTGTTCAGGTCGAAATCTTCCCTTTGTAGGCGGATGAGATACTGGTTGTCAGATATTTCTATATGCAGTCGTTCCATACCTAATCAAATCTGTTTTTTTCAAAGGTTCGTATTCTATGTGAATTGGTGATGAACTATGTGTGAAGTTTAGGTTAAGGGAGGGGGGTGTGAGTTGCCCGTTGTGAGTTCCCCGTTGTGAGATGTGAGTTGTGAGATATGAAGTAGCAGTTGCACTGGCACGCTCAGTTGCTTTCCGCTTTATGCTTTAAGCTTTCCGCTTTCCAAAAACCAAAAAGGCTCGAGTGCATGCCCCGAGCCTTTTACCTTATACCTTTAGCCTCTATTAGCCTTGGTTCTTCCGAATAATATTCAGCGCTCCACCAGCTTTGAACCATTCTATTTGCTGTGCATTATAGGTGTGGTTTACCTGGAATTGATCCGTTGTTCCATCGGCGTGATGCAAAACAACAGTCAATTGTTTGTCTGGTGCGAATTCGGTCAAGCCAAGAATGTCGAATGAGTCATCTTCCCTGATTAGGTCGTAATCGGCCGGGTTATTGAATGTAATGGCCAACATACCTTGTTTTTTCAGGTTGGTTTCGTGTATTCGGGCAAAAGATTTTACCAAAATAACCCGTACACCCAAATGGCGAGGTTCCATGGCTGCATGTTCGCGCGATGAACCTTCACCGTAGTTCTCATCCCCCACTACAATGGTATTGATGCCCGCAGCTTTGTATGCGCGTTGTGTAGCGGGAACAGGGCCATATTGACCGGTTAATTGACTTTTTACATTATCTGCAGTGTCATTAAAATAATTAATGGCACCAATCAACATATTGTTTGAAATGTTGTCGAGGTGACCGCGGTATTTTAACCAAGGGCCAGCCATCGAAATATGGTCGGTGGTACATTTACCTTTCGCTTTGATCAGCAGTTTTAAGTCGGTCAAGTCGGTACCTTCCCAAGCTTTAAACGGCTCCAATAATTGCAAACGATCCGAAGTAGGGCTCACAATCACTTGTACTTGACTGCCATCTGTTGCAGGAGCTTGATAGCCTGCATCCTCTACCGCAAAACCTTTTGTTGGTAATTCAAGTCCTTGTGGTTCATCCAATTTAACCTGCTCGCCTTTTTCATTCGTCAGCGTATCGGTTAGGGGGTTGAATAACAGGGAACCTGAAATGGCCATTGCAGTCACAATTTCTGGTGAAGCAACGAACGAATGCGTATTGGGATTACCATCTGCGCGTTTAGCGAAGTTCCGGTTAAACGATGTAATGATCGAGTTTTTCTCTTTCTTCTCTGCACCATGGCGCGCCCATTGACCAATACAGGGGCCGCAAGCGTTCGCTAATACCACACCACCAATTTTATCGAATGTATCTAAAAAGCCGTCACGTTCTACCGTATAGCGTACCTGTTCAGACCCCGGAGTAACCGTATATTCTGATTTGGCTACCAAGTGCTTATCCACCGCTTGTTGTGCCAATGAAGCGGCACGGCTGATATCTTCGTATGAAGAATTGGTACATGAACCGATTAAGCCTACTTCCAATTTCTCCGGCCAGCCATTTTCTTTTACAGCAGCTGCGAATTTAGAAATTGGCCAAGCCAAATCAGGGGTGAACGGCCCGTTGATATGTGGCTCCAATTCGGATAAGTTAATTTCAATTACTTGATCAAAATATTGTTCTGGGTTCGCGTATACTTCAGCATCGCCGGTTAGGTGCTCACGGATGTTATTAGCCAAGTCGGCAATATCGGCCCGGTCTGTGCCACGCAAGTAGGCTTCCGATTTGTCGTCATAACCAAAAATAGAAGTGGTAGCGCCAATTTCCGCACCCATATTACAGATGGTGCCTTTACCGGTAGCAGAGAGCGCACGGGCTCCTTCACCAAAATATTCTACAATGGCACCAGTACCACCTTTTACAGTTAAAATACCAGCGACTTTCAATATCACGTCTTTTGCAGCTGTCCAGCCACTCAGTTTTCCCGTTAATTTAACACCAATTAATTTAGGGAATTTTAACTCCCAAGGTAAGCCGGCCATTACGTCGCAAGCATCTGCACCACCCACACCAATGGCTACCATGCCCAAACCACCTGCGTTAGGTGTGTGGGAGTCGGTACCAATCATCATACCGCCTGGAAACGCATAATTCTCTAAGACTACTTGGTGAATAATACCAGCACCCGGTTTCCAGAAGCCAATACCGTATTTATTCGATACAGAAGCCAAGAAATCATATACTTCTTTATTTTGGTCTGTAGCTACAGCCAAATCCGTTTCTGCGCCTACTTTGGCTTGTATCAAATGGTCACAATGTACGGTAGAAGGAACGGCTACTTGTGGCCTTCCAGCCTGCATGAATTGCAATAAAGCCATTTGGGCTGTTGCATCCTGCATCGCTACACGGTCGGGAGCAAAGTCTACATACGATTTGCCTCGGCCGTAGGCCTGTGTTGCTTCGCCATCCCATAAATGGGCGTATAAAATCTTTTCAGTTAAAGTAAGCGGTTTTCCTACTACTTTGCGAGCTGCTGCTATGCGACTTTCGTAGCGGGCATAAACCGCTTTGATCATTTCTATGTCAAATGCCATTTTAAAATATGATTATTACGGATGTTACATACTCATAGGGCTGCTTTGGAGTAAACCCAGCTTTTTATGGCTTTGCTGCACTCATTATCAGCCGTTAAAGCGCGACGAATTTACGAAAAAAAGATAGTAAACGTATGGTCTCGCCTTGGAAGCTGTTATTTGGAAATATTCTAAACAAAGTGAGCGGAGCCTTTATCGCTTTCCGGCCTTTGTTTTGATATATCCAATTTCCTGTTGCTTCGCCTTGGTATTGGTGGATGTTATCCATCCTAACAACGGGCGACGAACCCGAAAAAGAGAACCGCGAATATTTTCGTGTAAGCTGGAGGCCTTTTCGTGTAAAAATTTCTTTGAATTGTTTTTTATGTGTTATCCTTGTAGAGCCTACTGAAAAACATGCCTTCTTCTAAGGTATAGCAGCTATTTGTCAAGCAGATAGCTGCTTTTTTATTATTCCACTTTTTTGACACATTTGTAGTAATCGCTTGCCTCAGATACCTGTTATGCAAAATGCTGACCTTTAGCAGAGTGAAGGATTTTTTAGACCCCTTCACTCTGTTACCAATGGCGTATTTTAGGCTATAACCCTTTTTGCTATTTAAAATGAACACCTAGCCAAGTACTGGAGCGCAGATCTTCACATAACGATAATAATTCTGTATAGCCAACGTTTGCACTTGTATAATCTGAAAATCCAGCTGCAAAACGAATGGTTTGATCATTGAAATGAATCAATTTATCTTTCGGAACAGTTAAATGAATGCTATAACCACCTGTTATTTCGGTCACCATAGCCTTTAATCCATCTGCCGAACTTTTTGCCCATTGTCCTTCCTTGCCGTCCCAGCGAACGATATCTCCAGAGGATGATACCCATATCTTCGTCATACCAGCATCGACGTCTCGTAAGGATAGGTTAGGAGCATCGATGTATATGTAGATGCCATCGCCCAGTACTTGATCTTTTTCGGCATGGATAGCCGTAGGATCGGTCACTTTTGCACGGATATATAAGTTGGTGGCATCTTTTCCTAAGCCAACATGCATATGGGAGATTGCTTGTGCGCCAACAAAGAGGGGAAATTCGGTAATTTCGGCTTTGTTTACTTCCCACTCGTCGATGAGGTAACCTTTCATCATCCAAGGAGCCAATACTTTATCCGTATTGTCATAATCGGATGATGCCAGTGCCATTACCGTGCTTTCATCAAAAAGTAGTAGGGAGCTCTGTTTGGCCGTATGTTGCAGATCGACAGCAAAGGGCCGACTGTAATTGGTAAAGTCCATGGCTTGCTGGTTACCCACAGCAACTTCCATGATCTCGCGGTCGTCCAATCTACCGGCATCAGTTTCATATGATAACAGGGTATTACCTGAAGGTAAGGTCAGTAAATAAGGGGCATCCATTCGGTAATTTTCAGGAAGCAGCTCATAGAAGGCATACATACGTTCTGGCGTATCACCATTCGAGGCGGTAGGCCAATTGGCATTCAAATTGGTTCTTACTGTAAAAGGTTTATAGGTTAGTGTTTTATTATCGGCAAAGGCAACAACTAGCTCGTCACCTACCATGGCAGCAGATGGATTGTGGTTATTTTTATTGTGGCGCGCAGCAATGGATTTGGCACCCACCCAATGGTGCATCATACCATCGGGCCCATATGCCTCTAATCGGCTCGTCCAGGTAAGCCCATCATTTACCGATGCAATCATCTCTATTTTCTGTTCAGCTATTTCGATATTTAATTCGGTGGAGCGGAGTACCTGCACATCTTGAGAGATATTTCCATTGGTAAAGTACAGTTGAATGGTGCCGTTGGGAAGTGCTACCAAACTGGGATGTTCACAACCCAGGTTGCGGTACACCTCCTGTACTGGTTCTAAATTCCATGTCTCATTGGTCAATTGCCGTACGAGTATACCAGAAGGAAACTGCGTAACAATTCCGCCTAGGGTATAAGACGAATATACCGAGCAGGCTGCAAGTAAGTTACCGTTTTGCAAGCGGATGATGGTGGGTTGCGCCATCAAGTCGGTAAACGTCAAGTCGTAGCTACCATCTTTACCGGTATACGTGTACTTGGGAAATAAAACGTTCGCGTCTAGCCAGGTCAGTCCGTTATCATCGCTCCGGCGGTATTGTATTTGTCCTGATAATTCATATACCAATAGCAAGGATGTTTCTGAAATACGGATCATCTGCGGTGCCGTCCCTTGGTCGGCCAGTTTAGCAGAAGAGCTGAAATCCCACGCAATGCGTGTTCCGGTTGTGGGTTTGATGGATATCGGTTGGTAAGGCCCGTTTACCGTTGTATCGCCCTCTTTTGATTGTTCTTGTTTCTTACAAGCGCTGATGCTGAACAGCAGGAGCAGGAATGTGAAAGCTCCACATGCCTGCCTATATAATGTAGTTTTCTTCATCTGTTTTAATCATTGGCTGTTTTACAAAGCCGGAAATCGGCAACATACATGACTATTTCATTGTTCTTATCGTAGGTCCAAGTGACCCCATCTTCGTGCCCAAAATTCACGACATATACGCGGTTTCGGCGGTTGGAATTATCGCCACCATCGTTTCCGCTCATATCTATGGTGTACTCTTTCCAGGTATTTTGAATTTCACTGTCTGATTGGGAGGCCAGACGACCTGCATCCCAGACTTCCTGTCCATAATCGCTATATTGGGCAAATCCCCATAGCCGGTTCATCGGGCGTATCCAGGGTGCTCGATACACATGCCGGTTGTTTCCGTTTATGTTCGATACCAAGGAGCGGTCGCTTCCAATGAGCACTTTGAACTTCAAGTAGCGGTATTTTTTATTATCAAAACGCCATTGACGGGGTAAGGCGAAGAAGAATGCCGGTCTATAGCCAACCACAACAGCCCGATATATATTCTTTCCGTCTTGTTGAATGAGTTGATCGAGGTGCAAATCAATGCTTTGACCATTTACCTGATCGTTTTGTGCGTTGAATTTGCTAATATCGGTCAATCCGGAGCGAGGAAGGAACGTGCCTGAATAGGATACATTCATCTCCCAATTGTTATCCTGCACTTTACCATTTGCGAAAAATTGCGGGTCAACAAAGACGCGTTGAGGGAAGAAAGGATTGTCGTCTGTCAATAATTCTACTACACCGCTCGATACATAAGGAGCAATGAAGCTGTCGAATGCTGTTCCCAATGATTTGGGAATATACTTCATATGCTTAATCTGTCCGGCATCTAAAAGATCCTTCAAGGTTTGCAGGCCGGCTGGTGCATTGATTACGGAAGGTTTATCTACCGGCATCATAAACTCCTGCCAGCGCCCTCCCCCGACAATACTGTGTTGGTTATTTTTGGCATAACTTGTTGTCTCGAGAATGCCATCCAATCCTTTGCCTGTTAAATCGAGTTCTTCGATATTTGGAAAATAGAAAAGATCGGCAAAGGTGGTCATATTCATTGGGTAGGTCAAAGAAGTGATGCTCGATACGGCTTCCGTGTTAAAGGTTTTGATGCCATTAGCACGTAAAATGTTCGATTCTTGCGGAATGAATGGCTGATCGGCTGTGGGCATCATCACCAGGTATGGTTTTTCAAAAACAATGGTGTCAATGAGTTTATTCCCATCTTCTAAAATGGGTAAGACTTTGTACTTCATATCAAACTCTACTTCCTGTCCAGCCGGTAAATTTGTACTGAAAATACGCGGATTGTTTTTGACACTGTCTTCGTGAATGGTTCCGCTTTGATCGGTATAGGCGTAGGAGAGCCCATGGTATTCCATCAAAATGGTATGCAGGCCGGTGCTCCACTCCATGACCAACGAATTGGGCGACATGGTTAGCGTCGGTTCCAGGATACCTTGCTTCAGTACTTCCAGGTCATACCTGGTATAAGGTACCAGCGAGATGTTTTGTGGGATAGACTTGTTGCCATATTCATCTTCTGTATAGATTTTAAAGCGATATAATCGAGGTTCGGTCAGTCCGGTTACGTTTACATAAGAACAGACACTATCAATTACCTGAATCTGCGGGTTGGGTGAATCCTCGTCATAAACAACCACCGTCCGTACCGCCTTACTTAGATCTAATTTGCTTGCTGGCAACCGCCCGTCTTTGCGCAGATCAATTTCTGCCCGCTCATAGCCAATGGCTGCATATACGGTATCGAAAGCAGCGGGATAGATGATTTCTTCTTTTGAATAATCTTTAATATTATCGTATATACTGTCTTTACAGGAGCTCAATAGGGTAATCGTGATGATCGCCGTTATTGAAGCATATTTGATTAATGTTTCCATGCGCCTATTTCTTTTTAGTTACAGAATAACCCGCTGCCTTTTTGCCATATAGCGTAATTTCAGATAGACAGTTACCGTTTAAGGCTTTATAGTTGTCGTTAAAACCAGTGAGTGCTTCGTAGCGGAACCAACGTGTTGGTTTGGTAAACTGTGGGTTTTCGGGGTTCATATAAGCCATGTCTCCCTGTCTTCCCAGTACCCGGTACTGCCTGTCTGGAAGATCAAGTGGAAAAGTGATCTTGTTTGTCGTGATCGAATCCCATTTCTGGGTTTCATCATCCCATCTCCACAAGGCATAAGTTCCAATGTTCTCATTGCGGTAATAATCTTCCCGGCCGCTATATTCGGTTGCTCCGGAATGCCGATAGCGTTGATGGGTAATGATGCGGCTGAGCTCGTAATAATCACCTAGATCAATGATGTAATTCCAGGGCATGTTTCCGTCGCGCGGATTACCGGTACGTCCCCAGCCATTGGTATGAGAAAAATTCGGAGATGTACCATCATTGATGATGCCGTCAATCACCATCTCGGCCCTACCTTCCAGCGCATTGAAGAAACCCATGGGAATACCTGTATTGACGCGTTGGCCCATCGCATTGATGACGGTCGAATCATTGGCTTCGGGTATTTGCCATTGATCTTTCGGTATCAATTCATCTTCCAATAAGGTTAACTGGCCCAGATCCAAGGTCTTGCTGGCATTGCCATACTCATCTTCCACATGCACACTCACGGAAACGGGCTTACTTGCTGAGAAACTTTGATGGCGAATGAATCGACGTTCTTTCGCTTCACGTGAGGTATAGATTAAATGCGTTTCTTGTTTCGTGCCGCTTTCATCCTCAAATGTATAATCTACGAAAACATTCATGCTGCGCATCAGGCCGTTTTCCCAGTTCACATAAAAGGAGCTGAATCCGGCCATGCAATAAATGGTAGAAGCCACTTGTTCAACAGCCGGTTCTAGTGGTTCGACTACCACAGGGATTTTTTCTGACTCATTTCCTGCTCGATCAACCGCATATAATTCTACCGTAAAGGGTTCTTGAGTGGCAAAACCATATACATCGAGGTAGTTGGCAAAGAAAGAGGTAGAGAACCACATTTTTTTTCCGTTTTTATTGGTATAAGTGGCATCGATGGTCAATAAATCCTTATCGTTCGGTTTATCGAAATAAATGCGTACTCCACCGTAGGTGGGTTGATATTTCAAGAATGTGGGAGATGCCGGCGGAACGGCATCATCATACCCGATTTCATATCGCTCGCTCTCGGCGCATCCTAGCAGCATGCAGGAAACAAGGAGCGTAAAAATTAACGTTGTATTCAGTTTCATTTTTAATCATGTATAATTACCAACCCGGGTTCTGTATCATGTTTGCATTGGTGTTCATTTCATTGAGTGAAATGGGCCATAAATAGTTACGGTCTAGAAAACGTCTGCGCTGCTTCACTTCCAAGCGGAAAAAATTTTGTTGGCCATACGCATTGCCCACCCATCCGGTAGTAGGCGTATTAAATTCTGAAACAGCTTTTTTGTAGCGTACCATGTCCCAATAGCGACTACCTTCAAATGCTAACTCAATGCTTCTTTCTTGTAGGATAATGTCACGAAGCCCCTCTTTGGTTAAATGCCTGTTGAGGTAAGTACCGGCGCAAATATTGGCATCTGCCCATACCGTTTCAACACGAGGGATGCCGGCACGAAGCCGTACTTTGTCTATTTCGTCGTATACTTGCTGGCTGGGGCCTGAGAGCTCATTGAGTGCTTCCGCCTTCATGAGATACAGATCAGCCATTCGGATAATGGGATAGGGGAAATGCTGCTGGCGGATATAACTACCTGATTTAGACTCTGGGTGCACAAATTTCTGCACGCCAATTCCTGTCCAAAAGAAATCCGTTCCACTCACACTGGGGTCATAACCACCGGCAGTTCCACCGTACATTTCGGTGTCGATGCGGTATTGGTGTGCCCGCCAATACCCACCGGTGATCCCGAGATTGGCGTAAAAACGGGGTTCCCGATTCAAATACATATTGACTGTAGCGTAATTGGGTTGTAAAATACCGCGAAGTGGCGTATATGCTTCTGATTCGGCTTCAGGGGTAGTGACAATACGGTACATATTGTTTTTATCGAACGTACGGTCGGCATCAATGGGTAAGCCGTTTGCTGTGTAATAGCGGCTCATCATTTGAAAGGTGGCTGCCGCCCAATTCCACGAATTTCCGGTGGTCTCTTGTACACCGTTTGTAAACGTACGGGGTAAACGGATGTTGCTGGCATCTTGCATGGTTCCACCCTGTCCCAATGGGTAAGTACGGCCCCAGATGAGTTCTTTATTCCAGGGGTCTACGACGAGCATGCGTAACGTATACAACCGCTGCATGGCATCTGTATTCGCATTCCAGTCGTCCAGATCATATTTATAAGGTTGTTTATCGTATTCATAGAGTCCGAAGCCTTCCCCTTCGCAATACCGGATCGCTTCTTCAATGGCTGTCGAAGCCTCTTCCCATTTTTTGGTCCATGCAGCCGAACCGACTTCATCCATGGGGAAAAAAGGTTGACCGTCTTCATCATAGAAATCGCCAAAAAGATCTTTGTTGCCATTAAAAAATGGACTCGCCCTGAACAATAGTACGCGTGCTTTGATGGCTTTGGCAGCGGCTTTGCTCACCATACCTAATTGATCGTCAAATAAAGCATCGGCCAGATCGGGAATCGATGCATCGATTTCGCTCAGGATATAGTCAAAACAAACATCCACCTTTTCGCGTCGAACAAACAGTTCGGATGATTCGGCATTGGGCGAGACGTTTTCCTTGGCCAATACAATGGGGCCATAATGTTGAACCAAGAGAAAATGATAGTAAGCCTTTAAGAATCGTACCTGTGCAATCCAATTTTTCTTTTCTTGTTCGGCTATGTCTTTCACCAGATCGATATATTCCAGAAAGGTATTGGCCGAGCGGATAGTTTCATACAGATCGGTAGCATAGTTGCTGCCCTGCCAATAACCGAGTAGCGGATTATTAGACGTTTGGTTGCCCTCCATGATGCGGGTGCCTGCCAAACCACTTTGTGCTTTGGTGGCATCTCTTTGCCCCTGCCAATCGTCGCCCAGCAGCCATTCAGTGCTGTGGATGAGGTGATTATTGGGAAGCCCGGCATATACATTGCTCAAGGCATTATAGGCCGACTCTTTATTGGCAAAATAATCTTCTAGGGTAATGGTATTGTCGGGAACAATGTCTAGAAACTTGGAGCACGCATTCAGCAGCAAGAGGCTGGAGAGCGCCAGGGTGCATTTGATAAAATGTTTCTTTATAGGGTTCATATGATAAGTCTATGAAATTAAAAATTGACTTGTGCGCCGATATTGAACCGCCGGTTCAATGGATAGGCCAAGCCGTTACCGCCCATTTCCGTATCCCAAAGTTTGAATGGGCTGATGGAGAAGATATTTTCTCCCATGAAATAAACGCGAAGCGTTTGTAATCCCAATCGTTTCGCGAGCGGTACGTTATAGCCGAGTTCGATGGTTTTCAGTCGGATAAACCCGCCTTCGCGCAGCCACCATGATGATTGTTGGGTATTATTATCAATTTGGTAGGTAGCTAACCTAGGCCAAAAGGCATGTACGTCCGGGTTGGTTTCGCTCCAGGAATCGCGTGCAACAATTTCGGGGGCATTTCTCCGGTTAACAAAAGGAGCTATTTTCTCTGGAACAATGTAGAAGGAGACCCGAGAATTGCCTTGGAAAAAGAACGAAAAATCGACGTTTTTATAACCTGCCGAAAGACCGAAACCATATTGGATTTCCGGAACGGTAGGGTATCCCATGGGGATGCGGTCGTTATCGTTGATGACACCATCTTCATTGATATCCAGGTATTTGATATCGCCGCGCATGTATTGTCCAAATTCTTGCCTGGGCGAATTATCAATTTCCAGCTGATCCACAAAAAGTCGCTCCGCTACTAAACCCCAGGTCTGATTGATGGGATGACCCACTGATTTGAGGTATTCATCCCGATAATTCTTTTCATCTTTTTCTAAGTATTTATTGGTAGCATAAGTGAAATTAGCACGGCCTGTTATCCAAAGATCGTTGCCGAAGAACTGTTTATAGTCGATCGACCCGTCCACGCCATGTGAAGAAACCTTGCCTACGTTTCCATGTATAGAAGTCTGGAAACCGGCTGTTTCTGGAAAGTTCTGGCGAACCATGTAAATGTTTTCGCGCAAATCTTTAAAGAAATCAACCTGTAGGTGCAATGCTTCGTTCTTCAGCATGCCCAATTCGAGGCCTAAGTTATGTTTCTTGGCAATTTCCCAGGAAATATCTGGGTTGGCATAGCGAAGAAAATGGAATCCAGCATAGCCTTCACTGAAAATACGTCCCCATTGGTACTGACCTCCACCAGATTCAATACGCGAAAGGTAAAAAAAGCGTCCCTCGCGGTCAGAAATAGCATCGTTACCAACCCGTCCGTAGGTATATTTGAATTTGACCAAGCCCAATACGTTCTTGAGCTTGTCGCTATAAAAAGGTTCATTGGACAAAATCCATCCGGCGCCGTAAGAAGGGAAAAATCCGAAGCGTTTCTTGCCGTAGAATTTTTCAGAGCCATTGTAGCCATAAGCGAATTCTACAAAGTAACGCCGATCATAATCGTACGATACCCGCCCGGAGTTACCCAGGTTCCGTTCAGGAAGTGTTTTATAGATCGTACCACCTTGTCCGTTGGTCAGGATTTTTTCCTCGCGGATACCCACCGTCATGGCCGAAAGCGAATGCTTGCCCCAGACTCTGTCCCAGTTCAAGCGAGCTTCAAAATAAAAATGCGTATTGCCATCGCGTCCGGCTTCGGTATCACCCAAATAGGGGATGGTGTTGGGTGTTAAATTATAGAGGGTATAGTCTCCGCTGATTTGATCATACTGCTCCAAAGCATAATATACAGGTGCGTAGCGTCTGGCGCCAGAATTATAGTTCCAGGTGCTGGCAGAAGCTTTGACTTGGCCTTTCAGGTTTTTGGTAATGAAGTCCAGATCTTGCGACAAGGTTCCCTGTACGGTAATGGTACTCTCGTTATTTTCACGGTAACCGCTGACCATTTGGGCAAACGGATTGACTTTCATGGGGTCTGCATTGCCAAAAAGCGTCCACCGGGTAGATTCATTACGCGCATCCGGCTCGAATGCGGCCGGAAAATCGACCGGATTGCTATCCATCACTGTTTTAAAAATATCGCTCGCTCCGGTGTAGGGGCCATTGTATTTTTCAAAGCGGCCGTAGATGCGGGTATCCAGCTTTGTTTTGGGGCCAAAATTGAAATTGACGTTGGTCCGTAAGTGAATCCGATTAATATTAATGTTGTTGTTGAAGTTGTTCAAATGGTCTTGGTTATCTACTTTGAGTAGACCGGTTTCCCTGTCAAAACCACCGGCAACATAATATTGCGCTGCTTTACCACCACCCGAGAAGTTGATATTGGCTTTCGTATTCGACGTGGTTTGTTTAAACAACATATCGTACCAGTTGTTATTCGGATAGATCATCGGGTTATCGCCCCGTATGGTTGCTTGGATTTTTTCTTCGCTGTACCAAGGCGGTGTAGGTATCTCATCGACCGCATGTTCTTGGTCGTCATAACGGGATACAAGTGCTTGGTTGTATAAACGCATGTATTCTACCCCATCTAATAATTTTAACATTTTAGTGGGCGTGGTGAGGTTATGATCAATACGAGCAGAGACCTTTGTTTTTCCTTCTTGGCCGCGTTTTGTATTCACCGCAATAATACCATTGGCACCCCGAGCGCCATATAGTACCGTCGCCGAGGCGTCTTTCAGTACCGAGAAGCTTTCGATATCATCCGGTTGAATGCGCGCCAAATCATCTGTAGACGCTTCAAAGCCATCTATCAGGATGAGCGGATCGCTTTTGTAGCCAAAGGTAGTTACCCCCCGAATGAAGAACTTGGCATTATCCGCCCCCGGCTCACCAGTGGTTTGATAGGAAATTACACCGGGAATTTTTCCGGCAAATGCACTGGTTAAATTGGAAGAAGCAATGGTGATATCTTTGATGTTGACGGTTTCAATAGACGCAATGACGCTTTCTTTTTTCTGCTCGCCAAAAGCGACTACCGTAATCTCGTCCAAATCGTTCTTCTTGGGCATCATGGCAATTTCTATGGATGTCCGCCCGTTCACTTCCACGCGTTGCGTTTCATAACCAATAGCGGAGCATACCAATACGGCGTTGGGTGCAGCCTTGATCTCAAATATACCCTTGTCGTTCGATATCACGCCACCGGAAGATTTGTCGACCACAATACTGACACCCGGGAAGGGTTCTTTGGTTTCGCCATCTATGACTTTACCGGAGACCATCGTCTGTTGTGGGGCGGGTGGTGGTACATTCACCTTGTCTTTCACCACAATGGTATTCGATGTAATGGAATAGGTGAGCGGCTGATTGTGAAAAATCGTTTCTAATGCCGACTTCAGTTCTACCTCTTTCAACGTAACCGTGACCGGTAAAGCATGTTTCATTTGGTTGTGCACAAAAAAGACATCTTTACCACTTTGTTGTTGAATTTGATCGAGTACGGAGGCGAGCGAAGCCTGACGTACGTGCAACGTTATTTTTTGTGCGAAAACTTTTCCGTTTGTTTGAATGGCAAACAGACAGGATAAAGCGATCAAAAAAAATGAACGCATAAGCAGTTTATGCTGACTATAAGAAAAATGTTTCATAAAACCATATCTAGGTTTATCGCATATGGATACGACCATATATTAGGTTATTAAAATAGGGTGAATATTTGTTGAAAATTATAATTTGGTACTGTTCGTGTTTAGTATCATTCTGGCATGACAATAACCCTCCTTCCTTCTATTTTGAATTTCATAGCAGCCGTAGACGACAGGATATTCAATACTTCCTGCAGGCTTTTCGAACGAGAAAAAGACCCGCCGAAATACATGTTGTCTAGATTGCCTTGATAGTCGATATCGATATTATACCATCTGCCAATTTCCGTCATGGCTGTTTTTAATGGAGTTTGGTTGAAGGTGAAATAGCCTCGTACCCAGTCTACAAACTCTTTTACGTTTACTTTTTTCACGGTATAGCCCTGTTTGCTCCATTTTGCCTGTTGTTGAGGCAAGAGTCTGTATCGTTTGGTGGCTAATCGGGAGCCCACGTTGACTGCTCCTTCCACTAAGGTGGTGGTTATTTCTTCTTCACCTGGATAGGCAGTTATATTGAATTGCGTTCCTAAAACATTCACTTCTTGTTGCTTACTAATGACCTTAAAAGGTACCCGTTGCAACCGGTCGGCTTTTTTGAATTGCTTGCTCACATCGAAGAAAGCTTCCCCTTCCAAAAACACGATCCGTTCTTGGTCGGAAAATTGTTCCGGGTAGGTTAACTTGGATTCCGCATTGAGCCAAACTTTCGTTCCGTCAGACAAGGTAATCTGGTAAGTACCGCCCTTTGGTGTTTCCAAGGTGAAGGACGGTGATTCTTGATTAGCTGATGGTTCTTTCCATTCGTTCGATTCCGTAGACGTACTTTTGCTATCGAAACGCTCTTTTGATTTTTCTGCGTGCCCATGGAGCACGTTGCTTCCATCGGCGTAAGTAATCCCATCGCCTACAATAATTCCAGACTGCGCCTTGCTCAAATTGACTTTTCGGCCATCAGCCAATGTGAGCATGGCTACATGTTGACCGGGACTGATCGTTTGGGAAACGAGGGATTCTCCTTCTGATTTTTCGCTTATTCGCGATAGAAAAAATACCGATGCCCCGATGCAAAGAAGCACTGCAGCAGCAATTCGAGCATAGCGTGTTATCCATAGCTTTTCATCTCCTTGTAGTCGCTTCCAAATGCGTTTTCGTTGGGGTTTTAATTGAGATGGATCAACTGTTGACTCTTCAGCAGCTGCCAACTTAAAGTATGCCTTTTCAATAATGGCCCGTTCTTCAGGAGTACATTCGCCTGCTAGGTATTTGTCTATTAGTTTGTCTACGTCTTCTTTGCTCATTTAAACCCTTTTCTTCTTGAAAAATCAATACGAAGGGCCTTTGGCCGGGCAAATGGACTAAGTCGATTTAAAAGAAAATTATAAGTAGTTGAAAATGAATGAGAAAAATTAATAGCTTTTCTATTCTTTTTCTTAAAATTCGCTTTGAACTGACTAAATGGTTTTTGACCGTGTTGGGTGAAATGCCGAGCGAGACGGCGATTTCCTGATTCGAGGAATCTGTTCGATAGCTCATTTCGAACACCTCGCGCATCCGGGGTGGGAGCCGGTTGATTTCAGCATCAATGAGCTGTTCTACTTCTTTAGATAAGGTCTGAGTTTCGGTATCTTGATCGTTAGGCTGCATCTCTTGCTGCACATAAGCCCGAAAGCGGTCGGCTATTTTCCCTCGACGAATTACCTTGAGTACCGCATGGCGCGTTACACTACTTAAATAAGCTTTGAGGGAGGTTTTGATGACGATATCAGCATGTTCCCATAAGTAGGTGAACACATCTTGAATGACGTCTGATGCTAATTCCTCTTCTTTTAATATAGCCATGGCTTGTGTATACAACAAATCGAAATGCCTGCTGTAAATTTCGGCAAAAGCTTTCCGGTCCTGCTGTCGCAACAATACAAGCAGTTGTTCTTCTGAATAAGTACGGTATTTAATTTGCATCAGGTTTAATGGCCATGCTCACAATTGCTTGAGCGTCCTTTGCCAAAGCTATGTAAAAAAGTGATTACAAAGAAGAGAACTGTATTAAATTTTATTTAATAATATGTGTTTTTATTAAAAGCTTGAAACCACAAGCCCGTTTATAGATGCTCAAAAAGCTATATCAGAACTTACTGATACAGCTTTTTGAGTATACGCAACAAGGATTAATATCCTGTATTTTGGGTTAAACCGCCGTTTACAGCCAATTGTTGGCTTGGAATGGCGTATACAAGGGTTTTGGTATCTGTTTCAGCTGGTTTGGTTTCCCATCCGTTCAGGAATCTACCGAACCTAATCAGATCTTGTCTTCTCCAACCTTCCCAGTATAATTCGCGACCTCTTTCATCGAGCAGTGCATCTAGATCAAGGGATGATAGATTGTTTACGCCACGTTTCGAGCGAATAGAATTTACGAGTGTCAATGCGGTTGCTACGCTGCCCGTCCCGCCTCTTAAAATGGCTTCTGCTTTCATTAACAAAACGTCTGAATAGCGATAAACAACCCAATCGTTATTTTTTTGGCCCGATTGGGAAGCATAATCGTAAGCATATTTAAGCACCCTGATCCCAGCTGTTTCGAGCGTGTTTCCCGAGGTCCGAATGGTAATGTCATGAGTGAAAACAAGGGGCTGACTGGAAGGGTTACGGGCCTTCAAAGCTGCTCCGGTTGTTAAGTTGTACTGTTGGCCGATCAAAAAGCCAACCGTTTTAGCTTTTGCCGGATTTGGTTTGGTAAAGGCCGGATATCTGTAATCTATACCTATCCTTTCATCATCTGGGTTAAACTTATCGTAAAATGCCCCCAAAGTGGCCCAGCCGTTCCAGCCGCCGGGATCCATGCTGTAATGCGCAATGGTATTGTAGGTGTTGCCCACACTTCCACCACGATCGCCTTCCTTATTATATAGCGTAAAAATATTCTCGGTTGATTTTACATCGTTATCAGGAGCGAAATTGTCAAAATACTTTCCTGGAGCGGAAATGGTATAGCCGCTAATTTGGTCAGCCAGTTCAATTACCTTATTCATATCTTCAGCAGGAAAGGAAGGTTGTTGCTTGTTCAGAAAGGTGCCCCTGTTCAAGTAAACCTTCATCAGCAATACCCGTGCAGCATTTTGGTTGGCAACGTAAGCCTCACCAGCATTCGGCAAGTCGGCGATAATTTCATTCAATTCATTGATGATAAAAGATAAACCATCTGCTGCATTCATAACGATCGGGTCAAGTTTGAAGTCTTCGAGGTTTTCCCTATAGAGAGCAATTCCCCAAAGATCAATCATATCAAACATGGCCAGTGCTCTTATAAAACGAGCCTCGGCTGCTTGTTGCTTAGTAGGGTTGTTCCGGAGCACATTGGATGACTGGAATATAGCGGCTCCAAAATCATTAAATGTTCCGCTCATATAATCATTGTCGGCATTCCATGTGTGTAGGTGGATAGCCCGGTGTCTGCCATTATCGTCCCAGTCGCCACCTCTGGTAGGCGCTATGGCTTCATCGGATGAAAGCTCTTGGAGACACCACCTATTTCCTTGCTGATAAGGACCGTTTAGCGTGGCATAAGCACTTACCAGTAACTCTGAGGCACTTATTTCATCACCTTCCTCTAGATTACTGCGCAGCTCTTCATGTAACTTGGTGCAAGAAGCAAGTATCATCAGAATGAAGAGGCTGAAACTGTATGGTTTAATTGCGTTCATGGCATATATAATTTACGTGTTATAAAGAAAAGTTGAGGCCTACAAGCAAAGTCCTAGCTGATGGGTAAGGGATATACTCAATGCCTAGGGAAGGTATTCCGTTTGTACCGCCATCTGTATTTACTTCGGGATCAAAGCCTTTATATTTGGTAAAGACAAATAGATTTTGAGCGGTTAAAGAAACCCTTAAATTTTTAAATGCATGTCCTACATTACCTATGGTATAATTCAGTGTAGCATTTGACAGTTTGAGGTAATTCCCCTTTTCCAGGTAACGTGTGGATGGCGCTGCGGAATTGGAGGTAACTTCTTTGAGTTCTGGTTTGAAAAATTCGGTCGATATGTTTTTCCCCGACAAATTGTTAATGCCCAAAACTGTAGCTAAGGTATTATTGAATAAATAATGTCCAAAAGCTCCGTTGAAATTTACGGATACTGAGAATTTTTTGTAGGTCACATCTGTTGAAATACCTAATAGCGTTTTTGGGTTGGGGCTATTTACATAGAACTTGTTTTGAGCCGGATCCACATCTGTTCCAACTTCTCCCTCGCTGTTCCGGTATTGGCTTAGGCCTGTAGCTGGATCTATGCCTTCAAAGATGGCTAGGTACCACACGTTTAGGGGTTGACCGCTCACCATGCGCTGGCCTACCACATTGGAGAATCCCTGGCCTCTTAAAGTAGCTGTTTCGTAAAAGCCCGGTAGGCCGGAAACACTGTTTTTTAGGAGGGTAATATTGGTTCCCACGTTCCATTGCCAATCTTCGCTTTGCATAATGCTTCCACCTAAATTAATTTCTACACCCTTGTTTACTACTTCGCCATCCAGATTTACCCAAATTCTTCCGTTAGGGGCGGGTTGCGCAATGGTGCGTTCAAACAGCGCGTCGGTAGTAGTTTTGTGAAAGAAGTCCAGAGATCCGAAAAGGCGGTTACTAAACAGTCCGAAATCTAAGCCTAGATTATAGGTAGCTGAAGTTTCCCATTTCAAGTCGGGATTTCCAAAATTGGTTTGTTCTTGGCTTTGCATCCCGAAAACATACCTGTTTCTGGAGGCTCCCGATGGAAATTCGCTGTTGCCGGTTTTACCCCAACCGAGGCGAACTTTTAAATTGCTTAAAGAGCTTTCCTTTAAGAAATCCTCATTGTAAGCATTCCAAGCGAAGGCGATAGAAGGGAAATTGGCATACTTATTATTCACACCAAATTTAGTGGAACCATCACGCCGAATGGTGCTAGTGAACAGATATTTATCCTTCAAATTAAAGCTTGCTCTAACGAAAAAAGACTGCAATTCATTTTTTGGCGATCTATTGGAATTAATGTTTCGGGTTGAGGAAACGGAATAGTTTAGGTAATCATAGAAATCGATCCCTTTGTATGTATAACCAGAACCGAACGAAGAATTCCATCTAGAATCATAGCTTAGGAATTCATAACCGGCTACAGCATTTAGGGTAAGGTCTGTAGCAATTTCTTTGTTGAAATTGAGAGTATGTGTTAACTGGTGGTCTGTATTTGAATTGTTTCCAACGAAGGCCATGCCTTTTTCTGTGTTGCTGGGATCAATTAGTAACCGATCATACATTCCCGTTCTGAGCCCCGTTTGCCGCGTCAGGCTATAAGCTAGTTTATATTCCAAAAAATCAGTTATTTTATAAGACGGTGATACGTTGGCAATGATGGTGTTTACCGTAGCGAGGTCCTTAAATGCCTGAAGGGTGGTTAGTGGGTTAATGACATTGGCGCTTACCCATGTTAATTCACCATTTTCATCTTTTAAAGGGCGGGTAGGGTTCCAGTTTAGCGCTTGCGAAATCAAGTTTCCTTCAAAACCCACACCCACATCGATTGGGGCTATTTTCTCATTCGTTTGGGTAAAGAATAAATTCATATCAAGCCCCAGCTTCTTGCTTTCCAAAAATCTGAAGCTGGAATTCAAATTGGCGGTATACTTCTTTAAATTGGAACTTTCGATAATCCCATCCTGATTGAGATAGCCTGCTGATACACGGTATCGGCCTCTTTCCGTGCCGCCTGTTACACTAACGTTGTGATTTTGCGTTATTCCGGTTCTGGTAATAGCATCAAAGGCGTTTACGTTGCCGCCAAGATCGGCCGTCTCTTCGTCATTCGGTGTATACACGTGTAGAGCCTCTCTAAACTGATCTGCATTTAGTACTTCGGGTTTTCTTAAGAGCGACGAAATACCCAAGGAGGTTGAAACGTTGATCGTAGGGTCACCTGCAAGACCTCTTTTCGTATTAATAATGACCACGCCATTCGCACCTCTAGAACCGTAAATGGCAGTGGCAGAGGCATCCTTCAGAATATCGATACTCGCTATATCGGCTGGATTTAGGTAGCTCAGCGGATTCCCCGCGTCAGAGCCGAACCCGCTACTGCCTCCTGGCCTCGCGGAGCCACCAGACAGAGGGATTCCGTCGAGTACGAAAAGGGGGTTGTTTCCTGCCCGGATTGATGAGTTACCGCGAATCCGGACAGTGGTAGATCCGCCGGGTTGTCCGGTGTTATTGATTACCATCACACCAGGTGTTTTGCCTTGGATTAGCTGGTCTGGACTGGTGATCACACCTTTGTTAAAGCTCTTTTCACTAATCGTTACCGCGGATCCGGTAAGATCTTTCTTGCGAGCGGTACCATATCCGATTACCACCACCTCATCAAGCGCTTGTTCTGCATCGGTTAATAACGTGATTTGCAGATTATTTCCGACGATAAGAACATCTTGTTTGGCATAACCAATATAGGATATTTCTAGAGTGGTTTCATTTTCTGGAACGTTAATGTTAAAAGTTCCATCTTCTCTGGAAACGGCGGCTACCTGCGAATTTTTTCCCAGTACGGTAGCGCCTGCTACAGGTGCATTTTTATCATCCACGATCTTCCCAGTTACATTTTTGGTTTGAGCGGTGGACGGATGGAATGCAAAGAGCAGGACAAAGCATAACATGCCTTGGACAAGCAAATTGATTTTCATATAAATTGTCTATTTAAAGAATGATAAAGCTGTTTATATGGTTTAATGGAGATCGGCGCATGTTAAATATATCTAAACTTAAACTGCTCCACGAGCTCCTTTTGTTTTTCTTTTAAATAACTATTTAAGAATACTTGGTTTAAAATCTATTACAAAGATAAAAAGTTTAATAAGTTATGCAATAAATTTATGAATCTTTTTAAAAAAATTAAATAGTTACTGCGTATACAGCAGATACATTACTTACATAATGGATTTTAGAAAAGCAGAACGAAAGTTTACCCAATAAAAAAATAATATGTACCTTAGCTGCCCGAATTTTTCTTTATGGAAACAACATTTGATTTTGAGAAACCAATCGCAGATTTACTTTTACAAATTGAAAAAGTAAATCAGGTGGAAGATAAAACCAAAGTAGACATGTCTGCTACATTAACCGAACTACAAGGTAAATTGGAGGAGACACGTAAGGAAATTTATAGCAACCTAACGGGTTGGCAGAAGGTGCAGATGTCTCGTCACCCGGATCGGCCACAGACCTTGGATTACATCCAAATGATTTGCGAAGATTTTATTGAGCTGCATGGCGATCGTACGGTAAAGGATGATAAAGCTATTGTTGGCGGTTTGGCCACCATTAATGGTCAATCAGTAATGATTATTGGGCACCAAAAGGGTAAAAATACCAAAGAAAGGCAGTATCGCAATTTTGGTATGGCTAATCCGGAGGGCTATCGCAAAGCATTACGGCTCATGCGTATGGCAGAGAAATTTGGAAAACCTGTTGTCTGTTTTATTGATACGATGGGTGCCTATCCCGGTTTGGAAGCAGAAGAGCGTGGTCAAGGTGAGGCCATTGCCCGGAACTTGCTTGAAATGTCTGTGCTAAAGGTACCTATTATTTGCATCATTGTAGGTGAAGGTGCATCAGGTGGGGCTTTGGGTATTGGTATTGGTGATAAAGTGTATATGTTAGAGCATACTTGGTATTCGGTTATATCGCCTGAATCTTGCTCATCCATCTTGTGGAGAAGTTGGGATTATAAAGAAAAAGCGGCGGAATGCTTGAAGCTAACGGCCGAAAATATGTATGGCAACGGACTCATTGATGGCATCATTCCAGAACCATTGGGTGGAGCACATCAAGACCCTGTCCAGATGGCAGAAACAGTAAAAGAGCAATTGATAAAAGACATTGCCGAGTTGGGCAAGAAGAAAATAGATAAGCTGGTAAGCGAAAGAATTGAGAAATTCTGTTCGATGGGAGTAGTTGTAGAGTAATTTTGAAATCTGCAATGCAGATTTCAAAGCAAATCCCTAACTTTGGCCCATGCAAGAAAAAATTATTATTCTTGACTTTGGGTCGCAGTACACACAATTGATTGCTCGCCGGGTCAGAGAGCTGAATGTATATTGTGAGATACATCCTTTTAATCACCTTCCCCCCTTCGACACATCCGTAAAAGGAATTATTTTTTCCGGAAGTCCGGCTTCAGTAAGACAAGCCGATGCTCCTCAAATAGATTTTAACCAATTTCACGGACAAATCCCTTTGTTGGGTGTTTGCTATGGTGCGCAATATATTGCCCAGCATTCAGGAGGAGAGGTAGCACCTTCTGAAATCAGGGAGTATGGCCGGGCAAATCTGCTTTTTGTAAATCAAGAAAGTGCGCTGCTAAAGGGAATTCCCTTGGATTCGCAAGTATGGATGTCGCACGGGGATACCATTAAACAAGTACCTGAAGGCTTTGAGATTATTGCCAGCACAGATAAGGTACAAGTCGCGGCCTACCATATCAAAGATTCACAGACTTATGGTATTCAGTTTCATCCAGAAGTAACGCATAGTTTACATGGCCAACAATTAATTGAAAATTTTGTTGTTCATATTTGTGGGTGTAATCAGGATTGGACACCCGATACGTTTATTGAAACTACTGTAGCTGGGCTACGGGAACAGTTGCAAAATGATCACGTTATTTTAGCACTTTCAGGTGGAGTAGACTCATCCGTGGCGGCGGTTCTTCTACATCAAGCCATTGGACAGAACCTACACTGCATTTTTGTTGATAATGGACTGTTGCGTAAGAACGAATTTGAACAAGTGCTCGATTCGTATAAGCATATGGGGCTCAATATTAAAGGGGTTAACGCGAAAGATCATTTTTATGGTAAATTAGAAGGAATTACCGATCCCGAACGCAAACGGAAAATTATTGGCGCTGCCTTTATCGATATTTTTGACGAAGCAGCACACAGCGTACAAGAAGAATTACCAGCCGGTGTGGAGGTAAAATGGTTAGGGCAAGGTACCATTTATCCAGATGTCATCGAATCGGTCTCGGTTAAAGGACCTTCAGCCACCATCAAGTCGCATCATAATGTGGGTGGTTTGCCTGATTTTATGAAGCTAAAGGTAGTGGAGCCGCTCAATACCCTGTTTAAAGACGAGGTGCGTCGAGTAGGGGCTGCGTTGGGTATCGATCCACTTATTTTGGGGCGCCATCCCTTTCCAGGACCTGGTTTAGGAATACGCATTCTGGGAGATATCACGGCAGAGAAAGTGCATATTTTGCAGCAAGCGGATGATATCTATATCCGTAACTTACGCGAATCGGGCTGGTATAATAAGGTTTGGCAGGCAGGGGCGATATTCCTGCCAGTACAATCGGTAGGGGTGATGGGCGACGAACGTACATACGAATACGTAATTGCCTTGCGAGCTGTTGGCTCATTGGATGGTATGACCGCTGATTGGATACATTTGCCTTATGAGTTATTGGCAAAAATATCGAATGAAATTATTAATCATGTAAAAGGAATAAACCGTGTTGTTTACGATATCAGTTCAAAACCACCGGCTACGATTGAGTGGGAGTAATTGCTTAATCTTTTTATGTTTAGGTGCCTTTTTAGCTTCTTGCGCGCCGAAAATATTGCGTCCTGGAGGTAAGGGAACCAAAACTCCTACTGAAAAAGCTCCAGAAAAAGATAAGACAGAAAATGAAAAACCCGAAGTTGAAGCACCTGTGCATTTCAATCAGATTGCCTTGTTGCTGCCCTTTCAACTAAACAGAGTGATTGATTCGTTGCCCAATAGTAGGGATGTAGAGCGGGCAAGCTTGGCGTTGGATTTTTATCAAGGCTTTAAGTTAGGGCTTGATCAAGTAGCCAATCAAGGTAACAATTTTAAATTGCATGTGTTGGATACACGCGATAATACATTGGAAGTACAACGCGTGGCTGCCGATGAACAGGTTACTGAAGCAGACCTTATTGTAGGGCCCGTATTTCCAACCGAAATCAATGCCTTTGGTAGTCGCGCTCATTTAGAGGGAAAACTACAGGTTTCGCCCCTCGCAGCAAGCACACCTACAGGTAATCAGATTAATAATCTAGTAACCGTAACACCTACCATTGCAGTTCATGCAGAGACTATTGCAAACTATATGGTGAAGCAATATGGGAATGCAGCAAGCCGGATCGTTATTTTCAATAATCAGGATGAGGATAGTCAAAAACTACTCAATCCTTTGAAAGCAGATTTAGAAGAACGGCATGTAACATATACCGAAGTTGAGGCGTTGGAAGATTTGGAAATAGCCTTACAAGCAACAGGGAAAAACCTGGTAGTGGCCGGTTCTACCAATCTCTATGCAGTTTCGCCTCTTATAGCCAGTTTAGCCCGATTAAAAACAGAAGAAGGCTATGATATTGCTTTGATAGGACATCCAAACTGGATTAAATTGGATCTGAACAACGAATACCTAGCAGCGCTCCGTACCTGTATTACTTCATCTTATTATACTGATTTGAGCAAACAAGAGACCGCTGAATTCAAGGCCGATTATGGCGAGCTGTATAAAATTCAACCTACTGAGTTTGCTTACAAAGGGTATGATACCGGTAAATTCTTTGGTACGCTATTGGCTAAATACCCGACTGATTATGTCAAGCAATTGACGGAACAAAAGGGTGATGGCATAGCCATTGGTTTTGCTTTTGCATTTGACCCTAACAGTGGCTATGTCAACCATCATGTGCAACTATTGCGTTTCAATGGCGATGGTTACAAGCCTTTAAAATGACAGTGAACAGTAAGCGGATTGCGCAACAGCTACGCAGTTTTGATAGGCTCTTAGCTGATTATGACTTAAAAGAACCGCTTTCGCGGTTTCTGACACGTTTTTTTAAAGAGAACCGGCAGATGGGATCAAACGATCGGCGAACCCTATCTCGATGGATTTATAGCTACTGCCGTATTGGTAACTCCGTTTTACACTTACCGGTACACACACGTTTGGTGATTGCTGAATTACTTTGCCATCAGACAAGCGATTTGGTGGCGGTATTGGCTCCAGAATTTGAAGAACTGCAATTGGAATCGGTCGAGTCAAAAATAGCTATGCTTCACCAGCATTACGGCTTTGATATGCAGACGGTCTTTCCACTTTTAGGGTATACCTCTACCGGATTGGATCGATTGTGCTTTTTAAAACAACTGTTCGTACAACCCGATTTATTTGTTCGCCTGCATAACGATATGCTTCAAAGCATGGTGCAACATTTGGATAAACACCATATTCCTTATCGTGTACTTTCACCAACTTGTATCGGGTTGCCCAACGGCACTCAGCTGAACCAATATCCAGAACTGAGTGGTATGTATCAAGTGCAAGATTGGTCCTCGCAGCAAACCGCCGCATATTTCGATGCCCAAAATGGCCAATACTGGTGGGATGCTTGTGCCGCTTCGGGTGGCAAGTCGCTTCTATTAATGCAATCTTTTCCTCATATAAATTTATTGGTGAGTGATGTGCGCAACAGTATTCTGCGCAATCTGGATGAGCGTTTCGATTTGGCAGGAATTAAACATTACCGCAAAAAACTCATTGATTTAACGAAAGATCCCACACCTATTTTGGGTAATGAACGGTTTGATGGTATTATTTTAGATGCTCCTTGCTCGGGGTCGGGTACTTGGGGACGAACACCGGAGATGATGCGATCGTTTGATGAAACAAAACTGCAATATTATGTCGCATTGCAACAGCGCATTGCAAGTCATGTTATTCCATTTCTTAAACCAAATGCACCGCTGATTTACATCACTTGCTCCGTTTATGCGGATGAAAACGAGCAACAAGTAAATTTCTTGCAGTCTAAAGGACTGACATTGGAGCGTATGACCCTATTAAAGGGTTATGAAAATCGGGCAGATACGATGTTTGTAGCCCGATTGGTAAAATAAAAACCTATTCGTTTGCCAGCTGTCGAGCTTTATTCGTTAATTTACCAATAGTTAAGCCTTGTACGAGAATGGAGAACAGTACTACATAGTAAGTAATTGACAATAAAAGGTCTTTATTGAGATGGGGGTCGATAGAGAGTGCTAAAGCAACAGATACACCACCCCGCAACCCACCCCATACTAAAATCGTAACTGTAGCACGGGTAAATTTGGTTTTCATAGGAATGATATTGACTGGCAACCAAATAGAAATGAAACGAGCTAACAAAACCATAGCAATACTGATGATACCTATCAGCCAATAGTCGCCAATATTGCTAATCAGAATCAATTCGAAACCAATAATGAGAAACAGGATGGCATTCATGATTTCATCGATCAGTTCCCAGAATTTATCGAGGTATTCTTTTGATATTTCACTCAATGCAACCTCGCGACCATAATTACCGATAACTAATCCAGCAGCTACCATAGCCAATGGCCCCGACATGTGCATAGCTACTGCCGCCAAATGCCCACCCATAACTACTGCTAAGGTAATCAGCACTTCTATCTTATAGTTGTCGATTTTGCCAATAGTCTTCGAGGCAATGTAGCCTAATAAAAGTCCCAGACCGATTCCACCCAAGGCCTCCTTGGCTAAGAGCCAGGAAATATTGCCGATTGATAGATCGACGTCTTGACCTTGTGCTAAACTGAGAATGATAATGAACACCACAACAGCAATGCCGTCGTTGAACAGCGACTCGCCTGCAACCTTGGTCTCAAGCGATTTCGGAACCCCGGCTTGCTTTAAGATGGCGAGGACGGCGATTGGATCAGTAGGCGAAATGAGTGCACCGAAAAGTAAGCATTGAACAAAAGGGATACCCATGTGTAGCCACTGTAAAATATAGTAGAGCATGAAACCCACAGCAAAGGTAGAGATAATGACACTGACGGTCGAAAAGATAATAACTGGCGCCTTTTGTTCTTGAAGGTCGCTCAAACGAATATGGATGGCACCTGCAAAAAGAAGAAAATTGAGCATAGCGCCCATAAGCACCTCGGTTAAATCAATAGAGGAAATCAGTGTAGAAAACTCTTGGAATGTATGTGGGAAAATCTTATCTGTTAAAATGAGACCTAATGAAACCAACAGCGCAATGACCATGATCCCAATGGTAGCCGGAAGTTTTAAAAAACGCTCGTTGATATACGAGAAGATAGCTGAGAGAACAATAAGAACAGAGAATGAGTAGTATAATTCCATATAAAATTTCGTATTTCAGTAAATATACAAATAAAATTGGTTTCTGGATTTGGAGTTGTAAGTTTTAAGTGATACGTTATAAGAGCGGAAAGCGGAAAGGATAAAGCGGAAAGCAGAAAGCTAGCTCTGGAGTTATAAGTTTTAAGTAATACGTTGTAAGAGCGGAAAGCATAAAGCGGAAAGCATTAAGCGAGAAGCTGATTTGGGTATGATACTCACAACCAATAACCAATAACCAATAACCAACAACGAACAACCAATAACCTCTTACAAGCCCGTATTGCTTCGGAAAAGTTTAATGGCAATGGCCAATAAGATAACACCAAATGCTTTGCGCAATACAGCTAATCCGGTACGGCCGAGCACTTTTTCTAAGCGATAAGTGTTCTTCAACACAACATAGATGATCAAGATGTTAATTAGGATACCTACCACAATGTTTTGGGTTTGATATTCTGATTTTAGCGACAAGATGGTGGTCATGGTGCCTGCACCAGCAATGAGAGGAAATGCCAATGGAACAATAGATGCTGTTTCGAACGAATCATCTTTAAAGAACGCAATACCCAGTACCATTTCCATGGCGATAAAGAAGATAACCAATGACCCCGCAATAGCGAATGAAGCAATGTCTATTCCAATTAACTTCAACATGCTTTCACCAATAAACAAGAATGCAATCATAAGAACTAGCGCAACGAGGCTAGCCTTTCCAGATTCTATTTTTCCTGCTTTTTGACGCAAATCAATGATAACAGGAATGGATCCCAGGATATCGATGATAGCAAAAAGAATCATGGTGATTGATGCAATCTCTTTGATGCTGAAGAACATATGAGTCAAAAAATTAATGATATGACAAGACCAAACTTAGGTAAAATTGAATGGATATCCAATACATTTAAGCTAGATTCTTAAAACGAAAAAACCACGGTTATCAAGCCATATATGCTTTAGAACCGTGGTTTAAATAGCAATTGGTTGTTTTTATGGCTGTGCTCGCCGCCGCACCAGACTGTGCGATTTGCTATAGCTAAAATAAATGATGATGCCGATTGCCATCCAAATAGCCAATCGTTCCCAGCTTTCTACCGGTAAACCTGCCATCATGGTTACACAGATAATAATACCTAGCATAGGAACAAGTGGTACCAGTGGAGTTTTGAATGGGCGAACCAACTGGGGTTCTTTTTTTCTGAGAATAATGACACCAATACATACCAAAGTGAAGGCAAACAAAGTGCCGATACTTACCATATGTCCTAAGTCAGAGATTGGCACGAGGCCCGCAAAACCACTCACAAATATCATGAATAGCACGTTGGTCTTCCAAGGAGTTTGGTTCTTAGATAAATCTGAAAAGAATTTAGGTAATAATCCATCTTTGCTCATGCTGTAAAATACACGGCTCTGCCCGAGGAGCATGACTAAAATGACGGAAGTATAGCCACATAATATCGCAATCATTAAGGCCATATTCAGGAAAGTATAACCTGTCTGGGCAAAGGCGGTTGCTACCGGTTTAGCATCGCCTTTAAAGGCCAAATAGCTTTCCAAACCCGTCATAACATATGAAAAGCCAACGTATAATAATGTACAAATAATTAACGAACCAATGATGCCGATGGGCATATCTTTTTGTGGGTTTTTGGCTTCTTGCGCAGCGGTGCTAACCGCATCGAAACCTATAAAAGCAAAAAATACCACACCCGCACCCCGTAATATGCCGCTTAAGCCGAAATGTCCAAAATCGGGGCCATTGAAAAATTCTAGGAAACCGATTTTGCCGGCCTTCAACGCTTCTTCTCCAGGGTTGTGTGGAATAAAAGGTACGTGGTTGGCGGGATTAATAAAGCTCCAGCCCAAGGAAATGAAAATTAAAACGACGGCAACCTTCAATACAACGAGCAGGTTGTTGACAAAAGAAGATTCTTGTGTTCCACGAATAAGCAATAAGGAAAGTAAGCAAACAATGACAATAGCAGGAATATTAATGATGCCTCCTTCCCACGGACCGTGAAGAAGCGAGGGCGGTATGTGGATACCCAATTCTGCTAAGAATTGCGCAAAGTACTGCGACCAACTTACAGCAACAGTAGCAGCCCCCAATGCATATTCTAGTACCAAATCCCATCCGATTACCCATGCAATAAATTCCCCCATTGTTGCATAAGAATAGGTATAGGCACTGCCTGCAACGGGAATCATGGAAGCAAATTCAGAGTAGCATAATCCGGCGAAACCGCAACCAATGGCGGCTACAACGAAGGAGAGGATTACGGCTGGACCCGCATTCTCTGCTGCGGCAATACCCGTGAGCGAAAATAATCCAGCACCTATAATCGCCCCGATGCCCAAAGCCACTAAGTGATAACTGGTTAACGTGCGTTTCAATGTGCTTTCGCCAATTTCTTGGGCTTCTTGGATGAGTAACGGAATGGATTTTTTATAAAACATACGCGATCGTTTTTGTTATATAGTGCTATTAATATAAAATTTACTTCTTTTGCTAGTATTTTTGCGTTTTGAATGATTAAAATATACTTTTTTGGAAAAAAATAATACCAAACCTACAAATTTTAATTAATAAAAAGCAAAGGCGCTGTTATTTTAGCGCCTTCTTGAAAATATATGTCAATTTTTGATTGCCTACAGTGGTTTCATTATGATGGCTAGTTGGTTGTTGTACTTCAGTCGCTTTTACACTGATTGCTTGGCTAACTTCTTGTTGTTGCACATGGATGTGTGGAGCAATAATCAATGATACAATAGACATCAGTTTAATCAAAATGTTCATAGACGGACCAGATGTATCTTTGAAAGGATCGCCAACCGTATCACCTGTAACAGAAGCTTTGTGCGGCTCAGATTTTTTGTAATAAATCTCACCGTTTATTTTTGCACCCTTTTCGAAAGATTTTTTTGCATTATCCCAAGCACCGCCAGCATTGGATTGAAACATACCCATCAGTACCCCAGATACGGTAACGCCGGCTAATAAGCCACCAAGTACTTCTGGGCCGAAGCTGAAGCCAACGATAACCGGAACAATCAGGGCAATAGCACCGGGGAGCATCATCTCCCGAATAGAAGCTTTCGTAGAGATTTCCACACAGCGATTGTATTCTGGTTTTGCCTTATATTCCATAATGCCTGGTATTTCTCTGAACTGACGGCGAACTTCTTGTACCATATCCATAGCGGCACGGCCTACGGCAGAGATGCAAAGAGCTGAAAATATGAACGGAATCATCCCACCAACAAACAAACCAGCCAAAACATCGGCTTTGTAAATGTCGATCCGGTCGATGCCAGCGACACCAACAAAGGCCGCAAATAATGCCAATGATGTCAGTGCAGCTGAAGCAATAGCAAAACCTTTCCCTGTAGCTGCGGTGGTATTGCCTACGGCATCCAAGTTGTCAGTCCGGCTGCGGACTTCATCAGGTAGTTGGCTCATTTCAGCAATGCCTCCAGCATTATCTGCAATGGGCCCAAATGCATCTATCGCTAATTGCATGGCCGTAGTGGCCATCATGCCGGCAGCGGCGATGGCCACACCATAAAGACCTGCAAAATGATACGAGCCGTAAATTCCTGAAGCTAATACCAAAATGGGTAAAACAGTAGACTCCATGCCTACAGCGAGCCCCCCAATAATATTCGTCGCATGCCCTGTACTAGATTGTTGTACGATAGAACGTACCGGCCGCTTATTCATAGCCGTGTAGTATTCCGTAATGATGCTCATGAGAGCCCCAACAATCAACCCGACAACGATGGCCATATACGTGTCACTCTTTGTAAACTCAAAACCACGAATATTCATGGTTTCTGGTAATAACCAACGAACGGCGAAGAATGCAGCGATAGCGGTTAGGATAATGGATGCCCAGTTGCCCACGTTGAGTGCCTTTTGCACATTGCCCTGCTCATTGCTGATTTTAACCAGCGATGCGCCGACAATGGAAAAAATTAAGCCTAATCCAGCAATGAGCATAGGGAGTAGAATAGGAGCAATGCCGCCAAAATTGTCATCTGAAACAATCTCTCGCCCCAATACCATGGTAGCCAAAATAGTGGCCACATATGAACCAAATAAATCGGCCCCCATACCGGCAACATCGCCTACATTGTCGCCCACATTGTCGGCAATGGTAGCCGGGTTGCGCACATCATCTTCTGGAATGCCGGCTTCGACTTTGCCTACCAGGTCAGCCCCTACATCGGCGGCCTTTGTATAGATGCCACCTCCCACACGTGCGAATAAAGCAATGGATTCGGCTCCCAAAGAGAATCCTGCCAGTACTTCAAGTGCACGTTCCATTTCTAGACCGTTAATTTGCCCCTGTGTATTCAGTACATAGATATGATAAAAAACAATGAATAAGGAACCTAAGCCCAGTACCGCAAGTCCGGCCACTCCTAAGCCCATTACGGTTCCGCCGGTAAATGAAACCTGAAGGGCCTTGGCCAAACTGGTACGCGCGGCTTGGGTTGTACGAACGTTGGCTTTCGTGGCGATATGCATACCTATGTAGCCAGCAAATGCCGAAGTAACAGCACCAATAACAAATGATAGGGCAATAACCCAACTAGAATATGGACTAAGGGTACCTGACCAAGCTAATAATACACCGGCAATGACTACAAAATAAGATAATACTTTCCATTCGGCTTTTAGAAAGGCCATAGCGCCGTTGGCGATGTGGCTGGCAAGTTCTTGCATGTTCGCATCGCCTGCGTCTTGTTTGCTTACCCAATTTGATTTGATGATCATGATCAATATGCCTACTACGCCGAGCAATGGAATCATGTAGAGGAGGTTACTTTGTAAAAAGTCCATAATGTTAATTGCGTTAATTGTTTTATTAAGGGTTGTCTTTATAATATTGGTTTGTGCCAAAATAGGCAGCGATATTGATATAATCAAATTTATTTTCATAAATGAGGTGTTTTGCTTTTTATTTTATTTTTATACATTCGTTTTATACTAATACTAAACCATTATGGAAAAAACACCGGCTACCTCACAAATGAAAAAAGAACTGGGATTGTTGGATGCAACCATGCTTGTAGCCGGTTCGATGATAGGTTCAGGGATTTTTATTGTAAGTGCTGATATTACACGGTATGTAGGGAGTGCGGGTTGGTTGTTACTTATTTGGTTACTCACCGGAATGATCACCTTGATAGCAGCCTTAAGCTATGGAGAGCTATCGGCCATGTTTCCTAAAGCAGGTGGGCAATATGTTTACTTGCGTGAAGCTTACAACAAGCTGATTGCTTTTCTTTATGGATGGGCTTTGTTTACAGTAGTGCAAACAGGTACCATTGCTGCTGTGGCGGTGGCCTTTGCAAAATTTACTGCCTACCTTATTCCGGCCGTAAGCGATGAGCATATCTTATGGCAAAATGCCTATTTTCATGTAAATGCTGCGCAGGTATTGGCGATTGCGGTTATTTTAGTGCTCACTTGGTTCAATACCAGAGGAGTAAGGAACGGAAAAATATTACAAACCGTTTTTACGATTATCAAGATACTTTCTTTGGGCGGATTGATGGTGCTGGGTTTAGTAACGGCCTTTCAGGCAGATGTTTGGCAACTGAACTGGTCTGATGCTTGGGTGCCGAAAACCTGGGATATCAAGCAACATGCATTTGTGGAAGTAGGCGGGGCCGCTCTTTTTGCTGCTATCGTATCGGCGATGGTTGGTTCGCTATTCTCCAGTGATGCCTGGAATAACGTAACCTTTATTGCAGGGGAAATACGGCGACCGGAGCGCAACATTGGTTTAAGCCTGTTCTTCGGAACACTTATCGTGACTATTATTTACTTCACTACCAATGTGATGTACTTGGCCACCACAACGTTGGAACATATTGCATTTGCCCCGGCAGACCGTGTGGCAGTTGTCGCAGCACAATCTATATTTGGTGGTATGGGTACCATGGTAATTGCTGTGATGATTATGATATCAACCTTTGGTTGCGATAATGGCCTGATACTTTCGGGGGCAAGGGTGTATTATACCATGGCTCAAGATGGCCTCTTTTTTAAACACGCGGCTCGATTGAACCGGTTTGAAGTGCCAAGCTGGGGGTTATGGGCACAAGGCATTTGGGCATCTGGACTCTGTTTGACAGGGAAGTACGGTGATTTATTGAATTATATTATTCTGGTGGTACTCATCTTTTATTCGCTTACCATTATAGGTGTTTTTATTCTACGTAAAAGATCTCCTCATATAGATAGACCATACAAAGCATTTGGATATCCGGTTTTACCGGCTATATATGTGCTGGCAGCCTTAACCATTTGCGTGGGCTTGCTCATTTATCAACCTACTTATACGTGGCCTGGATTGATTATCGTGTTGCTTGGTGTTCCTGTTTATTATTTTTTTGGTAAAAAAAGCTAGCATAAAGATGCTTTATTGGCTAAGAAGATATTTTGGTTTTAATAAACGGGAAATCCAAGGAATGGTAGTGCTTTGGATACTTATCATGCTGGTCTGGGTGGCACCGATTGTTTACGATCATGAGCAAATAGCCGAACCCGTTAGCTATACAAGGTTAGCACGGGAAATGCAGGTTTTAGAGAATCGAATAGCTGCGTCGAAAGAACAGGAACATTCGAAAAGCAATCGACCTATTCACTATTTTAAATTTGATCCCAATGGTTTGGCGGTGGCCGACTGGAAGAAACTCGGTTTGCGGGACGCGCAGATAAGCAATATAAAACATTATGAAGCGAAAGGGGGGCGGTTTTTGAAGAAAGAAGACCTTCGTAAAATGTATAGTCTTTCGCAGGCTGACTATGAGCGGTTAGCACCTTATATTGTTATAAAAAAACATAGTGTGCCACATTTGGCAAAGAAAGCATCGGCTTTATCAACAGCAGCTCCTCAGATCGACTTGAATCAGGCAGATAGCACTTCGCTACTCGATCTACCAGGAATAGGGCCAGTCTTTGCATCACGTATTGTTCGCTACCGAAAATTGTTGGGCGGATTTTATGCACTCGAACAGCTTTTGGATGTATACGGTATGGATACAGTTCGTTATCAGCAAATTAAACCTTATCTGCTTGTCCATGTGCAGGATGTTAAAAAGATAGCGCTTAATAAAGCTACAGTGGCCGATCTGAGTAAACACCCATATATCCGATATAAGTATGCGCAACGGATTGTACGTTATCGAGAACAACATGGCCCGTTTAGAAGTCTCGACGATTTATTGGACATCGTCTTGATAGACGCCGTTTATTTACGTAAAATCGCACCATATTTAACCATTGATCATGATTGAGAAATTATTAAAGGCCGCGATACGTGATGTGCCCGATTTTCCCAAACCGGGTATTGTCTTTAAAGATATTACACCTATACTAAAAGATGCTGCGCTTTGTAATAAAGTGTTGGATGAATTTATACAACGCTTGCAACACGTATCTCTTGATGCAGTTGCCGGGATAGAAAGCCGGGGCTTCTTGTTTGGGCTGATGCTGGCCAATCGTTTAGGCGTTCCGTTCGTTCCCATTCGAAAGGAAGGTAAGCTGCCCGGAAAAACCATTCGTCAATCGTATGCGCTTGAATATGGTTGTGCAACGATGGAAATGCATGCGGATGCATTTCCTTCAGGCAGTCGTGTATTGATTCATGATGATTTGCTGGCAACCGGTGGTACAGTAGTGGCTGCAAGCGAATTGATCAAGCAATTGAATGGCCAAGTGGCGGCTTTTAGCTTTATCATTGCATTGGATTTTCTGGGAGGTGAGAAACGGTTGATACCTTATAGCGATCAGCTTATTTCCTTGATAAATTATTGATGGTTATTCTAGCTTTTTTCCGGTTATAGAAATCTCCGAGGTAATATGCATGGGGATTTTCATTCCTTGAGCAACTATTTCGCCACTGATATCTTGATGAATGGTGCCGTTGGCCACTAAACCGGTCAGGACATCGGTCTGCATATTTCCTTGTTGTGTGCCCTGTAAATGGAACTCCATGCTGACCGGTGAGCTGCTGTTGGATAAGGGCGACAATTGGATGTTAGATTGAACGTCGATATTTGCTTGATTGTGAGATACACTTTTTAATGTATAGGTGCTTTGCAGAGCCATATTCATCATGCCTGCAACAGGAGTTAAGCTGTTTTTTTGCCAGGTTTCGCCCGTTTTTACTTTTTTATTTGGATAAATATTCAGCGCAGCGTCCATCATATGAATGAAGGCTGAGTCGCCAAATTGCTGTTTCAACAATTGCTGCGTAGCAGCATCGCCACCAATGCTATTCAATATATCCTGCAAGCCTTCTACCTTGGTTACCCTACCTTCCGGACTGACATACATATCGAAGCTTTTACCCGTTAAATTTCCTAAGTTTTTGAGCGGGTTCGTTTCGTCCGTATTGTTTTCAGAGTCGTAATCCAGCGTTTTCTGAGGCATCTCCATGTGTAAAGCAATGTTCTGATAAGTCGTTTTTATGTGTAGACCTGTTGCATCATTTTCAATAACATCGTATAGATAGCCGACCTCTATTTGTTGTTTGATCGTCATTTCACTTCCCATCACTTCTTGCTTGATGAGCTGATTGGTTTTCGTGTTATAGTTATATTTTTCACCTTTTTTTAAATTCAATTGAAGAAAAACAGCTGATTGGGAAGGCTTCTCTGAAGGGTGGGCCCAGATTTGTTGCAAACAAATAAGCATGCATATGAGCAGAAGTGATTTTTTAACCATCATGATATGTTTGTATTGATAGAGATAAGATATTTATATGGAGAGAATGTTACAAATTTTATCGGATAAATGGTTTTGGTGGTGGTTGATTAACATAGGTTTTTACTTCCAAGGAAGAATTGAAAGATGAGGGTTCAATAAATCATTTTTAGCAGAAAAAATAAGGTATGGTTTGTTCCGATAAGAATTTGGCGGAATTGGATAAAATTGGATAGTGCCATGAAAAACTTTGTATTGTATATGTAAATAATTCGATTCTTTTAACAGTTTTATAAGAAAAAATGATTCCATGGTGTTATTTTTGCAATTCCAAATATTGAAATGACTAAAAGTAACAAAAACACCATTCAAGAAAGAGATGCTGTTTTGATAGGTGCGGGAATAATGAGCGCCACCTTAGGCATCCTATTAAACCAAATTCTGCCAGAAGCAAGTATTGAAGTTTTTGAACGTTTAGATGAAGTTGCGGCAGAGAGCTCGGATGCTTGGAACAACGCTGGAACTGGGCATTCTGCATTATGCGAGTTGAATTATACCCCTCAATTACCCGATGGTTCGGTCGATATCAAAAAGGCTATTAGCATTGCTGAGCAATTTGAGGTTTCTAAAGCGTTTTGGGCCTATTTGGTAGAAAAAGGAGTTCTTAAAAATCCGGCACAATTTATCAGAAGTGTACCACATATGAGTTTTGTGTGGGGAGATGAGAATGTTGAATTTTTGCGGAAGCGTTATGCGGCTTTGCAGCAAAATCACCTTTTTAAGGGGATGGAATATGCAGAAGACCACGCCCAAATACAGGAATGGATTCCGTTAATCATGGAAGGTAGGGATATTCATGAGCCTGTTGCTGCAACAAAAATGGATATTGGTACCGACGTCAATTTTGGAGCCTTGAGTAGATGTCTATTCGAATTTCTGCGTAAACAACCGCATTTTAAATTGAAGTTAGCGCATGAAGTACGTGATTTAGAGCGCCTACCTGATGGTAGATGGAGAATTGAAGTGAAAAATAGTACAACGAAACGTAAGCGTACAGTGATTGCTAAATTCGTCTTCATTGGCGCAGGCGGTGGGGCACTTCCCTTATTGGAAAAATCGGATATTAAAGAAGGAAAAGGTTTCGGCGGGTTTCCGGTAAGTGGACAATGGTTGCGTTGCACGAATCCCGAAGTCATTGCCAAACATGAGGCCAAGGTATATGGCAAAGCTGCGGTAGGTTCCCCTCCTATGTCTGTGCCGCATTTAGATACACGTATTATTGATGGTAAAAAGGCATTGCTTTTTGGCCCATATGCAGGTTTTTCAACGAAATTTCTTAAAAATGGCTCTTGGTTGGATCTGCCTGCATCTATTAAGATTAATAATATTCGGCCGATGTTGGCAGCGGGCTTAGATAATCTAAAATTAACCAAATATTTAATTGATCAAGTGAGGCAGTCGCCAGATGATCGCATTGAAGCCTTACGGCAATATGTGCCCACTGCGAATAAGGATGATTGGGAGCTGGAAATTGCAGGGCAACGGGTGCAGGTAATTAAGAAAGATCCGGTGCACGGTGGAATACTGGAGTTTGGTACAGAAGTGGTTAGTAGTGCTGATGGTTCACTCGCCGCATTATTAGGGGCCTCGCCAGGAGCATCCACTTCCGTGTCCATTATGATTAAACTGCTTCAAAAATGTTTTCCGAAGGAAGTGAATACGCAGAAATGGGAAAATAAATTTAAAGAGATGATAACACCTTATGGCCAATCACTTGCTAATAATTCAAAATTGGCTGCTGAAACACGTAAACATAGTAGTGAGCTGCTTGGTCTCCATCAGTTGGTAGAAGAAAGTATGGTTGAATAGGTCTCTGTAGTATAGATATAAAATAAAAAAGGCCAGGCATAAAGAGCGATGTCTGGCCTTTTTAATGAAGCTGTTTTTTGTTAACGCTCCTCAGTATGTGTCTGGATTTGGATTGTACGTTTGCGTACATAGATTGTTCGAAAACGAACAATTCAATAGAAAGTTTCTGTGGTTTTAGTTCATTTATAGTATGTTGTAACTTTGGCGGGCAGATTGACGTCTAAGACTATATGGTAACGCAATTAGGAGCATACGGATGAATTGCGTATTTTTACAATCATTTAAATCTGACCGGTTTTGACTGCTAAAACAATTAAACAACAGTATCTTAGGAAAGCGATTTTAAGACATTTGTATTACGATGGACCGTTATCCCTTGCTGATCTATGTACTTTTACCAATAAAAGTCTACCTATTGTTACTTCGGCCGTTGCGGCTTTGCTTGAAGAAGGATATATCAAAGAATTTGGCCTGGCCCCGTCAACAGGTGGGCGGCGACCGATTACTTACCTGATAAACAAAGAAAAGGCGGCATATATATTAGCTGTGGCGGTAGATCAACTCGAAGTGCGTGCAGGTGTATACCATTTAGGGAACGAGCGCATTGGTCCATTGATGTCTTTTTCCTTGGATTTGGCTCATGATGATCAGGTGCTTCATAAGTTGTTGGAGTGTCTGAAGGACGTGATTCAAAGAGCTAATTTGCCAGAAAACGAAATCTTGGGTATGGGAATAGCCATGCCCGGCGTTTATAACGAAAAAGAAGGACGAAATCATACCTTTTTCCCCGATACCGCACATTTACCTAAATATTTAAGTAAACAATTGAATATTCCCGTGTATATTGATAATGATTCGCGCGCTATTGCGATGGCCGAGTTAAAATTTGGTTGCGCAAAGGGCTATAAAGATGTGATGGTAGTGAATATTGGTTGGGGGATTGGTTTGGGGATGATTGTGGATGGTGCTTTGTTTAGTGGGCATAATGGTTATGCCGGCGAGTTTAGCCATATCCCGTTGGCAAATAGCAATAACTTGTGTTCGTGTGGCAAACGTGGATGTTTGGAAGTGGATGCTTCTTTGCTAGTATTGGTAGATAAGGCGAAGAAAGAAATGGCTTCGGGTGCACGATCTAAATTAGAACGGCTTTTTGGAGATGGAAGTGCATTGGCTGGCGAGCAATTTCTGGCTGCAGCAAAAGGTGGGGATCCGTTAGCTATATCATTGCTTGCCGAAGGAGGTTTTATGATTGGCAAGGGTTTGGCAACTTTAATTCATATTATGAATCCTGAACGAATTGTGCTCAGCGGTAGAGGGGCTGCTGCGGGTAAAATTTGGTTAGCGCCCATCCATCAGGCTATTAATGAGTTTTGTATTCCGCGCTTGGCGGAACAAACCACTATTGCGGTCTCTGATTTATCGAAAGAGGTGCAGTTGATTGGGGCGGCTACTTTGGTTATCGAGCATAGCTTGTTTGGATAATACCTTATTTATTCCTTTATAAATTTTTTGAGCAGTGCCCATGTTCATGATGGTATTTGAACATGTGATATGGCTTATGCTTTCTATATTAAATTAAAAAATATTTAAAGTTATTTTAATTATTTTATTTTTTACAATATAGTGTGCTTTCTTCCTTCTTTTTTATCGATCTAAACCATGTCCTATTCTATAAATAGCTATTCAAATAATCAATATTTTGTTAAAACTATTTTAATATTTATTTAAAAAACATTTAATGATGAAATAATAAGTGTTTAATATTATTAAAATATATTTGTTTTTATTTAAAATGAGCATGACAGTACATAACAGATATTAAAATTTATGCTGTTACTTTTATGATGTCCAGTTATTTATTACGACGATAAACTAAGATTATGAAACTGCTACATGCAAAATCACCCCCCCCCCCGTTGAATGTCGATACGTGCTACAACATGTATCTGTCGATTTCACAGCTGTTCACAAAAAGTGAAAAATAATTCATGCTTGCCTGCGATAGGTGGGCAAACGCTATGGCTATTAAAAATATTCGAATGAAAAAGGAAAATTATCCATGTACTTTTAAAGGCAGGCTATTCTGTTTGCTATTATTCATGTTGTTGAGCAATCTAAATGTATTTTCTCAACAACGTTCAAGTGGTGTCATAAGGGGAACGGTTTCCGATCAATCCGGTCCGTTGGCCGGAGCTTCGGTCATGATTTCAGGTACTTCCCTCGGTGCCAAAGCGGATGTCAATGGCAATTATGCAGTGACTATTTCTCCTGGCACCTATACGGTGATTGCTACTTATGTGGGCTATGAGCGGGCAGTACATACGAACGTTCGTGTGGAAGCAGGTTCAGAACACGTGTTGAATATCAAGCTGAACGGAAACGTGCAATTAAAAGAAGTTGAAGTTGCATATGGTAAACAACGCCAACGGGAAGTTACGGGTTCTATTGCTGAAATAAGTGCCACTCCACTTCAAGACATGCCTGTAGGTCAATTCGCACAACAGTTACAGGGAAAAGTAGCGGGCGTGCAAATAGCACAGAGCAGTGGTCAACCGGGAAGAGGCATGTCTTTTCGAATAAGAGGGGCCGCATCGTTATTTTCGAGTAACCAACCCTTGTTTGTTGTTGATGGGCTGCCTGTAACGGGAAGTATAAACAATATTAACCCTTCTGAAATAGAAACATTTACTGTTCTGAAAGATGCTTCGGCTACCGCCCTCTATGGTTCCAGGGCTGCAAATGGCGTTATGCTGATTACAACAAAACACGCGAAGGCGGGCGATGCCAAGATTGAGTTTAGTAGTCATTATGGGGTTCAGAAAATTCCGGGTAATAAAGTGCCGAAAATGATGAATGCGCGTGAGTTTGCACAATTTATGAAAGAACGTTGGGAAGATCAGGTGAAATATGGAACAAATCCGAACTTGAAGCTTGATCCGATGTATGAAGATCCAGCACAATATGGTGAAGGTACCAATTGGTTTGACTTGGTTACACACGCAGCGCCCATCCAAGATTATAACCTAACTATTTCTTCAGCACGAGAAAAATCGTCTTCTACTGTGATGGCTGGCTATCAAGAGCAGCAGGGAGTGATTATCAATAGCGGTACAAAGCTTTTTTCTTTACGCTTCAATCAGGATCTTACTTTGGGAGATAAATTGAAAATCGGATTTAATATAGCACCCAGTTATCGAATAGACCATAACAACAGGTTGAATACAGATGGTGTAAATGGCTTGTTTCAGAAAGCAATGGAAGCCAGCCCGATTACAGCAGCTATCAACCCGGATGGAAGTTTGCCACTGAATGTAAATACACCCGGTATGGTAACCAACATCAATCCCTATGCACAATTCACACAGATAAAAGACGATTATAAAACAACCCGTATATTAGGAAATGGTTATCTGAATTATGAAATTATAACTGGCTTGAGCCTGAAAACAAATGTAGGTGTAGATAAAGGTGCTGAAACACGTAACTATTTCGTCCCCTCTACGGCCATTAGCTCGGGTGTTGCAACGGGCATAAGCAGCTCGGTAGATAATTACTCTTGGACAGCAGAAACGAACCTTCAATACAATAAAACATTATGGAATGATCATCATATCGAGGCACTCCTTGGCTATTCGGTTCAGAAATTTGAGCAAGAAAGTAATTCCGTAACAGGTACAAACTTTCCAAGTGATGATGTGGAATGGATTAGCGCGGCAACCGCCATCAGTAATGGAAGTAGTAATACCACAGACTATTCGTTGCTTTCTACCATAGCTCGTTTGAATTATAACTACAAGGGAAAATATTTAATCTCTGGTGCTGTCAGACACGATGGATCATCACGCTTTGGGCAGAATAGGAAATATGGATATTTTCCTTCTATTTCCGCTGGATGGGTCATGAGTGATGAACCATTTATGGCGCGCTTCAAATTTATTGATCTATTCAAGTTAAGAGCGAGTTATGGGATTACCGGTAATAACAACTTCGGTAATTATGTTCATATCTCTACTATGGGTAATTATGATTATGTGCTGAATGGAACCTTAGTTCCGGGGATTACCATTGGTGCGCTTGGCAACGATAACTTAAGATGGGAACGGAATAAGCAGTTTGATATAGGGTTTGATTTAGGGGTATTTGATAATCGGTTGACTTTAACTTATGATTACTATCATAAGATTACTGATGGTATGATTCAGGATAGGCCACTCCCACAAGCTTCTGGTTATTCCACTATAAAATACAATATTGGTGTTTTCGAATTCTGGGGACATGAGATTGGAATAAATTCCGTGAATCTTACAGGTAAACTAAAATGGAACACCAACTTCAATATTTCTTTCGATCGGAATCGTATTAAATCATTGGTTGCCCCTGGGTTTATCCGTCGGAACAATACCGTAACTTCTGATTATTTCCGTAACCAGGAGGGGCATAGTTTGGGTGAGTTTTATGGTTTTGTTTATGAAGGACTTTATAAAGACGCCAATGACCTGGCTAATTCTCCGCAGTATGTTCAAGGGAGTAATTTCTCAGATATCGGTACACTGAAAATGAAAGATATTTCTGGTCCGGATGGGGTGCCTGATGGTATTGTTAACGATAGCTATGATAGGACGTTTATTGGTGATCCTACGCCTAGCTTTTTGTTTGGTTTGACCAATGATTTTAATTATAAAAACTTTGATCTCAGTATAACCATGGCCGGATCGGTAGGAGGGCAAGTTTTAAATGCGGTAAAATGGGCTTATTTAACCAATATGGACGGCTCTCGAAACCTGGTTGCTGCTGCTCAAGACCGATGGAGGTCTGAAGAGAACCCCGGGTCAGGCATCTATCCCCGTACATTGAGCAGTACAACAGCCATCGGTCGATCTGTAAACAGTCAATGGGTAGAAAGTGGCTCTTATCTCACAGTGAAAAATATTGCACTGGGTTATACACTTCCATTAAAGGGTAATCTTTTATTGAAAAACCTGCGTGTTTACGGCTCTGTTCAACAAGCATTTGTCATTACGGGGTATTCTGGAATGAACCCCGAGATTAATTTTAGTGGCTTAGATGCCACCAATGGCATTGGGGTGGATGAAAATGCGTACCCTGTACCGCGTACATTTTCATTAGGCATCAGTACTTCATTTAAATAAGGGACAATTAAAGATAAATAGTTCATTCCTATAAAGAATAAAACCATGAAAAAGACATTCGGATTTCTAGTTGTACTACTGGTTACAACTTCTTCCTGCAAAAATAGTTTTATTGATTTGGTGCCTCAGGATTCGCAATCAGGAGCCTCTTTTTATCAAACCGAAACTCAATTTAGACAGGCGCTTAACGCAACCTACCAACCGCTGCGTGATTTGTTAAACAATGACTTTTATACTGCTGAAATGCGAACGGATAATACGCATTATGAATATTATGAAGTCAATAGAGGAACGGCTTATCAATATAAAGAGAATGTAGCTGATTTTACCGATGGCGCTACTAACTCTTATACGAATGCGGTTTACTTTCACTGTTACAAAGGGATTTCCAGAGCCAATATTGTTATTGAGAGATTGCCGCTTGCTCCAGATATCTCCGATGAGGCACGGAAAGATATTGATGGCCAGGCGAAATTTTTACGTGCCTTTAATTATTTTAGATTAGTACGTTATTTTGGCGATGTGCCGCTTTATTTGAAGGAAACTAAGGTAGCAGAGGATGCATTTTTGCCCCGCTCTTCGGTGGCAGATGTTTATAAGCAGATTATTTCTGATGCGACCGATGCGCTTTCAGAATTAACACCACCAACAGCATTTCCGCAGAGTGGCGCCGTAACCAAAGGTGCTGCTACGATGTTATTGGCAGAAGTGTACATGACGCAAACACCTAGAAATTATGAAGAGGCGGCCAGATTGTTAAAGACATTGCCTGCCATGGGATATCAACTCTTGCCCCATTATGCAGATGTGTTTTCAACAGCCAATAAAAATAGCCGTGAATCTATTTTTGAAGTGCAATACCAACAAGGAGATCAAGGCGGTCAGCAAAGTAATTTTATTTACCAGTTTTTACCCCGTACAGCCGATACACAGTTGATAACAGGCGTAAAAACAAACAATGTAACAACGGGTGGATGGAATACACCTGCTGATGCTATGATAGCAGCGTATGAGGCCAATGATAGTCGGCTAGATGCATCAATTGGGGTGGCCGAAGGAACCTACAATGCAAGTAATGTATTTACCATTTCGGCAAATAAAAGCATCATCAATTACACTCCTGCGGAAGGAAAAATAGGTGTGCCATATATTAAGAAGTACCTAAACAAACAAACGAACAGTACGCCCAACAATACAGATGATAACTGGCCAATTTATCGCTATGCGGACGCTTTACTGATGCTTGCAGAAGCTTTAAATGAACAAGGCTTATCGCAAGAGGCTTTGTCTTATCTCAACCAAGTACGCGACCGGGCTTTCGGGGCCGGCGTTGCTCCCATTGAAGAAACTGATCCAGATAAATTGAAGGACCTGATTCTACATGAGCGCAGAATAGAATTAGCTTTTGAAAACCATCGCTGGTTTGACTTATTACGGGTGGGAAATGCTATTGAAGTCATGACTGCCTATGGCACAGCTCTTAAACAAAAGTACGATTACCTGACACCCAATTCCTATCAGGTTACAGCATCGCGATTGCTTTATCCGATTCCACAGTCTGAACGAGAGTTGAACCCGGATCTTACACAGAATCCCGGCTATTGATAGGGAATGGAAATATACCTATTTTCCAATAGAAAATTTAGAAAGCTGAATATATAAACCTCATATGATTAAAATATAAATAAATGAAACAGATAACCATTTGTATTCTTTTACTGATCCAGACGCTTTTAACTTCGGCACAGCATTTATCCATAAAGGAATTAACAACCGACTATAAAAAGAATCCAATCGGCATAGGAAATGCTAAGCCCTGTTTTTCTTGGAAGTTATTTACAGCAAACCGTGGTGTATTGCAAACTGCCTATGAGTTGCGGGTGGGAACCAACTTGGATGATATTCGTCATGGAAAAAAGCTGTATTGGACAAGTGGAAAGATAGATTCAGAACAATCCATCCATATTTCCTACAAAGGCCCGGCGCTTGAGTCGCGGCAACGGTATTATTGGCAGGTACGTGTGTGGGACAATCAGGGCAACCATTCAGCCTGGAGCGATGTTCAGTTTTGGGAAATGGGTTTGAAGAAAGACGACTGGACAGCGAAGTGGATCGAAGCAGCGACAATTACCAATGGAAAGGTAGGGCCGGTGCCGTTATTTGTTAAACCTTTTACCATCCAAGGAAAAGTGCGATCTGCCCGACTTTATATTACAGCGCATGGTATTTACGAAGCCAAACTCAATGGAAAAAGAGTAGGCCAGCAATTGTTTGCCCCGGGCTGGACTAGTTATCATAAACGCTTGCAATATCAAACATATGATGTGACCGACTTGCTGCAACCAGGCGATAATATGGCGCTCGTTACCATAGGAGATGGTTGGTATCGGGGCTTTTTAGAATGGAATGGTAAGCGTAATTGGTATGGTAAAGAAGTAGGATTATTATACCAATTGGAAATCACGTTAACTGATGGAACGAAGCAAGTAATGAATTCCGATGGCAGTTGGAAATCTTCCTTTGATGGGGCTATCCGAAATGCAGATCTATATCATGGTGAAACCTTTGATGCCCGGCTAGATCAACCGGTAACGGCCGGAACCACATCGCGCTGGAAGGGTGTTCGTATAAGCAGCGAGCCGTTGGATAATTTGGTGCCTCAAGAAGGGCCAACCGTAATCAAGCATGAACAGTTTAAGCCGATAAAAGTGATCCAAACTCCGAAGGGAGAGACTGTCTTGGATTTTGGCCAGAATTTAGTAGGCTGGATTCAAATTAAAATAAAGGGGAATGCAGGCGACACCCTTCGGATTTCCCATGCAGAAGTATTAGATAAAGCGGGTAATTTTTATACAGCAAATCTACGGAGTGCCAAGCAGGAAGACCAATATATTCTTAATGGAAAGGAACAGCTACTCGAACCTCATTTTACATTCCATGGATTTCGTTATGCGCGCATTCAAGGTCTAAAAACAACTTTACAGTCTGACAACTTTACAGCAGTAGCAATCTATTCGGATATGCAACCAACGGGTTCTTTCACCTCTTCGAATGCGTTGATTAATCAATTACAGCATAATATCCAGTGGGGGCAGAAGGGGAATTTTGTAGATGTGCCTACCGATTGTCCACAGCGGGATGAACGTTTGGGATGGACCGGTGATGCACAAGTGTTTTTCAATACAGCTGCCTATAATATGAACGTTGCTTCTTTCTTTAGTAAGTGGCTGCTCGATGTAAAAGCCGATCAATATTCCAACGGGCGGGTACCGGCAGTTATTCCCATGACACATGAAAGGGGTACTGACGGGTCGGCAGGTTGGGCTGATGTGGTTACGATTATTCCCTGGAATTTTTATAAGGTATATGGCGATACGCAATTGCTGGAACGGCAATACAGCAGTATGAAAGCATGGGTAGATTATATTTCAAGTGTAAGTAAAAATGATTTATGGAATACAGGGGCGCATTATGGTGATTGGTTGTTTTATACCATGGCTGATGACCGCGATGGCAAAGCAGCTATAACCGACAAGTATTTAATTGCACAGGCGTTCTATGCAGCATCTACACAAAATGTATTGGATGCTGCTCAAGTATTGGGTAAACAGGCGGACGTAGCTACTTATACCACTTTGTTAAAAGACATCAAAGCCGCATTTAACGGAGAGTATGTTACTCCATCAGGTAGGTTGGTTTCCAGTTCACAAACGGCTTATGTATTGGCCTTGAACTTCGACTTGTTGCCTGAAGACCTTCGAGCACAAGCAGCAAAACGTTTGGTGGATAATGTGAAGGCCTATAAGAATCATTTAACGACGGGCTTCCTTGGCACACCTTATCTCTGCCATGTGCTTTCTCGTTTTGGCTATACGGATGTAGCCTATGATCTCTTGTTACAAGAAACTTATCCATCGTGGTTATATCCAGTAAAAATGGGAGCAACGACCATTTGGGAACGTTGGGATGGTATTAAAACGGACGGTACCTTCCAAACCACTAGCATGAATTCTTTTAATCATTATGCTTATGGTGCTATAGGTGATTGGATGTATAAGGTCATTGGTGGTATTCGCCCAGACGCCCATACCCCGGGTTATAAGTCATTTCTGTTAGCACCACAACTCGGAGGAAATTTCACATCGGCTGCTGCTGAATTGGAAACGTTATACGGCCAAATAAAATCGGCTTGGAAAATAGAACAGCAACAATTGAGTTATAACGTGGTCGTTCCGCCTAATACCATTGCGAAAGTCGTATTGCCTCAAGCGATAGCCGACCAAGTAAGGGAGTCGTCGAAAAAACTGAGTGATGTGAAAGGTTTAAAAAATTTGGATACAGCATCGGATCAAGTAACCTTTACCATCGGATCAGGAGTTTATCATTTTGTATACCCATTAAAAAACAATAAATTATGAAAAAGGTGAGTATGTATTTTTGTATAAAAAAACTAAGTTTGGGATTGCTAATGGTTATTGTTGCTGCCCTAAACCTGGTGTGTGCACAAGAACGGTCTGTTACCGTTCAATGGAATCGGACAACCCATGTAGCTAAGACCACACCTACCTTACAAGTGGTATATAACCCGATGTTAAAAGGGGGGTCACCTATACATGAAGGTACTTTTCAGTCCTTGCAAGCACTGGGGGCAGATTACGTACGTTTTGTGCCTTGGTTCCCTTATCCCCAGGCAGCTGTTGCCGAGCTGAAAGCACCCACGCCAACAGCAACTTTTTGGGATTTCAGTCACATCGACCCCGTTGTAAAAGATTTTATGAAAGCACAAAAGGGACATGCAGTTGTTATGAATTTCAGTACCATCCCGGTATGGATGTTCAAAACCAAAGAGCTGGTGAAATATCCCCAAAATCCCGATGAACCTTTTTGGGCCTATAATCAGGGTACTGAATTACGGGATACTACTTTTAAAGAAGTGGCCGACTATTTTGTGCGCGTGTTTAGTTGGTATACAAAAGGTGGTTTTACGGATGAGCTTGGTAAATTTCATGCCTCGGGATTGCATTATACTTTCCCTTATTGGGAAGTATTGAATGAACCCGATTTAGAGCACCGAATGACCCCTCAATATTATACCAAAATCTATGATGCGGTTGTTTTGGCATTAAAGAAGATTGCACCCGATACCAAGTTTGTGGGTATTTCGGTGGCTCATGAGACGAATCCGGAATGGTTCGAATATTTTCTAAATCCAACCAACCATCAAGCAGGAGTACCTTTAGAAGGTATCTCGTATCACTTTTATGGTAGACCGGCCTCCGATAAAATCGAGTTAGATTATTATCAATATAGCTTTTTTGATCAAGCGAATGCCTTTTTAGATCGTGTTCGGTACATCGAAAATATACGTAAACGTTTGGCACCACATACCTTTACCCAGATCAATGAAATTGGTAGTATTTTAACGAACCGGGATCATAAAGAACCGATCCCGAATGAATATTGGAATTTATCTGGAGCGATGTACGCGTATCTTTATCTGGAATTGACCAAAATTGGAATTGATGTGGCTGGTGAATCTCAGTTGGTAGGGTATCCCACTCAGTTTCCAGACGTGAGCATGATGAATTGGACCAATGGTAAACCCAATGCGCGTTATTGGGTGTTGAAATTGATCAGGGATCACTTTGGCCCGGGGAATCAATTGATGAATACCCGCAGCACCGTTCCAGAAGTGTCGGCACAAGGCTTTACTACAGCCAGTGGTAAAAAGCTCTTGCTAATTAATAAGCGAAACCGACCGATTGATATACAAATCGCAGATGTACCAGCGGGTGCTAAGCTGTATCAGGTTGATCCATCTACTGGGGATAATCCGCCATCGGTAACAAAATTAACAAGTACCCAGGTTAGCCTAAAACCTTTTGCAGTAAGTGTAGTCGTTTGGCCATAAAAGAGAATAGCTATGAATCGAAGAAAATTTATTCTAACGGGTACACTAACAGGTGCCCACTTAGCATTATTAGCTCAAACACGTTCGTGGTGGCAAATGCGAGCCGAACAATTTTTGTTAGGTCAAGGGAAACTATTGGCGGGTTTTATCCAACCCCAAGATGCCTATAAGTCTTCTTGTTATTGGTGGTGGTTTAATGGCTTGGTAGATGAAGCTGGCATTACCCGTGATCTGGAGGAGTTTCGAGCAAAAGGAATGGGTGCCGTGCTTTTAGTCAATTCTGCCGGTGGATTGGGTGGCGTGCCATTCCCACAAGGAGCTAAATTTCTTTCTGATGAATGGAAGGCCTTGTATCGGCATGCCATGAAAGAAGCGAAGCGACTTGGCATTGCTGTTGGAATTAATTTGAGTTCTGGATGGTGCATGGGTGGTCCATGGATAGATGCCAAACATGCTGGTCGTTGGTATTTGCAAAGTACACTTCAGGTACAGGGGCCACAAAAGTTTTCGGGAAAGTTACCCCTGCCAGAAAGCAGCTCTGGTTATGATCATGTGTTCAATCCTCCAGGTTACAAAGCGTATCTTCATTTACCGCTTGAACAATTAGATTATCAAGATACGTCTATAGTGGCATTGCCCACACTCCACGCTGAACAATACAGGATCGATGGCGAACGCAAAACGCTGCTTGCTGCGAAAGCCAACCGTAAGGACGCTAGCAATTTTGCGCTAGCGACAAATATTATGGAGCCTACTCGTTCGAAATGGAAAGCGGAAGAACAAGATCGCACCATAGCTCCAGAACAGGTTGTGAACCTAAAGAAGTACGTATCTGCTGATGGTACCCTGGAGTGGGAAGTGCCTCCGGGCAACTGGACGATTGTGCGCACTGGACATCGGATGACCGGATCGCGGCTAATGATTGCCCAACCAGAGGCGGATGGCCTGTCAATTGATTGGTTTGATCGTGCGGGGGTTGATTTGCAATTTGAAAACTTGGGAAAGATTTTTTTGGAGGAGGCGGCGAAAGTAGGGGCCAAGCCGGTTTATTTCTGCGATGATAGTTTTGAAGATGGCTTTCCAAACTGGACCGATAAAATATTAGAAAAATTTAAACATTACCGGGGTTATGATGCCCAACCTTATTTACCCACCCTATCGGGTTTTATCATAGGCAGTGCCGAGATTTCGGATCGTTTCCTGAACGATTATCGGAAAACCATTGCCGATTGTATGGCTGATGAACATTATGGACACTTTGCCGACTTATGCCATCAGCATGGTCTGTTGGTACAGAATGAGGCTGCAGGGCCCAGTCGCTCGGGGACCATCTGCCTCGATGGGCTGAAAAATTTAGGGAGAAGTGACTTCCCCATGGGTGAGTTTTGGCTGGGGCCTAAGCATGAAGATCAGTCAACATTAACTGACGATCAACCTTATGGTGTATCCCGTTTAGATAAAGGTCAGAATAAGGTGACAAAAATGGCTGCTTCGGCGGCGCATATTTATGGTAAACAGACCGCTTCGGCGGAGGCTTTTACCACCATGCGACACTGGTTGGATTATCCGGGTTCATTAAAGCAGGCCTTAGATAGAGCTTACTGCGAGGGGATTAATCGGATAGCCGTGCACACTTCTACAGCCACGCGTCCGAAAGACGGCAAACCCGGTTATGAGTATGGCGCTGGTACCCACTTCAATCCCAACGTTACTTGGTGGGAGAAATCCGGAGCATTTTTTTCTTATATCGCCCGTTGTCAATACCTGTTGCAGGCTGGAAAATTTGTGGCCGATGTGCTTTTTTATAATGGAGACATCGCTCCAAATTTAGTGGAGCAGAAACATGTTGATCCTTCCTTAGGGAAAGGATATGATTATGATGTGTGTAATGACGAAGTGCTGCTAACACGCTTATCGGTAAAAGACGGATGGATTGTATTACCGGATGGTATGCGTTATCGGCTATTGGTCTTGCCAAACGATACCCGGATGCCATTAGCGGTAGCAAAGCAGCTAAAAATGTTGATAGCCAATGGTGCCACGGTTATCGGGCCACCTCCAGCGACGGATACCGGTTTGTTGAATTATCCAGCTTGTGATCAAGAGATACAAGCCATCGCTTCAGACGTTTGGAAGATGGTAGACGGGAAGCATGTTACACGCCGCAACTACGGCAAAGGACTTATTGTATATGGCGAAAGTATCCGTGAGGTGCTACAAAAAGAGGGTACGATGCCTGATATCGAATATAGCGGTAAAGATGTATGGCTAGATTATATACATCGCACAACGGAAGGGGCAGAAATTTATTTTCTAACCAATCGAAAAAATCAGCAAGCGAAATCGGAAGTGTTATTTCGTATAAAAGGGCGTAAGCCTGAAATATGGGATCCGGTAAGTGGACAGCTGGCCCAGCCGGTATTTGTAGAAAAAGCAGGCAGAATTGCCATTTCTTTTGATTTGGCCGCTTTCCAGTCGGTCTTTGTTGTTTTTCCGAAGGTCAGTAACCGTGCGCAGCTAAAGGGTCAAGCTTGGTTATGGCAAGGGGGTAAGGCCTTATCGGTTTTAAAGCAAATAACGGCTCCATGGAATGTTGCTTTCGACCCAGAATGGGGAGGGCCTGAGCAATCGGTATTTAGCACATTGATCGATTGGAGTAAGCATGAAGACAAACGCATTCGGTATTATGCTGGTAAAGCAGTATATGCAACAAACTTTGATTGGACGGAGCAACCCAAAGCAGATAAGACTTTATTGCTAGACCTAGGGGTGGTCAAAAATATAGCACAGGTTTGGGTGAATGGCAAAGATCTGGGGGTTCTCTGGACAGCACCGTGGCAAGTAGATATCAGTGCTGCTTTAAAATCAGGGCAGAACGAATTAAAGGTCGAAGTGATTAATCTATGGCCCAATCGTTTAATTGGTGATGCCGCCTTACCAAAAGAGCAGCGCTTGACTAACACCAATATTGTTTTTAAGCCAGATGAACCGTTGTTGCCTTCGGGATTGTTGGGGCCAGTAGTGATTAAAGGAGATGCCTGATTTTACCCTATATGAAACCAACAAAAGTACTTTTAGACGTAAAAAGCGGCCCTTTGAAGCCGCTTTTTGTTCTGTGGAGATTACCGGAGTCGAACCGGTGACCTCTTGCATGCCATGCAAGCGCTCTAGCCAGCTGAGCTAAACCCCCTGCAAAACGTGCTCGCAAACTTAGATAAACTTTCCCTGATATGCAAATGGTAAAAGAAAAAAACAATATGCTGGAATTGCTGTTTTCATACGGAACATCTTTAGAATCATATGCAATTAAAATCAATTCTATATACCGTCAGCACGGTTGTTTTGTTTTTGATCTCATGCAACTCGAACAATCGGCAGCAACAAGATGCTACAACCGATACGATCATGGAATTAGATACAGCGACGACAGGGATAGATACGCATGTTGTCACTTCTGCTCAAGATAGTATCCCGCTGGTATTAGTAAACGGTATAGCGGAACAGAAAGGGATGATGGAAAAAGGGAGACATGTGGTATTCTCCTTTGACGTACCGGAGCCGGGGAAACTTCAAGCGACTGTAAAGCCAGACCAGAAAAATGGCAATGTTCGGATTGCGCAGATTTTTATGCCAGACAATACAGCCGATGGCCCATTTGGTATGGAGATGAGTTATGACTTGAAGCAAGCCGGAAAATACCGTTTGGTAATAAGCGAAAACCAAATGGCTGGTGATCCGTATAACGGTCCCTTTACATTAACCATCCAAGTAAGCCATTGATTAATAGATTAGCTTACCCCGAACGTTTAATGACGATGCTGCGTAATATCGGTTAATCGTTCTACAAGCGGAATATGGTCTCCGGAGACATCATAGCGGCCATCGTTGTAATCGACACGTGCAACTTCGTTTTTTAAACTGTCGTACACAATAAAGGCTTGTTTATTATAAGTGGTGGAATAGCCTTTCCATTCGTGGTCTATTTCCTCAGCCCATTTGGCAAATCTTTCTAACATAGTCTACATGGTTTTGTACTTACAAGTAACCATTCAAACAGCTATTTTGTTTGGAAGAAAAGAACAGCACTTTTTGCAAATCCTCCTTCGCGTTGCGAAGCTGTTCGAGTGCCCTTCGAGGCTGCTTCGGGAGTAGTTGGGGACTGGTTCGAGACTGGTTCGAGACTGATTCGGGATTGCTTCGACCGTTGTTCGACTGGCCTTCGGCGGCGCTTCGTCTTTTGTTCGACAGTGCTTCGAGAAGCGTTCGGCTTCCTTCGGCAATCGTTCGACAGGCTTCGGAGAAATACCGAATACGCACCGAATATTTACCAAAGATGGCTGCCATTAGGGTCGAACCAGTGTGCCAGCATTCCGCCAGCATCCCCTCCGAACACATGTATAACCCACTTTAGTTAATCGATTCATATTTTAGAAAATACAAGATATAGGTTGGTACGGGGGTATATCATTTCTATGTAAAATAAAACCCTGATAATCAAATGATTTCAGGGTTTTTTTAAGTGCGCCCACCTGGGCTCGAACCAGGGACCAAAAGATTATGAGTCTTCTACTCTAACCAACTGAGCTATAGGCGCGGCAATCCTTGCTGATTTGCGAGTGCAATTTTACATATTTGTGGTCACATTTGAAAATTAATTATGCAAATTATTGAAAATATCATCTTCGATTATGGCAATGTCATCTTTATGATCGACTTTGAACGTGCACAACAGGCTTTTATCCATTTGGGGGTCAAAAATGTAGCACAGGTATTTGGACATATGCAGCAAAGCTCACTTTTTGACGATTTCGATACAGGACAAATTTCGGCTGCACAATTTCGAGAAGGTATACGGCAATTAACCAGACAGGATACCCTAAAGGATGAAGAAATTGATGCGGCATGGAACGCCCTATTGATTGGCGTGCCACCCGGTAGACACGAATTATTATTAAGATTAAAGCAACGCTACCAAACCTTTTTGTTGAGTAATAACAACGAGATTCACTATGGTTGGATTATGCAGTATCTGAAGCAACAGTATGGACTAACTGATAATTCCACGCTTTTTGTACGTGATTACTATTCGCATCTATTGGGTATGCGCAAGCCCAATCGGGAAATTTTTGAATGGATATTGAACGAACATCAACTGCAACCTGAAACAACCTTATTTATTGATGATAGTCCACAACACATTGCTACGGCTAAGAGCTTAGGCCTGCAAACCGAATTGTTAACCGCACCGGATACGCTTGAACAATTAATTGAACGGAAAATGCTGCTTTAAAAAGCAGGCTAGACCAAGGAGGTGTCTCTCAGATTATCATAAACCAAAAAAGGCACCTCCTCGTGATTCTAGCTAAATAGGTTGTTTTCTTCTATTTTTTTCTGCCATAATGAGACTCAACTCACGTCCGGTTTGCCCCGCAATGGAAGTGTTTTCTTGGGCACGTCTGAATAGATAGGGCATGACTGCTTTTATAGGGCCATAAGGCATATATTTAGCTACATTATAACCCGCTTCGGATAAGTTAAAAGTGAGCTGATCACTCATACCCAACAATTGAGCAAAATATACATGTTGATCATTTCGGGCAATTCCTCTACGATCCAATTCTTCTGCTAAGAACCGGCTACTGTCTTCATTATGCGTGCCTGCTACAAAAGCCATTCGATCCAAGTGATCCAAACAAAAAGAGATGGCCTCATTATAATCTCGATCAGTAGCAGCTTTATTCGGTTGGATAGGAGAGGGATATCCTATTTTTTCTGCACGTTCGCGTTCCAGTTCCATATAGGCACCTCTTACTAGTTTGGCACCCAAGAAAAAATCATCTGTTTGTGCTAAATATAAATCCGCCTTTAATGCGGCTAGTATATCCGAGCGATAAAGTTGATAGGTATGATAAACGATGGGCTTGGTTTTATTGTATTTACGCATCATGGCCCGAGCGATATCATCAATGGTATCTTGCACCCAAGAATGTTCGGCATCAATCAGTACAGCCACGCCCGATCGATGCGCTGTCTCGCAGATATGGTCAACCCGCATTTTGATACGTAAAAATTCGCTTTCTTCGTCTGGGCTAAATGCGGCTTGCCTGCTTTTCTTGGCCAGTAAATCAAATCGCCCGAGACCCGTCACTTTAAAAACAGAAAAAGGAACATTGTTGTCTTGCTTCGCCCGCTCAATGGTTTTAATGACTTCATGCATCACCTGGTCGAAAGTGACTTCCGTTTCTTCCCCTTCGACCGAGTAGTCCAAAATGGTTCCCACCCGTTGCTGTGCTAACTGTTGGATTCGGCCTTCGCAGCCAGCAATTGTCTCACCACCGCAAAAGTGATCAAATATGGTGTTGCGAATCAGTTTGGTAACCGGTAGGCCGATATGCAATGCAAAATTGGTTATGGGTGGGCCAATCCGGGTTAAAAAATTGTTCGAAATAATTTTAAAGAGCCAATACGCGCGGTTTAATTCAGCGTTACTTTTGCTACGGAAGGCAACTTCCGTATTGTTAAATAATAGTTTTCCTCCAATGGAGGGTTGTGGTTCTATGTGTGAAATCATGGAACAAACTTAGATAAAAATTAGATAAAAAAAGGTAGCTTTCTTCGCTGAAAATGTCATTTTAATTCGTCGAGATGAAAGAAATTTATGTAGGTTTGATCGATGATAAATTTTGAGCTTAACGAAGAATATATTCACCTCATTCAGTTGTTGAAGGCGGTTCGTGTGGTAGAAACCGGAGGCGAGGCACAAGCCGTGGTAAGCGAAGGTTTGGTGAAATGTAATGGGGAAATTGAATACCGAAAGCGGTATAAGGTTCGGAAAGGTGATATCATTGAGTTTTTACAATATAAGATAGAGGTAAATTAGCGATTAGTCATTAGCAGTTAGCCATTGGGATGAAACTGCTAATACCTAAACACGAACACCTTAAGACTAAAAAATGATAAACGAAATAAAAAGCAATAGCTATTCTGTTTTTTTTGATCAAAGTTTGAACGCATTAGATGATTTCTTGCGAACGCATGCTTATTCAAAAGTCTTTATTTTAACAGATAGAAATACGAGTACACATTGTTTGCCTATTTTAACGCAAGCGCTTCCTCGGCTGATCGATTATGACTTGATTGAGATCGATCCGGGAGAGGAAAATAAAAATATCGATTTCTGTATTGGCATTTGGAAGATGTTGATTGATTTTGGTGCCGATCGGAAAAGTGTTCTGATTAACCTCGGTGGGGGGGTTATTACAGATATTGGAGGTTTCGCCGCTTCGACCTTTAAAAGAGGGATTGATTTTGTACAAATTCCAACAACCTTACTTTCGCAAGTGGATGCTTCGGTAGGAGGTAAGACAGGAATTGATATGGACGGCGTAAAAAATATTATTGGAACCTTTACACAGCCACAGGCAGTGATCATCAATCATACTTTCCTAGCTACATTGGATCAGAAACAGGTTGTTTCTGGTTTCGCTGAAATGGTAAAACATGGGTTGATTTATGATCGCACTTATTTTGAAAGCCTTCAATCTGTTGATTTAAATCTGCCGATAGATGAATCGTTGATTATCCGTTCGGTGGAAATTAAAAACGATGTCGTTACGACCGATCCAACAGAAAAGGGTTTACGTAAAATTCTGAATTTTGGGCACACCATCGGGCATGCGATCGAGAGTTATTCGTTGGCGAACGATTCTTTTCCCTTATTGCATGGCGAAGCAATTGCCGTTGGTATGATTTGCGAGGCCTATCTTTCCCATCGTGAAAAGGGATTATCCATTCCGGAACTCAATCGTGTTACGGAATATATTCAACAAGTATTTCCTGTTTATACATTTGGCCAGGGAATTTATGACCAGTTGATTACTTATATGATGAACGATAAAAAAAATACGGGGGGCAAGATAGGATTTGCTTTGTTGACCGAAATTGGCGCCTGTACTTTTGATAGTTATGTAAGCGAAGAACGTATTTTTGAAGCCTTGGATTATTACCGATCGTTGTGAATGATAAATTAAAAAGTAAAAATTAAAAACCCCGAAGGGCTCATTGATGCCTTATCAAATAAACAAATTATCAATAATTAAAAAAGCGGAAAGCCGCCATTAAAATCAGATTGACTATGAGACAAAAAAAATATCGTTTTACTTGTTTGTTTTTCGTGATGGCCCTGATATGTTTTACCGTTTGTAAAGCGGAGACGGCCAGTCATAAGAAGGCCGAACCACGGGTATTGGTGTTTTCTAAGACAACGGGTTTTCGTCATGATTCGATTGAAAAGGGTATCGAAACCGTTAAAGAATTGGGAGCAGAAAATGGCTTTACTGTTGATCAGACGGAGGATGCCAACGTTTTCACCGCTCGAAATTTAAAAAAGTATAAAGCTATTATTTTTCTCAGTACTACGGGTGATGTACTAAACGATGCGCAGCAAAAGGTATTTGAAGCGTATATACATCATGGAGGCGGATTTGTTGGGGTGCATGCTGCGGCAGATACAGAATACGATTGGCCTTGGTATAATAAGCTGGTAGGAGCTTGGTTTTTGAGTCACCCACATCAGCAAGAAGCAACCATTTTGGTGCTTGATAAGCAACATCTTGCTACGCAGCATTTGCCAGACACATGGCGCCGGTGGGATGAGTGGTATAATTATAAAAACATCAATCCTGATTTACACGTATTGATGAAATTGGATGAAAAAAGCTACGAAGGTGGAAAAAACGGAGATAATCATCCCATTGCTTGGTACCATAACTTTGAAGGAGGGAGAGCTTTTTATACCGGTTTAGGGCATACTAAAGAAAGCTACGATGAGGCAGCATTCCGGCAACATTTACTAGGAGGCATCAAATATGCGATGGGGAAGAAATAGCGATTATATCAAGTACTCAAATAGTGTTTGGTCGGCGTTGACTTCTTTGAAATCAAAGCGGTGCTGACGCATGCGCTGTAAGAGTGCTTCATAGTCTTCCGCTTGTCGTAATTCAATGCCCACTAAAGCCGGACCGCGTTCGCGTTCGGTTTTTTTGATGAATTCAAACCGGGTGATATCATCGTGCGGGCCTAACACTTCATTAACAAAGAGCTTGAGTGCACCAGGGCGTTGGGGAAAGCGCACAATGAAATAATGTTTCAGCCCCTCGTATAATAACGAGAGCTCTTTGATTTCAGCCATTCGGTCGATATCATTATTGCCTCCGCTAATGATACAGACCACCTTTTTACCCTTTATTTCTTCCTTACAGAGATCGAGAGCCGCAACAGATAAGGCACCGGCAGGTTCTACGACAATGGCATCTTCATTATATAATTTTAAAATAGTGGTGCAGACTTTTCCTTCTGGAACGAGTAATACCTTTTTTAGCATATCCTTACAGAAGTTAAAAGTAATTTTGCCGATACGCTTTACCGCTGCACCATCTACAAAACGGTTAATTTCGTCCAATGTGACCGGTTGATTCGCCTGTAGTGCAGCCGTCATAGAAGGGGCTCCAGCGGGTTCAACACCCAATAGGGTGATATGGGGATGATTCCTTTTAAGATAGCCTCCAACACCTGCCGCTAGTCCACCTCCGCCAATGGGAATAATGATCACATCGGCTTCAGGTAAGTCTTCTTCAATCTCTACACCTACGGTACCCTGGCCTTCAATAATGCGATAATCGTCAAAAGGCGGAATGAAGGTCATGTGATGTGCGGCGGTATAGGCCAATGCTTCCTGCAGACAGTCATCAAATGTGTCGCCTGTCAGTATAATTTCTATTTGTCCCTCCCCGAACATTTCGGTTTGGGTAACCTTTTGTTTCGGTGTGATACCGGGCATAAAAACAACGCCCTTGACACCCAATTTACTGCAAGAATGAGCGAAACCTTGTGCGTGATTTCCGGCACTGGCACAAACTACTCCCCGTTGTAACTGATCGTTGCTAAGCGAACTAACCATATTGTATGCACCCCGAAGTTTATAGGATCTGACCAACTGCAAGTCTTCTCGTTTTAGGTAAACTTCGCACTGGTACTTTTCGGACAATCTCCGATGGTAGTTTAAGGGTGTGCGATTGATGACGTGCTTGAGCCGTTGAGCAGCTTGGAGGTAATCTAATTCGGGGTGCATATGAGATCTTATATATGAGCAGCTAACCAGTCGCCCACTTCGCTGGTTTTATAGGCTTTGCTGTTTTTACCAGCTAGGTCTTCGGTAACTACTCCTTCTGCCAACGATTGGTTTACTACCGTACGGATAGCCTCTGCTTCTTCCTTTAGACCAAAGGCGTCTTCAAACATCATCGCTGCAGATAACACCGTAGCCAAGGGGTTAGCAATATCTTTGCCTGCGGCTTGTGGGTATGATCCATGAATGGGTTCGTATAAAGAGGTGTGTACCCCGATGGAAGCTGATGGCATGAGTCCCATAGAGCCTGAAATAACCGAAGCTTCATCGGTTAGGATATCACCAAACAAGTTTTCTGTGATAATGACATCATAAGCACTCGGCCATTGTACCAAACGCATGGCAACGGCATCTACAAACTCATAGCTTACTTCTACTTCAGGGAAATCCTTCTCCATCGCTTGTACGGTTTCTCTCCATAACCGAGAACTTTCCAACACATTGGCCTTATCTACACAGCAAAGTTTTTTGCCACGGCCCATGGCCATTTCAAAGCCTAATTTGGCTAAACGCTGTATTTCTTCGCGCGTATAGGTACAGGTATCAAAAGCCGTATTCCCGTCGTCCGTGCGGCCTCGTTCGCCAAAATAGATGCCACCGGTTAACTCGCGTAAGATGATTAAATCTGTTCCCTCTATCCGATCCCTTTTCAGCGGTGAATTGTCAATGAGCGACGGAAAAGTAAAGGTTGGACGTACATTGGCATATAAGCCCAATTTTTTACGCATTTTGAGTAGGCCTTGTTCCGGGCGTACCGTGGCTTTAGGGTCATTGTCAAAACGCGGATGGCCAATGGCCCCAAATAATACCGCGTCGGCAGCCATGCACACTTCGTGCGTTTCGTCTGGATAAGGTTCACCTACCGCGTCAATGGCAGCCGCACCTGTTAAGGCCGATGTCCAATTGATGGTATGATTAAATTTATGTGCTACGGCATCAACTACTTTCACGGCCTGGTCTACAACCTCTGGGCCAATTCCATCTCCTGCTAAAAGAGCGATGTTTAAATTCATGATATGAAGTAAAAATTAAAAAGTAAAAATTAAAAAGCTGTGATTGATTAAATAATATTCAACATTTTTTGCGTTGCCTTAATGGCGCAAACTGTTTGATCGGAATCCAAACCGCGGGTTACAAAAGTACGATGATCGGTCTCCCAGGTAATGACGGTCTCACATAATGCATCTGAACTGCTACCTGGAGCGATACGTACGGTGTAGTCAATTAATTTTGGCAACAGCCTTTTTTTCTTTTGATACACCTTGGTTAGTGCTTTCATAAAAGCATCAAACTGACCATCGCCCTGCGCGTGTTCTTCTACCACTTTACCATCGATGTACACCGCAATAGTAGCCGATGGCCGAAGTCCTTTGGCATGGGTAAGCACATACGACTCAATGCGTACTTTTTCTGCATATAGATTACTGTCGAGCACATCTGAAATGATATAGGGTAGATCTTCTTTGGTTACGGTTTCTTTCCGATCGCCTAATTCGATGACGCGCTGGGTCACTTTTTTTAAATCTTCGTTATTTAGTTTTAAACCCAGTTCTTGTAAGTTTTTTTCAATGTTCGCTTTTCCCGACGTTTTACCCAGGGCATATTGGCGCTTTCTCCCAAAGCGTTCTGGAAGTAAATCGTTAAAATAGAGGTTGTTTTTGTTGTCGCCATCGGCATGGATACCTGCTGTTTGTGTAAAGACATTTTCGCCAACAATGGGCTTGTTTGCCGGAATACGCACGCCTGAAAAGGTTTCTACCAACTTGCTTACTTTATAAATGGAAGATTCTTTAATGGTAACGGTAGTTTCAGGTAAAAAGTCGTTAATAACCGCTACGGCGCTTGCCATAGGGGCATTACCTGCTCGTTCGCCCATGCCATTCACGGTGAGGTGTAAACCATTGATACCTGCCTTTACTGCTTCTAACACATTGGCGGTACCCAGGTCATAATCGTTATGTGCGTGAAAATCAAAGTGCTGCTGCGGATACTTGGCTTTCAATGCGGTAATATATTGAAAGGTTTCTGTAGGTGTTAAGACACCTAGGGTATCAGGAAGTAAAATCCGTTTAATAGGTTGCGCAGTAAGGAAATTTAAATAAGCCCATACGTAGTCGGGCGAATTTCTCATTCCATTGCTCCAATCTTCTAAGTAGACGTTGGTTTCGATTCCTTTTTTTTGTGCTATAGCAATAATTTCTGCTATTTCTGCAAAATGTTGCTCGGGTTTCTTTTTGAGCTGATGGGTAAGGTGATTTAAAGACCCCTTGGTTAACAAATTTTGAACACGGACACCTGCATTTTGCATCCAATCGATGGAAACACCTTGATCGACGAAAGTCAAGACTTCTATCGCCTGCAGATATCCGTTTTCTTTTGCCCAGCCAGCGATGGCCTTCACCGCTTCGAACTCGCCTTCAGATACACGAGCTGATGCAATTTCTACGCGGTCAACTAACAACTCTTCTAAAAGCAGCTGGGTAATTGTCAGTTTTTCTGAAATAGAAAATGACACCCCGGATGTTTGTTCCCCATCACGTAGGGTGGTGTCCATGATTTCTATTTTCCTTTTCATTCGTGGCGTTAAGTAAAAATTAAAAAGTAAAAAAAGTAGCAAGACTTTTAGTATCAAGTATCAAGACAGTTTTAAGTTATATGTAGTGCCTGCCTACGGTAGGTAGGTATCACTTAATATGTACAACTTTACGAAGTCTTGATACTTACGTCTCGCGTCTTGATACCCTTAAAACGGCAACGTGGATGCAAACTCCTCAATGTCACCCTTAATGTTTTGCAGGTAATCAATATCATCAAAACCGTTAGAAAGATTATCTTTCTTGTAAGGGCTGATATCAAATTTTTCCTGTTCACCGGTAGACAATAACGTGACGGTCTGCTCAGGCAAGTTTACTTCCAATTCCGTTTTTGGGTCGGCAAAAATAGCAGCAAAGATTTTCTCTAAAAATGCTGGGCTAACCTGCACAGGAAGGACACCAATGTTTAAACAATTGTTTTTAAAGATATCCGCAAAGAAGCTGGATACCACACAACGGAAACCATAATCGTACACGGCCCATGCGGCGTGTTCACGCGATGAACCAGAACCGAAGTTTTTACCACCAACGAGAATTTTTCCGCTATAAACGGGGTTGTTCAGTACAAAATCAGCTTTGGGACTATTATCGGCATTATATCGCCAGTCGCGAAACAAGTTGTCGCCAAACCCTTTACGTTCCGTAGCTTTTAAGAAACGAGCAGGTATAATTTGGTCGGTATCCACATTTTCTATGGGTAAGGGTACCGCGGTGCTTTTTAGTATGGTGAATTTATCGTAAGCCATGTTTTTTTAAATTAATGTTCGAGGATCTGTTACTACGCCTGTCACTGCAGCAGCAGCTGCAACCAATGGACTGGCCAACATCGTCCGTGCTCCAGGACCTTGGCGACCTTCAAAATTTCTATTCGATGTACTAACGGCATATTTACCAGCAGGTATTTTGTCGTCATTCATTGCTAGACAAGCCGAACAACCTGGTTGACGTAAAGTAAAACCAGCCTCGGTTAAAATATCCAATAAACCTTCTTTTTTAATTTGCTCTTCCACAATATGTGAGCCGGGTACTAGCCAAACGGTTACATCATCGGCCTTTCTCTTTCCTTTTATCAGGGAAGTAAATGCCCTAAAGTCTTCGATACGGCCATTGGTGCAACTGCCTACAAAGACATAGTCCACTTTTTTACCCAACATGGGTTCTCCTTCATGAAAGCCCATATAACCAAGCGATTTCTCGTATGTAGCTACACCACCTTCCACTTCAGATGCATTGGGGATATGATGGGAAATACCCATACCCATACCTGGGTTAGTGCCATAGGTAATCATGGGTTCAATACGAGCGCCATCAAATGTAAACTCTTTATCGAATACGGCATCAGCATCGGTTTTAAGTGTTTGCCAATACGTCATGGCCTTGTCCCAAGCTTCGCCTTTAGGCGTAAATTCGCGTCCTTTGATGTAATCAAAGGTCGTTTCGTCTGGAGCAATCATGCCGCCACGGGCTCCCATCTCAATACTCAAGTTACAGACCGTCATCCGACCTTCCATGCTCATGTTTTCAAACACTTCACCGGCATATTCAACAAAATAACCAGTGGCGCCAGATGTGGTCAACTGAGAGATGATAAATAAGGCTACATCCTTAGGTGTAACGCCTTTACCCAATGATCCGGTAACGTTGATGCGCATCCGTTTAGGTTTGGGCTGCATGATACATTGAGAAGCCAATACCATCTCTACTTCCGATGTACCGATTCCAAAAGCAATGGCACCAAAAGCACCATGTGTGGAGGTATGGGAGTCGCCGCAAACGATGGTTGCGCCGGGTTGGGTAATGCCATTTTCTGGGCCAATGACATGGACAATACCGTTCTTTAAGTGTCCAAGCCCCCAATGGCGGATACCATATGTATTTGCATTTTCTTCCAAAGCTTTAAGCTGGTTAGCAGAAAGTGGATCCGCAACAGGTAAATGTTGATTGATTGTTGGTGTGTTATGATCCGCTGTTGCGAAGGTACGTTCTGGGTATAATACGTCGATACCTCTGTTTTTTAATCCTAAAAAGGCTACCGGACTGGTAACTTCATGGATTAAATGACGGTCGATAAATAACACGTCCGGACCGCCTTCAATCTTCCTTACTACGTGCGCGTCCCACACTTTATCAAATAACGTCTTGCTCATTTTTATTTTTTAGATTTTTATTTTTTACACAAATTTATTCAAAGCATCCAGATAAGCGTTGGCAGAAGCTCTTACAATATCGGTGCTGAATCCATATCCCATATATGATTGATCGCCGTGTAATACGCGCATATCTACTTTACTCACATCATCACTGCCCCCGTGAATGGAATGTATATTGAATTCTTTAATTTCATTATGGCTTCCAATAATGCTTTCAATGGCCTTAATGGTTGCACTAACTGGCCCATTGCCAGATGCGGTAGCTTCTTGTTCAGTACCTTTGTAGTTTAGTTTCACTTTGGCTTGAGGCTCATCCTGATCACCGGTAGTTACTTGCAGAGCACTGATTGTGACACCGTTTTTAAAATTTGTTTCTGCCTCGTCACCCATCAACCTGAGCAGGTCATCATCTTTGATTTCTTTTTTCTCATCGGCAAGTACCAAAAACCGTTGATAAGTTTGCTCCAAATCAACACGCTCCATAGTATAACCGAGGCGCTCGAGGTGATGTTTCAGCGCATGTCGGCCACTGCGTGCCGTTAAGATGATTTCTGATTGGTCGATACCTACATCTTCCGGATTAATAATTTCATAGTTTTCGCGGTGTTTCAGTACGCCATCCTGATGGATACCTGAGCTGTGGGCAAAAGCATTACGGCCAACAATGGCTTTATTGGGTTGTACCGGCATGCGCATCATCCGGCTCACCATCGCACTGAGCGGATACAGCTGTTTTGTGTTGATATTGGTTTGAAGCTGAATGGTTTGATAATGCGTTTTCAGAGCCATAACGACTTCCTCTAAAGAGGTATTACCTGCCCGTTCGCCAATACCGTTGATGGTACATTCCACTTGCCGGGCACCATTTTGAATCCCCGAGAGACTATTAGCCGTTGCAAGACCAAGGTCATTATGGCAATGAACGGAGATGATGGCTTGATCGATGTTTTTCACGTTCTCTTTCAGGAAACGGATTTTAGCACCATATTGTTCCGGTAAACAATATCCGTTGGTATCCGGAATATTAACCACCGTAGCTCCTGCAGCAATGACAGCTTCAATCATTTGTGCTAAATACACATCATCTGCTCTACCTGCATCTTCCGCATAAAACTCTACATCTTCTACAAATTGCTTGGCATATTTCACAGCTTCAGCGGCACGTTCCAAGATGGCTTCACGGGTACTATTGAATTTATATTTAATGTGCATATCAGAAGAACCAATTCCTGTATGGATGCGCGGACGCTTAGCGTGTTTTAGCGCTTCTGCTGCACAATCTATATCGCCTTTATTTGCCCGTGTGAGTGCACAGATAATAGGCTCCCGCAGCGCTTTTGACAATTCGACCACACTTTGGAAATCTCCAGGACTGGATATGGGAAAACCGGCTTCGATTATATCGACACCCAAAGACTGCAAAGCTTCACCAATGATAATCTTTTCGGGAGTTGTCAGTTGTGAGCCTGGGACCTGTTCACCATCACGTAGTGTGGTATCGAATATGTATAAATGATTAGGGTTGTGTAACATATTGGGTCTTTTTTATTTTTATTTAAACGGGTTCTGCTATTTTTTCAATTGTTTTTACTTCACCTTTTTCTAGTACAATTTTATGCTCCAAGCAATGGGGTAACTGCGTCTCATAGTGTCCCACGTAGATTAATGTTTTCCCAAAACTGCAAAGTTCATCTACTACGGCATTGAAATGTGTTGTTTGTGCGTCATCCAATCCTTGACAGGGTTCATCCAAAATCAGCAATGGTGGATTTTTGATAATGGTTCTTGCCAATAGGGCTAAACGTTGTTTACCTAACGGCAAGGTATTTAATAAGCGATCTTTAAAAGGTGTTAACTCAAAAAAATCCAAGAGCTGATTCACTTTCTGTTGATCTTGATAACTCAATTGCCTAAAAAGACCAATGCTGTCGTAAAGGCCTGAAGCAATGGCTTGCCATACCTTCGCCGTCCGGTCAAAATACCAATGTAATTCGGGCGAGATGATACCCAATCGCTCTTTAATTTCCCAGATGCTCTCACCGCTTCCGCGTTTACTGCCAAAAAGATAAATCTGATTCGCGTAAGCCTGTGGATGGTCGCCATTGATTAAGCTGAGTAAGGTAGATTTTCCAGAACCATTGTGCCCTTGGAGCAGCCATTTTTCGCCCGCACGTACGGTCCAATTGATGTTCTTTAATACCTCTTTTTCCCCATATCGCACACGGATATGCTGCATTTCTACTAACGTATCGGTCACACCCTTCACTTCTTCTTGAAGAAAATAGGGTAATGGTTTTCTACTACGTACTGCATCTTGAGAGAAATCATGCTGGGAAGATTGTGGTTTTAATTGCCCATGATGGAGTTCTGCAAACCGATTGATACAATTGGGTAAATCATGATCGTTTGTAATCAGTACGAGGTGTACACCTTGTTGGGCAAGCTCTTCTAAAAACTGGTTCAGCTTTTTGCGCGAAGCCTGATCGAGTCCGGTGTACGGCTCGTCAATAATCAATAACTGTGGTTTCAGCCATAGGGCTTTGACCAGTTGTAGCTTTTTGTGTTCGCCACTGGATAGCTCGATGAGCTGCGTATTTCTAAAATCGATAAAATCAAAAAGCCCCAGGTATTTTTCTACCTCTTCAAACAGCAGATCTTCCTCTTTGGAATAGTGCATGAGTTCAGCATATACGGTTAAAGTGTCGTTCCGTTGCTGTTTATTATAACGTTGTTGATAGTAAAAATTACGATCGCCTTCTAGATTGGTAAATTGATACCAATTAGAAACATATAATGCACGAGCTGGAAGGGGAGCCGATGTATTAAAAAAGTATTGGATGTGACCACTTGTCTTCTCCAGTCCGGCCAATGCTTTTCCTAACGCGCTTTTCCCAGAGCCACTTTTTCCTCCGATAACCCAATGTTCTCCCTGAAGGATTTGCCAATCCAGCTGGTTCAATATGATGGTAGAGGCGTATTGAAGACCTAAATGGGAGATATGGACGACGGGATTGATCATGTATAAATGCTGTCTCTTTGTTGTTACGATGGGTGTTTGAAGAGGTTGTCTGAGTTTATTTAGGCAACCTCTTCTATACAATATTTACACTGTTTTAATGGCTTTCATAGCTGTCATGGCCTTACGCAATACGGCACCTACTTTTTCAACTGGATGCGTACGTATGGCTTCGTTTACAGCAATGAGTTGCTGATTATCCACTGCTAGATCTTTTCCTTCATTGAAATTCTTGCCGATGATGTCGGTATCTACCGTGGTCATGAAGTTTGCCAATAGGGGTTTACAAGCATGATCAAATAAATAGCAACCATATTCAGCAGTATCAGAGATCACCCTGTTCATCTCAAATAATTTTTTCCGGGCAATGGTGTTCGCGATCAACGGTGTTTCATGCAATGACTCATAGTAGGCTGATTCTGGCTTGATACCTGCTTCTACCATAGTTTCGAAGGCAAGTTCAACCCCAGCTTTAATATAAGCAACCATAAATACCGCATGATCAAAATATTCTTGTTCACCAATTTTCACATCTCCCGCAGGTGTTTTTTCAAAAGCTGTTTCTCCGGTAGCTGCGCGCCAACCCAATAAATTTTTATCGCCATTGGCCCAATCTTCCATCATGGTACGGCTAAATTCGCCGCTCATAATATCATCTTGGTGTTTTTGGAATAACGGGCGCATGATATTTTTCAGCTCTTCAGATACTTCAAAAGCTTTAATTTTAGCGATGTTACTCAATCTGTCCATCATTGCTGTAATCCCACCTTGTTTTAAGGCTTCCGTAATAACCTCTACGCCATATTGAACCAGTTTAGAAGCATATCCCGGTTCGATCCCCTTTTCTATCATTTTATCAAAAGAAAGGATAGAGCCCGTCTGCAATAATCCACATAAAATGGTTTGCTCGCCCATTAAATCAGATTTCACTTCTGCTACAAAAGATGAGCGAAGCACACCTGCTTTATGGCCACCAGTACCTACGCAATATGCTTTTGCTTCGGCAAGTCCTTTTCCTTGCGGATCATTTTCAGGGTGAACGGCGATCAAGGTAGGAACGCCAAAGCCACGTAAATATTCTGCCCGGACTTCTGAACCAGGGCATTTGGGAGCAATCATGATGACAGTAATATCTTTCCGGATTTGTTTACCCTCTTCTACAATGTTGAATCCATGCGAATAAGATAAGGTTGCACCTTCTTTCATAAGGGGCATAACCGCGTCGATCACAGAAGAATGTTGTTTATCAGGGGTTAGATTGCTTACTAAATCAGCCGTAGGAATCAATTCCTCATAAGTGCCTACCGTAAAGTTATTGTCGGTTGCATTTTTCCATGAGTCTCTTTTTTGTTCAATTGCTTCCTTCCGTAGGGCGTAGGAAACATCCAGTCCACTGTCTCTTAAATTGAGCCCTTGATTTAAACCTTGAGCTCCACAGCCCACGATGACGATTTTTTTGCCTTTTAATGCACTCACTCCATCTGCAAATTCGCTGCTATCCATAAACTCGGCAACGCCTAATTGGTTCAATTTCTCTCTAAGTGGTAGGGTGTTAAAATAATTTGCCATTGTTTTATCTAATAATTTACTATTTCTGTTTTATTTCATTTGATCCGCTATCACGGATTTTAGTTTTTCTCCCTCAATTACTTTCTTGAGCGCGGTGGCTGTTCCCAAATGTAACGCATCGTGATGTGGGAAAAAAAGAATGGCATCTTGAATGTCATTCAATTCAACCCCATAATGTAATCGGGAAGAGGTGAAGTTTCGAAAAAGGCCACTATCCAAATCTTTTACAAATTTATCAATTAATATGAATGCTTGCTCTTTTAAAAATTCAACTTCATCCTGCTCCACAAATGTGGTTGGCTTGGTGCCCTTTTGATATTTTAAAATATATTCCGTTGCTAATACCGGTGTAACTCCTCCCAGCGTATAGCACAATTTTTGTTGACTGGCAATGATGTGGCCAAAATTCCAAATGATGTTATTGTTAAACCCATGAGGAATCCGGTTTAAATCATCCAAGCTTAATCCGTCCATTAATTGGATAAAGTTTTTCCGCGTTTGGATAGCTATGGCTATGTGGTTAAGTGTTCCGTTCATTACATCGTAAAGACTTTGTCTTGTTTATTGAGGTATTCATTTTCGACTACCTCAGCAACAGGTTCAGCTTCTTCAAATTCTTTTAGTTTTTTATGGAAACCCTCACTGTCTTTAATAATGGCAATACGCGCGCTTCTTACAAATTCAATTAAATTATATTCAGCTAAGGCAGCCGTGAGTTTGTCTATTTCTTCGCGGTGTCCGGCTGTTTCAAATACGGTGTAATCGTTTCTGATAACTACGGCATGGGCACCATACTCGCGCAAGAGGCGCTCAATAGGTGCTTTTTCAGTGACGATATGCGTAGGAACTTTATAAAGCGCCTGTTCTTGCCAAATCACTTCGTCATTGGTATTATAATAAGCCTTGAGTACTTCTACTTGCTTTTCTATTTGCCTGCAAAGTTTTCTGACCACTTCCTCTGATTCGGTGATGACAATGGTGAACCGGTGGATACCGTGCGCTTCAGAAGGGGAAGTGTTCAAACTTTCGATATTGATCTTCCGACGAGAAAAAATGGTTGCAATCCTGCCGATCATACCAATGGTATTTTCGGTATAGAGCGTGATGGTATATTCTTGTTTTTCCATTACAAATTAAAAATTAAAAAGGAAAAATTAAAAAAGCATAGTGTGCTAATATTCTAACCTTTGTTTTGTTGTTTCTTGACTTAAAAAGGAAAAATTAAAAAAAGCATAGCTAGCTATATTCTAACCCCTTCTGTTGTTTTCTTTTGATTTTATGACAATGGAAGCAATAATTTTTGAAAGCTCATTCGCCTCGTTTATCAGTTTGTTAAGTTCTTCTTGTTTATTTTCTATTACCGTATCCCTAATTAAACATAACCAATATTTTGTTTCGTTAGCCGACTTTAGTGAAATGGTATAAAACTTAATAAAGTCATTTTTCGAAGAGCCAGCTATTCCTTCAACTAAATTAGCTCCTACTGAAGTTGCACTGCGTATTAGCTGATCAAAAAGCGATAAAAATACAATAGGGTATTTTTGATTTTTTACAAAAAGAACGATTGCTTTTGAAAAATGATATGCCCTATGTTTTATGTTGTAGATCGCACTATCTTCCATAAAAGCATCAACATTCATCATCGCTTTTTACTTTTGAATTTTGACTTTTGACTTTTTACTTTAATCGTATTTCGCTTACACTACTTCCTTGTGGTACCATAGGGAACACATTGTTTTCTTTGCCTACCATGACTTCAAGCAGGTACGAGCCGTCGTGGTTGAGCATTTCTTGGAGCGCTTCTTTTAAGTCGGCCCGTTGATCTACCCGTTTGCCGGGTATGTAATAACCATTGGCTACGGCAACGAAATCAGGGCTGGTGATATTGACGAAAGAATATCGTTTATCATGGAATAGCTGCTGCCATTGGCGCACCATGCCCAAGAATTGATTATTCAATACCAATACTTTCACTTTTGCACCGAACTGCATAATGGTGCCCAGCTCCTGTATGGTCATTTGAAGTCCGCCATCACCTACAATAGCCACCACGGTACGCTCAGGAGCACCATACCAAGCACCAATTGCCGCTGGGAGACCAAAACCCATGGTGCCAAGACCTCCAGAGGTTACATTGCTCTTACTTTGTTTAAAGCCGGCATAACGGCAGGCCACCATTTGGTGTTGACCAACATCAGTCACGATAACGGCATCGTTGCCAGTTAATTCATTCAGCACGTTAATCACTTCACCCATAGTCATCTCTCCCTGACCTGGATTTAATTCTGGACGGATAACTTCCTTGATTTCTTCTTGTTCCAACGCCCGGAAACGTTGAAGCCAAGTATCATGTTGCTTTTCGTTCACAAGTTGCGTTAAGAGCGGTAAAGTTTCTTTGCAATCGCCCCAAACCGGAACAGTGGCTTTTACGTTCTTGTCAATTTCGGCCGGATCAATATCCAAATGGATGATTTTTGCTTGTTTGGCATATTTATCCAACCTGCCTGTTACACGATCGTCGAAACGCATACCAATAGCGATCAGTACGTCACACTCATTAGTTAATACGTTAGGAGCATAGTTGCCATGCATACCCAACATGCCCACATTGAGGTAATGATCTGTTGGAAGCGCACTTAACCCCATGATCGTCCAAGCAGCAGGAATGCCGGCTTTTTCAATAAAAGCTTTAAATTCTTGTTCAGCTTTTCCAAGAATAACTCCTTGACCGAATAGAACAAAGGGTTTCTCGGCGGCATTGATTAGAGCTGCAGCTTCTTCAATATATTCTTTTCTGACAATCGGTGATGGGCGATAACTCCTGACATGGTTACAGGGAGTATAGCCTTCATAATCGAATAACTGTAACTGTGCATTTTTCGTGATGTCGATTAAAACAGGACCCGGACGACCGGTTTTAGCAATATAAAATGCTTTGGCTAATGCTGCTGGAATTTCAGAAGCATCTGTTACCTGATAGTTCCATTTTGTTACCGGGGTTGTGATATTGATGACGTCTGTTTCCTGAAAAGCATCTGTACCCAATAAATGGGCAAATACTTGACCGGTGATACAGACAATGGGATTGCTATCGATCATCGCATCGGCTAAACCGGTAACTAAATTGGTGGCGCCAGGACCACTGGTGGCAAAGACAACGCCTGTGCGTCCCGATGTACGCGCATAGCCTTGTGCAGCATGGGTGCCGCCTTGTTCATGGCGTACCAAGATATGTTTTAATTGATCATTATAATCGTATAAGGCGTCATAGATGGGCATAATGGCCCCACCCGGATAACCAAATATGGTATCCACTCCTTCGGCAATAAGCGCTTCCAAGACAGCTTGTGAGCCTGAAATCTTTGTTGTTTTTGCTTTTTCCTCACGATTTTGCTGAGGAGCGTCTTTTGTTACTTCGAGTGTATTCATCTTTGATAGTATTGAGTACTTAGTATATAGTATGTCGTACTTGATGCTGTTTTATCTTATTATAAGCGTTTTCTGCTTTACTCTTTAAGCTTTCCGCTTTCTGCTTTCCGCCCTCCGCTTTCTACTTACTCGTCTGTTACACAACCTTCCGCTGCAGTAGAGACTGTTTTTGCGTATTTATATAATACTCCTTTTGATACTTTTAAACTGGGCTGCTTCCATTTTTTTCGTCTTTCGGCGATGATAGCATCGGATACTTTTAGGTTAATGGTGTTGTTTATCGCATCGATTTCGATGATATCATCGTTTTCTACTAAACCAATCAAGCCGCCCTCGTAAGCTTCGGGAGTGATGTGGCCAACAACGAATCCATGTGTGCCGCCGCTGAAACGGCCATCGGTAATAAGGGCTACACTTTTACCTAAGCCATAACCGATAATAGCGGAAGTTGGCTTTAGCATTTCGGGCATACCCGGTGCACCCTTAGGCCCTTCATTTTTTATCACTACCACATCGCCAGGTTTTACGGTTCCGTTACCCAAGCCTTCTATTAAATGTTTTTCACCATCAAATACGCGGGCAGGGCCTTCAAAGCGTTCCCCTTCTTTACCAGAGATTTTAGCCACACTGCCCCCTTCTGCAAGATTACCGTAGAGGATTTGAAGGTGCCCTGTAGGTTTGATGGGATTTTCCAAGGTCTGTACAATGTCTTGGTCTTTTAAATTGATAGGCTCTACATTGGCTAAATTTTCAGCAACCGTTTTTCCGGTTACCGTTAAGCAATCGCCATGTAAAAGGCCTTCGTTTAGTAAATATTTCATCACTGCAGGTGTACCACCATGGTAATGAAGGTCTTGCATCAGGTGTTTGCCACTTGGTTTAAAATCTGCCAACACGGGTGTCGTATCGCTCATGCGCTGAAAATCATCCTGTGTAATTTCGATGCCTACACTTTTGCCTATAGCAATAAAATGGAGCACCGCATTGGTACTTCCTCCCAAAACGATGATCAGACGTAAAGCATTTTCAAATGCTTTACGGGTCATAATATCGGATGGTTTAATGTCTTTTTCTAATAGAATACGGATATACTTTCCTGCTGCTAAGCATTCTTGTTTTTTATCTTCACTTACAGCGGGATTGGAAGAAGAATAGGGAAGGCTCATCCCCAATGCTTCGATGGCTGAAGCCATGGTATTGGCTGTATACATGCCGCCACATGCCCCTGCACCGGGACAGGCATTTTTAACAACGCCCATAAAATCTTCATCAGAAATACCTCCAGCAATCTTTTTTCCTAAGGCCTCGAATGCCGAAACAATGTTGAGGTCTTCGCCTTTGTAATGTCCTGGAGCAATGGTGCCTCCATAAACCATGATACTGGGCCGGTTTAATCGCCCCATAGCCATGATCGACCCCGGCATGTTCTTGTCGCAGCCGGGAATGGTAATTACACCATCATAATACTGACCACCGCAAATGGCTTCAATACTATCCGCTATGATGTCCCGACTGACCAGCGAATAGCGCATACCGTCCGTTCCGTTACTCATGCCGTCACTTACACCAATGGTATTAAATACCAATCCAACCAAATCATTTTCCCATACGCCCTTTTTTACTACCTGGGCTAAATCGTTCAGGTGCATATTACAGGTATTCCCATCATAGCCCATGCTGGCAATACCTATCTGAGCCTTGTTCATATCTGCATCGGTTAGGCCAATACCATAAAGCATGGCTTGTGCAGCGGGTTGTGTTTTATCTTGCGTAAAGACTTTACTATATTTGTTTAGTTCAGTTGTTTGTTCAGTTGGCATATGACTTGATTTCTATTTGTCTTTTTCGTATTTATTTTCTTTCACTCATTTGTTTCCCCAAAATAGCAGCTTCTCATTACATTGGCAATAGTCGAAAAGGATTTCTTGAATTCGATATTTTATTTCGTCAAGTTAGTTTGCGATGAAATAAAATATCGAATAAAGACCTTATATACGTGGTTTACTCCTTAAAAAATAGACCAAAACCTAATTCGGTATACGGTATGTATTTATGCATGCATAACAATTCAGGGGCATTTTCTGCCTAAATATGGAAATTATTCAAAAATGTTGTTTAAAATAAAAGCCCGGTAACCAAAATTACCGGGCTTTAAAATTTGATCCGTATGGATTATTTTGTTGTTATAACACCTTCTGCCAGCACCGTAATTTTATCATTGCGTACCTCTACCACACCACCTTTAATTCGGATGACTTCGGTCTCTTTGTTGTTACGGATAATGACATCACCATCATCTAATGTCGAGATAATAGGTGCGTGATCTTTTAAGATTTCAAAAGACCCAGCACTTCCTGGTACGGTTACCGAGGTGGCACCTCCATTGTATACGGCTTGATCGGGTGTAATAATATTCAGTTCCATATTTATTCGTCTCTATTGTATGCGGCCCATACACCTAGGCATTTGCCTCCTCAATAAGCCTTTTACCTTTTTCAATCGCATCTTCGATGCTCCCCACTAGGTTGAATGCTGCTTCTGGATATTCGTCTACTTCGCCATCCATAATCATATTGAACCCTTTAATGGTATCTTTGATATCTACCAATACACCTTTTAAACCTGTAAACTGTTCGGCTACGTGGAATGGTTGAGATAAGAAGCGTTGTACCCGACGTGCGCGTGAAACGACTAATTTATCTTCTTCAGATAACTCGTCCATACCTAAGATGGCGATAATATCTTGTAATTCTTTATATCGTTGTAGGATTTCTTTTACGCGTTGAGCGGTATTGTAGTGCTCATCACCTAAGATAACAGGGTTCAAGATCCGTGAGGTAGAATCCAATGGGTCTACTGCAGGATAAATGCCTAGCTCGGCAATTTTACGAGAAAGCACCGTAGTGGCATCTAAGTGCGCAAATGTAGTAGCAGGAGCAGGGTCTGTCAAGTCATCAGCAGGAACATATACTGCTTGTACCGAAGTGATGGAGCCACGTTTGGTAGAAGTAATACGCTCTTGCATCAAGCCCATTTCGGTAGCTAATGTGGGTTGGTATCCCACAGCAGAAGGCATCCGTCCTAAGAGTGCAGATACTTCTGAGCCTGCTTGCGTAAAGCGGAAGATATTATCAATAAAGAAAAGGATATCTTTACCGGCACCTTCACCATCTCCATCGCGGAAATATTCGGCGATAGTAAGACCAGAAAGTGCTACGCGAGCACGGGCACCAGGAGGCTCGTTCATCTGTCCAAACACGAAAGTAGCCTTGGATTCTTTCAATGCATCGGTGTCGATCTGTTGTAGATTCCATTCGCCTTTTTCCATGCTGTGCAAGAATTCATCGCCATATTTAATGATTCCAGATTCAATCATTTCGCGAAGTAAGTCATTCCCTTCACGAGTACGCTCTCCTACACCGGCGAAAACGGAAAGTCCTGAATAGGCTTTGGCAATATTGTTGATAAGTTCTTGGATCAATACGGTTTTACCTACACCAGCACCACCAAACAAACCAATCTTTCCTCCTTTGGCATAAGGCTCCAATAAATCGATTACCTTAATACCGGTATAAAGTACTTCCGTTTCGGTAGAAAGATCTTCGAATTTGGGAGGTAAGTTGTGGATTGGGCGGCCATTTGCTTTATCTAGTTCTTGGATACCATCAATGGCGTCTCCAACTACATTAAATACCCGTCCTTTGATATCATCGCCAATAGGCATTTTAATGGGAGAACCTGTATCTTTTACGGGCATGCCACGAACCAGTCCGTCTGTTGAATCCATGGCCACAGCACGAACACGTTCCTCTCCTAAATGTTGCTGAACCTCTAAAACAATACGTTGGCCGTTTGCTTTTTCGATTTCCAATGCGTCGAAAATTTTCGGTAATTTAGCATCGCCGGCGAAGCTGACGTCTACTACAGGTCCGATTATTTGCGCTATTTTTCCGGTGTTGGACATATAAGAAACTATATTTTTTTAATAATGTACAGATTTATTGCCATTTAAGGGCTTTAATTCGGACTGCAAAAATACACTTTCTCGTGGAATATCAAACACTTAAATGAAAAGATTTTTTGATGCTTGTATTTGTATGCGATTAGCCATATAATCAAAGTATCTTGGTCATTTTTTGGCACGTAAATGGTAACATGATTTCTAGATGGAATTGTAAAAGGAAGAAGGCTATTATGCCGCTAAAATAAAAAGTATGGTAAAAAAGAAATTATTGGTTACTGGGAGCAACGGACTGCTTGGGCAAAAGATCACAGCGGCATTACAGACAGATACAGATGAACGATTTGTATATATTGCATCTTCCCGTGGAGCCGATCGGTATCCATACCCAAAGGGATACGACTATGTCGATTTAGATATAACCGACGATATACAAGTAAAGCAGGTATTAAAGACATACAAACCTGATGTAATTATCAATACCGCAGCAATGGCCAATGTAGACGCATGTGAACGGGAGCCGCAGAAAAGTAAACTAGTGAATGTTTGGGCTGTAGCCCATTTGCAGGAGCAGTGCGAAGCTGCCGGCATACATTTTATCCACCTTTCTACCGATTTTGTTTTTGATGGCGAAAATGGTCCTTATGAAGAAAATGACCTACCTCATCCGTTAAATATATATGGTCAGCATAAAGCCGAGGCCGAACGTCTCATACAGGCTGCCAACTGTCCATGGTCCATCGTACGAACCATTCTCGTTTATGGGATCGTGGCCGATCTAAGTCGGAGTAATATTGTACTTTGGGCAAAAAATGCTTTAGAGAAGGGTGAAAAGATAACTGTAGTAAATGACCAATGGCGTATGCCTACCTTGGCAGAAGATCTCGCAAAGGCCTGTTTGACGATTGCTGATCGCGGTGCTCAAGGAATTTACCATATTTCGGGGAAGGATTTGTTCAGTATCTGTGAGCTAGTCGATGCCGTTGCCGAACACTACCACTTAGATACCTCGTTCGTTTGTAAAGAGAATTCTGCCGTGCTAAAACAAGATGCGGTTCGACCAAAGCGTACAGGGTTTATATTAGACAAGGCTTATGAGCAACTCGATTATATTCCACACAGTTTTGGAGAGGGATTGAAATTGATGGATGAGCAATTGAAAGTAAAAATTAAAAAGTAAAAAGCTTAAAGTTGAGTTACCAGTTTTAAGGACATGTTTTATGTGTATAACGGGTAAGCGAGTAATATATAATTTATAATTTACAACTTCATACTTACAACGTACAACAAAAAAACAGTATCTTTAGCCGGAAACATTTATTTCTGTTATATGGAACCAGCTTTATCTCCTATTCTGATGATTGTGGGCGCAGTGATTGCCCTTTTTCTCATTCTATACATTTTACCGGTAAACCTGTGGTTTACCGCACAGCTCTCGGGCGTAAAAGTAAATCTATTGAATTTGGTGCTGATGCGCTTGCGTAAAGTATCCCCATCGCTGGTCGTCAATGCGATGATTACGTCTACCAAGGCGGGGCTCAATATCACATCTAATGATATTGAAACCCATTATTTGGCTGGTGGTAATGTTAACAACGTTATTAAGGCACTTATATCGGCAGATAAAGCGAATATCCCATTAGACTTTAAGTTGGCTACGGCCATTGATCTTGCCGGAAGGGATGTATTTGATGCCGTACAGATTTCCGTGAATCCACGCGTTATTAATACCCCCCCTGTTGCTGCGGTAGCTAAAGATGGTATTCAATTGATTGCCAAAGCGCGTGTAACGGTGCGCGCCAATATCAATCAATTGGTAGGCGGTGCTGGTGAGGAGACAATTTTGGCCCGTGTAGGTGAAGGTATTGTAACAACAATTGGATCCGCAGCAAATCATAAAGAGGTTATGGAAAATCCAGATAAAATATCAAAAACGGTATTAGGAAAAGGATTGGATAGCGGAACGGCCTTCGAAATATTGTCGATTGATATTGCCGATATTGATATCGGTGAAAACGTAGGTGCGAAGCTGCAGACCGATCAGGCGGAAGCCGATTTAAAAGTAGCGAATGCGCGGGCAGAAGAGCGAAGAGCAATGGCAGTTGCATCTGAACAAGAGATGCGTGCGAAAGCGCAAGAAGCACGGGCAAAAGTGATCGAAGCCGAATCACAAGTTCCATTGGCTATGGCGGAGGCTTTCCGTAGCGGTAACCTAGGGGTTATGGATTATTATAAAATGCAGAATATACAAGCTGATACCGATATGCGTGAATCGATTGCTAAACCGGGATCTGAAAATAAAGGAAAGAATAAGTAAGAAAGTAGGCTCGCGGTCGTTGGCTTAAGACTTTTTGCTTTAAGCTTTACGCTTTTTTGTAACTTTGTGCATGATGAGTACTTCAAGTCAACCTGTTACGGATGCTGATATTTTGTATGAAGATAATCACCTGATTGCGGTTAGTAAGCGGGCGGGCGATATTGTACAGGTAGATCAGACCGGTGATGAACCTCTGGACGAAAAGGTAAAAAAATATCTAGCAAAGAAATACCATAAACCAAATGGAGCCTTTTTAGGGGTCGTACATCGTTTAGATCGACCGGTAAGTGGCGTCATTTTATTTGCTAAAACCAGCAAAGCGTTGGATCGGGTCAATCAATTATTCAAAAATAGGGAAATGCACAAAACCTATTGGGCCGTTGTGCGCAATAAGCCTACGCAAACGAAGGGTACATTGATCCATTGGTTGGTTAAGAATACCCAAAAGAATGTAACCAAGGCTTACGATCACGAAGTGAAGGGTAGTTTACGGGCAGAGCTCCATTATAAACTTTTGGGCGAACTGAATGGTTACTATCTATTGGAGATAGATCCCATCACGGGAAGGCCTCATCAGATCCGGGTACAACTTTCTACCATGGGTTGCCCCATTGTAGGGGATAATAAATATGGCTATCCTCGCGGAAGCCTCAAAAGAAGCATTTGTTTACATGCACGTCGATTGGTTTTTGAGCACCCGGTGAAGAAGGAACCCGTGCAGATTTTTGCGCAATTACCCAAAGATGGCTTTTGGGAACGTTTTGAGGATTTTTAGTGGTTGATAGTTGTTGGTATCAAGAAATCAGCATCAAGTATCAAGATATTCTTAACTATCCTGGCTTTAAGCTATTCGCTTAAGGTCTTGTGTCTTATGTTCTCTTTAAGCTTTTTTACTTTTTACTTTTGAATGTTTAATTTAGTAATCATGGAAAGAATTTGGATATACCAGGCCTCTAGGCCGTTTAGTGAGCGCGAGGAAGAAATGGTATGCGCTAAATTAGAACAGTTTACAGGCCAATGGAAGGCTCACGGGGCACCTTTGGCTGCCACGGTTGAAATAAGATATCATTTATTTGTGATTCTTGCTGTTGATTTATCGCAGGTGTTGCCCAGTGGATGCTCTATCGATGCCTCGGTACACCTTTTAAAAGAATTGGAACAGGAATTGGGTGTCTCGTTATTTGACCGGATGCAAATAGCCTACCGCCAAAACGATGAAATCAATGTGGTACCCCGTGCCACATTCGAAAGGTTGATTGCACAGGGAACGGTACAGGATGATACCATAGTGTTTAATAATCTGGTTGATAACCGCACTGATTTAAACGAAAAATGGGAAGTACCCTTGAAGCAAAGCTGGCATGCCCATGTGTTCGGTTAGTTTGGTGGTGTGCTGTGGTTCAGGTAACGCATGATCAAACTCGCCTTGCGGTTAATATATCGTGTTGGCTTAGCGGGCGACCAGCGTCTGGGGTTTGGTAGAACAGCAACGATGAGTGCTGCTTGTCTTTTGGTAAGAGCCGTTGGCGGCTTACTGAAATAAGTTTTTGTAGCCGCATACGCACCATATAACCCATCACCTGTTTCGATCACGTTGAGATAGACTTCTAAAATTCGCTTTTTCCCCCATAACATTTCAATGAGCATGGTAAAATAGGTTTCAAAACCTTTCCGAAGCCATGACCTTCCAGGCCATAGAAATACATTTTTTGCTGTTTGTTGACTAATGGTACTTCCACCACGGATTGGTTTACCGGCTTGGTTTTTTTCATAGGCTGTTTGAATGGCCTCTATATCAAAACCGGCATGGCACATGAAATGGGCATCTTCGCCTGCTATGGCCGCTTTTTTTAAATTGTCGGATAGATTTTCATAATTTACCCATTTCTTCTCTAATTTCCAGTCTTTACCTTCCAGCTTCTGTTCCATACCCCGTTGTAACATCAGCCAAGTAATTGGGGGATTGATGAATCGGAGCAATAGGACCCACCCGATGGTGATGATCATGAAATACAATAATATGTGTGCAAAAAAAACGCCAAACTTCCGCTGTTTTAACAGTGTCCGTAAGCGATCTTGCTTTACGAAAATAGTTCGGCCGTTAGCAGGCTTAGTGGATTGTCTTTTACGTAATGGTTTCTTTTTAGAACCACGTTTAATGGCCATGACGAAAATTTAAAAGTTGTGTTCAGGGTGCAAACCTAAATAAAAAGTGCATCGATATCCTGATCTTAGGCAACAAAATTTTCTTTTAGCAAAAATTTCCGTTTATAGGCTAGCGGTGTAACGCCTGTTATTTTTTTAAAATGTCTATAAAAATTAGATACGTTATTCGTTATGTGGAGCAGCGTGGAGGAAGGTTTTTACAAGTGTTTTTATTAACACTACTTTAGCCTCTTGGCGAAATTCCTTCACGTTTATTTCTGTAGAACGAGCTTCCAATCTTTTGGTTGGTTGTACCAACGGATACTAGCATGGCTTTTATCGTGACGGATAATTTCTAAATCTGCCTTTTGACGGTTGCTTAGCCATAAGTTTTTTATCGTTATCGAATTTAGATAAGGGGGAAGGTAAGGGTGTTCGAAATATATACTTCGTTGTGCTGGTTTTATGGTAATACGCAATATAGATTTTAACAACAAAAATACGGCAGACACCGACCAGGCTTGTGGAGAACAGGCAACCGGGTATGCGGTAGGACCTTCCCCGTGACGTCTTTCAAATCCGCAGAACAATTCTGGAAGACGTTGCAGCGGTATAAATAGAGAAGCATCGAACAAACCGGTAGTTAAACAAGCGGCTTCTTTGGTAAAACCGTACCGTGCAAAACCTTCGGCAATTAAGGACACATCGTGCGGCCATACAGAACCATTATGATATGACATCGGATTGTATCGTTTTTCTTCGGTCGATAAAGTTCGGATGCCCCATCCACAAAAAAAATCGGGTTTGAATAGTGTTTTGACCATGCGTGATGCTAAATGAGGATAGGCGATACCTGTAAATAATACCTGTCCAGCGTTTGAACTCTTTACTCTGCAGGGGTTCTTATTGCCATCTAACGCTAGGATATAGCAATTCAAATCATCATCCCAAAAGTGGGCATTGAAGGCTTTTTTAAGGGATAGAGCTTGTTCTGAAAGCTGGTATGCAAGCGCTTTGTCTCCTAGTACACTTGCTAATTTGGAACCATATTTTTTTGCAGCGTATATATATCCCTGGATTTCACATAATGCTATAGGTGATTTCGCTAAATCACCATTGGCATGAGATATGGCATCGTAACTGTCTTTCCAACCCTGATTAGTTAAGCCATTTGTTGCTTGGTGATGATATTCTACAAAACCGTCGCCATCTTGATCGCCATAGGTATCTATCCATTCTAGTGCCAAACGAATATTGGGCCAAAGCTGCTGCAATGTTTCGTCATCGGCTGAGCGTTCATAATAAGCTCCTGCCAACATGATGAAAAGTGGAGTGGCGTCTATAGTGCCATAATAGTTTTTAAAAGGAACTTCATTTAAGGCAACCATCTCCCCATTACGGGTTTCATGCAAAATTTTTCCGGGTTCAGCATCATTGGTAGGATCTGATGTGGTAGCTTGACGGGAAGCGAGGAAAAGTAATACATTACGACTAAGTTCTGGGGCTAACCAAAGTGTTTGCCAGGCAGTAATCAATCCGTCCCGACCAAATGCGGTATTATACCAAGGGACGCCGGCATATGGATATTTTCCAAATGGTGTATCTGCCATCAAGGAAACCAGGTCGGCCTGTGAGCGACTGATCCAATGGTTAAATTGTTCATTACTGGTTTCGACGATGGGGAAATAAGCGTTTTTATTTCTTAAACCAGGTGTTAGGAAATCATGTGCCTGTTTATAAGATTCGATGGGTTGGGATACGCGATTATCTTCTTCAAAGTGGATGGCATATTCAATGCTTAATGTTTGCTTAGATTCTAAATAAAGATTAAATTGGACGAGATGATTATCAAGAAAGTCGGTAAATGGGGTTGCGAAGTGTATAATTGCTCTTCGCAGGACTTGATCAAGGCCCAAATAGGGGATAGTTATATGGTTTTGTTTGTTTGTTGTAATGGTTTGCTTCGTTCCCCTTTGCCGCCGTTTTGCCCCCCTGACTTCAAAAATATCTGCAAAATCGCTCCGTAAATCTAATGTCAATATACAGGTTGTTGGATGATCCCAAAAGTTTTTGATGTGCAGTTGTTCGTGGAAAACCCCATTTTTGACCAATTGGTTACGGTGTACGTGAATGGTGCCTCCGGGCAATTTTAATTCATCCTGTAATAGTAGCGGTGGATTACAAAGGTCAATGGATAGTGTTTCGTTTTCTTCCGTTAAAGTTGAACTTAATAAATCAAAGGGCTTACCATTGATAGACCATTGTAAACAATGAACAAAGCGAGTATCGCGGTGATATAATCCTTGCACTTGATTACCGTTGGGCGTGATATCCCCCCAACGGTTGATAATGGCAAACGTGTCACAATGATTCAATACATGGATGCGATCATCTATTAAATGTTCGAAATCATTTTCTAATTCGAGTTTGTCCATAATCATTTGATAACTGTTACGCGATTAACTTAGCTTGATCTTTTGCCTGTTCTGCTTTTGTGTTTAAATAAGTGATGTTTTTAGAAATGAGCTTTTTATAGTTACGAACATAGTTTGTTGCCATCATTTTTGAGCTGAACCGGGTTTCGAAATTGGTTCTTATCAGTTTCTTATCCAAAAGGTCAACTAAATCGAGTGCATTGATGGCTTCTTCCACCGAAGATACGATGAAACCATTCATCCCTTGAGAGATAATCTCAGGAACTGATCCATGTGGATATGCAATGACTGGTGTACCACAAGCCAAAGCTTCAATCATGACCATGCCAAAGGGTTCCGGCCAATCGATTGGAAACAATAACGCTTTTGCCTGGCCCAAAAATTCATTTTTTTCATGTTCTCCGATTTCGCCAATGTATTCTACATGGGGCTGCTTCAATAAATGCTTGATATACGTGTTAAAATAATGTTCGTCCGCTTGATCTATTTTTGCTGCAATCTTGATTTTCAATCCAGCTCGCTTCGCGATTTCGATTGCCCTGTCGGGCCTTTTTTCTTGTGATATTCTACCAATAAACGCAACATATTCTTGTTTTTTTTCCTGTAGGGTATACAAATGTTCTGGTAAACCATGATAGATCGTATCTAACCAATTTGCTTCAGGAAGTGGAAGGCGTTGATTATTAGAAATAGAGATGACTGCCTGATTGGAAAATTTCTGATATACTGCCCTTAGTTCTGGCAGATCCAATCGGCCATGCAACGTGGTTACACAAGGTGTTTTCAGGAAATTGGAAAAAGGGAAATGTAGATAGTCGGTATGAAAATGGATGATATCAAAGTCTTTGGATCGCTCAATCACTTCCTGTAGCTGTATAATATGGGGAGCGAGTGGATCCGTGATGGTTTTTGATAAACGAAGCGCTACTGAAGAGTGACTAATGAGCTTGGCTTTGGTTATGGAATCTGCCGAAGCAAAAAGTGTTACATCATGACCTTCAGCTACTAAGGCTTCTGTTAGATAAGAAACAACACGTTCTGTGCCGCCGTAAAGTTTTGGAGGTACAGATTCATGTAATGGAGATATTTGTGCTATCTTCATAACTTCTGTAAATGAAAAACGGTAAATGACTTAAAAATAATAAGCTATTTAAAAAGGCTTGTTTTTTAAAATAAGCCTTTTTAAAGGAAATGATTAAATTAAGCAATTTCAATAAGGCGTGGAGCCTTCTTCTTCGCTTCTTCTTTTTTAGGAATAATTAAATGCAGTAGCCCATTATTATAGCGGGCTTCTATCTTATCTTCATCTACCACATCTTTTGGGAGCGTAAAGCTACGTTGGAAAGACTGATAGCTAAATTCGCGTCTGCTGTATCCTTCTTGTTTGTCTTCCTGTTCGTACTTTTTGTTTGATGAAATCGTTAATGTATTTCCGTCCAGTTCTACCTTGAAGTCTTCTTTGCTCATGCCAGGAGCAGCCATGTCCACTTCAAAGTTGTCATTGGTCTCATGGATATTTACCGATGGTACGGTTGTGCTGGTTGATGAATAATTGTTGTTATTCCAGTTGAATAATTCACTGGCAAAAAGATCATCAAAAAATGCTGGGAATGCCGAGAAATGATTTCCGTTTCTTTTAATGAGTGACATAAATAACCTCCTTTTTTAAAACAATTAATACAAAGACTAACAATTGAAAAAATCGAAGATCGATTTACAGCTATTTATAGACAATTCATGTGCCAATACCTTTAAAGCTATAAAATCACGGTTGAAAAGATAAGGATGGTTGACAAAAAATCAGTTTTCTGCAGAAAAGACGGGTTAATGCTGACAAAAAATCAGAAAAGTAGTGGAACAATGCTTCCATGAGTGGAGGCAAACAAAAAGTCCCGCAATATTACGGGACTTTTTGTTTATTGTTGAATGAATAAAAATTATTCAGCTACTACCGCAAAAGGAACTTGCACTTTCACTTCTTTATGTAAGTTTAAGTTAGCCGTATATTCGCCTAATTCTTTTGGTTCAACATCAAAAGTGATACGGCGACGATCTACTTCGAAACCTTCTTTTTTCAATGCATCTGCAATCTGAATGGTATTTACCGAACCGAAGATTTTACCGGTTTCACCTGCTTTGGCGCCGATGGTTAATTTAACCGACTCTAATTTGACTGCCAGATCGCTAGCATCTTTCTTGATTTTTTCTTGTTTGAATTGTGCTTGTTTGATATTTTCTGCAAGCACTTTCTTGGCCGAAGGCGTAGCTAAGGTAGCTAAACCTTGTGGGATAAGGTAATTACGACCATAACCGTTCTTTACAGTTACGATATCATCTTTCTCGCCAAGTTTCTTAATATCTTGTTTTAAAATAATTTCCATGTCGTTCTTACCTCCAGATTATTTTAATGAATCAGTTACGTAAGGTAATAGACCAATGTGGCGTGCGCGTTTTACCGCTTGCGCTACTTTGCGTTGGAATTTCAAAGAAGTTCCGGTTAAGCGACGAGGTAAAATCTTGCCTTGGTCATTCACAAACTTCAACAAGAAGTTTGCATCCTTGTAATCAATGTATTTAATACCGTTCTTCTTGAAGCGGCAATATTTTTTACGGTTATCCTCTACTTTAGGGGCAGTAACGTATTGAATTTGCTCTTTTGCCATTATTTTGCTACCTCTTCCGTTTTAGTTTCTGGTTTCTTGTTGAAAGCACCGCTGCGTTTTTTCTCATTGTAAGCAATTGCATGTTTATCAAGAGAAATGGTTAGGAACCGCATAATGCGCTCATCACGTTTGTACTCAAGTTCCAGTTTATTGATTAATTCACCCGGAGCCTTGAATTCTGTTAGGTGATAGAACCCTGTTGTTTTTTTCTCAATAGGGTACGCTAGTTTTTTCAAACCCCAATTATCCTCATGGATAATTTCGGCTCCGTTCTCAGTAAGAATGCCTTTGAATTTGGCAATAGCCTCTTTCGCAATTTCTTCTGACAACAACGGGGTAAGAATGATTACGGTTTCGTATTGTTGCATGTTGTTAAAAAAAAATTATTAAATTATTGTCCGCACAAAGCGGAGCGCAAAGATAGAAATATGTTTTTATAATTGCAAACACCTCTGGTTGTTTGCATAATAACTGTGTATTAAGATAATTTATAGAACCTTTATTTTAACAGAGTTAATTATCATTGTCCTGCGCACAAAGGCCTTCCGTGCGGAACGCACGGAGTTGTTCGATACTTTGTCCGCAACAAAGTATCACAAAGTGCCTGGCTGGTCTGTTCCGTTGCCATTCGTGGCCGGCATGCCCGGCCGCAAAAGGAGCCACCCTACCATACTGGCCAACCCTTCGTTTCCTCTTTTGCTACCTAGCTGCAAACTTCACAAAATATTGCCTTAGGGCATGCCGACTGCCGATGGCTGCCTCCACAGACCTAGGCCATTTTCGTACTTCGGAACGGTTTGTGCATGGTTCGCAATGGCTCTACGTTCTGCTTAAGTGCCGCCTTGGTTATTTGCCATTTGCAGTTTGATGCACTACCGCTGCGGCAAAGAACCCAGCGGCGAGCCTTTTTGGTTACTTTTTGTGCGGAACAAAAAGTAACGCCCAGTTGTGGCAAACAACAAAACAAAATTTGATTAAGAAAAACCTTCCTTTAATATCATCAGTAAACTGCATATTAAATGCGGGTACGCTAATTAGCTAATGATCACATTGGCTAATTTCTCTCAAAATTTGTACCTTCGTGCCGATGGACAACTTCATTGTTTCTGCGCGTAAATACCGCCCTGCTACCTTTGACACGGTAGTAGGACAGCAGCATATTACCGGTACCCTCAAGAACGCGATCAAAAACAGCCAACTGGCGCAGGCTTTTCTTTTCTGTGGACCGAGGGGAGTTGGAAAAACAACCTGCGCGCGTATTCTAGCTAAAACCATCAATTGCCAACATTTAACACCGGAAGTTGAAGCGTGCGGGACTTGCGATTCATGCAAATCATTTCAGAACGGGAATTCATTCAGCATTCACGAACTGGATGCAGCCTCAAATAATTCGGTAGATGATATTCGTAGCCTTATTGAACAAGTACGTATCCCTCCTCAAACAGGGAGATACAAGATTTATATCATCGATGAGGTGCATATGCTCTCTACCCAGGCTTTCAATGCTTTTTTGAAGACTTTGGAAGAACCTCCGTCTTATGCGATTTTCATTTTAGCTACTACCGAAAAGCACAAGATATTACCAACAATTCTATCCCGTTGCCAAATCTTTGATTTCAATCGGATCCAAGTGGAGCATATTGCAGGCCATTTGGCTCATATTGCCCAAAAAGAAGGCGTGACCTACGATATGGACGGTTTGCACCTCATTGCACAAAAAGCCGATGGTGGATTGCGCGATGCACTATCTATGTTCGATCAAATTGTTAGTTTCTCGAACAAGAGTGTGAGCTACCAGGCAGTGATTGATAACTTGAATATTCTGGATTATGACTATTATTTCAAGCTAACTGATGCCATTCTCGCTGAAGATTCAGTGAGTGCCTTGTTGGTTTTTGATGAGGTGCTCTCAAATGGTTTTGATGGAAGTCACTTTATTGCAGGATTGGCGTCTCATTTTAGAAATTTGCTAGTTGGTAAGGATGTGAGTACATTGAAGTTATTGGAAGTAAGTGAAAATATCCGGCAACGGTATTTAGAACAGGCGCAACTAGCTGATGTGGGACTGCTATTGTCTATTATGAACGTTGCCAATCAATGTGAGATCAATTATCGCACAAGCAAAAATCAACGTTTACAAGTTGAACTAGCCTTGTTGAAAATGTGTCATGTAAAGGCTGCTGTTCAGATAAGCTTACATTCAACAGAACAGACCGACCAACAAGAGGCGGTAAAAAAAAAACCTGATGCGGTAACACCGTCCCTGCCGGTACAACCTGCCGTCTCTCATACAACCCCGCCCAGTACTACGCCGGCTCCGGTGCCTGTAAAAGAATATGCAAAAACGACGCCCACTGACGTAGATGCTGAGCCCGCTAAGCTTAAAATCCCCAGTTTTAAGGGTATGAAGCTTTCTTCGGCTGTTCCGAGCTTAACGGATGTGTTTAAAGAAAAGACTGAAGTAGATCCCAACGCTGAACCAGAATATATTACTGGCTCAGAGCGGCAACCCTTTACATATGAAGATTTCTTACCCTTATGGCATGCATTGGCTGATCAGGCCAAAGCAGAAAGTAAAATTAGCTTATTTACTTTGATGACCGCCAATGCGCCGAAGTTACGTGATGATTATAGCGTAGAGGTTATCGTAGAAAACGCCATACAAGAAAACTTATTGGCGCTCTCTAAGATCGATATACTCAATGATCTGCGTGTGAAATTAAAAAATTTCGCTATTGATTTATTGCCGATACAAGTAGAATCGAATGTGGTGCGGAAGCCCTATACCAATCAAGAAAAGTATCAGGCGATGGTAACCAAAAATCCATTGGTGGATAAATTACGGCAAACCTTTAATTTAGGGTTTGATTAACTAAGGCTCGCGCTTAGGGTAACCTTCTTCATCTAGATCATCCCGTTCATCTTCTGGAGTTTCTGCTAACTTTTCGTCTTCTTTACTCAAATGGGTAATCCGCCCTTTATCAATATGCATGCCCAAGTCTTCGACATCTGTTTCTAAAGAACGGTTTTTGTCATATTCATCACCTACATATTGGTTTGCCTCGTCCCAATCGGAATTGTCGTCCTCCCCTTTGGGGGCTGTGGTGTCATATGGGTCGTCATGTTGATATTCTCGTTCTTCATTGGGATAAGGTTTACTTTCGGGATCAATATCATACTCGAAACTATCTTCCTCCCGATTGTATTTTAGATTTTCAATATTGCCTCTATCCGCTTGCTCATTCGGAATTTCTTCATTCTTCCTGATATTGGGTTTGTCCTTATTCATCGTTATGTGTTTTGCTTTATCAAAATAACATTTACCTCGAAAATAGGTTTGCTTTTGAAGAGTTTTGTTCGGCACAATTCCACAATATGTTTATTGAAAAGTTTGTTTTTCAAGTGACTTTTGAGTTATTTTACACCTAATTGATAAATAGAATTAACTAGCATGGGCATGAATTTACTAAAAAAGATTTTTTTTGTTGTTGCATTTGGTGCATCTGTTGTTTTTGTTGGGTGTAAAAGCAAGAAGATGATCGTAAATGATGGAGCAGAAGTGGTTTCTTCTTCTTCTAAAACGGAAGAACATATTGAGGGCGGCACGGTATCTAAAACAGATGAAGGCGTGGTGCTTACCTTTGAATCAGATGTTTTGTTTGCAACGAACTCATCCTATCTTTCTGAAAAGGCAAAAGGCACAATGAAAAATATGGTAGCTTATATTAACAAGAATTATCCCAATGCGCGTATTCAAATCAATGGCCATACCGACTCGACGGGTGAAGCAGATTATAATCAATGGTTATCTGAGAAGCGCGCAGCTTCTGTAAAGACCTTTGCAGTAGGTTTGGGGTTGAACGAAAGCAATATTACCACAAAAGGCTATGGTAAAACCAAACCGGTGGCTACCAATAGTACCAAAGAAGGTAGGCAAAAAAATAGAAGAGTAGAAGTTATTATTTTGAAATAGCCAACAAGAGGATTTGGAAAAGTTTAAATGGATGTTTTTTGTAATTCTTTTTGTCTGTAAATCAGATTTATGGCTGTAAATAGCAATAAAACGTAATTATTTTTTGCATAAAACTTTGGTGGTTTCAAAAAAGACACTACATTTGCAATCCCAAAACAAACGAACGAGTATAACAACTTGATGTTTGTATGAGGTACCATAGCTCAGTTGGTAGAGCAAAGGACTGAAAATCCTTGTGTCACTGGTTCGAATCCAGTTGGTACCACAGAAAGCCCTGCATAATTGCGGGGCTTTTTTGTTGTTTATCAACTGTCTAAATTTTGCGCAAATCCCCATCTAAATTGGCTCATTCACACGCTCTATTCATCATTGTATTGACGTAAGTTTGCAGGGTGCTGAAAAATTATTTTCGATACATACGAAGAATATATACTTTTATATTGAATTAATACCGATCGATTATGAAACCATCATGATTTATTCGACCTACATCAGGGGAATGAATAAAAGGCTTAAGCCTTATTGAATACCGCTGAAAACAAAACAGGAATGAAAAATCTGATAGCTTCTTCACCATTAAAATTAAACTTATACAGATGAAAATTATTAAAAGAATTTTATTAGGCATCGTGGTTTTAGTTGCCTTGGTATTGGTGCTAGCGTTATTTGCGCCAAGAAAATTCAACGCTGAAGGGGATATTGTGATAAACAGACCTACACAGGAAGTTTTTGATTACATTAAGTATTTAAAAAATCAGGAAAACTATGCGGTATGGTATAAAATGGATCCGAAATCGACCCGAAATTATTCAGGAACGGATGGTGCGGTAGGTGCTACTGTTGAATGGGATGGAGAGAAAACCGGACAAGGCAGGCAAGTAATTACCCAAATAATGGAGGGAAAGCGAATAGAATCGGAGCTCTTTTTCATGGGGAGCGACCAACCTGCCAAAGCCTTGTTTACTGTGGAGGAAGAAAAGCCAAATCATACTGAAGTAGATTGGAGCATTGTTGGAGAAACGCCTTATCCATTCAATTTAATGAACTGGTTTATGGACATGGATAAGGATTTTGAAAGTGGTCTTCTGAATCTAAAAAACATCCTAGAATCCCGACCAGAAACCGGAAGTAAGGCTTATCTCATCGATTATTTCAAACAAACTACTGAACGACTTGAAAAGGATTTATCGGGTCTCAGTGCTGCCCAACTGCAGTTCAAGTCATCGGCAGATCGCTGGTCGATCAGTCAATGCTTAGAACACATTGTGGCATCTGAGAAGATGTTGTTCGATATGGCAAAAGCTGAGCTGGAGAAACCAGCCCAACCTGAACGCAAATCGGAAGTAGCCAGTACAGATGCGCAATTAATTGCCGGATTGACTGATCGTAGTAAAAAATACAAAGCACCTGAAGCATTACAACCCAAGGATACCTACGATAATGTAGATGCAGCTTTGAAAGACTTGGAGGCTAACCGTGCCTCTGTACTGGCTTTCATTCAGCAAGCGGATGTAGAAAACCTTCGGAACCATATTAGTGAATCTCCTGGAGGTATCTCCGATGGTTATCAAAACCTATTGTTTATTGCAGCACACTGTGCGCGACATACTCTGCAGATTGACGAAGTTAAAGCCGATCCCAGATTTCCTAAAAGCTAATTGAAAGTGCCTTCCTTTTTTATCGAAGATAACCTAATAAGTGGAAGGGGAGGCACTTTTATTTTTTTGAATTATTAAAATTTAGCTTATCTTTGAGAACAGGAAATGATGCCTTCCTATGAAACCGCCCTAAAAAGCTGATGGCGTCTACAGATTGGTTGATGACCTCTTGGGGGCTTATTGGAAATTTGTAGATGAAAAAAATCAGTAGTTTGCTTGCACCTCTTTTTAAAATGGATTCTTTTCTGTTTCGTAGATTAGGAATGGAGCACGTGTCAATATTCAGACAGTTATTGAGATGGTCCTTCATTGTGATCCCCATTGCTATTGTTATTGGTAGCATGGTGGCTTTTTTTCTATGGTCATTAAATGTAGCAATTCATTTTCGGTTTGATCATCCTTGGTTATTGTTTTTTTTACCTTTGGCTGGAATCCTGATCCATGTTTTGTATAAGTCTATTGGAAAGACGTCTGAAAAAGGGAATAACCTCATTATGGATGAAATTCATCAACCTGGAGGTGGGGTGCCCAAGCGGATGGCTCCAATAGTGCTTTTTGCAACGGTTGTTACGCATCTTTTTGGCGGTTCAGCGGGGCGTGAAGGCACCGCTGTACAAATTGGTGGTAGCATTGCCCAAATGTTTGGTAATTGGTTTCGCCTCAATAAGAGAGACACGTCAATTGTGTTAACTGCGGGTGTTGCTGCGGGTTTTGGTGCTGTCTTTGGTACGCCATTAACAGGGGCTATTTTTGCGCTTGAAGTATTGGCTATTGGGAGTTTAAGGTATGATGCGTTATTGCCTTGTTTAATTGCTGGCATTGTAGGGGATATGACGGTATCGGCTTGGCAGGTACATCATACCCACTATCATATCGATGTTGAAAATGATAATACGGCTTATTGGCTTTCTGAATACTTGCACATCAATGTATTATTATTGTTCAAGGTAATTATAGCTTCTGTAGCTTTTGGATTGGCGAGTTGTCTTTTTGCAGAAATGACTCATAGAATTAAGGTTTTGATGATGAAGGTCATTTCCAACAAATGGCTGATCCCGGTGATTGGCGGAGTGGTTATTATTTTACTTACTATCGTAAATGGCAAACCCGATTATTTAAGTCTTGGGGTAGATGCTGAGTATCCGGGAGCTATCACGGTACAATCGGCTTTTAATAAAGGAGGAGCAGAAGCATGGAGTTGGCTTTGGAAAACAATTTATACAGCTATTACATTGGGAACAGGTTTTAAAGGAGGCGAAGTGACCCCGTTATTTTACGTAGGAGCTACATTGGGCAATACACTTTCAGGTCTGTTACATGCACCGGTAGGTTTGTTTGCCGCGCTTGGTTTTATAGCAGTATTCGCTGGAGCAACCAATACGCCGTTAGCTTGCACGTTAATGGGGATAGAGCTATTCGGTGGTGAATATGCACTGTTTTATGCCGTTGCCTGTTTTACAGCTTATTTCTTTAGTGGCCATTCAGGGATTTACACAGCGCAAAGGATTGAAGTGCCAAAAATTTTTGGCTCCTATTTTTCAAAAGGGACTTCGTTGATAGACGCAAATAAACGGCGGGAGCATAAATAATACGTGTATGTTTACTTCATTCCTTGTCTTTCGTGTTACGTATAAGCGAAATACCTGATGAAAAGAAAATTAAACTGATGATACCAACCACAATGATGGCGCGCACTTGATTGCTCTGTTGCACGACTAGGGTACCGGTGTAAATCAATCCACCGATACCCAATATAGTGAGCACTGTGCCAAAAATGCGTTTTACATTCATATCGTTCCTCTTAAAGTGAGCTTAAGGAACTCATACAATATCCATGCCTATACAGACAAAAACTACTTTTCTATATAAAAGGTTTGACTAAAGGCTCCATTGGCAGCTACGTCCCATGCTTCCACGCGTATCCATGTTCTATTGTTGAGCTGGGTTTTAAACTTGAATTCTTTTGATCCAAAGGCAGTTGTTTGCGTAAGGTCGATTCGATCGCGGTATACTTGTTGTCCATCACCAGAAATGATCTCCACAAAATTCATTGGAAAAGTCCAACGGAGATCCATTTTAACAGTTGCATTACCCGATTTATCTAGCTTCAATGTATCACCCGCATATTTATTATTGATTGTAAGTTGTGGGATTAATACTTCACCTGTAGTAGCGAAAAACTTGCCTTTTTGCATCGCGTCTAGTACCGGTTGCCATCCATTTTTGAACGTGGGTATAGAATCGAGCATGAGGTAATTGACATTGAGGTGGGCATACATTTCATTCTCGGGCGTGATGGTGAAAAGATCCGCTTCATTAATGATGGTCTTTTTTAAACCCCAATTGTTCATGTCGTCCATTAAGTCTAGCACGCGCAGACCCAATTTTGGTGAGGAGAGATCGGCAGGCATCGCTTTCCAGGCAGCTCCCATGAAATGATCAGACTTAAAAAACGCTTCATCTTTGTAGAGGTCGGGTGTATTGACAGAACCCTTGGTGCGTGGATGGGCTGTCCAAGCCAAGCCATTTTCTATTTCGAGTAATCGAAGCATATCGTGCTTGTCGCCAACATGATAGACGGTGCCATACTGCGGGTGGTTCTCTGAAAATGGCATGCCTTTAGGCCGCGACATAATCCAATATACCGGCTTAGGGAATAGTTCCAACCAATGGCCACCAAAAAACTCATTGGGCTCTTCGCCGGGCAATAATAGCAATTCGTGATCGGAAAGGCGTTCGCACTGCTCAAAGAGTGCGTGCAATTCCTTTAACCTTTGCTCGTCTGGCCCTTTGGGATGAGCGGTATAATGAAATTCAGCTAAATGAACAATATCAATACCAGTTCGTTTAAATACTTTAACAAAGTCGGGTACTTTCGGTATGGGTTTATTGGCTAGTACCACTTTCATGATAAATTCATTGTGAAAATGGCTAGACATGGTTTTATAACCAGGGAGCGCTACATAGGTATCGTTATGTGTGAATTTTTTGATGGAGGTAAACGTGCTATTTTCATTTTCACCTAAAAAGCAAAAGAAATTCAATCGTTGCTTAGTGCCAGGAGGAGCATTGAACCAAGGGACGAAACGTTTGTCGCCCTGTAATTCCTGGCGGATACCCATGCCGTACCCTTTTATCATGTTACGATAACCTGCTCCATACCAAGTAAATTTAAGATTAAAAGCTTCATCTAGCGGATAAAAATATTGGTGGGGAGGCGGGAATATGGCGAGTGTGCCTTGTTTTCCTTTAGCGGCAATGGCTCTGTATTTTACGGCCATGTTCTTCGCATCATCGGTGAAGGAAGTTGAAGCAGTTTGCAGACTATCAGCTGTGTTTATCCATGATATCTGTTGCCAATCGGCTGATCGGCTTATCAACCCCGCATCATATACCATGGCTGTAGAGTCTATTTGAGTGGTCATGACAGCAGCGATGTTAAAAAGCGGACTACCGTGATAGAATGTGAGTTCAAGGTTGCCGTTGAAACGATCTGCTTTTAACGTGGATATTTTGACTACCGTGCGACTTCCAATCGATTCAATAGCAATGGCAGATTTGTTTAGTACGACGGGATAACTTTCAAACGGCTTTTCCGGTACTTTATCGAAAAAGATATTCCATCCATTTTGTGAAACCAAGTCTCTTTTACCAATGGTCAATAAAAAGACAGGATCTAAGTCGGCTGAAATGACTTTGGTTGATTGAGACGCTTCCAACTGAATACGATTTAGCAAAGGGCTATCTTTATCCATATTGATAGCAACCTGACCATAAACTTGATTACCTGCAGGCCATTTTACGGTGAGCATGCCCCGTTGATAGGTAAAGCTGGCACCTGTTTTTTTATTGAATTTTTGACTGTTCAGCGCTGGTGTTTGCGCTAAAACGGCATGCAAATAACAGCAACAAAATAGAATAATAGTAGATAAAATGCGCATAATATTCATTTATAATGAGTTGTATGCAAGATAAGCATATTTGACTTGCTTAGAAAAATCCAAACGTTTCAAAGTTTCGATAATGCGTATCAAACAGAAAGAGGTGTTTGGAGTAGTTTGGCCAGTATTACTTTGCGGACATACCTATTTAGTACATGCTTGTTTCTGAGTGTTTGCCAATATAGCTCTACTGCGCGATGAATACTGGGATATGGACACGATGCCTTAATCGGTTTACGGTTTCGCCATAGATGAAATCTTTGATGCCTCGGTGGCCATGACTGCCAACAATTAATAAATTTGCTTTGTATTCTTTGCAAACCTTAGCAATAAATTTTACTCTATTGGTGTGACCTACTTCGAAAACGGCCTGATAGCCTTTTTCCTGAAAGATAGCCAGATATTTAGCCATGCGTTCTTCATCGTGCCTTTTTTCATAGTCGTCCGTGTCGTCTTCCATCATACGGGATGAAGCACTTTCAACAACATGAATCAAAATGAACCGGGTGTTTTCCTGCGCTAATTTAAGTGCATAGCTTACAACATCTTTGTCTGAAGGTGAATAATCCAGCGCCAGTGCTATGGTATGGAAAGCAGGGGTTTGTGGAAGCGAAGAAAAGGCGGGCTGAAAAGGTGGATGAACTTCCATATTGACTTTCTTTTTCCGTTTTATGATGGGATATAACACTGTTAGGATTAATAGTATGAACAATCCTATACCACCCATAAGCAGGCTAAGTGTTATCCAGATATTATTAAACTGATGAATCCAAGTCGTGATTTCTTCGTATACCAATCGAAAATTTAAAATGGAGATAATCGCAGCGATGGCCCAAGCTACTATTTTTAGCGGTAGTGAAATGGTAAAAATACCCATTCTTTTTTTGTCGCTGACAAAATGAATAAGTGGTATGACAGCAAAAGCCAATTGCATGCTGAGTAGTACCTGACTAAATACCAATAATGGACCAACTTCATCATCTCCGGCAATGTAAATTACCAAAATGGCAGGGACAATAGCCAATAGCCGCGTTAACATGCGCCGTAAAGCTGGACTAATACGTAAACGCAAATAGCCTTCCATGACGATTTGTCCAGCTAGTGTACCAGTAACCGTCGAGCTCTGACCGGCTAAAATCAATGCCACAGCAAATAAACGTGGTGCCCATTCGCTCCCCAATGTAGGGGCTAGTAACTGGTGCGCATCTTGTAATTCGGCAACATCGTTCATCCCATTTTTATGAAAAACGGCAGCAGCTAAAATGAGAATGGCTGCATTGACAAAAAAAGCCAAATTGAGTGCAATGGCACTATCCCAAAAATTGTATTTTAATGCCTTCCGGATAGCATGTTCGTCTCGACTGATTTTTCGTGTTTGCACCAATGCAGAATGAAGATATAGGTTATGGGGCATAACGGTAGCACCTATGATACCTATGCTAATATAAAGAGCCGCTTGGTTCGGTATAGATGGTACAAAACCGCTCAATATACCCGCTACCTCAGGTTCGGCCCATACCATTTCGGCCAGGAAGCACATGCCAATCATAAATATTAGGCCAATGATGAACATCTCCATTTTACGCATACCCAATCGTTGTAAGTATAGTAATAAGAAGGTGTCTAAAAAACTAATTGCAACTCCCCAAAGTAAATCAATGCCAAAAAGTAAATTCAATCCAATGGCCATACCCAGCACTTCGGCTAAATCGCATGCGGCAATGGCAATCTCGGCGAGTATGTACAATATAAAATTCATACCCTTGGGATAAGTTTCCCGATTACATTGAGCTAGATCCTTCCCCCAAACAATACCCAAACGCGCCGAAAGACTTTGCAGTACTAAAGCCATTAGATTACTCATCAATAACACCCAGATGAGCGTGTAGCCAAACTGACTTCCGCCCGCAAGATCAGTTGCCCAATTGCCGGGATCCATATAGCCAACACTGATCAGATAAGCGGGGCCAAAAAAGCCTATAATTTTCTTAAATTTTGATGAGCTTTTGCCAATCTCAATGCTATGGTGTACTTCTTGAAGTGATTTGCTATCGTTATTCAATCTATAAATTTTTAAAATTCATCGCTACATTACAAAGGTATTCATTTTTTTAGAGTTACCTAATATTATTGTTTAGTTAGTGAAACATTTAATTTTGCTTCGCTAATGTGTTAAAATATGTTAAGAGTTTTAGTTTTTATGTAAGGTGTTATATCTTTGTTGTATTCATAATTTAGGTTTATAATTGGTTAATAAGGCTTTCAATCTCCCCGGTTGAAAGCCTTTGTTATTTCATAAAAGTTTAGATCAATCATATAATATAAATGCTATTGTCTTTCAGGGTAAGTTGACTGGTATTTAGTAATTTTGCTTGATCCGAAATTTTTGGTATTGCTTTTGCATAATCTATAATGTGTACGAGAACAAATGAAGATGCACTGATGTAAGGAACCCTATTAATTGAAAACACATGAAAAGATTATTTATAGCAGTATTGGTTGTTGCGCTATTAGGAAGCTGTAATCAGGCGAACAAAGAACATGTACAGGCAGAAGCGATTGATACACAGGATACACTTGCTGAGTATATTCCAATTGATGCAACGACCGATACGGTAGATATGCACCAAGCACAAAACTCTTTAGATGTTATTGGCATATATAAGGGCACCCTTCCCTGCGCGGATTGCGAGGGTATCCGAACAGAAATTGAATTAAAGGCTGATAGTACCTATAGTTTTAAAAGTAGTTATTTAGGCAAGGGAGATGGTCAGATGAATGAAAGTACTGGAACCTATGTTTGGTTAGACGGAAGTAGAATTGAATTGCAGGGAGTAGACGGGGGACCCCAAAAATATTTTGTGGGAGAAAACACCTTAACGGCGTTGGATATGGATGGAAATAAGGTAACAGGAACCTTAGCGGAGCATTATGTTTTGAAGAAATAACCCAATCCATTTTTTGATTAAAAAGGGCAGGAGTATATGCACTCGCTGCCTTTTTACGTTTTTACGCAAACGATTGATTTCGATTTGCATTTCCAATCTTCTTTTATTTCGCGTAGCTTGCTGTTAAATCAAATGCAATGATTAAAACAATGAAGTATACATGTGCTATCCAACGTAAGGAATACGATGTATGTAGTAGTTGCTTACAAATGAAACAATTTATTTTTCTCTTTTTCATGCTAGTAGCGGGAACCATGTTGCCTGCCAAGGCACAATTAGCAACTCCTACTGGTACGATTGATGTCCCCGTGGGCGGTAATACCTGGCAGTTAAACCATGATGTAGAAAATATAGATCAGATAACACCTGAGGGTATTGCTCGATGGACCCGTGTTGACCAGTATTTTGGTACTTATATTCGTTTGGCGAAACGTGGTACGTTGCGGCTATGGTTAAATGCGACCGTAGCGAACAGAAGCAATTTAGTTGTTCGTATTGGGGGGATAAAAAAAGAGATTGCTCTAGAGTCAGGCAACAAGAAACCGTTGTATTTAGGAGAATGGCCTATTCGTGATAGTGGATATGTGGCTATTGAGTGGGGAGCAAAACAATACGTTGATTTACGTCACATTACTTCATTTGGTATAGCGGGTAGCGCTATTGACGAACATGTGCATTTTGTGAAGAGTAATGAAGGTAATTTTTTCTATTGGGGAAGAAGAGGGCCTTCTACACACCTCAATTACCAGATACCTACAGATAATGATATTGCGTACTATTACAATGAGATAACTGTTCCTGTAGGTAGTGATATCATTGGTTCGTATTTTATGGCGAATGGATTTAGCGGTGGGTATTTTGGTATGCAGGTAAACGCTGCTAATGAAAGACGGATATTATTTTCTGTGTGGAGTCCATTTCAAACGGATAATCCGAAAGAAATACCAGAAGATCACCGTATTAAATTATTAAAAAAGGGACATGGAGTGTATGGAGGTGAATTTGGCGGTGAAGGGTCTGGGGGGCAGAGTTATCTAAAATTTAATTGGAAAGCAGGAAATACCTATAAATTTTTATTGAAAGGAGAGCCAGTGGCGAATAATTATACCAATTATACAGCATGGTTTTTTGCGCCAGAAGTGAATAGATGGGAATTGATTGCCAGTTTTAGTAGGCCGCAAACGCACAGTTGGTTAAAGGGATTTCATTCATTTCTAGAAAACTTTTCCCCTAAGCAGGGTATATACGAGCGTGAAGTATATTTTGGAAATCAATGGGTGGTTGATAAAAGAGGGGAGTGGCACGAGGTAAGAAAAGCGAAGTTTTCGGCCGATAACACAGCGCGTGTAGGTTATCGAATGGATTATAGTGGTGGTAGTAAAAATGAAAAATTCTACCTGCATAATTTTGGCTTCTTTGATCGGTATACCCCTATAGGAAGTGTATTTGAGCGATCTACAAAAAATAAAAAACCATCGATTGATTTTGATCAGTTACCTTAAAAGAGTCAATCGTAAAAAAACAGGCTATCCGGTGGGCGGATAGCCTTAACTTAACCAATTATAAACCTCAGTATTTCAAGTCTGAAAAAAGGTGTCTTTAGGATGGTTGTTGATGGTTATAACAATTTCGACAGCGCGGCTCGTAACTCTCTTTTTCTCCGATCCAGACCTTACTTGCTGCCGAAACTGTCCGATAAGAGAAATTGGCAGGTGCCCCACAACATACACAAACGGCGTGCACTTTGGTAACATGCTCAGCAATAGCCATTAAGTTGGGCACAGGGCCAAATGGTATGCCCTGATAATCCATGTCTAAGCCGGCAACAATTACACGGATTCCTCTATTTGCCAATTTGTTACATACTTGAGGTAGCTGGTCATCGAAGAATTGTGCCTCATCGATGCCTACTACTTGAGCCGCTCTACATAAAGGCAAAATATCAGTCGAGCATGCTACCACAGTAGATTTTATACTATTTTTATCGTGGGAAACCACTTCAGCCTGTGCATACCGAGTATCGATGGCGGGTTTAAAAATTTTAATAGCTAATTTAGCTATAGCCGCACGTTTTAGGCGTCTGATTAGTTCTTCTGTTTTACCTGAAAACATCGATCCACAGATGACTTCGATACTGCCAATCGGTCCTATTTTGTGTACACTGTTGTGCTCGCTAAATAGCATATGCTGTTCCGTTCTTTAAATGTTTGTGCTTCATTGCACGCGGATAATTGGTTGCAAATATCGGTATTTATTTCTTTGGAACGCAGCTTGTCTTTCCATTCAAATTTAATTAAGTTTGAATGTGTATTTATCCAACAAATAAGAAAAATAAGCGTTAATATATTATGGTAACAAGAGAGCGTATTTTTGATAAAATTGGCAGCCTATTAAAAGAGGTAACGGACCAATATCAGCTTTTAGAGGAAAAAGTTGATGAGAAACAAGAACTTCAGTTAGCGTTATTTGAAGCAAATGTAACGTATTTAATGGGACACATCGCTGTTTATCGAAAACTAACAGCATTAGAAACGTATAATAAGCAGGGAGAAGAACGTGTGGCCGCCGCACGAGAAAATACACAGCAGCATGATGAGGTTAAAGTGGATGGACCTAAAGTTGAAGCAGATAAACCCAAAGAGGAAGAAACCGCTTTGACGTATGTAGACAAACAACAAGTAGAAGAAACATATTTTACCCCTGCTACGGCGGCTGATAATGAACAAGTAGAAGAATTTAGATTAGCAGATAAACCCCAAGCAGCAGAAGAAGATGATGAGATAGAAGCTTCAGCGCTAAGTCCTGCAGAAGAAAAAAATATAGAGCCAGAACCGCATGCTGATTATGACCAGTCAGATGCAGGTGAAAAACAAGAGGCTGACATAGTTACTGCTGAATCAGAAGAGCCTGAATCAGAAGTATCTGAACCTGAGCCAGAAGAAGCGGAATCTGAAATTGATCAATTGGAAGAAGCTCCGGCTGCTAAGGAAATTGTAGAAAAAGAGCGATTGGTTGAGCTGCCGGCAGATGAAGTGGCTGAGGTACCGAAATCACAAGAGTCGCAACGACCGATGACATTGAACGAATTGTTTTCTGCACAGCGCAAACAAGAACAAAATAAACTGGGCGAGCAACCTTTAACTACTGCTGGTACAGGAGGAGCTTTTGCTGCAAAAGAAAGTGTTCCTACTAAACGGATTACCGATATTAAATCGGCTGTTAGTTTGAATGATAAGTTGTTGTTTATTAAAGACTTGTTTAATGGTTATAGCTTGGCTTATACGGAAGCAATCGAATTGTTGAGCCGATACGATAATTTTGAAGATGCGGATGCCTTTTTACAAAGTAATTATGCCAAGAAAAATAACTGGGAGAATAAGCAAACCACAGTAGATAAACTGTACACTATTTTAAGACAACGGTTTGCTTGATAATCGGAGAAAATAAATCATTATTGGAGAAGGGGTTGTTTAGCGTTTGCCTAAACGACCCCTTTTCTATTGGCATCGAACTTGATTAAAATGAACAACAACATGGTGAAGCTTAATAAAGAGGAACCCCCATAGCTTAAAAATGGTAGCGGAATACCAATTACTGGAACAATCCCTATTGTCATCCCGATATTAATGAAGAAATGAAAGAAGAATATAGAAGCCACGCCATAGCCATAAATACGAGCAAAAGCAGATCGTTGGCGTTCTGCTAACTGGATGGTGCGTAATAATAAGGCTACGTACAACAGTACGACAACCATTGAACCAACAAACCCCCATTCTTCACCTACGGTACAGAAAATAAAGTCGGTACTTTGTTCAGGTACAAAATTATACTTGGTTTGTGTGCCTTGGAGATAGCCTTTGCCAAAGAGTTGTCCAGAACCAATGGCAATTTTAGACTGATTGAGGTTATAACCTTGACCGCGAGGGTCATTGATTTTGCCCAATATGACATCGATGCGGTTGCGTTGATGACTTTGTAAAATATGATTGTAAGCAAAATCAACAGACAACACAAAAGAAGAAGTAACGATAAAAAAGAGAACGGCAGAGGAAATAGCTTTGCGGCTTCTTCTAAAAAGATATGTTCCCAATGCACATAATATAGCGAGTGTACCAATGATATACCATTGAGAAAAAAGTAATGTAAAAATAAAGAGCAGAATACAAAGAAAAGCGAATACCAAAAATTGCCCTGCTACATAACCTTCTCTATAAAATACGAACACCAAGGAAAAGAAGGTGAGTGCTGAACCGGTATCTGGTTGTAGCATGATGAGCACAACTGGTACTAACAGGATAAAAATGCCTAGTAGCAAGGTTTTTAAATTGGGCATCTTATTGCTGTGCGAACTTAAATATCGAGCCAACAGTAGACAAGAACCCAATTTAGCAAATTCAGAAGGTTGCAACCTAAATGTGCCTATCGAAATCCATGCTTGGTTCCCCCCCACGTTACGGCCAATAACCAACACGACAATGAGCAAAATGAGCGTAATGCCATATAGGATTGGCGATATATAATTGTAAAATTTACCATCTATAATCAAAATAGCGCTGGCTACTAAAATGCAGACGAGGATGTAAAGAAATTGTTTGCCATAGTTCGTGCTCAAACTAATTAGACTCGCATGTTCCGGATCGAATACGGCTGCGCGGATATTGAACCACCCAATAACGCACAGTGCTGTCCAAATGGATACGCTAATCCAGTCGATTTTGCCGCCATATATTTTTTTTGTTGGATGCATATACGTCTATCTGCTGCTATGAACTTGTAACTGTTTGTTCGTGTCAGGCCATCTATCTATTAGCAAAGCAGTTTGATTGCTGGCCGTCTTTTCTCGCTGGCTTTTGGCTGTACTTGCTTGATTATTCGTTTTTGTTTTAGCGGATACACTTTCTTTTTCTTGAGGCTCCGGTTCAATGAGGTTACTTTCATATAATACGCGGTCTTGAACGGCCTTCGACATACTGATCGTGTCTTTTAAATACTGTTCTACCATCATGCTCGCAATGGGTGCTGCATATGTGGCTCCGTAACCTACATTTTCGACAAAAACTGCAATGGCTATCTTAGGGTTCACTCTGGGAGCAAAAGCGAAAAATACGGAGTGGTTTTTGCCGTGCGGATTTTGTGCCGTGCCTGTTTTACCACACATCTCAACATCTGGAATACGTATATTCGCATTATATCGAACTACCCTACTCATTCCTTCAATAACAGGTTCAAAATATTTTTGCTCTACACCAACCGGTATTTTCTCGACAAATTCTTTTTTGATGACTTTCCGTTCGCCAATTGATTTAATAAGATGCGGTCGATAATAATAACCTCTATTGGCAACAATGGCCATAATGTTTGCCATTTGGAGGGTGGTGATTTCCACCTCGCCCTGCCCGATGGAATTGGAAATGTTGTAGGCTGATGTCCATCGGTCATTACCATAGCGTTTGGTATAAAAATCGGCAGTAGGGAGAAATCCGGGTTTTTCGTTGGGGAGATCAACACCTAATTGCTGATTGATACCAAATTTCATCACTGCTTCACGCCATTGTACGTATGCTTCTGATGATTTCATTTTACGTTGGTCAAGCATCTTTGCATAAACACTGCCAAAATAGGTGTTGCATGAGCCTTTTATGGCATCTGCCAAATCAATGGTGCCATGTACGTGGGTACAGCGCATAAATCCCCTTCCGCCCCCATAACTATAGCCTCCCGGACAATGATAGCGGGTGTGTTCATCAATCATGCCTGCCTGTTGGGCAACCAATGCGCTTACTACCTTAAATACAGATCCTGGTGGATATTGTGCTTGTATGGGGCGTATAAACATGGGTTTATTAGGGTCATTCAGCAATTTCATGTAGTTGTTGCCACGCTCTCTTCCAACCATCATATTGGGATCATAGCTCGGGGTACTTGCAAAAGCCAGAATTTCTCCTGAAGAGGGCTCGATAGCTACTACAGCACCGCGTTTATTTTTCATGAACTTTTCGGCCAGCTTTTGTAAATCTAGGTCGAGCGATGACACTAAGCCATCACCAGCAACGGCCAATGTATCGTATTTGCCATCCATAAAATGCCCTTTGGGACGATTGAAGGCATCTACCATGAGGTTTTGAACACCGCGTTGCCCGCGTAACAGTTTTTCATAAGCTCTTTCAACACCACTTACCCCAATATAATCACCTGGACTATAGAAATGCTTCGAGCGCTCGATATCGCGTTCGGTCACCTCATTGATATATCCCAAGAATTGCGCGGCAATAGAGTCAGGGTAACTCCTTACGGTTCTGTTCTGTACATAAAAACCCCTGAATTGAAATAACTTTTCCTGCAAACGAGCATAAGTCTGTGCTGAAAGCTGCTTTTCAAAAATAGAGGCTCGATATGGTGAATAATTGGTTGCTTTTTGAAATCTCTTGTCAAATCCTTCCTTATCGATGCCAATTAACTGACAAAGTGCCAAGGTGTCGAAGGGTTTGACTTCACGTGGTGTAACCATCAGATCGTAAACAGGCTCATTCTGCACCAATATTTTACCATGGCGATCTAAAATGACACCTCTGGCAGGGTAAATAGTGATTTTTCTGAGTACATTCTGGTTTGCAGAAAGCAGATAAGAATCATCAATGAGCTGAAGGTAAAAGAGACGACATGCTAAAAGAAACGCAGCGGCTATAAAGATTCCTTGGACGACATATTTTCTTTCAAAAAAACTATTGTTCATGAGCAGCGTACGTGAGCTAGTGGTATTTTAACGTCTATTTTTTTGATAAAACAGTAAAGAAAAAAGTAAAATCAAAAGTATCGTAAATATACAACTTAAAACTACACGAATGATGGTATAATGAAAGTTAGCAAAAGTAAAAGCTTCCAATAAAAGTAAAATGAAATGATGGGAGAACGTTAATATAATACTATAAATGAAAAACCACCTGAATGACATTTCACTTATACTGGGTGTTGCATAGGTTTCGTGATTGTCGAGCTGGATTGTCAAACTTAAAAAGGTTATCCGCAGCGCGGCAAGTGTAACACAAGCGGCTGCATTTACCCCTAAGGTATCATAAAAGCCATCTACGATGAGTCCGGTGAAAAAACTGATGATAAATAGTAGACTATTTGGCATACCCAAGGGGAGCATCAACAAGAATAGGATATAAGGGTAGGGGGTTGCTAAGTTATAATACCCCATGTTCTTGAACAGGAATACCTGCATCGCGATTAATACGATGAATCGAATGAAATTGACTAATAAAATCCTACTCATGAATAACGGTATCTTGCTGTAGCTGTTGCTTCTCGTCTGAAAATTTATCGTTTATAACATATACGTATTGAAGACTGTTAAAATCATTGTTTAATTTAACCTCAATATTCAGAAAACTATCGCCGCTTTTCGTTACTTGAATTACTTTGCCAATGATAATACCTGGAGGGAATAAAGAATAACCTGAGGTGATAACCAATTCGCCTGATTTCACTTTGACATGATTGGGAATATCTTTGAGCAATACCTTTTGTGAATCGTAATTTTCAGTACCCCAAACCAAAGAACCGAAAGCATTGCTGTTGGCAAGACTGGCGCTGACACGTGTATCGGCATGTAGCAGTGATTGTATGGTTGCAAAATGCTTTGAAACGTTTAAGACAATGCCTACAATGCCATGTGAAGAAATGACGCCAGCTCCTTTCTCAATTCCTTCTTCGAGGCCCCTATTGATCGTTAAATAATTGTTTTTTTGATGAACACTGTTGCTAATTACCCGTGCTACTGTATAGGTATATTGTGTTTCACCGAGCGAGTCTAATACAGAGTCTTGCTCCACGAGCCGCATGTATTTTGAGCTTTTCAGTTGACTACGGAGATAAGCATTTTCTTCGGCTAAATTCCGATTGGTCTGTTTTAAATCCAGATATTGCGAGAAGTCATCTATCTGCTGATAAATCGATCCGATGACGGCATTTGAAGAGTTTAGCGCGCTAGCTCGTTGAAAACGATTATTTTTGACAATAAGTGCGAACGAAATGCTGAAAAATAGGATAAACAAAAAAAAGTTATTGTACTTACTAATGAATATCCAAAGGTTGCGCATAGTTCATGAGGTATTTATAACGATATGGCATACAATAAACCTTCGTTTTTGTACGCCATTTTTTCCTGTTATTGCATCAAGAATTTATATCCACCAATATTTTTCAAAGCGATGCCAGTACCTCTTACCACAGCTCGCAATGGATCTTCGGCAACATGTACAGGTAATTTTGTTTTGGCCTGAACGCGCTTATCTAAGCCCCTTAATAAGGCTCCGCCTCCGGTTAGGTAAATGCCTGTCTGATAAATATCTGCTGATAATTCAGGAGGAGTAATTTCCAATGCCTTTAAGATAGCTTCTTCAATTTTTGAGATCGATTTATCTAGGCAATGGGCTATCTCGGTATAAGATACAGTTATTTGTTTGGGAACGCCAGTCATTAGGTCGCGCCCTTGAACTGCGAAGTCAGCAGGAGGGTCTTGTAATTCTGGTAGGGCCGCACCTACTTCAATTTTGATTTTCTCTGCAGTACGTTCGCCAATCATAATATTATGCTGGCGGCGAATATACTGCACAATGTCTGAATCGAAATTGTCGCCCGCAACACGGATAGATTGGTCGCAAACAATTCCAGAAAGCGCAATGACAGCGATTTCTGTTGTACCCCCACCAATATCAATAATCATGTTTCCCATGGGTTCTTCAACGTCAATCCCGATACCTACTGCTGCGGCCATGGGTTCGTGAATGAGGTAAACTTCTTTGGCGCCAGCAATCTCCGCCGAATCCCGTACAGCACGTTTTTCAACCTCAGTAATACCCGATGGAATACAAATGACCATCCGGAGAGACGGGAAAAACCACCCTTTGCCATTATTGATCATTTTTATCATGCCCCTGATCATATATTCAGCGGCATTAAAATCTGCAATTACACCATCTTTAAGGGGTCTAACGGTTCTAATATTATCATGGGTTTTACCTTCCATCTGCATGGCCTGTCTGCCAATAGCGATTACTTTATTTGTCGTACGGTCAAAAGCCACAATACTAGGCTCATCTACAACTACTTTGTCATTATGTATGATTAGGGTGTTTGCCGTACCTAAATCTATGGCAACTTCTTGAGTAAACCAATTAAATAGACCCATCCGATAATTTTTTATTGTTCCTAAAATATAGTTTGCAAAATTAAAATAAAAATATCACAATATGAATCGTATATATGACAATCGACTGAAAAAAATGAAATAGAAGAAAGCTCATTTATAGTTCGAAAATAATGAATGTTGATTTTTTGTTTTTATAATTAATTCTTAAATTCGGCCAGTATTGTCTAAACCTTTTATTTATGACCAAAACTATTTTATGGATTCTCCTCTTTTTTAGTTTTCTAAGTACATACGGAGAAGATTTTTCATTTGGATCGGTTACGAGCGATGAAATGACCATGCCGTATTACACGAATGATAGCACCGCAAATGCTGTGGTATTAAGAGAATACGGCCGAGCAAGATTTATGCTGGACGACCAACGGGGGGAAATCAATCTGGTATTTACGCATCATGTACGCATCAAGATTTTTAATATGGAAGGTGCGGAAAAAGCAAACATTGTAATACCTCTTTATAAGGATGGGGATAGGGAAGAGTTTTTGGAAGATTTGAAGGCTACAACGATTAATGTGAATGCGGGCAATCAGCGAGAGGAGACGTGGTTGGAAAATAAAAACAGTTATAAAGAAGAATACAGTAAGTATGTTACGCTAACCAAATTTACGTTGCCGAATATTAAGCCCGGAAGCATCATTGAATATAGTTATCGCATTGTATCCCCCCGATTATTTAATTTTCGTACTTGGGAATTTCAGACGGATATACCCAAGATTTATAGTGAGTATGAAGCAATTATTCCTGGAACTTACAACTATAATGTTATTATGCGGGGACCATATAAACTGACCGATCAAAAATCCGCCTTGCTTCGGGAAGGATTTCGTTTACCTGGTTGGCCTATTGATTGCTCGCAAATGACATATGTTATGAAAGATATTCCTGCTTTCATCGAAGAAGATTATATGACAGCTGCTTCTAATTTTAAATCGGCTATTTACTTCGAGTTATCAGATGTCTATTTACGCACGGGAGCAAAACGTAGCTTTACAAAAGAATGGAAAAATGTGGATCGCGAGTTGATGATTGATAAGAGTTTTGGAGGACAAATAAAACAAGACGATGAGTTTAAAGGAATATTGCCCCAAATTTTACAGCATGCACAAACAGATTTGGATAAGGCAAAAGCCATTTTTTCTTTCGTAAAAAGCCAAATTAAATGGAATAAATATTACGGAATGTTTTGCGAATCTGGCGTGAAGAAAGCGTTGGATCGCCATACAGGAAATATCGCAGATATTAACTTATCGTTAATAGCAGGTTTGACTGCTGCCGGTTTGGATGCCGACGTCGTGATCTTGTCTACACGGGATAATGGGATAGTAAATAAATTGAACCCAGTAATTACAGAGTTCAATTACGTAATTGCTAAATTGACGCTGGCAGGAGAAGATTATTTTCTGGACGCTTCTGATCCATTTTTAACTTTTGGTATGTTGCCGCTTCGTTGTATTAATGACCAAGGAAGAGTATTACCTGAAAAAAAGCCTTCTTACTGGATTGATATTATACCGAAAGAGCGGCATCATGTACAATATGTTCTGAAGGCAGAGCTGTTAAAAAATGGTCAATTGAAGGGCCAGATTACGACCAATAGCTTTGGCTACGCGGCATATGATAAGCGAAAAGAAATATTGGGATATGCTACAGTAGATGAATACATAGAAAAAAAGAGAGAAGAGAAACCTGGCGTACAGATTGTAGGCGAGCATATCGTTGGTTTAGATAGCACAGATGGGCCAGTGCAAGAGCAATGGGATGTGGTTATGAATATATTTGATAGTCTACAATATAAGCAGCTGTTTTTTAATCCATTTTTTGTCAATAAGGTCAGTAAAAATCCTTTCAACCTCAATGAACGTACCTATCCTGTCGATATTGGTATGCTTAACGAAGAAACCCTGATTTTGGATATTAAGCTGCCACCCGGATACGAATTGGTGTCTAAACCAAAAGATGTTAATTTGGCACTGGCAGAAAAGGGTGGGCAGTTTATTAACCGTATCCAGTTGAAAGAAGATCATTTATATTGTGAACAGGTACTTCGGTTAAATAAAATGATATATAATCCAGAGGAATACCTGAGCCTAAAAGAATTTTTCAGCCGCATTATTCAACTGCAAAAGACCGATGTTGTACTTCAGAAGAAAGCGATATGAGAGGGTTTTGTGTTGGCTGTTTGCTCTTGTTATTACATATCACTAGCTCGCTTGTATGGGCGCAAGATGACTTTGCCGTATCTCGTATACCTGCCCATTTGCGAACACGGGCTAATGCGGTGATGCGCGATCGCCAATGTGTGGTGGATATGCAATCTCCTCATGAAGTTCTATATCGGGTTAGACAAGCCCTCACCATTATGAACCCGTCGGTGCTAGAATACGCACGTTTGGCCCTGTTTTATGATAAGAATACCACTATTAAGTCTGCTCATGGTTTTTTATATGATGGCGACGGGCATCTATTGAAGAAAATAGGTATCAAAGATTTTTTGGATGAAAGTGCCGTGAGTAGTTTTTCGCTATATGAAGATGATCGCGTAAAACATTTTCTGCCAAATGCGTTACAATATCCATTTACTGTGGTATATGAATATGAAATTCGATACAAACAAAACCTGGTGGTGCCTGATTGGCGGCCAAAACCCTATTTGGATATGGCTGTTGAACAGAGTAGCTACCAATTTATATGTGGTACACAGGCACCCATCCTGATTAAAGAAGCAAATTATGATGGCGTACGTGAAGAAACGCAGCAGGAAAAACAAAAAAGTTATATATGGCGTGTAGAAGCCTTACCCGCTGTAAAAATTGAACCAATGCTTCCCCCGGCGGAATCTTATCAGATCTGTGTAAAGATTGCCCCTGAACAGTTTTTTTATTATAAAAGAAAGGGGAGTTATCGAGATTGGAAAGAACTGGGTCAGTGGGTGTATCATGATTTAATAAAAGATCAGCAAGTTACAACGCCAACCATGGTCTCGAAAGTCAACGCGTTGGTTTCGGATATAGAAGATGACAAGGAAAAGGTTAAAGTTCTCTATCAGTATTTGCAGGAAAAAACCCGATACATCAGCGTACAAATTGGTATTGGCGGATTTCAACCGATGGCGGCAAGTGAGGTGGAACGTTTAGGGTACGGTGATTGTAAAGCCTTAGTAAACTATATGCAGACGCTTTTGAATATAGCAAAAATTCCATCTTATTATTGCGTAGTAAATGCCGGAAATATAAAAAGTGATATGGATGCAGATTTTGCTAGTATGGCTCAGGGGAATCATATTATTCTAGCCGTTCCGCTTGCCAAAGATACCGTTTGGTTAGAATGTACCAGCCAGAAGATACCTTTCAATTACCTAGGTGATTTTACTGACGACCGTACTGTATTAGCGTGTACGGCTGATGGAGGAAAATTATTGCGAACACCTCATTATGCAGACCATGATAATTTACAACAAAGAGTAGCTGACTTTTCATTGAACTTGGAGGGGGACATCATCGGAAAATTAACTACTACATTTGAAGGGGTGCAATTTGAAAATAGGCTCGGTATCCTCGAATTGCCCGTGGCTGAGCAACAAAAAAAGTTAAAACAAGTTTACGCAGTTGATAATGTCGATTTTACGTCCATTGCTTATAACACAGTGAGATTAGATAGCACCCCCCAGATTGATGAGCAGCTAGGAGTAGCTATTAAACGATATGCACCTAAAAATGGTGAACGGGTATACCTGCAACCTAATATCTTTAATCGCGGGAGGTCTGTGCCAACCTTGCAAGAGCGGAAGATGCCCACCTATATAAATCGAGGGTTTGTGGATGATGATGTGATTACTTATACATTGCCCGATCATTATACCATGGAATTAAAACCCCGAGACCTGCAGTTACGAACACCGTTTGGTGAATTTACGATGGAAGTGAAGCTGGCCGATAATAAGTTGATTTATCACCGCAAATTATGGATGAAGGAGGGAACTTTTCCACCTGATCAGTACGTTGATTATGCCCGGTTTGTCAATGCTGTTTATAGTGCAGATTTAGCAAAAGTGGTCTTCTTAGCAGATTGAATGATTTTGATGGAAGGGATATGAAGGTGTCCCAAAAGTCCACTTTTTAGACACCCTCACTTTTTACTTTTTTACTTTTTACTTTTTAATTTTTACTTTTTACTTTTTAATTTTTTAATGTTTAAAATGCCTGATTCCGGTAGTAACCATAGCGATGCCCTTTTTATTGGCCATATCGACAGAATCTTTGTCTTTGATGGAACCACCGGGTTGCAATACGGCTGCAATTCCAGCTTCCGCAGCAATTTCCACACAATCGGGGAAGGGGAAAAATGCATCTGATGCCATGGCCGCCCCATGCAAGTCAAAGCCAAAAGATTTTGCTTTCTCTATGGCTTGTTTAAGTGCATCGACGCGTGAAGTCTGTCCCACACCACTAGCTAAAAGCTGGTTGTCCTTGGCAAAAACGATCGTATTTGATTTGGTATGTTTAACAATCTTATTGGCAAAAATCAAATTGGTATAATCCGCTGTTGTCGGTGCTTTTTCCGTTACTGTGGTCATTTGATCCTGGCCCTCCATGAATGCATCCTTATCTTGCTCAATGATTCCGTTCAATAAGGTTTTAAATTGTGTTTTAGGCAACGATACCACATTGCGTTGCAGTAAAATCCGATTTTTCTTACTAGAAAGAATGCGCAAGGCATCTTCACTATAAGCAGGTGCGATTAATACTTCAAAAAACAATTTACTAATTTCTTCCGCTGTATCCACTTCAATGGGTTGGTTGCATATTAATACGCCGCCAAAAGCAGAAATGGGATCGCAGGCTAATGCGTCTCTCCATGCTTGGAGTAAGGTGTTCCTACTGGCTACACCACAGGCATTGGTATGCTTTAAGATAGCGAAAGTTGGTTCATCAAATTCATCAATTAAGGCAACTGCGGCATCGATATCTACTAAGTTATTATAAGAAAGTTCTTTGCCGTTTAGTTTGGTAAACATCGCCTCCAAATCTCCGTAAAAAGCACCTTTTTGATGCGGGTTTTCACCATAGCGCAGAGCGGTCTTTTTTTGTTCGCTATACTTGAATACTTCAAGAGGTTCTTCCTGATTAAAATAGTTAAAGATAGCCGTGTCGTAATGAGATGAAACGTTGAACGCTTTTTTTGCAAAACACTTCCGTTGTGCAAGGGATGTATAGCCTTCGTTTTCTTTTAATATCTGAGCCAATTCCTGATAATCATCTCTGGATGAAATGATAACTACATCTTGGTAATTTTTTGCAGCAGCTCGGATAAGCGAGATACCACCGATATCAATTTTTTCAATAATATCATCTGCTGAAGCACCAGATGCTACCGTTTCTTCAAATGGGTACAAATCAACAATAACCAAGTCGATTTCGGGGATGGCATAGGTGTGAAGTGCTTCCTTATCTTCTGCCAATGCTCTTCTACTTAAAATTCCACCAAAAATTTTGGGGTGCAATGTTTTTACTCGTCCGCCCAAGATGGAGGGATAGGTGGTTAAGTCTTCTACAGGCGTTACAGGAACACCTAGGTCGCGGATAAACTTTTCTGTACCTCCGGTAGAAAATAATTGAACGCCGTAGCCTTCCAATAATCGGATAAGGGGCTCTAGGTTGTCTTTATAGTATACGGAAACTAATGCATTTTTAATTTTAACAGGATGACTCATTGTTGTGGATTTAAAAAACGCAAAGTTATTATTTTTTATGATTAGTTACCAGTGATTCATCAGATAGTATGATAAAACTACATATTAAGGGCTTTGATAATGGCGTCTATTTTCTTTTCACCGTCCCAATAAGTTTTTAATTTTTTGTTAGCACCATAAACGAATACAGCCGGATATTGTGTAGGTTTGAATTTGCCAATAAATTCATAGTTTTTATCATGGAGCACGACTACATTTTTCTTGCCTTTTAGATTATGGCCGTACATATCCATAAAAGCATTGATGAGTGGTTTCTCTTGCATGGCAATGAGGTACAAGTTGATATTCTTTATGCTACTATAATTTTTTCCCAAGGCCAGAACTTCTTGTTGGCAATGGCTACAGCCTGGATCAAAAAACAGAAAGGCAATATTTTTGCCATTATTCACCAAATTGGTTCTATTAAAAGCCACATCATTTTCTATGTTGAAAAAGGTGAATGGTGGAATTTCATTTGGTACTGGGTTCTTTTGGGCGCAAGCCGAAGTGATGCTTAATAATAGAATGAGCAAAATATGAATATTGCGATAGAATTTGTGATGCATGATATTGTATATTGATGGGTAAAAATAGCTAATCTGGATTAAAAAATGACTGAAAAAAGTATTTTACGATCTGGTATGCGGCAATAGTGGATAATTATTGGTATTATGCCTAAATTTGGGGCAATTATTAGTTGAAGAGGAAAAACAAATTATTCTAATGAAAAGACGTATAGCAATCTTTGCATCGGGTTCGGGTTCGAATGCGCAGAAAATTATGGAACATTTTAAGTACAGTAAAGACGCAGAGGTTTCGTTAATTCTTACAAATAATCCAGATGCATACGTTTTACAACGGGCAGATAATTTTGAAATCCCATCCCATATATTTGATCGGCACGAGTTTTACGAAACAACAACTGTTGTTGATTTATTAACACGTATGCAAATCGACTTAATTGTATTGGCGGGCTTTTTGTGGTTGGTTCCTGAGCATCTTTTGAAGGCATTTCCTAACCAAATTGTTAATATACATCCGGCACTATTGCCTGCTTATGGAGGCAAAGGTATGTATGGAGATCGGGTGCACCAGGCAGTACTAAACAATAAAGAAGAAGAATCGGGTATCACCATACATTATGTAAATGAACGGTTTGATGAGGGAGAGATCATTTATCAAGCGCGATTTAAGATTGAGGAAGGAGATACCTTGGAGATCATTAAATTTAAAGGCCAGCAATTGGAACATCAGCATTTTCCAAAGATAGTGGAAGGCTTATTGAAGAAAGCAGATTGATTTCAGCTAACGATTCATTAATTTTCGAATAATAGTGAAACCAATATCGTCTACCGTTTGGGCTGCATTGGCCAGAACTACAACCGCGATATTCTTTTCAGGTATAAAGGCTAAGAAGCTACTGCTACCAAAAGTACCGCCGTTGTGCCAGAATATCTCTTGAAAATTTTCAATATTAATATGCCAAGCAAGGCCCAGGTCTTGTGTTTCTGAAACCAGCCAAGAAGGTTTATGTGTTAAAGCTATAGCCTTACCCAATGCGCTTTTGGGCATATCTAAATGAGCAGATGCATATTGCAGCAAATCAATAATAGTTGATTTTAGCGCTCCAGCACCACTTAATGCTTGAAAATGCCAATGCGCCGTTACTTGCCCATCTTTATTATATGTTGGAATGAAATCGCTTAGCTGATCATCGTCTGGAAACGCTGTGGTGCTATGGAGGCCTAAAGGATTGCAAATGATTTCTGTAATCAGGTCATTGTAAGAGCGCTTATATCGGTGGGCTAATAACTCGCCTATGATTCCATATCCTAAGTTGCTGTACTCATATACCGAATCAGGTTGCTGATGTTTTTTGTAATTTTTTAAGTAGGAGTACAGTTTTTCTGTGTCATAATCGCGGTAGGGGTCAAGCGGCTCATCCGGTATGAAGTTGCCCGGCATACGAGGTAATCCGGATGTATGTGTAGCAAGATTCTGAAAGGTAATGCCCTTTAAATCGGGGTTGCTTGCTATTGAATCAGGTAAATATGCAATGATTGGATCATCCAACTTTACGTCGCCTTGGAGTACTGCATGACTGAGTAAAAGAGCTGTAAAAGTTTTGCTAATCGAGCCTATTTCAAATAAAGTTTCCTTGTCTGGTAATACACCGTTACCATGTGTTGTCTCGCCGTAATAATAGTACCCTTTCTTTCCATTAGCAATGACACCAATAGCCAATCCAGCGGTGTTGGGTAAAGCGGTATAATGGATAGCGAGCGAATCAATTAGGGCATCAATTGCATTGTCTGCCTTTTTGAATTGTTTTTGTGAAATGGTATCGGCGATTATCTGACTTACTTGAGCTGAATCAATAGATGGAACAGCAAGTGTGTCTGCATCAGTATAAGGTTGAAAAAGAAAAGTTTCTATCTTGTTATTGGTGTCTGCGCTGAGAATCAATTTAATAGAAGCCTGTTTAAAACTTAATTTATAATAGGATAGAATCGAGGCCTTCTTAAGTAATGATACGGCCTCAATATTTCCTAAAGGATAGAGTTTTGTTTCCAAGAGGGTGTCTAATTGGCTCTTTGGAACCCTTAATTGTGCTGATTCACTCCATTGCTGATAAATAGAATCGGTTAAATGTTTGTTGAAATAGGTTTTAAATTGGTGAACGATAGGAGAATAATCTTCTTGTTCTTGAGCGGTAGATGTACGGCAAATTGCAAAAAGACAGAGAAGGAGTATGAAATATCTAAACATTTATGAAACTGGTTTAGTACGTTGAAACACGAATATACAAACTATTAACAATGAAATGGATGAATAGCATTCAAATATCAAGCACCTGTTTAAGTCGGGCATAGCCTGATTTACTTACATTCGCCTTGATGTTATTGGTTAAAATAGCCACATGGCTCTCCTTTTCATAAGGTTCTAACCTCATGATACTATCGATCCTTACAATATAAGAACGATGGATTCTGACAAATATGTTTGGGTTGAGTTCTTTTTCAAAAAAACTCATGGTTTTATTCTTTAAATAGGTGCCGGTTTCGGTATGTAATTTTACATAATCATCGTCAGCTTCGAAACAGATAATACTATCTGTTGGGATCACGTTGATTTTATTTCCGGTTTTGACAACGATTCGTTCGAGCGAAGGAAAAGCAGCCATGCTATCCAACATCTTTTTTGTTTGCTCTTGTTCGCTTGTGATTTTTAGTTTAAGATGGTCGATGAATTTTGCGACAGCTGCATCAAAGCGTGCTTTGCTAATGGGTTTAAGTAGATAATCAACAGCGTATTTCTCGAAAGCTTGAATGGCATATTCGTCAAACGCTGTTGTGAAGATGACCGCTGGTTGTTGATCAATAAGTTCTAGCATCTCAAAACCATTGATTTTGGGCATTTGAATATCCAGAAAAATCAAATCGGGCTGGTGTTGGATGATGGCTTTGGCGCCTTCGAAACCATCATTGCACTCTTCAACAATTTGAATTTCATTGTAACTACTTAAATATTCACTGATTATGCTCCTAGCCAATGGTTCGTCATCTATCAAAATAGCTTTAATCATGCTTGTGGTATTTTAATATTGCTTGTAAAGATATGTGCTGTATGGTGAGTTTGCAACAAATCTGTTCTACCAAACAATAAAAATAGTCGGCGTTGTACACCGCGCAATCCAAAACCTGTACCCTTATGGGCTTTATTGCTGTCTTTGTCGAATGGATTTTGGATAGCGATTAATAAATTATTATCTTCTTTTTTTGCATAAAGGGCAATTTTGACTTTACCGGTTGTATCATACAAGCCATATTTGATGGCATTTTCAACCAAAGGCTGTAGAATCATGGCTGGAAGCAGGCATTGCTCACAGTCTTCTGCAAAAATATCTGTATCCAATCGATGTCCAAATCGTACTTTTTCTATTTCTAGATATAATTTCAAATGTTCGATTTCATCCGATAAGGGGATTAATTGTTGATCGTCTTTTCTCAAAGTGCCGCGCAAGAAATCGGACAATTGAAAGGTCATATTACGTGCTTCTTCTGGTTTTCTGCCGATAAGGGCTATAATAGAATTTAAGCTATTAAACAGAAAGTGAGGTTGCAGTTGTTGTCTCAGGTTATATAATTCCGCCTCGCGTGCAAGTTTCTCTGCATCTGCTTTGCGTTGCTCGTTTTCTTTTTGGTCATGAAGCGTATTCCAAAGTACTTGTATAATGGCCACCCAAGCGATGATCAAGCCATTGGCACAATATCGGATAGGAATGGAGAGATCAAAAAAGGTTAAGTATGACTTGTCGCTAATTAAATAGCGTATACTATAACGATTAATGGCTAAGGTAATGGCGGCTAGACAAAGACCCCATATGATGATGTAAAAATACCGTTCCTTTCTGGGTTGGTAATAATTCAAACTATTGGCTATGATATAACAAGCCAATGTGATGGTTGTTGCGCTGATTATGGTGTCTAATAAGGCCAATTGTAAGTTGAAATTAAACCATAGCAACAGGCCCGTTTGTATAAGTAGCGTGCCCACCCAAACGGCGAAGCAGCTTACCGCTATTAGTTTTTGTTTGGAAGTAATCAGTGGGGACGACGCCATTGTGTTATAACTTTCCTATACATCATTCAAATACTTTTTATGGTGATACCCCCGAAAATGGATGTACCCTTAATAATCAAGTTTTTTTGATTGTCAACAGCAATGTTATTAATAAATCGCTTGTCTTCAACCCCGCCAAATATAGCAGTCATTTCTGGATTGACTTTCCAGTGAGCAGGCACGATGATGGTGGTACCACCAAATATCTGCACGACTTCGAGTACAACAGGAAATTGAATGTCGGCCTGTATCAAATTGATGTCGGCACCTCCCATGATATTGACGATGTCACCGCCTTTAAAATTTTTTGAATAAATATTTTTCTTTACTTGTCCAAAAATAGAAACCGAATCGATGTAGTCTTCACTGATTTTGTCATACGATTCACTCTCAGGTTTAAAAGCATCAGGTCCGGCTTTAAAGGCCGAACCATTATCTTCTTCTATGATGGTGCTTTCCGTTTCATTCGTGACCCGTTTGTCCCAATCTACCTCTTGTTTATAGCTGGTATGAAAAGGAGGGGTACTGTCGGGATTATCCGGTGCGGTGCGCGACCCGCTGAAAGGGTCGGGTGGACCATTGGGCCGTTGCTTGTTTCTTCCGGCGATTAACCAACAACCCAATATGATAATGAATGCAGGCCAAAAGAATTTTCCTAAACTGACATCCAATATTTCTTCCGATAAGAAAAAGCAGCCAATTAAAATTAAGATAAATGAACTTGGTTTTTTGAAATTATTTCGAACCCCCAAGATTAATCCAACGAGTATCAACCACATGGGCCAAGAAAAAAGCCAATCGGGAAAATGAAAAATAAACCCGAGCGTCTGAGTAAGCATGGAGAAGCCAATGATTATAATAATAAGTCCTACCCAAACCCTCCCTGAGTTAGACCGACGTTGAGGAGCTTTATAGTTATTCATGTCTTTATCATTTTTTTGTAAATATAGCTGAATATTCCACTTTTATACGAATGGAATTAGGTAGATATTCTTACTTTATCGGTAAACAACCTACTTTTATCGGTAAATGGAAAAGACGCGCCTGTAATAGACTGTCAAAAGTAGATGGCTTGGTTTTTGCTCATACCATTCATTGTTAAGATACATAAACATGAACAAAATATACTTTTTTTTATTTGCGTTGTTTTTTTGTTTCAAGTTACAGGCCGCTACTTATCCGGAAGTATTGTTTGACAATAGTTTAATGCCTAAAAGCTATTACTTCTCTCAATCTCATTTTGATGGCGCTAGCTGGATTAATCATATGAATGGGCACCTTCCAGTTTCAGATAGCGTTTTCTTTACACCTGGAAATGCGCTGTTATTGAATTACATTTCTAGTAATCACGGCTCCTGGAGCACAGCAGTGCATTATAACAATGATGCAGGCTACTTGGCAAAAAACAATGATATATTGGTTTTTAAACTGTTTGCAACAAATGGAACTCCAGCAGCGGCTTTACCAATGATTCAACTGAAGCAAGGCGAGCATATATCTGACTCGATAAACCTTTCGTCTTATCTAAATAATTATCAGGAAAACACATGGATATCCATTTCCATTCCATTAACAGCCATCACTCAGTTAGATTCACATGCTCCTATTAGTAGTATAGTATTTAAACAAGGCAAAGCTGATGATAAGGAACATCGGGTATTTATTGATCAAATAGAGTTTTTGCCAAAAGAGATGCCTGCTATGAAATTGACGGGCAAAGCTGTTTTGTCATCAATTGATGCTTATGAGCGACATGTAGATATTGCATGGCAATTGCCTTTAACACCTAGTATACGGTATATAAAAATTTACCGGTCAGAAGATGGTGAAGATTTTTATCCTGTAGCTATGCGTCCAATATCATATAATCGATATACGGATTTTGTACCCCGCACCAATGTGCGATATTATTATAAAATTGCATGGGTCGATTATCAGTATCGTGAATCTCCTTTCTCTGACGTTAAGCAAGCGGAAACCAAGCTGGCGAGTGATGATGAGCTCTTAAACGCCGTAGAAAAATCCCATATTGCCTATTTTACAGATGAAGCCGAGTTTAATAGCGGTATGCATAAAGTTTCGCCGCTCGTGAGTGATGCTAAAGTTTCTGTCCGTGCAACAGGTATTGGCATTCTGACCCAGATTATCGGGGTTGAACGTAAATTTGTTTCTCGCCAATTGTTGCTTGATCGTTTAAACAAAACTGTCAGATTTCTGGAAAAAGCAACTACCTATCATGGAGCTTATCCGGAATTGCTAAATGGTAGAACAGGTAAACCAATTTTAACAGACTCTTGTGGAATAGCAGCCAATTTGGAATCGACCGCTTACTTGATGCAAGGATTGTTGGTAGCCCGCAATTATTTTAACGGAGATGAACCCGCCGAAAAATCACTGCGCGATAAAATTACCAAGCTATGGCGTGCTGTTCGCTGGGATTTCTTTATTCCCAGCGAACAAGGTCATCATTTGTATGACAGCTGGTCTCCGGCCTGCAATTTTGATCAGGCCAAGCCAATAGGGGGATATAATGGCAGTTTTGTTGCTTACCTGCTCGGTATGATTTCGCCCAATCACGCTGTTCCTGCAAGTGTATATGCACAAGGATTTAAGCAACCCTTGAGTTATGTTGGGCCAGCTATTGGTCGGTTTTCGACGGCATTGACCGATACGCTAATTATGAATAACGATACACAACAGGCTACATTATATAGTAAGCAACCATTTCTTGTGGACACGGTATATTATGGTGTTTCTGTAAAAGCCAGCGATACAACGGCCTCTTTAATTCGGCTTCAGCAGCCGTTTTTAGCATTTGATCCAAAGACAGTTATTGATACACAAATTAATTATTATAATAACCAACAGCACCTTTCTAGGGTATTTTACCGTGCTGCATTGAATAAAGGGGAACAGTTTGTTAGTTTAACCGATATATTGTGGCCAAGTGTTGGAAAAGATTCTTTAGCTATCAATCGTTATAACCCATCCGCTGCCATAGCAACCTATCCGTATACTCCCGTCATCGCTATGGAAGCACTTAAGAATTATTACCGCACGTTAGGTAAATACTTGTGGACAGAATATGGGTTCAGAGATGAATTTAGTTTTAGAGAAAACTGGGTGTCGGGTAGTTTTGATCCGATCCATCAAGGCATCGTTCCGATCATGCTGGAGAATGCGCGAACAGGGTTGATCTGGAATCTTTTCATGAAGGATGAGGATGTAGCAAAATTTGTTCAGCATGCCCATCAATAAGCTGTTTTTTTAAGACTTATTTATAAGCAAATGATGTTGAATTTTAAGGGTCAAGAATTTTGCTTTTATTTAAAAAATAAATGCGTATCTTTGTAATCCCAAAATTTTAACATAGAAAGGGGGTATAAAAAGCATGATTATCGTTAATGTAAAGGATGGCGAGTCGTTAGATAAAGCCTTGAAACGTTTTAAGAAGAAATTTGAGAAGACAGGAGTATTAAGAGAGCTTCGTTCGCGCCAAGCTTACGAAAAGAAATCTGTTACCCGCCGTACACAAATTAAAAAAGCTATCTATAAACAATCGTTAAATCAGGATACGGTTTAGTTTTAGATATCCATAATATAAAAGGCCATTTAGTATATTGCTAAATGGCCTTTTTGTATGCAGTAATAAAATAACCCCGTGTTTTATAGACTCCTCCTTATAAAATTTACTTGATTTAGACCTTGTCCAAAAAGTATTCTGGATAAATTCTGCTATTGGTATAATGAAACAGTAACTTAACAGGGAAATAATAGGAGCTTTGTTGGGATTTTCCCCTATAAAGTCCCTATTATCTCCCTATAACAACCCTATTAAGTACCCATTAATTATCCTGTTTTTTGGAATTAAGTATTAAGTTTTACATATGGCTAATCTTCTTCTCGACCTAGGCGGTTTTCCTGCGGCCAATGAGCAGTTTCTTCAGCAGCTAAATCTAAAAGCTCAAAAAACGTGTCCATATGAGCGGTAAAGATTCTGAGTTCTTCATGGTAATAAGGTGTACCTGTGTTGAATAGGTGCTCTAAATAGCCCATGTAGACTCGGCGAAAATTGCGGCTTAGAAATGTGGGGTCGAAAGTTTCAAAATATAAAAGTAATTCTTTCTCTAGTGCTTCAGAGAATAAGATGGCCCCAAATTGAAAATTGGGTTCATCTTCCTCGAGATGACTCCAATAAGTTGTTAAGTAGTTTATCAGTGTATTTGTGAAGTCGTCATTATCTTGTTCTGTAGCTGATGCTGAATGGGAGGGGGGGAGGTTTTCGTCTGGTGTTGCGCCTTCGGTTATTCTTATTTCTTGATGGTCGGCAGGAATTAATTCACCAATTAAGAAAATTGCTTCAACTATTTTTTCAAGATATTCGCAAATAGGAACAAATTCATAAGATAAACGTGATTCATAGAGAATGCTGTCATCAATGTGGGCGTAAGCGAGCAGGTCGTCTAGTGTTTCTCGCCATTTATTAAGGTCTTGATACAGAAAAAAATCTGTTAGAAAAGTTCGGATATTGTTTACTTCTTGATTTTCCAGTTTTCTATAGTGCGGTGCGTGATTGTTTATTCTCGCTTTAACGTCAATGCCGTGCCTCTTCCAAGTTGATTTTTGGTAAAGTGGATGTGTGTTAGCAATGCTTAGATTTGGCTCGGCATGATGATGTAGTATCCAGAGAACCTCGATCACTGTTGTCATTTGCCGATGGGTATAAACATAGTCTTCGGGGTTCACATAAAATTTCTCACCATGGTCTGTTTTTCTCGTGGCGCTAGCATGAACAAGCGCTTGGACATCTGCTCTGAAAAATTCGATTTCAGTTTCAAGGGAGCAGAATTGTTTGATGAACAATATGGGGTTTTGAATGGCTTTTTCCTCCAGGTAACGGAAGTGTGTTGCTTGAATGATTTCATGGATTGTTTTCATAATATTCAGTTAAGATGGAAAATGTTGTTAAAAGCACGAAGATATTGTATCTTGGCTGTAAGTATGATACAAAGATAGTATCATTTATATTAAAAGATACTATCTTTGATAATTTTTTTACTTATGATAATAGATCGTCTGGACAGAGTGAAATTGGGGCCCCTGTTTAAGGAAGCGAGGTTGTCTAAAAATATGACGCTGGAACAGTTTTACGGAGATATTTCTGCTCACGTTAATAATTTTTCTGCCATTGAGAACGGCGGCCGAATCATCGGGGAACGTTTAGCAAAAGATATTATAAACTATCATCATATAAGTTTAAAATGGTTGGAGACAAAAGAAGGGCCAACCTTTTTGTCTAACGCACCTTATGCATATAAACAACGAAGAACGAATCACCTTTTGGCCGAAGGATCGTTATCGTTGAACAACGAAGTTCCCTATTATAATCATGCGATAACAGATATGGTATTTGATGGGCCAGATGCTTTTTGCGAAGCGCCTGAATTTTATGTGAATTTTCGTCCCTTTAATGATTGTACGGCCTATTTGCCGATATATGGCGATAATATGAGCCCAAAATTCTTCAGTGGGGAAATTATTGCTGTCAAAGAAGTGCGTAATTTAGATGTGATTCTCTGGGGTGAGGCTTATTTAATAGTTACCAACGAATTGGCGAATAATTTAGTTACGCTGAAATTAGTATTTGCGCATAGCAATGATGATAAATTTATATTGCGAGCAGCTAATCCAGACTATGGTGGAGATATTGTTATTGATAGAAAAGCCATAACTAAATTATTCATAGTAAAAGGGAAAATAACAAGGTATCAGCTATAATAACTTCTTATTGTATGTACTTAGAGCGATTTACATCCTTTCTTCGGTTCGAGAAGCACTATTCTCCACATACCTTGAAGGCCTATGAAGGAGATATATCAACATTTATCAATTATTGGGAAAAAGAAGGATGGTCTATTGCATCGCTTAGCCATCGGGAGATTCGCTATTATCTTGCTAATTTAATGGAGGGCGGACTGGAAGCGTCGTCAGTTAATCGGGTGTTGTCTTCAATCAGGACATATTACAAGTTTTTGCAGCGAGAGGGCTTTCATACAGAAAATCCAACTTCTTTAGTGAAAGCGCTAAAGACCAAAAAGAAATTGCCTGTTGTTGTGCAGGAGGATAAATTGGATTGGTTGCTTGATCACGATTCTATTTTTACCGACGATTTTCCTGGCCAGCGTGATCGCCTCATTATAGAGCTGCTTTTTGGTACGGGTATGCGTCTTTCTGAATTGATTCATTTGACCGAGTCTGATATTGATTTTCACGGACAAGTGGTGAAGGTATTGGGGAAGCGAAATAAGGAGAGACTTGTGCCTATATTGGGCCAATTAAGGCAGCAAATTGAAAAATACTTAATATTAAAAAAACTTGAAAAGTTTGATAACAATTCCTTAACTTTAGTCGTTACTAATAAAGGAAAACGGACATATCCGATGTTCGTATATTTAATAGTAACGCGTTATTTGTCACTGATTACTTCTCAGCAAAAAAAAAGCCCACATGTGCTTAGGCATAGTTTCGCTACAGCGTTGTTAAATAAAGGGGCAGATTTGAATGCGATCAAGGAGCTGTTAGGCCATGCAAACTTGGTGGCTACGCAGGTGTATACGCACAATTCAGTTGAACGATTAAAAACAATTTACAAACAAGCTCATCCCAAAGCTTAAAAAAGGAGGAAATTATGAACATTAGCACGCAATCTATTCAATTTAAAGCTGACAAGAAATTGATAGACTTTATTCAGCGTAGGGTGGACAAGTTAGACCAGTTTTTCGATCAAATAATTTCTGGCGAATGTTATTTAAAACTGGAAAACGTTGATGATGAAGCCAACAAGATTACGGAGTTCAAGTTAAATGTTCCAGGCAATCAGTTGTTTGCTAAAGGGCAAGCGAAAAGTTTTGAGGAAGCAACCGATTTAGCTGTTGAATCGTTGCGTAAGCAAATAAATAAACACAAGACTAAAACGAGAGCTAAAGTAACGCACCAAAAAGAGGTGATAGCAGAAGTGCAAGAAGAAGAGTTCTAATAGCTATTAAATAACGAAGGGGTCTCTTAGCTTAGTAGGCTAAGAGACTTTTCATTTTATACTTATTTAGTAAAGGCAATTTGGTTTATTAAAGAACGGTGCATTGCAGAGAATATTCCCTTGATAAACAAGCTATTCATTGTTGTATGCTATTTTTAGCGAGAAATATTTTCACTTTTTTTTTGAATTAATACTTTCTTGTCTATCTTTGCAGTCCCAAAGGGAACGCAAGGGTTGAATGTGGAAGATGGGGCTCTGAAAAGAGTAATTGTTCTTTAAAAATATTGCCTCCTTAGCTCAGCTGGTAGAGCAACTGACTTGTAATCAGTAGGTCGCTGGTTCGATCCCGGCAGGGGGCTCTAAGTTGGGGGGATTCCAGAGCGGTCAAATGGGACGGACTGTAAATCCGTTGCTTCGGCTTCGAAGGTTCGAATCCTTCTCCCCCCACTTTCGATTTCAGATGGCTAGGTTTTCAATGTTCAATGTGTGTTAATCGTTGATGTATTGGGTTGGCCAGTCAAAAAATCATAACAAGCGGAAGTAGCTCAATTGGTAGAGCGATAGCCTTCCAAGCTATAGGTTGCGGGTTCGAGACCCGTCTTCCGCTCTTGAATGAGAAAGTTAAAACCGATAACGGCTTTAGCTTTTTGCTGTTCAAACAAGCCGATGTAGCTCAGCGGTAGAGCACTTCCTTGGTAAGGAAGAGGTCATGGGTTCAAGTCCCATCATTGGCTCGTAAGTGTAAAATAATAAGAACCAAAATAAAAATTAACTTACTAATACGCATAAAAAATGGCAAAAGAGAAATTTGACCGCAGTAAACCACACTTAAATATTGGTACAATCGGTCACGTTGACCACGGTAAAACTACTACAACTGCTGCTATTACTAAAGTTTTGGCAGATAAAGGTTTGTCAGAAGCTCGTTCGTTCGATTCAATCGACTCAGCTCCTGAAGAAAAAGAGCGTGGTATTACCATCAATACCGCTCACGTTGAATATCAAACAGCAAATCGTCACTATGCACACGTTGACTGTCCAGGTCACGCTGACTATGTAAAGAACATGGTTACTGGTGCTGCACAAATGGACGGTGCAATTATTGTTGTTGCTGCAACTGATGGTCCGATGCCTCAAACACGCGAGCATATCCTATTGGCTCGTCAGGTAGGCGTACCAGCTTTGGTTGTATTCATGAACAAAACTGACTTGGTGGATGACCCTGAGTTATTGGATTTAGTTGAAATGGAAGTTCGTGAATTATTATCGTTCTACGAATACCCAGGAGATGATATCCCTGTAATCAGAGGATCTGCTTTAGGTGCATTGAATGGAGAAACACAATGGGTAGACAAAATTATGGAGTTAATGGATGCTGTAGATAGCTACATTCCAATTCCTCCACGTTTGACAGATTTGCCCTTCTTGATGCCGATTGAAGATGTATTCTCTATCACTGGTCGTGGTACGGTTGCTACTGGTCGTATTGAAAGAGGTGTAATCAATTCTGGTGATCCTGTTGAAATCTTAGGCATGGGTGCTGAGAATTTGAAATCGACTGTAACAGGTGTTGAGATGTTCCGTAAAATCTTAGATTACGGTGAAGCTGGTGATAACGTAGGTTTATTGCTGCGTGGTATTGAAAAAACAGATATCCGTCGTGGTATGGTTATTTGTAAACCAGGTACAGTAACTCCTCACACAGAGTTTAAAGCTGAGGTTTATGTGTTGTCAAAAGCAGAAGGTGGACGTCACACACCATTCTTTAACAAATACCGTCCTCAGTTCTACTTCCGTACTACAGATGTTACTGGAGAGATTACACTTCAAGAAGGTGTAGAGATGGTTATGCCAGGTGATAACGTTACGATCAACGTAAAATTGATTAACGCGATTGCGATGGAAAAAGGTCTACGTTTTGCTATCCGTGAAGGTGGTAGAACAGTAGGTGCTGGTCAGGTAACTGAAATCATCGCTTAATAAGCAATATAAACATTAGCTAATTGGGTGCATTAGTCTAGCCAATTAGCTAATTGTTTTACGGGCATAGTTCAATGGTAGAATAGAGGTCTCCAAAACCTTTGATCAGGGTTCGAATCCTTGTGCCCGTGCAGCATTACCAAAACATTGTGAGCGCTTATATGGGTGGCACAATAGATAATTGGCTTAATAATAGGAAATTTACGCTATTTAAATACACATGGCAAACGTACTTGATTTTATAAAAGACTCTTACCACGAGATGACTCAGAAGGTGTCTTGGCCAACTTGGTCTGAATTGCAGAGTTCAGCGGTAGTTGTTCTTATTGCATCAGTTATTATAGCATTGTTGGTGCTTGCTATGGATCAATCTACGAGTGGTGTGTTAAAGCTTCTTTACGGTACTACAGCCTAAGTTAATCAAGGAGGATAATATAGAATGGCAGATCAGCAATTGAAATGGTACGTTGTACGGGCGGTAAGCGGGAAAGAAAAGAAAGTAAAGCAGTACATCGAAGCTGAAATTAACCGTTTGGGTATTAATCATCTTGTTCCACAAGTGTTAATCCCAATGGAAAAATACTTTCAGATGCGGGAAGGTAAAAAAATTGCCAAAGAGCGTAACTATTATCCAGGATATGTTCTGCTTGAAGCAGCCCTTGATGGAGAGTTGGAACATATTATCAAAAATATAAATAGCGTCATCGGCTTTTTAGGCGATAAGGCTGGGAATGCTATTCCGCTTCGTCAAGCAGAAGTGAACCGGATTTTGGGTACGGTGGATGAAATGAGCGAGCAAGGTGAGATGATGAATGTACCTTATTATGTTGGTGAGGCGGTGAAGGTAACCGATGGGCCTTTCAATGGATTTTCTGGTGAGATTGAGGAGGTGAACGAGGAGAAGAAGAAACTGAAAGTGATGGTAAAAGTTTTTGGCCGTAAAACACCATTGGAATTGAATTATATGCAGGTTGAAAAGGAGTAAATCCGCCAACTGCTCTAATACTTAAATCCAACGAACATTATATAGCATAAAAATTCAGAAAATAACAAAAAACTTTTTGTCTTTCTGGATTTTTGTTGTATTTTTGCGCACTCTAAAAAGAAGTGAACGAATGAAGTTCATGGATTTTTTGTGTTTATAAACAAATGTTACGTTATATGCTTCCAACTTACTAACAAACATTTAGTAATTAAATTTAAATCGAAAATGGCAAAAGAAGTCAGTGCGTTAGTGAAATTACAGGTGAAAGGTGGCGCAGCTAATCCTTCACCTCCAGTAGGACCTGCTTTAGGTGCGAAAGGGGTGAACATCATGGAATTTTGCAAGCAGTTCAATGCACGTACCCAAGACAAGCCAGGCAAAGTATTACCGGTTGTAATTACTGTGTATGCTGATAAGTCTTTCGATTTTATCATTAAAACTCCTCCTGTAGCGGTTCAACTAGTTGAAGTTGCCGGCTTAAAGGGAGGTTCTGGCGAGCCCAACCGTAAAAAAGTGGGAAAGGTTACTTGGGAGCAAGTAGAAACCATTGCTAAGGATAAAATGACTGACTTAAATGCGTTCACTGTAGAGGCTGCCATGAAGATGGTTGCTGGAACAGCGCGTAGTATGGGTATCACTGTATCAGGTGATGCGCCTTGGAACAATTAATTAACAGAAATCAGTTTAAGAAAGTGGCTAGATTAACAAAAAATCAAAAAGCGGCACTATCCAAAATTGAAGCTGGTAAAGCATATACTTTACAAGAAGCTGCGGCCCTTGTAAAAGAGATTACCACTACCAAGTTTGATGCGTCTGTGGATATCGATGTTCGTTTAGGCGTCGATCCCCGTAAGGCAAATCAAATGGTTCGTGGTATAGCTACCTTGCCTCATGGAACCGGTAAGACCGTACGCGTTTTAGTTTTATGTACTCCTGATAAGGAGGAAGAGGCTAAAGCAGCAGGTGCGGATTACGTAGGTTTAGATGAGTATATCAGCAAAATTGAAGGTGGGTGGACCGATGTTGATATCATTATTACCATGCCAAGTGTAATGGCGAAAGTTGGTCGGTTGGGTCGGATTTTAGGGCCTCGCAACTTGATGCCAAACCCTAAATCAGGTACTGTAACCCAAGAGGTTGGAAAAGCAGTTACAGATGTAAAGGGCGGTAAGATTGATTTCAAGGTTGATAAGACCGGTATCATCCATGCTTCAGTAGGAAAAGTGTCATTTGATGCGGATAAAATTTATGATAATGCTTTGGAAGTTATCCAAACCATTTCAAAATTGAAACCTTCTGCAGCGAAAGGAACATATTTTAAGAGTATCCATCTCTCATCAACGATGAGCCCGGGTATTCAGGTTGAAACTAAATCAGTAGCGGGGATTTAATCATGAGAAAAGAAGAAAAACAAGAAATTGTTCAAGCTTTAACTGATCAGATCAAATCTTACGGTAATTTTTATATTACTGATACTGCTGATTTGACTGTAGCAAAAATTAATAATATTCGTCGTAAGTGTTTCGAAAAGGGTATTACCATTCAAGTTGCTAAAAATACTTTGATTGCTAAGGCTTTAGAGGCAGCTGGAGTTGATTCAGAAGAATTAAGGGGGGTCTTAAAAGGAGCTTCTACTATTTTATTCTCCGAATCAGGTAATGCACCAGCTAAGTTGATCAAGGAGCTTCGTAAGGAAGGTGATAAACCCCTATTGAAAGGTGCTTATATTGATGCTTCTGTATTTGTTGGTGATAACCAATTGGATGCTTTGGTAGCGCTTAAATCGAAAGATGAGCTTATTGGTGAAATTATTGGCTTGCTTCAATCTCCTGCTAAGAATGTGGTATCTGCTCTCCAATCGGGTGGAAGTACAATTGCAGGTTTGGTTAAAACTTTACAAGAGCGGGCCTAAGACGGAGCCCTATAGAAATCCGTTTTAGTGAATTAATTCAATAGAAAAAATAATACAAAAATTTAAAATAAAATGGCAGATTTAAAAGCGTTTGCTGAGCAGTTAGTAAACTTAACAGTAAAAGAAGTTAACGAGTTAGCTCAAATCTTAAAAGATGAGTATGGTATTGAGCCAGCTGCTGCAGCTGTAGCTGTTGCTGGTCCTGCTGCAGGTGGTGATGCTCCTGCTGCTGCTGAAGAGAAAACATCTTTCGATGTAATCTTGAAAGAGGCTGGTGGTCAGAAATTGGCTGTTGTTAAATTAGTAAAAGATTTAACTGGTTTAGGTCTTAAAGAAGCTAAAGATTTAGTAGATGGCGCACCTAAAGAATTAAAAGCTGGTGTTGCTAAAGATGAAGCTGAAGCTTTGAAGAAGCAACTTGAAGAAGCAGGAGCTGTAGTTGAGATCAAGTAATTCTCATCATAGCGAATCTTAAAAGGTTTAGACTCCAGTGTTTTGCTGGGGTCTATTGCCGTTTTTATATAATCCCAAACCATTTGTTTGACAGTACAATACCTATCTTTAGGTGAAAACATGTCGTATTGAGTTTAATTTTAAACTAAAACATTATTCCCTTGGCAAACAAAGATATTCGTAACGAAAGAGTAAACTTTGCAACCAGCAAAAGAGTCATTGACTATCCTGATTTTCTGGACGTGCAATTGCAATCTTTCAGGGAGTTTTTCCAATTGGAAACTACCTCTGATAACCGCCACCAGGAAGGGCTGTTCAAAGTTTTTTCAGAAAACTTTCCTATTTCTGATTCAAGAAACATATTTGTGCTTGAATTTTTGGATTATTTTATCGATCCGCCACGTTATGATATTCAGGAATGTATTGAACGCGGCTTAACTTATAGTGTTCCGCTAAAAGCTAAGTTACGTTTATCATGTAATGATGAAGAACACGAAGATTTCGAAACCATTGTTCAGGATGTATATTTGGGGACAATTCCTTATATGACCCCGAAAGGAACGTTCGTTATCAATGGCGCAGAACGGGTAATTGTATCCCAACTTCACCGGTCTCCGGGAGTGTTCTTTGGCCAAAGTCGCCATACCAATGGCACTAAATTGTACTCCGCAAGGGTCATTCCTTTTAAGGGGTCGTGGATTGAATTTGCAACAGACGTAAACAACGTGATGTATGCATACATTGATCGTAAAAAGAAATTTCCTGTAACTACGCTTTTGCGCGCCATTGGCTATGACTCAGATAAAGATATCTTGGAGTTGTTTGAATTGGCTGATGAAGTTAAAGTAAGTAAGTCAGGGCTGAAAAAATTAGTAGGACGCAAACTCGCTGCCAGGGTATTGAAACGCTGGGTAGAAGATTTTGTTGATGAGGATACAGGAGAAGTGGTATCGATTGATCGTAATGAAATTATTCTGGAGCGGGAAACCATCCTAGAAGACGATCATATCGACATGATTATAGACGCAGGCGTTAAGTCGATCATCCTCACTAAAGAAGATAGCTCGAATAATGCTGATTACTCTATTATCTATAACACTTTACAAAAAGATACTTCCAATTCAGAGAAAGAAGCGGTAGAGCATATCTATCGCCAATTAAGAAACGCTGAACCACCTGATGAAGAAACAGCTCGTGGTATTATTGAGCGCCTATTCTTCTCTGATAAACGATATGACTTAGGTGATGTGGGACGCTACCGCATTAACCGTAAATTGCAATTAGATACGCCCGATGAGATTAAAGTATTAACGAAGCAAGACATCATTGCTATTGTGAAGTACTTGATTAATTTGATTAATTCAAAGGCAGAGGTGGATGATATTGACCACCTTTCTAATAGGCGTGTGCGTACGGTGGGCGAGCAATTGTATGCTCAATTTGGTGTGGGACTTTCCCGTATGGCCCGTACCATTCGTGAGCGGATGAACATTCGTGATAATGAGGTATTCACTCCGACAGATTTGATCAATGCACGTACCTTATCGTCTGTTATCAATTCATTCTTTGGAACGAACCAGTTATCGCAGTTTATGGATCAAACCAATCCATTAGCTGAAATCACGCACAAACGCCGTCTTTCTGCCCTCGGGCCTGGTGGGTTGTCGCGTGAGCGTGCCGGCTTTGAAGTCCGTGACGTGCACTATACGCACTACGGACGTTTATGTACCATTGAAACGCCTGAAGGACCGAACATCGGTTTGATCTCGTCTTTGTGTGTGCACGCAAAGATTAATAATCTGGGATTCATTGAAACACCTTATCGTAAGGTGGAAGATGGTCGGGTTGTCGTTGAAGAGCCGGTAATATATCTTTCAGCAGAGGATGAGGATGGTAAAACCATTGCCCAAGCCAATGCGGAATACGATGAAAAAGGTAATTTCACAACGCCAAAGGTAAAAGCACGGTTTGAAGGGGACTTTCCCATTATCGAGCCAGAACGCCTGGATTTGATGGATATTGCACCCAACCAGATTACATCGATCGCAGCCTCATTGATTCCATTCTTAGAGCATGATGATGCAAACCGTGCACTGATGGGATCGAACATGCAACGTCAAGCTGTACCGCTGTTGCGTCCACAGGCACCTGTTGTGGGTACTGGTTTGGAAGGACGTGTAGCTAGTGATTCGCGCACGCTCATTAATGCAGAAGGCAATGGGGTGGTAGAATATGTAGATGCGAACGAAATAAAAATACGATACGATAGAACAGAAGACGACCGATTGGTATCGTTCGATGATGATATCAAAACATATCGGTTAATTAAGTTCAAGAAGACGAATCAGAGTACTTGTATTAACTTGAAGCCAATTGTGAAAAAAGGACAACGGGTGGTAGAAGGGCAAGTATTGTGTGAGGGTTATGCGACTGAAAACGGAGAATTGGCATTAGGGCGTAATCTGAAAGTAGCATTCATGCCATGGCAAGGATATAACTTCGAGGATGCGATCGTTATCTCTGAACGTGTAGTGAGCCAAGACATCTTTACTTCACTTCATATTGAAGAATTCGAGTTAGAGGTTCGAGATACTAAACGTGGTGAAGAAGAGTTGACTGCCGATATTCCAAATGTTTCTGAAGAAGCAACGAAAGACTTGGATGAAAACGGTATCATCCGTATTGGTGCAGAAGTTCGTGAAGGTGATATTTTAATCGGTAAGATTACTCCAAAAGGAGAGTCGGACCCTTCACCGGAAGAGAAGCTGCTTCGTGCAATCTTTGGTGACAAGGCAGGCGATGTGAAGGATGCGTCTTTGAAAACCCCGCCATCTATTCGGGGTGTGGTAATCGATACCAAACTTTTCTCTAGAGCAAAGAAAGCCGATAAAAAAGAAGAGAAAGCCGCCCTTGAGAAATTGGATCTCAATCATGAGCGCGTTGTTCGTCAATTGAGAGAAAGATTGCTAGATAAATTGTTTGCTATTGTTAATGGTAAGACATCACAGGGCGTATATAACGTATACAAGGAGCTCTTGATACCAAAAGGTGCTAAGTTTACCCAAAAAATGCTTGCTGAACTTGACTTTGCCAACATCAATCCAACTAAATGGACAACTGATGATGATAAAAACGAGTTGGTGAAACAAGCACTGCACTTCTACAATATTAAATTGAACGAAGAACTGGGGGCTTACCGTCGGGAGAAATTTGCTATCACAGTGGGAGATGAGCTTCCATCCGGTATTGTACAAATGGCTAAAGTATACGTAGCTAAGAAACGGAAACTCAAGGTGGGTGATAAGATGGCAGGCCGGCATGGAAATAAAGGTATTGTGGCACGTATTGTACGTGATGAAGATATGCCTTTCTTGGAAGACGGAACACCTGTAGATATCGTCTTGAACCCACTGGGTGTACCTTCACGTATGAACCTAGGGCAGATTTATGAAACGGTATTGGGTTGGGCCGGACAAAAGCTCGGTGTAAAATTTGCGACACCAATTTTTGATGGTGCGTCTACTGAAGAAGTCGAAGGATGGGTAGCCAAGGCAGAATTACCAGCCTCTGGTAGAACCTATCTGTATAATGGCCTGACAGGTGAGCGATTTGACCAACCAACCACTGTAGGGGTGATTTATATGTTGAAATTAGGGCACATGGTTGATGATAAGATGCACGCGCGTTCTATCGGACCATACTCGCTCATTACACAACAACCTCTGGGTGGTAAGGCACAATTCGGTGGTCAACGTTTTGGTGAGATGGAGGTATGGGCATTGGAGGCTTTTGGTGCATCCAATATCTTGCAGGAAATTCTTACCGTGAAGTCTGATGACGTGATTGGTAGAGCGAAGACCTATGAGGCCATTGTTAAAGGCGATAACTTGCCAACACCATCTGTACCTGAATCATTTAATGTATTGGTACACGAGCTTCGTGGCTTAGGTTTGGATATCACATTAGAATAGAGTTTTAAGTTTTAAGTTGTACGTCCTAAGTATTTGTGCGTACAACTTATTACGTATAACTCATAACTAAAAAGAGCTATGTCTTACAAGAAAGATAATAAAATAAAAAGCAACTTCACTTCGATTACAATTAGCCTATCGTCTCCAGAAGCAATTTTGGAACGCTCTAGCGGTGAAGTTTTGAAACCCGAAACCATCAATTATCGGACGTATAAACCAGAACGTGATGGTTTGTTCTGTGAGCGTATTTTTGGTCCTGTAAAAGACTATGAATGCCATTGCGGTAAATACAAACGGATACGCTATAAAGGTATTGTATGTGATCGTTGCGGGGTTGAAGTAACAGAAAAGAAAGTACGTCGTGAGCGTATGGGACACATTAATTTGGTTGTTCCTGTTGCTCATATTTGGTATTTCCGTTCACTTCCTAATAAGATTGGTTATTTACTAGGATTACCGACAAAGAAGCTGGATATGATTATCTACTATGAAAGGTATGTCGTTATCCAACCAGGTATTAAGGAAGAGGATGGTATCCAATATATGGATTTCTTGACAGAAGAAGAGTATTTGGATATTCTAGATACGCTTCCCAAAGAAAATCAGTATTTAGAAGATAAAGATCCGCAGAAGTTTGTTGCGAAGATGGGAGCAGAGGCATTGGAAGAATTATTGCAACGGATTGACTTAGATCAGCTTTCTTATGATCTGCGTCATCAGGCCGCTAATGAAACTTCGCAGCAACGTAAGAATGAAGCGTTGAAACGTCTTCAAGTAGTGGAAGCTTTCCGTGGCTCACGCGAACGCATTGAAAATCATCCGGAATGGATGATTGTTAAAATCGTCCCCGTAATCCCACCAGAGCTACGTCCGTTGGTTCCTCTGGAAGGTGGACGCTTTGCTACGTCTGATCTGAATGATTTATACCGCCGAGTTATTATTCGGAATAATCGTTTGAAACGCCTTATTGAGATCAAAGCACCCGAAGTGATTCTTCGGAATGAAAAACGGATGCTTCAAGAAGCTGTGGATTCATTATTTGATAACTCACGTAAAGTAAACGCCGTTAAAACGGAAGGTAACCGCGCACTGAAATCGCTTTCAGATATTTTAAAGGGTAAACAAGGTCGTTTCCGCCAAAACTTATTGGGTAAACGTGTCGATTATTCTGCACGTTCTGTCATTGTGGTTGGACCAAACCTGAAATTACATGAATGCGGATTACCTAAAGATATGGCAGCTGAGTTGTACAAACCATTTATCATTCGTAAGATGATAGAACGGGGCGTTGTAAAAACAGTGAAGTCTGCTAAAAAAATCGTTGATCGTAAAGATCCGATTGTTTGGGATATCTTAGAGAATGTATTGAAAGGACATCCTGTTCTACTGAATCGGGCCCCTACATTGCACCGTTTAGGTATCCAATCCTTTCAACCAAAATTAGTTGAAGGTAAAGCCATTCAATTACACCCTTTAGTGTGTACGGCATTCAACGCCGACTTTGACGGTGACCAAATGGCGGTGCACTTACCATTAGGTAACGCGGCTATTTTAGAAGCCCAAATCTTGATGTTGGCTGCGCATAACATTTTGAACCCGGCTAATGGTACACCTATTACGGTACCTTCTCAAGACATGGTTTTAGGCCTTTACTATATCACGAAAGGTCGGAAAACAGACGAAAGCCGCGTGGTAAAAGGTCAGGGAATGACATTCTATTCGGCAGAAGAAGTGATCATTGCATACAATGAGAAGCAAATAGATTTGCATGCCTTTATTAAAGTAAAAACTAACGTAAAGGATAAAGACGGTCATATTGTTAAACAAGTTATTGATACGACCGTTGGCCGTGTATTGTTTAATCAAGTTGTACCTGAAGAAGTAGGATATATCAATGAACTACTAACTAAGAAATCACTGAGAGATATCATTGGCGAAGTAGTTAAGATCACAGGGATGGCTCGTGCAGCGAAGTTCTTGGATGATATCAAGGAGCTTGGTTTCCAAATGGCGTTCCGCGGAGGTCTTTCATTTAACTTGCAAGATTTAAATATTCCAGATGCGAAAGCTGGCTTGATCGAGCAGGCTACAAGAGAAGTAGAAGAAGTAATGAATAACTATAATATGGGATTCATTACTAATAACGAGCGCTACAATCAGATTATCGATATCTGGACGCGTATCAATAATCGGTTGACTGCCAATGTAATGGATATTTTATCCAATGACAATCAAGGTTTCAACTCGGTATATATGATGCTGGATTCAGGTGCGCGTGGTTCGAAAGAGCAAATTCGCCAGTTATGCGGAATGCGGGGATTGATGGCGAAACCGCAAAAATCTGGTTCATCAGGCGGAGAAATTATTGAGAACCCGATTCTTTCTAACTTTAAAGAGGGATTGTCGGTACTCGAATACTTTATCTCTACACACGGTGCTCGTAAAGGTTTGGCCGATACCGCCTTGAAAACAGCGGATGCCGGTTATTTGACGCGTCGTTTGCATGATGTAGCGCAAGATATGATCGTTACCGAAGAAGATTGTGGTACGTTGAGAGGTATTTTCACCACCGCTTTAAAGGATAATGAGGACATCGTTGAACCGTTGTATGACCGTATCTTAGGACGTACTTCTTTACATGATGTATATGACCCAGTTACCAATGAATTGCTGGTAAGTGCAGATCAAGATATTACGGAGGAGATTGCAGAGAAGATAGAACAATCTTCTGTAGAGGGGCTTGAAATACGTTCGGTTCTGACTTGTGAAAGCAAGCGCGGTGTTTGTGCTTTATGTTATGGTCGTAACTTAGCTTCTGGTAAACGTGTTCAGATGGGTGAGGCGGTAGGAGTAATCGCTGCTCAATCAATCGGTGAACCGGGTACACAGCTTACACTGCGTACCTTCCACGTGGGGGGTACGGCATCAAACATTGCGGCAGAATCACAAATTGTAGCTAAATTTGATGGTATCATCGAATTTGAAAACATGCGGTCTGTTGAGCGTGAAACCGAAGAAGGAAAATTGCATATTGTCTTAGGCCGTTCGGGCGAGTTCCGTATCCTTGATCCGGAATCGAAGAAGGTCTTGATGACAAACAATATTCCTTATGGTTCATTCTTGTATGTAGCCGATGGAGACAAAATTACCAAGGGCGATCGTATTTGTTCATGGGATCCATATAACGCCGTTATCATTTCTGAATTTGCAGGTAAAGTTGAATTTGATGCGATCATTGAAGGCGTTACCTATCGGGAAGAATCTGACGAACAAACGGGACACCGTGAAAAAGTAATTATTGATACGCGCGATAAAACCAAGAATCCGGCTATTAAGATCTTAGATAACGTGGGTGATGTGATCCGCACGTACAACTTACCAGTTGGTGCACACATTGCAGTAGATAATGGCGGAAAGGCGAAAGTTGGTGAAATTATTGCTAAAATTCCGCGCTCGGCTGGAAAGACCCGGGATATTACCGGTGGTCTACCTCGTGTAACGGAACTTTTCGAAGCACGTAACCCGTCTAATCCAGCAGTTGTTACGGAGATTGACGGTGTGGTCTCGCTAGGAGGTGTGAAACGGGGTAACCGGGAAATCCAGATTGAATCGCGTGATGGCCAAGTGAAGAAATATCTGGTTCCATTATCTAAACATATTCTGGTACAGGATAATGACTTTGTGAAAGCGGGTATGCCGCTTTCCGACGGTTCCATTTCGCCTTCAGATATTTTAGCTATTAAAGGACCAGCTGCCGTACAAGAGTACTTGGTAAATGGTATACAGGAAGTTTATCGTTTGCAAGGTGTAAAAATCAATGATAAACATTTCGAAACCATTGTGCATCAAATGATGCAAAAAGTGATGATCGAGGATCCAGGTGATACACGTTTCTTAGAAAAAGATGCAGTGAACAAATGGGATTTCATTGAGGAGAACGACAGCATGTACGATAAAAAGGTGGTTGTAGACCCAGGTGATTCAAACGCGTTGAAAGCTGGACAAATTGTTTCTCTACGTAAATTACGGGAAGAAAATTCAAGCTTAAAACGTAGAGATTTGAAACTGGTACAAGTACGCGATGCTATTGCAGCCACTTCTAGTCCAATGCTTCAAGGTATTACCCGTGCATCGTTGGGTACCAAATCGTTTATTTCAGCAGCCTCGTTCCAGGAAACCACGAAGGTGTTGAATGAAGCAGCGATTAGCGGTAAACGCGATGATTTACTTGGCCTGAAGGAAAATGTTATTGTAGGACACTTGATACCTTCGGGTACAGGATTACGTAATTACGATCGCATTATTGTTGGTTCAAAAGAAGAATACGATCAGTTATTGGCTTCTAAAGAAGAAGTGTAATATTTTGGTGCCTTCTCCCATTATCTATCCTGATGATGGAGAGTAAGAAGAATCATCTAAAAAAGGCCTCGCAAATTAATTTTGCGAGGCCTTTTTCCTTTAGCCATTATATACAAATAAATCGATTTTATGGATACATATTTTGCGATACTCATCAACTTTGATCAATGAATCAGTGAAACCGACTAAAGGATAAGTGTCTACGTCTTTCTTGCCAATTATTTTTTTTCTTTGAGCATACCAAAATTTTTAAACATGAAAAGAAAACTGATTCTTTGCTTGATTTTCTTCAATACCTTCTGTATGGCTAAAAGCCTAGCTGCTAATCAGCAGCTTGTATGGCAACCCGGAGATTGGTTTGAAGTAAAGATGATCATCAAAAAGACATATACCGTCGCTGCGAAATCGGAAGGAGAAAAAATGCTTAGAACATCTGAAAATACGACCCTTTGGCTGAAATTGATGATGGGCGATAAATTGCCTAATGGGCATTATAGCGTATCTATGGACGTTATACGGCATAAAATGCTGAGGAATGATGGAGTATTGGCCAATTGGTATGGATTTGATTCCTACTATCCAGATTTTGAACAGCGGCAGCAACTTACTTCCTTTATGGAAGTTTCCAAGTTTGATTCCTACAATCCGAATCTTGAACAGGATAAGCGAACTGCTCAGATTCGGTACGATTTGGAAGTCTCCTCTAAGGGAGAGGTTATTTCTATTGAACCACAAGGCGACTATTATATTCCATTGAGCCAGATTAGCGTGGTAAAAAAGTTTGATTCCAGCCTCACTATTACAGGTCAGATGTTCGCTGCTGATCAGGTCAAAGCTGCCTTACAGATGTTGTTCCAATTACCTGATAAAAAGTTTCCTCCCGTTATTGCTTCCGACGCGACGGAAATCTGGCCTATTGCGGCATCTTCACCCATTTCGGATAATGTTTGCATCCAAGGAATTATTCATCAAGCAAATACGAGCAACTTACGTATTGATGGTAAAACCGTTCAATTGGATAAAGACGGTCGGTTTATCTTCACTACATTATTAGAGCGTGACAGAGAGTTGACTGTTGTCTTGAATGAGGAAAAAATGAATGAGGAAAAAGTTACTGTTTTTCTATCGGCCGGCGACATTCTGGGGCTGGAAGGTATGGCGGGAAAATGGAGTGAAACACTTCGGTTTTCTGGTAACGCTGCTCGGAAAGCTGCCTTTGCTCATCAGATACAACCTTTTTTATCAAGTCGAAAATCATTATTAAAACAAAATCCATCAGAAATGATGGCTGATCAAAAGAAGCGAAAACAAAGCTTGATGAACCTGATTGAGCAATACAAAAAGGAAATACCGGACAGAGAAGTGGAATATTATCGAAGGAGGCTTTTGCTCAAGGAAGTTAGTGATAAGCTCGTATTTCTAAAACACAAGTTCTATCAACTAGCAGAAAAGGGAGATAAACCTTTCCATGGCTTTCCAAAAGACTTTTTCTCCAGTATTGATACTTTACCTGTGCAAGCGTATATTCATCAAAGTGATGAACTACCGGCCAATTATGTAGAAAATTATATGGAGTATGAAATGGCTAAGATTGGCGTGTCGTATTACCAGACTACTTTCGATCAGAAATATAACTTTTTATTGATGACCATGAAGGGGTATGGGCTTTATAACAGACTAAGTGATATATTGTATCATTATATCATCGACCATTCGCAGGCCGAAAACGAACGTATTAAAACATATGTGGCTGATTTCTTATCGACTTGCGGCGATACCGTTTTGTCTGGGAATATTAAACGAGCTTGGGAGTGGAATGAGCGATGGAAAGTTGGTTCGCCATATCCCATTGAGCAATTTACGTTGACAGATGGCTCTGTTTTCTCATTGAAACCGTATAAAGGAAAGGTAATCTGTCTTGTTTTAAGCGACAATTTCGATATCAAAGAGCAGGAGGCCTATGCCCGATTTATGCAGCGCAAGGAAAATCAGGATGTTCAATTTATTATTGCTTATACTAATTGGCCGGTTGATTCACAGCAGCAGGCTTTGGAGCGCAGAAAGTATTTCGAAGGGTTGCCGAATGTTAAGCTAGTAGAATTGGCGGAGCGAACTCAAGAGGGGAAAAAAGAAGAGATGCCGTTACCCTTTCAGACATGGTGTTTTCTTGACAAGTGGCAGCGGATAACGGCAGATCATGTGCCGGCAGTTTTTTCTAGGCTAGAGCCCGATGGAAACATGGAACCATTTAAAATGGAAGTCTACCTTGACGAGGCTAGGGCAGCCGATCGTTTTAGTGAGGAAGATAAAGCAGAAGCAATGAAAGCTTTTGGCTGGGGCGGAGGTTCCGTGCTATTAACCTGCCTAGTGGGGGGTGTCATTTACCGTTCTAACCTGCGTGGCCTAAAACGAAAGGCCGAAGCTAAGCGTAAACTGAAAGAATTAGAGATTCGTGCAATCAGAGCACAAATGAATCCGCATTTTATTTTCAATGCGCTAAATTCCATTCAATCGCTCATTACCGAAAATCGGTTGGAAGAAGCAAACCTGTATCTGGTGGAGTTCTCCGCTTTACTACGGGCAGTATTGCAACATGCCGATAAAAATACCATTCCATTAAGTGATGAATTGGAAATGGTTGAACGTTATTGTAAATTAGAACAACTCAGATTCAATTTTTCCTATATGATTGATATTGCACCAGACGTTGAAACGGCGATCATCGAAATACCGACCATGGTGTTACAACCGCTTGTCGAGAACGCTGTTTTTCATGGCTTAATGCCCTTAGTTGAGGGTAAGGGGGAGTTGAAAATAAATATTAGCTTACATGCAAATGAACTGATGATAGCCGTGTTGGATAATGGAGTTGGCCTCATGAATGGGACTACACAAAAAATGAAAGGGAATGGCAAAGGCTTACAGTTAGTTAGGGAACGTCTATCCATATTTCAGCCGAAGGAAACGGCTATGCTTACCGTGCAGAACAGAGGTATTGGTATAAATAAAATGAAAGGCACGGAGTCTCTACTAACATTTCATATAATGGATATATAGATGGAATTAAGAAGTGTAATAATAGATGATGAAGAAAAAAGTAGGCAGAATCTGAAGAATCTGCTTCGTGCACATTGTACAGATATGAACGTTATTGGCGAAAGCTGTTCCGCAAAGGACGGTGCGGAGTTGATACAAGCCATGCAGCCTGACTTGGTCTTTCTGGATATTGAGATGCCCGGTGGCTCTGGGTTTGACTTACTCCAATCTTTACGAGGTAAGCCATGTTTTGAAGTGATATTTGTTACCGCTTATGATCAATATGGAATGGAGGCTGTTAAAGCATGCGCTATTGACTATGTTTTAAAACCGATTTCAGTTGTAGATTTAAAAGAAGCAGTTTTAAAGGCAGAACAGCATATTTATCCCAAAAAAGAGAACAAACGTTTAAAAGAGCTGGTTGCCAACATGGAACGTATAGACAAAGACAAGCGTATTGCTCTCCCTTTATCTGATAAAATGGAGTTTATCCGAGTAAAGGATATTGTTCGCTTGGAAGCGGATGGAAATTATACACATTTTTATATAAGTGGCAATCTTCACTTACTGGTTTGTAAAACTTTGAAGGAATATGATGAATTGTTAAGCCCTTTTGGTTTTATTCGCACCCATCAGTCTCACCTCATCAATATCTATAGAATAGCCGCTTATTTTAAAAAAGAAGGAGGATACTTATTGATGGAAGATCAAAGTACGGTGCCCATATCCAAATATAAAAGAGCTGCCGTGATCCAGCAAATTATTAAATAGACGTTCTTTTTGCTCTTTCTATATTTATCAATTCCATTTCCTCTTTGTTTATTATCTTTACGGGATAATCGCTTTTAAGAGCATTAACGCATGAGACATGGAAGAACAGCATAATAATAACCAGCTTAATATTGAGTTAACAGAAGAGATTGCCGAAGGAATTTATTCCAATTTGGCCATCATTACGCATTCACATACTGAATTTGTTGTTGATTTTATACGCGTGATGCCTGGGGTACCTAAAGCGAAAGTAAAATCGAGAATTGTATTAACACCCGAACACGCCAAACGTTTAATGAAAGCATTTCAAGATAATATTGCGAAATATGAAGCAATGAATGGCAAAATTGATACGCACGAAGAACCTCCGTTTCCGATGAATTTTGGTGGGCCAACGGCGCAAGCGTAGATGATTATTACTTGGGTTATTTGTTTCCAAATAAAGTTTAACCTCTTAGGTAATGAATTTTTTATAAAAGCTATAGCAAATTTGGCCAACAACTAACAACCAAGAACGAATAACAATTACATGAAATACTTGGATTTTAAAGGAAAATGGGTGCTGATTACAGGCGCTTCCTCTGGTTTAGGCGAGGAAATGGCCAGACAATTGGCCTATCAGTATGGTGCTCATCTCATCCTGTTGGCACGTAGACAAGAGCGTTTGGAACAATTACGGGAGCAGATCGAGCGGGAGACTGATTCGGAAGTGGATGTTGTGATTGCCGACTTGTCGAAATCTGAAGAGGTGGAAAAGTTGTTTTTGTCCATTTTGAATAAGCGAGCTATTTATGCTGCCATTTTAAATGCAGGGATAACGTATTTAGGAAAGCATTTAGCGTTATCCAATGAGCGATTCAATCAGATGATTCAAACCAATATTGTGAGTGTTACGTATATGGCCACTTTATTGGCCCGTTATTTTGAAGAAACACAGTCTGCTGGAGGAATGATGATCGTATCAAGCATGGCGGCTGTTTTTCCTACACCATTTCAAGCTGCCTACGCCGGAACGAAAGCTTATTTGTTGAATTTTGCTTCAGCCCTTTCTCAGGAACTAACAAATAAGCAGTTCTCCATTACTGTTTTTATGCCGGGGGGTATCGCTACTGAAATGACAGCAGGTGATGGTTTTAACGAACTCCGAGGGTATTTAATGCCGGTAAAACAAGTTGCGAATGAAGGGCTTTCGGCTTTTAGGAAAAGAAAATCAACGTATATTCCTGGATTGCTCAATAGAATCAGTACGAGATTATCATTCTTGCTCCGTAAAGAGTTTATTATCAAACAAACGGGCAAAACGTATAAGAAATCGCTGGATAAATTAAGCTAGGTAGTAAGACAAAAGTATCAAGTAGCAAGATAATCATAGTCTTACGTCTTGATACTTGGTACTTGATACTCAAAAGGCTATTTAAACCATTCTACCACTTCCTCTTTCGATGGCATGGGTATATCTAATTTCATTTTTTTTCGTAAACCACCTAAATCATTGAAGACTTTGTTTGGATTAGCTGCCTTTAGGGCCTCAATAGTGCTCAATCCCATTTTTTGTAAAACTGGAACCCAAGCTGCGGGTATCCCCTCTGCTTCGTAATCAGCCACAGAAGCTGCTTTGACGATTTTTTCTGGACGCATTTGTGGAAAGAACAGTACATCTTGGATGCTTGCCTGATTGGTCATGAGCATAGCCAATCGATCAACACCTATTCCTATCCCGGCAGTTGGAGGCATACCATATTCTAATGCCCGTAGAAAGTCATAATCAATGAACATGGCCTCATCATCACCTCGTTCCATTAATTTTAATTGATCCTCAAAGCGCTTTAATTGATCAATGGGGTCATTCAGCTCCGAGTAAGCGTTCGCTAATTCTTTCCCATTCACCATCAGCTCAAAGCGCTCTACCAAACCGGCTTTACTGCGATGTTTTTTAGTTAAAGGGCTCATTTCTACGGGATAATCAATGATGAAGGTTGGTTGGATATAATGATGCTCGCATTTCTCGCCAAATAGCTCATCAATGAGTTTTCCCTTGCCCATGCTTTCATCAACCTGGATTTCTAATTTCTTGCAGATATCTCGTAAACCTTGTTCATCCAATGTACTCACATCATAGCCTGTGTGCTCTTTAATGGCATCATAGATGCTAATACGTTTGTAAGGGGCCGCAAAATTGATTTCTTTATCGCCAACTTGGAGTGTTGTTTTTCCATTTGTAGCCAGTGCCACTTGTTCGAAAAGTTTTTCGGTTGTGTCCATCATCCACAAATAGTCTTTATAAGCTACATAAAACTCTAAAACCGTGAACTCCGGATTATGTGTCCGATCCATCCCTTCATTTCGGAAATTACGACTAAATTCATACACCCAATCATAACCTCCAACAATGAGCCGTTTTAAATAAAGCTCATTGGCAATGCGTAGATAAAGTGGTATGTCTAACGCATTGTGATGCGTGATAAATGGTCGGGCTGCAGCACCGCCAGGAATGCTTTGTAAAACAGGAGTATCGACTTCAATTGCTCCCTGAGCATCTAAGAAATTTCGAATAGCTGATTTTACCTTGGTTACTTTCGTGAAGGTTTCACGAACATGAGGGTTCACAACTAAATCTACATAACGTTGCCGGTAGCGAAACTCTGGGTCTGTAACGGCATCGAACACCTTACCGTCGGCTTCTTTGACAATGGGTAGTGGTTTTAATGATTTAGACAATATGGTTAATGAGGTTGCATGAATGGATATCGTGCCGGTTTGTGTAGTAAACACATGACCTTTTACCCCAACAAAATCACCAATGTCCAATAATTTTTTAAACACCGTGTTGTATAGTGTTTTATCGTCTGTTGGACATAATTCGTCTCGATTTAGGTAAATTTGAATGCGGCCAGTTGCATCTTGCAGCTCAAAAAAGGAAGCGTTCCCCATTACCCTTCTGCTCATCATCCGCCCAGCGATACTGATGTTCTTATAATTTAATTTATCTCGTTCGTAATTTTTGTGTATATCGTAGGCGTTTACGTTCACCTCAAATGCTTCGGCGGGGTATGGATTAATGCCTAAATTTTCTAATTGCTCAAGCGCCTGCCGGCGTAGTACTTCCTGTTCTGATAGCATAGTTGCTTCTTTGATTTTAAATATCCTTGCTTTTTATAAAGGCAAGAATACAAAGGTTTTCGACCCCGCAAACTTAGATAAATTTGCCTTTTTTCACAAGGGGTAGTTTGTGCTTGTATGACAAAGTTTCCATGGAAATCTTTTCTTTATATACAAGTGGTTTGGGTGTAGCACTTGATGAATAGATTCCGTTACAACTGTGCATGATTAGAACTTTTTACGAATTAGGGCCTCATGGCAGCAATATATTGAATATACGGAGGTATTTCATTCCTAAGTAACCAGATTTTAGGTAGGGTTTGCGTATTTTTGAATGATATATATATTCGTTTCGTTAAATTGAAGAAGGACTGAATTTGCCTTCAAATTAGTTTTATTGCTGCGTGAAGTATCGCCTGGGCATCTTAAGTAAGAACAAAACATTAACACTAGAGAGTGCATTGGATGGCTGTGTCCAAAAAGATGATGAAAGATGCAAAGCGTTTATCTATAAAAAGTACTATGGTTATGTTATTGCAGTTATTATACGGTATATAAAAAATGAATATGACGCGGAAGAACTGGTCAATGAAACATTTATTAAAGCCTTTAAACATCTTCCGAAATTTAATCGAGTAGGCGAGGGGAGCGTGTTGGAAAAGTCTTTTCGGGGTTGGTTGGCCAGAATTGCAGCTAACTTGTCTATTGATCTCTTACGCAGTCAAAAAAATATGTTGACAATGGAGGAGGTAGGAGAACAGGATATAAAGCCGGTTTTGGTCAATGCTGCCGATAAGTTATATGCCGCTGATATTTTGAAGTTATTAGATAGGTTGCCGGAAATACAGCGGATAATTTTTAATCTCTATGAGGTAGAGGGGTATGCGCATGAGGAGATTGGCCAAATGCTTCATATTCCGGATAGTACGTCGCGGACGTATCTCACTCGGGCAAAGCAAAAGTTAAGAAAGTTATATGTGGAGGAATATGCAATAGGGAATGAATAGCCTATTTGTTTTATAAAAAACTTATATGATCTGGCACCACTAAAATGAATGTATTCTAATGAAGGAAAAGGAAAATAAGGAACTGATAGCGCACATGGTGGATGTTTTGCGCGAACATTCAGCGCCTTATAAAGAAGGGGCATGGGAAGGGTTTGTGAAAAAACAACAATTTGCAAAGCATGCTGGCAAAACAGCCATGTGGTATTATTTGAGTGGAGCAGCAGCGCTCATTGTATTGGGTATTGCTTTTTTTCTGGGGCAGAAATCCGTTCGGGATACCACCTCTATAAGCCCGAAGGTGGCAATAGAACCCTCAATGAGGGAAAAAGATGTCAAACGCGGACAGGGGCACCGTGATGAGCATCTAAATAATCTGGATTTAACCCGTACGGAACCAAGCGGAAAAACCATTGTGACACCACGTACAACACTTCGTACAGTATCTTCGAAAAAAGAAACGACTCAACAAATATATGTGGCAACGCTTGCGCAAAGCGGCGCAGGAATAGAAAGTCAGTACACTGCCACAACAGGGCATGCCGCTAATGTATCGCAGTCTAAGCGTGATACGACTTCTGACACAGCTGGATCGGCCGCACAGCCAACAGAACCTAAAGAGAAACATTCAGATGACGCCTTCATGCGGATGTTAAAAGAAGATCAGCATGCTATTGCTGCTAATGAGGCAGGAAAGCAAGTTGGAAATAACACGAATCTTGCTGCGCAAAATCGGAAATGGAACATTGGTGTGGTCTTGGCTCCCGCATTTACCGAAGATCGACTGAATATGGGTGGAGGAGTATCGGTTGCCTATCGGATTTCAAAGAAGCTTTCCGTCGGCTCAGGGGTATCATTGGTCGACTTAGGATTGCGTCAATCCAGTCCGTCGGCCTCTTCAGCATCAGATGGCGCTTTAATGAATTCATCACCTATTGTTGCCTCTTTAAATAGTAAATCACCCATGTTAAGTGCTAAGGCTGCCGAAACAAAGGAGCTAACTGGGGTTAATACCAACCTTTTGGCATTGGATATTCCGATCGATATTAAATACCAGGTTACTAAACGGTTCTATGTGAGCGCTGGTGTGTCGCTTTTCACCGTACTTAATGAAGATCGTACCAACCATTACCTTACTACAACCCCTACCAGTCGCACTTTACAGAATACAGATGGTTTTGCTTTTACGCAACCTGAGTTTCAGGTAGAGCGTGTTAGTGAAGAAGCACCTGATGCGCCTTATCAGGGGCACAGCTACTCGGGCTTCCTTAATTTTTCAGTGGGCAGGACAATGCCTATCTTGAAAAAGGTCGGACTATCAGTCGAGCCATTTGTCAAAATCCCTATTGGCTCCCTCTCCAACCAAGATATGAACCTTCGTTATGGAGGTGTACGCGTCATCACTAGTTTTTGAGATAAGCTGAGTCGATTTGTGAAGGTATACTATATTATCTCTACGAGCAGTACTATTCGGGCTATGGCTATATGGCCAGTTATATTGGCAAATAAGCGGCTTAAGAAAATGGGTATCCCCCAAGATGTTTTATTGCACGAGCAGATTCACCATAAACAGCAACTGGAACTACTTCTGCTTTTCTTTTATGTATGGTATTTACTTGAGTGGTTGTATAAATGGTATGTATATCGAGATGCACGCAAAGCCTATCGGGAGATTTCTTTTGAAAAAGAAGCTTATGCTCATGATAAAGACCCCGAATATTTGCATAAGCGGGATCTTTGGGGTTTTTGGAAATATCTTTAATACTATCTAAGCCGGTCTGCAGAACGAATCAGTTTATTGTCTTTATTGATACCTCTTAAAGCCAATAATAAAAAGATGATGTATAGAGGAACTAAGAGTGCTCCAATGCCGATATTATCAAAAGTCAATAATTTTCCCACTTCTTGAAGAGCTTGTTTCGCTGATACGAACAACCACGTAGCAAATAGCAGGGTTAAAAGCATTGTTAATGCAATCAAAGAAGCTTGCTTTTTTCTATTTTTGAAGTTCGCAACAACTACAAGTGGTAATATACCCAGTAATACCGTGGCAATGGCCTGTAGTGTAAACAGCAGTGATGTGCTTAACTGAGATTGTCCACCGGTACTGTTCAGCTTTCCAGACACTTTTAAGGCCATCGCAATACCGCTCGGGTCGGTGTATGTGGTGTAAGGAAAGAGAAATAGGGCGAGAATGGTAACAGAAGCCAGAAATAGCCATATGGTTTGTATACGCTGTATCATCCTTTTTATGTTTTTTGTGACAAAGATAAAATATAAAAAGCATTTTATATAAGTTTGCATACGGTGGAAACAAATAAGCAACGATATTTTATTGAATTGGCATTTAACGGTGGGGCTTATCATGGATGGCAAATCCAACAAAATGCATTGAGTGTTCAACAATTGTTGAATCAAAGTTTAAGCACAGTCTTACGTATGCCCATCGAAACCGTAGGATGCGGTCGAACCGATACGGGTGTGCATGCCAAGCAGCTGTTTGCACATTTTGATGTTGTAGATAGCGCGATGGATGGGGCAGTAGAACGTGTGATGGCAAGTGTGAATGCACTGTTACCATTTGATATTGCTATAAAGCGATTGTTCCCTGTAGTTATCGATGCACATGCACGATTTGATGCTGTTCGGCGATCCTATGAATATCATATTCATTTTGAGAAAAACCCTTTTTTGAACGGTTTTTCTTGGCAACTTCGAGATAAACCAAATGTTAGCCATATGAATGAGGCAGCAAGATTGATGATGTCTTATCAGGATTTCAGCTGTTTCAGCAAGTCACATACACAGGTATTTACAAACAACTGTAAGCTTATGCGGGCAGAATGGCAATGGTTATCAGAAGAACGCTTGGTTTTTTACATTTCGGCCGATCGGTTTTTAAGGAATATGGTACGCGCAATCGTCGGTACCTTACTCGAAATTGGTAACGGCAAACAAGGTGTGGATTATATTCATGAGGTGATCAATAGCAAGGATAGAAGCAGGGCAGGAGTATCTGTTCCAGCCTGTGGGTTATATCTCACCGAAGTGGTTTATCTTTGGGACAAATTAAAAGATGAAAACCGGTAGCGACAACTGATAGCTGACGATGAGCGAGACAAAGATCACAGGTAAAACATACGACGTACAGTTGCTTCGCCGACTGGGTAAATACCTTGCCCCCTATAAGAAATACTTTATATGGTCGGTCGTTTTAACCTTGTTGATCGCAATGCTTGCACCGCTATTGCCCATGCTGGTAGAATATACCTTAGATCGATTCATTTTGAATGGCGATGTTAATGGACTCTTGTATATGACGCTGTTCATGCTGGCCATTTTGCTTTTTCAGACCCTTGTTCGTTATTATCACACGTTGTTTACCAATACCTTAGGACAATCGGTTATTTGTGATTTAAGGATAGAAACCTTCAACCACATTACCCAATTGAGATTGAAATATTTTGATCGGACACCTATCGGAAAACTCATTACCCGGACAGTTTCTGATTTGGAAACCATTGCTGATATTTTTTCGCAGGGACTGATTCAGATTATTGGTGATCTTTTGCAGTTGGTTGTTATTATTTCAGTGATGTTCTACACCGATTGGCAACTTACATTGATTGTTTTGACCCCCATGCCGTTGATGTTGCTGGCAACGTACTATTTTAAGGAAGCAATGAAGGCTGCTTTTCAGGATGTACGATATTGGGTGGCTAATTTAAATACATTTTTACAGGAACACATATCAGGTATCAGTATCATCCAATATTTTGCGCGCGAGCAACAAGAAATGGAAAAATTTAAGGCCATTAATGCTGAACACCGGAATGCCCATATTCGCTCTAATTGGTATTTTTCCATCTTTTTCCCAGTGATCGAAATTATTATGGCCATCGCTTTGGGCTTACTCGTGTGGTATGGGGCGCGTTCTATATTTGCTGGCCGTATTTCGCCGGGTGTGGTGGTTGCATTCATTATGTATATCAATATGATCTTTCGGCCTATCCGTGAGTTGGTAGATAAATTTAACACCCTACAAATGGGTATGGTAGGTGCTGAGCGAATTTTTCAAGTATTGGATACCCAAGAGCATATTGTCAATTTAGGTGCGTATAAACCTACCGTTGTGCAAGGTGAAATTACATTCAAAAATGTATGGTTTGCGTATGATGATGAAAAATGGGTGCTGAAGGATGTAAGCTTTCATGTACAACCTGGTGAGACCCTGGCATTGGTAGGAGCTACGGGGGCCGGTAAATCTTCTACTATTAATATACTAAGTCGCTTTTATGAAATTAATCGTGGTGCTATTCTCTTGGATGGGGTAGATATTCGCCAATATGATATCAATTATTTACGTCAAACCATTGCTACGGTTTTACAAGATGTATTTCTTTTCTCAGATACCGTAGCCAATAATATAAGTTTGTACGATTGTACAATCCATATGGAAGACATGATTGCTGCAGCAAAAAAGGTTGGAGCGCACGAATTCATCACCAGGTTACCAAATGGATACGAACACGAAGTAAAAGAACGTGGCGCTACCTTGTCGACCGGACAAGCGCAGCTTATTTCGTTTATACGCGCCATGGTTCATGATCCCAAAATATTGATTTTGGATGAAGCCACCTCTTCCGTTGACACAGAAACAGAGGTTCTTATTCAGCGAGCCATCGATACCTTGATGGCGGAGCGCACTTCCATTGTAATTGCTCATCGTTTGTCTACCATACAAAAAGCCGATCGAATTATTGTTTTAGATCAAGGTGAAATAAAGGAAATGGGGAGCCATCAAGAATTGTTGCACCTAAATGGTTATTATAAGCGCTTGTACGATCTTCAATTCCATTCTGCGGGAATCTAAACTCAGTTGTGGGTTGCGAGTTAGAACATACAACTTAAAACTTAAAGTAGTATTACCTTATTTAAAATGAATTTAGTAAGTTTGCGCTACAAAAAATAGACTAATGAGTGTACTGGTAAATAAAGATTCAAAAGTTATCGTTCAGGGCTTTACAGGAAATGAAGGCTCATTCCATGCCTCTCAAATGATTGAGTATGGTACTAATGTGGTAGGTGGTGTGACACCAGGAAAAGGTGGGCAAAAGCACCTTGATCGTCCGGTTTTCAATACGGTTCAAGATGCTGTTGAAGCAACTGGGGCTAATGTATCTATTATTTTCGTTCCACCGGCTTTTGCGGCAGATGCCATTATGGAAGCTGCCAATGCAGGTGTTGAAGTTATTGTGTGTATAACAGAAGGTATTCCTACAAAAGATATGATTTTGGTAAAGGAATATCTAAAAGATAAAGAATCGCGCCTGATTGGGCCTAACTGCCCCGGCGTTATAACGGCTGATGAAGCTAAAATTGGTATCATGCCTGGCTTCATTTTCAAGAAAGGAAATGTAGGTGTTGTGTCTAAATCAGGTACATTAACTTATGAAGCTGTTGACCAAACTGTTAAAGCTGGTTTAGGGATTACTACGGCGATTGGTATCGGGGGTGATCCTATTATTGGTACAACAACTAAAGAGGCTGTTGAACTATTGATGAATGATCCGGAGACAGAAGGGATTATCATGATTGGTGAAATTGGGGGTGGCATGGAAGCGGAAGCTGCTCGTTGGATCAAAGAACATGGCACTAAACCTGTGGTTGGATTTATTGCTGGGCAGACTGCGCCTCCGGGGCGCCGGATGGGGCATGCGGGTGCCATTGTAGGCGGGGCGGATGATACGGCTGCTGCCAAAATGAAGATTATGCGCGAATGTGGTATCCGTGTGGTAGAATCACCTGCAGAAATCGGCGTAGCTATTGCTGAAGAGCTGTCTAAGGTAAAAGCTTAGTTATAAGCGAAAAGCATCAAGCGAAAATGAAATAAATTACGATTTATTGACAAGTAAAATAAAGGCCTGTAAACTAATTACAGGCTTTTTGCGTATATTGTATAAGTGAATAATGGGATTAAATCCTATGCACTTATTGCAAATAATTGAAGTTAATGAAATCGTTTGTTATAGGGATGATGTGTTTGGGCTTGTGCTTTCAGGCCTGTGCACAAAAATCATCAAAAGGAGAAAAGTTAATTGAAAAAGGAGTCTATATGGAGTCGAGCGAACCAAGAGATACGGCAGTTAAATCGGCCGGCCACTACAATCCACTTACATCAGAAGAAGCTTGGGTGATTGAAAAAAAAGGTACTGAGCGACCTTTTACAGGTGCATTATTAGATAATAAAGCAAAGGGTGTTTATATCTGTAGAAAGTGTAATGCCCCCCTGTATCGCTCAGAAGATAAATTCGAGTCGCATTGTGGTTGGCCCAGTTTTGATGATGAAATTAAAGGAGCCGTTAAACGAATCCCAGATCCTGATGGAAGACGTACAGAGATTGTGTGTGCCAATTGCGGTGGGCACCTTGGGCATGTATTCAAGGGGGAGATGCTTACAGCAAAAAATACCCGGCACTGTGTGAACTCTATTTCGATGAAGTTTGTTCCGTTGGAGAAATAGCGGAAAGCAAAAATATATCTTTATTTTAGTCGTTAGCTTAGTACGCTAAAATAAATGTATATGTACAAGAATATCCGTAGTTTGTTATGTGTGGCCTTATGGGGCATCGTCGTCATTGCTGTGGCACAGGATAAAGAGTTGATCCGTTATGTCGATCCTTTTATTGGTACGGGAGGGCATGGGCACACTTTCCCTGGAGCAACTGTTCCTTTCGGTATGGTGCAACTAAGCCCCGATAATGGAACCGCAGGATGGGACTGGTGCAGCGGTTATCATTATAGTGAAAATCATATTGCTGGTTTTAGCCATACTCATTTAAGTGGCACCGGTATTGGCGATTGGTTAGACATTTCGGTCATGCCGTTACTCTATCCGTTACGAGATGAGTTGGCGAATACACGTGTAACGTTTAGCCATCAAAACGAGCGGGCATCTCCTGGGTATTATGCTGTTCAATTAGACAACCAGATTCGAGTAGATCTTACCGCTACGGAGCGGGTTGGTTTTCATCGATACCGTTTCCCTGAACAGAGCACACCTGTTATTCGTCTCAATTTAGCGTTCAATCTCAATTGGGATACGCCAACTGAAACCTATGTGAAAGTGTTGGATGATTCAACTATTATAGGGTATCGTTATTCAAGTGGATGGGCGGGGGTGCAGCGGGTATATTTTGCCATTCGCACCTCATTGCCATTTAAGGAGGCTATTTTAGCTGGATACGGTGTGCAGTCGGCACAAATAAAAGCGGCCAAAACAGAAGAGAAGGGGAAAGGCATATCAGCACAAATGGTGTTTGACGAGACACAGAAAGAAATCATGATGAAGGTAGCTTTATCGATGACCAATGAAAACCAAGCGCTCAATGCTTTGCAAGAAATAGATGGATGGGATTTTGATCGAGTGCGGCAGGAAGCCGAGGCAAAATGGGAGCAGGAGCTACAGAAAATACAATTAACCACATCAGACAACCACCTTAAGAAAATATTCTATACTGCTTTATATCATACTTGCATGGCTCCTATATTATATTCCGATGCCGATGGTAGTTATCAGAATGCCAAAGGAGAATTTTTGAAGATGCCTGCAAATAGCCAGCGTTATACGGTATACTCACTTTGGGATACTTTTAGAGCACTTAATCCACTTTTTACCCTTACCCAACTCCAGCGTTATGGCGATATGATTCATAGTATGCTGGCTTTTTATAGAGAAAATGGTTTATTGCCTGTTTGGGATTTAAGCACTTGGGAAACGAATACAATGACCGGTTATCACGCCATACCCGTTATTGCAGATGCTATTTTGAAAGATTTACCCGGTATACCGGTTGAAGAAGCCTATCAAGCCATGTTGGCTTCTGCTAATCAGAAAGGACGTGGAGTACCTGATTATATTCAATATGGCTATGTTCCCCAAGACAAAATGGGGCATAGTGCGAGTGTTACATTGGAATATGGATATGATGATTGGTGTATTGCTCAGGTAGCAAAAAAATTGGGCAAGACGAAGGATTATGAGATATTCCGTAAACGAGCGCAGGCTTATCAGCATATTTTTGACCCGAAAACGGGATTTATGCGTGCTAAGAACAGTGATGGATCTTTTGTTGAGCCGTTCGATCCATTTCTTTCAGAACATGACGAAGTAAAAGCGCAATATGTAGAAGGAAATGCTTGGCAGCATTCTTTTTTTGTACCTCATGATGTACGTGGTTTGGCGCATTTGTATGGTGGGAATAGGCAGCTGAGCGAAAAACTAGATTCCTTATTCCATATCAGTTCCCAGTTGACCGGTGCTAATACGTCACCTGACGTCAGTGGTCTGATCGGACAGTATGCCCATGGTAATGAACCCAGTCACCACATTGCTTATATGTATAGTTTTATTGGTGAGCCTTGGAAAACACAGGAACGAGTACGACAGATCGTTGATTCGATGTATCACGATCGCCCAGACGGCTATGCCGGGAATGAAGATTGTGGGCAAATGAGTGCTTGGGCGGTCTGGAGCATTGCCGGTCTATACCCTGCGAACCCGGCAAGTGGCGAATACATCATTGGAAGTCCGATGGCTGATGAGGTGCATTTTAGGTTGTCGGATAATAAAGAGCTTCGTTGCACAACAGTGAACGGGAAAGGGGGTAATCGATATATACAAGAGGTTCGGTTTAACGGAAAAAAATATGATAAAACTTATTTTACACACCGAGATATAATAAACGGAGGTACAATTGAGTTTATAATGGGAAACAAACCCAGCAAAAAATGGGGGAAAAAGAAAAATACTTGGCCCCAATCTGCTATTGATAGTGAAAGTGAATAACAAATGTATCATATCATGAGTAAATACAAACAGGTGCTGTATTTCAGTGCCTGTTTGTTTTTGTTTACAGCTTGTGCCCCTCGTTTATATGAAAAGGGGGGAGCTTCTTATTATGCTGATAAATTTAAGGGGAGACGCACGGCCAGTGGCGAAAAATTTAGGCAGCATAAATTAACTGCTGCGCACAAAACACTACCTTTTGGCACGAAAGTAAAAGTGAAGAATTTACAAAATGGTCGCACAGTTAAGGTACGGATTAACGATCGAGGGCCATTTGTTTCGGGTAGGATTATCGACTTATCTAAAAAAGCTGCACGTCGTTTGGGGATATTGCAAGCTGGCGTTGCTAAAGTGGAAATTAGCTATAAAAAGAAAAAAGGTAAAAGAACCTTTTTCTTAGACAAGAAATATCTTTTTGCCTTACCCACTAGGCTTTCTGTGCGGAACCGCACGGGGTGTTGTATTCGTGTATTGTAAAGCTTTAGAGGTACTCATGCTGCTTCGCGGTCCGCAACAAAGTAAGCAAAATGCCTGGCTGGTCTGTTCCGTTACCATTCGTGGCCGATTTTTTCAAGTTTTAGTGAATGTCAAGCATTTTATCTAAGTTTGCGCGAAGAAATGAAAGAGTATCTACAACTTCCGATTTTTGAAGTATTGGGACAACTGGCGGCTCAACATCAAACAGAAATTTATGTCATTGGTGGCTATGTGCGCGATCAGTTGATGAAACGACCTTTTAAAAATGACATCGATATACTCGTGATTGGAAGCGGTATCGATTTTGCAGAAAAGGTAGGTGAAAAACTGAACACGAAGGTAGCAGTCTTCAAAAATTTTGGAACAGCCATGTTGCGCTTTGATCATTTATCGATTGAATTTGTTGGGGCAAGAAAAGAATCATATCGAGCAGATTCACGCAAACCCATTGTAGAAAACGGCACCTTGGAAGATGATCAGCAACGCCGTGATTTTACAGTAAATGCGATGGCGTTTAGCCTGAATAAGGCAAATTACGGTACATTGCTCGACCCTTTCAATGGTGTGAAAGATATTCAGTTACGCACCATCCGTACTCCACTAGATCCAGAAACAACGTTCTCTGACGATCCGCTACGAATGATGCGAGCCATTCGCTTTGCAGCGCAATTGGGTTTTAAAATCAGCTCGCCCACCTTTAATGCCATCAAATCACAACGCGAACGAATAACAATCATTTCAAAAGAACGGATAACCGACGAACTCAATAAGATCATCGCGTCAAAGAGACCAAGCATTGGTTTCAGCTATTTGTTTGATACAGGGCTGTTATCCTATATCTTTCCCCAAATGGCGCAATTGTATGGCGTAGAGATAATCGAGGGCAAAGGTCATAAAGATAATTTTTACCATACACTGGAAGTATTGGACAATATTGCCGAATTGAGTGATGATCTTTGGTTGAGATGGGCTGCTATTTTACACGATATTGCCAAACCTGCCACCAAACGTTTCGATAAAAAACAGGGATGGACGTTCCATGGGCACGAAGATCGTGGAGCCAGAATGGTACCCAAGATTTTTGCTGAATTAAAGCTGCCACTGAATGAAAAGATGAAATTTGTACAGAAAATGGTATTGTTACACCTTCGCCCCATTGTGTTAGCGCAAGATGTTGTAACGGATTCTGCTGTACGGCGATTGCTTTTTGAAGCTGGCGATGATATTGACAGCCTGATGAAACTCTGCCATGCTGACGTAACGACCAAGAACGAATATAAACGGAAGAAATACCGAGATAACTTTGAATTGGTTAAACAAAAGCTAAGGGATGTTGAAGAACGTGACCAGATACGTAATTGGCAACCACCGATTAATGGTAACGATATTATGGCCGCTTTCTGTTTACCGCCTGGGAATGAAGTGGGCTTGATCAAAAAAGCCATAAGGGAAGCTATTTTAGAAGGTGAAATTAAAAACACGCGCGAAGATGCACTTGCCTTCATGCAAAAAAAAGGGAAAGAGCTGGGGCTCATCTAGTGTTTTTCATTTACTTTTACCATTCCTATTGGAGCTAAGCTTTTTACTTTTTACTTTTTAATTTTTACTTTTTTAATGATATTAGCGCATTAAAACAAAACAGCATTTTCTGTCATGGCTATTTATAGGTTTAGAGTTACTTTTGAGGATTATGATGATGTTATCCGTGAAATTGATGTGCCGTCAACGAACACTTTTTTAGATTTACATCAAACCATTCAGCAATCTACGGGATATAACCCCGAAGTTTCTTCATCTTTTTATATAAGTAATGACCAATGGATGAAAGGTGAGGAAATTGCCTATTTACCCAATGCGCGAAAACAGGAACGTGGCGTTACGCTGATGGAACATGCCAAGTTGAACAAGTTTATTGATGACCCCCACCAAAAGTTTTATTACACCTATAATTTCGAACGGCCATTCGACTTTCACGTTCAACTGATCAAAATCCTGAAAGAAGAAAACGGCAAAACATATCCGCTCCTTGTTAAATCGATTGGCACTGCTCCCAAGCCATTCGGGTCTGCACTACTACCCACAGAAGAATCTGCTGAAAAGAAAGACAATAAGGAGGAGTATGATTTTCTTAATGAAACAGAGTATGGTATTGATGAGACGGAAGATTTGGATATGGATTTGATGGACGATGAAGAATCACAGGAAGATTCGGAAGAAAAAGATGATTTTTCTGGCGACTTCTCTGATAATGAAAATTTTGAAGATGATTATTAATTAGCTCATAAAGCATGAGCAAAACACTCATTACCATAGTGGGGCCAACCGCTATTGGCAAAACAGCCTTAGCAATAGACGTGGCTAAGGTTTTTAACACGGCGATTGTCTCTGCTGATTCGAGACAATTTTATCGTGAAATGAGTATTGGCACGGCAAAACCTACGGAAGAAGAACTTGCTGCTGCTCCACATTTCTTTATTGATTCACTGAGCATTCAAGATAGCTACAGTGCGGGTGATTTCGAAAAAGATGCCCTTGCAAAACTCGATGAATTATTTCGACATACCAATGTGGTGGTTATGACAGGTGGGAGTGGCTTGTTTGTTCAATCGGTATGCGAAGGACTAGATGATTTACCCAAACCACGTGCGGGTGTACGCGACCGACTAAACCAGTTATTCAGTAAAGAAGGGATCGCATTCTTGCAGGCCGAATTAAAAGAGAAAGACCCTGTATATTATCGAGAAGTGGATATCCATAACCCGCAACGCATTATACGAGCGCTGGAAGTTTTCGAAAGCACAGGCAAACCATTTTCGTATTTCCGTAAAGAAAAAAGGAATCAACGTCCCTTTAACGTTGTAAAAATAGGACTTCAAATGGATCGAAGCCTACTCTATGAGCGGATCAACAAGCGGGTCGACCAAATGATGCGAAAAGGCTTATTAAATGAGGTGAGCAGCCTAATGGCTTACCGCAACCTCCCGCCATTACTTACGGTTGGTTATGCAGAGCTTTTTGATTACTTAGAGGGAGCCTATTCGCTCAATGAAGCTATTGAGAAGATCAAACAACACACGCGCCAGTTTGCCAAGCGCCAAATAACGTGGTTTAAGAGAGATAATGATACACACTGGTTTGAACCAACTCAAGTAGAAGAAATGATTGCCTTTATAAGAAGAAAGCTTAAAGCTCTTGAGTTGTAAGTACGAAGTGATACATTGTAAGAAGCATGTATTTAGCTTAGAACTTAATACTTACAACTTAATACTTACAACTTAATACTTCTCATATCTCATATCTTAGCCTTATCATTTTACGCCATATTTTTATCAGTGATTACTTGCACAGATAAAATAAATATAATACATTTGGAAACTTTGAAAAAAGCAACTAACTAACTCATTATAAACTTATGGCTTAAGGGGAAGAGATTACACTCTTCCCTTTCTATTTTCCATTTATTTTCGAATAAACGAAAATGCACCACTGGCATCGAGCTTCATAATGGTTGATGCCTGTTTCGGCGTGGTATCGTTCTGTCCATATTCTACCACATAGTCTACACTTTTCTTAATGGCATCGCTGATTTCTTGAAAATTTTTTGGTGATGGCTCGCCACTTATATTAGCAGAAGTAGAAACTATTGGTTTTCTAAAGCGTTGTAACAGCTTCTCGCAAAACGGGTGCTTTACAATCCGAATACCGATACTGCCATCTTCTGCCAGCAGGTTAGAAGCTAGGTTTTTCGCACCATCATATATAATGGTAAGCGGTTTTTCCGTATATTCAATGAGTTGATATGCTACTTCGGGCACTTCTCTTACATAGCTAGTCAGTTTATTTTCATTTTCCAACAAGATGATGAGACTCTTTTCCTTTGCTCGGCCTTTTAGCTGGTAAATTTTGTCGACAGCATCAGAGTTGGTTGCATCACATCCAATACCCCAAATGGTGTCTGTGGGATAGAGCAGTATGCCGCCTGCATGCAGTATTTCCAATGCTTGGTTAATATCGTTTGTCATTTTCCAAGAAAAATTTTAATTCGTCCACTATGCGCTTTTCGGGTAACAGGTTCATGCACTCAGGTAAATCATACAGCTTACAGGTGTTTTTAACACAGGGCTCGCAGGGTAATTGGTCGGCACGTATCACCGTTCGATTGATGTCGTTAAAAGGTGCGGTATTGTATTCATTTCCAGCACCAAATAATACCACGCAAGGGGTACCTAATGCATTGGCTAGGTGAGCTGGGCCAGAATCGGTTGTTAACAATACATCGGCTGTGGTCAGTAAAGTAATTAGTTCCTTTAAAGATGTTTTGCCTGCAAAATTATTGATCCGATGCTCTCGCCCAGTTGCATGTATAATTTGATGGATATATGGTGCTTCCTTAGGTGCACCTATAAAGCCTATTTTTTTATCAGGAAAGGCTTCTAATAGCGTCTGGGTAAGCGAAATGGCCTTTTCAAGCGGCATACGACGGGACGATGCTTCTGAATTGAAATTGATGAGCAGTAGCTGATTGGGGTTCGCAAAGGAGGGGGGGATTAATCCTACTGTTGCATGCTCGATTGCTTTGCCGGTATATTGTTGCAATAGCTCAAGGTATTCGTAGGTACGGTGTAAACCTGTAGGCTTTTTATATACGTCTGTCAGTAAAAAAGAGCGCATTTCTTTTTTGAAGCCTATTCTTACCTTGGCGCCTGAAGCGTAGCCCATGATGGCCGATGAAAACGAGTCGGGAAGGGAGAAAAAAAGATCAAAACCTATACCCTTTAGCTGTTTACCAAATAGCCATGCTCCCTTTAAGCCACGATAATCCTCTTTAGAAAAAGGATGAATCTGGTGCACATTCGGTATGCATGCGACCACATCGGTCAACTCCTTTTTGGTAATGACGTGAATGATTGCATCAGGGTACCGCTCCTTCAAAGCATGAATAAAAGCAGTACCCATAATTACGTCACCCAGCCAATTGGGGAGTCTTACCAGAATTTTCATCGCTTAAACAGCTACATGATGATCCCTCAGTGCGTCGTTAAGCGATGTTTTTTTATCAGTAGATTCTTTACGTTGGCCAATAATCAATGCACAAGGTACCTGATATTCACCAGCAGGAAATTTCTTCGTATACGAACCCGGTATGACTACCGAGCGGGCAGGTACTACACCCTTGTATTCTTTTGGAATATCGCTGGTTACATCAATGATTTTAGTAGAAGCGGTCAATACCACATTAGCACCCAGAACAGCCTCTTCTTCTACCCGTACTCCTTCTACTACAATAGCCCGTGAGCCTAAGAAACAATTGTCTTCGATAATGACTGGAGCGGCTTGTACCGGTTCCAATACACCACCAATACCTACACCACCACTTAAGTGCACGTTTTTACCTATCTGTGCACAGGAACCCACGGTTGCCCATGTATCTACCATGGTGCCTTCGTCCACGTAAGCTCCTATGTTTACGTAAGAAGGCATCATGATGACACCTTTGGCTAGGTAAGCACCATAACGGGCCAAGCCATGCGGCACCACTCGTACGCCAATTTCTTTATAATTGGTTTTTAATTTCATTTTATCGTAGAACACGAATGGCCCTACATGCATCTCGTTCATTTGCCGTATGGGGAAGTAAAGGATTACCGCCTTCTTAATCCAATCGTTTATATGCCAACGGCCGGCAACTTTCTCAGCCACGCGCAAGGTGCCTTGGTCAAGTCTTAGGATGGTCGTCTCAATAGCCTCTTGGTATTCCTTAAATTCTATTAAGTGTCTTTCCTCCCAAGCTTCTTCAACAAGTTTTTTTAGTTCTGCAGTCATATCAAGAAATAAATAAAGAACAAAGAAAGCAAAATTTATTGATATAGCTAACAGCTGTTGGCTCTACATGGTATCAAGTATCAAGACATCAGTATCAAGACCTATCAAACATGGATACTCCTATCTAAATGCCAAGTACTAAATACTTCTCTCACATCTAATAAAAATTATTATTTTTGCATCATGACCAATGCCTCAGAGAAGCTCCGTATTGATAAATACCTATGGGCTATCCGCATTTTCAAAACACGCAGCCTGGCAACCGAGGCTTGTAAAGCAGGAAAGGTGAAACTGAATGGCCAGAATACCAAGCCTTCGGCTACGGTTAAAATAGGCGAAACCTATCATATCCAAAAAGGAGTGGAGAAGAAAGTAATTAAAGTTGTTGATTTGTTAGAGCGTCGTGTGGATGCCAAAACAGCAGCTGCCTATTACGAAGATTTAACACCCGTAGAAGAAACTTATGGATATAAATCTATGTTTCATGCTCCTGTGCTGAAGCGTGATCGTGGCTCGGGTCGGCCTACGAAGAAAGACCGACGAGAGATTGATGATCTGAAGGATGAGTGGTTTACAGATGAAGATTAAATTTCTAGCACAAAATTTGTAGCACTATGTCAGCTTATTACGTCAGATATATGTGTTCATTTAATAACGTTATCCTGAAATAAGATGTCGATCAGTAAAAACAAGCATATTTTAATCAGTAGGGTAGATGCGATCGGAGATGTGGTTTTGACCTTGCCTATGTGCAAACTGATTAAAGAGCATTATCCAGAAGCTACCGTATCCTTTCTTGGGCGAAATTATACCAAATCAGTAGTAGACTGCTGTGGTAGCGTTGATCATTTCATCAGCTACGATGATATTTTGAATATGAAGAACCTGGAAGAGCAGGTAAGTTATTTACGGTCAAAGAAAATAGATCAAGCTATCCATGTTTTTCCCAGAAAAGACGTGGCATTTTTAACACATAAAGCGGGTATTCCAGTGAACGTCGGTACCAGAAATAGATGGTATCACTGGTTATATTGCAATGGTTTGGTTAAGCTTTCACGTAAGAAATCCAATCTGCATGAAGCTGAATTGAATATGGTGTTACTGAAAAAATTAGGTATTGATATTACGCCAGATGCCAGAAAGATGATTGCCTATCACGATTTCTCTCGTGTAGAAACATTATCTACGAATTATGGTGACTTAATTGATACTGATCGATTTAACCTGATTATCCATCCATTATCTAATGGAAGTGGTAAAGAATGGTCATTAGAGCGATATGCACAGCTCATTCGGTTGTTATCCCACCATAAGCAATTTAAAATATTCATTACCGGTTCTGCTAAAGAGCGAGATTTGCTTTACACTTGGTTACGGGGTTTACCGCCGGATGTGATAGACTTAACTGGAAAGATGCCGCTCGAGCAGTTTATTGCCTTTATCTCTTCGGCTGATGGTTTTATAGCATCGGGTACAGGGCCATTGCATGTGGCTGCTGCGCTTGGCATACATACTTTAGGTTTGTTCCCCAACGTGAAGTCGATTAACGCACAGCGTTGGCGCCCTATTGGTGAGAAAGCCGTATTTTTAGAAAGCGAAAGCGAATCTGTGAACGATATTTTACCAATGGATTTAATGGATATCATAATGGGATGGGAAAGTTATCAGGAAGTAGAGAGTTGTTGATAGCTTTAGATTCAATGAAATATCCCAATACGGGATTGTTTCACTTTGGTAAAAGTTTAGGAAAAGCAATTTCTGAGCATAAAGAAGACGAGCTGCCCATTACGTTTTACATGAATAAACGATATTTTGGTATGTTCGGGTGGAAAGGGATTGGTTATTTAGCCACTCGGGAACTATATAAATTGTTTTTTCCATATCGTTATGCTGTTTATCATTTTACCGATCAGTATGCGCGATTACCGCTTACACGAGTTAAAGGACGTAAAATTCTTACCATTCATGATCTGAATCAATTACATGAGCCGGGGCGTAGCAAAGGCAAAATTGAAAAATATTTAAAGCGTTTCAGGAAATACATTCACCATTGCGATGTGGTGGTGGCTATTTCACATTTCGTGGCTGAAGATATCTTGAGGCAGTTTCCAGAGGCAAAAGATAAGGTAACCGTTATCCATAACGGCGCAGACAAATTGGAGGTAAGCGAAGGCTATGTTCCATCGTATCGGCCTGACGGGGAGTTCCTGTTTGCATTGGGGTTGGTATCCAGTAAGAAAAATTTCCATGTTATTCCTCCTTTGCTCGTAGGAAACGAATTAAAATTGATTATTAGTGGTATTATTGTTAAGGAATATAAAGAACGAATTTGTGCAGTAGCACGAAAACATGGGGTGTTGGATCGCGTGGTTTTTACAGGCCCCGTAAGTGATCAGGATAAGGCTTGGTATTACAAAAATTGCAAAGCCTTTATTTTTCCATCATTGGCTGAAGGCTTTGGCTTGCCCGTTATTGAGGCCATGCATTTCGGGAAACCGGTGTTCTTGTCAACGAAAACCTCCTTACCCGAGATCGGTGGAACACATGCTTTTTATTTTGAGCATTTTGAAGCTACTTATATGCAAAGGGTTTTTGCTAATGGAATGAATCAATTCAATGAATTGGCAGCAGAAAATATGAAAGTATATGCGGAGCAGTTTAGTTGGGAAAATGCTGCTAAACGCTATCTGGATATTTACTGTAAATTTATGGTCTGTTAACTTTTATAGTTTCTAGAATGAATGAAAAGGTTGAATATAATGCTATATCCGTTGTCATCGCAACTTATAACGCGGCACCTTATTTACAGATATGTTTGAATAGTATTTATGCCCAAGAAAATAAGAATTTGCATATAGTCATCATAGACGGGGGTAGTACCGATCATACTATTGATATTCTAAAGAAAAACAGCTCTAAAATTAAATTTTGGATAAGTGAAAAGGACGAAGGCATATATGATGCTCTGAATAAAGGGTTGGCGCATGTTTCGACACCTTGGGTTTATTTTTTAGGGGCCGACGATTATTTACTGCCTGGATTTTCTGATTTTTCAAAATGCTTGGAAGAAGAAAATACCATTTACTACGCTAATGTATGTTATAAAGGCAAGAAGGAGTCAGGCCCATTATCATCCTATCGAATGGCTAAGCATGGTATTTTCCATCAAACAATCGTTTATCCAATCCACGTCTTTCATAAGTATACATATGATACGCAATATCCCATAGCTGCCGATTATGATTTGAACATGAAATGCTATGGAGATTTGGAATTTAATTTTAAGTATTGTGATCACGTAATAGCTTTTTATAATGATAATGGGCTGTCATCTTATCAAGTGGATACCCAATTTTTAGCAGATAAAGAAAGAAAGATATATGCGAATTTCGGACTAGGTGTGCGGGTTCGGTATTGGTTCAGAAAGGTAAAATCAAGATTGAAACGAAAAGAAGCGCTGTAATTGTAATACAATGAAAGTAGCAATCGTCATACCGTTTTATAAAGAGCTTTCAGCATTAGAAAGAATCTCGCTAAAGCGATGTCTTGATGTTTTATCGAATTACGATATTATTGCCGTGAAGCCTTTAGGCTTGACTTTAAGTGAATTTCAGACGTTCGGTTTTACGGACATTATTTCCTTTGCTGATACTTTTTTCGAAAGTATACATGGTTACAACGAATTACTTTTATCTGCCCGATTTTACGAAGCTTTTTTAAGGTATGAATATATATTAATTTATCAGCTAGACGCATTTGTATTTCATGATAACCTTTTAGAATGGTGTAATAGGGGATATGATTATATCGGGGCCCCTTGGATAAAACCAGCGTTTCGTCGAAGCCAATCATGGTACCAGACAGTAAAGGGAAGATTATATCGTTTCCTGAACGTCAAACGTAAAGGGTTACCCAGTGCCAAGCAACTTTATAATTGTGTTGGAAATGGTGGTTTATCATTGAGACGAGTAGCTTTGTTTTATAGTCTGGCTAAAAAATACAAAAAGAAAGCGCAAAAATTTATAGTTGAAAAAAAGCTAGAGTTTAATGAAGATGTTTTTTGGTCGATTGAGATGAATAGACATCGGATCAGATTGAAGAAGCCAACGTATAAGGAAGCTATGTGGTTTTCAATTGAAACCTATCCCGAATATGCTTTAGATATATTGGGAGGGGAGCTTCCTTTCGGTTGTCATGCTTGGGATAAAAATATAGAGGTTTGGGAGGCAATAGCCATGAAGACGGATAATTTTAATCCGTTATTCCGTACTTAAGCAAGTCCGGGGGCGTTAGCAATATTGAGCGATTTTATTTAAATATAAAATACATTTTATGAGTTCCAAAAAATTTACGCGTTGGGTGGACCGGCGAAATTATCGAGTAAGTTTCAAAATTGCTAATCATTATTACAGCAGAGTGGAGCGAGGAATGTACCCCCAATTTTGGAAGTTTAGATTTATTTTATTAATTATCCAGCGACTTTTCTTTGTCTTTATTACCGCTTTCCGATTTAATAAAAATCCGTATAGCCATTATCGATATAAGCCATTTAAAGATAAGCTAAAAAGGCTTTTGGGAATTGATAGACTTGAAATTATAGGTTTATACAAGCTGCCTAATGAATTTATGCCATTAGTGTTTTCATTTTGTGGTAATCCTTTGGTTAGTATTATTATTTGTGTACATAATAATATTAAATATACATACAATTGCTTAAAATCGATACAGCAATTCACAACAGATATTCCATATGAAATTATTGTGATAGACGATTCTTCTATTGATTTGACGAATGAGGTTCTTCAATCATTTAAAAATGTCAGGGTCTTTCACAATGAGAAGAATTTAGGTTTTTTAAAGTCGAGTAATTTTGGCTTCTCGTTAGCAAAGGGCAAATACATTTGCTTTTTGAATAACGATACTCAAGTGATGTCTGGATGGTTAGAAGCACTGTTGAATGTTTATGATAACCAAAAAAATGTAGGAATAGTGGGCGCTAAGCTCATATTTCCATACGGTTTGATTCAGGAAGCTGGAGGAATCGTTAATTATAAAGGAGAGCCTGGCAATTACGGGAAATTTGAAGCTATCGATGATTTAAAATATAATTATTTACGAGAGGCCGATTATTGTTCGGGTGCATGCATGATTCTTTTGAAAGAAGATTTTATTGCGGTAGGTGGATTTGACGAACGCTATGCTCCGGCGTACTATGAAGATACGGACCTTTGTTTTGCTATACGGTATAAATTAGGGAAGCGTATAATTTATCAACCTTTATGCCATGTTGTTCATTATGAAGGGGTAAGTTCTGGGAAGCGGGCCAAGACCAATAATATTAAACGGTTTCAGGAGATAAATGCCATTAAATTTAAAGAAACTTGGGCTTCTGTGTTTTGCAATTTTGAGCATTCCACAGATGCAAATAAAATCGCCAATAAATTCACCAATAATCAAAAAACCATCCTTTTCATCGAGCCACAGCTCCCTACCTATGATAAGGATTCAGGATCTAGACGGCTTTTTGAAATTGTCAAAATTTTTAAAGAGCTTAATTTTCGGATCATATTTTTACCAGATAACGGCATTAAAGAAGAACCATATTATTCGCAAATGATTAATATGGGGGTTTGTGTATTGTATAAAATTTTTAAAGAGACTTCTTTTCATAAAGTAATCACATCGTTTATTGGTGAAATCGATATTGCTTGGATATGTAGACCAGAGATGAATGAAGCTTACGGTGATTTGATAAAAGAGCATAAACTATTTTGGATTTATGATACGGTTGACCTTCATTTTTTGCGAACTAAAAGAGAGCTTGAACTTGTAGGAATAAATCAAAAGGCAATAGAGAAAGAAGTCGATATTATCAGAAAGAAGGAGATTACATTTAGTAAGGCGGCAGATTTAACCATTGCCATTACAGCGGATGAAGCAACTATTTTAAAACAAAATGGAGTACACAATGTGGAAGTTATCCCAAATATTCATACTTCTAATAACAAAAATAGATTGCCTTTTAGCGAACGAGAAGATATGTGTTTTATCGGAGGTTATCGGCATAAACCCAATGTAGATGCCGTTGTCTGGCTAGCGAAAGAAATTATGCCATTAATTTGGGAAATAATCCCCGATATAAAGTTGACGCTTTTGGGTAGTTCCCCTCCTGATGAGGTACTTGCATTGCAATCGAAAAATATTGTGGTAACAGGCTATTTAGCTGATGTCTCCGATTATTTTGAGAAGAGTCGGGTTTTTGTCGCCCCACTTAGATTTGGGGCGGGAATGAAGGGAAAGATTGGACAAAGTTTAGAATTCAATTTGCCGATTGTTACCACCGATATAGGGGCAGAAGGCATGGGGTTAGTAGATGGGAGAGATGTTCTTATCGCAAATGATGCTGAGACATTTGCAAAAAAAGTACTCAACTTGTATACCAATGAGGTTTTATGGAATGAAATTTCATTGAATTCGCATAAGGCTTTAACAGCTTATAGCCCAGAAAACGTTAAAAAGCGTATATCAAAATTAATAGACATTAATTAATTCAAAAATATTTGCTAATGGACAATACGGTCAAAGTTGGTTTTTTAGTCTCTTATGATTACAATTATTTGTTTCACTCGATTCCATTAGTCTACAAATATGCCGATGCCATATTTTTAGCAATAGACAAGAATCATAAAACCTGGTCTGGAGACGAATTATTTATTCCACAAGATTTCTTTAATTGGCTAGAGACAATTGATTTAGAAAAAAAAATCACTCTATATCAGGATGACTTTTATGATTCGACCCTTTCATCAATGCAAAATGATACAAGAGAACGGAATATGTTAGCGCGATTTATGGGGGCTGGTGGTTGGCATATACAAATTGACGCTGATGAGTACTTTATAAACTTTGAAAATTTTGTGAAATTCTTGAAAGAGGATATTGAAGACTATATCGATGATATCCTACAGCCAATTTGTGTCTATGTGAATGTATTGACGATATATAAGGAACTCAAGGAAGGGTATCTTATTGTTGAATCTGAAGAGTATTTACCTATTGCAACCCGTCATCCCCAATACGAATTTGCACGGGTGATTAAAGGTGATAAATTATTGATTAATTATAAAATGATTCATCAAAGTTGGGGAAGGAGTGAAGATGATTTAAAGAAAAAGCTAAAAAATTGGTCACACAAAGATGACTTCAATATCGATAGCTATTTTAGATTGTGGCAAGTATGTGACAACTTTAATTATAAATATTACCATGATTTTCATCCACTTGAGCCGTCAACATGGTCAAAACTTATGTACATTAAATCTCGGGATATTCAAGGTTTAGTTAATGAATTTGATCAGGATGAGTTCGCGTTAAATGTCAAATATTACCCTATTCTAGGCGATTTAGAACGAAAGTCTACTTCTCAAGCAAATTGGCTAAGCAAACTTAATTTTTTTTCAAAAAAGCATTAAAATGTTTTTATTGGCGTTTTAAGCCGCTGTTGTTTTACTTTTTTACATTATTTTCTATGAAAATCATTCGATTTTTGGGAGGGTTGGGAAATCAAATGTTTCAATATGCTTTTTACGAACTCTTGAAACAGCGATTTGGTAACGTTAAAGTGGATTTGAGTGCATATAAAGAACACGTGCATAACGGCTTTGAACTTGAAAGGATTTTTAATATTAAGCTCAAGCAGGCCTCTCAATTAGAGATAAATTTGCGCGATCACCGAAACCGTAAATGGAAATATAGAAAATTGAGGCGAATAACCTTTTTGAAGCCAAGGTATTACGAGGAAGAGTTTTTGTTTTCCTATGATGAGTCATTATTTGTAAATACATCTCTCAAAATATATTCAGGCTATTGGCAAAATTATAGATATTTGAATAGTGTCAGTGATAAATTGCGGCAAAGTTTCATTTTTCCTAAGCTAGTACAATTAAAAGATATTAATTTGTTTGAAGAATTGCAAAGGCAGGAGGAAAGTGTAGCAATACATGTAAGACGAGGAGATTATATAAAAGATCCGTTTTTAGGCGGCCTTGTAGGCCTTGGTTATTTTGAAGACGGCATTTCAATAATGAAAAGGCAATTAACAAATCCAAAATTCTATGTTTTCTCAGATGATATAGAATGGTGCAAAATAAATTTGAATCTCCATGATGCTGTGTTTGTCGATTGGAATAAGGGCTTGGATAGTTTTCGAGATATGCAGCTAATGAGCCGATGTAAACATGCTATTATCTCTAATAGTAGTTTTAGTTGGTGGGCGGCTTGGCTTAATCCATTTGTAGACAAGCTTGTAGTCGTTCCTAAGGTGTGGTGGAAGGGTCCGCATGCATCGAATACTGTAGACATGCATCCGAAAGAGTGGATACGGATCGAAAATTTGTGAATCAATAAATGGATATACTAATGAAATTGTTTAAACGCAGAAACAAGACTAGTCCTTTAATGACTGCTTATTTACAGCTAAAGAAACAAGAAACAATTGTTGGAAGTAGATTCTTATTCGACGAGGTAGATTTCTATCCATGTTTAAATGATAATACCCCTAATACTGGTTTTGATAGGCATTATATTTATCATCCAGCATGGGCTGTCAGAATTGTTAAGCAACTTGATCCGGTTAAGCATATTGACATTTCATCTACTTTACATTTTTGCACAATGCTGTCGGCATTTGTGCCCACAGAATTTTATGATTTTCGTCCGGCGCGATTGGAACTAAATAATTTAAAGTCCGCATCTACCGATCTTACAAAGCTTCATTTCGCAGACGATAGCATTGAATCCCTTTCTTGTATGCATACGGTTGAACATGTTGGATTGGGAAGGTATGGTGATGTACTGGACTATGATGGGGATTTAAAGGCAATTGCAGAGCTCAAACGTGTAACAGCAATAGGTGGGAGCTTATTATTTGTTGTATCATTAGGTGCAAAAAATGTTATTTGCTTTAATGCGCATCGTATCTATAATAAAGCACAAATTTTATCGCTGTTTTCTGATATGCAACTTATGCAGTTTGCCTTGATTCCAGAAGACGAGCAGGATGGAGGTTTAGTCATTGATCCTTCAGACGAATTACTTGCGAAGCAATTTTATGCTTGTGGGTGTTTTTGGTTTAAAAAACTTAATTAATGCATAGATTCACAATAAAGAGTTTGTCTACAGGAAGCTATTATATATCATTAGTATCCGGTTAAATTCTCAATCGGAAAAAACAGACTTTGTTTCTGATCGAAAATTTAACCGGACAACAATTTAAGAGATTTTGTTATGTGAAAGGTTGTTGGTTAATAAACTGGATTACCAATTGTTAAGCCATTTAAGTTTGTTACATTTGTGTATACCCATTTAAAATGATACTTATTGAAAATTTCGGGAGAAGGAAATCTTCTTATAATCGTTTCCTGTTTAAAATATAAAGTACTGTTATAATGGATTATAGATGTGTTTGAATCAATAGTCGGACCCACTGAAAATTCTTGTAATCTGTTCTCACCTACGTCTTTAACGGTATTTTCTAAATTGTCATACGTAAACAATCTGCTAAAATCGCTAGGACTATTAATATAATGAAGATTGTCTCCAATTCTGAAGTATACTTTGCCTGTTTGAACAACATGTATAAATTCTCCTTCATGAATAGGAACAGTTGCATAATACCCATTTGGTGTAACAGGTAAATAGACTTTTTGATCCCTATAATCAAAATTTTGGCCATTATCAACCGAATATTCTAGATATACCCCCTGCCCGCTATAATAGACGCCTCCGGTCGGTCCAGAATGTTCTTCACTTAAATCTAAAGGCTGAATGTCAAAATTTGTAGTAATTATAATACTGGGTGTATTTTTTGGAAATTCAGCGCTTGTTACTTGTCGGGAGTAATGGACTATCCTTTCCCCATCAAGTGTATATGTAACAATATTTAAAATGATATTTATCGGTTCAAAATAAGGGTCTCCATTAGCATGTGAACCTATAAGCTTTCTTGTGACTGAGACATATGCGGTTACGGGGGCTGATGTGTTGTTTTTTGTAAAAATCCATAATCCATCCCTTACAGTATAACTTGGTGATAAGTTCCAACTTACTTCAATTGCTTGAACGTTTTGGAATAAAATGAATAGAAGCACAAAACCGTAAAATTTTTTATTCATGTTATTTTTTCTTTATGAGGTACATTGTGTTAGTAGTTTCTATGAATTCCTTGTCAACAATTTTCATGTTGTATATTGTTTTTAATGTAGCGATATCTTGTACTACGCCTGAATTTTTATCTTTAAACTGGCCTTTTTGATTATCAAAAATCACATCAGCATTAGAAAGCATATTATACTCTACAAAGAAATTTCTGAGAGTATTTATTTCATTAAAGTTCCTTTTGATTGGTGGTCTGCTTTCTTCGAAGGTATCCTCTTTTGAACAAGAAATTAAGATGAAAGCTAGCATAGTAAATGCATTGCAGACGAATAACATTTTTTTCTTCATTTGATAAGAATTAAAAGTTTAGGAGGTCTAGACCTCGTTTAAGTGGCCGCGAAGTAGGGTTATTCATTTGCAATATCCAAAATATTTACACAGAAACACCTCCAGCCGGGACAGAGGTGCTGAGCTTACACGAAATGTTTTGCTGTTTTACAATAATTGTTTTTTGCGGTATAGGTGCTTTCATTCTTTAATCAACTCCATCTTTCGACTAATTTAATGCCAATACCCTGATGATACCACATCCCCATATAGTCCAATCACCACAAGTTTAACTGATTTCGGAAAACGTTTCCGTGGCTATGCAAATCATATGGGCGGTATGGGAGAACGTCTTTGTGCTATTGCCGGTTTCCTTACCGACGAAGATGTTTTCTTATACGGTTTTTCTATTTTCCTCTGGGATTATTCTGTTCTCCCAAGTGGTAAAGACAAACGGAAAAGCCGCTAAGACGTTTTCCTTTACCGTTTTTCTTTAGGGCTTTTCCGTTTTCCTAAGCGGTAAAGACAAATGGAAAAACAGCCAAAACGTTTTCCAAATACGTAATACACTTTTGCAATGCGGCAAAGACGATTGTCGAAGTGGCGTTTCAAAACGTCTTAGCAACGAACCAAAACGGAAAATGCGCCCAATATAAGTTTTGGGGATTACGTAAAACGCATTTTATTAAAGTCTTGCGTAAAAGATTCGGATAAAAAATGGTTGATTGTTGTAACCAAATTGGTAACAATTTTGTATATTTGCCTATGCGGGTAATAGCAGTAAAAACATTAAAAGCGTATTGGGAAGCGTTCCCACAGGCTGAACAGTCGCTATTATCTTGGTATGAGGAAGCAAACATTGCGGAATGGAGCAGCCCGAATGAATTAAAAGCCCAGTTCAGGAATGCTTCCGTCCTGACAGACAAAAGAGTGGTTTTCAATATACACGGCAATACCTACCGGTTGATAGTAGATATAGAGTACCGGCTAAAAATAGTGTTTATTGTCTGGTTCGGTACACACAAACAATATGATAAAATAGGTGCAAAAACAGTGAGCTATGGTAAGACCGATAAAAAATGAGCAACAATATGAGGAAACCCTGATGAGGGTTTATGCGCTCCTGCAAAAAGATTTAAAGCCAGATTCCAAAGAATCTGACGAGCTGGAAATCCTTTCCATATTGGTAAAAGCGTACGAGAATAAACATTACCCAGTGGCGCAACCCAGTCCGTTGGAAGCGATAAGGTTCCGGTTGGAGCAGATGAATATGTCTGAGGCCGATCTCTCCGAGATATTGGGAGCCCGTTCTCGCAAATCGGAAATCCTGTCGGGGAAACGAAAGCTAAGCCTTTCCATGATCCGTAAGCTAAAAGAGAAATTGAATATTCCTGCCGAGGTATTGATCCAGGCGTATTAAAACACTGCAAGCCATATAACCGGACGAGGTGTAATTGTGTATTTCTTCCCCTCAAGCAAATTCCCCATCTTTGCATGGCTTATGCAAACACCCCAACGATACCGCATCAATACATCTTCATTCGCTCATTATTGGCAGGAAGGTGCCGGTTTGGCACTTTTGGAGAAGCTAGGTAAAAAACCACCACTTGAAAACGCCGATCGATATGTCCCTTATTTACTGCAATGCGATGAGGTGAGTGATGAGCTGGTTAAGGCTTTACATGCACCACTGGGTTTCGGCAAGGGGCAAGCCATCATCAGTAGCTATTTACAAGATTCACAAACGGTGATGCCCGAATACCGCCCGTTAATCGATTCCTTTTTTGCACATATCGAGGTGGAACCATCGTGGCTAGATTGGAAATTATTACAAAAGGGGTTGGAGTTAACGCAACGTAGTGGTCTCTCGGGTCTCATTGCCCTGCGTGATTATTGTCTGATGGGTGGTTATGAGTCGGCCGCCATCAATAAGCCACTCATTTATACCGGTGCATTGAAAAAGGGATCGGTGAAAAGACTGTCGGAAACGGTCGACTTCTGGGTGAACATCACCGGAGATGATGCTTTGCGCCGTGGTAACATCGGTTTTGAGCACATCATTAAAACGCGTATGATCCATTCTTTTGCACGTGTGAATATCTTGAAGGCGACCGATTGGGATAGTACCAAATGGGGACTGCCGCTCAATGCTTGGGATATGCTGGCTACCAATCTAGGCTTTTCGTTGGTTTATTTAGTGGGTATACAGCGCTTGGGTATACGGGCATTAAAAGAAGAGGTGGAGGGCCTGTTCCATTTATGGAAATACATCGGTTACCTGCTGGGCATTCCACTCGAAATGATTCCGGAAAATGAAATGGAAGCCATTGAAGCACTTTATTATTGGACAATGACACAGGCTGATGGCGATGCTGATTCCAAGGCGCTTGCCTATGCACTGCAGCAAGAGCCTATCGAAGCGCATTACCCAACCAGTAAATGGGGGCGTAAGATGATGCGCGAGATTCATTTATTTTACAATCACTACCTATTGGGTAATTATTCCTGTAAGCTCCTTCAGCTCGACCGCACCATTTTAGGAAAAGTGGCTTATCTCAATGTGCTTAAAAATAAGCTAGAACAACGACGTCTCAGTGAAGAAAGCCAACGCAAAAAGTTAATACAAAGGGGGAGAGCTACCCATGAAAGGGTAAAAGACATTTATCTTCGGTACAATAGTTAAAGCTGATTCTGAGGAGCGCTATTCTATCTTCATATCTGCGGTTTTATCTATACTTTGCCGATAGGTATCCGATAAAAGGCCGGTTTTTAGAGTTTTTAACGTACCCTATAGGGATACTACTCAGATATCATATGGATGGAGCACCTATAGAACATGGGATGGGCATGACTAAAGCAAAGCCCAAAACCGTCTGTATGCTGAACGATAGATAAAATTGACTCAAGAAAAAAGGGCCATTGGGGCCCTTTGCATTTTATATCTTTAAACAGAAAAACTTAGTTTTTCGCTGCTTTTAAATCGAAACCTACTTCTACATCTTTGCTAATGGCCCAGTTTTCAGGGCTGCCTTCGGTTTTGTAGTTGATGCCCCAAGCGCTTCTATCAATGGTGAATTTCGCTTTTGCCGTCACATCGTTATCGTTTACCGCAATTTGTGCTGGGAAACTGATGTTTAACGTGCTGTCTTTCAGTGTCAGGTTTCCACTGATGATGTTGGTCGCATGAGGTAATAGGCTTTTTTGTGCCGTGCTGTCGTATGGCGCAACACCGGTAATCACAAATTTCGCAGTCGGATGTTTTTCCACGTCAAAGAAGTCGCCACTCTTTAAATGGCCTTCCAAATCAGTGTATTTCTTATCTGCCTCAGTTACTGATGTTGGGTCTACTTGTAAGCCTGCTAAATTAACCTCTAAATCTCCAGCAATTAACTGTCCGTTTTCAACGGATAAGGTGCCTCCGGTTACCTGAATGGTGCCGTAGCGAGGAGCAAAGCCGCCTTTATGCGTGGCATGCCAAGTTACTTGGGTGGTAGTTGTGTCAATAGCGTAAGCTGTTCCGGTTGCTGCTGCCGCTTCTTGCTGCTCGCTGGTTTTTGCTTGATCGCTTGACGTGCTGCCACCGCATGCCGCGACTGCCAAAAATAAGGCCATTACTGGAATTGTTGTGAACTTTTTCATCATGGTGTTTAAACTTTAATGATTATGAATTTCTTTACTTGTTCAATTAAATGGGAAATTTCCGCATTAATTTTTCTGCAAAATAAAGAAATTTCAAGCGTATAAACTAGAATGATTCAAAATAAGCTAGCTAAATGAAAGTTGCTTTCTTCCTGGATAGTATCTTTTATCGTTTTATTTTTTTGGCACAATCTTTACTGTATATTTAATGTATTGTTTCAAAGTAAAAGAAAATATCATGAATAGAAAAACATTAAACCTATCGGTTGTGCTTATTGCAATCGTTCTGTTTGCCTCTAGTTGTGGCAGCAAGAAGTACACCCTGCTGCAAACACGCTATGGTGAGTTGGAAACCAAGTATAAAGATTTGGATCTAAAGTATCTAAATAGCCAGCATGAACTTACGAATGCGACCAATCGGGTAAAAGATTTGGAAGAGCAAATCGCACAGTATAAATCAAATGTTAACTCACTTCAAGCAGCATTAGACAAATGTCTAACCAACAGTGGGCAAGGCAATGCCAATATTTCGAAATTGGTTGATGAAATCAATGCGTCTAACAAATATATTCAGCATTTGGTAAATACCAAAGCGAAGAGCGACTCTTTGAATATGTTGTTAACGAATAATTTGACACGCTCGTTAAGTCGAGAAGAAATGCAGGATGTAGATGTACAGGTTTTGAAAGGTGTGGTGTATATCTCGCTCTCGGATAATATGCTATATAAATCTGGTAGCTACGAAATTTCTCCCCAGGCAGGCGAAACTTTAGGGAAAATCGCTAAAATTATTACCGATTACAAAGATTACGAAGTATTGATTGAGGGTAACACGGATAATGTGCCTATTTCACAAAAGAATATTCGCAACAACTGGGATTTGAGTACTTTACGGGCATCATCTGTGGTGCAAGCTTTACAGAATACGTATGGTGTTGATCCGAAAAGACTGACTGCTGGGGGTAGGGGTGAATACAATCCCATCGCTAGTAATGACACCGATGCGGGTAGAGCACGTAACCGTCGTACACAGATTATTATTACGCCGAAGCTAGATCAGTTTATGGAACTGATTGATAAGGCTCCTGAAAATGCTACCGAGGCAGATACCAATATGGTAGAACCGGCAGGTACGAATAGCCCTGCCTACTAAAAATAATTTAAGCAATAAAAAAAGCCGGACTTGCATAAAGTTCGGCTTTTTTTTAACTTCGACCTGTTTGTTATGAACAAATGCTCCTATAGTTTTAATGGTAAAACAGTTGAATCGTAATCAACGGTTGCTGGTTCGAGTCCGGCTGGGAGCTCATTTATTTCTATTACGTTTGCAAAAAAAATAAAGGGAAACATTTCGATATTCCAAAGGATTTCAATGAACCTATCCTTCATTGCCATTAAATTCAGGTTATATAGCGATTACCTCTCCTTAATAAAAATATAAAGGAAAAATTAAATAAGTGAAGCAAAAATCGAAAACTCAATTGCTTCATTCGTATTGACCAGTATCCGCTGCTTTATTCCAGCTCGTTCAGCCGCTTCCATGTCTGATGGTTTATCGCCAATCATAACCGATTGACTTAAGTCGATGTTGAATGTTTCGGCAGCTTCCAATAACATGCCCGGATTGGGTTTCCGCCAGCTGCTTGGCCCAGTAAAGTCGGGATGATCGGGGCAATGGTAAACTTTGCTGATATGGATACCTTCTATGAGGAACTGCTCCAGCATCCATGCTGTTAGCGTATGGTAGTCGGTTTCCGTATATAACTTCCGGGCAATCCCCGATTGATTGGTTACAATAACAATGAGAAAACCATGTGCCTGGAAGTGCCTGCAAACGTCCATTATACCGGGCACAAATGCAAAATCGGCGATTCGATAAACATAACCCTTATCTATATTGATTACGCCATCCCGATCTAGAAATAAGGCTCTTTTACTCATCCTATTCTTCTTGGCGGATTTTTTTAATCAAGTTGGTGGTAGAGTAACCGGGTAAAAAGTCCAATGTTTTTACCTGTCCGCCATTTTCCAATACTTCTTTTGCCCCCACAATGGTTGCGATGGTATAATCGCCTCCTTTTACCAATACATCCGGCACAAGTATTTTAATGAGTTCCAAGGGTGTGTCTTCATCAAAAATGCAGATAGCGTCGATAAAATAAAGGCAGGCTAAAAAAGATGCTCGTATCGTTTCATGGTTAATGGGGCGATTAAGTCCTTTGAGTCGCTGTACAGAGTGATCGGAGTTCAGACCAATCACCAGCTTGTCGCCCAATTGAGCAGCTTCTAATAGGTAATTCAAATGACCGGGATGTAATAAATCAAAGCAACCGTTAGTGAATACCAGTTTTTGGCCTTCTTTACGCCAAGTCGCAGCCTTTTCGGCTAAGCTTGTACGACTAAAGAGCTTCTGCGCTAAAGTGTCTTTTAATGGGGTGCTCATGATTCATACAGGGTATCAACGTATTCGCAAAATAAATGGCCAATCAGAATGTGCATTTCCTGGATATGGGCCGTAATCTGAGCAGGAACAATTAGACTGATATCGCAGAGTCCTTTCATTGCACCACCATCCTTTCCGGTTAAACCAATAACTTGCATTCCCTTTGCTTGGGCTGTTTGAATGGCGGTTAAAATACTCGGACTGTTGCCACTGGTAGAAATGGCAATCAAGATATCGCCCGAAACCCCTAGTGCTGCTACTTGCCTGGCGAAGACCTGTTCATAACCATAATCGTTGCCAATGGCTGTGAGTGCTGATGTATCGGTCGTCAGTGCAATGGCCGGTAGCGGAGTACGTTCTTTTACAAATCTTCCAGTAAATTCAGCGGCTATATGCTGGGCATCGGCTGCACTGCCACCATTGCCTGCTAATAAGATTTTATGTCCATGAGTGAGCGCCTGGCCGATACGCATACTGGCCTCTTTAATCAGCGGCGTGAGTTGTTTTTGGGTTAACTGTAAGGTCTCCAAATGATTTTTGAAAGCCCGTTCTATAATAGCATCCATGTTATTGTGCTTGCTTTTGTTTCAGTTGTTCTATCTCTTTTAAGGTAGCTGTTGCACTGCCAATCTTAGCAACAACCACAGCGGCTGCGTGGTTTGCCAAATCGCAGGCTTCATGTAAAGTCATTTGTTTACTAAGGCCATATGCTAAGGCAGCAATAACGGTATCTCCTGCGCCAGTCACATCGTAAACCTCCAAGGCTTTGGTGGGGATGAGATCTAACGTGTTATCATGATAAATGGCCATACCTTCTTCTGAAAGGGTAACCACAACCGATTGGCACTGTACTTTTTGTTTGATAATGGCACAGGCTTCTTTTAGGCTATCACGATCTATGATCGTTATGCCCGACATAGCAGCTGCTTCTTTTTTATTCGGTTTGATGATATCTACCCCGGCAAATTTCTCTAAGTTTCTTTCCTTCGAGTCGAGTAAGCTCAAAACCCCATACTGCTTGCATAACGTAAGTACCCGATGAGTTAATGTCGGACTGAAAAAACCCTTACAATAATCGGATAATATCAAGATTTTAGCCTGCGGAAGCAATGCTTCCAAATGGCTTAATAATTTGTCTTCTTCAGCAGCTGTAACGGCACGTTTTACTTCACGGTCAATACGCAGTAGCTGGTGGTTGCCAGCTAATACGCGGGTCTTGATAGTGGTAGGCCGGTCGTCTTCTTTGGCTAGATAATAAAAATCGATGCCAGTTGCTTCTAGTTGCTTTTCCAATTGCCACGCAGCATCATCTTCACCACAAGCGGCTAGTAATTGACTGCTACTGCCTAGTGCATATAGGTTCTTGATCACATTACCTGCGCCCCCCAAAGTATATTGCTCTTGGTTAAAATTGACAACAGGTACAGGGGCTTCTGGAGAAATGCGGTCACATTTGCCGTAAATATAATGGTCAACCATAATATCTCCTATCACGATGATGTTGTTTTTTTGTTCCATGTTTAGGAAGGTAAATCGCTTCGTTATAAATGTTTTGCAAAGAAACGGAATTAAATGATTAAATGCGACTTTTACCTTCCTTCTTCTTGTTAGGGCTTATACTGCTGGCATGCTTGTGCGCTACAGATTTCAATTTCAATGTAATATTTGTAAGCGTTCTCTTAGAATACCTATAAAAAATGGTAAACTTGTTTAGGGCTTATTTAATTAGCAAAATAAGATGAAACATATCTTTTTTATTTGTTTGAGCTTTTGTTTCTTTAACTTTACAAATGCCCAAACACAGGCAGTAAATCAGTTAAATAAAATTTCAAAAATGGCAAACATCACATTCAAAGGTAATCCAGTACATACCGTCGGGTCGTTACCGCAAGTAGGTTCAGAAGCGAAAGACTTTACATTGACAGCAGTCGATTTATCAGAGAAAAATCTGCAAGACTTCAGAGGCAAATTTATTATTCTAAATATTTTTCCGAGCGTAAACACCGGCGTATGTGCTGCATCGGTGCGTAAGTTTAACGAAGATGCCGCGGGTTTGCCCAACACAACTGTCTTGTGTATATCAAAAGATCTGCCTTTTGCACAGTCGCAGTTCTGTGGAGCAGAAGGGATAGAAAATGTGGTCATGCTTTCTGATTTCCGAACTGATTTCGGCACAAGCTATGGCGTACAGCTAACTGATGGCCCCCTGCGTGGACTATTGAGCAGGGCTGTTGTGGTCATTGATCCAACTGGAAAAATTGTTTACGAAGAACAAGTGCCCGAAATAGCTCAGGAACCGAACTATGAAGCGGCCCTGGCAGCCGTGAAATAGTAAGCGCATATCCGTGTTTCGATGTTTCTGCATATATAAAGCAGTTCGAAACAAATTGATTATGAGACTTGTTCTATTATAGAGTTAGTAAAACAGCAAGTCATGAAACAGATGAAGATACCCGATTCGGTACAGGTGGCTTATAATTATGAGGCACCGGGAGTGCCTAATGAAGTTAAAGAATTAAGGCCTGCCTTATTCCGAGACGGGGGTGATTACTGTTGTATTTTAGGGCCCGATGAGCAGACAGGTATATTCGGTTGTGGAATATCATTGGAAGATGCTTTAAGTGCTTGGATGCATAACTTGGCTGTACGAATTACCCAACCGGCAGATGATGATGAGGTCGCGCTATATGCTATCGACGTACTCAAGGCATCCAATAAAAAGGTTTGGTAAAAAAGTCAAAAAAATGAAAACAATGGGAACACCTTGTTGTTTTAATAGTAAGGTTTAGGTTGATTATATAGTAAAGGCCCCAACTTCCCAAAAGTGGGGCTTTTACTTTGGATATATTTCAAAGTAAATGACTTACAGCTAAATCTCCCTTATAGTTGCAGTATACGCGTCGTTACCAGTAATTGGCCATCAACGGGGCCGCGCATCCAAACTTCGGGTAATTGATTTTCCTGGCTCATGCACAAAGCTACGTTCTTTCCGTTGCTTTTTGGAAGTTTTTCTCTTTCGGTTTTTATGATACCAGATGAAGAAACCCGTGATGGGCAAACTAGCACAAATAAGCGATGCTATAAAGGCCAACAGTTGTGTGCCTATGCCACCAATAGACCCTACATGCAGGTCATAATTCATCGTACGTATCTGCTCACCTCCATGGATCGTTTGGTTGCCATATTTCATCAACAAATCACCGCTTTTTTGATCGAAATAATACCATTCAAAAATACTGGATTTTCCTTCTTGGAGTCGTGTTTGGATATCAATTGGGGTTGTTTCGCCTCCTCGAAAGCGGATAGATAATAAGGCCGCTGTGGGGTGCTCGTGTAACACCGTGAGCAAAGCTTGATTAAGCGCATGCTTACCGCCATCCTGAGCAACGGCAGATTGGGGGATACTGCGTTTTACCGATGCATGCCCACCATTGAATACATACTGCACAGATTGGTCGACCCATGAAAAGGAGAAAACCAATCCGGTTATAGCAATAATGAAGATGGGTAATAAGATATAGAAACCCAACACATTGTGCAGATCGTGATTGAGCCGTTTGAAAGAAGCTGTCCATTTTATTTTGAAATGCTTCTTCAATTGCTTGCGATTCCATTTCTGTGGCCACCACAGCACAGTGCCACTAATTAAGATGATCAAAAATAGCAATACCCCATAATCTACGAGTGGACTACCGATACGGTCGCCCAGAAGCAGGTTCATGTGTAGGTTGACGACCAATTGAAAAAACTCATTTTTACTATCCTCTATATAAACAATTCTTCCATTATAGGGATTGATATATACGCGATCGTAATAGGTGTAATAATGCCAATGACCGATAGCTTCTGGATCCGTTTTAACCGCCCGGAACACCCATGTTCGTCCCGCTTGGGGATAGACTTCGCATCTGGTAATGGGGCGATGGGCACCGAGTGCTTCTTGTGCCTGTTCTTTTAGTGTGCTGAGTGGTAATACAGGTTGAGCTTCTGCGGTAACAAACAGCCGGTCTTTATAGAATAGCTCCTTCAGTTCGTCTACAAAGACGTATATGCAGCCGCTTAAGCTCACCAAAACCACAATCAGGCCCGTTGTAAGACCTAACCATTTATGAAGCCATAAGAACAGCTGCTTTACCATACCTAAAAGCTATAAGATAAATTCAAGTTCATCATCGCACCATTACCACGAACATATTCCGCATCAATAGCACGATATTGACTCACTACAGGGTAGTATGATGTATTCAATAGATTTTCAATACCCATACCTGCTGTTAATTTGCTGTTTATACGATATAATGCTGAGAGATTCACCAAATTTATAGATGTGATGGGGCCTTCGCTATTGGCGTATAGACCATTGTCGCGTGGGCTGAACCGATCTCGACTGCCCGTATAAACCCAATTCAATTTTATGTCAACAGCATTTGATGGGCGAAAGCCTACATAAGCAGTCGCTTTCGGCGGCGCAATGCGGATACCGTTCATGTAAACTTTTGTACCATCGTCTTTTTCAGACTTACCTTCAACAAAGGCATAGCTGGCTCCTACAGTCCACTGTGGGCTCATGTAGGCATCTGCTGTAACTTCGTAACCAGATACCCGTTCTGGTTCGCGCTGTGCTACCAAATAACCGCCGACATCCACTAAGTTGGCGCCGAATTTAGAAGTGCTGATGTAATAAGCTGCGGTTAAATGAAGGATACCGATACGGCTACTAGCGCCAATTTCATAGTTGTTTGTTATGATAGGGTCGGTTTCAATACTTTCTAATGTGTTTTCTTTCGCGCGGCGTAAAATGCGGCCTAATTCATTGATCGCAAAGCCTTGAGAGAAACTAATAAAAGGGTTGAAGGCATCGTATTTATTGTACCGTAATCCTGCATTGAACATGGTGGCGTGGTAAGGTATTTTTCCACCCGTAACCGCTATGCTGCCTTCATTATCCGGCCCTGTGGCTATGGTATGGAAATCTTTTACCTTTACTGTGGCATTTTCGTAGCGCAAGCCTCCTTTAAATACCAAATTGTTCCAGAAGTTCAACTTGAGCTGTGCATAAGGAGCCAAGTTCACCATGTCCATGTTGGGTATGTATACCCGACCATCGGTTAGCTCCTGGTTTGTTCGGTCGTTCAATAAATCCAGTCCGTAGGTAACTTCACCATCTAAGCTGCTGCCAATTGTCCAGGGCGTATTTAGATTAACACGTATGCCCTTTTTAAACGATTGTATTTTCGTTTGCCCCGGTCCGTACCATGCTGTGGCATTTTCTACATAGCGATTCATGGAAACGAAGCGATTGTAATAAGCCGTTACATCTAGCGAAGTATGGTAGGGAAGGGCGTCATGATGATAAGATATAAATGCATTGTGATTATAAGGAGTTCCTGCCGGTTCACCGGGGTTGTCACCTTTCTCGCCTATAGAAGGTGTCTCACCATATTTTCCAACAACATTGATGTAGTCACTATGTTGTGTGCTCCGAAATAAATTGTACGATGCTGTGAGCATACTATGTTCATTTGGCCGATAACCGACCTTGATAAAGGTATTATAAAGCGAATTTTCTCCTAAACCATCTGCTTGGGCATTCACGTTTCCCTTGGCATCTTTCAGCACACCTGTATAATTATAAGTTCCGCTTACTACATAAGAAAATTTGTTCAAAGTGCCTTCAAATAATTGAGAAAACCGATATCCGAGTGTGTTGGCGGGATGTGCCAAATTGCCATTGGCGCCCACAGTGCTGGTGCCACCAAAGCGTTTATCGGCATCTGGCTTCTTCGTAATGAAGTTAATAATACCACCGCCTGATCCGTTCCCGTAAATGGACGTTGCCCCTTTAATAACCTCTACTCGTTCAATAACCGCTGGATCCAATGTGCGTATATCACGACTTCCGTTCATCAAAGGGGTTGATTGCGGAATGCCGTCAATCAGTACCAACACTTGCCTGCCTCGTAGTGTTTGGCCACTATTGGTCGCCTTATTGGTACCCGTACCTAAGCCCGGTATTGTGTTGCCTAAAATAGATGCAATGGAAGGGTTTATGTTGGTCTGCTCTTGCACTTCTTTTGTATTGAGGATGCTGATCGATGAGGGAACTTCGTCGATGCTTTCAGGTTTACGACCTGCCGTGACGACCACTTCATTCAATAGCACATCCGGGCTCAATATAATGGGCAATCTGGCCATTTGGTTAACCGCCAGTTCTAACGATGTTGTAAACGTTTGATAACCCACATGGCTTGCTGTAAGCTGATAAGTGCCTGCAGCCAGATTGGCGAAAGTGAAATGGCCTGATTGATCTGTTGTTGATTTTAGTTGGGTTCTGCCATGGCTATCTTTAATCTGTATGGTCACAGCGCTAAGCGGTTGGTCGTTGTTGTCAACAATCGATCCTTCTAAAGTAGCGTACTGAGCTTGTGCGTGGGTTACAAAAATAGTTAAGAAGATGAAATGGAGTAACGTAAAGAGTTGTTTCATTGTATTTGTCTAAATAAGCGACTCGGATTGATGGGCGCAAATTTATACCTATTTAGACCGATTAAAAATAGATTGGTATCAGATGACAATATTGTGACAATTATAGGGAGTTGTTTAACTGCTTTTCTTCCGGAATAACCGTTGGTCTAGTGCATATACATCGTGGTGGGCAAACTGCAAAAGCAATGCAAAAATAGCTCCGTGTACCATTTGCGAGGTTAGTACACCAAAATTCTCTATTAAACAAGAGCCAAATATGAGACTGATCATGAGTATAGCGCCTATGAGCGATGCTTGTTTCGTAAATAGGCCTAATACGAGCAAAATACCAATAATCAATTCAGTGAGTGCAATCACGTAAGCATAACCATACACCAATGATTGGGGCAAGATAGATTCAGCAAAGGTTGTTGATACATGTGATGCAAAGGCTGGAAGTTTGGGTAAACGTACCAAGCCGTGACCCAACATACTGAATCCCACCATCCATCTTAAAATGAAGTAAGCGAATTTGTTCATGCTCAAGGGGCTTTATGATATCCCAAACTTAATCAAACTTTATGTGATATAAAAGTTTGACCTTAGGCTAGCAAAAGGTTATTGTTTTCATGTGGATAGATATCCTACTTTTGTTGTTTCTCTATAACGCATGAAACTTTTCGACAGCAGGTATACCCGCATTAGTACGCTAGCTACTTTTTTCTTGATCCCTTTATCCGGTTTGGTGACCGATGTATACATTCCATCGTTTCCAGAGATGCAAGATGCATTGCACACGGGGCCTGGTGGGATACAACTTACTCTTTCTTTATTTTTAGTGAGTTATGGATTGTCTATGCTCTTAGCAGGAAGCTTGGTAGACAGCTATGGGCGTTACCGCATTGTTTTATGGTCACTGTTACTATTTGCGCTCAGTAACTTCATGATCGCGCTGATACCGAATATTTGGTTTTTATACCTCATGCGTATCTTTCAAGGAATGTTATCCGCGCTTATTGTAGTTGGTAAACGTGCATTTTTAGTCGATATTTATACAGGCGATAAGCTAAAGCATTACATGAGCTTACTCTCCGTGGTATGGGCCTTGGGGCCAATTACTGCACCTTTTTTAGGGGGCTATTTGCAAAGCTATTGGGGGTGGACGGCCAACTTTTATTTTCTAGGTCTCTATGCGCTTTTTTCTTTATTGATTGAATGGCGGTTTTGCGGAGAAGCGGCTAGCCATTTTCACCCCTTCCGTTTTGTTCATGTGAAGCAGGCTTATGCTAAGATCCTGGGTACAAAAGATTTTACGCTTGGTTTGTTCGTGCTTGGAGCAAGTTATGCCATGGTACTGATCTTTGGTATGACCGCACCATTTATCATTGAAGATCATTTTCATTTCACTTCTATAACAACAGGTTATTGCGCGCTTATTTCTGGGTTAGGGATTTTTAGTGGAGGTATGTTAGCTAAGACATTAACAGCCAAATCCTTCTTATTGAAATTGAAGTGGGCGAATGTTGTTCAGATCATATGGGGGGTGTTGATGTTTGTGCTGGGGCGTTTCTATTCCAATATATATCTATTGATGGCTTTCGTTTTTTGTATGCACGTTTGCGCTGGCTTTATATATAATGTTTATTTTACCTATTGCTTGATCCGTTTTCCACAGAATGCCGGTCTTTCCAGTGGTTTAACGAGCGGAGGATCTTACCTAGTCACTTCTGTGCTGAGTGCCGTGTTGGTCAATGTCATACATATTACAGATCAGGCCGGCTTGGCAATCGGTTACGTTAGTCTGGCCCTATTTATATTTTTGTTGCTATTATTATTGGGGCGAATCGGCGTGATGTCTAATGAGCTGCCTGCTAAAGTTTAGGTGCCTCACAAGTAATTTGCCTTAGGTATTTAAGGGACAAAGTTGTAGCTTTGGCGTTTCTTTTTTAACCCTAACTGGCATGAAAAAAATTCTGGTTCTGATAAGTTATTACTTTGCTTTCTTTCAATGGGCTTGTGCGCAAGCGCCGGGTTGTGCTTTTACGAATCCCTTGGTGCCCGCGGGTGCAGATCCTTATAGTACCTATCATAATGGCTATTATTATTACACGCACACAACCGGCAACCGAATTATTTTGAAGAGAACAGAAAACTTAGCCGATTTAAAAAACGCAGAAACAAAAACCATTTGGACGCCACCACCGCATACCATGCACTCCAAAGAATTATGGGCTCCCGAAATCCATTATATTGATGGTAAATGGTATGCCTACTATGCGGCAGATAATGGTGATAACAACCACCATCGGATGTATGTATTGGAAAACGCATCGGAAGATCCGTTTCAGGGCGAATGGCAATTTAAAGGCAAATTAGCTACCCCATCAGATAAATGGGCCATTGATGGTGATGTATTTCGCTATAAAGGGCAATTGTACATGATTTGGTCGGGATGGGAAGGCGACGAAAATGGCCGCCAAGATATCTACATCGCCAAAATGAAAAATCCATACACCATGGAAGGCGAACGTGCACGGATATCTATGCCTACATATCAATGGGAAAAGCAATGGAAAGGCGGTCCACAGGTATACGTGAATGAAGGCCCCCAGTTTTTGCAGCATGGTGATGATGTGTTTATCGTCTACTCGGCTAGTGGTTGTTGGACGGATCATTACTCCTTGGGATTATTGCGGTTACAAGGCGATGATTTACTAGATGCTGCGCACTGGAAGAAATATCCAGATCCTATATTCGTCACTTCCGAAGAGCATGGAGTATATAGCCCGGGACACAATTCCTTTTTTAAATCACCAGATGGAACAGAAGACTGGATTCTTTACCATGCGAATAGCCATCCAGGCGACGGCTGTGGGGGTAAGCGTTCACCCCGTATGCAACGCATTAGCTGGAATGCAGATGGTACCCCTCATTTGGGCACTCCTGTTTCAACCCAAGAGCAATTGCCTGTTCCGTCGGGTACGATCAAATAAGATTAGATTTAGTGTCTATACGCTAAGAAGGTGCTACCAATAGGCACATGTTAATCTTTGTTAAAAAATAGTAAGATGCACTTGCGGTCATTATCTTCGTTTTATCAAGTTATTGACCGTCATGACATTTGATCTATTTTTTGTCCACATCCGATCGTTGCCTTTATGGAAGGCCTTTATGCTATGCTGGTGCTGTTATGTTACTACGGTATGCGCACAACAACCTTTTAACGGTAATCTCGAAACGCTGGATAGTACGGGAGTACCACTGGGGTGGGATTTAAGCTACTACCATCAGAATACCTACCGGGTACAGCTAGATAGTACAATCAGGCGACAGGGAAAATATGCTATTGTCATTGCATCCGATAGCGCTCAAGGGAATAGTGGAGCTTTTGCTTATCAGGTTCCGTATGCATACCGAGGCAAGTTACTCACATTGGTGGGTGCTATTAAAACGGCTGATGTACACGATGGCTTTGCTGGGTTATGGTTGCGCGTAAGAGATGCCAATCGCAGTCAACTGGAATTTGGTTCAATGGAGCACCAACAACTTCATGGAACACATGATTGGAAGGAGTATTATATTCAAGTTCCGTATGATGATTTTGAAGGAGCTTCTATTGAGTTGGGCGGCATGTTGCTTGGTAAGGGAAAGGTTTGGTTTGATAGTTTGCGATTATACTTGGATGATATTCCCATCGATCAAGCACCCAAGCGGCTCATCAAGCGCCAAACTAGTCTACAAGATACCAGTTACAACCATCACTCAGGCGTCGATACCATACTGCTAGGGGGTAAAGAGCAGGAATATTTAGTATTGTTGGGACAACTTTGGGGCTTCTTAAAATATCATCATCCAACTATTGCCGCAGGAAATTATGATTGGGATATGGAGCTTTTTAAAATATTGCCGCAGGTGCTTACTTGCCAAGATAACCAAACACTTTCGTCGTTATTCGAACATTGGGTTGATGGATTGGGAAGCGTTACGGTACCTTCGGATACAACATCCTTTGTGTCATCCAACATCGCGTTGCAGGCCGATTATGGCGTCTTGTTTTCTAACCACTTGTTCAGCCCCCAACTCATTCGTAAACTACAAATGATTCGGAGCAGTAGTAGCAATAATCGTCGGCATTATTATGTCCAGCTTGCTTCTGCTGACAATCCGGTTTTTACACATGAAAAAAGCTACGATCAACAAGAATATCCCGATGCAGGTATCCGCTTACTGGCCTTATATCGCTATTGGAATATCATCCAATATTTTTGCCCCAACAGAGCCTTGATGGATGAGCCTTGGAATGATGTGTTAAGTACTTTTATTCCCCTAGTTATTCATGCTGCAGATAAAAATGCTTATACAACTACATTGGTACAACTGATTAGTAAAATACAAGATACACATGCCTTCATCCAAAGTCCGGTTTATGAAAGGATATTGGGTAATTATCGATTGCCTTTCCGAGCAAAATTTATCGAGAATCAATTGACAGTTACTGATTACTACTTAGATACACTTGGTGTGCAGGATCATATCAAAGTAGGGGATGTCATTGAACAGATTAATGGGGTGCCCGTGCATGACCTGGTGAAAGCATATTCCCCCTTTATACCGGCATCCAATAACGCTACTTTATTAAGGGAGTTAATCAGAACCTATCTATTAAGGGGACACCAGCAAACCTATTCATTGCTGATCCGTAGGGATAATCAAAACCTGTCGGTAGAACAACAGGCAGTAGAAGCACAAAAAGTGAATACATATATGCTTGATTTTGGTGCTCCAAAAGGGAAAGAACCCTATAGACTGCTGCAACCAAATATCGGTTATATATATTGCGCCAATTTTAAAGCATCCAGTATTCCTGATATCGAAAAACTATTTAAAGATACCAAGGGCATCATAATCGATATGCGGGGGTATCCAACAGACGATATGACCCACTCATTAGCTGGCTATCTCAAATCGGCACCGTCTGACTTTATTCGGTTTAGCATCGGTTCTATTGCCCACCCGGGGCAATTTACATGGAGCTCCCCTGTATCTAGCGGCGTGGAACGTTCAGACCCTTATCCCGGAAAGGTTGTTGTATTAGTAGATGAGTATACCCAGAGCAATGCAGAATTTGTGACGATGTCTTTACAGAGTAGGCTCGGCACCCGTGTGATGGGAAGTAGCTCGGCAGGTGCTGATGGAAACATCTCAAGTATCCCGCTACCGGGGAATTTGCTCACTTTTATGTCGGGCATCGGTGTTTACTATCCGGATGGTACCAATGCGCAACGGGTAGGCGTTAAGGTCGATCAGGAAATTAAGCGCACGATTGCCGGAGTTCGGGCCGGTCGGGATGAACTCATCGATGCAGCGATCCAATGGATTGATAAGTAACCCAGGCATTTTTTGAGCAAAACCCACCAAAATCAACAATCATGATTGTGATCATTGGTTATGGTGGATTTTAGCGTTGGCACTATTGATAACATCTTATCTCGAATATTTTTGCCAGCGGGTCACCATGTGTTTTCAACACCGTAATACGTAAACGATCTGCTTTAAAAGGGTCTACGGTATGTACCACTTTCCGCTGATAGTTGTTTTCGGTTTTTTGTTCAAAAACCTGATTATTTCCTGCAAAACCTTCCAGTAAATAATCAGATACCGTTTCGGTCTGCGGACCTCTGATTTGATTTTTTAAAACAGATTTTTGTCCCGATATCCTTAAAAACCGATGCAGGCCGGTATCAAATGTCAGTTCAATCGTGCTTATAGATTGAGGTGCTTTCCAGTTTAGTTCGATCCAAACACCATCTGCACCCATTTCTGCTCTCCATTGATGGGTGCTGCCATCTTGTATATCTCGGTTAATGCCGTCAATGACCTGTGCGGCCTTTCCATCAACAGTTTCTGACGAAGCTTTTACGGCTGCTTTCAAAGCGAGGTCAAGTGGATCGGTATTTTTCATGCCCAGCATGGCTTGATCCTGACGGAGCAATAGTTGTTGGTATGCTTGGAGTTTGGCCTTGTCCTTTACGAGCGCTGCTGGGTGGAGTGCATGTTGTAAACAGAAAGCAACAGCCGTACCAATGGCTTGTCCCATAGTGGCACAGGTAGCCATCACACGAGTAGATGATAGCGCGACGTGTGTGGTTGATATATTGCGCCCGGCCATGACCAGATTATCAAAGCTTTTGCTATACAAGGAACGCAAAGGAATGGAGTAGGGCCCCTTTAGAGGAATAGACCGAAAGGGGTCAAGTGAGGTATCGTCCATCCCCGCTGGTAAATGGTCATCTAAAGGCCAGCCGCCATAGGCTACCCGATCTTCCAACATCTTTGGTGCCTGTATATCGCGTTGTGTCATAATGTAATCGCCAGTTAGCCGTCGGCTCTCCCGTTTGCCCGGAATGGCACCGAACCAAGATAGCGCCCAATTGGCCGATTTAGGATGGTTGCCCGAATTTTTGATATAATCCCAGATGCCGAAAATGACTGCCATAAGATCGTGCCTGATTTTTTGCCCATCGTGCACGATATCTTCCAATCCACCTAACTCAATCCACCAATAACCATACTCAAAAGAATGTATTTTCCGGTATTGAAAATCCTTGAAGGTGTATTTTCTCGCCCAGCTCGGTGCTTCAAAAGGCATGGGTTTATCATGTTCTTCTGCCATGAAAAGCAAGCTGTTTCCCATGGTAATATCATCTGGTTTATCTAAGCCTAAGGTCTCACCAAAGGCCTTTTTAGATTCACGACCACGCATGAATTCGGCTCCGGCAAGTGCAGCGAGGGTACCATCGCCCGTGCAGTCGGCAAAATACTTAGCCGATATGTCATAAATCTCTTCTGTTTGTGAACAGTAGGCTTTAATGGTTGTTACCTGACGGCCATTGGTGTGCACTTCATACAGCATCGTATCAAATAATAGCGTAATATTCGGATTACTGACTACCTTGTCGTAAAAAACATAATCCAGCATTTCGTACGATTTCTGCTGGTTAATAACCGCTTCGGTGAGCATCAATTCTTCCAAGATACCCGTTTCGCGCCAAACTTGTTTTAACTGGCTTGCACCTGATATGTGCATCCGTATTTCCGAACTGGCATTTCCGCCCAAGCGGGATCGGTTTTGGATGAGCACCACCTTAGAGCCGTTTCTGGCAGCGGCCAAAGCGGCACAGAGCCCTGCCATACCACCTCCTGCTACCAAAAAATCGGTCGTTATGTTTCTATGGGCATATACGTTTTCATCATTTTTCCCGGGCTTGATTTCGTTTTGTAAATCAATAGCACCGAAACCATCCAGTGGATTCATCAATAAGGTGCCCGAACCCAGTCCGATTGTTTTTAAAAAGTTGCGCCTATTGTTTTTCATCATAACTTGTATTTAATTCGTTTATATCTCTTTACGTACTGCTTATTTGGTTAAAATGGCTTTTATGAGTTTCCGCTGTACATCAGAATTTGTGTGCACTAAATGATTTTCTAACAAACTACGTCCCTTTGCGTCCATTTTGGTATTTGTTAATTTGTTTAAAATCGCCGTTTGCACGGGAAACGGCATTTTTGGTAAAAACGCCAGTACTTGGTTATACTGCGTAGCATCCTGCCATGTTGCCTCTGGCAATTTATCTAAAGCGAAATGCGGAACATAATCGTCTTTACTATATTCCACCAATTCCATTAAGGCTTGCTGAAACTTCTCCGCTTGTGCTTCGTTAAGATGAGCAATCATAAAGCGTTGGTATTTTCCATTTTCAGAACCCAATAATTGTTTAATCAGGGAGTCAGATAACATCGCTACTGTATTGTTAAATAAGCGGTGCCGAATCGTACCGTTAACGAAGTGCCAAAGCGTATATACCGTATACAGCGCTCCTGGAACGGTAGTTGCCTGAAAGGTGGTATTGGTAGCGCCGGTTACCCCATCGATGGTCTTTGAACGTAATTTCACCTGCGGGTCGATCAGATCTTCTACATAATAATCGCGCAACAGCGAACTGGTATCTGCGAGAATGGTGTGTAATCTCCGGTGATCATCGGCAGTGAAAGGCATATGGTCAAATTTAGTTAAACCTGCATCTTTTGCTGTTTCGTATTCGTAGAAATCTCCCAGCAGATCCCAGTAAATCTGTATGTTGACCGGTTTGCATAGTCCGTCCGAACATACCCCGGTTGATAAATAGGCACGGTACAGCTGCGGTTGATTCTGATCATTTTTGAGGAGTTCGATTTCCACCTGAACGGAGTCATTCGCATCGAAAAGAAATAATTTTTCGCTTTTATACTCCGCTAACTGTGGATGCCGATTTACTTGTGCATATAGGTTAGATGTATATAAGCACAAAACACTGATAAACAGATAGCTTAGGAGCATACATTTGGTATGTCCCTTGCCGTCTGCGATATGTTGTAACAGATCATTCATTTTTTGCTTAATATCCCGGATTCTGTTTTAATTCGGGGATCACGTTTATTTCCCGTTGTGGTATAGGCCAAAGGTAGTTTTTATCTTTGTTAAATTGATTCACGCTAATGATTTGAAATAAATCAGTTTCGTTTGGATAAACAGGGTGTCCGTACGCATCAATGTCGGGTGTAACCGGATCAAACCAATGCGCTTTTTGTCTTCTTCCTAAAACATTGCCCGGCATGACGTGTTCAGCAATTTTCCACCTCCTAATGTCAAATAATCTAAAGCCTTCTAAAGCTAGCTCAATAGTACGTTCGTAACGAACCGCTTTCCGCATTTCCTCCTGAGAGCCAAGTGATACAGCAGGCATGGCCACACTTTGGCGTTGTCTAACCTGATTGATGGCATCAACTACGGTCTGATCGATTTCGTTGCGTTCTATTTTAGCTTCTGCATAGGTAAGCAACACTTCTGCATAACGCATCATCATAACGGGTAGGGTAGATTGGGTATTATTAGCCGGAACATCTTGCTCGTCTAAGTATTTATTCCAAAGATATCCGGTAAAGGTAGCATAAGCGTTGGTCACCTCTACATTGTTTACCCGACTTACACCATTCGCTGTTCGCTTATAGGTCTTCGTACTATCTGGATGTGTTTGGAACCATAATCCATTGATCCATTCGCCCGGAATGACGATCGACTGATCCAGTCGAGGGTCTCTATGCTCAAAAGGTTTCAATGGGTTATATGAGTCTGACTCATCAATGGGCTTTCCATCCGTACAAGCATACATGTCTACCAGGGTTTGGGTAGGCACTAAAACCGAATAACCTGCCGATTCCCGATTGGTGAGGTAGCGCGGTATGGCGGTAGCAAATACGTCTATATGATAATGTTGTGATAAGATGGCTTCCTTTGAGTCGGCTCCTTTGTATTGAAATAAATCTTTATAAGAGGGATAGAGTTCGTAAATACCTAAATCCATCACCATTTTAGCTGCGGTTGCAGCGGTTTCATAATCATTAGACCATAAGGCCGCACGGGCCTTTAAAGTTAATGCAGCCCCTTTGGTCGCTTTTCCATTTTCTGCGGCCGGCCTCGTAACGGGTAAATGCTCCGCAGCAAAATCTAAGTCTTCATAGATATGGGCCAACACTTCGGCCTTAGGGCTTCGTGCTATATGCGAATTGGATAACTCCAGAATATGATCTACCCATGGGACATCACCGTATAAACTAATCAGATAAGTATAAAAGTAAGCCCTCAAAAACCGAGCTTGCGCTTGTGCATCGGCATAGTATTCTGGTGATACCACATCTTTGGCTCGCTCCATGTTGTCTAAGATATTATTGGCTTTCGAAATGGCGGTATACATATGTGTCCAAACCGTATAGAAGAACTCCGTCTCGGTGGTAAACTGTCCACCTTGAACGGTGAGCACATCACCAAAATCACCTCGAGACCAGGCAATATCGGTGGCCGCATCGAGCCATAGGATATAGGGCACTTTATTGGCGTTCCAATACAACGATCGGTAGTTACCATTGAGTGCGATATCGATTTCCGTTTTATTGGAAAAGAAGGTCACGCTCGAAGGGCTATCTAGCGGAGCCTTGGTAAGAAAATCTTTTTTGCATGAACTGAATACAAAAGCAATGAATGCGATGATATAATACTGTTTTAACTTCATGATTTCTGAACAATAAATTATAAAATGAGATTCAAACCAAAGGTGTATGTGCTCGTAATGGGATAAACGGTTGCATTTCCGTTAGGTCGCTCCGGGTCCCAACCTTGGGGCATATGATGTTTCGTCCACAAATTATCGCCCGTGGCATAAATACGTACCTTTTTGAAGGGTAAACGGTTCATCCAAGAAGCGGGGAAAGTATAACCTATTTGCAGGTTCTTTAAACGGGCATAAGCAGCATTATAGACCCAAAAGCTTGAATTTTCATAATTATTATGCGTACGCTCTGCGGTTAACCGAGGGTATTTGGCGTCGGTATTTTCAGGTGTCCAAGAATCCAATTGCCAGGTTTTGATTTTTCCTGCATTATAGAATGCCCATGCTGCATCTTGTGTGAGCAATACATCCGCTTTGCCGATACCCTGTACTAAAAAGCTCAAGTCAAAGCCTTTAAATGTAGCATTAAAATTTAATCCATACGTATACCGTGGAATGGTATTACCAATAGGCACGCGATCATCTGAGCCAATTTTACCATCTCCGCTCACATCTTCGTATTTAATATCGCCCAACGTATAAATGCCTATTTGTTCAGGAGAATTGTCAATATCTGCTTGTGTCTGGAAAAGGCCGAGTGCGCGATAGCCGTATAGTGCATCAATGGGTAAACCTTCTTGATTGATGGTATAGCCACTTATGATAGGGCCAGCCCCTTTTAAATCCATAATTTCATTTTTTACATCGGAGATGTTGAGGCCTACCCGATAGTGGAAATCTTGTATGGATTGATTGTAATTAATGGTGAAGTCCCATCCCTTATTGCGTACTTTACCCGCGTTTTGATAAGGTGCATTTTGGCCTATGAGTGCCGGTATAGGCAATTCCAATAAAATATCGGAAGTATTCCGTATAAAATAATCCAAGGAGAAATCCAATCGGTTATTCCATAGGGCAACATCCATCCCCATATTGGATGACGTAGTAGCCTCCCAAGAAATGCGGGTATTGGCCATATCCAATTGGGCACCACCCGTCACGGGGCCATCTCCGTAAATATAACTTTGGTTGAGCTGAATGACAGAAGCGAAAGGGTAATTACCGATGAGCTGGTTGCCCAATTGCCCCCATGAAGCTCTGATTTTCCATTCAGAGAGCCAATCGGTATCCTTTAAGAACTCTTCTTGTGAAACGCGCCAGCCTGCCGAAAAACTGGGGAAGGTACCCCATTTATACCCTTCGTAGAAGCGCGATGATCCATCCATACGGATGTTGGCTTCAAATAGGTACTTTCCTTTGAAATCATAATTTATCCGACCAAAAAACGAACGCAATGCCCATTCAGAAGCAGAACCGGTATTGGTCATATATTCGATCGATCCGGCGTCTAATTGCGGGTATTCTGGAAAAGGAAAATCTTCCCGCTTGGCGGTCATTTTATCTTCGGTGTAATCGATCTGTTCATAACCAGCAAGGAATTTTAAATGATGATCACCCCATGCTTTGGTGTATCTACCCAATAGGCGAAGGGTATTTTCCCAAGATTTAGACTGACTTTGATTGAGCGAAGTCCTAGTAGGTACGGTAAAGGCCGGCGTCTCGCTATCAAATTCGTATGTATCCATTGCTTTGGTAAAACGTTTTCCGCTGCTGAGATTAAAATCGGGCGTGAAACTCAGTTCCAGATCCATGCCCTGAATAGGCTGGTAATTTGCCTGGAAGGTAGAACGAAAATTATCATAGGTGTTTTCACCGGTGCCACCTTCCATGACCTGAGCTAGCGGATTAAAGCCATTGAGAGCTGGACCATAGCGACCATCTGTGTATTGCGCCGCATAGATGGGGGCAGTTCGGTTTACACCGATGATGATGTCATCTATATTGGCTGGTGTATAAACAGGGGAGTGTCGGGCATTTAACAAGACCGCTGCCTGTAAATTATCTAGCACATTCATTTTAGCGTTCAACCGAAAAGAATAACGTCTTGAGCCATATTTCGGAATCACTCCTTTTTGATCTTGGAAACCGAAGGAACTGTGTACGTTTACTTTTTTACCGCCATTAATGGCGAGATAATGATTTTGTACCGCACCCGAACCGGTATATACTTCTTTTTGCCAATCGGTGTTGGGGTACCGATCCGGATCCTCCTGGTAGTTTGCCAAGTACTCTTGTAAATATGCTTCGCTATACAGCGGCGTCTTGCCCATATTAGAATAAGCCTCGTTGAGTTTGGTCATGTAGGTGTAACCATCTACGTACTCGGGCAATTCGGTAAAACGTTGCCAACCGAAGTAGTTGTTATAGCTAACACTTAGGTTTTCACCTTTTCCTGTTTTGGTAGTAATCAAAATGACACCGTTAGCGGCTCTCGAACCATAAATAGATGCTGAAGCAGCATCTTTCAATACGGAAATGGATTCGATGTCATTTGCTTCAATACCGTCTATATTTCCCTCTACGCCGTCTATCAGAATCAGCGGATTGGAATCTCCAAGCGTGCCGATACCGCGGATACGCATGGCTCCACCATCGGCTCCTGGTTGGCCAGATCGTTGGGTAATGGTTAGGCCGGGAGCAAGTCCCTGCAATGCGGCTGATGTACGCATGACCGGTCGTTTGGTTATATCTTCGCCTGATATGGTAGCGATTGCTCCGGTTAGATTTTCCTTCTTCTGTGTACCATAACCCACTACCACCACTTCATCGATTTCATGAACAGCGCGATTTAACTGTACAATCAAGTTGGTTTTATTAGCTATATTGATTTCTTTAGATTGATAACCAATCATTGAAAATGTAAGGGCACCCTTTCCTTTAAGCGTAAGCGTAAAGGAACCATCTGTCTTCGATATGGTTAGGTTTGATCCTCCCTTTTCCTTAATCGTGACACGCTCCAGCGGGTCATTGTTTTCATCTACTACCTTGCCGGTAACCGTTATTTGTTGATTTTGTGCAGTCTCATCGGTATCATTGTTTTTTGGTTTGGCCTTTATAACAACGGTTTTGTCAACAATGGAATATACAAATGGTTGGTTTTTTAAAATAGCAGATAATGCGTGCTCTATACCAGCGTCTTTTAAATCTACAGAGATGCTTGTTTTTTTTACAGAGCTGACCTTATAAAAAAAACTATATCCGCTTTGTTTCTCTACCTGATCGAATATTTTCTCTAATGAAGTGTTATCAGCGTGAATGGTTATCTGCGAAAAACCTTTGGTGTAACCATTTAGCGAAAATACAATGACCAACAAGAAGGTTAACTTCATCGTAATTAATGTTTTGATACGGGGTCTTTTAATGGCATTCCTATAGAGGTAATGAATTAAATCCATACTTTTGTTATGTTTAAGTGAATGATGTTGCTTGAAATAAGATCTACCGCTTAAACGCTTATCCGGAAGTGCTACCAACACTTCCGGTACTTTTTAACGGCATAGGTGTATTCATTTTTTAGCTTGTATCCATGCTTTTAGATTTATAGATTAGTTTCAAGGCCGTTATTACGGCATTACAATTAATTTTTTACCCTCTACTCTAAAGTTTACGTCACCCAACCTGAGTATTTTTAGCACCTTCGAGAGTGCAGCGTCGCGGGCTATTTTACCACGGAATATTTCGTTCTTTACCCCATCTTCATAAGCAATTTCAATATCATACCATCGTGATAACTGCCGCATTAAGGTATGGAGGTCTGTATTGTCGAATTGAAATAGACCATTCTTCCAGGCTAATACAGGAGCTGTTTCGACCTTTCTCACTTCCAGATTGGCCATTTCCGGACGAACAATTCCCTGTTCTCCCGGTTTTAATAATGCCTCTTGGTTTTTATAAGCTAATTTGATGGCACCAGCGGTCAGTGTAGCTGCGACCTTCCCCTCTTCAGGATAAGCCATGATATTAAAATGGGTGCCTAATACCTGTATCGTAACATCATTCGTTTGTACATAAAAGGGTCGGTTTTTATTTTCAGCGACTTCAAAATACGCTTCACCGGTTATTTCTACCACACGCTTTTTATCTGTAAAAGAGAGCGGAATCTTGATAGATGATTCTGCATTCAGCCATACTTGTGTACCATCGGACAGGGCCACTTGATATTGTCCGCCTTTTGGCGTGCGAATAATATTGAATTGATTGCTGTTATTCTCTGCGGGTTTGTTTTCTGTTAAGAAATAGCGGAGTTGCCCATCTGCTGTTTTGGCTATTTTTACACCTGCCTGTTGGCTCAATTCTCCTTCGGCTACATCATTCAGGAGAATGGTAGAACCATCTGCCAAAACCAATGTAGCACGGTTACCACCGGGTTTGATGTCGGTGCCTACTATTTGGGTTGTTTGCCCTTGGTTTGATGCGAGGAATCCTTGTTTATAAGACAAATACATACCAAAGCTTGCTATGATGAGCATGGCAACGGCGGCGGCCATTTTTATCCATAATGGTCTACCTTTGGGCTCGTGTTTTTGTACAGGCAGTAATTGCTGTATTTCATCCCGCTGTTTTCGCAATTCGAATTCGGATACCTCAGGAAGCTCCTGCTGCTCATAATGAAGATACCAAGTTTCTAACAATGCCTTTTCATCTTCGGTGCAATGGCCAGCAAGGTATTTTTTTAATAAAGATGCCGCTTCTTTTTGTTGCATGTTGATATCAGGGTTTATTCCCTTTTATCTATAGAACAATCCTGAGGCAGAGAACAGGTAGATGAGCAATAAAAAAATAAAAAAAATAAATCTGCTCAGTCTAACGCGAAGTATTTTCAATGCATTGCTTACTTGTTTGGAGACCGTTTGTTTGCTAATATTCAGTTGAGTGGCTATTTCTATATGCGATAAGTGGGCATGCCTGCTCAATATAAATATTTCACGCATTTTAGTAGGCAGTTCATCGATTTCTTTCTCAATAATGATGGCCAATTCCTTTTCACGGGTAAGCCGATCGGCTGGTGCAGGACTTTCATTTATAAAACTTTGTAAAGCCTCCATCGATTTATTTTTGATTTGTTGATGATGCATGAGGTTGAATACGCGGTTTCTAACAGCAATATATAAATAAGGGCCTAATTGAATGGTTGGATTTAGCGCGTGCCTATTGTACCATAAATTGGTAAAGATATCTTGTAGTATATCTTTTACCGCATCCAGGTCTGCTGTTTTTCGCAGCGCGTGCTTTTGCAACAACTCACTATATCGGTTATATATGGCCGTATAAGCATCATGATCATCTTGCTGGAGCAAAATTACCAATTCTTCATCGCTGTAGGTTTCGTATGCATCTACCGTATTCATATACATTTCCCAACAAAGGTATGGGTTCCAGGTTATGTCAATGTTAAATATAAATATGCTTTACGTCTAAATGCTTGGTATTATTGGTTGCTACAATGCTAACAAAAAATAGTTGCTTTCGCAAGGATTGCTTATCTGAAATCCAAACACTCCATAGTGCCTAGCCTGCTACCTGCATCGCCCATCACGGGTATCAACAGGATATGAAGCGGGAATCAAACAAGTATTTCATGGGAGTTCCATCGAATGAAAGTCGGGAAAGATACCGTTTAAACTCTTTCCAATAAAAAAGTTGCCTCCTACATGTATCTATAACAAATAGGAGGCAGCCCTTGGTATCGAAGTTTGATTAATAAAACGTATCGTAATCCCCTCTCAGGAATAACCACTGTAAAATGGGTAAACCATTGGCATTAACGGTAGAGGCCCACGGCTTAAGCGGTCCCAATTCCCACTGCAATACCGCACTATAATTGTTCATATCTTTTAAGTATGCTGCTGATTTGGTTTCGCCATCGTAAGCAGTCTCTTTTATGGTAACTTCTCCGGTAACATAACTGCTCGAGGGAACCGCTGTTCCGTCCTTGGAGACCATCACCTGTTCAGAAGCCCAACAGTTTTCGCCTTGGGCAATGGTACCATTCACCAGCCCCATGGCCGAGGTGATTCTTCCTGCGGTTCCTGCCCCCACATTGCTGACCGATTGGTTTAAGGCCACCAAACCTTTTACTTTGCTGTCCGTCCAGCCTACCACACCACCTGCTCCTTTGCCAGAAGAAGTATTCGATGTAATTTTACCGCTAGCGAAGCACTTTTCTATCACCCCGCCATCATAAATGATGCCGACAATCCCACCCGCTCGGGCATTACTTGACCCTGTATTCGTTGCCGTTACCTCGGCCGTAGAAAAGCAGTTGACAATCTTGCTTACATTCGTTCCGTTGGGTTTTCCAATATTACCGATTAGCCCACCAACAGCGTCTGTGCCGGTTACTTTACCTGTAGAGAAACAGTTCTCTAACAGTCCCGTCTTTACAGGTTTATCCGGCGAACGCAATCCCAAATAACCGGCAAAGGCTCCTGCACCGTTAGAAGAGGTCACGTCTACATTGACCAAACCTACGTTTTTGCAAGAGCCAAAGAATACGCCAAATAAGCTGCCGTACGATGCTTTCTCTACTTTTAAATTTTCGATAATATGGCCGTCGCCATCAAAATGAAGGTATTTGGCATAAGGATCCACATTATTGAGCGGTACCCAATTGCGACCAGCCATGTCAATATCATCCGTTAATTTAAAGTAATACGGATTGGTTTCCGTGCTACTCCAATTCAATGTATGCATGTTCTGCAGTTGGTTGGCATTGGCAATGAGGTAGGGGTTATTTTCCGTTCCGTCGCCACCAGCAAATGGTGCATCGTTGTTTTTTTTCTTCACCAAAATAAAAGTACGCAACATACGCTGTCCGTAATGATCTCTTTTACCGTTATCGGTTGGATAATTGACTACTCCTTTGAACCCTTCTCCTTTGATAAACATGGTAGTAGAACCACCACCATCCATATTCAATGCGCTTTGCGGATAAAAATAGGTAGACATGAATTGAGTCACCTCTTTAGCGGTCATACCGGCTGCTTCGGGAAATCGCCCATCAATGGTAACCAGCAACAGCTTTTTGTCTTCGGTTAGGGCAACCACCGTTCTCGGATGGCGTACGCCTTGGTGACGTCTGTAGTCTTCGTAATCCAAGCTGTTCAGGTCTATCCCCGTCACATCGCCAATAAAGTCTTCTCCTACCTTTTTATAGTTGTCTATGAGCATGGGAGCTCCAGAAAATAAGTTCAGATAAGGCGACTGCTGATAGCTTTCTTTCGTGCCATATTCAATTTTTAAATCTTGGCCAGCGTTGTAGAAAATAGCCCCTTCATGTTTCCAATAGCGGAGATGGTTCTCTGGTAGCGTAATCTCGGAGATTGGATTTCCATTTACTTTAATGAAACTTGCTTCCATTTCATAGGTGCCGTTAATGCCGATGATGGCGTCGTGAGCAGCTGCTACCGACGATAAGGTGTCTTGAGCAGGAAGTGAAACAAATTCCAATTCATATTCCGGATTGGTGAGGTCTACTTCTACCACATTGACAAACTGATTGGCTGTTTGTGTTTGGATATATTTTGAAAATTGGTAATGGATCAATCCATTATCCAATGTGTCCATCTTCCAACCATCTTTATCCTTGAGTGTTTCGGAAGTTTGTGGCGGTTGTGGTTCTTTGATTTCTGGAAGCAGGTTATCATAACCCGAATTGTCCAAGAACGTTTTACTGCAGCCTGTACTTGCCAGGAAAACAGTAAAGAATAATAGATATTTAAATATGCGATGCTTGATCATGACTATTTCCAGTTAGGGTTTTGTTCTAAAATACCATTAGACAGATTGATTTCTTCTGAAGGAATGGGGTAAAGGTAATCTCTATCTTCCCGGAATACCCGATTGATGTTACCATGTGCCACAATATTTCCTTTATTGCCATCAGACAAAATAATGTCTTTACCTACCTCAAGGAACAGGCTGGCCGATGAACTGGGTTTGGTGCCTTCATATAAGCAAACGTCGATGGTGCCATTGTTGTCTAGGTCATAATTGCCCAATTGTTTAAAATACATGCCCAAAAAAGGCTTTTCAAAGCGTTTTCCGACTCTCCAACGCATGACGTCGTAATACCGAAAACCTTCCATAACCAACTCTACGCCACGTTCTCTTCTAATTTCGAGAATCACCCCTTGGTTTGTACCATTTACATTCGGGTATCCCGTTTCAGCGCTGCTTAAATAGGGGTCTGGATGGGCGTTGGCCGCAGCTAGGTCTAGCTTAGGCATGCTCACACGTGCGCGCAATAAATTCAATGATTTATCCAGATCGGCTTGCGTCAATGAGCCCAATTCAGCTTTTGCCTCTGCAAAATTTAGGTAAGTTTCGGCAATTCGGAAAATCGGCATGTCCGAAATACTTTTTCCGCTGGCATCGTAAATCTGCTCCATGGCATATTTAGTTAAATGATAACCCGTCATGGTATAAGATAGATTCGGGGCTACCTTTGCCGTACTGTTGATACGGGTATAGCCCGGGGTTCGAATGGTTTGGGCCAAACGTGGATCACGGTTCTGCGTTTCCTCTACAAACTCTTTCGTGTCGTAGTTAGCCAAATCGGTAAACCGACCGCCAGAAGAGGTTAAATACGTATTGACGAAAGTCTTTGAAAGACCTGGCCGGCCCATGGTACTCGCATTTTCATAATTCTGTACAGTATGAAACAGGCCTAAACCCTCATCATAGTCCCGAGCGAGGATGACTTCTTGACCAATGGCTTTGGTATTGGCAAAAAGATCTCGATAGGGGGTTGATCCTGTTTTATAAAGCACGTATCCTCCCTCGTCAATGAGTTGTTCGGAAGCTTCTGTGCAGAGATTCAGGTATTTATCGGCATTGGGTAGGTCATGGTATTTTCTAAAAGTTCCCTCAAAGAGCGAAGCGCGTGATTTCAAGGCCAAAGCTGTCCATTTGTTTACCCGATATACTTCTTTGGTTTCTGAAAGATGGGCGACGGCAAAATCCAGGTCTTGCATGATCGAGTCGGCAATTAAGTCCCTCGAATCACGGGGTTTAAAGAGCAGCTCATCAGCTGATCCGAGCACCGTATTAAACCATGGCACACTTCCATATCGTTTCAATTTTTCAAAATAGAAATAGGCCCTGAAAAACCGGGCTAAGGCGTCATATTGGTTTCGGACAGCCACATCTGTTGTGTGGTGTGAATTAGCCAATAAATAGTTGATCCTGCGAAGTGGTTTCCAATCCCATCCATTCCCCGTGGAGGGCACCATCCGCTGGCCAGAAACCGACTCATCAAGTGGCGTTTTGATAATCATATCGGCATTGTCATTATAAATACCGGAAGCTTCCGGTACAATATCCTCATAAAATTTATTACTGTATAACCGGAGTTCCTCTTCATTAGAGAAATAGGTTTCAGGAGATAAAGTGGCTAAAGGTGTTTTGTCTAGGTCGCACGAAGTAAGTAGTAACATACACCCACTTAGCCAAAGCGCCATTGCATATATTTTATTGTTCATCATGATCAATTATTAAAGACTGATGTCTAAACCAAACATAAATGTTTTTGCCCAAGGGTAGGTTTTGGCGGTACTTGTTGAAACATTATAAGTATTCGCTGTTGAGGCCTGCTCGGGATCAATGTATTTACTTTTGAGCTTTGTAAACGTTAATAGATTCTCCCCACTGAAATAGACACGCAAGCGAGATAGCCCTACTTTCGATGCAATTGCAATAGGCAGCGAATATCCAATGGTTACATTCTTTAAGCGTGCATAGGCCAGATTTTGAAGATATTTGGTGCTGGCTACACCCAACGAACGATTGTCTTTGTTAAGTGCTACGTAGCCGCGTGGTCTAGGAAAATAAGCGTCCGGATTATCCGCGCTCCATACCTGACTCAGAAAATCGCGCGGGATGAACGTGGCATAAGGACGTGCATAGGGCCCCCAGAAATTAATGGCTTCTGTGCCAGGGTACCAATGTTGTCTGCCCACGCCCTGTACGAATACAGATAGGTCAAAACTATTCCAGTTACCCCCTAAATTTACGCTGAAGTTATAACGGGGTAATGAATTTCCAATAATCTTCCGATCGCCTGGATTGGCTAGGGTATTATCCCCCTTGGTAATGGTCTTGTCGCCATCCAGGTCTTCAAATTTTAAATCCCCTGCATGTAAACCTTGGTCAATGGCTGATGTATTGATGATGGTATTGACCGAACGTTGATCCACATCGTAATTGGCCGCTTCTTCGTCCGTTTTAAAATAGCCGTTCACTTCATAACCCCAAATTTCTCCTAAAGATTGTCCTTCATAGAAATTTGCCAAGTTTTTATTGGGGTTATCAAAGCGCGTAATTTTAGACGTATTGTCGCCTAACCCGATACCGAAATAATAGCTAAGCGGTTTTCCGGCTACTTGGAGTTGCTGCTTCCAATTTACACTCAATTCCCAACCTTTGGTAAGCAGGTCAGAAGCATTTTCTTTCGGGATAGTTGCACCGTAGTAAGCCGGAATGGTCTTACCAGCAGTAAGCATGTTCAACGTTGCCCGCCGATAGATGTCTCCGGTAATGATTAATTTTGACTGAAACAATTCGAGGTCGAGGCCTAAGTTCGTCGTGTTTACCGTTTCCCAAGTTAAAGATGAAGAGTTGGGCGCACTTTCGGTAGCGGACGGGGCCACCGTTCCATCTCCAAACGAGTATTTCAAGGTACCGCCAGCATTGATGGTTTGCAGGTAATCATAATAGCCCACTTGTTGATTGCCAAGCGATCCGTAAGATGCCCGGATCTTGAAGCCGTTCAGTATATGCTGATCCCATTGCTGGAAAAAGTCCTCTTTATCTAAACGCCAAGCCCCTGAAAACGAAGGGAAGAAACCAAAACGTTTACCTTTCGCAAATCGGGAAGTACCATCGTATCGCCCAGCGGCTTCAATGAGATATTTGTCTTTGTAAGCATAATTGGCACGATAGAACGTACCAAATAAAGCATACTCATTCTGGCCACCGTTGATTTCCATGACATCGCCCGTAGCAATTTCAAAATCATTCAATTGCGTGCTTAATAGGCCATTTCGGGCTACCTTAATGTCTTTCAGGTATTTCGTTTCATAGTTAAAACCGGCCATCAACTTCAGATCATGGTCTTCGCGAATCGCTTTATTATATGTAGCGTAGGTATTTACAGCCTGATACTGATGGTTCGTTTGGATTTCATATAAGCGATTATTGCCAATGCCTGAGGAGATGGTCAGTATCTCGCCCGGATACTTAGCATAGGGGATATTGACCGATCGGTTCATCGTTTGGTAATTATAATGAATAAAGCGGTAGCTTGATCGAATGTCCAAACCCTTCATAGGGCGAATGATGGCCTCAATGGTGGGTGAAAACTCACTGATCTTGTCCAGGTTTCGGTGCAAATCTTGAGAGAGCATGGCCGAATAGCCATCCATTACATTATAATTGCTAATGGTGGTTTGGTACACATAAGTTCCGTCGGGATTTACGGGCACGATACTGGCAAGACCATGGGTTACCGAAGAGTTAAAGGTGTTTTCCACCCCGCCGGAACCTGGATAAGCATAGGCCGAATTGAAGTAGGATATATTGGTGTTGATATCCAGCCATTCTTTCACCTTGAAATCAACCTTTGAGCGGAGGTTGTACCGTTTGATGTTGTCTGCATTCTGTTTGAAAATACCCTTCTGGTCAAAATAATTTCCTGAAAGACTATAGTTCATTTTATCCGAATTTCCGTTGATGTTGATGTTGTGGCTTTGCATAGGCCTGCTCAAGTCGAACAGATAACCATACCAATCGGTGTTTCCGTAATATACATAGCTATCGCGGCCATCTCTGTTTTGTATCACCACCCATGGTCTCTCTGGATTCTCCGTTTTATCATTGCGCCTGATCCACAGTTGGTAATAATCATCGTCGGTATATTTGGTATATGGTGTGCCTGCATAGTGCGAAAAGAACAAGTCATTAATAGCTGCCGAGTAATAGCCTCGTGTTTCAAAGTCGGTAGAGGTGGTAGAAGCACTCCATGAAGTTTGTCCGGAATAAGTGATGGAAGCACGATTTTTATCGCCTCCCTTGGTCGTTACCAAGATCACGCCGTATGATGCCCGAGCGCCATAAACAGCTGCGGTAGAAGCATCTTTCAAGACCGTAATGGAAGCCACATCGTTGGGATTAATGCGGTTGATATCGCCCTCAAAACCATCAACGATAACTAAAGGTGCTGCATTGCTCGATATCGAGTTTACTCCACGGATATTGAAACTTCCCGATGCCCCTGGTCGGCCTGTGGTGAATTTTACTTGCAGATTCGGTACGGTACCCTGCAAGAGTGAAGATACATTGGCAGCGGGCCTACTTTGTAGCAATTTTTCGTCTACCACCGTGGTAGCTCCCGTTAAGTTTTCTTTCTTTTGGGTACCGTATCCTACTACCACAATTTCATCAATTTCGTTCACAGCAGGCTCGAGTTGTACCATGAGGTTGGTTTCATTATTAATGCTGATTTCCTTGGGTTGATAACCGACGAATGAAAATCGCACAGTTGTTTCGCTATGCGCTATTTGCATGGTGAACAGACCTTCTTTTTTGGTTATCGTACCTTTTCCTGTTCCAATTTCCGTCACAGTTACACCGGACAATGGGTGGCCATTTTCGTCCACTACTTTACCGGTAACCGTTATCTGCTGTACCGTTTCCACAGGCGGAGGATTATCAGTAATTCCTTTTTTTCTGCTCAGAATAATATTTTTATCTACAATTTGGTAATCCAATTGGCAACGATCCAATACTTCCTTCAAAGCCGATTCGAATGCTACATCTTTGTACGCTACATCCAGCCGTTGTCTGTTGGGTAACAGTGATTCGTTGTAGAAGATGTTGTAGCCGCTTTGCTTTTGTACCTCCTTCAAAAATTGTACGAGGCTCATGTTGTTTTTCTTTAGGGTAACGGTTTGCCCGAAAGTAAGTGCGCTCACCTGCAAATTTGCTGCCAGCAATATGGGTATAGCTAAAGACAATTTCATGAAAATTGACATTTTATTTGGAACGGATCCTTTAGCGCAGGATCGCTCTCCCCGGTTTTTTTTATACATTTGTATCCGATTGATTATGAATTAATAGCACATTTGTTTTCAATCCTATGTCATTGCGACAATTCAGGGGCGCTGCAATCGCTCCTGAAATTTTTGACATCGTAAAGATTTCTATTCCATCACGATAATCCTCCTTCCTTGCCGTTTAAAGTGTATATCTCCAGTTAAAGCGATGGTTTCAAGCAATTTGTCGATTTGCTCGAATTTGGAAATGGTGCCCGAAAAATAGCTGCGTGTGAAGGCCCCTTGATATGCTATGGTTACATCATACCAGCGCGCAATGCTCTCCATTACTTCCCTGATGTTTGCTTTATCAAATGAAAAATTGCCATTTCTCCATGCCGTAGCATACAAAGGGTCTACTTCGGTAATGGTAAACTGTCCGCTCTGTTCATAATAAGCCGACTGTTGGTTAGGTTGTAAGATAATGGGGTGGCCACTCTGGCTGACCGATTGTAATCTCACTTTTCCTTCTACCAGGGTGGTGATCGTATGCTGATTAAAGCTATTGATATTGAAAGCCGTTCCCAATACTTCCAATTGTTGGTTGCCTGTTATGACAATGAAAGGTATAGATGCTCCTTTGTTTGTAAACTTCGCTACATCAAAATAAGCCTCGCCTTCCAATTCAACCTGCCTGGTCTTGTCATGGAAACGTACCGGATATCGTAAGGACGTTTGCGCATTGAGCCATACGTGTGTACCATCTGGTAATTCAATCTGGTATTCGCCTCCTTTAGGGGTAACAATGGTATGATAAATTGGTCGGCCGTTTTTCGTTTCAGATGTATGACTTGCATAACGAACAGATCCATCCGCTTGCCTCATCAGGGTAATACCGTCTTGTGTAATCACAGTATCGCCTTTCAGCTTGTCCAGATCAACGGCCGTTCCATCATCCAATATAATTTTAGCGCGTTCTCTTCCTGGTACAACTGTTTGAGCCGTGTGATTTGCTTGAATTTTTTGTTTCCAGGGTAACCAAGATTGATGAGCAGCAAACCAAGCGATACCAAATGTCATCAAAACGATAGCTGCCGCGCGTAACCAAGGAAGAATCGTTACCTGTTTTTTTGATATTTCTGCGGATGTTATGACACGATCTTTCAGGCGGCTATCTTCCAAAATATCCTGATAAATATGGTGTGAATGAGGGGCAACTACCTGAGGTTTATCCACTTCCTCTTGCTGAATTTCATCCCAAATTTGTTCCATTAAATCATGCGCATCCTCCCTCGCTAAGAAGGAACGCAATTGTTCCAATTCGGTCGGCGTACATTGTTTATTTTGATACCGTCGAAACAGTCGTTTTAATTCATCTTTGTTCATCATGCACCTTTGATAGGTACACGCATGAATAGAGATAAAGTACCAATCAAAAAATATTTTTTATCAATAAAATGAAGAAAAGTATTTTTTCCAATCGGAGACGTATAAATTTCGAGGCTAGGTTTAGGTGGTTTCTAACTGTATTTTTAGATAGGCCTGCTTTTTCGGCAATTTCTTGATAAGAATAATCTTCCAGCTTATTCATCCGGTATATCAGTTGCTGTTGTGGGGGCAACTCTTCAATGATTTCGCTCAAGATGCGCTTTAGGTATTTCGTATCTAAGTTGGTTTCAGTTTGGTTATCCGATTCTTGCCATTCATTTTTCCAAGCCATACCATATTGCTCTCTCACTATTTTTTTTCGGTAATAGGAAATAGCCAATCGTTTTGCCGTTACATATAGATAAGGGAAAAAACCATCACAATCCCTGATTTTATTTCTATGAATAAATAATTGTATAAAAGCTTCCTGAACAATCTCTTGAGCTTCTTCCGTACGGTGGCAAAACCGGTATACTTTCTGGAAGATCAAGTCATAATAACAGTCGAAAATTTTACTAAAAGCACGTTCATCGCCATGCTCAAATCGCGCCCAATCTTCATGCGTTAAAATATGCTTATTAGGTCTCATGTTATGGATACTACGGAAGCAATTCGTTCACAAAATAAACCGATTGATTTAAAGTGTACATCAATAGAAAATGAATTCTATATGAAGAAACCGAATTTACCCCATATTTTTGTACTAACTTAGTAATTTTTAGGTTATTTGCAAATAATAATATAAGTTCGGTTAATTTATTAAAAAATATTATTAATGAAACGATTCCTTTACGCTTTTTCCACCTTGTTTTTGTTGTTTGGTTTGTCATTTACGTTTGCGCAAAGACCTAAGCCGGCATCCATTATGCTGGTATTGGGATCCGCTAATTTACCCATTTTACAACATCGCGTAGCGGTAAGCGCGCAATTTTATCAAAGTAGACCCTTTGATAGAATCATTGTATCGGGCGGTTGTGGGGCGCATAATTCTACTTTATGTGAGGCATCTGAAATGAAACGGCTGTTGATGGAAAAAGGTGTGCCTGAGACGATCATCTTGAAAGAGGAACGTTCTAAAACAACTGTGCAGAACTATGTTTACGCGCGCGCATTAGAAGACGAAACAGGTCAACGTGTTATTCAACCGGGTGATACCGTGTATGTGGTCTCTGATCACTGGCATGCCATTTCAGTAGCTGCTAGATTCAATCGTTATGATCATGTAATCGCGTATTTTCATATCGAAGGCAATATCCAACCGAAGGAAATGGATAAATTAGACTATGCATCCATTCTTTATGGCTATGGTGATAATGAAAAATTTATACGTCATGCGCTTTGGCCTACAGCCGATGCGGTATTTCGAATAGGTCATACGCAGTATTTTATCATCGACGACTTGGTTTTCTCCAAAAAAGACAATGGAGAGGAGGAGGTTCAGGCCTTTAATGAATGGTATCCGGCAGGAAGTCAGAACCAGATGGCTGCAAAAATCGATGCGGCGGTTAGCCTGAATCAAGGTAAGGCACTGTTTTTAGTGAGTGAGGATAGTGTACTGCGATTCTCTTTAAAGCAGGGGAAAGCTTTGAAACCAGTTAAAATGCCGCTAAATGAATGGATAAAAAATCTACCCGCTGCTTGGCACCGAATAGATGCCCTTTGTCAGGTAAAAGACTCACTTTATATTTTTCACGAGGATGAAATAGTGGTGGCGACAATGAAAGGAAAAACCTTTAGCGCGCTTACCCCCGTAAAAATAGATGAAAGGATTGCCCGTTTTCCTTTTCATTGGGCTAGTGGATATATCGATGCTGTCGACTATGATTCCGCAAGCCATACCATTACGCTGTATAAGGCCAAAGAACAACTGAAGTGCGACGCGCATTTGCAGATTGTAGAAGATAAGGCCAAGCCTTTTGTTTTAAAGTGGCCTACAACATATTATGGCGACAGGAAATAGTTTCAGTTGATCGAGGTATGTGTGAGCTGATTGGCTTGTTTTTTCTTGGGTTTACCATAAGCAATTAAATACGCCAATGCTCCAAAAAAGGGTGCTACACATACAACCAGAATCCATAAAGCCTTTTCTGTTGGTGTAAATTGTCTATTTGTTAAGCATTTTACGAATGCCATAGCGAACAATAAAAACCATAATAAAGCCGGAATTAAAAGAAATAATTCAGGTTTTCCAATGTTTAAAAATGCTGTTATCATTATGTGGCGGTTTAATCTTGATTTTTTTCTTTTTTTCTACCTTTCTGTTTATTTCATATAAATCTGAAGAAAAGTAAGGGTGTCTTTTGTTTGATGTATAAAAATTGGCTAATGAATAAGGTTTATGCTTTAAGATAATCCCATTATTTCAAAATTAAGCTTTTGTAAGCATATACACTAAAATATTTCTTTCTTTTTTCTCTTAATGATTCGAGATTTCTTTTGCTCAATGCGCTATTGTATGTATATTAGAAATTGGTTAGGGTATAAGCATGCGCTGCCTTCTAGAAAACACAGTCATAATTAATCAAAAGAATAGTATTCAAAATGAGAAACATCATTTTAGATTTAGCAGTCACACTCGATGGATTTATTGAAGGACCTAATGGAGAAGTGGATTGGTGTATAATAGACGATGATATGAACTTTGAGGATTTTCTTTCTTCAATAGATACCATATTTTACGGACGAGTAAGTTACGATACATGGGGGAATTTTCAGCCTGACGCGCATGCCAGTCAAACCGAGAAATCCATTTGGTCAGGTGTCCATGCTAAAAAGAAATACGTTTTTTCGAGCAATCCAAAGCAAGATAATCATGCAACATTTGTTACTGGGAATTTGGTAGAAAAAGTAAATGAAATAAAACAACAATCGGGTAAAGATATCTGGTTATACGGTGGCGCAAAGTTAATTGAAACCTTCATTTGTCATCGTTTAGTTGATGTTTACAGAATTGCTGTTCACCCAACCGCACTAGGAGCAGGTAAACCGTTGTTTGAAAATCTGAAAGAACGGATCCAGCTGAAACTGATCGGAGTGAATAGATTTAGATCGGGGGTAGTACAACTTATTTATGAACACGAGCAAAAATAGCAAGCTTTGGACTTTCTATTAAGCCGCAATACACATTTTAGTTTTGAATTTTTATTTAATAGACAGATCATGGGTACGAAACATATATCTTCAGACAATTCCTATCTTCCTGTTGCTTGGGAGTATCGGGAGGTCGTAGCAGAGGAAATAGAAAAAAAGACGGAAGGTAAAATATTCTTTTTTGATCATCACGATCAAGTTGCCGAAACAAAAGGACGTATTGTTAGCCTGACAGAGGAGAAGAATAGCGGATTGTTTATTGTTTTGGACACGGCGATTAAAATAAGAATGGATAAAATAATCACCCTATTCGGTAAAATAGGTGCGGCATATGAAGCGTACAATGCCTATGCCGATTCCTGTATGGATTGCATGGGCGGATATACGCATGAAGAACTCGATAACCTATAGGTTTTTATTTTAGATTACGCTTGAACGCTAATGTTCTAGAAGATAGCCTTCCGTGGCCTTCTATGATCATTTTATCAGCGAATAACTCCACCGTTCCATAAGCATTCTGATGGGCTGTCTCAATCATTCCTTCCAGTGTAACCATGGGAATACCTTTGTAATAAGCGAAATTTCCCGGATGATGATGTCCTGAAATAAGTGCGCGAACACAGGGGTGTTGGTCTATTACTGCCAATATTTCCCTGTTATTGAGCGCCTCCAGTCCGTTTTCAGGGAATAAAGGATGATGGGAGAAGATGATGACAGACTGCTTTTTCTGTTCTGCCTCTATCAGTTGTTTTTCCAACCATTGCATTTGCACTTTACTGATGCCACCATTCCAGGGGCGGGCATTCTTTCTTCCGGCAGCAATCGTTTGGTTGCTCATCGCTTTCCAATCAGCACGCTGGGGGCTATCGGCGGAGGTCGCATATTCTGATAGTTCATTGGTGTTTAGTACAATAAATCGCCATTGGCTTTTGCTGAAAGTATAGTAAGGGGCTTTCATGTGAAAAGGTTTATAAAGATTTTCCCTATCAGGCGCATCCACGTAGTCATGATTCCCTAGTATGTTATAAACGGGTGTTTTCAATTTTTTCAAACGTTCCATTACCGGAGGCAGGTCTTTAATCCCTTGATCAACAAAGTCTCCCAGTATCACCGTGAAATCGAGCGGTTGGGTGTTTAAGTAGGAAACGGCTGTATCCAGTTTTCGTAGCGAGTTCCGGTAGAAACGAGTACCATGGTCATCTTGATCCGCATACTGGGGGTCGGCAATGATACCGAAATGAATGGTTTTGTCTAATTGCTGTCCATAGACATATAGCTGAAACAGCGCAGTTAAAATAACTAAACTGATGGTACGTAGGTTCATAAAAGTGTTATTAAATAATCTCTATTGGTCTTTCGTTTTTACAAATTAACAGTATTCTTAAGTTTTTCACGAACCGTATGCTAGGTTTTTTGTTTTTATAATCGGAAATTTGGAAGATGTGGCGAACAACAAATATTTAGAAGCAATGGTTTATAGAAAATTAGGACAAACAGATTTAGAACTATCCGTGATCACTTTTGGGGCTTGGGCCGCTGGCGGCTGGATGTGGGGCAGTACCGATAGAAAACAAGCTATAGAAGCCATTAAAGCTGCTTATGATGTAGGAGTAAGCTCGATCGATACGGCCCCTATTTACGGACAAGGCGCCAGCGAAGAAATTGTCGGTGAAGCTATCCGCGGAATCCCCAGAGATCGGGTACAAATTCTAACCAAATTTGGTATGCGTTGGGATTTACCTTCACCAAAAGGGGAGTTTGCCATGCACAGCGAAGATAATCAGGGTCATCCTATTGACATTTACAAATACGCCGGTAAAGAGAGCGTGATAAAAGAATGCGAAGATAGCTTGAAGAGACTCGGAACGGATTACATCGATTTACTGCAAATTCACTGGCCCGATCCCAGCACACCAATATCCGAAACTTTTGAAGCGGTAGCGAAACTCATTGAACAAGGAAAGGTGCGCCATGCCGGTGTTTGTAATTACCATGTCGAGCAGATGAAAGAAGCCGAGCAAGTGTTGACATTGGCTTCCAATCAAGTGCCCTATAGCATGGTGCAGCGCGACATTGAAAAAGAAATCGTTCCTTACTGCCTAGAAACTCATAAAGGTATCCTAGCCTACAGTCCCTTGCAACGTGGTTTGCTTACGGGGAAAATCAAACCTGGGCATCGCTTTGCCGCGGGAGATTCTAGAGAAGGGAGTAAATATTATACCGATGCATTTATAACCAAAACCAATACCTTTCTAGAAAAATTAAAACCTTTAGCCGAAGAGAAAAAAGCGACGCTGGCGCAGTTGGTGTTACGGTGGACGGTGGAACAACCGGGTATTACGGTTGCTTTGGCAGGAGCAAGGGATGCCCAGCAGTCTGTGCAAAATGCTGCAGCAATGAAGGTTAATTTGAGCGCAGATGAAATCGGATGGATAACGGAATGGGTTGATGCGTTGTAGGTAAAGAAGAGACAGTCGGTTATGCGGGGATTAGGTAGAACCCCGCATAATTAACTTTCCTTCAGAAATCGTTATCTCAGGGGGCATATCCGTAAACCTTTTTTTTAGAATGTCTAACATATGTTTACCTGCTAACAACCCAATCTCATAGGGGCGCTGTTCAAAAGTGGTTAGTCCCGGTTCTATCAGTCCGGTGGCCGGATCATTGCCAAAACCAGCAACGGCCATGTCTTTCGGTACTTGTAACCCGCGCTGTTTCAATAATTGCAACACCTGTATGGCTCCGGCGTCATAGATCGTACAGATGGCATCAGGGGGGGTAGACAGCGCTAACCATCGGTCAACAGCAGCTTCTACATTCTCGACCAGAAAGCGGGTGTGCGCTACCAAGGTGTTATCGAATGCTATTCCGTTTTGGCGCAAAGCCGTTACATATCCTTGGTATCTTAGCTTACTGGCCTGAAGGTGTTTCGGGCCGGCCAGCAAAGCAATGCGCTTCCTACCTCTTTCTATCAGGTGTTGTGTGGTGGTGTATAGGCCATTAAAATCGTCTTCCACTACTTTTGGTATGGGCAATTCTTGGCAGATCCGGGCAAAAGATACCAAGGGAAAACCCTTTTGGTACAGCATCTTAATCTGATCGAAATTTCTTGTGTCGCGCGTATGACAGATGAGAAAACCATCTACACGGCTCAGCATCAATGCTTGAATATTCTCCTTTTCAATTTGTGGCGATTCGTCCGATTGGGCAATGATGGTGCGGTAGCCCATCCGACCTACCGCATGTTGTATACCGCTCACAATAGCCGCAAAAAAAGGTTTTTGGATATCGGGGATAATGACCCCTAACATGCGTGTCTCATTTTTGATCAGACCGAGTGCTAACATGTTTGGCTGGTAATCCAATGTTTTGGCCATTTCCAAAACCGCTTTACGCGTGTCCGGATTGACATTTGGGTTGTTTGTCAGCGCTCGGGAAACGGTAGATTTAGAAATTCCCAGTTTGCGTGCAATGTCAATAATCGTCACTTGATGTCTTTTCATAATGGGTTCTATTAGCGTGTTACAAAAATGTGAAAAAAAAGCGAAAAAAAAATACTATATGGGAACGGTTGTGGGAATGTTCCCAATAAAATTTTGGGAATAAATACCTTATAAAGCCTTGTTAAACAGTATAAAATAATATAGTTTAGCAGGAAGTTATGAAACTATAAACGCAATTATGAACAGTTAATTCGGAAAAAATCTTACCCAAAAACGGGGTAGAACTCCAGCATACACCAATAACCATTTTAACAAAAAATCATATGCAATTTATCGAAGAAGAGAAAAAAAGAATTCCAGTATGTGCCACGCCTGATGTCTTAGTCGTTGGCGCTGGTCCGGCAGGCATTGGGGCGGCGATTGCTGCGGCGCGCAATGGTGCAAAAGTATTACTGTTAGAACGCTATGGCTTTTTAGGGGGAAACCTAACCATCGCCATGGTCAACCCGATGTTTACTTTTCATGATGTAAAAGGCCGGCAAGTCATCCGGGGTATTGCCGGGGAATTAGTGGAACGACTGATCGATCTCAAGTCTTCATTGGGCCACGTGACCGATTTAACGTTCGACAATGCCTCGATGACCCCTTTTGATCCAGAAGGGATGAAATACCTTCTTTTTAAAATGGTTCAGGAGGCTGGTGTAAACTTATTACTGCATACTTGGGCGGTTGGTGTTACCCAAGAAGGTACCCAAGTTACCTCCGTTATTGTCGAAAATAAATCGGGCAGACAGGCCATTGTTCCTCAATATATCATTGATTGTTCAGCAGATGCTGATATTGCCGCCATGGCCGGTGCGCCGTTTGTTAAAGGTCGTGAAGAAGATGGCGCCATGCAGCCAGTCACCTTATTCTTCCGCATAGGTGGTATTGATATGGCCAATTTACGTGTCTGGATGAAAAATAACCGTGATTTGTTGAAAGACTCACCTACAGACGAAGAGATCGACTCAAGTAAAGCGCTTGCCTTTCTTGGATTGAAACAGCTGGTGAAGAAGGGGATGGAAAATGGCGAATTTCCAAAAGACGCTGCTCCACGCATCTTGTTTTATGAACTGCCTCAAGAAGGTCAGATTGCCGTTAATGCTACCCGCTTACAGGGTATTGATGGCACGAACGCAAACGATCTCACACGGGCCGAATATGAAACGCGGGTACAGGCATGGGAAATCCATAAATTTCTTCAGAAATATGTTGGTGGCTTCGAGGGTTCATACATACTGGATACGGGGGCGCAGGTAGGTGTGCGGGAAACGCGTCATATTCGTGGTGATTACCAACTAACCGAAGATGATGTATTGGCCAACAGGGCTTTTGAAGACGGTATTGCCTGTGGTACATTCGCTATTGATATCCATCCGCCCGAAGGCGAGCAGCAAATCTTTACCGGATCAGGTAAGGCGGTATATGAAATTCCTTATCGTACGCTTTTACCACAGGGATTAGACAACGTGTGGGTTGCCGGTCGGAGTATTTCCGCTACACATACTGCTTTTGGTTCTTCGCGCGTGATGGCTACCTGTGTGGCTATCGGTCAAGCTGCAGGAGTGGCAGCCGCCCACCTTGTCAAACAAGGAGGTGGAAACATACGCAGTGTGGATGTTGTCGAATTGCGGAATCAACTGATTGCACAAGGGCAATACCTACTGGGTATACCCGATAATCAATTAGTCGATCCAACACTAGCGTTAAATCGAGGAGAGGGCTCGGGTACAACCGCCTCGCACTATAATCCATTTAAAGACAGAAGCCATGGTTAAATCATCGGGTCGTATCCGTTGGGGCATTGCCACATTGCTTTTTTTCGTTTCTACATTGAACTACTTGGATCGGCAGGTACTTTCTGTACTGGCTCCTACCATTCAGGCTGAGTTAAGGCTTACCGACTTAGATTATGCGTATATCACTTCCGCATTTTTGTTAAGCTATACGGTTATGTACGCCATTAGCGGTGCTTTGGTAGATCGCCTCGGCACGCGAAAAAGTTATTTGTGGGCAGTAGGAGGGTGGTCTGCTGCCAATATTCTCCATGCTTTTGCCCAAACGGCCATGCAATTTTCTGTCTTCCGGTTTTTGTTGGGGATTGCCGAGTCTGCCAATTTCCCCGCAGGGGTTAAAGCCGCTTCCGAGTGGTTCCCCATCCGGGAGCGCGCGTTGGCCATCGGTATGCTCAATGCCGGTTCATCTGCAGGTGCTGCTATCGCCATTCCTTTAGTATCGGTGATTGCCGTCCAGTTTGGTTGGCAAGCAGCATTTATGGTTACCGGCGCCCTTGGTCTAATCTGGATGGCCTTTTGGCGGCGACAGTACTATTTGCCGCAAGAGCATCCGCGCATTACCGCAACAGAACGGGCGCTCATTCTGGATGGGCAGCCTGAACAGCCGATTGATGGTCAAAAAGGATTTAAAGCCAACCTTTGGCAACTGCTGCGCATGCGTCAAGCTTGGGGATGCTTGTGTGCGCGGATTTTCATCGATCCCATTACCTATTTCCTCACGTTCTGGATACCCAAATATCTGCAAGAACAACAAGGGCTTACACTCGATCAAATGGGGTATTTTGCCTGGATTCCTTTTGTTGTCTTAGCAGTGGGTACCTTGTTAGGGGGCATCATCCCACAGTGGTTCATATCCAGATGGGGCTGGTCACTCAACCGCTCCCGCAAAACCGTGATGTTATTTGCCTCCTTATTGATACCGCTCTGCTGCGTCATATTGTTCCAGGCAACCGGTATGGTAGTCGCTATCGTTGCCATTGCCGGCATTATGCTGGGCCACGGTTTATGGGGTAATATCACCATCCCCGCCGAAGTTTTTCCTCAGCATGTTCAAGGTACGCTGACGGGTATCGGTGGCACCTTGGGAGGGATTGCCGGCATCCTTTCACAGTTGTCTGTGGGGTGGACCGTTCAGCATTTCTCCTATGCCCCCATATTTGTTGGCATTGGTATTGCCTACCTGTTTACCCTACTCTGTGTGCAGCTGTTAACGGGTAAGCTGGGCAAAATTGTCTCCTTAACTTCATCTTAACCAATCATTAACTTAACCAAATTATAGATGCAATGAATAAACCAATTTTTAAATCAATAGGCTATATAGGAGGAAGCACTCTAATCCTGTTATTCGCATTGTTCCAAACCCTATTTGCGCAGCAACATCAGTTGGTAAACGGTAGCGTAGTGGATAAGGAGGGTCAACCGCTAACCGGAGTGACGATCACACATCAGGGTACAAAACGCGCGTTGGCCACCACGGATGAGTCAGGTCGATTTCAGGTAAACGTGGAGCGCGATGCTGTCATCGTTTTTTCCTTAATGGGCTATGCAGAGAAAAAGGTGCATGTCGCCAATAGCCAACCCTTACGTGTCGTGCTGGAATCAACCATTTCCGATTTAGACGAAGTAGTGGTCGTGGGTTTCGGTACCAAAAAGAAGGTCAATTTAACGGGTGCCGTAACAGCCATTTCCGGCGAGGAGGTAGCGAAACGGCAGGTTGGCCAAACCTCTATGGCTTTGCAGGGCATGGCTCCCGGCGTAACCGTGACGCAAAGCAGCGGACAACCCGGTGTAGATCAGGGTTCCATCCGCATTCGGGGAATTGGCACGCTGAATAATTCCAATCCATTGGTATTGGTAGATGGTGTCGTGATGTCCCTTGATAATATTGATGTGTCCTCCATCGAATCTATTTCGGTTTTAAAAGACGCTGCTTCATCGGCTATTTATGGCTCACGGGCAGCAAACGGCGTCATCCTGATTACGACTAAGCGGGGTAAATCCGGGCAGTTTTCATTATCTTATGATGCCTATGTAGGGAAACAAGCACCGACCAACCTCCCCAAAATTGTTAATGGTTTAGATCATATGAATTTGATCAATGAAGCCCATACCAATGTGGGGCGTTCTCCCTTGTTTTCCGAAGAATATATCCGTAATTACATCGCTAATAAAGCAAACGATCCAGACCAGTACCCGGATGTAGATTGGCAGGATGAGGTACTACAAGGTAGTGGCATCCAACATAACCATGTGTTAGGTATTACCGGAGGAACCGAAAAACTACAGTTCTTTGGTTCCTTTGGTTACCTCAACCAAGCGGGTATCATTGATCAAGTAAACTTTCAGCGATATTATTTCCGTTTGAATACCAACGTGCAGATCAGCTCGAAATTAAGTGGTTCATTCGATTTATATGTGCGTAATCATGATCGAAAATCTGTGGCCAGCGGGACACCTTTTGAAGGTCCCGCTGCTTTTTCCGCCGGAAGCTCTACAGGGATGATTTTTGGGTTGATGAATAAATTACCGGCTACGCAGGCCGTGAGGTACAGCAATGGACTATGGGCCGAAGGGCAAAATGGTGCCAATCCGGTGGCCATTATGCAAGATGGCGGATGGTGGCAACAACGGAGCACACCCATTGCCGGGAACTTTGCCTTGGAATATAAACCCATAGAGGGTCTTATGGCACGTGTGGCCTATGCGCCCACTTATGAACAACCCGTTACCCGGTCTTTTAGCAACGTCGTGAAAACCTATGATGCGAACGGTGGTTTGCGCTTTTCGGTACCATCACTCAATGAGCTCAACGAAGATCTGGTTAACAATCGGCTCGACCAGCTGGAGGCCATGCTTACCTATTCCAAAAGCTGGGGCTCGCACAACTTTTCTGCGTTGGGAGGTTATCAATACCTGACCGGTAGCACGAACGGCTTCAACGCATTTCGGGATAATTTTCTTTTTCCTGATTATCCGGTGCTTTCAGCAGGTTCTTCAGAAAATATGCGGAATGGAGGATCAGCCACCGAATGGACGTTGATTTCCTATTTCGGACGAGTGAATTACGATTATCTGGGTAAATACTTGTTTGAAGCTAATATCCGTTATGACGGTTCTTCCCGTTTTGCACAGGGAAATAAGTGGGGGACGTTTCCTTCATTTTCCGCCGGATGGCGTTTATCCGAAGAAAATTTTATGGCAGGGGCCAAAAGTTTTCTAGATAATTTGAAACTGCGCCTTTCTTGGGGCCGTCTGGGGAATCAGGAAATTGGTAGCAATTATCCCTTTGCGCCTACTGTATCCTTAGATCCACAATATGTTTCTGGCGATGAGGTGCGTAACGGTGCTGCCATCATGAATTTAGCTAATACAAACATTTCTTGGGAGACAACAGAAATGGCCAATATTGGCTTAGATGCGCGGTTGTTTAACAAGCTTTCCCTTACGTTCGACTATTACCGAAAAACCACTCGCGGTATTTTATTGGAATTGAGCATTCCAAAGACAATGGGTGTGGGTGCACCTTTCCAAAATGCCGGTGTGGTGGATAACAACGGTTGGGATCTTCAGCTAGATTATGGTAACAGGTGGGGTAAGTTCCGGTATTCGGCAACCTTTACATTATCCGATGTACATAACAAAGTGGTCGATATCAAGGGCATTCAACAAACGGGTACCGTTGTTAACCGAGAAGGATACGCTATGAATTCCCTGTTCTTGCTGCGGTCGCAAGGCCTGCTCTCTGCGGCCGATTTTGATGCTTCCGGTGATTACTTATATGCTAAACCTCAATTTGGGGCCGTTGCGCCCGGTGACATCCGTTATCTGGATACGGACGGGAATGGTATCGTAAACAGTAATGACCGGGAGGTGGTTGGAAGTACAATTCCGAGGTATACCTATAGTTTCAGCCTATCGCTGGGTTACGGTCAATTCGATCTTTCTTGTTTATTCCAAGGTGTGGGTAAGCGCGATGGTTACTTAACGGGAAGCGCTATTACGCCCTTTTTAGCAGGAGGTACAGCTTATGAATATCAGAAAGACCGGTGGACACCCGAAACTCCCAATGCGGAGTTTCCGAGGTATGCTTTCGGTGAGAACCATAACCAACAGAATTCTGATTTTTGGATGCGCAGTGCAGCCTACCTCCGTGTTAAAAACCTGCAGTTAGGGTATACGCTGCCCGAGCAATTAGTTAAAAAGATGGGTATTCGGGGCGTTCGCTTGTACGTTTCGGGCGAGAATCTCTTTACCGTCGACGACTTTTGGCCCGGATGGGATCCAGAAGTTTCGGCCGCCAGTAACGGTGCTTATTATCCGCAGGTTACGACGTATAATTTTGGGTTAAATGTTAAATTCTAATCGAAAGGTCATGAACAAACTCGTTATAATTGCCATCATATTTCTGCTATTTGGCTGTAGCAAAGATTTGGAAAAAGTTCCATTGGATGCACCATCTACCGATACTTTTTTGAAGACAGAGGCCGAGCTACAAGCGGCTGTAGTTGGGTGTTTAAGTCCGCTAACGCTCCGGTTTGGAGAGAATCCTTATATCATCGCTTTCGACATGTATTCTGATATCGCAGCTAACCGTGATAATACGCCGCATGCCATGTGGGGTACGCCAACAGCTGGTCATGTCAATACCATCTGGAATACCATGTACACCGTCATTGCCCGTTGTAATTTTCTACTCGATAACATCGATCGTGTCGAATCGGCTAACGAGGAAGTAATCAATGAAGCAGTGGGTGTCGCACGATTTCTGCGTGCTTATAGCTATGCTGTCCTGTCGCAATTTTTTGGCGACGTACCGCTCGTTACTACGACGTTAGATTTGGCAGATGCGTATGTGTCGCGTAATCCAAAAGAGGAGGTAGTCGATTTTATTCTGGCAGAGCTCGATGCTGCCGCTGCCTTGCTCCCCGAAGAAAATGCGCCCAATACCATGGTCATCCCACAAGGTGCCGCCTGGGCATTGGCTTCGCGCGTAGCTTTGTATAATGAACGATGGGCTCCAGCCATTGCGGCGGCCGAGCAAGTCATGGCGCAGGAAGGGTCCCAATATGTGTTGAATCCCGATTATAGTAGTATCACGCATCGTGCCGGAAAGACATCTAAAGAGATTATTTGGGCCATTCAATTTAATTATACCGATGTGTATCAAGAAACACCTGTTTCTTTTCGTTCGAGAATGGCAAGCGGTTATTGCAACCGTATCCCGGTTCAAGCGTTGATCGATTCGTACGATTGTACGGATGGCCTATCTATCGACCAGTCGCCTTCATATGATGCCAAACATCCGTATGAACACCGCGATCCGAGATTGGCCATGAGTATTGCTTTGCCCGGATCGATTTATTATGGGTATCAATTCGAAACCCATAAAGACAGTACCAAATGCTGGAACTACAATGTGACACCGGCTATGCGGGTAGACAACCTGGACGCAACGCATACTTATGCGAGTTTTTCAGGCTACTGTTGGCGTAAATATGCCGATCCGACGGAAGAACATGCGACCCGTTCGGATATTAACCCCATTGTGATTCGTTATGCGGAAGTGTTGCTGAATTATGCGGAAGCAAAGTTAGAGAACGGGGAGGTGGATGACAAGCTATATGAAGCCCTTAATAAAATTCGCAAACGGGTCAATATGCCGGAAATACAATCAGGTCTATCGGTTGCTGCATTGCGCACCATCATCCGTAAAGAGCGCAAGGTAGAACTGGCAGGCGAAGGGCTGCGGTATTTTGATATCATTCGTTGGAAAATAGCAGACCAAGTACTCAACGGACCATGCTATGGAAGAATACCTCGCGGATTACTTGCCTCAGCACCTACTTTTGATGATAACGGTACTCCCGATTACAGCAAAGTGACTAACGCTTCCGAAATGCGTGTGATCCAGACACGACTGTTTAATCCTGCGGCAAACTATTTATGGCCTATACCCGATATCGAATTACAGACCAACAAAAATTTAACACAAAATCCTGGCTACTAAATCATGATAACCATTAAATTAGCAAAGATGCAGCAAAAGAAAAATTTGATAACCATCATAACGTGTGCGTTTCTACTCCTTTGGAATGTGTACACTGTTGCGCAGGTTACTGATGTGACCGTAGGTATTCCGGATACAACCGTTCTGATCGATCCGATGATTTATGGGCAGATGCTCGAAAATGTTAACGATAGTGCCATCTATGGTGGGGTTACCGATCGGCAGGGTAATGTGCGGCAACATCTCGTTCCGCTCTTGCAGGATTTGAATATTCCGGTTATGCGTTGGCCAGGGGGAACTGTGGTGTATGAATACGACTGGAAAAGTGGGATAGGGCCAAAGGAAAAGCGCCCTACCGAACCGAACCTGGCTTGGGGAGGAAGAGAGAACTACCAATTTGGTACCGATGAGTTTTTGCAATGGTGTAAGAAAATTGGTACTACCCCTTATATCAATTTAAACATGAGCCTGCATCCAGATCATCCCGGAACAGTGACCGATGCCCTCGAATGGATGGAGTATGTAAATGGCAAACCAGATACGAAATACGGTCGCCTGCGAGCGCAGAATGGTCATCCTGAACCCTATGGAGTCAAGTATTGGGGTGTGGGTAATGAAAATTATTTAAACAATCGAGCAGGCCGTGTTCAAGAAACAGACGCGCAGTATGCCTTGCGCCTGAAGCAATGGGCCACAACCATTAAACAACATTATCCCGAGTTGCAATTGCTCGGTATCGGACATACGTATCGGTGGAATCAACGCGTGCTAGACAGCTGTGGCCAGCTTGTGGACTTCCTCACGCAACATTATTATGTTACCTCACGGGTAAAAGATGGAAAAATACAGCACGCCACCAGTACACTTTTTGCCCCAGCCAAAATGGAAGCTCATCTCGCTATGCTCGGCGCACAGCTCGACTCGGTAAACCAGCGATTGGGACGCACAGATCGGCCTATTCGACTGAGTGTAGATGAGTGGAACAACCGGCATTCAGTTAACAAAGGCGACCAGTTCAAATTTACCCGGCAGTCGCCCCGAAGGCAGTTTGATGTAGCCGTTGCCGCAGGGATGCTCAATGCCTTTATCCGGCAGAGTCCGCACGTAGGGATGGCTAACTACATCTTCCCGGTAAATGCTCATGGACTGATCCGAACGGTGGGTAATGCTGATGCATACCGTACACCGGTTTATCATGTCTTTCAGTATTATCGCACGCATTTAATAGGTAGTAAGTTAACCTTGTCCATGCAAGGACCTGCTATCGCGGCAGCGTCTATTCAGCCAACCATAGATGGTGATAGCCGTGAGGCGGCTTTCATGACCGATTCCCTTCTTTACATAGATGGTGCAGGGGTTCTGACAGCAGATAAAACCATACAGCTATCATTGGTTAACCGTTCTTCGGATGAAGTACAAAAAGTTGCCGTGTGCGTGCCAGCAGGATACAAAAGTAAATCCGTTTGGATGTTGAGTAATCCAGATATTAATGCGGCTAACAACGAGACTCAGAGGAGCACAGTAGAACCTGTTAGTAAAACCATAAAAGCTAAACGAGGAAAAGTAACGCTCGAAATCCCGCCATGCGGACTGTATATACTTCAGTTTGCGCCGCTTCATTAAAGAGTTGTGAGTAACGCTTGTAGGCATTCAGGCCAATCACGGCCCGATGCCTGCAAGAATAAATCCTGAGCGTCCTCGCCTTTCCCCCGTGCGCCCTTCGCCCTATATTCACGGTATATCCGCGCTATATCCGCTATATAGGGGGTAATAGTGGGTATATAGCGGCAAACTAGCGGCTAAGTGGCGGCAAAAGAGGGGGTGAGGGGAAATAGGTTATTCGGTTAAATAACATTTTTTTTACATAGATTGAAAATGAAAAATTTTAAAAATCAAATAACTACCTTGTTGGCCAAACCACTTATACCATGAAACAAAAAATATATGGTCGTCGACAATTTTTAGGAATGACAGCATTGGCCGCTGCTGGAGCTGTTTTATTGCCGCGCAAGAGTTGGGGAATGCCCGCTTACATTCCCCGCTTGGGTAAGCCAAACTCCGTATTTAAAGGGGTTCAAATAGGGGTGATTACCTATTCCTTCCGGAGTATGCCGGGCAGTGCAGAGCAGTTACTTCAATATTGTTTGGATTGTAATATCAGCGCCATCGAATTGATGGGTACTCCCGCGGAGGAGTTTGCTGGAGCACCCACGGCTCCACCACGTATGGCGGATGCAGCGGCACGTAAAGCAGCCGGTGCAGAATACCGTCAGAAAATGGCCGAATGGCGTGCTTCCGTACCGATGACCAAGTTTGAGCAGCTTAGGCAATTATATAAGCAGGCAGGTGTATCGATTTATGGTTACAAGCCCAATGCATTGGCTGCAAACAATACCGATGCTGAGCTTGATTATGCTTTCCGCGCAGCAAAGGCTTTGGGGGCTAACCAAGCAAACGTCGAGTTTCCAAAAGATCCGGAACAAACCAAACGATTGGGAAACATTGCTGCTCGGCATCAGATTCATGTAGGTTATCATGGGCACACGCAGCAAACTTTCGATATGTGGGATGGTGCATTGGCACAATCACCCTATAATGCCATTAATTTTGATATGGGGCATTATGTAGCCGCTGGTTTTGATCCGATTGCCTTTATCAACGCGAAACAAGAACACATCGTGAGCATGCATACCAAAGACCGAAAGAGTAAAGAACACGGTGGTGCCAATCTGCCTTGGGGAGAAGGTGATACGCCCATTGTGCAGGTGCTGCAACTGATGGCTCAGCGAAAGTATAAATTCCCGGCTACGATTGAGTTAGAATACCCTGTACCTGAAGGGTCTGACGCAGTGAAGGAAGTAGCTAAATGCGTTGAATATGCTCGCAAAGCTTTGGGAGCTTAAAAAATCCATGTAATTGGGTAGCAAGTTAAATAGGTGCTTCTGCCCATTACTGGGTATTTTAGGTGCTCGCTTCTTTATTTTTTTAATTGACTCGGCAAGAGTCCATATTTCCGTTTAAAGGCGGCAGAAAAATGCCGTTGGTCTTTGTATCCCGTGTGATAAGAAACTTCACCTACGGTCATTTGTTGCTCGGTAAGCATCGTCTTTGCTTGTTCCATTTTAGCATCGTTCCAGAAACCGAAAACCGTGGTGCCGAATAATTCTTTAAAGCCTTTTTTAAGTGTAAACTCATTCGTGCCTACATGTAAGGCTAAGTTCATCAGTGAGCAAGTGGTGTCTAGATTTTCTAGTAAATATTCCCGCACAGCATAGATCTTATCGATGTCACTTTTTTTAAGGGATGTGCTGCTCGATTTAGCTTCGTTTAATTGCTCCAATTGCAACAAGAGCAATTCGATCACTTTGGCTTCCAAAAACATCTTTTTAAATAGGCCTTTCCGATTGCATTGCATCATTTCGCCAATGAGTTGGAGCATGCGGTGGCTCGTACGATTATTATAGGGATGTAGGGCGCCGGAAAGTCCATTTTCTATGGCATGTCGAAATCGGTCGAACAGCATAGATCCTTCAGGCAAAAAACGTTTAAAAAAATCGGGTGCGAAGTTGATTTCAAAGATTTCCATGTCTTTGCTTTCCCATTGCATTTCGCCTTGCATTTTGTTGGCGTAAACGATATTATGTTGGTTAGCCTCAAAACCAATACCACGACTAAAGTGGTCGGAAATAGCTGCGCTTTTTCCCCGGAGTGCGAAATGCATTTCTACTGTTTCGAAATCGCTTTCAAAATGAAGCCGAACCTTTTCAGAAAAAGTAGCACTTCCGTAACCGATATGGATGCTATCAAAGGCAATTTCATGGAAGTATCCCTGGGCAATTGGATGTTCCAACTGTGCTCGTTGCTCATGCAAATCTGCTCCTTTCGACAAGAATATGCCGGGATGATCTCTCTTTATCAATAGGTTGCCGAGGTCGTAATCATATATTCTTAAGGCCATTGGACGATCTTTTGTACGTTGAATTCTCCTTTTGACGGACATTTTATTCCGTTCTACAGACCTACCGCATTCACTTGTCTGATACTTTTGCAAAGGTATAAATAGTTGAGAATGATTGTAGATGGGGGGTAGATTTTGACAAATGATAAAGAAACAAAATAAAAAATGAATAGTTTAATAAGCATTCGAATTGATGGCGTCGATATCCGTCAGATTGTTCAAGATAAGCGGAATGACTGCTTAACCAGTGAAATCTTTCAGTCCGTTGATCTGCTTGACGATACCATCTATAACAACATCAAAGTTGGGAGCCCCCATGCTAGTAAGCAGGAAATTATTATGGCTGCTGATAAGGCACAAGTGCTCGATTTTGCTTGGGAATTGCCGGGTGGTATGCATACAAGAGTAGGTAAAGGAGGGATTAAACTCTCGAACGGAAAAAAGTTGTGTATCCGTATCGCCCAAGCCTTATTGAGCCATGCATCCATCGTGTTGTTAGAGGAAGTAGTGGACAACCTAAGTGCTGAAGATGAGCGTTATACACAGCAAGCTATCCAAGAATTGGTTAAATTAAAAGCGGTTGTGGTCATGGCCTATCCATGGGGAACCATATAGTAAACCCCATCCTTAACAGACTTATCTTTGCCTGTTAAGGATGGGGTTTACTATCATTTTTTCTTTATTCTCTGTTCGTTGGCATGCAAGCTGTCCAACATCTGTGGCCAGGGTAATACCTGGTGGCTATCCGCCCATTGCTGCCAGGCGGTAGCCAGTTCATCTACCTTTTCGGGCAGCTCGGCCGCCAGATCGTGCTGTTCGGTGCGGTCTTTCGGAATATCATATAGCTCCCAATGCTGCTGTGCTTTTCCGTTCTGCCATTTCATCACTGCTTTGAAGTTACCCAAACGAACGGCCTTATTGCCTTCATGCTCCCAGAAAATGGGTTGATCGTGTACGGGTTTACCTGCGCCTTCGAATAGTGGAGCCAGGCTTTTACCTGCCATGGCCGGGATGGGTTTGCCGTCTTTTTGAGACGCGTAAGTAGCCCCTGAGATATCGACGAAAGTGGCCATGATGTCTGGTAAGAACCCATATTGCTGAATGAGTGTGCCGTTCAGTTTTTGAGGGATTCTTGCAGGCCAATGGGCAATAAGCGGCGAGGATATTCCTCCCTCATGTACCCAGTGCTTATATTCGCGATAAGGGGTATTGGATGCATTGGCCCATCCTTTACCGTAAGAGAGGAAGAAGCCGGTTTTCGTTTCCAGGTTTTCTCTTTTGCCACCGCCCAGATTGCCTCCCTCTGCACAGGCACCGTTGTCGTTAATGAACACAATGAGCGTGTTTTCATACAGGTTGTGCTCCTTTAGGTAGGTCACCAGTTTGCCGATGTTCTGGTCCATGCGGTCGACCTGGGCGGCATAAATAGCGCGTCTCAAGGCCATTTCATCCTGCTTTTCCTTACCCAAGGTCTCCCAATCAAAAATGTCCTGTTTGCTCAGTGGCCAGCTGGCATCTACCAGCCCCATCTGGACCATGCGCCGGTAACGTTCTTCACGCAGTTTGCCCCAACCGGCATGATAGCGATCGCGGTATTTATCTATCACTTCTTTAGGTGCCTGTAAAGGCCAGTGCGGTGCATTATAGGCCAGATACAAAAAGAAAGGGCGTTCACCGTCCTGTTGTTTGCTCTGGTCAATGAATTGGATGGCATGGTCGGTAAAGGCATCCGTTGTATAGTAGTCGGGATCTTGGATGCTGACGGTGTCGTTCTCCAGGGTGATACCCCGGGGATAGGTTGGCTTGAAATAATTGGTGCCGCCATCTAAAATGCCATAGTAATGGTCAAACCCGCGCTGCAAAGGCCATTGTTCCCTGCGCTCCATACCCAGGTGCCATTTGCCCGTCATGAGCGTGGTGTAGCCCGCGGTCTTCAGCACTTCGGCCAGGGTATGGGTCTGGGGGCTCATCTCGCCCCGGTAGCCGGGCACATGGTAGTCATGCTGGATAAAGTGCTCGCTGGGGTTGGTCATATGGCCGATTCCTGCCTGGTGGGGGTATAGCCCGGTCATGAGCGATGCCCGGGAAGGGCAGCAGCGGGCACCATTATAGAACTGGGTAAAGCGCACGCCGGTAGCTGCTAAACTATCCAAGTTGGGCGTCTCAATTTCGCCACCATAACAACCCAGATCGGAATAGCCCATGTCATCAGACATGATCAGAATGATGTTGGGTTTGGTCGGTTTTTTAGGGGATGCCTGCCTGCAACTGGAGGAAAAGCCGCAGACTGCCATGGTGAGCAGGCCTGCTGCCGATAAGATGTACATCCGCTTTTTTCGTAATAACTTCATGTTGTTTTTTCGTTTTAAAGGTTTTTAAAATCAATAACCGTCATTCTGTACCAAATTGGGGTTGGCGTCCATCTCGCTTTGTGGAATAGGAAATAACGTTCGAAAGGCTTGTGCCTGCTTTCCTCGGTCGATCGCATTCTGTAGGAATTGATCATGCCGCAATAAGTCTTGACGCCTTCTGCCCTCACTGAAAAACTCCCATTTGCGCTCATTTAGCACGAACTCAATGAATTCGTTCCGATCAGCGATATCGGCTGCACGATAAGGAAGCAAACCTGCACGGGTATGTACTTGATTGAGGTAAGGTAGTGCATCGGCGATACTTTTACCCGCCATCACGTCTGCTTCTGCTTTGATTAGTAAAATCTCTGCATAACGCAAAATAGGGAAGTCCATGCCGCCGTGCCGTTCTACCTGAGCCGGGTCGAGCGGATACTTAAAACTGCGTGGGTTTTGGTATTCTTCACCGGTAGTGAGATTGATAGCAGTGCCACTTTTATTGGTGTAATGTGTTAAAATCAATGCTTTACGTTGATCATCATTAGCAAATGTTTGGTAGAATGCCAAGGGCAAACAAACTTGCGTAGCGGTATTCATGACATCGGTAGGATAGCCTGGAGGTAATGCGTTAGCGATCCAAACATTACCATGGCCGTTCATAGCAATAGCTGGGGCGGCATAAATCATTTCTTTATTGCCTTCATTGTTTAGAGCAAATAAGGTGCGTACATCTGGCCACAGACCATATAAATTCAGATCAATAACCTGTTGAGCAGTTCCACTCGCTTTCTCCCATTGGCGTGTTTGTAAATAGTACTGGGCAAGTAGACCTAAAGCCGCTCCTTTGGTGGCTCGACCATAAAGGGGTGCGGTGGTGTTTAGCTCTTCTATTGCTGCCGTTAAATCACCCTCAATTTGTGCGCGGGTTTCGGCATCAGTTGATCGAGGAAGTAACAGCTCGCTGTCGGGTGTAACCAAGGGAACCGCTCCGAACCAGCTATATAAATAAGCGTAAGCAAAACCCCGTATAAAATGCATCTCACCGCTCAATTGGCGTTTTTCTGCATCGTTCAATTGGGGGTGTTCTGGGATAGCATCCAGTAATAAATTGGCATCGCGGATAGCACGGTAATTGCTACGCCAGAAATCTTGTAGATATACTTGCGAAGCAGCCCATGTGAAATCCATAAAGGGTTGTAAATTGCCATTTAAAAGCCCTCTGAAGTTAATGAACACGTCAGTACAAGATTCTTCTACGTATATGCGATTTACACCGGCATCTCCGGTTAATAAGATATTCTGGTAGGCAGAGTTGGTAATCGCTTCGACACCTTCTTTGGTGTTTAGAAAGTCTGACGAATATTGCGAGCCAGGTTGCACATCCAGAAATTTTTCGGCACAGCCAATGGTCAAGTAACTGAAGACCATACCGATAATGCATATTTTGATGGATATATTCATGAGTGTATTTTTTATCGTATTAAAAATTGACATTTAAACCGAGTATATATGTTCTAGACGCTGGATAAGCATTACGGTCATATCGAATGTTGCCTGTACCGGTAGCATTGACATCGGGGTCGAAGCCGGGATAATCTGTAAATAGCGCTAAATTTTGGCCGGATAAGGAAACCTGGATACCTTTAATAGCTTTGGTATTTTTAAGCGGTATCTGATAAGACAATTGCACATTTTTGAGCCGGATATAAGATGCATCTAAAATAGTAAAGCTGTTTGTTTTGGAATATTGAAGCTGCGCAATAGATACACTGGATGGCCACTCGTTGGTGGGGTTCTGGGGCGTCCAACGGTTCAATAATGGTGCTGCCATGCGGTTGCGATATGGGTCATTCGCATACAAGGCATCTACCGTTTGCCAGTGAAAGAGATCGGCCCCAAACGCTCCTTCAAAAAACACCCGTAAAGCGAAGTTTTTATAAGAGAAATCATTGCTGAATCCGATGTTTACATCGGGATATGGGTTGCCCAAGATCACACGATCCCGTTCGTTGATGACCTTATCGTTATTTACATCGTCCCATCTGGGGTCGCCAGGTTTGGCATTGGGTTGGGCCGATGAGCTGATTTCTTCGGCTGTTTGGAAAACACCGACCGATCGGTAGCCAAAATACGAAAAGAGAGCAGCTCCGGGTCTTACCAACGTGGTAGGCTCGTTGGAAGGTACGTACTCATTGATACTCCCCAAATTATCCACTTTATTCGTAATTTTCGTTAAGTTGAACGTGCTGCGCCAACCAAAAGCTCCGGTAAGTAAATCGGAATTGATGTATAACTCGATCCCTTTATTGCTGATTTCACCAATGTTATCTGTAAAGACAGCAAATCCAGATGAGCTGGGAATAGGCAGATTGAACAAGAGGTCTTTATTGGTTTTAATGAAATATTCTATACTTCCGCTGAGGCGACTGTTAAAGAAACCGAAATCTAAGCCGATGTTGGTTTGCTGACTGGTCTCCCATTTCAGGTTAGGGTTGGGAATGCGGGCAGGAGCGATGGCTGTCTGTAGTGCACCGCCTAACACCACGCTGCCACTGCCGGCGTAGGTAGATAAACCGGTACCAATACCAATATCATCATTGCCAATTTGTCCCCACCCTAAGCGGAGTTTCAAGTTGGATATGACGGGTGTTTGCTTCAGAAAATCTTCTTCGCTTAAGTTCCAAGCCGCAGAAAAGGAGGGGAAAAATCCAAATCGGTTGTTGACCCCAAAATTAGAAGAACCGTCTGCCCGGATGGTTCCTGTAAATAGGTATTTGTTCTGGAAGCCATAGTTGACACGAGCAAGATAAGATAAAAGACGCCTGCGGCCGAAGTAACTACCAGCAGTGTTAAACTCGACGGTACCCAAACCTAGGTTGTTTGTGCCAATCACGTCGGAGGCAAAGCCTTTGGTGCCAACCCCAACAGTACGTTCATCAAATTGTTGTACGGTGGCGCCGGCAACCATGTGGAGCGTATGATCGTGATGGATGGTTTTATTGTAGTTTAATAAGGCCTCTACCAGAAAGTTGTTCAATTCGCCTGATTGTACAGAAGCGCTGCCATCTACTGAATTACCGACTTGTGAAACACGACTCAGGTAGAGATCCCGTCGCTTATTTGATCGGTCTGAACCGATATTGATACGGGCCTTTAATCCGGGAATCAGGGTGTATTCGCCAAAGAAATTGGCCAAGGTTCTATTGATACGATCTGTAGCCCGTTGCCCATCTACGATGGCCAATGGATTGTCTAACGTGACCGAAATAGGTTCGCCGCTTTCAGGGCGATAGTAGGTGCCATCGGGATTGCGGATAGGAAATACAGGAGGCGTGTTGAGCGCGGCATTGATGGCATCTGCATCCTGATTGATAGCAAAGCCGTTAACAGGTACCGAGTAGTTGTTTTCTTGCGAGGTATTGAAGTTAAAGCCAAATTTAAACCGCTCGCTCACCGTGTGTTCAAAATTTAATCGACCCTGGAGCCGCTGGTACCGTGTGTTGGGAATGATGCCAACTTGATTGGTATAGCCCAATGAGGTGTAATAATTGGATTTTCCTATACCACCGGATAAAGATAGGTTTTGGTTCTCGCTATGTCCCCTTTTAAATAAGGCCTTCTGCCAATCGGTGCCTGCACCGACAGCGGCAATGAAATCATCGGTAAAAACCGGACTTCCACCACGATCTTTGGCCAAGTCATTCATCACATGGATATATTCTTCTGTGGTCAGGATATCTATTTTCCGGGCAACCTCATTGGTGCCAAAACTGCTGTTGAGGTTGGCCGTAAAAGCTCCACCACCAGTTTTTGTTGTAATGAGGATCACACCATTTGCCCCTCTTGAGCCGTAAATGGCTGTGGCAGATGCATCTTTTAAGATTTCAATGGAAGCAATGTCTGCCGAGTTAATGATATTCAAGGGGTTAGAAGGAGGGAGGCCACCACTAAATGAGCTTGATCCTTTGCTATCAGCGGTCGCACGATTATCAATCGGAACCCCATCGATCACATACAGTGGCTCATTACCGGCATTGATAGAACCGATACCTCGGATGCGGATGGTACTACCGCCACCCGGAGCATGACTACTCTGGGTAATCTGTACGCCTGGGGCTCTTCCCTGCAACATCTGGTCGGCCGAGATACTGTTGACGGTATTCATATCGTTCGGACTGAGCGAGACAACCGATCCAGTAACGTCTCTTTTACGTAATGAGCCATAGCCCACAACAACTACCTCATCGAGCTTGGCGTCAGTCTTGCGCAATACAATATGCGTGAGATCGGCGGTAGCTTTGACTTCAATCGTTTCGTAACCCACAAAAGAGATCCGAAGGGTGGCATCACTGCTAACATTTTTAAGTATAAAATGCCCGCTTTGATCGGTACTAGCTCCTTGTTGTCCGCCAATAACATGGACGGCTGCTCCCATGAGCGGGTTTCCATCTTCATCTTTTATTTGACCACTTAATGGCTGCTGTAAAGCAACAGCCTTATTGCGTGGTATATGCGCTTGCAAATCTTTCGCTTTAATGACAATCTCTTTGTTGGCGATAACAAAATCAAGTCCTTTATCAGCCAATATTTTGTTTAGTGCCGACGCGAGGGGTTCTTGATGAAGATGGACCTGCATAGGCGGTATGTTTTTGATGTATTGCACACTGTAAATGACCGAATAGCCCGTCTGTTTTTGGATATCTTTGAAGATTTCACGCAATTGAGCTTTGTCTTTTTGGATGGTTAAACGCTGGGCTAAGACATCGGCATTCGACTGGAAAATGAAAATCATCAACAGTAAGCATGTTAACTTCATAATTTTCAAAATTTTTACGACGTTAGCCCTAAAGGTGACATCGTTGTTGCTTCGTGTTTGGGTCAGCATAAAAAATACATTGTGGCATCACTGCTCCTTTACCTGCTTTACGCTATATTTGTATAAGCAGCACAGGTTCGCTAAGTTTGCCTAGGTTTTGACTAACGGATAACCCTATAGTTTGAGCGCTTAAGGTGATCCGAATGAATTCATACAAATGGTCAGGACATGTCCGGAGGGTACGACCTCCGGATTTTTTACTCCTTTGTGGGCTAGATGGTTTAGTACTTAGTCACAACGATCCTCCTTTCTTCTATTTTAAAACGCACCTGTTCAGTTAATTCCAATCTTCGCAAAACTTCAGAAACGCGCGCGTAACGAGATACGCGACCGCCAAATCGGAGCGATGGATCAACGTCCTGATAGGTAATGCTTACGTTGTACCACCGGCCGATTTGACGCATAATATTTTCTAAAGTTTGTTCATTAAAAGAAATATAGCCTGATTTCCAGGCAATCTCATCGTCTGTATCCACCGTGCGGACGGAACCTCCCTGCTCGTTAATTGTCGCACAATGGCCTGGTTGGATAATGCCTGAAAAGGCCGAGCTTTCAATTTTTATCTTCCCGTTCACCAGTGTTGTGCGTTCTTGTGGCTCGTCCGAATAAGCATGTACGTTAAAGGCGGTACCTAAAACCTGTATGGTCTGTGTCTTTGTTCTGACCCTAAATGGACGATGTGCATCAACAGCAATTTCAAAATAGGCCTCACCGCTTACTTCTACTTCGCGGGCATGGGCAGCAAACTCGCTCGGAAATCGGAGGCTGGAAGCAGCGTTAAGCCATACTCGGCTGCTATCGGGTAAAATCACCTGATATTGGCCCCCTTTTGGAGTAGCCAATTCGTGATAGTTAACTGCTGATGCCGCATCAGGTGAATGGGCAATGGCTGTGCCGTTATTCGTATAACGTACTGTTGATGCATGAATGACAATGCCCGTATGGGTACTATCGAGTTCAATTTTACGCCCGTTGTTCAAAGTCAAGGTCGCCCTGTTTCCACCCGCAGCTATGTCGACAAATTGCTGGCTCGTAGGATGAGTGGGTGTGAATCCAAGATGATACCATATGCCAAGTCCTATTACCAGTAACACCGCAGCGGCAACGGAATACCACCAAGGCCACAGCCTTTTTTGTTGCTGCGATTGTAAGGTTGCTTCGATATCCTGCCAAATGTCATTTTTAACCCGATCATTGGCATCTATCCTATCCCCGATAGGATGGCTATACAAATGTAGGCTCTCTACCAACAGCTTTTCTGCTTCCGTGCAGATGCCTTGATGATAGCGTTCCAGGAGTTTGGTTAGTTCTTCCTTTGTCATTCTTTTCAGCAGAGGGGCTTTTTGCCCAACTTACCGATAAGACGAATGAATAGCGGCTTAGGGTAAGAAAAAAAATAAAAAAATAAATAACAATGATTTTTTCAAACGGATTAAGGCATTTTTAATTTGCCGGTTGACATTGTCGCGCGAGATATGAAGACGCTCGCTAATTTCTTGATGGCTGAGCATGTCGGTACGGCTTAGCTCGAAAATGATGCGCATTTTTGAAGGCATCGTTTTCAAACAAGCCTCGAAACGCTGAATCAATTCCTTTTCAAATAGTAAATAATCGGTACTATAATATCCCTCTTCGTAGGTCTTTGCAAGTAAAGCAATGTATTGGTCGGCATACCGCGTGCGTGTAGATCGGTCTATTACCTTATTTAACGTGGCCCTATATATGTATGCACGAAAGGAGTGCTTGAACGTTAACTCATTACGTTTTAGCCAAATGGATGTGAAAACGTCTTGTATAATATCTTTGGCATCGTCGGGATGGGTAGTGCTCGCCACATAACGCCATAGGGTTTCCCAATATCGATCATATAATGCCTTAAACGCTCCATGATCTCCATGGCGTACCTCTTCATAAAGCTGTTCATCGGTATAGAACCTATATTGTGGCATAAGGTGTTGTCTTGTCTCGATTTATCTTGGCTTTAGCGGCAAACTTAGATAAATTCCCCTTTTTTCACAAACATTCATTTTTTGTCCAAGCTTCTACCATATGGAGAAAATATAAACAATATAATGGTGTTTGTGTATAAGAAGGGCTTATCTATGGCGTGTACACCCAATCGATTTTTATACAGTGGCAAATATAATAGAATGTTTTGTTAGTCTACTATATTTGTAGACTTTATTTTACATTCTTACCTTTTTAACTTTTTTTGGCCAATTTTAAATTTTATGCTGAAATTGCATGCCGTATAACGATAAGGTATACCTAACCATGATCAATGGCCAACGCGACAAATATTCCTGACTTGCTTGATCGCTTGCATACAAACGATGCAACGGTTTTGTCTGCCTTATTTAAAGCATACAATCACCGGCTGCTTTATTTTGCAAAGAGTTTGGTGCATGACACTGCTGTGGCGGAGGAAATAGTAGCGGATACTTTCGTTAAACTCTGGCAGGGTAGATACCGCATACAACATGAAGATCATGTAAAGGCTTTTCTTTATATTGCTACTAAAAATGCTTGTCTCAATTATCTCAAGTCATCTCATGCCAAACAGCATTTTGATTACGAGTTAGACGAGGCCATGCTCATGGCAGACCCTGAAATTTATGTCAAGCTCATCCGAACAGAACTCATGCAAGACATTCATCATGCCCTACAGCAGTTACCACCTAAGCAAAGGGATGTGTTTAAATTATCGTTTCTGGATGGATTGCGTACCGATGAAATTTGCCAAGCGCTTAATCTATCACCTAATGCCGTTTTTGCTAATCGTTCGCGCGCTTTAGAAACACTGCGCAAGCTGCTGAAAAACCACAGGCTTTCCTTGTTCTTTTTACTATGGCATACCTTTTCTTAAAAACGCCGAGCAGATTGATCTTTCATTTTTCATATGCAACCAATGATATTGTATATCAAGATGAATTTATCTAAGTTTGATACACGAATACAATGAGAAAGTATGGCAGTTTTATTTATCAAAAATATGGTTTGCAATCGCTGCATTATGGTGGTGCAAAATGAATTAGATAAACTCGGGTTAAAGGTGAAAAATATGAGGCTTGGTGAAGTAACATTAGCTAAAGAACTTACTGCTGAACAAAACAAGAAATTAGCAGAAGCGCTCATACCACTAGGCTTTGAAGTTATTGATGATAAAAAAAGCCGTATCATTGAAAAAATAAAGAATGTGATTATTGATTTGGTACACCATCAGGATAACGAGATAAAAACGAATCTATCGGACGTATTGAGTAATAAATTGCACCACGATTATAATTACTTATCCAACCTCTTTTCGGAGGTGGAAGGCACGACCATTGAAAAATACTTTATCGCCCAAAAGGTTGAAAAGGTAAAAGAATTATTGGTATACGATGAATTATCCTTGAGTGAAATTGCTTTCCGCCTAAACTATTCAAGCGTTGCTTATTTGAGCAACCAGTTCAAAAAAGTAACGGGACTTACCCCAAGCCATTTCAAGCAGATTCGGGAAGATAAAAGGAAGCCTCTCGATAAAGTGTAAGTAAATCTTACAAATCAATTCCATAATTCCACAATAATTATACAGCATATTGTTGCCAATTTTGAATGGTTAATTAAAGCAATTAGGATATGGCAACCAATCATAATAGAGAAACAATTTACATACCTTTAGAGGATGTAGAGAGTGAACACTGTGCATTAATCGTTGAAAAAGGATTGGCACAGGTGAAGGGTGTGGAAACGCATCAGGTAGAGCTGAACAACCACCGGGCAGCTATTACAGTAGATGACAATGAAGTCATCGGAAAAGCTGTAAAGGCAATTAAAGATTTAGGCTATGGCGTTTCCACCGTTAAAAATTCGTTTCCGGTATTGGGTATGACCTGTGCATCTTGTGCAGGCAGTGTGGAAAGTATGATAAAATACCAACCGGGAATAATTGATGCTTCTGTAAACTTTGCAACAGGCAATCTCACGGTGGAATACCTACCGAATATGACCAATGCTACCATTTTACAAACGGCAGTTCAATCTATAGGTTACAATTTATTGATTGCAGATGAAACCAAACAGCAGGAAGCATTGGAAACTATTCACGCGCAAAAATTCCAACAACTTAAAAATAAAACCATTTGGGCAGTGCTATTATCGCTTCCTGTAGTAGTGATTGGTATGTTCTTTATGAACATGCCTTATGCCAATGAAATCATGTGGTTGTTTGCAACACCTGTTGTTGTCTGGTTGGGCAAAGATTTCTTTAAGAACGCTTGGAAACAAACCAAACATCGTTCTGCTAATATGGATACATTGGTAGCATTGAGCACCGGTATTGCCTATGTATTCAGTGTATTCAATATGTTATTTGCAGACTTTTGGCATCAGCGTGGATTTCATGCACATGTTTACTTTGAGGCGGCAGCCGTTATTATCGCATTCATCCTTCTAGGTAAATTACTGGAAGAAAGAGCGAAAGGGAATACCTCATCAGCCATTAAAAAATTGATGGGATTACAACCTAAAACAGTTATCATGATAGGAGCCGATGGCACGGAAAGACAGCAAGCCATTGAAGATGTAAATACCGGCGATATTATTCTCGTAAAACCAGGAGAAAAAATTGCGGTGGATGGTATAGTCGTATCAGGAACATCCTATGTAGATGAAAGTATGCTCAGTGGCGAACCCGTTCCAGTACTGAAAAAAGAAGATGAAAAAGTATTTGCTGGCACCATCAACCAAAAGGGAAGCTTCCAATTCGAAGCAGTAAAAGTCGGTAAAGAAACCATGCTTGCACAAATTATCAAGATGGTGCAGGATGCGCAGGGTAGTAAAGCTCCTGTACAGAAATTGGTTGATAAGATTGCTGGTATCTTTGTTCCGGTAGTCATCAGTATAGCTGTCCTTACATTTGTTTTATGGGTTATTTTAGGTAGTGATCATGGTGTGGTACAGGGGTTGTTAGCAGCCGTTACGGTATTGGTCATTGCTTGTCCTTGTGCATTGGGGTTAGCTACACCTACCGCTATTATGGTGGGGGTTGGTAAAGGTGCTGAAAACGGCATCCTGATTAAAGATGCGGAAAGCCTCGAATTGGCTAAGAGAGTAAACGCAATCGTATTGGATAAAACAGGAACCATTACCGAAGGAAAACCGCAGGTTACAGCCATCCAATGGCTGAATCATGACGATACAACAAAAAATATCCTTTTAAGTATCGAAAAACAATCTGAGCATCCATTAGCAGAAGCAGTTGTGAAGCATTTTGATGGCTTGGCAACCGTTGCTTTATCGATGTTCGACAGCATTACTGGTAAAGGTGCAAAAGCAGCCCATAGCAACGAAACCTATTATGTAGGTAATAAAAAGTTGTTAGCTGAAAACAATATCACGATTGCCGAACAACTGCAATTGCGAGCAGATGAATGGGGAAAACAATCTAAAACCGTAATCTGGTTTGCTAACAACATACAAGCACTTGCTGTTGTTGCAATTTCCGATAAGATTAAAGAAACTTCCGTACAAGCAATCAAAGAAATACAGGATATGGGCATCGATGTGTACATGCTCACTGGCGACAATAAAGCTACGGCCAAAGCGATTGCAGAACAAACGGGTATCAAGTACTACAAAGCAGAAGTATTGCCACAACATAAAGCTGATTTTGTTCAAGAACTGCAACAACAGGGCAAAATCGTAGCGATGGTAGGCGATGGTATCAATGACAGTACGGCGTTGGCAACTGCTGATGTAAGTATGGCGATGGGTAAAGGAAGTGATATTGCAATGGATGTTGCGAAAATGACGATCATTTCATCAGACCTTACTAAAATACCACAAGCTATCCGTTTATCGAAACAAACGGTAAATACCATTAAGCAAAACCTATTCTGGGCGTTTATCTATAACTTAATAGGCATTCCGATTGCCGCAGGTATACTTTATCCTATCAATGGCTTCCTGTTAAACCCGATGATTGCAGGTGCGGCAATGGCATTGAGCAGCGTGAGTGTGGTAACAAACAGCCTGAGACTCAAATGGAGCGGGTTATACGGTTTCGTTAAGAGATGATAACAATTAGTCAGATTGTTCAATAAAGTATTGCAATAAATAAGTTTTAATCATTCAAAAAAGTATCAATAAAATGGAAAGCAAAAAAATTCAATTTAAAACGAATATCAATTGTGGTGGTTGTATAGCATCTATAAAACCACATTTAGATCATGCAGAGGGTGTTTGCGAATGGAACGTGGACATTGCCAACAAAGACAAAATCCTGACCATACAATCAACAGGAATTACCGAAGAACAGGTAATTGAAACGGTACAAAAAGCAGGCTTTAAGATAGAGCGTTATTAACTTTTTTCAAAAAAATAAAATGAATATGTAAGGTTTGTTCGTGTTCGTTGTATCTAATCATAGAAACAATTATGAACACGTTGAAGCAAACTGAACATATTATTGCGCTACTGCGTAAATATTTGGCAGGCGTCTTAAGCGAAGCCGAGCAGAAACAGCTACATGCATATGTAACAGCGTACCCTTCACTGGACTTGTTGCTGGAAGAATTAGCCAATGAAGATACCTTGCTGCAAAAGCTAAAGGACTTTGAAAATGCATACAATGATGGTGAAGAGGCGACACAGCAACGCATGTTGGAAATGATAAACAATCGCCTGCAAAAGCCACCAGTCATAAAAAGAATCTACGGCAAATGGTGGCCTAGGTGGACTGCTGCAGCCATGATACTCTTAGCACTCTCATTCTGGGGCATTAAGCGATATCAACACGATACACGAGATATAACTGATAAGGGGCTACAACAAGCATCCAAGATTTATGGAGGGCACAATCAAGCTGTTCTGACTTTGGCCAATGGGCAAAGCATCCAATTATCGCCCAACCGGAAGGGCATTGAAGTGCAGGAAAAGGAAATGCGGTACCAGGATGGTACTCCCTTAACGAGTTCGGATGTATGGTCTGATCAATATACCCTACATACACCTACCGGTGCACAATATCAACTCACATTGGCAGACGGTACCCGGGTTTGGCTCAATGCGGCAAGCAGTATTACTTATCCGCAGCAATTTCAAGGAAAAGAACGTAGGGTAACCATAGTAGGAGAGGTGTATTTTGAAGTGGCTAAAAACGTAGAAAAGCCGTTTATTGTAAGCAGTAAAGGACAAGAAATCGAGGTTTTGGGCACTTCCTTTAATGTGAAAGCTTATGCCGATGAAAGGGTAACACGCACAGCCCTGTTCGATGGATCGGTGAAGGTGAAGCAACTGGGGGCAAAAGGAAACATGGTAAATACGCAATTGCTCCGACCGGGCTATGAAGCCTATTTGCAAGGCGAAAATTTGACGCAGCAGCGTACCGACCTGAGTGAAGCGAGCGCCTGGCGCCAAGGTAATTTTTATTTCGCAGATACTCCATTCGATGAAATGATTAAACAGTTGCAGCGATGGTATGGCATCGAAGTGATTTACCGAAGCAGGATTCCGACGGATACTTTTAAAGGAGGGATGAGCCGTACGCTAGATTTGCTTACCGTACTCGATTTCTTAAAGGGATCGGATATTTCATTTGAGTTGATAGATAAGAAACTGTATATTAACTGATTTTTGCCAATTAAAAAGGAGGGCTTATGTGAATCAATCGACAGAGCGCTTGAAAGCAGGGAAGTGTTGCAACCACCTCCCTGCGAATAAGCAATAGCTACATGCTAGCCAACAATAACCAGATATGTAAACTATTCTAATTGCTCAAACTTAATGATAAAAAAACGAATACACCAATTATTATTCGTTATGCGGATAACAACCATTTTATTGCTTGTGGGGTGTATGCACCTGAGTGCTGCCTCACTATCGCAAACCATCAATTTACATGCTGAAAAACAGTCGTTAAAACAAATTTTTTCAGCGGTGAAGACGCAAACAGGTTACCTGGTGATTTATAGTAACCGGGTAATGGAAAATACCAAACCGGTAAGCATACAAGCAAACAATATGCCCTTAGAAACTTTTCTGACCAAGGTTTTAAAAGGCCAGTCGCTAGACTATATCCTGAAAGATAAGAGTATTCTCATTAAAAGAATGCGTTCATCTGCGCAGGCACCTGTAGAAACGGTAAGGCAGTATTACGAAATAACCGGGCAGGTAATAGATGAACAGGGTTTACCGATACCGGGTGTAAGCGTTTCACTCAAAGCAACACGGCAATCGTTGGCTTCAACCAACAGCAGTGGCAATTTTAAGGCTGAACTTAAGCAGTTGCCGACCGTCTTGCTATTCTCTAGTGTGGGTTATCTTCCTTTGGAGCGGGAAGTGCATCAAAATGAGCCTTTACAGATTATCTTAAAAACCGCAGTAGCCGACTTGAATGAAGTAGTGGTAGTGGGGTATGGTACACAAAGGCGATCTGATATTACAGGTGCCATTGCTTCTGTGAAAATGGATGACCTGAATGGGGTACCCATGCGGAGCATGGATCAGGCTTTGCAAGGACGCGTTTCGGGCGTGTATATGTCGCAAACAGGTGGCCAGCCAGGAGGCGGAACAAGTATCCGGATAAGGGGTGGGAATTCCATTACCGGTAGCAATGAGCCACTATATGTGATCGACGGGATACCTGTATATGTAAGCCCTACAGATGCAACCTCGTTGAACCCCCTCAATGCTATCAGCCCCACCGATATCGTATCGGTACAGATTTTAAAAGATGCTTCGGCGACAGCCATCTATGGGGCGAGAGGTGGAAACGGTGTGGTACTGATTACGACTAGACGTGGCAAAAGTGGCCAGATGAATATCAACCTGAATGCTTCCTCGGGTTTCCAAAAAGAAATCAGGCGCTTAGACCTACTCAGCGCGAAGGAGTTTGAAACGCTGGCCAATGAGGCAAGTTTGGCAGAAGGCGGCCCTTTACTGTATGATCCCACATTGAACCCGCCAACAACCGATTGGCAGGAAGCACTTTTTCGCAAAGCGGCACCCATACACGACTACCAGCTGTCTGCTTCGGGTGGAGGAGAGGATAACCAATACTTACTTTCATTGGGTTATTTCAATCAGCAAGGTATTATGGAGTCTTCTGACATGGAGCGGTATTCGACACGTTTGAACATGGATCGTACGATAGGTAAACGCATAAAAATTGGTAATAACCTCACCGTAAGCCATGTAACAACCAATCGGATAAATAGCGCCTCCATGTTCAGCATGCTAACCACACCACCCGATTTACCAGTATACCAACCTGATGGTTCGTACACCAGTTATAACCAACAGGGCATTGGCTTTAATAATCCCGTGGGCCTCATGAACGATTATCGCAATTTTAATCGGATGTTCAGAGGACTGGGCAATGTATTTGCATCAATGGAATTGTTGGACGGCTTAACGTTGAAAACCATGTGGGGTCTAGATGCCAATTTCATGAAAAATGATACATACACGCCACAAAGCGTTTATTCGGGCGCCATCGTTGGAGGTGATGGGGGAGTGTCTACCAATCAGACATTTACTTGGATCAATGAAAACACCCTGAACTTTAACCGCCAATTCGGACAACATCGAATAGATGCTTTATTGGGGTATACGCAGCAAAGCTCGCGCTACGAGTCGTTAGGGGCTTCGGCTACGGGATTTCTGAACGATAATACCGGAAGCAATAACCTCGGGCTTGGGAATCCAGACCAAGCGGAACTGCCCACCTCGCAAACGGCCAACTGGACTATCCTCAGTTGGATTGCCCGATTGAATTATGGCTGGTCCGATAAATATTTACTCACCTTAACAGGGCGTTATGATGGTTCTTCGCGCTTTGGATCAAACAACCGTTGGGGCCTGTTCCCTTCAGTGGCATTGGCTTGGCGAGCGGTGGAAGAAGATTTTGTAAAAAATCTGAATCTGTTTAGCGATCTGAAATTGCGGGCTAGCTATGGTACGACCGGGAACCAGGACGGGATTGGCAATTATCCGGCTTTGGATCTCTGGGGTGGGGCAAATTATGTGTTCGGAAGCCAAATTGTTACCGGTATTACACCTACCCAGATAGCAAATAGAAACCTAAAATGGGAATCTACAGCATCTACCGATGTGGGTGTAGAAATGGGTTTCCTGGAAAATCGTATCTCTTTTACAGCAGATATTTATTATAAAAAGACACACAATCTGTTGTTGGATGTGGCCGTGCCGGCAACTTCGGGTTTTGTAGAAGGAACCAAGAATATTGGCTCGCTGGAAAACAAAGGCTTGGAGCTGTCGCTCAATGGTGTTCCACTACAAGGGGATTTCGGTTGGGATATAGGCTTTAATATTTCTTGGAACCGGAACAAAATTTTGGATCTAGGTGGTGCTGAACAGATTGTTCCAGCTGGAGTGAATACGACCTTGCTGAAAGTAGGCGAGCCGTTGGGTAACTTTTTGGGTTATATCAGCGATGGACTCTTTCAATCTATTGAAGATGTAATGGAAGGTGCACAACCGAACGCTCGACCGGGAGATGTACGTTTTATTGATTTCAACGGCGATGGCATCATCAACGCAGCCGATAGGCGCGTGATGGGAAATGCCCAACCGAAATTTTATGGCGGATGGAATAACCGGTTTTCCTATAAAGGTTTTGACTTGTCTTTCTTCTTCCAATTTGTATATGGTAATGCCATCTTTAACCAAAATACCATTACGCTGGAAGATCGCACGGGTCTACGCAATCAGAATCGTATTGTGCTGAATCGCTGGACACCAGACAATCGGGATACAGAAATACCGAGAGCAACTACGGTGAAACCGAACAGCGATGCTTACGACCGTTATGTGGAAGATGGATCATATTTACGCCTGAAGAACGTGCAGCTCGCTTATCAACTTCCACTGAAGCAAATGCATGTGCAGGCACTGAAGCAGCTTACCGTTTTTGCTAATGTGCAAAATCTGCTCACTGTAACAGATTATACCGGCATGGATCCCGAGGCGAATCGCTATGGCAGCAATAATGTAAGGCAAGGATACGATTCGGGAGCCTATCCCAATGTGAAGACATGTATGTTTGGGGTACGGGTAGGATTTTAATGAAAGCTTATGATAATGAAATCAATATATAGCAAAATAAATAGTGGTGTGTTCCGTATACTGTGCTTGTTATCTCTGTTATGGAGCGCATGTGCAAAATTGGAGCAAGTACCAGATGGCATCAATACCACCGATAACCTTTTTAAGAGCGAAAGTGATGCCCGGGCAGCAGTAAATGCCATGTACTCGTCTTTAGGTTCTCCGGATATCTATAATCAGTTTAATGAGACCATCCAGTCGCAAGGAACAGATGATGCCGAATGGGGCTTCGGAAGAAATACATCGAATGCCGATAAGCTGGCCATGGATAAGTTCTCGTTTACGGCCAGTAGCGACCTGATTTACCGCTATTGGGAGGTGCACTATCGGAATATCAATCGGGCCAATATCGCCCTCAAGTATATCCCGCAAATGAACATGGCCGATGAAAAGAAACAACAATACTTGGGAGAGGCACATTTTATCCGGGGCTTGATGTATTTTAATCTGGTACGTCTATATGGAAAAGTACCTTTGATTTTGGAAGCAACTGAATCGCTGGATAATCTTGAAGTTGCTCGTTCCTCCATAGCAGATGTATATGCGCAAATTATGGCCGACTTTACTTTTGCGAAGGAACACCTTCCTTTAGCTTACGAAGCAGTAGATTTAGGCAGGGCAACGAAAGGAGCAGCTATGGCCATGCTAACCAAAGTCTATCTGACCAATAAAAACTATCAGCAAGCAGCCGATGAAGCGAAGGCCGTCATGGATTTAAATCTCTATCATTTATGGCCGACTTATCACGAAGTGTTTGCTATCGCCAACGAGAATAAGATGGAATCTATTTTCGAAATCCAATACCTAAGTTTGGGTAGCTCGGGTAACACCAATGGTTCTTCTTATGCAGGTTATTTTAAACCTTCTGCATTGGTTATACCTCCTCAAACAGGTAGTTTTGGCGGATACGGTGATAATCCGGTAACCCTGAATCATTATGACGCCTATCCGAAAGGTGATCTGCGCCGGGATGTCAATGTACTCCATGTACCAACAGCGCCAGCATCCATTCGCTATCCCTATTACGTCAATAAATATCAAGACCCCAACGCATTCAATGTAGACGACGGCGGCAATAATTACTATATCGCGCGTTATGCGGATATTTTACTGATGTATGCAGAGGCCTTACATGAACTGCAACCAGGAAGCGCAGCAGCATATGATGCCTTTAATCAAGTGAGGAGAAGGGCCTATAGCTTGCCACTTACAGTAACTTCTGAGCACGATCTGACGGTAGGCTTATCGCCCGAACAATTTAGGGATAGCATATTGCTGGAGCGGCGCTTGGAGTTTGCTTTTGAAGGACAAAGACGTTTTGACCTCTTGCGGATGGGGAAGCTGCATGAGGCCATGACTAAACAGGATCCAACCATTACGGTGTTGGATAAACATAACTTGCTACCTATACCGCAAGACGAACGATCAGTGAACCCTTTGCTGGATCAGAACGAAGGTTATTAAAAAGAAAAAACAATGAAGAAATATATATGGATGTTGGTGGCCGTATGGCTGCTGCATGTACCCGCTTATAGCGCGCAAACATATGATGTAGTGATTTATGGAGAAACGGCGGCAGGAACGATAGCCGCTATACAGGCCGGCCGGATGCAGAAAAAAGTGCTGCTTATAGCACGAGGGCAACACGTGGGAGGAATGGTAACTTCGGGCCTTACGGCAACCGATATGAACCGCAATCAATTGGTGGGCGGGATTACACGCGAATTTTATCAGCGTATATACCGCTATTATGAAAAGCCGGAGGCTTGGCGTAATCAAGATCGTGCCAGCTATATGATCGCCACGCGCAAGCGAACGTATACCGGAAAGAATGATTCTTTGCGGATGCAATGGGTTTATGAATCGCACGTAGCAGAGCAGATTTTGAAAGAAATGCTACAAGAAGCACAGGTGAACGTGGTGTTCGGCGAACGATTAAACCTGAAAGCAAAGGTAAATAAACAGCAGGGCTACATGACGGCCATTCGTATGGAAAGTGGTCGTACATTCAGTGGAAGAATGTTTATTGATGCTACTTATGAAGGCGACTTAATGGCTCGTGCAGGGGTGTCTTACATCGTAGGCCGGGAAGCGAACCGCGTGTATAACGAAACCTTCAATGGCATTCGAATCAATCACCTCATTGGTGTGGAAGATCAAGCGGTGAGCCCTTATGTACAGGCCGATGATCCGAGTAGTGGTTTATTGCCCTATATCGATGCAAAACCTTGGGGCGCTACAGGTGAGGCAGATAAGCGGGTGCAGGCTTATTGTTATCGCATGACATTGACCGATGATCCGGCAAATCGTTTGCCTATTACCAAGCCAGCACACTATCAACCCCTATGGTATGAAGTGTTGGTACGTAAGCTGAAATTGCAACCCAACTTGACCTTGCAAAAAATTATCACACTGACCCCCATGCCCAACCGAAAAACAGATACCAATCACCTCGATTTTTTTGGGGCAAGTTATGATTATGCGGAAAGCGATTATGCCGAACGGGCGGCTATGGAAGAACAACATCGAAATTATGCGCTGGGAATGTTGTGGTTTTTAGGAAACGACCCGCGCGTACCCGACACTATCCGGCGCGAAATGAAAAACTGGGGCCTGCCAAAAGATGAATTTATAGACAATGGCCATTTTCCTAACCAACTGTATGTGCGTGAAGCGAGGCGGATGATTGGCCCTTATGTCATGACGGAACATAACATCAGAGGGGTGGAAAGAAAACAGGCACCACAGCCAGTGGCCATGGCAACCTATGCACTCGATTGCCATTTTGTTTCGCAGGTGGTGGATAGTGCCGGACAGCTGCGCTATGAAGGGACCATGTTTGAAGGGGTGAAGCCGTACCCCGTGAGCTACCTGTCGCTCGTGCCTAAGGCCAAAGAATGTAAAAACCTATTGGTACCCATTTGTTTGTCGGCTTCGCATGTGGCTTATAGTTCCATCCGAATGGAGCCTGTGTATATGCAATTGGGTCAAGCTGCTGCTACTGCCGCCGTTTTGGCGCTCCGCAGTAATCAGGCTGTGCAGGAAGTACCTTATGCGCAACTTAGCCAACAGCTCTTGGCAGATAAACAGATCATCGCCGTGCCTTAAGCACGGGTTTACTTAAATGGAAAAATTATGTTAGCGTTTAAATATTATGCAGCAGGATTCATGGCCATCAGCTCATTGGCTTCATGTGAAAAAAACCTGGAAAAATATACGGCACCGGAGAAAGTCAGTTCGGTACAGTTGGAAAATAAAAAAGTGCAATTGGCGCAGGATAACGATAAGTGGCATCTCTATAAAGATGGCGAATTATTCTATGTACGAGGGGCGGGGGCGAGTGCATCCATAGAGGCCGATCCAAATGAATATTGCGAGTTGCTCAGTAGCTATGGAGGAAATACGATCCGTACCTATGGCATTGATGAAAACACGCAAGCCATATTGGATGCAGCACAGGCCCATGGTTTGATGGTCGCGTTGGGTTTGTGGGTAAACCGTGAAACGGATGGCTTTGATTATGATGATGCTACGGCCGTACAGCAGCAGCTTGAGAAATTGACGGCACAAGTGCGGCAATATAAAAATCATCCGGCCTTATTGATGTGGTATGTAGGTAATGAAACGGATGCTTCATACACGAACACCAAGCTTTGGGACGCCATGAACGATATCTGTGCCATGATCCACACGGAAGATCCGGATCATCCGACCACCACCGCACTAGCAAACTCGGCTACAGATAAAGTTCAATTGATTAAGGAAAAAGTACCCGAGCTTGATTTTCTGTCCATCAATTCGTATGCCCCCAATTTACCAGGAGTAGCTGGAAACTTACAGACGGCCGGATGGGACAAACCTTACATCATTTCGGAATTTGGGCCGCGTGGCACTTGGCAAATGAATCCTGAACCTACGCGCATCCTGCCTTGGGGAAATCCCAAACGTTTGGTCGAACAGACCAGTACGGAAAAGGAGTTGGTGTACCGTGCTATCTTTCAGGATTATATTTTGGCAAATGCAAATAACGGATGTATCGGGTCTTTTGTTTTTGTGCTTGGTTATCAAACGCACGGAGAAGTGCGCACTTGGTTTGGGCTGACCGACCTAGATGGTCGGGCGTTTGGAGCCATGGATGCCATGCGTTTTTGCTGGACCGGACAGTACCCGGCAAACCGTGCACCTGTTATCAATTCCCGACAGGATATGTTGTTGAATGGTTTGCAAGCAGAAGATGCCGTGGTCTTGACTGCAGGAAGCACCAATCAGGCTACGGTGGTAGCGGCTGATCCGGATGGCGACCCACTAACCTATCATTGGCTTATTGCGCCAGAAGGTATTGGTGGTCCTGATAATGGGCCGCATCCCGGTATTCCGAATTTAATTAGTGAGCCGATGGGAGCTGGAATAACATTCAAGGCACCGGGTGCGGGCGATTATCGTCTGTATGTATATGTTCGGGATGATCATCATAAAGTGGCAAGTGCTGTGATCCCGTTTTTAGTAGAATAATAAACCTCATACCGATAGAAGATGAATGATAGAAATGCAATATATGTGCTGCTGTTCTTAATAGGAACAGTATTTGGGCTGACCTCCTGCGAAAAGGAGATGGTAATTACCGGAAAAGATTTTCTGGTGCAGCTACCGGTAGAAGCACCAACGGTTGCTTATGTAGGTAGGGAGCTGACAGTTCCTGTTGCAGTTAGTTCTAAAACAGGCATACAAAAAGTTGAAACCCGACTGAACTTTCAACCCTTGCAAGGAACGACACAGGAAGATTATGGTGGTGCCGATACGGGAACTTATCTATTCCGTTATACGCCAACACGCTTTGATTTAGGTAAATCGCTTTCGTTCGTGATTGCCGCTTTTGATAGTCAAGGCTATACACGTACCACGAATTATACAGTGAAAGTGGAAGAAGCACCCGTTCATATAACCATTACTTTTCCGGAAGAGATACCTGAGTCGATTGATGTGGGTGAATCCTTGTCACTTCAGGTGCAAGTGGTATCTGAACTGCCCATGCAGGAGATCGCTACACTGGTAAATGGTGTATTGGTAGATGATTTAACTAAATCGACATTCTCCGATCCACTTCAAGATAATTACTTGGTAGCTTATACACCAGCCGATGCCGAAGCAGGCAGGCCATTGGAATTGCGTGTGCGGGTAACAGATAATGAGGGGAAAGTAAAAGAGGCGGCTGTAACGCTCACGGTGACGGGTACGCCGGCAGGAAAAGCGTTAAAGGTGTTTAACGGAATTTATCTGGGCGGACAAAATAGTACCGAACATGGGCATTTTCTAGATGCAACGGCAGGAAAGGTATACATGCGCCAAGGAGTGGCAGCTATAAGCGATCAAATAGATTTACTGTGTTTTATCAGCGGTGCAAGTACCGGGGTCAATGTAACGGCGCCGAATTTTAGTAATGCGGCACAATTTATTTATACCGTGGCCAATTCTGGCGATGATGCGTTAGCCAATTGGCCGGTACGGAATGCCACAAAGCTAAAAAGATTGGAAAACGATGGCCAAGCAGCTTTTGACGCATTGGAAGAAGATACACAACTAAAGGAACTATATGAAGCATCGGGAATGGAAACGGATAATGTGAATAAACTTGCTGCGGATGATGTCGTACTCTTTAAGACAGTTGACGGTCATTATGGTGTGTTTTTGGTGAAGACCCCTGTGCCGAGCACAAATAAAGAATCGTTACAACTGGATTATAAAATTTCTGAATAAAAAAATTAAAATAGGCATGGTATGGATGGAAAATGGGAAGACCGTCCATATCGTGCTTGTTATTGATTGCCGGAAAAAACTTATTTTTGCAGCGGCAAAAGGGAGCATATCCGTCTAATATATGAGAATCATACCGCTGCATGAGGGCAATTACAGTGTCAATAAGAACAAGGAATTTTCGGTGTTAACGGAATCGTTGCCCCTTGCTGATCTTAAAATGGCTATTACACCTTTTTTGGTTATAACAAACCAAGATGTTGTTTTGTTAGACGTGGGCTTGGATACCATGAAGCAAAATAAACCGCTTATATATCAATGCTTGGAACAGGTTGCCATCAAGCCTACCCAAGTCACCAAAGTGTTGTTATCACATTTGCATAAAGATCATATTGAGGGGTTATGGCGTACAGAAGCGGGGCAGCTGGTGCCAAATTTTCCTAAGGCGCAAGTTTTTCTACAAGAACGTGAATTAGAATTCGCTTTGCAACAAAAAGATGCTCCGGCGTATAATAGCATACTATTGGAGAAGCTGAGCAAATTACCCAATAAGGTTTTGATGAATGATGATGAAGGCTTGGTAACCAATGAGATCGCTTTCGAAGTAACTGGTGGACACTCGCCTTTTCATCAGGTGTTTTGGATTAAAGAGTTGGGTGAAACTGTTTTTTATGGAGCAGATAACCTGCCACAACGGAGTTATCTGAAGATACCTATTGCTTATAAAAGTGATTATGACGGCCGAAAAGCCATGGTCTTGCGCCAGGAATGGGAGCAAAAAGCGAAAGCAGAACACTGGAAAATTTTGCTATATCATGATCTGAAAGTACCTGTTTTGGAGCTTTCCTAGCATATTTAATAATGCTCATAATCTAATTTCACAACCGATACCAATTTACCTTCCTTAAAATACAATGTATAGCGCACCAATTCGGTTTCGGTGCTTGTGCCAAAATACCATTGGGGTGCATGGCTCATGGCTGGATCATACGCTTTGTCGGTATTTTTGGAGAAAAGTGATAAACGCTGAAATTTGGCTGCATAAGCGCTCTTTTTACTCATGTTTAGCAATCTATTGTAGACGTCTGATACCGCCATCCCTACATTAACTGCTGGTGAGTTAAAAGGCGAAAGTGGCCAGGCACTTAAACGGTCGCCATTATTGGTATAAATAGATTTAATTTGGTCGTTCTCAAAATTAAGTTGGATACCAGTGCTTGTCCCTTGTTCTTCATCAAAAAATAGGGAAGTATAAAGTCCCAGCTTCTCTTTTATTTCTGGCAGTGATTGATATATATTTCCTACCACGTGAATGATATGCGTGTGCTGTTCTAGCAATTGTTTGGCTGCTACATAAGTTTCTTCTGCAGCAGCCCCAATGGCTAAGCCATTGACCATTCCGCTCGTGATACTATCTGTTTTGATGAGCTTCCATTCCTCAATAGGGTCAATAATGATTGGATTTTCTATTTCGGTTTTTTGGCACGCGGCGAATAAGCATGTTGCTAATATGATCACGTAAAAGGAAAGTTGCTTCATGGTTCTTTCGTTGGTTTTCTTCTTAAACGGCTGGCAATCGGCATGTGCTACAAGCGTGTTTATTAAAAGCCAATTTTCGGGAGAACACAATAGCCTAGATTTTTCAAAACAAGCAAATAATTACTTATTGTTTGGAATTAATCTAAATAGTTGTACATTTGCCTCCAGAAAAAAGGGCTATGCAGGTCGCAACTGCATAACCCTCCTCTAATGGTATAGAGGTCTTCTAAATCCGTTTATCAATTTAAAAGTAATGCAAATTAACAAAATTTTGCTTGTAGGAATACTATGTTCCTGTTTTTTTTCACTCCATGCGCAAACCAAAGTTTCCCAAATTTCTGGCTATCTAAAAAATAGTCGTAATGAAATCATAGAAGGCGCATCTATTCAATTAGTCGGTACCAAATGGGGGGGCAAAAGCAATCGTCAGGGCTTTTTTAACTTAAAAAATATTCCAGCAGGAAACTATCAATTGCTAGTGCGTGCATTGGGTTACCAAACTGTCCAGACACAGATACAATTGGCGGCTCATGAAATGAAGACCATCAACCTAACCTTGCAAGAAGATGTACAAGAAATGGAAGAGGTATCGGTATTGGGTCGCACGGAAAGCCAGGAAATAAACCGTCAAGCCTACAATGTAACGGCCATTGATGCAAAATCATTACATAATTCGACGCTCGACCTTTCGCATGCATTAGATCGCGTTTCAGGTGTACGTGTCCGTGAAACAGGAGGTGTTGGATCGAGTTTCAATTTCTCCTTGAACGGTTTCTCCGGTAATCATGTTCGGTTTTTTCTGGACGGTGTACCGATCGACAATTTAGGCTCATCTTTCCAGATCAATAATATCCCGATCAATTTTGCCGACCGTGTGGAGGTATATAAAGGCGTCGTGCCGATTTGGCTCGGATCGGACGCACTGGGTGGTGCAGTGAATATCATTACGTCGCAAAATGCACAAAACTACTTAGATGTGTGTTATTCTTATGGCTCGTTCAACACCCATCGAAGTGCGATCAATGCAGGGATGACCACCAAAACTGGATGGACATTTCAATTAAGCGCTTTTCAGAATTATTCGGATAATAATTATCAAGTAACCGTAGATGCTTCAGATAGTACCGGAAAATATTATCCAAATACGCGGGTAAAGCGCTTTCATGATCAATACCATAATGAAACCTTGGTAGCCAAGTTGGGTGTGGTTAATAAACCGTATGCTGATAAACTGTTGTTGGGAATTACCGTAGGGCAGAATTACAAAGAAATTCAGACTGGAGCGCGGATGGCCTCTGTTTTTGGAGCTTGGCATCGTAGAGGGAATTTATTGATGCCCTCGCTAACCTATCAAAAGAGCAATTTGCTGTTAAAGGGATTGGATCTGACCGTTAACGCCAATTATAATCTAGGCGAAGAACGAAATATCGATACCGTATTTGCGCGTTATTATTGGATTGGCGACCCAAAACACCTCGGTGGAGCCGGTGGTGAGCGTGAAAGAAGCTTGTATCGATATAAAAATAATAATGGTTTAGCCACTGCGACAGCAAACTACCACTTGGCAGATAACCAGATGATTACGTTAAATAACGTGTTCAGTACCTTTGATCGGAAAGGAACGAACGAACTGACTCCGGATCAGGAACGCTATAAAATTCCGAGAAAAACAAATAAAAATATTCTCGGATTAGGGTATAAATACGACTGGCAGGAGAAATGGAGTGTATCTGTTTTTAGTAAATTCTACAGTCAGATTGCGAAAACAGATACCTTGCACCTGGATCCTGCTACCAATCAGGAAAGTTACCGGGCGGTAAAGACAACAACTAGTAAATTAGGCTATGGTGCTGCAATTAACTATTTTATCCATCCAAATCTGCAATTGAAAGCATCTTATGAGAAAAGTATACGCCTGCCTGAAAACGACGAGCTATTTGGAGATGTAGAAAATCTGGAAGGTAATTATGGCCTGAAACCAGAGTCTAGCCACAATGCAAACGTCGGTATTGCTTACAACTTTTCGTTCCAGGATGCTCACCATTTTTCGGTTTCAGGAAGCGCTATCTATCGTTATGCTACCGATTATATTTATCGGATATTGAATAAGAACCAATCGAAATATGTGCCAGCCAATTTAGATGGGGTTTCGAATATAGGTGGTGATGCTGAAATAAGGTATTCTTATAAAAGCATTTTTACAGCTGGAGTCAATTTTACCTATCAAAACGTACGTAACGAGCAGAAATACGAACCTGGCTATACAGGAATCAGTCCGGTGTATCAGGATCGGATGCCCAACTTGCCATATGCTTTTGGAAATGCCGATGCTTCTGTTTTCTTTAAAAATGTAGGCGGTAAAGGGAACAGGCTTAGCTTAGGTTATAATCTTTTATATGTACATGAGTTCTATCTGTATTGGCCAAGCAGAGGTGGAAGTGGCGATAAGTTAAACGTGCCGCAACAATTCTCGCATGACGCAAATATTACCTATACCCTGCAAAATGGCCGGTATAACTTTGCATTGGAATGCAAAAACCTGACAGATGCGCTGTTGTACGATAACTTTAGCCTGCAAAAACCGAGTCGAGGCTTCTACCTCAAACTGCGGTATTTCCTGAGCAAACCATAATAAATAATCTATTTCATAAACACTTATTTACAAAAAAAATGAAAACAGTTAAGAACATGGCTATTGCGTTGGGCTGCCTAACGCTGGGCTTAAGCGCTTGCAGTAAAGACGATAACGCTGATAAACGGACAAGGGGTAACTACGTATTGGCTGTTAGTCCGGTTGCCGCTACCGGTGTAGCGGATTACCTGATTAATGCGCCTAGTCTAGAAAGTGGGACGATTACCACGCAAGGAAATGGGTTGGAACAAGATGGTACTTATCGTTATTACTTGACGTTTAAAAACAAGTTCTTTAGTATGTTGTACGGCCAAGGTAATCCGGGTGCCGTAACCGCCTATAACTTACAAGACGGTTTGTTGAACAAGTTAACTAATTTTCAAACAGAAACGGTTCAGGCTTTTGCTCCAGTAGACAACGATGTACTTCTTATGAAGATTTCACGCCGGTTGACAACCGAAGAATCACAATGGTATAGTGTAGATGCTGATGAAATGGTGATTACGAAAAGCGGAAAAATCAATACGAAAGAATTGGCAGGAAATGGAGAAATGGCCTTTTTTTCATGGATTAAGCAAGTGGGGGATAAAGTGTTTGCACCTTATTTCTGTATCAAAACCACCGATGAGGGTGGCTGGGGAACCGACTATCCCGATCAGGCTTGGATAGCCGTGTTTTCCTATCCTGAAATGAAGTTGGAAAAAGTAATTCAAGACAACCGTACCAGTTTCATTGGTCGGTATTTTACGGACGGTCTAATGAAGGTGGAAAATGGAGATGTATATGCATTCTCTTCGTCGGTTGCCACTAAGGATGCGAAAGGTGAATTCAATTCTACTAAGCCTTCGGCCATCACCCGTATTAAGGCGGGGACTACTGCATTTGACGATTATTATTTCAATGTAGAAGAAGCAACCAATGGGTATAACATCACCAACTGGACGTATGTAGGTAATGGCAAAGCAGTAGGCTTGTTTACTGCTCAAGGAGAAAAAGGAGCTTATAATGTTGGAACTCATGTGGGTATCGTAGACTTCAGTGCAAAATCAGTAAAATGGGTAACGGGCTTTCCGGAAGTTGGCCAGATAGCGAATGTGACGGATAATAATTATACACCGCTGGATGGTAAAACGGCTTATATCGGCGTTACATTGAAAAGTGGAGTGAGCTACGTATATAACATCAATGCCGAAACAGCAACGGCCACACAAGGTCTTACCGTTGAAGGCGGAACTATTACGGCGATCAGTCGTTTGGATTAACCCTTGGTTAGTCAAGCTATTGACAAAACAGCAACCCCTCCAATCCTTGTAAGGTTTGGAGGGGTTGCTGTTTAAAATGAGTTCGTTAATCAGTGATATTTACCACTTCAATTTCAAATACCAAAGGAGAATTTGCTGGAATTTTATCCTGTACTTCGGCATCATAAGCCCATGGAGAAGGGGTGACAAAACGAATCTTGGCGCCCTTTTGCAGTCCCTTTTCGGTTAATCCGCCAACTAAATTATTTTGCCCATTACCATAGATGCTTTTCGGAAAAAAAGCTAGTTGCCAAGCAAGAAGAACACGATTTAAACTCAATGTAGCGGTTTTTCCATCTGCTGTCTCGTCAAATAGGGTTCCATCAAGCAATTCTCCTTTATACATGACTTCTATATTGGGATATACAAGCGCTGGGACAGTTCCATTATAATTTATTTTATATGCATATGAATCGTTTGTGCCGACGTTTAATACTTCATACCAAATACCTCTATCTTTATTCAATATGGCATTGGTCCACCCTTGTGTATGTACATAAGCTTCTAGTAAAGGGGCCTGTTCGTTGAGTAGTTTTTGGATACGCGCGCGTTCAAGAGAATCTTGCCTATTCTGCTCTGCTTGTAGTTGATCAAAATCAGTGTTATTACAAGCGGAAAGCCCTAAAAACAACCCGAAGATCAGTAGTAAAAATGCGTGTTTTTGTTTCATTTGTATGTTTTAGTTAATGATGGTGGTAAACGACTTAACTTGAAAACCGTATAGCGCTCTAAACGGAAGATAGAAAGTTTTTGCTACAAATTCTTACTTTTTTGTAATTTGCTCATCGCCCTTCATGGGGCTTGTGGTCAACAAAATGAAATGAATGGATACTAGAAGAAGTTTTTTAAAAAAGGCGGCCACGCTGGCTGGAAGCGCCTCATTGATGCACATCATGCCTGCTGCCATCGCGAAGGCGATGGCTATTAATCCGGCACTGGGAAGCACTTTTTATGATGCGGAACATGTTGTGTTGTTAATGCAGGAAAACCGCTCATTCGATCACGCTTTTGGTACTTTGCAAGGGGTGCGTGGATATCATGATCCACGTGCTATTGATCAGCCCAACGGAAATAAAGTGTGGTTCCAATCGCGCGAAAATGGTGAAACGTTTTCGCCTTTCCGATTGGATATGAAAGATTCAAAAATTACCTGGATGGGCTGCCTACCGCATGGCTGGACCGATCAAACAGATGCCCGAAATAGTGGTAAAATGAATCGGTGGTTGGATGTGAAACGGTCTGGCTTTAAGGAATTTGCCGATATGCCCTTAACAATGGGGCATTATACGCGTGAAGACATTCCGTTTTATTATTCGCTGGCAGATGCCTTTACCATATGCGATCAACACTTTTGTTCGAGTCTAACAGGTACCAACCCGAATCGATTGTATTTCTGGACAGGGAATATTCGCGAACATTTAAATGGAAAAGCATTGGTATGGAACGGTGATTCGGAATTTAGTGGTAAAGCCCGATGGAAAACTTTTCCTGAAAGGTTGGAGGAACTGAATGTAGATTGGAAAATTTATCAGAACGAGATTTCCTCCAGCAGCGCAGGTTATAGCGGGGAAGTAAATAGTTGGTTGGGAAATTTTGGTTGCAATGTGATGGAGTATTTTCCACAATATCACGTTAAACTGAGCAAACGCTATATGAGGCTGCTGGCTGAAGAAAGGGACAAACTGGATAAAAATATAGCTGCATTTACAGCTGATGGCAATCCCGACGATCTAGCCAAATGGCGACAACGCTTGGAACAAGTAGAAGCAGAACAATTGATCTATACGCCCGCGCGCTACGAAATGCTTTCTGATAAGGAAAAACAGCTGCATGAACGCGCCTTTGTAAATAACAGCAACGATCCGGATTATATGAAACTGGAGAAACTGCTGTATCGAGATGGTGAAACGGAACGCGAGTTGCATATTCCGAAAGGAGATGTACTCCATCAATTCAGGAAAGATGTAGAGGCCGGTAAGCTGCCAACGGTATCGTGGTTGGTGCCTCCGCAATTGTTTTCAGATCACCCTGATTCACCTTGGTTTGGTGCTTGGTATGTCAGTGAAGTGATGGATATCTTAACAAAAAACCCAGAAATCTGGAAGAAAACCATTTTTATACTTACATATGATGAAAATGATGGCTACTTTGATCATGTGCCACCTTTTGGTGTGCCACACCCTGATCGATCGGATAGCGGAAAAGTTTCTAAGGGCATCGATGCCAAACTGGAGTTTGTGCGGCGGGATGAACAATATGGGCCCCAAAGTAGTCGCGAAAGCCATATAGGTTTAGGCTTTCGCGTACCCTTGATCATTGCCTCCCCATGGACACGAGGCGGATGGGTAAATTCTCAGGTGTTTGACCACACCTCTTCATTGCAATTCTTAGAGAAGTTCCTTTCGAGGAAATTGAATAAACCGGTTATTGAATCGAACATTACACCATGGCGACGAGCGGTATGTGGCGATTTGATATCCGTCTTCAGGCCCTATGATGGAGAGGGCGTAGTAAAACCGGCTTTCCTGGAAAAAGAACGATTTATGGAGGATATTCATCGGGCAAAATTTAAAGAGCCACCCGTCAATTATCAAGCATTGGAGCCCGCGCAACTGCCCCAACTGAATCAGGATCCAACACGCTCGCCCATGTTTCCGAAACAAGAAAACGGAATACGCAACGCCTGTGCGTTACCTTATGAACTATATACAAATGGTCGTTTCGATTATACGAGCAATCGCTATACGATACGTTTCGAAGCCGCAAATAAAGCATTTGGTAAACGGGCCGCTGGTGCTCCTTTCTTGGTATACGCTATTCATCCGTATAAGCAGGAAATCGGCCGTACTTGGGACTATGCTGTGCTACCTGGCGATGTATTGGAGGATGATTGGCAGCTAAGTGATTTCGAAGGTGGCCGATACCATTTACGCGTATATGGACCCAATGGTTTTTACCGATCGTTTAGAGGAGATACGGAAAACCCCCGCATTCAAATACAATGTATTTATCAATTAGATGATTGGGAAAAAGGGAGCCTTACTGGTAAATTGCTGATGAAAATAGTGAACCAAGACCACGTAGATCACGTGCTGATGGTGTTGGATAAAAGCTACGGTGCGCAGACGAAAATACTTTCTGTAGAAAAAGGAAATAGCAGCACGCTTGTGCTCGATCTAAGAAAAAATCATCAGTGGTACGATGTAGCGGTGCAATGCAAAGGGTTTGAAGCATTTGAAGAACGCTTTGCAGGACGTATTGAAACTGGCGCATACTTAAAAACTGATCCCAATATGGACCGTTCTTAAAACTGAATTACTTTTATGATATACGAATGACAGAATAATTTGCCAGTGTGTTATTTGTACACTATCTTTGTGTCATCATAATTTAGGTTTATAATTGGTTAGTTAAGATCCTTCAATCTCCCCGGTTGAAGGATTTTTTTATGGCGAATAAATAACATAGTTTTTAGCCAATGGTGCTGAATAAAATGGATCATGATGTGTTCATATTTGTAATAACCAGCATCATCCAATATGATCATCCGAACACTGCAAGTAAATAGGAAATTTGGCTTTGCCTATTATGTGGTTTTTTTTTGTGTGGCTTGCTCATCTGCCATGATAACCTTAAAGGCTTATGGGCAAGGTCTCAATAGCGCCTTGGCTGTCGACAAAATAAAACAGGTGCTGTTTCTTGGAAATAGCATCACCTATGCCGGAACTTATGTGAATATGTTCGAAACTTACTACATCGCACAGTTTCCAAAACATCATTTAGAAGTGATCAATGAAGGTTTACCCAGTGAAACAGTGTCTGGATTGAGTGAACCCAATCATGCTGATGGAAGGTTTCCCCGGCCCTGCCTCTTTACACGACTGGATAGTGTGCTCAAAAAAACAGATGCTGATGTGGTTTTTGCTTGTTATGGTATGAACGATGGTATCTATTTACCTTGGAATCAACAACGTTTTGAAGCATATAAAAGGGGGATGATTCGGTTACATCAAGCATTGGAAGTTGCAGGTATTAAACGGATTATTTTCTTGACACCGCCAGTGCATGACGATGCAATAAAGGGGCTTGAAGGATATAATAAGGTGCTGGACCGCTATGCAATTTGGTTGCTAGAGCAGCGGAGAGAAAGGAATTGGGAGGTAGCCGATTTGCATTTTCCGATGAAACAATATCTGATCCAGAGAAGAAGAACCGAACCCGACTTCAAATTGGCAGATGATGGTGTACATCCCGGTGAGCTAGGGCACTGGTTAATGACCAAAGCTATTTTACAATATTTAGACAACCTCAAACACTCCTCATTGAATAGTTTACAAGATTACTTACGTACCCAATCTTTTCTCCCCAAATTATATGAAGTAGTAAGCAAGCGTCAAACCACCATGAAGGATGCTTGGTTAACGTATACAGGACATAATCGGCCAGGGATGACAGTTGGTATGCCGATGTCTGAAGCTCAAAAGCATTATGATGAATGGGAGCGAGTGATAGACGACCTTCTGGCACAACCATAAACGGGTAAATTTCCCAGCTACCCATTAAATGCTGATCATTCAACTACGAAGGCATCATATGACATTGAAATGTCTCAAAAATGTGAAATTAGTCTTATTCTTGTGTATTAAATAGAAACGATATGATGGATACGCGACAAAAAATTATTGATGCGGCTATTGTTGTTTTAAATGATGACTTTTCTGCTCCTTTGGAGAAAGTGGCCGATAAAGCAACGGTTACTCGAAGAACCCTGCATCGGTATTTTAAAGACCGGAACGAACTCCTTGCTTGTTGTGCTCAAGATATGCAGGTCAATTGCAGTAAAGCCATGGCAGACGCATGGGCGTCATCGGCTAATCCATTAATACAGTTAGAGCAAATCTTATATGCAGCTGTTAGCTGTGGTATCAAATATGCAGCTCTTTATAAGCTGCATCATGCGGAAGGACATCGCCACGAACAAAGCAATAGAAATTGTGCTGAATTTGATATGATGTATCGGCTATTTGAACAATTGGTGCTTCGTCTTCAAGAAGACGGTTTTGTTGATAAACAACTCACCGCTCAATGGGTGTATACCTTTTTTACAGGCCTTGTCCAAGCCACCGTTCAGGCAGAAGCACAGGGAACAGTGGCCAAACAAAGTTTGAAACAATTTGCGTGGTTTTCATTTAGTAAGGGAATAGGATTATAAAACCAGTATGGTATTCATAAATTTTTAAACATATGCAGCGCAATGAGCAATTTGATGCCATCATTATAGGTGGTAGTTACGCAGGTATGGCTGCGGCAATGAGCCTTGGAAGGGCTATTCGGAAAGTATTGGTGATCGATGGAGGTGAACCCTGTAATCAGCAAACGCCGCATTCGCATAATTTTTTAACCCAAGATGGCAGTACACCGGCATATATTACGACGATTGCTAAACAACAGGTTTTAGCCTATCCAACGGTGCGATTCCTTATAGGAAACGTTTGCTCTGTATGGGGTAATGATGGACATTTTCTGGTGGAAACCACAAATGGCGAATGTTTTGAAGCAAAAAAGCTTCTTTTTGCTACGGGTATTCGCGACCTCATGCCAATGATTAAGGGTTTTACCGACTGTTGGGGCATTTCTGTGATTCACTGTCCCTATTGTCATGGTTATGAATATCGAGGCGAAAATACAGGATTATTGATGAATGGCGATATGGTGCTCGAAAAAGTGAAGTTGATTTCGCAGTGGACTAAGCGCGTCACGGTTTTTACAAACGGATTGGTCGAGATACCGTCGGAACATGTTGAAATCTTGACTAATTTAGGTGTACAAATATGGGATAATGTGATAGATTATTTGATACATGATAAAGGTTATATCAGCAAAGTTGTTTTTACAGATGGCCAGGAAATACCGCTTACAACTTTATATGCTGCTTTGCCGTTCGAACAAAAGAGCGAATTGCCGCAAAATTTAGGGTGCTCTTTAAGAGATAGCGGGCATTTACAGGTAGACCAATTTCAGCAAACTACCGTGTCGGGAGTTTTTGCAGCTGGCGATAATGCCACATTCATGCGGTCAGTAGCATCAGCGGTTCATGCCGGTACATCTGCCGGTGCGTTTATAAATCATGCCTTGTTGTCTGAATAATATTTTCATTCGTAAGTGTGGTAATCCTTACGTGGTATTGACAACGCTAGGTTGTAAAAGCTGCTATAATTGTGTATTTTTGACACTTACTTAGGAAGTTTTGATTATGACAAAAGTGAAGGCTGTATTTTTTGATATTGATGGTACCTTGCTGGGGTTGAAGAGTAAAGAGATCCCGGCTTCCACAATTGAGGCCATTCAACGATTAAAACAACAAGACATTCGTGTCATCGTATCCACCGGACGTTCTTATGCACACGCTAAATTTCTTCAAACATATGGTTTTGAGAGCTTCATCACTTTCAATGGTAGCTATTGTGTGGCAGAGGATAATGAGGTCATTTTTAAACATGTAATCGATCCTGAAGATATACAAGCTTTGCACCGTCATCTGCAAACGATGGATGACTTTCCAGTAGGCGTGATGACTACAGATGATTCCTATATTAGTCATATTACCGAGGATGTTACTTCTGTATTCGAATTATTGAAACTGCAAGTGCCTCAGGCAATCCCTTTTGCAGATGTTTTACATATGGAAATGCTGCAACTTAATCTGTTCGTAGATGAGCAGAAGGAGCAGTTTATCATTAAGGAGGTGTTTAGAAAGTGCGAATCGAGTCGTTGGTGCGCTACGTTTGTTGACGTCAATGCAAAGGGTATATCCAAACGGATTGGCATGGAGCATTTCCTAGATCGTTATGATATATCAATGAGTGAAACCATGGCCTTTGGAGATGGTGGAAACGATATTCAGATGCTACAGGCAGCTGGAATAGGTGTTGCGATGGAGAATGCCAGCAATACCGTGAAGCAGGCTGCGAATTATGTTACAACGACTACCGAAGAAGATGGTATTTGGCATGCACTGAAAAAATACGAACTGATATAAATTTATTGTTAAATATTTCGTATTATCAAAATGTTAAGCCAAATTTGCATGCTAATTTTATGAGAGGAGATGCAAGGCTTACTTCCCAATGATCAAGCCATCACCATTACTTGGAAACAAGCGATGCAAAGTTGGGCATTTAAGAGCTGGTTAATTGCCGGTCATATCTTATTTATTGCTTTATTGCTTGTGTTGCCGCATTTTTTCGATCATATCGAATTGAGGGATGGCATGCCTTTATATGACCCATTGCTGCGCTTATTGCCTGTAATGGATCTCTCTACACCCATTTTTATCTGTATTTGGGGAACAACAGCATTGCTGCTTTATCGTTGTTTTGCGAATCCGGCTATCATGATTACCTATTTATACGGATTCATATTGGTGTTGTTTTTTCGCATGTTGACGATTTCATTGGTGCCTTTGGATCCGCCAATAGGCCTCATACCCTTAGTGGATCCCATTAGTAATATGGCCTATGGTAAAGCCGATTTTATTACAAAGGATTTATTCTTCTCGGGGCATACGTCTACTATGTTCCTGATGTTTTTGTGTCTAACAAACAAGTGGGATAAGCGAATAGCTTTGTTATCAACCTTATTCGTTGGAAGCATGGTGCTGATACAACATGTGCATTATAGTATAGATGTGCTTGCAGCTCCGTTATGTACCAGTATATGCTATTGGATAGGCCGGGAAATTGCATTGAGTGGTTGGTATAAAGCCTATATGGCTATTGCAAAAGAAAAAGTGCATTTACCCGTTCCAACTGATTTTCGTAATCCATTTTAATGATGCTCATATGCGATGATTCCGCGGCCAATCGCATTGATTTCCTCATCGGCCTCAAAGCGAGGTAGTTCAGTCTCGGGATCTAAACGTATCCAACTGTTTTCGGTGTCTTTCATGATTTTAACATACTCACGCCCATCCTTATAAATGGTATAAATGTTGTCTTCTTCAGGAAAAACCGCGTAATCAATCTGATTGATTGTAACATCAAAAGGTTCTCTTGTTTGCATAAATTCTTAAAACAACAAAGATAAAGAATTTTAAAAAACCTTTAAAGTTTACAATACACGAATACAAAGTATCGAACAACTCTTTGTACATCCCTAATTTTTTACAATTGATCCAAACTTCTTTCACTCCGTGCTGTTATCTATGTTAGATAAAATCAATGGTATCATATGATGAAGAAAAGTTGGATGCTCACTTTTGCAGTAGCATGTTTGGTCTTGGCCTGTACTGCAAAGAGAAACACGGATACAGGAAGCGATCAGCTGAATGGCATGTGGAAGTTGGATTACATTAGCGGGCCGCGTATCGCTTTTGAAGGATTGTATCCCAATCAAAAGCCTTTTATGAAAATTGAAGTAGATAGCAATCGCATTAGCGGTCATACCAGTTGCAATCGCTTTTTTGGTAAGCTTCATCGTTCAGGAAATCAGATTAGTTTTAAAGAGGGGTTAGGTATGACCAAGATGGCCTGCCCTGGTGAGGGTGAAAGCACTTTTGTAAATACCTTGCAAAAAATTGACAAATATACCGTTAGCAATAATGGTAAAACATTAAATTTGCTCATGGGCGATATCGCTCTAATGCGATTTCAAAGACAAGAGGAATGAGGTTGCTTATGTCTGTCTATTTGGTATGTATCTTAGTAGCATGCGTCTAATATCTAACATCTAATATCTAAATCATGGGAAAAGGAGATAAAAAAACCAGAAGAGGTAAAATCACGATGGGCTCATACGGTAAAACTCGCCCACATAAGAAGCAAAAACCACAGGTAAATGGAGGACAAGATGAAGCTGTGGAACCAGTGAAGTCTAAAAAAGCCGTAAAAAGTAAAAAGGGTTGATAATTTATCAACCCTTTTTACTTTTATTTATACAGTTCTTTTTGTTGCTTATTTTTTTTCTTCTTTCTTATACGCATCGTTCAACCCCTTCACCACTTCTTGCGTAATCTCCAGGCTTTCATCAGCAAATAAAACACCTGGATTGCCTTTCGAGTATGTCAACACAAACTTATATCCTTTTTCCTTGGCGTGTGCTTTTAAGAAATCAGATACTTTGTTGTATAGCTTCTCCTGTTCCTGTGCCTCATCATTTGCGAACGATTGGTTCGCATTCTGATTGAATTTACCCAATTCTTCCTGCTTGCGTGCTAAACGTTCTTCCGTGTTTTTCCGTTGATCAGCGGTCATCGTTGCCGCATTTTTTTGATAGTCTGCTACTTCCCGTTGAAATGCATTGCCCTTTGCTTGCAGTTCAGCTTGTGTTTTCTTAGCTTTTTCCTGTAGCTTGGTTTGCATATCTTTAAAATACGCATAATTGGCCAATAGCGAATCCGAATTTACATAAACAATCTGGCCGCTCGTTGCTGCGGTTGCCGTACTGTCATTTCCTGTCTTATTGGTCGTTTTGCCAGCCTGATTATTGCATGACGCAACAGCTGCCGCTAACACCAGTCCTAATGTGGCTTTTGCTAATGAAGCGAATGGTTTGTTCATTTTATATCTTTTTGATTTAATTTCCCTTTATTAAAAACGCAAACCTAACATAAAAATCATATACTCAGTAATTTTTTTTTAAAAGGATAGGATATACCGCTTTAGATTGCTAAAATGTCGGCAAATTTTCGTATTTTTGTGTTTTTGGAACGAAACTATACATGAGCGAAGAAAACAAAAACAAATCCAACTACTCCGCAGATAATATACAGGTACTTGAAGGTTTGGAAGCCGTAAGAAAAAGACCTTCCATGTATATCGGAGATGTTGGCGTGAAAGGTTTACACCACTTGGTGTATGAAGTAGTTGACAACTCCATAGACGAAGCGCTAGCTGGTTATTGTACGGATATCCGAGTAACCATTCATAAAGATAACTCCATTACCGTAGATGATAACGGTCGAGGAATTCCAACAGGAATCAATAAAAAAGAAAATAAATCAGCCTTGGAAATGGTCATGACCATGCTCCATGCAGGAGGGAAATTCGATAAAGATACTTATAAGGTGTCTGGGGGGCTGCATGGTGTGGGGGTTTCTTGTGTAAACGCCCTTTCAACCTTATTGGTTGCTGAAGTACACCGCGAAGGAAAAGTTTTTAAACAGGAATATGAGCAGGGCAAACCGCTTTACGATGTGCAGACCGTTGGTGAGACAGATCGTACAGGAACTAAGATAACATTCCATCCGGATCCGAGTATTTTCACCATGACTATCACCTATAGCTATGATATATTAGCGGGCAGATTGCGTGAATTGGGTTACCTGAATAAAGGAATTCGTTTAACCTTGGAAGATGAGCGGGAAGAGCAATTGGATGGCTCACTCAGAAGTGACGAGTTTTACTCAGAGGGCGGACTTAGTGAATTTGTAAAATTCTTAGACGGAAATCGCCAGCCATTAATTCCAGACCCAATTCATGTTGAAGGTATAAAGCAAGGTATACCGGTCGAATTAGCCCTACAATACAATGATACCTATTCTGAAAATGTGCATTCGTATGTGAATAATATCAATACCATTGAAGGAGGAACACATGTAGCGGGTTTTCGTCGAGGTTTAACACGTACGCTCAAAGCATATGCGGATAAATCTGGATTGCTTAAAAACCTAAAGGTAGATATTACAGGAGACGATTTCAGAGAAGGTTTAACTGCTGTTATCTCGGTAAAAGTGGCCGAACCTCAATTTGAGGGACAAACCAAAACCAAATTGGGAAACAATGAGGTTATGGGGGCAGTGGATATGGCTGTTGGCGAAATTCTTGGAACATATCTGGAAGAAAATCCTAAAGAAGCTAAAACCATTGTACAAAAGGTTATTATTGCAGCTCAAGCGCGTGCTGCTGCACGTAAGGCCCGCGATATGGTACAACGGAAAACCGTGATGGGAGGGAGCGGCCTACCAGGTAAATTGGCTGATTGTGCTAACAATGATCCCGCAAAATGCGAAATTTATCTCGTGGAGGGAGACTCTGCAGGCGGTACCGCTAAACAAGGAAGAGATCGTGAGTTTCAGGCCATACTACCTTTAAGAGGTAAGATCCTGAATGTGGAAAAGGCTATGGAACATAAAATCTACGAAAACGAAGAGATTAAGAATATGTTCACGGCGCTGGGTGTTAGCATTGGTACACAAGATGATGCGAAAGCCCTGAACTTGGAAAAATTGCGTTACCATCGTATTATCATCATGACGGATGCCGACGTAGACGGCTCGCATATTACCACCTTGATTTTAACCTTCTATTTCCGCTATATGAAGGAACTGATCGAAAGCGGTTATGTATATATTGCGACTCCGCCGCTTTATTTGGTAAAGAAAGGTAAAGACCACGAATATGCTTGGAATGAGGATCAGCGCATAGCTGCCATTCAACGTTTAAAAGGGGCAGGTAAAGAAGATAGTGTGCATGTACAGCGTTATAAAGGTTTAGGAGAAATGAATGCCGAACAACTTTGGGATACCACGATGAACCCGGAAACACGTACCTTACGTCAGGTAAGTATAGAAAATGCAGCTGAATGCGATCGTGTATTCTCCATGCTTATGGGAGATGAGGTAGCACCACGAAGAGAGTTTATCGAACGTAACGCGAAATACGCGAAGATAGACGTATAAAAGTTCTAAGTTTTAAGTTGTACGTTTTAAGTGCCTTATAACGTACAACTTTTAACCTATCACTTTAAAAAATTAACCAAGCCTATTACTAAATCGCTGTTTAACGGGAGATTTGGATTTGAATAAGTCTTCAAGTTAGCTTCTTTATTTGCAGGTGCTGTTTTTAGTGTATGGTTCATGTTTTTTATAAGTAAGAGCGTGGCTTTGGGATTCGCTGCTTTTAACTTTTCGGCGTGGCTGGTCGGTACTTGCAAATCCGTAGTGCCTCCCACAATCAGGATTGGTATTTTTAACTTCCTGATTTCTTCTTCGGGATTGATTTTGAAAGACGAAATAAGGAAGGGTTGTATAGCCGGGGCAAATAAACTATTGAGCTCGGCCGGAACATTATTTGTCATTTTTCCCTGTTTCAGCAGGTTGATAATTGACGTAGCTTCTTTAACTAAGGAAGGTTGTGTTAATAATTGATTTTCTAACACAGTAGCAAGATTTTCTCCCGGGCCGCATAAAGAAACAACGGCGTCCGGATTCAGCTGCTCCGATGCAAGAATGCCGATGTTTGAACCTTCGCTATGACCTATAATAAACAGCTTTTGAAATTTTTTTTGATTTTTGAGAAATGTTCCAAGAATCACCGCGTCATCTACAAAGTCGTTAAACACCAAGTTATTTTGGCTTGTCTGAAAGTTTACACTTTCGCCGATCAAACGCTTATCGTATCGGAAACTGGCGATGCCGTTATCCGCTAACGCTTCCGCTAATAATAAGTAACTGTTGGCTTTCACGCCATAAATGTTGTTGCCATTGCGATCCGTAGGACCGCTACCCGCAATGATTAAAGCGACGGGAGTACCCGCTTGCGGATTTTTTGGAGTCATAAGAGTTCCGCTGATAATACCTCCATTTACTTTGATTTTTAACGCCTCTTCGGGGAAATTAGCCGGACTCCTATTGGTGTTGGCCCTGATTTTGGGTTGTTGTTGCATTAAAAAAGCCGAAATATCTCCGCTCGTGTTAAAATGGAATGTTAAGGGAACAATATAATCTTTAAAAGTGGCTTGCAGTATCAACGAGTTGTTATTGTTAGTAATGCCATCGAGTGGTTCTACCTGCTCAAAAGCACCAAATTGCTGGTTAATACCCTTCCATATCTTTGATAATGTCGCTGGGTTAACCTTCGCTTTAAAATCAGCTGAAGTAAGATCAAGTGCTTCCTTGTAGTTGGAATCAACCATGAGCGAGATGAATTTTGCCGCCTTATTGCCGTTTGTGTTTTGCGCTTTTCCGCTATAAATGCTCAAGAATAATAAGGTAAAGAGAATAAAAAGATAACGCATAAAGTGAATTTTTTCTTTAAGATACAAAAATTATATGGTACTTGCTAGCGAAAATAGCTCATCGCTGAAAGCCGATCTCCATTTCCAAATAAGCGAATTTTATAGTAGGTTTGCACCTCTTTATATGTATACAATAGTATACTAAATGTTATTTATACCATGAGCATAGCGAAGACATACAACCCCAAAGAAACCGAAGATAAATGGTATGCCTATTGGCTGGAAAAGAAGTTTTTCCGTTCTATACCGGATGGTAGAGAACCCTATACGATTGTCATGCCTCCTCCTAACGTCACGGGCGTATTGCACATGGGACATATGCTAAATAATACGATTCAGGATGTATTAATTCGCCGTGCCCGGATGCAGGGTAAAAATGCCTGTTGGGTGCCCGGTACCGATCATGCGTCGATTGCAACCGAGGCAAAGGTAGTCGCTATGCTTAAAGAGCGCGGAATCAATAAAAGCGATATCACACGTGAAGAATTCTTGAAATACGCTTGGGAATGGAAAGAGAAATATGGAGGAATTATTCTCGATCAATTGCGAAAGCTGGGAGCCTCGTGCGATTGGGACCGGACGCGCTTCACTATGGAACCCGACTTGAGCGATGCGGTAATTGATACATTTATTCACCTTTATAAGAAGGGGTATATCTACCGAGGTATCCGCATGATTAACTGGGATCCGCAGGGTAAAACCGCTGTCTCAGATGAAGAAGTAATTCGCAAAGAAGTAAACCAGAAGCTGTATTATATCCAGTATCAAGTTGTAGACACGGGCGAAGAACGAACAACGAATAACCAACAACGATCGTACATCACCATCGCAACAACCCGGCCGGAAACGATTATGGCTGACACGGCCGTTTGTATCAATCCGAATGACGAACGCTATCAGCATTTAAAAGGAAAGAAAGTACTGGTTCCTATAATAAACAGGGAAATACCCATCATTGAGGATGAGTATGTTGAGATGGAATTTGGTACAGGTTGTTTAAAAGTAACGCCGGCACATGATCTGAACGACTATGAGCTGGGCCAGAAGCATAAATTAGAGGTTGTCGACATCTTAAATGACGATGGAACGCTAAATGAAAAAGCGCAGATATTAGTAGGAGAGGATCGCTTTATCGCCCGTAAAAAAATTGCTAAAATGCTGGAAGAAGCAGGGCAATTGGAAAAGGTTGAAGATTATAAGTCGCAGGTTGGCTTTTCAGAGCGGACTGATGCGGCTATTGAACCAAAGCTATCTATGCAATGGTTTTGTAAAATGGAGCACCTTGCAAAGCCGGCACTGGATTACGTGCTTAGTGGCGAGGTTAAACTAATTCCTGACAAATTTATCAATAGCTATCGCCATTGGATGGAGCATGTTAAAGATTGGAATATATCGAGGCAACTCTGGTGGGGCCAACGAATCCCGGCTTGGTACAATGAAAATCAAGATTGGGTTGTAGCTAAAACTGAAGAGGAAGCGATAATCGAGTTTGAGCGCTTGGGAAAAAGCACAAAGGGCATTTATCAGGAGGAGGACGTGCTAGATACTTGGTTTTCGTCAGGCTTATGGCCTATATCCGTTTTTGACGGATTTAAAGAGCCAAACGGAGCCGATATCAATTATTATTATCCTACAAATGATTTGGTAACAGCGCCTGAAATATTGTTTTTCTGGGTAGCGCGTATGATGATTGCAGGGCACGAATTTCGAGGAAAGGCACCATTTAAAAATGTCTACCTTACCGGTATTGTGCGCGACAAACTTGGACGGAAAATGTCTAAATCATTGGGAAATTCGCCGGATCCGATTGAGTTGATGGATCAATATGGTACGGATGGCGTACGGGTTGGGATGCTTTTATCATCCCCCGCAGGAAATGATTTGATGTTCGATGTGGCATACTGTGAGCAAGGCCGTAATTTTGCCAATAAAATATGGAATGCCTTCCGATTAGTTAAAGGCTGGGAGATCGGCAGACATGTTGCGACAGATGCCGAACGGAAAGCAATCGAATGGTTCGAAAATCGCTTTCACCAAGCGGTGTTGGAAATTGAGGAACATTTCGACGCGTATCGACTTTCGGATGCTTTAATGACAATCTATAAGCTCATATGGGACGATTTTTGTTCGTGGTACTTAGAGCTTGTAAAGCCGGCTTACCAGCAACCTATAGCACAAGAGCTATTTACACATACGAAAGATTTCTTCGAACGTCTGCTTACTTTAGTACACCCGTTTATGCCTTTTATTACAGAAGAACTGTGGCATGATGAGTTGTTTGGCAAGCGCGATGAACGGGATTGTTGCATCGTCGCGGCTTACCCAACTGCGGGTCAGGTAGATGAAGCCTTGTTGAGCCATTTTGAAGCAATCAGGCAAGTCGTTTCCGATATTCGGAATATCCGCAATACCAAACAGATTTCACCTAAAGAAGCACTTCCTCTAGCGATAAAGGCCCATACATCTATCCCATATTCATTGTATATAGACAGCATTAAGAAGTTGGCTAATGTCAGCGAGGTATCTTTTGTCGAAGAGAAACAAGTAGGGGCGGTGGCTTTTATGGTATCGAAAGACGAATTCTTTGTGCCCATTGCACAAAATATCGATCTGGCTGCAGAAAAAGAGCGAATTCAGAACGAAATTATGTATTTACAGGGGTTTTTGAAATCGGTCAATGCTAAATTGGCTAATGAAAAGTTTGTAAACAACGCGAAACCTGAAATTGTGCAAAACGAACGTAATAAGCAGACCGATGCACTGGCAAAAATTAAGATTTTAGAAGAAAGTTTAGCTGGTTTGTAGCATGGTAAAGTAAGCGTATACGGGATGATGCTCAGTTCTGATACTTTTAGCTAATTGGCTATACTAAGTACTAAATACTGTGTACTAAATACGATAATTTATTATCTTCGTACGCATAATATCATTATAAAACGTAAAATACAATGAAAAGAATCCTAAGTTTAGCCCTTGTTGGTTTTGCACTAGCATCTTGTGGTGGTTCTGCCAAGAAGGCAGAAGTTGTGCAAGACACAACCCTCATTACTTGTGAAGGCATCGGAAAAGTAAAATTGAGCTATAGTCATGCCGATTTGGAAAAAGAATTCGGTGTAGATCAGTTAGCCGATACCGTGAAAGATATAGATGGTAAGAAAGTCAATATAACACGTGTTTTTAAAGATACCCCAGACGAGATACAGGTAACGTGGAGTGAAGCCAGTGCACCTTTTGTAAAAGCCGCGAAATTAAGTGTCTTGGATATGGCAAGCCCATACCACTTGGCGGAAGATATCCACGTAGGTTCAACATTGAAAGATTTGGTAAAAGCCAATAATTTTTTACCGATAACATTTAGCAACTTTTATGCAGCATTAGATGGATATGGGCACATCCAAAGCTTTAACGATGGCGATTTGGCTCAAAAGTACCCTTGCCTAGGCGGCGTATTGGATATCGATCGTACCGATAACCTGGAAAAGAGCTTGTTGGAAGACTTTAAAAAGGATAACCCAGCAAAATCGAATCATAAAGCCATGAATTTTATGTACGTAAATGTAGTCGAATTGAGTATATCGGCTAAATAAAAATAAAATCAATTGGGGTAGCACCTACCTTATGGAGCTATCCCGATTGATTATATGGATCTACCAACCTATTTTATCTCTTTTCCTGAAAGGCATCACAAAATGACAAGCCATTGCCAAAATGGCTACCCCATAGAATACGCGCATTAAAGATGCTGTATATCTATATACGCAGGTAAATCCGCTAAAAACAGATAGCTTCCTTGCTCATAATCAATCTGACAATAATAATGGCTCAAACCGTTACTTACAATTAAATAAGGAACCTTATGTACCATGTTATACCGAGCAATTTGTTCAAATACGGCTTGTGTAATCGGGATGGAGGGTGCTTTGAATTCCGCGATGAGTAAGCGTTTTCCGCTACGGCTGAAAACAACAATATCGGTACGTTTTTGCAAAGTATTCAGTTTTAGGCCACCTTCTGATTGAATCAATGTCTTCGGAAAACCTTTCGCATGAATGAGATGCTGTATCCAATGTTGCCGTACCCATTCTTCTGGCGTTAATACCAAATGTTTTTTGCGCAATTCATCGTATACAAACAACTGCTCATCAGCTCTACTGAGCTTGAGTGGATATGCGGGTAAGTTAAGTGCAATGGGGTTTTGCATGATGAAATGTAATCCTATGCAAACCTATTTATTTATTTTATTAAAAAATAATCTGAATGCTTTTTTCTATGGAGATATAAGGTAACGATATGATATGTAATTGATTGCCTAATCAAAAGGAACCTTTTCTTAATCAGCTTTTTCTTGATAAAAAGCTGGCAAAAATCAAGGCTATGGATGCTACGTTGCACCTGATTGCAAAGCATTGATGGCGCGTATTGGAGCCGCTCTGCTTCCTCAATACGCTTGTTTCACTGCAATTGAACATTTCTGCCTATGCTTTGCTGCTCGCTGCTTCCGTATCCTCCAAGGCCGTTCCACCACCCCACGGGCCCATAAGGCTTGTGCTATTACACTAGACATGCTACTGTTGAAAGTAATGCATAGACCGTTCCGAAGCGCGAAAATGGCCTAGGTCTGTGGAGACAGCCATCGGCAGTCGGCATGCCCTAAGGCAATATTTTGCGAAGCTTGCAGCCAGGTAGCAAAAGAGGAAACGAAGGGCCGGTGTGTGTGATGGGGTGGCTCCTTTTGCGGATGGGCATGCCGGCAACGAATGGCAACGGAACAGACCAGCCAGGCACTTTGCTTACTTTGTTGCGGACAAAGTAAGAACAAACCCGTGCGTTCCGCACGGAAAGCCTTTGTGGGCCGGGAAAAGCAATTATGTGCATAAAGAAAAGGTTCCTTAACTTTGAACAAACATTACGTTTGTTCAAAGCTGAAAATTATCGTTATTTTGTGCGAATGAGCGCGTCAAATATATTAGCCGATATTGATAAACGAAAATTGAAGCCCATCTATCTCTTACATGGTGAAGAGGCCTATTACATTGATCTCATCACGAATGCTTTAGAGAATAGGGTTTTGAGCGATGCAGAGAAAGGTTTCAATCAAACTGTCTTATATGGTAAGGATACCGATTGGATAACGATCCTGAATACGGCAAAACGTTATCCCATGATGAGCGATTACCAGGTGGTCGTTGTGAAAGAGGCACAGCACTTGAAATGGGATAAAGCAGATGAATATTTTCAAGCCTATGCTACAAACCCACTTCAGTCGACCGTATTGGTCTTTGCATATAAATACAGCAAGTTTGATAAACGCAAGAAAATTTTTAAAACCATAGAGCGTACGGGAGCTGTGCTCGAATCAACCAAAATTTATGATAACAAACTCGCCCCTTGGATTGATGAATATGTGCGTGAAAGGGGAGGGCGTATACATCCGCAAGCATCTGCTATGATGGCTGAATACCTGGGTACAGAACTTTCTAAAGTAGCCAATGAGCTCGATAAGATGATGTTGAATGTACCCAGAGATAGAGAGATTACAGTAACAGATGTACAAAATAATATCGGGATTAGTAAAGACTTTAATGTATTTGAATTGAATACGGCATTGGGTAAAAAAGATATTTTCAAAGTCAATCAGATTATCGATTATTTTTCAGCGAATCCTAAATCGAATCCGATACCCGTAGTCATGGGATCCCTGTATAGTTATTTTTCTAAGATATTAAAGTATCATTGTTTGCCAGATAAGAACCAACAAGGAGCCGCAAAGGCTTTAGGTGTGCACCCCTTTTTCGTGAAGGATTATGAATTGGCAGCGCGTCACTATTCGTTGGCAAAACTGTTTCATATCGTTGGCTATTTGAAGGAATATGATTTAAAATCGAAAGGGGTAGATGCTATCAATTTAGAACCAGAAGATTTGATGAAAGAATTAATGTTTAAAATATTACATTAGCGTAAAAAATTCAACCAATAAATACTTAGGAATTGCTATCTCTAACCACTTAAACGCATATGTGCTCATGAAATCTCCGTTAAAAAGCATGACTTGGTCTTGTCTCATTATGCTATTTTGCTTTTATGGCAAAACGTTTGCGCAGGGCGCTAAGGTTTATACGGTGTTGGAGGCTGGAGGTATGTTAGGGACGAATAGCCAAAATAATTTAAACGGCCAAAAGCTTAATGGCTATAAGTTTCATTTGATAGTTGGTAAAAATTTCAATGATCGCGCATTTGTGGGTTTTGGGTTGGGGAATGAAGTGTATAAAGCCAATAAAAGTGACGGCCCGTTTAAGTCACGCTTCAGTCTATTGCCATTCTTGGCTGATGTACGTATACCATTGAACGTACATTTTCTTTCTGGGCGATTAGGGGTTGTAGGGAATGCAGGCTATGCACCTCGTGTAGGAAACGATCTTTTCAAGGGAGTTTTGCTTCATGGAGGAGTGAATCTCATTTACCCAATTGGGTATAACGGACCGGATGTGGCATTCACACTGGGATATGGCTACCAACAAATAGTGCTCCCCTATGAAATCAACAACCTACAACAACAAAGTATATCATTAACCATCGGCCTTTTTATTAATTAAATATCTCCTTAGGGAATATTTAATATAAAAAAATCAAAAAAATACCGTAAATGTCAGATAGTTTGCGAAATTTGAAGAAATGAACAAGCTACCTTTGTGATAGGACAACCTACCAAAGGCGAATAGAGGTGTTTATATAACTTAACTTAATCTAATATCATCCTACAAATAGGATTTGGTTATATCATAAAGTACATTATTAGCTGCTCAAAGTGTCATGGCATTGCTATGCACTCGCAACTTAATTACGTACGTTGGTATGAACCGCTTTTAATGCATGACGAAGTGATAGCGCTCACGGTGTGCTAGGTATATTGCTTTAGATTGTTTTTAGGCTGTGCCTATGGATTGCATTAAAGGAACATTTTTTGCTTAATTATGATGGCCATGTAATGAGGACATAAAGAATAAAAACAAAAACAAAATGGACAAACCAATTAAAATTAAAAAAGAGAGAAAAAGACCTCAAGGAGAATTCCGTGATAAAGAGCGGACAAAACTTAAATTAATCCACGCTGTTGGGGAAATTATTCGTACCGAAGGCTATCCTGGACTTGGGGTCAATCGGATTGCCGCGAAAGCAGGTGTTAACAAAAAACTGATTTACCGGTATTTTGATAGCGTAGATAATTTAATCGAAATATACATTCGTGGAAAAAACTATTGGGCTACATTGCATGAAAAGTTGGCTGTGGCTGATATTACAGAGGCTAATCTCAATGATGAGACCATAAGCGAATTGCTAGGAGCGCAGCTGGAGCTCTTGAATGAAGATGAAGAGATGAAGCAAATTGTACTGTGGGAAATTGGTAATAGCAATGGCCTTATCCAAGATATTTCAGGTACTCGTGAGACAACAGAGAATAGACTGCTTAAAATAATTGATCCACTTTTTGATAAAGATATCGCAGATTTTAAAACGATTTTAGCCTTGCAAACGGCTGGTATTTATTATTTGGCATTGCATGCTACACAGAATGAAGGAAAATTCTTTGGAATAAACGTTCATTCCAAAACGGGCAGGAATCGTGTGAGACAGGCCATAAAACAAATCAATAGCTGGGCATTTGCTAATGTGGAAAAGAAGACAAAGAAAAAATCATAAAAATTAAAGAGGCTGTTGGCGGATGTCAACAGCCTCTTTAATAAAAAATTTTATCAGCTGCTGCTACTTGAGCATCCGCTCACGTTGCTGCTTGACGTCTTCGCTATGGATATATTCATCGTAAGACATGAGTTTGTCAATGATACCATTGGGTGTTAGCTCAACGATGCGATTGGCCACTGTCTGTGTCAATTCGTGGTCGCGAGAGGTAAATAAAATAGACCCCCTAAAGTCTTTCATGCCATTGTTGAGGGCAGTAATGGATTCCAAATCCAAGTGGTTGGTTGGTTCATCAAAAAGTAAAAAATTAGCCCTTTGCAACATCATTCTCGAGAACATACAACGCATCTTTTCGCCTCCAGAAAGCACAGAACATTTTTTTAATACTTCTTCGCCACTAAATAACATCTTGCCTAAAAAACCCCGGATAAACTGGTCATCTTGATCAGCAGAAGAGAACTCGCGTAGCCAATCAATGAGATTTTCATTTTTCCCTTCAAAATAAGCAGCATTGTCCATGGGGATATCAGCTGTACTGATGGTTACTCCCCATTTAAATGCACCTTTAAAATCCGTGTCCCGACCAGTCAATATTTCATAAAATGCAGTCGTAGCCAAACTGTTTTCGGCTATAACGGCAATCTTATCGCCCTTGTTCATCATGATGTTGACGCCACCAAACAGTACTTCGCCGTTAGCTACCTTGCTTAGGTTTTCCACTTGCAAAATTTGATCGCCCGGTTCTCGAGTCATATCATTGAACATGATCGCTGGGTATTTCCGACTAGAAGGTTTGATTTCATCTAGATTGATCTTATCCAGTGCTTTTTTCCGGCTGGTAGCTTGTTTGGACTTGGATGCATTGGCACTGAATCGACGAATAAATTCCTGCAATTCCTTTACTTTGTCTTCCAGTTTTTTATTTTGCTCAGCTCGTTGTTTGAGGGCCAATTGGCTAGACTCATACCAGAACGTATAATTACCGGTATAGATGGTCATCTTGCTGAAATCAATATCAACGATGTGTGTACAAACCGCATCTAAGAAGTGGCGATCGTGTGATACTACTAACACCAACCCTTGGTAATCGGCAAGAAAATTTTCTAACCACGCAATGGTATCGATATCCAAATCGTTAGTAGGCTCATCGAGTACAAGAATATCAGGAGTGCCAAATAATGCTTGCGCGAGCAACACGCGTACTTTTTGATTACCGTCTAGCTCTTTTACCAGTTTATAGTGAAAATCTTCCTGTATACCTAAATTACTTAATAAGGTAGCTGCATTATTTTCTGCACTCCATCCATCCATCTCGGCAAAGATGTTCTCCAGCTCGCCGGCACGCTCACCATCTGCGTCGGTGAAATCTTCTTTTGCATAAATGGCATCTTTCTCTTTCATGATTTGATAGAGTTCCTTATGGCCCATCATAACGGTTTCAATCACCGAAAACTCATCAAAAGCATAGTGGTTCTGGCTTAACACCGCCATGCGTTCTCCAGGCGTGATGCTCACGGAACCCGTAGTTGGGTCAACATCGCCTGTTATAATCTTTAAAAAAGTAGATTTTCCGGCACCGTTAGCCCCGATAATACCGTAGCAATTGCCTTGTGTAAATTTTAAATTAACTTCGTCAAATAAAACACGCTTACCGAAACGTAATGAAAGATTGGATACACTGATCATAGGGCGCAAAGATAATCATTTGAAAGCAGAAAGCAGAAAGCCTTTTGAGTTCTAAGTTATAAGTGATGCGTTTTAAGTGTGGAATGCACAAGGAGAGCGAAAAGCACAAAGCAGAACGCAAAAAGCAAAAGGGGTAGATAATTATATCAATAACGGTGTTTATTGGAGAAATAGCGATGGATAAATCGGAACTTTTATATGAATTAGGCAAAACACTGAGCAAAACCAAGGCCACACGTCTTGCAGAATTGGCTTCGCAGGAGGCGATTAAGCTCATCGATTTATGGAACTTGTGCTACCATACGCAACGGACAATTGCGTTTCGGGCAGCTTGGATATTGGGCTTGATGGAAAGCAGAAATCCCCGCATGTTCAGCGCGATGCTGGCCTTATTTATACGGCGTTTAGACGAGCAACATCATACAGGCTGTCAACGGGAGTTTTCAAAAATACTCATTCAATATACCAAACCTAGCGCTCTTAAAATGCGAAAAGAGGTTTTCGACGTTTTACCCATCGACTTAAAAGAACGGATGGTAGAAGTTTTATTTGAATGGTTAATCAAGACGGGTACGCCGGTTGCGGTACAGGTAAATTGTATGGATGTATTATTTTATATGATTCCTGCTTTTCCTTGGATAGCAGAAGAGCTGGAATCACAAATCGTTTTTTATCTCCAAGATGGTTCAGCGGCTATGCAAAGTAGAGGCCGCAAACTCTTGGCGAAAATGCATAAACATTAAGTTTTATTTAATCAATTTTACATCATAAAGATCTGTGCGTCTATCTTTCATGGTCTTTACCGTTCCGTATTCGTGCAATTCTTTTAAAGCATATAGATCGACGTCTGTCAATAACACCATTTCGGTATTGGTAGTTGCTTCGGCCTTCACTCCATTGGTAGGGAAAGCGAAATCGGAAGGGGTAAATACAGCTGATTGCGCATATTGGATATCCATGTTGTTTACTTTGGGCAGGTTACCTACCGAACCAGCTATTGCTACATAACATTCGTTCTCGATGGCCCGCGCTTGTGCGCAGTTGCGTACGCGTGTATAACCATTCTGGGTATCGGTTAAGAAAGGTACAAAAAGTATCTTCATCCCTTGATTGGCTAAAATACGGCTGAGCTCCGGAAACTCCACATCGTAGCAGATCACGATGCCAATTTTGCCACAATCGGTATCAAATACCTGTACCTGATCGCCACCATACATGCCATAATATTTAATTTCGTTGGGCGTGATGTGTACCTTGCTGTATGTGTCTACTTTGCCACTGCGATGGCAAAGATAGGTTGTATTGTACAACTTGTCATCGGCAGAAAGAAAAGGCATGGAACCTGCTATGATGTTGACGTTATAAGAAACCGCCAATTGTTGGATTTTTTCCTTAATTTCCTGTGTGTGCTTGGCCAACATACGCATAGCGTCCCGCTCGGGTAGATGATTATAGGGTTCCATCAAAGGTGTGTTAAACAGCTCAGGGAAGAGCGCGAAGTCTGCACCATAGCCACTGACTACGTCGACAAAAAATTCTACCTGATCATAAAAAGCATCGATGTGATTGAACAGACGCATTTGCCATTGAATTAACCCCAAGCGGATGGTCTGTTTAGTGGGCGAGATGGAACTGGTTTTGGGTTCGTAGTAAATGTTGTTCCACTCGAGTAGGGTAGCATATTCCAGCGACTCTGTATCATCTGGTAAATAATTCTTTAAAATCTTTTTGACATGAAAGTCGTTGGCCAGTTGGAAAGTGAGTGTCGAATCGTATATTTCTTTTTGCTTTACTCTTTCAATGTATTGCTTTGGTGTAAGGGTTTCGGCATGTTCATGATATTTGGGTATGCGGCCTCCCGCAATGATACTCTTTAAGTTTAACTGTTCACAGAGTTCTTTGCGTGCATCATACAGCCTGCGGCCGAGTCGTAAGCCCCGGTAATCGGGATGGACAAATAGCTCAATGCCATATAAAACATCTCCTTCAGGATCATGTGTGCTGAACGTGTATTTGCCCGTAATCTCTTCATAAGAATGCGTTCTTTCTGTACGTTTACCGTCTACAATAATGGATAACGCACAGGCAACGACGCGTTCATCTACTTCAACACATAACTGGCCTTCCGGAAAAATTTCCAACAAATTTTTAATGCTCGACTTAGGCCAGATTCCTCCAGCAGTTCCATGATAAGCTTGTGTCATGGATGTCTTTAAATCGTTGTAATCAGATAAACTTAGGGGTCGTATTTTTATGTTCATTGCAAAGTAAAAATTCAAAAGTAAAAAAGCTTAAAGCGAAAATCTCATCTAAAACAACGTATTCCCTTTCGGATGGTTTGTCTTACCCAAGTGTTTATAGGCTAATTCGGTGCATTCTCTGCCTCTGGAGGTACGCATGATGTATCCTTCCTGAATGAGAAAGGGTTCGTACACCTCCTCGATCGTTCCTTCATCTTCACCCACAGCAGTGGCAATGGTCTTTAAGCCAACGGGGCCACCTTTAAACTTATCAATGATGGTGAGCAAAATGCGATTATCCATTTCATCAAGTCCATGCTCGTCAACATTAAGCGCATGAAGCGCGTATTTAGCAATGTCAGTATCTATTTGTCCGTTTCCCTTGATTTGTGCAAAATCACGTGTACGCCTTAATAAAGCATTGGCAATACGGGGTGTACCCCGGCTTCTTCGGGCAATCTCAAAAGCTCCTTCTTCGCTGATGGGCGTACGTAAAATACTGGCCGATCGTAAGACAATGGTGGTCAATAATTTCGCGTCATAATACTGCAGACGGGCATTAATGCCGAACCGTGCCCGCAAAGGAGCCGTTAATAGACCAGACCGCGTAGTAGCACCTACCAATGTAAATGGACTGAGCGAAAGTTGTACCGAGCGGGCATTAGGGCCTGTTTCCAGCATGATGTCAATCTTAAAATCCTCCATAGCCGAATAGAGATACTCTTCTACGAGTGGGCTTAACCGATGGATTTCATCAATAAACAGGATGTCGCCTTCTTCCAAGTTGGTCAATAAACCAGCCAAATCGCCAGGTTTATCCAATACGGGGCCTGATGTAATCTTAATGCCTACGCCCATCTCATTGGCAATGATGTGCGATAGCGTAGTTTTACCTAGCCCAGGAGGGCCATGTAACAGTACATGATCTAGCGATTCTCCGCGAAGTTTAGCTGCTTGAACAAATATGCGCAGATTTTCCAAAATCTTTTGCTGGCCGGTGAAATCTTCAAAAGCTTGTGGACGCAGTACTTTTTCGACATCTTTCTCTGCCTTACTGAGGTGGTCTGCATTCGGATTCAAATGTTCGTTCATGTTGAAGTATCAAGACTGTTTGTATCAAGTATCAAAACTGCTTCATATCAAGGATCAGATAGGAATGATGATAAATGCTCCTATCTTGATACGGGTGTCTTGCTACTTGTGTCCTTCAAAAATACTAAAAAAATAAAGGTTTTAGGATTTACGGTATTTTCTAAACCAACTGTTCATTTTCATTTGGATAACACCAAAAAATGCCTCTCTGAAAATTTTAGTACTCATTTTAGATGTTCCCTCTGTCCGATCGGTGAATATGATCGGTACCTCAACTACCTTAAAGCCATATTTAACAGCGGTGAATTTCATTTCGATCTGGAAGGCATAACCTACAAACTTTATTTTCTGTAGCGGGATAGTTTCCAATACTTGTCGTTTATAGCATACAAAGCCGGCGGTTGCATCCCGAATATCCATTCCCGTAATGAAACGCACATAGCCGGAAGCGAAATAAGACATTAATACACGCTTCATAGGCCAATTTACGACGTTGACTCCCTTGATATATCGCGATCCGATGGCCATATCGGCACCTGCTAAACAAGCGGCTCGTAAACGGTCTAAATCTTCCGGATTGTGTGAGAAATCGGCATCCATCTCAAAGATGTATGTGTAATGATGGGCTAAACACCATTTAAATCCATGGATATATGCCGTTCCAAGACCCAGTTTCCCTACCCGTTCTTCAAGAAAAAGTCGATCTGGAAAATCATGCTGTAACCGCTTTACAATACTTGCCGTCCCATCGGGCGATCCATCATCAATGATCAGGATATGATAGGGAAAATCGAGTGAAAGTACTTTGCGAATGATTTTTTCTATATTCTCCTTTTCATTGTATGTAGGGATGATCACGATGCTATCTGACACGGTTTTTCCTTTTAAATCTAAACACGAAAATACGTATTTTTTTTGCTAATATAGTTCCTGAATTTATGCGAATACTGGGATTACTTCACCTCCTGCATCAGTTTTCGGACAATGGGTGCAATAACAAGCAATACAACGCCTGTAAGCAGTGCATATAAGCCCAATTGTTTATACCCATCGGTATAGGTAAGCAATTTCTGCTGGATGCTATCATTTTCGCTGGCTTTGGAAATGTTCGCTCCTAGTAATCCCGCTACATATTGACCATAGGCGCTGGCTAAGAACCACATACCCATCATGACGCCTTGTAGCCTGTTAGGAGATAATTTGGTCATGATAGAAAGGCCAATAGGAGATAAGCACAATTCGCCAAAGGTCATAACAAGATAGGCTAATGCAAAAATATCCAGTGAAGTTTTTCCATTTTCATCAGCAAAGAAGCGGGTTAAATAGAATACGTAGAACGATGCTCCTAAAAAGAGAAAGGCCAACCCGAATTTGACAACCGTATTGGGTTCTAATCGCTTGTTGGCTAGTGCCAACCATGCTAAACCAACCAAAGGAGCAAATATGACCACACAGAGCGCATTAGCGGCATTGTTTACACCATTGGGGTCAGCAGGGATACCCAATAAGGTGGTATGTAAATTATTGGCAGCAAATAAACTCAATGATCCTCCACTTTGCTCAAAAAATGCCCAGAATACAATAGAAAAAATTATGAACACCAATGCTGCCCATAATTTTTTTCGTTCTGCTGCCGTGTGTTTGGTCATCTCGAAGAATAAGTACAGCAACGTAAGTGGACCAATAATATACATAAACCAGTCGGTATATACGGGGTTAGAAACCATGATCATAATGACGGGGATGATGGCCAAAGATCCTATATACACCAAATAGCTATACCACGGTTTGTTTGCTGCAGGTTGTGCTTGGGTAAACGTATCTTTATTAGGTTTTGCAGTGAATGTAGGTGGTAAGCCAATGGGCCCGAGTGTTTTCTGCGTAAAAATAAAAATAATTAAACTCAGTGCCATGACGATACCTGCCAGGCCGAAAGCCAGATGCCAACTGTATGCCTTTCCGATGGCCACACAGGCATAGCCGCCTAATAGGGAACCGATATTAATCCCCGAATAGAAGAGCGAAAAACCTGCATCCCGGCGGGCATCGCCATTCCGGTATAAAAAACCTACCATGGTGGAGATATTAGGTTTAAAAAAGCCAGTTCCCACAATGGTAAAGCTAATGCCAAAAAAGAAAAATTGATGGGGGTCTATTGCCAAGATAGCACTTCCTAAAATCATCAAGATACCACCCCAGAATAGCGAACGACGGAAACCCAATAGTTTGTCGGCAAATAATCCGCCAATAAACGTAAATGCATAAACAAATGCTTGCGTAGCGCCATATTGCAGATTGGCCATTTCCTCATTCATGAGCAGCTCGGTAACCATGAAATAAGTAAGCATGCCCCGCATGCCATAAAAGCAAAAGCGTTCCCACATTTCCGAGAAAAAGAGGTACCACAACTGCTTAGGGTATTTACCCTTGAAGTCTTGTATGGTTGCTAGACTGATTGATTTTTCCATTTTTTTATACGTTGTAAGTTCTAGGTTGTACGTTATAAGTACGCGCGTTCCAGGGTACCTATTTTAAGTACCCAGATTTAATAAGGTAGTCAATAACGTGAATCTGTTCACTTTACCTTTTGTTCTTTGTCACTTTTCGCTTTCGTAAAACTTAGCACTTATCACTTAAAACTTACTACTTAAACTTACCTCACCCCATGCATCATCTTCTTCAATATACCCGAGATCAGGAATAAAATAATGGCAGCTGTACCCGATAAAATGACAAAGACCATAAAAAATTCATATAGATTGTGGATGGTAAAACCAGCAAAAGTAGGGTATACAATATCTATTTTTTCTTGAGCTAACAGGGCAACTTGTTCGGTGGTTGGTTTAATCGTGCCATCTAGTACCGCTTGTAAATCAATGCCCTTGCTGCTTGCAAATTCAAATTTATCGCCTGTAGGTGGAATCAAGGCCCCTAAGGTGCCGGCTAAGGCATAACCAGCCGCATTGCCGATAAACCACACTCCCATCAATAGCGAAGAAAAACGTTTGGGTGCCAGCTTTGATACCAATGAAAGCCCGATTGGAGATAGGCAAAGCTCACCCAATGTGTGGAATAAATACATGATAAATAACCAATGTACAGCCAATTTGCCAGTTAGGCCAATTTTTCCTACTTGAACAGCTATTATATAATAGCCAATGGCTAATAAGAATAAACCAATGGCTTGTTTTACTGGCGATATGGGCTCCATATTCCTTTTCTGGAGCTTGATCCATAACCAACTAAAGGGTAATGCAAAAATGACAATAAAAATGGAATTTGCATTCTGGATAAAGCTTGGAGGCAGTTGAAAGCCTAGAAAATTTAAATCGGTTTGTTTGTCTGCTACGAAGGTAAGCGAGGAGCCTGCTTGTTCGAACGCCGACCAAAAGAAAATAACAAAGAAGGCGATAATATACATCACCAAGATACGGTCGCGCTCTACTTTGGTAATGGATTTATCGGTTAATATTAGAAAGGCTAAACTAATGGCTGCGGCGTATATGAATGGATATACCCAACTCTGGATAGGATTGGGGTCTACCGGGTCAGTAGAGAGGTAGTGGAAAGCCACATATAAAATAACCAAAAGCACCAATGATGAGATAATGGCCCCCAAGGTAAATTTGGCTTTTTCAGCTTCCCCATGGTCGCTTTGTTTAGCCACATCATGGAACTCGGGCTTGGCGCCAACTGGTTTGCCATCGGGAGAAACCACATATTTATTCTTAAGGAATAAAAACAATAATGTTCCAAAGAACATCGCTATTCCTGCAGCTAAGAACCCCCATTTAAAGGCTTCTACCACGCGCACATCACCCATTTTTACATCACCTAAGAACGGGCAAATAGACATACCTAAAAAAGCGCCCACATTGATTCCCATATAAAAGATGGTAAAGGCCGAATCAAGCCGGTTATCGCCTTTATTATACAGCTGGCCAACCATCGAAGAGATGTTTGGTTTAAAAAAACCATTGCCTACAATGATAATGGCTAAAGCTGCCCACATAGCTAATTTGGCTGTTTCTACATCCGCTGCATAAACGTAGCCACTAAAAAATAAAAAAAGCTGGCCAATACCCATTACTGCTCCGCCCAGAATAATGCAATTCCGATTGCCTAAATAGCGGTCGGCAATATAGCCACCCAGCATGGGCGTTAAGTAGCATAAACCTAAAAAACCTCCATATACAATGGAAGCATCTTTGTCTGAAAAGGCCAGTGCATTCACTAGGAACAACGTAAGCAATGCACGCATCCCATAGAAGTTGAATCGTTCCCACATTTCGGTGGTAAAAAGTACATAAAGTCCTTTCGGATGGCCTTTGGAATTTTGTTGTGGTTCTTGTTTTAATGTTGTTGTTTCACTCATGGTGTTGAATTTTGATTAGTGGTTGATTATAATCTGTTTACAATGATGGTGTTTCGTTTTTCTGTGCGTACTTAGTGTATTTTTTAACGTCCGCAAGATAAATAGACAACGGCATTATAACAAATTTTTAACGGTAAATTCATGAAAAAACCGTATAAAAATTGGATAAGCCAATGAACTCCAAATCAAATCTTATAAATTGTCTAAAATGAACTGCGTCATCTTATGATAGAGATGCAGCGTCGTATTGCCCCCATAAATGCCGTGGTTTTTATTAGGGTAATAAGCCTGTTCGAAGGGTTTGTTCGCTTGGATCAGCGCTTCTGAAAACATCACGCTGTTTTGAAAATGCACATTATCATCGCCGGTACCGTGTATCAATAAAAATTTACCTTTTAATTGATCGGCAAAATTGATTGGCGAATTATCATCATAACCCGCAGCATTTTCTTGTGGTGTACGTAAGTACCTTTCGGTGTAAATACTATCGTAATAGCGCCATGTAGTTACCGGTGCTACTGCAATGGCCATTTTGAATACATCTGCCCCCTTAGTGATGCATAACGATGCCATATACCCACCATAACTCCAACCCCAAATGCCGATCCGATTGGCATCTACATAGGGCTGACTACCCAACCACTTTGCCCCCGCTATTTGGTCTTCCGTTTCGAGTTTGCCCAAGTTGAGGTAGGTCGATTTTTGGAAAGCTTGTCCCCTGAAACCGGTACCACGATTGTCAACGCAGGCAACGATATAACCTTGCTGTGCTAAATAATTAAACCAAATATCTCGGGATCCACCCCATGAATCGGCTACATTTTGGCTGCCCGGACCGCCGTATACATACATGAGTACCGGGTATTTTTTGTTACTATCAAAATGAGTGGGTTTAATCAGATAGCCATTTAGTTGCATGTTGTCTGCTGTGGTAAACTGAAAAAATTCATAGCCAGAAATGCCATAGGCTTGCGCTACTTCCTTTGCTTTTGCATTATCTTCCAATACGCGCACCACATCGCCCTTTTTGTTGTTCAGGGTAATATAGGGAGGTGTATTCGTGCTGGAGTGTTCTAAAATATAATAACTGAAATCTGCACTGAATGTTGCGCTATTCGTGCCTGATTGGTTGCTTAATTTCTCCTGTTTCTTACCGTTCAATCCGATGCGGTATACATCGCGCTGCAAAGGCGAACGCTCTGCTGATTGATAATAAACCTGGCCGTTCCGTTCATCTACACCATAGAGTTGTGTTACTTCCCAAGGGCCTTCGGTAATCTGCCGAACCAGTTCGCCTTTCATGTTGTAAAGGTACAAATGGTTATAGCCATCTTGCTCACTGCTGATCAAAAATTCCCGTCCGTTTTTCAGGAAAAATAAATCATTATTGATATTGATGTAATAAGGATTGGTTTGGGTTAACACCACATGTGTTTTGCCTGTTTCGGCATCCGTAAAGAGGTATTCTAATTTATTCTGATGCCTGTTCATGCGTAGAATGCACAAGGTATTGGGATCATTTGTCCATTTAATACGGGGAATATATTGTTCCTGATCATTGCCGATAGCCGCTGTGGTTGTTTGCTTATTATCTATATGGTAGAGGTGTATGCTTACAACGGAATTTTTCTCACCTGCCTTCGGGTATTTGTATCGATAATCACTCGGATAGAGGCCCTCAAAAAGGGTCATGCCGTAAACAGGTACTTCGCTCTCATCAAATTTGTAATAAGCAATGTGTTTGCTATCGGGACTCCAGAAGAAAGCACGGGCAAACTCAAATTCCTCTTCATATACCCAGTCGGCCCCTCCATTGATGATTTGGTTTACCTTGCCATCGTGGGTGATTTGTTCTTCTGTACCGTCAACAAGATTTTTAATAAAAATATTGTTCTCACGTACAAAAGCCACCTTTGTGCCATCAGGCGCAACGGTTGCAAAGAGCTGTTTGCCATGCGAAGAAACTTCGGTCACTTGTTTCGAGGCTAAATCGTATATGTAGTAATTGGCTTTAGCCGATCTCCGGTAAATAGGCTCACTTTCATAAGCAATGAGCACCTTGCTTTCATCAGCATTGAAATGCGTGCTGATAGGTAGGTGTATGCCTTTGTAATAGAGATCTTTTTCAGTAAATAAAGTACCCACAACCTTGCCGTCGCTGTAATTGGTGCGTGCAACTGATTTTAGGCCGGTCTCCGGATCCGTTACAATGGATACATAGGTTTTGCCATCGTTTAGCGAGCGTAGACCAGTTACGGCCTTGGTGTTAAAGGTTCCTGTTTGGAAGATGTCTTCCAAGGTGATTGTTTTAGACTGTTGGGCCCATGCAGTACTCCCCATAAACATTAATAGTATGCAGATTTTTTTCATTGAATGTGTGATTAAAGCTGATTTTTGGTGGTTTGTTGGGTGCTTCATCCCCTGTGAATATATGATCATGGCATCGAAATTACTAATTATAGGTAAAAATTGTCTTATTATGTCAAAAATAGTACAGATGTTCATGTTCCTATACATAGAAGCTAAACGGTGCCCGTAAAGCTTACGCCTCATGGGCATCAAACTCATTATATAAGCAGGATAGACTTTTAATAGTTAATGAACTGACGTTGACCCTTGATTACTGTATACTAATATTCGTTTTTTAAGGGGAGGTCTTCCACTAATTGCAGACCATCCTTGCTGATTTTCCATGCATCGTAACTCATATCGGGGCCATAGTATTTAAATTGTCCGACTAATGCAGGTTGTGCCGGTGCTAGGTGATCCATGAGCAATCGGTTATGTTGTTTGTCGTATTTCAGTAACATACTGGCCTGTGCATGGTAACGATAGATCATACGTGCGGTTTGAGCAGCGACGTCCCTTCCGTTAAATAGTGGTTTTCCAAAAGTGATTTCAGGACCATTGACCTGTAGTACTTCTATTACTTTTTCAGTGATTTCAGGTGTATTGCCTCGCCATCCCAGTAATAAGTAGTGATGTGCTAAGCCTTTTAATGGAACGATATCATAATATTGGGCACCATACCATTTGCTGTTGTCAGTAATGGCCTCATCGGGTTTTGTGATCAATGGCGATTTATCAACTAATGGTTTAAGAAGCAATTCGCCGTTCGTGGTATGTAGTTGGATAGCTCCATAGTAACGATAAGAGCCGTCATCTAGCTTTAGGTGCCAGGAGAATATCCGGAATTGTTTATCGGGCGATGTTTTGATGGCAATTGCATGGAGTGAATCAAATGGTAAATCAAAAGAATCTGGCGATTTCAATAACTGCACTAATGTTTTGATAAACGTATAATTGGCCGCTAGTCTTAATGCCTCATTGGGCTCGTTGTACATGGTATGTCCCAATTGTTTGAGGCTATCTTGCAGTGTGCCCTGTGTTTGTTGTTGTGCGCGCACTCCCCAAGAGTAGGTGATTAAGAAGATAAAAAAGAGTAACTTGTTGTGTACAATCGGTATCATATCATTCGGTATTATAATCTTTCCAAAACCAAGGCACTGGCGCCACCACCGCCATTGCATATACTCGCTACACCCCATGTACCATCCTGCTGTTCCAGTACTGAAAGTAAGGTGACCACAATACGGGCCCCTGAAGCGCCTAATGGGTGTCCGAGCGAAATAGCACCTCCATGGATATTAACCGTTTCTGGGTTTAATTTCAGCTCGCGATTGTTGGCGATAGCGACAACAGAAAAAGCTTCATTGATTTCAAAATAGTCAATGTCTTGCAATGTGAGATTGCTCCTTTTTAACGCGCGTGGAATAGCTTTTGCAGGTGCGGTTGTAAACCATTCAGGAGCTTGTTGAGCATCTGCATAACTAGCAATGCGTGCTAAAGGTTTTAAACCGAGCTCTTCCATTTTGTGCTTGCTCATGAGCACCAATGCTGCCGCACCATCATTCAAAGTGGAAGCGTTCGCAGCAGTAATACTACCATCTTTTTTAAACACCGGTTTGAGCGTCGAAATTTTTTCAAACACAACCTGATTGATTTCTTCATCATGGGCCACCTCGTGTACATCGCCTTTTTTATCGGTTATCAAAACGGGTACAATTTCCTGTTTAAAGCAGCCTGCTTTTTGGGCCGCTTGGGCGCGTTTGTATGAATGAATGGCATACGCATCTTGGTCGGTACGCGAAATATTGTAGGTAGCTGCACAAAGTTCAGCGGCTGATCCCATATGGTAATTGTTGTAGACATCCCACAGACCATCTTTGATTAAGCCATCTATTGTTTGTTGGTGCCCCAAACGATAACCTATACGTGCGTTTTCTAGGTAATAAGGTACATTGCTCATACTCTCTGTACCACCAGCCAAAACAACATCATTGATACCCAGCGCAATACTTTGAGCTGCTAACATAATAGCCTTGGCACCCGAAGCACATACTTTATTTACCGTCGTTGCTGGTATGTCGTTTAGCCCGGCATTTTTGATAACCTGCGTAGCGGGAGCTTGCCCCAAGTTGGCAGATAATACATTGCCAATAAATGCTTCCTGTACCATATGTGGAGGAATGCCCAACCGGCCAATGGCTGCTTGGACAGCCACGCCCCCCAATGCGGTTGCACTAAGACTAGAAAGACTACCTGTAAAACTCCCAATAGGTGTACGCACTGCTGAAACAATATATACTTCATTCATACGGATTTTTTCATTGTTTGGTTAGGCAAGTTAATAAAATTCAAAAGTAAAAAATAAAAGTATTGCCGCTGTATGGTTGCCCAATTTCTTCGTCCGCTGTGCATGAATACGGAGCTTTTTCGCTAAGTTTGTATTCATATTGCATTAAATCCGAGGTTGTACGTGTCAAAACATAGAAAAACTCCAGTCGTTTATACCAGTAACTCTGCTGTTTTTAAATACGGCATGATGATACTTAGTGTCGTGATCATCTGTATTTTTTTACCCAAACAACCACGTTTTAGATTTGAATATGAAAAGGGTAAAATTTGGATGCATGAGGATTTGATTGCTCCATATAATTTTGCCATACTAAAAACTGCCAGTGAATTAAAGGCTGATAAAGAACAGGTATTACAATCTGTCTATCCCATTTATGATCTTACCAATGTAAAAGACAGGGAAATCGAGCGTTTTGTAGGAGAGCTGGATGGAAAATGGGAAAGCACGGGGCTGGAAGAAACAGATAAGATTGTATATGTTAATACGGTAAAACAGATTTTAACACATGTTTATAACCGAGGTGTGATAGCGCCCACCAAAAAATTTCAGGTAGACGGAGCAGATTATAATTTTAGTTTGGTAGAAAATGGTGTGGCTGAGAATAAAAACACCGCGGCTGTGTATACCCGGGAAAAGGCGTTGGCTTATGCGCGTACGATCATCGAAAGCAAAGCAGGTATTACAGAAAAGGACTGGCTGAAAGATATAGTGGCTGATTATATCCAGCCCAATTATACGTATAATGAACGGTTAACTGATAAGCTCATTGCGGAAGCTTTGAATAACATTTCGAGTACTCGGGGTATGGTGCAGCGCGGTGAACTGATTGTGGCCAATGGGAGTACGGTAAACAACGATATCTTTCAAAAGCTCGAATCATTACGTAAAGCCTATGAAGAAGAAGCACGAATAGGAGGAAACCGAGAAGTAGTGGTGCTGGGGCAATTTTTGGTTGTAGGACTGGTTGTGGCCTTACTCATGGTGTTTTTATATCTTTTCCGCTTGGACATTTTTTCCAATAACCGATTGCTTTCCTTGATACTCTTGGTCATCACGGGCATGCTGTTGGTACTGTCTTGGGCACTAAAAATTAAAATATCCAGCCTGTATTACATACCTTTCTGTATCGTACCCATGATTGTTCGAATCTTGTTTGATACACGTTTAGCGCTGAACATTCATTTGCTGATGGTATTGGTATCGGGCTTTTTTGTGCCAAATAGCTTTGAATTTGCATTTTTGCAAGTAACAGCGGGAATGGTGAGCATTTACAGTATTAAAACCTTGGTAAAGCGCGAACAGTTCTTGTTATCTTCACTGATTATTTTAGTCACTTATTTTGTCGGATTTTTAGGTATTGTTTTAATCAGAGACGGCTCGCTGAGTGATATCGGATATGCATCATTCGTGCCTTTTGTGGTGAGTGTTGGGTTAACCTTGTTAGCATATCCTTTGATTTATGCCTTCGAACGCTTGTTTGGCATCACTTCTGACGTAACCTTGATGGAACTTACCAATACCAACTCATCTTTGCTGCGCGAATTGTCTTATAAAGCACCTGGAACCTTTCAACATTCATTGCAAGTAGCTAATTTAGCAGAAGCGGCTATCTATAAAATTGGTGGCAATGCGCTACTGGTACGTGCAGGGGCTCTGTATCATGATATTGGCAAGATGCAGAACCCACAATATTTTATTGAGAATCAAACCAAAGGGTATAATCCTCATGATGGTTTAACTTTTGAGCAAAGCGCACAGATCATTATCTCGCATGTCAGTAAGGGTATCGACTTGGCCCATAAACATCAATTGCCAGAATCGATTATTAGTTTTATCCGTACACACCATGGCACGACACGTACTGATTACTTCTACAATGCCTTTATCAAAGCACATCCCGATAAGATTGTTGACGAACAGACGTTCCGTTATCCGGGACCTATTCCATTCTCGAAAGAGACAGCCGTATTAATGATGGCCGATTCGGTCGAAGCGGCTTCAAGAAGTATCAAAGAGCCCGACGCAGAAAACATCAGCAGTTTGGTGGATAAGATCATAGATGGGAAATTGGTGCAAGGACAATTGAAGAATAGCGATATCACCATGCAGGAGATTGAATCTATCCGAGCCATATTCAAACGGATGCTCATGAGCATCTATCACGTACGGTTAGACTATGATGTGAAAAAGATAAAGGCAGAAGAATAAGACCTCACTTTATTTACTTGACCACCAAAACAATAAGCAGAGCAAGTGAAAAAATGTCCGGTTTTGCTCTACTTAAAGTTTGAAATAATAAATTTTTGTATTAGGTTTGCAAACCCAAAAGGAGAGGTGCCTGAGAGGCCGAAAGGAACAGTTTGCTAAACTGTCGTACTGGAAACGGTACCGCGGGTTCGAATCCCGCTCTCTCCGCCAAAGCAATAGTAAGCCCGACAATAGTCGGGTTTTGTTGTTTTTAGGTTTTTGTGAGCTTGCTCAAACAAAAGCCTAAAAACAACAAAAACGATGAGCAAAGCGAGGTAATCCCCTCATTCCTTCAACCGCAATGCTGATCCCTTATGAGCGGCAATGTGATCGGTTTTGTCACTCTTGATTTCATATTGAGGATGCTCCTCATCGGCATGGTGCGTATATCCTTTATACTGAAAATTATGTGTGTGCACCTTGATGATCTTTCCTGAAACATGCCCCGCTTCTGAATTCCAGGTAACATGATCGCCTATTTTAAATCGTTTTTCCATTTTGTTTTTTTATCTTAACATCGAAAATCAAAATCGTGTTTTAATTTCAGTTAAATAACTATCTTTGTGATTCAATATGCGCAGGTTAACGTTTATATGGGCTACTTTCATTTTATTGCTTAGCTGCCTCCCTTGTGCAGATATAAGCGCATTGCCTGATGTAAAAGTAAAAACAACCCTAGCTCAATCTGTTGATCAACATGAGGATCACACGAATGAAGACGCTTGCTCGCCCTTCTGTAGCTGTGCTTGTTGCGCTACCCATTCAGTGGTTCATCCTCCATTATATGTGCCGCTCGCCGCCATGACCCATGCCGATCGATATACCGTATTCCATACATCGAGCGAAGCCACGGAAATTCTCCAAGCTATTTGGCAACCACCCAAATTTGTATAGATACACACTCATTAAAAAGTTGAATATCCTCTTATGAGGTTTATTCGTATTCGTGTTTCTATACAAAAAATCATGTTAAATAAAATCATTCTCTTTTCTATAAAGAATAAGTTGATTATTGGAATATTTACCTTGTTCTTAATCACCTGGGGCGGCTATTCGCTGAGCCAGCTACCTATTGATGCTGTACCTGATATTACCAATAATCAGGTACAGATCATTACCAATGTTCCTACATTGGCTAGTCAGGAAGTAGAGCAGTTCGTGACTTATCCTATTGAACAAAGCATCGCTAACTTGCCAGACCTGGTCGAAATACGTTCCATATCGCGTTTCGGATTATCAGTCGTTACCGTAGTGTTTGACGATCAGGTGGATATCTATTTTGCGCGTCAACTCATTGGTGAGCGGTTAAAAGAAGCCGAAGATCAGATTCCCAAAGGTCTTGGAAAGCCCGAATTGGCCCCGGTTTCTACGGGCCTGGGCGAAATCTATCAATATATCATTCACCCCAAAGAAGGAGCAGAACATAAATATACACCGATGGATCTACGTACCATGCAAGATTGGATTGTTGCCCGACAATTGTATGGTACTCCGGGTGTGGCTGAAGTAAATTCTTTCGGGGGAAAGCTAAAGCAATATGAAGTAGCGGTCGATCCCAATCGACTAAAGGCCATGAACGTCTCCATCATCGAATTGATGGATGCTCTAGAACAAAACAACGAAAATACGGGTGGATCTTATATAGATAAAAAGCCCAACGCGTATTTTATACGCGGTATCGGCTTGGTGTCATCGTTAGAAGATATAGGCGATATTGTTATAAAGAATATCAATGGCCTACCCATTCTCGTACGTGATGTAGCAACACCACGTATCGGAAGCGCCGTGCGCTATGGCGCGATGACAAGAAATGGCGAAGGCGAGGTTGTTGGCGGTATTGTGATGATGTTGAAAGGTTTTAATAGCGCAGAAGTGGTCACCCAGGTAAAGGATAAAATGCAAACCATTAAAAAATCGCTACCCAAAGATGTGGAGATTGAGCCTTACCTCGATCGGACAGACTTGGTAAACCGTGCCATTCATACTGTGCAGACCAACCTCATTGAAGGGGCGCTGATTGTTATCTTTGTGTTGGTACTTTTTCTGGGCAACTTACGTGCAGGGTTCATCGTTGCCTCAGCTATTCCACTTTCTTTACTGTTTGCGTTGGGTATGATGCATGTTTTTGGCGTGAGCGCCAACCTAATGTCGTTGGGGGCTATTGATTTTGGTCTCATTGTAGACGGTGCCGTCATTGTTGTAGAAGCAACCATGCACCACCTTCAAGTAGGTAAACCCCGGAAACTTTCTCAAACAGAAATGGATGGTGAGGTTTACCTTTCGGCAGCCAAAATTAGAAATAGTGCCACTTTTGGCGAAATCATCATACTGCTGGTTTACATTCCCATTCTAACCCTGGTGGGTATAGAGGGTAAGATGTTCAGGCCAATGGCACAGACAGTGAGTTTTGCTATATTGGGGGCACTGGTCCTTTCGCTTACGTATATTCCCATGATGTGTGCATGGTTATTGCGTAAGCAGGTGGTGCCTAAGCAAAGCTTTTCTGATCGTATGATGGCCTACCTACAACGTTTGTATGCACCCATATTACAGAAAGCCATACGGATTAAATACCTACTGGTTGGTGCGGCAGTTGGTTTATTATGGATTGCTATGGCTGTTTTTTCACGAATGGGAGGAGAGTTTCTTCCGCAGCTACAAGAAGGCGATTTTGCATTTCACTGCATTCTGCCACAAGGGGCCTCTCTATCACAAAGTATCGAGACATCCTTGCAGGCAGAACGGATTATCCGATCGTTTCCTGAAGTTGCGCAGGTGGTTGGTAAAACCGGAAGTGCCGAAATTCCAACAGATCCGATGCCTCCAGAGGCAACCGATCTGATTATCGTCTTAAAGGATAAAAAAGAATGGACAACTACCAAAAGTTATCAGGAACTCGCCCGCTTGATGATTGAGCGGTTGGAGCGCATTCCAGGTGTATTTTTTGAAGCAAACCAACCCATCCAGATGCGGTTCAATGAGTTGATGACTGGTGTACGGCAGGATGTTGCCATCAAAATTTTCGGTGAAAATATCGATACACTCGCTGTATTGGCTGAAGAGGTAGGGCAAATCATCCAATCGGTGCCAGGGGCAACGGCTCCTCAAATTGAGCGAACACAAGGTTTGCCACAAATCACCATTCATTATAACCGAAAACAATTGGCTGCTTATGGTTTACGTATTGCAGATGTCAACCGCACCATCACGGCTGCATTTGCAGGAACCGCAACGGGCGTTGTCTTTGAAAACGAACGTAAGTTTGATTTGGTTGTACGTTTAGATTCCTTGCATCGAACTTCCATAGATGACGTTGCAGCCTTATATATCCCCCTTAGTGGCGGAAGTCAGGTTCCATTAAGTCAGGTCGCCCAAGTTTCCTTTCAAGATGGGCCGGCACAAATCAGTCGTGAAGATGCGAAGCGGCGTATCGTCATTGGATTCAATGTCCAAGATCGAGATGTACAATCGGTGGTGGAGGATATTCAAGCAAAACTTGCTCAATATGCTTTACCAACAGGTTACTATTTTACTTATGGTGGGACATTCGAAAATCTACAGCAAGCATCAGCTCGGTTACAGATAGCCGTACCCATTTCGTTGGCACTGATATTTATTTTGCTCTACTTTACGTTCCATTCACTTAAGCAGGCAGCCTTAATTTTTACGGCCATCCCGATGTCGGCCATTGGTGGGGTTTTCGCTCTTTTGCTTCGAGACATGCCCTTCTCCATCTCGGCAGGTGTCGGTTTTATTGCCTTGTTTGGAGTAGCTGTGCTGAATGGTATCGTACTTATTGGCACATTCAATCAGTTGGCAAAAGAAGGTGTAACCGATGTGATTCAACGAGTTATGACCGGGACACGGGACCGACTACGCCCGGTGTTGATGACAGCTACCGTAGCTTCGCTTGGTTTTCTTCCCATGGCACTTTCAACAGGTGCCGGCGCTGAAGTGCAAAAACCCTTGGCTACCGTGGTCATTGGTGGGTTGGTTACTGCCACCATACTCACACTGGTCATATTGCCCTTACTCTATATCATTTTTACCAAACCGCCAAAAAGTAGGCGTGTAACCCCCCTATTGGCGATAATGGGCCTTTTGCTGTTTTTTTATCCAGTAAGGGCACAGGATGACCCTCGTCATATTTCGCTGAATGACGCCTACCAAATGGCTTTGGAGAATAATCTCCAACTCAAAGGTAGTGATATCGCATTACGAAAGGCACAATCGCTTTCAACAATGGGATTTTCACTTCCAAAAACGGGTGTTTTTGTTGAAAACGAAGACCTTCGACCATCCGATAAAGAAGGTGTACTTAAAATAGGGTTGTCACAGGACATCGAATGGCCCGGAATATACACCGCCCGAAAAAAACAGCGTCTACAAGAACTCCAGTCCGTTGCATATGCCAAAGAATTGAGAACGCTGGATTTGAAGCGTGCAGTGGAAGAAACTTATTATACATTATGGTATCATCAATCGAGACGGCAGCTTTGGCAACAACTGGATAGTTTTTATCGCGCTAGTGCAACCATTGCACGTGTACGTGTTCAAGCTGGTGAAAGTGCTGGTCTGGATAGCATAGCCGCGCTTGCTAAAAGTGCCGAGATTCATCTCCAATTGGAAGGAATCGAACATGATATCCGTACACAACAAGCGGCATTGCAAGCACTGTTGAATACTGGAGATAATTATCTTGCAGAGCAACGGCCATTGGCTAAAATAGTACAAACGGCTACGGAATCAACTTTAGAACACCCCGCTTTGGCTATGCAGCGCCAAGCAATAACGCTTGCTGAAACCAACATCCAGTTGACAAAAAGAAGTGTATTGCCTGATTTTTCTGGACGTTTTTATTCACAACGTTTATACGGTATGTCCAATCCGTATACGGGTTTTTCCATTACTGTAGGTATTCCGTTGGCTATGGGGAATTACCAGAAAAAAGTGAAAGCAGCCAAGCTCGAGTATGATCTTCAGGAAACCCTGTATCGTTACGAAAAGCAGCAAATGCAGACTAAAATAGAACAAGCATACCAAGCATTAGAGAAAAGCAAAAAAATGCTCATGTACTATGAGAAAAGCGGAATGGCCCAGGCACAAAGTATTACGGATGCTGCTAATTTGGCCTACCAAGGGGGAGAAATCAGTTTTGCAGAGCTGGCGCAATATTTAGGGCAAGCCATGGATATCAGAAAAAATCACCTGGATGTTTTGCAGCAGTACAATCAGGCGGTTATACAGTTGCACTATTTGAACAATAAATAAGGTAATATCAAGAAAATGCAAAAAATAATGAAATCATATCAAATTTTTGGAATTGTTTTTTTTGCGCTGCTTTGCGCATGCAGGCAACCAGATAAGGCGCAGGAGGAAACGAAAGGCAAAACCGAGCATATCGAGGAACATAGTACAGTTTTCCTCTCTGCCGCACAGATCAAGATGGCTGGGATTGAAATGGGCCCAATTGAAATGAAAAATCTAACCGCTTCACTCAGCGTAACAGGTACACTGGCCGTTCCAAGTCAAAATAAGGCTTTCGTTACTTCTTTAGTCAATGGAACACTCCGAAACCTGTTCGTACAGCCGGGTGATGATGTCCGTAAAGGACAGGCCATTGGCACGATAGCGAATACAGAGCTTTCGGCTATACAGCAACAGCTTATCGCGGTTACAGCTCAGGTAAAATTTGCCTCTCAAGAAGTAGCAAGGCAACGCGAGCTGGTTGCAGGGAATGCCGCACCCTTAAAGAACCTGCAACGTGCTGAAACCGAATGGCAAGCCTTACAGGTGCAGCAAGAGGCACTAAAGCGCCAATTGGAAGTGCTAGGGGTTTCTGCCCGTAATCCTATTGCTGCAACCCTTACCATTACGGCACCTGTATCCGGTACCATTTCTGAAATAGATGCCCAAATTGGCTCACCTATCAATGCCAGTTCACCCATTGCACAAATTATCAATAATTCTGAATTGCATCTCGATCTCTTCGTCTATGAAAAGGATCTATTGAAGGTTGCTGTGGGGCAGACCATTCACTTTACATTAACCAATAACCCTGGAAAAGAATATGACGCAATCATTTACTCCATAGGCACTGCTTTTGTCAATGAAACGAAAGCCGTTCCCGTACATGCTAGAGTGATCAATGATAAATCTGGATTAATAGAAGGTATGGGAGTTACTGCTAGAATAAGTATCGGTGAAGGCATTTATCCAGCAGTACCAGACGCTGCATTGGCGAACGATGGTGGAAATGATTATATTTTTTTGGTAGATAAAGAAGTACATGCCCATACGAATGAAACAAACCATGATGAATCCAATGAAGAGCAAGGTATGCGTTTTAAAAGAGTACAGGTGATAAAAGGTACGTCCGACGTGGGTTATACCGAAATAAAACCCATTGTAGAACTTGATCCAAAAGCAAAGATCGTTACCAAAGGCTCCTTTTTCCTGATGGCGAAGATGACCAATAGTGGCGAACACGAACATGGATAATCGGCTTGCCGTAATTGAGACAAATCCAAGAAAGAATGATACGGGGTTATTCCCGTATCTGTCATGTTTATGCGTTCTTTGTTTTGTTCAGATACGAAATATATGTACAGCACATCAACAGATCCCCATTTATTAAACACGAAACAGCATTTTCAACTATTAGACGGATTGCGAGGGATAGCCGCTGTGGCGGTAGTGATTTTTCATTTCATGGAGATCGCCACTCCCGATTATAAGGACAATTTTATTGCACACAGTTATTTAGCTGTCGATTTCTTCTTTTGCTTATCAGGTTTTGTTATGGCCTATGCATACGATCATAAAGTAGCCCGTATCGGAACTATACAATTTTTTAAATTGCGGTTGATCCGCTTACAACCATTGGTTGTTATTGGGGCAATCATGGGGTTGATAGCCTTTCTCTTCGATCCCTTTAGCAATCTCGATGAACAATTTAGTCCGTTTCAGCTATTGCTCATGTTTTTAAGTGCTTGCTTTTTAATTCCTTATCCCAATGTGCCGGAGCGCTATTTCAATTTGTTTCATTTAAATCCACCCACGTGGTCACTTTTCTGGGAATACATGGCTAATATTTTCTATGCGCTGGTTTTGGTCAGACTGCGTACAAAAACGCTTTGGTTTTTAGTATCTGTAGCCGCTGTTGCCCTTTGTTATACTTCTTATCGCGCCGGCTATTTAGGAGTAGGATGGGGTGTTGATAGTTATATCGGTGGTGGAGCGCGTATTTTTTATTCGTTTATTGCGGGTATGCTGGTCTATAGGATGCATTGGAGGATCAAGAATCGCTTGGGGTTTATAACAATGGGTACCTTATTGGCCCTTGTGTTTTTAATTCCTTATGCTGAAACATGGAACTGGCTAATCGATCCTTTATTGGCCATTTTTTATTTCCCATTGCTCATCGCTTTGGGCGCGGGCGTTCGTGCAGATAGCCAGCAACATAAAGCCTGTAAATTTATGGGGGATATTTCCTATCCGCTTTATATGGTGCATTACCCGTTTATCTGGATATTCATGAGTTATGTAGAACGCTATAAACCTGCCATGCGCGAAATGCAAGTCATCATTCCCATTGCTGTGGTTTTACTGATCGGGCTGGCATACACTATTTTGGCAGGGATAGATGCTCCGTTAAGGCAACAGCTCAAAAGCAAGCTAAAGGGAAATGTTTCTCGAAAGAAAATCTTGTCTGATGTATAAAATGGTTTTAATTGTCTCATAAAAAGAATTTAACACCTTTTGTCTTGGACACAAAAGGTGGCAAAAAGTCAGGCTTCATGATCTTTCGCTAAAAAATTGGCGCCGCCCACCATGAAGTGGAGCCGTTCGTTTCACTTCACTCTTCACTTCATTTCCTATCCATCCCACCACCAATTTTTCTTAACGCGAATCTCATGAGGCCGTTTAGCCAACGCACAAGGCCCGTGGAGGGTGTTTTAATAACACCTGTTCTGCTATCGTTTCAGCAATACACATATCTTTCCGAAACTCGAAAATGGCCTCGGTCTGCGGAGGCAAGCCTTTGCACGCAGGGCAATGAAATCAAAAGTTGATTAATTGGTTTTTTTATCATAGTTTTGACTGACTGGTCAGTCAGTATTGTGTATGAAAACAACAAATATCAAGACACTCACAAAGCCCACTAACGATGTCCAACAAAAAATAATTGCAGCAGCATTAGAACTTTTTGCCGTAAATGGTTATTCGGCCACATCCGTGGATAGTATAGCAACAAAGGCTAAAATCTCTAAAGGACTGATCTATTATTACTTTCGAAGCAAAGAGGATATACTGAAGGGTGTATTTGGTTATTTGTTGACAAAAACTGGGATGCTTTATGAGGGAACAGGAAATAGGACACCCCAGCAATTTCTAAAAAAACTGGTTGATGACTCATTTCGATTAATTGTACGCCAAAAAAAACTGTACCGATTGATATTGGCTTTAACCATTCAACCAGAAGTAGTGAAAGGTCTGAGGGTAGAGCTGGAGTCTGTCAGAAAATTATGGATGGAAGGTTTGGTACAAGTGTTTGCGGCTTTGGGATATGCTCAACCAGAAACAGAGGCTTACCTGCTCGTAGCCTTATTCGATGGTATTGGCTTAGCCTATTTATCGATGCCTGACTATCCCATTCAAGAAATACAACAAGTACTTGAAAATAAATATAATTTATAACCATTTGATGCTATGGCTCATGGAAGAAATGATCTGGATTTACAAAACTAATGTGTCTGTCGCGACAGATTTTACGGCCTTACGGCGATTATTGGATAATACGCCGGGTATTCAGACCTGGAGTATAGATTTAGAAGATTGTGATAAAGTGTTGCGTGTTGTGGCGAAGGGGATTCAAAGTAAAGATGTGGTCGATATGTTGGTGTCCTGCCAGGTACAAGCCACGGAACTTCCCTATTAAAAGTAAGTATCATGTTTGAAGCAAAAACCGTTCAAGAACAATATGCTATTTGTGAAAATGATCCGCTTAAAATACTGATTGTAGGTGCTGGTATTGCTGGAATTACGGCTGCTCAGATGCTGCGGAATGATGGATATCATCCAGTGTTGATCGAACGTAATCGAAACGAAACCCATCCAGGTTATATGTTGGCGTTGATGCCGATGGTAGACCCCGTGTTAGACGATCTAGGTATACGGAATAAATATCGGGATCACAGCGTAGCATTTAGCCGTTATGGGCTTCATAAACACGATGGTGAGCTGCTTCGTGAAGATTCCATGGCCGCTATTTTGAATCGTTTTGGCGAATATAGGGGGATCGCCCGCGGCGAATTGCTCGAGGTACTGACGAGTGCAGGTTGTACAGTGGCATTTCATACAATTGTTACCGAAATAAAAGAAACAGCAGAGGCTGTTATGGCGACTTTTAAAACAGGAGAAGCGATCTATCAGTTGCCTTTTGATTTGATAATCATAGCTGATGGTATTCATTCACACACGCGGAGACTGGTATTGGGTAAGCAAGCGGTGGATATGGTCGATACCCACTGGGGTGGCTGGGTGGTATGGGCTCCTGCAGATGATGCGATGGATCTTGGAGAGGAACTTTGGGGAGATGGCTTTTTCTATGGTGTATATCCGGTAAAAGATCATTTGGGTGTCTTTTTGGGCGGGAATATACGAGATACAACTGCTGGCCCGAAACAATTTGTTGATCGTATCCGAAGCAAGTTAAAGCATATAGATGCGCGAATGGAGTCTTGCTTACAAGCTGTAACACATACAGAGGAACCTTTCTTTTGGGAATTAAATGATTGTAGGTGCCCTCGGTGGACTTTTGGTAAAGTATTATTGTTAGGCGATGCTGCTGCAGGTTTTTTGCCTACGGCAGGTATAGGCGCAGGAATGGCAATGGAATCGGCCTGGGTGCTAACCCGTATGTTGCGATACGCTGATAAACAGCATATCGCTCAGCTATTGCAAGCCTATGAAAATGCACAGCGCCCACGTGTCGAGGCAGCCCAAGGAAATTCTCGTCAACTAGCAAGAATGATGTTTCGTCAAAGTAAATTATGGGCCATATTGCGCGAGTGGATCATGCGTCTAGTGAGCATTGAAATGGCACTGAAACCAATTCAAAAACTGCTCGCTAATCAACCTGACCCCGACCACTTAGCTCAACAAGCATTGAAAAAATAAATATATAATTAAAATTGCAATCGGTTGCAATTTTAAAAATTTGTTTATACCTTCACGCATATTAACCAGTTATCCAATTATTTGCTGATAACATTTCAAAATTTATGCGATGAATAAAAATCATGCTCTTCCAGCCAACGAGGCACCATCTAAAAGCAACGAAGTTCATACCGGCCGACGGGATTTTGTAAGAACAGCGGCAACTTTAACCGGGGTGTTGGCCATGAGTGGTTTTCCCTCCATTGTGCCGGCATCCGTATTAGGGAAAAATGCACCGAGTAACAAAATTAATATTGGCCAAATTGGCTGTGGTCGGATTGCAACTACCCATGATCTTCCCGAAACATTTAAAAATGACGTAGCTCGTATCATGGCTGTGAGCGATTTTGATAGCAACCGAAAGCTTGCTTGTAAAAAGCTCATTGAAGGTTGGTATGCAAAGAAAACCGGAAAGCAGGATTATATGCATGTGAAGCCGTATGATGATTATCAAGAGTTGCTGGCTGATAAAGATATCGATGCAGTTATCATCAGTACGCCCGATCATTGGCATGCACAACCGGCCATCGAAGCAGCACTCGCAGGTAAACACATTTATTTACAGAAACCTACTTCCATTACTATCGAGGAGGGGCGTGCCATGAGTGATGCCATACGCAAAGCGGGTGTTGTATTTCAATTGGGAAGCCAGCAACGTTCTATCAGTCCTTGGCCGCAGTTTAAACAGACATGTGAATTGGTACGAAATGGTCGGATTGGCAAATTACAAAAAGTGAAAATCGGGCTTCCATTTGATCCGGCTGGAGGCAATACCACTGAAATGCCTATTCCACCCAACCTGAATTATGATAAATGGCTCGGATCTACACCCTACGTTTATTATACACGTGATCGTGTTCATCCAGATAATGTACAAGGAAGAGGAGGATGGCTACGACTAGAACAATTTGGAGCGGGGATGATTACGGGATGGGGGGTGCATCATATCGATATTGCGCATTGGGGTATGGGTACAGAGTATACGGGGCCGGTTTCGGTGGAAGCTTCGGCCGAGTTTCCGAAAACAGGCTTATGGGATGTACATGGAAAATATTGGGTCAATGCGGTTTATGATAATGGCGTGGTCATGGAGATGGGAGGAGAGAACCCGAACGGTGTTCGCTTTGAAGGTACGGATGGATGGATTTTTGTAACCAGGGGAAGCGTGGGAGTAACTGCTTCGGATCCAGGGAGTAAAGGCAGTAAAGCCTTGGAAGCCAGTGATCCCAAAATTTTACAATCAGCGATTGGGCCAAATGAAATTCATCTTTATGAAAGTCGTGAACAACACGGTAATTGGCTGGATTGTATTCAAAGTGGTGAAGAGACCATTAGTCCGGCAGAGGTTGCTCATCGCTCATGCAGCGCCTGTTTAGTGGCACATATTGCCATGAAGGTGCCGGGGAAATTAGAATGGGATCCTAAAAAAGAACGGTTCAAAAATAGTGAAGAAGCAAATAAACGGTTGTCTAGACCCCAGCGTTATCCGTATGGAACCAATTATATCGATTACAAAAAACGTTCATAAAGCATAAATACAGATTAAATGTACAACAACTTCAATTTCTTTTTTAAAAAAAATATAAGGCGCTTCCTGTTAACAGGAAGCATCGTTTGCTCTTTTACATATGTATATAGCCAAAAAATAGCGGAATTAAAGGTGGCTGCTGATGCGCAAATAGGCAATTTTGTGGTTCCGGTAAGTGTTGATCTGGACGCCATCAGTTTGGTACCTACAGATAGCTTATATGTGGTAGAACTGGTTCTTGGTAAACAATTACCGGTTCCGTATCAGATCGAAAATCATGGACGACGCACGCTCTACTGGTTGCTTCAGCCCAATCGTAATAAAGCCGATCGTATCTTTGCATTGATAAAAGGAGTGCCACCGGCAGAGACACGGGCAGTCAGGTTATCGGAAAATGCGGGTGCTTTGGTTATATCAGCCCATGAGCAACCTTTACTTCAATACAATTATAAGACCCACTATCCACCACAGGGAGTCGATACTGTTTTCAAACGGAGTGGTTTTATCCATCCGCTACGTACTCCTCATGGGCAAGCGCTAACCCGGATTAATGCACCAGATCATTATCACCATTATGGTTTATGGAATCCGTGGACAAAAGTGCTTTTCGAAGGAAAAACAGTCGATTTTTGGAACCTTGTGAAAAAGGAAGGAACAGTACGTTTTGGAGACTTTGTTTCCACAACTGACGGAGCTGTTTTTGGAGGTTATCAAGCCCTGCATAAGCACGTAGTATTTGGTGATGGAGGGGCTGAAAAGGTGGCGATGAATGAGTTGCAGTCTATTAAAATTTACAGACCGGATAGTTTGAATGATTGTTATTTGCTGGATATAACTATTCGCCTGAATTGTGCTTCATCCAGTCCGGTAACCTTGAAAGAATATCGGTACGGAGGTTTGGGATGGCGGGCAACAGCGCAATGGAATAAATATAATAGTGAAATCCTTACTTCAGCAGGTAAAACACGAAAAGATGCCGATAATTCAAAGGGGCGCTGGGTTATTGTGCAGGGGCGTTTGGATCAAGATTATGGTGGTGCGGTGATGATGTCTTATCCAAGTAATTATAATTATCCCGAACCTTTGCGCATCTGGCCTGAAAATATTGTAGGCGAAGGCGACGTATATGCTAACTTTTCCCCCACAAAAGACCGGGATTGGGTATTGCAACCAGGTACAGATTATGTGTTGAAATATCGCTTTTTAGTCTTTAATGGTAAGTTCGATGCACAACGGGCAGAGGCTGCATGGAGTGGTTTTGCGCATCCACCGAAAGTAACGGTGAAACGATTGTAATCGGTAATAATTAAGAGGAGTGTCTAAAAAGCTCACAGCTGTCATGTTGAGCGAAACGGAGTATAGTCGAACCGAGTGAAATGAGCTCATGAACACTGTTTAAAACTCATACGAGTGAATAAATACCCATCTGCTGAGATGTATTTCTCCATTTCATTCCGATCGAAATGATGGCTTTTTATAAGACACCCTCTTTATTTATTTGATCACTGAATCAACTTTTGATGCAATCGCTTGAGTGTATCGCTAGCAATTTTCACCTGCTTCCGATCATAGGTGATCAACCCGTTTATTTCTGTTTCCACATCGGTTAATTGTGTATAGATAGCTGCGGCAAAACCATGATGCTTCAAGTCGCTAATCTTTGCAATTAATCCAGCATAAGCATGTTGTAAATCTGCCGAATTTTTAAATGCTTGATAACTCCAGGCATCTGGGGCATAAGTGTGATTGGCAACGGCATAACCCAACCCACCAAACTCGCCGATCACCAAGGCTCGGTTTTTCTCTAACGGTAATGCCTTGAGTCGGTCGCCATATAAATGGTAATCGCGCATTTCGCCTGCACCGCGATCAATCCAGCCGCTGGGGCCATCCACAATGCGCGATGGATCGAGTGTTTTTGTCCACGCCAATAGCTCATTGGTTTTAAATTGTCCCCAACTTTCGTTGAAAGGCACCCAAACACCAATGCTCGGGTGGTTGATCAGTTGATGGATAATGTCAGCCCATTCGTTCCGGAACAGTGCTTCTTCTTCGTTCGTTCGTTGTACATCTTCATAATGTTGCGCAAGCCATGTGCTATCGATCGAATGATCATGGTCTTTCACCGGAACAATTTCGCCATAGCCACTGGGCATATCCTGCCAAACAATTAACCCCAATCGATCGCAATGGTAGTACCAGCGCTGCGGCTCCACTTTCACATGTTTACGCACCATATTGAATCCCATATTTTTCATCGTCTGGATATCCCATAGCAGTGCCGCCTCAGTTGGAGCTGTATAAATACCATCGGGCCAATACCCTTGATCCAGCGGTCCGTATTGAAATAAGGCTTGATGATTGAGAAAAATACGATACACACCCTGCTCGTCTGGCATTACTTCTATTTTCCGCATACCAAAATAGCCCTTTATTTCATCTATGGTCTGTTCATTGCGTACAATGGCCAACTTAAAATCATATAGCGAAGGGGTATCCGGGCTCCACAGCTGGGCTTGTTCGACTGAAAAATGAAGTGCTTCTTGATCTGCAAAAACAGAATCGAGCACCGTTTTGCCACCAAAGGAAACATGAAGCTGTAAAAGATCGTCTGGAGTGGTTTGTATCAATGCAGGCCGAATGTCGACCTGTTTTTTATCAATATCTGTTTCAATCTGATAGGATGCGATATGTGTCTCGGGGACTTCTTCCATCCATACAGTCTGCCAAATACCGGTTACAGGTGTATAGTAAATGCCCCCTGGCTTTTTTACTTGCTTACCCCGTGCTTGTTTACCATCATCGGTTGGATCCCAAACTTTCACCATCAGGGTTTCTTCCTCACCTTGTAGATAAGGTGTGATGTCGAACGAAAAGCAGGTATACCCGCCGTTATGTGTACCGACGTGCCTACCATTCAAAAAGACTTCTGTGCGCCAATCGCTTGCTCCAAAATGTAAGATACGTCGTTTTCCAATTGGTGGTTTGCCTACAGTAAATGTGCGATGGTACCACAATACACTATCTTTGCCTACACGTCTTTCTACACCAGATAAAACCGATTCAACCGGATAGGGCACGGTAATTTTTCCATCCCATCTGGTGGGCTGTTCTTTCCTAGCTGGTAGTATGCAATAGTCCCATTGACCATTAAGATTCTCCCATTGATCGCGTACCAATGCCGGACGTGGATATTCGGGCAATGGTTGTTCGTGATCCACATCGTTCGTCCATGGGGTGGTTAATCGCTGTTCCGGCGAAGAAGAACAGCTGCTCACGATATACCATAATCCAACCAAAAAAAGATAATTGTACTGTTTCATGCTAAAATAATGTCGATATAAATCGGGTTCGTAAAATATATTAAGGTGCTTTGCTGTTTGTTTCAAAACCACGATTGGCGGCATACGTGCGATTGGCTTGCTCCAATTCGGCCAGTGGCAGTTGGCTCAGCTCTTGGATGTCCATCTTGCCAAATACATCTTGAAGAAGCACCATGGGCTCCAGTAAATTAAACGTTTGCCAAGGTAAGAAGTAATTCACACCATGGCCACGGGGTATGGTTACTGTAAAGGCCTCACCCAGCAGTCCAGGGGCAATTTTAGGTATACTATTTCCGGTATCCCAATTCATGAATTGCTTCGTGTTATTTAATAGTAGTGTTGCTTGCTTTAACAGTTGTTCATCGTGACTATAGAGATACAATCTAAAGTAATTAAAGGCATCGATGGCAGCATAGGTGTCTGCAGCATTATTTGCAGTAGCAATGGCGCTCGTACCCGTTATAGATCGGGAGGCAGGGAATACCGCCCGATTATCGTCTGCTGGAATCGGTACGTTCCAAGCGTATACCCATGTTTGATAATAATAGGCAGCTTGCAGGGCAGCTGCAAGCCAACGATCGGTTTTGTCTAGGTCATGTAAAGCCATAAAGGCACGCAAGGCCATGGAAGCCGATTCTTTATCGGGTACATTGGGGTTATCAGCTGCACCACCTGCATAGTGGAACGGTTCATGTGTCTGCTGATAAATAAAATCGCCCGCTCTTAGCGCTGCATCTCGATAGGTCTGTTCGCCTGTAATGAGATATAGGTCTACTAAAAAGGGAATGACGTTGGATGTGTTGTTTTTGGTATTATTTACGACAGCACCTGTCTGGTAATTGTATTGTTGGAAAAACGAACCATCGCCATTTTGAATGGTCAATAGCCAGTCGGCCACTTGGGTAGCAAAAGCGAGCCAAATGGTCTTATCTACTCCCTGTTTTTTTCGAAAATTCCAAGCCCATAACAAGCCGTTCATGCCATCGCCTAATACACGCATATGGGTAGGATCCGACCGCCAGGATTGGGGAATAGGATCATACCAAGTACGTGGAATACCTATAGAGCTCGAGGAGTGTATGGCCCAGAAGTCGACCATTTTTTCGCCTTTTTCGAGTAATGAAGTGTTATTGGTCCGTCCCCCCTCGCGTATTAAAAGGGAAGCATTGGCCAATTGTTGTCCAACAAAGCCCATATCCCAATTGTAATCAGCTTCTGATTCTATCAGACCATTGAGTAGGATACGAAAAGGTACACCGGCTGTACCATTGATTTCTTTCCAATAGCTGTCTAGTACATTGATTTGTTGCCGGTATACGGCTTGCAAGTCTACTGGATAGACGGCTGGATTGCTGAGCTTATAGCCGGTTGCCCATGTATTTTTCAATGCCGTGGGATAATCGGCTTGTTTGGTCAGTGAAAGGGCTACCTCATATTTTTGAACAAAACCAACTTGCATGGGGTGGCCACGCCATGCCCATCGTTTCTCGGTCGACATTCCATACACGCCCGTACGTTCACCTTCTGAACCTGGGAAAGTGATTCCTACCAATGGTTGGTCTTTATTTTCCAGACCAAGAGCAGCAAATTGGATGCGTGCATCGATGATCCGATTGAGCCCATCTTCTTCTTTAAAAGTACGGCCATCGGGATGGTGGTGATAAACGGAAAATGTAGCTCCGGTACCTCTATTTCGCAGCATAACCAAGGGTAGGGGAAGCCGATCTTCTCGAAACCAATAGTAGTTATCGTTTAAATTACTAGCTAAGGCGTGAGCAGAGACATATTCGTTCTGTTTGTACCAAACGGCGGGGACCATGACATCGTATTCACGGATGGACGTTGCCTCTGGTTGTTGCAGGGCGAGGCGGGTAGCAAAACCCGCGTCGCCTACACCAGCAATAGCAACCGTTACTTCCCGTGATACAATGAAACATCCACAGTCGCTCTCTGATTGATAAGTATCGGCAAATTGGAGTACCGAGCCATTGTTGGTACGCAGCTCGCCCGTAGCCAATAATTGCCCCCCTGTTTCCGTGATGCTTTGGTATGTTGCTTGGGCCCAATACGTCTGTCCATTTTGTGGAATGACCTGTACCAGTAAGGGTGTAGCCTGTGCATAGGTACTGGTGCCATCGTTTAGCGTGATAGCAATACCGTATTGTCCTTTTTCTCCAGTTATTTTTAATGTGGCTTCTGTTGATTGCAAACCGGTCGATGCGGGTGTATCCGCATCGGCAGGTTTGGTTTTTTTACAGCCGACCAATAGAATCAGCACATAAATAAAAGCATATTTGATCATCATCATTAATCGATTCGTATCAGGTTAAAACTTACAAAAGATACGGCATTGGTTTCTTTTGCTGGGAAATTTACGGCATAACCCAAGCTAATGGTTTGCTCGCTGCTCAATTCAAAATTAACCGAAAGTGATGTTTTATTTTGCGGTAAACCACAGTCGGCACGGCCCAATACCTGATCACCAGAAATGGGTAAGGATTCACCTTGGGCCACCACGACAAATGCGCGATCGCTACGGCCACCCAAGTCGCCATTGTTCCATCCACGTTTGGCAATGAGTATATATTTACCCGCCGGTAGTTTGGTGCTTTGCCAAACCGAACCGGTTAATAAGGTAGAGCCACCCCAATTTTCCGCACTCATAAACAGGCGATCGCCCCAACCATCATACATAGAACCTCGAATGGCATCAGTGGCTTGCCAATCTTGTACGATACCACGTCGGTCGTTGATCCATGAGCTAATCACGAAAGGTTGTTTATAGTTTTTCAAATACTGTTCAGATACATCATTGAATTCGAGTGGTACATTTTCCACTTTATAGACCGGCGACCACAAGAAATAGCTGGGTGATTTGTCTGTCTCCAACGCAATCCGTAAGAACGCATAGGTACGGAAATTATTGGTATAACGGTTGCGGTAATCGGGAATACTGGCCGAAACGGTAATGGGTTCAGAGATATCTGTTACAGGTACCTCTGCCATTACTGGTGTAGCACTGTTTACAATAGATGATGTATTGACAAATAACTTTGCCTTTACCAGACTAGCGCCCTCCTGTATTCTTTTTATGCGAAAGTGTGCCACTAAATTGGTGCCCGATACTTCAGTCTGTACATCTTCGATGATAAAATAGGGTGTAACAGGGATATCCAATGCATAATCACTCGTAATTTTCGTCCGCAGTGTATCATAAGCGCCACCAGCAGCATGTCCCCAATTGTCGAAAGTAAAGGGATAGGGTGTGTTTTTCATGGTGATTTTATAATCGCCCGCAAAAATCTGCTGCTGAAAACGCCCATTGGTGTTTACAGATGCAGTAATGGGTACACCCGACTTGCCAAACCCATCTTGATACAATTCCACAATTTTGGAAAGGCCTGTTCCTTCCGCATAGCCGTCAAATTGTAGGGGTTCACCCTGGTATTGAAGTTGCCCGGAGATAAAAATTTGCGGTGGATCATAATTGTCGTAATCGCAGGCACTGAATATAAACGTAGCGAGCAGCATACATATGCTGGCTTTTTTCCTGTTAAATAAATATGCTAATAACATAACCGTTTATTAATTTATTGGTTTGGATTTTTTTCTAATAGTGGATTGTTAGACAGGGCATCACCGGGTATGGCCGAATAATATAAGCCTAACGGAAAGCGAAGCGGTTGCTTATAAGCCCCATTGATCGTTTTTGTTCCACGGATGCGTAATCGTCTAAACAACCATTTGCTATCATTGGCATGTCCGGGGCGATAAATCTTATAAGGCCAAAGGGCATACAGCACCGCTTGATCATTATTTTGATTGCCATTCCATACTTCATCGGCAATCCGCCAACGGCGTAAATCATTGAAGCGATGGTCTTCAAAAGCTAACTCTACACGGCGTTCATGTTGAATACGAGCCAAAGTTAGCTCAGACGCCTGTAAACGGAAAGTAGGACCACCGGCACGCTCGCGCACTTCGTTGATATACGTCAACGCTTCATTGGTGCGCCCGAGCTCGAAGGCAGCCTCGGCGGCATTGAGCAACATTTCGCCATAACGGAAAATCACATAAGCCACGTCACTTTTACCGGCCGATTCAGAACCAGCATCGGCGTCGACAAATTTTTTGAGTAAAAAGCCGGTGTGAGAGGTGTAATTGCTGGTATAATGCGGGCCGTCAATGCCGGTCATTTGTATGCCTTCATACAAACCATTATCTGAGGTTGCGTTTTCAATGCGATCAACGGCTTTGAAATCGTAGCCATTGCCATTCCAAACAGCTAAACCGGCCCAGAGTTGCGCATCTTTTCCGCGGAATTGTCCGCCAGGAGTAATGATGGTACCGGCCAAGCGGGGATCCCTTCCTTCAAAAATAGCCAGTGGATTGTCATACACAATATAATCTAACGAAGAATTGTTGCTTTCCATATTTTCTATTGTCTCCGTACCCTGTACTGTTTTAAATGGTACCACCGTATGGGAAGCTGTTAATTCGAATGATTCGGCTAGATTTAATGTGGGGTTGATCTGGCTACCTGCATTATTTACCGCGCTTTGCGAACGTAAAATGGCTCGTTGGGTAAAACCGTTCAACGTTTTTACACCATCGTAGTCCTTAATAAAAATTTGTTCAGGATTGTCGTTGTTTTTCTTTATGAAGGCCTCGGCGAAGTTCTCCGATAGGTTGGTGTTGCTTTTATATAGGCTGTAGCCTAGCCCCTGTAATTCGGTAAAGGCATCGAGGCATTGGGTGAAGTACCCCTCCGCCATGGACGACGGAATCCCTACGGCACCACTATTTAGCCAAACATTCTTCGTCTTGCTCTTGGCTTCGTTTTTAGCAATCGAGCCAGCATAAAGCATGGCCCGACATTTTAATGCGAGCGCGGCTCCTTTACTGGCACGTGTTTTTACACGGATGCTGCTATTACCTGCTTGTAAATCGTCTTTAATGGCATCCACCTCTCGGGCAATGAAATCATATATTTCGCTTTCTTTTGCCCGTTTTTGGGCATAGGCCCCCGGATTATTGGCATATTCAAACACTTGGGTAATGAGCGGAACACCGCCCATCCGACTCACCAAATGGAAGTAAACCAATGCACGTATAAACCGAGCTTCTGCAATAAAATACCGTTGCTGCGCTTCGGTTACATTTTTTCCGGTATTTTCCAGTTGTGCTACATGTAAGTTGATATCCCGGATGAGTCCATAATCATAATAGCTGCGATAGCCATTGCCCCAGGCATCGTCTGCAAAACCGTATGCACTGTTGTTATAGGCTTCATCAAAACGTGTTATGTCGTACGATTCGTTGTCTATGGTAAAATCCTGTTCATAGCGCACACGGGCATACAAGTCGGCCGCGATGCCATTGATGCCATCGGGAGAGGAATAGGCCTGTTCAGGCGAGATCACGTTCGTGGGTTGCTGGTTCAGAAAATCCTTTCCACACGATGCCATGAGCATCGAAACAGCAATGAGTGTATATTTAAAAATGTTTTTCATCTTTTTTATCATTAAAATGTAGCGGTTAATCCGAAGGTATAGGTTCTATGTTGAGGGTAATCCTGACCATTTACCGTAGAAATTTCCGGATCGAATCCCATCTTCTTCAGGTTATCAAAAGAAGCGAGGTTAGAACCCTGAAAATAAAAACGCAACCTGGAAATAGCTGCCTTTTCGGTCCACGCTTTCGGTAGGGTATAACCTAAGGTCACATTTCGGATGCGCAGGTAATTGACATTGGTTGTATAATAATTGTTCCACCAACGGCCAGAGACAGTACCAATAGAAGGGAAAGCACCCGGAATCCAAGGGCTCGTCGGGTCTAAGATATCTGCATGTCGCCAAACATCGATGCTGTTGTAATAATAGCCGTTCGATGTACGGTCTACACCCCATTTTGTTTGCCAGTCCATCACGAAAGTATTCATGAACCCACCTGCCAAATCGGTCGCAAAGTCGATTCCTTTCCAGGTAAAGCCAAGGTTCAGTCCCAGCGTCATCAGGGGGGCTTTATTGCCCCCCGAAGAGTCCCATGGCCAATCTGCTGCAGCATAACCCAATGGGCGTTCATCGTGTTCGTCCATGATGCCATCGCCATTCACATCTTTAAAAATCAGATCACCTGGCCGCAAGTTGGCATTGTTTGCGCCATCCATGTTTACCGGATAATTGTCTATTTCTTCTTGGGTTTGGAACACGCCAATGACTTCCCACATCCACATCTGTGAGCCACCAGAGACGTTCGACCAGCGCCCGGATTGTGCATATCGATATTGATCCCACGAGTTAAAGAACCGTTCACCGTAACGTTCACCATATTTCTGCCGAGCTAGCGTAAAGTTCAGACCCATGTTAAACCGAAAATCATTGGCCTGCCCGTTATACCGAATCAATCCGTCTACACCCATGGTCTCATCCGAATCCAGGTTTTGTGGTAAGGTAGACAAACCAGTTTCGTTTGGAAAGGCAATATCGTTCGGTATAGTTGGAATACCACTGCGGCTTCGTTTAAAGAAGTCAATCTCGGCCGTCAACGCATTGTTCAAGAAACCCAATTCTACTCCAGCGTTCACCATGGTCGATTTCATCCAGGTGAGGTCGGTAATGGGCAAACCCTTATCACGGATACCGGTAATGTTGCGGCCATCTGCTGCTACGCTAGGATAGGGGCTCATGAGGTAATTGCTTACATTGTAGTTATAACCACTTAAATAAGCGAAATCCGGATAATACCCCAGATTATCGTCTCCAGTCTGACCAACTGAGAATCGCAATTTGGCATCTGAAAGCCAGGAGTCAATCCCGGCATTTTTAAAGAAGGTTTCGTCAGACAATCGCCAGGCCAACTGTACGGAAGGAAAGAAGCCCCAACGCTTTCCTTCTGGAAATTTCCAGGAGCCATCGTAGCGTCCGGCAAAATCAACGATGTAACGTTGTTTATAATCATATCCCGCACGGAAAATGAAGCTGGCTGTCGAATTCGTATACCGCGAGTCGGCAACGGTATTGTTCTCATTCGTCGTCAGTAAATCGATGAAATTGTTGTCGATCGGATGCTGTGAAACATTCAAGTTATTGCCCTTACGTTGGAAGAACTCCGTCCCTAAAACCGCGCTAATATGATGGTTGTTTCGGAAGGTACTGTCGTAATTCAGGGTAAACTGGCCGGTATGTTCCTGAATGTTCTGACGGTTTTTGACAAGCCAAGTGTCGCCAGCTGCTGTTTTATCATAGCTGGCTATATACTGATCTTTAGACGCATCATACGTATATTCCTGCCAACCTTTCTCAAAATTATCGGTTTTTTCGCTCGCATAATAGTAAGAATATAAGGCTCTTGCCGTCAACCCTTTAAGTGGGGTTTTGTATTCAGCCGTCCAATTGCTTTGAAGTACACGCCATTGGCTGTCGTACGTACCTGCATTATCCATGGTCATGGCTGCTAAATTGCTTCCATATCGATTGGGTACGGCAGTCAGATACAAATCATTATCATGGGCAAAAGGTCGGTAGATCGGTGGCAAATAGAATACTGCTGCTCGAGCAGCCTCATAATCATCGGTGCCGGGCATGCCGGGGTTTTTTCGGGTTTCGATCCGGCCATTCAGTTGTACACCAATTTTGAAGCGGTCGCTCAATTGCGTTTCGAAATTTGTTTGAATATTGGTACGGTTAAAGTTATAGTCTTTGAATACGGCGTCTTGATTGATATGGCCCATAGACAAGTAGTAATTTGATTTGCCCGTGCCACCTGAAGCAGAAAGGTTGATGTATTGTTGTGGTGCATGGTTGCTTACGAAGTTTTCCTTCCAATCATAACCACGATAATCTTCTCCTGTCTCGGGATTGTAATACCCATTTTGCCATTTCTCTAATTTTTTGCGAGCTTCATCCACAGAGCCACTGAATGTGCCGTTATTCACTTCTTTCATCAAGTTGGCGTACTCCCACTCATAAGCATTGAGCAAACGTGGGTAGCGAAACCATTGCTGCACACCATAATAAGTATTGAGACTGATGGATGGCTTTTGATTGATGCCCCCTTTTTTTGTTGTCACTAACACCACTCCATTGGCGGCTTTGACACCATATATGGCTGCTGCACCATCTTTGAGAATGGAGATGTTTTCAATATCGTTCACGTCGAGATTATTGAATTGTCCTGCATCCTTCATCACGCCGTCAATGACATAGAGTGGCGCGCCCAGATTCCGTATCTGAATATTGGTGGCACTTCCGGGCTGACCGGATTTTTGTCTAAAAGTGATACCCGAAGTTTTGCCAACCAATGCTCCACTCACAGTGGTGGCCGTTGTGCGAGATAGGTCATTGGCAGAAATGCTGCTCACTGCTGACGCAACACTGCCTTTCTTCCGCGTGCCGTAACCAATCACCACCACTTCGTTCAGCGTGCCGGCTTCACTTTTTAAGGTAACGTCCAAACGAGTGTGCGCTTGTACAGCGATGTCTTGTGTGAGGTAACCAATGTATGAAAAGCTGAGTACGGCATCATTTCCGCTCACTTCGATCTCATATTGGCCGTTTGTGCCAGTTGCCACGGCACGTTGCCCGGTTTTCCAGCGAACGCTGACGCCTGGTAGGGCAGCGCCTGTCTCATCGGTAACTACGCCTTTCACACGTAGCGAAGTCTGCGCGAATCCTGCCAAGGAAATCAGCAAACCCAACACCGTCAATAGTGTTTTTGGATAAATAGTAAAATTGTTGATCATCATAAACATGTTTATTTAGCTTGAGTGAGTAGGGAGATTATTCTGTTAGGTATCCCTTTTTTATTCAGGCACTGTTAGCAATACAAAGGAATTTAGAAATGTGCTGTGACTGTTAACAATATCCTATCAATGTTTTTAACTATGCTATCAATTCGCTTATATACTAGATTCAAAGCCGTATACCTGCATAATTTTAGCTAAGTTTGCTTCATAAAGCAACTAACCCATGCGAACCATTATCTGTTTAGCGCTGGCCTTTATTGGTTTTCTACAAGTAGTCTATGGCCAATATTTTAGACATTATACCGTAGAGGATGGATTGTCCAACAACATTGTCTTTAGTAGCTTGCAAGACCGGCGTGGCTTTATGTGGTTTGGCACGCGTGATGGGCTCAATCGCTTTAATGGGTATTCATTTAAGGTTTTTCGCCATGATCCGGCAGATACCACCAGTTTAGGAAGTAATTTCATTAATTGTTTATATCAGGATAAACAGGATAGGTTGTGGGTGGGCACAGGCAACGGACTGTATCAATATCGTCCCGATCAGGAAGATTTTAGGCTCATTCAGGATACGCGGCAGGCTGATGTGATGGATGTGCTGATGGATACCGTTGGAAATATCTGGTATATTGCTAATTTAAGGCTCTATTGCTATCATCCAGATCGAGGTGTGATACGTTCTTTTGATGATTTTTCGGCTACTTCGATGGCCCTATATCGGAAACAAATCTGGGTAGCCACCAATAACGGGCGGTTGATCTGTGTGAGCACCAAAGGTATAGATACTAGCTTTTCGGTTTTGCAAAATCAGGGAAGTGCATCGCTCTGGATCGAAAAAATTCATCCCCTTTCTAGCGGTGAGCTGCTCATCGGTACGGCACATTATGGTGCATGGATTTTTCAACCTATTACCGGAAAAGCCACTCCACTCATGTCCGGATGGCGCCATTTATATGTACGTGACTTTTTAGAGCTCGCTCCCAATCAATACTGGATTGCCACTGAAAACGGGATTTTTAGGTACGATCGAACTTCAGGTTCGGTAGCCCGAATCAGCAAGCAGTTCGGAAATCCTTATGCCTTGTCTGATAATGCCATCTATACGTTGTGTAAAGACAAGGAGGGGGGTGTTTGGGCAGGCTCATATTTTGGAGGAGTAAATTATTACGCTGGTAAGAATGAGCTATTTCAGAAATTCTATCCACAACACGATCGGCCATCCGTGAGTGGCAATGCCGTTCGTGAAATTTGCTTGGATGATGATCAACAGCTTTGGATCGGTACAGAAGACGCAGGTCTGAATAAAATGGATCTGCGTACCGGGGCGATGATGCGTGTAGCCGCAGGAGGTGGGTCCGGAAGCCTTTCGTCAACCAATATCCATGCTTTGCTCCCCGTCGGCAATCAATTATGGGTGGGTACCTTTGAACAGGGCTTGGATATTCTGGATCGGCGTACCAATCGGGTCATTAAACATTACAGTGCCTCGGATTTACCAGGCGCACTTCGAAGTAATTTCATTATTACGATGCTGCGTACCCGGGACGGTCGTGTTTTCGTCGGTACGGGCTGGGGCCTTTTCCAATATCAAGAGAAAACGGATTCTTTTCTTCCTGTTGCAGAAGTGGCGCAACATGATTTCATTTACTCCCTTTTTGAAGATCATCAAGGTACCATCTGGGCAGGAACCTTGCGCAATGGCGTGTATTATTTTAACCCACATTTAGGCACCAGCGGTCAATATCAAGCAGATCCAGATAAACCCAACGGCTTACCTAGCAACGCCATCAACGGTATTTTTGAAGATGCCGATCATCACCTTTGGCTGGCTACAGAAGGTGGCGGTTTTTGTAAGCGTATATCTAATGGAAATTTTAAAAGCTATACGGTAAAGGATGGCTTGCCCAGTGATATTACCTTTCGGATATTACAAGATAGTAGAAAGCAATTATGGATCAGTTCCTCCAAAGGATTAATTGAGTTCGACCCAACAACAGAAACGTTCCGGACATATACGCAGGCAGATGGTTTGATTACCGATCAATTCAACTACAATTCCGGTATTTGCCTGCCCGACGGGACATTGTACTTTGGTAGTGTTAAGGGAATGATCCGTTTTAACCCGACTCATTTTCATCGGAATAACATTGTCCCAGCAGTATATATTACAGGCTTTCAATTGGGCAATAAGGAACTTTCCATTGCTGCCAACTCACCACTTAAGCAGGCTATTTCTTTCACTGATTACATTCGATTGGATTACAATCAGGCCACCTTCAGCCTCGATTTCGCTGCACTCAGCTATGTATCGCCCGATATGAACGAATATGCCTATCGAATGGAGGGCTTGGAAGATGAATGGACATACTTGCGCACCAACCGTAAAGTATATTTTACTAACCTGAGCCCAGGTACCTATCAGTTTCAGGTAAAAGGTGCCAATAGCAATGGCGTATGGAATAAGGACCCTGTCCGGCTGACCATACAGATCGACCCCCCATTTTATGCCAGCATTTGGGCGTATGTTTTTTATATATGCTGCCTGTTAGGTCTGATTTATTACCTGATATATAATTATTTGCAACGTACCCATCGCATACACGAGAGCCGTATTAATCAATTGGAGCAAGAAAAAGCCCGTGAAATTTATCAAGCGAAGATCGACTTTTTTACCAACATCACGCATGAAATCAGAACGCCACTAACACTTATAAAAGCACCATTAGACAAATTATTGGCGCAGCAACCCGATGCGGAAACAACCACATCTTTACAACTGATGCAGAAGAATACGAGTTACCTGATGGACTTGATTAACCAATTGCTCGATTTCCGGAGAGATGCTTCTCCCGAAGAAGGATTGTATTTTAGTCGCACCGATTTGGTACACTTGTTAGAGGAAACGTGTCTGCGTTATCAGCCGCTGATCACACAGCGAGCGCTCACGTTCGAATTGAGCCTGCCCAGCAAGCCGCTATTCGCCTTTGTAGACCAACGGTCTTTTCAAAAGATTTTGAGTAACTTGATAGACAACGCCATTAAATATGCGGACAAATATGTACGCGTTTTATTGGAAATACAAGATAGTACGCATCAAGTGTTGTTGCTTGTTGCGAATGACGGGCCCCACATTCCGGCTACGGATCGGCAGAAGATATTTGAACCATTTTTTAGGCTCCGCCATAACGGTCAGAAGATAGGTACTGGCTTAGGCCTCTCCTTAGTCAAATCGTTGGTGCACCTGCATAAGGGAACACTGCATTATACGGTCAATGCTCATCAGCTGAATGAATTCAGTTTGCAAGTTCCCGTGCATCAAGATCACGAGTTTGATATGCAGGTGGCTTCCGACCGTTCTCCTGTACAGATACCATTGGTAACGACGCAAGAGAGTAAATATGCCGTTTTATTGGTAGAAGATCATCCCGACATCCTGGCGTTGCTTTCTGTAGATTTTGCAAAACAAATGCGGGTATGGACAGCAGCCAATGGAGAAGATGCCATGCATGTGTTAGCCGAACATGAGATATCATTGATTATCAGTGATGTGATGATGCCGGTTATGGATGGGTTTGAGCTCTGTCGGCAAGTAAAGAACAACTTGTTGTATGCGCATATTCCGGTGATACTGCTCACAGCAAAGACCGCATTGCCTGCTAAAATAGAAGGATTGGAATATGGCGCAGATGTGTACATCGAAAAGCCTTTTTCGGTAGATTATGTGTTGGCACAAGCCAATAGCTTGTTGGCCAATCGGGAGCGGATGAAGAACTATGTAGCTTCTTCACCCTTGGTGGGAATTAAAACCATGGCAGCCAATAAAACCGATGAAGGATTTTTGGAAAAACTGAATCAAGTGATTTTGGATAACCTCGGCAATCCGGAATTGGATGTGCGCTTTTTAGCTTCAGCGCTCCATATGAGTCAACCTACCCTTTTTCGCAAAATAAAAGGCGTGTCCGACCTCAAACCCAATGAACTGATCACCATGGTGCGGTTAAAAAAAGCAGCCGAGTTGTTGGCATCACATGATTTAAAAATGTACGAAGTGTGCGAACAAATCGGTTATAATTCGCAGAGTTATTTCTCCAGAAGCTTCCAAAAGCAATTCGGAATCACGCCGAGTGAATATATCCAAAAAATCAGGCAAAAAGGATATTTATAATGAATAAATAGTACAGAGATCATTATTCATTCGTGCCAGTTTTAATGGCATTCATGAACTGCTCACAGTCGGTTCGACTCCGCTATGCTATGCTCAATATGACGATTGGCAATCCTTTCGTACGGAAATTGCGGGTTGTAGCGGCTAGGTTGCTGTATTACAAATATATTAAAGTTGGTAAAATGCCAACTAGGCTTAATACAAAAAGCAACAGCGCCCGGCACATGGCCGGGCGCTGTTGCTTTTTGTATTAAGCCTTATTGATCAATGGATCGGTAAAGCTTTCTTTACCGGTTTCTATTCTGCCTGCAAAGTGCTGTTTGAAATCGGCATGATTGGGCGATGTGAAAGCGAAATCATACCAACCATGGGTATCTCCCAATGGAATAACAAATTCTTCTTTGCTATTAGCTGCGATTTCCTTGGTGAAAGCCTTTTGCTTTTGGTAACCAATATCATGGAAGGCAATGCGCACGGATTTACTCCCCCGATTTTGAACGGTTATTTTCGCATTTCCGGTAGCCAGTTTGGTAATCCGTTTCAACTCAGGGTCCACATCGATCTGTAATTGTGGGTCATTGGCTGTACCCATAAATTCTCGATAGAAGCCGTTCGGGCCATGTACCCGTAATTGATATACGCCCTTATCAAATGCTTTTATAGGCCAATCGTATTGGAGTTCATCTCCTGCCTTTACGGCAAATGCCCAGTTCCGGCAGATATCCGATCCGTTTTCGTCGGTATATTTTACCGGCGCATATACCGTGAAAGGAGATCCGGCGGCATCTTTGCCAAATAACGACCGATCGGCGCGCATCCGGATGCGGAATTGCTGATTGTCGGCCTGCAAACTGCCGGATACACCCAATTGATAGGGTAAGGCACAAGAACGTCGTTTCCCCGTTTCCTGTTGCGACATCAATGCTGCAAATGAGCCTGCTTTCGCCGCATTTTGAACCTCCGTATCGCTGATGGCTTTAAAATTACCAGGCTCCTCTTTAAACTTGGCGCTGTAAATGGTTTCGACAAATTGATCCCGATCTAAAAAAGGCAGCTTTTCGTCTTTTGGATTGAAAGGCGCAAAGGCCGATGTGAGATTGCCACAAATGGTTCGCCTCCAAGCACTGATATTATCCAAATGGATGTTCTTACCGTATTTTTTATTAACAAAAGTTTCTAAAAACTGAAGGGTGGAAGTATGGTCGAAAACTTGTGAGCACACCTTTCCTCCTCTGCTCCAGGGCGATGCAATGAGCATCGGAACCCGAAATCCCAAGCCCACAGGGGCTTCACGTGCTTGCTTTTTGGATATGCCCAATTTGAGTTCGTTGGCCAGCCGCACGTGCTCAATTTCGGTCTCGATACCGGCGGAACATTTGCCAGTACCGGGTTTTTTGTTATCAGGGATGGAAAATGGCGGTATGTGATCATAATAACCGTCATTCTCATCATAGGTTACAATGAAAATGGTCTTTTTCCATACCTCTGGGTTCTTAGTTAAAATATCCAATACCTCGGATACGTACCACGCGCCATACCAGGGAGCGCTGGGGTGATCGGAAAAGTTTTGCGGGCCAGCTAACCAGGAAACAGTTGGTAATTTTCCTTTATTGACGTCCTCCCGGAATTGATGCAGCAGGTCGCCCTTCGGCACAGCTAGCTCACGTTTCACACCGTGGTCGTCGTATGCTAATTTATCCAGGTTGAGGTAATTGGGGTCAGCCTCATTGGTGACGAAAGCCCGACGGTGTAGGCTTTTCTCCTTGTCACTTAGTTTCTCAAAATTGGCTTTGCTCCATTGTTTTAATTCGGCCTGCGCAGCGTCTAACACTTTCTGTTTAGCCAAGATGCTTTCTTTTATTTTTTGTGCCCGTGCTTCACTGGAAGGGCTTTCTTCTTGCAACTTGTTGATTTCACCCGGTAGCGTGTCTACCTGTCTTTGTAGGCTCGCAATATAGCGATCCCTGAATTTTACATTGTATGCAGCAAAAAACTCTAATAAATTACAACCGAAATTGGCCAACCAGGACCGTTCTTCTCCGTGATAACCTCCACCAGAACTTAGCTCGTTTTGATAAAAGCTCCAACTGATACCATTTTCTTCCAAGAGTTCGGGAAAGGTTTTCCATTCCCGTTTGCCATAGGCATAATCTGAGTTTTGGATGTTCGCCTTGGGAATACCATCAATGGTACTCATGATATTGCCGGTCCAGAAAAATGATCGGTTGGGGGTGGTACTCGTCATGGCCGAACAGAAGTTCTGATCGCAGATGGTAAAGGCGTCTGCCATGGCATAGTTAAAGGGGAGGTCTTCGCGGCTGTAATGCCCTAGCGTAAGCGGCATATGCTTGTAATTCTTGTTACCTGATCTTTTGGCAAGCAACCACTTATCGTATTTACCTGCATTGTGTGCATCTACCTGACTGGCTCGGGAATGGGGCAGCGACCCCATCCAGGTAATTTTACTGTCTTTGATATTCAATCTAAAAGGTGCATAGGTGTTGCCTGAAGCATCCGTCTGGAACCACGCCGGTTTTTTATTGGGTAAGGTGAATATGCGCGGATCATTAAAGCCGCGCACACCCGATAAGGTTCCAAAGGCGTGATCAAATGATCTGTTTTCTTGCATTAAAATAACGACGTGCTCGGCATCGAGATAGGTGCTGCCTGGTTCAGGGTCGATAGCCATGGCTTTTTTAATTGATGCAGGCATCACGTTGACCAATCCTGTGGCCCCTGAAAGAAGGATGGTTTTTCTAATAAAGTCTCTTCTGGTATCCATAATAAAGTATTGTATGTTGTTTTAGTTTGACGGTTTCGTTTTATTCGATCATGCCATTTCGTTTGATTTCTATTGGTTTTGTTTTGGTTAACAAGTTTAACTTTTTTAAATATATTTAAAGTGAAGTTTAGCTTATGTTTTTGTTAGGTAATGCAAATGTTACAAACAAATAGATCTGTTTTGATGAAATGCCAGAAATCCTTTACCCCTTTTTAGAGAAAGCAGTGTCTTAATGATGGTTAAATAACCAAAGGCTATTGCTATTAAAAAAATAAATCGATGAAGCTTGTATCTTGTTCGCTATTGATCCTCCTTATTTCCATTCGTTGGTGCTACGCACAATTTCCGGTTGTCGAATCGAGCAGGTCTTCTTGGAATGCAAGCTGGATCGCCACACCGAATGATGATGGTATGCAGTATGGTGTATATTATTTCCGTAAAAGTGTCAACTTATCTTCCAAACCAAAGTCTTTTCTGGTACATGTATCGGCAGATAACCGCTTTAAGTTGTTTGTGAACGAGCAATTGGTAGCGCTTGGGCCGGCGAGGGGCGATCGGTATAACTGGAATTATGAGACCGTTGATTTAGCTCCTTATTTGAATAAGGACGATAATATGATAGCGGCAATAGTTTGGAATGAGGCGGACGTTAGACCCGAAGCACAAAATAGCTTTCGAACCGCATTCATCATGCAAGGAAATACGGCTGCCGAAGAAATACTCAATACAAACGAAAGCTGGAAGTGCAAAAGAGATGAAGGCTATCAACCTATAACAGGTTTCTTTGCCGCCAGCGTCGGCGAGTTTGTGGACATGAATCGTTCGGTTCATGGGTGGACGGCCGCTCATTTTGATGATCGGGACTGGTCTGCGGCCCATTCGCTTTTTACAGGGCAACCGAAAGGCTTATCGGATGGCTTTGGCTGGATGTTAATACCTTCCGCTTTGCCACAAATGGAAATGACCCATCAGCGTATTCCCGTATTGCGTGAGGCAAAAGGGTTGGACGTGCCTGCCAAATTTCCGTCCAATAAAATACCGCTAACCATTCCGCCACGCTCCGAGGTCACCTTACTGCTGGATCAAACGTATTTAACAAATGCCTACCTCAGCCTTCAGTTCAGCAAAGGGAAAAATGCGTACATCGCCATCCGTTACGCCGAATCCTTGGTGGAGGAGATGACGCCGTATGGGCCCAAGAAAGGGAACCGCAACGAAGTGGAAGGAAAAATATTTCACGGAAGGAAAGACAGCGTCATAGCCGATGGTAGCGAAAAGCAAACCTATACCAACCTGAATTTCCGAACCTTTCGATATATTCAATTAAAGGTGAAAACAGCAAATGAACCACTGATTATAAACGATATATTCAGTACGTTTACAGGCTATCCCTTTCAAGCACCGTCGGTATTTAAAAGTGATGATGCCGAGATCAGCAAGATATTGGATATCGGCTGGCGGACGGCAAGATTGAATGCTTGGGAAACGTATACCGATTGTCCGTATTACGAACAGCTCCAGTACATTGGTGATACACGGGTACAGGCCATGATTACCTATTATAATAGTGCAGATGTTCGTCTGGCAAAACATGCGCTGGATTTGATCGATCATGCACGACTGCCCGATGGGGTCACCTTGAGTCGTTACCCTACACGCAATACGCAGGTCATCTCCACTTTTTCCTTATGGTATATCGGCATGTTGTACGATTATTGGATGTATCGTGGCGACGATGCTTTTATCCTAGATAAACTGGCTGGCGCGCGCGGTGTATTGGCTTTTTTTAATAAATACCAAGGAGCAGATGGCTCCTTGCGCAATATTCCGTATTGGACTTTTGTCGATTGGGCCAATGGTAAAAACTGGTCGGTCGGCGCACCTCCTAAAGGCACCGATGGTAGTTCGGCCATTTTTGATCTGCAACTGCTGTGGGCCTATCAATGGGCAGCAGCCATGGAAGCCCAATTGGGTATACCGGCTTATGCTGAGCAATACCAACAACGGGCCAAGCAATTAAAACGGACCATCCAGCAGAAATATTGGGATCCCGCAAAAAAGCTATATGCAGATACCAAAGAAAAAGACCTGTTTTCGCAGCATGCCAATGCGCTGGCTATCCTTACCGGCGTGGCACCCACCTCAGAACAAACTGCCATCGGAAAGCGTATGTTAACCGATAGCACGTTAACGCAGTGTACCATCTATTTCAAATATTACCTCCATCAAGCCTTGGTGAAGGCCGGACTGGGCAACGATTACATCAATTGGTTGGATATATGGCGTAAAAACATCGCTATGGGACTGACCACATGGACAGAAGACTCGAATATTGATTTTACCCGTTCCGATTGCCATGCCTGGGGGAGCAGTCCAAATATTGAGTTTTTCCGAACGGTATTGGGAATAGATAGTGATGCGCCCGGCTTTACTCAAGTGAAAATTGAACCGCATCTCGGAAAATTGCATCAGGCTCAAGGAACCATCCCGCATCCCAACGGGGAAATTACGGTTGATTATGCCGAGACCAATGGACAATGGCGCATCGCGATCCAACTACCCGAAAAAACATCTGGTAGCTTCGTATGGAAAGGGAAAACGTATCCACTAAAACCAGGCAACAATACATGGACCATTTAATACGGCTTGAATCAAAAATGAAGAAATACCTATTGCTGCTATGGCTTTTTAGCCTCTTTTATTTTACGGGTTATACACAAACACAATACATCTCTTTAAATAGTGCTAATCCGCAAATAACTTGGGAAATAAAACCACAAGCAGACCTCAAGCAAACTGGATTTGAAATTTCAAATCCTGGTTTCCAGATGCCAGATTTTGTCAAAGGAGTTGTTCCCGGGGTGGTGTTTACCGCTTATGTAGAAGCCGGAAAGGAAGCTGATCCCAATGTGGCCGATAACATTCATCGAGTAAATGAGTCTTTTTATAACCGACCATTTTGGTATCGTACCGAGTTTAAATTACCTCCATACCAAACAGGCCAACAGGTATGGCTGCACTTCGATAATACCAATCGTTATGCGGACTTCTATTTTAACGGAACCAAACTGTCAGGAACAAAAACATCTACTAAAGATGTGAGCGGACATATGTTGCGTACCAAATACAATGTAACCGAGCTCGTAAAGAAGTCGGAAAAAAATGCTGTTGCGGTATTGATTACGGATGCCGATCAGAAAAAGACCCGTCAGGCGAAAGATAGTTTTGGCGTGACGGCCAGTCCGACATACCTGTCGGCTGCCAGCTGGGATTGGATGCCCTATGTCCCGGGCAGATTAGCAGGTATTACTGGGAAAGCCTATATCGAAATTACAGGAGCGGTGACCATGGAAGATCCGTGGATCCGATCCCAGTTGGAATCGAACGATATCGCATACCTGTACGTTGCTTCGAAATTAAAAAATGCGGCTACCACTAAAAAAGAGGTAACGCTGTCAGGGGTCATCCAACCGGGAAACATTCACTTTTCAAAAAAAATAACCCTCGAAGCCGGTGCGGAGTCAAGCATCTACTTCGATAAAAAAGATGTTGAACAACTCATTGTAGAACATCCAAAACTTTGGTGGCCAAACGGGTATGGAGACCCCAACCTATACACTTGCCGATTAACCTGTAGCGTGGATGGCACCGTGTCGGATGTAAAAGATATCCGATTTGGTATCCGGGAATACAGCTATCAATTTGTTAAAAATGCTGCTGGATGGCCTGTGATGAATTTCTTTATCAACGGACAGAAAATTTTTCTAAAAGGCGGCAACTGGGGGATGAGTGAATATTTGCTTCGTTGTCACGGGGAAGAATACGAGACGAAAATTAAATTACATAAAGATATGAACTATAACATGATCCGGTTGTGGACGGGTTGTGTGACAGATGATGAGTTTTATGATTACTGCGATCAATATGGCATCATGGTTTGGGACGACTTCTGGTTGTATGTTGCTTATAACGATGTAGCCAGTGATGCAGACTTCCAGGCAAATGCACTGGACAAGGTGAAGCGACTCCGAAATCATCCGAGCATTGCCTTATGGTGTGGCGCCAATGAGACTCACCCCAAGCCGGAGCTGGATAATTATTTGAGAGCCATCGTGGCACTGGAAGATCACAATGATCGTTTATATAAATCGAGTTCCAATCAGGATGGATTATCGGGAAGTGGTTGGTGGGGCAATCAGCCGCCCAAGCATCATTTTGAGACTTCGGGTAGTAACCTGGCATGGAACAAGCCCCCTTATCCCTATGGTGCAGACCGAGGTTATGGCTTGCGTTCGGAAATCGGAACGGCTACGTTTCCTACTTATGAAAGTGTCATTCAATTTATACCTAAAGATCAGCAATGGCCATTGCCTACCGATGAACAATTAAAAGAAGATGACAACAACGTTTGGAATAAGCATTATTTTGGTAAAGAAGCGTCTAATGCGAACCCAGTCAATTATAAAACAGCGGTGAATACCCAGTTTGGCGAATCATCAGGTTTGGAAGCATTTTGTGAAAAGGCCCAGTTTCTGAACATCGAAGTCATGAAAGGGATGTATGAAGCCTGGAACGATAAGATGTGGCAGGATGCCGCTGGTCTGTTGATCTGGATGAGCCAATCAGCCTATCCATCTTTTGTTTGGCAGACCTATGATTACTATTATGACGCTACCGGATCTTACTGGGGAGCGAAGAAAGCTTGTGAACCCTTGCATGTTCAATGGAATGCTTCCAACAATAGCGTCAAAGCAATTAACACCACATCAGAAGATCTGCATGATGCCACGGTAACGGCTACGGTTTATAATATGGATGGAAAAGAGCTGCCTCGATTAGGGCAAACGGCTAAGATCGATGTGGCTTCGAGCAATATAGCAGAAGCTTTTCGATTAGATTTTAATGCCGATGCGGAGCTTACACCCCTTCATTTCATCCGGTTGGAACTGAAAGATAAAACGGGTAAGCTGTTATCAGATAATTTTTATTGGCGGAATGGGGTGAAAGACCTGGATTATACGGCGCTTAATACCCTACCCGCGGCAGATTTGACGTGTATGTTGGTGAGTAAGGAGGTCGCTGATGGCGATGCGAAGCTGAGCGTACTGGTGAAAAACCACGGTGGCACGGTGGCCTTTGGAAACCGATTGCGCCTGATTAATAAAACTACTCGGGAACGGGTGTTGCCTGTTTTGCTATCAGACAATTACTTCACCTTGATGCCGGGCGAAGAGAAAAAAGTGATGGTCGAGGTGGACACGCAACGCATAAAAGGTGGTGTGGATATGTTGTTAAAGCAGTACGGACAAAAAGAAGTTCGTAAGCTTGTTGTGCGATAAAATAGCTCGCTCTTTCGATTTATAGCTCAATATAGGGGTAAATTTGAGCTATATTTGTCATATGATTGAGCTATAAGTAAGGATAATGAACCAGACAGATAACATACTTCGATATGTGATAGGCGTGCTATTGAGCTGTTATTACCTTCTGGTGTTTTTTCCGGCAAAAGGGCAGAATCTATTCGAAAAAAGCACGGTATGGGAAGCAGGAGAAAATCATATTTTCAGCTACTTTGTGTATGGCTTAACCGTAACCGACAAAGGAAGTATTCTTGCATTTGCTGAAGCACGGATTTCTAATGGTACGGATGATGGTGCGCATCACATCGTTTTAAAGCGTAGTACCGATCAAGGTAAAAGTTTTTCAACATCCTATATGTTGGCAAAGAGCACAAACGGCGAGTCATGGGCCAATCCTACAGTGGTTCAAGACAAGTCAACCGGTACTATTTTTCTTTTTTATGCTTTAAATGAAGAAAATTTGCGTTCCAAGGTCCTTTATATTAAAAGTAGTGATGACGGATTATCTTGGTCTGATCCAGTGTCGGTTACCTCCTTATTTGAAGACAATGCCTACGGTTGGACCTTTCATTTACCTGGTCCGGGTCATGGTATACAATTAGCCAGTAAACGTTTAATCATACCTGTGTGGCATCGAAAAGGTATTGCATTTCCTGCCAATGATCGGAATTACGGTGTGAATTGTTTATACAGCGACGATCATGGACAGACGTGGAAAGTTGGCCAAGCTTCACCCATCGGACAGTTTAATGAATCACAGCTGGTTGACCAAACGAACGGCGACTTGCTACTCATTGGCCGGATGCGCACAGCGCAAAATGGTTCCTATCAGGCAAAAATGGTTAGCAAAGACGATGGTAACCATTGGTCAAAACCAGCTAGCTACGCCTTAGGGCTCACCGGTACGGTTTGTGATATTGGCCTCATCCGCTATGCACGGAAGCCCAATATCCTATTGGTCTCACAACCGGCCAGGCTCAATCAAAGGAGTCATTTGACCATTCGGATGAGTCAAGATGATGGCCAGACGTGGACAAGTGGTAAACTGCTTGAAAATGGTCCATCTACCTATTCAGACTTGGCCGTGCTTCCGGACAGCACCATCATCTGTTTATATGGCAGCGGGCAACAAGGGAAACACAAAATGCCTACGAAGGTACAATTAGCACGTTTCAATTTGGAATGGCTAAAAATTAATACCATGCTTAGGAAGGCAAAAAAATAGTATATGACTGCCATGTATGTATAGAAAGTATCAACCTCATCATATTTTAAGACCGAAAAAAACCGAAAGTCCTATTACCCCTTTTTGCACTTGGCTGTGTCTTTAGATAACATAAGTCTACCAGACAAAAATCATCTACATATTAACAACAGGTTCTAATCATTCTAATATGAACGCAACTGAGAGAAAAAGGAAAATGAAGGCCAATAAACCCATTTTCAAAAAGAAAAGATCGCTCAAACAGGCGATGGCGTCCATGATTTTCATGTGTTTCCATCTGGTTACTTTGCCCATCGCCGTGCAAGGAAGCAATGTGCCGATGGCACAGCAGCAAGCATTCGACATTGCTGGAAAAGTATTCGATCCAGACGGTAACCCCCTGCAAGGAGCATCGGTCAAGCTACGTGGATCGGGTAAAGGAACAATAACAAACCGTGATGGAGCCTTCACGATTGTCGCCTCATCGGGAGCTGTGCTATTGGTTTCTTATATTGGTTATACAGAAAAGGAAATCCCGATAACCGATGATAAGCCCTTAACGATCACGCTCGAGGCAGCCAGCAACACGTTGGATCAGATCGTCGTGGTAGGATATGGTACCTCTAAGAAAGGAAATTTAAGTACGGCCGTAGGTTCGGTAAAAGGAGAGGAGCTGCTGGAACGGCCCACGGCACAAAACCTGTTACAGGGTATGGCCGGTAAGATAGCTGGCGTGAATATCAGTTTAAATTCGGGTAAACCCGGGGGAAATCCCGCTATTAAAATACGCGGAACGGGCTCGATCAATGGCTCCAATACGCCACTATATGTGATCGACGGAATTGTTGGCGCAGACCCCACAACGATTGATCCGGCCATCATTCAATCCGTAGATGTGCTGAAAGATGCCTCATCAGCAGCTATCTATGGATCGAGAGGAGCCAATGGCGTAGTGGTGATCACCACCAAGAATAGCGATCCGAATAGCTCCCAGATTGCCTTCGATAATACCCTGAGCTTTGGCTCACTTCCCCGTGAACTGGATTTACTGGACGCTAACGAAAGCTTGGAAATGTTTAAACGGCAATACGAATATGTACCTGGCCGACTTGCTCCGCACCTGGATCCCAATAATGCCTTTACACGAAAAGTTGATTTGTTCAATAGCGATGGAACGCCAAAATATCAGGTGAACTGGCAGCGGGAGGCTACCCGTGTGGCGGTTTCGCATCAGCATGCATTGACGTTTTCGGGTGGTAAAGACAATATGAAAGTATTGGCGAATGTATCGTATAGAAATAACCAGGGGATTATGCTGAATAGCTATTACAAGCAATTGAACGGCTTTTTGAATCTGGATTGGGATGTGAAGTCTTGGTTGAATATCAAAGCCAATATCAATGCGGGTGGCTACCAGAGCAATAACATTGATAATAATACGCTCGGTTTGAATCCATTGCGGGAAACTTTGGAATTCCTACCATTTATACCCGTGCAATATCCGGACGGTACGTATAGTCGGAAAGGAGACTATCCGGGAGCAGAAAACTCCGAAAATCCGGTGAAATTACTCAATGAAGTGAAAAACGTGACCGGACGCAGCCAGTCGCTCGGCAATTTAATGGCTACCTTCCATTTAACGGATCAGTTGGATTTTAACAGCTCGGTAAGTGGACAATTGTCGTCTGCTTATACCCATTATTATGGGGGGCGGACGGTCTATGATGTCGGTGAAAATCAGCAGGGTGTAGCCCAGCGCGCGCATACCGATTTTGGTTCATGGACTACCGAGAACTATTTCTCCTATAATCAATCATGGAATAAACATCACCTCAATGCGGTGGCTGGAGCCAGCTGGTACTATTATGTTACCTCAACCGATCAGGCGGGAGCAGAAGGTTTCTTTGATGATTACTTTGAAGACAATAACCTCGGGACGGGAACGACTCCACAAATTCCGAGCTCAGGGAAAACTGAAAATCAGTTGAACTCCTATTTCGCGCGGGCGAATTATAATTTTGATGATCGCTACCTGCTAGGTGCCTCCTTTCGGGTAGACGGTAGCTCCCGCTTTGGTAAACATAACAAATATGGTTTTTTTCCTTCTTTTTCCGCAGCTTGGCGGATTTCACGGGAGTCTTTCTTTCAAGACATGCATACGAGCATCGACGACCTGAAATTAAGGGCCAGTTATGGCGTTGTTGGGAATGCGGAAATAGGCGATTATGTTACCTTAAATCGTTATAACAACGGACAAGCCGTATTTAATCACAACTACGAGTCGGCCGTAACCTTAGCCGGTTTAGGAAATCCCGACTTACGCTGGGAGAAGGCAAAGCAGTTGAATGTGGGTTTAGACCTCAGTTTATTCCAAGGTCGGTTACAGCTCACAGCAGATGCCTATAATAAACGGAATGATGACTTGCTTTATTTACGGAAACTCCCTGTAACTACGGGATATACCAATGTTTTTGATAATATTGGCAGTATTCAGAACAGAGGGATAGAACTGGGTGTAAATGCCATTACGATGAAAAAAGGAAATTTTACCTGGAGTACCGGTTATAATTTTTCCCTGAACCGTTCGAAGGTCATCGATATCAATAATGACGTGATTTACCCTTGGTTTGGCCGGATTATAGCCGGAGGTCCGCTGAATGAGTTTTTTGGTTATGAGCGATTGGGCGTTTGGGGTACGGATGAAGTGGAAGAGGCGGCCCAATACGGGAAAAAACCAGGCGACATCAAATACCAGGATACCAATGGCAATGGTGCCAAAGACGCAGACGACCGCGTCAATCTGGGCAATGCCATGCCCAAATGGGAAATGAATATGACCCATACCTTTAGCTACAAGGGCTTTTCCCTGTTTGTCGATTTACAAGGCGCTTATGGAAACCATGTGATTAGCTTAGCACGTGTGCTGATGGTCAATCCGGGACCAAACATTAACAGTTTCGCATCTATTCTGGATGCTTGGACACCGGAGCACCAAAACACGATGTTGGGTCAGTTGCGCGTTAATTCGGATGGCTTTGATAACGAAGGTGGAGACTCCTTCAACGTGGAAGATGCTTCTTTCCTGCGCATACGGAATGTAGGTTTTGCTTACCAATTTAACAAAGACTGGCTGCAAAAGATCAAATTGAATAATCTGGTATTGGGCGTAAACGTAGAAAATGCGGCGCTCTTTACCGGCTATAGCGGTTACGATCCGGAAGTGACTTCATTTGATGCGGCGTTGAACCAGGGGGTAGATGTGTATCAATATCCCAAACCACGGACGATTTCTTTTTCCCTGAAAACGAATTTTTAATCTACCTTACTGATGAAAGCATTGAAAACAATACAGAGCACTATGAAAACCTTTTTCAGATTATCGGCATTGACTGTGTTATTGCTAAGTTCCTGTACTAAATTTTTGGAGGAAGAACCGGCCAGCTTCTTAACAACCGATCAATATTATAAAACCGAAGACCAGATTTTGGCAGCGGCCAATGGTACCTATGGCGGACTAAATATGCCTTTTGCATCGGAAATTACCTTAGCCGCCAGTCCGGTATACGCGCTAGAATATATCACGGGATACAGCAGGCGCCCGCGACCAACCGGTGGTGATGACGATCAATTCCTACTCTTGCAAAACATCCAAAATTCCAATGGGCGATTTGAAACCTGGTGGAATTCGACGTATATTCCGGTCGAAAATTGCAACAGTTTCATCGCTAATGTGTCGGAAACGAGTGTCGTGAACGAAGAAACCAAGAACCGCTTTCTCGGTGAAGTTTATTTTTTGCGCGCCTATTACTATTTCCGTGCGGTACGCCTGTTCGGCAGTATTCCGCTAAAAACAGAACCGACCTTGAACTTGGATAACATCCAGATTGAAAAAGCACCCATAGAAGCTATCTATCAGCAAATTGTGAGCGATCTCCTGTTTGCCGAAAATGCCGGTTTACCTTGGACAGATAAAAGCGGTCGGGTTAACTTAGCTGCAGTAAAATCGTTGTTAGCTGAAGTGTACATGACCATGGCCGGTTATCCGTTGCAAAAGGGTGCAGATTATTATCAAATGGCCTATGATAAAAGTATGGAAGTAATTGATGCAGGGGCGTATAGTCTGTTTGCCAGCTATGCCGATCTGCGTGATCCGGCTAAAAACAACAGTGGTGAACATATTCTTATGAACCAACGCGATCAGAAGAATGCCACGAGCATTATTCATTTTCATTTTATGCCTTATCCCGAACCGGCCGAACCGGTTTCCGTCATTCCCAATATGGGGGGGGCTATGGCACCAACAACGGCCTTCTACAACTCGTATGCTGATGATGATCTGCGTAAACAGGAAAAGCAGTTTTTCTTTCAGGTAGCTAACACCCCTTTTATTTATAAGTTTTGGGACGATGAGGCGGAACAGACCTCCCGTTCGGGGGCGAACTTCCCGCTAATGCGCTATGCCGCTGTGCTGCTGTTGAATGCAGAAGCTAAGACGATGGTAGACGGTGGAACCACACAGGATGCAGCCGCTATAGACGCTTATTATGCGGTGCATAAACGGGCTTTCCCCTCGTCTGCAAGGCCATCCAGCATCCGTACCGAGGATGTCTTGAAGGAACGGTATTGGGAGCTGTGTTTTGAGTTTCATACCTGGTTCGACATGATCCGTACGCGGAAGGCCTTTGATGTGGAAAATGATCGTATCGTTAACCTGATTGGCTTTAAAGCACCCAACCACCAGCGGGCTTTTGAAGAAAAGGATTTGTTATGGCCGATTCCGCTTTCCGAAATTCAAGCAAACCCAAACCTGAAATAAAATGGCGGGTTTACGTAAGATTTGGTCTATCGGATGTTGCCTGCTGCTATTGGCCACAACAGGATTTGCCCAAATGGCCTATTTTGTGGATGGTTTCCACGGTGGGAAATGGGGACACTATCCAGTGCGGTATACCCAGTATATGGTGCAGCAATTGCAACAGCACCCCGATTGGAAAATAAACTTGGAGATCGAACCGGTTACTTGGGATTGGGTAGCGGAGGTAGATCAGGAAGGCTACGCCGCATTTAAGGCCATGATAGCGGATCCATCGACGGCCGAACGTATTGAATATGTCAATCCCGCTTATGGGCAATCCTATCTCTATAATATCTCGGGTGAGAGCATCATTCGGCAATTGGCCTATGGCATGGAAGCATTGCACAAGCATTTTCCCACTATGACTTTCGATACCTATTCGTCCGAAGAACCCTGCTTTACAAGTGCCTTACCACAGATTTTACGCGGTTTCGGTTTTCGTTATGCTTCATTGAAAAATCCCAACACCTGTTGGGGAGGTTATGTACGGGCTTATGGCGGGGAAATGGTGGATTGGGTGGGGCCAGACAGCACGGCCATTCCTACCGTTCCACGTTATGCGATGGAAGAACTGAAAGCAGGTTCAACGTGGGAAACCATTGGTAATGCCAATACCAATCATTTCATGCACGCTGCATTTCAGGCGGGTATTACGCATCCGGTAGGGATGTGCTTACAGGATGCAGGTTGGAGAAACGGTCCATGGCTGGGCAAAAATAAAGGCGCGTATCACCCAATTAGCTATACCACCTGGCGCCACTATTTTGAAGAGGTAAGTACCCGTAGGGACTTGGAGAAATGGCGCCTGTCACAAGAGGATATTCAGGTGAGTTTGGTTTGGGGAGCGCAAGTGTTACAACGCATTGCACAGCAAGTACGTCAAGCAGAAAATAGAATCCTTATGGCCGAAAAATGGGCAGCGATGGATCAGGCATTGTTGGGAACTGCTTTTCCACGTGTTGCCTTAAAAAATGCTTGGTATCCCTTATTGTTGGCGCAACACCATGATTGCTGGATTGTTCCGTATAATCAGGTGGATAGTCTGGATTGGGCAGGAAAGGTAAAGCAATGGACGGCCAGCACCATACATGTTGCTGATTCGGTGATGCGATTGGAAGTGCCGGCAAACCAACAGAAAAATGCCGCCTTGGTAGTGCGCAATGTGTTACCTTATCGACGGGAAGATGTAGTGATTTATCCGATAAACGGATCGGATGTGGATACCAGCTTGAGGGTGGTCGATGCCCATGGCCGTATTGTTCCTACACAATGGAGTCAAGATAAGAAGCATAAGGAATATCAACTGCTGTTTTTAGCACAGGTACCGCCCATGGGAGAGGCAACGTATCAGTTAAGGAAAGCCAAATTTCAAGCATCTCCACTGGCGAAGCTTAGCCAAAATAAAAACGAGTGGGTGGTAGAGACCGATGCATATCGCTTCATTCTGGATGTGAAGCAGGGAGGCGTCATTCGGAGTTTACGTTCCAAAACAAAGCCAACGAAAGAGTGGGTAGACACCAGTCAAGGAAAGGGATTGAATGAATTGCACGGTTTCTTTTATGATCAGAACCGCTTTCGCTCCAGCACGGAAAGTCCGGCTAACATAGAGATACGGGAAAATGGACCGGTGCGTTTGCGATTAGCTGTTCATGGTAAAATTGCCGAACATCCCTTTACACAGGAACTTTCTTTTACCAAAGGCCAGCCACGTATCGACGTGCAGTTGACCATCCATTGGCAAGGGCAACCTCATATTGGTCAGTATAATGACGACAAATTAAAAGCGGAGAACAGGTCAAAAGCCTTTTATAATGATAAATATAAGTTATTGGCGCTGTTTCCGACAAATTTAACTCAGCAGCGCATCATTAAAAACGCACCTTTTGACGTGACGGAAAGTAGGCTCTCTAATACGTTCTTTAGCCGTTGGGACAGTATTAAGAACAATATCTTGTTGGATTGGGTGGATGCGTACAGCCATCAGGAACAGATGGGATTAGCTTTGATGAGTAATTATACCACCAGCTATGCGCATGGTGAGCATGATCCGTTAGCACTGACCATCCAATATGCGGGCAAAGGTTTATGGGGACGTAACTATGGTGTGGAAGGCGACACTCAAATACAGTATAGCCTGTTGCCGCATGCGGGTGATTGGACAAAAGCACAGCTCTGGTTTGCCCATGATCGGTTAAGCAATCCCTTACAAGTAAATAACCATCGGCAGACGATAAGGGTAAGGGGCAAGGAAAGCTCGTTGTTGCATTTTACTAAACCCGGTTATCAGCTCAGTGCCATGCAGTATTCGGGAAAAGATATGCTGCTTCGTATTTTCAACGCCGCGGGAGATGATCAACCACTCGCTGTCGATTTAGGCTTTTATGCCAAGCAAGTGATTTCGGAAGATTTAAATGGAAAACCGCTAGCCAATCTGCCCGTTAGCGATCAAGCAACAGGTAGTCAATTTACTGTACAAATGCCTCGGTTCGGAATACAAACCGTTCGTATCAAAATAAACCCGACATAGTTAAAATAATCATTAAACATACAAGACAATGATTATTTATTCACAGGTTTAAATATTGCTTTTGTGTTCATGAGCCCTTCGGGGTTTAATCATCAAAGACTCCATCTGATAAATGAAAAGTAAAAAATAACAGATGAAATAATTAATATATTAACCCCTCAATAGATTGTTAAAGATGAAAACGATATCTATTTTTTTGGTGCTTTTTTTTATAGGAGCGATGCCTATAGCTTTCGCCCAAACCCTGCAACCTTTTAAGAAAGGCGATCGTGTTGTGTTTGCTGGGAACAGTATTACAGAAGCCGGCCTTTATGAAAATTACATTTGGCTCTATTATATTACACATTTTCCTAATGAGCGCTTACAGGTGTTCAACGGTGGGGTAGGTGGCGATGTTGCCGGACAGATCTACACGCGTTTATCGGAGGATTTGTTGGCTAAAGATCCTTCTGTATTGGTAGTGACCTTTGGTATGAACGATAGCCGTTACTTTGAATATGGTGATACTACCAAGACGGCACAGATAACGCGGGATGCAGTAGACACCTCTTATGCCAGCTTTTTAAAGATCGAAAAGGTGCTGAAAGCACATCCGCATATCGAAAAAATACTCATGACCTCATCGCCCTATGACGAAACGATGCGGAATAAGGATAATTATTTCAAAGGCAAGAGCCATACACTGGATCTCATCGCCCGCTTTCAGAAGGAAGCTGCGCAACGTAATGGATGGGGTTTTGTAGATTTATTGCATCCCATGTTGGAGATTACTCATCGCGAGCAAGCGAAAAAACCGGATTTTACACTGACCGGTCCGGATCGCATTCACCCCGGAAGTGCGGGACATTTTGTGATGGCCTATTTCTTCTTGAAGGCACAAGGCTTGGCGGGTAAAGCTGTGGCTGATATCGTGATCAATGCGCAAGGAAAATTACTCCGATCAGAGAATGCGCAGATAAAACAAATCCAACAAAAAGATGGCGGGATTAGCTTTGATTACCTGGCTCAATCGCTGCCATTTCCGATAGACACTGTGCCTCGGGTTTGGCAAAACAACCAAATCCAAAAAGAAGCATTGGATATTATTCCCTTTACACAAGAGTTTAATCAAGAGCGGATTACCTTTGAAGGGTTGAAATCGGGCAATTATGCCCTAAAGATTGATGGTAAGCTGATGGGGATCTATACAGCTGAAGCATGCAGTAAAGGGATTAACTTAGCCGAGATGAGCCATACTCCCCAATACCAACAAGCACTGCAGGTAATGGACTTGAACAAAAAGCACCGCGAACTGGAGGCTAAATTCCGGAATTATTATTGGGTGAACTACGATTTTTTACAGGAAAAAGGACTTTTACTAGCCGATAATGCTGCTGCCATGGATACGATCATGAAACATCAGGAAGATAATGGCTGGTTAAAGGCAAAAACGAACGATTATAAGGAGGTGGTAACACCGTCAACTCGGAAACAGTTGGAGAAAGAGATGCAACGGCTACGTGATGAAATGTACCGCGTGAACAAACCTAAAAAACATCGTATTACTTTAACGGCTATTTAATAAACATGAAAGTACATCGTATCTTGTTCTCCCTTTCTTGGAGTTTGTTTGCACTGCTGCTTTACACGGGATGTGCAACAGTTAACCATACGGAAAAATTGGGGCCGGTAGATGAGGTTAATCCATTTATCGGTGCCAGCACCAGTGTTGGTGCTGCGGGGGTATACCATGGGTTGGGAAAAACCATTCCCGGAGCAACCACCCCCTTTGGCATGGTACAAGTAAGTCCGAATACCATTACCGGTGGAGATAATGGTTCGGGCTATAGCTATGAACATCAAACTATCGAAGGTTTTGCCTTCACCCAAATGAGCGGTATCGGGTGGTTTGGTGATCTGGGTAATTTCTTGGTTATGCCTAGCACAGGGCAACTGAAAACCAACGCTGGAGTAGAAGGAAAGAGTGAAGGATACCGCAGTTATTATGATAAATCCAGCGAACAAGCATCTGCAGGATATTATGAGGTGCAATTAACCGATCACGATATCAAAGCAGAGATGACCGCTGCTCCCCATAGCGGTATATTGCGATTTACCTTTCCTGAGCACGAAGAATCACGTATACAGATCGACTTGGCCCGACGGGTAGGAGGTACATCAACAGAACAGCAGGTACGAGTATTAGATGATCATAGCATAAGTGGATGGATGCGCTGTACGCCCGATGGCGGTGGTTGGGGAAATGGAGATGGTAAGGCAGATTATACGGTGTACTTTTATGCTGAGTTTAGTAAACCCTTGAAGCACGTAGGTGTCTGGCAAGCCGACATTCCGGATACGGCCCGACGGAAGTTGGAAAACGTAACAGCAGATTACTATCAGCAATGGATTGCGCATGCCCAGGTTCAGGATGGAGTAGGAGAAGCGAGGGGCAAGCATACAGGCTTTTATACCACTTTTGCTACGAAAGATCAGGAGCAGGTGTTGATGAAAGTGGGCATCTCTTTCGTAGATGAGGCGGGAGCGAAAAAGAATTTGAAGGCGGAGATCAAAGACTGGGATTTTGATCGTACGCATGAACAGGCACGTCAATTATGGTCGGATGCGCTGCATAAAATGCAAATAAGCGGAGGTACGGCCGAGCAACGTAAAGTATTCTATACGGCACTCTACCGAACGATGCTTGATCCGCGCACATTACAAGATGTGGATGGCCGGTACCCCGGTGGCGATGCTCAGGTACACCAGGCCGCAGGTAAACATACCCGACGTACCATCTTTAGTGGCTGGGATGTGTTTCGGAGTCAGATACCACTACAGACCTTGATTAATCCACAAGTGGTAAGCGACCTGATACAATCTTTAACCGATCTAGCTGCCGAGAAAAAGCAACCCTATTTTGAACGCTGGGAAATGATGAATGCCTATTCAGGCTGTATGATAGGCAACCCTGCCGTCAATGTCCTTGCTGAAGCCTACGCCAAGGGCATCCGGAATTATCCGGTAGAAAGGGCCTATCAATTGGCTGTAGGTTCCTTAGCGAAGTTTGGGAATGACAGTTTAGGTTATACACCCGGTAATTTAGGGATTTCCTTGACTTTGGAATATGCCTATAACGATTGGTGCTTGAGCACTTTGGCAAAACAGTTAGGTAAAAAAGCCGATGCCGCACATTATGCACAACAGGCATCGGCATATCGAAATGTTTTTGATCCGGATAAAGGCTGGTTCCGACCGAAAGATGAGCACGGCCAATGGTTACCTTGGCCAGCGGAAGGCAGAGAAAAGGAGTGGTACGGCACGATAGAATGCAATCCTTATCAGCAGGGGTGGTTTGTACCGCACGACATTGCTGGTTTAGCAATGCTTTTAGGAGGACGAGAGCGTATGTTAGCAGATTTGGAATCTTTTTTTGAAAAGACACCTGAAGACTTTCACTGGAATGCCTTTTACAATCATGCCAACGAACCGGTACACCATGTAGCTTTTCTGTTTAATCACTTGGGTAAACCATCCTTAACCCAGCAATGGACGCGGAAAATATGCACGCAAGCGTATCATGATGCGGTAGAGAAAGGACTGGTAGGCAATGAGGACGTCGGACAGATGTCGGCTTGGTATGTTTTAGCGGCAAGTGGTATCCATCCCATAGCTGCCGCCGATGGCCGATATGAGATCACCAGTCCGCTATTTGATTCGGTTACCATTCGTTTGGATCCACATTATGCCCAAGGCAAAGCATTCACCATTATTGCCGAACATAATTCGCCGGAAAATAACTATATTCAATCAATTCGGTTGAATGGTAAGCCGTACGATAAGAGTTACCTGATGCATACTGATATCATCAAAGGGGGTGAGTTACGCTTAGAGATGGGGAATAAACCGGTTAATATTCTCTTAGCAGATTAATATCCGCGAAGCTTATCATCGCTAAATTCGATAAAATTGAAAAAAATTGCTTGTTTTGTAACAGGCCTATTTAGCTGACTGATTGATTTTGCTTCGTTATGTGTTTTTCCAAGTTTTTGAGGTGGATAGTATTATTGACTAGCAGTGTGCTGCTGTTGGTGAATGTAGTCTATGCACAAAATTACTGGTTTCGACGCTATGATAATCGTGACGGGTTATCTTTCAACAATATTAATTGCAGCGTGCAGGATAACAAAGGCTTTTTATGGTTTGGCACTTGGGATGGACTGAACCGCTTTGACGGACATGAGTTCAAGATTTTTCGAACAGACGATAAACAGTCGAAAGCCATCGGTAATAATTTTATCAGCTCGCTTTATGTTGGTCATACAGATACCTTGTGGGTAGGTACACACAATGGTATATGGAAGTATGATGCTACTGACGAAACGTTTACCCGATTAAATTTCACCTTTACTAAGTGGATAGCGGCTATTACAGATGACCATCACGGCAATCTATGGATGATCTGTAATGATCAACTCGTAAAATATAATTTAAAGTCAGGAGCCTATCATTTCTTTGATCAATATTACTGCATATCACTCATGACAGCGCCGAATGGCGATGTTTGGGTCGGCACCAATCGTGGATATATGTTGCGTTATGATGCTCAAACCAATGCCTGTACCTCCTTTTCTGTGCCTACCCCCATCTCGCAAAAAAGTCCTATCCGTATCAACGCTTTATATTTTGTGGATGAGCATACGATGTTTGTTGGCTCTGAACATAACGGATTGAAACGGTTTGAACCAAAAACCGAAAAATATACGGATGTACCTTTGCCAACTCCCGATGGAATACCTGCTAGTGTGACGGACATCCTTCGTTCCGGTATTGGCGAATATTGGATAGGTACCACGAAGGGTATTTTTGTTTATAACCTCAAGTCGGGTAAAAGTATACTGTTAAGTCGAGACGAAAAAGATCCTAATAGTTTGTCGGATAACAATATTAAAAACTTGCAGATGGATCAGGAGGGTGGGATCTGGGTTGGTTGCAAATATAGCGGTATCAATTATTTTAATAAAAAGAATGGATGGTTCACGCTATATAATGGCGAATCTCTCGGACAACAGATGATTGGTCAGATAGCAACAGATGAACAAGGACAAATTTGGGCAGCTACCGAAGACGATGGCTTGTTTTCTCTCGATACAAATCATAAGGTGCTCAGGCGAAAGTTTCGTCATTTTAATAGTGTTTCTGGTGTTTTTGCGGATGGTGACGAACTATGGCTTGGCTCAGGCAGGGGTGCTATTTTTGTTGTGAACCGCCACAATGGGGATGTTATACACCAATACAGCACTTTCGGCCTATCAGACGGTATCGGCACCGGAACGGTGAATTGTTTTGCCAAAACCGCGAAGGGTATGTTGATCGGAACAACAGATGGGATGCTCTTTTTGGATACAGAAACGGAACGGATCAGTGTGGTGGGTGGTATTCCAAGAGTAGTGGTATCGTCTTTATTTAGGGATCATACGGGCGGTATTTGGGCGGGCACCTATTTCTCTGGTCTGTATTATATTGATCCAAACACCATGCATGGTGTCTCTTTACCGATCGACTTTGCTGAAGGTGGAAAATTTAATAATACGGTAACGAGTATCATGGAAGACAGCGATCATCGGATGTGGTTTTCCACGGAAGGACGGGGAATAGTAAGGTATGAGCCGAAGCACAAACAGGTAACATTCCTGACAACTGACGATGGTTTACCTAGTAACAATACCTTTAAAATATTGCGATCAGGGAATTGGCTTTGGATCTCTACCGCTTCGGGGTTATGTAAGCTCGATAGCAAGACAGGTACGATTCAAATATTCAACCGATCAAACGGATTGCCCATTGAGCAGTTTGCGGGCAACTCTGGATATATGACGTCTAATGGTGTGATCTATTTTGGATCGACCCAAGGGGTAGTTGGTTTTCATACAGCAACGATTGCAGAGAATGTGGTACATCCTCCTTTGTTTATAACAGGTATACAGGTGGATAATGTTGCCTTACCCATAGGTGCTCAGGCTGCGCTGAAAAAGTCGATCGTGGAGACAAAAACACTCACTTTACCCTATGATAGTGCATCGATCAGTATAGATTTTGCTGCGCTTTCCTACCGGTCGCCCGAACTGACGCAATATAGCTATCGTTTGGAAGGATTGGAGACGGGATGGACGAAACTGAAAACCAATAGGCGTGTTTACTTTACCAAATTACCACCGGGCGAATATACTTTTCAGGTGAAAGCGGCAACCATTGTAGGAAGATGGGGCCAAGAGCAAAAATTGAAACTCATTATCGCACCACCGTGGTGGTTAAGTTCGCAAGCCTATGTGCTCTATGTGGTGTTCGGATGTACGATCGTTTTTGCTGCTTTTCGTTATTACCAAAGAAGAGTACATGAGAAACATGAACGGAAGTACAGCTTGCTGAACCACCAGAAAGATAAGGAGATTTATGAGGCTAAGATTGATTTCTTTACCAATATTGCTCATGAGATACGGACACCATTGACGCTCATTATGGCTCCTTTGGAAAAAATTGAACAGGCCAATAAATTGGAGGAAGCCAAATACAATGCGGGTATCATGCATAAAAATGCCGATCGGTTGGTGAAGTTAACGAATCAACTGTTGGATTTCCGAAAGGTGGAACAACGTGAACTTAAACTTAATTTTGTGAAAACAGATGTTCGTCAGCTGCTTCAGGAGAATTTTGACCGGTTCAAACTAAGTGCTGAGATGCAGGGAACCAACTATGAGCTTACAATGGACAAGCGGCCCGTTTATGCCTATGTAGATCCAGAAGCTTTAACGAAGATTATCAATAACTTAATAAAAAATGCCTTAAAATATGGTGAGCATTTTGTTTTAGTGCATTTAAGCACCGAAAATGAAAAAAATATAATCATCTCCGTACAGAATGACGGTGCGCTTATTCCAGAACCGCTGCAAGAAAAGATATTTGAACCTTTTTATCGATTAAAAGCCAAGCAGCATACGGAAGGTACAGGGATTGGGTTGGCGCTTTCCCGTTCACTGGCGGCTTTGCACCACGGATCCTTGGTCGTCAGTACGGCCTCCATGTACAATGTCTTTACGCTTACTTTACCCATCCATCAGGAAATTGAATTTGACTTAGACTATTTTCAGGAAGATTTGGATCAGGAAACGGAAGTGCATACGGATATCGAAGCGAAAAAACATATTTTGCTTGTGGAAGATAATACGGAAATTATGCATTTTCTATTTCAGGAACTACGGAGCGATTATCAGGTATACACCGCGGGGACAGGCGTTGAAGCTTTAGCTGTATTGAACCGGAAGAACATTCATTTAATGATCAGTGATGTCATGATGCCCGAAATGGACGGTTTTGAACTTTGTAACAGGGTTAAAAGTGATATTAACTTCAGCCATATTCCGATTATTTTACTCACGGCAAAAAGCAGTGTTCACGCCAAGATTGAGGGCTTGGAGTTAGGTGCGGATGCCTATATTGAAAAGCCGTTTTCACCCATGCATGTAAAAGCGCAGATCAATAGCCTGCTGCTCAATAGGACAAAAATCATGCGGCATTTTGCTATTTCTCCCGGTGCGGAAATTAATACCATCGCTCCATCCAAAGCAGACGATATCTTATTAAACAAATTGAACAACATTATTCTGGAGAACCTAGACAATGCAGACTTGGACGTTGATGGACTCGCTTCCATGCTCCATATGAGCCGTCGTAACCTGTACCGTAAAATCAAAGCGGTATCGGGCATCTCTCCCCAGGAGATGATTATCCTTATCCGGCTTAAAAAAGCTGCGGAGATGTTGCGGTCGGCAGATATGAAAATATACGAAATAGCGATGCTTACCGGATTCAAATCTCCCGACACCTTTACCCGAAATTTCATGAAACAATTTGGCGTGTTACCCACAGAATACGCTAAAAAGGAGTTGCCGGACTAAAAAAGGCACAAATCCTCGGAAGATTGGCACGTTTTCACGTAGCAAATTTACCCCCTTGCTCTACCTTTGGTTACTATAACTGACGGGGCATAAGCCCATAAATCTTTTATAACCGAAGGTCATTTTATGAGACATTTTTATAGACCACTTTTATGGCTTTTCGCTATGTCGTTTGCTTATCGCGATCACGCGCAAATAGGCCTAAATGAAAACCGGACATCATGGAAGCAATATTTATTAAATAAACCATAAAACCATTTATACACCGTGACATTAATTGCTACTATAAAAAGAAATGAAACCGAGCTATTGCATCGTGTCGCAGAAGGCGATACCGATGCTTTTGAATGGTTGTTTCGCAGCTATCACGATTACCTGGGCGCTGTGATTTATCAGCTCACTTCATCCCGTGTGTTGGCAGAGGAAATTACGCAAGAAACTTTTATCGAGGTTTGGCTTAAACGGAAATCGTTGCATCAGATTAAATCGTTTAAACGGTTTGTATTTGTTGTAGCAAAAAACAGGATGTTAAATGCGCTGAGAAAAAAGGCCAACGAGCAACGGATTAACCAGCAATGGGTGGAACGTATGGATCACTATCAGCCTGCAGAAGTCCCTGAAGATTTTTTTGGGTATTATGCACAGCTGATGGATGAAGCGATCAGTCAATTGCCAACACAGCAACAAAGGGTATTCCGCATGAATAAAATGGCGCGATTGAAACAACATGAAATTGCTGGCATATTGAATATTTCTGTGGAGACTGTAAAAAAACATATGAAGTTGGCATTTAAGTCGATCCGAACCTATTGCAGTAATACCATGATGGATCAAACGGCATAATGAGCTGTTTTTTTCCTAAATGATTACCCCTTTTTGCGAGATGATGTGTCTTATGATTGATACGTAATGCTAACAAAACCATTTAACCAAAATCTAAGTATGAAGCGTGTATTTATACCACCAATTTTTTCGGGTATATTCCTGATTGTGTGCATGTCTTGCGCGAAGCAGGGCTTTTTGGACCAGACAGTTACTTCTGATCTGACAGAAGATTTAGTCTTTTCAGACAGTTCGTATACTGTCCAGTTTTTGAATGATATTTATCGGGATATTGGCTTTTCTGAGCATGCCAACCGATTTGGCAATGGGGGCTTGGATGCGGCTTGTGATGAATCGCGGCCACAGCAATCGGTGAACGTCACTACTACCGTGCTTTTTTCATCTGGTACCATCACTGCATCGAGTATCGCTACGGATGCGTGGACGAAGCCCTATGCCAACATCCGTAAGGTTAATCAATTATTGAAGCACTTGCCGCAAGCGCCCATTGCTGCGCACCAAAAGGAACTCATGGCTGCCGAAGCACGTTTTTTGCGTGCCTGGTACTATTTTATCTTACTGAAACATTATGGCGGTGTGCCACTGGTGGGCGATACGGTGTATACTTTTACCGACCACATTCCCGCAAAACGAAACACCTACGCCGAATGTGTGGATTATATTGTAGGCGAATGTGATGCGGTACGTAATGTACTTCCTTATAAACAGATCAGGGGCGAATATGGCCGTGCGGGCGGGGCATCTTGTGATGCATTGAAAGCACGAACCTTATTATATGCCGCTAGCCCTTTATACAATCGAGCCAACAGCAACCCTTTGCTGGGGTATACATCGGAAGATCCCGAACGCTGGAAAAAAGCAGCAGATGCAGCCCAGCGGATTATTACCTCAGGCCAGTATGCCTTGTATGAAGAGAATAATAATCCGTCGGGATATAGTTTCTACTTCCTTTTTACCTTACGGGAAAATCCAGAATATATCGTTGCGCGCATGCAGGGAGGCAACAAAGAATTAGAAGAAATTTGGCAACCCCCTTCACGAGGTGCGGCAAAGGGTGGTTTCCCGTATCAGGAAACAGTAGATGCCTTTGGCATGCAAAATGGAAAGGCCATTGATGAAGCGGGTAGCGGCTACGACCCGAACAATCCTTACGCTGGCCGTGATCCGAGATTGGCTTATACGTTTATCAAAGACCAGACGGTGATCGCGAATAACCAAGGAGCGATGGCACCGGTTAATATTTACTTAAACACCAACGGAACACCTTCTAGTCAGGATGCCATCTATGCCGGAACACCTACAGGGTATTATACCAACAAAATGCTCAATCCAGAACATGCTGCGAACTTCATACACGGAGGACAGCGTTGTTTCCCCCTTGTTCGTTATGCCGAAGTATTGTTGAATTATGCCGAAGCACTCAACGAATATAGCGGGCCTAGTACCGAAGTTTATCAAGCAATAGAAGCGGTGCGAAAAAGAGCGGGCTTAAACCCCTATCAGTTGCCGGCAGACCTTTCGCAAGCAGAAATGCGTGAACGCATTCGAAATGAACGACGCGTAGAACTGGCATTTGAAGGGCATCGTTTTTGGGATGTGCGACGGTGGATGTTAGGCGATACGCAGAACCAGCAAATGCATGGAATGGAAGTGAGGCGCGCTAACGGGCAGGTGACGTATAAAATCGTGCCGATAGATAAGCACAATTTTAGACCGGAGATGTATTATTGGCCCATTCCGATGACCGAAGTGGGGAAATCGCCGGAACTGGAACAAAATCCGGGCTACTAAAACAGAATAGTAATTAATTAATAACCAAATATGATGATGCAAACCAAATATGGCCTATCCATGTATAAATATGCTTTCTTTTTATTATTGATGATGCAGCTTGTTTCATGTAAAATGGAAGAAATAGCTACGATCGAATCTGTTAAGCAAATACAGGGAAGTTGGCAGATTACCAAAGCAACCCGAAATGGTACCGATATTACGGAAAAATTTGATTTTACACCCTTTCGAATCACTTTCCAGGCAGATGGAAATTATCAGGTAGACCACCCTTTACCATTCATAGTAGCTAAAGATGGCGTTTACTCGCTGGATGATCCGCAGTATCCCTTTCAAATTAAGTTTAAAGAGGCCGAAACCAATCGAGAGGTCGGCTCTAGTTTTGACTACCCCATTGTGGAGGGAACGCGGAATCTATACCTGACTTTCAGTACGGGATGTAGCTCGAACACGTATGTCTACACTTTGAAAAAAACGACCGAATAACAACCTAATTGAAGAAGAATTTCATGAATACAATCAAAATAAAACGTGCCTTAGCCCTTAGATGGGTCGTGGGATGTGCATTCATTGCGCTTTTAGCCCGATGTGTGTTTCTGGACGGAGTAGATCAACCCAGTTCAGTAAAGGCCGGTGAAATATTTGAAGCCACGCTGCACGCCCATGTGCAAGCCGCTGAAGACCGGCCGAATGTTCGTTTTGTTATTGCTGTTTTGGTGCCCCGTAGCTGGAAAGCTGCACAAAGCATGGAAATTAGCTATGCTGCCGAAAATTTTGGTTCAGGAACGATGGTACAAATACCTGCTGGTGTAAAGGCTCCAAACTCAGGCAATAACCTAGATTGGTCGGCTGCCTTGAAAAATAAATTTGGCATTGGCCCCAACCTCATCGATGATATGGAGTGGGTAGTGTATTGGACCAAAGAGCAATACGATATTCATAATGGCGACAAACCGGTTATCGATGCTCAAATAGCGATTAAAAGCGGTCAACAAAACATGCGGTTTAAGTTTGGCTATTTTGTTGCCTCCAGTGAAGACGGCCTGAATGATTTCCTGGGCGGACCAGGCGCCTTATATAAAACACTATTTACCGATTGCTTCGAAGTAACAGATGGTGAAGGTGATTTAATGGATTTTTGTAATCCACCGCAGACATTTGTCGACCCCTACCGTTCAACAGATAATGACATCATCACGTTGACCTATGATCGGGACATTCTGCCCGGACCATTAGCTGAAGAGATTTACCTCTGTGCAACGGCTGAACTAGCAGGTGGCGAAACGAAAACCATATGTGAGGCCACTGCTGCAAACCGTATGAAAGCGGTAGTAGGAGCAAAAGGAAGGTTTGAGATGACCTTTTGGCCACGGCAATATTTTGGCTTACAGGAGGGAGAAGTGATTGAGCGCCTGACCTATTATTTTACCGATGAGACTGGAAATATCAAAGTAGGATATGCCAATACCCAAGAGCCCTTTGTATACACCTTCCGATGCGATTAATAGGAATCGTATCCATTGACGGATGCAAAAAATGCGCATAAAGATAGAAGCTTTTATTTTAAAGATAAACAGATGAAGAAATTTTTAGTTGCTCTTGCATTATGGAGCATATACCTGCCATCGCTCTGGGCAAGAGGCCAGGAAACCGACAGTTTGGAGGTACTCTATGATCGGGTACCGGCAAAGACATTTTTGGGAGCGCGTACCACGCTGGTATCAGATCAGCTGACAACAACACCATCTACAGGCTACCTACCTGCCCTTACTGGACGTGTACCCGGGTTTTATACCCAGCAAAATCGAGGTTTTAGACTGACAAACACAGCCGTCAATTATAATGTAGACATCTTTGTAGGAAACCGGCCAATTGCCGGTGCAGGTGTGCCAAGCGAAAATACAGAATATGATCTCAGCTTACGCAGGCAAGCACCTATTGTGGTCATTGATGGGATACAGCGCGACATTTTCTCCATTGATCCGGAGAATATCGAGTCGATTACGGTACTAAAGGATGCGCTATCGACCATTGCCTTGGGCCAGCGGAGCTCTCGTGGGGTTTTATTGATTACCACTAAAAAGCCTCAGGTAGGTACCACACGCATATCGTTCACCGCACAAGCTGCCCTGCAAGAACCCCTGAGCTTGCCGAAACCCTTGCCGTCCTATCAGTTTGCTTACCTCTTAAATGAAGCTTTGACGAATGGGGGCAATCAGCCGGCCTACACCGAAGAGCAATTTGAGTTGTTTCGGGCAGGTACCGATCCGCTCCGTTATCCAAACACCGACTGGTATGATCAAGTATTACGAAAGACGGCACCGTTAATGCGTTATAATTTGTCGGCCAATGGGGGTGGAAAGACAGCGCAATATGCAATCGCTTTGAACTATACCGATCAACGTGGACTGTTTAAAGAATCGCCCGATGTGGCCTATAATACCAATAGTTCATTGAGGCGCTACAGTCTGAATACCAACGTGAATATTCGCATTACCGATCGCTTTACACTGGGTATGCAGCTAATGGGACGGATACAAGATGGAAATGAGCCAGGAGTGGGTACACAAAATTTATTGGAAACCTTAAAGAAGACACCCAATGGTGTTTACCCCATCAGGAATGCAAATGGTAGCTGGGGATCCAATAGTTATTTTAAAGATAATCTCTTGGCCTTAACAACCAATTCGGGTTATCGGCAAGACCACCTCAAAGACGTCATGGCCAACATCGATTTGCGTTATGATTTGAATGATTGGGTGAAAGGTTTGTCGGTCAAAGCAACCACCAACATAGCCGTACAATCGCTTACCGGTATTGTACGCGAAAGGAAGGAACCGACCTATCAGATGGTTGTTGGCCCTGCTGGAGATACTGCCTACAATGTCATGGCGACGGCGGCGGCCCAAAGCAATAATTTTAACACGGTTTTCAATGCCCGTTATTGGTTCGGCCAGGTGTCTGTTAACTATAAGCGGGATTGGGAGGAACATCATGTTGAGGCCAGTTTGATGGGCGACCAGCGCCGAACACTGTTTAATTACGATTTACCCGCGGTAGCGACCAACCTTACTGGAAAGCTCTCTTACGATTATCAGGGAAAATATATGGCACAAGCGGCCTTGAATACGAGCGGTTTCAACCGTTATCGTCCGGGATATCAATATGGGCTTTTTTATGCATTTGGATTAGGTTGGAATATCAAAAAGGAACCTTTTCTGCAAGATGGTGCCACCTGGTTGGATGAGTTGAAAGTACGGGGAACCTTTGGTAAGACGGGGAACGGTGTAGACAATTCAGGATATTATGATTATCGTGCTACATTTATGGCTACCGATGGCCGCATAGGTAGCGGGGTATATAGTGCCGGAACGGAACGCTCGGAGCTGCGCGGTTATTGGGAAAACACTTATCTACCGAATGTTCGCACCTGGGAGGGAGCCTATAAGTTGAATGTGGGATTTGATGCTGCATTTTTCGGTAATCGGCTGCAATGGGTAGCGGATGCCTATTACGATCGCTATTTTGACCTTTTGCAGACACGTGGAAAGAGTATTGAAATGATCGGTATTGCCTATCCGGCCGAAAATATTGGTAAAACAGCTATTAAAGGACTGGAATCGACGTGGACTTATCAGCAGCAGTTGGGAAACTTCGGTTATTTTGCTTCGGCCAATTTGACGGTTGAACAAACCAAAATTGTGTTTTTTGACGAACAGCAGCAACGTTATTCATGGCAACAACTGACGGGCCTACCCATCGGATCCCGGATGGGCTATGTAGCAGAGGGGCTTTTCCAAACCATGGAAGAAGCCGAAAGCAGTGCTTCCACCATTGGCTATGAGGCGCAACCCGGAGATATTAAATACCGTGACCTCAATGAAGACGGCGTCATCAATCAATTTGATCGGACGCTGATATCGTCTACCAAACCCTTGATATATTATGGCTTAACACTGGGCTTTCATTGGAAAGGTTTGGAATGTAGTGCGCTGATACAGGGAGTAAGCAACCGGGAGATTTATTTGGGCGATCGGGCTATACATGGTGGGTTTCTTGGGTTTGGTGGATTTGAACAAGCTTATGAACCCGTCTTGGATCGATGGACACCCGAAACAGGTGCTACGGCTACGTATCCACGTTTAACCATTGGAAACTCGCATAACTATGCGGAGTCTTCCTTCTGGATTCGGTCGGGCAATTATTTCCGACTTAAAAATGTACAGGTTGCCTATCATTTTCCGGCTTCATTCGCAGAAAAACTGCGACTAAACGGATTAGAAATATTTGCGAATGCGTTGAATGTATCCACATGGGCGGCTTATAAGGGGCAGGATCCAGAAGTGCCTATCGGTTCCTACCCTTTGCAACGGGTATTTAATGTAGGCGTTCATGTAAATCTATAAAATTGGGACTGATGAGAACAAAAGAAAATATAAAACGGTGTATGCTATTTTTCATCGTTTTGACGGGGATGGCCCTCGCCATACTATCCTGCAAAAAAGATTATGAAGCGGAGCCACTGGAGAACGTGACCATTGAGTATGTATTTGATCCCAATGATTCGTTGGGTACCAACGCTTTGCGGTTTTTGAATTCCATGTATGCGGATATGTTTCCGAAAAGTGTTTCGCTCAACCGGATAGACGGCAATTTATTGGATGCGGCTAGCGATGATGCCATTCCTTCGAATATCGAAGATAATGAAGCCAGTCGGTTAGCGAAGGGGCAATATAGCGCCTATGATCGGGTAAACTCGGATATGATCTGGGGCGATTGCTACAAGAATATCCGTGCGGCTACCATTTTTATCAATAACATTGATGTGGTACCGGTGAATGACAGCAAATTCGATCCTTTGCCAACCGGGTTGACCGTCAAGCGTACCTGGAAAGCAGAGGCCCGTTTTTTAAGGGCCTTGGCCTATTTTGAGTTGTTAAAAAGATATGGTGGAATTACGTTGATGGGCGATCGCGTATTGGAATTGGGTGAAGATGTGGAGTTACCACGCGATTCGTATGCAGCTTGTGTTGATTACATTGTGCAGGAAATGGATGCTATTCAAGATAGCCTGTTGGCTTATCCGGTACCTAGCCCTTCACGCAACAGTCACCGGGTAACCAAAGGCGCTGCCATGGCCTTAAAGGCACGGGTATTATTATATGCGGCCAGTCCATTAGTTAATGGTGAGAATATCGACGGTAATAATCCGCTAACCGGATATCCTTCCTTTGATGCCGAACGTTGGGCACGTGCAGCTGAAGCGGCCAAAGACATCATCGACCTCCATACCTACGCATTGGAAGATAACGCAAAGGAAGTGTTTACCCGCCAATACAATAAGGAAATTATCTTTTTCAAGCAATGGGGTAACAATAAAGACATCGAGAATGCCAATGGGCCTTTTGGCTTTGGTACGCAAATAGGTGGCGACGGTCGGACTAGTCCGACGCAGGAATTAGTAGATGCTTTTCCGATGAACACCGGCGAACCGATCAGTGAATCGGATAACTATGACCCTAATAATCCTTATGCCAATCGGGATCCGCGCTTAGCCATGAGCGTGCTGTATAATGGTGCCACTTGGTTGAGTATGCCGTTAGAAACCTTCGAGGGAGGTAGAAACAAACCGGGTGGAACGGAACTGCAAACCCGTACCAGCTATTACATGAGGAAAATGATGGGTGATTTTGAGCATGCATCCCAATACAGCGAGGTACAACGCGATTATATTCTTTTCCGCTATACGGAAGTGGTACTGAATTACATCGAGGCCATGAATGAATACAGTGGTCCTGTACAAGCTGTATATGACCAACTTTGGGCTCTTCGGCGGCGTGCGGGCATTATAGCGGGCGATGATGGGCGCTACGGCATTCCTGCCAATCTGAATAAGGAGCAGATGCGTGATTTGATTCGAAATGAACGGCGGATCGAACTGGCCTTTGAAGAACAGCGATACTGGGATATCCGACGGTGGAAGTTGGCCGAAACGAGCATGAGTAAACCCTTGCATGGTATGCAGATTATCCAATCTGCCGGCACGTTGACCTACAACCGCGTGGAAGTATTCGAACCGGGATTTACGCCCAACATGTATTTCTATCCCATACCGGATAGTGAGGTACTGAAGAATACCGCCATGAAGCAGAATCCAGGTTGGGATTAACGACAGGCGTTAAAAGATTTTACGTATTGTACAAGTTTATGAACATGAAGAAATTATTGTCAATTATCATATTTAACGCGATGCTATTAGCGCATGTGACACTGCATGCGCAGCAGCGGGTTATCAAAGGCACCGTACGCGATTTGGGAGGGATTCTTCCGGGAGCAACCATTCGTGAAAAAGGTGTTGAAAAAAATGTAACATCGGCGAATGCCAGAGGGCAATTCCAGTTAACTTTACGCGGCTCATCGAATACCATCATCGTGAAATTATTGGGTTTTGCCGATAATGAAGTACAGGTTGCCGGCCTGGATTATGTGGATGTAACCATGCAACCATCCAACCAAGGCCTGGATGAAGTAGTGGTGGTGGGATTTGGTACCACCCGGAAAATTACCAATACGGGAGCCATCAGTACAGTCTCGGGAGCCGAGATTCGTAATGTGCCTACAGCCAACGTGCAGAATACCCTGATGGGGCGCATGCCTGGATTTGTGGCCCAGCAGCGATCGGGCCAGCCGGGGCGTGATGCGTCAGACTTTTTTATTCGCGGAGTGAGTTCTTTGAATATGGAAGGTAATCATCCCCTGATCATCGTTGATGACATCGAATATTCGTACGATCAATTGCAACAAATCAATGTCAATGAAATCGAAAGTATCTCTATTTTAAAAGATGCATCAACAACGGCTATCTATGGTATCAAGGGGGCGAATGGTGTATTGGTCGTTACCACACGTAGGGGAAGTTCGGGCAGGCCACAGGTCAATCTCCGCTTAGAAACGGGTATTCAAAATCCCGTTCGGACGCCCAAATTTCTCAACTCCTACGATGCAGCGACACTCATTAATGAAGCCTATACAAACGACGGTTTGCCGGCGAAGTTTAGTGAGGCCGATCTGGAGCTTTTCAAAAATGGAAAGGATGCCTATGGCCATCCTGATGTGAATTGGTACGATGCTATTTTTAAGTCGGTAGCTAGCCAGACCAATGCCAATATTGATCTCTCGGGCGGATCTGAAGCATTGCGTTACTTCGTTTCGGGGGGAGCTTTGACACAAGGTGGGTTGGTTCGGACGTTCGACGATCCCTTCAATGAGGTGAATACGAATTACTTTTTTAGAAGATACAATTTCCGTTCGAATCTCGATCTCAAGGCCACCAAAACCCTGCAATTGCGTTTTGATTTGAGTACCCGATTTGCTGATATCAATCAGCCTCAATCGTTGAATGCAGTGGGTGAAATTTATGATTTCAGCAAAATTACCCCTTTTTCTGCTCCTTTTATGAACCCGAACGGAAGCTATGCCTATGCCTATTCGGACTTCAATCCGGACGCCTTACCCACATTGAATGCCCGTTTAGCAAATGGTGGATATAATCGTACCAAACGCACGGATTATAACGCTTTGCTGCAAGCAAAACAGCAGCTTGACTTTATAACAAAAGGGCTTGCGCTCACGGCGAGGATAGCCTATGGCGGTGTGGAGGAATATGCCCGGAACATCTTTCGAGGCGCGTTGCCACCATCGTATCATTACGACAGCTTAACAGGTAGCTATTTGCTGGATCCTAGAGGAAAATATGTGTTAGAACCATATGCCGTAACAGGCAGCACCAACCAATATTATCGCAACCTCAATATACAGGGCTTTTTGAATTACGATCGTACCTTTGGCGACCACCAGATCAGCTCTTTATTGTTATTTAATCAGCAGAGTGTTTCAGCCGGGGCCGACGTGCCTTCTAATTTTAGAGGAACTTCGCTTAAAATAGGCTATTACTTTAAGGAGAAGTATTTGCTCGACTTCAATGCCGCCTATAACGGTACCGATCGGTTTGATGAAAACCATCGCTATGGTTGGTTCCCGGCTGTAGGCTTAGGTTGGGTAGCCTCGAAGGAGTCGTTTATCAAAGACCGGATTCCTGCCATTGATCTATTGAAGATACGCGGATCTTATGGATTGGTTGGATCGGATATTACCAGTGGTAACCATTACCTCTATAACCAGACGTATGCCCCTTCGGGAGGTTATGTGTTTGGTACCAGTGGAACAGCAGTAGGCACTGTGGCAGAAGGTGATTTGGGAAATACCAACGTTACCTGGGAGAAGGAGTGGAAACGCAATGTCGGACTAGAACTTAATTTATTCAATCAGAAATTGAATTTAACGATTGATTATTTTTATAACACTCGGTTTGATCAGTTGACGCAAAGGGGCTCTATTCCAAGTATATTAGGTATCGGATTTGCGCCTACCAATGTGGCCAAAACGGTGAACAGGGGTTTTGATGGCGTGTTGGGTTATCGGGGGAAGATTGGTGGTGTAGCTGTTAGCAGCGACCTGGTATTTCAGCTTTTCAAGAATAAAGTGCTCTTCCAAGACGAAGCCTTGCCTGCATTCCCATGGTTGGCTCGTACAGGTAGGCCTATTGGCCAGCCTTTTGGCTATGCATTTGACGGTTTTTATACCGAAGCTGATGTGGCTCGTATTTATACTGCCGATGGCGTTGCACCTGCATCGGAGCGTCCTCCGATTCCGCTTTACGGCTTGGTACCTTCGGGAGAAGGCGGTATCCAAGCAGGCGATCTGAAATATAAAGATTTGAATGCGGATGGATTTATTGACGATCGCGATATGGGACCCATTGGCAAGCCCAACCTACCTAGTACGGTATTGGGGTTAACGCTTGGGGCCAATTACAAAGGGTTTAGCGTAAATGTGTTGTTTCAAGGGTCATTTAATTACAGCTTTAGCGTCATTGGTACTGGTATTGAGGCCTTTCAGAGCCAATTCCAACCCGTACATCAACAGCGCTGGACACCGGAGAATGCCGATCATGCGGAGTTTCCACGCTTAACGCAGAATCCAACGACAGTAAACAGCGCACGCGCCTATAAGTCTGATTTCTGGTTGATTGATGCGCGCTACATTCGGCTAAAAACGGTTGATTTAGGGTATCAGTTTCCGGGAGATAGGCTACCGCTTGGATTAAATAATTTGCGTTTATACCTGAGTGCTTACAACTTACTGACATGGACGAACTATAATAAATATCAACAAGATCCGGAGATTTCCAGTAATTCGACCGGTGATGCTTATTTCAATCAGCGAGCGGTAAATTTGGGCATTCAAATTGGATTTTAGCTATGGAGTTGCGAGTTGCGAGTTGTTGGTTGCCAGTGGGTTGTTGGTTGTGAGTTGTGCGAGTGGCAGTGACGGTTGAGAGCTTTTCGCTTTAAGCTTTCGCCTCTAGGCTTTTTTACTTTTTACTTTTAAATTTTTACTTAACGAGATGAGAACGACGATTATTATATTATTACAATGCTGCTTCCTTTTCGTGCAAGCGCGTCAACCAGATTTGCTTCGTTATGTCAATACGTTGCAAGGAACAGATTCGGATCCAAAACTATCTTACGGCAACACCTATCCAACAATAGGTTTGCCTTTTGGCCAACATTTCTTTTCTCCCCAAACGGGGAAAAATGGCGATGGTTGGAAATACCAGTACCGTGCGAAAAGCATCCGTGGCTTTCAGCAGGTACATCAATGCAGTCCGTGGATGAACGATTATGCGGTGTTTTCACTCATGCCGGTAAGCGGTAAGTTGCGCGTACAGGAAGATGAACGTGCGAGTACATTCCGTCATCAGAATGAATTGGGCAAACCGAATTATTATCGCGTCAAATTTGATAATGGCATTCAAACAGAGATTTCACCAACAGAGCGGGGAGCGCATATGCGTTTTTCATTTCCCAAAGGAGAGGCCTCTTATGTCGTGTTGGATGGTTTTCTGAAAAATGCATCCATCATCATCTTACCCAAAGAACGTAAAATTGTTGGCTATGTTCGTAACGGCTTGTTTATTCCAGAAAATTTTAAGAATTATTTTGTTATTCAATTTGATCGTGATTTTAAAGGTTACGGAACTTGGAACGAAGGTGGTAAACAGATACAGCAAGACCAGCTTACCATCACAGGAGAGCAAGTAGGAGCTTATCTAGCATTTGGCAAAGGAGCGCGTGTACAGGCTAAATTGGCTTCTTCTTACATTAGCCCAGAACAAGCACAATGGACATTGGATAGGGAGTTAGGAGCGCATAAAAAGTTGGAAGACACCAAAACTGCTGCTGCGGCTGTATGGAACAAATTATTGGGCCGAGTGTTGGTAGAAGGTGGAACGGAAGAAGAGAAGGCCACCTTTTATTCCTGTTTGTTCCGGGCCAATCTTTTCTCTCGTAAATTTTATGAGCTCGATCAGCAAGGCAAACCGTATTATTTTAGTCCGTATGATGGTAAAATTTACTCCGGTTATATGTATACCGATAACGGTTTCTGGGATACGTTCAGGGCGCAATTCCCCTTGAGTAACATCTTACATCCCACAATGCAGGGCCGTTATATGCAATCCTTGTTGGACGCGCAGGAGCAAGCTGGGTGGTTTCCTACTTGGTCTAACCCAGGCATGTCTGGCGTGATGTTGGGTAACCATGCCATTTCGCTATTGGCCGATGCCTGGATGAAGGGTATTCGAACATTTAATCCAGAAAAAGCTTTAGCGGCTTATTTACATGAAGTAACCGGTCGTGGCTTTTGGGGTGGATCGAATGGTCGCGAAGGCTGGGAAAGCTATTTTATTAAAGGCTTCATTCCCTATGGAAAGATACATGAGACTACTGCTAAGACCTTGGAATATGCGTATGATGACTTTTGTGCTTACCAGATAGCGAAATCCATCGGTAACGAATATTACGCCCGAATTTTTAAGCGCCAGATGTTTAATTATAAAAACGTTTGGGATCCGAAAGTGGGATTTATGCGTGGGCGACTGGAAGATGGCTCATGGATGCCTAATTTCGACCCGATTGAGTGGGGTGGTGCTTTTACCGAAGGAAATGCCTGGCAATACACCTGGTCGGTTTTTCACGACCTTGGTGGTCTAGCCAACCTGATGGGCGGAAAGCAGGCATTTGTAAGTAAACTAGACTCCTTCTTTACCATGCACTCGAAATTTAAGGTGGGTACTTACGGACAGGAAATTCATGAAATGACCGAGATGGTATTGGCCAATATGGGGCAGTATGCCCACGGTAACCAGCCTGTGCAGCATGTAGCCTACGCCTATAATTATGCAGGGCAGCCTTGGAAAACACAAGATCGGGTACGGAAAATCATGCGGCAATTGTATAACGCTACCGAAAAAGGATTTCCGGGTGATGAAGATCAGGGGCAAATGTCTTCTTGGTATGTGATCAGTGCTTTGGGTTTATACAGTGTTTGCCCGGGAACTACCCAATATAATATGGGCAGTCCGGTGTTCCGCAAAGCGACCATCACCCTGGAAAATGGAAAGCAGTTTATCATTGAGGCAGAGAACAACAGTACGGAAAATGTATATATCCAATCGGCGAGTCTGAATGGTGTACCCTTGGAAAAAAATTGGATAGACTACCAGGATATTATGAAAGGTGGAGAATTGAAATTTCACATGAGTAGTCGACCCAATATGGAAAGAGGTGCCAATGAAGCAGATAGGCCTTTTTCATTAACCCGTATGAAGCCATAATATGAACAGTTTGATGCAATCTCGATTACACCTATTGCTGTTCTTCATTCTTTGGTTAGGTACATGCTTACCGACCGCTTTGGCGCAGCAATCGACCATTTTTAAGCTATCGCCTGTGTTGCAGTCTAACATGGTTGTACAGCAAAATAAGTCATTCCGCATATGGGGAAAGGCACCAGCTGGGGCGACTGTACAGGTGCAGGCAGATTGGCTAGAAGGAGCAGTCGCTGCTCAGGCCGATAAAAACAACCAATTTGTGGCTACGATAGAAGTGCCAGCTGTACAAGCAGGGGATTTTGATCACCATCAGTTGAAAGTTTCGATGAACGATCAATCCATTTTATTAGACTCGCTATTGATCGGCGACGTGTGGCTCTGTTCGGGACAGTCGAATATGCAGTTTTCGCTCAAGGAAGATGTACATGCTGCAGAAGAGGTGCCAAAGGCCAATGATCCGCACATCCGATTATTCAGTGCCGGATTGAATTTTAGCGACACGCCCATCGACTCGATCAGCGGACAATGGAAGGTATGTACGCCAGCTAGGGCAAAAGATTTCAGTGCTGTAGCTTACTACATGGGACGCAAGCTGCTCGACTCGTTAAATTATCCCATTGGTTTAGTATTTACGGGCATTGGAGCATCTACTGCACAAGCCTATGTACCGAAGTCGGTTTTAGCGGCCGACCCTTTATTAAATGCGACCTATTTGCAACCCTACTTAGACAGTCCGAAGTCAAAAGAAAAGATTGACGGTGGTTTCTCTTTTGAGAAAGTAACCCGGCCTTATCTGCTATACAATGCACTGATCCACCCCTTTATCAATTTGTCTATTACTGGATTTACCTGGTATCAAGGGGAATCCAATCATTTAGAAAGGTGGCCTTATACTCACTTAACGCAGGCGATGATCAAGGCTTGGCGCACAGCATTTAGGCAAGGGCAATTGCCCTTCTATTATGTGCAGATTGCACCCTATGATCATGAGAAGCGAGATTCAACATTAACGGAAGATGCCTTCTTTAGAGAAGCACAGGCACGGATAGCCGATCTGAATAATACGGCGATGATTGTAAGTGTCGATATTGGTGAAGCCAATAATCTGCATCCCAAGAATAAAAGACCTTTGGGGGAGCGTCTGGCTTTAACAGCTCTTCACCGAACGTATGGAAAGCTAGCTGTTGCCTATGAAGGACCAACCATGCAATATGTAACTTATCAAGGTAATCAGGCGGTCGTCCATTATCAGCCAAACAGCCTGATTGCTGGTTTGCGTACGTCGGACAATCGTTCACCCGCATTTTTTACTGTCGCCGGAATAGACCGTATTTTCTATCCTGCGGAAGCAGTGATTCGAGGTAACACCATGGAGTTAAGAAGCAAGGAGGTGAAGCGGCCGGTGGCTGTACGCTATGCCTTCTTTAACTATCCGGAAACGAATTTGCAAAATGGAGCGGGCTTGCCTGCCGTGCCGTTCCGGACAGATGATTGGGCCGAACCGGATACCAACAGATGATACGTTTGAAAACTAATTTAAATTAAAATAAATGAAATAATTATTTAGATGATATCGATGAAAAAATGGAGATGGAGTAAAACGAAAATCATGTTGTTCATCATGTGGGTAACGGTTATTCCCTATGTTTCGGTATCTGCACAAACAACCGTAGTCGAAGGGACGCCGAAAACAGAAGCGCAAAAAAAGGAGGAGGCGTGGGCTAATTTTGTGAGAGCCGTTGAGGATCGGATGCGCAATGATTGGGCTTGGCTGGGTCGATATGCTGCCGATAACGAGGCCCTCGTCCGTGATCCGAATAACGCACACCGGGTGGTGTTTATGGGTAACTCCATTACAGAGGGTTGGATGCAGAAAAATCCAGATTTTTTCAACGGGAATCACTATATCAACAGGGGAATTGGCGGACAAACGACTCCCCAAATGTTGGTTCGTTTCCGACAGGATGTCGTGAATCTACATCCAAGCACGGTGGTTATTCTTGCGGGGACCAATGATATTGCTGAAAATACTGGGCCTTCGAAAATCGAGGATGTAGCAGGCAATATCATATCTATGACCGAACTTGCACAGACACATGGCATTCGGGTTATTCTTTGTTCGGTGCTTCCCGCGCTCAGCTTTCCATGGCATCCCGGCATAGAACCAGCTCCATCTATCATCGCGTTGAATAAGTTGTTGAAAGATTATGCCGAGCAGAATGGACTGGACTATGTTGATTATTATTCGTCCCTTGTTGATGTGGATAGCGGATTGAAAAAAGCATTCAGCGAAGATGGGGTGCATCCCAATTTAGCGGGATACCAGGTGATGGAGCCCTTGGTTCAAGCAGCAATCCAACATACAGTTAACGCCAAAAAGAAGTAAACCTAAAATAAATGACTAACTAATTTCTTAACAAATGAATAAAATTTTTTTATTGTTGGCTATCCTAGTGCTAACATCTTGTTCGAAAGAATATAAAATGCCTCCTAGTCCGGAACGACTTATCAAGTCGTTCACCTTAGCTAACGGACAATATGGAAGCTCGCAGGTAACGATACAAGAAAGTGGCAGCACCATCAAAATTCAGGTCTTTGAAGGCTTGAATCTGAAAGCCGTTGTTCCACACATTGTGGTTTCGGATGGCGCGGTGGTATCACCCGCTTCTGAGCAGCCGATTGACGTATCCCAAAATCATCAATACACCTACACGGTTACTTCAGCCTCTGGCTTGACGATGGAATGGAAGGTAGAATTTGAAGTGTTATCTATTGGTGCATATGGAACCTATTTGATTACAGATGAACAGCAAACACAGTATTTAAGTGTATTAGGCGATACCCTATACAATAAAAAGTACGATGACGGGGCACTGATCGGCGCACTGCCTAAGGGACTGGGTGCACAAGTACCGCGATATCAGAAATGGCATTTGATTAAGCAGGATGTAGCGGGTGGGGTTTACTACCATATTCGAAATCTGCATAGTGGTAAATTGCTCACGGCAGTAGGAAGTAAGCCTGAGGCAGATGACGCATTGGTACAGTGGTCGGCCTTGGATGACGAGGCCGATCGACAGTTATGGAAGTTGGAAGAAGCTTCTGAGCTGGGGCATTATACCTTAGTGAACAAACATTTTTCAGTAGCTGTGGGAAATATGGCTGCTCAACATTGGGTCATTGGGCCGACGAGCTCCGATACCTATCGGGATGATGCGGTCGTACAGTTTTTTAATCGGAATGATCCGGGCCAAGGCTCGGTGGCGTTTGACCAAGGAAACAGCATTCCTTTAAGTTGGGGGCCGAATAATGGGAAAGTGTTGTGGTTAACGCAGGATGCCTGGGACGGTACCTCTTTGCGGGAAAATAATAAATTTCCGTGCGGCTATTTTTTTAGTTACGGAAATTCGATGTTATTGCAGCCGACATTGAATGACTGGAATAATCTCCATACACCCAATGTAACCGTTCCCAATGGGGCAAACGGCCGGCCCCGACAAGTATGTACCATACAACCTAATCATACTTTTGCTTGGCCGGGTGTGGGAGTGGAGATTGGCAATAAAGTGTATATTCACTGTGGAGAAGGGTCGGGTTTGAGTGCCGCCGATCAGTCGCTCTATGTCTTTACCGAAAATGCAGGAACGGTTTGGGAGGCAGAGCGGACAACACCTGCTGGTTTAAGTGGTTACACCGATATTCTTTATTCTTCGGGTATGGTGAAAGCGGCCGACGGTTATGTGTACGCCTTTGGAAGTGAAGCGGTCGGTTTTGGTTATGAAACCTACTTGCATGTGGCCCGTTTCCGGCAGGATGACCCGCAGCAGTGGAGCTTCTTTGATGGATCATCGTGGTCAAGCAATCCGGTAAAAGGAGCGACCTCGAAGATAGCTGATGGACTGGGTACATTGGCTATTTCATACCTGAAAGGGAAATATATTTTGCTGACCATGGATCAAGGTTTTAACTGCGATGCCAAACGGAACATTTATATGGCTACAGCAGATAGCCCCACCGGACCGTTTACGGAACGGAAATTGGTCTACACCATCAATGAATACTTTTACGGGCAATATGCCCGTTATTACACACCGGCAATTCATCCGCAGTTTGATAATGGGCGGAACGAATTACTGATAACCTATTGCCTGAATTATTCAGCCTGTGGCTTGGGCGAATGCCAAGAAGGCGTAATCGATCCTTATTATTATCGGGTAAAAGGGCTCAGGGTACCGTATGAGTTGATTGGATTGTAGGGAGGTAAAAATTAAAAAATAAAAAAGCTTGACTGCTAAGTATAGCGGTCAAGCTTTTTTTTATATAAGCGAGATGATGCGTTTGTGTACTTTGGGTAATTTATCTGATCGTCATTTAAAATATAATCCGTATTTTGCTTGTTTAATCAGACTGGCAGCCTATGAAGTGGACTTATTTTATTCGTCAGAAATTGAAGGTGGCGGTTCTTTTATTTAGCATTATGGCATGTTCGATCTTGATTCGGATATTGGAAGATAAGAATGTTCAAAATATAAGCAACGCGTTATCATCTATGTACGATGATCGATTGGTGCCGGCGTCGGATATTTTTTATATGGCCGAACACTTGTATGCAAAGAAGTTTTTGTTGCTTGCTTTTGAGCGTGAAGTTGAATGGAGTCAAGATGCATTCTTAAGCTTGGAGAAAAGCATGTTGCTTCATAGTCAGGCGATAGATACTTTGCTGGCAAAATACGAGCAAACCTATTTGGTGGCACAAGAAAAAGCTTCTTTAGCAGGATTTAAGCATCGGTTAACAGATTATAGAACACATGAAAGGCAGTTGCTGACCATGGATATGCAGCATTTGCAACTGCAGGTTGTACCCCATGTTCAGAAAGGGAGATTGGCTTTGGAAGCCGCCATTGATGAATTGTCAGAATTGGAAAAGCTACAGACCTTAGTGGGAAAGAAATTGATGACAGATGCGCAGTTTGTTGTAAAGGGTACGCGCCTTTTTTCGACTTTGCAGCTGATTTTATCCATTGTAATCGGTATCATGGTCGTGGTTTTAGTATTGGAATCAAAGAGCATGATCAAAAACAATCAACCATTTAACCTTAATTAACGTAGATCTAATCGATATATTTCCGATCATCATCACTTAAATTAGCTCGATATGGGTCGGTGAGATCCTCTGAAGTGTGGGTGTCCGATTGAAAAGTGGTGGCCGATGATGATGATGCGTTGATCGATTTCTTGCGTGGTCTACCAAGTAAGAAACCTACAATGAGACCAAAAGCAAACATGGTACCTAGTACAGCCAATTTCGGTACATAGCGATCACCAAATATCCAAAAAATAACTTCATCGGTATTTTTCATGAGAATGATGGTTGCCAGAGCGGTCAAGATAATGATGAATACGGTTTTTGTACGCATAAAATCAAATTTATGCTAAAATAGCATTTTTCTTTCAACATCGAAATACGTTGTTTTGTTTTGATTATGAGATTACAACTTACTACTTAAAACGTATGACTTAAAACTTATAACTGCTGATAACCGATGGCTCTCAGCTTTCAATACGAATAACTTACTCCATAAGTGAAAATTACTTTCTGTGGGTTGTTTTCATTGACATAAATGGCGCGGATGCCCGCATCGAAGTTGGGTAAATAGAACCGTAGTAAATTCATATCGGCACGGAGCTCGATGCCGAACACCCGTGGATTGACTTTGCCTTCTTGCGCAAAATTCTCAAAATCAGCAAATACACCGCCCTTGATCCGTTTGATAAAAGCCAATGGCCCGACGGTAAGATCGGGATAGCAGATGGGGAATTTGTAATCCGCGAATAACGTGTTGTTTACATGTGTAGGTGCTAATTGATCGTATCCGCTTACTAATGGAATGTCATTGGTTAGTTTATAATCGCCGGAACGTTCTTGTGCATGGAAGCGGATTTGCATAGAGTGGTTGTTCAGGAGCCCGGGGAAATACCACGTAGATTTGAATGAAAGGAGGTTGCCTGATAAACGCTTATCGAATGTCATGCTTCGGTAAATGATATGGATGTTTTGTCCCCATTTGGGTGCGAGATCCAGTTGGCTCTTCCGGTTATTGCGATTAAAATAAAACTGTGTTAGTAAGGGGAATCTGACGGTTGTGAAATTGGGGAGTGATAGGTTGGGTATACTCAATCCATATCGTTTCGTATAGCTGGTGCCGAGTGCTATCCCTGTATTGTAGATGTTGTTGAGCCGATTAAATGTAAGGGGGATGGTGGCTTTGAATTCGGTATAGTGCTCGCGCCAACGAAAAGGAAGTCGTTCGTTGGGGCGATTCTGGATACGTACGCTGCTTAGTTGGGCCTGATTGCGGTATTGCAAAGTAAATTTTGGGAACCAACGTTTAAACGTGGCGGCAACAAAATAGTCGGCGCGACTGATATTTTGATCATAATTGAATCCGATCCGGGTTGAAAAAGTGTTCAGCAGATTGTCTGACATCCATTGCAAGCCTAAATCGAAATTATCAATACTGGAAAGATCATCGCCCACGGGAGAGATGCTGTGAAAATTAAATAAATGGTGAACGTCTTTATAGGGGCTAGAATCGAAAGTTTTTGCTTTTCGGAGGTCTAGGCTGTCTAATGGTTTTTCTTGTGGTATGAGTGGTTTAAAATAGCTAATAAAATGATTTTTGACCTCGCTGATTGCTCTGGGTTTTAGGTGATCTGCCGCCAAATGGCTAATGAGGTAGCCATTTGCTTGGTAGTTGTTGAAATATAATTGATGTGTGCGGTCATCCCATACGGGATTGGTGATGCCAAAGGAAGCGTTGGTGAGCTGTTGGATGGCATGGTTTGGATTGAGTAGGTAAAGATTATCGATGCCGTTGAAGTGTGCTTTAAAGACGATGCCAAAGGGTGTGTAAATGGGTCGCTCCAATTGTTGCGTTTGCCAATCGAGTAGGAGGCGGGTACTTCCATCTTGTAGATCGATTTCGATCAGGTTGGTTCCCTTTTGGCTCAGAGCTGTTGCAATTACTTTGGTGCCCGATGGGTGAAAGGATGGTGTTTGGATAAACACGGGATAAGGTATAGCCATGCGCTGGATTTCGTTTCCGGTTTTGCTGTCTAAAATAACCAGATAACTGTGATTTGATAGATCCACCGATACCGCGCCAATTTGGGTTCCTTTCGCATTGATAGTTGGCGAAAAAAGCCGTGTTTTCGATGTGATTTGTCGGTACTTTTTTTGCTCGATTTGGTAGGTGTTGATCACATAAAAGGTTTCATTTTGATACCGTTTGTTGTAGCGCAATTCATCCCAGGTTATGATCCCCCCACCATAAGCAAAATGTGGTTCGGTTTGAATGCCCGTTTTGACTACTTTATGGATGTCGTTTTTTGAAGAAATTAAAACAATGTTTGGTACACTATGGTTGCTTTTTTCTAAGGCTAAGATATCGCCATTGGGTAGTGGTTTTGGAAGGAGGTAACTCACTATTTCTTTGGGTGCTGTCTGTGGTAAAGTAGCGTAGAAGGTAGGGGCCGTTTCCTCTTGTTGTATCTGCCATAGACTATCGAGTTCAGCAACGGTTCGTTGATGCCACTGCCGAGTATTGTAACCGGTTATATGCTTTAAACTTCTACTAAAATTGTATGGCCGTAAGGGATGCTCAACGAGCTGCTTCATGAGATCTTCCAATGCTTGGTCACCATAGTCACGACGAAGTTTGGTGGTCATGAAATAGCCTAATTGATAATAGCCAGGCGTGATGTCTTTTAATGAGCCTAGGTAGTCTTTTTGATAGCTGTATTTTTTTTTACTTAGTGTATTTGTTCTGAATGGAAGCTCCCAGGAAGGGAGCCTGCCTCGGCCGGCAGATGTGAGGCTTGTCTCGATTCCTACAGCATCACCTTCGTAGAACCAAGAAGGCAGTGTGATGCCAAAAATAGCTAAGGCTAGTTGTTCAAAAAGCGGTGCTTTCAGCGAGCCAGTTAACCGATCGAATTGCACGACGTGCCGTAGTTCGTGGACGGCCAAACTGTTTAGCCAATCTTGAAAATCGGTGGCCTGTGGGGGAGTGGTAGTGAATTCCGAGCGACGGGGTGCAAGCTGTACGAAACCGTTTGAAACGACGTTTTTGTTTTGCAAAATGATACTTATTTTTCTTGGTTTTTTACCAATTGAGCGGCTTACACGAGGAATGATGTAGAGCAGATTATTTGCTAGCCGTTGTGCCTGTGACTCGAAAATGCTTGGGTAAATAAGCTGAAATTGCGGTGTTTGGATTTGCCTCCATTGTACACTAGGTGGCATTTGATTATCGTCAAAAATCTGTGCCTTTGCCAATGGTGAATATAATGTCGATGTGAATGCAATTAATATTTTGATTATAAGTGTTTTAAAATGTTGTTTTTGCATTGTATTCATTATGTGCTAAGAATATTAGTTTTTATTTGATTTGCGAATGAATTTTTATATTTACTATTAATTTATTAAAATAATATATTTTATTGATTTATAATGTTTTATGTGTATGGTATTTATTGGAAGTTTTAATAAAAATAATATTTATAAATCCATTATTTAGCTTATTTTAGACAAAGGGACGTTTGTTTTTTAAATGTACGTTTTTTTTGAATATATGACACTATCTTCTGCTCGATATCTGTTGATTTTTTTCTGATAACGGCGATGCTGTTTTTTATAGCTGTTTGTTTTATGGGTTTCTTTGGTGCTAATTCATTGAGTATAATCTTTGAAAAGTGCTATTTTGTTTGATGGAGAAAATGTACTGTTTTTAAGGTTGTTTTTAATATAGTAAAGGGGTGTTTTGTTTTCCAACAAGCTGGTTGATTTTCTCTGACTTTTTTGGATGTTGTTGGGGCTTGTCTCTTTTGTATATTGGTGTGGTATGGCAAGTTGATATGGTGTGGATGCTTGAAAGAGGTGATGGTTTTGTTAATGCCTGTTTATCACTGACCTGTTTTTTTATATGATTGTTTGAGAGTTTTTTGTTTTTTAAGATTAGAAAATGTATGATTTGAAATGGTGTTTTTTTTTGTACTTCGTGTACTTATTTGTGATATTGTAGTTGCGTAAAATACAGTAGTATGGTTTTGGTGGTACAGGTAGTTCGAATCCGAACACTCGGAGAAGGCTTGATTTTTCGAAGGGCATATGTTTAAGAAGATCGTGCGTCTAATGGTTGCCTGTGGTATGCGATTTTTGGGAGATCTCTTTTAAGTGGAGAGATTACAGGGAAAACTGATCAACATGCGAAGTAGAGAGCAAGCAAGGTGACGGATAGGGACGGGGGAAATGGCGGAAGGAAAAATCAATATTAGCATTGGAGATTGAGCGGCCGGAAATGGAAGGCTGAGGTTATGAAGTTTCTGTCGGCTGGAGAATTTATCCAATGGCTATTGGGTAAATATACGATGGATGATTTTTTATAATAAAGTACACGAAGGTGCCTTTTTTTATGTTACATATAGGTGCATTTTGAAGCGTAAAAGACGCTTGTTCTGTCTTTCTTTATTGGCATATCGACTTGTTTCTCGTCTTTAAAAAAATGATTTGACTCATTTTAAGCGCTTCTAAGCGTTTATTTGTATGGGAAAGGTGTTGGTGGCCGTTTTTTATGGAAGATTGTTTTAATCTGCTTGTTTTTGCTTTTTTTGGACTCGTTCATTTTTTACCCAAATGTTTTGACGGTTAGATTACATCATGTAACCATTAAAAGATTAATTTGCGCTCCCAAAAAAAATGCTGATTGATATCATGAATGATACGCGAATTGCCTTATTATTTACCTTATTTTTCTTTCTGCTTAACGCTTCGGGTTATGCACAAATTCATCCGCGTTTTTTGCCTGTTGATACGATCTTCAAAGCGAAGAAGAAAAGGCATTTGGTGATTCAGCTAGAGCATGAAAGTGGGGGGGTGCTTACTGGAAACGAGCGGGCAAAAGAATCGCTGGAAGAGGCCTATTACAATGCACTAAATTTGAAGTTAGGCTGGCAAACCCAACGGGGAGGCGATATTTATCATCAATTATATAATTACCCTATCTATGGAATTGGCTTATATAGCAGCACGTTTGGATTGACTCATGTGGGGGATCCCTATGCTGTATATGGATTTGTTTCGGTACCCATTCGACCACGTATCAATCGGCGCATTAACTTTAGTTATCGGATTGCGTTGGGGCTTTCCGGTAGATTTAATCCTTACAATGAAGATGAAAACCCATTCAATTTAATTATTGGTACGAAGAATAATGTTTTTATTGACTTTGGGGCACAGGCAAATTATATCATTAGCCGGCACTTCCAAGCTGGGCTTGGGTTGGCTTTCCATCACTTTTCCAATGGAGCATTGAAATTACCCAATACGGGGATTAATTTACTTCCCTTTACGGCTTCTGTAACCTATGTGCCGCAAGCACAAAATTTTGATTTTTCAAAAACATACATCGGCCCAAACCCCAAAGATGAACAGCTGCAGCTAAGCTATGCGTTTGGTTTAAAGCAGCTCACCATGGAGAACCCGAAGAAATATTTTAAATCGACGCTTGGCTTGTTTTGGACGAAGTTTGCCGGTTATAAATGGCGGCTTGGCTTAGGTGCAAATGTGTTTTATTCTGCTTCGGGGAATGATGTGCTTGTAGCGGGCGAAGATGCTGGTTCATTTGGTGCTTTGTTTTCTGGCGGACCGGCTTTTTATATTGATCATTTGCTTACATCGCGTTTGTATTTGAATGGCAATGTGGGATATTACTTGCATCGCAACAGTTTTAATCGGGAGACGGGAGCGGTGTTTTTGCGTATTGGTGCCCGATATGATGTATGGAAAAATATATTTGCGGGCGTATCGATTAAGGCCCATGCAGGGAAAGCGGATTTTATTGAATGGACGACTGGGTATACGTTGGATTGGTGAATGGAGGGGCTGGGCAACTATTGTAAGTTAAATCGTTGGCAGCTGTTTCTTTAGTTTGCGATGTTCCAGTTTCGTTTTTAAAATAGGATAAAGGAAAACAGCTCCTAAGACAAGCATGGCACCGGCATAGAATCCAGCACTCATTTTTTCTTCTTGTCTGAAAATAACAAGCGCTAACAGCATGCCATAAATAGGTTCCAGATTGGTAATGAGCGCTACACGGAAGGCACTGATTTCGCGCATGACAGAAACGCCAGCGACATAGGCTGCCGAGGTACAGACGGTACCCAATAATATCAAATAAATAGTATCGCTGGGATTAAGACGCATTTCTTCATTGAAACCGCCCGAAATAAACAGGTATAAAGACAACCAAAACCATGCGCCGGCCATTTCATAGAAGCTGATGAGGGTTGCTTTGCTGGTTTTGATCAATTTGCTATTTATGATGGTAAATAAGCTGCCGCATAATGCTGCTGAAAGGCCTAATAGAATTCCTTGGATATATTGCGTTTCGAACTTAAAAATAAGGTAGATACCCAGGATAATCAACATACCAATGAATAATTCCAAGTAGGCGATCCGTTGTTTATTAAATAAGGGTTCGAGTAAGGCGGTGAAGAGTGTCAATGATGAAAGGCACACCAGGGTAACAGATACATTCGCTAACTTAATGGATTGGAAGAACAAGAACCAATGTAAGCCTACCAGTCCGCCGGTGAGCATAAGCTTTGTAAAAAGCCCGAGTGAGATGCGTATATTTTTCTTGGTACATTTGAAATAGATCAATAGTGCGATGGTAGCAATCAGTACCCGATACCAGACTAAATGCATGGCAGATACGGAGATCAGTGCACCAAGAATGCCTGTAAACCCCCAGACAAGTACCGTTAAATGCAATAACAGCAGATTACGGTTTAATTTAATGCGAAACATCTATGGATGAAAATAAACTATTTTGGTGCTTTGTAAAGCAGGTACAAACCTACACATAAAAAGATGACACTTGGAATAAATGTTGCAATGAGGGGAGGTAATCCCCCTTTTAGTGAGAACATGGTAGCAAACTGGATAAACAAAATGTATGTAAAGCTCAATGCAATACCCACTCCCAAACTCAGGCCGATGCCCCCTCTGACTTTTTTGGAGGATAGCGATACGCCCATTAAGGTGAGGATATAAGCGGAGAATGGATAGATAAATCGTTTGTATTTCTCCAATTTGAGATCGGTCATCCGCCCCGTTCCACGAATTTCCTCTTTTGCGATGTTTTCATTCAATTCGCTGGTGGTCATGGCCATGTAGATGTTGTCTCGAATCTCGAAATCGCTCGGTGTCATGTCTAAGGTGGTGTCTTTCGAAGTGCCCTTGGTCATTTTCTCGTCCATTCCATTGACCGTGCGGATGCTATAGTCTTCAATTTTCCACTTGGTCTTGATTGAGTCCCATGTTATTCGTTGCGCGATCAATTTTTCTTTCAATTCCTGACCGTTAAAGGTTTCCAGTATAAAATTATATCCTATTTTACGATCATTATCAAAATTATCGATGTAAACAAAACTATTTTTATCGATCTGCATATGGGTAGAACGCTTGTTATTATCGTCTACAGGTTTGACATATACATTTTCGAAACCAATTTTCAGCTTATTGGTGCGCGGAATGATATAGATATTAAAAACCAGGGTAACGGCACAAATGATGGATGCGGCAATAAAATAGGGTCGCAGGAAACGTTTAAAGCTCATGCCGCCATTCAGAATGGGGACAATCTCTGTTTGGTCGGCCATCTTAGCGGTAAAAAAGATAACGGCTATAAAGTTGATGAGCGGACTTAAAAAATTAAGGTAAAAAGGAATAAAGCCTGCATAATATTCAAAAACGATTTTGGAGAGCGGTGCATGGTATTTTAAGAAATCATCCATCCGCTCGGATATATCGAAAATAACAGCCACCACCGTAAAAATAGCCATCGTGAACACGAAGGTCCCCAAGTATTTTCGGATGATATATTTATCGATGATGGTCACTTGAAATTAAAAAATCAAAAGAAAAAATTTAAAAAAATTACTGCTCAAAACCCACAACTGACAACTCACAACCCACAACTACAAGCGTTCGCCCAATTGTTTAACCATTTTATTTTTCCATTCGTAAAACGTTCCTTCTATAATTTTAGTACGGGCCTGCTTTACCAACCATAGATAAAAATGTAGATTATGTAAAGTGGCAATCTGGGCACCTAACAATTCTTTCGAATGAATGAGATGCCGCAGATAAGCCTTCGTATAAAATTGATCGGTAGCCAATGTACTATCCGGATCGATGGGCGAAAAATCAGCTTCCCATTTCTTGTTTTTGATATTGATAATGCCTCTTTGCGTAAATAACATGCCATTTCGGGCATTTCGGGTAGGCATGACGCAATCAAACATATCAATTCCAAGCGCGATATTTTCCAAGATATTAATAGGGGTACCCACTCCCATTAAGTAACGGGGCTTGTCTGAAGGCAGGATATTGGTCACGACCTCGGTCATTGCATACATTTCTTCTGCGGGTTCACCAACCGATAATCCACCGATAGCATTTCCTTCGCGACCAAAAGAGGCAATCACTTCTGCCGACTTTTCCCGTAAGTCTTTGTAAACCGATCCCTGTACAATGGGGAATAAGTTCTGTTCATAACCATATAGCGGTTCTGTGGAGTCAAAGCGTTCACAGCAGCGTTTGAGCCAACGGTGTGTCATATCCAACGACTGACTAGCATAGCGGTAATCGCATGGATATGGTGTGCATTCGTCAAAAGCCATGATGATATCGGCACCGATGATGCGCTGTGTATCCATCACATTTTCGGGTGTAAACAAGTGTTTGGAACCATCTATATGCGATCGGAAGGTAACACCTTCTTCCTTGATTTTGCGTACATCGGTTAAAGAATACACCTGATAGCCGCCACTATCGGTCAGCATGGGTTTATCCCATCCATTGAATCGATGCAGACCGCCAGCTGCTTGAATCACTCCCAGCCCCGGTCGGAGGTATAAGTGATAGGTATTTCCGAGAATAATCTGGGCACATATGTCGTTTTTGAGTTCATGTTGATGTACGCCTTTCACAGACCCTGCTGTGCCAACAGGCATAAAAATAGGAGTCTGAATCGTTCCATGAGCTGTTGTAAGCTCACCAGCACGTGCTTTTGAGAGATGATCCGTCGCTTGTAATGTAAACGTCATGTATGCTTTTGCGCTAAGGCAATCAGGCCTGATACTTTTTAAGGTGCAAACTTAGCTAAAATGGCTAAGGTTTTTTGTTCTTTTTGTAAATTCTTGTCAAATTTATCTAAGTTTGCAGGGTCATTTTACTTTTCGGAAATAAGACCTTGAAAAACGAGTGCATGTATATCTTACCGGCTTTGTTGGGCTTCTTCTTGCTCATACAGCTTTATTATATCATTTTCGTATATGGACGATTGAGAGTGTACAAAACACTGGCGCTTGACCCACAATTTGCTTATCCGCCCGTATCAGTGATTATCTGTGCTCGAAATGAAGAGGCTAATCTGCGTTTATATCTTTCTGAAATTTTGGAGCAGGATTATCCGACTTATGAAGTCATCGTAGTGAATGACTGTTCTGCAGATGATACCAAATGGGTGCTGAAAGAATTTCAAGAACGTTATAGCCATTTAAAAGTGGTTGCCATTACAGAGCAGGGAGCTTTTCGGCAGGGGAAAAAATTTGCAGTTACGTTGGGTGTGAAAGGAGCGCAATATGAGCATTTGGTGTTAACCGATGCGGACTGTTATCCACAGTCTAATCAATGGCTTCGCCATATGGCACAAGGCTTTGCGCCCGGAATCGATATCGTTTTGGGGTATTCGCCTTATTTAGCCGGAAAAGGATTTCTAAATAAATATATTCGCTTTGAAACTTTCCAGACGGCCTTAAATTACCTTTCATTTGCCTTGAAAAAAAATGCGTATATGGGGGTTGGTCGAAATCTAGCCTACACCAAGAGCTTATTTTTTAAAGGCAAAGGTTTTGCTGCACATATGCATATTCCGTCGGGAGATGATGATCTTTTCGTCAATCAGAACGCAAGCCGCTCAAATGTAGCTATCTGCACACACGCTGATGCCTTTGTGTGGAGTACTCCTAAAAGCAGCTATCGAGACTACAAACGACAAAAAGAACGTCATTTTGGTGCATCCAAGATGTATCGTTGGAAGCATAAATGGGCGCTGAGTATACAGGCTGCCAGTACCTTGTTGTTTTATTTGTTCATCATCTTGCTGTTGTTGCTGCAGCCTTATTTTTGGTACTTCGCTGTAGGCGCATACGTTTTACGTTTATTGCTTGTACTCATGGTTTGCGGCCCCATTATGAAGCGATTCCGAGTGGGAAGTTTGATGGCCTGGTGGCCATTGATGGATATTTTTCATGCTATTTACATAGCCGTAAAAGGCATTGGCGCGCAATTTAAAAAAGATACACCATGGAAATAGAAAGCAACCGGAAGCTGGAACGTCCTGATGCTACATTAATTGATCATTATTTTCCTGAATTAAGCACTCAACAGCGAGAGCAGATGACCCGTTTACACGCATTGTATAGCTATTGGAATGCACAGATCAATGTGGTTTCGAGAAAGGATATTGAAAGCCTCTATGAACGCCATATACTACACTCCTTGGCTATTGCTAAATTTATCCATTTCCAACCGGGAGCAGCTGTATTGGATGTGGGTACGGGGGGTGGTTTTCCTGGGATTCCACTGGCTATCCTATTCCCACAAACAAACTTCCACTTGGTAGACTCGATCGGAAAAAAGATTAAAGTGGTTCAGGAAGTTGCTAGCGCATTGGGGCTAACCAACGTGAGGGCCACTCATATACGAGCCGAGCAAGTAAAAGAAAAATATGATTTTGTGGTATCGCGCGCGGTTACACGCTTGAAAGAATTTTATCCTTGGGTACGCCATGCATTTAAGAAGAAAGATGTGCATGCCATACCTAACGGTATTCTATACCTAAAAGGCGGCGACCTAGCGGAAGAGATTGCCGAATCGAAATTGCCAGCCGAACTTTATCCCATTTCTACCTATTTCAACGAAGAGTTCTTCGAGACCAAGTATATTGTGTATATTCCGCAGTAACACATTTAAGGCGGAAAGCAAAAAGCTTAAACCAAGAACCAATAACTAGGGTGTCCAAACGTTATTGCTTCTGTCTATATCAGGTAAGCGTTTTTCGGCATCGAGGGTTACGGAGGCTAACGGAGTGGTGGTGGCCACATGGAATTGAGCGGTTGCTCCTCGCTGCCAAACTTCTGCCGGTACCGTAAATGTATGCTGTTCACCACTAGCTTCCTTTATCGTTACCCATATCGGCATCACCATTTGTTGTTTATTGGTGATGGTAATATCCGCGCCTTCTTTGGGCTTTCCGTGGGTATAAGCGACGTTCGTAATCGCTTGGTCGAGCTGCCAATTGTGAAAATACCAGCCACACCAGAACCAAGATAAGTCTTCACCGCTGCTATTTTCCATGGAACGGAAAAAGTCTGATGGTTGCGGGTGTTTATAAGCCCATTGATGGATATATTGTCTAAAGGCATCATCGAACTTTTCTGGGCCTAAAATGACATCCCGTAGCAGCACCAAACCAAAAGCAGATTTAAAATAGGCGAGTGGATGGACATATTGCTGTTGCATGGCATCGGGTGGTGTCATCAGGGTATTGGCCTCGCCACAATCGGCGATGACCTGAATGATTTCATCAGCAGGATTACCCTTGCCAGGCGCATATTCACCATCCCGTTTCGGAGCAAACTCGCCACCATTAAAAGCCTCCTGTGCTAAGATATTCGTGAAGGTATTGAAACCTTCGTCCATAAAAGGAAACCGCCGCTCGTCGGATCCGACAATCATTGGGAACCAAGTGTGACCAATTTCATGCGAGGCCAGCAAGTACATGATGTAGGGTTTGGCCTTCCAATAATTAAAGGCGAGTCCTGGAAATTCCATGCCACCAACCGGGCCGGCCACACTGGTCGCGACTGGGTAGGGGAATGGAAACCATTTGGTTGAGTAGTGTTCGATGGAGGCTTTGATCATTTCCGTGGAACGGGCCCAGGCATTCGAATCTAATGTCGACTCGATGGGGTAGACCGACTGCGCCAAGGCCGTTTTACCCCCCGGTAGATTGATTTTAGCAGCATCCCATAGGTAGGCATCGGATAGGGCCCACGCTACATCGCGGGTGTTCTTCATCTGAAAATGCCAGGTAACCTGTCCGTCTTTTTGCTGTGTAACACCTGTATTTAAGTCGGCCGCAGAGCGAATAATAACGGTTTGATCAGACTGGGCTGCTTGATCAAGTCGGCTGAGTATGTGTGGGTTCAAGATGGCGGATTTGTTTTGCAATTCGCCAGCACCTACCACCAGCATATTTGCAGGAACGGTTAATTGATAATCGATGTTACCATAATCCAGGTACATCTCGCCGCTACCGATAAACGGTAAGGTATTCCAGCCATGGTAATCGTCGTATACACAAAGGCGCGGGTACCAATAAGAAAATTCAAAAATTCGACCGTTGCGCGTATCGAGATAACCCGATCGGCCACCCCCGCCACTGGGTTGTAGGGTATACGTATAGGTGAGTTCTAATTGTATTTTTTCTCCGGCAGCCACGGGGACGTCGTTTAAGCGGATTTGCATGCGCGTATCATCGATGCGATAAGGAATCGTTTGCCAAGTGTTACCCTGCAAATATTTTACCGAACGGATACGGTAGCCTTTTGTGCTATCGGTTTGTAATGAGATGGTGTTCATCCGCTTGCTGCGTGCGTCGGGTAGATTGGTGTTTTGATCCAATTGTAGCCACAAGCTATGCAGGGTATCGGGACTGTTATTGCTGTAGGTGATTTTTACCTGGCCGTTTAATTGCAAACTCACTGTATCGAACGATGCCTCAATTTCGTAATCTGCTCGATTTTGCCAGTAATGGGGGCCAGGTTGGCCACTGGCACTCCGATAGCCATCGCTTTTATAGCCATAAACATCTTGACCGAAAATTTTGGTAGGGTCGTACTGCGCGAGAGCGGTGGTATTTACTAAAAATAATAAGCTAAGGAAAAGGAGGTTCTGTGTTTTCATGCGTTTTCGTGATTACGAATGGCTAATTTAAGTTTTGTTTGTTAAAATGGTGCCTTCATTTCATGAAAATTGCATATATTTGTACATAGCATTCTTTCTAAACCATTTTTCTCTTGTTTCACGCGAAAAAGTCCGTTCAAGTCCGCTTAACTCCCTTCAAGTCCGTTCAAGTCCGTTCACCCTATAGCTTTCATTTACTTATCTTTTAACTATGCTTTAGTCTCTTCTTACCTCAGGTATAGCAATGGCTTACCTTCACTTTGGCTGGGCTGCGCTATACGATAAGCTGATCTTGGGCGTAGATACCGTGTATAGGTATAGAATAGCGCTACACAAGGTAAGAAAGAAGTAACGATACTGTTTAGAGGCTTGGGGTGATATATGTTCATTATTCTGTATAAAATGATTTATTATATGTCTTCTATTTTTTATTATTTTACCCATCGGTGGATTATATGGCCATGTTAGGTGTTGGTCTAGAGCTGTTGTAAACCTATTACACATTTAGTATGAGCTTGATTTATAAACTTGCGTTGATGCGCATTAAAGGAGTTGGAAATGCTATAGCTAAGCAATTGTTAGCTCATTGTGGGAGTGCGGAAGAAATTTTCCGTACACCCAAAAAGCAATTACTTGCCATACCCGGTATGAGGCAGCGCGTTGCCGACCAAATTATCGAGCGACGAGTCATTCAAGAAGTAGCGCAAGAGCTTTCCTTTATCGAGAAACATAAAATTAACGTGCTGTTTTGGGGAGAGACGGATTATCCGGCTAAATTAAAGCACTGCTCGGATGCGCCAATACTACTATTTTACCGGGGGCATGCCGATTTGAACACGTCGCGTATCATCAGCGTGGTGGGCACACGCCATGCTACGGATTACGGTAAGCAAATTTGTGACGAGCTAATCCGTGATTTAGGTGGTCATGATCTCTTAGTAGTAAGCGGTTTAGCATATGGCATTGATAGTTATGTACATCAGGCTTGTGTTAAATATGGGCTTCCAACGGTGGGGGTATTGGGGCACGGCTTGGATCGGATTTATCCGGTGGCCCATCGCCATTTGGCTACAACCATGCTCCAAAACGGCGGCTTGTTAACAGAATACGAATCAGGCACGAATCCGGATCGACAAAATTTCCCATCGCGTAACCGGATCATTGCTGGTTTAGCCGATGTGACAATTGTCGTGGAGGCCGCTCCGAAAGGTGGAGCTTTGATTACGGCAGAGATCGCGAATACATATAATCGGGATGTGTGTGCTTTCCCGGGAGATATCTATAAAGATAGCAGCAACGGTTGTAATTATTTGATCAAAACCCACCGTGCCCATCTCATTCAATCGGCGCGTGATTTAGCCTATGTGATGGGATGGGATTTCGAGCCCGTAAAGCCGGTAACAACGCAGCTGGCCATGCCTGTCGACGTGAAGGAAGCAGAACGGGAGGTTTACCAGCTGGTGCATGAACATGGGCCTTTGCACATAGACGAATTGGCACATCGCATACAACGGCAAGCCAGTCAATTAGCCATTACTTTACTGGAACTGGAAATGAGAGGTTTGTTGGCACAGTTGCCCGGAAAGGTATATCGGGTAGTATAGCTGAAAACTATTTCGATCGAATGAGTGTCCAATAACGCCATGCCAATATGGCTTTTTGCGCTTTGGTCAGTCTACTGGAATTTTTATCAATAAGACTTGGTAAAAGCCAATTATTTAATTTTACCAAAACCTTGAAGAATGTCTTTTTCATTCGAATAAATTGTTCTTTAAAGGCAATGAAGCTTGCATAAATTATTCATATCCTTTTGTTTATGGCAATTTATGAAGGTTTCATCTATTTAAATTTGTTTTTTTTGGTGATGAAGCTATCAGATTTTCCATTCTTGTTTTGTTTTCAGGGGTATTCAAGGAGGCCAAGCCTTTTATTCATACCCCTGTGTGGTATGAAAATCATGATGGTTTCATTTGTCCTGTTTATCATAGAACAGCCGACTGGGCGATTTAGTTTGTATGCCTTTTTAGAGATACACTTGCTAAATTTCCTGAAAATTTAAGAAATACCTATTTGGAAGGAAATCGCTCGGTACTTATTTATCAATAAAAACATACTAGGGTTTGATTTTGTACGGAATATTTCCGTATTTCTGCTTAAATAAATTTCGTCATGGAAAAGCAATTGGCATTATCCGAAAAGGCAAGATTTGACGCTAAGATTCCTAAGGTTCAAAAAGAACTTTTTGAATATGCTGCCAGTTTGGGGGGCTTTCGTACGCTTACCGATTTTATTATTAGTACCGTACAAGAAAAAGCTGCAGCCATTATTCAGGAACACAATACGATTCTTGCATCTGAAAAAGACAGGGAGATATTTTTTAACGCTTTAACTAATCCAGCAGGGCCTAATCAAAAATTACGCGATACGGCAGAGCAATATAAAAAATTCATACAAGAGAATAAATGAGCATTAAATAAATGAGCATTAAAATAGAACCACTTCATTCTTCATTAAACAAGAAGGACTTTAATTGTGGTAAGGAAATGCTCGACAACTATTTTCATTCTCAGGCGAGCCAGGATGTCAAACGCAAGTTATGTGTTGTATTTGCCATGTTTGAAGACACTACTGTTAAGGGTTATTACACGCTTTCAAATGCATCTATACCTGCCGAGATGATGCCCGAAGCGATCAAAAAAAAGATGCCTAAATCTTATAAAGCGCTGCCCGTGACCTTGCTCGGCAGACTGGCAATTGATACAAAATTTAAAGGTCAGGGATTAGGGGGCATTATGTTGCTCGACTCACTGAAGCGAAGTTATGAAATTGCCAGCCTAAGTTTGGAATCAATAGGTGTTGTAGTTGACCCATTGGATAGTGAGGCTGTTGCATTCTATGAGAAATTTGGTTTTATTCTTATACCCGATATTCTTACAACTCCATTTTCCTTCCCTTTTCCGGTATTTCTACCCTATACCCCTGTTCACTTAAATCGTGTTGCAAGGCTTGCATGCTGATTAAATCACCATGTACTAATATCACTTTCTTGAGGCGCTCGGGCGATTGCTGACTAACAACCTTTACTAAGTCATGATGGTCGGCATGCCCGCTCAGGCTATCGGTTTGTTTGATGGTAGCGAATACCGAAAGTTCGCGGTGCCGGATCTTCACAACCGGATCGCCCCGTAATAGGCGGTGCCCCAGTGTACCTTTGGCACAATAGCCGATAAATAAGATGGTGCAATAGTAATTTTGTAGGTTTTCATACAAATGGTCTTGTATACGGCCGCCTTCCAGCATCCCAGCCGAGGAAATGATGATGCACGGATCATAGTAGCTGGATATCTCTTTACTTTCATCCAAGTTGGCTACATATTTCAGGTTTTCAAACTCGAATTGATCTCCTTCGCGCGCATAGAACGCCTGTGCTTCCTCATTCAATAGCCCATGGAATTTACGGTATACGTCTGTAGCATAATTAGCCAATGGACTATCTACAAATACTTGTACAGGCGGCAGCAACCCTTTGCTGAAAATACGATTTAAACTGTATACCAGTGCTTGGGTACGGCCCACACTGAAGGCAGGAATGATGAGCTTGCCCGGTGTTTTGATACAAGTATCTTGGATGGTGTTGATCAATACTGCTTCGAGATCGTCATCGGTGTGAAAGCGACCACCATAGGTGGATTCGCACACGAGGTAGTCGACCTCCGGAATGGGGTCGGGATCGCGCAGGATGGGATAGCCTTTTCGACCTAAATCGCCCGTAAAGGCAATACGCTTTTGTGTACCCTGATCATTTATTTCCAATACCGCCGCGGCAGCTCCCAATAAGTGGCCTACGGGAATAAAGGTCAACGTAATATTGCCCGTGAGCTGAAAGGGTTTGTGAAAAGACAAGGTTACAAAACGGTCGACCGTTTCATTGACATGTTTTTGTAGGTAGAGCGGTTTGGTATATCGGTTAAATGTTTTTTTACCGCGTCTCACTTTTTTCTTCTCGTTTTTGAGAAAGAGGTTAACAGAATCGAGCATTAACAGCTCGCTGAGTGCGGCGGTAGGTGAGGTGCAAAGTATCTGGCCGTTAAAGCCCAAGCGAATTAACGTGGGGAGATTGCCCGAATGATCGATATGGGCATGTGTTAATATCACTACATCAATATCTGCTGGGTCAAATGGGAAATGCTGGTTATCTTCCAAGTGACCCGTGTGTTCATAGTCCAGTCCACAATCTATGAGTATCTTATAATGATCAATAGAAAGGAGATGCATGCTTCCAGTTACCTGTTGGGCTGCTCCCCAGATCGTTAAATCCATATATCTTCCGTTTACGCGTATTAACTGCTTGCGCTTTCTTGTTGCAGGTGACTAAGATAACGATATAATCCGGCTTCGTGCTGAATAAGCTCTTGATGTGTACCACACTCCACTACGCGACCCTTTTCGATGACCACGATTTTATTAGCCTCACGGATGGTAGAAAGTCGGTGAGCTATGATAATTGACGTGCGGTTTTTCATGAGTTCTTCCAAAGCAATCTGCACCAGACGTTCTGATTCAGAGTCTAATGACGAAGTGGCTTCATCTAAAATTAAGATGGCAGGATCTTTGAGTAGGGCACGGGCAATGGCAATGCGCTGGCGTTGGCCACCGGATAACTTAACGCCCCGTTCGCCCACCAAGGTGTCGTACCCCTCTGGAAAGCTCATAATAAAATCGTGCGCATGTGCTCGTTTGGCTGCTTCGATAACTTCTTCCGGACTCGCTTCCAATTTACCATAGGCAATGTTTTCGCGAATGGAACCACCAAATAGCAATACATCTTGCGGTACAATGGCTACCTGGTTCCGGATGTCGGTTAGTTTATATTTTTTGGCGTCTTTATCGTCCAGTAAGATAGTGCCTTGTTGCGGACTATAAAAGCCTAATATCAGGGAGGCCAGTGTAGATTTACCCGTGCCACTGGGGCCTACAATGGCTACTTTTTCGCCGGCTTTGGCCGTGAACGAAATATCTTTGAGTACGGTAATTTCACTTCGAGACGGATAAGCAAATTGAACATGCTCGAAGGAGAGATCGCCCTGTATGCGTTGTTTAATCTCGTTTTCTTCCTGATGGATGGATACATCTTCGCGGTGCTCTTCGAGTAATTCAATTACCCGTTCAGTAGATCCAACTGCTTTCTGCACATTGGCATACAATTCAGGGAAACTGCCCATCGATCCAGCTACAAATAGAGATGAAATGATGTAAGTGGTGAGGTTACCTACCGATAAATCGCCGCGTGATATTAGCGAAGAACCATACCAAATAACACTCACTACAGCACCGAAAATGCAGAATAAGATGAAAGAGGCAAACAAACCGCGATAGCTTGCACCTTTTAGCGCAAGTTGTACGACAGCCTTGAGCGAATTTTGGTAACGACCGGCTTCGTAAGCTTCATTGACAAAGGCTTTTACATTACTGATACCTTGTAAGGTTTCTTGTACGATGGTATTTGATTCGGCCAGTTTATCTTGTGCTTTCCGTGACAAATTACGAATGAACTTGCCGAAGAAAACAGCGATGATGACAATCAAGGGCAAAATGGAAAGGTTAAGCAGCGTCAATTTAACGGATACGATGAATAAAAAGCAGACACCACCGACCAATAAAATCGTTTGTCGGATCATTTCTGCGAACGTTGTGGTCATGGTATCTTGTATTTGCGATAAATCGGCGGAAAGCCTACTATTCAATTCGCCCACGCGTCTATTGGCAAAAAAGTCCATGGGTAGTGTGATCAGATTGAAATAGGTGTCGCGCCGGATATCGGCTAAAGTTTTTTCGGCTACTTCGACAAAAAGCCGAATGCGAAAGAAAGAAACGAACGACTGAAAGAATAGGATAATAAAGGCAATGATGCCGATGGTTTCGATACTTGCTGGAATAAAAGATAAACCTTGTTTCCCTTGGGCTGCGTCCACCATACCACCCAGTAAGGCTGGAAAGGCAAGTAAGGAAACACTCGATAGGAATAAAAAAAAGAGGCCCAATATGAATTTAAAACGATAGGGTTTGAGGTATTTAAGCAGTTTCGCTACGTTAGTTAAAGAAGCCTTATTGATTTTAGTTTTAGGTAGTTCGTCTGTAATCCCGTTTCCACTATTTAATCGAGCACGTGCCATTAATCGAAATTATCGGTTGTTTTTAAAAATACAAGTTAACGTGCAAAGTTAAAGACATCATAGCTGCGTCCTATCACGTCAGCGTCAATTTTTTCGGCTACGTTTGAACAGGCTAAACATTAAAATAACGAGCCCCAAGAAAGCAAATAAGAGTAGATTGAGATAAATGGTGTTCTTTTTTTGAAGCACCATAATCTCTTCGGCTAAGCTGTCTTGATTTTTTTGTAATTTGCTGATGGTTTGAATATAGCCGGTTATGCGTTCGCCGGACTCATTCGCTTGGCTTTCTACAGCCTGTTTCTGGATGTCTTTGTAATCGAGCAGGGCCTTTGTTTCTCGAAAAATGTTATTGTCGGTCAGCACAATCTGCTTGAGGATATCGATGGAGGCCTGCATGTCTTTTTTTGTTTTTAGACCAAAGATGCCCGTTCTGGATTTCAGACTCGCATCAAACTCGCCAAAGCGTTGATGACGTTGATCCAATAGTTTATTCACCCGTTCCCGCTGCTTTTCATACGCTGTACTATCTTGTTGGGTAGCGGCGAAGCTGTTCATAAAGTATAGCAATGATAGGAAGGTAAAGCAGATGTATTTCATTATGTTGAGTTATACGTTTTAAGTAATACGTTTTAAGTAGTAAGAGCGGAAAGCATAAAGCTATGGTCTTTCGGCTACTGTTACTGCCGGTGCCATTGCCACTGCTACTTCTGTCATTTAAATTCAATCCGGATAATATCGCCTACTTGGAGACCCAGTAATCCGCTTGCGTTTCCCTTGTTGATGGCAATTTCCAAATGGTTACTGATGCCGAAAAGACATAATTTCTCGCCTTCAGGTACTTCGTTATAATGCCAGCTGAGTTGTTTGATAGATTCGTTTCGTCTAAAGAACAGTTCAAAATTGCGGTTCTGTTGTACCTGATTGAAAAGCTCTTTACTGATGTTGGTGATGACATTTTGAAAAGAATCTATATAAATAACACTTCCACGCAGGGTGTCGCCATCAATGATGGGCTGAATAATCATTCGTTTGACCAGCGTATCTACCGGTTCGCCAATGTCTTCCATGGTGCCCCCCTTTGCCAAATGGGTAGCCGCTTTGGCAAAGATATCCGTGAGCGGAAAGTGCAAGAACCTGAGATCTTGCATAATATTGAGCTCCACCGCTTTTTCAGGCTCTTCATCAAACAATAAAGAGAAAATACCGTTATCGGCACCCACAAAATAATGCCCTTTGCTTTTAACTGCTAAATAGCGGGTATGTTCATTGAAAACAGAGTCGATACCGATGAGATGCACGGTGTCTTTGGGAAAATATGGATAAGCGTTTTTTAATACAAAGGCAGCTTGCTGAATGTTAAAAGGAGCAATACTGTGCGAAACATCCACTAATCTTACAGTTGGGTAAAGGCTAATAATGCTTCCCTTTAATGCTGCCTGATAAAAGTCTTTGTGCCCTAAATCGGTGGTTAACGTAATAATGCCCATATCAATATCTCAGTCCGCTTGTACTCCATCTCCAACGCCATGGATAATTACCGCCCATACTCTTTTTTTTATGCGCTATAATTAGTAATCTTGCGTAGGATTTAAAGGTGCAAACCTAGCATGAATTTTTCATATTTAGCTGTGAATATTTCCAAAAATATAAAAAATCCATTAGCAATTACCGTTACGTAAAAAAAGAATAGATGCCAGCTTGAGTAAAATATAAAATGTGAAGCCCGTCTTGATATACAAAATTTAATAAATATAAATTTGAACGAATTACAGATTACATTAGAACAAATCGATCCGGCTTTATTATGGGGGCCGCAAAACGAACATTTTGAACTGATTAGAAAATATTTCCCCAAGCTTAAATTGATAGCTAGGGGCACAGAATTGAAGGTGCTGGGCGATTCAGACGAAATGGGAGTGTTTAAAAATAAATTTGATGCAATCGTAGGCCACTTGGAAAAGTATAACCATATCAATTATAACGATATTGAAGCCATATTAGGAGCTACTCCTGCGGTAGTAGCGGGCGAAAGTACGGTAGCGAAAGCTGCTGCTCCATTTGGTGGAGAGCCAATTGTGTATGGACCGAACGGTATTGTGGTGAAGGCGCGTACGGCCAACCAACGGAAGATGGTGGAAAGCATCACCAGAAATGATATTCTTTTCGCTATTGGGCCTGCGGGAACAGGAAAAACATATACCGCTGTGGCATTGGCCGTTAGAGCACTTCGCAACAAGGAAATAAAGCGGATTATCTTGACAAGACCTGCGGTAGAGGCAGGAGAGAACCTTGGTTTTCTTCCAGGGGATTTAAAAGAAAAAGTCGATCCTTATCTTCGTCCCCTATATGACGCTTTGGACGATATGATTCCTGCAGAGAAATTGAAGCTATATTTGGAGAACCGGACGATCGAAGTAGCACCATTGGCTTTTATGCGTGGGCGAACTTTGGATAATTGTTTTGTTATTTTGGATGAGGCACAGAATGCTACAGAAATGCAGTTGAAAATGTTTCTGACACGGATGGGGCCAACGGCGAAATTCATTGTTACAGGCGATGTTACACAAATAGATTTGCCGAAAAAGCAGCAATCTGGTTTAAACACGGCTTTGAAATTGTTGGACCATATCGAAGGAATCGATATCATTTACCTAAGTGGTGGAGATGTGGTACGACATAAGTTGGTAAAACGGATTTTGGAAGCTTATGGAGATATTTGATGGTAGTTTATGCTCTTCACTTTAAGCTTTTTACTTTTGAATTTTTAATTTTCATAGCGTGAACGCAATAAAAGAAACACAATTTAATTTTCCGCAGCAAACAGCCTTTTATAAAGGTAAAGTACGTGATGTATATACGATTGCAGATCGATATTTAGCCATGGTGGTTTCGGATCGGATCTCTGCTTTTGATGTTGTCTTACCGAAAGCTATTCCATATAAAGGCCAAGTACTTAATCAGATTGCTGCGAAACAACTCCGGGCGACCGAGGATATTTTGCCTAATTGGGTAATTGACGTGCCCGATCCGAGTGCAACGATCGGCAAAATTGCTGAACCTTTTAAGGTAGAGATGGTAATCAGGGGGTATCTATCAGGCCATGCCTGGCGCGAATATGCCGCGGGTAGAAGGACGGTTTGCGGCGAAAGTTTACCTGAAGGGTTAAAGGAAAATGATCGCTTGCCCCAACCTATCATTACCCCTACCACAAAAGCAGCGATAGGGCATGATGAAGATATTTCCAGATCGGAAATCTTGCAAAAAGGTATTGTGAGCGAAGCTGATTATGTAAAATTGGAACAGTATACGCATGCACTTTTTAAACGAGGCACAGAAATTGCTGCTGCTCAAGGGTTGATTCTGGTTGATACCAAGTATGAATTTGGTAAAATAGGAGATCAAATCATTTTGATCGATGAGATCCACACACCTGATTCATCACGTTACTTTTACCAAGAGGGATACGAAGCATTGCAGCAAGCAGGGAAACCACAACGCCAATTATCTAAAGAGTTTGTTCGAAAGTGGTTAATTGAAAATGGATTTCAAGGGAAAGAAGGACAGGCGATTCCTGAAATGAGTGATGAATGGGTACAGTCCATCTCAGAGCGTTATATTGAATTGTATGAACATATTACTGGTGAAACTTTTGTTCGTCATGCGATTGATGATCTGGTTCATCGTGTAGAGCACAATGTGACGAAAGCGATTGAGCGATTGGTAACGAGTGATTAGCGGATAAAATAGTTGAAAAAAAAACATTCTGATGAAATTTACAATTGATAAGCATGAGCGGTATGTAGTCATCACACCTCATGAAGAAGTGTTGGATGGAGTTACTGCACCAAAGATTAAGTCTGAGTTTGTTTTACTCAATACCGATGGGCAGCGAAATATTGTTTTGGATTTAACACATGCCCAGGATGCGGATGCATCGGGTTTAAGATGCGCCCTAACGGCGCATCGTCTATGTCATGCCGCTGGAGGTATATTTGTGATTTGCTGTGCTAATGATGTTATCTTACGATTGATCGAATTATCCAATCTAAAAGACGTTTTGCATGTGGTACCAACCGCGAGCGAGGCAGAAGATCTGATTTTTATGGAAGAATTGGAAAAAGAGTTTAGAGGTCAGGTAGCAACCGATGACGAATGAAGTTTGAAGTGACTATTTTGGGCAGTAACTCTGCAACACCTCTATATGGCCGGAATCATACTGCTCAAATCATCAATTGCAATGATGTGCTGAGTTTGGTCGACTGTGGCGAAGGTACGCAATTGCAATTGCAGCGTTACGGCTTTAAAGTTAATCGCATTAAACATATCTTTATATCACACCTGCACGGCGACCATTACCTAGGCTTAGTTGGCCTGATATCTTCGATGCATCTCAATGGCAGAAAGGATGATCTTTATATCTTCGGCCCACCCGGTTTGAAAGAGATTATCGATATCCAACTACACTATGCCGAAACCACCTTGCGTTATAATCTCACTTTTAAAGCAACTGATTCGGAACATGCTCAACCGATTTGGGAGGATAGCAACCTTGAAGTGCTCAGTTTTCCGTTAAGTCACCGTATTAGCTGTACCGGATTTCTTTTCAAGGAAAAACAGCGCTTGCCTAAAATTAACAAAGAGCTCGTAGCTTCATTGGAAATACCTGCACCTTATTTTTCATTGCTTAAAAAGGGGATTGACTATGTCGATCCTACAGGAAAAGTATATAAAGCGGCCGATTTAACTTTGCCTTCTCCTCGTCCGCGGAGCTATGCATTTTGCTCTGATACGGTGTGTACACCAACTTATTGGCCTTATATTAAGGATGTTGATTTGTTGTATCACGAAGCGACGTTTCTGCACGAAATGCATGATCGTGCTGTGGAAACATTTCATACAACAGCATTGCAAGCGGCTGAGATAGCTGAAATCGTAGGGGCGAAGCATTTGCTTATTGGTCATTTTTCTGCGCGTTATAAAGACTTACAGCCTTTATTGCAGGAAAGCAAGTCGGTGTTTGAAAATACGTTGCTAGCTATAGAAGGACAAACCTTTGAGATTTAATACAGAGTTGCAAGTTGCCATAACTACCAATAACTAACAGAGGCCTCCACTTCGGTCGACATGACGAATAACCAACAACGAATAACCAATAACTACTCAATCCCCTTTCCTTCCGAAAATAGAGAAATGCACATACCTGCCAGGATTTTGTTTCATATCGATCATCAGGTTATCCAGGTTTTTTGAGGCATTATTGAGGTTGTCGTACAGTTGATCGTCATTCAACAGTAAACCTACAGACCCTTTGCCATTATGGATGTTATCTACGATTTTTTGCAAATCGGCTACAGCCGTGTTGGCATTCGTGATGGTCTGTTGGAAATTGGCTTTTGCCACCTGATCAGTAACCTGATCCAGATTGGTCAAAATGCTGCTAATACGTTCGTTGTTGTTCTTGAAGTTGGCTGAGATATCTTCTACATTGCTTAAGATATTGGCCAGTTTGGTTCGTTGCGTACCGACGATGGCATCCACTTGTGAGGTGGTATGTTCCAATGTATTCAGTGTATTGGCTATGCTCGCAATGCTTCGGTTGAAATTGTGTTGGAAGTCTTGATTGATTGTGTTATTGATGGAGGTTAAAACCGAATCCAATACGGCAACCACAGCTTCTGCCTTTTTTTGTACGGGTTCTACTTGTTCCAGAATGTTTCGTTGAATATTGGCGCGTAATGTATCTCCGTCTTTGGCATATGCCGGACTATCTCCCAATTCAAAAACAATGGCCTTACCTCCTAATAAATCGGTGCTGGCAATACGGGCAATCGTGTTGGCCGGGATGGCATAGTCATGCTTTATTTTGAATTCTGTGAGAATCTCGCCACTAGCCAATAGTTGCATCTTCGAGACACGGCCAATCTGATAGCCATTTACCATCACAGGTTTGGATACGCTTAATCCATCCACGCGCTCATAAGTTGCGTAATAGGTATTATCGCTACTAAAAACATCATTGCCTTTTAAAAAGCTATACCCAATAATCAATACGGCGATGGCTACTGTAGCTAAAATACCTACTTTGGTTTCGTTAGAGATTTTCATCGAAATTATTTGTTTTAAAAGGCGATGAAGCTTGCTACCTATGGTACGCAGGTTTCATCGAAATTATTTGTTTTAAAAGGCGATGAAGCTTGCCTGGTTAGCACATACAGGGTTCATCGGAATAATTTAACAATATGATCCTTGTTTTGTTTATTGCTCCACTTGCTGTTTATAATTTTTAATGGCTTTGAGCAGATTTGATACAATTGTTTCTTGCCCTGCAGCCGAATTCAAATAACGTTCTTCATTGGGATTGCTGATAAAGCCGACCTCTGTTAAAATGGCGGGCATGCCTGCACGGGCTAATACAGCCAAACTTAGCTCCTTAACACCTCGACTCTCCCTGTCAGATTTTACGTACTCGCTTTCTACTAGCGATGCTAATTTAATACTTTGATCTCGATAAGCGTTCTTCATGAGCGAAAAAATAATATAACTTTCTGGATCCTTGGGATCAAAACCGTCGTAATTTTCCTGGTAATTCTCCTCTAATAACATGGAAGCATTCTCTCGTATGGCTGCATCCTGTTCGCTTAGCCTTCCATAGCCTGACACAAAAGTCTCTGTCCCACGTGTAGTGGTATTCGGTACATAAACGGTTTTATAGATGGGTAAGCGCTTACCATTACGCCGTTTATACCCGCTTACCACTCGTTTCTTTATCTTAGGCATGGAATTGCAGTGAATGGATATAAACAAATCGGCTTTTTTATCATTGGCTAAACCAATGCGTTCATATAGGGGTACAAAAACATCTGTTGTGCGTGTATAAATCACGTTTACATCTTTTAAATCCGCTTTGATTGCTTTTCCTAATTTCAATGCGATTTGTAAGGCAATATCTTTTTCTACCGAGGTACGCCCTCTTGCTCCTGGGTCATGTGCACCATGCCCGGGATCGATAACGATTGTTTTGATATGATAGCCATTCTGATGAGGCTTTTCTCGGATTTCGGCACTTGAAACTACTGGTCGGGTGAGGGAAAATAGTAGTGTGGTAAAAAATACAAACAAATGAATATGATACATCAGTTTTCAATGTGTTTTTTATAGTTTTTTATGGCATTTACAATATTTTCTACAATTTCTGCTTGTCCTTCGGCCGAGTTCATATAACGTTCTTCTTCAGGGTTACTAATAAAACCCATTTCGGTTAGCACAGCAGGCATACCTGCACGGGCCAGTACTGCCAAGCTCTGTTCTTTTACACCACGGTCTAAGCGCTTTGACTTGACGTACTCTTCTTGAATATAGCTAGCAAATTTGATGCTGAGATCTCGATAAGCATTCTTCATGAGCGAAAAAATAATGTAGCTTTCGGGATCCTTCGGATCAAAACCATCGTAATTTTCTTTGTAATTATCTTCCAATAGCATCGAAGCATTTTCACGAACGGCTACATCTTGTTCGTCTAAGCGACCATAACCAGAAACAAAAGTTTCTACTCCATTTACATCGGTTCGTTGCGAGTATACTGTTTTATAAACAGGATAACGCTTGCCTTTTGAATTTCGGGCATAGCGTGATACTACGCGTCTGCGTGTATTGGGCATGGAATTGCAATGTAATGAAATAAATAAATCGGCCTTGTTTCGGTTGGCAATACCAATCCGCTCGTACAGTTCTACGAAGCTATCATCGGTTCGGGTGTAGATCACTTTAACTCCCGGAATTTCCCGCTCTATGGCCTTGCCCAATTTCAGTGCAACAGCGAGTGTGATATCTTTTTCTTTCGAGAATCGACCATGTGTCGTGCCGTCCTTTCCACCGTGTCCGGCATCTACAACAATCGTAGTAATTTTATAAGGATCATACTTATTTGCCGAACTTTGCGTTGGTAAGAGTATGAAGCAGGTTAAATAGCAAGCAATTGCAAATCTTGTTAAACGTGTAATCATCCAAATAATCGCTCTTAGTTCAAATATATAAATGCTATAAAGTTAATCTTATTGTATGACAATGCGAATAAATCCGTGTTTATTAAAAATTTATTGTAGCAGTTGTCTGTAAAAATCTGTTACATGAAAACCATTCAGCTCTTGCAAGCTGATGTTGCTTTCGTTAATTTTGGGCGCCGTTACCCATGTTGTATGCTAACGGGCAATATGTATTATTAGATTGTAAACTAATAATACATTTTACTATACTGCAAAAATAATATTCGTTGTCAAATTTGAAGTCTGTTAGCCTAATTTTTGGATATATTTTCGTTTTGCTTGGCCTTTTGACGCCAATAATGGCTTCTGGACAACAATTTATTGTGCAGGACAGCTCAAAGCGTTCTAGAGATATATTACAAGATACCGTTTCATATGATACGTTAAGGATAGCAGATTCTTCCAGACGTGATACAGCGAAACGGAGTGAAGCCGGACTTCAATCGGCAGTTTTGAGCAATGCGGAAGACTCAACCATTACCGACCGTAAAAACAATATGCTTCATTTATATGGCAATGCTAAGATAAAATATGAGGATATGGAACTGACGGCCGATTATATCCGCATTGATAATACCAAACATGAGATGTTTGCCAGTGGCATGCTCGATCACAATAATAAGTATAAAGGCAGACCTATCTTTAAAAGTGGTGGAGAGCCACCGGTGACGGTCGATTCTTTGCGTTATAATTTTGACACAGGTAAGGGCTTTACTTATGGTGTGTTTACCGAAATGGATGGGGCCTCTATCCAAGCAGAAAAGATCAAAAAGAATCAATACAATGAGCAATTTATCCGTCACGGTTTCTACAGTACTTGTAACTTGCCTCAGCCACATACGCATTTTGGTATACAGATGAGTAAGGTGATTCTAACCGAAAACCAAGTGGTATCACGAAGTGCTTATATGGTGGTAGAGGACGTACCCTTGCGCTTCATTATGATACCTTTTGGTTTTTTTCCAAAGACAAACAAGCGGCAATCGGGGATTCTATTTCCCTCTTTTGGTGAGGATTACAGTCGCGGTTTCTTTATGCGTGATGCGGGATATTATATTGGTTTAAACGATTATTGGGATGCCGAATTGCGTGGTAATCTCTATTCGAAAGGTTCTTGGGAAACAAGTGCTCGTGTACGTTACAAGAAGAATTATAAATACGATGGTGGTTTTTCTCTACGTTATGCTTTTACCAAAAATGGTGAGGAAAACACACCCGGTTACTCGCGAGCTAAAGATTTTAATATTACTTGGAATCACTCGCAGCGGCAGGAAGCCAATCCGGGAACCACTTTTAGCGCTCAGGTGAATGTGGGTACGGGTACCTATTTTTCCAATACGGCAGCAGGAGGATCTTACGATTATAATCAGCTTACGCGGAACAACATGTCGTCGAGCATTGCTTATGGCAAGACATTTGCTGATGGGAAAGTGAATTTTACATCGAGTTTAAGCCATAGGCAAGATATCAGTACAGGGCAGATCAATTTGGAACTTCCCACCTTTAACCTGAATGTAGCTTCTTTTAACCCGTTCGATTCGAAAGACCGTGTGGGTGAGCAGAAATGGTATCAGCGGATTACCATGGGCTATAGCATGCAGGGTAAAAATTCCATCAACTCGGTCGATAGCCTTTTGTTCAGAAAAGAAACCCTGGAGAAAATGCAGAACGGTATCCAACACAACATACCTGTGAGTTTATCGCTTAATGTAGCCAAGTATTTTCAATTTAACACCAGTGTAAGTTATACCGAACGATGGTATTTCCAGTCCATCCGTAAATTTTACGATAATAGCCCGGGTGGCTATAAAGAGGTCATTGATACTGTGCAGGGCTTTAATCGCGCTTATGATTATAGCATTTCAAGTGGTTTTTCTACCAAAGTTTATGGACAAAAGAATTTCAAGGGTAAGTTAGCGGCTATCCGACATGTGATCACCCCATCGGTTAACTTTAATTATCGTCCAGATTTTTCCGATCCAAAATTTGGCTTCTACCGTACCTTACGGAATCCGGATGGGACGGCTGCTTTGGATAACCAAGGCAGGCCTATGAAATATTCCATTTTTCAGAACGCAATATATGGCACACCAGGTTCAGGCCGGTCAATGGGGATTGGCTTTTCCTTGGATAATAACATTGAAGCCAAGGTGCGCAGTGAGGATGATACTACGGGTACGGGGTTTAAAAAAGTGCCGATTTTACAAGGCTTAACTTTTAGTGGTAACTATAATTTTGTGGCCGATTCATTTAAATTGTCTACCATTAGTTTTTCCGGTCGAACCTCACTATTTGATCAGAAATTGGGTATCAATTTTAATGGAACGTTTGATCCTTATCAGTATACAGCAGTGTATAATCCAGGGAGCTCAGTGCCCTCGTACCGTAGGGTGAACCGCTTTGCTATCAAAGGTGGGCAATTGGCCAGGTTAACGCAAATTGGATTGTCGACAGATTTTAGTTTCAATCCAGAGGCAGCAAAGAAAAGAGGCGAGAAACTAGATGAATTGGATAAAGGTAAGGCCGGTATGACACCTGAACAGCAACAAGAGCTTGCGCGCATTAGTAGCGACCCGAATGCTTTTGTCGACTTCAATGTCCCCTGGAATATTGCAGCCTCTTTTACTTTTCAATATAGTAAACCTTTTGATAAAGCAACCATTACAAGTACCATTAACTTGCATGGCGACTTTTCGATTACTCCTAAGTGGAAAATACAATACAACTCAGGTTATGACTTTCAGGCAAAGAAAATCAGTTTGACGCAATTCAATATTTATCGCGATTTGCATTGCTGGGATATGTCGTTCGGTTGGGTTCCCTTCGGTACATACCGAAGCTATACCTTTAATATCCGGGTGAAAGCATCTATCTTACAGGATTTGAAACTGACGAAACGGAATGATTATTATAATAGTTTCTAGACATGAGATGTTAGAACGTTAGATATAAGACATGAGACATCAGAAGTAGCAGTGGCAATGGCACCGGCAGTAACAGTGCCAAAAACCTATGGCTTTATGCTCTTCGCTTTAAGCTTTTTACTTTTGAATTTTTACTTTCCATTAACATATGAAAGCAGAAATTATAACCATTGGTGACGAAATATTAATCGGGCAGATTGTGGATACCAATTCTGCTTGGATAGCGCAACGGCTTGGCGCCTTGCATATAGATGTGGTACAGATCAGTTCGGTGTCTGATACGTCGGAAGCGATTCAACAGGCCTTTGAGCTGGCTGCCGGTCGGGCAGACCTCATTCTGAGTACCGGTGGTTTAGGACCAACCAAGGATGATTTAACCAAACAAACACTTGCCGCATATTTCAATACTACATTGCGTCGTGATCAACGCGTATTGCAGCATGTGGAAGCCATTTTTAACAAGCTAAATCGGCCGATGTTGGAGATCAATACACAGCAAGCAGACGTTTTGGCGAATGCGGAAGTGCTTCACAACGAAACGGGAACAGCGCCAGGTATGTGGATTGAAGCTCAAGAACGCATATATGTTGTTATGCCAGGTGTGCCCCAAGAGATGAAATACCTCATGGAGCATGAAGTATTGCCCCGCCTGCGTCAGCTTCCGGGTCAACACACCATTATACACCGAACCTTACTTACAGCTGGTATTGGCGAATCTTTTCTAGCAGAGCGCTTGCGTGTGTTTGAAAATCAACTTCCGAGAACGATACAGTTGGCTTATCTTCCCCAATATGGTCAGGTGAAGTTACGGCTCACGGCAGTAGGCGACGACACCACGATGTTAAACCGGCAGATGATGGATCAGTTTGAACAGCTTCAACAATTGGTGGCCCCTCACCTGGTTGGTGTAGGCGATATACTGCTCGAACAACACATTCTGGATATAATGGGTAGCGCCGAGCTTAGCTTGTCTGTTGCAGAAAGTTGTACTGGCGGATATTTAAGCCATTTATTAACGCGTTTGCCAGGAAGTAGCCAGGTTTTTAAAGGTGGCGGTGTGGTGTATAGCAATGCGCTCAAAACGCGGCTGCTTGATGTAACAGAAGAAACACTGGCTACCCATGGAGCAGTTAGTGAAGCTGTTGCGGTAGCGATGGCACAAGGTGCTCAACGAAACTTCGAAACAGATTACAGCATAGCGATTACCGGTATTGCGGGCCCGGCGGGTGGTACAGATGAAAAACCTGTTGGTACCGTTTGGATTGCTATTGCTGGAAAAAAAGGAGTTCAGGCTAAAAAATTTACTTTTGGAAAAATACGGGTACCCAATATAGAACGTGCAGCAGCCAATGCCTTAGTTATGTTACATCACCTATTGAAATTAGAAATATCGGTTTCTCAATAAGGTGATAATAGGTTTATAGTCTGTGTTGTAGAATATTATTCTGTATTTTTTATTTTTTTAGTTATTATTGTAACTTAAGTTGGTTTTTAGGCAATTTAATTAGAAAGTGTATGGCTAAATATCATTTACTTCTTCCGGCGATGGGTGAAAGTGTTTTAGAGGCAACCATAGTGAATTGGGTAAAGCAACCCGGCGATACGGTAGATATGGACGAAACGGTGGTCGAAATTGCAACCGACAAAGTAGATTCGGAAGTTCCATCACCAGTATCTGGTAAACTGGTGGAAATCCGATTTGCGAAAGATGAGGTTGCACAGGTGGGCGATGTATTGGCTGTATTGGAAATAGCAGATGAAGCTGTCATGGAGTCCTCGGTAGAAGAAGAAACTGCTCCAACTGATCAAGATACCATACCCGGTTTAGATGAGCTAGAAGAAGCACAGCGTGAGCAAGCGGATGTAGTTACACCCACTACTGTGGCAGCTAGTGATCGTTTTTATTCTCCCTTGGTTAAAAATATTGCACATGAGGAGGGGGTTACGCAGGCAGAGCTTGATCAGATAATAGGTACGGGTTTAGAGGGTAGAGTAACCAAACAGGATCTATTAGACTACCTCGCTCAGCGGAAAGAGCCATCTGTTGAGACCTTAGCAAATGAAGCAACACAGTCGGAAGAAACACCGCTGGTTAAGCAGTCAGCAGCTACGGCGTCGGTTTCAGGTAAGGACGAAATTATTGAAATGGACCGGATGCGCAGACTAATTGCTGAACATATGATGCATAGCGTACAAACAGCACCGCATGTTTGCTCGTTTGTAGAGGCTGATGTTACCAATATAGTTCGCTGGCGCAATAAAGTGAAAGATGATTTCCAAAGAAGGGAAAATGAAAAACTGACTTTTACCCCCATATTTATAGAGGCGGTTGCCAAGGCATTGAAAGATTTTCCCATGGTTAATATCTCGGTAAATGGAACGCGGATTATAAAAAAACACGCTATCAATATCGGTATGGCAACAGCTTTACCAAATGGTAACCTGATTGTGCCGGTGATAAAAAACGCAAAGGATTTGAGTTTGATTGGTATTACCAAGGCGGTGAACGATTTGGCCAATCGCGCACGCAATAATAAGCTCAAACCCGCAGATACGCAAGATGGAACGTTTACTGTAACCAATATTGGTTCATTTGGAAATGTAATGGGAACACCCATTATTAATCAGCCTCAGGTTGCTATCTTGGCTATTGGTACCATTACGAAAAAACCTGCTGTCATTGAAACGGAATATGGCGATGTAATCGGTATTCGGCAGATGATGTTCTTATCTATGTCATACGATCATCGTGTAGTAGATGGTGCTCTGGGAGGTATGTTTATACGCCGTGTAGCCGATTATTTAGAGCAATGGGATGTGAATAGAACGATTTAGAGGGTAGATATGAGATATAAGATGTGAGATATGAGACAGTAGACATGAAAAGTAGCAGTGGCAAAACTTACAACTTATACTTCAAAGTAACTGTAAAATTTTTAGTAGCTTTGGTTTTTGGTTTGCATAGATTGCTCCATTTTTTACTAAGTTTGCGATCTCAGAAACATATAAGATGATGTTAGATTCAGTATTGTTATTTTTAAATATAGGCGGAAGCGAGATGATGCTTATCCTTTTAGCCGCGTTGTTTTTATTTGGAGGTAAAAAACTTCCGGAACTGGCTAGAGGGCTGGGAAGAGGGATTCGGGAATTTAAAGATGCATCTGAATCGATTAAACAAGACATCAACGACCAAATTAACAGTTTTGGTAAAGATTTGGATGTATCGGATTCTTCTTCCGACACATCTACCGCTACGAGCACTACCACAAGCTCAGAAACGGAGGAAGACTATAGTGACGGTGGTCACAGACAACCCGAGTATTACGGAAGTTCGTCTGATGGTAGCGTCGATACGCAAAATGACACTCCAGATCATATTACCGATACACCATCTGCTGCAGTAGAGTCGCCCAAAAAGACGGATGAGCAATAAGGTGTAAAGGCGTTTAATTATCATGCCATTTCCTTCTATTTAATATACTATCTATGATGTTAGTGCACGAACAACGTATTGCACAAGAACTGTCATTACATGAACGACAGATCCGTACAACCATTCAGTTATTAGACGAGGGTGCGACTGTACCTTTTATTTCTCGTTATCGTAAGGAGCTAACGGGAAGCTTAGATGAAGTTCAAGTAGCCACAATTCGTGATCGCATTGGGCAGCTGCGCGATTTAGACAAGCGCCGGGAAGCTATTGTAAAATCACTTACTGATCTAGGGAAGCTTACTCCAGCTTTGCAGGAAAGTTTGGATGCTGCGGAGACCATGGCTGTATTGGAAGATATTTATTTGCCCTATAAACCCAAACGTAAAACCAGGGCTTCAGTAGCCAAAGAAAAAGGTCTTGAGCCTTTGGCGCTGCTATTATTGCAACAGGAAGATGTCGATTTACCTACTATCGCAGCGTCTTATATCAGTGGAGAGCAAGGTGTTCTAACGGCAGAGGATGCGCTTTCGGGTGCCCGGGATATTGTGGCTGAAATGATTGCGGAACATGCCGAAACGCGTGCGCAAATGCGTGACTTTTTTCTGGAACACGGTTCTTTTGTTTCACGCGTTGTTCCGGGAAAAGAAGCTGAGGCTATTAAATATAAGGATTATTTCGAGTGGTCAGAGCCGGTAAAAACGGCACCCTCCCATCGAATTCTGGCCATGCGACGAGGTGAAAAAGAGCAAATGCTTTATTTAGATGTTGATGTGCCTGAAGAAGAAGCTGCTCATCTGATTATCCAACGCTTTATAAAAGCTGTTCATCCTACCGCCTCACAAGTGCAATTGGCTATTCAAGACGGCTTTAAACGCTTATTAAAACCTTCGATGGAAACCGAAGTAAGACTCATTACGCGGAAAAGAGCAGATGAGGAAGCCATTCGCGTTTTTGCAGAAAATGCTCGGCAATTGTTATTGGCAGCTCCTCTAGGTAGTAAGCGTATTCTCGCCATTGATCCCGGATTTCGTACCGGATGTAAGGTAGTCTGTTTGGATGAGCAGGGGGCATTGCTAAACAATATGACGATTTATCCGCATAATGGGGTTGCAAAAGAAGCGGAAGCTGCTTATGAAATTAGAAAAGCAGTAGATGATTATCATATTCAGGCCATTGCCATTGGAAATGGCACTGCTGGCCGCGAAACAGAAGAGTTTGTTCGAAAGCTTCAATTGCCTCAGGTAACCATTGTTATGGTAAACGAAAGCGGAGCATCCATTTATTCGGCTTCAGAGGTGGCGAGGGAAGAATTTCCTGATTATGATATAACCGTTCGGGGAGCGGTTTCCATCGGTAGGCGTTTGATGGATCCTTTAGCCGAATTGGTTAAGATAGACCCCAAATCCATTGGGGTAGGTCAATACCAACACGATGTGGATCAAAGCAAGTTGCAAGAATCATTGGCAGATACAGTGGTAAGTTGTGTGAATGCCGTTGGTGTAGAATTGAATACCGCTTCTAAGCAACTTTTGGCGTATGTTTCGGGCCTAGGTTCTGCCTTGGCGCAAAGTATCGTCACCTATCGAAATGAACACGGTGCGTTTAAGCGCCGGGAGGATTTAAAGAAAGTGCCCCGTTTGGGCGATAAAGCCTTTGAGCAGGCAGCCGGATTCTTACGTATCAGAGGAGCCGAAAACCCATTAGATGCCAGCGCCGTTCATCCCGAGCGTTATATGTTGGTGAACGAAATGGCGAGTGATTTAGGTAGTGATATAAGCAGTTTGTTAACAGATGAGCAATTGCGCAAGCGCATTCCATTAAGCCGGTATGTGAGTGATGAGGTTGGACTTCCCACACTACATGATATCTTAGCCGAATTGGCTAAACCGGGACTCGATCCGCGCGAACAATTTGAAGCTTTTTCATTCACAGAAGGCGTTCATTCAGTAAGCGACTTAAAAGTGGGAATGAAGCTCCCAGGTATCGTAACCAACATTACTAATTTCGGTGCCTTTGTGGATATTGGTGTACATCAAGATGGATTGGTTCACCTGAGCCAATTAGCCAACCGCTTTGTGAAAGACCCGAATGAAGTGGTCAAAGTACATCAACAAGTAGAGGTGACCGTTATGGAAGTAGATGCTGAACGAAATCGGATTTCCCTTAGCATGAAAACGGAAGAGAAACATGAAAAAGAACAACACCGAACACCTAAGCCGAATAGAAGTAAAAAGCCGGTGCGCCCTGAAACGGATATGGCAACTAAATTGGCTGCATTAAAGAGTAAGTTTTCCTAATCAATTCGTGTCCAGGTATTTTAATTTTTAAAAAAACCAGTACATTCGTGTTCAATGAACAACGTATACGCTGGTTTTTTTAAAAATTATAGTAATATCTTGCTGTTGCTATTGGGTATTTTGGTAGGAAGCCTCATGGGATTCTTTTTCCCAGTCAGTGTTTCTTCACTTAAACCCATTGGTGATATTTTTTTGAATTTGCTCTTTACGGCGGTTATTCCATTAATTTTCTTTGCTATCGCTTCGGCCATCGCTAGTATTGACGAATCACAACGCTTAGGCCGAATACTGGTCACAATGGGCTTGGTCTTTCTAATGACGGTGCTGATCGCTGCTGTATTTACTATTTGCTGTGTATGGCTGTTTCCACTCAATGGGCAGATTGCATCTACAAGAGGAGATACGATGGCATTTGTAGACGGTTCTTCTCCAGATACTTGGGGCGATCGGGTGGTCTCTTTCATTACAGTAAATGAATTTTCTCAACTACTGTCCCGAGAGCATATGTTGGCTTTTATTATTTTTTCCTTCCTGGTAGGCATTTCAGCATTACGGTCGGGCACAGCAGGCGAACCCTTTCGCCAGTTTTTGCATGCAGGTAATGAAGTGATGAAACGCTTGTTGAACTACATTATGAAATTAGCACCCATTGGCTTGGGAGCTTATTTTGCCTTTCAGGTCGGCACAGTAGGCCCTCAATTATTTGGTATTTATGCCAAACCGTTGGGCATATATTATGTGGCCGGATTCGTATACTTTATCGTGTTTTTTAGCTTATATGCTTTTGTGGGTGGCGGAAAAACCGGTCTTCGACTATTTTGGAAGTCTAATGTTTTACCGTCTGTTACTGCCGTGAGTACATGCAGCAGTATAGCCGTTATCCCATCTAATCTGGAAGCCGCCAAACGTATTGGTATTCCAGATTCGGTTGCGCATGTGGTGATACCGTTAGGGGCTTCCTTGCATAAAAATGGTTCATCCATATCGTCTATCATCAAGATCGCAGTTGCTTTTGCGCTTATTGGCCGACCTTTTATGGAACCGAGTACATTGCTATTGGCATTGGGTTTAACCATATTGGTGAGTATTGTTGCTGGAGGCATACCGAATGGAGGCTATATTGGCGAGCTGCTTATGATTTCGGCATATCATTTACCTGTTGAGGCGATTCCGGCCGTTATGATTATTGGTACATTGGTAGATCCCATGGCAACACTTTTAAATGCAACTGGTGATACAGTGGCAGCGATGTTGGTGAACCGTTGGGTGAAACGGTGACTGGTAACTAGTGACTGGTGATTACCATGACTGATCACCGATTACTAATTACGAGTCACTGTCTCACGTTCACTTCGTTCACTTTTGCCTTCCTTTAAGATCATCAAGTTTTTAATCTTTAACTTTAAAGAAACCTCGTGAGCGCCTTGAAAGGTGCAGCGCATCCAACAATTATAACGATGAAATTATCAGAAAAAGTATTGTATTATATTTGGCAGTATCGCTTGTATGATCATCGCCAACTTGCAACAACCTGTGGTAAAACCTTATCGATTAAATCACCTGGCCAATTAAATGTACATGCTGGACCGGATTTTGAATATAGTCGGATTGTTATTGACGGAATAGAATGGGCGGGTAGTGTAGAGATACACATTAAATCGTCTGATTGGTATACACATGGCCATCACGTAGACGCCGCTTACAATAAGGTGATTTTACATGTGGTTTATGAAGATGATGGAGCCATTCGGTCGCAAGATGGGTTCGCCCCCAAGACATTAGCCATAAAGCCATTTATGAACGCTGCCCTTCTCGAGCAGTACGATGCATTGGTGAATAGCCGATTGTGGATCCCGTGTGCTTCACAATTACGTGAAGTGTCTGAAATAAATGCTAGGCAATGGCTTGAGCGTATGCTGGTTGAACGATTAGAAGAAAAATGGATGGGAGTAAAGACGCTTATGGAAGCCAATTTGCAAGACTGGGAGGAGATTACCTATGTGCTTTTGGCCAAAAACTTCGGTTTTAAGGTAAACGGGTTTGCTTTCGAGCAGTTGGCTAAACATTTACCCTATAAATTGTTGCTAAAGAACCGCCACCATCCAATAGCTATTGAGGCGCTTGTATTCGGTCAAGCTGGCTTTTTGCAATCAGCTGATGACCATCATGACACGTATTACCAAACGCTGCAAAAGGAGTACACTTATTTAACAAAGCAATATACATTAAGGCCATTGGAATACTCGTTATGGAAGTTTTTACGTTTACGGCCGGCCAATTTTCCAACGATGCGTTTGGCACAATTTGCTGCTTGGTGTATCAAAGAGGAACACCTGTTTTCAAAAATACTGGCATTAACAGATATTAAGGATTATCGGTCACTGTTCATTCAACTTCCGGTTCATGCTTATTGGGAAAGCCATTTTCGTTTTGGTCATCCAGCTAAAAAAAAGCATCATATACAATTGGGCAGGGCGTCTATAGACAATATTTTGCTAAACACTGTCGTAACAATTTTGTTTAGTTATGGTAAATATATGGGAAAAGAGGTGTATATTTATCGCGCAATTGGCTTGCTGGAACAGTTAAAAGCGGAACAGAATCAGCTGGTTAGCCGTTATAGAACATTGGGGCTTTCGGCGCATACGGCCGCTGAATCACAGGGCTTGCTTCAATTGAAGGCAGCATATTGTAATAAACAGCGATGTTTAGCATGCGGTATTGGCTTGCAAGTTTTTAAATTAAACAAAACGTTATGATACAACGCATAATGATATTTTTTGAGCGTCGTTCATTCGGTGTCTGTGCATATATTGGAGAGAAATTCGGTATTTCGATTTCAAAAATCAGGCTTTTTTTTATTTATTCATCTTTCTTAGCTGTTGGCTTCCCCATCATTTTTTATCTATTGGCCGGCATTGTACTTGATATCCGAATGTTTATTAAACGGATGAGACATCGTCTATGGGATTTTTAATTCCAATTTATAAACAACGTTTAACTCAATATTTTTGCAATCTCTATAAACCCCTTTTCTAAGGCCAAATCTGATGCGGTTTTGCCAAAGTCGTTTTTTATATCAACCAAGGCTCCATGTTCCAGGAGTAAAATCAACATTTCTATATTCCCATTTTGTGCGGCAGTATGCAACGGAGTTGTCCGAGAAGATTGCAGCACATTCACTTCAGCCCCAGCTTCGACAAGCATTTTGGCTATTTCATCTAAGTTCGCGTTTACGGCTGCATGCAATGGGTATACGTTGTATCCGTTTTGTGATGACAGGTTCACATCTGCACCTTTTAATAATAGATAACGTACAATGTCTGCATTTCCGAAATGAGTGGCCATACCCAATGGTGTAAATCCATGTTCAGAAAATGCATTTAACAATGCTGGCTTTTCTTCTATCAATTCACTAACGGCTTCGGTTAAACCCGCTGCTGATGCCTCCCATATCGTAATCTCTTGAATGTGTTGCAAGATGATTTTTACTATTTGATGTTTGTTATAATAACAAGCCAATAGTAAAGGCGAGATCTCATGACTGGTTTTTTGCTGGCATAAAGCCGGATTAGCATGCAGCAGATTATCGATTGCGGCCGCATTTCCAGATTCGATGTATTCCTCTAATTCAGTAAGACTCATTTTTCACTTCTTGTATTTTAGCGGTGTATTTTGCAAACCTACTATAAAAATCAGTATTACAAAATGTAACAAGCTAAAATTATTTTCGCTATAATGCAAGTTTTTGTTTGTGATGTTAATATAATGCGTTATTTTTGTATGGCCTTCTCTCAGAAGGCTGTTTTTCATAGGTAGATGTAGGGTCAGGTACTTGTACCTGGCCCTTTTTTGTTATTACCATATAGTTGCATTTAATTTAGGCTTTCAGTACATTTGCATTTAATACATGCAAACAAGAAAAGGAATCATAATAAAAGGCGCTTCTTGGCTGCTGCTGGTGTACTTTGCATTGGCTGTTATTCCAATTGATTGCTATCATAATCATCATGCCGTATCGCGAGCTCAGACACATAGCAGACAGTTTGTTCAACGGCTTCCAACGGATGGTAATGTTAGTCTTTCATCTTATTGTTTGATTTGTAATATTCATTTTGACAGTAGCTATACCCTTGCTGCAATCAATAATTTTAGGTCTTGCGCTAAGCGGGCAATCACAATTCATGTGGTTAAAGAGACCGAAAGCCTTGCCCAACAGTATGGTTGCACTCCAAGCCTACGTGGCCCACCCACACTTATTTAATTAAAGCATTCTTTATGGTTCTCTACGTTAATAGCTTTTAAAAGCTCATGTAGTTTTATTTATTTAAAGGCGTAATCTCGTCTATTTCATATTTCTAAAAATGTATAAATATATATATATGCTGACAGTAATCTATGCATGTACTGTCGGTCACGTATTATCCGCTGAATTCGCGCAGTTATCTGGGAAAGTTATGGATGATGTAAGTGGGAAACCACTACCTGAAGCAACCATTAGTATTCCAGACTTGCGAATTACTGTAATTGCTGGACAAGACGGTAGCTTTAGGTTCCGCCATGTACCATCGAGTGGTCAATTTTTAATAGAGGTTCGTTATATTGGTTATGAAACATTTACCCAAATGATTCGGCTGAATACACATGAATCATTCGTTTTCCGTTTAAAACCGAGCCTTATCGAAACACAAGAAGTGGTTGTTACGGGTACCATATCTTCGGGAAACAACAAAAGAAACAGTACTTCGGTGAGTATTGTAGGTAAAGACGAGTTATTGGCGCCCTCAACCAACCTCATTGATGCGTTGGCCAAAGTGCCTGGTGTTGCACAAGTTACTACTGGACTATCCATTTCAAAGCCAGTTATTAGGGGGTTAAGTTATAATCGCGTGGTGACCATTGATAATGGCGTTAAACAGGAAGGTCAACAGTGGGGTGATGAGCATGGTATCGAAATCGATCAGTTTAAGGCCAATCGGGTAGAAGTTTTGAAAGGTGCTGCTTCATTGATGTATGGGTCTGATGCTTTGGGTGGTGTAATCAATTTACTGGAGCCTTTACCTGTTTCAGATGGGGAGATCAGTGGCGAGTTTGCCAGCAATTATGCAACTAATAATGGATTAACCGCTAATTCAGTCATGTTAACCGGCAATCAAAATGGCTTGGTTTGGCGCGGAAGAGCTACGTATAAAAATGCTTATTCATTCAAAAATCCTACAGGCTATTTCCCCAACTCTGGTTTTAACGAGACCGATTTTAGCGGGATGCTTGGCCTGAATAAATCATGGGGATATGCACATTTGAATTTTTCCACTTTCCGAAACAATATTGGCTTTTATGAACCCATATTTGATGATGAGGGAAATTATGTGGACGAAGATGGCCATTTGTTTTCGCATGATGACTTTAAGCGCAGAAGTCTTGCTTATCCGAAACAAGATGTTCGCCATTATAAGATCTCGCTCAATAACAATGTCATTATCGGAAATGGAAACCTGAAGCTCGATTTGGCATATCAGAAAAACCAACGGCGGGAACTGGAAGATGGCCCTAATCCTTCCTTATTTTTTAATTTAGATACTTATACAGGAAACGCGCGCTACTATTTAGGACATTATAATAATTGGCAACCTGTTTTTGGTGTTAGTGCCGAAGTGGGGCATAGCGATAACAGAGGAGAGGAATTTCTGATCCCAGCGTATGATACTTATGGTGTGGGCGGTTTCGCGTATTTAAAAAAGAGCTGGGAACAAAGTACCTTTCATGTGGGAGCTCGGTATGATTTTCGTAAAAATGTAGGGAAGGCCTTAGAAGATGAAGGTGAACAAATATTTGAAGCTTTTCATAACCAATTCTCCCATGTTAGCGGTGCTTTGGGATTTACACATCAATTTAGTGAAACACTTCATTTTAAAGCCAATATAGGGTCCGCTTTCCGGGCTCCGAATCCGGCTGAATTGGGTTCGAACGGAGAGCATGAGGGAACGTTCCGATATGAAATAGGTAATGCAGATTTAAAGCCAGAAAAGAGTTATCAGGTGGATGCAGAATTGGCTTATGGTGGTCGTTTTATCAATGCTAGCGTAAGCGTTTATAACAACTATATACACGATTTCATTTATGCAGCGCATCATGGTGAATTCATAGCTGACCTACCTGTTTACAATTATGGGCAGGTAAATGCCTATTTATATGGAGCAGAGGCCAGCTTCATTGTTCACCCAGTTTCATTTATACACTTCGAAAATACCTTTGGTTATACCCATGCAGAAAACACTACATTAAACAGGCCATTATCGTTTATACCTGCTGCTACTTTGCGTAATGAATTGCGTTATGAACCTAAAATTCTCCATTTGCAAGAACCATTTGTTTCGGTTGGTATAGCGAATTATTTTAAGCAAAACCGGGTGGATACGGAATTTGAAACACCAACAGCCGGTTACACTTTGTTGAGTGCCAGTATCGGAACAACAATTTTGGCGGGAAAGCAACCTTTGAAAATTTATGTTTCTGGCAATAACTTATTGAATAAAAAGTACTACGATGCGTTGAGTAGGTTTAAGCCGGGAAGATTAGACCAAACCGATCCAAGTTTGGGAATTTACAATCCGGGAAGAAATATTACACTGGGCGTATACATCCCATTTGTTATCAAACACAGTATCTGAGATACTTTTTAAAAAGGTCTGTGAGCTTTGCTCCAGACCTTCTTTTATATATTAAGCCCTAATCGTGTTCATGTCCTTCTTCATGGTCATGATCTCCTTCCACCGGGTGCAATTCAAAACTTTTATTAAAGTCGTCAGATCCACCGGCTTCACGGTAGTTGTTACTGTTCCAGTCCTGTGCTGCTGCCTGTGATTTATCTAAACCATGGCGTAAAATAAGCTGTAGATCGAAACCTTCAGGCGTAGCTTGGTTTACCGTAAACACACCTTTAAATCCAACTTGATTATCCGAATAGGTATAATCTAACACACCGTCTGGAGATCCTAAAAAGAACCATTGGTGTTCACTCTCTCCAAATTCGGCTGAGATGTTTTCCCCATTTTTAAACATCGCGATATCCAATTGATACTGTTCGCCCTCATGAAGGTGAACATGTGATGGATATGCTTTATCGCTACCCTTAACAAAGCGGATTTGCAGCGTATCACCAGCAGCATGGAACTCCTCGCCATGATAATGCCCTTCAGTAAAGGTTAAAATGGTTCCATCGTATTCTTCCTGATCAATTTCTGGAACGGGATCATCTTTAGAGCAGGAAGTGAATGAAACAGCCGCCAAGCCGATGGCAGCGAGTAAGAAATAGTTGTGTAATTTGTACATGTTTGTAAGAATTAAAAATTAAAAAACTAAAAATTAAAAAGTGTAATTGAGCTTTAGGGTTATATTTCGCCCCATGTCATGGGCATAGTATCGGAATCGATTCATATATTCTTTGTAAGTTTTGTTTAGTAAATTGTTTACACCGGCATGGAGATGTAATGTTTGTTGGTTGAAACGAAGGCTTGTACCTCCCAATATGTGAATCAGGCCATATGCGTTTGGCGGAGGGGCAAAATCACTGCCGGGATTATACCTGTTTTGCCGGGCGATCCATTGGTGTTGAATTTGTAAGAAGAATGGGGTTGCCTCCGGCGTATCATTCGTTTCGGTCCACCGCAATGTGTTTTCAATGCGATCACTAGGTATCCAGGGCAGATAGCGGTCATTTTTAGTATCTTTTGCCCTTACGAGCGATCCTTTTACGTGGTAGTGGAGACCTTTTGCCATCTCATAATGCGCTGTGAGATCCATGCCCCAAAAAAGGGCGTCTGTTTGTTTGTATTGGAAAATGGGAAATGCACCTCGGAGACTTTCCCAAAACTCGCCCGTAGCATGTAGATAAATGTAATTTTTAAGATAGTTTGCATAGGCGTTTATCTCTAGGTCAAATTGAGGCAAATGAAATTGGACGGCATTCATCCATTTTATGCCCTGTTCACTTTTAAACTGATCGTTTCCTATTTCCACCGCTGCCGTCCCATGATGCAGTCCATCGCTGAATAATTCATTAATAGCCGGTGGGCGCCATGCCAAGCCGATATTCGATTGAAGGTCTAATGTTTTATGTAGATGCCACGTTGCACCCATAGAACCTGAAAAATGATGAAAGGTACGGGTGCCAGCATAGTAAATAGAATCTAATCGATAACCCGCAGCATCAAAATATTTGTAGTCATATCGCAAACCCATTTCCCACTCGTAAGCTGGTTTTATCCATCGCTCTATCACAAACAAGCCTGCATGATAAGCATCGTAATTAGGAATTAGCGGGGTAGTAAACGTACCTGGAATATTATTATTGACTTGCACCGCGAGATTGACACCGATGATACTCCGCAAGTCCTCATGGTTTAAATAATCGTAGGTGATATCCATATTTTGAGAGGTAAGTGCCAGATCGAGTGAAGGGATGCTGCTACGTCCGCCCCTTCGCATATCGTATTCTTTGCGTACATTACGCTGTACGCCATACTGTATATCTATCCGTGCACCGTTTTCAAAATCAGCATGTGTTTTTAGCTTGAGCAAATCATGTTTGATTTTTTGCCGGGGTGCATGGATCGTATAAGAAAAAGGGTATGTGATGAATGGTTGACCATTTTCAATACGCGATTCTAAATCTTCTACACTGCCAATGTGCGCGCCCTGAAAAATACCTAATTCAGTTTCAAAGTGACTGTAGTATAGCTCGAATTGGGCAAAATTGGTTTTGTAAGCCAAAGTGGTGGAATAATTTATTTCCTTAACCCCTGTATTGTTCAGGAAATAATTCGCTGATTTAATATCGCCCAATCGTTTTGCACTACCCTGTAAGCGCCAATGGAACCCGGGTAGATGTTTGATTCCACCGTCTAAAGTCGCTGCTGTAGCGCCACCTTGGCCATTAGTTTGTCCGATTATATCTATTTCTCCGTGAATTTCGGTCTGGATGGGTAAAGGCGGAGGTTCTACCAGAATGACACCTCCGATAGCTTCAGCACCATAGCGGACGGATTCGGCGCCTTTAATTACCCGAATATTTTTTGCAATGAAGGGATCGATCTCGGGCGCATGCTCATTTCCCCACTGTTGTCCTTCTTGCCTAATACCGTTGTTGAGTATTAAAATACGGTTACTATGCATGCCATGGATGACAGGCTTCGCTATGGTAGCACCCGTTTGCAACATGTTTACCCCAGGTACTTTTTGGAGTATCGCTGCCAATACATCGCCTTTTGTTTCTTTTAACTGCTCTTGTGTTAGGGAGTTTACAACGGCTGTGGTTTTCAATGTGCTCTGGTGCCCAATCACCTCTACGTGGTGCAAGACAATGCTACTATGCATAAGTGCGCTATTTACAGTCTCGTTTTTTGTTAGGTTTAGCTCCTTGTTGTGCTCCTCAAAGCCTATACTTTTAAAATGAAGGGTGTAAATACCATTGCAAAGCGATGAAAATCGATAAAAACCATGTCCATCCGTTTTGGCCGTTTTGTTGATAGGCATGAGTGTTACGGTGGCATTGGCAATCGGTAAGTGTGTATCCGAATCCGTCAGTTGGCCGTGAATGGTAAAGGTACCATTATGGCTTTGCGCATAACCGAAATGGATGCTCCAGAATAAGCATAATAATAGCATAAACAGCTTCTTAGCAAGCATGTATGGGATCTTAATTAGTTGAGAATGTAACGACAGTAGATACCAAGCTTTTCTGGCTATTTCTAAGCAGGAAATACACCAAAAGCAGCTTGTTGGGTAATGAATAGATGAGTCTAGAAGACCAAAGGGGGGCCTTTGTTAAAATAAGAGGATAAGGGGATTTTAAAAGGTTTAGCCAAATCTAGCTGCTGCATTAAGATTGGTTTGCTTCTAAATACCTCGGTCAATGTAAATATTTGGCTGGGTAAAGATTGGCAAGGATGACGATGTAGCTGATCGCATACTTTACAATGAATATCTTTTTTGAGTTGGAAAGATGTTGTGTGAATTTGTTCCGTATGGCCATTTTGGTGGCTATGCATCCATTGGACACTATGCATATAACCGAAAGCGATCAGCAGAAAGAACGCAACGATTCTGTAAAAATGTCCGTTAGATAACTTTATCATTGCGGGCAAAGTTATTTTAAATGCATCAATATTGCAAATGTAAATGGAAATAAAATATTTCTAGTGAGCTATTGTTGCGAAATTAAGGGACAATGGTTGTAAACAAGTAAGTAGCAAACAGGACCAATAAGACAATTCCATAGAGCAAGTTGGTTTTTCCGGTTACCAGAGAAAGCATGACCGTAAAAATAGATAGAAAGAGTAATACAGTAGAACCCGTACCGATGCCTAATAAGATTTTGGTATCCGTTAACAAGGAAAATAGGGCTACAGCCGGAATAGTTAAGCCTGTACTCGCCAAGGCCGATCCCAGCGCAAGATTCATACTGGTTTGCAAACGGTTTTTTCTAGCAGCTTGCAGCGCAGCAATGCCTTCTGGCAAGAGAATAATAGTGGCTATGATGATACCAACCAGTGCTTGTGGTGCTCCGATGGCATGCACACCTGCTTCAATAATGGGGGAGAGTGATTTCGCCAATAAGACTACGGCGCCTAAACAGGTGAGTAACAATAATAAGCTAATGAATGTTGTTTGACGAGAAGGCGGAGCCGCATGGTTTGTATCGTGTGTATCATTTTCGGCTGGTAAAAAATAATCTCTATGGCGAACAGATTGTACGAATACAAAAGCAATATAAAGTACAATACAGACCGTAGCGACAAAAATGAGCTGTTTGGTATTATATTGAGGGCCAGAAATGGAGGTCGTATAATTTGGCAGAATCAACGTAAGTACCAGTATAGCTGTTAGGGCTATCAGTGCAGAGGTGGCTGAGTGTTTGATGATTGTTTGCTCATGATGCCTTAATGCGCCAGCAAGGAGGCAGAGGCCAATGATGCCGTTTAAGATAATCATGTTTGCTGCGAATATGGTATCTCTGGCTAATGTAAGGCTCTGCTCACCTCCAGAAGACATCAATGAAACAATCAATGCAAGCTCGATGATGGTGACGGCCAATGCTAAAATCAATGTACCGAATGGTTCACCTACTCGATGAGCGATAACTTCCGCCAAATGCACAGATGAAAGCACAGACATCATTAAAATAATGGACACCAATGCAGTAGCAATAGCATGGATATGGGCAATGTCGAGGAAAATAGCCAGCCATGCCAATAGGGGGGTAATAAGGGTCCATAAAGGAAGTGGAAGCTTTAATTTCATCTGTTTATTTATTTAAGCCTTCGTGTAGGTGTAAAAATCAGAAAAACAATGAGATGAGCAAAAAAATAGGGCAAAAAAATAATTTTTTTTGCCCTCACGTATTTGGGTGGAATATGGGGCTCGAACCCACGACCTCCTGAACCACAATCAGGCGCTCTAACCAACTGAGCTAAAACCACCGTTTTTAGTGAGGCAAAGATATGTATTAAACCAACATGCCGCAAATATTTTTGTTATTTTTTGTTATTTTGTTTTTGTTAATTTAGCCTATGAAAAGCCATAAAAAGGAATTATTTATGGGTTAGTTGTATAAATGAATTGGGATTCAGCACTTAAAGATTTTAGGCAGTATTTACGACTGGAACGTTCGTTGGCGAAAAATTCGATCGACGCCTATTTGCATGATGTTGAAAAATTAAAACAGCATGCCCTATGCAGTCACGCGAAAAATCCAGATTTGTTGCATACACAAGATATACGTGATTTTTTTGAGTGGGCATACCATTTGGGTATGTCGGCACGCTCGCAGGCGCGTGTACTTTCAGGCATTAAAGCATTCTACCAATATCTTTTATTAGAGGGCACCATCAAATCCAATCCTGCTGCATTGATTGAGTCGCCCCGATTAGGAAGAAAATTACCTGATACACTAAGCGTATCCGAAATCGATACGTTGATAGGAGCGATTGATCTGACAACTCCGGAAGGACTAAGAAATAAAGCGATGCTAGAATTAACCTATGGTTGTGGCTTACGTGTCAGCGAGCTCGTTCATCTAAAATTATCGAATTTACATTTAGATGTTGAATTTATCAAGGTGGAGGGAAAGGGAAGCAAAGAACGCCTTATTCCCATTGGACAAACAGCTATGAAGCATTTGCAGATTTACTTATCTCATATACGAGGAGTACAAACACCTAAGAAGGGAATGGAGGACTATGTGTTTTTGAACCGTAGAGGGCATTGTCTTTCACGTGTGATGGTATTTATTATTATCAAAGATCTGGCCACACAGATAGGGCTAAAGAAAAAAATCAGTCCACATACCCTTAGGCATTCCTTTGCTACACATTTGGTTGAAGGTGGTGCTGATTTACGTGCCGTGCAAGATATGCTTGGGCATGAAAGCATCAGCACCACCGAAATATATACACATCTGGACCGAGCTTACCTCCGATCGGTTATGGTCGATTTTCATCCACGGGCCTGATCGATGCAGTCATGGCTTATCTGCCGTGATGGCCACCTCGGTGACTGTTACTTCGGCCATGGCTTTTATAGCTGGTAAAGTGAGTAGCCTTGCTACGTGAATGCCTATCCTGTTTTTGCCATTTTGAATGGTTACTCCGTTCGTAGCTTTTACGTTGTGGCCTACTATTATGCTTATTATAATGCTTGTAGCTCTTGCTGTTGTGTTTATTATAATGCTTATAAGTCCTACCGTAATCATGTCTATTTACATGATGGTGATCCCGACCGATATACACTTGTCTGCCATGGTATCCACGATAGCGGCGGTATTGATGTCGGTGTTGCTTGAAATGGTAATAAGGGTGTGGCGAATTCATGACTACCTTATAACCGCTGTATAAATCATAATGTCGGTACCGCAATGGTAAGTTTAAACTGAAAACCCAAGATCCATTATTTAAATAAATAAATTGCCGGGTAGGTACATAATAGTAACTTTCTATTTCCGGCAGGTAATAATAATCAACATAATCATAACCTACCGGGCCCCAAGCTGGTTGCGATCCGATATTGATACTTACATGTACTTGTGCAGATGAACGTATAGGTAAGAAACCCACTAGGCCTATTACCGATAAAAAGAGTAGCTTCTTCATATGCTTCTATTTAATTATTGTCTTTATCCAAATTTGTAGGGCAAAGATGAAATGAACATGAAATTTTTGATTTTTTTATAGATTTTAATTCTTCAGATTTCATCCAATTTTCATTTCTGCAATAGATATTTGTATGAAAATGTTGCGGTTTAAAATAAAGCCGTACCTTTAGGGTTATGATCTATGCGATCAAATGATATCCATTATGAAACGAATCTGTTTGATTTACATCTTTTTGGGTTTTTTACCTTTTGGGGTACAATCCGCTCCTTTATCTGGCCACAGAATATCTACTAATAGGGTTGTCAGCAAAACTGTAGAGGCCCTTTCGGTTTACCAAGATAAAAAGCGAAGTAAAGGAAGTAGTCAAAAAGATGATGGGAAACAAAAAGTAAAGCAGGTTCCGAAAGCCAAAAGGCAATCTAAGCCTACTCCTGTTAAGCCAAGCAGTAAAGGAAAGGAAAAGTCGTCTGATAAAAACAATAGCCGTAAGCGTTAAGGAAGGGGAAGGAAATGCATGTATTGATTGTTGAAGATGAAAAAACGTTAGCCTATGAAATGGCTGATTTTTTGAAAAAGGCGTTTTACGTATGTGATTTAGCACATACACTTGAAAAAGGAATAGAATCGGTCAGTGTCAATCGCTACGATTTTATACTCATCGATCTCGGGCTTCCTGACGGTGATGGTTTAGATATGCTGCAGCAGGTAAAAGCACATAATTCGGAAGCAGCCATTATTATTTTAACGGCTCGGGGCAATTTAGAAGATCGGATTAAAGGGCTTGACCTCGGAGCGGATGATTATTTAGCGAAGCCATTCTATTTATTGGAATTGCAGTCGCGCATGCAGGCTATTGCTCGCCGAAAATTTGACATTAAAGAAGAATTGATTCCGGTGGGCAATTTTCAAATCGATCTACAGAAACGTTTTGTCCTTTATGGTCAGGATACCATCGAGCTGTCTCGCAAGGAGTTTGATTTATTGAGTTATCTGCTGCTTCATAAAAACCGGGTACTTACGCGTATGCAGTTAAGCGAACATATCTGGGGAACGGTAGCAGTAGATGATTTTGATTCCAACTACATTGATGCACATATCAAGAATATCCGGAAAAAATTAAATGTGTGGGCGCATACCGATTGGTTGGAAACCGTACGAGGCGTAGGATACAGAATTAAAATACAGTGAAACTAGCTACCAAACTTATTCTTTTTATCAGTGGGTCAAAGTTTATTATTGTAGGCCTCTTTATTTTGGTGCTACCAGTCTTAGTGGGAGAAATCGCTTCTGAATATACGAACTATATGTTACGGATGCAGCGTGCCGAAGTGATGCAGACCATCCATAAAAATGGATTGGATTACTATTTACAAGGCGAAAACGAATACGGTAGCTATACCATGTTAAGAGAAGAGTACATTGCACTGGAACAAACTGATCACGCCGTCTTGCAAGATACCATCCGTGACGCAAAGCGGGTTATTGAAGGCGATACCTTGAATTATCGAATTTTGAGTCATGTATTTACTCATCAGGGAAGGCACTATCTATTGGAAATTGGAAAGACAACAGCGAGTATAGACCATTACAATAGACCTTTGCAGCGCGTTACCTTATATGCGTTGGTTTTTTTAATAGCCCTGACAGTACTCGTGGATATTGTTTTTACACGGATTTTAGTGAGGCCGCTTTCCTTGATTATCAAAACCAAGTTATTAAACCGCAAATTCCCCTTCAGGCGAAAGCCGGAGTTGGTTCAAACGAGCACCACTGACTTTAGGTATCTGGATGAATCACTGGTGCTGCTCATGCAGCAAATTAATGAAGCATTTGAAAAAGAACGGGAATTTACAGCGAATGCCTCTCATGAGTTTATGACGCCTATTAGTATCTTGCAAAGTAAAATGGAGAACCTCTTACGCGATGATTTAGTGAACGATGATGCTGCGGTAAGGGTCGTAGAAATGATGCGGACGTTAGACCGTCTGAAACGTATTTCTGGTTCACTATTGCTGATATCACGCATTGATAATGAACAGTATACAAAAACAGATACCCTACCTATTGCGTCCATGATAGAGGAGCTGATGGCAGAGGTAGACTTTAAATTGGAGGAGCAAGGCATTCAAACATCACGCACACTTCGTCCGGATATAGCGCTTTTGCACGTCAATGCAGACCTACTTTTTCAGCTCTTTTATAACTTGATTCATAATGCTATAAAATTCACCCCTTCGGGCGGTAAAATAAGTATTACCGATCAGTTGCTAACTGATGGAGCATACCAGATACAAATCAGTGATACTGGAGCCGGAATCCCTTCCGAGCAATTGCCTTTTGTATTTGATCGATTCAAAAAATCAACTTCGGGGAATCAAACAGGATTTGGACTTGGCCTAGCAATTGTAAAGCGCATTGCAACTTACCACCACATGCAAATAGAAGTGAGCTCACAAGTAAATAAGGGTACCCAGTTTACACTGACTTTTGCTGCCAAAAATGTGAAAAAAGTAGAATAATAGACTGGTTTAATAATGAATGTAACAAATAACTTGCATTTTTAAAACCCTTGTTTGGCCTATTTCAAATACCTTTGGAAAAAATGATAACAAGGTGTTTAAGCAGTTGTCATAAAACGGCCTCACCTTGAAATACCCTAAAAAATGAAACACATTTATTCTCCTTACCGAATGGTACAGAACTATTCGAAACTACTGGTTTTAGGTGCTAGCTTGATTTTCTTTAGCTGTAGAAATAAGCCGAAAGAAGATTTCGATGAAAGCATTAAAAAAATTAACCATGTAGTAGTTATCTATATGGAAAACCATAGTTTTGATAATTTATACGGCCAGTTTGAAGGTGCGGACGGTCTTTCGAATGCTTCGGAAACGGCTATAACACAGTTAGACGATTCCGATAAACCATACACCTTTTTGCCTGAAATTCCACGGTCGAGCGTATTCCCAGTTAATTTACCCAACCGTAATTTTAATATCGATCAATATGTGCCGTCTGATCAGGAGATTCCTGATGTAACGCATCGTTATTATCAGGAGATTATGCAGATCAATGGTGGTAAAATGAATAAATTCGCGTTGCATAATCATACCAAAGGCTTGGCTATGGGCTATTACAAGACCGAGTTGTTACCCTTGGTAAAATTGGCAAAGGAATACACCCTTTGTGACCGGTTTTTTCATAGTGCTTTTGGTAGCTCTTTTCTAAACCATCAGTGGCTCATTGCCGCTGCTACTCCCATTTTTCCAAATGCACCTGAAAGGCATTTGGCCAAACTGGACTCGGCGGGCAAGTTGATTACTGATGGAACGTACACGCCGGAAGGATTTGCTGTCAATACGGCCTATTCAGTTAATGCCCCGCATCCGAAAGGATTAGATACCACGGTGTTGATGCCAAATCAGTTGAACCCGACGATTGGCGATCGGTTGAGCGAAAAGGGGGTTTCCTGGGCTTGGTACTCTGGTGGCTGGGACGATGCATTGGCCGGTCATCCAGATGGAACCTTTCAATATCACCATCAACCTTTTATTTATTATAAAAGCTTTGCCGATGGCACACAAGCGAAAAAGGATCACCTGAAAGATGAAACCGCGTTTTTGGCCGCAGCTAGGAAAGGTACTTTACCAGCAGTTTCTTTTGTGAAACCTTTGGGGATCAATAATGAACATCCCGGATACTCCGATGTATACCATGGCGAGAACCATGCGCTGGAGCTGGTTAATGCCGTATTGAATGGCCCAAATGCAAAAGATGCACTGATTATTGTAACCTATGATGAAAATGGTGGGTTTTGGGATCACGTGGCACCGCCCGTTATTGATAAGTGGGGGCCTGGGTCGCGTATTCCAGCTATCATGATTTCGCCTTTTGTTAAAAAAGGCTTTGTAGATCATACACAGTATGAAACGGTCAGCATTCTCTCTTTCATTGAACGTAGATGGGGCTTAAAACCACTGACCGAGCGCGATAAAAATGCAAATCCTTTACAGCATATTTTTGAATTCTGAGAAAAATAAGGGCTTCATTGGTTTTGGTCTAGCCATAGGTATTTGCTTTTTCCTTTCCTGTCATCGCGATAAGGAAACGAGGGAAGCGCAGATAGCGCAACACCTCCTTGCGCAGGTAGATAGTCTTTCAATGTTTACCCGGGAGCGTTTTTTGCCCTTAGCACAGAAAGATACGATACAGAAAGCCACTTTACAACAGCTTTTTCTTGATATGCGGTTGCGGTACAAACGAATGGAGTGGGCTGCCGAGTATTTTACTGGTTCCACTTCCCGTTTTGTAAACGGTCCACCTGTAGAAGAAATTGGCCTGACGGGTCTCTATTCTTTTCCACCAGAAGGACTACAGGTGATAGAAGAATTACTGTTTCCTGTTTATGAGCAGGCAAACCAGCAGACATTGGTTCATTATACGCAATTGCTGCTAGATAGATGTGCCGCTTATGAGGCTTATTTTAAGCATATACCCATGGCCAACTGGCAGGTGTTGGATGCAGCAAAACAGGAAATATTTCGGATATTAACTTTGGGTATCACCGGTTTTGATAATCCACTTACATTGCATAGCATGGAAGAATCGGCTGTTTCCTTGGAAAGCCTACAAGAGGTACTGGCTCCTTATATAAAAGAGGGTCAAATGGATGGCCTAAGCAACTTAATGACTGATGCGGCCCGATATTTGCGCGCACATCCTGACTTTAATACATTCGATCGCGCCTTTTTTATTCGTCAGTATGGGAACCCCATGAGTACCAAAATAACCCGTTTAGGCCAAAAACTCGCTATACGGTTTATTCAATATAACCGTCTTTTACGGCAAGATGCCTACACCTTATTTGATGAACATGCTTTTGATGTGAATGCCTATGCACCTGGACCGGATTACCGAATGACAGAAAAAAGAGCGGCTTTAGGCAAGCAATTGTTCGCCGATCCCCTCTTGTCTGATGGACATGGGCGGAGTTGTGCTACTTGTCACCAACCAGAGCGGGCTTTTACGGATAGACTCATAAAACATACGGCTTTAAGCGGACAGGCGTTGCTTCAGCGCAATACACCCAGTTTATTATATGCGGCAGTTCAACCCATGCAATTTTACGACTTGCGTGCATTGTCTTTAGAAGATCAGGTAAGTGATGTGGTGCATAATAAGGACGAAATGCACGGTTCCTTGCCGCTTGCTGCCCAGCAACTTTGGCAGGATACCAGCTACCGTCATTTGTTTTCAGAAGCATATCCCAAAAAGCAACGACGAGCGATCGATACACTGGAAATAACCAATGCATTGAGTAGCTATATTCGTAGCCTAAGTACCTTCAATAGCCGTTTCGATCGGTATATGCGTGGGGATGATCAGGCAATGAACCGGGAAGAAATCAAGGGCTTTAATATTTTTATGGGAAAGGCAAAATGTGCTACTTGTCATTACATGCCACTGTTCAACGGTACTTTTCCGCCTAAATATTATAAAATAGAAGCCGAGGTACTCGGTGTTCCGGCAAAAGTACATGGGAAAGCCATTGATACAGACCAAGGGCAGTATGCGATCATGCCTTTCGAGTCGCTCCAACATGCTTTTAAGACAACCACGGTACGCAATACATCGAAAACTGCGCCCTACATGCATAATGGAGTGTTTGCGACGATGGAGGAAGTATTGGATTTCTATAACAATGGGGGCGGAGCTGGAATGGGTATTGCGGTGGAAAACCAAACATTACCAGCCGATAGTCTGCATTTGACATCTCAAGAAATCAAGGAAGTGATTGCCTTTATAGAGAGTTTGGATGAGGAATAGAAAAAATAACCTAACTTCGGGCCGTCTAAAAAAGCTTTCATGATTAAGTTCCCATTGTTTCTTGTAGCGCTGTTGATGGTACTGAACGGTTTCGCTCAAGGTGAATTAACTTCGTATTCAGGCACGATTAAAGGGTATCGTAAAGAGATGGGTTTCAGTACTGGGACATTGTTGATACAAAATCCGGTTAGCGGTTTAAATGAAAGTGTTTTGATCAACATCTCAGAAGAAGGTCGTTTCTCGGTCGATTTTCCACTACTACGTCAGCAAGAATGCTGGGTTTATTTCCCATTCTCTGGTGCTTTTGTTTATCTCGAACCAGGAGCTAAGCTGATACAGGATTTTGATATCGCTGATGCACCAAAAGTTACTTCCGTATTTCGGGGTGATGGGGCAGCTATCAATCAAGATTTGCAAAAAGTGATGCCTATTCTGATGGAAAGCACATCGAATTCGATAAACAAACCCTTAACGCCAGCGCAATATAAAAACGATTGTCTCATGCAAGAAAATCAAAAGCGAGCGGCAATTGATAGCATCAAGCGTGTCGGCGGACTGCATCCCGAAGCTTATCGGCGTGCTCTGTTGGCTATTCAACTGAATATGGCGTATACCTTGATGGAATATAATAACGTCATGGAATCAGCATACCGCAGAGAAAATCAGCTATCATTTCAAAACAGAACACCTATGCGGCAAGCGATGCCGTTGCCGGCTGCTTATTATGATTTTCTGAGCAAATTGAGATATGGTGATCCACGTAACATAGAATCTGCTTTTTATCAGGCCTTTTTAAACAAACTGAAAAATGTAGACTTGATTGCTGACGAAGCAAAAGCTATATGGGAACGAGCAGGAAGTCCGCTGCAGCATGCCATACGAGAACTAGAAAAACAGCCGAAGCGGAGTGAACAGGATAGCATCACACTGCACCTATACCGTACCGTTCAAGCCAGTGAGCAACTGAAGATGGGTGAAAAAATGCGGCCGCAGATTTTACGAGCGGTTACAGGTTCTGATTTGATGCTGGAGTTGGAACTCATGCGTTTACAAGATACTTGTTTGAAAATGGATTATAATCAACGGCCGCTTGATGAAGCGACATTGCAGACATTAAAATTAACTTTGAAGTACCCCGTGCTGATGGATGATGTAGTGCGCTTAAATCAGCAGATTAAAGCAAAAATGGCGTTCAGTGAACAGGCTAAAGGATCGGTACAAAGACAAGTTCCACAAGGTACTGCAGACTCGTTACTGTTTTATATGTTGCAACCTTATAAGGGTAAAGTTGTATTCATGGATTTTTGGGCCACTTGGTGTGCCCCCTGTTTAAAAGCGATGAAAGACATGGAGTCTATGAAAGCCGAATTGATGGCAAAAGGAGTGGTCTTCTTGTATGTTACCAATCAATCTTCGCCTTCAGAAGCCTATGATGTGATGATGCCTACCATCAAGGGGGAACATTATAAATTAGATGCAGACGCTGACAATCGTTTGTCTACTTACTTTGGGCGAAATGGCTTTCCTCATTATGCTTTAATCAACAAGCAGGGTGAAGTGGTTAATAAGGATTTTAAATGGAATGACGTTGAAGATGTTCGAAAAGCATTGACATCCTTGCAGACAGCAAATGGGGAGTAAAATACCTGTTTGCAATCAGTTTTAGTAGGATATAAATAGGTATAACAAACAACTTATACTAAAACTTAAATATTTGAGCATTTTGATTTTATAAAAAATATCCCTATCTTTAGAATACCAGATTATAAGCGCTACGTATTGCCGTTTCTTTATTAGTCTTTGCTGTTGCGTGTTGAAGCATAGCGTTCGTATCACAATCATGAGTATGATGAAGACAGTAAATCGTATCTTGAGCCATAAACAGGCTGTTGTTTATTCCGTGTTACCTAACGACTCCGTATTCAAGGCATTGGAGATGATGATGGAGAAGAACATCAGTGCCTTGTTGGTTATTGATGGAGATCGGTTGCTGGGTATTTTTACTGAACGGGATTACGCACGTAAAATCATTTTACAGGGTCGGGCTTCTAAAGATACACCTGTAAAAGAAGTAATGACCGCTCAACCGTATACCATCAACACAGCTACGTCCATCGATCATTGTATGGAATTAATGACTGAGCGACATTTTCGACATTTGCCTGTAATAGAAGCAGGACAGGTAGTGGGTATGGTGTCTATTGGAGATGTGGTTAAGTATATCATGGAAGATCAAAAACAGACAATCAGTCAGCTAGAGAACTATATTAATAGCTAATGAAGACTTGTCATACTATCTGCTGAGGCCGTAGTTGCCTTTTTATCTAAACGGCGTGATTTTTTAGATAAAATAGTTGTTTTATTCAAAAAAATACTACCTTTACGCCGTTATGAGACTAATCTGTGTCAAATATCCCGTCGCAGTAATCGCTTAATTGTTTTTAAGCGCATATTACTTTAGGCTATATAGTCGTATAGCCTGTTTTACCCTGTTTTTTATCAACAATTTTTAGTTTTTAGTACAACCGTATCTGATTGATTTAATCAGATTCATAACATCGATGACTGCTGTGTGAATAGCACACCAGTAAAGATGTAGAGCAATAAGCAATATGGAACAAGAATTAATACCGGTAATCATTGATTTTTTTAGCAAAAGCGAGCGGCAAGGTCCAGGTAGTGAATGGGCAACCCTCAAAGCATTAGATTTGGTTGAAGATGTACACCAATTTAAAAACATATTAGATATTGGATGTGGCACAGGGGCACAAACATTGACGTTAGCACAGCAAACAACTGCTCAGATTACAGCGGTAGACTTATTAAAAGACTTTTTGGCTGTGGTTACACAACGGAGCGCTTGGTGGGGAGTAGAGAATCGGGTGAGCGCATTGGAAGGTCATATGGAAGCCCTTCCCTTTGAAACAGAATCTTTCGATATGATTTGGTGCGAAAGTGCTATTTATCATATGGGTTTTGAAAATGGATTAAGGCAATGGCGTAAGTTTTTAAGAGATGAAGGCTACCTCGTGGTTTCAGAGATTTCATGGACGACACAGGAGCGACCGCAGGAGATAACAGCATATTGGAAAGCCAGTTATCCTGAAATTGATTCCATTGCCCATAAAATTGAGCAGATTGCCCAATCTGGATACCTTTTTGTAGGCTGTTTTACTTTGCCTCAGGAGGCATGGGATAATTATTATCATCCCATCATTGTACAATTGGCTCATCGCATAGGCCGATCAAACAACCCGTTTGTACAGAACTTTTTAGAAGGTATCATAGAAGAATTGATCATGTATCAGCGTTACAGTCGGTTTTACAATTATGTGTTTTACGTCATGAAGAAGTATACCTATACCGCACCTACATAGTGTCGGTATAGGTTTGTTTTAATCAGACTTGTTAATGGATTGTTAATTTGTATCGTTCAAGTACTGCGAGTTGTCTGAAATAGCTATCTTTAATAGATTATAAACCGAGATATTCATTTCAAATAGTGCTCCATCCATGCATCAATTACGTTGGACCCTGATTCTAAGTTTACTGGTGGCTTCCCATTTTCTTCAGGCGCAGGGAACATCATCTCAGCATCTAGAAGAAGCCTTAACCAAGTGGGCAGAGCAAAATCCCATTGAGAAAGTGCACCTACATACAGATAAACCCTATTATGCCATTGGCGATACCATTTGGTTCAAAACGTATGTAGTAAACAATAATAATCAACCTTCAACCGTCAGTGGTGCAGTATACGTGGATTTGATCGATCAGGCAGATTCGTTGGTGCATGCACTGAAGCTTCCGTTGATGAATGGACTTGCAAAGGGGAGTTTGGTGTTGTCCGAAGGACTTCATGCGGGTAATTATCGGATGCGGGCCTATACACAGTGGATGCGTAATGCCGGGCCTGATTTCTTTTATCAAAGAGCCTTTGCAGTCGGCAGTCCGGCAACCTGGGGTCTATCGGGCACAGCACACTTATTATCGCAGTTGGAAGAAAGCGATAACAAAAAGGTTATCCGGCTGCAATTTTTGAACAAAGAAAACAAACAGCCTGTAGCGGAAACAAAAGTCCACTATACCTTGAGAACGAGTAAACAATACTATATGGGCGAGGCGATTACATCTGATGATGGCGATATATTGATTGATGTGACCGGTAAAGGAGAAGGAGACCCGATATATCGAATCACCAGCAGCTTGGTAGCCAACGGGGAAAGCTTTCAGCAGAATTTTGTAATAAACAGTCGGCCAGACACCGCAGAAGTTGCTTTCTTTCCTGAAGGTGGTACACTGGTTACTGGTTTGCAACAGCGTATTGCGGTGAAAGCAACCGGAAGTGATGGACTAGGGTTAGCTGTACATGGCGAGGTGCAGGATAGCAAAGGACAAGTGGTGGCCGTGTGGGACACCCAACATGCGGGCATGGGTTTGTTCAATTTAACACCCCAATCCGGAGAATCTTATCGGGCTCATATACTGCTTCCAGATAGAACATCGCTTGTATGTTCGCTGCCTCAAGCTACGATTGGTGGCCATGCGTTGTCTGTATATAATAATACAGGAACCGATAGCGTATTGGTGCGTTTACAAGCTACGCCCGATGTATATGGGCCAGTTTATATACTGGCACAGCAAAACGGTCGGCTCATTTTTTCGCAAACTTTTGACCAGCGTCGCCCATTGGTGCAGTTTTTTGTACCTACACGTATATTCCCGTCGGGTATTACCCAGTTTACCCTGTTTGAAGGTGCCGGGCAACCCGTTGCTGAACGTATTGTGTTTTTTCAACCAACAGACACGTTACACTTGGATGTACCTGAACTGAGCAGCACGAAGGTACGCGATTCGGTATGTATCCCTATTTCGATTTTGGGCGATTCAACAGTACGTTTTACCAGCTTATCGGTATCGGTTACCGATATCGATCGCGTACCGGCAAATGAAGCAGAAAGCAATTCAATTTTCAGTCAGCTATTGCTGCAGTCCGATTTAAAGGGGTATATTGAACGCCCGGGATATTATTTTCACGCAGCCGATGCGCAGAAGCGCGATCACCTCGACTTGTTATTGATGACGCAAGGCTATCGGCGTTTTGCTTGGAAGGCGCTGGCAAAAGGTGAAGTTCCCAAACCGCTTTTTCCTCCCGAAACCCTGTTGCAGAACATCAGTGGTACCCTGCTTACTTTAAGAGGCAAACCGGTGGAGGGCGGCACGATTACCTTATTGTCTAATCGTTTGGGAGTTATGATGCATGAGACAACGAATGCAGCGGGCCGATTTCATTTTGATAATTTACTCATTCAAGATAGTTTGGCCTTTACTTTGCAAGGACGCAAACCCAAAGGGAGCAACAAGGTAGAGCTGAAGTTAGATGAAATTTCGCGTGCGCCATTAACCCCATGGCAGGCACCCGACCCGACAGTTGCTTATGGGGGCGACCTAAAAACTTACCTCGAATATAAACAGCAGGTTGCCGAGCGTAATGCTTCACTAGCAGGCACGCATCAGCTGGCAGAGGTAGAGGTAACGGCAAAAAGAGATGAATATTTGAATATCCGTGGATTGAGTATTCCGATGAAGCAAATCGATTATGTGATCCATCCCAAAGCGAGCGACTCGTGCAAGAACTTGTTGGAATGTATCCGCCGTTGGGTACCCGGTATAACTTTTGGCTTTGTTAACCGTGCGCGCGATGCACGGCAGACCAATATCCGGCCTATTGAAGGTGTTGGTGCCAATGCCAGCAACCAACAGCCCATTAATGTAGGCGGTGGCCCCGGATCGAGTGGCGCGGGAATTTTAACCGGATCGCAATATCATCAACAGAACTTAAACAGGCAAGGTGGTGTTGGACTACAAGTTCCCGTGCTTATCTCTGGCGGGCGCGAAATGCAGGTACTTTATAATGGTTTTCCCGTCGCTGCTTCTGATAATGGTGATACTGACTTGAACTACGGCTACTTATTAAAAGATCGCAAGGCTTTCAATCCGGATAACATCAAGGCTATTTATATCAAAGAATTCAGTGGTACAGGCGCGTCCACCATGGGGTTAACAAATTTCGATACCCGTTGTTTTTTATATATTGAAACCTACGATGGCTTGATTTATCCACCTAATCCCGATTGGGACTATACGTTGTTGAAACCGCAGGGGTATAGTATGGTGCGTGAGTTTTACTCGCCTCGTTATGATCGAGGCCCGGATGAAGCTCGTCAGGCAGATCAACGGAGCACCATTTATTGGAATCCGGATGTACGCCCTAATAAAACCGGGCACACCAGTTTTGGATATTTCAACGCCGGAAAACCGGGTACTTACCGAGTGGTGATTGAAGGATTGAACAGCAATGGACAATTGGGACGGAAGGTGATGCAATATCAGGTGAAGGAATAGCGAGCGTCTTACCGATTAACTCCCTACTTTTTTCGTATCAGTAGGCCTTTAACAGGTCATCAACGCGCCATCAAGCGACTATTCCATTGCCTTTCGAGTCCGCGAAAGGGCCAGTTGATAGCCGTTTGATATCTTGTTGCAACGAAGGTGGTACGACGAGGGCTCGAAAAAAGTTAATAGATTGTTAATTATGGTAGAGAAATAAAGTTTTTCTACGAAAAGGAGTACTTTTAAAGGACAAACCCATTATAACACCAAATGACGACTTCTTACTGCTTTTGTTTCATAGACGTTTTTTCCGTTGATTAAATAAAATTAGGCAGATGCGCATGTTCTCTCATCCGACATACGGATTTATCTTGCTTTTATTGTTGCTGACAATAACGTGTACTTATGGACAAGAAATGAATGTGTCGCCCGGTTTAAAAGGTTCGGTGCAAGATTCATTAACCCATACGGTTTTATCTGCAGCTACTATAACTGTTTATCTACATGGCGATTCATCATTATATACCTATCAACTGGCCGATAATAAGGGGATGTTCTATGTAGCTAAATTACCGGCAGATACTATATTGGATGTAATGGTGAGTTATATGGGGTATCGGTCGCAACGGAAACAGGTGCTGATTCCCATGTCCGCTAAAGCTCCGCTTAACCTGTCTTTTTTCTTAGTACGTCAAGACCGACAATTGGATGAGGTTGAGGTTATTCCACCGGTTATGATGCGTGGCGATACGCTTGAGTTTTATGCAGATGCCTTTGCCGGCAAACCCAACGATGTGGTAGGCGATTTACTGCGCAAGCTACCGGGGGTAGTTTTGTGGGCTGATGGGCAAATTACCGTGAATGGCAAAAGGGTATCGCAGGTATTGGTAGATGGTAAGCCTTTTTTTACAGGCGACTCGCGCATTGTGACCGATAATCTACCCAAGGAAGTAGTGGATCGGGTAAGGGTCATTCCCGATCAAAAAAAGGAGGTACATGCAGATAGGGAAGAGACTGTTACCGTAGATGTAACCTTGAAAAAGGACAAGAAAACCGGTGCGTTTGGTAAAATGGGTGCCGCTTATGGTACGGATAAACGGTACGATAGCGATTTGATGTTGAACCGTTACTCGCCCAAAACGCAACTGAGCCTTACAGGTACTGCCAATAATGTAAACAAACGGGCGCTGAGTGTAGATGAACTGATGCGGGCCAGCGGTTATAGGCAGTCGGTAGATATGCGCGATGGCCCCGGGCCTGATTTTAGACAAGATGGTATTGCTAAGCTGGCATCAGGTGGTGTATTTATTGCACAGGATCTAGGAACGAAGACTGCGGCAAGCACTGATTTGGTGGCACACCGTTCTCAATTGGATATCGCACGTATAGAAGACTCCCATACCTTATTGGATGATAGCGTGCTAGACCGGCATAGCCGGAGTAATAGCCATAGGGAAAACCACGGACTGGAATGGGGTGCAGCGGCCAATTTCCGCGATTCTGTTTTTCACGATGTGCGTTTGACCTTTCGGCGCAATAGCATGAACAGCAACAGCCACTACATCGATAGCGCTTATACGCAAAGCTCGAATGTAGGCCTATTAAATACCAGTAATCAAAGCAATACAACAGAAGATCATTATGATATAAATAACCTACAGCTTCACTATGCATTTAAACCCAAACACAAGTTAGGGACAATACAACGCTTAGGAACGGCTGAGCTAGCATATGCCTTGGAAAATAGTCACCGTAGCGGCATGCAGGTAAAGTACAGCATGCTGTTTGCACCTTTGGAAAATACCGATACCAGTTTTTTCGATCGGCAGGGCTATGCTTATCAAAACCAGCAGGTACATAAGCTGTATCTGCGTTATAATGATCTGAACCGTTTGATTGCTTCACGTGCTTGGCTGGGGATAGGCGTCGATTATCAGTTGTACCTGAAAAATGAGCAGACTAGTGCAACGGTAAATGATATAGACCGCGAAACTGAGCTATATAATGTAAGGAACGCCTATCTAAGCCATGATACGCGCGGCCGATTCGTGGTACACCAACCGGCATTGCTATTGAGCAAGCCCTTTGTAGATGAACGGGCAGGGCAATATGCCCGTTCGCTCACTTTTGGTGCGGAACTGCGTGAACAGTTGACTGATTTCAACACACAGGCCGATCATGCTTTTCGGCGTTTTGATAAACGTTATGAACATTTTATACCAACCTTATCGGTTGATTATCGGAGCAACCGAGTGGGCGTAGCGAGCTACAAATGGGGTGTTCAGTACAACCGGAGCGTAGAAATACCGCAGTTGGAGCAATTAGCTCCGCTGGTTGATAGCACGCAACAATGGTACTTGGCCTTGGGCAACCCGCAGTTGCAGGAAAGTAGGAAAGATGAAATTAAAGGTTCTTTTACGGTTCAGCCATACAGGGAAAAAGGTTATTTGATATGGGGAGGATTTAGTTTGGGGAACATGCATGATTATTGGGCAGATAGCAGTTGGTATGATGATGGGGGACGCCGGTATAGCACCCAAGTGAACTTGAATGGTTATCGTTATATACGAGGGCAAGTACAAGGAAAGAAAAATTATGTATTGCGCGGGCAGCAACTACAGGTTTACATATCTGCAAATATGGGTATGTCTGCTGTTCCTTTTGTTATGAATGGTCGCTATGGGAACTCAGAAAACCGAAATTGGAGCATGTATGCCGACATAAGCTATAACCTGTTAGAACAGTTAGGTGTCAGTGCCTTTTATGGGCAAGACCATCAACACGTAACGAATGAAACGTATCGTGTACAGAGCAGACAGACGAGCGGCGGTGGACAAGTGAAACTCAAGTGCTGGAGCCGACTATTCTTCAGCAATAGGATAGGATATACCGCTTCGGCTTACAATGAAAAGGAAGCCAGCCATTTTTGGGTTTGGAACAGTGAACTGGTTTATCGGGCATTAAACAAAAATAACTTGGAGCTGAAAGTAATTGCCACCGATTTGCTAGGACAAAATCAGGGAGTTCGTTTGTTCTCGGATGGAAATAGTTTGCGCCAGGTGCAGTCGAATCGCTTAAGACGATACGTGCAGTTTGCTTTAGCATTTTATCCGCGGATTTTTTAAAGACATCATATGAACAAAAAATACAAGGAAAAGAAGATGGTTGGCTTGATGTTGAGTTTACTTTTCTTCACTCATGCATTAGCTCAAAAGAATGCGCAAAACAAGCTACGTGAATTACGGATAGATCCTGAAGCTCAATTGTCAGCTATATCGGTATCCGAACATTTTCTTGTAAACTATCAACCTTTTGAGAGCGGTAAGGAAAGCTTATTTGGTTGGATAGCACAAATGGAGATTTCGAAAAATCGAATTGTTGTACTGAATCATGGTTATCGACGTACCAATAAAGGTAATTGGAGTGCGATATTGATTTTCGATCGACAAGGTCGATTTATCAATAAAATGATGTTGCAGCGTGTTAATCGTTTCGCAATGGATTATGAACGGGAGGAAATCAGTTTTTTCAATATGTATGAGCATACGTGGTACTTTTACGACAATAAAGGCAAGTTATTGCGTAAGCATCGGCTCGAACGGCGAAATCTACCGGAGTATGCATCCCTATCCAATAGGGAGTTTATTTTGTTTCGAACGTATACCAATACCAGCGGTAGCTACGAATTGTTGCAAGACACAACAAAAGGGCTAATGCCGGCCATTGCCGTAGCTACCGAGGATTTGCAGGTAAAACGCTCTTTTTTGCCCTTTGATACCACCGTCATGGATGATAGTATGCTCGGAATCGAGAAAAATTATTTCCAAAGCGGTCAACAAGCTGTTATATCCATTCCGTATCATTCCATGTTGTTTGCGTTTGATGGCAATAACTTGGTGCCCACCCATCGGTTTATGCTGCCTCTAAAGAGCACGCTCCCAGCAGATTTTATGCAGAACAAGATTTATCGGAATAAACGACAGGATTATTTAAAAGCGCACCCCGATATGGTATATGCAGCGGATAAGTGCTATCGTGCTGGAAAATATTTTACTTTTACACTGCTCAATAGCCATGTGGAATCACTGTTGCGTAACTTTATTTATGATGAAAGCAACAACACCTATTTTCGCTTACAGGACTTGCAACCGGATGAGGGAAATCATTTCCTTCCTTTAAATGACGATATGTTGGCCAGTGATGGTGAGTCGCTGATAGGCATCATTAGCGCTAAAACATTGATCGATCATGTCGAAAAAATGCATGCGGCTGGTGAAAAAGTGATTTTGCCTGCAACATTGCAAGTGATTATGAAAAACGCTGATAAACCACAGAATGCGATTCTGGTGAAACTTACCCCCAAGCCATAAAGCTATGCATCGTTTTTATCTGTTCTTTCTGGCAGTCCTTGTTTGGTTACCTCTGGCAGTACAAGGGCAAGATAATGTGCCACAGCACTTAGAGCAGATATTGACCGATTGGATGAAGCGCGAACCCTTGGAAAAGGTTTACGTACATTTGGATAAACCCTACTATGCTGCAGGTGATACCATTTGGCTCAAGGCTTACCTGTGTGCGGGTGCAGAAAATCGACTCTCGGCTATTAGCGGAGTTCTGTACGTGGATCTGTTGCTAGATAAGGAGGTACAAGCTAGCCTGCGTTTACCGGTTGTGTCTGGAACGGCTAAAGGAGATATACCGCTGCCATTAGCTCAACGCGCAGGTGTTTATACGCTCAGGGCATACACGCAATGGATGCGGAACTTTGATGTAGCCTATTTTTATCGCCAAACATTAACGGTTGGCCAACCCCTTACTCGATCTACTACGGATACGAAAAAGAACCAAACGGCAGAATCACCGCTGTATCAGCAAAAAACAATCGATCATAGCGCTGTATCAAAACCGGATGTGCGCTTCTTTCCTGAAGGAGGGACTTGGGTACAGGGGCTCTATACACGCGTGGCTGTAAAAGCGGTAGACGCGCATGGCAAGGGACTGGCAACGCAAGGTATTATTACTGATGCTGCCGGAAATGAAGTGGCAAGGTGGGAGTATCAACATGCCGGCATGGCACTTTTTTGGTTGGCGCCGCAGGCCCAAAGGCCCTATACGGCTCATGTAACTTTTACGAATGGGCAGCAGGTTGACTATCGCTTGCCTGCAGTGGCCAGGAGCGGACAAGTGCTTCAGGTGGATGTCCATGCCGCCGCCGATACTTTTCGGGTGCGGATACAGACCACACCCGATGCTTTGGGCACCTATTACCTGTTGGCGCATAAAGATGGACGTTTATTGACATTAACGGAGGTGACCATGAAAAAGCCACTGACGCAGTTGCTTATCTCCGCCAAGGAGTTTCCGATAGGTGTGGTGCAGTTTACGCTATTCTCGGCTAAAGGCGAACCCTTGAATGAACGCTTGGTGTTTGCCCACCCGGCAGATACATTGCAATTAATGGGAAGTGAGACTGTGGATGCCGAACAAAGCTTGCTAAGCTATTCACTCCAAGCAAAGAATGCCGAAGGCTTTCCTGAAGCAGGAACTTTTTCGGTTGCGCTGATTGATGAAAATAAATTACCCATCTCTCCTCATGTGTACAATAGGCAAAGCATATTTGCCGATTTGCTTCTGAAGCCAGCAATTCGCGGATTTATCGAAGATCCGGGCTATTATTTTGACAGGCAAAATCCAGACCGCTTACTGCACCTCGATTTGCTGTTGCTTACGCAAGGTTATCGTCGCTTTGTGTGGAAAGACATCTTGGTGGGAAAAGAGCAAGCTTTGCCTTTTGCTGCCGAACCGATTACACAAGCCATTCGGGGCACCCTGTTGAATTTAAAGGGAAAGCCTGTTCTAAAAGGAAAGATAACCCTCTTCTCTGCCGAAACGGGCGTGATTTTGGATACACTGACTGATGAAAAGGGACATTTTGTATTTGATCAATTGCTTCTTGCAGGAAATACACGGTTTACACTTCAAGGGAAAGATGCCAAAGGTAGTGATCAAGTAGAACTAGCCATTGATAGTTTGTGGCAGGGTGACCAGCAAGCTATCTTATTAGATACCGTTCCTCACCCCCTTGATGCAACAGATAGTGTTTGGATCAAACCATATTTGCATTACCGGGCACAGGTACTCGATTCATTAATAAAACGAGGGGTAATAGGTGTTCCAAAGGCATTGGAAACGGTGGAAGTGACGGCAAAACAGGAAAAGAAAAGTACTTACAACTTGAATCCTTCGGGAAGGGCCGACCAGACCATCGATGCTACAGAGTTGGAAGGCTGCCCGATTTTATCTGGTTGCCTGCCAGGCCGTTTACGGGGGGTAATCTTTAAAAACAAAAGGATAGAGATTATGAAAGATGTGTTTCAAGAAGTACCCTATCCGCATACCACCCGAGGCGGTGATGCCATGCTGCTGGTGATGGATGGTCGGAATCTGGATTTGGAATATAATGGCGATGAAATTTTCGATTTACTGATGACCGCATCACCGTCTGATTTTGAAAGTGTAGAAGTGCTGCGCGACCCGGCCTTAACGGCCGTATACGGTGCTGCAGGGAAAGGCGGTGTCATCTTGTTTCATTCCAAACGGTTTTCAGATCGACATGTTATGGAGCAATTCAATGTGAAAAACATCGTCTTGCACGGCTTTAGCAAAGTGCGTGAATTTTATGTGCCGAACGGTTCGGATGAGCAACCAGACGGGATGCCTGACAGGGCTACCGTATATTGGAATCCGGCGGTCATTACCGATCGTTCGGGGAAGGCGTCATTTCAATTTCCGCTCCCTTCAAAATCAGGTAAATACCGGATGGTAATAGAGGGCGTGGGTGTTTCGGGAAAGTTGGGAAGAGCGGTGTGGTTACTGCCTGATAAATTCATTCATTGGTAATGAAAGAAATTGTTCAGTGGTAATGAAAGAAGAATATTTCACTGATTTCTTCAAGGTTGGAAACGGAAACGGCATTTCTCCTCATCTTTTTCAAAATTGCTCGATAAATAATTTCTTAGCACTGCTCGGATATTTATTATATTAGCACAATAACGTACAACTTAATACGTATAACGTACAACTTTCGAAAATATATGCGTACTCCAATACCTAAGCAACCGAACACTTTTGTTTCTTATTGGAACGTGGGCCTGCTATTGCATTGCTCTTTGATCTTGTTTCTACTCGAAACGCTTTTTTATTGGAATCAGCTAAAAAGCGCTTATTACCATGAATCACATTGGGTTGTGCTATGGTGGTTGTCATGTGTATTATTTGCTTTCAGTCATATCTTTCTGGTGATTATGGATGCTTGGTCACGTTTTCAGAATTATAAGCGCGTAAAAGACCACCTTTTTATACATGGCTTTACCCCACAAATAGCCAAACATTACCGCGGATCAAAATGCCAGCGTCATGCGGTGATTGTAGCAGCGCGGGAGTTGGGGTTGGAGAAAGAAGTACGGACGTATTATCAACGTCATGGTATTAAATGGTTCCACTTTATTCCACAATTTATGGTGAAAGACCCGTTTTTTTTATTTAAACGTTATTTTTGGTCGCGTACCTTTATGGAAAAATATTACGAGCCGAAGTTCAATTATCACCAACTTTACCAAGAAATATCGCATTCATGTTGCTAGGAGAGAAACTGAGTAAAACCTACTCCTCTGGAAAGGTATTAGAGAACGTCACTGTTCAGATTGCTCCTGGCCAGATCTATGGATTGCTCGGACGTAATGGGGCAGGGAAAAGTACTTTATTTAAAATCTTGTGCGGATTGATCAAACCCGATACGGGCACTGTGTCTGTTCAGGCTGCACGGGCTAAACCCATTGGAGCCATCATAGAAAAGCCGGGTTTATATCCTTATTTGAACGCTGCGGATAATCTCCGGATTTTTGCTGGCATACAAGGTTTATCTAAAAATAAAGCTGATATTGTTCAGCATTTGATTAAAGTGGGCTTGCCAATTGACCGTCACGATCCGGTACGTAATTTTTCTATGGGTATGAAACAGCGATTGGGCATCGCCATTGCGCTATTGAACGATCCGGAATACTTGGTGCTCGATGAACCCTTTAACGGGCTCGATCCCATTGGCGTGGCATCACTCATTCAGCTCATCCAACAATTGGCCTTTACAGAGCACATCGGTGTTTTGCTTTCCTCACATCTCATGGTCGAACTTACCAAATGTTGTCATTTTTTATATGTGATTGATGGAGGAAAAATGGTGAATGCAGGCATTACCCATCAGCTCATTCAGGATCATATCCAGCATTTTAGCATTGCGGCCGATCAGATTGCTACCGCCCAAGCTATCCAGGCTTATCAACCGGTGATGGGCATGAACGATGTGAAAATCACCTGTCCGGCAAGCCAGATTACCACCGTTTTACAGGAGCTGATGACCGAAGGGATACGGGTTACGGCTTGCACACCCGAACTGACCTTGGAACAGTTAATTAAGCAACCCACAGTATGAGGACTTTAATTTGGGCAGAGGGGGTTAAATTAATGAAGCAAAGTAAGACGTACTATGCATTGGGTGCCGTTTTTCTTATTGAATGCCTAATCTTCATAACCGCTTATTATCAAGGGAGTAACATTTTAGATGTACTGCTCGATAGCCTGAAACAATCGTTCTATTTTGAAGGTACCTTATTGAATGGCAACTTGATTTTATATATCGTACTCAACGGGCTTTGGTTCAATGTACCGTTGATCATCATGATCATCACTTCGGGTATATTGACTGACGAATACAAAGATGGAACTATGCAAACCACTTTGTTACAAGCGGTTCATAAAGGTGAATTCATTGGAGCAAAATATATCGTCGCTGTTGGCTTTACCTTGTTTGTCATTGCTTTTATGATGGTGACTAGTGGCATACTGGCTTATAGTATCTTCGGCAAAGGCGATTTGATTGTTTACCTACAAACCTTAAATTTCTTTCCAGCTGCTGATGCGTTCCGACGCATTTGTTGGGCCTTTGCCTCAGGAGCTCTGGCGATGCTCTTTTATAGTGTAGTGAGTATGACCCTCGCGGTTTGGATCAAAGAAGCAGCAAAGACGTGGATAGCTTCTGCCTTATTTCTTATTATCACCAACTTGCTGCTGAAGTTGGATTTGGGTATTGTTGTGGCCAATCATTTCTTTTTTCCAAAATTGATGGATACATGGCAAGCATTTTTCTATAATGAAATTGATTGGAATGTGGTTTGGCTCAATAATACGGTATTGTTAGGCTATGACATATTGTTGATTGGCTTGGGGGTTTGGACCTTCCGTAAACAAGATATTGGATGAAGATAACATGGATAATGGCTTTGCTACTGCTAACGCTTGTAGGGATGGCACAGGAAGTGGATGCTGACTTAATGAAAATCAAAAAGCGGTTGGATGCAGTGCAGCGATTTACGGCTACGGTGGTGCTGGATTTGGATGTGCCATTTATTCGCATGCCTACAAAAACCGCTCAAATGCATTATGAAAAAGGAAAACAGACACGTTTTGCTTCAAAAGATTTCGTTATGTTACCCAAACGCGGATTGGATTTCTCGTTCGATGAGCTTTTTAAATATCCATTCATTACCGTAGACCGAGGGATGGAAATGCGTAACGGACAATCTTTAAAAGTTATCAATGTCATTCCAACCGATAACCGTGCAGAACTGGCTTTGGCCACCTTGTATCTGGATATAACCAATCAGCGTATCATGCAGTCGGAAATCAATACGCGTAAAGAAGGTTCCTATACGTTGAACATGCATTATGCCAAGCCCAACGATATACTGCCCGATTATGTGGAGGCAACATTTGCCGTAGAGCGACTCAAGATTCCTTTTAATTTTATGGGGAAAGACACACAGATTGATCGGCAGCAGATGAAAAGTACCGATAAGAAAACAGGGGTCATCAAAATACAGATAAAAGATTATAAGTTTTAAGAGTGGAAAGCTTAAAGCGAAAAGCTCAAAGCATAAAGTAGGCCGTTAAGTTTTAAGTCATAAGTAGTACGTTTGCTCGCAACTCACAACACACAACTCGTAACGCACAACTAAGAACCAACACTTACCATCAACTATCCACCGTTTTTTCAGTCTGGTTATACGCCTTTTGTAAAGCTTCTTTTTCCAGATCGCCATTAAAATCGTTAAGTAAATTCGATTCCATAGTTTCAGAAAAAGGGATTGTTTGAGGAATGAAATCTGTGTCATGACCCGGTTTACTGTAGTCGTATGGCCAACGATAAACCGTAGGCAGTTCGCCGGGCCAGTTGCCGTGCAGGTGCTCTACAGGAGTTGTCCATTCCAAAGTATTAGACTTCCAAGGGTTAGCTTCTGCTTTTTTACCGTAAAATATGGAGTACACGAAGTTGAATAAAAAAGCAACTTGGCCAAGGCCGCCAATAATGGCCGCCCAGGATATGAATTGGTTAACAGCAAGCCAAGGCTTCATAAAGGCAAATTCGGTAAATACATAATAGCGGCGCGGTACACCGTCTATTCCCATAAAATGCATAGGGAAGAATACCAGATAGGCGCACACAAAAGTGCACCAAAAATGGAGATAACCTAACTTATCATTCATCATTCTACCAAAGAATTTAGGAAACCAGTGATATACGCCCGCTAACATGCCTGCAATGGCTGCACAGCCCATGACCAAATGAAAGTGCGCCACCACAAAATAAGTGTCGTGTAAATTGATGTCCAATACGGCATTACCTAAGTAAATGCCTGTGAGCCCACCCGAAATAAGAAAGGAGACAAAGGCTACTGCAAAAAGCATGGGTGGTGTAAAATGAATGTTGCCGCGCCACATGGTAGCGAGGTAATTAAATGTTTTCACGGCCGAAGGAACGGCGATAATCAAGGTGGTGATCATAAATACACCGCCTAGGAAGGGGTTCATGCCCGAAACAAACATATGATGCCCCCAAACCAAGAAAGATAAGACAACGATGGCCATGAGCGAATACACCATTGCATGGTAACCGAAAATGGGTTTGCGCGAATGTGTAGAAATGACTTCAGATACGATACCAAATGCGGGAAGGATGGCAATGTATACTTCGGGGTGGCCTAAGAACCAGAATAGGTGCTCCCATAAAATGACACTTCCTCCTTGATTTGGTAAAATTTTCCCTTGCATGATGATGTCGGAAAGGTAAAAGCTAGTTCCAAAACTACGATCAAAGATGAGCAACACCAATCCGGCAACTAGTACTGGGAAAGATAGTAAACCTACAACGGCCGTTAGGAAGAGCCCCCAAACGGTTAAAGGCATTTTCCATAAATCCATACCCTTGGTACGCATGTTTAATACGGTACTGATATAATTGATGGATCCCATGAGCGAAGAGGCCACAAATAGAAAAATACTTACCAACCATAATGTCATACCCGTACCTGAACCCGGAATAGCTGTTGGTAGGGCAGATAGAGGCGGGTAGACCGTCCAACCGGCGCTAGCCGGACCACTTTGAACAAAGAAAGAAGCCAACAATACAATGCAAGAAGAGAAAAAGAACCAATAAGAGAGCATATTCAGAAAAGGAGAGGCCATGTCACGTGCCCCAATCTGCAAGGGAATGAGCAGATTGGCAAATGTTCCGCTTAATCCGGCTGTCAATACGAAGAAAACCATGATGGTTCCATGAATGGTGATCAAAGCCAAGTAGAAGTCTGGTCGGATACGGCCACCTTCTGCCCAATGGCCCAAAAAGGTCTCTAGGATGGGAAACGACTTTTCTGGCCAGCCCAATTGCAGCCGAAATAAAATGGATAAGAACAGTGCAAAGAAAGCCATGATAATGGCTGTTATTAAAAATTGTTTACCAATCATCTTATGATCGGTGCTGAAGACATATGTTCTTAAAAAAGAAGATGGGTGCGCATGATCGTGCGCGCTCGCTTCGGGCTGTGTGGAAATAACCATGATACAAGCGTTTTAGAGCAGCCAACCTTCATATTGCAGACAGACAGGTGATAATTGCAACGATGGTTTGGTCGCCGAATTGTGTGGAAGCAAGTTAGTAAATATCCACCCATTTCAGCTGATATAAGCTATGGAAATATTGAATGGTATCTATTAAATATATGAATGGATAAAGAGCTTAAAGCGGAAAGCTTACAGCGAAAAGCAAAAAGCTATCAACTACCAGAACGTCATGTCGACCGAAGTGGAGACATCTCCATTTTAAGGGAGAGATTCCTCCGCTATGGTCGGAATGACGATTTCACTAACAACCAACCTCAACAACCAGCCCCCAACAACGAACCCCCAATAGCCCTTACATCACAATGAAAGCGCTGTACCTTTCAATACACCGCTATTGATCTGTACCGTTATGGGGGTGTTTTCATCTAATTTTTCTACATAAATGACCGTTTTACCTTTATATAACTGATTTGTCTTGGAAAGGTAGGGTGTTGTATTCCGATGGTTCCCATTTTCCATTCCCCTAAATTGTACTTTGCCAACAAAGCGAACCGTGATATCATCCTGTGCATCTAGCACGGGCCGACCGGAAGCATCCACAGCCTGCACCCAGATGGCTTTTACTCGATTTTCTTTGGAGGGAGTAAGTTCTTTGGCTACCAATTGTTTGGCAGGGCCAACTGTTTGCAAGGTATCTTGGGCAACGGCCTTGCCTGAACGGTAGGCCTGGGCGATGAGGGTGCCGTCTTGATAGGGGATGTCCCACCAAACGAATCCTTGTTTGCTATTTTTGCTTGTTTTACGACCGTACGATTTGCCGTTCAGCCACAATTCGACTTCCTCTTCATTTGTAAAAGCAGTAACCCGCTGCCGCTCCCCATTTTGTTTGCTCCAAATGGGGTCGGCGCGTTTATGACTCCAAATGCCGTTATCTTCCCCGTCGGGGATAGACGAGCTACCGATATACACCATAGGCTGTTCGGCCCATAAACTTTGTCTGAAATAATACTCCGGTTTCGGAAAACCAGCTAAGTCTATCAAACCGGCACCGTTGCTTCTACTCGGGAATTTGCCTGCCTCTCCGAGGTAATCAATGCCAGTCCACAGAAACTGCCCCGAAATATACGCATTGGTATCCACTGCTAGCCACGCTTGGTATTGCATGCCGTTTTCACTGCCATAGATGACGCGGTTGGGATAACGCTCATGGTCTTCGGGGTAACGATATTCTTGATAATTATAACCCACCACATCCACATTGCCCGGGTAATCGGTGGTGTTCGACATCACCACTCCGGCCAATGCCGCCGTGATGGGGCGTGTGGTATCGATGGCTTTGGCAGCTTTTACCAACTTGGCCGAAAGCTCGCTCAGACGACTAGCAGGTGGATGGTCAGGCAAATAACCTTTCCCGTAAATCTGCGGATTACGCCCTTCGCTCAACACCTCATGGCTATACGGGTCGTTTGGATAATCCACCTCGTTACCAATACTCCATAAGATAATGGAAGGACGATTGCGGTTGCGCAAGATCATATCTTGCAAGTCGCGCACTGCCCAATCCTTAAAATATTCGTGATAACCGTCTTTACCCGGCTTACCCACATTCCAACCAGCCATCCATTTGTTTTTTCCAAATTCCCATTCGTCAAAAGCTTCATCCATAACCAGCAATCCCAGCTCGTCGCAAAGGGTATAAAAGAAATCGGCATGGGGGTTATGGCTCATGCGGATGGCATTTACACCCGCTTCTTTCAATGTCTGCAAACGCTGCCGCCATACCTGTTCATTGGTGGCCACCCCGAGGGCTCCTGCATCGTCATGGATACAGACGCCTTTCAATTTCATGTTCTGCCCGTTTAAAAAGAAGCCTTTCTGTGCGTCGAAACGAATGGTGCGGAAACCTACCTGTTCTTCATAAGAGTCGGTCTGCCGCCCGTTTACGGAGACCTTGACAGACAAGGTATACAAATAAGGATGGTCTACCGACCATCTTTGTGGTCGATCTAATAAGAGCTCGGTACCTATTTGCTGATTGGCGTGGGGTTTGATACGCTCTGTTACCTGTCTTTCGGCCACCACGTTGCCCGTTCGATCGCGTAAGGCGAATACAACAGCAACGGGTGCCTCTTGATCCGATTGATTGGTCAGCTGGGTACGGATAGCACCTGTAGCCTGTTGTGCGGTGATGGTTGGTGTCGTGAAAGCCACTCCCCAAGGGACGATGTGTATCGGCTGATAGCGAATTAAATAGACATTACGGTAAATACCCGAACCCGTATACCAACGTGAATCGGCATATGAGGTATGATCTACTTTTACAGCCAATACGTTTTTGCCTGTTGGGTGCAGGTAAGGGCTCAGATCATAATAAAAGGAGATGAAACCATTGGGGCGTTTTCCTAGGTAATGTCCGTTGATCCACACTTCAGCATTTTTATATACCCCGTCAAAATAAATCGTCCAATGGTCGCCAGATGCATCTGCGGGCAATTCAAAGGTTTTGCGGTACCAACCAATGCCACCTGGGAGGTAGGCAGTAGCGCTGGCCCATTGCGATGAGAAAGGACCTGCTACGCTCCAATCGTGGGGTAGCATGACGGGTTGCCAATCTTGATCATTGAAATGAGTTTGGTTGGCATCAGCTGCATCACCTAAATGAAATCGCCATCCCTCGTTGAATAATACCTTACCTTGCTGTGCCATGGACGGCACAGCAAGTAAGATTCCAAATAGTATGCTCAACAGTTGCTTCATCATCGCTGTTGTTTTAATTTTTAATTATAGAATGGATTTTGTTCTAACTGATTGTTAGACGCTTGAATCTCTGCACGTGGAATGGGTAACCAATAATGTTGCTCTTGGAACAGGCGACCGGATAAAGCTTCTTTCCGGGTATAGGTGAAACTGCTCCCACTTTTAGTGATTTCGATGCCGTATGCCGGTATGTTTTCAGTGACGTCGGCAATTTTCCAGCGCCTTACGTCGTAAAAACGATGTTCTTCAAAAGCCAGTTCTACGCGTCGTTCATAACGCACATCATCTCTGAATTGTAATTGCGTACGCCCAATGGCTACTTCTGGCATATTTATACTGGGTCGCGTGCGCACGAGGTTCAATGCTTGGCGGGCACTCATGGTGGCTCCTGCTGGAACCACATCCGGACCGTAAGCTTCGTTGGCGGCCTCTGCGAAATTCAGTAGGATTTCGGCATAGCGGAAATAGTTCCACGGTTGGAAGCCGGCGTTGCCCCATGGGTTGACGATGGGATAATCTTCATTGATGAATTTCCGCAAATAGTAACCCGTTTTGCTGGTGTTCCAGTTGTCTGAACCATCTTTGCTATCTTTCCCCCCGGGCGTAAATGTCTCTATCGTCCGGTCTCGGTACGATGCACCATTATAAAGAACAGTGGCTGCAAAGCGGGGATCGCGATTATCATACGGATGCGTAGGGTCATAGCTCGATGCGGTATTCACGGTACCGTCTGCCTTGAATGGTGCTGAACCATCGGTCATCTGATAAGCATCCACCAAGTTTTGAAGGGGGGTGTTTCCTCCCCAACCACCGTATCCGTTCGGGCCATTGGCAATTTCCAAGTGGACGTGGTTATCATTTTTGGTATAATATCGGGCAAAAATGGTTTCCGGATTGTCGTTGGTTAAAAAGAGCTTCGCATAGCCACCCGTATATATGCTGTATTTGTTCAACGCAATCACATCTTGTGCGGCCTGTGCGGCATCTTCCCAGGTACCTACATTGTACAGCGGACTGGCTGCGTATAGCAGTATACGCGATTTGAGTGCTAAAGCGGCGCCTTTGGTGGCCCTGCCTTGCACCCAGCTATCATCATTGTTCAAAGGTAATTTTTCAGCTGCATCTGTCAATTGGCTCACGATGTATTGGATACCTTCGGCCAGGCTTTTCCGCTCAAATAAGGCCGGGTCTTGTAGGTTATCATCGAGGTTATACACCGTGTCGCCCACCAAAACAGGTTTGCCGTAATTCCGAATAATGTCATGATAGCGGAAGGCACGAATAAATTTCAGTTCGCCTTCTAAGCGCGCCTTGTGCGCGGCACTCATTTCGATATTGGCCAGTACCTTTAAAGCATAATTACATTCGCGAATGCTTCGGTAGCTTCTGGCCCAGAGTACCCCGGTGATTCCGGTATTTTCGGGCGAGAGTTGTCCGCGTTGTACCAACCAGGTATTATCGTCGTTGGTATACATGGATTCGTCTGTTAAAGACGACCATAATCCATATTCAAAACCACGGCCGAAACCCGGTGGCGTACCATCGGCCTCTTTGTCTTGCAAGCGGGTGCCAATGTATCGATTGGTAATAAAAGCTTCGAGCAAAACCGTATCCGATTCGATGGATGACGTACTGATCCGATCGGTCGGGTCAACATTTAAATCATTCTTTTTACAGGCTGCCAATAGGGTCGTAGCCAACGCAGCACATGCGATATATTTTTGAAAAGATAACATCTTGAGTTCCTCCATTAAAATTTAAGATTTGCACCAACATTGATGATCCGTTGCTGTGGGTAAAACTGCCCGCTACCGCTGCTTCCTTCGGGATCATAGTCTTTTACCTTCGTAATGGTAAAGAGGTTGAATCCGCTCAGATAGAACCGTAAGGCGCCGATGTTAAAGCGATCTAAAAATGTTTTCGGTATATTATATCCCAGTTCCACACTCTTTAATCGAAGGAATGCTGCATTGTTTAACCAAAAGGTATTGTTATACAATCCGCCGCTGATGGCACTGGATGCACGTTCGGATACCCGAGGATAGGTGCCATCTGGATTATTAATAGCATTAAACCGATTGTCGGCCCAACTGCTATAGAAATTGCCCACTGTGCCCGATTCGGGTAAGACGTATTGACTTACTTTAGCCTGCCCGGCAAAGAGCACTGCCAGATCGAAATTTTTATAGGCGGCATGGAAGTTAAAACCATACGTAATTTGGGGAATGTTGCCATAAGGGGTGCGCACCTGATCATCGGCCGTAATCTTTCCATCTTGGTTATAGTCTTCGTAAATCAAATCGCCAATTTGTGCCCCTGTTACATGGGGGTAATTGGCTAAATCGTCTTCCGTGCGGAAAATGCCCATAGCATTGTAAAGCAGGTAGGTGTTCAGCGGTCGACCCGTTTCCCGTTGATGCGCCAATGCGCCACTCGCTTCGTCAATGAAGATAATCTTGCTCTTTGCATAGGTCATGTTGCCCGATAAACCCCAGCTAAAATCACCGGTTTTTTGATAACTCAAAGTAGCCTCAAACCCATTATTATTGACCTTGCCGATATTTTCGGAAGGAACCAAGGGGTCGCCATCATAAGGGTTAACAATACCTGATGTACCCGGTAATGATGCATTGCGGGCAGCTAAGATATCTGAACGTTTTTGTTGGAAATAAATGGCTTCCAAGCTAAAATGATTCAAGAATGCAGCATTGATACCGATATCCAACTTCTTGGATACCTCCCACGTAATATTGGGATTGGCCAGCTTCACTAGGTTGATATTGGGTTGGATCACCGGGCCATCGGCTAGCAAGGCGACAAAACCGTTGCCAACCAATACATAATTATCGAAATATTGGAACCCGTTCACATTATCGTTACCCAATGTACCATACGAAGCGCGTAATTTCAGATCGTTGAAGAAACTGACCTTCTCGGCGAACCATTTTTCCTTACTGATTCGCCAGCCCGCAGAAACCGATGGGAAGTAGCCGAAACGCTTACCCTCAGGGAAGATCGATGATCCATCAGCACGGAACTGTGCTTCGAAAAGATAGCGCTCATCATAGTTATAGGCGACACGGCTGATCACACTTTGTCGATTATAATTGGAACTGTAACCCGAGTTTAGGTAATCGGTAGCGGCCGACCCACCCTGAGACAGTTCAGGAAGCAACGTGGAAAGATAATTGAAGCGTTGTGCATCAAAATATTCCAGATGATTTTTACTTTGTTCATAACCCACAAAGGCATTGATGTTGTGCAAACCGAAGCTGCGCTCAAAATTTACTTTGATGTTGCTGGTAATGAGCGATTCGTTTTGATGCGATTCTGTAAGCGTAGCGGCATTGTTGTTACCTCCCAAAATGGAACTATTATAGTTTCCTGTTTCTGCATCATAGCTGTATAACAAATAAGGAACACTGAAATTTTTATTGAACGTGTTCGATTTATCTACCGATAAGAATCCATCTACAGAAAGGCCTTCCACACCTGGAATTTGGTAACTACCCCGCAAGATGCCATTGAAAACCTGCTTGGGGTTATCTACAGTACCCGGTATATCGGTTGACATGATAGCCGGATTATTGCCTTCAATACCTCTGGTAGGAAGCCCATTTGGGTAATAGGCGCTTACAATGGGGTATGCCCGATAAATGGAACGGAAGATATCGCCAGCTCCGGCGATAGGAAACTTGCGGTTCTCTTGTCTGCCCGATAAAGAAAGGCTTACTTTAAAGCGATTGGTAATGTTTGCGTCGATATTGGAACGGAAATTATATTGTTTGTATTTTGTAGCGCCATTTTTATAGAGCCCATCTTGATAAACACTCCCTAGTGATAAAAAATATTTCACATCGTCGGTACCGCCACTGACCGACAGGTTGTGCTGATTTTGTAAAGCCGTGCTTTTGAGTGTAACTGCTTCCCAATCGGTATTGGGGTAAAGAAGGGGATCGGAACCATCTCGGAATTTTTGAATCTGATCTTCGCTATACGTTTGATTCAAACCACCATTGGGATTGGCATCATAAGCAATTTCGTTCATCAAAGTAGCATACATAGCCGCATCTGCCATTTGAGGTAATCGAGTTGGTGAGCTGAAGCCTTGATTGCCACTATAGCTGATGGTGGGTTTACCACTTTTTCCGCGCTTGGTGGTTACTAAAATAACTCCATTAGCTGCACGATTACCATACACGGCAGCAGAAGCATCCTTCAATACCGAAATGCTCTCAATATCCGCCGGATCCAGACGTTCCAATCCGCCAATTTGCCCCGGGACACCATCTACAACAACCAATACATCGTTGCTGCCGGTCGTAGCCTGTCCACGGATGGTAATAGATGAACCATCGTATCCTGGTTCGCCGCTGCGGTTATTGATGATGATACCCGAGAAACGACCCGCCAATGAATTGGAAACATTGGGTTGCGGACTCTTTACCAGATCGGCTCCTTTGACTTCCGAGATTGATCCGGTTAACGTGGCCTTTTTCTGGGTGCCGTAGCCCACTACGACCACTTCGTTTAACGCTTGGGCATCGGGCACCATGGTCACGTCGATCGATTTGCCTGTGGTAATGGATACTTCTTGGCTCACATAACCCACATAACTAAAAACCAATATGGTTTCCGTAATCGGTACCTGCAGTTTAAATTGCCCTTGGTTGTCGGTACTTGTACCGGCGGAATTATTTTTTGCCTTGACGCTTACGCCGGGCAGGATTTCTCCGTCTTCATTCACTACTTGACCATAAACAGTGTGTTGCTGTTGGATGTAGTGGACGTTTCGCACACCCGCTTCATGCGCTTGTGCAGCGCTGCATGGTGAAAGTAAAATCACGGCCAAGGCTGACAGCCCCAGGCAGCTCTGAACCCTTCTTTTGGTTTGATTTAAAATGATGCTCATACAAATTTTTGTTGGTTGTGGTTAGATAAACGTGTCGAATTGACAATAAAAAAGCAATCGTGTAACATGTTGATTAATTGGTTAGTTTTATACAGTTTATAGGGTACAAATCTCGTTTATCTCCCCAATGTGGGTGAGGGGTAAATTGAAAAAAAGAAGGGGGTAAACTTAAAACTTATGACTTACAACGTAAAACTTAAACTCATTTCGCATGATAGATATCGTGAAACGGTTTCCGGTATTGTTTGATGTATTCGGATGGATTCATACCGTATTGTTTGGCAAATTGTTCGCGGAAATATTTAAGATCGCGTATGCCTACCTGGTAGGCTACTTCATAAACCGTTGCATCGGTATTGAGTAAACGTTTAGCGGCCATGTGTAACCTAACGGTACGAATATATTGGTTCAGTGAGAGGTTGTGCATTTCTTTGATGCGGTTACCCAAAGTAGCGTAACTCATATGGCAATCGGCTGCTAATTTATTTACGCTGAACTGTGGGTCGCTCAAGTTTTCTTCGATGATGCGGATACATTGATCATGCAAGGCTTTATCTTCGGCAGAAATCTTTTGTAGTCGGGCATCAGCCGTTACCTGATGAAAGAAATAGTCTTTGAGGTTTTCACGACTTTTCAATAAGGTCGTTATTTTGGCCAGCAGCACTTCTGCTTCAAAGGGTTTCGTAATGTAGTCATCGGCTCCACTTTGTAGTCCAGCCAACTTAGTTTCCATACTATGTGCTGCGGTGAGTAGAATAATGGGAATATGCTTGTGTTGCAGATCTTGTTTTAATTGTTTGCAAAAGTCGATACCATTGCTATTCTCCATCATCACATCGCATAAAATCAAATCAGGTACGATGGTATCGAATACTTGCAGTGCCTCTGTAGTTTCATGCGTCATATATACCTGAAAATCATGCTGAAAGATGGTCTCTAGATACATACAAAGCGCTACATCATCATCTACGATCAGTATTTTTTGTTTATCGGCCACGGTTACGCCATCGTGCAAGGGAACTGTTAATGCTGCCGAAGGGCTAGGGGGTGTTTGTATTTGTATCGGTTCGAAAGGTGTATGTTGTTCGATGTCGAGCGTAGGCGTGGTTTCAGTCATTCCGGTGGGGAGAATGATAAAAAAAGTAGTGCCCTGGGCTATTTCACTTTCATAGCGGATGCTTCCTCCATGCAGTTCGATAAGTGATTTAGCCATCCATAAGCCTACGCCAAAACCTGTGGGTAGTTTTTTTTCGGTGTCTATCTGATGATGTACAAAAGGTTCGAATAAGCGATTGCCGATACTCTTATCAATGCCACATCCGCTATCTGCAATATCCAATTCGAGGTGTTCCTTATGGGAGGTACGCAAGTGAATGTGCAGGGAGCCCCTGGGGGTAAATTTAATGGCATTGAATACCAAATTAAAGATGGCCATTTCTAATTTCTCCCGATCGGCTTGTAAGTAAACTTCTTCTGCTGGCGATTGAAATTTGATCTGGATATGTTTATATTGTGCTTGGTGCTGAACGCAGCTGATAATTTCCTGAATCAGGGTAACGGCATTGACCTTTTCCAGATTCAGTGGTTCTTTCGATAGATCATCTTTACGGAAAGTCAAAGCTTGATTAGCTAGGCGTAATAAGCGATTGGTGTTCACATAAAGGGCACTAACCGAGGGGTCTTGTTGTGCTTCGTCTCCTTTGTCTTTGAGCAATTCTTTTACCGGTTGTAAGATAAGCGTTAAGGTAGAACGAAATTCATGCGATAACCGGGTATAGTAATTCATTTTGATACTATGAATTTCACTCTCTTTAGCACGTTCTAGTTGGGCTACCTTGAGCTGGTAATTCAGCTCCTGCTTTTGTTGCCTGTACCGTCTATAATAGAAAATAACTGTTCCTGCTAGCATAACATACACCAGATAGGCCCACCACGTGCGATACCAAGGGGGCAGCACTTCAATGGCAATGCTTTTTAAGCTTTGGTCGATTACCCGATCACCCTCTTTCAATGCTACTTGGAAAGTATAGTTGCCAGGTGGAAGATAACGGTATGTGGCCGATTGTTCGTTGCCTACATCATTCCAATCTTGGTCTAGCCCCAGTAGACGATAAGCAAATTGTTGTTCACTGGCAGCACCATATACCAAAGCCGCATAATGGATGGTCATGGTGGATCGATTATAGGGTAAGGAAAAATGTTGTGTTTCATTAAGCGATTGCGCCAATACCGAGTCGGTTGTTGGACTGGTTAGGGAAATCTCTTTCCCCTCGATATCTAGGCCGGTCAGCGTAATTTCCCGTTGCGGTTGTTGTCGCTCTACATGTATGGGGTTAAAATAAGTGAGGCCGCCGGTGCCGGCAAAAAAAACCTGTTTTCGTAACGAGCTATATAGGCTTGCCTGTGGATTGAAGATTCCCGGTTGTAAACCGGCTGTTACACCATAGTTTTTCAGGCGCTTACTTTTTCGATCGATGCACGATAAGCCTTTGGTGGTACTGATCCAGCAGTGTTGATTTCCGTCAGGTTGGATAGCCAAGACGGTGTTGCTGGCCAGTCCATTTTTTTCATCAAAGCGTTTGACCAGTTTCTTGCTTGGAATGTGATAGATTAATAAACCACTGTTTTCTGTAGCAATCCAGAGGTTGCTATCAGGCAGGATAGCCAAATCGTAGATGACCTCTGCTTTCAGTTGATCAAAAGTCCTGCCCACCGGTAAATAAGGTGTGAACTGTTTTTTGCGTTGGTCGAAATAAGTCATACCGGCTCCGTAGGTCCCGATAATAAGATTGCCTTGTTGATCGGCAACAATGGAGCGGATATCGTTAGACGGAAGGGAGCTATTTTGCTGGTTGTAAACAGTAAATTCGCCCGTATGGGGGTTCAATTTATTAAGGCCGCCTCCGTTTGTACCTACCCATAGCTGTTGTTGGTGATCTTCACAGATAGCCCGCACATCATTGGCGCCTAACGTGTTATTTTTTGTTGGGTCGCTCAGAAAACGGGTAAAATTGTCTGATGTATGGTTGTATCGCAGTAAACCACCACTATAGGTGCCAAACCACAGTTGGTTTTCATGATCTCTATAAGCCGTTAGCAGGGCGTTGTCAGACAGACTACCGCTTGTTTGTCCACGTGTATAATGGCTGATTACCTGATTATTCTCATCTAATTTAAACAAACCATTTCCGTCCGTTCCAATAAACATGTTGCCTTTGTCATCTTCTACCAGCGCATAAAACCGTAGATCTTGAGCTGCTGCTCCGGCAACGAGTTTTGTTTTATTCCAATTGAAAAAGTTATAGGTGGGTTTGGCCAAAAGGAAAAGGCCATCACCATAAGAACCAGCCCAAAGATTCTGGTCGCGATCGAAAAACAAGCGGGTGACCGAACGTTTGGTAAAACCTACTGGATGTTGGGCTGTTTTACCAAGCGGATTGATATCATTGATCTGGATAGGAAAATGGCTGTCGTCATAAGTAAAGCGATAAGCGCCCCCATCTTGAATACCAAAGCATACGGTTTGCTGCAGGTTGGCGGTTATGGATAAAATACGGGTATTGGGCGTATGTAAATCTGATTGCGAAAACCATTGTCCGCGTTTCCATTTAGCACTATAGATAAATAGGCCATCCGCTGTTGCAGCCCAAACATTGCCTTGCGCATCTTCACAAAAATCGTGTATGCGTACATATGGCTTTTCTTTGCATTTTTGTGCTAGCAGTTGAAAAGGTTCCAGTGCTTCACCCCGTATCCGATAGACCGTTAATCCTGCATTTTGAGTGCCTACCCATAGCCAGCCCCGCTGATCTTCGAACAAAGTCGTAATCATGTTAGAGCGTAATCCGGGTAAATTGCGCGTGGTAAATCGTTTAAAGGTACCAGTTTCCTTATGAAAACGATAGATACCTAATCCATTAGCCGATACCCAGAGCACATCAGGTTGTTTGGAAGTCGTGATACAACCCACATCCATTTTATATTGGCCGCCACTACTTGCCAAAATAGGATAGTGTGTAAACGATTCGAGCGAACGGTTGTATTTACTGATTCCTTGACGGGAGGAAACCCACAGCGCGCCTGTCTGATCAACGAGTAGTGCTTGAATATAGTTGCCCAATAATCCGTTCGGTACTTGCGTGTCGTATTTAAAATTCTTGAATACGGTTCCATCAAAACGACTCAAACCATTCTCTGTAGCAATCCAAATAAAACCCGTTTGATCTTGGGCTATATCCTGAATATTGTTGAAAGCCAACCCTTGTTGCCATTGGTAATTATATTGCTGATAAACAGCACTATCAATGGCACAAAAAGCAGATAGCGGCCAGCAAAGCCATTGAAGCACTATATAGATTCGTGTTGCCATACATGTAAAGCAGGGCATTAAACATACGGCTTTTTTATGTCATCTGGAAACCATATCTACCAACATCTAAGCAAATTCGCCCCATTTACTGCCATTTATCGGGAGCTGACCGTGGCGCGACCGTGCACTGACCGTGCCCGTATCGGGAAAATCCCGCTCAAAGCATAATCGGAGCACGATCCGCGCACAGTCGTTGGTAGAAGTTGGTTAGAAGAAAGGCAGAACTTGGTTGGTACACCATCAGATCTTGAAAAAAATAAGAGATAAAAAAATGCCTCAATAGAGGCATTTGATATCAATCTCCATAAACGTAAATTTCAGCTATGCTTGTGAACGGATCCCGATTACTGTCGGGCAATACTATTTTCAAGTAGCGGCCAGACAACGTAGAAGACGAATTACTTATCAACGTTTCGATGTTATCTACCCCTGAAACAAATTCCGATTCACCGATTTTTGTCCAGGATGATGCCTTTGCATCAGGGTCTGGCCCAACGAAGTATTGGATTGTTTTTGCATCTCCGTTGCCAGGCCGCCTATAGGTATCTATTTTGGCAATCTTCTTGGGCGATTTCATATCAATGATGGCCCAGTGGGGAAGAGGTGCATTTCCTCCATCCCATTGCGAATGCCAATAAGTGCCTAGATTGTCATCGAGCAACATGTCCTTACCGCCTCCATCGCTAGCTGTTTCATCAGAAACGGCCAGTACGCTCCAATCACTTCTGCCATATTTGTATATCGTGGGAAAGCTTCCTTCATATGATGTCCAATCTGTAGCGAATGTATCGATAGCAGATTCTTCTGGGATAAACGATGAGGAAAATTCGAAGCTCGATCCGGCCTGCGCATTCGGGCAGATGATGCGCTGCTCTCCGGCATCTAATCTGACGGTTTTTGTAGTGCCATCATGGGTGGTATACCTGATATCCGTCCATGTCATACCATCTATTGCACTGAACCAATCGATTACGCCCCCACTTTCTGCTAAATCAACGCTTTTCACTCTTCTGTTTACTAACGAGCTTTGATAAAAATCACCATAAGAGTTGCCAAAGCCAGTTAGATATAAGGAACTGTGTCCGAAGTTATCCCTTGTTTTTACTTCAAAGGTATAAGCACCCTCCGGTAAATTGGGAACATTAATATAGAAACTATCCAAGCCGTTGGTGGGAGAAACAGGGGTGATCAACGAGTCAGACCTGGAATTCCAATACAAATCAACGCTTTTCACATTTGGTGCCTTTTCTAACCAAAATGCAAACTGAACACGGCCTTTACCAGCAATAAACTGTATGGAGTCTGCTTTAGGCGCGTAGATTATTTCTCCATTTTTGATATATTCTTCATGTATATCCATATAACTTTCACAGGAAATCGTGAAAGCGGATAATAAAAACATGAATATTTTATATGACTGTTTCATTTTTTTTGATTTTATTTCTTCTAACTACTGTACTTCTCCAAACACGTCGATTTCCGCCGGGTGGGTGAACGTCGTTCCTCCCCACGTGGATAATATTTTTATCCGGATATAGCGTGCTGGGGGCAAATCTAATGGGAAAGCAAACTCATGTCCTTCTTCTGCCAATGCGATATCCTCATCGTTAGAGGTGCCTACCGGAAGCCCGGATGGTTTGATGATCTCGCAATCCATTATCTTGGTCCAGCCACTCCAATCTCCATTTTGAGCAGGTCTTGTTGCTGAAATATATACTTCGAATTGCTTCGGATTCCCCCAATTGTAGTAATCGCTACTAAAAAACCGCTGAAACATGACAATCCGGCTCAGTTTTGCGTTAACACCCAGATCGATCGTAAAAGGCGCAGGAACGGACGAGTTTGCCGAATGGCCAAAGGTTTCCGGATCATCGTCAATTAGAAAATTATCCGTCCCTTCCCAATTTGTGAAACTGGCATCGCTACCGAGTTTCATGATAGACATGCCTGTTTTGGGGATTTCCTCTTCAAACAAAGGTACAATCGTTTTGGTGATCGTGTCGGAATAGTTTTCCCATTGATCACTCACGATGACGGCAAACTGCCTGGGTTGTGGTGCAAATCCACGTATGGACTGCATCATTGTGTCTGCTTCTGATGAAGATATCCGCCGGGTAACCATCTGACCAATGGAATCGGCTGCAAGAAATTCAAAAACAACAGGCGCTTTCAGTTCATTTGACCACTGGAATTGGGCTCCGCCAAAATCGCTGACAATTTTCATGCTCTTCTCAACGGTACTGAGTGGCGACTCCAAAGGGGTGAACGATACCTGCACGGGGTCTGATAATTCCAACGCCCGGTTGAATACGTAGATGTCTGCCGTATGCTCCAACATATCGTTCAAACCAACAATCGCTAATTTATTATCATAAAAAGAAGAGGAAACTTCTTGTTTTTTTCCATTCGATAGGGTGTAAACGGCCTTTACACCTAATATATCCTCCGAACTGGGTATGCGATAAGTGATGTTTGCCCCACCTGGCGTCGCTTCTACGGACACGTCGGTAATGACGCCCGGTTTTCCTAAGCTCTCGCTGGTTGGAACCAAATTATTCTCCGTAGTACATGATCCTAAAATCAATACTAAAAATAGAACTATATATATCCGTTTCATGATCGGTTCTTTTAGAAATTCGTGAAAAACTACCATCCCGGGTTTTGAACAAGGAGTGGATTATTGACAAGATCGTATTCGGGTATTGGTGCAAAATAATCTCTATATGTGAATTTCTGTACATACAGTGTGGTAACCGTATAATACTCATTAACGTCGCTGGCCGATACGTTCCATCCTTGGATGAGTCGGTTCTGTTCATGTATTGCCGTTTTCCACCGGTGGCTGTCCCAAAAGTAATGCCCTTCGCAAGCTAATTCAATTTTACGTTCCTGTTGTATGATCTGGCGCATGCCGTTTTTTGTGGTCGGTTTGCCGGGATTATTTGAGTGTTGCTCCCAGCTTTCTACCACTCCTTTTAAACCGGCTCTTTCCCGAACAAGGTCAATATATTTGTAAACTTCGGCATCGGGTGCTCCTTTACTTTCGTTCAGCGCTTCAGCATAAAAAAGATATAGATCGGCCAGACGCATATCAGGGAATGGAAACGTTTCATAAGAAACACTATTTGCATCTCTGAATTGCGTGTTCATGGAAACCAATTTTTTGGGCCAGTATCCCGTGGCATTGTAATCGCCCGGATTAAATACCGAAGAAAATTCTCCAAACCTGTTTTTGGGATACAGTGCATCCAAATCATTCTCAGGCTCGTTACGATATGAATTACCCCACCATTTTCCTCGATCAAACCCTAACGTAGCATAGAAGCGAGGTTCTCTGTCAAAATTTAAAGATGCCGTTTGCTCTCCTTTTTGTATCAAAAGCGCATGTTCATCATCTCCAACCCGGATATTGTACCGATTGGCATAGTCATACTCGACGTCTTCGTCTATAGGTACGCCGTTTTTGGAATAGAATTCCTCAACGGTAGCTAAACTCACGCTCATTCTGCCACTCGACGAAGAAGATGTTCCTTGCTCAAAACGAGGTAATGCTGGGGATTGTAACCCTGAATTTACCGGATACGAAGAGTTCCCCCAAACTAACTCGACATTCCATCGTTCACTAACACTGCTACGCAATGTATTTATCCGTCTGGTTGTTTCCGATATCGGTTTGGACGTAACATAATCTTGCGGCTGGTAAAGCCGTATCCCGGCTTGTTCACATACCTCAATTGCTTCTTTACAAGCTGCTGCTGCACGATCCCATCGGGTAGCATCATAAGTTTGATTAAAGAAAGGTTCGCCATCTTCGTTGACGAAACTGTTGTAGTCAGTATTTCCATTAAATAGCGGACTGGCCCAGTATACCAATACCTTTGCTTTAAGCATGTAAGCTGCAGACTTGGTGAATCGTCCCAGTTGAGTTGATGTAGCCTGAATGAACAACGGTAGGGCATCGCTGGCTATTACTTCATCGATCAGTTCCATTACATAGGTAAAGCAATCGTCTACCTTCTCCCGGGTAACCCGAACGCCTGAAGTGGATTCATTTACGGGAAGACTTTCTCTCAAAGGAGTTATTGGCCCGTAAAACGTAATGAGATAGAAGTGCATATAAGCTTTGATCAGCTTTACTTCTGCAATCATTCGTTCTTTTTCATATCCATTCAAATCCTGTACACCGCCCACGTTTTCCAGAAATGTGTTACATTCTCTTATTCCAGCATACAAAGAACGAATCATATCGCCTTTGCCACCCCAATAATCTATCCTATTGGATGTCGCACTATTTTTGCCCAGTCCAAACTGCATGCCTCCCGATGTTTGCCCTTCTTTATTGAAGCACATTTCCAATGCACCAAAAATACCCGGATTTTCATTCCAACCCGCAGATTTCGGCATTCCCCAATAACAGGTTGCTAAGTATTGTTCGGTGGTATATCGGTCAGAAAAGGCGTTATCTAAAGTTGCAATGTTATCCGGTACTACATCCAGGTAATTGCATGAGCTGATCGTTAACAATATAACGAACGAGCATATGTATTTTCTCAATGTTGATTTCATGTTACTTTCCATGCTTGTTATAAACTTACTGTCAATCCTAGGTTGATTACACGTTGTACGGGATATCCCAACCCATTTCCAGCCATTTCCGGATCCCATAGCTTAAATACACTCCAGCAAGCCAGATTGGTTCCACTAGCATACACCCTCAGATTTCGCACGTAGAATCTTTTAGTCATTGTTTGAGGTAATGTATAGCCAATTTCGACAGATTTCAAGCGCAAAAAGGTTGCATCCTGCATAAACCACGTGCTCTGTTGTCTGTTATTCTCAATCTCGTAATTTGCGAGTCTTGGCCATAAAGCATACACGTCTTTATTTTCCGCCGACCAGTAGCTGTCGGCAAAGGCCTGTATGACCGCGTTATGTCCAATTAGACCATCGTCTTCACCACTTAAGCCAGAGTTTCCATCTAGGAATGGAGTCGTTTTCTTCAAATCAATCCAAAATGATTGGCGGGCCGACCCTTGGAAGAAAAAAGATACATCAAATGCTTTATACCCCATGGACAAACCGAAACCGTAGTTGATTTCCGGAGTAGTAGGAAAGCCAATAGGGACCTTATCCAGATCCGTGATTTTCCCGTCGTCGTTGATGTCTTTATATTTAATATCTCCGGCCATATATGAACCGAATTGAGTGGGTGAATTTTCAACTTCCTCATCGTCTACAAAGAGGCGTTCTGCCACAAACCCCCACTGTTGGCTTAAGGGTTGCCCGACTTTTGATAGCCAGGGCGTTGCTGAATAGTCTGGCTCTTCCCATTCGATGGCTTTACTTGTGGCATAAGTAAATGTACCGCGCCCAGTAAACCAAAGGTCAGGACTGACGATTTTTTCATAATTCAATTCGGCGTCAATTCCCTTACCCTCACCTTTCCCTAGGTTGGCTTTCACGTCAGGGATAATTCCCATCGTTGCCGGAATAACACGATTCAGGAGTATATTCTCTCTTCTCTCCTTAAAGAATTCGATGGTTGTAGATAGACCGCCAACGGTAGTTGCCTCAAGCCCTATGTTTGCCTTATAAGCTGTTTCCCAACCGATTCGATCATTAGCATATCTGGAAATGCTGATTCCTAGTGGGTTGTAGTTTAATTGAGTGCCCCAGTTTACCAATCGGCCGGCATTCATGTTCACCTCAGATAGGTAGTAGAACCGGTCATAGCCACTTCCGATACCGTCGTTGCCTACCAATCCGTAAGTGCCTCTGATTTTCAATTGGCTGAATATGTTTTTCATCGGCTCGAAGAAAGGTTCGTTGGATACCATCCAAGCAAGACCAGCCGAGGGGAAAAAACCCCAGCGATTGTTCTTCGAAAAACGTTCAGAACCGTTGTAGCCAAAATTAAATTCTGCAAAATACCTGGAGTCATAGTTGTAGGTTAGCCGTCCGGAAACACCCATGTTGCGGCTAGGCAGTGATAATTGCAGGTTGTCAGAAATGCCTGTCTTTTGACTTCTCATGGTGTAAACCAGTAAACCTCCTACGTTGTGGACGTCATGGAATGTCCGGTTATAGTCGACCGCGCTTTCCAAATAAAAGACGGTGTTTATATATCTTTCGCGTGGGATATAATTAATGTACTCGGTCCCTTCGGTAGGATTTAAGCGTCGCAACTTATAAGTTTGGTCTGTTAAATTGTATGATTGCACATCATAATAGAAAGGGAAATACTGCCTGTCAACCGTATATTCTGAGTAGCGGTTCATATTAAACAAAGCCCGTGCCTTCAACCCTTGGGTTACAGCAGATAGATCCTGTTTAACTTCGAATTGGGTTAAAGCTTGGTTTTTGCTATAATCCCGATACCCTTTCAATGATTCTGCATAGGGATTGGTATATCCGGCATTACCATAATTTCCGAACAGTATATGTTTTGCATAAGCAAACTGTTCATCAGGTTCGTAATAGGGCTTAAAAAGTACCGGATTGGCCTGCATAACCTTATTGTACATCTGTGCTCCGCCATCTATCGGACCTGTGTATTCATCGAAAGTCACATTCAGACGAAGGATCAATTCTGTTGTATTGGTCACATTAACGTTTACATTGGAACGGGCTGCATACTTTGTCAGGCTAATATTTGAGTTAAAATTATTCCGATTATCGACTTTCATATTCCCATTATCTTGTGTCACATTTGCAGCCACGTAGTATCTAGCTACTTTTCCACCTCCACTGAGACTCAAGTTAACCCGCTGATTGGAGATCACATCATCAAACATGACATCATACCAGTTCGTAGCAGGAAAGATATCGGGATACTGCCCGCGTTCGGTCATGATGACTTTCTCTTGTGAATAAATGGGGATACCCAGTGGATCGCGGGTCTTGATTGCCTCATTATGCATACGCATAAAAGTTACCGGATCTGCAATATCTATCCGCTTGGTAGGGGAAGAAAATGAATTTTCAGCTCTGACATTGATTTGGACTTTCCCTTCCTTCCCTTCCTTGGTTGTTACAGCAATAACACCGTTAGCTCCGCGGGCACCGTACAACGCTGTGGCTGTGGCATCTTTCATGATCGAAAAACTAGCTATATCGTCTGTGTTCAGTCGAGCTAGGTCCTCCGTGCTAAGCTCTACTCCATCGATGAGGATCAACGGGTCTTTTTTCGCGTCGGCCCCAAAAGTGGTAATCCCCCGTATGAAGAAACTTGCATTGTCTCTTCCGGGCTCGCCGCTTTGCTGATACGATATCAGTCCTGCAACACGGCCTGCAAAGGCGGTGGTCAGGTTGCTGCTCGGTACCCTTAACTCACTTGGTTTGACTGTGGTAATGGAGCCTAATACACTTTCTTTTTTTTGCTTACCGAAAGCAACAACAGTTACTTCATCTAATGCACTCTCTTTGAAGTTGAGCACAATATTTAGCACTTTCTGCCCGGTATAGGTTACTTCTTTTGGAACCATTCCGATGTAGGTAGCAATCAACACCGTATTGAGCGGAATATCTTCCAATACGAAATTACCAGATTCATCGGTCATAGCTCCCCGTGTGCTTCCTTTCACGGTAATTGATGCTCCAGCGACCACATCTCCGGCTTCATCGGTTACGTTGCCTGTTACCCGCTGTTGATTCTGCTGCTGCGCCTGTAGGTAGATTGGTTCAGCTTTCAAATGAAAGGCAAATGAAGAACTCAAAGTTAGAAAATAAAATAAGATCACCGGCTTACTTCGTTTTCTCGTAAGGTACTTTCTCATAAAAAAGTTAATTAATTGGTTATTATTTGTTTATATGGTTAATTGCGGTTATTTATCATGTCATAATTGATGAATTTTCTAGGTCCATAAAAAAGGTTAATAAGACACTTTATTGGTTAATATGCTTTCTCACAAAAAAGTTAATTAATTGGTTATTAAGTATCTGTATGATTAATTGCAGCTATTTGATCATGTGGATAGTTGATGAATTTTCTAGATTCATAAAAAAGGGTTAATATGACACATAATTGGTTTATGGGAATAAATGTATAGATAATTTGTTAAAATGCAAAAAAGAGAGCAGTTAAATATTTATAGTTATCCGTTTACGTACCTGTTGCCTACGCGCTGTTAGATAGTAAATTAATCAAGAGGAAATCAGAACTTGGTTGGTAAAAAGTGTTGGGAAAATATAAAAACCGTTTTAGCTGCTTTAAATTTCAAATTAAATATATAAATTGCGCGACTGACTAGAGCTAACTAACTATATGAAGACAATTGAAATTCAGGAACAACAGCAGGTGTACGATGCGATTGTTGTAGGATCCGGTGCTGGTGGGGGTATGGCAGGCTATGTGCTGGCCAAAGCAGGGTTAAAAGTATTGATGTTAGAGGCGGGCCCTTTTTTTGATCCCGCGAAAGATGCCCTTCAATTACGGTGGCCATGGGAGTCGCCTCGTAGAGGCGCATCCACCATCCGGCCATTTGGTGATTTTGATGCTGCCTTTGGTGGTTGGCAGTTGGAAGGAGAGCCTTATTCGACCGTTGCTGGTACTGATTTTCAATGGTTTCGTGCCCGGATGTTGGGGGGGCGTACCAATCATTGGGGACGTATTTCGTTACGTATGGGGCCGGACGACTTCCAGCCGAAAGATGGGGTGACGGATGCTTGGCCGATTACCTATGATGAAGTGAAACCTTTCTACGATAAAGTAGACCGGATGATCGGGGTTTATGGTACGGTAGAAGGGCTTCCCAATGAACCCGATGGTATTTTCTTAAAACCACCTAAGCCACGGTTAAACGAATTATTTATTAAGCAAGGAGCGAAGAAGGCCGGTGTAACCGTTATTCCGGGCCGGGGCTCTGTATTAACTGAAGCACTACCGGGTGTAGAAGGTAGGGGTACCTGCTTTTTCTGTGGCCAATGCGGTCGGAGCTGTAAGGTTTACGGTGATTTTTCTTCTTCTTCTTGCTTGGTCATTCCCGCCATGAAAACCAATAATTTAAAGGTGGTTGATAATGCCATGGTGCGCGAAGTGTTAACCAACGATGAGGGCTTGGCTACCGGTGTATCTTATGTGAGCACCACCGACATGAAGGAATATAGCGTTCGGGGAAAAATGGTGATCTTAGGGGCAAGTGCATGTGAGTCGGCCCGCCTTATGCTCAACTCCAAATCGAAAGCCCATCCCGGTGGCTTGGGGAATAGCAGTGGCTTAGTGGGGCGTTACTTGCATGATTCTACAGGCTCCAGCATGTCTGGATTCCTGCCACAATTGCTGGAACGGAAGCGTTATAATGAAGACGGAACGGGTAGTGTACACATTTATTCGCCTTGGTGGTTGGATAATAAAAAACTGGACTTTCCGCGGGGCTATCACATTGAATATGGTGGCGGTTTGCATATGCCCTCATACGGCTTCCTGAACTGGGTACCCGAAGTAAACGGCATGGTGCCGACCAAAGATGGTTCGAAGAAAGACCAAGGGGGATATGGTGCTTCCTTGAAAAGCGATTATCGCCGTTTTTACGGTGCTAATGTAGGGATGGCAGGTAGAGGAACGGCTTTGGCACATAAAGATAATTATTGTGAAATCGACCCCAATAAGGTGGATAAGTATGGCATTCCGGTATTGCGGTTTCATTATAAATGGGGGCGTGAAGAAGTGGCACAAGCTAAACACATGCAAGAGACTTTTAAGGAGATCATGCATGAAATGGGCGCCATTGTGACTTCGCCCACCTACGGTCCCGAAACCTCTTATGGTTTGGAAGCACCGGGGAAAATTATACACGAAGGTGGAACAGTGCGTATGGGCGACGATCCGAAAACCTCCGTACTGAATAAATGGAACCAATCGCACGATTGCAAAAATTTGTTTGTAGTTGATGCAGGACCGTTCGTGCAGCAGGGAGATAAAAACCTGACATGGACCATTCTGGCTCTTTCCATGCGGGCAGCAGAACATATTTTGGAACAGAGAAGTAAACTAAACGTCTAATCACGATGGATAGAAGAGAATCTATAAAGGTTTTAGGGCTCACCGCTGTAGGTACAGGGATCTTATTGGAGTCTTGCCAAACAGGTACCTCAGAAAAGGAAACAGCGACAGCTAATGAAATTAAGAAACTGCCTGGAGTGCAAGAGTTTGAGTATGAACGGAACAATAAACTCAACAGTGAGCAGTATTTTGATGAACATGAAATGGCAACCATTACCGTTTTGGCCGATATTATCATTCCCAAGGATGAATATTCCGAAAGTGCTTCTAAAGCCGGTGTACCCGATTTTATTGAATTTATGGTCAAAGATATTCCTGACTATAAGTTGCCCATGCGGGGCGGGTTAAAATGGTTGGATGTACAATGTCTCAAACGCTACGATAAAGTTTTTACGGATTGCGATCAACAACAGCAATTAGCTATGGTGGACGAAATTGCCTATCCACAAAAGGCCAAGCCAGAGATGCAACAGGGAGTGGCGTTTTTTAGCTTAATGCGGAACCTCACGGCATCGGGTTTTTTTACCAGTGAAATGGGCGTGAAAGACATTGGTTATATGGGGAATAGGCCTGGCCCTTGGGAAGGCGTTCCGGCCGATGTGCTGAAACAGTATGGTTTTACCGAAGATGTATAGACAGCATCAATCTGCTCAATTGTAATATTTTTATTAACATTTTGGAGGTTTATATAACAGGTCTTATCTTTGTATCATCATAATTTAGGTTTATAATTGGTTAATAAGGCTTCCAATCTCCCCGATTGGAGGCCTTTGTTTTTGGTGGATTTTTTTCTGTCCCAGTAGTTTTTTGCTCGGCTCATTAATTGCGAAAATGAGATAATTTGAAGAATAACTGAGTTAAACAACCTTCCTTTCGAGGAACACATTAACTATCTTCGCAAAGAAAGTATTTTGCACGAGGCATGTGCACGAATTATGCTAATCAAACAAAGAATATGAACTTAAAACACCTCTTTACTTATATCGTGTTGGTTTGCTCAGGGATGGCTGTTTCTGCACAAAACACGCCAGCTAATATCCCCGGCGATTTTGCAGATCCATCTATTATTCGTAGTGGAGATACTTACTATGCCGTAGGTACATCCAGCGAATGGGCACCGCATTTCCCTATTTTTAAGTCGACTAACCTAAGCGATTGGCAGCAAACTGGTTTTGTGTTCGATCGAGCACCTGCGTGGACAAAAGCTTCTTTCTGGGCACCGGAGTATTATTTTCACAAGGGAACATACTACGTCTACTATACTGCTAGAAGAAAAAGTGATGGTGTTTCGTGCATCGGTGTGGCGACCTCCAAATTTCCAGATCGTGGTTTTACCGACCATGGGATCATTATTGCCTATGGCAAAGAAGCCATTGATGCTTTTGTATACAACGATAACGGCCAATTGTATATCAGCTGGAAAGCCTATGGCTTGGATAAAAGACCCATCGAGATTTTGGGCAGTAAGCTATCAGATGATGGCCTTTCTTTGATAGGCGAACCATTTATGATGTTGAAAGATACCAAAGGGCAAGGCATAGAGGGGCAAAGCATCCTCAAACAAGGCGACTATTATTACTTGTTCTATTCCGCTGGTGCTTGTTGTGGTATTCAATGTTCTTACCATGTCAATGTGGCCCGTTCGAAAACCATTACCGGACCTTACGAGGATTACAACCAGAACCCTATCCTAACGAATCGAGATGGTTGGAAATGTCCTGGCCATGGTACTTTTGTACATAACCAACAAGGAAAAACTTATTATATCTACCATGCGTACCGTACAGCAAGTAACGTATTTACCGGTAGAGAAGGTCTGGTATCTCCATTGCGTTGGACGGATAATGGTTGGCCAGCATTCGATGGGCAGCTGTTGACACAACAGTATTTGACAGGTATGCGCTATAATTTTGCCCAGAAGCATGCTCCGATTTATTGGCAGTGGGATTTTAGGCATATGCAACCGATTATTCAGGAAAGCGGGGGAAAATTGGATTTATCGGGAAGGCACGATACGAAGAACTTAGCAGGGGTAGCGATTACGCTAAGGCCTTATAGCAGCGCTTACGAAATCCAAACATCGGTATTGAATACGAATGATGCCGACAAAGGTTTGATTGTATATGGAGATATATCGGCATCGGTAGGCATTTCCGTGCATGGAAATCAGGTAGCCTTTTGGGCGATAAAAGATAGCAAAAAGGAAGTGCTGCAGGAAATTACCTTGCCATCAACATCGTCACCCGTCTATTTAAAGTTGAAAGTTCTTCCAGACTTTACATGTCGGGTCTATTGGAAGCAGCAAGCCGACTGGCAAGAGCTTACAGCCAGCAATGAAGCGTATTCGATCCGGTTTCTACCACCTTGGGATCGCAGTCCACGGCCGGGACTACATGTTGCTGGAAAGCCACAGGAAAAAGGGAGCTTTGGCTTTTTTGAGCTCCAGTATATAAATAAGTTGTGAGTTGTGCGTTGCGGGTTGTGAGCAGTGAGATGATTTTCTGCTTTAAGCTTTCCGCTCTATGCTTTTCACTTTCCGCTTTTTTTCGTAATATTGATAGCTAAACTAACGACAATGAACCGTAGAGCTGCTGTACGTACTCTCTTATATATCGCTGGAGGCACCTTGGTCCTTCCGGCTTGTTTTCGGGAATCTGGAAAAGCCAGCATTGATCTGGCCAATCTCTCGATCAGTGAGGATGATGAGCAATTATTGGCCGAACTGACCGAAACCCTCATTCCTGCTACGGATACCCCTGGTGGCAAAGAATTGCTGCTGCACCTGTTTGTTCTGAAGATGGTGGATGACTGCCATAGCCCTGGAGAGCAAGAACAATTTACCAAGGGCTTATCCGTCTTTTCAACTTGGTCTCGTCATGAACTGGGCAAGAAATTTGCGGAGGCTGATGCAGATAGTCGTACAGCGTTACTCAATAAAGTAGATGAAAATCCGGACGAAGCACTCAAAAAGTTTTTTTCAATTACCAAGCGTCGTTCTATCCAAGGGTATATGAATTCTCAGTACGTAATGACCAATTTGGTGAAGTATGAGCTCGTACCGGGTAGGTACAATGGTTATGCTCCTGCATAACCTTACATTGAATTGCAGAAACTAAACAAACAACGATATCTCCATGGCAAACCTAGCAATAGATAGTATAAAGGAACGGACATTTGATGCCATCGTAATTGGATCCGGAGCAAGTGGCAGTTGGGCTGCTAAAGAATTCACAGAAAAAGGGTTAAAAACCTTATTGTTAGAGCGTGGGCGCAATGTGGAGCATGTGAAGGATTATCCTACAACCAATATGTACCCCTATGAATTTGAACACCGATTGGAAATGCCTTATGCCGATAAGCAGAAGAATCCGATTGCAAACCGTTGCTATGCCTACGGGGAGGATTCGCAGCATTTCTTCGTAAAGGATGATGAGCACCCTTATATTCAAGTGAAGGATTTCGATTGGATACGGGGCTATCAGGTGGGAGGGAAGTCATTGTTATGGGCCAGACAGGTACAGCGCTGGAGCGACTTCGATTTTGAAGGGCCCGCTCGTGATGGATTCTCTGTAGATTGGCCCATTCGGTATAAAGATCTGGCTCCTTGGTATAGTTATGTGGAGCGTTTCATTGGCGTTTCAGGCAATAAGGATGGTATTCCGGAATTACCGGATGGGGAGCATTTACCTGCATTCCCGCTCAATGCCGTGGAAGATCACTTCAGCAAGTCGGTCAGCCAGCATTATAAAAACCGTCATGTGATCAGTGCACGATGTGCACATTTATCAAAACCCAATCCGATCCACATCGAACAGGGGCGTGTGCAATGCCAGAATCGCGTGCTTTGCCGACGGGGATGCCCATTCGGTGGCTATTATAGCGCCAATGCCGTGACCATTCCCTGGGCCCAAAAAACGGGCAATCTCACTTTACGGCCGCATTCGGTGGTACACTCCATCATTTACGATGAAGCCAAAGGCAAAGCCACGGGGGTAAAAGTAATCGATGCCCAAACGAAAGAGGAAATGGAGTTTTTTGCTCAAGTCATCTTTGTAAATGCTTCTGCCTTAAACACGAATCTCATTTTGTTGAATTCCATTTCCAACCGGTTTCCGCAAGGCTTGGGTAATGATCATGGATTGCTGGGTAAATATGTGGCATTTCACAATTATACGGCTACTATTGGTGCCGAATATGATGGATTAAAACAATACCGTACCGATGGTCGGAACCCCGCTGGTGGTGGGTATATCCCTCGCTTCCGCAATGTTTATAAACAGGAAACCGATTTCTTGCGTGGCTGGGCAGCTGGTTTTGGTGCAAACCGTTCGGATGTACGCGATACATCTGGTATTGGCAATGCATTGAAAGATGGTCTATTGCATGCGAAACTTGGGCCATGGCGTGTACATTCACACATGATGGCGGAGACCATTCCCAAAGAGGAGAATTTTGTAAGCCTGGATACCGAGCAAAAAGATGCCTGGGGTATTCCGTTGTTGCGTATTTCGGTCGACTATGATGAAAACGATCGGAAGATGCGGAAAGATTATTATGAGCAGATGACTGAGATGTTCGAAAAGGCCGGTTTCACCAATATCCATACTCGGGATGATAATCGTCGGCCAGGTAATGATATTCATGAAATGGGAGGAGTGCGTATGGGGCATGATCCCAAGACGTCTCTGCTCAATAAATGGAATCAATTGCATCTGTGTACGAATGTGTATGTGACGGATGGGGCATGCATGACGTCTACGTCTACCCAGAACCCAACACTCACCTATATGGCACTGACCGCGCGCGCCGCAGATCATGCTTTAAGTGAGTTGAAAAGGAAAAATTTGTAGACCATCTGAAGGATATAAAAAAGGCATAAAACGTACGCTGTTTTATGCCTTTTTCTTTTTTATGTGTTACCTAAAATATCATACTAGCTACTTTTTACTTTGGTCCATATAATTTTTTAATAAATCGATTTCCTTTTGATCATAAGGTGTGAAATCAGGTTTATATAAGTCGTGTTGCCATACTTTAGGAGCCGGATCACCAGGCCGATGACCCCAAGGCAAGTCGGTTTGCGTTTTGCCATTAACCAAACCCCAAAGCATACAGCCTACGTGTTCCCGATAGAATACGGCTAGATTGTCCGCAATGGTCGAATGGGCGGGCCTGTTCATCCATTCGGTATTGATGATCGGCCTTTTATATTGCTTTAATTCATTTATTTGATTCAAGAGGTTCTGCCGATCGCCGTAATTATGAAAGGTGATTACATCTGAATTGGCCAAAATGATTTCATTCAGTTTGGGATTGCCATCAAATACCCCGATGCTTAAAGGTTGTTTCGGATTGATCTCTCGTGCCCATTGAATAACCTGTTTGAGTAGGGGCAGTGTCGTATTACCTAAACCACCATTGGTTGGTTCATTATAGAGATCCCATAGCATGATTCGTTTATCGTTTTTAAAACGACCGATGACGGCTTTTACGTATTTTTCAAGTTTGGGATAGGTTTCCGGGTTGGTTACCATACTATGCCCTGGGCTTGGCGACCATGCCCAGGCATACCAACCTACTAAAGGTTCGGGTTGTTTTCCCACCTTAGGGTCTGGTGTAATGCCAAATGAACAATCGTCAAACAAAGCAGGCATGAACTGGATGTGGTGCTTCGCACAGATATCCATGAATTGATCCAGTGTTTTTAGAAAATATTCGGGATCATCTTCGTATACCGCATATTGCAATACTGCCCGAAGAGAATTCATCCCGACTTTCTCGGCCAAAGCCAATTCTTTATCAATCGCCACCGGATCAAAGGTGGTTTTATCCCACATAGCGGTATAATTGATGGCATAAGCTGGAATATAGTTAAAGCCACAATACCATGGTGTTTGCTGATACCAGTTTTGGGCGGCTTGCTCCGTCCAACGGCCAGGAATGGTTTCTTGTGCAAATGCGGTGCACCATAATGCCTGAATAATTAAAATGCAAGAACTGAGGAAAATCTTCATAGAAAAAAGGTATTTATCTTATTTAATTAGCAATCGGGTTTAAACGTGAATCGGCCAATGCACCTGCCGGTAAATCGGCCAACCAGGTCTTCCGGTCGTTTTCCTGATGCGGGTTAATGGGCTCTGTCACTTTAGCGTTATCCGCGAAATAGATGATGGTCATTACTTCACGGGTAGTGGTGCTTGATTGATTGCCCGGTGCATGATGCAAGGTAGAACCATAATGCCATGTCGCATCGCCTGCCTGCATGGTAATGGCGCGATGAATGGGATAACCCTGCTCTTGAATGTACTGATGCAATAATTGCTCTGATTGATCTGAAATAGCAATGTTTTCTATAACACCATTTTTGTGCGACCCAGAAGCAAAGGTTAACATACCCATTTCTTCTGTGATATCCACGAGGGGCATCCATAGCGTAATGGTATTCAAGGTATCTAAAGGCCAATAGTATTGATCTTGGTGCCAAGGAGTATGCCCACCCTGTGGTTCTTTGTATAAGGCTTGATCGTGATAGATGCGTACATGCTCCACACCCAGCAAGTCGGCCGCCACTTGAGCGAAACGCTTGGCCAGCGTAAATTGTCGCACTTGAGCATCTACTTGCCACAGGTTCATGATTTGTAAAAAAGCCTTTCCGTAGGTGTCCCGATCGGCCAACGATCGTTTTTCCGTGTTATGGGCGTAGGTAGCTGCGTTGATGACCGCTCGATAAGCTGCGACTTCTGTTGTGGTCAATAGCTGACGAGTTAATAGGTGGCCATTTTCCCTAAAATCGCTGATCTCCTTGGGAGATAATGCGATGGTGTCTTGTAGTAAAGGTAAATCGGTGATAGACATGCGTGTGCTATTTGACTGTTTATTATGGTGCGTGATTCAGGCAAAGTAAGGGGATAAAGCAAATGTAAAAAAGGTATATCTAAGCTATTTAGTGGATAATATTGTCGTTCTTGAATGTAATCTAAATTAAATGGTGTAATATTGTCTAGTTGGTTATTTAGAAAATGAAAGCAACTTACGAATCGGTTTACAATTTGCCTGCAACTTCCTTTATCATCAGGCGTTTTGAGGAAAAGTATTTTTCTGCTCCATATCATTTTCATCCAGCATTGGAGCTGACTTTCATTGTAAAGGGTATGGGTAAGCGATATGTGGGTGGGCGGATAGACGATTATCGTGCGGGCGACTTGGTATTATTAGGTGAAAATTTACCGCATTGCTGGAAAACGGAGATGATGGATGAAGCCGACATCAACGCGATTTCGATGGTTATCCATTTCAATAGCGATTTTTTAGGGACTGATTTTTTTTCTATTCCAGAAATGAAACGCATTTCAAAATTGCTGCAATGGAGTAAAAATGGATTGCATTTCACATCAGAAACTGCTCGTGATGTAGGTAAATTAATGGATGCTTTATGGCAAGAACAAAATACCGTGGCTAGAATAGGTTTATTCCTGAATATATTAGATCGTTTGTCACTTTCAACCGATTGTACGGTATTGGAGAAACAAAATCTATATGAGCATATTTCGGTCATTGAACGGGAGAAAATCAATAAGGTAATGGCATATATTGTCGACCATTTTCAAAAACCGATGAGTATTGAACAGGTGGCAGCTTTGGTACACCTGTCGCCCCATGCCTTTTGCAAGTATTTCAAAAAAGTAACCCGAAAAACCTTCATGGAAACCGTGATCGATTACCGGATCGATTTTGCGATGCAACGATTACGCGATACCGATTTGCCCATTACACAGATTGCGTTTGAAAGTGGTTTTATGGATCTATCCAACTTTTATCGAACGTTTAAAAAAAGAAAACAACTGAGCCCTTTAGCATACCGAAAGGTCTTTTTAAAATAATTGAGACGATATTGAAAAAGAATGAAACAATTATATCGGCAGATATGGGCGATAATCACTTTTTTTGTTCGTACACGAATCGTGGGCGACGTCCATCGATCCAAGTGGCCCAACTGGTTTACGAAGACGGTACGCTTACATGCAAGCGCAATGAAGACTTTGATTTCTATATGGCTGATGAAGTCAATGCTAGATTAACAAGTGAACGCAAGAAATAATGATGATTAAGATGAAACATATTTTATTCGCTCTAAGTATATCTCTGCTAAACCTAGCAGGATACGCGCAAGATAAACCAACCATGTACTTTACCGATACCACTTCGGGCAAACCCATTGCAAAAGACCCAAAAATTGTTCAGTTTAAGGGAAAATACTGGATGTATTACTCCATTCCCGGTAAGGCTAACGCAGGTTGGCATATTGGCGTTGCACAAAGCGATAATTTATTCGACTGGCATAAAGTAGGAGAGTTGTACGGAGAAGCGGACTACGAGAAAAATGGCTTATGCGCCCCAGGCGCATTGGTAAGAGGAGATACCGTTCACCTCTTTTACCAAACGTATGGGAATGGACCTAAAGATGCTATCTGTCATGCTTATTCTACCGATGGGATTCATTTTATCCGAGATGTAAGTAATCCGATTTTTAGACCTACGGGTAATTGGAATAACGGACGAGCTATCGATGCAGAAGTGGCTTTTTATAAGCAACAATATTTCCTTTATTTCGCTACCCGTGATCCGAAAGGAGAAATTCAGATGCAGGGGGTAGCTACAGCGCCTGCGGGTACAGACTTTAGTCGTACTGACTGGAAACAGGCAACTGATCGGCCAATTTTAAAACCCACATTACCCTGGGAAGGGAAATGCATTGAAGCGGCCTCTATAACCGAACGAAACGGTATGCTGTATATGTTTTATGCAGGTAGCTACAACAATGCTCCCCAACAAATCGGACTGGCAAAAAGCGCCGACGGCATCCATTGGGAGCGTGTGCAGCAAACACCTTTTCTGGCTAATGGAAAAGCGGGCGAGTGGAATGCAAGCGAATCGGGGCATCCGGATATTTTTAAGGCAGCAGACGGCCAGTATTACCTCTTTTTTCAGGGAAATCGTACCGGCGATGGGCAATCGTGGTATTTATCTAACCATTTATTGCAATGGGAAGGCGATTTGCCGCGACTGGTAAAATGAGACGCCCTCAGCTTATTTCGGGAATAAGGCATGTATAGCTACTTTTTGCTGTTTACCCCGTAGCTGGATGGTTCCCAAAATCCGGTTACCATAATCGCCGGCAATATGAAGCAGGGCAAGCAGGTCGGCACTGATGATGATTTCTTCATGAAATTCATTGCATTTGCCTAAAATACGCGATGTGGTATTCAAGACATCACCGGAGTAGGTGATGTCTCTTTTTACAATACCCACCTCACCGGCAATGACATCGCCTGAATGGATACCTGCTTTGAATGAAGGAACGAGTCCGTAGCGATCTTCGTATTTTGCTTTCAAGGCAACAATCGTCTGTTTGATATCAAAAAAGCATTTGAGGCATTGCGCCCCCATTAGGCCATCCTTATAACTCCAAGCGACCACCACTTCGTCTCCTACATACTGGTAAATATGTCCACGGTTTTCCAAAATGGGGGTCGTAATATCTGCAAAAAAATCTTTGAGTAAAGCGTGATAGTTTTCATTGCCTAATTGTTCGGCGATGGTGGTAGAAGCATTCAGATCGAGAAACATAAAAATGCGTTTTTCTTTCTTGGGCATATGGTATTTCCCACTGATGATATGCCAAAAGGTTTGGTGGCCAAATTTGCTACTTATCTGTAACAGCAATTGTGTAAGCGCAACGAGAAAAGCCCATACAAAGGCGTTTTTGATGGGATAGCTATCCGTAATGAATGCGATATAGGCCTTTTGCGTGATGGTTGCGGATAATGGAGCGCCTGTTTGCAAAGGAGTTAAGATGGCGCCCATGACCAGTGTAATGATACCGATGATGCAGATAAACGAAATATATACCACCGTTATGGTGTAGCCATATGGTTTGTCGCGGTATTTTTCATTGATATAAAATACCAGTAGGCTGCCCCCCAGCAAGGCACCGATCAATCCAGCGCCCATATTCCGCAATAAGGAAAGACCAAGGCTATATTGTTCGGAAGGGCCAAGTGAAATATGGGTATGGATCACCAGATGGTCATACACGGCTACGATAAAGCCCAGTATGATCCAAGCAATTAGGATGACACCCAATTGTTTTAATTTTAATTGTGTTCCTCTTTTCATCATCCGGAATAGTTTGGTAATATGGCCTTTGTGCAAAAAATATGAAAAACCCTAATCAGCTTTTCGGTCCTTAAAGAGAAAAAGAAAGATGACCAGAACAGCTGCCGAAATATAAGCAGGGGCAAGCCACATGCTTTTCCAATAAGATGCAGCATCCAATGTTTTGTAATGCTCGGCAATATAACCTGCTACCCAAAAACCGATGAGCATCCCAACGCCATACATGGCAACCGTAACCAGACCCTGCGCAGATGCTTTATAGCGCTCGCCGGCAATGGTATCGGTATACATTTGGCCTGCAACGAAAAGAAAATCATAACAAACACCATGGAGCGCGATTCCGAGAATAAGCATAAAGGTCAAGTCGCCCGCATTTCCGTAAGCAAATAGTAAATACCGGATTACCCATGCACTGATACCTAGTATCACCGTTTTCTTGAATCCTAAACGCAAAAGAAAGAAGGGAATAAGCAATAAACATAAACCTTCTGATAATTGGCCAATAGCCATTTTTGCCGTTGGGTTTGGTAAGCCTATAGCAGTGAGATAAGGATTAGCTTGTTGATAGTAAAAGGCTAACGGAATACATATTAAAATGGCCGATATAAAGAATACCAAAAAATCCTTTTGCTTTAACAATAAAAGTGCATCTAAACCCAGAATTTCTGCTATTCCCTTTTTGTGAGCGGTTTTAATGGGTGGACTTTTAGGCAATGTAAAGCTTAATAAAGCTAAAACTAAGGAAGCCCCGCAGGCCAAAAGAAAAGTATATTTCAGAAAGCCTTTTGCAACAGCATCACTTTTGTCCCAACCGAAAAGATAGCTGATCATGAGCCCTGAAATGATCCAGCCTATGGTACCCCATACGCGGATGGAGGGGAATTGCCTTTTAGCATCTGGAAGATGCCGGAAAGCAATGGCATTGCTAATCGCTAAAGACGACATATATAAAATAAAATATACAAGCACATAAGGGTAGAGATCAGCTGCATTTGTTGAGCGATACATCATCAATAATAAAAAGGCACCAATAAAGTGGAGTATAGCCAATAATCTTTCTGCATTGAAGAATCTATCCGCCAGTAAACCAATGATCAAAGGTGCAATTACGGCTCCTAATGAATGGGTAGAAAAAATATTTGCTGTTTCAAAACCAGTTGCTTTTAAATTGGTAGTTAAATATGTTCCTAGGGTAACAAACCATGCGCCTTTAACGAAGTATTCTAAAAACATCATGATCGATAGTTGTGTACGTAGCTTGAGCGTCATAAAGGTTGTAATTGTTTATTATTTGATAAAAGTAGCCAAACTTCCGCAATACGCAAGAAAGTATATTCTTTTTCCAAAAGTATATTTTAGACTAATATAAGACGGACTTAACATTTTATTCATATAGAAATATTTCTTTCGTATCGGAAAAAGATATTATTTTTGGTCGCAGATAAGCCGACCATTTTTTCAACAATTATGATATCATGTATAGTTCCTTGGAAGATAAAGTTTTATTGTCTTTAGTTCAAAAAGGTAAAACGGAAGCCTTTCAAGAGCTTTACGGACGTTATTGGGAACAGCTGTATGTACATGCCAAAGCGATGACCTCTTGCGAGGATATGGCGAAAGATATGGTGCAGGAAATCTTCGTGGAGCTTTGGGATAAAAGAGCGGATTTAAACATTCAGCTGTCTTTAAAGGCATATTTATATAGAGTGGCCCGGAATAAAGTGCTGAACATTTATGTCCACAATAAGGTTCATGAGAAATATATGCGCTCTCTTGTCCAATATTTTAAAGCAGGAGAAAACCAAACTGATTATTTGTTGCGGGAAAATTGGGTACGAGAACGCATAGCCGAAGAGATATCTGCTTTACCCAGCAAAATGCGCCAAATTTTCGAAATGAGTCGAAATGAACACAAAACGTATAAGGAAATTGCAGCGGAACTTAATATTTCCGACAAAACAGTAAGAAAGCAAATCAGCAATGCGTTGAAGATCCTGCGTTCTAAACTGGAAGTCGCTTCCTATTACATTCTTTTGATAGCATTAACCTTCCTCTTGTAAAATATTTTTATTTTTTTCTACTACTCATCAGAGGGGAATCTTGTCTTAGTCGTAAAGGATATAAATCCATATGACAGAACAAGAAATAAAAGCACGCATAGAGCAATATATTTCTGGCCGTTGTTCACCGGAAGAAAGTGCATTTTTGGAACGTTGGTATGCCGATGAGCTTCAAAAAAGAATTGCTGAAATTGACCGAAGCGATTTCCCTGCCATAAAAAACGAAATATGGGGCCGTATTGTTAATGAAAGCGCGCATGTTAAGAAGCATAGTGTTGCATGGCGTACTTGGGCGGCTGCAGTAGTAGGTTTACTAATTGGCTTTTTTGTGATATACCAAAATCAGCAAACACGGCTTACTGGTGGAGCGCCAAAAGAAAAAATCATTGCCCATACTCAGCATGTTCTACCGGGTGGGAATAAAGCAATATTGACGACGGGCGATGGTAAACAAATTGTTTTGACCGATGAAGAGGACGGGGTGATTGAACAGGGAAATGGTTTTGTTATTCGGAAGCAGAAAGACGGTTTGGTTTCTTTTGAAATAAAAGCGCATTCAGGTCATGTTGCTTCGCTCCACAACACCATCGAAACACCCAAAGGGGGAATTTATCAAGTGATACTGCCTGACGGTTCAAAAGCATGGTTGAACAGTGCCTCCTCCATATCGTTCCCCTCCAATTTCTCTAAAAGCGAAAGAAAGGTATCTATTAAAGGAGAGGTCTACTTTGAAGTGGCACAAGATGTATCCAGACCATTTCGTGTGGAAGCTTCACAACAACAAATTGAGGTGTTGGGAACCAAATTTAATATCAATGCATATGCGGATGAACCTGATGTTCGAACATCGCTCATAGAGGGAAGTGTCAGCGTGCAAGGGGCAGAACAGAAACATATATTGAAACCCGGTTTTGAGATGGTCACCCATAAAAATGGAAAGGACAAAGTAGGAAAAGCAGATGTAGAGGCCATTATGGCATGGAAAGAAGGGGTATTCCAATTTGATCGGGTAGAGTTGAGCGTATTGATGAGACAATTGGCCCGGTGGTATGATATAGAAATTGTTTACGAAGGGGCGTATCCAAAAGATGAATTTGTAGGAAAAATTAAGCGGAATGAAGATATTCAGAAAGTGTTGGACATATTAAGATATGGGAATATTGACGTTACTCTTGAAGGAAGAAAACTAATGGTTGGACAAAAAACGAAACATATGAAAGGAACATAACAAAAATAAAAAACGGTAGTGCTGCTACACTACCGCTATCATCAAATAGTAAGATTGAAAAAATCGGATACATCAATTCACTACTTAACTTATCAAAAATATGAATTTAAACCATTTATGGAAAATACCTTTCCGTAAAATTTATTCTGCACATATTTTTAGGATTATGCGGCTTACAGTATTTTTTATAATTCTTGGGACATGCTTTTTGCATGCCAAAAGCTATTCTCAGAATGTGCATTATGAAGGCAGAAATGTTCCACTCGAAGATGTCTTGAAAGCGTTCAGTCGTCAAACCGGGTACTATCTGTTTTATAAACATAATGAAATAGAAGGTGTCAAGGTTACCTATCTCAAAACTGATGAAACCAAGTTGGATCAGGCTATGAGGCTACTACTGAAAGACCTGCCTTTTGAATTTAAGTTAAAGGAAAACACCATTATTGTCAATAAGGATTTACGTTCTAACGCGCAAAAGGAACCCATTCCGATGGCTGTTCAGCGCATCATTTCAGGCGTAGTAAGAGATGGGAAGGGGATGGCATTATCGGGAGTAACTGTTGCGGTAAAAGGTACGTCGGTTGGTACATCGACGGGAAGCGATGGAAAGTTTGAAATCAGAGCGGAAGCCGGACAAGTCTTGGTTATCTCGCTCATGGGTTATCGAAATAAAGAAATAACGGTTGGCGAGCAAAGTACATTGGCTATTGAGCTAGTTGAAGAAATTTCGGATTTAGATGAAGTAGTCGTAGTGGGATATGGAACACAGCGAAAAGCAAATTTGACGGGAGCTCTCTCCGTGTTAAGTATGCGTGATAAAGAGAATCAACCGCATACCAATATTAGTCAGGCTTTACATGGTGTTTCTGGACTTTGGGTGAATCAGGCTGGCGGAAAGCCGGGACAGGATGTGGCATCGATAAAAGTCCGTGGGATTGGAACGCTGAATAATAGCAACCCTCTGGTATTGGTTGATGGCATTGAGTATAACATGAACGATGTAAATCCGGAATTTATAGAGCGTGTTACTGTTCTTAAAGACGCATCGGCTGCAATTTATGGATCTAGGGCAGCTAATGGTGTAATTCTGGTGACAACAAAACAAGGAGCGAAAGGCAAAAGGAAGATTAGTTATAATTTTTCTCAAGGCTTTCAAGAAGCCACTGCACTCCCAGAAGTAGAATGGGACGCCATTAAATATATGGAACTGAAGAATACAGCGTTGAGAAATGAAGGCAAAACAGCCGTGGATTACAGCGATGCATTAGTGGAGGAATACAAGCAAGGTATGCGCTATGACCCGCTGGCATACCCTAGCGTCAATTGGTTTGATGAAGTACTGACGACAGGCTTATTGCAACAGCACAATCTGAGTTTTTCGGGAGGTGGAGATGCCGTGGTATATAATCTGGCAGCCGGATATAGCAACCAAGATGGGATATTAATTGCAGCGAATAATGCGAAGCGCTATTCAATAAATATGAATGTAACCGTTCATGTTTCGGATAAATTTAAAATCGGAGGTAATTTTATCGGCAATTACAGACGATATACAGAGCCAGCTCAAGGGGCAGACGCGACTAATTATTACTTTAATAGGTTAATGAGGGCATTACCTATATATGGGACTTATTTACCTGATGGAAGGTATGCGAATTTAGCAGTTCCTACACCAAGTAGGGCGGGCACTGAGAACTTAATACAATACCTGAAAGAGGGGTCAGATGTACATACGCCTCAGCGTTTATTGGCCAAGATTTTCGCGGAATACGAATTGCCGTTTAACATTAAATATAATATAAATGTTGCTTTAGACAAATTAGATGGCTATTCACATAAATTCGAACCTATGTTAGTGGCCTATAATCCCCAAACATGGACACCCGGATATGCCCAACCAAACGCAAGTGCAGAAAGTTACAATGAGAATTTAATCCATCCAACTATATACCAGTCATTTAACTGGGGGCAAATGGTGGGTAATAAGCATAATATATCGGCCATGTTGGGACAAAGTTATGAAAAGTATAATCGGCGGACAGCAACGGCAAGAATTGAAGGATATTTTGATAATACGTTGGAGGATTTAAACGCAGGGTCGTTAAATCCGCAGGTTTCTGGCGGTAGTTCTGAAGATATATTGGCTTCTTATTTCGGTAGATTAGGATACGATTATCAGGGAAGATATCTTTTAGAGGCTACTTTTCGATACGATGGTTCATCTAGATTTGCCCGGCAAAAGAGATGGGGATTCTTTCCTGCCATGTTGGTTGGCTGGCGCTTGGATAAGGAACCTTTTTTTGAAAAACTTTCTAATAAAATCAATCTCCTGAAGTTAAGAGGCTCAATAGGCGCAATGGGAAATCAGCAGACCGTCAGCCTATACGGATACATGAATACTGTTGTTTTAAATCAAGATTACAATTTCAATGATGCCATATCTTCTGGTGCAGCGGTAACCTCACAGGGAAACCCGAATATTACTTGGGAACGAACGAAGAGCTATAATTTGGGAGCTGATTTTGAAATTAGTAACGGTAAATTAGGTGGTAGCTTAGACATCTATAAAAGAAGGACAACAGATATTCTAAGAACAGTCGCTATCCCCGGCCAAGTTGGTGCTTTGGCCGGACCAATAATGAACGTGGGTGTTGTCGATAATAAAGGTTATGAACTTGCCGTTTATCACCGAAATGATGTAGGAGCACTTAGCTATTCATTGAATGGTAGCGTTGGCTATGTCGCTAATAAGGTTGTCGACCTAAATGGAGAGACCATCATTAATGGCAGAAGAATTATAAAAGAAGGGTTTCCTATAGACGCTTATTATCTGCTGGAAGCTGATGGTATTTATCAGCGTGTCGAGGAGATTCAAAACAGTGTAACAACAAGTGGAGCGGTTAAGCCCGGTTACATTAAATATATCGATCATAATAATGACAAGGTGATCGACGGTGAAGACAGGGTCATTTTTGGTAGTTCAATACCTCGATACACCTATTCTTTTGGTTTTGACGTCAACTATAAGAATATTGGCTTAAATACTTTTTTTCAGGGCGTTTATGGTGTTCATATCTATCCTACGGCAAATCTCGCTTTTCCGTTCAATAACGGCGCAGGGGTTACTCAAGAATGGGAAACGGAGGCGTGGACACCAGATAACAGAGATGCTAGACTTCCCATATTGACGACGGCGACCGGTGCTACAGAAAATTTTCAAAACTCAACCTTCTGGTTGAAAGATGCCTCTTACCTGCGCTTAAAAAATATTCAGCTCAATTATCGGTTTTCCAAAGACTGGCTATCTCGCCTATCTATAACGAACCTTACCCTATTTGTTAATGCAAATAACCTGTTTACTTTTTCGAAGTTTAAAATGTTTGATCCCGAAAAAAATATAAGTAATGATAATCTATACGAATACCCATCTTTAAAAACATATAGCTTCGGCTTAAACGTAACCTTTTAAGCAATTTAATATCACGACGATGAATTTTATCAATTTAAATATATTTTTTTACATTTTCTTGTTCATGCTAGGGGGATGTACAACCAAAAGCCTAGATACCATACCAAAGGATAGGTATACAGATGAAAATTATTGGACAACGTCGAAAAATGCAATGGCCGCGTTAACGGGATGCTACGCGGTGTTAAAAAATCAGGGGATGTTTGACGGAGGACAAGCGACTGCGTTATTAGAAGAAACTGCAACACCCAATGCATACAATTATACCAATAGGATGGGATATGGTGTGATAGCGCTAGGCACACATACGAATTCGAATGCTGCGATTTTTAATGCACGGTGGGTAGACAGCTATCGGGGAATTGGTCGATGTAATACCTTGCTGGATAAAATTGATGTCATTTCGATGGATGAAGGCCTTAAAACAAGAATGAAAGCAGAGGCTAAATTTTTAAGAGCTTTCTATTACACCATGTTAACAACCTACTTTGGTTCGGTACCTCTTATTTTAGAAGCTCCCAATACTGAAAAACACGCTAAACTGCCTAAGACGGATAGACGCGAAATAGTCGTGCAGATCATAAAAGACTTAGATGAAGCGGCTTCTGTCCTTCCTGTCAGATATATATCCGATGATATCGGACGAGCAACTAAAGGAGCAGCATTAGCACTGAAAGCACGTGTTTTACTTTTCGAAGCGAGCCCACTTAATAATTCAGGAAATGCAGGCAATCCGATTGGTGATGTGTCTAAGTGGAAAGCGGCTGCTGATGCTGCAAAAGTAGTCATTGATATAGCAGCCGAAGCCAATTATGATTTGTTTCCTAATTATCGGAAACTGTTTATGCCTGAAAATGAAAATAGCGTAGAATGTATTTTTGATGTTCAATTTAAAACGCCTGAACAAGGGAGCTCGTTTGATGTGGAAAATCGCCAATGGAATGACAATGCACCGTTGCAAGACCTGATCGATGCGTATGAAATGCAGCCGGGATTCGTCTTTGATCCAGCGCAACCTTATTTACATAGAGATCCGAGGATGTACCAAACGTTAGTGTTCCCTGGCGATACCTACATGGGGTCTGTAACGACACACACTGCTCCTTTTAAGAATACAGGATATGGTGTGAAAAAATACAGCATCTATGATACGGAAGCAAATAGTAATATAATTAACGAAAATAGATCCGAAATCAACTATATGGTCATCCGTTATGCAGATATACTATTAATGTATGCTGAAGCCATGAATGAGGTATTGGCAAATCCGAGTGAAGATATGAATACGATGAATATATATAACGCGGTCAATAAAATAAGGCAGCGGGCAGGCCTCCTTCCGATTAGCACGGGTAAAACGAAAAATGAAATGAGAGATATCATTCGGAGGGAACGTCGGGTAGAATTTGCCTGCGAAGGAACCTATTATAATGATATTCGTCGTTGGCGAACAGCCGAATTGGTAATGAATGCGACCATTTATAATAGTCAGGGACAACCCATTCTAAGAAGATCATTTAATCCGAACAAAGACTATTGGTGGCCTATTCCGTTAACCCAATTAGACCTTAACCCCAATTTAAAATAAAGTGGACGAGGTAATACAAGTAAGGCAATATGGATAACCATCACTTGTGTAACTTGCTTTATATCATTGTTTTAAAATAAATGGATATGAAATTGAAATTAATAATAATAAAATGTTTGGCAGTTTTGTTGCTGCTTCTCGATGTTAGCTGTATAAAAGATAAGCCCGTTTATCCAGGTGAACGTAAACCGTCTGTTGAAGAACCAGAAGAAGAGGTTTATACAGCTTTAACCCAAAAATTGATAAATAGTCATGAGGTGATTTCCTCTCTGATTAACGATACTACTTTTCAGATAACTAAAGGCGTGGAAGCAACAGAGATTCGTTATGCGAATATGGAAGGGAAAGCCATGCAGCTATTTATTTTGGAAATAGACTTAAAGCAGAAAAATTTGGCACTTAAGGTGGCAACACCATTTGACAAAGTCGAATTTAAGAAGCAAACGGTCTTGAATATGGCTAAAGTTGTGGATAAACCGGAGAACGTTGTTGTTGGTGGTATAAATGGGGATTTCTACAATATTTCAACGCTCATCCCCCGGGGTATTGTTCACAAAAACGGAGAAGTTATAAAGGATACATTTAGCGATAACTCGGATGTGCCACAACAGGCCCTTAGTTTTTTTGCGATTTTAGATAATGGAAAACCATATATAGGCGATAAGAGCGAGTATGGCGCAATGGCAGCTAAATTGAAAGAAGCTACCGGAGGAGGGATTATATTTTTAAAAAACAAAAATATTATTGCACAGCGTATTACAAATGTGGATCCACGTACGGCCATTGGTTATACTGAAGATGACAAAGTATACTTTTTAGTAGCTGATGGTCGAAATCCAGCATACTCCAATGGACTCACCTATGCAGAACTTTCGGTGATTATGAAGGCGTTCGATGTAAAGGATGCGGTTAACCTAGACGGCGGAGGTTCATCTACATTCATGATTAAGAACCCAACATCAAAATCCTTAGAGGTTCGAAATAAACCATCTGATGGATCCGATAGGGAGGTTGCCAATGCGTGGTTAGTCATATCAAATAACAATCAATAACAACAGACATGAAAAGAATCATCATATTTTTCTTAACCTTATTTGCATTGACAAGTTGCAGAGATGATAAAGAACCTAATTTATGGTCACCTCCCGAACCAGTGATCGTTGGCATTCAACCAGATCGGGGCTCAGAAGAAACCGTGATAACCATTTCCGGCCGAAAGTTTAGTGGGTCGGTATCAAATAATATTGTTAAAATTAATGGCGTAGTAGCAACGGTTATTGAGGCTGCAGATAATCTTTTAAAGGTTGTGGTTCCTGCTAATACTGGATCGGGCCCGGTTACGGTTACCGTAGATGGCTATGTGGGCACTGGGCCTACATTTACCTACGTGGAAAAAGTGAGGGAATATATGGTTAGTACGTTTGCAGGAAGTACAGCGGGATTGGTAAACGGTGTGGGTATAAATGCAAAATTTCAACATCCCAATTCGATAGCTATTGACGCATTTGACAACCTGATTGTGTGCGATAGAACGAACCATACGATTCGTAAAGTAACAGCTGAAGGCGTTGTAACTACGGTAGCAGGGAATGGTGTAATTGGTAGCACAAACGGCATTCCGGGGCAATTTAACTTTCCCTGGGATGTAATCATTGATGCAAATGGAAATCTGCTTATCGCTGATAAGGGTAACCATATGATAAGAAAAATAACTCCTGACGGAATGGTCAGTACGGTTGCTGGAGACGGAACAGCAGGTAAGAAAAAGGGAGTTCCAGGAAGTTTTAATAATCCTATGTATGTTGCGAGCGATGCCATAGGCAATATATATGTAGCCGACCGGAATAATAATAAAATACGGAAGATAGCCCCTAATGGCGAAGTTAGTACTTTTGCAGGCAACGGCGAAACTGCTGTTTTAAATCAACCACAGGGCATTGCCATTGATCAAAGCGGAAATATCATCGTTGCTGACCAAAAAAATTATCGTATCAAGATGATAAGTTCCACTGGGGAAATAACCAATATTGCGGGGACGGGAACCAAGGGGTATACCGATGGCGAGATTGGAAAACCACTAACGGCCCAAATAGGGGATGTCTTTGGATTGACAATAGATTCGAAAGGTAATATTTTATTTGCTGATGCTTCTAATGCTAGAATCAGAATGATTATGCCCAAAGAACCAGGACAATATAGTGACGCAGACATCGTAACTATTGCTGGAACAGGTTCTATAGGAAAAACAGATGGTCTTGGAACAGAAGCTACTTTCAATAATCCATACCATGTAGCTGTAGATTCTAAAAATAACATTTATGTAGCGGATGCAAGTAATCACTTAATTCGGAAAATTGTGTATAAATAATTTTGTGGGGTACCTGCCAAAGCCTATTTTGTTGCTTTTTTGTCAAAAAAAGTGGAAACTGACTTTTTGACTCTTTTTATAAAAATTAAAATTTGGTAAACTGTTGATTTAATCTGTAATTTGTTCCGTTAATTTATTGTAAAGCCAATAGATTAGCGAAACTTTTCAATCTTTTTACGCTATTTTAAATCTTATAAGCAGTATGGGATATACTATTAAACCATCAGAAGGTAAACTGGGAATCTTAATTCCCGGATTAGGCGCTGTAGCCACCACATTTATTGCTGGTGTAGCAGCTATTAACAAAGGAATTGCTCAACCAGTGGGGTCACTTACCCAGATGGGTAACATTCGTTTGGGCAAACGCACCGAAAACCGTTATCCACTTATTAAAGACTTCGTGCCTCTGGCTGATTTGAAAGACATCGTTTTCGGGGGATGGGATGTATATGAAGATAATGTGTTCGAAGCAGCTAGCCATGCAAAGGTATTGGAGCCCATGCTATTACATGCTGTGAAAGATGAATTGTCTGCTATTAAGCCTATGAAGGCTGTTTTTGATAAAAACTTTATTAAAAACTTAGATGGTACACATATTAAAGAGCAAACCCATCGCCGGGAATTAGCAGATGCCGTTTTGGAAGACATTGCTCAGTTTAAGGAGAACAATAACTGCGATCGCTTGGTCATGGTTTGGTGTGGTTCTACTGAGAAATACATTGAAAATTGTGAAATATTCGAATCGATCGATGCATTTGAAAATGCATTGGATGCAGATGATCGTCGGATATCACCCAGTATGATCTATGCATATGCGGCCATCAAATCGCGCGTGCCTTTTGCAAACGGTGCACCTAACTTAACGGTGGATGTACCTGCGCTTGTTGAACTAGCCCAACAATTAGAAGTTCCTATTGCCGGTAAAGACTTCAAAACTGGACAAACGCTCATGAAGACCATCGTTGCCCCTGGGTTGGCAGCTCGGGCACTTGGAGTAAAAGGTTGGTTCTCTTCCAATATTTTAGGTAACCGTGATGGACTGGTATTGGACGATCCAGAAAATTTCAAGACAAAAGAAGTATCGAAATTAAGTGTTTTGGAAGAAATTCTCAATGCGGATATCAACCCCGAATTATATAAAGAACTGTATCATAAAGTTCGGATTAATTACTATCCGCCGCATGGCGATAATAAAGAAAGCTGGGACAATATCGATATTTTCGGTTGGTTGGGTTATCCCATGCAGATTAAAATCAATTTCTTGTGTCGCGACTCTATTTTGGCAGCACCGATTGTGCTTGATTTGGCCTTGTTTTTAGATTTAGCTAGCCGTGCTGGTATGTCGGGCATTCAGGAATGGTTATCATTCTACTTGAAATCTCCACAAACGGCTCCTGGTTTAAAACCAGAGCATGATATTTTCAAGCAATTGATCAAATTGCAAAATACATTGCGCCATATCATGGGTGAAGATTTGATTACACATCTCGGATTGGATTATTACCAAGAATTGGTAGATAGCTTATAATTTATTTCAGGAAGGTAAATTTAGATAAAGGGTTTTCTTTTTATCTTCATCTTTACCTTCCATTTTTTTGATAGTTTTGTGCGGTTGAATTTTTAAATAACATTAAAACGATGGATTTTGCTATCATTGCTGCGGGAGAAGGGTCGAGATTGGCAAAAAGCGGTTATCCTTATCCCAAACCTTTAGCCGAGCTGCAAGGCAGGCCTCTCATTGAGCGGTTAACAGCAATTTTTACAACATATGGCGCCGGAACGATCCATATCATTATCAATGAAGAATCAGAAACACTGGCCAATTATCTAAAAAAACAATTGACCGATCGGCCTATACGAATCGTTAGGCAGACAACACCGAGCTCTCTCCACAGTTTTTATGAATTGATTAAAGGCGAAGTGATGTTGGAAGAGTTGTGTGCCACAACAGTAGATACCATTTTTAAGCTGGATGCATTTGAAGCCTACCTGGATGCTTTTAAAGCTGACCCTACATTGGATGCACTCATGGCAGTGACGCCTTATGTAGAAGATGAAAGCCCGCTTTATGTGACAGTAGATGCCGAAAATCGGATTACAGCCTTTGCTGATCAGAAACCGGATGCGGAACAGGTGTTGGTATCGGGAGGGATTTATGCACTGCGCAAGCAAGCGTTACAATGTGTGGCACAGGCCATCGATCAACAGAAGGCGCGTATGCGCAATTATCAACGGTTGCTACTGGAAGAACATTTAAAGGTGAAGGCATTTGTTTTTGATAAAATAATAGACATTGATCACATAGCTGATTTGAAGGCTGCTGAGGCATGGCTAGCCGAAGAGCAGTGTCTTAATAGATAAACGTGAAGAACATGAACATTATTGGCGTAAGGCGTGGAAAAGATTTTTCGCCGAATCATATCGGTAACGACGAGGCTATCTTTTCGTTAACGCTGGATGCGCTTCAACGGGAAGGCTATGTGGCTACCGTTTATACAGAAGAAGAATTTTTACGGCTTGAGGTGACTACCACAGGACTTGGTGTGGTGTCTATGGCACGTGAGAAAGAAGTAGTGAAGAAATTACAACGTTTGGAAGAACAAGGTGCTGTGGTGGTCAATTCTGGTTTTGGTGTAGAGCAATGTTTTCGTACCAATATGACCAAATTATTGATCGCCAATCAGATACCTTATCCTAAAAGTATCATTGTATCTACTGAATGTACAGACGAACGTCTGTTCAATGAATTTCCGCAGCCCGGTGTATGGATAAAAAGGGGTGATTTCCATGCCATTCATAAAGAAGATGTGACTTTCGTATCGTCCAGAGAAGAAGGATTGGATATTTTACGTGAATATGCATTAAGAGGTATACCTGACGCGGTTATCTCCAAGCATTTAGTAGGCGATTTGGTCAAATTTTACGGGGTTCGCGGTACCGACTTCTTCTATTGGTTTTACCCTTATGAGCATAATCATCATAAATATGCCCATTATGAAAATATAAACGGCAAATTGGTTTATAATCCATTTGATGCTGATCAATTGAAGCAGATCGCTACAAATGCAGCAGCTGTATTGCGTGTCGATATATTTGGTGGTGATGCCATTGTGGATACCAATGGAAACATGCATATCATCGATTTAAACGATTGGCCCAGTTTTGCCCCCTGTAGGGAAGCGGCCGCCGAGGCCATTGCACCCCTGTTGGTATACAAGTTTCAGCAACAACTAGATGGAATCATTGCAAGTGAAAAATAAAAAAGAAGAAAATAAAACAATCTTTGAGCATTCACTCAAATCAAACGATACAGAGGAGAAAATCGATATCTATTTTTACCGTCCAATCGGTCTTCAAATTGCCTTGTTTTGTCAAAAAGTTGGCTTAACGCCAAATACAGTAACGATCATCAGCATTTTTTTTGGTGTAGCTGCTGGTATTCTTTTTTATTATCCATCACTGTCGATCAATGTAATGGGTATGTTATTACTCATGTTTGCCAATTCATTGGATAGTGCCGATGGTCAGCTTGCGCGTTTAACCAATAATAAAAGTCGATTTGGACGTATTCTGGATGGTTTTGCAGGCGATTTTTGGTTTGCATCCATTCATATCGCCATTTGTTTACGGGCCATGAATGAAGGATGGAGCCCTATTATTTGGGTATTAGGTATTTTGGCCGGCGTATCACATACTTTTCAATCGGCTATGGCCGATTATTATCGAAATGTGCATCTCTTTTTTATTAAAGGTACGAATGGGAGCGAATTGGATAATAGCAAAGATCTACAAAAAGAATACGATCAATTAACATGGAAAGAACACGCGTGGACTAAATTTGTGTCTAAAGGTTATTTAGGTTATACCAAAATGCAGGAAAGATTTTCTCCGAAATTACAGCTATTGTTAGCGACGCTTCGGAGAGATTTTAAAGGTGGACTGCCACCAAGGTTGATACACGATTTTAGGCAGCAGAACAAGCCCCTAATGAAGTATACAAATATTGTACAGTTCAATACACGGGTTATTTTTTTATTTCTCTGGCTCTTTATCGATTATGCGTGGATTTATTTTTTCTTCGATTTGTTTGTGTTGAATCCTATCCTAATCTATATGTGTAATCGCCAGGAAAAGGTCAGTGCATATTTTAATGAACACATTGACGAGTATAAAAACATAGATGGCAGCGAAAATCTATAAGATTCTTTTTTTTGTTATAGGCGTAGCAACCCTATGTTATATGTTATATGCCCTGGGATTGGATGTGATCTGGCAGAACATACAGAAAACCGGTTGGTGGTTTTTACCGGTTATTGGCAGCTGGTTGATTATCTACATACTGAATGCGATTGCCTTTAAGGCCATTATTCAAGAACCCAGTATTCCATCGAGTAATTTACATTTTTTGTCGGTATTGAAATTAACAATTAGTGGTTATGCCATTAATTACATTACTCCCTTTGTAGCATTGGGGGGCGAACCCTATCGCATCATGGAATTGAAACCACGATTGGGTATTCAAAAAGCAAGCTCATCGGTACTGTTATATAGCCTGATGCATATGTTCTCGCATGTGTTATTTTGGTTGGCCTCCATCATCCTCATTTTAATTTACGTACCTGTTAATACCATCATGATAACGGGTTGTTCCGTAATGTTTGTGACGGGCGTAGTGCTTTGTTACTGGTTTGGCAGGGTATATAAAAAAGGCTTTACGCTGAGCACCTTCAGGGTATTGGCAAAGGTGCCGGGCTTGAAGAAAAAAGTAGGCTCCTTTGTACAGGAGAAGCATGATAGTTTAAAGGAAATTGATACACAGATTACCGAGCTATACGCTGAACGCCGCAATCGTTTTTGGAAATCGCTGAGCTTCGAGTTTTTAGCACGGGTGGTGGGTTGTTTAGAGATTTTCTGTACGGCAAAGGCTATCGGCCTAAACATGTCCGTTATTCAATCCCTTATCATCAGTTCAGGCTCATCGTTGTTTGCCAATCTGATTTTCTTTTTCCCGATGCAACTCGGAACCCGGGAAGGTGGTTTAGCATTGGCTTTAAAGAGTGTGGGAATGCCTGCTTCGTCAGGTATCTTCATTGGAATCATTATGCGTATTCGGGAATTGGTGTGGATTATCATCGGGTTGGCGCTGATGCGTGTTGGTCGATCTAGTGTGAACGCTACGGAAGCGTATATAGAAGATATACAAAAAAACTAGTTAGTAATTATCGGTATCAAGACATAAGATATAAGTATCAAGATATAAGATATAAGTATCAAGATATAAGATATAAGTATCAAGATATAAGACATAAGTATCAAGATTTTTAGTTGTAAGTCTTAAGTTCTAGGTTATACGTACGCGCTTACCCATTACACACTTAAAACGTATTACTCAGCAGCTTTTTACTTTTGAATTATTGATATCTTGTTTGTTTTTAAAGGTATCAATGAGCTCTTCGGGGTTTTTATTTTTTACTTTTTAATTTTTACTTTTTAATTAGCATATGATAAAAGGTATTTTAATCGATTACGGCGGAACCATTGATACCAATGGACGGCATTGGGCTCATGTAATTTGGGAAGCTTATCAGGCCGCTGCTGTTGGGGTAACGAAAGAGGCTTTCATGCAGGCTTATGCTTTTGGCGAGAAAGCGCTGGCTATCAATCCTATTATTCAGCCTACACATACGTTTCGTGATGTCCTTCGGTTAAAAACAGAACAACAATTTGCATATCTGCAATTAACGAATGATGCCCAAAGGGGCAAGATCGATTCGATTGTTAATGATTGCATGACCGTTGTTGCCACTGCAGTGAGCGCTGCCAAGCCGGTATTGGAAAAATTAGCTGCGAAATACCCTATGGTATTGGTTTCTAATTTCTACGGTAACATTCGCGCCGTATTGGCCGATTTGAATATCTTGCATTTTTTTCAGGATATTGTCGAATCGGCTGTCGTTGGTGTCCGTAAACCAGACCCTGCTATTTATCGTTTAGGTGTGGAACGTATTGGGCTTCCGGCAGCTGCATGCGTAGTGATTGGCGACTCATTTAAAAAAGATATGGTAGCTGGAAAAGAAGCTGGCTGCAAAACTATCTGGATCAATGTAGCAGGCTTTGATGAAGATTTAATTGACATAGACGCCCATATGGCAGACCAACAGGTTACCGATTTTGCACAAATTCCGGAAGCGATTATCCAATTGAACGCCTTAATGGTCAACTAGACGACGTCTGTTTGCTCTAAGTCTAAAATACGTTTCCATTCGGGATGCCTCCGAATGAATGCCACCACGGCCGGACAGAGTGCGATGAGTTTGTATTGGTGCTGTTCAATGTAATTTAAGGTCTTTTCGATGATCGCGCTTGCAATGCCCCGGTTTTCCAAAGCACTCGGTACTTCTGTGTGGATGAGATAAATCTTTTGATTAAGCTCTTTGAACGCTATAAAAGCCGTTTGATTTTCTACCACTATCTCAAAACGGTGGGCAGTATCATTCTTTTTCAGTTGGAGTGGTTTGAATTCATCTTTCATGTTGATGGGGGTATTTGTATGCCCTTACTATGATAACAAAAATAATGCTTTGGTGTTTTATTTACGTTAATGAATTGTCACGGATTTGCTGAACTCGATGCATTTAACAAATTAACAGTTGTTTCAACGGTGTTTATGAACTCATCGTTCCGCTCTTCGGCTTTGTCGGCTTTTTATCAAAGAAAAAGCTGGTCATAAATCCTTACCTTTAGCAAGTTTTAATTTGAAATAGCATCTTATGCGAACCTTTATTTTATGTCTCTTATTTGCTTGCTGTTTTGAAACTCAGTTGCTTGCTCAAAAAGCGACTGATTTCGCTGTCATCGCTTATTATACGGGAGACACTCAACAGATTGATCAATACCGAATAGACCAGCTCACGCATATCATTTATAGCTTTTGCCATTTAAAGGAAGGCAAGCTTCATGTAGCTCATGCAAAAGATTCGCTAACGATTAAACATCTAGTGGATCTAAAGCGTACGCATCCCAAGCTCAAAATTATGCTTTCATTGGGTGGTTGGGGAGGTTGTGCTTCTTGCTCAAAAGTGTTTTCAACCAAGCAGGGACGAGCTGTTTTTGCAAAATCGGTCAAAGAAATAAACGATTATTTCGGTACCGATGGTTTGGATTTGGATTGGGAATATCCAACCATTGAAGGTTATCCGGGGCATTTGTACCAAGCTCAAGATCGGCAAAACTTTACAGCGCTCGTACGTGAACTTCGCCAGGTATTGGGCTCTAATGCAGAAATCAGTTTTGCGGCAGGTGGTTTTCAGAAATATCTCGATAAATCTGTCGATTGGCGTGCCGTTATGCCTTTGGTGGATCGGGTCAATGTGATGAGTTATGACTTGGTAAATGGTTATTCAACCGTAACGGGTCATCATACACCTTTATATAGCACCAAGACTGATGAAGAGTCAACCAATCGTGCCGTGCAATACCTGCTTGGACTAGGTATACCATCGCGCAAGCTGGTTATTGGAGCAGCGTTTTATACGCGCGTTTGGAAAAATGTTGCTGCGTCTAATAACGGTCTTTACCAGTCGGGCGAACACACCAATGGGTATCATTTTAAATCGTATGCCACCCAGTTATCAGCCAATAAAGGATGGCAATATTTTTGGGATGAGCATGCGCAAGCACCTTATTGGTACAATCAAGAGCAAAAGCAATTTGCTACAGGCGATGACCTTGCTTCTGTAAAAGCGAAAACTGATTATGCTGTCCATAATCAATTAGGTGGAATTATGTTTTGGGAATTGACGCTTGATGCAACGCAAGACGGCATGCTACAGGCTATACATGATACCATTCATTCCGATACAAAATAAAGGAAGTTTATGCAGTTAAGAACCGTGAACGTAACGCGTTATGTGACACCTTTGAGAGAAGGTGGGTCGATGCCTGCTATTATTGAGGCAGATGACGATTTTTTATATGTATTGAAGTTCAGGGGGGCAGGACAAGGTACACGCGCCCTCATTGCCGAATTATTAGGTGGTGAAATAGCTCGGGCATTAGGGCTGCGTGTGCCCGAATTGGTTTTTGCAGAACTCGGACCCGATTTTGGTCGACTGGAACCTGATGAGGAAATTCAGGATCTCTTAAAATTCAGCGTCGGATTAAATTTGGGCGTCCATTTCCTTTCGGGTGCTATTACTTATGATCCGGTGGCTAATTCTGTGGATCCATTGACAGCTTCAAAGATCGTTTGGTTGGATGCCTTATTGATGAATGTAGATCGTACGGTTAAAAATACCAACATGTTGATCTGGCATAAAGAATTATGGCTCATTGATCAAGGTGCATCATTATATTTTCATCATAGTTGGCAAAATTGGGAGCAGCAGGCAAAAAAACCATTCGTACAGATAAAAGATCATGTGTTGTTGCAACAGGCTAATGCATTAGCGGAGATCAGAGACGCTTTAAAAGATGTTTTGAATGAAGCTTTTATACAAGAACTCATTAGGTTGATCCCAGATGATTGGTTGGCTGCTGAGGCCACATTTCAGTCGACCGAGGAGCACCGTCAAGCTTACGCACAGTTCTTAAATGAACGGATCGATCATGCTGAGATATTTATAAAGGGGGCCGAAGATGCAAGAGCAGCACGTATTTGAGTATGCTATCTTGCGACTGGTGCCGCAGGTAGAACGGGAAGAATTTATCAATATTGGCGTGGTATTGTATTGTAGCAATCGACGATTTTTGCAGATGAAATCACACTTGGACACCAAGCGTTTACAAATCTTTGCTCCCTCATTAGATTTAGAAGAAATTCAGTCGCATTTAACGGCATTTGACGCTATCTGCAATGGAGGGAAGGCCGGAGGAGCCATCGGTGCATTATCCATGGCCGAACGTTTCCGGTGGTTAACGGCAACCCGAAGCACGGTATTACAGACGTCAAGGGCATACGTTGGTTACTGTAAAGATCCAGCAAATAAATTGGATAATATCTACAAACAAATGGTTTTAGTATAGGTTAACTCGGGTAAAAACGATATTTTTGTCGCCATTTTAATCATTCCTTAGAGCGTCGGTATGTTCCTTCACTTATTCGATTTCAAGCAAAAAATTAATTACAAAAATGAAGTTTTAGCAGGGCTTACTGTTGCGATGACCATGATTCCAGAATCTTTGTCTTTCGCCATATTAGCAGGTTTTTCGCCATTAACGGGATTATATGCGGCTTTTATCATGGGCTTGATCACGGCCATATTTGGCGGCCGGCCTGGAATGGTATCTGGAGGTGCGGGTGCCACAGTCGTTGTACTTATTGCATTGATGCAATCACATGGCATCGAATATGTGTTTGCAACCGTTGCGCTGGCTGGTTTTTTTCAGCTATTGGTTGGTCTTTTTAGGTTGGGTAAGTTTGTTCGTTTGGTGCCGCAACCTGTCATGTATGGTTTTGTGAATGGCTTGGCGGTTATTATATTTATGTCGCAACTACAACAGTTCAAAACAGTTGTAGAGGGAGAAAGTATATGGTTAGGTGGCCAACCCCTCTATGTCATGCTGGGCTTAGTATTACTTACCATTGGTATTGTTTGGGTATTTCCGAAAATCACCAAAGCCATTCCGGCTTCGCTCGTTGCCATCATCATTGTTTTTTGCATCGTTTTAGGTTTTCAGATAGACACAAAAACAGTAAAAGACATTGCGTCGTTAAGTGGTGGATTCCCCCCTTTCCATGTACCACAAGTACCTCTTAGCATGGCTACGTTAAAAATCATTTTTCCCTACGCACTCATTATGGCTAGTGTGGGATTGATTGAAACATTATTGACTTTAGGTGTTGTGGATGATGTAGTGGGCAATAGAGGAAATAGCAATCGTGAAAGTGTAGCGCAAGGAAGTGCAAATATATTGAATGGTTTTTTTTCTGGTATGGGTGGTTGTGCCATGATCGCGCAGACATTTGTTAATTTAACAGCGGGATCTAGAGCTAGGCTTTCGGGGATTATCGCAGCATTTACTATCCTTTCCGTTATCCTTTTTGGTGCACCACTCATCGAACAAGTTCCTATGGCTGCGCTCGTAGGTGTGATGGTCATGGTAGCCATCAGTACCTTCGAATGGATTAGCCTGCGTATTATCAACAAAATGCCCAAATCCGATATTTTTATAGGTGTTCTAGTAGCTGTAATCACCGTTGTTTTACATAACCTGGCATTAGCTGTATTAATCGGTGTAGTCATCTCCGCTTTGGTATTTGCATGGGAAAGTGCAAAACGTATCCGAGCAAGAAAATATGTTGATTCCAATGGCATCAAGCATTACGAACTTTATGGGCCTTTATTTTTTGGTTCTGTGGCAACCTTTCTGGATAAATTTGATGTTGCGGGCGATCCAGTTGATGTGATCATCGATTTCAAAGAGAGCCGTGTTGCGGATATGTCGGGTATCAATGCCCTTCATAAACTAACTGAAAAATATCAACAGGCTGGTAAACGGCTTCATTTGAAACATTTGAGCACAGATTGCAGAGCATTATTAAAAGATGCCGAAGCAGTGATTGATGTAAATATCATGGAAGATCCAACCTACCGTATTCCATCTGATAAGCTATCATAAAACCGTTTAAATTTTTCCTTATTTTCGTGCTTTATAACCACTAAATTTACCTAAAATGAATCGGTATTTTCTTTATTATGGCATTATAGGGATGCTTCTTTGTTTTTGCCAAAAGGCCAGTGCGCAATCCGCTAGCCAATTAAATTGGAAATTGCAATGGAGCGATGAGTTTAATGGGTATGGACTGCCCGATAGCAATTACTGGAGTTACGATGTGGGTGGCCATGGTTGGGGTAATAACGAGTTACAGTATTATACGTATGCAGATACGGCTAATGCGAAAATGCAAGATGGCTATTTATGGTTAACGGCGAAGCATGAAGATCGATCTGGAAAGGCCTATACATCAGCTCGGTTGGTTAGTAAACATAAGGCTGATTTTAAATATGGCAGAATAGAGGTAAGGGCGCAATTACCAAAAGGCATAGGTCTCTGGCCAGCCATTTGGATGCTCCCAAGTGATTGGAAATACGGTGGATGGCCAAAAAGTGGTGAGATTGACATCATGGAACATGTAGGCTATATGCCTGATAGTGTATTTGGCAGTGTGCATACAGATAAATTTAATCATGTTATCGGTACACAGAAAACGAAAGGTATGGCTGTGGCGAATCTATATGCCGATTTTCATGTATATGCGATTGAATGGACAGCGCAACAAATTGATTTTTATTTGGATAATAAGCGATATTATACATTCCCTAATAGTGGAAATGGGAGCAATGAATGGCCTTTCGACCAGGTATTCCACGTATTGCTTAATATAGCGGTAGGAGGAAATTGGGGCGGCCAAAAGGGAGTAGACAACCGTTCGTTTCCTGCTACCATGAAAATTGATTATGTGCGTTATTATACGGCAAAATAAATAAAACTAGCCTGTATTATAATGGGATGGAGAGCAAGGGCACATCCAGTCCGGCGGCCATCATACGCGTTTTGCTGCGGTGTACAACAGAAGCCCAGAAGCCATATCGATTGGGAACCATAATGATCACATCCGGTTGATATGCCAAAATTTCATTTTTGATTTCCTTGATGATGGCGCTTGACTCCACATTTTTATAAAAATACTGAATGCCCTGCATGTTGGTCTTTAAGACATTGATAGGGTGTAAAGGCTCATCTTGCAGTTGGGTTACTTTTTGTTGAACGCTGAAAACTTCTACTTCGGCATTCCAGCTTCTGGCCATTTGCTTAATCCTTTCCAAAATGGTTTTGTGAATGCCACGAACCACATCGCAGGCGTATAGAATTTTTTTAACCCCCTTAAATTTTACGCCAAGTGGAATGGCGAGCACCGGGAATTTAAGTTTCTGTATCATATTGGTAGTCGTATTGCCTAATAGCTCCTGTTCGAGTGAGCGTTGGGCCATGCCCATAATCACCATTTCTGCTTGGTGTTTTTCCATCAGGCGCTCTACTTCATCTTCCATGTTCAATAAGGTCGATTCTACTTCGACGGCGATATCATATTTTTTTCGGAGACCTTCGGCACGTTGTTCTAAGAGAAATGTGTTTTTATCTATCATTTTTTGCACATTTTCTACCGAAAGAATGGTGTTAGATGCATGTAAGGGCAATTTAAACGAGTTAAATAAGATCAGTTTACCTTGAATGATTTCGGCTCCGGCAGCAGCATACTCTACTGCGTTTTCGGCTATTTCTGAAAAATCGGTAGCTACAATAAATGTTCTCATGATGTTTTGATTTGTAGCTAAATTTACATGTTAAAACAAGGATTTCACGTTTTGGTGTCGAATATTACATGGTTTTAACATTCCTAGGGATGCATGGTGTGTTCATCTTTAAACTCATGGCCACAATCTTTGCATTTATAGACATTTTTGTAATAGATGGGAAAAACACCAGCCAAAAAAGAAACAATGGCCGATATGAAACCTTTTGTCCCTTTCATGGATTTGAAATTCGTGTATAACTGGGTGGAGCCACATTGTGGGCAATGAACAACTTCATCCACTTCATTCAAATTGGGATGCTCTTCAATCTCTTGCAAGACTTGCTGTGCATGCGTTATTTCTGAAGCAGGTATGTTTAACTTAATACCCCCAACTGCATAATTATATAATGGATTCAATGTGACAATATTTTCATCTTGTAAAAAGCAAGGAATGCCTTCGCTCTCTAGTTTTGATTTGAGCAGATGTGCTTCCATTGGGTTGTCGAATACCTTTAATGTTACAAAATCCATGTTATGTATAATAGGTTTCTTTTTCTTAGAGCCTGTTTAAATTTGTATTGTAAAATTTTTTATAAAGAAGCATAAAAAAATGATTAGATGAATTTTAAACGGGCTCTTAAAGATAAGAAAAATTAATGAAACTTACGGCTGCCTTAAATAAGTAGTAGAAGCAACGAAATAACGAGGCGAATGGTTGATGCTTGAATCGATAGGAGTTTGAACCGTAACGATTAGCTTATCATTTCCTTTAAATATCAGTGTCAGTTCGGCTTCTTTGTCTACATACTCCAATTTCGTAATCAATTTATGGTCAATAATGCGATATTTTCCGGATTGTTGGTTTAATTTGATAATAGCTAAGCTATCTGCTTCTGGTACTGCGTACTGCCCAATCGATTGAAAGCGCCCTGTTTTATCAAAAGTGAGTATGCTAAAATTATTTTTGTCAGATTCAAGCAAATGCGACATTAGCACATTGTCTTCCTCGTACATTTCGGTTAATGTACTAACGCTTTTCCAAGTGCCAATAATTTTTTTGCTCACGGGCAATGTTCGTTTCTCGCAAGCGGCAAATAAAAATATAACAAGCACAAAGAGACTGATTCGGGTTGACTGTGCAAAAAGCATAAAATTAAGTACTGAAGTATTTTTGAAAAAGACTTATCTATACAGAACGGCATAGGTCTTAAAAATACACTGTCCTGTTAAAAAAAAATCGCGCTAATTTCTGTAAAAAGCAGATAGAAAACAAGGAGCCGGAATAAAATAATCAATTCGAAATAGAAATTGGCCTATATACCAAAATTAACGCTAACTTGGCTTTAAATCATAATAAAACATGAATATATGGCTGAATTTAATCTGAAAGACCTAGAGAAAATCAGTAGAAGTGAGGAAATCATTGATATGCTGGTTGACCATGATATTATTAAGGAAAAGAAATTCCGAAAACAACTGGCCTATGAAAAGGAACTCGCCGTATTGCAATTTGAATTGTTGAAGCTACAGCAATATGTAGCGGTAAATAAAAAACGCCTTTTGCTCATTTTTGAAGGCCGTGATGCGGCAGGTAAGGGTGGGACCATCAGTCGGATGATCGCTAAACTGAATCCCAAGAAATACCGTGTTATGGCGCTCCCAAAGCCTACAGAAGAAGAACAGGCACAATGGTATTTTCAACGCTATATGAAACAGCTACCTCGGGAAGGAGAGATGGTGTTTTTTGATCGGAGCTGGTACAACCGGGCAATGGTGGAACCTGTTTTTGGTTTTTGCACCACCAAACAGCATCAGCAATTTCTGCAGCAGGTTAATCAAGTAGAAGAGCTGTTGATTGATGATGGTATCATTCTTCTGAAATTCTTTTTAGCCATTTCTAAAGAGGAACAGGCGCGCCGTTTGGAAGACCGCAGACAAGATCCAATGAAACAATGGAAAATTGGTGATCTCGATCAGCAAGCACAAGAAAAATGGAGCGATTATTCATATTATATCGATGAAATGTTTGTCAAAACGGCGGATAAAAAATCGCCTTGGATAGAAGTAATCACGGACGATAAACAAACGGCGCGCCTTGAAGTCATGAAGTATGTACTGCTCCATACGGAAGGGTTTGTATCCGGCCATGATATTCAGTTGGAGAAAGATGTCATAAAAAAACACGATTAAAAGTGTTCGTTTTTAATCCTAAACATTTTTCCGAAATTCGCGACTGCCAAAAGACGTATGAAAGTTTGTATAGCAGAAAAGCCCAGTGTTGCCAAGGATATTGCTCAAGTAATCGGAGCGACTGTTCGGAAGGATGGATATTATGAAGGTAACGGTTATCAAGTAACATGGACATTCGGTCACCTTTGTACGCTCAAGGAGCCACATGACTATGCTCCTATATGGAAGTCTTGGCGCTTGGAATTGCTACCCATCATTCCGCCTACCTTTGGTATCAAACTCATCGAGAATAAGGGTGTTGAGAAGCAATTTAAGGTGATTGAAAAGTTAGTAGCCGATTGCGAAGAAGTGATCAATTGCGGGGATGCCGGGCAGGAGGGAGAGCTGATTCAACGGTGGGTACTTTTAAAGGCTCGTTGTCAAGTTCCGATGAAACGTCTTTGGATTTCATCACTTACGGAAACAGCCATTCGTGAAGGTTTCAAAAAACTCAAGCCTGCAACCGATTATGAGCGTCTTTACGCTGCGGGTAGTGCACGGGCAATGGGCGATTGGTTATTGGGTATCAACGCAACGCGCTTATTCACTACCAAATATGGAGGTTATAAAACGGTCCTTTCCATTGGTCGGGTACAAACTCCTACCTTAGCGATGTTGGTACAGCGGCAGAAGGAAATCGATGCCTTTAAACCAGCTGATTATTGGGAACTAAAGACTAAGTATCGGGATACGGTTTTTATAGCTCAGATAGATCGCCTTCAATCAGCAGAGCGTGCCGAAAAAGGACTGGCTTATCTCACGCAGCATCTTTTTGAAATCATCGCTGCCGAAACCAAAGAAGGGCAGGAGAAGAACCCCCGATTGTATGATTTAACAGCATTACAGGTAGATGCGAATAAGAAATATGCATTTTCGGCAGATGAAACACTTACATATATCCAAAGTCTTTATGAGAAAAAATTGGTGACCTACCCCCGTGTAGATACCACGTATCTTTCTGAAGATATTTTTCCGCAGGTGCCGGTTATATTGGCAAGTATGAAACATTATGCTGCATTTACAGCACCTATCTTGGCACTTCCCATAGAAAAGAACAAATCGGTTTTCGATGATGCGAAGGTTACCGATCACCACGCCATTATTCCAACGGAGATATCGCCAGAGCGTCTACCTTTAGCAGAGAAACAGGTGTACGATTTAGTTGCCCGACGCTTTATTGCAGCATTTTACCCGGTATGTAAGCTGTCCAATACGACGATAGAAGGGAAAGTGGGTACGGTACCTTTTCGGGTAACGGGCAAGCAAATTTTGGAACCTGGTTGGCGAGTCCTTTATCCAAAGGAGAAAAAAAGTAAGCAGAACGAAGCAGAGGAACAGGAAATTCCGGTATTTGAAGTGGGTGAATCCGGTCCGCATGAGCCATTTATTCATCAAGGTAGAACCACCGCACCCAAGGCCTATACCGAGGCAACCTTATTGCGCGCCATGGAAACAGCTGGAAAACAGGTAGATGATGAGGAAATGCGCGAATTGCTGAAAGAAAATGGTATTGGCAGACCATCTACCCGGGCTAACATCATCGAAACATTGTTTAGACGAAAGTATATTGAAAAGAAAAAACGAAAACTTGTTGCAACGCAAACGGGTATAGACCTCATTGACACCATTCAAAATGATTTACTGAAAAGTGCAGAGCTTACAGGCACATGGGAGCGTAAACTTCGTTTGGTTGAAAAGGGCGAGTACGATGCCGGTGTATTTAAGCAAGAGCTTATTGAATTGGTGGTGCAGCTGGTGCAAGAGGTAAAAAATAGTGAATATAAGGCCATTTCGGCGGTTCCCCAGGTAGAAACTGTGGCTAAGAAGTAAAGCTAGGTAAACGATTTATAAGGTATTCTCTATTTAGAATGGCCTGAAATACGGACGATGTGTAAAAGGGGAAAATGCCCACGGGATAGACAGAAAAATGATAATAAGTGCAATACTGAACCAAATGGATAGCGTCTTGAATTTTTCACGACTGGTGGCTTTTCGTTTGGCTTTGATTGAACCTATGGTAATGAGTATAACGGATATGGTCATCATCAGGCTGTGCTCCATTCCAAAAAACCGGGGTTCCCTTTCATGAATGGCCCCAGGAAAATGATGCAGAAAATAATCTACATACGGACTGATTAGGTAAAGACCTAGACCTAATACCAACTGAATATGCACAAAAGTGGCTGTCCAATGTCGCAGTAAATGATCAAAGCGTGTAAAAGCTTGATGAGTTATCCAACCCTGATAAGCGCGTACAATGGTAATAAACAAACTAATTAATACCAACCAACGAACGAGCGAGTGGGATGCAAGTAGAACAGGATACATATGATATATTTTTGAAAGCTTGGTATGGGGTCATGAACTTTCATGGCACAGCACATACAAAGAAACGAAATGCCAGGCGTTTGTGCAAGCTTTGATAGTTGTCAGTTATGTGTTGCAAGTTGTAAGTCGTAGAGAAGTGGCAGTAGCACCGGCACTGGCTTTCCGCTTTCCACTTAAAACTTAGTAAAATGAAAAAAATTATGGATATTGTGAGGTGTTTTCATCCTTAGTGAAAAATAAACACATTTAAGAGGCCTGAATTATGCATATACAATCTCATCTCAAAAAGTTTAAATACATCTATTGGTTATTATTGGCCTTGCTTTTTGTTTATCAATTAGGCTTCGCACAATCCGATCCTTATCAGAAAAAATGGAAGGAAATAGAGCAAAAAGAAATAGACGGTTTATTGAAAAGCGTACGGACACAGGTAGATGAAATCTACACACAGGCCAAAAAAGACCAATTACCGCAACAAAAAATTAGGGCTTTGTTGTATCAGGCTAAAATTGCAGTATTGACGGAGGATGATGTAAAACAGCAGGCAGCGTTATTCGAACGTTTTAAACAAGAAATAGCTCAAGCGGGTACCATCGAACAACAGGTGCTGCAATCGCTTCTGGCTGGTCTGTTGCAGGAGTATTACCAAAGTAACCGTTACCAGATCGATAGGCGAACAGACTTGGATAGCGCTATCCAGACAAACGATTTTCTTACATGGAGCCAGGCTACTTTTAAGCAGGAAATTGAAAAATTGTACCAGAATTCACTGCACAATAATAACCTTTTACAGCAAACACCGGTTGCTCAATGGGTGTTTTTACTCGACACCGCTAGCCAGTATCGGGAGTTGCGACCTACGATGTTTGATATCCTGGCGCACCGGGCAATCGCATACGATCTTTCATCGGGAGAGCAGGCAAAGGCGCAAAGGCTATTGAATGAACTGATTGACCTGCATACAAAAAACAGAAATGCAAATGCCGAGCTGTATAATCGACTGTTCCGACTAACCCTTCAATATATACCTACAGACAGTTTAGATGAGCGGATTGGCCAATTAAAGATACTACAAAACCTCCACCCACAAGCTTGGTATACAGCCGAAATTATCCGTCAGCAGGTGGATGATTACCAACGTTTGCTATACGCTATACCAAAAGGCCAAGAGGCCAAACGCAAGGAATATGCGGAAATCATTTTGGGACTCTGCGAAAAGGCCCAGCGTTATCCGACGACATTGGCCGCTCAACAGCTCCAGCGTACAAAAAGACAACTCCAACAGCCTGAAATCAATGTACGAAGCGAAGAAGTGCATGTGCCTGCACAAGCCATCCCCCTGTTTATTGAACATAAAAACATCGATCGACTCTATGTTAGGGTGTATGCTTACCCGCTTACAGTTGCGAATTATTTAGAAAAAGATGTTTATCGCTCCAATGATAACAATCGGCAAGAAGTGCTCGATGGTTTTTTTGCCAGTCATCGACAGGTTTTGTCTTATTCGATTGGCCTACATCATTTTGATGATTACCAAATGCACAGCACCTTAGCTAAACTGACTGCTTTGCCCAAAGGAAATTACATGGTTATTTTTTCCAATAATGAAAATTTTCGAATAGACAGTACCAGTACCATTACATTTTTGGAATTGGGCATTAGCCAATACGCTTTGGTGAACCGTGATAATGAATTGCTGTTAACCGATCGGGATAAAGGCGTTCCGCTGTCTGGAAGAAAAATTGGCATATATAAATCGACTGATGATGGTGAGCAACTTCGGTTATTAGCTACAGTGAGTACCGGGGTAAATGGACGTGCAACCTTTGATTGGCCAAACCCCACGAAAAATAGCGGTAGCCACCGTCTTGTTTACCAGATAGAAGATGACGAGGTTCTTTTGAGCACCAATAGGTTTGTTCGCTTCAGAAATAAACCAAATAATGCAGATGAAGAACCCGAAACGAAGATTCAGTTCTTTACCGATCGGGCGATTTATAGACCTGGGCAAACGGTTTATTTTAAAGGAATTATTTATCAGGAAGTAAAAGGAAACCGAAAAGTGTTGAGCAACTACCGGGCAACGGTTGACCTCTATGATCCGAATGACAATGACGTAGCTAGTGTTGAACTAACAAGTAATGACTACGGTTCTATCTTTGGTAGTTTTGTTTTGCCTATTGGAAAACTAACGGGCGAGTATTATCTTGAAGAAGAAGATTGTGATCAACAACAGAAATTTAGGGTGGAGGAGTATAAGCGACCTACCTTTGAAATTAGCCTAGATACGCTGAAAGAACGTGTTCGTCTCGGGGATTCTATTCGGATTAAAGGGCATGCACAGGCTTTTTCCGGAGCAAATATCAGCCATGGGAAGGTTGTTTATCGCGTGGAACGAAATACCTTTTTTCCATACGATTTCGGTTGGGGGAATGGTGTGTATCCTCAACGGTATAATAGCGAGGAGCTGGTTAGTGGCGAATCTCAAACGGATGCAGCAGGCAAATTCGAGGTGTCCTTTGCAGCTAAACCGGCAGAGGAGCAGGTAAAAGGGCGTTTTAGATTTTATCGCTATACCGTGCATGTTTCGGTAACCGATGTCAATGGTGAAACCCATGAAGAGGAGCAGACCATTGCAGTAGGTGATAAATCGGTCATACTGCATGTCTCGTTGCCGACAAAGCAAAACATAGAGCAGATGGATTCGATTGCTTTCATTACCACGAATTTGAATAACCTACCGGTATCTGCCAAAGGAAATATTCGTTTAACACGATTGAAAGCACCCGCCCGTATATTACGGAAATTCCCTTTCGGCTCGGTCGATTATCAGCTGATGGACAGCGTGGAATTTGTAAAGGCCTTTCCGCATTTACCTTATGGCGATGAGCAAAACAAAGCCTATTGGCCGAAAGGCGAGGAGGTATTGAATCAGGACTTTGATTCGGCGCATGAAAAGGCTATCCGTGTCACTCGTAAACAGGATATCGAAGCGGGTACTTACTTGCTCGAAAGTTATGTGCTCGATGGAAAGGACACGCTGCGCTCGACACAAGTGGTGCAGCTAGAGCGACCTTCGGGACAAAAGCCGGTAGACAACGAATTTTTAAGTGTGTCGACCGCTCAACTTTTTTATGCACCCGGAGAAAAGGCTGAAATTGTCTTTTCTTCGGCTATCCCAAATGCCGTTGTATTGGCCGTAATAGAACAGAACGGAAAAATTCTTCGTGAACAGCAAGTAAAGTTAAATAATAACCGGAAACGCATAGCACTTGCTATTCCGCGGGATATTCAAGCAAGTAGTTTATATGTGCACTACTATTTAGGCCGATACAATGATGTAGAGCAGGGAATCATACCCGTTACAATTGTGCCCAAGCAAGCGGAACTTCAGGTAAGTACGCGCACTTTTCGGAGTAAATTGTTGCCCGGACAGCAAGAAACCTGGGAACTGCATATAACCGGCGTGGGTAAAGATCAAGTGGCTGCCGAAATGGTGGCCGCCATGTATGATATTTCCTTGGATCAATTTGTGCCGCATCGATTTGATTTTCCGAAATACTTCGAAAATATATATGCTCAATTGCCTCGTTGGGATACCTCCTCCGCCTTTAACCAACGTTATGGAAGAAGTTTCATGCTCGGGCAATTGGGTGCCTATCTACCCAGTATTCGCTATGAAAACTTACAAGATTTTGGTTTCAGCTTGATGAATGCATCATGGAAACAGCAACGATATGTCAACCAATTGTCGTCTAATGATCAGCAAACAGCGCATGGGTCTGGGGTAATGGATTTTAATGCAGTTGAAGGTGGCGGGCGAAGCGATCTGCAAGAGGTGGTCGTGATGGGGTATGGCAGCCAAACGAAGCAAGCATTGACCGGTGCAGTAGCTGGTATCCAAATAAGAGGCGCCGCTCCAGCTTCAGATAATGGGCAAAAGCCGTTATATGTGGTAGATGGCCAGGTGGTTGCAGACATCAATTCCATTAATGCGGACGATATTCTTCAGATTCAGGTATTGAAAGATAGTGATGCCACTGCTTTGTACGGCGCACGAGCTGCCAATGGCGTCATCCTGGTTACAATGAAGGCTGCAGCTCATGAAAAAGCACTCATGCAGGTAAAAGCACGTAGCGATTTAAAGGAAACAGCCTTCTTTTATCCGGATTTACGTACCGATGCTGAAGGGAATGTGAAGATTCGTTTTACCGCTCCCGAGCGTTTAACGCAATGGAAATTGATGGCTTTTGCACATACACCTGATTTGGCTACAGGTTATTTGGAAAGCATGGCCAGAACGAGTAAAGAACTCATGGTGGTACCACATGCCCCACGCTTTTTACGAGCAGGTGATGAGCTTGTTTTCAGCGCAAAGGTCGTCAATTTATCAGACCGCAAATTAAGCGGATCGGCCAAATTGCTGTTGTTTGACGCTGTGACCATGCAGCCTTTGGATACGGCGTTTGCACTTCGAGGTAGCACGAAAACCTTTGAAGTGGATAAAGGAGGGAATGAACAACTTTCCTGGCGATTGAAAATTCCCGCTTTACAGCAAGCAGTGGTTTATCGTGTGGTTGCTACCTCGGAAAACCTAAGTGATGGGGAAGAAGCTGCATTACCGGTTTTACCTAACCGCATATTGGTTACAGAAACTTTACCTATTTATGCTAAAGAGGGACAAACTAAGCATTTTACGTTAGAAGCACTGGCCTCTGCCCATGCAGATACACAGCACCAGCGCTTAACCTTAGAGTTAACAACCAACCCCTTGTGGTATGCTATACAAGCCTTGCCGTACTTGCAAGAATATCCGTACGAATGTTCTGAACAATTGTTTGCGAAACTTTATGCTACATTGGTGAGCAAAAAGCTGTTGGATACTTCCCCTGCCATCAAGGCACTTTTTGACGAATGGAATCAAAAAGGACTCCTCCGCTCCAAGTTGGAAACCAATTCCGAACTGAAGTCCATTTTGCTGGAAGAAACTCCCTGGGTACGTGAAGCGGCAGATGAGGAGACTCGGATGAAACGCTTGGCTTTACTGTTCGATATAAATAACCTGCGTAATCAATGGCAACAGGTTTATCAACAATTCGCAGAGCGACAATTACCATCAGGTGCTTTTTCTTGGTTTGAGGGTGGTGATGCCAATCAGACAATTACCACCCACATCGTCGCCGGTTTTGGCCATTTACAAAACATGCAGGTAGCTATTCAAGACATGGGGGGTAATGCTTATCAAAATGTGGTGAAAAACGCGATTGCTTATCTAGATAAGCAGATAGAAAAAGAATTAAATAAGGAAAATAGACGAGTCCCATTGTCTTATTATACTTTTAGCCATTATTTATATGCGCGTAGCTTTTTCTTGACCCAGTATCCGTTGAAGGAGGCTATCCTCCAGAGACTATTGGCCTTGCTTCATAAACCAGAAGCCAAGCCGTTTACCAAGTTACAACAGCAGGCAATGCTAGCCATTATTTACAACCGCTTTGGTAAGCAGGCAGAAGCCAAACGTATTTTGGCCACTTTAAAGGATTATGCTGTAGATAGTGGAGAAAAAGGAATGTATTGGAAGCAAAATACGAATGGTTGGGAATGGTGGCAAAGTCCTATTGAAACCCAATCTGTTTTGATAGAGGCCTTTGCCGAGTTGAAAGATACTGCTAGCGTAGAGCAAATGAAGCTGTGGCTCATTAAAAATAAGCAAAGTAATCATTGGGCGAGCACGAAGGCCACTACAGCTGCTATATATGCACTGTTATTTAGCGGAAAAAAATGGTCGACCAATGGGGAAGGCACACGGGTGAAAATAGGGAATGAAGCGCTTCATCTGGAGGCGGCCACCAGCGCTAGTGGTTATGTGAAAACTAGTTGGGAACCGGCAGCTATCACGCCAGCTATGGCACAAATAGAAATTACCAAAACAACTCCCGGCCCTGTGTGGGGCGCGCTATATTGGCAACATTTTGAAATGTTAGATACCATGAAGGCCACTGCTACGGATGTGCAATTAGAGAAAAAGCTGTATCTGAAAAAAAATACAGCTAGCGGACCGACCTTAAAAGCAATCAGCACACCAACACCTGTTCAAGTAGGCGATTTGATTACGGTACGCTTGATATTGCGTGCAGACCGTGATTTTTCCTTCATACATTTAAAAGATATGCGAGCCAGTGGTTTTGAGCCAACTAACGTGCTTTCTGCCTATAAGTGGCAAGGCGGTTTAGGGTATTACGAGAGTACAAAGGATGCGGCTACGCACTTCTTTTTTGACCGATTACCGAAGGGCACCTATGTGTTTGAGTACGATGTCCGGGCCACGCATGCAGGCGTATTTGCAAATGGCATCAGCACCTTGCAAAGCATGTATGCTCCAGAAATGAGCACCCGCAGCGAAGGAATTGTCGTGCAAATACACGATGGAGATGATTCGCTTAACGATTGATGTTTGCTTCCTTTTTACGTATTTCACTTAAGTATTCAGGAGTAAATCCTAAAAAGGAAGCGAGCATATACTGCGGAATACGTTGCATAAAAGCAGGAAACTGTGAACTAAAATGATGATACAATTCCTCTCTCGATAAATCATAGAGGTATTTAAGGCGGAGTTGAGAAGCAGCATAAGCTTGTTGTAATATAAGCCTGAAATAACGTTCCATTTGAGGTAAGGCGTGCGATAACTTCTCTTGTGCTTGCCAACCTAAACTCCATAGTATTGTCGGTTCTACTGCTTGAATATAGAACGATGAGGGGGCCTGTTTTCCTAAACTCATATAATCGGCCATCCACCAATTTTCAATAGCGAATTGGGTAATCTGTTCATTCCCTTTTTTGTCGATAAAAAACTGACGTAGACAACCCTTTTCCACAAAGAAACTCGCTTTGCAAATCTGTCCTTCGATAAGCAGATTAGTCTTTTTCTTTACTTCAACCAGATTGAAATGAGCCCGTAATATGGGAGCTTCATCGTCTGCCAACGAAACGTATTGTCTAATGTGATGAACGAGCGAAGATATATCCATGCGTTGACTATGTATTTTATCTTTTTTCAAAGGTAATAAATCCATGCTTTCTTAAACCAGTTTAAGTTTTTTCATGGATAAACTCTTGATCTTTGTAGAAACAAAAGAGATCATAAAATGGAACAACGCATCAACATGGGTCAAGTAGAACCCAAAGCTTACGCAGCGATATTGGGAATCAAAAAGTATCTGGATACAGCTAATTTAGATCCTATTCAACATGAGTTAATAAAAATTCGGGCTTCACAAATTAATCAATGTGCTTTTTGCATCGATATGCATAGTCGCGAAGCCCGCAAACTAGGAGAATCTGAACAGCGTATCTATCTATTAAATGCCTGGCGCGAAACCAACTTGTTCAACACCGAAGAAAAGGCCATATTGGCATTGACAGAAGAGGTTACACTGATTCACCAAGGTGGTGTTTCGTCAGAAACATATCAAAATGCGCTAAATTTATTTGGCGAACATGATTTAGCCAAATTGATGGTGGCCATTATCAATATCAACCTGTTGAATAGGGTGGGAGTAGCAACAGATATGGGACGGTTTATTGTTAAAGAATAATTACGAAAGAAGCTTAATTTATTGCATTTTTGTAGTCTATGCAAAGAAAAAAATCCATTATACTGGCTAGTACATCTACCTTGTTTGGTGAAAATTACCTGGCTTATCTACGTGATACAATCGCGCAACTTTTTGCACAGACGAAAGAAATTATTTTTGTTCCCTATGCAAGGCCTGGTGGAATCAGCCATACAGCATATACAGAAAGTGTGCATTCGTTTTTTATGGGTTTAGGTATTGGCGTGCGGGGCTTGCACGAGTTTCCAGATCCCATGTCTGCACTCAGAGAAAGCAACGGTATTTTTACCGGTGGAGGAAATACATTTCTTTTGGTAAAGGCCTTGCACGATTTGGGATTGATGACCGTGTTGAGGGATGTGGTGAACGCTGGTACTCCCTATCTAGGTACTAGTGCTGGGAGTAATATTGCCGGTGTAAATATGCAAACAACCAACGATATGCCCATTGTTTATCCTCCAAGTTTTGAAACCATGGGCTTGGTTCCTTTTAATATCAATGCGCATTACTTAGATCCAGACCCCACCTTGAAACACAATGGGGAAACCAGGGAAACACGGATAGGTGAATTCCATGTATTTAACCGCATACCCGTAATTGGCCTTAGGGAAGGTAGTTGGATTGCCGTAGATGGCGATGTCGTTTCTACAGAAGGAAGCAGGCCGTCCAGAATGTTCAGTCCGGGGCAGGCCCCGAATGAAATAGCTGCCGGAACAGTACTTCACCTATAGTATATGGAGCTCTGTCACCCCATTTTCATCCGAATGTTTTCGCCATGTCAAATAAGTCACGAGGTAATCAAAGCTGGTAACTTATTTGAACTTTAGTGCTACTTTTGGCGCCTCGATTTATTGATTAAATACATCCGTTTTATGGCGTCTACTGTACTTCGTGCGCAACCGATCAAAGAAAAAAATCAGGGCATCGCCACGCTTTTAGCTTTTGCCTTGCTACCCTTATCGGGTTTTGCCACTGATATTTATATTCCGTCATTGCCCAGCATGGCCACTGCGATGCATGTAGGCAGTGTACAGGTCCAACTCACCCTCAGCCTGTTTTTAATCAGTTATGGCGTATCACAACTATTTGTAGGCAGCCTGTTGGATAGCTTTGGACGATACAAAATTGCCTTGTATTCGCTTGTTGTTTTTGCTTTCACTTCATGGATTATTGCCATCACGCATCAGATTTATTTGATTTATTTCATGCGGGTTATTCACGGGTTTACCGTAGGGGCGGTAGTGGTAGCCAAGCGGGCTTATTTTGTAGATATGTTTACAGGCGATAAACGGAAACATTACCTCAGCCTGTTCACCATCATTTGGTCGGCCGGTCCTATCGTGGCTCCTTTTATTGGTGGTTATTTACAAGAGCACTTTGGTTGGGAATCGAATTTCTATTTTCTTGCCATCTTTGCAGGTGTATTGGTTATCCTCGAATATGTTTTCAGTGGCGAAAGTTTGCAGCAACCCACAGCCTTTCGTTTACAGAAAATAGTAAGCATCTATTGGAATATGATGCGTACCAGTAGCTTTTCTTTGGGCATCATCATGCTGGGTTTGGCCTATAGCATGGTGATGGTGTATAACATGACGGGGCCATTTATTGTGGAGCACCATTTTGGCTTTTCGCCTGTGATTGCGGGGTATAGTTCCTTGTTTTTGGGTTTTGCCTGGATGGTGGGTGGTTTTATTGGGAAAGCAACGATTAACCGGCCTTTCTCAAAAAAGATGATGGCAAATTTACGGATGCAGTTGTTATTTATGGGCTTGATGCTGTTAAGTACCCGATGGATAGACAATCTTTTCGTGATGATTGCGTTTGCCTTTATTATTCATGTAGGAGCGGGGTATACCTTCAATAATTATTTTACCTACTGTTTAGGGCGTTTCCCTCAAAATGCGGGTATAGCCAGCGGCCTAACAGGGGGAATTACCTATATCATTGTATCCATCTTTAGTTACGGTATCGTATCGTTGCTGCCTCCTCAAGATGAGAACCATTTAGCGTGGAGCTACTTCATTTTGGGTATACTATCGCTGTTCGTCATGTATCAGGTGGTTAAATTGAACAGGAAATTACCGGAAGTTGTTGCTTAACTAGCTAATAAGCCGGTTAATATCCTTCAACTCACCAAATAATACCAAAATATCACCTTGCTGCAGCAAGGTGGTAGATTGTGCCAATTCAGCATCTTGTTGTGTGCGCTCATCTTCTTTTGGTTTGAGGATCGTTAATACCAAGACTTTATACTCGTTGGTAATATTGGCTTCACCCAAGGTTTTACCGATATAACGTTCCGGAACAACCGCTTCTACCATGCTGTGTTTGTCAGAAACCTTAAAAAACTCCACAATTTCACTGTTGTTTAAGCGCATGGCCAATCGTTCGGCCGAGTCGACTTCCGGCATGATGTATTCGTCAATATCCATGGCTTCCAAGACGGCTTGTTGCAGATCGGACATAATGCGGCCGATAATCCGCTTTACTTTGAGCTGCTTCAATAAGGCTGTAGAAAGGAGGGAAGAGGCTTCGTCTTCACCGATAGCCACAATGACGGCATCACTATCTTTGATTGGTAAGGCGCTAACGGCATCACGATCGGTACAATCCATACAGACTGTATGCGTTACCTTATCGCGCAACTTTTCTACTTTAGCCATGTCTTTATCAACACCAATTACTTCATGCCCTAAGGTGGTTAATTGCGTAGCCAGCGAATGACCAAAATTACCTAAACCAAAAACAATATACTTCATAAGCCCATATATTTAAAACAAGATATTTTCTTCCGGATAACGGTATTTCTGAATCGGTTTCTTTACAATAAATGCCAGTAATAAGGTCAATGCGCCAACACGACCAATGAACATAGCGAGTATGATAATAATTTTACCGGCCCTTGTCAGTGCAGGAGTGATACCCATACTTAAACCAACAGTATTGTAGGCCGAGAAACTTTCAAATACCAATGCCAAGGGATCCTGATTGCCATCGGTTATGGTTAAGCCAAATATGCACAGACCGATGCCAATGACAGATAATGCGATAACGGCAAAGGCCCGTCTAACAGAATCGTTTGAAATTGCTCTTCGGAAGATCTCAATACGCTCCTTGCCTTTGGCTAAACTAAACAAATTGAGGGTGGCCACAGCAAAAGTAGTTGTTTTGATACCGCCACCGGTAGATCCCGGTGAAGCACCAATCCACATGAGCCACAAGATGATAGCGATACTGGGTATACGTAGTGTATTCAAGTCGATGGGACTTAATCCGGCCGAACGTGGTGTAGCACCAATGAAAAAGGCCGCTAATAATTTACTCCACATGCTATCGTATTGTCGGAGGCCTTGATAGTACTCTAAGAGAAATAATGTGCCGGTTCCGAATACAAGTAATAGCACGGTGGTATAAGCAATGAGCCGCGAATTGAAATTGATAACCCACGCACGATGTCGAAAAGGTCGTCCATATATAAGCCGGCAATATAAATTCTTGATCCATCGTTTAATAAAGGTAAACGTATTCAAGACAATCGTAAAACCTAGACCACCTAAAATAAATAGAGCAGCCAATATCAGGTGCAAGCTTTGATTATGACGTAAAGCAGGGTGATTCAGTCCATCATGTATGGTAGAGAATCCAGCATTACAAAAGGCGGAGATAGCATGAAACACGGCAAAGGAAATACGGTTTTTTGCGTTGCTAAACAGCGTGCTGTCTGTGCTGTGATAGATGGCAATAGCCCCAATGGCTTCAAATATCAACGTGATGAAAATAATTTTTAAGAGAGTACCAATCACAGAATTGAGCTTTTTTTCGCCCAATAGCTCGGTATACATGATTTGGTTCTTATAAGAGAAACCGCCAGAGAAGAAGTAACCGAAAAAACCCGTAAAGGTCATCATACCCAATCCACCTAATTGGACGAGGATAATCAAGACGGTCTGGCCAAAGGGTGTCAGATCGGCGGATACATCAATGACTGTTAAACCGGTGATGCAGACCGCACTGGTGGCCATGAATAGCGCATCTACAAAGTTAAGTGGCGGCCCTACAACGACATTAGGTAAAAGTAACAAGACCGTTCCGATGAAAATCATCAATAGGAAACTCATGATAAACAGGAGGGTCGGACTGAAGTAAAATCGATCAAAGAACAGCACATTTTTGGAAAGCTCGACGATAAACACAGCAAAAAAGCCAAGGTAAACCCACGCCATATCATTATAAGGGAATAAGATATGGAAGTGCCGGTCGAGGATCGTAATAGCAAAATACAGTACTAGTATCCATTCCGGATAACGGGTTTTTACGGCGTTTTTCCTTACCCACAATAAGCTGCTTACACGGACAAGCAAAACACATGCAATGCTATAAAACAGAAAAATGATGATTTGGTTAAACCAACTATCCAAATAAAAATGCTCTTGGTAACCTGTGTGGGCCAATATAGCGATACAGGCAAATAAGCTGGTATATAATAAAATCCAGTCGATCTTTTTACGTAAACGCGTGATAGCATGATAATCGGTTTCCTGCATGAGGCGCAATATAATATTTTTACTGTTAAACCCCTACCCATGTCTTTGTGTTTGAACTTAGCACCAAAATCGGTATGTTTGCTGAAATGGTTTAGCGTAAAATTTCATAACCAATTAACTATCGAGTCAACATATTTTTATAATACAGTATGCAGGAACGAATATTGATGATTTCAAGAAACCTATGGTTTATATTATGTCTATTGCTAAGCCTATCGGTTGGTGCGAATGCACAAGTTATCCAGTTAAAATCACCTAACGGAGCTATCCAGGTAGCTGTTAAGCTAACAGATAAAATTTATTACACGGTTAATTATCAGAACGATGTCTTACTAAAAGATAATTATTTGCAACTTCATTTGCGTCATACATCCTTAGGGGAAAACCCAAAACTGAAAAGCAAAAAGCAGCGGCATGTTTCCGATATTATCAAGCCGGTTGTGCCTTTAAAATATGCAACGGTGCAGAATGAATATAATCAACTGATATTAACATTCAAAGATAACTATGCTGTTGAATTCCGTGCTTTTAATGATGGTGTAGCCTATCGGTTTATCATCGATCAATCCGGTGAAGTAGAAGTGCTTTCTGAAGATGTCGCCCTGCATTTCCCCTCACCTTATTTGGCACATTTGCAACAACCTGGTGGTTTTAAAACATCGTATGAAGACCTGTATACCCATGTAGCTACTGCCGAATGGAAGCCAACGGATAAGATGGCTACTTTACCGGTATTGATTGATACCAAAAAGGCGTACAAAATATTGATTAGTGAAGCTGATTTGACCGATTATCCGGCGTTATTTTTCCGAGGCACAGAAAACAACGGCATGCAGGCTGTTTTCCCCAAGGTACCCCTGCAGTTTGGTGAAGATGGCGACCGCAGTGTGAAAATTGTACAAGAAGCAGATTATATAGCCAAAACCCAAGGGAAGCGTTCTTTTCCTTGGCGGTATTTTGTGATTACTCAAAACGATAAACAACTCATTGAAAATACCATGTCATTGAAGCTAGGAGCAGCCAATACGTTAGCCGATATTTCGTGGATCAAACCAGGGCAGGTGAGTTGGGAGTGGTGGAACGACGCTTCTCCTTATGGACCCGATGTTAACTTTGTCTCTGGTTATAATTTAAATACATATAAGTACTACATTGATTTTGCTTCTAAATTTGGTATCCCTTATATCTTGATGGACGAGGGTTGGGCAAAGAGTACACTTGACCCTTTTACGCCCAATCCAAAGGTTGATTTGCATGAACTGATCCGTTATGGCAAGGAACGGAATGTTGGTATTGTACTTTGGTTAACTTGGTTAACGGTAGAGAATCATTTTGATTTATTCCGGACTTTTGAAGAGTGGGGAGTTAAAGGGGTGAAAATCGATTTTATGGATCGGAGCGACCAGTGGATGGTCAATTATTACGAACGGGTGGCCAAAGAGGCCGCTAAACATCATTTATTTGTCGATTTTCACGGCTCTTTTAAACCGGCAGGTTTGGAATACCCATACCCCAATGTACTCTCATATGAAGGCGTGCGGGGAATGGAGCAGATGGGAGGGTGCTATCCGGATAATAGCCTATACTTACCTTTTATGCGGAACGCCGTTGGCCCAATGGATTATACTCCGGGAGCGATGATCAGCATGCAACCGGATGTGTACCGAGCAACCCGGCCGAATGCAGCCAGTATTGGTACACGGGCGTATCAGCTGGCCTTATACGTCATTTTCGAAAGCGGTATCCAGATGTTGGCCGATAATCCTACTTTATATTACCGCAATGAAGACTGTACGAGATTCATTACGCAGGTTCCTACTACATGGGATGAAACAAAAGCGCTTGTTGCCGAAACAGGAGAAGTTTTGGTGGTGGCCAAAAGGAAAGGTGAAAAATGGTTCATTGGTGGCATGACCAATAATGAAGAGCAAACGAGAGAACTGACTATCTCTTTGGATTTTTTGCAAGATGGAAAAACTTACCACATGTCATCTTTTGAAGATGGTATCAACGCGGGGCGCCAAGCGATGGATTATCGGAAGAAAGAATCGGTGGTAAAAAAGAATGATAACCTATCCATTAAAATGGTGCGCAACGGAGGCTGGGCTGCGGTATTGGAGTAGTTGCCTGTGTGAGTTGTGAGTTGCCGGTTGTGAGTTGTGAGAGAATGAGCATTAGTGGTGGGGCAGTGGCAGTATAGATACATTCAGTTCCCCACTTTATGCATTTCGCTCTCTGCTTTGAGCTTTTCGCTTCAAGCTTTCTGTTCTTAAAACTTAAAACTTTTTCAATATGATGAAGCACTATCAAGTTGTTGCCGCAGTTATTGTACATGACGAAGAAATTTTGTGTGTTCAAAAAGGAAAAAATGCATACCCTTATTTAAGTTATAAATATGAATTTCCAGGCGGTAAAATTGAACCCGGAGAAAGAGCAGAGGAGGCCTTGTTGAGAGAGATAGCAGAAGAACTCAAACTTCCCATTTCCATCGATTATAAGGTAGCTGTTATTAATCATCAATACCCCGATTTCATGGTTACGTTAACTACCTTTTATTGCCATGCCGCTAGTCGCCAACTGACTTTGACCGAACATATTTCTGCCACATGGTTGCCGAAAGAAAAATTGAAACAGCTCGATTGGGCGGGTGCCGATCAACCCATTTTACCCTTATTATAACCAAATCAACCACCTTTCAAGGTGTATTGTGCCAAATAGTTAAGGTAAAATATAACAATTTTGTTGTATTTTATGAAAAAATATTCTTTTTAATAAATTAGCCATCGCTTTTCAAACGCGTTCAATAAGAACAGATAAGCTTTAGCCTACCTGCCAAAAGTGATTTGAAAAGCCTAACCTCTGTACTGTTAGTATCTGAAATTTAAATTTTAATTTTTATGTTAACTCGTGCAAAAAGACTACACAAGTCACTATTTGTCCTATTATGTCTATTGGGGCTTTCACCCATCAGTTTTTATGGAGCTGCTTATGCTCAAAGTATGTCATTGTATACGCCGTATACGAAGATTTCGGTTCCGCCTGGTGAGTCCATTGATTATGCAATCGATGCCATTAATAATGGCGGAGCTACGGCTACCAGTGATATTGTAGTATTGGGCCTACCGAAGGAGTGGACTTATGAAATGAAATCAGGTAGTTGGACGGTGGAACAACTTTCCGTATTACCGAAAGAGAAGAAGAACTTTACGCTGAAAGTCAATGTCCCTTTAAAAGTAAATAAGGGTACCTATCGTTTTCAAGTATCGGCGAGAGGCTACAGTACATTGCCTTTAACGATTGTGGTCTCCGAACAAGGTACTTATACTACAGCCTTCTCTTCAACACAGGCCAATATGGAAGGGGCGGCCACTTCTACTTTTACCTATAATGCAACTTTAAGGAATGGTACGGCCGACCACCAAGTTTATGCATTGCGCGCTCAAGCGCCTTCAGGCTGGAATGTTGCTTTTAAGGCCAATGGTAAACAAGTTTCTTCCGTTGATATCGAAGCGAACCGTACACAAGATATTACGGTAGAGCTTGATCCGCCAGATGAATTGGGTGCGGGATCCTACAAAATACCCGTAGAAGCAACCAATAGTAGCTCGTCGGCCTCTTTAACTTTTGAAGCAGTTATAACCGGATCATATAAAATTGATTTAAGCACACCCACAGGCTTGCTGAGTACGCATGTGACAGCGGGTGATAGCAAACGGATCCAGTTGGCCGTGAAGAATACGGGTTCTGCTGATCTCAAGAATATCGAAATGAAATTTACAGCACCTGCCAATTGGGATGTGGTGTTCGAGCCTGCCAAGATCCCACTCTTGCGACCAGGAGCTACTGCTGATGTTTTCGCGACTATAAAAGCGGATAAAAAAGCAATTGCTGGTGATTATGTAACGAATTTGGAAGCGAAGACCGCGGAGGTTTCTTCGAAAGCATCGTTCCGGGTTTCTGTAGAAACGTCTTTGCTCAGAGGATGGTTAGGTATCCTCATTATTTTTGGAGCAATAGGCGGTGTATATTACTTAATCCGTAAGTACGGAAGGAGGTAATGGTGAACCAACAGATTATTGTACTGGAAGGATTAACCAAACAATATGGTTCCTTAATAGCGGTGAACGATCTCCATTTGACCATTGATAAAGGAGAGGTTTATGGGCTTTTGGGGCCAAATGGCGCGGGAAAATCGACTACAATCCGGATGATGCTCGGTTTGACCGAGCCTACGGCAGGCACCGTAAAGGTTTGCGGTATTGATTCGACGGTGAACCCCATTGAAGTAAAAAGACGTGTAGGATATCTGCCGGATAATGTTGGTTTTTATGATAACCGCACAGGCTTAGAGAATCTATTATTTATAGCGCGCCTGAACCGGGCTACCGAGGCAGAAGCACATATACGTGCCAAAGAACTATTGGCACGTGTAGGTTTAGCCGATGCCATGCACAAAAAGACAGGCGCTTATTCGCGAGGGATGCGGCAACGCTTGGGCTTGGCCGATGTATTGATCAAGAAACCTGAGGTCATTATTCTGGATGAACCCACATTGGGGATTGATCCAAGTGGTGTAAAAGAATTTCTACACCTCATTGTACAGTTAAGTAAAGAGGAAGGGCTTACGGTATTACTTTCTTCTCATCACCTGCATCAAGTACAGCAGGTTTGCGATCGTGTGGGAATTTTTGTGGGAGGTAAATTACTGGCTAATGGGGATATCCCAACCTTGTCAAAACAGCTGTTTACTGGCGACAAGTTTATTGTTGAAGTGGGCGTAAACTTTTCTCCCCAGGGTTTTGCCGAGCAACAACAACAGTTACAGAAGACTTTAGAAGCAATATCTGGTGTGTCTTCGGTACACCGTGAAGGGGAGCGGTTTCGTGTGGGATGTTCAAGCGATTTAACAGCAAGTATTGCCCGTACCATTGTTGAAGAGAAAATGGATTTGACGTATTTGTCAAAAAAAGAGTATGGTTTAGACGACATTTATCAACGTTATTTTGAAGGAGGACAGCCACATGAACAAGTTGCTTAGTGTTTTTCAAATTACTAAAAATAAAGCGGATCGCTCTTCTCATCCGTTTTGGGTATTGGTAGGAAAAGAGGTAGCCGATCATATCCGTAGTTGGCGTTTCATTATCTTGCTGATGCTCATTTTATTAACTTGCATAGGATCGCTCTATACGTCTATCAGCAATCTAAGTAAGGCGATAGAAAAAGCCAACGATCCGGATGGTGGTTTCTTATTCTTAAAATTGTTTACACTTTCGGATGGGTCGCTACCTCCTTTTCATGTATTTATTGGTTTTTTAGGTCCATTGTTAGGAATCAGTTTGGGCTTTGATGCCATCAATTCTGAACAAAATGCAGGGACTCTAAGCCGAGTGATGGCACAGCCTATTCACCGTGATTACCTCATTAATGCCAAATTTGTTGGAGCACTGGTTATTATCAGCACCTTGTTTTTTGCCTTGGGTTTTTTGATCATGGGGCTAGGCTTAATCATCATTGGTATCCCACCAACTGCCCAAGAGTTTTTGCGCATCATCTTTTTTATCTTGCTCAGTATTTTATATGTGGCTTTTTGGCTGAACCTATCCATTCTTTTTTCTGTAAAGTTCCAACAAGCGGCCACATCTGCGCTGACAGCTATTGCCGTTTGGTTGTTCTTCACCGTGTTTTATCAGATTATTATCAATATCGTAGCCAAAGCCATGTTACCTGCTGATCAAGGAAATCCATATGCCATGATAGGATACCAAAAATTTATAATGGGATTACTCAGCATTGTTCCCAGTCAGTTGTATAGCGATGCAACAACTACTTTATTGATGCCTTCTGTACGCAGTCTAGGGCCTTTAACCATGGAACAGGTGTATGGAGCCATACCCAGTCCGTTGCCATTACGAGAAAGCTTAATGCTCGTTTGGCCTCAGTTAACTGGGTTAATCGCCGCTACTGCCTTGTGTTTTGCACTATCATACTATATTTTTATGCGGAAAGAAATCAAGTCGCGCTAATGAGGCATGGTCGAGTCGATAAATAGCTAGTACATCAGCACTTATCAAGTAGGTATGCGTTAGAGATGAGGATTTACGAATGAATGAAATGTGCACACGAGATGACCTACTTTGTGCACGAAATGGATTAAACGGTTATAGAGATGGCTGACTTCGTGCACGAAATGGAGCATTTCACACACGAGATGACCTACTTCGTGCACGAAATAGATTAAACTGTTATGCCGATGACTGACTTCGTGCACGAGATGAGGCATTTCACACACGAGATGACCTACTTTGTGCACGAAATGGATTAAACGGTTATGTAGATGACTGGCTTCGTGCACGAGATGGAGCATTTCACGCACGAGATAACCGACTTCGTGCATGAAATAGATTAAACTGTTATAGAGATGGCTGACTTCGTGCACGAGATGGAGCATTTTTCATCTTTTGGGGACCTGTCATAAGACGGATGTAGAGGCAGGTGTGTAGTAGATGGGAAAAATAAAAGCTCGGAAGTGTGATTTTTTATTTTCGGATAAGTACGTATCTCTGTTATAAACATACGTGTCATGACAACAAAACTAACATTAACTGTAGAAGAGGACGTTATTAAATAAAGCGTTATGTTAAGCAAACGGGTAGAAGTTTGTCAGAATTAATAGAAGGTATCTACAGACCCTAACCGAAAAGATAGGAATACCTATTTTGCCACCTGATGAAGTGATCCAATTTTGGTAACCGTTGTAATTAGCTTCTCTAAAGCTATGGCTGGTCATATAGTGCTTAAGAGCCCTTTCTCGCCCGCTTATACCGCACATAAGATACTGTAGCTATCACGCCGATGAGTGCAATGGTGATATACACCCAATTCGGAACCGGAACGGGATCGCCTTTGGCGTAAGAGTGTAAGCCGGATAAGTAATAGTTCACACCAAAATAAGTCATGATCACGCTCGAAAAGCTGATGAGCGACAATAAGTTGAATAAAAACTTACTTTGTAAACCCGGAATCAGGCGGACATGCAAAACAAATGCATACACGATGACCGAAATAAAAGCCCAGGTTTCCTTCGGATCCCAGCTCCAGTAACGCCCCCAGCTTTCGTTGGCCCAAATACCACCTAAAAAGGTTCCTACGGTCAGTAAAAACAACCCTACCGTGAGCGACATTTCATTTACAATCGTTAGTTCATTTAATGAAGCATTAACTTTAGTCGCAATCTTTTTATGTTGCACGATGTGCAACAGGAGTGTAAATAAACCAATCAGCGCACTTAAACCGAAAAAACCGTAGCTGGAAGTAATGATGGCTACGTGAACCATTAACCAATAGGATTTCAGTACAGGAACCAGAGGCGTAATTTGCGGGTTCATCTGCGAACCCCCATGTGCAAAGCCCATTAAAATAACCGCTATTAAGCAACCCGCTGCGGGAATGAATGCATTGCTGTTCCGGTAGAGCAGTAAACCTGCTACAATGCCCGTCCAACTAATGAACATCACGGCTTCATAGCCATTGCTCCAAGGTGCATGACCGGAAATATACCAGCGTATACCCAGTCCAATGGCCTGAATCAACGCAGCTATTGTAACGATAGCCAAAAGCGAGAAAATGGTTCGCTTCAACCATCTAGACTCATTGAACAATTGGGCAAAAGCCAACAATAAAATAATGGTACCCAACAAGGCATAGGCTATCATGAGCTTAAAGAAAACATTCGATGCATTGTAACGAATTTCCCAATTGATTTTGGTTTGAGAAGGAATAATGTCTTTCGCAATTTGTACCTGTAAATCTTTCAGTTGCTGCAATTGCTGGTCGGCGGCTTTCCAATCAGCCGATGCCATGGCGTGGATAACCGTTTTCAAGTATTGAGCAAAAGGATTTTTAATGTCCTGACCATGTTCGTGCTCACTGCCCCATGCTACCCAAGTATTATTTGGATCGTTCGGCACAGGCAAAACGCGTAGGTATTGACCACTGATGAGGTATTGCATCACCTGCAATTTATCATTGAGCTCAATGAGCTCCTTATCATAGCTATCCTGATCGGCCGCTTTCTTGGCAAAAGCGCGTTGATATTCGGTTTCTAAAATGAAATGAGCCTGGCCATCTCCGCCAAACTCCAAGAGATTAACCAAGGTGGTATAGCCCTGTTCATTGGCTTTGACGGTTTCAGCAAGTGTTTTACCACCTTTGCTACCTACTTTAATAAGCGGAACCTGCGCCCACTCAAATGGTTGTGTAGATACCGACAATAAAAATTGATTGGCATCTAGATTAAAAAAGCGGTCTTTATGATAGAGTTTCCTTAAGATTTCCAAAGCCAATGTGTTCACAGGTTCAATCCGGCCATCGAAATTCTGTACTAAGAGTGAGCCAAAACGAGCTGCATGAGCTTGGTCAATATGTACACTTTGGGCAAATGGCTCAGGAGCTTTGGTTTCCAAGCTCAGTGCGGGCATAGCTGCTGTACCATCTGCCAGGTGTTGATGCGTAGTGTCCCCATGGTCATGCACATGGTCGTGGTCATGATCATGCGGTTCTTGCAGCAGCTGATTGCCTTCCGAAGGCCCATGGGTATCTATTTTCTGCGCAAAGCCGACATGTCCCAGTCCTAACAAGAATAGTAATAGCAACAGGGCTTTTGATTTGGCCAGCGTTTTCAGTTGTGCGTTTAGTTTAGAGAAACGCGTACCCTTCCAAAACAGCGTAACAAACATACCCAAGAAGAGCAGCGTATAACCCCAATAAGTGAGTGTTGTCCCCCAAAAGTCATGGTTGACCGATAAAACAGTTCCTTTTTCATCGGGGTCGAAACTCGATTGGAAAAAGCGGTAGCCTTTATGGTCGAGCACGTGGTTCATATAAATGCGGTAAGGTTCTTCCGTAGTGCCATCCTGAATCGTTACCGATGATGAATAGGATGCAGGGCTTTGGCTGCCGGGATATTTTTCCATTTTAAAAGTATCTAGTTGGAGCTTAAACGGCGTATTATAAATGGTAGAACCATAACCGATGGAAACAATCAATCCACCAATCTCTGATTGATGTTGAAAACCGGTAATACCCTTGCCGCCATAGAAAGATACAGTATCTGAAGCGCCATCTACAGCAAGTTCAAGTTTGATCATGTCGGCATCGTGCTCGTGCGTACGTTTATCGCCTTCAAAATACCTGACTTCGCCTGCTTGCGGCATTTGTGGAACAACAAACGCCAAATTGCCAATAGTATATAAGCTGCGAATATGAAAGGGTTGTTTTTGGTCGGTCCCTTGGAAGGCTTCGCGCGTTTGGGTAGCCATGACCATATAGTTGCCATCAAAAGGCGATGCAATAGTCAGTTGGCCTTCTTGATCGGAAATGTTGATGGCACCCGGGGTCTCTTTATTATAGCTTACCAGTAGATTTTGTATCAATTGTACGGTGCCCGAGGGAAGGTATTTGTTGGTGCGATTGCCGTTTTCTAAGGTAACCAAATGCAGTACCGGTGTTCCTGAAGATGTGGCAACCAACGAATCTTGTGCACGTGCAATGAAATCTATCACGCGCATCTGAAGATGCTTACCCATGAAATTGTATGTTGCCTTATGTGTTTTCCTAAAGGGTTTGAGATAGAAAGGAACTTCCTTACTAATGAGGGTAACGGGCACATCTTGATAGGCCAGGGCCTGATCGCCATCGGTAATCTGCACTTTAAAAAAAGTAGCGTCGGAAATAATCTCATTACTGGCCTCACCCTCACGGATATGCATGGATCCTTCAAAGCTGACGTAACGCGTAATGGCGCCACCTATAAAAAGCAAAATAAATGATACATGAAAGAGCAATAACGGCCACTTGGGGCGTTTGTATAATTGATATCGTTTGATATTGCCTATAAAGTTGCATACCAGTAACAACATGATGAGTTCAAACCACCAACAATTATAAATAAGTGCTTTTGCAACCGGTGTGCCGTAATCGTTTTCCACAAATGTAGCCATCGCCATGGCGAATGCATACAACAATAACAGCGTACCCATGGTGCGGGTAGAAAAGAGTATTTTTTTTATCGTATTCATGGTGAAACGGTAAGGAAAACGTGCAGCCAATCCATTTTGTAATGTGCTGCAAATATCCCTATTTCACAATGAGATGGGTAGATGAGAATATAATGGTATTGTCAAAAAACAAGCCGGCTGTGTAAAAGGATGGTTACGGTTATTTTCGTACCTGATCGAAAAAGAAAGTTTGCCGAGTTTCTACACAATGTGCAGCATACAGATACATAGAAGCTGACCACGTTTGCCAGTTTTGCCCCTTGGGCTTTCCTGTTTGGGCTTGATGCCATTCATTGAAACCATAAGCCAAAGAAGTATCAGTCGATTCTTTAACCAAGGCAGTTAATGTCAGCAGTTTTTCTTCAGCCAAGCGATATTTTTTTGCAGCTACCAAAGCGGCTATATAAACGCCGCAGATAAACGGCCATATACCACCATTGTGGTAATCGCCCGGCTTGTTATAAAGAGCTTCGCGCGGATGCCAATCCGGATCGGTCGGTTGGGTAAAAGGGAAAAAATTGGGAGGTAAATCTACGGCTAAGATATTTTTATCTTGCATGGCTTGACAGGCTTGTTCTACCCATGCAATTATTTTTAGGGCACGACTGTGCGAAGCAATGCCGCTTAAAATGGCTAAGCTGTTGCCTAAAAGATCAAAGCGCTCACTACTTAGTACTTTGTAGGACCAGAGCGCATAATAGGGCTTATCTTTTAATAAGAAGCCTTCATGTACGTGTCTGTGCTGTATCTGCCCGGTTATGGTAAAATGGCGCATTTCACTACATAGGCGGTTGGCTTTTTCTTCTTGTTTAAAATACTTTAAATAAGTATAAACCAAAGTATTGACAAATAATCCATATCCCAATACCCATTGCTCATCACGCCAGTCGCTGGTAGGTTGTTGCGCTACAATCACTTCGTCTGAAGGGCTTTGGTAGGCCATCCAGGTCAGTGCTTTTTGTGCAGCAGTCTCTAAAAAGTGGTTGTCTTTCCTAAGCTCGCGCATTAAACCAATTCCAATTAAAAAAAGGGGAGTGGTATCGCTGGCGCCGCGATCTTCTTTATCATGTACCAATGATGGGATGTGCCCCAGTTCAGATTGATTGTTCGCAAGCGTGAGCAAAACCCGTTCCATACTATCTATTAAGGCTTGATGGCCGGTAATCGCAATGCCAAAAAAAGAAAGTAGCAAATCACGTGTATAAGGTTCTGGGTAACCCCATCCTGCTGTACGAGGCAAGTCTTGAAATGGCCCCTTCATGTTATGCAATAATACAGCAAGCGCGGCTTGTTTAGCTTGTTCGATGGCTAGTTCTGTTTTCATGTTCAATCAATATGAAGTTTATCGTGTACGATATGCACAAATTGTTTGGCCACTTCACGATAGTCAAAATGTTTTTTTACATGCTGTCGAGCAGCTCGTCCCAGCTGTTGTCGTTGATCTGCTTGACACATTAATGTAGTTAAAAAGGAAGCAATATCGTGGATGTTTGCCCGGTAGTCGACGGTACGCGGTGGATTGAAAATAATTGTTTTCTGTTCTTCAAATCCAGATTCTGGTCCCAATAGCATTTCAGTTCGAACAATCTCTTGATCTATAGAAGCTAATAAACCGGTTTTTCCATGTACAATGGTGTCTAGTGGGCCCATTGCTTGGATGCTAATCACCGGTTTTTCGCAGGCCCCTGCTTCTATCTGTGGCATTCCAAAGCCCTCCAAACGGGATGGTGCTAAGTAAATATCGCATGCATTGATTAAGTGTGCGGTAAATGGGCGCGAAGTAATCTCGGTTTTATAAATAATATGATTTTCAATACCCAGCTGCCGGGCCAATTGCAGATCGGCTGCATTCTGTATCGCGGTGCGCGGCTGTGGCCATACTTTACAAATATATTTCCAGGGAGGTACTAGCTCCTTTATTTGCGCCAATGCTCGCATCACTTCTTGGGAGCCCTTTGACGCCGCATCACCACCGATTGTGAGGAGAAGTAAATCTGTTTCGCTTACATCCAACTCTTTACGGATAGCTGTTATTTTGCTATTATCTCTTGCTAAAGGGCTGAATAAATCGGTATCGCAGCCAACGGGTAATACTGCTATGTTTGTATCATGGATTCCATCTCTTACATACATTTCCTTAACCCAATTAGACGTAACAAAGATCAGCGGTAATTGATTCAGGATTTCTTGATAATTGGCAATAAAGCCATCGGCCACGAGCCATGGTACTGCACGTATACCGAAATATTGTGGATGCAAAATTATATCAGGTGTATGGCCCCAATAGCCAATACCAACGGCGATATCGGGTTTAAACCATCGGTAATACCATTCTTTTTCGATGTTAGATGTGGCGTTGACTGGGTATGCATCAACACCCATTTCCAGAAGCCCTTTGTAAAGGAGGTCGCCTTGCGTGGCCAGTCCACCAGGTGCTGGTGGATAATCGTATAAAATCAACACTTTCATTGTCGTTCACTTTCTTCCTGCATCCAGGTCAAGGCGTCTTGAGGAGTTGTAAACTGCCAAAAGGCTTCGGCCTTAGGAGTAGTTTCTGCCTCCCAGCTATTTGGGCTAAATCCATATATGTGGGTCATTATCTTATATTTTGTTTCCCAAGTTTGGGTGGGAAGTTTATAATAGGACGTAGCCTGAGCTATAGGTTTAGGCTGGTATTGTTTATGGCCATCTTCATAGGCGAATAACCAAAGCTCCTGGGCCAGTAAATTACCTTTGTCCCAAAGATGGAGAACCGTTCGGCCCGTCTCTTCATGACGTATATGTCGTGTGTACTCACCAAATGGACTATGGGTTATAAGAAGATCGTAATGCTTTTTGGGTAGCAGTTGGTGTATCGCGGTAGCAATCTCTGTTTCATTTAAAGGCCTTTGTGCAACACCATCATCTAAATCGCCCATAATGCCGTCTGCATTTAGTGCTTCTAAAGCACGAAAGAATTTAGGTGCCCGATCTGTATCGCTGCCCCGGCACAAGCTAACCACAAAGATATCCCACATGGGTTGGCTTAATAAGATGCCGCCCGTCCAAAGGGTTTCATCGTCGGGATGGGCCACAATGACGGCTACGGTCTTACCTTTTATCTGTTGCTCTATATCAATCAACGAAGCCATTGCTGTATAAACCGATGCATGTCTGTTTTGTTTTCTATCTTTTAATCGGTTTTTTTTAATCCCGAAACTCTACTGACATACACCTGTCAATTCCACTCCATAATTTTGTTCATAACATCAAAAAATATAAAGTTATGCACACAGAAGCAGCACAAACAGCACAAGTAATTCAGCCAGAAGCCCTATTGAAGCACTGGCAAGGTCACCGTAACTTAACCCGGAGGGTTATTGAAGCATTTCCAGAGAAAGATTTATTTAACTTTTCAATAGGCGGAATGCGTTCATTTGCGCAGTTGGTTATCGAGATGTTATCTATTGGTGGGCCAGCACTGAGAGAAATTGTGAAAAACGAGGCGAAACCCTACAGTGAAGCTGGCTTAACACTGACAACCAAAGAGCAGCTCTTGCAAAAATGGGATGAAGAAACGGAGGTTATCCATACCCACTTTAATCAAATTCCGTTAGAAAGATTTTCGGAAACATTTAATCTATTTGGCCAATACGAGTTTCCCATTATTGAAAATATCTTGTATTTTATTGATAATGAAATTCATCATCGCGGACAAGGATACGTTTATTTACGCGCTTTAGGGATAGAACCACCTTATTTTTGGGAGCGTTAGGTTGATTGATTCAATTGTTGCAGTTGGAGGGTGAGTAGCTCTTTAATACGCTCCTTTAAACTAAGGGGTTCCAAGATTTCCGCGTGGTCACCATACATCATGAACCAGCGTGCAAATCCGTTTTCCAAATCCCGAGTTTCAAAGGTCAGGGCTAATTTATCCCCCATCTGTTCTTCTTTTAAAAACCCATGGTAATGTCGTTCCCATCGGAGGTACTTGGCAATATAGGGAGTAACCAAAATCCGAACACGTGTGGTTGCTGGTTTCTCATTTTTTTGTAGATAATAATCGAGTGGCTCATGCTTTTGTGTAAAAGCTTGGTCGGTCTGTTTGATAGCTGCAACCCGATCGATTCGAAATTGCCGGTAATCTGTTCTTAAATGGCAGAATGCAATAACGTACCAAAAGCCATCCTGATGAAATACACCTACCGGCTCGATAGTACGCCAAGTAGGACAATCGGCGTCGATAGCTTCATAATAAAGTTCTACTTGGGTTTTTCGCGCAATACTCTCGAATAAAGTAGCCAATGCATGAGGTACTTGCTCATTGAATTTTTTCTTAATAGAAGACCGCATGATTACCTGCGGTTCAATATTGGCTATCCAATCTTTATCATTCGTCCGTAAAACTGCGCGTAGTTTATACATGGCAGAAGAAAAATGCTCATGCATCAGTTTATCCGTAAATTGCTGCATAAGCTTTTCTGCAGCTACGAAACTAGTTGCTTCTTCTTGTGTAAACATAACAGGAGGAAGGCGATAGCCGTCAATTAAGGAATATCCAACACCGGCCTCGCTATAGATAGGTACCCCCGATGCTTCCAATGTCCTGATATCACGATAAATGGTGCGTAAACTCACCTCAAAACGATCGGCCAATTCCTGGGCTTTGATGATACGCTTAGACTGTAGTTGGATAAAGATGGCAACAATTCGGTCAAAGCGTTTTGGACTATCGTTATGCATGATGAAATTGACATGAATGGATGCTCAATAGTACAATTTTTTATTGAAAAAGAAACCCGGAATCAGTCAGCTTTTTTCAACAATTGCATGAGTCGCCATATAACCGGAATAGTTAATGTGGCAATTAATGCGACCACAATATAACCAATATATGGCTTTAATGCAGGTACCATACCAATGAGATAACCCGTGAATACAAAAGCAAGTACATAAGCTATAGAACCCAAGGAAGAAAACAGCATAAAACGACGGATATTTACATGAACTGCTCCGGCGAAAATAGGCACAAAAGTTCGAAGTAGAGGAAAAAACAATCCGGCTGTTAAAGCAAAATCTCCATATTTTTTAAAAAAGAGGGCAGCAGATTGCAGGTATTGCTGTTTGAAAAAACGGGAATCTTTACGCTTTTGTAAATAAGGTGCTGTTTTTTTTCCAAAACCATATGCTGTTAAGTTACCAGCTATAGCCGATAATATAAGCAAACTACAAAGCGTAATCATGGAGCAGGGGTAATTGCCTGAAGCAACTAGTACGCCTGCCGTAAACATAAAGCCGCCGCTGGGCACAAAAAAGCAAAAGAATAATCCAATTTGCGCATAAACAGCTAATAGTACAAGAAAAAGTTCGCCTTGATTGGTGAGCGTTTCCGTCATCTTTAAAAGCTATTCAACCATTGCTTGAGCTCCATTAAAAACTCTACATGATATTTAAAATTTTCCCTTACTCCCCAACCATGGCCACCAGTAGGATAGATGTGTAAAGCGGCGGGTACCTGTTTTTGATTTAATGCTAAATAATAATTTACTCCATTTGCTGGTGGAACAACCGTGTCATCATCAGAAAGGGCTATGAAGGCCCTCGGTGTCTCGGACGTTACTTGTTTTTCGTTTGAATAGTGGTCAATTAGCTCCGCTGTAGGTGATTCACCCAGTAAATTCCGGCGCGATCCTGAATGGGTATACGTGCTATCCATGGTAATGACTGGGTAAAGTAAAATTTGAAATGCCGGACGTAAATCTGCGGAAGTATGTGTAGCGATGGTAGACGCTAAATGTCCACCTGCCGAAGACCCCATAATACCGATATCTTTGCGATCGATGTGCCAATCATTGGCATGTTGCTGTACCAAACGGATGGCTTCTTCTGCATCGGCAATAGGTACTTCCCGATGGCCTTTCGGCATACGGTATATCAATACAATAAAGGCGATGCCTTGTTGATTAAAATAGGGAGCAAAATCAAATCCTTCTCGGTCATAAGCTAAGCCTCGATAACCTCCACCCGGAAATGCAATGACAGCCCGGCCAGTAGCAGTATTTTTTGCAGGTAGGTAAACGCGTATTAAGGGCTTGTAAATCCCTTCTTTTTCGTTGGGTGTTAATTGCTCTGTGCCGTTGCTGTTCGGTAATCCCTTCTCCCACAACGGGATTTCGATATAGTCCTTGTTTTGGGCGAAAGTAGGCAGGGTTGCCAAAACGCAGGCCAAGATAAATATGGCGAAGCGTAAGGTAGCAGACAGGCGCATAGTAGACATATTTTTCAAGTTTGATTATTTGAGGTAAAAGTAGCAAAAATGCCGGAATTTATTACGCGATTAGACCAAAGTGGGTATACTTGTAATTTTTTTATGTATTTAACCCTATTTTATAGGAAGAACAGACAGAATGTTTAATTTTGATGACAGAAGGATATGCATCGTGGTTTTACGAAAATTACATAGACAAATAAAACGACAATACTTAGCGGGTTTTTGCCTTTTAGCCAGTATTACTTTTCCTGTCTTCTTCATTGTTCAGCAACTTGCGCTTGCCCTAACGAGCTATCAGGTTAGTGTTCTAAACCAAGAATCGGCGTTAGATGATATAGAGGTGGGTTCAGGCAAGTATCTCGGAATCAATAAAGCCCAGCAACTGGTGCAGCAACGGGCCGTTCGTCCCGATCTGGATGTATGGAAAATGGCAACATTATTTGGCCAATCACCATTACCCAAATTTGTTTGGCTACGCCCTGCATATTATGTCCTCCTGTTTTTTTATACCTTATTCTGAACGTCCCACGTTCACTTAGCAATCTTTTCAATCTAGTTTTTTTAATTAAAGGGCTGTATCAAAAGCGGTAGCTGTGCTTTCGATACCCTCATTTTCAATCATTTTAAAATATTAAAACAATGAAATGTCCAAATTGTCATGAAACATTATTGATGTCGCAAAGAAATCAGGTAGAAATTGATTATTGTCCTAATTGCAGAGGTGTGTGGTTGGATAGGGGCGAGTTAGACAAAATCCTCCAAGCAGAACAAGCCTATGACCGACCAGACAGCCACACACATCATCAAGCGGATTGGGATCGGAAAGATACGTATCAACAACAAGCTGGTTATCAAAAATATCCAAGAAAGAAAAAATCTTTTCTGGGTGATTTTTTCGATTTTGATTAATAGTCGTACCGATGGAATTTATAATCCCCAATCTGGCTGATCCAGGTGTCTGGATCAGCTTGCTTACCCTGTGCTTTCTAGAGATTGTACTTGGAATAGATAACATCATCTTTATATCGATTGTTGCAGGGAAATTGCCTGAAAGATTACAGCGGAGAGCCCGTAATCTAGGCTTAACATTAGCCATGGTTTTTAGGATACTCTTGCTACTTGGTATTAATTGGATTATTGGATTGAAGGAGCCTGTTGTGACACTTGATTTGATAGGTACAGAGGCACTTGCATTGAGCTATAAAGACTTAATTTTAATAGCTGGTGGACTGTTTCTTATCGTAAAGAGTACATTGGAGATCCATCATAAGCTACAAGAACAAGCAGACCATGCTGTGAATAAGAAACCTTCGATTGGCTTCGGAGCTGTACTCGTGCAAATTGTTGTGGTTGATGCGGTGTTTTCGTTTGATTCGATTTTGACGGCTGTAGGCTTGGTTGATTACGTATTGATTATGATTGTTGCCGTTATTGTATCTATTGCGGTAATGATGATATTTGCCGGGCCGGTGCTGAGAATCATCAACAAGCAACCTACATTGCAGATGTTAGCACTTACCTTTTTGGTAGTGATAGGTGTGGTCTTGATTGCTGGCGGCTTGCATCAGGAGGTAAGTAAAAGCATTATCTATTCTTGTTTAGGTTTCTCTCTTATTGTTGAGCTGTTAAATATCCGTTTACGAAATAAAAAGAATATCCAATTAAACGATACAGCATTCTAATCAAACTTTAGAAGTAAAAAACAGCCTTCAACCAAATGGTTGGAGGTTTTTTGATTTTTAATGAAATGACTCGGTCATGAAGATGCCTGAAACTAAGTAGATAAAAATCACGGAAAATAAGTATAGGATTCACTATGAGGGTGGTTTAATTTTGACCATCATATGCTTCGAAAACAAATACTTATGGAACATCAAATAACTTATTTAAAGAAAGGGGTACAATTCAGTTTAGTGATGCTAATGTTGTTGGTGGCTGGATGTAAAAAAGATAAGGGAGAACCACCCATTGTAGCTCCATTAGACGATAATTCATTGCCTTCGGCGGCTATACTGAAAATAGCGGTCATCGAGAAAGCAGCTGACCATTTGCGATTTCGAATGGATTTGGCAGTGTTTAGAGACTCCAAAAATATTGAAGATAATCTAAAAGCATCGAACTTTTCTATCGATTCGTTATCGTTGTATGGGTATACAGCGAATTTTAGGAACGACTTGACACAATTAGTCAATGGAGGTAATGCCGTTGATTATAGCGCATTGATGTTAATGGATCAAAGTGGAAGTATTTCTGGTACTGACCCGGACGACTATCGATTGGATGCAGCTAAAATCTTTTGCTCTAATCTGGGAGCAAACAACAATGTTGCTCTCTGGTCTTTTGCTGGTTACTCATATGAGCAGTTACTAGCGTTTACCACAGATACAGCCAAAGTGATCAGTGAGATTGAAAAACTAAGGGGCGAAGAAGGAGGAGGAACTCCCTTGTACGAGTCGCAATACGATGCTATCGACTTTGTGAAGAGCAATGGAACAAAAGCAAACAGAGCTGTATTGACCTTTACGGATGGCGAAGATACCAATGGAGGAAAAACAAGTGAAGAGGTGGTGCAACGAGCTAAAGATCAACAGGTGTTTTTATATAATATTGGTTTAGGCGATGTCAGTACTGACCTGCTTCTGGATCAAGCAGTAACAACCGGAGGTGCATTTATGTACGCTAAAGATGCACGACAATTGATTAGTATTTTTGGGAATTTAGGTAAGCTATTAACGAATACAGCTATCTATTATCAAACAGAATGGACAATAAGTGGAAAAGACAGCAAAACGCTGTTTGAAGGAACCGGGAACATCGAGCATGAGATCAAAATTACATTTCCCTTTGGCGGAGAAATTGCTGTTCCGTTTAGTTTTGGCTATGAATAACTCGACAAATTATTAAGAGAACCATTTTGTTAGTTAGAGGCTGTCCGGATATTCAAAAAGCCCAACACAATGTGTCGGGCTTTTTGTTTAATATGAGTAATTAGGCTTTTGTTTACCATCCATCTGTTTGCGTAAGGGTATAGCCTTTGTCCTGGTATTGTACAATTTGCGATTCGCCAATAGGTGCCGTGTATACCCGGTCAGTAAAGGCATTGCGATTACTGGCGTTTTGAATCATGTAGAAGCCAACCATTTGTGCACCATTGGTTCCATCATAAGTCACGATAGTGCCGTCCTGTTTCTTTACTTTCATAACATTCTCATTGCTTTCTTTGAGCAGATTAGGTGCATCACTTGGAAAATCAACCCAGGGCCCTAAATAATAATCTGGATTGCTGTCAAAATTCATGTATTGAATTTTTTTCCAGCGTTTTAAATCCAGTAAGCGCGTATGTTCAGAAAAAAACTCCATGCGTCGTTCTCGGCGTATCTCCCAAATTAACGCGGGTACATCGGCATCTCGGGCAGGATCGTTCGGTAAAGCACTGAGCATGAGATGAGCGGTTTTTTGTACCCCTTTGGCTTCTGCTGCTGCATCTAAAGGCCTGTCGCGAATGGCATTAATGGATTTATCTAAGTCATTTTGGCTAATGGCTGTTCCACCCATGTATTGTGCGAGCACAGCCTTGGCTTCAATCCAATTTAATACAACTTCGGCCAAACGGATCACCGGTGCATCGCTCGTATTGGTGTTACTACCCCAAATAGACGGGTATGATTTGCCAATATAGGTGATCGCATCTCGCGATGCAAACTTATAACTATAGAGTAAAGATGCTGAAGACTCATTGGGTACATCCATAAACGATGCTTCGAAGCGTGGATCCCGGGTTTTAATTAAGTTCTTGAGGCTGAAGTTATCTGCATCAGCAACGCTAGAGTTTTGCCAGGCTTGGCCATCATGGCATATAAAAGATTTGATTAGCACCAAATTACCGTCTACCCCAAGCGATTCTGTACCATTGTTATAGGAGCCGATGTGGTGTGTTACTCCCAACGCTGCATCGTACGTACGCCATAAGAGTACTTCCTTATTACCGTCTAGGCTTTCGGAAGAGAATAGACTCTTAAAGTCACTCGCAAAACTGTACTGACCGCTATTCATGACCAATTCAGCCGCTTGTACTGCAAGTTCCAAATATTTTTTAGCACGCGTTTCATCCAAACCATGATAATGTTGGAAAGTACCTTCAAAAAGCATAAAGCGAGAGATAAAGGCCGCTGCAATGTATCTATTCAATACCTGTTTGCCATCATTAAGCCGCATATTTTCCAGTACAAATTTGAAATCGTCGTATACGGCATCCATCACCACACCGCGATCATCGCGATCTTTGTACATGTCATCGAGGTTATCATCATTTACTTCATGATCAAAATAAGGAACATCGCCAAAAACATGCACCAGTCTGCTATATTCAAAGCCTCTGAAGAAGCGGGCCACTGCCAGCCAGTGATTAAAGGCTTCGGTTTCTAAATTGGCCTGTGCCACATTTTCCAATCGGTTAATGAACAGATTGGACTTACGCGCCCACGCGAAATTCCAAGTGGGGCCGGCATATTGGCTTAACCAACCAGCACCTTCCGTGTTAGCTACCCGACTGCCGGGTACGGAGTTTTCAAAATGATTCTGTACACCTTCCTTAGTTAAATCGTCCGAAAAGGTATAACCGCGTACGGGTGTATAATCAACTCCCCAGGCGCTGTTATAACCTACAAAATAATTAGGGTAGAAGCCATTGGCAAACAAACGGACATCCGTTTCATTGCGCCAGTAATAATCGTCCACTAAGGTGTCTAATGGTGGTCGATCGAGTACATCCTTTTTGCAAGATACGGCCATCAAGGTAATCACTAAGATGGCATATTTGAATTTATATAGAAGTTGCATGTTCTTAAAAGTTTAATTGAACGCCAAAAGAAACGGTTTTAAATGCCGGAATACCCACGCCTGTTCGGCTGGAATTGTAGTTACGAGTGTTCCACATAGAATAACCGTTAATTGCTTCCGGATCAATGGGTAGGTCGCCCAAGTGGTCGAAAGTAATGAAGTTTTCGAGCGCAGCATATATCCGTAATGAGTTAACATAGGCTTTGCTGAGCAAGGATTTAGGGAGCGAATAACCCAACGTAATGTTCTTTACACGCAAATAAGCCATATTCAACAAATAGCGTGTTTGTATTTGCATGTTATTGGCGGTATTGCTGCCGGCATTGTTCCACGGTGCTGGATAAAAAGCGCCTGGGTTTTCTGATGTCCAATAATCATCGGCTATGGCTGCAGGCATGGCGCCGTCCGAAGCGTTATAGCCTGGGATGGCTAGAAAGCCATTTCCCCAAATTTGTCTGCTGCCAACACCTTGTAAGAACATGGAGAAATCGAAGCCCTTATAGTCCGCGCCAATCCGGAGGCCATATTCATAACGCGGATTCTCGTTACCGATGATCTCGCGGTCACCATGGTCGTTTAGCAATCCATTGCCGCCATCAATCTGGCCATCGCCATTCAGGTCGACAAACTTCACATCACCTGGCCCGAAGTAAAAGCCTGCTGTGTTTTGTAAATAGGCTTGATAGACAGGGTTTTCGCCCTTTAATTGATACGCTTCTTTGCCTGCGTTCCGCGGACCATTTGCTTCAGTCAGTGTAATGAGATTCAGTTCACCATCAACATACTCAAAATCATTTTCTTGATACAAACGGTCGGTACGATATCCCCAAATTTCGCCAATAGTTTTACCTACATAGTATTCGTCAATTTGCTGGGTGGTTCCATAAGCGGTTATTTTAGATTTGGCATCAGAGATATTAGCACGTAAATTAATGCCTAGGCCGCTTTCAAAACGGTGATTAAAATCAACGGCCAGCTCCCAGCCGGTGGTGCGGAGCGATCCAAAGTTCCCATTGGGTGCTTCTATACCAAAGGTAGGTGCATAGCCTTCAGAAGGAACAATCATATTTTTGGTGTCGCGTTGATACCAATCAAATGTAAAGCCTAACTGATCGCGAAGAAAACGGGCGTCTAAACCAAAATCCAAGGTGGTGATGTCTTGCCAAGTCAATGAGGCTAATACTGCGTCTGGCGAACCCACGTAACTTGTTTTGGCGCCATTGCTGATCCACGTGTTTTGGTCGGGATCCATTTGTGCTAAGTATAACCCATTGGGGACGGTTTGGTCGCCAATGGTACCCCAAGATCCGCGGAATTTGAATTGATCCATGAACGATTTAGACCATTCCATGAAACTTTCTTCGCTCACTACCCAACCGGCCGAGAATGAAGGAAACCAACGCCACCATAAACGCTCAGGAAATTTAGAGGTGCCATCGTAACGTAAATTAGCTTCTACTAAATATTTATTTTTATAAGCATAATTGATCCGGCCGAAATAACCCAATTGTGCTTCCCAACCTGCACTACCGCCAACAGTTTGTGTACCGATACCAAAATTAAATTGGGGGTTGGTGATATCTAATAGGTTTGTAAATTGAGAAGAGTGATCGCCTAATCTTTCTGTTACCCGGTTTACACCCAGCATAAATTTAAAGGCATGGTCTTCTTGTACGTTCAGGTTGTACGTGGTGTACGCATTAACCGTGTGTCTGGCTATATTCGCAGATAACTGATACATATGATCCGGATTGGCGCCAGTCGCCGTGTATGTCTCCATGCCTAAATCATAGGCCTGCATGGCCCCCGGAGCACTACTATCAACTACTTGACCTTCTGCATTGACATATACCGGATTTCCGTCTTTGTCCATTCTCGCTTGTGGCGCTACCCAAGAGTTCCGGGCGGTGTAACGGGTGCCGGGGCGCGTCCAGATATGCTCTTGATTTGAAAACGAATAATCGACATCTACCCGCCAATTGTTCGTAATGTTAACAGTTCCGCCTAAATTGATATTGGTATAATTGTAGAGTAAGCTCGCTGTATTGGCTTGTGCTGCTTCACTGGCTGGGCTACGAATGGGATCTCCGTTTTCATCATTGCCCAATGGGTAAAGTGGGCTCCAACGGTAGAGGTATAACCAAGGGTCAGCAGTGGTGGAGCTGGTAATGTATGGATATTCTTTATTCCTTCTGGAATACAAGGCCCCCGCACGTACTGTCAGGAATTTATTGATTTCGCTATTGACCTTAATGGATGCATTGTAGCGGCTGAAAGCATCTTTTTTAGCAGGTTTCATCATACCACTTTGATCGAGCGCACCCAAGCCAATATTATAAGATGTTTTTCCAGAAGTACCCGCGATAGATAGGGTGTGTTGTTGGGTGGGAGCCCATTCACGTACCATCGCTTCATAAGGATCATATGTCCGTACACCAAATTTATATAAGCCGCCGTCCCAATACCAATCGCGGCCATATACCGTCGGATCATCCGGTCCGATGGTATTGCCATATTTTTCTTTCCATGCTACTGCCTTTTTGTAGCTATCCCCATCTATTTTATAAAAGGCGCCAATAAAGGTGTTGCCTGCCCGCTCCGCTGCTTCCCATGAATATTTTAATCCATTGACATCGGCCATTTTCAATTCCTTCCAAGGGTTTTGGAAAGCGAAATTGTTGGTATAATTGATCTGCGGTTTCCCGGTACCCGAACCGGTCTTGGTCGTGATCAACACGACCCCGAAGGCCGCTTTTGCACCATAAATAGAGGCGGCTGCGGCGTCTTTTAGTACGGTAATGGATTCGATGTCCGCCGGATTGATTAATTGAATACTGGGGATTTCGACATTATCCATTAAAATGAGCGGGGCTGACCCTCCATTTATGGATCCGATCTGTCCACGGATTTTAATCAAGGGGTCGGAGCCAACCTCACCACTCGGAACGACTACACTTAAACCCGGTGTGGTACCTTGGATGGCACGGCCCACATCAGCAATAGGACGGGCTTCCAGGTTTTCTTTGACATTGATGGTTGAAACGGCGCCGGTCAGGTTGGCTTTCTTCTGTGTACCATAACCTACTACAACGACTTGGTCTAAGGTCTGGTTGCTGGGTTCCATTGTGACGTTAAGTACATCTGCTTGGGCAGCGAGCTCTTGTGTAACGTACCCAATCATAGAAAAACGGAGGGTGGTACCACTGTTTACCATGAGGCTATAATTGCCGTTTTCATCGGTCATGGTAGCCGCTTTTTGCCCCATAACGCTCACACTCACGCCCCTCATGGGTTGTTTGTTCGTTTGGTCCGTTACTTTTCCGGCTACTTTCATTTGTTGTGCCTGTACTTGGGACGTCATAAGCAATAGTCCCACGAGCAACGATTGTAAAATCTGTTTCATGCTCTTTGTTTTTTAGTTGATTGGTTCAATTAATTTATATGTTCAAAAATTTAAAAAACGCAACATCCGTAATGGTTATCACACACATCTGCAAACAAAATACATACCCTCAGTTACTAAAATCAATACCGGAAATGGTATTTATACCTCGATTAAGTTTGATAATTAGCTTTACAATACTAGCAACAAAAAATTGTAAATGCAAATTTGTGCGTTTTTTAATTTGTAATTCGATACAAAAGCGCAATTATTGATTTGCAAAACATGCAAGAATAAGGGGGGGGTGTGAGTTGCCAGTTGTGAGAAGGGCAGTAGCGGTGGCACTCGCAGTGACGAAGATATGAATCTCGTGAGGTGTGGGGTGTAAGGTGTAAGGTATGAGATGTGAGGTGTAAAGGATAAGGTGTGGGGTGAAGGGTATATAGGCGCGAGGTATAAGAAATTAGTTCTTAGTGTGCTATGTATGACGTCATTGCGGATGGAAGCGCAGCGCAGATTGCACCATATCTGCGCTGCGTTTTCAGCGTAAAATAAGAAGCAAATACCGATAGCAGTTTGCTTCCGCTGTTGGAACTTACGACTTAAAACTTATCACTTAAAACTACGGGCAAACGTCTTGGCGTATGAGTTGATTTCAGTAGCTGAAAGCTGCTGGCCAGAATGAATCAGTATTTGATAATGGAAAGTGACGGATTTCCCGGCAGCGAGCGAAAAATTGAGGGTTTCTTTACCGCCGCTCATCGCGTGCTGGCCTAAGGGATTAGCGGCAAATAGGCCATAACCACGCGCATGCCAATAGGTTGGATAACCTATGTTGCTCGGATGGTCCAAAATAATAATCGAAATGGGTTCATCATCTATTTTGCCTGCAAGGCTTACCCATTTTGCCCTTGTGCCCCAAACGGCATCCCCGGTTATCCCTTCACTACTAAGATAATTGCCCGTCACCTCTTTATTGTTAGACTGGGCTACTTTCGTTATATTGCCACTTGCATCGGTGAATTTTACCGATTCGTTTGTTGGAAGTTCCAATGCCCGTGCTACACGCATACCAATGAGTCCTTCTTTATTATCTTTAAAAGAAACATCCTCCTTTAGTGCTGTTAAGGTCGTAGTTAGCTCAATAACACGCGTATTTTTGTCGCCCCTAAAAATATACTTGGTGTTTTCTTCCAACAATTTGCTGCCATCGGGCTTTTGCCAGTATTTAGTCACGTCTAATAGGGCATGATCATCGGTTGCTTCCATTTTGTTCACGTGAGCATGCCGGATAGTGCCGTAATGATTCTTTTTTTCGGCAGGAATAGCATGCGAATTATTCCAAAAATCGAGGCCATTTACATCGCCGTAGTTAAACCACAATCCAACATGATGGGGGTGGTCTACCCGCTCTCCTGGCCTGGGTATGAGTGGCCAGCCGCGTGTAACCAATGTGCCTTTAGCCGTTCTTAGTGGATAAAGTACCGGTTTCATGAGCGATGTAGGATAATAATAGGACGTGAAGGGCTCGCCGTCTATTTGGATATCGATGCGATTGTCTGCTTTATTTTCGATGAGCGCAAAGTGTTTGTTGTCGCTTGGGCGAAATCCACTCAGGGATAGGATACCTATGGTCATTATGCCAAAGAATATATTTTTTTTCATGTTGATGCCGTTTATCCAGTTATAACTTCCTGTTTCTTATCATCAAAGGTAACGCGTGTTCCAGTCTCTAGGGCAATGCGCGCCATAATATTGGCAATGGAATGATTATAGCCAGCTTGAACGGAAGCGTGTGGTGTTTGTCTGCTACGTACGCATTCCATCCAGTTAAGCATGTGTAATGAGGTCATGGGGTCGCCTCCCGTGTTCGCTGATGTTTCTATTTTGGCCGCATTGGATAATGTAAAAGGTTCTAAAAGGTTAGCCTTCATACCCATTTCAGCTGCCATTTTAGCGGTTAACCCACCTTCTGATGTTACTTGGTTTGTGTCTAGATTTAAGGAGCCTGCATTAGAATAGTATAATTCTTTAATGCCTCCAGCGGAGTTGGTAAAACGCGATGAGTAAAGCACCTGAAAGCCTTTGGTTTTATCATCGGCTGGTCCATAATCCATTACCGCAGTTACGGTATCGGCGTTGGTACGACCATCATTCCATAAATAGATACCTCCATTGGCCGATACGCTACGCGGGTGCGATAAACCAGTAAACCAATGAACCGTATCAATTTGATGCGACATCCACTGTCCGAATATGCCCGATGAATAGGGCCAGAAAAGTCTATATTCTAGGTACTTTCTAGGATCCCAAGCCACTTTGGGACGGTTCATCAGGAAGCGGTTCCAATCCGTATCCTGTTCTCGTATTTCTTTAATCAGCTGTGGTAGGCGCCAACGACCGGGTTGATTGACGTTCCAGGTCATTTCTACCATCTTGATATCACCAAATTTTCCGGAGCGGATATATTCATTTGCGGCAATATAATTGGGAGCGCTGCGTCTTTGCGAGCCTACTTGCAAGATTTTGCCGGTTTCTTTCACGGCCTTCAGTACTTCCTTGGCATCTTCGATGGTTTCAGCCAAGGGTTTTTCCACATAAACATCCTTACCTTGACGTACAGCCTCTGCAGCGATCAATGCGTGTTGGAAATCAGCTGTGCTGATAATCACGGCATCAATATTGGGTTGCGCATATAACTCGTCATTATTACGGTAGGCGGCGATAGATAAACCTGCCTTCGATTTCACAAAGGCCGTAGCTTCATCGCGGCGGCGATTCCAGATGTCTGAGACGCCGACAAATTCAAAGTTTAACTTTTTTGCATGATTCATGAAGCTTGGGAACAAGGTATTCCGAAATCGATTGGAAAAACCGATAATACCTACACGAACCCGGTCGTTTGCACCTAAGATGCGTGCATAGCTCTTCGCACTAAAGCCCATGGCTGATAAGCCAACTAGGCCGGCACCTACGGAGGCATTTCTAATAAATGTACGGCGGGATGTTTCTTTTTGATGTGTCATAACGAATAAAGGGTTTATAAAAAATGAATGCGATTCTTTACAAGTATAAGCACCAAAGCATACTAAAAAGAAAGAAACACAGGAAAAATTTACGCAAACGATATCGGTGCCTGAAAGACAGCCTAAACGCCTAAAAATAGATCAAGAGCGAGACGAAATGAAGAATAATTTTTACAAAAAGTCGAATTAACAATCTGTTAACATTTTAACAATGTGTTGAAATACAGTATGTTAATATGTTTGTATTGGATGAGTAGAGTAAACGTATTTGTAAATCACAAAATTATTACAGTTGTTTGTATTGTGATTGTTACATCAAGCACATGAAATAAAAAGAACAGACCTAATTAATAAAGTAGTAAATCTAAAGAAGTCATATGCAGAAAAAATACTAATTATTATAAGCAAGCTAAATCGTTTTATTGATAGCTCTCTTTATTAATAACCAATTTTTTTAACCTGTCGATAGATTATTTATGAGCAATAAATAAACAAGGTTTGCTATGTTTTTAATAGCAAGATAGGCTAGATATCGCCAAAATTTTGATGCACAATCTAAATAAACAATTATGCCAAAAAAATTACATGTGAAATGGTTTTGTAGACGGATGACCATTTTTTATTGTAGCCTTCTTCTGAGTTTGGGTAGTAGCTATGCGTTAACGCCTCAAGATTCTATTGCCACGGATAGTACAAAAACAGCAATCGATTCAGTGGGACTTGAAAAACTTAATCTTCCTTTTACGGATCTTTCAAAGAAAACAGTAGGCGCAACGGTAAAAGAATTGAGTTTGTTTCCTGCCGTTTCTTTACAGCAATCCTTAAAAGGACAGGCACCGGGGTTGTATGTGCAGGAATCTTCTGGAGAACCCGGCACGGTGCAGCAGATGTATGTCCATGGCTTACCTATGCCCTTATTATCTGCCAAAGATGTATATCAAGCACAACCACTGGTTGTACTGGACGGTATTCCACTCATAGGCGAACATCCCTTTGCCTATGATATTCAGCAATATGATTTTAATCGTATTGGTCCGGCTACCAATCTGCTTACGAACATCGATATGAATAATATCGCTTCGATTGAAGTGTTAAAAGATATGGCAGGAATGGCTTTTTATGGCCCTATGGCAGCCAATGGTGTTATCGTGTTAACCACCAAGCAGGTTTCGAGTAAGCTTGCTATTGGAGCACACGCGTATTTTGGCATTGCTGAACGTCCAACAGTAACCACTATTAATGGTGAATACGAAAATGATTTTCGTCGGCAATTTTATGATCTCTACACAGCTACAGGCAAGTACTCTGCAGATGATGTATATCCGTTGTATTTAAGCGATTCACTCAATTTCGACTATTATGGCCCTTCTAATTGGACGGATACCTATTACCAAAATGGCATGCAACATGGCATTACTGCCGATATTTCTGGTGGCGGGGATCGTGCTAATTTCCGTTTTTCGATGGGGAATCTGAGGCAAGAAGGCATCGCTGATGGAACTGGACTCGATAGATACAGCGCGATGTTTCATGTGAATATGAAGCCATTGAAATGGTTACTATTTTCTGCTATGATCAATGGTAACCGTTTGGATCGGCAACGCAATCATAACATGCGCGACCGATTGGCAGAAGTAGGGTATTTACCCGATTTACAGGCACCATTAGCCCCAAACAATACCATATATAGTAAATATATGCTGCAATATGAAAATGGTTTTGATAATAACTATACCAATATCATAGAAGGACATGCGAAGTTGGTGGCCGATTTCGACAAGTTTAAATATACTACCCAATTGGTAGTAGATTATAATGAGGGTTATCGCGATATTTTTTATCCGCGCCCACTCCTGGACGGAAATAGCTATGCATCTAATTATTACGGCTTTAGCCAACGCATGATTTATGAGAATTTTGCCAGCTATGACTGGAACATCAATGACCGGCATCACCTATATCTGCAAGCAGGAAACGTTTTGCAATGGGATAGTTATAAGTACAATTATGCCTATGCTTATAAGGGAGTGAATGATTTTATTAAGCTTAATTTATTAGAATCTGATCCAAATAATAGCAATTATCTAAACCCAACGGCGTTTCCTAAACAACTGGTATATAAATTCTTAGATCGAACCAAACAGAACTTGGTCTCTTTTTATGGCAAGGCATCGTATCAATACGACGCATATACCGTATCTCTTTTGTTAAGAACAGACGGGTCTTCTAATGCACAACCCACAGAGCGATGGTTATTCACTCCGGCACTTTCCTTGGGCTGGGACATTAAAAAAGCTGCTCTTCTGGAGAACCAAATCTGGTCTACGCTTAATTTACGCTTAAATGCGGGCCGATTGGGGCGCTTAAATGCTTATGATAATTTCTCGCAGGGGCCTTCTTATACAGCCGATGTAACCTTTACTGGAAACGTAACAACACCCGGTTATAATGGTATCGCTACTTTAAATCGTACCTATAACTTTGGCTGGGTGGGTTATGGCATTCCATGGGCTTATACAGATCAACTGGACCTGGGGGTAGACTTTGGTTTGTTTAACGATCGGGTTTTGGGTAGTATAGATGGTTATATCAAAGAAGATAAAAATCAATTGATCGGTATACCCGCTTATGCAGAATATGGATATAACCGCTCTTATGAGCCGGGCATGTCTGTACGGAATACCGGAGTGGATGTTTTGCTTTCAGCCAGCATTTTGCCCCAAACTACTATCAGAAAATTAGGATGGACAGCTTCACTGAACTTCAATTTCAACCAAAATAAATTAACAGCTCTCCCCAGAGGCTTGGAAGAACTGGTAATCGATAACCGTTTGCTACGTGTAGGTAGTCCGGTTGATCAGTATTGGTTGTTAACCAACGATGGTATGTACGCAGCCGATGAAGAAGTACCTCAAGTAGATGGGGTGACCAGAACGTATAACGGTATTACGCTACATGGTGGTGATCCGATATGGCGCGATTTGAACGGTGATAATCAGATCAACGATGACGATAAATCGCTTCAGGGAAATATCTTTCCAAAAGTTGCTGGCGGTTTCAATAATCAATTTACCTATGGCAATTGGTCACTTGGGCTCAACTTTTATTTCAATTTAGGTAGAAAAATCGTGAATGAAGAAATGGCGAACCGCTTTGACTTTGTAAACCGTGAAGGAACCATTGGTATGTCGTCCGTTAAGGAAATTACTTTTTGGGAAAAACGTGGAGATTATAATAAGTATCCCTTATATAATCCGTGGAGTACGGTCATTCCGTACCGTAGTGAACAGGATCTGTTTTTGGAGAATGGTTCTTTCCTTAAACTGCGTAGCATTTCCTTGGGTTATGATTTAAGTGATTGGCTGAAACAGAAATCATCAAAACTAAAGAGCATCTATGTGTATGGATCGATTAATAATGTATTTACAGTCTCACCGTACAGCGGACGCGATCCAGAATTGGTTAATTACACGGGCTATGATGACGGCTATGGTATGGCCATTCCGCGTACCTACACTCTCGGATTTAAAATGGATTTATAAACCACAAGTTTGTTGATATGATCTTTAAAAAGAATATAAGTAGAAGCGTACTGGTTTGGATGCTGTTGGGCACATTGCTTTCAACTGGGTGTAAGAAAATGCTCGATGTCGATTCAACCCGTCTGGTGAATGAAGAAAATATGTGGGCAAGCATGGAAGATTCCCGGGCAGCACTCATTGGCGTCTATGGACTCACCAGAGCGGCGTTAGCAGATAATAACGCTTACTGGCTCTATGGTGATGTACGTGCAGGTGAATTTAATGCGCCTACACGACAAGATCTCAAAGCCATCATTGCAAATGATTTGACGGCCTCCTATGCGAGCATGGAAGCTTTATCCAATTGGCGTAGATGGTATGCTGTAGTAAATGCTGCCAATATATTTTTAGAACGGATACATGAAGTAAAGGAAAAAGATGAGCGGTATACCGATAATAATATGACAGTCGATATTGCACAGATTCGTTTTTTGCGCGCCTTTGCTTATTTTTATATGGTGCGTATCTGGGGTGATGTACCTTTAATTACTTCTTCCCATGATGGAAATTTTGAAAATAAGCCGCGAGATAACCAAGATAAAATACTGACCTGGGCAGAGCAAGAAATGCTGACTGCGGCTGCTGATTTGCCCTATCGTTACAGTGCAGGAGACGAACAGCAAATTGGAAATTATTATAACGAGGACGCGACACGGTGGATGGGCGCGTTGGCCCGTAAGACAACGGCATATGCTATGTTGGCTCATTTGGCTGCATGGCAAGGAAATTACCCGGAAGCAGCAACCTATACCAAATTTGTTTTGGATAATTATACCAAAGGTGGACTGGGATATACGGAAACAGACGACTTGACGAATGCCAATGGATTCTTTTTTAATAAACGGGAAAACCAACTATTTGGGTTCAATTTCGATTGGGGACATATAGACGCGTCGTTTACAGGGCACATCGAAGAGCTGACGTTGGCTGCTCCTTTGGTAAATAAGAGCATTCCTGATATCTATTTAACGAAAGATTCTATTTTATCAGTCTTCGATGAACTGGGTGATGAGCGTTTTAGTTTGGATACGCTTGGTAACCCCACAAGAGAAAACTATTTCATCAATTTTAATGGCAAGTATCCCATTTTTGCCAAAATTAAATGCATTATGGGCGGCTCCACTGCCGACCCTAACTTCCGCACTTTTTCCAGCGCCATTGTGCTCACCCGTTTAGAAGACGTGACCTTATTACGAGCAGAAGCATTAGCGGTTTTAGGCGAACGGAGCGGTGCAATAGAAAACCTGAATGTGATTCGCGAATTACGTGGTTTGGATCTCTTTGATGAGGTAACCGGAGGTAATCTAATAGACGCCATATTCAAAGAACGAAAGCGAGAATTGATGGGTGAGGGGCAGCGTTGGTATGATTTGGTACGCTATAATCGCATCCGGAATAATAATCCTGCTTTTACCAAACTCATTAACGAAGGTGGTATCTATTGGCCTATCGACAGATCACTGCTTTCGCAGAACAATCAGTTAGAACAAAATTCTTATTGGAAATAGTATGAAGCCGGTACATATGAAACTATTGAAAAAATCTTTGCTGTTCGTTGTAGGCTTTTTAAGCGTATTTGCAGCGTGTAAAAATGATGACGGGTATTATGATCCGGTTATTCCAGAAAAGGGATTTGAAGGCGATGTTTATGAGTATTTGAAAAGTAAACCCGGTGTTTATGATTCATTGCTCAAAGTAGTGGATCGCTTGCAATTGGAGAGCACCTTACGCGATAGCGATATTACCTTATTTGCTTTATCTAATTCGAGTTTTCAATTGGCACTAACCAACTTGAACAATTTGCGCAAATTAAATGATCGTCCAAGCGAGTACTTAGCCAACATTGACGGTAACCAGCTCGACACCATGCTTACGCAATATATTATGCGAGGGAAGTACGTCTCCGATTCTTTATCTGCGCAGGATGGTTTACCCTTATATGGTGTGAAATATGGTTATCCCATGCACGCTAGTTTAGTTAAGACTGCTTCATCGGGCTATGTGGATGGTGGCCCTACGGTAATTGAATATAGCGATACGAAGAGAAGTCAATTTGTACGAAACTGGGTATCAACTAATACCGGTTCTATCAATTTGCAGACCAAAAATGGTATCGTCCATGTAATCAGTCCGGATCATGTGTTCGGCTTTGGCGATTTCGTGAGCCGATTAACTTACGTTCCACCTCCACCCAATTTATTCAAGACAATCGGCGGTATCGGCACGGTTTCGAGAGAAAACTCCGGAGGCCCGAATGCGGTGGAAGCTTCAAAATACGCCTTTGACGGCAATCCAGAAACCAAGTTCCTAATCGGCAATATGGGCACCGTTTGGTTACAGTTTGAGTTGAATGAGCCAGCGGTTGCTAACGCCTATACCATTACTTCGGCGAATGACTTTGACGAACGTGACCCTATTGATTGGACTTTAAGTGGTTCGAACGATGGTGAAAATTGGACGTTTTTGGACTCGAAAGCAGGCGAAATCTTCGATCAGCGATTCCAATTACGGGTATTCCGAATTTCAAATAAAGTGGCTTATAAGTACTACCGTCTGAATATTATTCGAGCCAAAAGCGGCGGTACCATGCAAATGGCCGATTGGAGCGTCAATAGAGAAGAAGCTGAAACTGTTGCAAAATAAAAGATACCATCACATATGGATAATCTAACTTTAAAAATAAAACAAAATAGGCCTAAAGCCAGATATGTCCTGTTAGGCATGGCTATGGTGTTCAGTCTAGGGAGTTGTCAGAAGATTTATGATCTACCTGATGAACAGGAATTTTTAAGTCCGAACATCAATTATGGCAGTCAGGTTTTTGAACCCATCATTGGCCGTACAAGCGAAATGGGACAGCCTAATACGGATAATTCGACCAAACCATTGACCTTTGAAATTGTGAATGCACGCTATGGAGACGGCCGACCGGTAACGGATATTTTTCAGGTGCGCCCAACCTACGTATGGACCGGCGAATACATCGGTGATGAAACCACCTTGGAAGAAATCGAGGCCAAACGGAGAATAGAGGAACGGCCGATGTTCGAGGTGTTGGAGTCGGGTAAGTTCATACTTTGGGGATCTTCTAACAATACTTTGATGGAACCTCGACCGGCTGATAGTAGTAATCTGGTGCAAGACCGACGGTATTTCGATTTAAAGATCAGTAATGTTGGAGGGGAAACCATTATCAAGGATTTTCAACTCATCCCTTGGCGAGAACTACCTTATGAGCCCAATAATGATATCAACCCTTATACAGGTGGTGTGGCCCGCGATCCAAAAGATCCCCGTAATCCGAACAAAAGAGATTATATCCGGCCCTCGAATATCAACAATATCATTGGTGCCGATAGTGACCTACCTTTAAAAACGAATGATGAGCAGAAGGATATTGTGGTGTATATCCGTCCGTTTGAAGGTGGTAACGGTCATAATCTACGTTTTGTTTTTATGGGGCCTGATTCGACATTGATTGATCCTGTGAAATTCAATGAAACCAGATGGGATGAACTGGTGCATGGCTTCAATCGCGTAAATACGTCTGAATATGTGCAATACGATGTGGCTTACCCCATTCCTTTAACCAATATTACTACGAAATATGCCTCGGGTGGGAGCGCCCATGTGGATATTGCTTATTCTAGGTTAGGATTTAATAGCGTGCGTACTACGGCACACCTGGGGCTCAATTTCAAGATTTTTAGGGAAGGCGATTGGGAAATTGTTTTTCATTTTAGGAGAGAGCTACCAAAATTTGAGGACGAATATTAGCATATGGAATATATGAAAAGTTTTATACCCTATATACGCTTACAGACTGGTAGACAACAAAACAGGTTGCTAACCAGAGCAGGATTGTTCTTAACTGTTTTTATCATGTTAAGCGGAATGTATACACGGATATATGCGCAACAGCAGGTTTCTGGTGTTGTTTACGATGAAAAGAAAATTACCATTCCCGGTGTTACGGTCATCAGTGGCAAACCACCCAAAGCCTTGGCTTCTACCAATGGTCGGGGAGAGTTCCGGGTGAGCGTGCCGGAAGGTGCCACTTTGGTATTCAAGTTTATGGGCTATGTTGAAAAACGTGTCACACTAAAGCCCGGTCAGACCAAAATATCGGTTACTATGCAAGAAGACCAGAGTGCGCTGGAAGAGGTAGTGGTACGGGGCTATGTAACCCGCTCAAAGGAATTGAGTACGGGCTCCTCTTTTACCATCAGTGGAGATGAGGTACAAGACGTACCAGTGGCAAGCGTCGAACAATTATTGCAAGGAAAGGTACCCGGTATGAATATTCAAGTCAATACAGGTGCACCGGGTTTCCGGGGTTCTAACCAAATCCGTGGGTTATCTACTATTTCGGTGAGCGGCAGTGGAAGCGAATCCTTTCTACAACCTACCTCACCTCTATACGTGATTGATGGGGTGCCCTTGGATGCCGATGGGGCAGCTGAATATGGTTTTCAGCAACAAGGGCCAGGTGTGAGTCCACTTTCTATGATCCCACAGGAAGATATTGCCAGCATTGAGATTTTGAAAGATGCACAGGCCACTTCTTTATACGGTTCTATGGCCGCCTATGGCGCCATTATCATCACCACCAAGCGAGGAAACTCCGAAATTCCGCGCGTGAGGTATACCAATAATACATTCATAAAAACACCTCCGGCGTTACGGGCTACACTAGGTGGTAATTTAGAAAGACAACTCAAGATCAGGCAGATTCTTGAAAATGCGGTCGGGCAAGGCAATTTAGATCAACTGGCGCAAACTGCGTTTCTGTCAGACAGTTTAAATGCGTATTACAATAACTCTACCGATTGGCAATCTTTGTATTATCGTACGACTTTAAATCAGAGTCATAATATAGCCATTGACGGGGGAAATCCAACTTTTAATTATAAGGCCAATTTGGGCTATTATACCGAAAAAGGAGTCATAGAAAATACAGGTTTTGATCGCTATACCGCTAATTTACGTATGGAGTATCAACCCAACGATAAATTTAAATTCACTGGTCAGGTGACTGCCCAACTGGGTAAGCAAAACAAAGGGGATGGTAACGGCTTGTTGCAGAAGGGGGTCTCTTCGGGAGGAAAATCCTCTACTTTACTGCCACCGCCTTCTTTCTATCAGGCCGATGCTACCTACGTAGCCTCATTACGTACCAAGAATGATAATGATAAACGTACCATCCGGCCGGTAGTAGAAGTGAGCTATAGCTTTTTACCAGGATTGCGGGCCACCACGTTTTTCAGTTATGAATTCAACTCGTCTAATGAAGATACCTTTACACCGGCAGCGGCCAATAATCAATTTGCGCAGGTCTATACTTTTAACGGACGGGAATCCAACTTGTACAGCCGTACCAACATTACCTATGCCAAAACCTTTGGCGAGGACCATAACTTGTTTATCAATGCTTTTAATGAAATCCGTAAAGGCGATCGCCAAAACTCCATTACGCAGCAAGAACGTACACCGAACGATCAGTTTCAAGGCCCATTGGGTTTTGACGGGTACAATTCGCGCGGAGGGGGGGTCTTGACCAATTTCGTAGACGAACGGGCCGTTTCATTCGCGCTGGCCACCTCGTATGACTATCAAAAGAAATATGTAGTGGATCTTTCTTACCGCATGGACGGCTCATCCGGTAATGGCTTTGATAACCTCTATTCAAAGAACCCGGCTATCGGCCTTCGCTGGAATTTTAACAAGGAAACCTTTCTGGAAAATGCCAGCTGGCTGGATCAGGGTGCCTTGCGCCTGAGTTGGGGGGTTAATGTTATTCCGACCGGTACCTTGGAACGGATTTACGGTAAATACGATATTACCGGTAATTATAATGGGCAGCAGGGCATCGGCTTGAATTTCGATCAGATTCCCAACCCGAATCTGAAACCTACCACCACCACGCAATATAACCTGGGCTTGGACTTTACTTTACTGAATAACAAAATAGATGTCATCTATGATACCTATTATAAAAAAGTAGACAACTTACTTTTTGACGAGGGACTATCAAACATTTCAGCTTTTGGCAAGCTGAATAGCAACGATGCCGGTATTGTCAATTACGGGCATGAATTATCTTTTACTATCCGTCCTTTGAATCCAAGCAGTCAGTTTAATTTAATGTTTACTGTGAATGGGGCATATAACCGGGATGTATTACTGAAATTACCCGAACATTACGGGGGGCAATACATTCGCTTCGAGAGTGGTAATAATTATTCGCAGCATAATGTATTCCGTGTGGGTACACCTACGCTTTCCAATTATCTATTTATCAACGAGGGCGTATACGCAACCGATGATGATGTGCCCATTAATCCGGCAACCGGCTTGCGTTACAGCGTAAACGGTGTGCCTTTCCGTGCCGGCGACCCCATCATTAAGGACCAAAATGGTGATTATATTCTAGATCAGAACGATTATGCACGTACCGGGAATGCTTCCCCTTTATTTACAGGGGGGATAGCCATTAACCTCAGCTATAAACAACGTTGGGCGCTGAATGTTAACGCTTCTTACACCGCAAAACGGACGGTGTTGAATAATGCACTGGCCGATCGGTTAAATTTAATGCGGAATCCCTTTGGATTATCTGCCGTGGTGCCCTTAGATGATATTAACATGTGGATGAAACCGGGCGATGTGGCTAAGTTCCCTTATGCCTATGATTATACCCGTATTGGAGCCATTGGTCCTTTCCGTTATGATCAAACGCTGTGGGCAGAAGATGGCTCTTATTTAAAAATTAATAACGTCGTACTTTCTTATACATTTGATAAAAAACTGGTGCGCAGTTGGGGCTTTAATAACCTTAGGGTGTATATATCCATGGATAACCTCTATACCTTTACCGGTTATTCCGGCCCCAATCCGGAAAACGTAACCAGTATGGGCCGTGATATATCCGAAGGCTACCCCGTTCCACGTACCTATAACATTGGATGTAATTTTGAATTCTAAATTGACAGGCATGAAAACGATGAAGATTATAAAAAAGCTAAGTAAATCGCTAGCAGTTTTCATATTGCTGGCAGGTATGTCTGCATGCAAAGATTACCTAAATGTTCAGCCGGTAGATCGGCTTACGGGAAATAATTTCTATCAGAATAAAGAAGATGTAGAAGCCAACATTGCGAATATGTATAGCCGCTTCTTCGAGAAAATTAATGAAACTTGGGTCATCGGCGCCATTGGCGAAGCCCGTACGGGAGAAATTTTTGTTTCGCCGGGAGCAAACGGTTATAATGGTAGGAAGGCTATAGAAGCCTTGGGAAGAAATGAGCTATTATCAGCGATGACTGTTCAGGAATGGGTTGATCGTTACCATTTTGAAAATATCACCAATTGGACAACCTATTACCGGGTCATCCAGACGGCCAATATCTTAATTGATAAGTTAAATGAAGGCATTCCGGGTTTGGGTGATTCAGATACTAAACGCTATTTGGCAGAGGCTACTTTTATTCGTTGTTTTACCTATTTCTGGATGGTGCGTTTGTATGGTGATGTGGTCTATTATACCGATCCTTATCAGGCCGATCCGCTACCGCGCGAAGATATGGTGTCTGTATTGAACAAATGCATTGCCGACTTAGAAAGCCAGAAGGAAAATAGTCCGTGGACCTTTTCTGATGTAGCCCAGCGGGGTGCACGGGCTAGTCGCGGGAGTATTACTGCCCTGCTGATGCATATGAATATGTGGAATGCCGGATTCGATCAAAGCCATAGCGAAGCTTACTACCAAAAGGTTGCGGCGCTGGGTCAGGAACTGGTCAACAGCGGAGCTTATCGTTTATTGCCTATGGACGATGATGGTTGGGCTTTAGTTACCAAAGGGCGATCGGAAGAAAGCCTATTCGAATTTTACCGAAGTATTAACTATGGTGATGATGTGAGTCTATTGGCGCCTTTCGGCGACCATTTTTTACGTTGGCCATACAAGTTCCCTCGTTTTAATGCGCAGGTGAGTATTTGCTATTACACGGCAGAATACATGGAGAAACTTTTTCCAGCCAGCGAGTCTGATAAGCGAAAAGACATTTGGTTTGAAGATATGTTAGCAGACGATGGACAGTTTATAGCACGCAAATTTGGTTTGAATGTGTATGCTTCTGGAAATGAAGTCGAAAATCCGGACAATACCTTTTTAATCTTCCGCTATGCGGACGCCATTTTACTATGGGCAGAGGCTTTGGCCAATTTAGGGCAAGATGGTGACGCGACGAATGCGCTCAATATGATTCGGAAAAGAGCGGGCGCTGCTGAAGCTGCTGGTTTGACCGGTACGGCCTTAAAGGATGCTATTTTTATGGAACGTAATCGCGAGCTATTCGGTGAGGGGCATCGTTACTTTGATTTGGTTCGCACGCGACGCATTTTAAACGCTTCTTGGCTTGCCCATCCACTTAATCAAGACCAGTTTACCCGTAGAGCTTGGACCTGGCCCATTAGTAATAACGCATTAACCAATAATCCCTATATGGTATTGAACCAATATTGGTTACCTGGAGGAGGCGGAAATTAACGGTTTTTGTTTAAAGCTAAATGAAAAAGATGATGAAACAAAGAAATATAAAATCCTTCAAACAATTGGGCCTATGTATGTTGCTAGCTGCACTTTTTTTGGGCGCGTGCAAGCGAGACGAATACTACACGGATGGTGGAAAAGCCAATCCGTATTTTGATGGCACCATGTTGCAGTATTTAGACTCGAAACCATCACAGTTTGATTCCATTGCTCAGATTATTCGCCTGGCAGGTCTGGAAGAGACGTTCAATAATGAAGAGTTTACTTTTTTCTGTCCAAGCGATCGGAATATTAAAGAATTAATTGGTGATTACCGCTCCGGAGGTGTTAATTATAGCCTTTACCAATTGGATCGGGACACCATTCAAACACTGAGTGATGTAGATCCGCTTATTTGGCGTAAATACCTTTTGCGCTATATGTTTAAGGGGAAGAATGTCTTAGCCGATTACCCGCAAATAGACCCCAATTTGCCAAACGTATATCCCGGGCAAAATTATTATGCCTATGATAATTCAATTTCTAAAATTGGTGTCTTTTATAACGATGCGGTCAGTAGCGACGGGAAATCGGTATTGAAATATATGGGATACCGGCAGTTATATATTTATTATATTCCCAATTTGTCGTATCCCGATAATACCGTTTTTAACAGAGTCTCTTCATCTGATATTCAACCAACCAATGGTGTTGTTCATGTACTGGATTATACTTTGGCGAATTTTGGTTTTACTGTGGGAGAGGTCATTTCAGATATTGTGCAAAGTAAACGTTAATGTCTGTCAAGGTTTTACAAAAAAAGAAAATAGTATGCGACTAAGTGTCTATCAGTTTGGATTATATGCCGCCGTTTTGTGCCTAATGGCACTTTCATGTACCAAGAGTGCAGAACAGTTCAGCGAACCCTACCCGGAAGGGAAGGCTCCTTTAGGAATCAGTATAGACCGTGCACAGATTCCGAGTCCTGCGTCTGGCACACCGGGAACAACAGTAAAGATAGCGGCAAAAGGTTTATTGCCATATAAAGACCAGATTATCTTTCGTTTCAACGGCGAAGAGGCTGAGATCAGTGAAGTAACCGAAAATGGGATTTCTGTTATTGTACCTGATTTTGCTAGTACGGGAATCACATCTATCTCCGTGGGAGATGTGGTCACTTTTGGTCCGCAGTTTACCGTAAATGGTAAGATTAAAATTGATCCGACATTCACCGCTACACAGGGTACGAACGGTGCAGTAGGACAAATCTATTTTACGGAAGACGAAAAAATGATCGTCATTGGCGGATTTACCAACTATAACAACAAGGGAGTGGTGCGCCCCATCAACCGTATTGCACGGGCTTTCTTGGATGGTACTTACGATGCCGGGCTCCGTTCAGGACTGGGGGCAAATGGATACCTGAGTGCTATCGTACAAGTTAGTAATAAGTTCTATCTTGGTGGAAGTTTCTCTGGTTATGCACAACAGGGAAGTAATATCAGTAACTTAACCATGCTGAATACCAACGGTAGCATTGATACCATGGGCATACATACTTGGCGCCGGCCAGACCAAGCCGATACCATTCAATATTTCCCGCGTTTCAACGCCGGATTCCATGGTGGAAGCGTATATCGTATTTATAATCAGGATAATAAATTGTTGGTTACCGGATCATTCCGTTACTATGTAACCCGGCAATACGATAAATCCAATAAATTGGAAACCCGGGATACCATTATCATTGATAGTACCGAAGTACGGCAATTTGCCCGCCTAAACTTAGACGGTACCTTGGATAAAAGCTATCGTTTTGATGAAGGAACCAATAAAAGCCCCGTCGGAGGAAACGGAACCACCGATACCTATTATCATGAGACGGGTGCGCTGAAAGGGAAAATGCTGATATTCGGTAATTTCAATCAATTCGATGGGCAAGCAGCTGGTTATATTCTACGTCTAAACGCAGACGGAACTATTGATCCAACTTTTAATGCTGGTGGCGAAGGTTTTGATTATCAGGTTTATTGGGCATCATACAATGCAACCACACATAAATATGTCGTTTGTGGTAATTTCCGTACCTATAATGGGCAATCGAAGGTTTCCATGGCCATGCTCAATGAAGACGGGTCGTTAGACGATTCGTTTGTGCCTCGTACGTTTGACAATGGCTTGCCCCGTTTTATCCAACAACTGAGCAATGGACTCATCATTGTAAGTGGTTATTTTAACAAATATGACGGAAAAACACGCAACCAATTTATGGTGCTGAATCCAGATGGCAGTCTGGCACCTGGATATAACGCTGTGGGTACCTTTAATGGGGATCTTTATGGGGTGTACGAAACGAGATCTGAAGACAATAAGCCAGCCTTGTTGCTGATTGGTGATTTTTCACAGTTTAACGGTGAAGATGTCTATAATATTACTCGGGTATTAATTGAAGAATAAATAAGGAAAGGCTAAAAAATTATTCGAATGAAAACAGATAAAATAGTTGTTGCCATAAAAAAGGTATTACCGCACTTGGGGATAGTATGCTTGCTTATCGGCCTCTTGGTCATATCCTGTCAGCAAGAATTTGATAAAACGATTCCAGATACAGGGGCTAACGACTCGGTTAATGTAACCTATGGTCAGCCTAAGGTACTCTATGTTGTCGTGGATGGCGTACGCGGACAGTCCGTACAAGCACTGGAGCCACCCCGCATAACCAGCTTGTTGAACCATGCGATTTATTCATGGGTATCGCTGGGTGATGAAGACGCAACTAAACCCGGTACCAATTGGGCTAGCTTATTTACCGGGGTAAGTAAAGCGAAACATGGTGTAATAGATAATGATTTCAGTAACAGCCATTTTGATACGTATCCACTCATTTACAAACGCATTAAATCCTTGGATTCGGCCATGAATATTCAGGTGTTTACTACTTCACAGGTTTTTAAAGACCATTTAACAGATGAGGCGGATGAGAGTGAATTGTTAGCGAATGACGACGCCGTCAAGTCGGCTGTAATCACCGCTTTGGGAGATGAAGAAGCTGGGTTTATTACGGCTCATTTCAGCAATCCTAATAATGTGGGGGCAAGTGTAGGCTATGATGAATCCAAACCGGCATACAAAGATGCTATCCTGACCTTTGATGATGAATTAGGGGAAATGTTGGATGCGTTAGAGGCTCGGCCAACCTATGGAGAGGAAAATTGGTTGGTAGTAGTTACGTCCAGCATTGGCGGAGCGTATACCGTTGCAAATGATGATAATACCGTATTCAGTAATCCGGTTGCTAACACATTTACCATTTTTAGTGCTGCACGTTATAGTACCCGATACATCAGCAAGCCTTTTGTGGGAAACAAGTTGAGGGGTGACTTTATAAGATTTCAGGGTCAGCGTCGGGCAATTTTAGAACCAGATGCCGAAGGGGTAGATAATAATTCGCTATATGATTTGGATAGTAGTGCTTTTACCATCGAGCTCAAAATAAAGAAAAATAAGCGGATCAAGAATATTTATCCATGTGTATTGGGAAAACGCCCCGAATGGTCATCTGGTTGGCCTACAAACGGATGGGTGATTTTCTTAGAAAATGATTTTTGGCAATTTAATGCACGGGGTACCGGTAATGGTAATCAGGTAAGGGGAGGTGTTTTGTCTGATGCGAGTTGGAGCAGTGTCGCGGTGGTGGGTGTGGTACGCGATGGACAACGGTATGTCCGGACGTTTACCAATGGTGCCTTTAATAACGAAACAAATATTCAAGGTTGGGGCAATTTAAACGCAGACGCACCCTTATCTATTGGTTATATCCAAGGACGTGGCCATGGTGAAGGTGACGTTTACGTGGCTGACGTGCGGATATGGAAAGCCGCTTTACCGGATGATATTATAGCCCAATATGCGTGTGAAACCAGTATTGATGAGAATCATCCCTATTATGCTTATTTAGCAGGTTATTGGCCTGTAGCGGGCGACACCGACGGTACCATTCGAGATGAAGGTCCCTTTGGTAGCCACTTAACTATGACGTCGGACGATTTTAGCTACAGCGAAATTAACGATTACCTTTGTGCGCCCTCTTCGGAAGATTTAGGCCAAGCGGTACCGCGTTCTTTTGACGTGCCTGCACAGATTTTTACTTGGTTAAAAATGGCCCGCCAGGAAAGTTGGCAGCTAGATGGCCGGACCTGGTTGGATCAGTAAAGGGAATAGATATGTATGGATCTTTTAATAAGAGCGATATGAATAAACCGAATAGAAGTTTGAAACATTTCTCCATAATGGCTTTGTGCGCCATCTGGATGATCGCGTGTAAGGAAGAAGGCTTAGATCAGTTTTCCCTGAAGGATAATGTGGCTACCATGGTTTCGGCTGGGGATATTACCGGAGAGATGACCAAGAATAGCGATGAAATTATGATTCCAGTAAAAGTTACCTTAGCCAAACCAGCTGCCAAGGCATTCCAAGTTGCGTTGCAGCTGAACACAGATACTGTGCCCCATTTAATAGAGGAAGGTAGCCTAACGGATGTATATGCCATTAATACCGATAATATTATTTTACCTAATGCGGTCAATGTGGCTTATGGCGCAAGTGAAGCCAGTTTTGAGATCAGGGTATCCATCTCAGAACTCGAAAAATATTTTGGCCATGACGTTGCCTTTTCCTATGACTTGGCTGATCCAGGAAAAGGAAACACCATTGACCAAAAAACCAAAGTCATTGTATTCAATACCGAAGATATCTTAAAGCAGGAAGAAATACATTATGTCTCTATCACCAATGGTGGAGGGGGGATTATTGAAGCCAGCAGAAGAAAGAATTACAACGTGACTTCTGCGGGCGTGAGCATTCCGTTAGGTATCAGTTTAGCAGGTACACCGGGTAATTTCTTTGAAGTGAGCACCGCCATCGATGCGGATACCGTGGCTACCTTGGTTCAAAATGGCACTTTGCCCAGCAATACCATTGCGCTACCGGCCGATCAATTTGAATTGAAAGACACTTATCAGGTGGGTAGCAACTTGAGTCGTACGGATATGGATTTGATTGTACCATGGTCCAGCATTGAAGCAAATGCCGATCATACGCTCGCTATTGTGGTCAAATTGACCGAAACAAGTCGACATGTATTAGATACCGAGAAGAATCACGTCGTGGTGGTAATTTATCCGGATTTGGTGATGGAAAAAGATGTAACGGATCTAGGTGTCTTAACGGTAGATCATGATAATGGGAATGCAAATGAGAACTCGCCAAAATTAGTCGACGGAAATTACTCCAGTAAGTTTCTTCAACCCGATTTCAGGGGTACTACCTGGTTCCAATTGGCCTTTGAAGAACCGCAATTTGTCGGGGTTTACACCATTACATCGGGAAATGACGCTGCCGATCGGGATTTGAAAGATTGGAATTTGCAGGGCTCGGATGATGGCGAAAATTGGATAACGTTGGATACCCGGGCAGGAGAGACGTTTGCGACACGGAATTTGACGGTACGTTATGATTTTGATGTGGATCATGCCTATAAATATTTCCGCCTGAATGTTACGGATAACAATGGCAGTGGAATCATTCAGGTTTCGGAATGGCGACTGATTCAGGTGCCTTAAACGTTAGATGACGGATTATGGGCAATATTAAATTGATTTAAATGGCAGTTATGAAAATAAAATGGAATAAATTATTCATGCTGGGTTCTTTGGCGGCGGTGCTTTATGTGAGCTGTAAGGAAGATAAAAAAGAAGTGCCCGAACCCGAGGAACCGAAGCCAACAGCAGCTTTTACGTATAAGCAGGTGGCAGATGATGATCCCTTTACCTTTGCATTCACCAACGAAGCAACCAATTTCAATGTGGTTCGATGGGAATTTGGCGACGATAGCAGCTCGATTGAAACTTCTCCGGAACATACGTTTCTGAAAACGGGAACATTTACCGTGATGATGCGCGCCGAGAACAGTCAGCAATATTGGGCGCAAAAGGAAACCATTATTAAAATAAACCCGGATTCTTTAATGGAGATGGATACCCATCCGAATGGAGAGACGCTGGATCTGGGAATCTTAACCGACGTAACGTTGAACGAGGTGAAATGGTACAGTGGTGAAGCAGCTACCGGCGAACCCATTTCTACCGAACGGCAAGTCAGTATACCGGTAGAAGCAGGAAAATTTGATAATTATACTTTACAGGGAAAAACTCCAAAAGGGTCTGTCTTACAAATTACGCGGTTGTTAACGAATCTGGGTATTGTGCGCGATGCAACGGATAATGGTGTGCTCACGGTTTCGCGGGATAACGATGGTGGCCCAGATGCCGGAGAGGGATCGAAGAAATTGGTGGATGGAAGTCGGGATACGAAGTTCCTGCAATTTAACTATACAGGCGATCTGTGGTTTCAGTTAGAGTTTTACGATCCGGTTGTTTTAGGTGGTTATACCTTCACTTCAGGTAACGATGCCCCTGAAAGAGATCCCCTGGATTGGCGCTTGGAAGCTTCTACAGACGGAGAGAATTGGGATGTGCTGGACGAAAGGACGGGAGAGAAATTCGATACCCGCAAAGTAACACGTACTTTTGTTTTTCAAAATACCAAAGCTTATAATTTTTACCGGATGTATATAACCAAGATCAATGGCGCTGGCTTGTTCCAGTTATCCGAATGGCGCGTTTTATCGCTACCACAGAATTAATTGTTCATTACCAAAAGTACACAAGTCAGCGAGGAAAGTTTCATTAGCCTTTCTTCGTTGACTTGTTTTATTCGTTTATAGAGATATTCATACTAACCCATATACCTATTCGCTTATGATCATAAAATTGAACTACCGTTATCTTTCCGTACTGACTTATTTGCTATGTTCTTTCCTGTATTTAAACGCTCAAGAAAGCATGGAGAAAATTGCAAAACCACTTGAAGCTTGGGCAAAAGATTTTCCACAGGAAAAAGTACATGTTCATACCGATAAGCCTTATTATATGGCCGGTGATACGATTTGGTTTAAAAGCTATACCGTCATTGGTGCACATCATCGGTTATCATCTCTTAGTCAAGCCATTTATGTTGATCTGATATCTGCTACGGATTCGGTTGTATCATCGCTAAAATTACCGCTAATGGCTGGTATGGCCAAAGGCAACATCGATCTACCGGTCGAATTACGCTCCGGTAATTACCGATTGAGAGCCTATACCCAATGGATGCGAAATGCAGGGAGCGATTATTTTTTTGATCGGCCGCTTTATATCGGGGCATTGAGTCAGACAGGTACACAGGCGCGGGCTGAGTTAACTTTTAATGGCGAGAAGAAAGAGGAGGTAGCGGGTATGGATATTCATTTTTTGGATGCGAAGGGTGCTCCTCTGGCCGATAAAGCCGTCGATTATACCTTGCGCACCAATAGCGAAATGCTCAGTCATCGAAAGGCAAAAACAGATGCACAAGGCATGTTGCATCTTACGTTTGATGAGAAAGATCTGCGCGATTCTGCAAATGCTTTTGTCGTGAGTGAAATCGAACTCGAAAAGAAAGTGTCAGCTACCCATGTATTTCCCGTAACCATTCAATATACAACGGCCGATGTCCAGTTTTTTCCGGAGAGCGGAGATTTGGTTGCTGGTATGCCTACTCGTATTGCATTTAAAGCCATTGGCGAAAATGGCTTGGGGGTACAGGTCAAAGGATCGGTGCTGGATGAGCAAGACCAACCGCTGGCAGACTTTGAAAGTGTACATGCCGGTATGGGTTCTTTTACACTCACGCCGGAAGAAGGGAAAAAATACCAGGCGAAAGTGACTTTCCCGAATGGTGAAACGAAAAATTTCCCCCTTCCTGAGGTGAAATCTTCCGGTTATGTGTTATCGGTTTATCCGCAAGAAGGAAGCGATACAGTCTTGGTGCGCATCATGAGTAGTGCTGATCGGCTCAAACAACCCGTACAGCTGGTGGCACAACTGGATGGCGAAATCTTTTATGCAGCGGAGTTGAACGTGGTACGCCCCCTAACATCGCTATATGTACCTTTAGGACAGCGCTTATCGGGTGTCGTGCAATTCACCCTGTTTCATGAAGGGCAACCAACGAACGAGCGGCTGGCATTTATATCGCAACCAGATACCTTGCAAGTGCAGGTCGATGGCTTACCATCTATGATGAAACCAAGAAGCGAAGCTACCCTGAATTTCCATGTTGCAGACGCAACGGGCAAACCAGCAATTGGGAACCTTTCTGTGGCGGTGATAGATGAGAGCCAGGTACCCGTAAAAGAAGATAAGCTCACTACCATTTTTTCACAATTATTATTGCAGGCGAATCTAAAAGGCTATATCGAAGATCCCAATTATTATTTTACGAATGTAAGCAATGAGAAGCGCGATCATTTGGACCTGTTATTAATGACCCAAGGCTACCGACGGTTTGTATGGGCCGACTTATTACAGGGCAAGACGCAGAAACCAACGTATCCGGCAGAAAAGATGACTTCTTCCATTTCGGGTAAATTACTCATGTTACGAAATAGTAAGCCAGTACCAAACGGGAAAATTACGCTGTTTTCTGCTGCGGCAAACATTGCTTTGGAAACAAAAACCGATGCAGAAGGCAAATTTACGTTCGATAGTTTATTTTTGACAGACAATATCAAATTTACCATACAAGGACGTACGGAAAAAGGAAGCGATAAGGTGGAAATCATTTTGGATGGTATACCGAGCATCGGTGTAACACCCAATAAAAATACAGCCGACTTCTCTTTGAATGTGAACCAGCAATTGAATACCTATTTTGAAAGTACACAAAAGCATGATGCGGAATTGAATAGTTTGGGCTTGGAAAGCCGAATGATTAAGCTGAATGAGGTAATCATCAATGCACGGGTAGAAAAAAAGCTACCTGTATCGCATAATTTGAATGGAGCGGGTAGGGCCGACCAAATTATTTCGGGCAATGAATTAGGAACATGCCCTACTTTGCGCATGTGTTTGGAAGGGCGTTTGGCCGGTGTGGTCTTTAAAACAGAGCAGACCGATGTGGGGCCGGTGAGTTTCCCCAATTCTACCCGTGGAGGTAAAATGCTGCTGATAGTAGATAACCACCAATATAGCAATAGTTCGGATGCGATGGATATTGTCGGCATTTTAGAGCAAAACCTAATTGATCCCACGCAGATTTTAAGTATTGAAGTGATGCGTAGTCCATCACTTACCAATATGTACGGGCCGGCAGGTGCCAATGGGGTTATTTTGATCAACACCAAAGGCTGGTCGCCCAACGAGCGCACCGATTATAGTGCCCAATTATATACACCCAAAGGGTTCAGCGTAACGCGCGAGTTTTATTCGCCTAAATATGGCGTTTCAGAACGGTTAGATGCTTTGGCCGACCAGCGTAGTACGGTTTACTGGAATGCTGTGGTACCGGTTGACAAAACAGGAAAGGCAAGCGTTCGTTATTTCAACACGAAGAATCCCGGACGTTACCGTATCGAAATAGAAGGTATTAGTGGTAACGGGCAATTGGCGCGCAAGGTGGTGAGGTATGAGGTGGGGGAATAATGTATTATTTACCTACTAACTCCCTACCTGCTTCAGAGCTTTACCAGGTATTTTACAGGTTTTTATCAGGTTTTCTTCAGGTATACCTGGTAAAAACCTGGCCAGACCTGATGAAAACCTGTTGAACGGTAGAAGGTTGGCCGAAGAAATTACGAAGAAGGTACCTGCTTCGTGTATAGCTAGGTGTCAACAGGGATTGAAACGGGAATAATACAGGAATCAAACCCGTATTTCATAGGAAGCTGGTCTAACAAAACATCGGCGTGATAGAGGTTTGATACGGCAATGAAGGGGAGTTAGGGCGACCAACCTTTATTCAAACCCTTCTTGTTTGAGCAATAATAGCGTGTGATTAAGCGATTGTTTACCCTTCCAATCATCATGTCCTGGAATGACATGGGCAGCTTGACCGAATTTTTTCTGTACATTTCGAATGCTTTGCGGCCATGCTTCAGCATTGCCATCGCTTACATTGCCCAAGTTCGTAGCCTCGCGACTCTTGATAAAGCAACCTCCATATAGCACCCGGTCGTTTTGGAACCAGATAACGATATTGTCTTTCGTATGTCCCTCTCCTGGATAATAAGTCTCGAATATGTATTCGCCCACGTGAAAGACAGTATCTCGATTAAAAGTATATTGGGCACGAGGTTTATGTTGTTCCTGACACAACCGATCGGTCAACTGACTGGTATAGGTCTTTGCACCCTGTTGTCCGTAAAAAGTCAAGCCAGCCGATCGATCATCATGCCAATGGGTAGCGATGTGCATGGTGATTCGCTTGTGATGTCTTTTGGCAATGCTATCCATGAGCGGCTTAAATTGTGTAGTGTCCCACGGTGCGTCAAACAGTACTGCTCCTTGCTTGGTTATCAGGTACATGCCATTGGCCGGAATACGTTCGCCTTTAAAAAGGCCGTAACTGGTATATACATACAAATTCCCTGTCAGGTGTGTAATGGTTAATTTGTCTGTTGTTGTTTGGCTCCAGCCGACGTGCCAAGTGAAAAACAATAACAAAGAAGAAAGAAAATATTTCATAGTAGCTGGTATGTGGTACAAAGATATTATTTTTTCTGCAGTCGGCCTTTAAGTACTTTGATAACAACCGGAGCGGTAGCGATCACCACAATGAGCAAGATGATTTTTTCTAGGTGTTGCCTGATCCATTCATTTTCACCCAATAGGAAACCAGCTGTTACCAATACACCTACCCATAGAAAGCTGCCTGCAATATTGAAAATAGAAAACTTGCGTAAATCCATTTTGACTATGCCTGCAACAACTGGAGCAAAGGTACGTACAATAGGCATAAAGCGCGCTAATACAATGGCGCCACCACCTTTCTTTTCATAAAACTCCTGCGCCTGAAAAATATATTTTTTCTTAAATAAAAAGCTGTCTTTTCGCTGCATCAGGATGCTCCCTGAGCGCTTACCAGTCCAATAGCCTAGAAAATTACCCAGAATACCCGCAATTGAAATCAATAAAATCCAATATAGAAGTATCAATATAGGGTTCTCGTGCGGCAATACATTATTAGCCAAAATAATACCGGTAATAAAAAGTAGCGGGTCGCCAGGAAGAAAAAAACCGAGTAATATACCGGTCTCGGCAAATACAATAAATAATAAAAGGTATAAACCACCATGATCCATGATCCAAACCGGATCGGTTAGATTTTGGAGAAAATCAAAAAAAGCTGTCATAAAAATTGCACTATTATATCTATATCACCATCAAAATCGAGAAACAGAACGGTGTCTGTAAAAATGGAAAGGCTTGGAAAAGGCTAAAATAACGTGTACCTGAAGAGAAAAGCGTAATAGGAAGGTTTGTGCCAAGAAGCGCTACGAGGATGCCACGAATGGCGACCGGAAGTGGGCACCACCAGTTTTACAAGATGGGCTTTCATCTCATCGATATACCGGACAAAATGGCTTGATGGGCGATTTCTAATGTTGTCGTACGTAATAACGATATCATCTGTTGCAGATTCCGGCGATATATGGATCGCCGAAGTAGCGTATGGATGAATGTGATGGAATGCCTGTGTAAAGAGGGATATGAACAAAAAGCTAAAAATACAAACAAACAAGTAGCAATGTTTTCTTTGTTGTATATAGTTATTTTCCCTATGCACCATGTCTGGCTATGTACTTTTTTGTTGCAAAGGTAAGGAAATTTGGGTGTTAAAAAAAACTAACAAAAAAGGAGATCCAAATCTGGAACTCCTTTTCGTAAATCGGGTATTGAAACGAAACTAATATCCTGGATTTTGCATGATGCCCGGATTTTGATCAATAGCCTGCTGTGGAATAGGTAAACTTGCGTGCTTAGGTAATACGAACCCTTTGTAACCCAATTTGTTAGCCGCTGTACCCCACCGGAGCATTGCCGGAAAGGTAAGTCCCTCGCATTGCAGTTCTATTACCCACCTGGTCTGCAAGTCGTTTGAGGTCACGGTGCCAACGGTAGGTAGCCCCCTTCTTTGTAATAGCATGTTAAATGTGGTTGCGGCCGAACTACTTAATTTTAAATTAGCTTCTGTATTGATAAGGTATGCTTCGGTTAGCCTGATATAGGGAAGCGTTGGTCTGTAGAAGAAAAAGTGTCTGTATACAGCCGGCATGGTACTCGAATACTGATCCCAAATAATTTCATTGCTATTGGGCAAATAAATATTGGTGGTAGTTGCCAACGTATATTGCCCTCCGTCTATAATAGATGCTGTTAGCGTTTTGGCCTTTGCATAATCTTTTTCAAGCAATGCTAAGCGTGCGCGAAGTAATTTGGCAGCGGTAGACGTTAAATCTTTTTTATCGGTTGATTTGGCTGGAAGTACGTTCGCTGCTGCGTCTAGTTCTGTGCCTATAAACTGCATCACGGCATCGGGATTGTTGTTTTGCGGATTGCTCACCTGATCTGCCGTTTGCATCAGTGGTATAGAGCCATAATAGGTATGTAATTGTAAATAAACGTATCCTCTTAAGGCCTTGATTTTAGCGGTCGCCAATTGCTTGTTTTGCATGGTTGCAACATTTGTTTCTAAATCATTCAACGATGCGATCGCTTGATAACCAGTCGTCCATAATGCATTCACAATTGGACTGTTAGCTTGTAAAGCAAACTGGCTCGCCCCTGCATACAATGATTGTATTTCCCGGAGACTATCCAGTGCTACTTGGTCTGTGAAATTGGCATCTAATACAGCAAACTGCGCATGCCAGAGTGAAACTTTATTCGCAATAAATGAGAAGGCAGCATCAAATTGGGCTTCCGTCATCACCGGCGTTACATTGGCTATTTTGCCGATCAATATTTCCGCTGTTTTCACCGTGCCATCTATTACATGACCTGTCTCATATGGAATAGCCGTTTTATCTAGCGTGTCTATTCTACCATCACCATTCAGGTCGCGCCATTTAAAATTACCCAGCTCCATGTTTTTTTGTTGAGCGGCACCCTCGAGATCACTCTGCGATTGGAATATACCAGCAATTGCATATCCAGTATATACGCCATTAATCGGTTCCAGCGATTCAGATAAGATATTGCTATTATCGCCTTGCGATACTTCGATATAATATGTGCCTGCAGGAATGTCGGTAAATGTAGCTATACCGTCAGTATTTGTTTGGGCTTGATAGGCAATTTTATCAATTGCATAATCTTCACGTGAATGATAGAGTATCACGTCTGCCGAAGCTGCCACTTCGCCCTTAGGTTTGTCCACTGTCCATTTGGTGGCGTCATATACCGTAACTTGTAAAGTAGTGGGAGAAGCCACATCCTCTATAACCGTGCCTGTGAGTGACATTTTTGTGGCGTATACCACCTGATTATCTGTAGTAGCGATCTCAATTCCACCTACATATACACCATTGATCCAAAGATCGTCTCCGATGCGTGTTACTTTCAGTTGTTTACCACTGAGGGCGGTAAGTATTTTATTGTTCGTTAAATCGGCAAATTTCAGAATCCCTTTTACGATATGGTCTTTCAGGATAATGTCTGAAGCTTCGCTGGTTTCTGAGGTCGCAGCCAATTGTCTTGGGGCAGCCATTACTTTACCATTTGCCGCTTGATGGTTGCGTTTTATTGCCATCGTCTCTGGAGTTGCCTCCGCGTCATTCAGAGGTGCAAAAATCGTTACACCGTCCTTTACCTCTTCTTGAGTGAGTTCCAGATCTTTTAGTGCATTGGTGAAATTACTGAGGGAGTCTGCCTTTGATAATTTGGTAGTAACTTCCGTAATTACCTCTTCCGGTGTCGGTTCATCAGGTGGGATGGGTGCGGGGTCTTTTTTACTGCAAGCAAATAAAGAAAGAGCCACAACCGATGCAAGTAGTACGTATGATTTCATCATGATCATTTTGTTTTTAATCTGTTGTGATTGTACCTTGCAAAGGTATAGGAGGTGCAAAGTGAAGGGAATACCCAATAGTGGGTATTTTTAGGAGTTGTTTTTACATATAGCGGTATATTTATAAATCTGAATAATCGGTAGGGTGTAAAAAAACAATGTCCGCATGGCTTACATTATGTTGGTAGTTGGGTGATGAAGAAAGCTTTTTCCAGTAGGGATCGTTATTGAATGCTTTCCAGTGTTCTTCTCTTGATACCATGTTTTCAAAGGTAGTTAGATACATCAAATTCGGCATTTTACTGCCAGCTAATACTTCACCATAGAAAACGGCATTAAAGCCTAGTCGTTTAAATAATCCAATTTCATCACCTAAATTAAACATTTCGACTTTGTTTTTATACAGCTTTTCTGTTGGCCCCTCATAACTTCGCAGTTCGTATACCCGATCTTTTCGATTACCTTGAAGTTTGGGAATATTAAAAATTGGGCTTTTAGGAAAAGCTTGAATTAAAATTGTTTCGATTCGATGATAAGGAGGTGTGTTATATGATGCCTGGATATAATCGGCGCCTGCTCGTTGGTAAATGCCGTCTTTGGTCAATGTTTCTTCTAGCTTTAAATATAAGTCGAAAGAGGCATATGGAATAAAGACATAGATGCACTTTTCTAAAGAAGTAGTTTTATATGCAATCGGTTTAAAAATACCAACCGCTTCTATGTTTGCCCGATGAAGTGCAGGAACAAATGCTTCACGCAGATAATGTTCTACCCGTTCTTCCTGTTGCTCATTTTGACAATGGTATATCTTTAATTGGTAAAGGTAAGGTGATGATGCATAGCAATTATCGGTTAACCACAAAAGGCAAATCAAAAAAAGCTGAATAATCTTCATTGGGTCGTTTTTTAACCAAAGGTATGAAAAAAACCGTTTTATTTGCTATTCGCTATACGTGGTGTGATTGCGGTGACTGGGGGTAGGGAAACAGGTAGCACGGATAGGCAGAAAGAAAAGCGGCACGAATCTGTTTATGAAGGCCTGTTAGGACGGTATTGTTTCCTAAACACAGAGGGACTAACACCGAACTTATTTTTAAAAAGTGTGGCAAAATAGGTGGGAGAAGAAAACCCTGTTTGGTAGGCAATTTCGTTAATGGTTAAATCCTGTTGTAGAAGAAACTGCGATTTTTTTAAACGGCGGTTCATAAGGTAGTCGTTCACGCTACAGTTTAACAATGTTTTCACTTTGCGGTATAACTGCACCCGGGAAATACCAATTTGTTTACAAATGTCGTCTACACTCAATTGTGGATTGGCTAAATGCGTTTCTATGATAGCAGAAAGATCATTTAGAAAACGTCTATCAAGCTCGCTATAGGTATTTGTTTGACCGGTTTCAATAGACAATTCGCTACTGTACCGTTGTTTAAGATCGTTTCGGGAAGTAATTAAATTTTGAATAACAGCCTCTAAATGCGTGGTACTAAAGGGTTTGGTGATGTATGCATCGGCCATGGCCTGTAGGCCTGCAGTCCGTTGATCTTCTGAATCCAACGCTGTTAACAAGATGATGGGAATAGTAGATGTACGCATGTCCTTTTTTAGTGTTTTTACTAAGTCAATCCCGCTTTTACCCGGCATCACCACATCACTTATAATCAAATCCGGTACTTTTTTGTAGGCCAACTTGATCCCATCATGGGCATTTGTTGAGGTGTATATGTGATAATAATGACTCAATTGATCCCGGAAAAAATAAATGATTTCCTCATTGTCATCAATAACCAATAGACTGTGCCTTTTCGGTAATAAATTTTCAGTCTGCGTTTCTTGCTGATCATCAGAAACGGATAATAGGGATATATCGACAGGTAAGAGAGGGTCTTCCGACACCTTTTTTGCCGTTGGATCCATTTCTGCCTCGCTTAAATGTGCCCGGCCAACAGGTAGCCTGAGGGTAAATGAAGTTCCCTCATTCTCCTTGCTGCTCACCGTAATTTGCCCATGATGCAGTTCCACAATTTCTCGCGCTAGGGCCAAGCCCAAACCAGACCCTGTTCCGCTAGGAGTACCTTGATAAAAGGGATCAAAAATATGTTCTATGTGATTTTTATCAATCCCTTGGCCACTATCAATCACACGTATGAATACATAATCAGCGAAGGTATTTTGTTCTGTTTTTACCTGAATCTTGCCATGTGAGGGAGTAAATTTAAAGGCATTGGAAAGTAAGTTGTATAATACTTTCTCCATGAGGTCGGCATCAAACCATAAGCTGGTAATGGTAGTATAGTGCTCAACACGCAAAAGAATGTGTTTCTGGTTAGCTAAGGGCTTAAACGATTGAACAATCTGGTTGATAAACGGTTGAAGCGGTTGTTCAGCTGCTCTTAACATGAGTTTTTCCTGTGCAAGCCGCTGAATGTCGATGAGTTCTGAAACTAAGTTCATCAAGCGTAGTCCATTTCGTTTAATACGAAGCAAATGTTCTTTATGCATTCTGGAAAACATAGCGTCTTTTAATAAGTCTTCAATAGGTGCCAATATGAGCGTCAGAGGTGTTTTAAACTCATGTGAAATGTTGGTAAAGAAATGCGCTTTTGCTTCTGAAACTTCTTTTACTTTTTCACTCATATCAATGAGTTGTTGCTGTTGTTTACGTATCTCCGCATTTTGCCTTTCCAGATGTTTGTTTTTCTCCCAATTACTCTTTAAGGAATAGATGGCAATGCCAGCAAAAATAATAGCAAGTACTAGGCTCACAATCAAGATATTCAATGCCGATTGTTGATCACGATAAATCCGCTGTTGCTCATCCAATAGCTTTTGCTGTTTGTCAATATCTTGTTGCTGGCTATCAATTTTATCAGCTTGCATTTTCATCAATTGTACATTGGTGGAATCGATAATCAGCGTGTTTAATAAATTGTCTCGTTGATAGGGGTGCTTGTGAAGAATCGCTACAGCCGTTCGAATGGCCTCAGCACCACCTGTAGGGTATAAAACAGATGCATCGATACGGCCTTGGGCTATTTGGTCTAATCCATTGCCTTTTCCCGGCAAAGCATCTACACCAAAGATTTTAATAGACTTTTTAACTTGGCTTTTTTGCAGGGCTTGGTAAGCTCCCAAAGCCATTTGGTCATTAAAAGCAAAGATAGCATCCACCTGATGCAACTGTTGAATATGCGCTTTTACTTGATGAGCGGCAACTTGAATAAGCCATTGACCATTCAATTGAACAGGCACCTTCATTTGTGGATGCTGCCCAAGTGCTTCTTTTATACCTCTTTCACGCTCCATAGAAGCAGAAGAACCGGGCAAGCCGGTTATTAAAGCCACTTGCCCTTTGTTCTGTAATTGGCGCGCAATATATTGTCCGGCTAAATAACCAATACTGTAATTATCAGAACCCACATACGCATTATACAGGCCGGATGAGGTTTTTCTATCAGTTACTACAACCGGAATGCCTTGTTGAAAGGCTTGGTCTACAATGGGCGTGAGCGGATCGGCTTCATTGGGTGATATGATAAGTAAATCGATCTTCTTTTGAAGAAAATCTTGCACCTGTGCAAATTGCCTATTGTTATCTCCTTCTGCATCTGCATACAAAAAATCGATTTCCGAATGGAAGGATAATTCTCGCTTCATTTCTTTGAGCATGGATTGCCTCCACGCATCCGAACCTACACATTGCGAAAATGCAATGGTAAAGTGCTTCTTTGGCTCTTTTCTTGTGCAAGAAAAAAGCATCAGCAATAAACCGAATAAAAGAGAATAATGAATGCGATGCATAAAATTGCTTTTGCACAAAACAGTGGGTTGAATATATCATTTTTTTGTTGGATTACCTGACTATATCAAGCATCGTGTAATATATACACTATTTTTATAGAAATAAATGAGGTTCAATATTAAAGCTTTCGATACGAAATTGAAGTGTTACAAGTTGCTATTTATATATAAGTTATTGATTTATTGTTAATTATTATTTTATTAAAATTGGTATGCAGCTTAATTATTTTGACACAATGTTACAACCTTAAGGCGGTAAAAGCTCCTACTTTAGCTTCCGTAAACCAACGATCAAAAATGAGTAAAAATAGAGTATTGGCGTGGTCCTTTGTAGTGGCCTTGGGAGGATTTCTGTTTGGCTTCGATACAGCCGTTATTTCAGGAGCAGAAAAAGCCGTTCAGGCGTATTGGCATCTTACTGGATTTGAACATGGTCTTACCATGGCTATTGCTTTAATAGGTACGGTGTTGGGGGCAGCCTTAGGTGCATGGCCATCTGATAAAATAGGAAGGAAAAATACCCTCTTTATTGTAGCGGCTTTATATTTCTTTTCCGCTTTAGGAACAGCGCTTGCTCAAGAATGGTTCGTGTTCATTCTCTTTCGGTTTTTAGGAGGGATTGGTGTTGGCATATCTTCTGTGACGGCTCCCATTTATATATCGGAGATTTCGCCAGCAAAATCCAGGGGTAAACTGGTTGGTTTGTTTCAATTTAATGTGGTGCTCGGTATTTTAATTGCCTACTTATCTAATTACCTGATTGGCCAGGGGGGCGAGCATGCATGGCGATGGATGCTCGGAGTGCAAGCAGCTCCTGCTTTGCTGTTTTTTATCTTCATTTTTTTTGTGCCTGAAAGTCCACGCTGGCTATTATTACATCGCCAGGACAGTGAGGCTGCTGTACAAATTTTAAAAAGAATCAATGCAACCAATTATCAACAAGAAGTCGCTTTAATTATAGCTGCTCATAAAAAGACCGAAGAAAATCAGCATAGCGTACGGTTATTTTCAAAAGCCTATCGTACGCCCGTTATATTAGCCATGCTATTTGCAGTTTTTAATCAAGTATCAGGTATCAATGCTATTATTTATTATGCCCCAAGGGTATTTGAGATGGCCGGGCTGGGTACACAAAGTTCCTTGTTGTCTACCGTTGGCATTGGCTTGGTTAATTTTACCTTTACCTTGCTTGCGCTAAGCTTTATTGATAAAGTGGGTAGAAGAAAGTTGATGTTGATAGGCTCTTTTGGATTAATTGCCTCCTTGAGCCTCGTATCGCTTTCGTTTTATTTGGGGCATACGCAAGGCTTCATGATTACCTTTTATTTAATGCTTTACATTGCTTTCTTTGCTTTTTCACAGGGAGCAGTGATTTGGGTATTCATCTCAGAAATTTTTCCCAATGAGGTTCGGGCGAAGGGGCAAACCTTAGGTAGCCTTACCCATTGGGTAATGGCAGCGATTATTACTTTTTGTTTTCCTGCATTAACTGAATTTTTGGGCGGAGCAAACACCTTTTTGATATTTGCTGGTTTTATGTTATTGCAGCTATGGTTTGTTTGGAAAATGATGCCCGAAACGAAGGGCAGAACACTGGAGGAGATGGAAAGTTAGATATGAGATATTAGATAATAGTTGTAAGTATTAAGTTCTAAGTATTAAGTTGTAAGCTAAGTACATACTTCTTAAAACGTATCACTTAACACTTATAATTCAAGAGCTTTTTCCTTTTCGCTTTAAGCTTTCCGCTCTTATAACGTATTACTTAAAACTTATAACTCAAAGTCTTAATACCCATTAACAATAAATTACATGAAAAAAGTAGTCTGTTTTGGAGAAGTATTATGGGATATGCTTCCTGATGGAAAAAAGCCCGGCGGGGCACCAATGAATGTGGCTTACCATCTGAACAAGCTGGGCATTGCTGGGCAGATGATCAGTAGGGTGGGTAACGATGCTGCAGGCGAAGAATTGGTGCAATTCCTAACCAAAATGGGCTTGACGACAGACTATATCCAGCTGGATGAACAGTATCAAACCAGTGAAGTCATTGCTACTCCTGGTGAAAACCACGAAATGCATTATACCATTGTACAGCCGGTAGCATGGGACTTTATTACCTATAATGCATCTTTGGAAAAGCTGGTTAAGAATGCGGATGTGTTGGTATTTGGCAGCTTAGTGGCCCGGAACGAAACAACCCGAAATACCCTTTATGAGCTCATTGAACAGGCATCATTTCGTATGTTTGATGTCAATTTCCGGGCTCCACATTATACGCAAAGCACCATCGAATATTTGTTGAGTAAGGCGAACGCCGTGAAGTTGAATAATCACGAATTACAGGAAATCGCTCAATGGATGGGGCAAAGTAAACAGAACGAAGATGAGGCCATTGCCCGTTTGCAAGACACCTATCAATTGGCCGAAATCATCTTAACCAAAGGGGCGAATGGCGCATCTTATTATACTGGCGAGTGTAGATACGACTACCAGGCCTATCCCGTCACCGTGAAGGATACGGTGGGAAGTGGCGATTCTTTTTTAGCTGCCTTCTTAGCACAAAAACTACTCGGCCAATCCATTGATGATATGCTGGATTATGCTGCTGCTTTAGGAGCCTATGTAACCGCGCAGGCAGGCGCTAATCCGGATTATAAGAAAACAGATTTGAACCGATTTATCTGGGAAAAACAACTCGAACAAGCTAAATGGAAATAAAGATGGAAAACAAACCTTAAGCATGGCTTAGACTAACCAAAGAACTAGCTTTCCAGGATATTGCATGCATTTAAAAGGCACATTTAAAGTGCCCTGGGAGACTATTTGCTAATTTTTTATCAAACCAATATTCAAAAAATGAACAAAATACTAATCATTTATCTCCTATTGCTAACCCCATTGGGGATGGCAATTGGACAGACTGGTAGCATTACCGGTAAGGTAACCGATCTTTCGGGTAAACCACTAGATGGGGTTAACATCACTGTTGTTGGAACAGACGTGAGGGCTCTAACGGACGCAGATGGCACTTATGTCATTGCCGCAACAGCTGGACAGAAGCTGCTTTTCTCTATGGTCGGTGCTGCGAATGAAACACGTACGGTGGAAGGATCGAATCCCATCGATGTACAGATGAACCTCAATTTCGATTTAGAAGAAGTGGTGGTAACAGGCTATCAACAAGAACGTAAAAAAGATCTCACCGGAGCGGTTGCTGTAGTAGATGTAAAAGATATTCAGGATATCCCGGCGGGAAACCCGATGAAGGCTTTACAGGGGCGTGTACCCGGCGTATTTGTCAATACCGATGGGTCGCCAGCTGGCAACGCGTCGGTGCGTATCAGGGGTATCGGTACTTTAGGTAATACCGATCCGCTATATGTGATCGATGGTGTGCCAACAACGCGCGGATTGCAAGAGCTTAACCAGAACGATATCGCATCTATCCAGGTATTGAAAGATGCATCAGCAGCGTCCATATACGGTAGTCGCGCAGCAAATGGGGTGATTATTGTAACAACCAAAAGAGCAAAGGCAGGGGTGAGCCGCATTGGTGTAAATGCCTCTTCTTCTTTACAGTTCTATACCAGTAAGTTGGATGTATTAAATACGGAAGGGCGTGGAAGGGCCTATTGGCAAGCTGCTGTTAATGATCATTTGGATCCGAATCTGAACTCGACCTATCAATATGATTGGAATGGCGATTTTACGAACCCAGCATTAAATCAGGTTGTTTTACCTGAATATTTAGATGAAGCAAAAACAATGAAACCAGCTGATACACGCTGGTTTGATGAAATCTCCCACACTTCTTTATTACAATCGTATGGGTTGGATGTATCAAATGGTAATGAAAAGAGCAATACCTTATTTTCACTCAGTTATTTTGATAATCAGGGAGTAATCAAAGCTTCAAGAAATCAAAAAGTAACGGCCAGATTCAATTCAGATTTTAGCCTGTTTAAGGATCGATTGAAAATAGGTGAAAATTTCTCAGCAACTTATATGAAAGATGTGCTTTTGCCTACGGGAGATATTACTGGGCTGTCCTTAATTGATTTATCCATTGTGCCGATCCATACTATTAATAACGGATGGGGTGGACCGGCACCTGGTATGGCTGATCGTCAAAATCCGGTGCGCTTAATTGAAGACAATAAGCAAAACAAGAATCATTTTGGTCGGATATTTGGAAACGCTTTTGCTGATTTAGCCATTTTGCCTAACCTGCATTTTAAAACTAGTTTTGGCGTGGACTATGCCGGAAATTACGCCCGTACGCTGCGTAAATCCTATGTTTCGGGTTTTTTGTCGGACGCCACTAATCAAGTCAATACCAGTGCAGATTATAACGGAAGTTTAACGTGGCAAAACACCTTGATTTATAATGTGGAGTGGAATGAAAAGCACAAACTGGAAGTGCTTGCCGGGCATGAACAGATTAAATTGATCAATCAAAATTTCTCGGCGAGTAGACAAGGATTGGCTTTGGAAAATATCAATTATGCCTACCTGAGTGCAGGGTCAACGCTTAAAGATAATGCTGGAGGCGGCGCCAATAGCGCTTTGTTGTCTTATTTTGGTAAAGCGAATTATAGCTTTAACGATCGCTATTTGGCATCATTAACGATTCGTCGTGACGGATCATCCCGTTTTGGTAAAGACAAGCGCTTTGGTACATTTCCCGCCGCTTCGCTCGGCTGGCGCTTAAGCGAGGAAAGTTTCGTCAAAGAGCAATTACCGATTATTTCCGATTTAAAATTGCGTTATGGATGGGGAATTACGGGTAATCAACAGACTAATGATCATGCACCATTGGCACTATATTCCGCCATTTATGGCACCAATTTGAGTGGCGCATTTGATGGAGGAACGGCATACGATATAAGCGGAAATGATAGCGGACAATTACCTTCGGGGTTTGTTTTTATCCAAAGAGCTAATGATCAGCTCAAGTGGGAAGAGGCCATGCAACATAATGTGGGTCTTGACTTCGGACTATTCGATAATAAGTTCAGCGGGTCAGTAGATTATTTTATTAAAAAAACCAAAGATATCCTGATTAGCCCGGCTTACCTCGCTGTGATCGGTGATGGTGGAACGAAATTTGCCAATGGGGCATCTGTTGATAATAAAGGGCTGGAGCTGGTGCTAAACTATAACACAGCTATCGGACAGGATTGGCATATTGATATCAGTGCAAATGTATCTGCTTATCGGAGCAAAATTACAGAACTGCCGGATGAAGTATTGACATCTTACCCTGGTAACGGAACTGATAAGACCATTTTAGGTCGGTCTGTGAGCTCTATGTTTGGTTATGTGGCTGATGGTTTGTTCACTTCTGAGGAAGAGGTGGAAAATTCGGCCGAGCAACCTGGTAAAGGTTTGGGGCGTATTCGTTATAAAGATCTCAATAATGATCATATCATTAATGATTTGGATCGGGATTATATCGGTAATTCGGATCCAGACTTTATTTATGGAATTAATACAGCCATTACCTATAAGCGCTTTGATTTTAATTTCTTTTTGCAAGGTATACAGGGAAATAGTGTATACAATACCTATAAAAACCTAACCGATTTCTCTTCTTTGGCACCTGGCGCCAATTGGGGCAGTAGAACCTTAGATGCTTGGACACCACAGCATCCACTTTCGACAATCCCGGCTTTAACAACGGTCGACCGAAATAATGAAGGGCGTAGCTCTACTTATTATATAGAAAGCGGCTCTTACTTAAAGTTGCGCAATATTCAATTAGGTTATGATCTCAAAAATGCGCTGCAATCTTTGCACGTACAGCAGGCACGCATTTTCTTACAAGCCAGTAATCTTTTGCTCGTGAAAAGTAAGTCATACCATGCACCTGATCCAGAAAATCCGGGAAATGCGTTTCCTATTCCTTTAATGACTACTGTGGGTGTTAATCTATCCTTTTAATTAAAAATTGAAATAACATGAAGACTAAAATAGTAATGGCGATTCTGGTTGGTTTGTCTTTTGTTTCCTGCAAGAAAATTCTAGACCAAAATCCTCAAGGTGTTATTTCAGGAGATAACCTGAATACACCTGAAAATGCAGAAAAAATGTTGATTGCTGCATATTCAGCATTGGGTAACGATTATTGGGCAGCGCCCTATAGCAGTATGTGGGCCTATGGCAGTATCCGTAGCGGAGATGCTTATAAAGGCGGTGATGGTCCGGGGGATGTTTCCGATTTTCATGCCTATGAAACTTTTGCTTTAAACCGTGTAGATTTAGGTGCTTCAGATGTAACTTGGTTTCGCCTATATATGGGGGTCGGTCGTGTTAATGATGCGCTTGGTCGAATAAATTTGCTGTCGGAAACCGATTTTCCAAAAAAAATAGCCAGACAGGCAGAAGCTCGTTTTCTACGAGGACATTTTTATTTCTTGCTTAAAATCCTGTACAAGCATATTCCTTATTTGGATGAAACTCTCTCAAAAGACGACTACGATACGGTATCCAATCGATCTTTTACAAGCGATCAGTTGTGGAATAAAATAGCTGACGATTTTCGATTTGCGGCTGCCAACCTTCCAGACGAACAAGTAGACAAAGGTAGACCAACCGCTTATGCTGCCAAGGCTTATTTGGCCAAAACATTGCTTTATCAGGCTTATATTCAGGATGAGCAAAATAACGTAACTACTATGGATAAACCAAAATTGGAAGAGGTAAATAACCTATGTGACGAGGTAATTGCCGGGCCGTATAGCCTAATGCCGGATTTTGCGGAGAATTTTCTAACAGCCTATGAGAACGGATCAGAATCTATTTTTGCTATTCAATATTCGCTTAACGATGGTACGCCAGCTGGTCGGGTTGATAATGGGCATTCATTGAATTATCCTATGAATCAGGAGTATGGCTGCTGTGGTTTTCACGTTCCAAGTCATAATTTGATCAATGCTTTTCAAACGGATAATAAGGGCTTGCCTGAATTTGATACCTTTAACGATCATGATGTGGAGGCAAGCGGTGATTATCAAAGTCATACGTTTGATCCCCGAATGGACCACACAGCAGCCATACCCGAACATCCTTATAAATATAAACCTGATTTTATTTATAAGCGTACTTGGTCGCGTGCGCCACAAATTTATGGGCCACTATTGAGCATGAAAGAAACAGTAGCTTACGATGATCCTTCGTTTAAGAAAATTCCCCCGTTCATTGGTAGCTCAAAAAACTGGGCCATTATTCGTTTCGCGGATGTATTATTGATGAAAGCCGAGGCTTTGATTGAGCTGGGGCGCGAAGCGGAAGCACTTCCATTAATCAATCAGGTAAGGGAAAGGGCCGCAAAAAGTAGCGGCTTATTAAAGCGCGCTGATGGTTCGTATACCTCAAATTATAAAATAAGTACGTATCAACCGGGTGTCAATTGTAACTGGACAAACGACTACGCCCGCCAAGCGCTGCGCTTTGAAAGGCGTCTTGAATTTGCCATGGAAGGTTACCGCTTTTTTGACTTAGTGCGTTGGGGCATTGCAGCAGAATATTTAAACAAGTACTTTAGTAAGGAAAAATCGAGAGTCAGTCATTTGCAAGATGCGTCTTTCAAAAAGAACCGTGATGAGTATTTACCCATACCACTCAATCAGATAAACTTTAGTAAAGGACTCTATAAACAAAATACAGGATGGTAATGAAAGCATTGTCATGAAATTAAATAAGCAAAATATCAATAAAACTATTTATTCAAATGAAAAGAAACAAGTGGATTAAATGGACCGTGGCGGCAACGCTGCCCTTGCTCGTAACGGGAGCGCTGCCGGCGAAACCGTCGCCTTCGATGACATTAGATGGGATCAGCCATATACAACAAGATGTCCCTGTTAAAACCATTACAGCAGAGAAAAACTGGCTGCTTTTGCCTGTAAAGAATGGTGCACCCAAGCAACGCGTTGAAATTCGTGTGCAAGGAAAACCCATCCGATCTTTTGACATAGAGTTGGCCGATGGTCAGCCTGACTGGTATGCCTATTTGGATATCCGTGCATGGAAAGGGCAAACGCTCCAAATTACGTCAAATAAAGAAAAGGCAACAACGCATATTTTTGATGCTATTAAACAAGCAGATCAAGAGCTGGATGCACAACAAAGATACCAGGAATCGAATCGTGGCTTGTTTCATTTTTCCCCCAAACGGGGATGGAATAATGACCCCAACGGCTTGGTATTCTATCAAGGTGAATATCATCTTTTTTTTCAACATAATCCGTACGGTGCGCAATGGGGTAACATGCATTGGGGGCATGCAGTAAGTAAGGACTTGGTGCATTGGAATGAAGTAGGTGAAGCATTGTATCCGGATAGTTTTGGTACCATGTTCAGTGGAAGCGGCGTTGTTGATATCGATAATACCAGCGGCTTGGGAACGAAAGCCAATCCACCGATGGTGGTTTTTTATACAGCGGCAGAGCAATCGTGGACACAGGGTATGGCTTATAGTACGGATGGTAGAACATTCTCCAAATTAGGGAGGCCTGTGATCCCCAAAATACAAGATGGAAACCGCGATCCAAAAGTGATATGGTATGAACCCGGAAAGCATTGGGTGATGGTGCTGTACGTTACAGAACCGAATGATCAACATACCATGCATTTCTTCACGTCGACCAATATGAAAGACTGGAAAGAAGCAAGTGTCATCAAAGGAGGAATAGGGAATGATCATTATTTATTTGAGTGCCCTGAGTTTTTTGAACTTCCCATAGAAGGAACTCAAGAAAGAAAATGGATACTCACAGGAGCGAATAGCCAATATGCCATTGGCTCTTTCGATGGCCAGACTTTTACCCCTGAAATAGAACGTTTGAATGGTCAGCGTGGTCGTGATTTTTATGCATCGCAAACCTATAATGACGAACCGAAAGGCAGGCGTATCGAAATTGGCTGGTGGCGAACGCATACGGATGGCAACGGTAGTTGTTTTAATCAATCAATGAGTATCCCGATGGAGTTAAAACTTGTTCAGACATCAAAGGGGCCGCGGCTCAGTCGCACACCCATTGCGGAATTAACACGTTTACGAAACAAGCAGGTAAATTTTCATGCCGTTAGCTTAAAAAATGGTCAAACGTTTCATGCGGAAGGCACTGATGCAGAGGCCTTGGAAATTCGAGCAACTTTAAGTCCAGGTAAGGCCTCAATGATACATGCAACCGTTCGAGGCGTAGACTTATTCTATAACGTGGCAGAACAAGAGTTGAGTGTAGATGGTGTGATAGCACATGCTGCACTCTCTCCTGAAGGTAAACTCGATCTAACGATTTATGTGGATCGTACTGGCTTGGAGATTTTTGCCAATAACGGACTTTGCTTTATGCCTATTAATAAAAATATACCTGCTGAAAGTAAGGGTGTATCCATTGAGACTAAGGGTGGAGACGCGCAATGCGAGCAATTGGCCATTTATACATTAAAAAGTATTTGGTAATGATTTATTTCACGTCTTTTATTTGTAATGAATCTAAATAAAAAGCTATATTTGGAAGAAATAAAAGATAAGCAAATGAAGACATTAAAATTTACCTTGTTATGGATGTGCCTAATTGTTTTTACTGCCATTGATGCATCGGCTCATGCTTTATGGATTGAAACGGCTTCGGCCGGAAGCAAAGGAACAGCGCACGACGTGAAAATTTATTATGGTGAATTCGCTGCGGGGGAACGCGACGTGCCAGAAAAGTGGTATTCGGATGTAAAGGATTTTTCTTTGTGGCTGGTAGCACCTGATGGGCAGAAAACAAAACTAGAAACCGTTGCTGGTGCAGCATTTTATAGCAGCAGTTTTACACCTGAGAAAGATGGTGTGTATACATTAATGGTTAGCCATGAGGCTGCAGAGCTAGGCGGTACTACCAAATATCATTTTATATCGTCGGCTCATGTTGCCGTAGGTAAAACAACACAAGTAGATGCTGGCCAGAATGCTAATGTGCTGAAAGTATATCCTGAAAACCAGGAGGTATTCAAGAAAAATAAATCGGTGAAACTGTATGCCCAATTGAACGGTCAACCATTGGCTAATAAATCAGTGAGCATCGCCTCTTCATCTGGTTGGACAAAAGAATTTAAGACAGATAGCAAGGGTATGATCGAGTTTTCACCTTTGTGGTCGGGACGTTATGTTGCCGAAGCACAACATTATACAGAAACAAACGGTCAGCATAACGGAAAGGATTTCCATGCTGCTTGGATCGGGTCGACCTTTTCTTTTGAAGTAAAATAAGATGAATCCATACGGTTACAAGAGGGCATTCTCCTATGAGGAATGCCCTCTTGGTATTTAATTATTTTTTTCATTTATTGCATAAAAATTCTATAATTTTATCCCTTATAAAAAGCTACTAATAATAAACCTCGTTCATGTTATTACCCAAATTGGAAAACGAGCAAAATTTACTGCAAAGGATTGCGCAAAATGATGAGCAAGCCCTCGCAGCTATCTTTTTCGCTTATCACCATGATTTGGGTTCTTTTGTGAATACCTTATTGCAGGATAGAGAAAGCACCTTAGAGGTTGTCCAAGATGTGTTTTTGAAACTTTGGTTATCCCGGGAACACCTACCTGAAGTGACCAATTTTACGGGTTATCTGTTTATTTTAACACGTAATTATACCCTCAATAAAGTCAGGCAACTGAAAAAAGAACGCGTAAAGCATCAACAATATGTGCAATCAGTCGAAAACGATTATACAGATACCTCAGAGCCGGATCTTCAGCAAGATACACGTGATGTCTTATTAAACCGTGCTATCCATACCTTACCTCCACAACAGCGAAAGGTTTTTATGCTTCGGCAGCAGGGATTGAAGAATCCGGAGATTGCGCAGCTATTAAATATTTCTACCACCTCTGTAGCCAAATATCAACAATTGGCTTTGCAATATTTGACCGAGTATGTACGGGCTTATTCCTTTATTTTACCTTTGTTTTTGCTGTTGTTTTAAAAAAGTAGCCTGAATAAGGGATGGCAATAAATTAAAATAGACTTATTTCTATCGGTTATATTCCACAAACTGGCCTATCAATAAAGATAGACCAGTTATCATACTCATTCGATATTACCCATTAGAAAGCTCTGATAAGCAACTATAATTCTGGTGCCAAAGGCCAATCGACGGGAACTTCTGTTAAGGCATGTAGGTAATTGGTAATCGTTTTATCTCCGATTAAGACAATCACATCAATCAGACTTCCATTAGAATACCCTGCTGCTAAAAAATTATCCACTAGTTCAGGTGCAGCATGACCCTTATGTTCAACAATGCCTCTGGCAAGTTTTGCCAACGCATCCAGTTTCGGATCGAATGTTATTTCTGCTTGCCTTATCTCCAATATTTGCGTATCAGAAAAACCATTCAACTTTGCTAGGGCAGTATGTGCACTCAGACAATATACACAGTGGTTGTATTGGCTAACAACTAAATTAACCACTTCGCGTTCTTTAGCTTTTAAAGAAGTTTTGGCATTCTGTAATGCTAAGTAATTACCCAAAGCATTTTCAGAGTGGGCAAAAGCGGCAAATAGATTGGGTACAAACCCTACCGCTTTTTGCAGGTTTTCAAAAATTGCTTGATTGACAGGCGAGACTTGCTCTTTTGTAGGAATGGGGAAGTTTTTCATCTTTTATGTTTTTAAAGTTTTAAATAAATTTGATAATGCAAAAATGATCTATTCAACGCACTGATGGAATAGACAAATTGCCCGATGATTGGTGTTGTTTTCCCGAAAGAGTCATATAGCAGATTTGGCAAGGGGCGTATCAGACATTGATTTCCCTTATGGCCTTTTCAAGGGCATGCTCCTGTATCTTGGGAATGGCTAAACCCTCCACACGATATGTAGTGATGTCCGTAATACCGATAAAATTCAATACCTGGGTAAGATAAGGTGCTGTAAAGTCATAAGGTTTCATCGGGCCGTCGCTGTATACACCACCTGAAGAAATAGCAAGGTATGCCTTTTTATTTTTAATCAGTCCTTCGGGGCCATTTTCAGAGTAGCTGAATGTAATCCCCGCACGCATGACATGATCCAACCAGGCTTTAAGAGTAGAGTGTATACCGAAATTATACATCGGTACACCGATGACAATAATATCTGCATCCAGTAATTCGGCTATTGCCTCATCAGAATGCTTGCTTGCTTCTACCTGATTTGCCGTCCGTTTTTCGGGTTCGGTCATAAACGCGCTTAAATGAGCTTCCTCTAAATGTGGAAAACGAACGGCAGTTAGATCGTGAGTTCTTACGCTACTTTCTGGGTGTCTGACTATCAAGCGCTCGATAATTTCATTTGCTAGTTTAATGCTAAAAGAGGCTTCACCCCTTGGGCTTGAGATAATATGCAATATTTTCATTTTGATGTATTTTTGGGCAAAATTACTTATATTTGCTATCAAAAAGATACTACTATACAATAGGAAAGCGATATCCTATAGTATAGTAGTATCTATTATTTAATTTTGTAAGATGGCAAAGCAAATACATGATGAGGAAACCTGTTCTGGAAGCATCAATGCAGTAAAAGATGCGCTGTACGTACTGAACGGTAAATGGAAAATACTGGTTATCATAGCGCTTTCTGAAGGACCTAAGCGCTTTAAAGAAATAGAGAGATCCATTAATGGGATTACACCTAAAGTATTGTCGAAAGAGTTAAGGGAACTTGAATTAAATGAGTTTATAGAAAGGAAGGTATTTGATACAGTCCCCGTACAGATTATTTACGAGTTAACGCCTCACAGTGACTCTCTGAAAGAGATTATCGGCTCACTGATCGTGTGGGGAAAACAACACAGAGATTATATTTTAAAGAAAAGAAGATCTGCTGGTTCAGATAAAGCAGATAAAAAGCCCCTTGTAAAAGATAAATACGGCAATTAAAAAGGAATGTTAAAACTGAATTTATGATATTGGTCTATAAGAATCAAAAAACTGCTGCCGAATGCAGGCTTTTAATACGGGAAGATGAGTTTGATAGGGTGTTTTATGGAAGAGACCGTAAGGATAAATTGCTAACCATTGCTTGGAATAGAGGTAAGACACAAACTGTACATATTGATGGCGTGGGATATGATTTTCCTGGAAATAGCATCTTATGCCTCATGGTCAACCAATCTTTCCATTTTACCCAACCCGATGAGATAGTGGCTTGGCAGTTTAACAGGGATTTTTATTGTATTGAGAACCACGATAGGGAAGTTAGCTGCGTGGGATTTTTGTTCTACGGTTCTAGTCAGATGATGTTCATAGAGCTCAACAGAGAACAACTGGATAAGATTGGCTTGTTACAGCAGGTATTTGAAGAGGAGTTTGAAGCAATAGATAATATACAGGAAGATATGTTACGCATGTTGCTGAAGCGCCTGATTATTATTATAACACGTATTGCGAAAAGCCAGTTTATAGATGTGGCACTCACGGATTCTAAACTGAATATAATCCGGCAATACAACTTGCTGGTCGAACATCATTATAAGACAGAACATGGGGTAAAATTTTATGCAGAACAGCTGAACCGGTCGCCTAAGACTTTAGCTAATCTTTTTGCGCTTTATAACCACAAATCTCCATTGGCTGTTATCCAAGAGCGGGTCTTTTTAGAAGCGAAGCGTTTGCTGATATACACCGATAAATCATCTAAAGAAGTGGCATATGAATTGGGGTTTGAAGATGTTGGCTATTTCAGTAACTTCTTCAAAAAGATGGCTTCAATAGCACCCACTGCATTTCGGAAAAGCAAGGCAGAATTTATTACGACAAACCAACCAACTTAGAAAGATGAATAACACTAAATACATGGTTCTGCTCGATTTTACAACTGTTCGGGAAATTTTTCTATTCTTTTAAGCACCTACGTGAAGGAAATTTGCATGGATAATTTATTGTAAAACTTAAAACAATTTTAAAGATGGAAAATTTCTCAGCTTCACAAAACAAACAGGTGTCTATTGGTAAACCTGGTGGAATGGCCAACCCTTCCTTAATAAGGATAACAAAATGGGTTGACGACTTTCATATTCCATTTGCTCTTGGTGGTGGAGCGATGATTATAATGCTACTATGGGCGGGTTTATATAAAATGACGACTTCTGGTGCAGAAGGAATCATCCCGTTGGTAACGAATAGTCCTTTAATTAGCTGGCATTTTAAATTATTCGGCCCTTATGTAGGCTCAGATCTTATTGGGGCCACCGAAATTACTGCAGCTATATTTATAATCATAGGTTTCATACGGCCGCAAGTAGGAATTGTGGGGACGTTTATTACCACAATTATGTTTTTTATAACAGGTTCTATGGTTATTACCACACCCGATTCCATTGTCATGGTGAATGGAATGGGATATATGTCATTTTTGGGATTGTTTTTGTTCAAAGATATTGTCTCTCTAGGTTTAAGCTTTTATCTTTTAAGTAGTTTTCGTAGAAAAGCACTTTCTGCCGAAAGGAATAAATAATGATGCATTCTTCTTCAGTAAGCTGTGCACTTTATACCTTTTCAAACTAATGATATGAACCCTCCGCAAGGAGGTTTTTTATTGCTACATTTTATAAGCTGTCTAAGTTTTTTCTGTTATTTAAAAAAAAATAAAAATAACCATCCATAAATCGAATCGTTTGGTGTCTTTATAATAAACTAATCAAGTAGGGCAGGCTATATGGTCAAATGCCTTTGTAAATTATGAGTAAAACCAGGCTTACCATTTTATTTGAAAAGGCGAGAAAGGGTGGGATGACCGACGATGAGCGTGCGGAATTATTTGTGTTATTGAGTGATCGTACCCAACAAGAGGAGATAGACCGTCTTTTCGATGAAGCTAAGGATACGTTTGTATCATGTACGACATTCTTTACATCTGAAGAATCGGAAATTCTGCTGGAGGCCGTTCAGCGTCAGATTAAGCCAAGACCCCTGCGATGGAAAAGCCCATCTGCTACTTGGTGGAAGTGGATGGCAGCAGCGGTCGTATTATGCATCGTTAGCTGGGGTGTTTATCTACATTTTCATCAATCTATAGTAACTATACATCCTGCGCAGACAATGGCAAAGCAAGGCATCCTGCCCGGTACGAATCAAGCCACCTTACACTTAGGAAACGGTCGGGTCGTAGATTTGAATGCCATCGGCGATCAGCCGGTTCAAGAGGGTGGGGTAACCATCCACCGATCGACAGCTGGGCAGTTGGTGTATCAGGTAGATCATCAGAGCGAATCAGATCCAATACAGGAAAATATATTGACCACACCTCGAGGAGGGCAGTTTCAAGTAGTTTTACCTGATGGTACACAAGTCTGGTTGGGAGCATCATCGTCATTACGCTATCCTACACGATTTAGCCACACCGAAAGAACCGTTTTCCTAGAAGGCGAAGCGTATTTTGAAATTGCAAAAAATGAGCAGCAACCTTTTTATGTCAAATCGAAACATGCCACTGTTCAAGTGCTTGGAACGCATTTTTCGCTCCATGCATATTCAGACGTAGACGAGGTTGGTGCTTCGCTTTTTGAAGGAAAAGTACGTGTCCTATTCCATGAAAATGCCGAAGGAAAGAAGATAACAAAAGTGTTGAATCCTGGTGAGCAGGCCACGGTTAATCGCAAAACCATGGATTTAACGCTACGTAAAATTGATGTGGAAGACGCTTTGGCGTGGAAAAAGGGATATTTTATTTTCCACGGCGATGATATTAAAACGGTTATGCGTACCGTGGCGCGGTGGTATGATGTAGAAGTGATTTATCAAGGCGATCTCAGTGGAGAAACCTTTATCGGTACCGTCTCCAAATTTGATCGGATAGAAAAGCTTTTAGAAACCATAGAATTAACTGGGGGTGTTCATTTTAAAATAGAAGGGAGGCAGATCATCGTTATGAAATAAAAACTATCAAAGGCGGTGCAACGCCCCTGATAGTAGAACGGCATTCATTGCCGGATTAAAGATTCGTTTAATGACCAATTCTTTAACCTAATCAAATGTATAAAATAATTGCTATAAACAGGCAACAGCGAAAATTTTGCCTGTATTTCAAACCAATTTTGATCATGAAATTATCATTGATCTTGATTTTAGTAAGCCTATTGAAAGTGCAAGCGGCAGCGTTTGCGCAAAAAGTGACTTTACATAAAAAGAACGCGTCTTTACGTGAAGTATTTACCGAGATTAGAAAGCAATCGGGCTATAATATTTTATTTACGGGTAGTATGTTGCAGCATACACAACCGGTTACCATTTCTGTGGATGCTGTTTCTGTAAAAGAGGCGATTGACCGATGTCTGGCCGATCAAGCTTTGACCTATAAAATTGTAGAAAAGAATATTGTTATTTCGAAGAAGTACACACCACTTGTTCAACAGCAAGAAGTAACCATCAATGGTCGGGTAACAGATAGCAAGGGCAAACCCTTGGCGGGTGTATCTATACGTGTAAAAGGAGCGGAAGGCTTGGGTACGCAAACAAATGAACAGGGAGCTTTTCTCTTAAAAGTGCCCACTGATGCTGTTCTAAGAATTAGTTACATAGGTTTTCAACGACAGGAAGTATCCGTAGCAGGACAGACAAACCTCACTATCCAGCTACTTGAAGAAGATGCCGCACTGGAAGAAGTGGTGGTAGTGGGTTATGGAACGCAACGGAAGAGCGATTTAACTGGTTCGGTTTCTTCGGTTTCTGCCGAAGAATTAGCTGCTTATCCTACAGCTGGAACGGCCCAAGCGCTACAAGGGCGGTCGCCTGGAGTAGCTGTCTCTAGTGTAAATGGAGAACCGGGTACAGCGCCACGGGTACGCATCCGAGGAGGTACATCTATTAATGCGAGTAGTAATCCACTCTACGTGATCGATGGCTTTGCCGGCGGTACGCCACCACCACCTGAAGATGTTGCTTCGGTAGAAGTGCTCAAAGACGCTTCGGCAACGGCTATTTACGGCTCTCGAGGAGCGAATGGGGTGATTATGATTACGACCAAAAAAGGAAAGGTCGGTCGCCCTGTGGTTGATTTTAACAATTCATATTCCGTACAAGAAATTGGTAAGCGGCTTGACCTGTTGAATGGTGCCGAGTTTGCTTCCTATATCAATGATGTGTATAAAAACAGCGGTAATACGGCGGTTCCTTATCCTGACCCGGCTTCATATGGAGCAGGTACCGATTGGCAAGATCTGATTTTTCGTACGGGCGGATTAGTGAATAACCAATTGGCTATATCGGGCGGTAGTGAGCATGTCAAATATTATACATCGTTGAGCCATTATGGTCAGAAGGGAACGGTCATTAACTCGGACTTCAGAAGACTTTCGGCTACTTCCAATATCGATATTGCTGTATCTGAACGTGTACGTTTTGGCACCAAGCTCTTTTTTATTCGAAATAAACTAGATGGCGTACGCACGCAGGAGAGTAGCAGTGGTACCTCCAGTGCAGGCGTTATCTCGGCCGCCTTGCGTTTTGAACCCGTACAAGGGGTGTATGATGAAGATGGAAATTATACATTGAAACAAGTAGGTGATCCACATGATAATCCCATTGCTGTAGCTAACGAGCGTGAGAATGAAGATATAACCGATCTTTTCCAAGGAAATGCCTATGCTGAAATGGAGTTGCTAACCGGCTTGAAATTCCGTACCACTTTGGGTGTGCAAACGACCAATAGGCGGGAAGGGAATTATGTAACTAAAAAATTGGTTGAAGGCAGGAATTATGGTGGATCGGGGTCTATTGCCACGTATAAAAATACCAATGTCATTAATGAAAATTTTCTGACTTATCAAACTACGCTGAATGATCAGCATAATCTGGATTTGATGGCTGGTTACTCTTATCAATCGTCACGAAATGAAAATTGGGTTGCCAGTAATCGAGATTTCGTATCTGATAATTTCTCTTTTTGGAATTTAGGAGCAGGATCTAATTATCAGCGTGCAACATCCAACCTAGAAGATTGGGTAATGTCTTCATTTTATGGTCGCGCTAATTATAACTTCAAAAACAAATATTATTTGACAGTTACAGGGCGTTATGATGGCTCTTCACGTTTTGGTGATAATAATAAATGGGCCTTTTTCCCGTCGGGTGCATTGGCGTGGAATATCAGTCAGGAACCCTTTATGCAGTCGATCAAAGCCATTTCTAATTTGAAATTACGCACCAGTTACGGAGAGACAGGTAATACAGAAATTGGTTCTTATCAATCTTTAGCCCGTTTCTCGTCTACCTTAACCACCATCAATGGGGTTCCAATCAATGCGGTACGACCAACCAATGTAGCCAATCCAAACCTCACTTGGGAAACAACCAAGCAAACCGATGCCGGGTTGGATATGGGCTTTTTGAGTGGTCGGATCAACTTGGCTATCGATTATTACTATAAGAAAACGGTCGATTTATTATATGAAGTGCCCTTGCCGTTATACTCAGGTTACACTACCTCTCTGCAAAATATAGGTAGTGTAGAAAATAAAGGTTGGGAATTCGCATTGAACACGGTGAATATAGAACAGGAAGATTTTTCTTGGCATTCAGACTTTAATATCACTTTCAATCGGAATAAGATCTTGCAATTGCCTGGTGGAGATATACGCTATAACTCCGTTCCTGGCCATATGCTATCTACAGAGTCACAGATTTTACGTGTAGGAGAAGTTGTTGGGGCTTTTTATGGTTGGATGTATGATGGTGTATATCAGGAGGGGGATGATTTCAGTGCTGCACCGAATAAAAAACCGGGAGACGTCAAATATCGGGATATCTTTGGTCGCGATGGAGAAAACAATCTCACAGATGGACCCAATGGCACAGTGAATCCAGACGACCGGACGATTATCGGAAACCCACATCCCGATTTTATTTTCGGATTTAATAATGATTTCAAATACAAAAACTTTGATTTAAACATTTTCTTCCAAGGTAGTTACGGTAATGATATGTTGAATATCACCCGGATGGAGTTGGATTGGTTGGCAGGTAAGGGGAATGCAACCAAAGATGCCTTAGATCGCTGGACGCCCGAGCATACCCATACCGATGTTCCCCGTGCAAGTGCCTCCAATAATCCCGAAGTTTCATCTAGGTGGATTGAGGACGGCTCTTACCTACGCTTAAAGAATATTGCCTTGGGCTATAATCTACCCAAATTTGCGTTGGGAAAACTGAACGTAAATCGGATGCGGATTTATTTTAGTGCACAAAATATTTTAACCGTAACGAAATATAAAGGCTTTGATCCGGAAGTAAGTTTTCAGGATTCTAACCGGAATATCGGATTGGATTATATGGGGTATCCAAACGTGAAGTCGTTCACTTTAGGTTTAAATATTGGCTTTTAATAATTCCTTTAAAACAAAATTGAAATGAAAAAATTAGCACCATATATACTGCTCGGGATATGTATGTTGGCCTCTTGTACCAAGTTGGACGAAAAGCCCATTAGTATTTTAGTACCCGATCAATATTTTAATACGGAAGCAGATGCAGAGGCTGCCGTGATGGGCTCATATGCTTTGCTTAGTAGTGCCGATTACTATGGGCGACGCCTTACCATGGTATTGCAGTTATTAGGAGACGATATCGATATTGCAGATATTGGTACACAATCGAGCCGTATCCAGCTCAATGGCTTTACACACGATGCCAGTAACCAAGATATCTTGGCTGTATGGCGCTTGGCTTATCTAGGCATCGGTGCCGCAAATACGGCAATTGATGGGATCCCCAATGTAAGTATGAATGAAGATAAAAAGAATGCATTGATTGCTGAGGCAAGGATGGTGCGGGCATTGAATTATTATCACCTCGTTCAGCTATTTGGCGATGTGCCTTATATTGGCGAGGCCGTGACCGACCCGTCGACCATGCAAGATGTAAAACGAACACCTGCCGCCGATATTTATCAACAGATTATTGCTGACTGTGAATTCGGTATCGAAAATTTACCGGATGCTTTCGACAGCAATATTAAATCGAGAGCAACGAAAGGAGTGGCACATACGTTGTTAGCTTCGGTTTATATGATTTTAAAACAATGGGATAAGGCTGCGGTAGAGGCTGAATCAGTTATTACAGATGCCAATAAATATCATTATGGCTTGGTGAATGACTATCAGGACTTATGGAAAGCTGATTTAGGACATCAGATCGAGCATGTTTGGGTGGTTGATTTTATGGGTGGTATTACCGGTGAAACAAGCACCAATCAGGATTATACGGCACCAATGACCGGCGTGCGCGATGCGGATATGTTGGGATGGAGCGTATTGGTTCCGTCGCCGGGTATGTACGGTAGTTTCGATGACGACGATTATAGAAAGCAGGTGAGTTATTTGACTGAAACACCTGTTAAAGGAATCATGACACCCTATACGAAATGGAAGTGGCCACGAATCCATACCGCAAAATGGTGTTTATATCCTGGCGCGAATGCGAATGCTGAAGGCGCCGATTCGGATATTAAACATGTGATTTTCCGATATGCAGAGGTATTGCTCATGGCGGCCGAATCATTGAATGAAAGCAATGGTGGCCCCACCGCGAAGGCTTACGAATATCTAAATGCCATTCGAAAACGGGCCAGAAACCGCCCGAATGGTGTAGTGAGTACCACGCCAGCAGATATTCCAAGCGGACTGGATCAAGCAGCATTTCGAAATGCCGTGCGGGAAGAGCGTCGGGTAGAATTGGCATTTGAGTGGAAGCGTTGGTATGATCTGAAGCGTTGGGATATGGTGGAAGAGGCTTTTACAAGTCCGAATGCTTATGAAAAGCATGCTAATGTAAAAGCTTATCACCAGTTTTTACCTATTCCGCAAGACGAGATTAATAAAAACCAAAATCTCTTACCGCAAAATACGGGGTATTGATTATCTTAGATGATTGTCGGGTAAAGGGGCTTTTTTGTATAAAAGCGCCGTGCCCGATAATCCTTTTACTTTATATCGCAATAGATTTATGAAGAACATCGTTAAAAGATTATTAGTTATAGGAGCGATATGTTCGCTGTTAGGGGCACCGGCGAAGGCACAGTACGCATTGAGTGAATCGTTTATTACCCAAAACTTAAATGACGCTATTACGCAAATCGCTTATTTAGCTCCGAACATTCCGGCCGGTCAATTACCCCGCACATTTGAAAACGGTAAGTCGATTAGTTCCGATAGTAAGTGGTGGACTTCCGGTTTTTACCCGGGTACACTGCTTTATTTATACGCCTACAGCGGGAAGGCAGATCTGTTGGAGAAAGCAAAGGAAAAATTGCAATTACTCGTACGGGAAAAGGATAATACCACAACCCACGATTTGGGTTTTATGTTGTACTGTAGTTTCGGTAACGCCTTACGGATTAGTGGTGATAGCACTCAATATAAGCCGATTTTATTGCAAGGAGCACAGTCGCTCATTACGCGATATAACCCCATTACAAAAACCATTCGTTCCTGGCAAGGGTGGACATATCCGGTGATTATTGACAATATGATGAACCTGGAGTTGCTGATGGAGGCCTCTACGATGAGCGGCGATAATAAGTATGCCGATATCGCCATCACCCATGCCCATACCACCATGAAAAACCATTATCGAAAAGATATGAGCTCTTATCATGTGGTGGATTACGACCCTAAAACGGGCGGCATTGTAGCAAAGAAAACAGCACAGGGTGCTTTTGACGAATCTGCATGGGCACGTGGGCAGGCCTGGGGTTTATACGGTTATACCATGATGTATCGGGAGACGAAAGATAAAGAATACCTCCAGTTTGCAGAAAAAATAGCTGCCTTTATTTTAAATCATCCGAACATGCCGAAAGATATGGTGCCTTATTGGGACTTTGATGCACCGGATTTGCCTGATAGCAGTCCGTATGCAGCCCAATATAAAGCCAATCGCGATGCCTCTGCTGCGGCTATTATGGCCTCTGCGCTATTGGAGTTGAGTACATATACAAAGGATAAACAGGCACAGCGCTATATACGGGCAGCCGAAAAAATGTTAACCAGTTTATCTGCTGCACCTTACAAAGCCAGTCTAGGTAGCAATGGGGGTTTTATATTGCAATATAGTGTAGGGTCTATTCCGCATAAAAGTGAAATAGACGTGCCTTTAACCTATGCCGATTATTATTATGTGGAGGCACTGATGCGATATCGCCAATTATTAAAAAAAGGAACCTTGTGATACTTTCTGTTACATGCCGAGATGCTGTTTGAAGAATAAGAGGTTTTTGTTGAGTACTTCCTGCATGGCTTGGGGTTGGGTGCGGGCCATCCACGGATGCTTGCGTCCAAAAACATGATCGGCAGATACCGTAAACAACTGGGCCTTCGGATTGGTAGCATATAGGGCACTAGCTTGTTTAAAGGGAACAGTGAGATCTTCTGTGCCATGGCAAATGAGCCATGGCACTTTTATCTGAGCGGCTGCCTTTAAAATGTCCAACCGATCTTGATGGTGGATAAAATCTTCATAAAGTTGATAATATAAAGGCATTTGTTGCTTCGTTCTCCCGTTGATATAATACTCAACACCCTGTTGCTTCCAAGATGAGAGGCGTTGTTGCGCCCAATTTCCCCATGGGGTTTTGCATGCAGCAATGGCTGCCCAGGTAACCAGGGCCTTGACACGTTTGTCTTCAGCAGTTTTAATGATGCAGATCCCGCCACCCATGCTGTGTCCGATTAGACCGATCTGCTGCACATTCATATGATAACTGTCGGCATGGAGCGGACTGGTCACCCAGTTGATCACGCAATCCAGATCGGCCAGCTGTTTGGTATAGTTGTTTTCGCCGAAGGCCTCTAGGTCGGAAAAAGTTTCCGGTTGCGCAGGTGTGGTACCATTATGTGAAAAATTAAATTTAACGAATGCAAAACCTGATGCCAAAAATTGTTCAGCTATTAAATCAAAATTACCCCAATCTTTAAAGCCATTAAAACCATGTGCATAAATCAGTGTCGGCTGTTTTCGCCCCGATTCATTAAAGAAAACATCGAGTGCAATCGGTTTGCCACCGCTTCCTTCAATCGTGATATTTTTCACCTTTGCCATAACACCATGCTTTGGTATAAAGATAAGGAAAAAGTATAGGCAAATTTTTTGCTTATAAAAATTTTGCTTAACGCTATTTAGAGAATTTTCTCTATATTGGACAAATAAAAAATGATGCAGCTGGATAACCAAGCCGCATCGTTTTACGGATGATAAACCTAATTTCTCATGTTACAGAATAGAGACGAAACATTATTACGACGTTTTGCTGAAGGTGATCATACTGCTTTCTCCGAAATATATGATGTTCATTGGGAGAAGTTATTTTTATATGCGGTACGTATATTGGGTGATGAAAATGATGCTGAAGACGCGGTGCAGGATGCTTTCGTTTCGTTGTGGAAATACCGGCATCGAGCCGGTCAGATTCAAGTGCTTCATCATTATTTACTGGCCATTGTGCGGAATAACACCGTAAAAATTATTCACCGTCATATCGAAACCAGAAATTATCTGGATACGTTGCAGTCTTTTTTTGATGAGCTAGCACACAGTGCTGATGAAACGTTTATCGCCAAAGGATTAGAGCAATTCATCGATGGGGAGATTGAAAAACTTCCTGCCAAAATGCGGGAAATATTTGTGCTTAGCCGGAAAGAGCAGCTCAGTCATAAGCAGATTGCAGAGAAGTTAGGCATTTCTGATGAAACTGTAAAAAAGCAGATTTATAACTCTTTGAAAACATTGCGATTCAAATTGAGTCAGGATCAATACAGTGCGCTATTTGTTGTTTTATTGATGAGACTGTTTTTTTAATTTGAATTATCCCCGTGTGTTTGCCGATTAACAATCACTAAAAATAATTTCACTTTCATCTACCACCCCTCGTGTTTTTCTTACTCTTCTTATAAAGACCTCTTATAAATCGGGATCACGGATGACAGATGAAGAAATAAAATCAATATTGGCTCGGTATGCCTCTGGTACTTGTACACGGGAAGAAAAAGAGTGGGTAGACGCTTGGTTAGCGCATACAGAGGCCCGTTCGGGTTGGGGCTGGCAAGACGGGGCGCAGCGGCAAAACACCAAGCAAGGGATTGCGCAAAAAATTAAAAATCGCATTCAAAACCCTTTGCCGATTCGGTCTAAACGACTCAAATACCTATATCGGGGTATTGCTGCTTCTTTAGTATTGATAATAGCGGGAATGGGCTATTATGTCATGAACCATCAACCGGAAGCAGTATCTACTCAACAATATGTGATTGCATCGCCGAAGCAAGCGCAGGGCCCTACCTTAACATTGGCTGATGGAACCGCTATTCCTTTGGATCAGATGGTAGCAGGAACGGAGCAAAAGCAAAAGCAAACGACCATTAAGAAATCAGGTGCACACACCTTAGTGTATGCGTATAACACAAGCGCTACAGCAGACGAAGCTGAGGGTCGATTAAATACACTACGTATATCGAGTGGCGAAACCTATCAGCTAGTATTGCCTGATGGTAGCAAAGTATGGCTAAATGCGTGCTCTGAATTGGCTTTTCCAAACATATTTAATAAAAAGCAGCGGAAAGTGTTTCTAAAGGGAGAGGCTTTTTTTGAGATCGCTCCACGGAGCGAACAACCTTTTGTGGTAGAAACCGTAGGGGCTCAGGTTCACGTATTGGGAACCAGTTTTAACATTTCGGCTTATCCCGATGAAGACCAACTCAATACGACGTTGATTGCAGGCGCAGTAGCGGTTTCAACGGAGAAAGAACGCGTTTTGTTGAAACCGAACCAACAAGCTTCCATTAGTAAAAATAAGCATGATATTTCAGTCAAGACCGTAGATCCCGAGCTGATGCTAGCCTGGAAGAACGGTTATTTCATTTTTGACGATTTAGCGATTAAATCCATTATGCACCAGATTTCACGCTGGTATAATGTATCGGTTGTGGTAGATGCGCGGGTGCCGGATAAGAAATTTGGTGGCACTTTTTCCCGTTCGAAACCCATTGCTGATCTATTGACTTATTTGGAACAATTAGGTGGTGTACATTGCCAATTGGAAGAGCCATCTGCTAAACAACAAGAAAGGAGGATAACGGTTATGCCCTAAAATATGTACACAAAGATTATAAAAAAACCAGAAGTGTTTGCGGCACCTCCGGTTTAGCATTTTTCAGGTAAAATCAATTGTTGTCACAATTAAAAATTAAACCCTATACAAATGTATAAAAAAAATACTGCAAAAAAAGGCGGTGGGGAACTCCTTTGGCTGCTAAAACCAATACTGGTAATGAAGCTTATTCTTTTGTTGACGTGTGTTTTTTGCTTGCAGGTAAAGTCGGCAATCCATGCTCAGCAGGCAAGTCTGTCCGTAAAAAATGTATCGTTAAAAAATGTATTCCGGCTATTGAAAAAGCAAACCGGTTATGATTTTTTATATGCTTCGGAAGATTTATCTCATAGTAAACCAGTAACCGTTGACGTACACAATCAACCCTTGACAGAAATTTTAGATCGTTGTTTGGCAAATCAATCGCTAACATATAAAATTCATGATGCTACCGTATTGATTACTCCCAAAAAAGCTGAATCACCACAGATACAGGTTATTCAAGACCGATTACTTGGTGGGAAAGTCGTTGATAGCGAGGGTAGGCCGGTAGCGGGGGCTTCGGTATATTTAAAAAACAATGCCAATAAAGGGGTGGTAACGGATACGTTGGGCCAATTTTCTTTGATGGTCCCTCAGCAGGCCATATTGGTGATTAGCTCGCTCGGATTTGAAACTAAGGAGCTGAGATTGAATGGCCAGACGAACTTAATGATTACGCTGATAGCGGAAGAAGCCGTACTGGACGAAGTTGTAGTGGTGGGTTATGGCACGGTGGCTAAGAAAGACCTCACCGGGGCGGTATCCAGCGTGCAAGGAGATCTAGTCACCGCACGTAAAACCACGCAAATTTCTCAGGCGCTGCAAGGTGCCGTACCCGGACTGATGGTAACCCGTAATAACAATGCACCAGGTTCTTCGGCAACCATACGGGTTCGGGGGATTACAACCATTACAGAGGGCGGGTTAAATCCGCTGTATATCTTGGATGGTGTACCCATTGATGATATCAATACAGTCAATCCGAACGATATTGAAAATATCTCCGTTTTGAAAGATGCAGCTTCCGCCTCTATCTACGGTTCCCGTGCAGCCTCGGGAGTCATCTTAATCACCACAAAAAGGGCAAAAGAAGGGCAGGTGGGGCTCGACTATTCAGTCGAGTATGGATGGGAAAAAGCCACCCAATACCCGGAGTATGTAGATGCCGTTCGTTATATGCAGTTAACCAATGAATTGCGCTGGAACGATAATGGAAACAATGAAAATGAATACCCCATTTATACACAGGATGTAGTAGATAATTATTTACAATTGAACAAGGGAAATCCCGATGCATATCCCATTACCGATTGGCGTGGTTTAATACTGGATGACTATGCACCTCGGCAAAGTCATGTATTGGGCATTTATGGAGCAAATAAATTTGTGAAAACCCGGGCTTCCCTGGTATATGATAAAAATGCTGCTTTTTATGATCAACGCAGTTACGATCGGATTACATCTAGAGTTAATAACGACTTTACAATCAGCAAATATTTAAAAGCGAGTGTTGATTTGAGTTATAGGCGTACCATCATTAAGCAAACATTAGATGCACCATTTTATAGAGTGGGGATAACTCCTCCAATCTACGCTGCGATGTGGTCTGATGGTCGGCTCGGTGCAGGAAAAGATGGTGATAATATTTATGCTATCATGCGTGATGGGGGTTTTAACCATACTTGGTACAATCAAGTTGGTGGTAAAATTAACGTGGATTTTAAGCCAATATCTGGGTTAACCTTATCGGGTGTTTTTTCGCCCTTTCTCAATTTTGATAAAGGAAAAAGCTTTAGAAAAAAAATCCCCTATACACGTTTTAACGAACCGGATCAGATAGCGGGTTATATTAATGGATATAATGAAACGAAATTGAGCGAATCCAGAAATGATAGTCATCGTTATACCGTGCAGTTTTTGGCCAATTATACCAAGCAATTCGGCGATCACAACATCAATGCTTTAGCTGGTTACGAATATTTTTATGCCTTTAATGAAGACCTTGGTGCTTCGCGCGGTCAGTATCTATTATCCAATTACCCTTATTTGGATATTGGTCCTTTGGATCTTCGCGATAACAGCGGTAATGCCTATGAGAACGCCTACCGTTCTTGGTTTGGACGTGTGATGTATAACTATCAAGATAAATATCTGTTACAAGCGAATATCCGTTACGATGGTTCTTCTCGCTTTGCACCCGGCTATCGTTGGGGATCTTTTCCTTCTGTTTCGGCCGGTTGGGTGCTATCGAATGAAGCGTTCTTAAAAGATCGCTGGAGACCTCTGTCTTTTTTAAAGCTAAGAGCTTCCTATGGTACACTGGGTAATGAACGTATTGGTAATTATCCATACCAAGCGTTATTGTCTTTTGAAAATAAATCGCTCTTTTATCAAGGAAATACAGTTATAGCAGCGCAGTCGGCTGCGCAGTGGCAATACGTGATCCGTAATATTTCATGGGAGACAACTTCTTCCTTTGATATTGGCCTCGATGTGAATTTCTTGAATAACCGTTTAACTTTTGTGGGCGATTATTATAAGAAGACAACGAAAGATATGTTGCTCAAATTAGAGATTCCTGATTATGTAGGATTTGATAATCCGGATCAGAATACCGGTAAAATGTATACCAAAGGCTGGGAAGCCCAGGTGGGATGGAATGACCGAAGGGGTGACTTTAGATATAGTGCTTCATTCAACATCTCCGATTTTATTTCCCGCATGGGTAATTTGGGAGGAACAGAGTTCATCGGTGATCAAATTAAAATAGAAGGTAGCGAATTCAATGAATGGTATGGTTACTTATCTAATGGATTATACCAAACACAGGAAGAGGTAGACAATTCTGCCAAACTTAACGCTAATGTTCGTTCAGGAGACATTAGATATCAGGATATCAGTGGACCAGATGGTGTTCCCGATGGGAAAATATCACCGGAGTATGACCGTGTTTTACTGGGCGGTTCTTTGCCTCGCTATATTTTCGGCGGCAACTTTAACCTCGGATATAAAAGCTGGGATCTATCTTTTGTTATACAGGGTGTTGGAAAACAAAACAGTCGATTAACGCCAGACATTGTACAACCCCTGCGTGAAAACTGGGGTAATTTTCCAGCCATTTTAGACGGTGCAACTTGGAGCAATTACCAGAGCGCTGAGCAAAACTTACAGGCCAAATATCCAAGGTATTCCAATACGTCTGCCAGTAACAACTATGCCGTTTCTGATTACTGGCTAATAAACGGGGGGTATTTTCGCTTAAAAAATGTGACGGTAGGTTATGCATTCCCACAGGCATGGATAGACAAGGTACACCTTAAAGGACTAAGGCTTTATGGAACGGTGAACGACCTGTTATCCATCAACCAATTTCCGAAAGGATGGGATCCGGAAATGAATACTTTTGGTTATCCCATTACCAAAACATTCTTAATCGGCGCTTCTATAAAATTTTAATGATATGGTTATGAAGTCAATAAAAAATATATACATCGGATTAACGGTCATCCTTTTCACGATAAGCGCCTGCGGCAAATTGGATTTAAACCCGTTGTCGCAGGGATCGAGTGAAACATGGAACAGTACACCCGAAGAGATCGAGATGTCATTGAATGGTCTATATAAGTTAGACTTTTGGATGATGGATCAAGATGATTGGACAGACGACTGGATTTATCGCGATGTGGTAAGTGAAATTGCCAACTCGACATTGAACGGGCAAACCGGCTTCGTGTCTACTTGGTGGAAAAATACTTATAAATGCATTGCCAGGGCCAATAATTTAATTGCCAGTGTAGATCGTGCCGCTAATGTGTTATCAGAAGAGCAGCGCAATCGGTATACGGCGGAAGCACGTTTTGTCCGCGCTTCGCAATACGCACGTTTGCTTTCCCATTACGGCCATATTATTTATACCGAAACCATGCTCGATATCGATGAGGCTTTAACGGCTGAACAGGCCGATCCGGCAATGGTCTTGCAAAAGATATACGATGATTATGATTTTGCAGCCAGTAATCTAAAATCCACGTATAGCTCCTCAGAAGTAAAGAGGGCGACGGTAGGAGCTGCTTTGGCTATGAAGGCACGCATAGCCCTTTACATGGGCGATTGGGAAACCGCTAAGCACGCGGCGAAAGCATGCATGGACTTAAATATTTACCAGTTGCATCCTAATTTTAGTGAGCTGTTTCTGTCGAAAACAAAAAAATCTGCTGAAACCGTTTTTGGTTTTCCGCGATCCATTGCATTGAATGTTTCTAAGGGCGATTGCCAGAATTATGTTCCACGCAACGCAGGCGGCTGGGGTGCCAAGGCTCCTTCGTGGGACTTGTTTTGCGCGTTTTTGTGTACCGATGGACTACCTATCGATGAATCGCCTCGTTTTAACCCGAGAGAACCGTTTAAAAACCGGGATCCGCGCTGCGCGAAGACCATCGTTGAATTCCAAACGCCGCATTTGGGTTTTATGTATCAGCCACATCCTGATTCGTTAAAGGTGCTGAATGTAAATACCGATGCTATGGTTAACAATAATGATACCCGATCGGTAGCGCAATACGCATCTTTTAATGGGTTGCTTTGGAAAAAGGGAATTGATGAAGATTGGTTGAAAAATTCGTGGCAAGTCGAGCCCGATCAGATTATTATTCGCTATGCTGATGTATTACTCATGTATGCGGAGGCCAAGATTGAGCTGGGCGAATTGGATGCGTCTGTTACCGACGCAATTAATCAGGTGAGGGCCAGGGCCTATGGTGTGGAGCCAGGAAATACGCAAGCATATCCGGCCGTGGTAGTAAGTACGCAAGAAGCCATGCGCACACTGGTGCACACAGAACGACGAATGGAGTTCGCTTTGGAAGGCATTCGCTACATGGACATCATCCGGTGGCGCTTGGCAGAAAAAGTGCTGAATAAAGTAAACTACGGCATGTTAGACGTAAGCGATTTACGAGCCAAAGTGATACAACCTAAATTGTGGTTTTTTCCGCAGGTTCCGGCCATTGATGAAGATGGTGTGGCCGATTTTTCGGCCATGTACCAAGCGGGATTGATTAAACAAATTGCCGTGCGGAAATTTGATGCTTCTCGACAATATTTGTGGCCCATACCCACTACAGAAGTACTAACCAGTGGCTTGAAACAAAATCCTAATTATTAATCATTTGTTGAATTTAAAATGCAGATACTAAATAAAATAACCCTATGGATAACCTGTTTCATTGTGAGTGCATGTGCTGTACAAGAACAGAAAGGACCCATCCAAATTAGTGGTATTTATCCACATTTAGCCATGTACAATGAAGAAGGTGAATGCGGGACAGGTGCCGTAGTGCCCTGGCAGGATCGATTGTGGGTCATTACTTATGGCCCACATTTACCCTTTGGATCTTCAGATAAACTATATGAGATTACACCGGAGTTAGAACGAACTATTCGGCCAGAAAGCATCGGGGGTACACCCGCTAACCGAATGATCCATCGGGAAAGTCAACAATTATTCATAGGCCCCTATGCCATTGATGCTAAAAGGAACGTGCGCGTGATACCGTATAAGAAGATGCCAGGCCGTATGACCGGAAATGCAAGGCATTTGACTGATCCGGCTCATAAAATTTACTATGGTACCATGGAAGAAGGTTTTTATGAAGTTGGTGTAGATTCATTGGATGTAAAGACTTTGTATGTAGATGGCAACGTAACTCGTAAAGCAGGAGAAATGGCTCAAGAGGCTTCTCTGCTACCGGGTGCGCACGGAAAAGGACTTTATTCAGGTCAAGGTGTATTGGTCTATTCCAATAATGGTGAAGCCAATAAAGCGGCCTTGAAGCATTTTGATATCGAAGCAGGTTCATTGTCTGAATGGAATGGGAAAGATTGGAAATTGATTCGGAGAAACCAATTCACAGAGATTACTGGCCCGGGTGGAATCTATGGGAACGAGCATCCAGAGACCGATCCTATTTGGGCAACAGGATGGGATCATAAATCGCTTTTATTGGGTGTTCGTGGGGCAGGAAAATGGGTGTTTTACCGTTTACCCAAAGCAAGCCATAGTTACGATGGGGCACATGGTTGGAATACCGAATGGCCACGGATTAGGAATGTGGGTACCGATGAGCAACCGGATTACCTGATGACCATGCATGGCATGTTTTGGCATTTTCCGGCAGATTTTAGCGTAACGCATGCTGCTGGTATCCGACCCCGATCGGCTTACCTGAAAGTGATTGGCGATTTTGCTCGCTGGAACGATCGGCTGGTATTTGGTTGCGACGATTCGGCCGAAAAGGAATTTTTGAACAAACGGAAGCAGAAGGGCAATATAAAAGGCCCGGGGCAGTCTAATTCCAACCTTTGGTTTACTTCTTTGCAGCAACCAGACGAGTTGGGGCCTGCAACGGCAGACGGCGCTGTTTGGCAACATGAGAAGCTGAGCGCTGGACAGCTTTCAGACCCGTTTTTATTTGTAGGATGGCCCATTCGCTCGTGCTGGCTCGCTAACGAAGGTAAGATAGGTACTGCTTTTACCTTGGAGGTAGACCTGTCGGGTAATGGACAGTGGGAAACGATCAAAACGGTTGAAGTGCTTGCTGGGGAATCGGTTCATGTGCCGTTCGATCAGGAACAAAAAGGGGAATGGATTCGTGTGAGAACAGCATCGGCTACGATGGCCTCTGCGCATTTTACCTATGCGCAGCCAGATAAACGGAGTAATAAACCGAGCGAAATTTTCGATGGACTTGCCCGGTCGGGCACGTTCAACGGTGGCTTGCTGTATGGCTTAGGCAATAATAGGCGGGCGTTGGGTGTGGTAGCACGTGCCTACGAAAACGGCGTAGTAAAAGCGACATCGGGGTATTATGAGTTGAACGAGCGTATGGAGTTGGTATCCAAGAAAGACGATACGACGGCACAGTATATAGAAACACATTTCGCTATTCCGGAGAAAGTGATCAGCATGGATGGTTCATCCGTGTTGATCGTGGATGATCACGGAAGGCGATGGCGACTCCCATTAGGTGATAGCACCTTTACAGATTTGACTCATCAAGCAGCCTTGCGCATTTGTAGGGAAGTGGCTACCGAACGCGATTTGTTTAATTGCCATGGAACTTTCTTTGAACTGCCTGCGGAAAACGCAGATGGCTACGCTAAAATAAGACCCATAGCTTCGCATCCTTTTAAGATTAACGACTATGCATCGTACCGAGGCATGTTGATCATGACGGGAATTAACCCGGCCCAGATGCGAACAAAGCAGAATAAACATATCTTTGTTTCAGCAGATAAAAAAGCTGCTGTTTGGGCAGGCGTCATTGATGATCTTTGGAAGTTAGGTAAACCGCGGGGCGAGGGTGGGCCTTGGAAAGATAGCAAGGTAAAGAAAGGGGTTCCGTCAGACCCTTATTTAATTGGCTTTTATGATCAGCGAAAATTGAAATTGTCGCATCAAGAACAAAAAGATGTTACTTTCACCATAGAGGTCGATCCGGGAGGTGAAGGAAACTGGATGAAATACAAAACGGTTCAGGTACCCAGTGGGGAAACTGTTGAAATGGACTTTCCGCAGACATTTCAAGCCAGATGGATTCGCTTTAAAGCCGATACGGATTGTAAAGCTACTGCATGGTTGTCTTATACTTAGTGGGACGTAAAAATTAAAAAGTAAAAATTAAAAAGTAAAAACCGAGCAAAGCGAGCTCATTGATGCCTAAGAAAACAAACAAGACATCAATAATTAAAAAGTAAAAAAGCCTTAAGCAAAAAGTAAAAACGGAGCAAAGCGAGCTCATTGATACGTTTAAAAGCAAACAAGATATCAGAATTAAAAAAGATTTAAGTGTTACGTCATTAAAAAAGGTTTACAACGTAGAACTTACAACTTAAAACAAAATAAGTGAAGAAAGCATATAGACAGGTTGTTATTTTATTGATAGGATGCTTCTGGTGGGGGGCGCTCATTGCACAAGAGCATCAGCAAGTGTATACAGTTTCGGCTGCCGGAGTGGAAGAACCGTATGAACTGGTGCTGGTGTATGATAGCGCGCAATTTCCTGCCTATTTCTTTCGCGATATTTTTACTCCGGTTTGTTTAGATAGTGTTTGTAAACCGGTTCGTATCAAATTATTTTGGGACCTCTTAGGCAATTATTTGCGTTATGAGGTGCCTCCAGACGAACCTTTAACGAAATTGAACCATGAAGAATTTGCCCCTGAGGATCACGAACGTTTACAGGAAATTCTCTCCAATGAACAATCTTTATTAAAGGATTTTAAAATGGAGGAATTGGTTGATCGGAACACGCAAAAGCTGTCTGATTCAGTGGATGCGGTGACTGGAGCAACCAAAAACACGGTAAAAAGCGAGGTGATCGAAGGCGCACTGTACACGTGCTATACCTTGTGGCATTTGGCACATGGGCCTGTGGTGGGCGAGATACAAAAGCGTACGAGCGCGATGTTGACCGACCCCATGCTCCATCGTTTTTTGAGAGATACAAACTTTCACTATGTATACTTTGCATTAAATGAGGTAATGGATACAGCGGGTATTATTCATCCTGATTTTTTGCCAGATGTCCTGTCCGTTTTGGCAGGTGATAATGTTTTTGCGGCTCGCTATGTATGGCAGCGCATCGATTTACGGTATTTTGCTGAACGCGAGCAGCAAGAAAGACTGTGGGATATCTTTGAAAGAACGCCTTATACCCAGCAACTTGCGTTGTTAAAGCGGATGTCGGCGTTGGTTTTGGATCCCCATGTGCTCAATGATATGGCTAGCGGACTATCGAAGTTAAATCCGACGTTATTTAAACAGATACTACATGTCATAGCAGCGCAAGATTTGCTTCCGTCATTTACGCAAGAAAAATTGTTGACTTACCTGACTTCGGCCGATCAGGAGAAATCGCGATTGGTTTATGAAACCTTGAAAAATCATTCAAATTTGGACGAACCACTAAAAAAACAACTCAGTTTATACAAAAAACCATAAAATCAAAGATGATGTATTCTTTTTTTAAAACTTTCCGATTAGCGCTTATCCTCTTTTTCTGTTGCGGACGGTTGGCAGCGCAGGAACAAATTTTGGTAGAAGCCGAATCCTTTCAGGAAAAGGGTGGATGGGTGGTCGATCAGCAATCTTTCCCTGTATTGCATTCATCCTACCTGATGGCTCACGGTATGGGGCGGCCCGTAAAGGATGCCGAGACTTACGTGCATTTCCCAAAGAAAGGTGCTTATCGGGTTTGGGTGCGCACAAAAGACTGGGCGCCATACCCCGTTGGCCCCGGGAAATTTAAAGTCTATGTAGACGGTAAGGCATTGGCACCTACGTTTGGAGAAAGTGGCGATAGCGCATGGAAGTGGTATGATGGAGGAAAGGTAAAGGTTGATAGAGATTCGGTATCGATAAGATTGCAGGATCTAACTGGCTTTAACGGTCGTGTAGACGTTATGCTCTTCGTTGATGATTCGCAGCAAATAACACCACCTAACGATCTCGTGGCTTTGGACAAGCTGCGCAATGATCTGCTTGGGCTGCGTGCCAAGCGAAAAGAAATGGGACATTACGATCTGGTGGTCGTTGGTGGTGGTATCGCAGGTACCTGTGCAGCTATTTCAGCTGCACGTTTAGGGTTAAAGGTAGCTTTGGTTCAAGATCGCCCTTTGTTAGGAGGAAATAATAGTTCAGAAGTGCGCGTACACTTGATGGGCGATCTCGACAAGAGTTATTACCCGAAATTAGGCAGGATTGTACGGGAGCTGGATAATGGCGATCCGGGGAACGGGAATCCGAATGCCAAAGAGTATGGAGATGCCCGGAAATTTGCCATCATCAAGGATGAGAAGAATATTTCCCTGTTTATAAATACCCATGTTTTCGAAGCGGAGACTGAAAATAATACCATTCATGCCGTTATCGGAAGGGATATTGAGACCAACCAGGAAAAGCGGTTTACAGGCACCTATTTTGCTGATTGTACGGGCGATGGCACCTTGGGTTTTTTGGCTGGAGCCGATTTCCGCATGGGTAGGGAAAGCAAGCAAGAGACAGGCGAGTCTTTTGCGCCGGATACGGCAGATAATTTCACTTTAGGTACATCTAACTTATGGGCCTCTTTACCGGTGGATAGTGTAACAAGCTTTCCGGAGACACCTTGGGCATTGCCATTTTCGGATGAATATCATATCGATGAAGTACAATCGGATTGGCAATGGGAAACAGGCTTTGGGAATTTCAATACCATCACCGAGGCCGAGCAGATACGTGATCATAATTTACGGGCAATCTATGGAAACTGGTCTTACTTGAAACGCCATAAACCGGAGAAATACGCCAAAAGGGAATTGGCCTGGGTTGCCTATATAGGCGGAAAGCGGGAGTCCAGACGCTTAATGGGCGACCATATATTGACGCAGATGGATGTGCAAGAAGGTAAAATGTATCCCGATGCTACGGTTACGGCAACTTGGACCATTGACCTTCATTTTCCTGATAAGAAAAACAGTCTTTATTTTCCGGACGAGGAATTTTTTGCCGGTACAAAACATGTGCGTGTGGCCCCGTATACCATTCCCTACCGATGTCTTTATTCGCGTAATATCAATAACTTATTTATGGCCGGAAGAGACATCAGTACTACCCATGTTGCTTTTGGCAGTACGCGGGTAATGCGTACCTGCGGAATGATGGGAGAGGTCGTCGGAATGGCTGCTTTTGTAGCTAAAGAACATCAAACCAGCCCGCGTGGTGTATACCAAAAACATTTAGCGGAATTTATGGGGATGATTAAAGGTGAAGAAAGTGGTTTATCTATACAACCGAAGTATTTGCAACAATAGGTATTTTGTGCTGTGAGCGTATAACTTGCATGAGAATTGCAACTTGTAAATGGTGTTGGTCAACGCTATGGCCGGCCTGACTCATCCTCAATAAAACGAACAACAAATTTGCCCAATTCATTAGCTGGAATTTCTGTGTCAAAGCCGACCATTACAGTCCCCTTATTTGCCTGGTTATAATCGCCATAACGATAATTTCCAAACGCACATGGGTATTGTGAAGGGTTTTCTGACGGTCGTATGGCCAATTTAACGGGAACACTGGCATCAAAGTGTAGCAGCATCGTCTTTCCTTTCTGAGACAGTTTGATGGTTTTTCCATCTACAATTTCTGCTGAGGAAGGTGTGACCATGTTCCATCTTAAATTTATCGGTTTTGTGTTGGCTTTCACCACATCTTCTATTTCAAGGAAATTGTTGTTTATTATCCTAGCCGTTCGGGTTGCTTCTTTTACTTCATTATCCAGATTCAAGACAGCTGTTAAGTCTATTTTAGCACCTAACGCATTTTCCTGATCATACGTTGCGATGATTTTTGCCCGACCCATTACGTTATGCCGTTGGTTGTTAATTGTGAGGGTATTGTGATTGAGATTGTTATATCTAAAAATATCCCATCTTTGCGATTGCTGTTCCATATTCCAAAGATCGACTCCTTTTGATTCTAGGGTGATGTAGCTTTGCATGCCAAAATCCATCGCCCATCTCAGTTTGCCTACATCATATACAAATGTTCCTTGGTCCATATGTCCGTGCGGATCATGTGCACTTCCTCCTTTGACTCCGAGGTATTTCCCTTCGCCTTCCTTCCAACTTGTTCGAACAATAGTTACAGGAGTAATGCCATGACCGGTATATATTTTTTGGGAAGGGGTTTTCATCTCCGACAGCGTCAGGTCTTTGCCAAAGACCAATGCATTGGGCAGCAGACGTTCTTCATCGGAGTTTGTTTTCCGGGTATAAGCGCCTTTGTTAATCAGTGATCGTTCATGATAAATCAAAGTTGGGTCATGCAGCTTGGCGGCATACCAGAACATGGCATTCGCCGCAGCAACATTTCTCCCGCAATCATAGTAATTGAAAAAATAACCGGAAGGGCCCTCCGCAAAAAGCATATAATAAGCTGATTGCATGAATCCTGGGGCTTTCGACAGTCCGTTGTCAGAACCCAATGCTTTTTCCAGAGCATCAATCAGCATCACTTGGAATGTGGTGCCGTAGTTCCAATAACTGGGGCCTTCCGGATAATTCCCATCTGGAGCGTAAGTTTTTAAAGGTAATCTGTTCGATTTCAGAGCCCGCTCGATGATGGCGATTGCTTGGCTTTTTTCATCTTCAAAAATGGCGAGGGCACCATAAACCAATCCGCCATTGCAAACGGCGTTCCAATTGTTATGCATGGTGAGGAACCGCTGGTATTCAGTCTTATAGGACGGTGCAAAAGCTTTTTCTACGATTGCTTGACGTATATTTTCTTTAGTGCTTTCTTGCAGGTCATCATATAACCAATCGTACGCGATGGCTACTGCCATGCACATTTCTCCTACATCGAGAAAATGGGAGGGATTCCAGCTTTCGAATGCACATACAGCATTGAGTTCCTGCTCCGCCCGATCGAGGTATTTGCGTTTGCCCGTCATGCGATAACTATAAGACAAATAGTATAATCGGGTTAGCGCCACCCGGGATACAGCCAACAGGCGTTTACCTTTCTTCTTGAAGATAAGGAGAGGTTCGTTTGCTAAGTTGTCTGAAAACTCCTTAATATAACTGTCAATGCGTTTAAACTCCGGGTTTCGCTGAAGGGACGATTTGATCGTCTCCTCTTCACCTTTGGCGAGCAATAACCTGGGATGCTTGGCTATTTTCGAATAATCATACGATAGTGCCTGCTTTTGTGCATGGCTATGCAGGGAGCAGCAAATCAGCAATATAACGCTTGTGAATAGTTTCTTCATTGTTTTTTTAATGGTCAAGTGCAATAAATATACGATACTTCTGCTTACCATCCGGTGCGTTGGTCCAGTTCGGTATTGATTGTTGTTTCCTGCAACGGATAGGGAAGTAGGTAATGCTTCGTTTTATCAAATGTGTTGCCGGGTTCCATATATGTTTGATGAAATGAATTGGTTTCAACAAAAAAGGGATTGTTCCGAATGGCTTCATTCGTTTCTTGTAATTTTTCTTCCAGTAAATGCCACCGTATCAAGTCTTGTTTACGAAGTCCTTCGAAACATAATTCCCGCAGTCGTTCGTCTACCAATTCGTTAAAGAAATCATCATGCTGAAGACTTCCGGTGTAGGGATCTAAGCCGGCCCGCTCTTTGACAATATTTAAGCTATTTACCGCTTCTGGCGTGGCATTGGCGGTTCCGAACCTTCCACCGATAATGGCTTCCGCATGCATCAGTAAAACGTCGGAGTACCGTAAAATTGGGAAATTGATGCTGGTAAAGTTGGGGTCTGTTGCCGAGCCTGCAGTGTTGTTCAGAATGGTGTAGGAGGCATCCTCGATGCTGCCTGCTGCTTTCAGAGCTTCCATATCGGTAGGCTCCCAGCGTCTGTATTTTCCGATTCCATATTCCTGATTCAACGGGTAATCAAATATATAGCTCATGGTATACCGTTGATTGGCGCTTGCGTATTTGTTTCTGTAGCCTGCAATGCTCCATGCGCGCCGGGTATCTTCTATCGAATAAATATTATAAAGGGGAAGCCCGGCATTTACATTAGCAAAACCTCTGGGAATATCGGAAGTGCCTACAAACTCAACACCATTGATGTTTCCCAAACGCCCGTGTACATTCAGTCCCATCGCGATGAGGTTGCCAAATGAAATTTCGAACAGCGATTCCCGCAGGTCGTACCGGTCTTGTAGGTAGTTTATAAAATGGTTGCGGTAGCTCTGTGGATCAACGGAAAAGGGAACAATACTGTGCCAACCATCTTGGATAATGATTTCACACTGTTCCTTGGCTTTTTCAAAATACTGTTGTGGGTTTTCAAAATAGCAATCGGCTTCGTTGGGTGCTAGATAGGGTTGAAAACCACCCATTCGTAGATATAGCCGTGCTAACATACCATGAGCAGCCATCTTATTGGGTTCGCCGGGTATATAGTTTCCACTGCTGGCATGCAACAGATGTGCTGACGCGAATAAAAAATCTTTTTCTACCTGCTTGTACACCTCAAGCACTGGCGCAGGTGCCACATTGTTGTCGGCCTGAGAGGAGCTAGGAGTCAACCGCAGGGGTACCGGCCCGTACCAATTGGCCAAAGTGAAATAGCAGAAAGCGCGCATGAACCGTGCTTTTGCTAGATAATTATTGTATTTCTCTGGTTCAAAATTGTTTGGGTCCATATTCTTTTCCAGTTGGTTAACCAATTGAATACAGCTATATAGATGCAGCCAAAGATTTTTCACTTCATCACTGGAGGAGGTATAGGCATACCGTGCTGCACCCCAATTTGCTGCGGAGGAGTTGGTATATAACTCGTCTGTACCGCTTTCTAGTACAAAATTGAACTTGTAGCCATACATATCATCGTTGGCCATTTCGCTGTAAATACCCGCTAAGGCCATTTGTACCTCGACATCCGAAGAGTAGAAACTTTCGTCTTTCCATGACGACTGTGGTTCGAGTTCAAGGAATTTACTGCAACCTGACCATCCCAAAGCCATCATTGTAAATGCGATTATCATATAAAATCGAGACCTTCTCATAGTTATTATCTATTTAAAGTATGTGTTTATGTGGTTAAAAAGTGAGTTCCAAACCTGCTGAAATGGTTAAACTTTGCGGATAAGCCGAGTAATCCAACCCAGGCGTCAAAGCCCCAAACCTACCCACAGACACATCGGGGTCATAGCCTTCATAATTGGTTAGGGTATACAGGTTCTGGGCGGATAACGAAATCCGGCAGTTTTTTATCCGAGCTTTGGAAAGGAAGGGTGCAGAGAGGTTATAGCCCAATGCCACAGTTTTCAGCTTGATATACGAACCATCATCAACGTGACGAGAATCTAGTTTATAGCCAAAGGGTGTAAGCAGGTTTGTGCCATCAAAGCGCATACCGCCAATATCGGTTTCGGTGTTGGTTGGTGTCCAGATGTCTGTCAACGACTTCAATCCATTTCTGTTAGCTTTGTAAATGCTTCCGTATTCTGATTTTTGCCCATTCAGTATGTCAGCGCCATAAGACCATTGTAACAGGAACTGTAGGTCGAACGACTTGTAACGAAAATTATTGAACCACCCACCACTATGTTTCGGGTGTGGATTTCCTATAATGGTCCGATCTTCTTGATTTACGATCCCATCACCATTGATATCCTTAAATTTAACCATACCAGGTTTAGTAACGCTTTGATAGGTGGGAATACCGTCTTTTAGCTGATAGTTTCCATTTTCTGTATACAAAAAGTCATCCATCTGATAAAGTCCGTCGAATACGAAGCCATATATCATACCCACGGGTTGTCCAACCTCGGTTATATATTGGTATTCCGTTTGCATGAATTGTAAATCCCACGCCGGATCGGTCAATATCCGGTTTTGTCCACTATTCAACTTGATGGTTTTGGTTCGGTTAAATGAAATGTTGAAATTGGTATTCCAGGTAAAATCTTTTTTTCGGATCACCTGGGCATCGAACGTAAATTCGATGCCTCGATTGGAAACCTCACCTACATTCTGCTGTACGCGGTCAAAGCCAGTACTGGGCGACATATCGGCACTCAACAATAGGTCTTTCGTGTTTTTTTGATACACGTCAATGGTTACATTGAATCTTTTATATAGCTCGAGATCCAGGCCAATGTTGCTTTGTGCTGTTCGCTCCCAGCGCAAATCGGGAACGGCCAAGTTGCTTTGAAAAGCACCCGGTGAGTAGGTTTGTCCGTCGCCCAGCACATAGCCACTGTTGGGATTAACACTGAAGAGATTATACGCAACGAAATCACCTACACGGTTGTTTCCGGTAACACCCCATCCGCCTCTCAGTTTCAGGTCGGAAATGAAGTCGACCGATTTGAGAAAATTTTCTTCAGATAGCTTCCAGGCTAAGGAGAAGGAGGGAAAGTAACCCCATCTATTTTCTTTTCTGAATTTTGAAGAACCATCTGTACGGAAGTTGACGGTAGCGAGGTAACGATTGTTGTACGCATAATTTAAACGTCCGAAGAAGGATAATAGTGAATTTTTCGAGTAATTGGTCAGCGCGATGGTGGAAGTTGTTGCAATACCCAAGTTTTCAATACCAAACTCGTCGGTTGGCAAGTTTGTATTCTGCAGTTGGGAAGACTTAGAAGTACTATACTGAGCTTCGAAACCTGCCAATACGCCGTAACTGTGTTTGTTTTTCTGGTCTTTAAAGCGGAGGGTGTTGGAGGTAGATAGTATATCCCAGCGATTGTTTGCAATGGTACCATTAATTCCCAAACTCGTTCTTGACGCTTGATAAGTGTTTTTTTTGTAGAAAGTGTTATTTTCACGTAGACTAGTACGGTAATTTCCAATTGTACTCCACTCAAATTTTTTCAAGAAGCGGACGTTGAAACCCAGGGTACCCGACAGAACATCGTCTATACGTGATCGTTCGGTGTTGCTTATGGTTTTCACCGGGTCAAAAAGATAGGGGTCGGTGTCTTCAATGCTACTTTCATCGTCTGCCGTCCAGTTAATCGGTTGTACGGGTCTGAATGAAACGGCATCACGGATAACGCTGCTTCTGGAGTTTCCCGATACGATCATCCCATCGTAATTATTATGACTGTAGTTGACTTCGGCGTTCACTTTAAAATTGTCAGAGACATTATGGGTCACTTTCAGTCGGTTGTTGATCTTACGAAAACTGGTATGGATCAATGTTCCTTCCTGATTGAGAAAGTTTCCACTGTATAGCACAGAAGTCTTATTGTTCCCTCCTCGTATGGAAACGGTGTGATTGTTCGATTTTGCTGTACGGAAAATTTCATCCTGCCAGTCAATACCTGCTGCATTGCGGTATAGCTCAGGATCAACCCAGCGGCGGAGAAAAAGCTGTACATTTTGCCCGGGTACATAGCTGTCGTTGGCATATGCCACCTTCTCCTGATACTTAACATATTCGTAGGGGCTAAGTACTTCCAGCCGATTGGCGATGGTCTCTATCCACATGGAAGAGCTTACATTGATATCGGTGCGGCCATCGGTTCGCCCTGATCGGGTAGTAATAAGCACAACGCCGTTGGCGCCACGTGAACCGTAAATAGCTGTTGCAGAAGCATCTTTTAGAATATCAAAGCTTTCAATGTCGCGCGTGTTGATGGTTGACGGGTCAAAGCCTTCCAAAGGGACTCCGTCAATAACGTATAAAGGCGAATTGTCTCCAGTGATGGAGTTGCCACCTCGAATGACGATATCCAATGGTGCTCCTGGTGTTCCGTCTTTCGACGTAACCTGTACACCGGCTACTCTGCCCGCTAAGGCTTGGTCAAAATTGGCAGCGGGGGCTGCTGCCAGCTCTTTGGGCTTAACAGACGCTACAGAACCAGTGAGGTCTTCTCTTTTGACTACATCGTACCCAACAACGACTACCTGATCGAGTTGAACATGATCTGATAGCAGTATTACGTTGATTACTTGTTGATCAGATACGGCTCGTTCCTGTCGTTGAAAGCCGAGATAGGTAAAAACCAAGGCATCTGACGGTTTTACCTGTTCAATGATGTAGTTTCCTTCAGCGTTGGTGGTGGTGCGTTTATTTGTGCCTTTCACACGAACATTCACTCCCGAAATTGGTGTACCGTCTGTATCTCTGACACTACCTTTAATGCGTTGCTGTGCAAAAGTAGGTAAGCTTGCGATACAAAGAAAAAGCAATATGAATTTAATTGGGTTCATGTTTTATGTTTACGATGGTTTATTATATAGCTATTCAGTTTCGTTCAAAGCTTGGTGGACTAGTTGGCTGGTTCTTCAGCTTTATAATAGAAATCTGTAAAGAAATAAATTCCACCTCTTCCCGGTGCTGTTGCATTATTTCGTAGTTCACCTTCAAAATAAGCGTTGACTTTAAAAGCAACCGTAAAATTTGAACTGATCTGATCAGAAGAAATATCATAAGTACACTTTATCCACTTGTTATAAAATGTCGTCGATGGATCCTTCCGGCCATCGGGATCTTCACCTTTTTGGTTACCGGGATACGGTGTTCCGATAAACTCGTCTCCCCAAGGAGCGCCCGATGAATTTCCACCTGCCGTGCCCTCCGATTGCCAGCACCTCATCACTTCATTGACTTTCGTCCATGTTCCGTTCAACCAATTACCGTCGGCATCTTGGATGTCGCCACCGGTATAATCGGTAGAGATATAGACTTCTAGATCTGTAGGGGTTCGTCCGTCTGCCATATAGGTTTGGAAAGCCGGCATGTAATAGTAGGAGAACGAAAGGTTATAGCCGTATTGAAATGGTGTTAAATCTTGTGTGGTGGTTACCATCCACGACTGAGTTGGGGTTGTTACACCTCCTGAATTGTGGGTCTGGGTTTCCAATGTGGTTTGGGCAGTATTTGCTGCTGGTCTTTCTGGTGGTGCTACAAAATAGTTTCCAACACTATTATCCCGCTCGCCCCAGATATCTTCACCACTGCCAGCTTCATCTACCTGTACGGTAAAACCTTCTCCACCTGTTGGGAACGATCCGGAAGCGCGGAGGGTGGGGTAGAAGAAATAAATGGACTCCAAGGGCATTTCTTCTGGCTTATCGGTAACGATGGTGGTCAACCGATTTTCAAAGAGCGTCACCTCCTGACTGATGTTACTTATTATCTTGATGATGGGCGACAAGGTGTCGTATCCAGCATAAGTGTAATCCGGAGATAGTGAAACGGCACCTGTTTCGGGGTCGATTATGAGTTTATCCGAAAGGGTTGCGAGTTCGAACGTTACGTCTGGGTTGGCGCTTGGCATCAGTGGAGCAGTGGTTTTACTTTCCGGGTTACCATATACGAGATTTTGGTTTTTTGGCGTGTATACGAGATTGGTTGGTAAACGTGGGCCAATGGTTAAGTGGAAAGCTTGGTCAAATACAGTGGAATAGGTCTTGCCGTTAGCCTCTGTGCTTACCTTGATTTGGAAGTAATAGTCGCCAGCAGTAAAATGGTGGCCGCTGGCAATGGTGATGATGCCGTTTTTCGCGGTGTTCTCGGCACTGACAACGGTGATGGGGTTGCCATCTTGATCTACATCACCCAAATCAGGATCTACCGGAATATCCTCTATGGCACTTCCGCCCATGCTGACATCGTCTAAGAATGAAGCATCTAAAGCAGTACCATCGTCCTTTTTAATACCGATGAGCTCGAATGTTGGTGTGAGCCCTCCGGTCTCTACGGTAGGGGCCGCGGTAACGATTGCTTTTCCTTCCCGTGCATCGGCAATGCTAATGTATCTTAAATTGCTGGGGTTTCCGATTGCTCTCAGGTCTGTATGTTTCTTGCAGGAAAGGATGAGCAAACAGCAAGATGAGAATAACAAGGGTACTTTAAATAAAATAGACATCTTATACTTCATAATCTATCTGTTAAAAATGGTAAAATGGTTAGTTGGTCTTAATTGTGTTTACGGTTTCAATAGCTGTATGGTGCAAATATCCAAAACCTGTCGCATTTGATACGGGGGATAATCGTCTTTATTGCAGGGGTATTTTGGATGGATGTGCATTTGTTGGTTGGGGTGTTAACGTGTTTTTTTATGATGCTGGATACGGATTTAAAGCCATTTTCCGTTTTTACAAACGATAAAAAAAAGTCATTCTATACCTCATTTTTAGGTAATGTACCCCCGCTAATAAAATGAAAAACCTAATATCTTGCAACACATAAAAAGTATCCTTTTTTTAACCAACATGAAACTTTAAGGTATGAAACTTTTAAATAGATGGGATGGTTTGTACAAGCTTTCAGTAGGGTGCCTGATCATAATAGGCTGCCTGGTTTGTCCGAGGGTTTTGCGCGCTCAACAACACCAGCAACCAAAAAAAAAGAATATTTTATTTATTGCCATAGATGATTTGCGTCCGGAATTGGGTTGTTATGGTGCTTCCCATATAAAAAGCCCACATATAGACCAGTTGGCAAAGCAGGGCGTGGTTTTCGAAAATGCCTACTGCCAACAGGCGGTATGTGCTCCCTCCAGAAACAGTGTGATGACCGGATTAAGACCTGATGCTATCGGGATTTATGATTTGAGTACCTTCTTTCGGACAAAAGTTCCGGATGTTGTCACACTTCCCCAGCAATTTAAAAACGAAGGTTATGTGACCGAAATGGTAGGGAAAATATATCACGTAAGCCATGGCAATCATAATGATAGCCTCTCGTGGAATACGGTATGGAATTATAAAGACGAATTGGGTAAGCTAAAAAAAATTAATCGGGGCGATACGGTGGGATTGGAATCCAGCTTACCAGCAATAAACGGAGAAGGGCTTCCATACTATCGGTCTGATGCACCTGAAGAAGATATGGTTGACGGTGTGGTTGCTGATATAGCCACTAAGCGGCTCCGGCACTTTAAGCAACACGATGAACCTTTCTTTATGGCTGTGGGTTTCAGACTGCCGCATTTACCTTTTGTAGCGCCAGCCAAATACTGGGATATGTACCGTCCGGAAGATATACAGATTCCGGAAAGAATCGCGCCGGAAGGAGCTTCGAAGTACGCCTTCGTGCGATGGTCTGGCGAATTGCGCAAATACCATGGCATAGACGTTTATAAGCAACAAGGGGTACTTCCTGACGAGCTCAGTCGTAACCTGATTCATGGTTATTATGCTGCTGTAAGCATGGTGGATGCGCAGGTAGGCAAACTGCTGAATACGCTGGAAGAGTTAGGCCTCAGGGAAAACACCATCGTGGTACTGTGGGGAGACCATGGATGGAAACTGGGTGAGTATGGCATGTGGTGTAAACACTCTAACTCCGAATTAGATACCCGTACGGTGTTGATGATCAGTGATGGACGTTATAAGCAAGAGAAAAGCACTAAATCATTGGTAGAACTACTTGATATATACCCCACCTTATGTGAATTAGCGGATATCAAGACGCCCGATCATGTGCAGGGTGAAAGTTTGGTGCCGATTCTGAAGAATCCGGCCGCGAAAGTAAAAGACGTAGCCATGAGTCAATACCCTCGGGGTAAAATGCTAAACAATGACCCAAACCAACGGGAAATTATGGGCTATTCCATTACCGATGGCCGCTATCGGTTTACCCGATGGCAATCTTATGAAAATCCAAAGCAAATTTTCGATACAGAATTGTATAACCATGCTGACGGTAGATTGGATATAAAAAATCTGGCACACGACAAGGCTTATGAAACCGAATTGGAGAGAATGGAAAAGTTACTGGATGAAAACTTATCAAAAACCAAAAAACATCATTAATATATCAACAAATATGAATCTATCCAAAGCGATGCTGTTATTACTACTTTTGGCTGTTCTAAGCTGTACCAAACCAAACCAAACAGAAACTAGATTGGAAAATATTGAACAGCAACTTAGGGGGCTGCGTACTTTTTCTATGGAAGAGAAAAATATACCAAGAAGTATGGATCGGGATGGGCATATTAGATGGATCATTAGCTCGTATGATTGGACCGAGGGTTTTTGGCCAGGCACGTGCTGGATGTTGTATAACTATACAAAAGATAAAAAGTGGAAGGAAGCCGCTGTGGAGACGCAAAAGCTTTTTGTGCAGCATAAAGACTTAACCAACGATCATGATTTGGGTTTTATTTTCAACAATTCGTATGGAAAAGCCTATCGCACAACGGGTGAGGTACAGTATAAACAAGTGCTGCTAGACGCTGCAAATGCTTTGATTACGCGTTTTAACAAGCACGTAGGCTGTATCCAAAGCTGGGATGTGGCGGATAACTGGCAGAGCAAACGGGGTTGGGTGTTCCCGGTGATTGTAGACAATCTCATGAATCTCGAATTGCTATTTGAGGCCACGGCAATAACCGGAGACAGTATCTACAGAGATGTTGCTGTGGCCCATGCCAATACCACCATGCGGAATCATTTCAGGTCTGATGGAAGCTCTTACCATGTGGTAGATTATGACCCTGAAACAGGTGAGGTGAGAAGTAGGGTAACTGCTCAAGGTTTTGCCGATGAAAGTGCTTGGTCACGTGGGCAAGCTTGGGCGCTGTATGGATATACGATGTGCTATCGATATACCAAGGACCAGAAGTACCTGGATTTTGCCCAGAAGATTGCCAATTTCATTCTTAATCATCCCAATTATCCGGAAGACGGTGTGCCTTATTGGGATTTTAATGCGCCTGATATTCCTCAAGCCAAACGAGATGCTTCTTCTGGGGCTATAATAGCATCGGCGCTACTGGAACTAAGTAGCTATACTCAAGGAAGATACAAGGCAAAAGCCGACCTTATTCTCAATTCGCTGGCAAGCGATGCTTATACGGCAAAGCACGGAGAGAACGGAAATTTTGTGCTGATGCATAGCGTGGGTAGTATTCCTCACGGGAATGAAATAGATGTTCCATTGAACTATGCCGATTATTATTACATTGAAGCCTTGATGCGGCAGCACGAAGGCGGAAGGTAAATCGATATTTTTGTTACTTTTGGGGGAAAATGTCATTGCTGGTGAAATTAGAAGCGAAGCATTTATGGATACCATGGAAAGTTTGGTTTTTCCCATACATCGTGGTTTCTTTAAGCTATGTCCAGCTAGCAATTGCTCAACCCAGGGAAACGTTACAAGGAGCATTCAAGTTTAGGCATTTTACCTCTGCCAATGGCCTGTCCCAACGTTCGGTAATGGCTATTTTGCAAGATAGAAAGGGATATTTGTGGTTTGGTACAAGAGACGGTCTGAACAAATTTGATGGTAATAAATTTATTGTATATCGGCATAACCCGGTAGATTCTACTAGCTTAAGTAACAATAATATCCATACGATCTATGAAGATAGTTACGGAGGTCTATGGGTTGGTACGCATGTTGGATTAAATAAGTACGATCCGAAAACTGATCGGTTCATACATTTTGAACATATCGGTCCGGATCCTGCCCTAGCAGCCGATCATATTATCCGGGGAATTGCCCAAATAAGCGAGAACTTGTTGTGGGCCGCCACAGATAACGGTATTCTTCAAATTAATCTAAAAACGGATGAAATTAAACGGATCAAAAAAGAAGATGATTCACGAAATTCATTAAGCGACAATAAAATCCGTTACTTTCTAAAAGTGGATGCAGAAAACATTTGGATTTTAAACACGCGTTATATCGATGTTTATAACTTGAACCGAAAAACCTTTCAACACATTGACTATCCCAGGGAGAACAACAGCGACATTCACCTGAACGACCTCCCAACCCTGTACGTCGATCAGAAGAAGAACATTTGGCTCGGACACGCTCAGGGCTTGGCACTTTTTGATAGGAAGACACACCGTTTTGTAGATTTTGAATTTCAACATAGAAAACCCATTACCAGCGCAGTACGCAGTATTTGCGAAGATCTCGAAGGCAATCTGTGGATTGGTAGTTATGCTGGTTTATACCTTCTCAACGCGGAACACTCCGAACTCAGACATATTGTACATGATGAAAATAATTCAACTAGTTTAAGTCAAAATTCGATTTATAAAATTATACGAGACTCTAGGGGTGATATGTGGCTTGGAACATGGGCCGATGGTTTGAATTATTATAACAGAGATAATAGTGCATTTAAACGGTTTTCTTTTGGCAATACCACTAACAAATTAAATTATCGGGTGGTGAGTGGTATGGCAGAAGATCGGGACGGAAATCTGTGGATAGGTACAGAAGGTGGGGGATTAAATTTTTACGACAAACAAGCCAAGGAGTTTCGGTATTATAAAAATAATCCAAACGATGAAAACAGCATCAGTGCGAACAACGTAAAAGCAGTTATTCTAGACCGGAACCAACATATTTGGATAGGCATCCACGATGGTGGATTGAATTTTCTGGATCCTAGCCAAACACCTTTCAGGTTTCGAAAAATCGATTTTTCGGATGAACATCAGCTTTCACTGAAAGCATATAAGGTGCTTACGCTTTTAGAAGACCGAAAAGGGAATATCTGGATAGGAACCTTAACGGGTGGGTTGTTCTGTTATGATGTACGAAGCCAACAACTAAGCAAGATTGACGAGGATATCAAGAGTGTGATGAGCGTGGTGCAGACTCCAGATCCGAACATTTTGCTTTTTGGTGGAGATAGGGGACTTGAAACCATCCACATCGAAACGAAAAAGAAAGAGAAAGTGCTGCTTGAACATCCCTCAGATAAAAGTTCCCCATTGAATGTTAATTGTCTCTTCATTGATCAGTTTGGTAACTATTGGATTGGAACGGAGGGACAGGGAGCATACATGTACGATCCGAAAAGAAAAAAATCAACTGCATATGGTACCAGGGAAGGTCTGCCCAATGATATCATCTACGGTATTTTACCAGACAATAGTGGAAATATTTGGATGAGCACCAATAATGGGATCAGTCAGTTGAATATGGCATCGGGTAGTATAAAAAATTATAACCAATCGGATGGTTTACAAGGAAACGAATTCAATTATGGATCCTTCTACCGATCAAAGGATGGTAAGCTTTTTTTCGGTGGTACCAATGGACTTACTTATTTTAATCCAAACGATATCCGGAAGAATACTGTTGCCCCGAATATCGATATTACCCATATAACGGTCAACAATAAACCTTTCCGTAATATCACCGATTCATTATCGCAGATCGTCCTCAAATACAATGAAAATAATTTCAGCATAGACTTTACCGCATTAAGTTACATGCAGCCCGAAAAAAATCAGTTTGCCTACTTGCTGGAAGGGAACGATAAACGATGGAATGATGTAGGTAATCAACGCACGGCCACCTATACCAATATCAAGCCAGGCCGTTATATCTTTAGAGTTCGAGGATCCAATAATGATGGCGTATGGAACGAGGAGGGCGATTCCATTATCATTAAGGTGCTACCCGCGCCATGGCTAACATGGCAGGCTTATTTGCTCTATGTAGCCCTAATTGGCGCTGTGTTTTTATATATCCGGAAATTAATTTTGGCACGGGTAAAAGAAAGGAAGGAAAAAGAAAAATCAGAACAAATAAACCAATTACGGCTGAGGCTTTTTACGGATGTTTCTCATGAGTTTCGTACACCACTTACCTTGATTGTTGGCCCTCTTGAAAAAATGGTCGACCAAAACCTGGGTGATGATTACATGCGCAAGCAACATGAAATTATGTTGAAAAATGCGCGCATGTTGCTTCAGCTTATTAATCAGATTTTGGATTTTAGGAAGAGTGAGGACGGTAAGTTGGTTCTTCAGGCATCCAAAAGTAACATCGTATCCTTTGTGGCTGATGTGAAGAAATCTTTTGACGCCTTAGCAGAAAAAAAAGGTATCCATTACCAATTCATAGCGTCTGAAAGGGATATCCAAGTTTGGTTTGATAAAGCTAAACTCAAGAATATTTTATTTAACCTGTTGTCGAACGCCTTCAAATTCAGTCGCGATCGGAGTGAGCTTACCATACAAATAGCTACGACATCTAAAAAGATGAATGCCCGTTTCGTGGACTGTGTAGAAATCGGTATCATTAACTTTGGTTACGTGATACCCGAAGCAGATATCGACCGTATTTTCGATCAGTTTTATCAATTGGATCATGAAAAAAGGAATCTGGGTTCAGGAATTGGTTTAACCTTGACTAAACGGCTAGTAGAGTTACACCAAGGTGAGATCAGTGTTAAAAGTTCTGCAATAGCAGGAACTCGCTTTGATGTTTTACTGCCTTTGGGGCGCGATCACCTTTCGGAAGATGCCTGCGTTGAAGAAGGTATGATTATGGAGGATGATTATGGCTTTGCGTTGGATACGGCAAGCGAGACTTCGGAAAATCAATCGTCTGCTTCGTACGATGCAGCGTTGCAGAATTTATTAATTGTTGAAGACAACGGAGACCTGCTCAATTTCTTGAAAGATATTTTCGTTAACCGGTACAATATCTTCGTGGCCGACAATGGGGAGCAGGCCATCGGTATCACCCGCCAGCATGCCATCGATTTAATTATAAGTGATATACAGATGCCCCTCATGGATGGTTTTGAATTGTGCCATCGGATTAAAACAACGTTGCTGACCAGTCATATACCTGTTATACTGCTTACGGCAAAAATCTCGTCGATGCATCAGGAAAAAGGATATTATGTGGGTGCAGATGCTTATATTACTAAACCTTTTAATGTGAACATACTGGAAATCAGAATAGCTAATTTGTTAAAAGCGCAGGCCAACTTGATCCGTAAGCTCAAACAGGATATTATTCTTGAGCCTAAGCAACACACCATTACCTCTCCAGACGAATTGTTTCTGGAACATGCCATTTCTACTATTGAACAAAACCTGACTAATCCGGATTTTAATACAAGGATATTTATTGAACAAATGAACATGAGCCGTACAGTCATCTATACCAAATTAAAGGCGTTGACCGGACAGAATATTTCGACATTTATCAGAACCATCAGACTTAAGAAAGCAAGTCTGCTGCTGATGCAAACCCAAATGAATATTTCCCAGATTGCCTACGAGGTTGGGTTTAATGATTTGAAATATTTTAGGGATAGCTTTAAGGAATTTTTCGGGATGACACCTTCTGAATATAAAAAAGAAGCAAAAAGAACCAATAAATGAACTGTTAATTTATAAAATATCTTTAAAAAGCTGAATTACTTTTAACTTACAACTTCACTTACTGCTTATTTAGCCGTGCTTCTTCCAAATCCAAGTTATGTTCCATTTCACGAATAACATGATCATCAAATTTTTTTTCTCTACGAAAGCGTTCCAATCCAGATCGGCGTAGTGTCACTAATTCTAACATCACACGCCGATATAGCATGCGTACCGAAAAAAGCTGATCTTTCTTTTCTTGCTCATTGGATGTGCTTTCTGTTGCATCAATACTCCGTTGCAATTGCTCTTTGATTCGGCCAATAGTGGGAAATTCGATCATCTCCCTTTCATATTTTTTATCCAAATATTGAATGCTTTCTTTAGCCAGTTGCAGTCTGATGGTCTCTACCTGATCGCGCACGGGAACATAATCATCTATTTCATCTACCTTCAAAACTTTCAAAAAGAGAGGTAAGGTTAGCCCCTGAAATACAAGGGTCACTAAGATAACAACGAAAGTAATGAAGAGAATGAGATTGCGATGCGGGAAAGCTTCACCATTAGCCAATGTAAGTGGAATTGCCAGCGCCGAAGCCAAAGAGACCACACCACGCATGCCCGCCCAGCCAATGATAAAAGGTAATTTTAATCCAGGGCCCTTCTCCTTTGTTCGTATTCTTTTACTCAACCATCGGGGGATAAAAGCGGAAAGGTATACCAGTATGATGCGCAGGACAATGACAATACCGCTAATCCAGAGGGCATAACGAATAGCTTCTCCCTTAGAATAGCCCTCTAAGCCATCCATGATAATGGGCAGCTCCAATCCGATCAGAATAAATACAAAACCATTGAGCAGGAAACCGATGGTGGCCCACACTTCTTTGGTTTGGATGCGTGTATGGTAATTCAAGAAATCCTTAGAGCGGAAGGATAAGAAGAGCCCTCCACTTACCACAGCCAACACGCCCGACCACTCGAAATGCTCGGCCACAATATACATCAGATAGGGGGCTATGATCGTTATAGGCGTGGTGATATTGGATGATTTTGCTAGATAGCGTAAAACAAAATAAAGAATATGTCCGATAACTAGCCCCACAACGACCCCCATGAAGGAAAGTAATAAGAATTCCGTGGCGGCATCTTGTATCACAAATTGACCGGTTATGATGGCGGCTAGCGCAAAACGGAAGACCGTCAGCGATGCAGCGTCATTCACTAAGCTTTCACCTTCCAAAATAGCCAGTCCGCGTTTTGGCATACTTACCCCCTTTAAAACAGAGGTAGCCGCCACGGCATCAGGAGGTGAAATGATACCCCCCAACAGAAAACCCAGCGCAAGTGTAAATCCTGGTATTAGATAAACCGTTGAATAAGCAATAGCCAATGAAGTAAAAAGCACCAAACCAAAACCAAGATATAGAATGGATCGTCGCCATTTCCAAAAATCATTCCATGATGTGTACCATGCCGCTTCGAAAAGAAGCGGAGGCAAAAACAGAAGAAATACCATATCTGGGTCTACAGCTATATTGGGTGCACCATCAATAAAACTAATGCATAAACCACCAATGACCAACAGGATGGGATAGGAAATCTTTAACCGTTGACTGACCAAATACAGCATCGCCATGGCGAAAAATAAGGCCAATATCAGTAATAGATTTTCTAATAGAAGATTTTCATGAGCCATGGGATAAAAATACGAGTTTTTTAGATATGGGATATAAGATGTTAGATATGAGAAATTGTATGTATTAAGTTGTACGTTGTAGGTTTTAAGTTTTAAGCGATATATTTTAAGGTATACTTAGAACTTCAAACTTAATACTTAAAACTTTTTTAGCTTTTCTTGAGATCAAAGAAGTGGTTAAGTGGGCCTTTCCCATTTTTTCCAATAACGAGGTCTTTGCTATGAAAGATGGCTTGGTGTACATAGTCTTGAGCATGTTTAATGGCCGATAGAAAGCCTTCGCCACGTGCCACATACGCTGCAATCGCTGCAGATAAGGTACAACCGGTGCCACGTGTGTTCATGCTCTCAATCTTTTGAGACTGGAATTCATGGATAGAGCCGTCGGGAGCTAAGTAAATCGTCGTTAATGTATCACTTTTCATATGCCCGCCTTTCAAGAGTACGGATTGGCAGCCCAGATTTTTGATCTTTCGACTCGCTATATGCATATCTTCCACCGTTTCAACGGCCATGTGAGCAAGCAATGCCGCTTCATCTAAATTGGGTGTAAGTAGGGTGACCGACGGAAATAATGTGTCAATAATGGTTTGTACAGTATTTTCTTCCATCAGGCGATGACCACTTGACGAAACCATTACTGGGTCGAATACAACAGGTATATGGGGATAAAGTGCGAGCTGCTCCGCAATAATCGATGCAATAGAAGCTGTATGTATCATACCCATCTTAATGGCCTGTGGTTCGATGTCAGGTAGTAGGGAAATGAGTTGCTGAGCTATTAGGTCGGGTGGAAAGGGGTGTATGTGAGCCACACCTAACGTGTTTTGTACAGGTAAAGCTGTTAATACAGACGTACCGTAACAACCTAATGCAGAAATAGTTTTGATATCTGCTTGAATGCCTGCGCCACCACTGCCATCAAAACCGGCAACAGTAAGTACAACCGGATAAGTATCACTTTTTTGCTTCATGCCTTACAATCTTTATCTCGGTCTGCCGATTATCATTTATAGGTACCAATCGCGAATGACAACCTTTATCTGTTGATTTTTTTCTTGCACCAAATGTTTAAAGGTAAAAATATCGCTTTTACCCTGTTGTCCACGATAATGATAAGGATAAACTACTTGAGGTTGGAAGGCAAGCACCGCGTTGGCTGCCTGTTTCTCTGTCATGGTATAAGGCATATTCATGCAAACGAATGCCAGGTAAATATCTTTTAAATTACGCATTTCGGGTATGTCTTCTGTATCACCGCTGATATACACCCGTTTATCTCCTAGATTCAATACATAGCCATTCCCTCTACCTTTGGGATGAAATGCATCTTTCGATTCAGGTAAATTATACATAGGAACGGCTTCAATCTGGATGTCAGAGAGCTCGATGGTTTCGCCATTCTTTAATATTTTTGTTTTTTTGCGTAAGTCGTCCGGAAGTTGTTCGGCTACAACTGTCGGTACTACTAAAGTAGCTTTACTTAAATCCAAAGCACGTAATGCTCCGATGTTGAAATGGTCGCCGTGAATATCGGTTATAAATACCAAATCGGGTGCTGTTAACTTTTTCAACTTATTGGGATCGGTACTCGGGTCGAACAATAATTGTTTACCATTCCAGCCAAGCATAAAAGCAGCATGTTCGATTGGTTGGACGTTGATATCGGCTACTTGATCGACCGACTGTGCATGGCTTAAGTTAAAAAGGAAGTATCCAATAACACAAAAGATAAGTGATTTATTCATTTGTTTCTGGTTTTACAGGCAATAAATATAGGAAAATAAAAAATAATAGGAATGTGTTTTATTTTGTGTAAATAATACACTATCTTTGTGTCATCATAATTTAGGTTTATAATTGGTTAGTAAAGGCTTTCAATCTCCCCGGTTGAAAGCCTTTTTGCGTAAGCGTTTTTTGATTTGGTATTTGCAAAAAAAGCAACTTTAGCTATGTTTGTGTATGGGAGCTTTATTGATTCATCCAGAAAATAAAGAGCAGTTACACGCCATATTCTAAGGAGACCTTACATGCTGTAGATCAATTTATGCATCATTAAGTAAGCGCTAAACTTTACTTACCTAATTTGTGAAAAGAACATAAAGTTTAGCACTTAAAACTTACTACTTATAACCTATAACTTTATTTCAATGTTTCCGTTATACTCCCACAAGTAAGCATTTTATTACCAAAATAAGGATTTTGAATGCTTTTCGTTGGACTGATCCAATTGGCTCCCTGGTCGTTTGCAGCCATAGGGCAATGTGCTAAATAGAATTCACCATTCTGCACGCCAGCGGCTTTGATGAGACTGATCAATTCGTCACTTAGATGGGCAAAAGCAGCACGCTGCTCTTCCAGGGTTGGCGCCATTAAAAGTGCTGTTGCTGTAGCTTGCAAGGAGCTTGCTCCATTTACTTGTTTGCTAGCTTCTTCAACGAGTAAAGCTGCTTCTTTCACCTCGGTTTCATCAGCGGCTACCAAAGCTTTTTGCAAGCTTACATAATGCGGATATAGCGCATTAATGGCCTCATCGTTTGTTTTCGGTATGTTACTGCTTGCAATAGGCTGCGATGCTGCAGTATCTACCTGTTGTTTTGCTGTCTCTTGCTGTTTGTTTTTGGATTGGCAGGCTGCAAAAAATAATGTTGCAGCTAAGGCAATGGATCCGATTTTAAAATGTGTCATGTTAAAATTAAAAATTAAAAATTAAAAATTAAAAAGTAAAAATCCCGAAGGGCTCATTGATGCCTTTAAAAATAAACGATGATCAATAAAGCCTAGAGCGGAAAGCTTAAAGCGAAAAGCGATCAACTGCCACTGCTACTGCTACTATCACTTGTAATTGACCCTCCTTTTTTCAGAACGTATTCACTATATAACAAATAGGCTCCGTTTACAACGACCTTTTCACCGTTTTTCAATCCGCTGATGATTTCGGTATGATCGAAAGATGTTGCTCCGGTTTCTACTTGCCTTGGCTCGAATTTCTCTTTGTCGATGGCCACCCAAATATGGGTGTTTTTGCCGCTATGAATCAGGGCGGAACTGGGAACCATTAACGCATCTGTTGCTGTAGCTTGCGGCAGTAAGATCGTGGCGGGCATGCCCGCTTGAAAGTGTTGGTCGACATTGTCTATCGTGCCCCTTAATTGTGATAATTGTGTATTGTCTTCCAACGCAGGTGTGATAAATGAGACTTTCATGGGGTATGGCCTGGCAGTATTTCCGTTTACAATTACTTGCAATGTTTGTCCCTCTTTGATTCTTTTGGCCTCGTTGGGATAAAGGTCTGCTTCTACCCAAAGGCTCTGATACCCTTCTAATCTGAAAAGAGAGGCACCTTCTTCTATATATTGCCCTTCTGTCACCAACATTTCAGCTACCACGCCCTGAGTAGGTGCGTAGATGGTCACATAGGGAGATGTTTTACCCGAAGCCAATAAGTGTTGCAATTGTTTTTTGGTTTGACCGTACAGCAACAATTTTTGTTGAGCTGCTTCAAAAATAGCCTGAAAGCGCTGATCTTGCTGAAACTGCTCAGCTTGTTTGTGAGTCATTAAAAATTCTTCTTGCAATGTGAGCAATTGTTCCGAGTAGAGCGAAAGTAGCGGTTGTCCTTGACGAATGGGTATACCCGTTTCTTTCACATACAATTGCTCTACTCGACCGGTATTTCGGCTGCTGATCACGTTCGTTTCGTTCGGATTTACGGTCAACCGACCATTAATCGATGTGTAATCAGCCAGCTGGCCTACACCTACAGCAACGGTACTGATATCTGCCAAGGCTTGTTGCCGTTCGTTCAACAAGAGAAATTTTTCCTGCTGGTTCTTATCGAACGGAACAAGATCCATTCCACATATAGGGCAGGTACCGGCATGTTCTTGCACAATCTGTGGATGCATGGGGCATGTAAAAGTAGTGGTTTGGCTATGTGAATGATCCTGCGCCGTGCGTTGACAGGCACTCCAGGATGAAGCTGCCAACATACCTACAGCTAATGTATAAAGGGCTTGTCGTCTATTCATGGCTTGATCCGTTTAAAGTGATAAAATCTTCGCTGTCACTTAGAAAAGCTGCATTTTTAGCAACTTCCCAATGTGCAATGCTGTCTATGATTTGAATTTGATGATCGGTGGAGATACCTGTTTTGACACGCATGGGTTTAAAAGAATCCTGTTCTTTCTTAAAAACAACAGATTGATTGCCCAATTGAACAATGGCCTCTTTAGGCAACCAAAAGCCTTCTTGTTCACTGATGGCCAATGTTCCTTTAATCAGTTGCCCAACAGACCATTTATTTCCGTTTAAATAAACCCGTGCCGTACTGAAATTTTTGCCTGCATTGAATGTGGGCTGAATGAGATCCAAAGTGCCTTGATACCACGTATTGGGCTGGTAAATATCTTGAAAAATGATTTTCTTACCTACATGGATGTTGTTGGCTAGCGTAGGTGGAAAGGCGAACTCTGCGACCAAGCCCCTCTGGGTATAGATGAAAAACAGACTTTGGCCGGCATTAACGTATTGACCAACTCTTAATAAGACGGGCGTGTTCGTGGCTGCATTTTGCTCCAAAATATAACCACTTGCCGGACTGTACACGGGGATACGATAGCGAATTTTTTCGGTTTTCAGTACCTCTTGTATCAGAGAAGAAGGCATCCCTAGATAAGCCAATTTACGAATAGCGGTTTGCATGAGCGACTGCCGACCGGTCTTTTTTAGCAATAAGAGCTCTCTTTGCGCGGCAGCCAATTCTGGAGAATAAATTTCCAATAGGAGCTGCCCCTTACGAACAGGCTGGTAATTATATTTGATATACACGTGTTCCAGTCGGCCGCTCATGCGACTGCTCACTGATGTCTTGTTCCTAGTATCATACGTAATGCTGCCAGTTACATGAACAGGAAAAACTTTTAAACCCTTTTCGGGCTGAATGGTAGCCATGTTACTTATGATTTCGCTGGCGGTTAATAGACTCATCTGTTCAGCCGAATCGATTATATCATGTTCATGTACTGTATGAGGAGCAGATGGCGGGGTGTTTGTGGAGCACGCCGAAGCGAATGCTAAGAGGCCAGCCAATGCCATTTTATTGATACAGTTCTTTTTCATAATTGACAATCATTAGATACTGTTTTAATTGCTCATCCAACAAGGTGTTTTTCATCATATTGAGTGCTTCCCAATCGGCCAGCACGGCAGGCAATTGTTGTTTATTTTCACGATAAGCCTGGAAATTGGCATCCATAGCACGTTGCAGGGCAGGGATAACCCTTTTTTCCATGCGATCAATTCGTCCCTGCATTTGGGTAATCTCTTGCTGCATTCCATAGAGCATCCCTTGACTTTCCAGTAACATCCCTTGCCGTTCAAAACGCATGGCATCCAGTTCCAGCTGCATGGCTTTGGTTTCGTTCTTGTACATTTTATTGCTCCAAGGAGCGATTGGAATACTGATCATTCCCATAACACTGTATGCGTTAGGCATCATTTTTCCTAGCGGACTCATATGGTCAAAGCGGAGTTTGAAATCGGGTTTCCGTTCCTTTTTCATGCTTTCAATACCGAAGCGCATGGTCCGCATTTCGCTATTCATTTGCTGGATGTCTTGTCGTCTATCAGCTAATAAAACCGTATCCAATATGCGCTCAGGATTAAATTGCGGAACTAATGTTGTATCAATACGGAAAGGGGTATTGCCCTTAACGTGCATCAAGCCATTGAGCCATGCGCGGGCACGAACAATTGCTGCCTCTTGCATTTGGATTTGATTTTGATTTTCTGCCAACTGTGCGTCTGCTTTGAATACATTGCTCAATTGCGATTGATTGTATTCATACCGGATTTCTTCCATTTGTTTCATGCTTTGTAGCACCTGTTCATTCTCATGCAAAAGCCTGAGTCGTCGTGCTGCTACTACCCAAGTATAGTAGAGGCTTTTGGCTTGAGCTTTCAACTCATTCAAGTTGATGGCCCTTTTGGTGGCTTCGGTGGTCGCTTGTGATGCGATGTATGCTTGTTTAGCCTTTTGTTTGCTGGGATTGGGTATTTCTTGCTCGATGTTGAACATCAGCGATCCTTTGTCATTATCACTCATCCGTGTTTGGCCGGGATAGGGAGTCATGAAGGTTCCCGCACCTACCATAGGGGCCATCCAAGCGGAGGCAGCCTTGGCACGGTACCTATAACCTTGACCACGCAAGGCATAGGCTTTTAATGTCACATTTTGGTTGTCTATGCGCGCTAGAATAGTATCAAGCGTCAGCATTGGTTCAGTGGGCGTTTGTGCTAAACCGCCCATGGGAAAGGCCAGCGATAGCAGCAGGCCGAAGCAACCATAAATCCATTTAATCCTGTTGAGCATCATAAATTTCCAATTTTCCATATTTACGTAACTCGTATTCTTTCGTCATCAAAAATATGAGCGGTGTAACCAATAAGATATGCGTAGAAGAGGTCAACACGCCACCAATCATGGGTAACACAATGGGGCGCATGACATCGGTTCCCACACCAGTAGCCCACAGTACAGGTAATAGACCAAATAAAGCCACGCATACCGTCATGATCTTAGGCCTTAACCGTTTGGCGGCACCTTGAATGACGTAATGTTTTAAATCTTCTTTACTAATAGTTGCACTGCTGTTCCCTTTAGCTTTCACCAATTGCTGCATGGCATCGTTCAGGTAGATGACCATAACAATTCCCGTTTCGACGGCAATACCAAATAAAGCGATAAAGCCTACTGCCACGGCTACAGACAGGTGGACTCCCCAGAAGTAAATCATATAAGCTCCGCCGATAAGCGCAAAGGGGATGGTTACCAAGCTCAAGAAAGCTTCTCTGAGCGAATGAAAGGCAAAATAGAGTGCAAAGAAAATGATGAGTAGAACCAGTGGTGCAATCCACAATAAAGTTTGTTGTCCGCGAATCAAGTTCTCATATTGTCCGCTCCATTCAAAGAAATAGCCGGGAGGTAAGATATCTTTTTGGGCATGGAGTTTTTCCATCGTTTCTTGCACGGTATGACCCAAATCACGGTCGCGTACGTTAAACAAGACGGCACCTCGCAGCAGCGCATTGTCTGAAGTAATCATGGGCGGTCCGTCTTCGAAACGAATATTGGCAACAGCACTGAGGGGTATTTCACCAAAATTGGGGCTTTGCATAGGTATCCGCTGCAATTGAGGTAAACTATTGCGGTAATCTTGAGCCAATCTAACGCCGATGCTGAACCGGCGCCGCCCTTCGATGGTTTGTCCTACTGCTGCACCGCCAATAGCAGATTCAACGGTCTGGTTTACATCATCTACTGTTAGACCGTAACGGGCCAAAGCATCTCGTTTCATGTGAATGGATAGGTATTTACCCCCTGTAATAGGCTCTACATACAGATCCTGAACGCCCGGTGTTCCGGCCAATGCTTCCCGAACGCGCTCCGAAACAGCGGCAATAGTATCTAAGTTTTGACCAAAGACCTTGATGCCCACATCGGTGCGAATACCGGTAGACAACATGTTAATGCGGTTAATGATGGGCTGTGTCCATCCATTGACTACCCCTGGAATCTGGAGTTTTTTATCCAGTTCTTGAATAAGCTGTTCTTTGGTCATGCCCGGGCGCCATTGTGCTTTCGGCTTGAGCATGATGATCGTTTCGATCATGCTCATCGGGGCATTATCAGTAGCCGTGCTCGCCCGACCAGCTTTTCCGAGTACTTGAGCTACTTCGGGTACACTTTTGATGATTTTATCTTGTACTTGTAAAATGCGTTTCACTTCGCTATTGCTGATATCGGGTAAAGTGACCGGCATGAACAAAATGCTTTGCTCGTCGAGGGGAGGCATAAATTCGGTGCCTAATTGTTTTAATAAGGGAATGGTGATGAGCAGGGCAATGATGTTGATGGCTAAAGTTGTTTTACGCCATTTTAGCACCGTACGAATAATAGGCTCATATACTTTTTCAAGCAGTCGGTTTACCGGGTTGGTGTGATCGGGTTTAAACTTTCCTTTCATAAAGAAAGAGATCAGCACAGGAGCCAAAGTAATGACCAATAGGGCGTCTACTATGAGGATGAAGGTTTTTGTGAACGCCAATGGATGAAAGAGTTTACCTTCTTGTCCCGTAAGCAAGAATACGGGTAGAAAAGAAGTAATGATAATGACGGTGGCAAAGAATACACCGCGGCTTACCTGTTTGCTGCTCTTGCCAATGATTTCAATTCGTTCTGTTTCCGAAATCCAGCTAGACTTCCGTTTAAACAGTTTTTTTAATTTATTCATCTGCTGCTCCTTTCATAGGGGGGTGCTGTATTTCATGATAGCGCTCTGCCAAGTGTTTATACGCATTTTCGCTCATGATAATGCCATTGTCTACAATAACCCCAATGGCCAAGGCGATACCTGTTAAAGACATGATGTTTGATGAAATATCAAAAGCGTTCAATAAAATAAAACTGATGGCAATGGTAATGGGGATCTGGATGATGATACTCAGGGCACTGCGCCAATGGAAGAGAAATAAAATGACGACGACAGATACCATGATCATTTCTTCAATTAACGTATGCTTGATGGAGCTAATGGATTCGCTAATAAGTTCACCGCGATCATATACGATATCAAATTTCATCCCTTTGGGCAACCCGCGCGCTACTTCTTCCATTTTGACTTTCACCCTTTCGGTAACATCGGCTGCATTTTCACCATAACGCATCACCACAATGCCGCCCACCCGTTCGCCTTCGCCATCCTGATCGAAAATGCCTAGGCGAGGTTCGCCGGTTAGTTGTACGCTCCCGATATCCGAAACCAAGATGGGATTGCCTTGTTGGTTGCCTACGGATAATTGTTCAATCTCTTGTAACGAGCCCAGATAGCCATTGGTTTTAATGATATAGCCGATGTCGCTCATTTCAAATTTGCGACCACCGCTTTCATTGTTGTTGCTACGGATGGCCTGGATGACTTCTGCCATGGAAAGTTTATAATAAAGTAGTTTGTTGGGGTCTACCGTTACTTGGTATTGCTTTTGAAAACCACCGAAGGAGGCAATTTCGCTTACACCCGGTACATTCTGTAAGGCAAACTTTACATACCAATCCTGTACAGCCCGTTGCTCACCCAGATCCATATCGGGTGCATCCAAGGTATACCAGAGCACATGGCCGACACCTGTCCCGTCTGGGCCCAAGGTAGGGATTACTCCTGTGGGTAAGGTATTGTTGAGCGTACTTAGTCGTTCTAATACCCGCTCACGTGCCCAGTAAATATCGACCTCATCTTCAAAGATGATGTAAATGAAGCTCATGCCGAACATGGAGTTGGCGCGTACGTATTTTACTTGTGGTAACCCTTGTAAATTGGTTACCATGGGGTATGTAATTTGATCTTCAATCAATTGAGGTGAACGTCCCACCCACTCGGTAAAGACGATGACTTGATTCTCAGAGAGATCGGGTATGGCATCGATGGGATTTTTTTTAATGGCAAAGGTGCCCCATATGAATAGACCTAAACTGAGTAGTAACACGAGATATCGGTTACGTAATGACCAGTCGATGATGTAATGAACCATTGTATGGCAAGTTGTGCTTTATTAGTTGCGCGTTATCAGTTACGAGTTGCACGTAATTTGTTGTTGATGCGATTAATGAGTAACAGCTACTTTTGGTGTTATATTACAATAGGAGCGAAGCAGTCGTCTACACGGCAGCGTTACTCATATGGAAAGAGAAAGGATGAGGTCTAAATAAGATAGGTGCAGTGGCGTACGTATAGGGGATGATACGTATCGGATGGTGGTGCGTTGTTAACAGGAAAATGGATTGCTAAATTGATTAATCTGGGGGAGGGTTGGGCAGCATAAGCATTAGGGAGCATGGCCATAGCAAAAAGAGATGCTTGCTGATATGTCCATTCAGCCGCCTGATGATCTTTTTCCAGCTTAACCTGTTTATGTTCTTCTTTACAGCAATTTTTCTTGGTGCTTTTCGATTGCTCCATTCCACAAATGCCACATGTGCCCATGTCCTTTTGCCAAAAGGTAGTTTCCACATAACGATCCATACAATAATGGCTGTATGTGCTAAACCCCGTGGCAATACCGAGGTACAAAAAGGTCAATATGAAAGCAATGACTTTCTTCACAAAAGCAAAGGTAAGAAAAAAAATAGGAGACCGTTTTATATTTTTTTGGAGAAGATTTGTAAAATTTTAAGAAAATCATGTAGGGCTTTTCCTAACCTTCTTCTGACTTTCTTCTAACCAACTTCTACCGTGTACCGTGGTGTGATCATGCTCCGAACATGCGTGGATCGGGAAAATCCCGATGCGGCCCCGATGAAACCACGGTCGCGGCACGGTCGGCCCTCGATAAATGGCAAAAAATAGGGCGAAGTTAGTTGGGTGTTGGTTAGGGTTTTTTAATGATTAATAATTGAAGCTGCGCCTAACATGGCAGCTTGTTCTCCCATCTCCGCCACTTTTATCGAAATAGGGCTGTTACATTCGTTTAATAAGCGCGAAACTTCTGGTAAAAATAGCTGAGCTGTGGACTTTTTACTAAAGACCCAGAACAGTTTCTTTCATATTTTATATTTTATTATTGTAACGTCTATTACGGCAAGGGATCCGGTGCTGCGGGATGAGCCGGATCATAAACGGCCACCCCTACTTTAGAATCTGCACAACCGTAATACAAGAACCATTTTTTATGGAAATATACCAATCCTTCAATGAATACCGTTCCGTCTCGGTATTGACCACTCTTTTCAAAGGGTTCCATCGGTCTTAAGAACGGTACATCTAGTCGGTCAATTACTTTTGTAGGATCGTTACGATCGAACAATACCTGGCCGGCACTGTAGGTTCCTTTATTGAAGCGTTTGTCTCCATGATTTGGATTGTTTTTACCATTATAAAAAAGCAAAATGCCGCGATCGGTCAAAACAGCAGGAGGGCCACATTCGGTAAGATCGCTATCGAAGTAACCCTTTCTGGGAGTTATAAATGCCTTCAATGCTCCTTTTTCGTCTACAACAGGCTCCCAATCTATTAAATTGTCGGATGTGGCACCAAATACGCCACGTTCTCCCCAGTACATCCAATACTTGCCATTAATTTTGGCGATCACCTGCTTATTGTCTTTTACCTGCGTAACGATAGAGGCAGATTTATGAAATTTATCAAGGATCAGAGCGGCATTTTTTGCTTTGGAAAAGATCTGCCCATGTTTCTCCCAATGAATCAGATCCCTCGATGTGGCCACCCCCAAACGAGCTACTTTTCTGTTCCACTGCGTGTAAAATAGTACGTACAAACCATCCTCTGTTACCGCTACACGTGGATCTTCTGTTCCTCCCGGCCATTCAAAGTCCTTCTGTCCATCATCCCCTGGATAGAAAACCGGTGTTTTTTTTCGCTTAAATGACACCCCGTCTTTACTGACCGCATATCCCAAGCGTGAGGTGCGGTGTCCTATTTCTACCCCTGACTTATCTTCTGCTCTATACAGCACTACAATCTTGCCGTCTTTTACCGCGGCCGCTGGGTTAAACGTATCGTTCGATTCCCAGGCCACTTTTTTCCCGCTCATTGGATCTAGAAATAGCGTGTTTTCCCGTGGAGAAATGACCGGATTTACCCCCGCTGGCCGAACAAAGCCGCCAAAAGCCCAATCGGGAAGTTGATTTACTTCCTCCTGCGCTTGTGTCTGAACCGCTCCGACAATGCTGAGCCACAGCAGGATAAATATTTTTTGAAAAAATAGTTTATTCATATACTAAAAATAGTTTTAACCATAAATTCCTACTGTTCATCATTTTTTATTTAGGCATTAATCATAAATTAATTCTTCCGATATATTCACTACAAAGCAAAAGAAAAAACCGGTTTTTCTACTTGACTAATTCCTACGTCAGCATGATAAACTTTCTGGACTCTTAAGTTTACCTATATATTCGGTTGTTGTTTTTAAACATATTAATGGACAGTACCTGGATGTTTTGGTTTCCCATAATAAGGATAGTTGTCAAAAGGTTCTTCCGTACCGGTCACGGGATCTTTTGTCTCCTTTCTCCATTTCATCAGGCGTGCGGCCAGTTCGTGACGGACTTTGGCATAGCCCGGATCTTTTGCCAGGTTTTTCAACTGATCGGGATCCTTTTCCAGGTCATACAGTTCTTCGGCAGGTCTTTTTTCCAGGCTCCATGCGCTTAGCTTTTCGTAGGCCGGATTGTCCCGGTTCTCCGTCAACAGTTTTTTGGTGGCACCGTCGTCTATATCCCCGAAGAACCTGTTCGATTCCAGGTTTTCCGGGTTTCCCGCCGGCCAGCGGTCGGGGCGCAGGTTGTTGATGTACAGGTAGCGGTCGGTCCGGATGGCACGCATGGGGTAACCCATATTGTCCGTACGGACATAGGCATGCCTTTCCCTTTCGCTGAAAATCTCGGTACGCGGATGCTGGCTCCTTCCTGTTTCCAGTAAGGGCAAAAGCGACCGGCCCTGCATGGATGCGGGTACCTCCAGGCCTGCCGCCGAGAGGAAGGTAGGGGCAAGGTCTACGAAACTGATCATCTCGTTGATCCGTTTTCCTTTTATAAAACGCCCGCCCCAGCGCATGATCAGCGGCATATTGGTGCTCCTATCGTAAGCGTTCGCCTTGACCCTCGGAAAGGGCATACCATTGTCGCTGGTGATCACAATGAGCGTTTCATCATAGATACCCTTTCCTTTGAGCAGGGCGATGGCCTTTTCTATGGTCTGGTCAAAACGTTTCGCCTCGGCGTAGTAGTCGAGGAAATCCTCACGTACCACACCACTGTCCGGTAGCCAGGCCGGCACCTTTACTTTCATGGAGTTGATGCCCAGGCTACCCTTAAGCGATGGGCTGTAAGGCCGGTGCGGGTCGTGGCTGCCTATCCAGAAACAGAAAGGGGTTCCTTCGGGCTGGTCCTGCATGAAGTCTTCGAAGCTTTTGTAGGATTTGCCTGCCGGGTTTTCGGTATACCCCCCTTTCCGGAAATCGCCGGGCCCCCAGCCCTTGCCCTGCAGGCCTACCCGGTACCCGTTTTTTGCCAAGATGCGGGCATAATTTGCGTATTTCAGGGGCAGTGTTCCATGCAGGTTGCCCCCTTCGGTGAGCTGGTGGGGATACCTGCCCGTCAGGATGCTTGCCCTGGAAGGGGTGCACGAGGAAGCGGTGCAGTAGGCGCGCTCGAAGACCACGCCGTCCCCGGCCACGCCATCCATACCTGGAGTGGCAATGGTGCTGTCGCCGTAAAGAGGCAGGGTCTTGGAGAGATCGTCTGCTATGATGAGCAGGATGTTCGGCCTTCTGTTAGGCCTGTCGTTAACCGCAGGACTTGACGGGTCGGATTGATGGTGCTGCAGTTCCTGCCCGATGGCATATGAAGCGGCGCAGAAATAGACAGTAATGAAAAGTGTTTTAATTGGTTGCATCCCAACAAAGTTAATGAATTTTGGACAGCAATCCCTTTATCGTCCGTTTTATTTGGTTACATTTTCCAGAAGTGCGGCAACGCACCAGAGATAAGGTGCCTGCCCGTGATAATCACCGGTATGGCGTGGGCGGTCATAGTAGTATTGCTTATCGTTCTTCTTGTTGGTTCCCACACACACATCCGATACGGCTCCTGCTTCATTGACATATTTTACCATTCCCATCCAGGCTCTCCGGGCAACAGGGCCGTATTGTTTGGCATTTAACCAACCATGTTTCACACCAGAGATCATCGCATAGGCAAACATGGCCGTACCGGAAGTTTCCGCCCAACAATCGGGTTCATTGATCAGCTGGTTCCACATGCCACTGGCCGCCTGGTATTTTTTCAGGCTCTTCATCATGGTGAGATAGCCTTTAAGTATGCGCGGACGGTCCGGATGGTTTCTGGGTAAATTCTTCAGTAACTCTGTCATCCCGGCAGCCATCCATCCGTTGCCCCTGCCCCAATAATAGGGTACATCGGGTGCATGGTAAAAAAGACCGTTGGGGCGTTGCAGTTCGTCGAGGTAAAGCACCATTTCTTTCGCTGCACGGTCGATATATCTGGCATCGCCCGTAACCTTATAGGCTTGCGTCTGTACGATGGGGATCATGTACATGTCATCAATCCATAGCCGCGTTTGCCAGGAATATCCTTTCCTTGCCCATTCTTTTTGCTCTGCTTTTGCATTTTGGGGTACTTCCCATTGGGTATCCGCATAGGGCAAGCCCAGTTCCAAATAGCGTTTCTCTTTAGTAATTTGATAAAGTTCCAGCGGTAAGCTGCCGAACATATTCAGATCCACATGGTTCTTGATTGGCAATAATGCTTTTTCTGCGGTAAACAGGGGCTCAAACTTGTTCTGCAACTGTTTGAGCAGCTCCCGATCATGGGTTAGGGTAGCAAATTTCAGTGCACCGTTCCAATAGAAGGTTTCCGGATAGCTGATCCATTTCCCTGCATGGAGCGCATGTTTGGCGTTTATAAAACGGTATGCAATCTTTTTGCCCACTTCCTGTGGGGTAGAGCCTGTCGGAAAGTCTGTCAACAGATTCGTTTGTGCATGTAAGAACTGAAAGGGAAGGAGAAGCAATAAAAATACTTTTTTAAACATCATGGAAAATAATAAGAAGGTTCAAATGAATTTTCTGGAACAGAGAGCAGCAAATACAGATAATAAGTTGTTGCTGCCCTCTGTTTTAATTGGAATATTTACTCTGCTACACTCATCTCGTCTGCTACAGCATCTTCCCATTTATCCCATTTGGGTGTTGCTGGATCATAGCCATCATAACCATAGTTTTGACTTAATTGTCCTTTATTATTTGCACTGATGGCAGCATTAGGAATAGGCCAATACATGTTCTTTTTGTCCATCGTATAATTCGGGTTGGCATTACCTGTTGCATCAATCTGGATAGGCCCTTTGTTATACATGCTGTAATGCACAATGCGTTGGTACCAATAGCTTCCACCGGATGCATCGGTGCCGCTTTGTTTATCAAAATTATCCAAATTATAGACATTACCCCATTCATCGGGCCTGCCACTGCGCGCCAGACAAAGCGATACCCGTTTCAGCTCTACATTGCGCCATTCTTCCCAATACAATTCGCGGGCACGTTCGTTCATGATATCACCGATGGTAACGGTACCTTGGTATAATTGGCTGCATTTTGCCCGCTCCCGGATGATGTTTAAATCGTCTTTAATTGTCCCGTCGCTGGGGTTTAAGTAGTATTTAGCCTCCGCACGAAGAAGGTAGGCCTCTGCTAAACGGTAGAGATACCAGTCGGCAATACCACCATTCGTAGCTCCTCTTAGCCCGTCAGAACCGCTGATATTGGCCTCATTTACGGGGTCGTCTAAGAAGAATTTATAATGCGGTACATCGTACCAACGGCGAATGGTATCGCTGCATAATAAAGTCCCATTGTCTGAAAAAAGTGTAACGGGTTTTCCAAATTCGGAAGAAGCTTTATTATTGACACGGTAATCTTCCATGCGCACCCAGTTGCCTACTGCCGAACTATGGCGTAAATCACCCTCGTCCATCACACCGTTGACCTTCCATAGCTGGTGCGTTTGAAAATAAGTGGGACGAAATGTGGAAATTCCACGGCCGAATGCGCGCATGTAATCATATTGAGGGTTATAATCGGCCTGATTGCGTCTAATATTCAATAATGCTTGCTTGCCGTCTTTCGTTTTTACCCTGCCATCGAATAGAAACGGATACAAAATACGCATAGTCAGCATTTTAACAAAGGATTCAGCATCCGAACCCCGATTGGGCATGCCCATAATTGTTTCGTGGTTGGCCGCAATCAATTTATTCTCGGGGCGATGTAAATCCCAGATCACATTGCGGGTGATGGGCCAGGTTTGCGGCTCGCCACCATCGTTGAAGGTGCCGAAATTCTCTGTCATCAATGAATAACCGGATTGGTCGATCAGGATATCGGTTTGTTCTTTGGCTTTGGCGTACTCACCGATAGCCAGATAACATTTGGCCAATAACATCCGGCAAGCACCCTTGTTGATTAAGCCAACCAAGCTCATGGCGCTTTGGTCAGGAACCCATTGCACGGCAAATTCCATATCTTGGGTAATCATTTGCAGAATGGCATCGCGTTTGGTGCTGCGGTAATCTTGTTTTGGGCCATCGATAATGGTCGTTACTAAAGGTACATCGCCATATTCGAAAACCAGCGCCATGTAACGGAAGGCACGATGAAAATAAGCCCGACCTTTAAATGCATTTTTGGTCGCTTCGTCCAAACCTTCCACTTGGTCTACGTACTTGATGATGGTATTGGCATAGCTAATACCTTTATAAGTTTCTTGCCAGAGATACCACATGCTGTTTGTCCTGTCAAGATTAATCAAGCTACCATCATCACTGGTTGGAGTGAGCATATTAGCTACATCGGCTAACATATTGCGTTTGTCGGTTGCGCTAGCTACCATTAGTTCAGAAAAGGTATATTCTGTTCCCAAAATAAGCATTTCATTATGATCGGTTGCCCAATATCCTTTCAGGTGACGATCACATATCGCCATAGCCGACATCAATCCAGCTTCGGTATTGAATGTTTCATTAGGCACGTAAACCGATAGTGGGTCGGGTTGCAAAAAACTTTTTGAACAACTGCTCAATAAAAGGGTTCCGCCCATAAATAGGGCTAAGCATGTATATAGATGATTCCGTTTCTTTATTGTCTGTTTCATAATAGTTGTCAATTGAATGCGTTTAGAAAGTTAAATTTACGCCCAAGGTGTATACCCGTGAAGCCCAATCACCTGTTTCAGGGTCACCGTATTCCCAATCTTTTGCCCAAGTGGCCACATTGCGCACGGTTCCGTAAACTTTAAGCCGATTTAAATTCCATTTAGAGGTCCACTGGTTAGGTAAATAATAACCTACTGAAATATTATCGAGGCGAATAAAGGAACGGTTATACAATTTATTTGCACTTGCAGCACCCGTAGGGCCTTTTGCTTCAATGCGTCCGTAATCATTGGTTGGGTTGTCAATAGTCCAATATTCTTTTGCGGGCACATTGGCCATGGCATAAGCCATGCGACCACCATCATCATCATTGTTGAGATAGTTGCCCGATAAGCTTTTATGCCCCATATACGAATAGATATTAAACGAGACGCTAAGATCTTTCCATAAGATAAACTCGTTACGGAGCGACCAGCGGATAGGAGGGTCGGTCTGTCCCAAAAATTGTTTATCCCTATCATTATAAACGTGGGTCACGGAACCGTCTGAATTAACTACATCGTCTGCCGTATAATTATTCGCTACTTTCGGGTCTCCGGGTAGCTGGCCGTATTTGGCCGCTTCTTCAACCTCATTGGCTTGCCAAATGCCGGTAACGCGGTAGTCCCAAATAGCACCGATAGGTTGCCCAATAAACCAACCGTTTGATAAATCGTCCATTTCTTTGGTGCCAATGACATTTCCTGCTTCATCCAATACATCTTCGTATTCGTAATAGAGGTGTGTAATTTTATTTTTATTGTATGACAAACCAAAGGTGGTTGACCATTGCAAGAAATCGTTCGAGACATTTAGTGAATTTAATGAGAATTCAATTCCTTTATTATTTACTTGTCCTAAATTGGTCGTGATGCTTAGAAATCCGGTAAAACCTGGCAAGCGTTCGTTCATGATCATATCATGTGTTTGCATGGTGTAATATTCTAAGCTTCCGGATATCCGGTCGTTTAAGAAACCAAAATCCAAACCAAAGTTCCAAGAGGCTGTCTTTTCCCATTGTAAAGTAGGGTTTGCTAGGCGATCAACCATTAAATAACGGTATTGCTCCAATTCGCCCGATGAATTGAGGTAACCATGCATTTTGCCGCCACCTGCGTACAGGTTGGCAAGTGCCAGATAAGGACTGCTCAACTGTCGGTTCCCATTTTTACCATAAGATACCCGTAACTTACCGTGGCTCATGATGTCGTTCCATGGGAAGAACTTTTCATTGGTAAAACTCCAAGCCGCAGCTGCCGAAGGGAAAGTGGCATAAGGGTTGGAGGTACCAAAGGCTGAATAGCCATCCCGGCGAATGGAGGCGGTTAACATGTAGCGATTATCATACGAATAAAACAAGCGACCTAATAAGGCATCTGCCGTTTGATGCGTATCTTCGCTAGAGTAAGTACTGTTTTCTTTACTACCGTTCTTGGTGTTGTGAAACCCAAGGGCATCAGATGGTAAGATGTTACGGGCCTCGATGCGATCTTGCCAGAATTTACGCTCTTCGGCTTCTTGTACAAGGGTGACCATAAAATGGTGTTTGTCTGCGAAGGTTTGATCCCAGCTGAGCGTGTTATTCAACGACCAGTCTAAGCGTTTGGATTGTTCACGATTTGCACCGCGCGATGCAGGGTCGGAGCCGGGTAGTTCTGCCGACATAAAATAGCGATCATAGAAAAATTGGTAACGCGGAGAGGCGTTAAAGGAATACGTAATGTTAAAAGGTAACTTCACTTTCGCATTGAAAATGCTATTGAATACGGTATAACCTTTATCTAATTCTAGATATTGCTTCTGAAAGTCGTAATTATAACCTCTTTGGCTGTATTCCGAACTCAATGGATACTGCACAGGGTTGCCGAACTCATCTGTATAATCCGCATAAGGACTGTTGCGCAGCATTTGATCCATGTCAATATCGACGTTGCCGTCTGAACGGTCTTGAAAGTTTACATTGGCACCCAATTCCAACCAATCGGTTACATGTGCATTGACTTTCATATTAGCACGTATGGCTTGATAATCATCGCTTACTACAGCACCTTCGTTCTTTAAATAACCCATGGATAAATAGTAATTGACTTTCTCGCTGGCACCACTTATACTGGCATTGTAATCTTGGTTGAGGCCAGTGCGAAAAGTGCGATCGGCCCAATCGACGATTTTTCCTGAAAGAAAGTTTTGAAGTGTATTTCCAGTAAACCCTAACCGCTGTGCCCAAATACTTAAATCAGATTCCCCGGTATCATTTGCCGTATAGGCACGCCAATCTTCAATAGAAACTCCCGATGGTAATTGATTTGGTTGCATAAAATAGCCGGGTTTACTTGCATATACACCGCTTTGATAGGCTTCGTAGGCACCTGTTTCAGGGTTTATCCCATAGGTGTTTTTGGTGTACCAATCCTGCCGATGTTGTAAATAAGCATCTGTAGTGAATCGCTCACGATAATCACTACGTTGGGTAGCGCCTACATTCATGGTCATGTTGATGACTGGTTTGCCTTGTTTCCCCTTCTTCGTGCTGATAATGATGACCCCACTGGCTGCCTTTGAACCATAAATAGCTGCTGCAGAAGCATCTTTTAGTATATCTATCTGGTCAATATCATCTGGATTGATCTCCGAAAGTTCACCATAGAAAATCATGCCATCGAGAATGAGTAAAGGACTGTTGTGTCCACTATCGTCGTCATAAACAGAACGCTTGCCGCGGACTTCTATTAATCCCCCACCTTTAGCAGAAGGTTCATAGCCGATGCGTAAACCCGGTGCACCTCGTAAGATATCCTGTACCGTTTTGGGATTCTCGTTGGCGATTTTGTCGGGACGGATTTGGGTGACAGAGCCTGTTAGGTCTTTTTTCTGCATCGTTCCATAACCTACTACCACCACCTCATCCAGATCGCTCATAGAAGGGGTTAAACTGACATCGATAGTGCTTTTAGAACCTACTGGTACCTCTCGTTGTTCATATCCCAATATGTGGAAGATAAAGATAGCGTTGGCGTCTGGAACCTGCATCTCAAAAATCCCTTTTTCATTGGTCCGGGTTCCTATAGATGCTCCTTTAATCGTCACGGTTACACCGGCCAACGGTGCTCCATTCTCATCGGTTACCCTTCCTGAAACGGTTCGTTGCTGCGTTTGTGAGATGCGTTTCACTGGCGATAAAGGTGTGCCTGTAATGGTAATAATGCCCTCATTCAATGACCATGCTAAGCCCCGTTCATCTAATAAGGTATTCAGGGCATCGGCTAAATTAACTTGTTTTAAATTTGCGGTAACTCGCATATCCGCAATTTTGTCTCCACGAAACAAAAAAGAATATCCCTGTTGTTTCTGTATCTCCTGCATGACCTCTCGCATGGTGGTATTCTTAGCATCGAGTGTAATGGTTTGCGCATTACTTTTTGCCATGGCATGCATCGTAAAAGTAAGCGTTAAGAAAATCGCTAATTTCATCATAAGTAGTAATCGGTACTTATAAGGACAATAAAGTCCCTTTACACGCTGTGTAAAAATCATATATTTGTTAAGTTTGGATAGTTAAACAATTAGGTTCCCGGCAGCTTCTTCAACAAAGGCCGGCAATCAAATCCGAACAAAATCAACGGGTGATGTTGACCGCATCATCCGTTTTTGCATGGATATCCGATTATTGATTTCGTGTCTATGTTTTCATCATGCTACTCCTCTTTAGTGTTTAATTGTTGGTTTGTTATTCAGTTAATTGATTCATGTTATTACTGTTCTCCCAAAACGATCAATTGTTTTTGAGTTCCCGATTGTTCAACTTTAAATTGCAGTCCACTTTTTTCAAATGCCGTTAAGATAGCGTCTAAGGGCTTATTACGATCGATATAAGCAAAGACATTTTCATCTGGCAGTTTTCCTTGGTAAATAACATCCAAGTCATACCACCGGGCTAGTTGTGCAATGGCAGCTGATGTTGGCAACCGGTTAAAATAAAAAAAGCCGTCTTTCCAAGCCGTATATTGGGAAACTTCTACTTTGGATTTCGTGATATGGCCATTACGCAAAGTCACTTGCTCACCAGGGTTAAGTACAATAGGTCGGTCGGATATGTTTACGGCCTTTCCTTCTGCCTGATTCGGTGATAGACGGACTTTCCCTGCAACTAAAGTTGTTTTTGTTGTGTTTTCATCGGGATAGGCCGCAATATTGAATTCAGTTCCTAAGACCAGTATCTCTTGCTCTTGGCTAAGTACTTTAAAGGGGTGTTGGCTATCTTCTTGAATCTGGAAGTAAGCTTCTCCGCTAATTTCCACAACACGTTCTTTGCCAGTAAAGCTGCTGGGGTATTGAATGGTAGATGCGGCATTAAGCCAAACTTTAGAACCATCTGGTAGGGTAACGCGATAGGTGCCTCCCTTTGGCGTACTTAATGCTAGCTGCGAAATGGCGGATGTATTTTCCTTTTCGTTCGATATGCTAGTGAGCGAAGATCCATCACTATATGTGATATGTTGATCTTCGACAACAATTTCGGATTGCTCGGAGCTTAAGTCTATCTTTTTGCCGTTCACGAGTGTGAGTGTAGCTCGATTCCCCCCAGGGAGTACATCGGAAGTGGCAATTTCTTGTGGATTGTACTGTTTTTGTCTTTGCTCAAATAAATACCATGTACCCGCTAAGGCGACTATGAACATGGCCGCTGCATAAGGTAGAACACGCCTGATTAATTGGCGAATGCGAGATCGCCTTTTTATCACCTCGTCTTGGGTAATAACTGCATCCAGTCGCGCGTCATCAGCTATCGACCGTTTGGAAATCATATACCAGTTCATCAAATTGGTCTCCAACACTTTTTCATCATCTATCCCATTCAATAATTTCTGATTCGCTGGGTTGGCGCTGACCCAATCATGCAGTTCGGTCCGCTCGGTTTCTGTAAGCTGACCCTGTATGTGCTTATAAAGTAATTGGCTAATCCGTTCCATTTTTGTTTTCGCCTCTTCAGGATAATAGAAAGTATAGATACGAATGTGGGGGGCTAAACCTTACCAAAAAAAATACTTTTTTTCCCAGCTAAGACGGTATAACTATGGTAGCCACTTTTGCATAACCAGCCATAATAGGAATAATGAGTTGTTTCTCAAAAGTTTACGGAGGGTAGATACCGCCTTTGATTTTTGGGCGAATATAGACGATGCTGTCATGCCGGTTTCGATGGTAATCTCTTGAGTCGTCTTGCCTTCGAGAAAGCTTTTACGAAAAACAGCTTGTTGACTTGGGGGAAGTGTATCTACGGCTTCTTCAATCTGTTGCAAGAGTTCAGCATAGAGAATACGGTTATATGCCTCCGGATCTTGTTTCATAATATGGCTTGCATCTTCTGGAAAATCTTCCATAGGCATTATCCGGGTACCACGAATGCTGTCAATGCAGGCATTACGTGTAGCGATATACAAAAAGGCTTTTATTTGCTGATTTGTTTGGATATTTTGTCTGTTATTCCACAGTTTAAGCATACTATCGCTTACTACTTCTTCGGCAATACCATGGTTCTGTACATAAGAAAAGGCGAAATGCTGTAAAGGCCGTGAGTAATAGGTGTAAACCCGATCAAATACCTTTCGGTTGCCCAGATTAAATTGAAGAATGTCTATTTCAAAGGAGGACATAGGCCAGTGCATTCCGGTGTCTATCTGTCAAATGTCGGAAAAATAATTGAAAGTGAAAATCTGGAAAGCTTATCTGATGCGCTCTTTAAGAACGGTGTTTAAGATATCAAATTCATCCGGGTTGAGCAAGTGAAGGTTGAACCAAGTAGGAGCTCCATTGGGAAGCTTGCTTTTTAGGATAAGAAAATTTTTTTTCACTTTATAGCTTGCAAAAAGCTCCCATTGAACTTCGCTTTTAGAGGATGCTGTATGTATAGCAAATGTGCGATCAGTGAAGTGGTATTCAACTTTACCGATTAAATGTTCTGCAAGGGACTGACTATTTCTTATGGTGGAGAAAAGCTGATAACGCTTCATCAAGATAAGGAAAAGAAAAAAGAGTGATATGGAAAGTAAAGTGAGCCCTACCTGTTTGCTTGGATCGAGATAGGTAATTGTTTCGGAATAAGTAGCATTGTTGTTCTTTGTAGGAATGGTTACATTATTATTGTTGTTGGCAATTAGTGTAATTGAATAAATAATAAGTATCACTAAGATGATGAGCACGATTTTGTTCCGTTGAAACCAAAATATTTTATTGATTTTTTGAAAATCTTTGTATCGGTTTTGATCAATTTTCGTAATATGCATACTTGATTTGGGATGAAAATGAATTATTTGTAAGGGCTTTGTCAGCAAGATACGAAATCCAAATAATTCAATACCGATTTTTTTACTTTTAATCGTACAGGGCGATAAACTGAAAGTTAGCTAAAATGCTTTTACATATCACATTTCCAGTCATGCTGCAACTGGGCGATGGGCAGTTAATGCTCCATGCAATCACAGAAGTCTTGAGCTTTTTTATTGCTTACCGTTATTACGTATACCTGAAACGGCGAAGGGGAGATGCTATTTCGTCAGAAAATAGATTATGGATTATTTTAGGTGCTACCATCGGAGCATTATTAGGATCGCGGTTGATCGGAGGGATGGAGAATTTTCCCGCCTTGCTGAACAGCGAGCATCCTTTCACTTACTTTTACTTAAATAAAACGATATTAGGTGGCTTTCTAGGGGGGATTTGGGGGGTAGAACTGGTTAAATTAGCGATTGGCGAAAAGCGAAAAAGCGGTGATTTATTCGTGTATCCGATTTTACTGGGTTTGATTATTGGGCGCATCGGTTGTTTTAGCATGGGCGTGCATGAAGAAACGTACGGTGTACCTACTTCCAGTATATGGGGTATGGATCTAGGAGACGGTTTCATGCGGCATCCAGTAAGTTTATATGAAATCGTTTTCTTACTTTTACTGTGGATGGGGTTAAAACAATGCGAAAAACGATTGAATTTGTCGGAAGGTACGCTGTTTAAGTTATGCATGATAGCCTATTTCTGCTTCCGTTTCTTGCTCGATTTTATCAAGCCGCATTATACTTGGCCTATGGGATTATCAACCATTCAAATCGTTGCACTCGTAGGCTTGTTATATTATTTGCCTGATATGGTTAAACCCAAAAGATTAATAAAAACTGCTTATGCCTGAACGTTCGTATACATATTATGATTTTACCACGAGTATCTGCAGCACCTGTTTAAGACGAGTAGATGCTAAGATTGTTTTTGAAGATGAAAAGGTGTATATGCTGAAAAACTGTGTGCGCCATGGTTTCGAAAAGGTATTAATCGCAACCGATATAGCCTATTATAAAAATATCCGCAATTACAATAAACCTTCAGAAATGCCGCTACGGTTTAACACGAAGACGCAGTATGGCTGTCCATACGATTGCGGATTGTGTACCGATCATGAGCAGCACAGCTGCTTAACAGTAGTGGAAATTACCGATCGATGTAATCTGACATGCCCTACTTGCTATGCCATGAGTAGCCCGCATTACGGTCGGCATCGTACGGTAAAAGAAGTGGAAGATATGCTTGACGTGGTTGTAGCGAACGAAGGAGAACCTGATGTAGTTCAGATCAGCGGTGGAGAACCTACGGTGCATCCCGATTTTTTTGAGATATTGGATGTCGCGAAAAAGAAGCCCATCAAACACCTGATGGTGAATACCAATGGTATCCGGATTGCGAAGGATTTTGAGTTTACGAAACGTTTGGCAACATATATGCCTGATTTTGAGATTTACCTGCAATTTGATTCGTTTAAATCAGTAGCTCATCAACACTTACGCGGACAGGATTTAACGGAAATTCGCAAACAGGCCTTGGAGCATTTGAATGCCTTAAATTTGTCTACTACGTTGGTCGTCACACTCCAATTGGGTATCAATGATGATGAAATAGGCGAGCTGATTGATTTTGCACTTCAACAGCCTTGTGTAAGGGGAGTTACTTTCCAGCCTGTACAAGTCGCAGGTCGTTTTGAAAAGGTTGATCCAGCGGTACATCGCATGACCATAACCGATGTACGGCAGAAAATTTTGGATCAAACGACTATCTTTACTGCTGAAGATTTGATTCCTGTACCTTGCAATCCAGATGCCTTGGTGATGGGCTATGCATTAAAGTTAGCGGGAAAGGCTTACCCACTTACCCGCTATATTGATCCGGCACTTTTACTTGACAATAGCAGGAATACCATTGTCTACGAACAAGACCAAGTGCTAAAGGAAAAAATGATCGACATTTTTAGTACGGGCGTATCGGTGGATAAAGTAGAAACAGAACACATGCATCAACTGTTATGCTGTTTGCCCAATATACAGGCTAATGGGTTGAGTTATGACAACCTTTTCAGGATCATTATCATGCGCTTTATTGATGCGTATGACTTTGATGTACGGAGTATTAAAAAGAGTTGCGTGCATATCGTGAATAAAGATGGGAAAATCATCCCTTTTGAAACCATGAATTTGTTTTATCGAGATGGTAAACAGGAATATTTGAAAGAATTACAAGCCGAGCGGCTTTCATATTAAACGATACTGAATATGGAACTTTTTGGATTACTTTTTCTGATTCCCTTTATCCCTTTGCTCTTGATGTTTATTGGGTTCATCAAATTGATGAAGGGAGATGAACGATCGAAGTCCCAAGGTAAGGCTTTGTTTTTGACAGGCTTTATTATCATTGCGTTGGCTCTGTTGATTGGTTTTTCGATTTGTAGTGGGATGTGAAAAATCATATAAAAACGTAAAAAATAACACCCTCATGTATATGAACATACAACGAACCTGTTTAGCAGGACTGTTTTGCTTATTTTTTCATTGCTCTTTTGCCCAGCAAAATTCCGATTCGGCCTACATCCGCCAGCATTACACGAAGATGGAATGTTACATTCCGATGCGGGATGGAGTGAAATTATTTACATCCATGTATATTCCGAAAGATCAATCAAAAAAATATCCTTTTTTGATTAATCGGACGCCTTATACAGTAGCTCCTTATGGAGAAAATCAGTATAAAACAACACTTGGCCCCGACCCGCTATTTATTCGGGAAGGTTATATTTTCGTTTACCAAGATGTACGTGGAAAATGGATGAGTGAAGGAAACTATGTTGATATTCGGCCCTATATTCCTCATAAAAATAGTAAGCAACAAGTGGACGAGAGTAGCGACACGTATGATACCATTGACTGGCTATTGAAAAATATTACCCATAATAATGGTAAGGTAGGTATATACGGGATTTCTTATCCCGGATTTTATTCTACAGCGGCACTTCCCGACGCACATCCGGCCTTGAAAGCAGTCTCCCCGCAAGCGCCCGTAACCGATTGGTTTCGCGGTGATGATTTTCATCATAATGGTGCCTTTTTTGTGGCCGATGCGTTTAGCTTCTATAGTAGTTTTGGTGTGCCCCGCCCTCAACCGGTAAAACCTGGAGAACAAGGGAAGAAAGTGACTTATACCGTGAACGATAATTATGACTTTTTTCTACAATTGGGTGCGTTGAGACATGTGAAAGAGCGTTATTTTGGCGATAGCATTTCATTTTGGAATGATTTGATGAACCACGGTACCTTAGATACATTTTGGCAAGCACGTGAAATTACACGGCATTTAACGAAGGTTAGGCCAGCCGTGTTGGTAGTGGGTGGCTTTTTTGATGCAGAAGATTGTTATGGTGCATTGCATACCTATCAAGCTATTGAACAGCAAAATCCGAAAGCGGATAATCGGTTGGTGATGGGGCCTTGGTTTCATGGCGGATGGGTAAGGGGTGATGGCAGCTCATTTGGCGATATCCATTTTGATCAGCCAACGAGTACCTGGTATCAAGAAAACATGGAGCTTCCGTTCTTTAATTATTATTTAAAGGGAAAAGGAACTTTCGAGCCCGCAGAGGCAACTATTTTTATCACGGGCAGCAATGAATGGAAACATTTTAATACCTGGCCTCCTAAACAGACCGTTACGAAGGCTTTATATCTCCATGCTGGTGGCAAGCTCAGTTTTGATCCACCTACGGCTGCCGAAAGTTATGATGAATATATAAGCGATCCGAATGCACCTGTACCTTATCAGCAGGGAGTGAATCAATCACGTAGTAGGGAATACATGATAGACGATCAACGGTTTGCATCAAAACGGCCCGATGTTCAGGTATACCAAACCGATGTACTAACAGAAGATATAACCCTAACGGGTCCCTTGTTGGCTAAATTACAGGTATCTACCAGCGGTACGGATGCCGATTACGTTGTCAAACTGGTTGACGTTTACCCAGATCATGCACCCAACCCTTCACCCAATCGGGGAAATGTGTTGATGGGGGGTTATCAAATGTTGGTAAGAGGAGAAGTATTTCGAGGTAAATTTCGCCATAGTTTCAAAAAACCGGAACCTTTCGTTCCAGGAGAAATTACAGCAATTAATTTTGCGTTACCCGATGTGGCACATACCTTTAAGAAGGGACATCGCATCATGATCCAGATACAAAACTCTTGGTTCCCCTTGGTGGATCGTAATCCACAGCAGTTTATAGATATTTATCGGGAGGCACTAGATCATGATTTTCAAAAAGCAACACACCGGATTTACCACGATGAGGAGCATGCGTCACATGTGGATATATCGGTGCTCTAACCACGTAAATAGTGTTTAAGGTAAAGAATAGAATGAGCATTTTGGGACACCAAAAAACAATGAAAAACACTGGTTTTAGGGGATGTTTTTTATGCAATTGATTTGTTTATCTTTGGATATCGAAAGTTGTTTAAAAAATATAGCTTTATCTTTATCAATATACATATCCATATAAATAAATCAAATAGTCCTTATGAAAAAGTATTTTTACCTTTCTGGTTCGGTTAAAAAAGTTTCGGTTTCTTTGGCAATAGCCAGCTTGTTGTTAACGGCTTGTGGCGGTGGCCAGTCTGAAAATACTGGAAATGAAGATGAAACAAATACAGAAGAAAGTGCTGATGCCAGTATTGGCGATGTTGTTGGTGGTTTAAAGCATATGAAAACGTTGGCCGACCAAGCGGATGGTATGGAGGCCTTACAGAAGAAGTTGACAGACTTAACTCCGTTGGAGAACGATAAACTAAAGGCCATGCTGCCCCAAGAGCTTTTGGGTACAAAGCGAACGGAGTTTTCGGTTGGCGACGGAGCAGCCTATATGAAAATTAAAACAGCCGAAGCTACGTATAAAAAAAGTGATGACAGTGGGTCTATTACGCTCTCTATCATGGATGGAGCAGGCGAAGTAGGTGCCAGTGTGGTTGCACTCCAATATATGGCACTTTCTGTAGATAGTGAAAAGGAAACTTCCGATGGTTTTGAAAAAAATGTTGAATGGAATGGGCACCGGGCACATTTAGAGCAACGTAAGGATGGCGATGAGGTAGATACAGAGCTTTCTTATTTGGTAGATGACCGCTTTCTTGTAAAATTAGAGGGGGTGAATATTTCAGTGGAAGACCTTCAGAAGGCGGCTTCAACACTTGATATAAAAGAATAGTCACTAGTATAGTTTCTTTTCGTTTTGCTGTTTCCAATATTGAAAGGGTGCTAAAAAGTGCTCTTCTTGATGAAATATGAAGGGGATTTTCCGGATGTCATCTGGGACGTTAATTTCATCATAGATGAACTTATCATCAAACCCAGCATCGGCAGCGGTAAAACGAGTGGTAGCGTATAATACACGCTCAGGCCTTGCCCAATAAATGGCTCCCAAGCACATAGGGCAGGGTTCACATGATGTATAGAGGCTACAACCGGTTAATTGATAACTACCCAATTGCTTGCAGGCATCTCGTATGGCTACTATTTCGGCATGAGCCGTAGGATCATTACGGGAAGTTACCTGGTTATAGCCTTTTCCGATAATGCGATCATCCCGAACAATGATACACCCAAATGGTCCGCCAGCACCCTGCTTAACGCCAGTGAAAGCGAGATCAACGGCCTGTTGTAAATAAGCAATGTCTTTATCCCTTAGCATAGCTTTTTTTGTTAAAGATAAAGGTTTCTTTTATTGATCTATGGTTCTTTTCCACCATATTCACTCCATTAATCATGATTTGTAAAAAAAGTCGCTAATTCTGGTGATATTTTTCTTACTTTTTGCACATATATAAAAACAAGATGATCATGGAAGTATTGGAGCAAGTTGATGACCATGTATTGGTTTCTGATGCTGCTTGTTTGCAGTTTTATAAAAAAGTATTTCCTACGGTAGCAAAGTATATCGGTAAAAGAGGAGGAACACTTGAAGAAGCCAAAGATGTTTTTCAAGATGCTTTGTTGATTTATTATGAACAAAGACAAATTAGACAGACCGTAATTAATATAACAGAAAAGGGCTATGTTTTTGGTATTGCTAAACACCTATGGAGCCGCCAATCCAAACAACAAGCGATGGTTGAGCCATGGAACGAACAAAAGGATATACCGGAAATAAAAGAAGAGACCATCGCGGATAAGCAATTGATACAATTGCTGGCGCAAGCAGGAGAACGGTGTATGCAATTGCTGAAGAGTTTTTATTATGATCGATTAGATATGCTTGCATTAGCCAAGCGGTTCGGTTTTGCCAGTGAGCGATCGGCTACTGTACAGAAGTTTAAATGCCTGGAAAAGGTAAGAGATTTTGTGAAAAAAAATAGATGGCAATATGAGGACATCATTAAATGAATTACGTTTGCTGGAGGACTATCTGCAGCAGTGTTTGCCAACTGAAGACAAATTGTTGTTGGAGGCGAAGCTCATATTAGAAGAAGATCTGCGGGAGCGGTTATCGCTTCAAGAGCGGTGCTATCAGCTAATCCAGCTATATGGACGGATAAAAACACGAGAACAATTACAGCGAGTAGAACGGCAAATCTTTGAGCAGCCAGCCCATAAGCGGTTTGTACAGAAAATAAAGCAATATTTTAGATATGAGATATGAGCGAAAAGCTTAAAGCCGAAAGAAAAGTAAAGTAAACTGCTTTGCTCGTGCCACTGCAACTTTACCTAAATACACACGTAAAACGTATTACTTACAACTCAAGACTCGAACAACCAAGAACGAACAACGAACAACAAATAATCATATGGAATTTAGAAAATTTGCTGTATCCCACTTTGGGATGAGTGGGAATACATTTGATCAATACGCAAGACAATTGGAAAGGACGGTGTCTATGTCTATGACGCCGTACATTACTGAGGAGCGTCAGCTAAATGTTGCGCAGATGGATGTATTTTCACGATTGATGATGGACCGGATTATTTTTTTGGGAAATGCGGTTGATGACCGTGTGGCTAATATTATACAAGCTCAATTGCTGTTTTTGCAATCAACGGATGCGCAGAAAGACATTCAATTGTACATCAATTGTCCGGGTGGATCGGTTTATGCGGGCTTAGGTATTTACGATACCATGCAATACATATCGCCTGATGTAGCTACCATTTGTACGGGAATTGCTTTGTCTTTCGGGGCTGTGTTGTTGTGTGCTGGCGAAGCTGGTAAGAGAGCTGCGTTAAAACACGCACGTGTGATGATACATCAGCCGTCAGGTGGCATGCAGGGTACAGCGGCTGATATGGAGATCAATGCCCAAGAAATATTGAAATTACAAAGAGAACTCTATCAAATCATTTCGAAACACAGCGGGCAATCTTATGACTGGGTACATACTTCTTCCAATCGGGATTATTGGATGACGGCCGAAGAGGCAAAAGGTTATGGAATGATAGATGAAGTATTGATGAAGCCTTCTTTATAAAATAAAAAAAGTGTCTAGAAAGTCGCCAGATAGATGAGACTTCCTAGACACTTCTGGTTTGCTAACTATTCTTCCAATTTGAAAAATTGTATTACCGTTTGGTAATTATTTAAATCAATATAGTCGGACTAAACAGAAGAGAAGGAAACAAGAAAATGGAAAAAGGTCGGTAGATTGATGTGAAGAAGAGGGAGATATTCAAAGAGAAAGGTGTCTAAAAAGTAAGATTGTACTACTTCTTAGACACCTTTACAAAAAATCGGATGTTTTTAGTTGTCTGTCTGTACGCGACCGCTCTCACGGTCTTTTTTCCGGCCAATAACATATCCTCCTGCACCACCAATAGCGGCTCCAATGGCTGCACCACGTAATCGTTTATCTTTATCGATCAATGCACCCATGCCAGCACCAGCTGCGGCACCAATAGCTGTTCCTTTAGCAGCTGCACTCCAACCTTTCTTTTGATCGGTTGTTTGTGCTGCTGGTTGAGTCTCTGCATCTCCTGCTCCATCATAATAGCCGCTCTGGCCCTCATCTTGATAGGATGATGAAATAGCTTGCTGTTGTTCGTGTTGCAAACGTTCTTTTTCTGCTGCTTCTGCTCTTCGGAAACTATCCAGCGCTAAACTGTCTTTCACCTGCTGCAATGCTTCCTGTTTAGCCAGTGCTTCCTCTTTTGCTTGGTTATTATTACATGCCGTAAAGCCAATTCCGGCAATAAGGCATATGGCGATTAATTTATTCATGATATGGTATTTTCTTTTACTTGCCAGATTTAATGAAAAAATTGTGCCAAAATTTTTAATGTACTGATTTTGTTAATTAATCGATTTTGATAATTTTTGCTATAAATTAGCTTATCATGTGTTTAGACGAATTTAAAAAGACACTTTCTTTAAATCAGCCTCCTCGCGATTTTTCTGTTCACTTGCAAGCACTTTGGTACGACGCAAAAGGCGATTGGCAGCATGCGCACAATTTAATTGACCATTTGGATGATATGACTTCTGCTCATGTCCATGCATATCTGCATAGGAAAGAAGGTGATCTTTGGAATGCACAGTATTGGTATAACCGGGCCAAACAACCGATGCCCGAAAAATCGCTTGATGTGGAGTGGGAAGAACTTTTTACGTTGTTAAGTATTAAGTAATACGTTATAAGAGCATAAGACGTGAAGTATCCGTTTTTTACTTTGAATGATTCATTGTTTGCTGGATAGGCATCAATGAAGGTTCTGAGATTATTGATGTTTTTATTCAAGTTATTCCTGTCTTGATACTCATGTCTTACGCCTTGCTACTTATGTTACTTGATTGCTCCGAAGGCTGCAAAACACAGGTTTTTATGCAGTAGCTCCACTTTCTTAAATCCTACCTTTTCTAATAATTTCATTTGATAATTAACAGATCTAGGGCTGTCTTCTTTTTCAATATAATCGAATACGGCATCCCTATAATTTTCGTCTTTTAAATCGCTTAAGTACTTTCCAAAGCGTTCTTGATAGATCAACTTTTGAATGGCGGGCGTCTCTTGTGCAATAAAATCAGTTATCCATAAACTGCCACCAGGTTTTAATAAGCGGTATAATTTGGTGAATACCATTTCCCAATCGTCGTCATCGCGTAGATGATGTAAAACGGCCGCGGCCATAATGGTACAGTAATTACCTTCTGGTAATTGAGCGGTACGGATATCACTTTGAACGGTATGGATTGTTCCACTATTAACAGCGGCTACGCGTTCTTTTGCGCGTTTTAACATGGGCTCACTTAAGTCGAGTAAAGTGCAATCTAAGGATGTTTTTTTGGATAGCAGTTTAAGCGTATAATTTCCGGCTCCACAACCTACATCTAAAACGGTTTTTAGGTTTGGAGAGTGTGCTAAAATACTATCTACGATGAGTTCCATGCTGAAAGCAGCGTCAATGGTGGTTTGTTGGCCAGTTTCTAAATTGGAAAAGCGCTCTACATCCTGATTAAAGCGTTCTTCGATCTGCGCTAAAGTAGATTTGTTCGAATAATTGTCCATCGTTCTTGTTTTTGATACAGCAAATCTAAGGGTATCAATTATATCTTAAAAATACTATTTATTGCAATAATTGATACCTTTGAAGTATCATGGAGTTAAGACATCTTCTTTATTTCAAAGCGGTAGCCGAAGTTTTACATTTTACGAAGGCGGCAGAGCAGCTTCATATTTCACAACCACCATTAACACGACAGATTAAAGAGTTAGAAAATGAATTAGGTGTTCGGCTATTTGAACGGAATAATAAACGTGTGGTGTTGACCGATGCTGGAAAATATTTTTTAAAAGCGAGTGAATCTCTTCTAGGGCAATTAGAACGAAGCAAACAGCTCGTGAAACAAATTCACAACTCTATTAGTGGGGAATTTCGTATTGGTTACATCAGTTCGACTTCCCAAACGCTTTTGGCAAATATTTTACGTGAGTTGTACCGAAAATTTCCATTGTTGAAAACGCGATTATATGAACTGGCAACCGTTAAACAAATAAAAGCATTGGAAGAGGGTAAATTAGACGTAGGTATTCTGCGTGCTCCAGTTTCTTCTATCCAATTGAAGGTCCACTCGCTTTGGCAAGATGATTTTTCATTGGTCTACCCGGTTCATTGGCAATTGGAGCCTCATGCTCATGATTTAGTACATCAAGCTTTTATTTCCTATAACCGTGTTTACGCACCTCATTATCATACCCAATTGCTAGCTTGTTGTCATCGTTTAGGCTTTGAACCGGAAATTGTACATGAATGTAATAATATGCATTCAATTTTACGTTTGGTAGAAAACGGGCTGGGAGTTGCCTTGGTTCCGACTTCTGTACAACAACAGTACGCATTTTTAGATTTGAAATTTAAGCAATTGAGGGAAACTGGGGTATACACTGAAATTGTTATGGCACATCACGTAGATACCAAGCATCCGGCATTGGATGATTTTAAGTTGTGGTGCCAATCATTTGCCGTTAAGGCAGTTTCACTTTAAAAGCTTTAAATGGATATGAATAAGCGGATTTACCTCCATTGTAAGCGGCGTTTCGGTTTACTTGTGAACAGGTAAAGTAAAGGTAACCATCTCCACCAATACCAAAAGAATCGGGCCAAATGTACTGATCGTTTTGAGACAGCATATGTAGTTTTCCATCCGGACTAAGGTACTTGATCGCTTTTTCTGTTGATACGGAAAGGTAGATGTTTCCTTTTTCATCGGCAATCATGCCATGGCAGATACCTGTTTTAGCTACTTTTTCTACTTTTTTGGAAAGTGTTTGTGAATCGATTGATGGATTTACAAGGTATTGGGTTGCAATTCGATAGAGGTACTCTTGATTAATGGCTCTGAAATATAAATATTGGTTGTCATGAGTCAATGCAATGCCATTCACGTTAGAAACAAAAGGATCGTGATGATCGTTCACAACGTCCTTTCCCTCGATGTGAAGTGTAAAGCCGGGCATAGCCAGTGTTGCCGGATTATTTTGTAGTACAATCCTGCTTTTTTCGCTCACCAAATCCAATACAACAATGGCCTTCAAACCAGGATCAGATAAATAAGCTATTTGTTTGTCGCAATCAATACGTACATCATTCAAAGCGCTTTTTCCTTTGGGTAAATCGTCAAACGTATAAATCTTTTTTATTTGATTATCGATCAGGCTGATTTTTACCAATTTGAATTGGCCGTTTGATGAGCCCTTGTTACCAAATACGGAATTCGTTCCTCCAGGTTTGGAATCGAGCACCCATAAATTATCTTCAGCATCTACCATCATATCTTGCACATTAATAAAATGCGCGAAAGGTTTTTGAGGGTCGTATATATTCCAACTTTTGTTTGGAAAAGGAACCCGCTGTCCGTCGACAATTTCTGTCAATGCATATAAAAAAGGTTCGTTGTGTGGAAAAGATACAAATACACGACTCGTTTTTTCGGATACGGCCATGCCAATGGGCTGATTCTTGCCAAAAGATGCAACGTCAATAGGTTGCTGCTGCGCCTTTAAACTGCTTATTATGATGATCATGAAAAAAAACCAAGGTATAACTGAACTGCTCATATGAAATAATCGTTGTTCTAGACAAGACAAAATATATATAAAAATGTTTGCTAGTTGGGGTAGATGGAAGGCTTCCCGTTATAGACCACTTTTTTTTGTAGTAGAAAATATATATGTTTACGCCTAAGATTGAAAGTGGTGTATGAAATAGGTATTTATAGACCCAATAGCTAAAATACAACAAATGGAAAGAAGAAATTTTATTAAAAGTACAGTGGCCCTTGGAGCCGGTTATTACTTGAGCAATAACCTGGCCTTTGCGCAAGACGAAAGTTTTCCGGAAGTAAGGGTAGCTGAAAACATGCGAAATTTTACAAGTGAAGCGGTGGAAAAAGTTGTTAAGACATTTCAAAGCAAGGTGAAAAATAAAGAACTTGCTTGGTTGTTCGGAAACTGCTTTCCCAATACCTTGGATACGACGGTATTCTTTCAGTCGACAGACGGAGTTCCAGATACGTACGTTATTACGGGGGATATCGATGCTATGTGGTTACGCGATAGCAGTGCACAGGTATGGCCATATTTGGCATTGGTTAAAGAAGATCAGCATTTAGCTGATTTAATTGCAGGGGTAATCAATAGGCAAACCGATTATATATTAAAAGATCCTTATGCCAATGCCTTCTATGATGATCCAAATAAAGTGGGTGAATGGGCCAAAGATAAAACCCAAATGCAGCCTGGCGTGCATGAACGTAAATGGGAAATAGACTCATTATGTTATCCCATCCGTTTGGCTTACCATTATTGGAAAGCTACTAAAGATACAGCACCTTTTAATGCTGTTTGGAAACAAGCCGTTCAGAATATTCTTAAAACTTTTAAAGAGCAACAACGCAAAGATGGCACCAGTCCATATCATTTTGAAAGGGTGACGGGTAGGGCAACTGATACATTGCCAATGGATGGTTATGGCTATCCTGTTAATCCCGTTGGTTTAATTTGTTCTTCTTTTCGTCCGAGCGACGATGCGACCGTATTGTCATTTTTAATTCCTTCTAATTTCTTTGCGGTGGTATCGTTGAGGCAAGCTGCGGAAATGGTGAAAACGATCTTGAACGATCAAGCATTGGCTACTGAACTCATTACATTAGCAGAGGAAGTAGAAGGTGCTTTGGAAAAATATGCTACTACGAAACATCCGAAGTACGGTGAAATTTTTGTTTTTGAGACCGATGGTTATGGTGGACATTTGTTAATGGACGATGCCAATGTGCCTAGCTTATTAGCTCTACCTTACTTGGGTGCTATAAAAGCAAATGACCCACGTTATATCAATACCCGGAAGTTTATTCTTTCTGAAGATAATCCATTCTTTTATAAAGGCAGTGCGGGAGAAGGTGTGGGGGGGCCACATATTGGAAAAGATATGATTTGGCCGATGAGTATCATCATTCGGGCATTAACCAGTACTGATGATAAAGAAATAAAACATTGTATCCAGATGCTACAGAAATGCCATGGAGGTACCGGTTTTATGCATGAGTCTTATCATAAGAATGATCCAAAGAAATTTACTCGTTCTTGGTTTGCTTGGACAAATACGTTGTTTGGCGAATTGCTTTGGGAAACTTATCAACGAAAGAAAAGTCTGTTGAGTTAATACACAGGCCAATTTTTAAATTATAAGAACTAAAATGTTTTAGTTGAATTTACTCAACTAAAACATTTTTTATTTGCAGCTCTTCAAACCGAATTACTTATATTCGCAAATTAGATAGATACAATATGTTTTGTTTGGATAAACAAAGAGAATGGACAGATTTAGGTGGGGGTGTAACGCGAAAGGTTTTATCTTATAATACCGAGACCATGGCTGTCCGGGTTCGCTTTGAAAACGGAGCTGTGGGAGAAGTTCATCAACACGCCCATACACAAGTAACATATGTTTTAAAAGGTAAGTTTGAATTTACCATTGGCGAAGAGAAATCTATTATAAATGCAGGAGATACCTGTCTAATGCCATCTAATGTACTGCACGGCTGTGTTTGTTTAGAAGCTGGCGAGCTTTTAGATGTTTTTACACCCATGCGCTCGGATTTTATTTGACCAAATGTTTGGCCATCACTTTATCTTCCATTAAAAATCCATTTCCGATATCAATATTTTCCATTTTACTCACTCGAAATCCCAAGTGTTGATAAAATTGTTCGGCATCATTATATTTGTTTACATTGAGCAGAAGTTGTTCATCTCCTTGTTCTCGCGCGGCAATCTCTACCGCCTCCATTAATTTACGACCAATACCCATACCCTGAGCAGTTGGTAAAATATAGATCTTATGAATTTTCGTCTGATTTTTTCCTTTGAAGTGTGTTTCATAGGAAATGAAACCCAATGATGAACCATTAACATCGTTCGCTAATAAGAATAGGTGGCCTAAATCGCGTATCTGTTTTTGAAGTGAGGTTGTGCTGTACATCATCTCAAGCATGTAATCGATTTGCTCAGTGCTTAAAATAGTGCCAAATGTAATAGGCCATGTTTGATAGGCAATTTCTTGGATAAGCGGAATATGTTGGTCATTGGCTTCAACAATAGCAATCATCTTTATAACTATAAGCAAACAAACATAGCAAAAAAGCAGCGATTCGCTGCTTTTTTGCTATGCAATTTCATCGATGGATTTTGCCAGTTTGCGATCTTTTTCGGTTACAATATCACCAGCATCATGTGTTGATAGCCACACTTCAATGGTGTTCCAAGTATTGGTCCATTTTGGGTGATGGTTTTGAGATTCTGCCAATAGGGCCACTCGCGTCATGAAAGCAAAAGCTTCCGAAAAATCTTTGAAGACATATTTCCGATACAAGCTGTTATTTTTTTCCTCCCACATCTGATTGTAAATTTTATCCTATCACATAACAGTTGATCGAACACTTTGTTTGTACGTTGATTACCAACCGCCACCTAAGGATCGATATAAATCAACCATAGCGGCGAGTTGTGCCTTTTTTATTTGCGCCAGCTCAAGCTCACTTTGTAAAGCATTGCTTTGCGCGGTAATGACTTCGAGATAATTTGCCGAACCGGTATCAAATAGTAAATCGGCATGATGAATGGCATCTTGAAGCTTATCCGTACGGTTTGTTGCAATGCGCTCTTTTGCTTTCAATTTATCTAATGCAATTAATGCGTCTGATACTTCGCCAACAGCCGTAATAACGGATTGCCTGAATTGGATCACCGTCTTTTCTTGCTCAACGGCAGCTAATCGATAAGCCGTTTTTAATTGCTTTCTTTGTAAAATAGGCTGTGTAACGCTGCCTAATGCCGTGCCAAAAAGAGACGCAGGTATATTAAACCAATTGCTGGCCTTAAAGGCATTGACCCCTGCTTGTGCGCTGATCGTTAATGAAGGATACATATTGGCCCGTGCTACTTTTTGATTGGCTTGAGCAGCAACAACGGCTAGTTCAGCATGTTTCACATCCGGTCTTCTACTCAATAATTGAGCAGGCACACCAACACGCACTTGTTTTGGCCAAGTAACCTGATCTAAATGAGTAATAGTAGCAATACCAACAGGTAGCTTTCCGCTCAATATACTGAGTGCATTTTCTTGTATATTGATTTGTTGTTGGAAATCGGGTATCAAAGCGGCAGCAGATAATCTTTGTGCTTCCGCTTGTTCAAAACCTAAAAGGGTGATTTCACCTACTTTATACTGTTGCTCCATGATGTTCAGCGTGCTATCATTAAGCGCTAAATTTTTCTTCGCAACGGCTAATTGTTCATGTAACATCAGTAGCTGGTAATAACCACGCGCAATTTGTGCAATTAATCGCGTTTGTACAGCTCTTTTGGCTTCTGTTGTCTGCAAATACTGCGCCAGCGCGGCTGCTTTTTGATTTTTGATTTTACCCCAGATGTCGGCCTCCCAGGAAAGCGCTACAGCAGCTGTATAGTCTTCAATATGTTTACTGCCTAAAAACTCATTTAAGCTTAAGCCGTTGAGGCTGTTATCGGACGGTCGGGATGTGTTGGCATTAATTTGTAATTGAATGTCGGGCAAATAACCTGCCTTTGCTTGCCTGAGTGTCAATTGCGCGGCTTCCATATTCTTTAAGGCCAGCTGCATATCTATATTGTGGTGTAAAGCAGTATCAATTAACTGTTGTAAGACAGGATCAGTAAAGAAATCTCGCCAAGCTAGTTGCGCAATACTACTCGTATCACCCGTTTCTGCTAAGGTATCGTTACGAAATTGTGTAGGTAAAGGAGCTGTCTTAACTGTATCCAGCGCTTTATCAGTTGTTTTGCAGGCTGCAATCAGCAGCTGCAAAACAACTATAAGAAAGATATAAGATTTTGTGTTCATGATTTAATAGTCATCATTAAATGAAAAGGCCTTAGTTGATTGCAACGGTGCCTGTTTCTGCCAATTCATGTTGTGCAGGCCCTCCTTGATCTGTCGGAACAGATCCGATGGATTTTCCGCTTACTTTTTCTTGTATATATTGAAAAACAATGAAAAGTACCGGAATAATGAAAAGCCCTAATATAACACCTGAAAGCATACCACCGGCGGCACCAATACTAATGGAATGATTTCCTTGAGCAGATGGGCCATTGGCGTTCATCATAGGGATCAAACCCACAACAAAAGCAAGCGATGTCATGATAATTGGGCGTAAGCGTAGTTGTGCGGCTTCTAGTGCAGCGGTTATAATGGGTTTGCCCTGACGTCTTCGCTGTACAGCAAATTCGACAATTAATATGGCATTTTTAGCCAATAAACCAATCAGCATAACTAAAGCTACCTGAACATAGATGTTATTTTCAATGCCCGTTAAGCCGATGGCTGCAAACACACCAAATATACCGGTAGGAATAGAGAGTATAACAGACAATGGTAGTATATAACTTTCATATTGGGCTGCCAATAAGAAGTATACAAATACCAAACAAAGCATGAAAATGATGGTCGATTGCCCACCGGAAGTAATCTCCTCTTTGGTCATACCCGAAAACTCGTAGGTAAAACCGCTGGGAAGGTATTGCTTAGCTACTTCTTCTACTGCGAAGATGGCATCACCAGAGCTATATCCCGGTGAAGGCATGGCGTTGATACCGATCGAATTGAAGAGGTTATAGCGAGAAACAGTTTCTGGTCCGTATACCCGTTCTAATCTAACTAAAGTGTTGATCGGAACCATATCGCCCATTTTGTTTTTGACAAAGATACCATCCATGGCCGTTGGATCGGCACGATCTACTTTGTTGGCTTGTACCATGACCCGATAGTATTTACCGAATCGATTAAAATCAGAGGCTTGGCTACTTCCAAAATAAGCTTGCATCGTTTGTAAGATGGCTCGGGTACTCACCCCTAATTGCTCTGCTTTCATGTCGTCTACTTCCAATTCGTATTGTGGATAATCTGCTCGGAAAGTGGTAAAAGCAACTTGTATTTCGGGGCGTTCCATTAATTCGCCAATAAACGTTTTGCCCACTTGATCAAACTTTTCTAGTTTTCCTCCTGTTCGATCTTGCAAAACCATATCTAACCCATCTACATTGCTAAAACCGGGTACCGTAGGGAAGGTAAATACAAAAAAATTGGCACCCTTAATGGCGGCAAGTTTCTGATTAACCACCCCCATAATGGCATTGATATCTTTTACTTCACCTCGCTCTTCAAAGGGCTTGAGTAGAATAAAAGCTACTCCTGCAGAAGGGCTCGTTGCTTGAGTAAGAATATTAAAGCCGGAGATAATGTTCAATGTTTTGGTAAACGGTGCATGCTGTAATTGTACCTCAGTTTCTTTGAGCGCATCTGTTGTGCGCTCTAGTGAAGCACCAGCAGGCATGGATAACGATATGGCTATAAATCCTTGGTCTTCAGAAGGGATAAAGCCGGTTGGTGTTTTTCTTACCATCCAAATGGTTGCAACAAGTACCACTGCTAAACCTGCTAAACTGAACCATTTAAAACGAACTAGAAAGCGCAGACTACTTACGTATTTTTTGGTTAATCGATTGAAGCCGGAATTGAAACCAATAAAGAATTTTTCCTTAAAGCTCAATTGGGGTGTTGCAGTTGTTGTACCGTGTTGTTCTTTCAAAAATAATGCGCATAATGCCGGACTAAGGGTTAACGCATTGATGGCTGAAAGTACGATGGCAATGGCCAAGGTAAATGCAAACTGCCGATAGAACATACCCGTAGATCCCTCCATAAAACCAATGGGAAGAAAAACTGCCGACATGACCAATGTAATCGATATAATTGCTCCGGTGATCTCGCTCATTGCTGAAGTGGTTGCTTGTTTCGGTGGAAGATGCTGATGTTCCATTTTCGCATGGACAGCTTCTACAACAACAATGGCATCATCAACTACAATACCGATAGCTAATACCAAAGCAAAGAGCGTAAGTAAATTGATGGAAAAGCCAAAAACCTGCATAAAGAAAAAGGTACCGATGATTGCTACTGGTACGGCAATGGCAGGGATGAGTGTTGAACGGAAATCTTGCAAAAAAATGAATACGACTAAAAACACCAAGACAAAGGCTTCTATCAGCGTGTGTTTTACCTGATCGATGGATTGATCCAATGCGTCCTTGGTGTTATAAAGCACTAAGTATTTTACACCTTTTGGAAAATTCTTGGCGGCTTTTTCCATGAAGTCCTGAATAGCGATTTGGATCTCGTTGGCATTTGATCCGGCCAACTGCATTACCCCGATATTGAGCCCTGCTTTACCATCAATCCGCGTTTTACTAGCATAAGTATAAGAGCCGAGCTCTACTTTCGCAACATCCTTTAAGCGTAATACTGATCCGTCTGCGTTAGCGCGGATAATGATATTTTCATAATCAGCCGCTTGGTTGAGCTTGCCTTTATATTTAATAACAAATTCAAATGCCTCACTGCTGCTTTCGCCAAATTTACCCGGTGCTGCCTCGATATTTTTATCTTGGATGGCCGCCATAACCTCATTGGGAGTTAGTTCATAACTGGCCATTTGATTGGGATCCAGCCATACACGCATAGAATAATCCTTACTGCCACCGAAAACAATAGCTTGACCAACACCTAGTATACGTTTTAATTCGGGGATGATGTTAATCTGTGCATAGTTCGCCATAAATGTCTGATCATAGGTGGCTTCATCCTCTGTATAGAGGTCTAACACCATGATCAGGCTGTTTTGTTGTTTCGCAGTGGTTATACCGGCCTGTACAACTTCTGCAGGTAGCTGGCTGGTTGCTTGTGCCACACGATTCTGTACGTTAACAGCTGCTTGGTCCGGATCAGTTCCTAACTTAAAATATACGGTAATCATCAATGAACCATCATTGCTTGCTGTGGAACTCATGTAACTCATGTTTTCCACACCATTGATGGACTCTTCTAAGGATGGGGCTACAGCACGTAATACCGTTTCTGCATTAGCGCCCGGATACAGCGCAGTAACCTGTACGGCCGGTGGAGCAATATCTGGAAACTGCTGTAAGGGTAGTTTAATGATGCCGATCACACCAAGTATCACCAGTAAAATGGAAATAACGGTGGCTAGAACTGGCCGCTCAATGAATTTCTTTAACATAACGAATTATTTGTTGTATGCTGTTAGTTGTAAACTATCTAATTGAATGGATTGGGGTTGAATAACCTGGCCTTCTTGTAAGAGATCTATGCCTTTATATACTACATGATCGCCATTATGAAGACCACTTTTTACTAAATAATTTGGACCATATTTACCTACTACCTGAATGGGTTTTCTAGCAACCTTGTTGCTGTCATTCACAGTGTACACGAATACTTTATCTTGCATTTCTAATGTAGCTAATTGCGGCACCAATAATACCTGCTTGTGCTGCTTAGCCAATCGTACCTTTCCGGTATTACCCGAACGGAGTAGGCCTGCTGTGTTGGGGAATGTGGCCCTCAAAGTAATCGATCCCGTATTTTTATCGAATTGACCATCTACCATATCGATCTGACCTTGCTGTGGATAAACCGATTGATCTGACAATACCAATGTAATAGGAGGGACTTGAGCCAATTTATCTGTAAGCGTTTCTCCTTTGTAATTATCTTTGAAAGCGATGAAATCATTTTCTCCAAGTGCAAAGTAGACACGGAGTTCGTGAATGTCTGACAATTCGGTGAGCGCTTGAACATCAGAAGGGCCTACTAAACTACCTTGTTTTTTAAGCAGTCTACCAATGTATCCATCCACAGGTGCTTTAATTAAGGTATATCCTAAATTAATTTTAGCTGAACCCACACCAGCTTTTGCCTGTTCTAGATTTGCTTTCGCAGCATCACGGTGAGCAATCGCTGTTTTTAATTGAAAATCTGATAGTACTTTGTTTTGCACTAATCGTGTTTTTTTGTCAACTTCTATCTGTGCTTGGGTCAAATCAGCTTCAGCGGCATGCAGGCTAGCCAAAGCTTGATTGAGTTGTTCTCGATAAGGACGATCATTGATTTTAAAAAGCGCTTGCCCTTTTTTAACTCGAGCGCCCTCGTCTACATAAATCACGTCGAGTGTGCCTGAAACTTGCGGTCGGATCTCTACATTGGTGACACCTTCAATGGATGCTGGATATTCTTGGTATACCGTTTGTTCGCCAGCATTAACTGTGATAACCGGAAGCTCAGGCGGTGGTGGTGCATCTTGACCTTGCTGTGTAGTTGAACAGCTAGACAGGAAAAAAAGTACGGCTATTACTGCTAGTTTATTTACGTTATTAAATAATTTAACAACGTTAAATAAAGGGTGATAGGTTTCTAAAGCGAATAAAGTTAAGAGCTGTTTCATTTTTTTATTATTGCATTTTAAGTGGATACCCCATCAAGATCAGTTTGTTCTTTGATCTCTGGATAAGTGGAATTTAACAATGTTAGATTATTTATTAATGTTATTTTTTTGTTAAAAAAATTAATCAACTAGTGAACGGGTAATACCATCTATAGCATCTCTTAGGATTTGCTGATTGGTTTCTTCACCATTACCTTTATTTACCAAATTAATAGAGATCAATCCATGAATGATAGACCAATAGGTAAAGTACTTCCGACAAATCAGGGTATCCGTTGGTTTTTTGTCTTTCATAATTTCTCTAATAGCTTCATTAATCAATTGGGTATGTGAGTCAACACATTGAAATGATTTTTGCATTTGGCAACACGCTGTTCCGATACCATACATTAATTGATATAACTCCTTTTCTGCAAAGGCAAAATGCCAATAAGCCAACCACATTGCTTCCAGCTGCTTTGCTGGCGTTTTCTCTTGTTCTTTAGCTTTTTTTACTTGCTTTGCTAATTTGAGGTAGCCTATACCAGCTAATTCTGATAGGATCGCTTCTTTATTTGCAAAATACTCATAGATCATTGGAGCCGTATACTCAATAATATCTGCAATTTTCCGCATACTCAATGCTTGCATACCCTCTTCCTTTATTATTTGGAGTGCGGCATCGAGAATCTTCACCCTAGTCTCATCCTTTAATCGCTGTATACGCTCCTTACTTCCCATGGCAAACCGTTATAAATTATTTAACAGTGTTAAACAAACTTCGAAATTATTTGAATAAAAAAGTAACATAGAATTGTCATGAATTTTAATTGGTTGATACACAGAGTGTTTATTTATGAATTAATGAGGTAGGGAATGTGGAAATCATGAAAAACGGATTGATTTTTTTGAAGTACCTGCATCACTTCTGATGCTTGCCCTCTAAATGGCCCCGATGTTTGAATCTTTAATGTGGACATAGCAGCAGCAAAATTTCCTGCTTCAATCAACGTACAGCCTTTCGTTTTTTTATACAGATAGCCAGCCATATAAGTGTCTCCACAACCGGTAGCATCCGTTATTTCGTAAGGCGTATAAGCAGGTATTTGATAAAAAATCTCATCTTTGTATAATATAGAGCCCATACTTCCTAAGGTAATAACAATTTCAGAAACACCATAATCGGCTAGAATTTTGATGCCTTTCTCTATATCGGTTGTACCTGTAAGTGCTTCCAATTCAAATTCATTTGCTTTTAATATATGAATATGGGGTAGGGCCTTTTCTTTATCTTGCCAGCTCGTATAATATACTTTTTGCTGATTGACGCGGCGTAGATACCCTTGAACATCTAAAGAAACAATTCCCTTTTGTGATAGGCACTGAATCAATTCTGTTGGAATATCGGCTGTTAATAAAGGGCCCAAGTGATAAATTTTTGCTTCTATATCCGTTACACTATCTAAATCGAACGGATCTGCTTCTTGTAAAACTCGTTGTGTGCGGTGATTTTGATTTTCGCTATATATATTTTCGAAATATACAGTTTTCTGGGTAGTTACACTTTTAATGTCAATTCCTTGTTCTCTGAGTTGATTTATAATGTACCTCTCAGGCTCGCCAACTGCTGTTATCAAGGCAAAAGAAACATCGAAATTTTTAATGGCATTGGAAAAATAAAAGGAAGTCCCCCCAGGCATATGGGTAACCGAATGCGCTGTAACCACCTTATCAAGGGTTATGTGTCCAATACAACAAATATCAACCATAACATGCAAAACGGCAAATGTAACCATTACACCAGTATTTTCGCAATTTTTTGCTAAAAACCAATTTTTACCCCTTTATTGGTCATTTTTTTCTCCTTTATATAGGGTTATTTTGCTCATTTTTGCCTCGGATAAACCTAATAAATAACCATATAAACTCATGTGTAATGATGAAAACTACTTATCAGAGGCAGCATAAGAATGCATTTCTTTTTCTTATGATTTTGTGGGCCATGCTACCGATAGCAAAAGCACAGGAACAAAGTAAATTAAAAGTGACTGGTAATATTACCCTTCTAAATGGTACAGGAGCACCGGGAGTGAATGTGCAAGTTAAAGGTAAGAAAATAGGTACTACAAGTAACGAACGAGGCTTTTATACTTTGGATGTTATGAGTGGCGATGTATTGGTGTTCTCACAGGTAGGAATGGAAACCCAAGAGATACCCGTGGAAAATCGCACCGAAATCAATTTGGTTATGCAGGAATCGAACAACCAAATGGACGAAGTGGTGGTGGTAGGTTATGGAAGTGTGGCCAAAAAACGAGATTTAACTGGAGCAATTTCTTCTGTAAATGCAAAAAAAATAGAAGAAAGACAACCGATAAACCTTTTTGATGCATTACAGGGCCAAGCTGCTGGTGTGCTGATTGTGAACGACGGGGGTGGTGCTCCGGGTGCAACGGGATCTATTCAAATACGGGGAACCTCCACTCTGAATGGTGGAAATGGCCCGCTTTACCTAGTAGACGGTGTAATCAACCCCGATGGGGCGAATATTAATCCCACTGATATCGAAAATATTGAAGTATTGAAAGATGCCGCTTCTGCCTCTATTTATGGATCGCGGGCAGCAAATGGTGTCATTTTAATTACAACCAAGCGAGGAAAAGAGGGAAAACCGCGTATCAACGTGAATTACAATCACCTATTTGGAAAATTAGCGCACTACATCCCAGTTAATAACTCAGCCGAAGTACGGGAATTTAGAAATATTCAAGGGAGAGGTACCAGTACCGATTCGATCAATCCCAGTTTCAATGCAGATAACGATTTACAAGATCTATTGTTGGGGAATTTAGCTCAAAAGAAAGAGGTAAAACTCAGTGTAGGTGGTGGACAGAAAAACCTGAGCTATTACACCAGTTTAAATTACCTAGACGACAAATCGATTATCATGAATAGTTATGCAAAAAGATTACAATCGCGCATTAATGTTGAGTATCAGGCTACTAAGAAGTTAAAGTACTCCAATAATATATCCTTTTCATGGCAAAAAGGAAATTCGATACCGATTGGTAATACGGTTAGAGTAGTGATGGATCGACCCGCATATTCACTCATTTATTATCCAGATGGATCGCTAACCAGTTATGTAGGATCTAAACGGAATCCCGTAGCCAATGCATTGTATGAACAAGATCTGGATGAAACCTATTCCGGACAATTTAATAACCAGCTCGATTATCAGATTATTGATAATTTAAAGTTTACAACACTGTTTAATGCGCGCTTGGACAATCTGCAGAATACCCGATTTTCGCCACGGTTTATTTCGGCAAATAAAGATCAAAATAGTGGCACAAATGAATTTTCAAAGACTTTCTCTTGGGAATACCAAGCTTTTGTAAATTATAATAAAACCATCGACGATCATTCGTTTTATGGCTTAATTGGTTTTAGCGCCGATCGTAGACGCTTTGATCGCTTTCATTCGGAATACCTGAATAGCGTTAATGAGGAGGTCTTGGTGACTTTTCCTGACTATCTGACGGCATCAAAAACCTATACTACCGCGACAGCCAATGCAACAGCTTCCCTTTTCAGCAGAATTGGTTACAACTATAAGAGCCGGTACCTTGTTCAGGGATCATATAGAAGAGACGGTTCATCGCGTTTTGGGCCTGGTAATAAATGGGGAGATTTCTTTTCTGGATCAGCTGCTTGGCGCTTTTCTGACGAGCTATTTATGCAATGGTCCAAACGCTTCCTACAAGATGCCAAACTACGCTATAGTTTCGGACAATTGGGGAATGATAAGATAGGAGATTATGAATCGTATACAAAGGTTGCTTTTGGAGGCAATTATAATGGGATAGGCGGAGCAGCATTGACCAGTACTTTCGGAAACAATTACATTAAATGGGAAATGACAACGCAAAGCAATTTGGGTATGGATTTAAGCTTTTTGAATGGGAAACTGGGGGTAACTGCCGACTATTATGTGAAGAAAACAACAGATTTGCTTTATCCAAGAGAACTTCCCAAAGAAACAGGTTACACCAATTTGCAAGTAAATGTAGGAACAATACGAACAAAGGGGTTCGAGTTTGTAGTGAATGCCATGCCCATCAGTACGCCCATTTTCAATTGGGAGCTAACTGGTAATATTTCGTTTGAACGGGGTAAAATTGTCAAATTGGCCAATGGTGTTCCATTTTTTGCAGGTAATAAATGGTATGTAGAAGAAGGTGGGCGTATTGGTAATTTTTATGGGTGGAAAAATTTGGGTGTTTATCAGTGGGATGAATCTAATGCCTATACAGATAACTGGGAAAAATTAACGGTTGTTTTGGGAGAAGATGGCAATCCGCTTTATCGGGATGGTGAGCCTGTTTACACCTTCAATGGTTCAGAATATGCAGGTACTGTACATCACTTGTACGCGCCAGATGGCCTGCTCAAAGGCGGTGATGCCGAATGGTTAAATAATGAAAAAGACAGTTTGATAAATGATGAAGATCGGATGATATTGGGAAATCCGACACCTGATTTTTATTTCGGATTTATCAATACGTTTAGTTATAAGCAATTTGCACTTTCTGTACTCTTTAATGGTTCTTTTGGTGGTGAGGTTTATAACTCGCTGTTGCAAAGACAAAATTACCCATCTAATACGGGAGCTGGCTCGCCAGATATGGTATATAATAGTTGGCGCAAACCTGGTGATATAGCGAAATATCCATACTACATTGAACGGAACAACCGAGGAAACATGAAGACCAACCAAAACAGCATCTATATTGAAGACGCATCTTTTATCCGTTTAGCAAGTGCACGTCTTTCTTACACATTTGATCCACAGATTGCCAGCAAAATCTTTTTAAAAGGAATAACGGCTTATGTATACGGAACCAATTTGCTCACTTGGACTAATTATAGAGGATATGATCCGGAATTCAGTACCTCTAATCCACTTACACCAGGCGACGATGATGGTCGTTATCCACGTAGAAGAGAGTATGGTTTTGGTGTAAACATTAACTTTTAAAACCTTAGATTATGTATAAAGTAAAAATATTAATAGCACTGGCTTTGTTTTTATCACTGCAGGGCTGTAAAGAATTTTTGGAAGAAAAGCCTCTGGCTCAAGTGGCTTTGGATCAGCATTACAAAAACCTATATGATGTAGACGCTGCAATGGCAGGAATGTATTCGGCCTTTCAATTAGAAATGGTTGGCACATCACAGTATATGGAGAAATACTTGTACTGGGGAGAGTATCGGGCAGATAATTTTGATCGGGCGATTAGTTATACTAAAGATTATATTGACGAAATCGTACTGAATAGTATTACACCTACGAATCAGTTTTCAGATTGGAGTGGTTTATATACGGTAATCAGTAGAGCCAATAACAATATCAAGTATATGCCTCAGGCTGCCGCTTTGGATAGTCGGATTACACAAGAAATGTTAAATACATATTTAGCACAATGTTATGCCCTGAGGGCAGTATGTTATTTCTACCTTATACGGGTTTGGGGCGATGCACCGGTATGGCTGGAACCCTATGAAGATGTAAAAGAACAAGCTGAACGAGAACGTCGGCCAAAAGAAGAAATCATTACTCAAGTGATTCTCCCTGATCTTGAAAATGCCTATTCGTTGATTACCAAAGGAGAGAAAAATAGTGTTTGGTATATTGGAGAAGGCGGAATCTGCGCGATCATGGCAGATGTTTATATGTGGCAGAACGATTACACCAATGCCATCAAATGGATAGAGCTGCTATTCCAAGCAAAATCGGCTAATGGATCCACTTATCAAGGGCTTAATGAATCCAATTTGCAGGATGCAGCTACATGGAAAACCATATTTACTAATCCTACTTCGAGTAAAGAGACTATATGGAGTATCCATTGGGATTATTTGAAAAATGGCTGTGCGTGTATGCAAACATCTTGGACAACTAATAACAAGCAAATTATTGTCGATGAAGGTATTTGGGCGACTTGGTTTCTACCGCAAACAACCGAAAATGCGAGCCCGGATATTCGGCCGCAACAAACACTCGATGTTTTTGTGGGGCTGCCCAATAACAAACGCGATCGCTTTATTAAATGGTATCCAACAGAAGCTAATCCAACCACGTCTGACCCTTGGCCCGCATCTAATCAAACATTGCCGGTGTATTTAACCATGTATCGCTTAAGTGATATCTATTTACTGTATGCTGAGGCCTTAAATGGAGTGGGTAATGGTTCTCAAGCAATTCATTATCTGAATTTTGTACGTAAGCGGGCACAATTACCTGCCTATGAGGCTTCAGACGCACATGTTTCGACACCTGAGGCACTTGAAACCGCTATTTTGGATGAAAGGCGCATGGAGCTTTTTGGTGAAGGGAAACGTTGGTTTGATTTAGTTAGAACGGGTCGGGTGAAAGAAGTAATGGATCCGATATTGGTGCGCCGGCAAGAAGAGGCTGGTAATTTGGAAACACCGGGGTTTCTGGATCCCACCAATAGGGTTTATTGGCCTATTAATCGGAATGTGTTGAATTCCAATACAAAATTGGTTCAAAATGCAGGTTATACAGATTAATGGAGGCATGAATGCCTAAAAAATAGATAAATAATAAATCAACAAATGATATACAGATGAAAAAATTGATAATGACAAAAAGTGCTGCATATGCATGCCTTTTTACGTTGATGACCCTTTCGGGGTGTTCGATGTTTGATTTAGATTTACAAAAGAACTACGATTATGAACATCAGACATTAGATCCGCATATCAATATCAGTGCTAGGCAATTTTTGGAAAGCCGGTCGTATGAGACTCAGAATAACCCTTCAGATACCGTTTTTAAGTGGATGCGTAAAGGGCTTGAGTATGCGGGAATTAGCTTGGAAGAATTTGAAAAACCAGGCCGAACATTTATCTTTTTACATAATGAGGGAATCCGGGTATGGGATGCCAAAAAGAACAAAGTAACGGCAGGCCTATTTTTTGATTTTCCAATCGTAACGGGTGAAGATCCGGAAACAGGCCAACCCATTACACGCCCCGCAACCATGTGGGAGGATTATGATAAAGAAGACGTAAAAAATTATTTCTTATATCTTATTGTTCAGGGTACATATAATTTTGAAGATTTAACGATTACCAATACTACTGCACAGACATTATTGCCTTCTGGTGCAATAGCAACCAAAAAATCGTTATTAGGCTATATGAATGAAGGTAAAGGTTTTGATCAAGAAGGGAAGATGAATTTTAAAATTGTAAACAACAATGACTTGGCACCTATTCAGATTAACGATAAAACAAATGACCGCTCTGGCGGATATATTGCAACAAATGGTATTGTACACGTATTTGGTGCAAAAGGGGCATATACGGTTTATCCATTTAGGGCACCGTTATAAAATCGGCCAATATGAGAAAGCAGTTTTTAGTGGGTCAATTTTTAATCCTGTTTCTTTCTCTTGGAGCTAGTTGCGGTAAAGCGGAAATACCAAAAGTAGAAACGGAAGAGAAAGAAAGCGCATGTCAAAGTTGTAAGCAGATCACCTCCGCGCAAGAGCTGAGCACTTTAACGTTAAACCCCGGTGATACGGTGATTTTACAATCGGGGCAATGGATTGACCAAGCGTTGATTTTTAAAGCGGTTGGTACGGAAAAGAATCCAATCGTTCTAATGGCTCAGGAAAGAGGTAAGGTACAGTTGAAGGGGACGTCTACGTTGAGCATTGAGGGGGAATGGCTGGTAGTAGATGGTTTGGTATTTCAGAATGGCTATGCTATTAATAAAAATGTGGTTGATTTTACAGGTTCATCCAATCATTGTCGATTAACCCATACAGCCATCATCGATTACAATCCACCTGGAGCCGATACGGATTACCGATGGATTTCCATCAAAGGGTCTTATAACCGCATAGATCATTGTTATTTGAGTGGCAAAGCTCATCTCGGGCCAACGTTGGTGGTTTGGGGAACTGGTCAGCCTATGCACCACCGCATTGACCATAATTATTTCGGTATGCGACCAGCGGTTGAAAGCAATGGCGGCGAAACCATCCGCATAGGAACGAGCGACTGGTCTATGACTAGCGCTTTTACAACTATTGAAGAAAATATTTTTGAGCATTGTGATGGCGAAACAGAAATTATTTCGAATAAAATGAGCGAAAATATCATAAGAAACAACCTGTTTTATGAAAGTAAAGGAACTCTTTGTTTGCGTCATGGAAACGGAACGGCTGTTTATGGGAACTATTTTATTGGAAATGGCATCAAAGACGCCGGCGGTATTCGTGTTATTGGCGAAGATCATTTGATTTATAATAATTATTTTCAAAATATGGCGGGCACTGGGCAACGGTCGGCGATTATTTTGATGGACGGAGTGCTCAATTCGCCACTAAATGGTTATTTTCAGGTAAAACATGTTCGGGTTGTAGGCAATACATTGGTCAATTGCAAACAGTCTTTTGATATTGGTTCGGGTAAAGGAGGGAATAATCGTATATTACCACCACTGGGTTGCCATATCGCCAATAATGTTATCTTGCAGACAACTCAGTCTATCGCAGTTAAGTGGACGGATATACCCATTGATTTTATTTACAAAGGAAATATCGCTTTTGAAGTACCGTCATCGACTAACTTGCCCCTTGGATTTACTAAGATAAACCCATTATTGGTACTCAACAACCAGCGGATTTATGAACCTGCAATAGGAAGCCCAGTGTTTGGAGCTGCCGAAGGTGATTATGCTTTTTTCCCTTTAGAAGATGCAGGTGCAGAACGGTTGGATGAAAAACATCGAGCTTTGCTACAAGCGAAGGGTATTGGTCCGGTATTTATGACCGATTTAGGTGCTCACTTAGCTATTCGCCCTTGAAATTTGAATAAATGAGTAACTAAACCATTTAATACCCCTAAAATGAACAAAAAACACCCTGCATAATTGAAACAAGAAAGCGATTTTTATGCATCTACCATTTGTTTAAATATAACATAAAGATGATGATACCATTTATAAAGAAAAAGTACAACGTTTGGTTCTGGATGATTGGGATGCTTATATGGGTACAGCCAGTATGGGCGCAAAAGCTAGAAACTTTGAAAGAAAAAGAGCAACGCATGCAATGGTGGACAGAAGCTCGATTTGGCATGTTCATTCATTGGGGCGTGTATGCACAATTTGCAGGTGTTTATAAAGGGCATGAACAGGCTCGTGGTGGAGCCGAATGGATCATGAACCGATGCAAAATTCCAATGGTAGAATATCAAGCTGAGGCTAAGAAATTCAATCCGGTGCAATATAACGCGGATGATTGGGTACGTATGGCAAAAAATGCAGGAATGAAATATATAATCATTACCGCTAAACATCACGATGGATTTGCTTTATTTCGATCCACTGCCAGTAAATGGAACGTAGTTGATGCCACACCTTATGGAAAAGATTTACTAAAACCGTTGGCTGCTGCTTGTAAGAAATATGGAATGAAGCTAGGTTTTTATTATTCACAGGCACAAGATTGGAATAATCCAGGTGGGGCGGCTTCCCGACGACTCATGAGAGAGGGATGGCCTAATCCGGATTCAGTACGTATCGATGCTTATACCTTAGCACACCAGGGCCATTGGGATCCTGCACAGCAGACAGCCTCTTTCGAAGATTATATCAATCGGGTTTCGGTACCACAAGTGAGAGAGTTGTTGAGCAATTATGGTGACATTGCCGTGCTTTGGTGGGATACACCAACCAATATGACAGATGAAGCTGCACAAAAACTTCAAGCGCAATTGAAATTGCAACCGGGTATCATTACAAACGATCGTTTAAAAAGACCGAATTTCCCAGGGGATACCCGAACACCTGAGCAAAAAATTCCAGACTTGAGTGAACTGGATGGTCAATATTGGGAAACCTGTATGACGATGAATGGTACTTGGGGATATCGAACCTCAGATAATAAATGGAAATCAGCCGAAACATTGGTTCGGAATCTGATTGATATCGCATCAAAAGGGGGAAACTATCTGTTAAATGTGGGGCCCAAACCTGATGGCACATTTCCAGAGCCAAGCATAGAACGCTTGAAGGCTATTGGCAAGTGGATGCAGGTAAACCACGAGGCTATTTATGCAACTCAAGCAAGTCCTTTGGCCCCCTTGGATTGGGGTAGATGCACCATGAAAGAAGGGGAAAATACTACTTTATACTTATCCGTATTTGATTGGCCTACAGACGGGCATTTACGCATTCCGAATATTCCCAATCAAGTGTTGTCTGCGAAGCTCCTAGCCAATTCGCAAGCGTTAAACGTGAAACGTAATGAAGGAGGAGTTGAGATTGAACTCCCTCATTCGGCACCAGATCGTGTTGCTAGTGTGATCAAACTAGAACTGAAAGGGAAAATAAGCAAAGTAAAACCAACGGTTATCAAACGGCAAATGAAAAGTGGGGCACTAGATTAATACTATACTAAGCAAAGCATTCAAAATTTATATAGGCCATTATTGATATATCGAGTACTGAAAAGCATGTTCGGAATCAAACGTAAGTTATTCTTCTTGTTGTTATGTCTCATGAGTTTTCATTGGAGCAAGGGACAACAGACACATCGAATAGATAAAAATTGGGAATTCTTAAAAAGTGATCTTGGAGGGGTATGGGAAGCCGTTCGACCGGTGGGAAAGGGTAATCCGGAGGCGGTTCCTTTATGGCAGATGGTAGATTTACCGCATTGTTTCAATGCTACCGATGCCGTCGATCCAGATGTGAATTATTACCAAGGCCCTACATGGTATCGTAAACATGTATCCATTGAGAATCCATATGAAAACGGGCGTACACTGCTGCATTTTGAAGGTGTAGGGCAAAAAGCCGTTGTGTATATTGATACTACGAAGGTGGGCGAACATGTGGGTGGATATGATGAATGGACTGTGGATATCACCGATGCAGTGAAAGCTTTTCAAGCCACGGATATCAGTAAAAAGCAATTTAAAGGAACCGTACCCATTTCCATTCGCGTGGATAATAGCCGCGATTTAGAAATGATACCTTCCAATCTATCTGATTTTAATCTATACGGTGGCATATATAGGCATCTCAATCTGCGTTATGTGCCTAGTATATCGATTGATCAGGTACTCGCTAAAACAGCGGTGGATGCTCATGGAAAAGAAGGAACCTTGGCTGTAAACTTCCAACTTGCACAGCAGATTCCCAATCCGCTTCATGTTCAAATGCAGTTGCTTGATCCGGAAGGTAAAAAAGTTATAGAACGATCGAAGGATATCCCTGCTCAGGATACCATTCATCTGGAATCTCTTCGGATTACAAAACCGATACTTTGGAGTCCAGAACATCCAGCGTTATATACGCTATTGTTAACGTTAAAATCAGGCACAGCTACCTATACGCAACAAGAGAAGATCGGTTTTCGACATGTTGAGTTTAAAGAGCACGGGCCTTTCTTTTTAAATGGGAAGCGTCTCTTATTGCGTGGAACACATCGACATGAGGATCATGCTGGGGTGGGAGCTGCTATGACCGATTCCATGATTTTAAGGGAAATGCAACTCATGAAAGAAATGGGGGTTAACTTTATCCGTTTAGGGCATTATCAGCAATCGCGTGTGGTTTTAGATGCATGCGATAGTTTGGGAATTTTAGTTTGGGAGGAGATTCCCTGGTGCCGGGGTGGTTTAGGTGGCAATCGATATAAGGAGCAGGCAAGGCGGATGTTAGCCCATATGATTACCCAGCACTTTAATCATCCATCTGTGATCATCTGGGGTTTAGGAAATGAGAACGACTGGCCTGGCGATTTTTCGGTATTTGATAAAGAACAGATACGGACATTTATGAAAGAACTGAACGAACTTGCTCATCGGCTTGATACTTCTAGAAAGACGGCAATCCGCCGGTGCGACTTTTGTAAAGACATAGTGGATGTCTATTCGCCTTCTATATGGGCCGGATGGTATCGAGGTTTGTTTACCGATTATAAGCAATCTTCTGAAGAGGAAATGAAGAAAGTAAAGCATTTTCTGCACGTAGAATGGGGAGGGGATAGTCATGCACGGCGGCACGCAGAAAATCCGGATAAAACGCTGGTGGGCATTGTTGGAGGAGCAAGTACAGATGAACGAGCTGGTGACGCTTCTTTGTTTGGCGGAGCAGCGCGGGTATCTAAGGATGGTGATTGGAGTGAAAGTTACATTTGTAACCTCATTGATTGGCATCTAAAAGAACAGGAAACGATGCCTTGGCTTACAGGCACAGCATATTGGCCATTTAAAGATTTCTCCACACCGGTTCGGCCAGATAATCCGGTGCCCTATGTGAACCAAAAGGGTGTGGTAGAACGTAACCTAAATAAAAAAGAAGCCTATTATGTATTTCAATCTTACTGGACAGAAAAGCCAATGGTTCATATATATGGACACTCTTGGCCTATTCGATGGGGAGAAGTGGGCGAAAAGAAGATGGTGAAAGTGTATTCAAACGCCCCAGAAGTAGAGCTTTTTGTTAATGGAAAAAGTTTAGGCACGAAAAAACGAAATACACAGGATTTTCCAGCCGCTGGCCTCCGGTGGTTGGTGTCTTTTAATGATGGTGAGAATCATATCAAAGCAATAGCTAAAAACGGGAAAACGATATTAACGGATGAGATTAGACAACAGTATCAAACCGCAAAATGGGGTAAGCCGGCGAAGATGCGTTTAGAAAAAGTGAAACAACAAGGGAATGTGGTTTCCATTCAGGTAACTCTTTTAGATGCCCAAAACATCCCTTGTCTAGATGCACAGAATTGGATTCATTTTTCGGCAGTAGGGGATGGACAACTCATCGATAATCAGGGTACTTCCGATGGGTCTCGAAAAGTACAGGCTTATAATGGTCGCGCTTTGATTCAAATTAAACTTGATGGAAAGAAATGTATCGCAAGTGTGCAATCTGCTAATTTGGAAACAGTTTTCATGACGATAACGAGCGAATGAAGTCTAAATGATGTTGCATGTACGATTTATGTTTCAATATAGTGACAGGTTGCTTAAAGGTGTTCGTTTATGGGTAGTATAAAACAAAAAATTAGTTTCAGTATACTCTTTGTTTGGTTAAGTGCTTCATCGGCAGCAATTTGTCAGACAATTAATTGGCAAGAAGTGCATCCCGGTATTTGGAAGGCGGTAGTGGGGCAAGCAGAATCGTATAACCTATTAACGGCGGCAGGAGTGCAACCTCGAACGGAAGGGTTGGAGCATCTTGGCCCGGTAAAATTTCCATTTGCGAAAGAAGAAATCGATGTGCATGTTGTAGATGGCCAAACTTATCTGCGATTCCCCTTAGATTCGCTTGAACAAATTTTTGGATTTGGATTGCATTTTAAAACGGTACACCAACGAGGGCGTATACTACGTTTACATGTTGATCACTATGGAGGTATTGATAATGGTCGTACGCATGCGCCAACACCGTTCTATGTATCCTCCAAAGGGTATGGCGTATTCATTAACAGTGCTCGTTATCTAGATGTGTACATAGGTTCTGCTGCACGTCAAGATAGTAAGCATCCCCCGCAGGTAAGAGACAGGAATACCGATAAAAGTTGGACAGCACGACCCTATTCGGATGCTGTGGAAATACGTGTGCCTGTTGCAGGAGTCGAATTTTATGTTTTTGGCGGTCCGACACCACTCACTGCAGTACGTCGGTTTAACCTGTTTCAAGGTGGAGGTGTGCTGCCACCTCGGTGGGGGTTGGGCTTTACACAGCGCGTACAACGTTTGTATCATGCAGCAGCTGTAGAAGCGGAGGTGCGGGCTTTTGAAAAAAGGGGATATCCGCTTGATTTTATTGGCTTGGAACCCGGATGGCAAAGCAGCTCATATCCCTGTACATTTGAATGGGATAGTGGTCGTTTCCCTCAACCGGCATTATTTGTGCAGCATTTAAAGCAGAAGGGGGTACGAGTTAATTTGTGGACGAATCCATATGTATCACCAAGATCGCCTATTTATTCAACCATTAAGCCTTATACAGCATCACATACTGTTTGGGCAGGTTTAGTGCCTGATTTTACACTGCCACAGGCGAGAAAAGCGTTTTTTAATCAGTTAGAGCGAAATCAGGTAGCGATTGGCGTGAGTGGTTATAAATTTGATGAGGTAGATGGTGGTGATCCATATTTATGGCCAGATGTGGCCACTTTTCCCTCAGGTCATAGTGCAGAGCAAATGCGCCAAACGTATGGTTTATTAGTGCAACGTTATAGTACAGAATTATATAGACGGGCTAATAAGCGAACATATGGATTGGTGCGTGCTTCTAATGCTGGGGGAGCACCTTTTCCTTATGTGATTTACAATGATTATTATAAACACGAAGATTTCATTACAGCTTTGATAAATAGTGGTTTTGCAGGTGTGCTTTGGACGCCAGAAGTGCGTGCTTCGAAATCTGGAGAAGAGTGGTTACGACGGTTTCAATCAACCATTTTTTCTCCTATGGCGATGATCAATGCATGGGCCAGTGGCACCAAACCATGGTCATTCCCAGAAGTAGAGCAACAGGTGAAGCAGGCCGCTCAACTGCGCATACGGATGATGCCCTATTGGTATAGCACATTTGCAAAATATCATTTTGAAGGGACGCCACCGTTTCGCGCAATGAATTTAGAGCCTGGTTTTTTGGTCGAAGATTCAGATACAGTAACGTCCGCTGATTTGGAAAAAAATCCATATGTAGAGGCCGTTAGAAAGGAAATCAAAGATCAATACATGGCGGGCGAGAATTTACTGATCGCACCCATGTTTGCGGGGCAAACCGATCGCACGGTTGTCTTACCCAAAGGGAACTGGTACGATTTCTACACGGGCGATTACGTGGGCAATGGTGAGACGATTGTTGCTCGTCCAGGTCTTGATCATATTCCCGTATATGTGAAAGACGGTGGCATTGTGCCCTTCATGCCTGCTTTACTGCATGCACCTCAGTTAGGTGAGAAAGTGCCTATTGAAATAAGGCATTATGGAGAAAAGGCTGGAACTTTTGATTTATATGATGATGATGGCGAGACTTTTAATTATGAACAAGGTGCATACACTTTTAGAAAGGTGAAGGTTGAGCAGGATCAAAATGGAAAATGGAGGGGATGGATATCGCCGCCAGAAGAGGGAAAACCGAATACCATTGCAGCGGTAACTTTTAGATTGATGACGAAACCATGAAAAAATTCAATGCTATTCATACAATGGTATACTGCATTTGCAGTTATTTATGTTTATCGTGGACCAGTATATCCACGGAAGATCCATTTGAAAAACAAACTCAGGAAATACTACGACAACAGATTCTGAAGCAAGCACAATGGGCTTTGCAACAAGAGCCCATTACGGTTACGGCCAAACAGTCTCCGAGAAGCGCAGGGGGTAAACACGACTTTTTCTCCGAAGGCGATTATTGGTGGCCAGATACCAAACATCCAGAAGGACCGTATGTTCAAAGAGATGGTATGACCAATCCTGATAATTTCGTTGCCCATAGACAAGCGATGATTCGATTTAGCAAGGTCATTGGCGCATTAGCATCGGCTTATAAAATAACCAAAGACGAACGCTATGTAAAGCACGCAGTTAAACATTTAGTAGCCTGGTTTATTGATCCAGAAACCCGGATGAATCCCAATCTATTATACGCACAAGCTATAAAAGGGCGTTTTACGGGTCGCGGTATCGGTATTATTGACACCATTCATTTTATGGAAGTTGCCCAAGGGACACGCGTCATGGCTAGTGCGAAAAACATGCCCCCAACAACATTACAGGCTATTAAAGATTGGTTCAGGTCATATTTACATTGGTTAACTACACATCCCTATGGCCAAGATGAAATGCGTGCCGAAAATAATCACGGCACTTGTTGGGTGATGCAAGTGGCCGCTTTTGCCAAATTGGTAGACGATACCACATTGCTAAATTTCTGTCGCAAACGGTTTAAAACCATTTTGCTTCCAAACCAGATGGCTGCAGATGGTAGTTTTCCTAGAGAATTGAAACGTACAAAACCATATGGGTATTCGCTATTCAACCTCGATGCCATGGTGATGTTAGCTCAGATACTTTCTACACCCGTTGATAATTTATGGAATTTTAAACTGGCAGATGGCCGCTCGATAAAAAAAGGAATGACATTTATGTTCCCCTATATTCAAGATAAACGTAATTGGAGCTTTGGTGAAGATGTCATGTATTGGGATAATTGGCCAGTAGCACAGCCTGCCTTATTATTTTGCGCGCAAGCATACCAGCAAAAGGCTTGGTTTGATATGTGGTGTCGATTGGAGCATCAGCCTCAGATAGAAGAGGTCATTCGGAATTTGCCTGTCCGAAATCCAATTATTTGGTTTGAATTCTTTTAACTCTTAATTCCCCGTAATTATGTTTTCCGCATCCATCAGAACTAAACTGACCGTACTTTTGAGAAGCGTATCGTACGCTTTATTACTGACTTTACTAGTAAATCAAGCCTTACCCGTCTTAGCTCAGTCTCCATCAACAACAGCATCAATTTGGAAGTTGGCTGCCAGTCAATCGACACAAATGATCAACGAGTTGGAAATCATACATCAGTCGGATACCACATTGGTTTCACCGAGGTCATTAACCGATCGAGGTGAATTAATTGCTGTAAAGCGAGGCGATTGGACGAGTGGCTTTTTTCCAGGTGTACTGTGGTATCTTTATGAATATACAGGCGATCAAAAATGGGAACAACAAGCCCGAAAATTTACCACCCGCATAGAAGATGAACAATACAATGGCAAAACGCATGATATGGGCTTTAAGATTTTTTGTAGTGTGGGTAACGGGTATCGTTTAACTGCCAATGACCATGATCGACAGGTGCTTATTCAGGCTGCAAAAACGTTAGCCACACGCTTTAATCCGATAGTGGGTTGTATTCGTTCATGGGATCATAATAGCGACAAATGGGACTTTCCGGTTATCATCGATAATATGCTCAATTTGGAGCTTTTGTTTGCGGCGACCAAATTAACCGGTGATTCTTCTTTTTATAAGATAGCAGTGTGCCATGCCAATACCACGATGAAGAACCATTTTCGGAAAGATTACAGCACCTATCATGTAATTGATTACAATCCACAGACGGGTGCCGTACAACATCGAAATACACATCAAGGATACAGCGATGAATCTACGTGGGCAAGGGGAGAGGCATGGGCTTTGTATGGATATACCATGTGTTATCGTGAAACGGGAGATCGCCGCTATTTAGAACAGGCCGATCATATCGCCAATTGGTTGCTACATCATCCGCATATGCCGGCTGACGGTGTTCCCTATTGGGATTTTGATGCACCTCATATTCCAAATGAACCGCGTGATGTCTCTGCGGCCAGTGTTATCGCATCGGCTTTGCTCGAATTAAGCACCTTCAGCAAAGAAAAATCGGTATACCAAGCGAAAGCAGCACATATATTACGCCATTTAAGTACCCATTACGTCTCTAAAAAAGGGGAGAACATCGGGTTTATTCTATTGCATAGTACAGGATCAAAACCTTCTGGTACGGAAGTAGATAAACCGTTGATTTATGCAGATTATTATTTTTTAGAAGCATTGCTACGACAACAAAAGCTAGCAAAAAATCTCGCAGAATCAGATTGGGTAAAATTAAGTCCGACCGGAAAACTCCTTTATTTTAAAGATGAAAAAGGAAATACGCTCCCGGATTTTAGTAAAGTAGGATATCATCAAGGAAGCCGTGCTATTCCAACTGTTCCAGTAAAAATAACGGTATCTCCGTCTGCTCATAATCAAGATCAAGCCGTTATTCAAGCGGCCATTGATCGGGTTTCACGAATGCCAGTAGATAAAAACGGACATCGGGGTACCGTTCATTTAAAGAAAGGCGTATACCATATTCCAGGTACTTTATACATCCAGACGAGTGGAGTTGTATTGCAAGGTGAAGGAGATAATGACGATGGAACCAAACTAATAGCAGTAGGTAAAGGGCAACGGCCTCTGCTGGTAGTAAGCGGTAGTGGCCATAGGGAAGAAGATCTGGCCAATCAGCAAAAAATTACAACTACCTATGTGCCTGTTGGTACGCATGCTTTTACGGTTGCTTCTACCAAAGAATTTAAAGTTGGTGATCAGATTATTGTGCTTTATCCTAACAATGTTGCATGGATTCATGCCATTCGAATGGATCAAATTGTGGAGCGCGCTGGTACTAAGCAATGGAAGCCGGCTGAATATCAACTGAAATTCGAACGTAAAATAACGGCGATAAAGGGCGATACCTTGTATATAGATAATCCAGTTGTCATGGCCATAGATGGACGCTTTGGTGGAGGCCTCGTCTATCCGTATCGTTTTGATGGCCGAATACATGAAGTAGGGGTAGAAAATATTATATTTGAATCGGCATACGATGGTGAGGAGGATGAAGATCATGGTTGGATCGCTGTGCAGTTCGATAAAACAGAAAACGGTTGGGTAGATCGCATTACGGCCAAATATTTTGGCTATGCCGCTGTTAGTTTAGAAAAAGATGCGAAACAGATTAGCGTAACCAATTCTAAATGTTTAGATGCAAAATCCATTATAACCGGGGGGCGGCGATATTCGTTTAATAATAACGGCCAATTAAATTTATTTATGAATCTATACGCATCAGAAGGAAGACATGATTATGTAACTGGAGCCCGTGTTCTAGGGCCTAATGTTTTTTATCAATGTAAGGCTGAACATACACATGCTGATACTGGGCCGCATCATCGTTGGGCAGTAGGAACTCTGTACGATAACGTGATAACGGATGGTGAGATCAATGTTCAAGACAGAGGGAATTGGGGAAGTGGTCATGGATGGGCGGGGGTAACACAGGTCATTTGGAATTGTACAGCTAAGCGAATTGCTGTACAAAGTCCATGGGATGCCGGACAGAACTACGCCATAGGCGTAAAGGCCATACCTGATGCAGGCAGGTTTGGTGATAGACCGCGGGGCATTTGGGAGGCCTTGAATAAGACGATGGTCATTCCATCACTTTTTCAGGCGCAACATACCCATTGAAACTTAATGATTACATCATAATGCGTGCTTTCGTTTTATGCAATATTTGGTTAGCCTTTCTGCTTTGGGTTGGATTACCTGTGGTAGCTGGTGAAATCAAATTTGTTCATTTAGATGTCACAGAAGGTCTATCGCAGGGTAGCGTATTTGCCATCGGTCAAGACTATCAAGGGTTGATCTGGATTGGTACACGCGACGGACTCAATAAATATGATGCGAAACGGTTCACTGTATACCGTAATAAACCAAATGATAGCACTTCACTCAGCGACAACTTCGTACAAGCTATTGTAGAAGATAGCCAAAATCGATTGTGGATTGGTACGAGCAATGGGCTAAATATATATAATCGAGCTTACGATAGTTTTCAGCGTGTGCAAATGGGTAATTTTGAAGTTTCAAATTTGCAGGCAGAACCTTCGGTACATGCCGTTATGGAAGACCGCTTTGGTAAAGTGTGGGTAGGCACCAATCAAGGTTTATTTCGCATCAAGGAAATAGATGGCCGAATGATGGCCGAATTAATTTTCAATACGTTGCAATTGAATGTCGGCGGAACAAATGAAATTTTTAGAGATGTTCGATACCTATATCAAGATAGCGATTTTCATTTTTGGATTTGTACCGAAGAAGGACTCGTGCAGGCTACTTATCAACCTCAACAAGGTAATAGACTCAAGATTTTAAATTATTATTTCGGTGATATTGAACATAAATCGCTCACGAAACCTGGTATTACATCTATTGTTGAAGTCCAAAAAAATATTTTCTGGGTCGGAACGAAACATCAAGGTATTTATGTCCTAAATAAGCAAACAGGAACATATACCCCTTTAGCGCATCATGTAAAGGCTATTGGTGGATCATTGAGTAGTGATATTCGTTCCTTACTAAAAGACAGACAAGGCAGGCTTTGGATAGGTACTTTCAATGGTCTGAGCTTGTACGATCAAGGAAAGTTTCAAACTTTTGTTGCAAGTGATATAAATGAACATAGTTTAAGCAACAATTCAGTCAGGCCGATTTTCCAAGATAAAAAGGGCTCTATTTGGGTAGGCACTTATTTTGGGGGGGTGAACATTATTGATACCGATCTTCCGAATTTTATCAATTATACACACCGGCTTCAGCAGCATACTTTAAGTTACAATGTGGTTAGTTCTTTTCAAGAAGACCTACATGGTAATCTTTGGATTGGAACAGAAGGTGGCGGACTAAATTATTTTGATACGAAACAAAAAATATTTCAACACTTCCGCCATCAAAAAAATAACCCATCCAGCTTGAGTCATAATAATGTGAAGTCGCTTTGTCTTGATCATGCGGGTAACTTGTGGGTAGGAACTTACCAAGGCGGGTTGGATGTGTTGAGAAAAGGAACAACAACTTTTGATCATTTTGTGAATGATCCAAATAATAACCAGTCGTTAGCGAATAACAGCGTTTATGCATTATTGGAAGATGCTACCGGCAACCTTTGGGTAGGTACATACGGGGGCGGATTAGATGTAAAACGATCGCATAGCGAAACTATTGGTTTTAATCATTATACTGCAGAAAACAAACAAATTACAAATAACCTTATCCGGGTTATTTATGAAGATACCGAACAAAATCTGTGGGTAGGTACACAAAACGGCCTCAATGTAAAATCAAAGGAGGAAGATCGGTTTAAATTTATTCGACATGATCCAAATAACCCTAAATCAATCAGTGGCAATTTAATCATCAGTATTTATGAAGATCATTTGCATCAAATTTGGATTGGCACTTATAAAGACGGGCTCAATCGGTATGATCCAGAAACAGATACATTTACCCGGTATAATGAAAATAACGGTTTGCCCGGTAATAATATCTTTGGTATTGTAGAAGATCGGGCAAATAATCTGTGGATCAGTACCAATGCAGGTATTGCTAAGTTAAACCCCGAAACGGGATTGGTGCGCACCTATAATCAAATTGATGGTTTGGTCGGCAATGAATTTATATTTGGTGCATCGTATCAAATGACCAATGGCAATATGGTTTTTGGTAGTTCGTCTGGTTTTACATTGTTTAATCCAGATAGTATTCGTGTAAACAACTATCAACCCCCGGTGATATTTACTGATTTAAAATTGTTCAATAAAAAAGTGTATCCAGATTCAGATGGAGTTTTAAAACAGGATATTTCAGTGAGCAAACAATTAACGTTAAATTATAAGCAGCATGTATTTACCATCGAATTTGCGGCGCTGAATTACGTTTTGCCACAAAAGAACAAATATGCCTATATGCTACAGGGTTTCGATGAAGCTTGGAACTACGTTAGTACACCAGCAGCCACCTATACGAATTTAGATCCGGGTACCTATACCTTATTGGTAAGGGGAGCGAATAATGATGGTGTATGGAACGAAGTTCCGGCTACTCTAAAAATTCATATTTTACCTCCACCCTGGCGAACATGGTGGGCATATACCTTTTATATACTTCTGTTAGGGGCCATTGTATATGGTCTCATCCGATTTTTTAAAACACGAAATAAGCTCAAACGTGATTTATTGATTGAGCATTTAGCATTAGAAAAGCAACAGGAAGTCCATGAAGCTAAAATGAATTTTTTTACAAATATTTCGCATGAGTTTAGAACACCGCTGACACTTATTCTGGGTCCAATAGAAAGGCTGCTTGCTGAACGAGACATACAAAATCATTTTAAACCGTTATTGCAGAATGCTCAACGAAATGCCAATAGACTGCTTCATCTGGTTAATCAATTGTTGGATTTTAGAAAGCAAGAAAGTGGTCATCTGCAATTGCAGGTTACAGAGGTTCATTTAGAAACCTTTCTTCATGATATGCTTGCAGGATTTGCATATTATGCGCAGCAAAAAAACATTGAATTGATACATAAACAATCGATCTATCCCAATCTCAAGGTTTGGATAGATACAGAACAAATGGAGAAAGTGCTTTCGAATTTATTATATAACGCTATTAAATTTACGCCCATGGGAGGGAAGATTCGTGTAGAAACAATTGTTCAGGAACCTTCGGAAGCATATCCAAATGGAACGTTTAGTTTATCTATTGCAGATACCGGATGCGGCATTCCAGAGCAAGATTTGGAACATGTGTTTAATCAGTTTTATCAATTACATCATCCCGATGAGTGTGAACAACCGATGGGCTCTGGGATTGGTTTGGCATTGTCAGCCAGTTTGGTGAAAATGCATAGAGGTACCATATATGCGGAAAGTAATTTGGCTAAAGCTAATCATCCATTTAATACTTGTTTTTATGTAATATTACCTCTAGGTAACGATCATTTTGCCCCGGCGCAGTTGTCTGAAAAAGCTTTTGCAATAGAGAGGCATATTGAGGACGCTGTAGAGAAGCAGGTAGTCCCGCAAACAGATATATTGACCGATGAAATTCAGCTAAATCAAGAAGATACATTACCCGTTTTGCTGGTAGTGGAAGATAATGTGGAACTTAGAACATTTATTGTACAAGGATTGATAGAAAAGTATCAGGTCTTAGAAGCAGGAAATGGTGTAGAAGCATGGGAAATCGTTCAGTACACACAGCCTGATTTGGTTTTGAGTGATGTTATGATGCCCATAAGTGACGGCATTGATTTACTGCAAAAGATAAAGGCCAATAGAGAAACCAATCATATACCCATTATTTTGCTTACTGCACGCACAGCAGTTGCTTATATAACTGGTGCTTTAGAGAAAGGAAGTGATGATTATATTACAAAACCTTTTAATTTCGAAATCTTGTGTCTCAAAATCGCTAATTTGTTAGATAACAGGAAGCGCTTTAGAGAAAAATTTATTCGCGAATACCTTTTACAACCACAACAAAATGAAACAGCAGTTAAAACAAATTCATTCTTAGATGAACTCGTAGCTATTGTTGAAGCAAATTTATGTAATGACCACTTTGGTGTAAACCTGTTGGCTCGTGAAGTTGGGGTAAGCCGAACGGTGTTATATAGGAAATTAAAACAACTGACCGATTTAAACCTGATTGAATTTATTAAACTCGTTAGATTACGGAAAGCGGCTCAACTGCTAAAAAGTCAATCTGATTTAACAATCAGTGAAATTGCTTATCAGGTAGGATTCAGTGATCCAAAGTATTTCAGCAAATCATTCAAAGCATTTTATAAAATTTCACCTAAAACATATGCTTTGCAGCACGATGACATACCACCCATATAACACTGCTAAATGAAATTTAATAACGGGTATTTTGCTTTTAATATTGGACGATAATCGGTGTCTAACCACCGATCCAACAGGGTAGCATAAACGCTTTTAAAGTCAACCTGATGAATCAGATCTCCTTCTATTAGCTTGTTTAAATCAGGCATTTCGTTTAGTAAGCCTGGTTGGTGTAAACCACCGCTTATAAAGAACATGTTATTTGCCGTACCATGATCCGTACCATTACTGGCATTTTGGGCCACCCGTCGGCCAAATTCACTAAAAGTACATATCAGTACATCCCGAAATCGGTTGTTTGCTTTTAAATCGTTTACAAAGCTTTGCAAAGCACTATTTATTTGCTTAAAGAGAAGCTCCTGCCTTCTATTTTGGTTATTATGTGTGTCAAAACTACCAATACTAACATAATAGATTTTTGTTTCAACTTCAGATAAAATAAGCGATGAAATAGCTTTTAAGCTTTTACCAAGTCCAGTAGAGGGGTAGGAGGTGTGCTGTCCAATGGGATGACTGTTTTTGTATAAATAATCTACTTGCTGTAGTGTAGAAGCCATGGTTTGATATAGATAATCAACCGGTTTCTCATGATGTCGTTGATGTAGTTGATGATGGACTTGGTCAATAGCTTTCAGGTAAGATTGTTGCGTATTGCGATGCAATCGCTGCAAATCGAGTGATGCCAATGCTTTTTCATGCTGGCCTTTTAGTGCGAGACTAAGTGTATCATCTACTTCTAACGCCAGAGCGCGTTGCTTATTAATAGAAGCATGTTTATCTAAAAACCGCCCAATCCAACCCGTTTGCCATACTTCATCGCTTTGGCTGGCACTTTGCCAGATATCCATGCTCCTGAAATGACTTCGATTTGGATTTTCATAACCTACATTGTTTAGAATGGCCAAACTTCCCTCATCATACAATGCCTTTAAAAACGGAAGATGAGGGTTGAGTGCAACGTCGTCCTGCAATCTTAATGCGTCTTGAGATTTGATGGCAATCGTTGGGCGGGTTTTATAATAAATATCATTCTGTATCGGAATAATGGTGTTTAATCCATCATTTCCACCGCTCCATTGCAAAACCACCAACACTTTATGGTGGCTTTTTGCCAAGTCTCCAAACCGTTCACTCGCATGCAGGATTTTGGGCATAAAAAGCGATCCCGATGCAATAGATCCCATTTTAATGAATGTGCGCCTTTTTATTAGCATGGCAATACAAATTAAATTTAACTTAACACATTTGATATTCGGGTAGACCCATAACGGCCAGTGTGTAGGCTTCTATTGCTGAGTCAGCTTGCGATATACTGACAGATTTTACAATTGTCTGTAGTTGCTTAGATGCCGGCATAGTGGGTAATAGCTTTTCGCCTATCTGGGTTAATAACTGATCGGTAGGTGTGTCCGCAAAAATTTGTTGCCAGGATGACCAATCTACGCGTGCCATAATTTGATAACGATTGCGCTTTCCTTTGGTTGTTAAACCCATATCAAGATCATCGTCACTTTTCGGTTTCAATGTAATTTGCTTGTTGTCTCGAATAAGTTGCGGAAGCTGTAATCGCAATAGCAAACTCGAACTGTCAATCCATGCCTTACCACCAGGCCATCCGGCTACGTTAGGTGGATTAAAAAGCCATTGACCTAAAAGTCTTTGCAGCAATATTTGGGTAGCCTCATTTTGGATTTCCATGGGTAAAATTCGACGAATGCCAGTAGTTAATTCAACGGGCGATTTAATTAGTGCACCTAAGTGTTCACGATCGTAAAACCAATCGCTAGTAAAAATATCGTGCAGCAACTGCTGGATATTGTATTCATTGTTGTAAAAACGATTGGCCAACCATTGCACATGTTCTTCATTTATCTTGTCATTTACCAGATACTGGTAGAGTTTTTTGCTGATATGATATGCCGTTGCGCGTTGTTCAATCAATATATCCAATATATCGTCTCCGGTGAATACCCCACGATTTCCTAAAACCGTTTTGATACCATCATCATGAACCCGTTGCCTAAAAAGAAAAGCCCCTTGTGCATTATAGCTCCATCCTGTAAAGGCACGGGCGGCTTCTTTAATATCCTGTTCGGTATAGTGGCCAATTCCCATGGTAAATAATTCCATCACCTCACGAGCAAAATTCTCATTGGGCTTCGCTTTTTTATTTTGTTGGTTGTTTAAGAACGCAAGCATCGCTGCGGTCTTGCTTACCGCTTGCAAAAGTACTTTGAAACTACCTAACGCATTTTTCCGAATGGTATTTAATAAAATTTCCTGATGAAGACTATTATTTACTCGGCAAGCAAAATGTCCATGCCAAAATAGAGCCAATTTTTCCCGTAAGGGAGCCTCGCTATTGGCCATTTCATCCAACCAATCAATAGTTAAACGCCTGATATGAGCTTGATGAAACTGGTTGATCGTTTTTCGGTTATTGGTAAGTTTGGCCTGTTTAGTAATACGTTCGAGCGCCTCTCGGTTAACTACATGTAAAGGGCGGAAGCTGTTGGAACTAACCGTTTTTATTTTTTCATATAGTGCCTGTGGCGTATAATCCGCTATGTGCACTATCTGTTTGGAATGCACACCAAAGCCTGCACGCCTGAGCAGATGATAGTGCTGTTCATTTATGTTGGAAATCATCTCTTCAAATTTTTAGATTGCCCTACAGATCACACACATAGCGATTAGACGTCATTTCACTTTATTGGTTTAATTATTCAATTAATTATTCACCAATTTCAGAGAGCCTTCATTATACCGCTGACCTGTATGTGGATGTTTAGCCAACAATTGATCTATTTGTGTGAGTTCTACTGAAGAAAGTGAAATATCAACTGCTGCAGCGTTTTCTTCTAGATATTTCCGCTTTTTTGTCCCTGGAATCGGAATCATATCCTCACCTTGGGCAAGTACCCAAGCGAGTGCTAATTGTGCCGGAGTAACCTGCTTTTCATTTGCTATCTGAGCGAACTCTTGAGCGAGTAATTCATTATTGGATAGATTCGCGCCACTGTAGCGTGGTAAGCTTTTTCGAAAATCATCATCGGCCAGTTTGGTTACATCCAACGTGTTTGTTACCAATCCCCTGGCTAGGGGTGAGTATGGAACCAGCGTGATGTTCAAGGAACGTGCCGTTTCTAAGATTTCACCTTCGATGTCGCGGGTTAATAGAGAGTATTCACTCTGAAGTGCTGCGATTGGATGTACCGCGTTTGCTTTTTTTAGCGAGCTGGCTGAGGCTTCACTTAAGCCCAAATAACGTACTTTTCCCTCTTTTACCAAATCTGCCATGGCACCTACAGTCTCTTCTATGGGTACATTGGGATCCACCCGATGTGCATAATATAAATCAATGGTGTCAATTTTTAATCGACGTAAACTCTGTTCTACCGCAACCTTTAACCAAGCTGGCGAGCCATCAAAGTAGGTGCCCGAGGCATTACTTGACCCAGCAATGCCATCTTTGAATCGAAAGCCGAATTTGGTGGCAATAAAAATTCTATCCCGGTTGGGAGCCAATATTTTAGCAATTAATTCTTCATTGGCTCCATTACCGTACATGTCTGCCGTATCCCAGAAATTGATGCCTAGGTCGAGCGCACGATGTAGCGTTGCCAGACTTTCTTTGTCGTCTGCGGGGCCGTAAGCGAAACTCATACCCATACAACCTAAACCAATGGCTGATAATTGCTCGGTGGTGTTACTTAATTTTCTGTATTTCATAATCCTATTTTTTTACCAAAATTAACGCAAAACATAAGACGATATGCTATACAATTCAAAGAGGGTGTTATAAAATTCAAACATGTATATACTGTTCTCGAAAAATACCTGGAGTCATCTTGGTCTGTTTTCGAAAAAAATTATTGAAATAAGGAGGGTAGGTGAAACCTAAGCTATAAGCAATTTCAGCAATCGTCCAGTCTGAATGCAGCAACAGCGCCTTGGCTTCCTTGATAATCCGTTCGGCGATGTGCTGGGTGGTTGTTCTTCCTGTTGTTTCTTTGATGGAACGATTCAGATGGTTTACATGAATGGCAAGGGCATGGGCATAGTCTTGTGCTGTTTTTAATTTCAATGTACGCTCTTGGTTATCGATTGGAAATTGCCGCTCCAATAAATCTAAGAACATACTACAGACGCGTGATGCAGATGAGTGGGGTTGATAGGCATCAACCGGCTGCATCTTCATGGCCTCATGTATAATGAGTTGCAAATAATTACGTAACACATCGTATTTGTGTGTGTAGGTGGTAGCAATTTCGGCAATCATTTTTTTGAATATTTCACTCAGTGCTTGCTGTTGGTCCGCATTGATAAAAAAAACGAAGTTTCCCCCAGCTTTAAATATGGGTAGTTGATGGAGTAGAAAATGACCATGGGCAGATTGTAAGAATGACGTGGTAAAAAGGCAAAAATAACCTGATTGTTCATCGCTTTTTGCTTCCCACGAATAGGGTATAGATGGATTGGAAAAGAGCAAAGCGGGACGGTCTATATCAACCCATTTATCTGCATAATATAGCCGGCCCATCCCTATGATTAACGATATTTTATAGAAATCACGGCGACTATAAGGTGTGGATCGGAAGCAGTTTTCGCGGGTAAATACATTAAAATGCCCAAGACCATTTGCATTATCAGGTGATAATCCCGAAGGATTGGCTTTTGGGTTTCTGAAATAGAAATCTTGTATACTTTCTACTTTATTCATTGTTGCAAGTTATAAAAAACAAACGACCGGCTATACCCATCATTAAAGTCCATTTATGTATTAACGACAGATTTTTAATTCTAGTCTTCTTTGTAAACTTGCTTTGTTTGAATGGTTTGGGAAAATGGTTTTTATCTGCAATCAATGGCTTTTCCTATAGCCAAAACACTTAAGGTATCTAGGTCTCCCCATAGTTGAACCCATTTACCATCTGATTCTTTTCGCAATTCGGTAACTTGTTTGTTATGCTGCAAACATACAAAATAGGGTACGCCATCGGTCGTTTCTTCGGTTTTTACCGTTATCTGCTGTTCTTGGCCATTTACCTTGGCGGTTATATCAAACGGGGGTTCTGTGGTGTGTGTCATGTTCATCGAAGGATTGTTTAACGTCCTGTTTTAAAAACAGTTAATAAATCAGATTGTTTTAAATGAGTATGAGTACCTCGCAGCAATATCCATGGTGCAATTATGGCGTGTTCCATGTCTGGTATAGAAAACGAAGCCAATTACCGTGTAGTATATTTTCAATATCCGAATGAGTGTATCCTCTCTTGGCCAGTTTTTCTGTTAAAAGTTGGAGATCAGCAATGGTTTCCAGATCATAAGGGCACTGCTCTTTACCAAAGGCGCCATCTAAATCAGAGCCGATACCTACATGGAGTGCATTGCCAGCTAGTTGGCAGATATGGTCTAAGTGGTCAATGAGCACATCTAAATTGCAATGTGATTCCTTTGGAGTAGAAATACCTCGTTGCCAATGGGGTACCATCATCCAGGCATCGAGTGCTCCACCAATAACCGCCCCGCGTTCAATGAGTGCAATGAGTTGTTCATCGCTAAACTGCCGATTGTGGTTAACTAGTGCACGGCAATTGTTATGACTAGCCCAGATGGGACCATTGAAATGTGCGAGCGCTTCCCAAAAACTTTCATCACATAAATGGGTAACGTCTAATATGATATTTAACTTTTCCATTTCGCGCAATAAGTTTCTTCCGTTTTCTCCCATCGAACCACGGGCATCTGTTCCTTGTGCATATCGGCCGGGGCCATAATGTGCGGGCCCTACCGCACGAAGCCCATATTGCCACGCCAAATGAAGATAGTCTAAAGATATCAGCGAGTCTGCACCTTCTAAGCTTAGGATATAACCGATAGGTTTTTCATGCGCAGGTATTTGCTCGTTATTCCACAAGCAAACATGGGCTTCTAAAGTGGCAGTGTCAAATAATTGGGTCATCTCACCTTTTGCTTCCATAGCATGATACCATGCCAATTGCCCTTGCGTTTGTGCCCATGCTTGCTCTGGCGAATGCCAGCCCGGTAGCGAATTATCGGGAGCTACATAACGAGCAATTTGGGTTGCTACCACAATACCAATATGGCCTTTACGTAGCTCAGGTAATGAAACGAGGGCATTTCCGCGATCGGGTTTATCTGTTAGACCAATTTCCCTGCGATTGATTACCGATACGGGCTGGGTTAGATCTCGGTTCCACTCCAATGCATTCATGCTGAGATCGAGATGAGCATCAATAATAAACATACAAAGCTGATTAAATGGTTATTTTTCTTTTTCGCGCTTCAATAGTCCAATGGGTTAATTGCTGATCGGGATATACGATGATTGCTTCATCATAAAGGGCAACGGTAGGACAAATGTGATAAGGGATACCATAAAAGACATCTCCAATGGCGTAGCATTCGGTATCATGCACGGCTATAACCAAATGTTCTTCACTTTGAGATACAGCCTTTGCCGTAGGCGCGTTTAAAAAGCAAACACGTTTATGCAACTCATTTTCTGAGGCGATGGCCTTATGTCCTAAGTCTAGGCACAACAGGTGTTTATTGATAATGGAAACTACACGAGTAATCACTAAGGCTGCAGGTAGAAAGGGTTGTTCTATGAACTTTTCATAACCTTTGTCCCAAAAAACGAAAGTGCCAGGACTGCATTCCATTTGTGGATTTGCTGCATGAATAGGGAATGTTGGGGTGCCCCCAATAACAAGTACAAGCGGTCGCCGGAGCCTGCTTTCCAGTTGCCGTTGTACTTGCGCCAAAGATGTAAGATAATGTGTGCATTTCCGTTGTCGTTCTGCTATATCCGTATCGTGGATATGGCCATCATAAACATGCAAACCCTTTAGTTTCAGGCTAGCAAAATCTACCAACTGGTCACTTAGTTGGCAGACATTGTCTATGGCTATACCCGTTCGGTTCATACCTACATTGACGTCAATAAAAACAGTTAAAATGAGCTGGTTCTTTGAAGCGCATTGATGAAGTTGCTTTGCCACATCGATCGTGTCTACCAAACAGCTAAAGGAAGTTTTTGGGAAGCGAGCAATGAGTTGCATGAGCCGTTCAATGTTGGTGCCCACGGGCTGGTAAGCTAATAGCACATCTGTTGCACCACAATTGCCGAGCAATTCAGCCTCGGCTATCGTTGCGCATTTAAATTTATATAACCCCGCTTTTTGCATCAACTGAATAACTTGACTTGATTTGCAAGTTTTAACATGTGGGCGTAAGTGATCTACCGATAATGCCATCCGAAGGAGTTGATCAATGTTGTGTTCAACCCGTTGTGGATAGATAACCAATGCCGGAGTGTTAAGCTGATCTGTCTGATGTAGCGTGTACCAATTTGCTTCAAATAGTGTGTGCATATAAAACTAAGCCAATTCAAAAAGCGCCTCTACTTCAACAGGGATATTGTCTGGCAAGCTACCCATCCCAACAGCACTGCGTACGCCAACACCATGTTCAGGGCCCCATACTTGAGCAAAGAGCTCGCTACACCCGTTAATGACGTAAGGGTGTTTTTCAAAATCGGTAGTACAGTTAACCATGCCCAGTACTTTGATGACACGTTTAACTTTATTCAAACTACCTAACTGGGCTTTAATGGTAGCCAGCATGGTTAAGCCAACTTGTCGCGCCGCTAATTTGCCCTCTTCGATATTTAATGTATCACCAATCCGTCCTATGATGAGGCTTTTGTCATCCCGAACTGGCCCATGACCAGATAAATACAAATATTTTCCGTCTACTAAACAAGGTTTATATACACCAAGCGGTGCTGGTGCGGGCGGTAATGGCAGCCCCAATGCCTCAAAATTTTTATCTGCCTCTATCATTCTTTTTTGCTTTTGATCCATGCTAAATCTAATGTATTGTTTCTAAAACTCAAAATCGTTCCATCGTAAGTTTTTTATCTTTTTCATCCGGTTATCTACTTGCCATTCCTTTGTCCTTCACTCACCCTCCATAGTACCTTTGTATTTCCTTCGTGCGAACCCTGAACGATAAGTATGACGTGAAGGAGGGGTTGATGCAGATGCGTCCGATAAGACTATATCACGAATATTACTTGATATCATCACAAATAAATGTAAATTAGGGCGACTAATTATCTAAGTTTAACGCATCATCAGATTTAACATATAATCAATGGTATCCAGAAGAAAATTTTTAAAGCAATCGGGGCTTGCAGCTGCTGCATTAACTTGTGGAACGGGCTTGCTCACAGCATGTACTAAACGACCGCAAATAGGAGAAATAGGTTTACAACTCTTCACCGTACGAGATGATTTGGTTTCCAATGCCAAACAAACACTCATGAAAGTGGCCAATATTGGGTATGGTCATGTAGAAACATTTTATGAATATGCTGTCGAAAAGGCAACAGGCAATTATTGGGGATTAACAACCCAAGAGTTGAAACAAGTATTGAGCGATAATAATTTAGAGACCTATAGCGGGCATTATCAATTGAATAATTTCTTGACCATGGGGAAAGGGCAGGATGATGAGTTGAAACAACAAGCAGACATTGCTTTAGCATTGGGCCAGCAATATGTAGTTGTTCCTGTTCCACCGATGGATTTGGTAGATAAATTGACATTACAGGATTTTCAATTTATGGCTGATCAACTCAATAAAGGCGGGGCTTATTGCAAAAGTGTAGGGCTGAAGTTGGGATATCACAATCATTTTTGGGAATTTAGAACCCATGGAGCCGATAAAAAAACAGGGTATGAAATCTTGTTAACCCATACGGATCCTGATTTAGTAACCTTTGAATTGGATATGTTTTGGGCTGTAAAATCGGGGGCACATCCGCTTGACCTTTTCAAACAATATCCCAAACGTTTTGAGATGTGGCATGTAAAAGATATGGACAAAGCAAAACCAGAAGTTATTGTAGGAGGCCAGCAAGACAGTATACCTTCTGTCGATATTCTTAATAACATTAAATTTACAGAAGTAGGAACTGGAACCATCGACTATAAAGCGATCTTTAAGCAAAAACAAGCAGCAGGTATGCAACACTTTTTTGTTGAGCAGGATGGCATTTATTTAGAAAATCATTTTGAAAGCATTCGCCGGAGCTACCGTTATGTAAAAGAGCATCTAATTTAAGGCTCCAATGGCTTATCTCACGAATGTTTTTGCTTTGATTCTTTCGATGAGCTCGGTATCCAGTACAATAGATTCGTGCTCATAAACAGGATACTTGCTTTCTATCAATTGAATCAGTTTCTCAGCAGCTACCCGGCCCATTTCAAATGCGGGTTGGCGGATGCTCGAAAAATCGGTACTGAATAGATCGAGCACATCGCTATTAGAAAATCCAGCAATAGCAGGGTGGTAATTGCTATCAGCATATTTTTTGATTGCTGTCAAACAGCCAATACTTAATCGGTCGCTCGCTACAAAAATGGCGTCTGGTTTTTCTTCCATCGAAAGGAAATATTGAACAGCAGCATCTACTTCTTTTTGACTGCTTCCACCATGATGGCAAAAGGTGATGTTGGCATCATCCATCTTAAAGCCGTTTTCCTTTAATGCTTCCTGATAACCCGCTAGTCGTTCCTTGGTAATAGAGAGATGGGGAGCATTGGCTAAGTGGGCAATTTTTCGATATCCCTTGTTGATCAGGTGCTGGGTGGCCATTTTGGCCCCTTTTTTATTGTCCGAAGAGACCTTGTGTGTCTGTAGATTATCGTAAATTCGATCGAATAGCACAATGGGTAAACCAGCCTCGTTAAGTTTTTGGATATGGTCGAAGTCGGTTGTTTGGGCCGACATTGAGATTAAAATACCATCTACTGATCGGTTAGCTAAATGCTTGATATTCATAACCTCGAGCTCATACGAGTCGTGTGTTTGGCTGATAATAATATTATAACCGCTTTTGTAAGCAACCGATTCGATGCCGTCAATAGCTTGCGAGAAAAAACTATTGGCCACTTCACATACAACCACACCAATCGAATAACTCTTTCGTTGTTTAAGGCTTAGTGCAATGGGATTTCTTTTATAATTGTTTTCCTCGGCATAAGCCAATACACGTTTTTTTGTTTCTGGGTTAATCTCATAACTATCGCTTAATGCTCTCGATACAGTAGAAGCAGAAAGTCCGAGCGCTTGGGCGATGTCTTTTATCGTTATCGGTTTGAACACATTTAGTTGGTTTTTTGAAAACCAAACTTAGGTAAATTACCGCGCATATGCAAGCTAAAACCCAACCGCAATCGATACCGGTATCGATTGCGGTTTTATTTTGCAAAACTTGTGTTTTTTAATTGGTTAAAATCTGTAAACTTGCTCATATACAACCCAGATGATTCATATGCAACGGAAATACATTTTTTATTTAATAGGTTTAGTAGGGGTATGGATGGCATTTATTGCACCGCCGCAACGAACCGTGTGGATGATGGGCGATTCTACCATGGCCATTAAGGATACATCTAAATCTCCCGAGACCGGGTGGGGGATGGCTTTTGCAACACTTTTCAAAAATACGGTTCAAGTAAAGAATATGGCTAAAAACGGACGAAGTACGCGTTCATTTATTAATGAGAAAAGATGGGAAGAAATCAATGTACATATGAAGGCAGGTGATTATCTGTTCATTCAATTTGGACATAATGATGAAAAGATGAATAAACCTCAAGTAGGCACATCGATATCCGTATACAAAGCAAACTTAACCCTTTTTGTGAAAAGTGCTTTGGCTAAAGGTGTGCATCCGGTGCTATTAACTCCTATTGAGAGAAGGCATTTTGAGAATGGTCAATTGATCGAAACACATTTCGGTTATCCCGATGCGGTGCGGCGTGTTGCTGATAGTTTGCATGTACCGCTCATCGATCTTACAGAACAAACCAATGCTTTATTGAGCAAAATGGGAGAACAGCGGTCTAAGAAACTATTTTTACATATACCGCCTGGGCATCCGCATTATCCCAAAGGAGTTGAAGACAATACACACCTGAACCCCGAGGGTGCCATGGCCATCGCTAAATTGGCCGCAAAAGAATTGCGCAAATTGCATTTGGATTTAGCTAACGATTTGAAATAGGTGAAAAATGTCAATTTAAGGGCGTATGAGATTTCCATTTCTTATACGCCTTTTTTAATTTTTTGCCCCAGGTACCGTACCACGCATATCCTATGCGACGTTCATTCTCAATGGCTGTTAATTGCCGGTGCGGTATGCCATCTCGGCCTACAAATAATGGCTCTTGCTTTTGAAGGTCATAAAACCGAGCCCAACTATCCACACCCGTTTTGTCAACCAATACGCGATCTTTTCCTGAAGCCTGCTTGACATCTTGGATAATGATAGCTTCCTTATTGGCAATTTTATGTTCTTCAAACCATCTCATACCAGCCTCTATAGCCTCTTCAATGGAGGTAGATTTTGGTTGATCCATTAAAAACAATAAGATACCGCTCGATTCGGAAGTAGCTAGAGAAGGCAGCTCATATGCACGAGCTTTGGCCGGCTGTAAAGTATCTTTATCGTATTGTGCAGCCCAGATTGTTTTTTTACCATGAAGTATGACTTGAGTTTTTAAAATGCAAGAGATTCCCCGCTTAACAGCATTACGTGCTTTATCCACATAAGAAAAATCCAATACCTCAAAGCCTTTTTGCCTTTTAGCAATATCTTCCATAATGCGTAATACATTGATCATGGCATGATCATTATAGGTGATTTCAGAACGGTATAGGTGCGTGTCTGGAAAATACTGGGGCCACCCACCATTGGCATACTGCGCTTTCAGCAGGTAATCTATGCCCTTTTTTACTGCCGTTAAATACCGATTATCTTTTGTCTCCTGATATGCATGCAGGAGATAGCGAATCTCCTTACTGGTTGCTTGGTTATCTATGGTAGCGTCGCCTACGTCTTTTTGAGCCTCAGCGAGCTGACGTTCCGTAGTATTCAATACCCGCGTATAGTCTACTTTCTTTTTGTTGAAAAATTTAGACCAGCCGCCATAGCTGCGCTGCAACAACAACATGTTTTCTGCGATTACGTCTTTTTGGTTCATTTGTTGGGCAGCGCTGTTGGCGTATCCTCCTAAGAGGAAAATCAACAGCATATAGCTTACCTGTTTCGTTAATTTATTTGCTAGCTTTGTCATGCTATTCATGTTTATCTACCTTAAACCAATCATAGTCGCCCCAACCGGCATCATTAATCTGTTCTGTTCGTGTACTGAATAGGCCTATCTTAGCACCAATCCATTGTCCTGGAGTCGCTTGAAATGTCTTGCCCACCGCTTCAAAATTTTTACCGTCTTTGCTATAACTAAATTGGCATTTGGCGCCTTTACTAATTACTACTCGTAAATAAAGCGTAGAAGTATCTAAACGCCTTACGATTGTTTCTTGTTCCGCTGTTCCTTTATGTGCATTTTTTGCTTCACCATACATGAGCGTAAGACCATCAGTGAGGTTTTTAATGCCAATGCGGGCATAACTTTGTCCCATAACAACCAATCCTGTATGTTCGCCGTGTATTTTGTCATTCGGCATAACAGTTACTTTTGTGGTAACCATAAATGTTTCTGCTGGGAATTTTTGTAACAATACATTCGGAATATCCCATAAATTTTTAGCACTATCGGGTATGCGTTGGGTGTATAATCTTAATACTCCCTTTTCTGCATATGAAAACGCCCATGTTGCCTGCGGGTTGGCCTGCCATTGCCATTGTTTACCCAGTTGCCGCGTATTGAACTCGTCGCTTTCTACAGGCGTGCAGATAGGATATGTTTTACCCACATTGGGTTTTTTATAGGTTAAAACAGGTTGGCCTGTTCCATTTCCTATAACATCTTCGCCAATAACCGGCCAGTCGTCTACCCACTTCATTGGTTGTAAATGGGTTACTCTACCATAAGCCTCTTTGTCTTGAAAGTGGATGAACCAATCTTCTCCAGTTTGAGTGTCTACCCAACCACCCTGATGTGGCCCATTGATGGTGGTATTGCCCTGAGCCAGGGCAATGTGCCGTTCGTAAGGACCATAGATGTTTTTGGAACGCAAAATGAGTTGCCACCCAGTAGCTACGCCACCGGCGGGCGCCATGATATAATAAAACCCATTCCGCTTATATAACTTAGGACCTTCAATGGTTGGGTCTTGGTCATGACCATCGTATACAATAGTTCCCTCATCTAAAGTCCTCGTGCCATCCTTACTCATTTTTTTTAGCACAATAATACTTTTGATACCCGCACGGCTTCCCGCATAAGCATGTACAAGATACGCTTGTCCATTTTCATCCCAAAGTGGGCACACATCAATGAGTCCTTTACCTGCCTCTACCAATACAGGCGCATCCCATTCGCCAGCCGGATCTTTGGTTTTGATCATATAAATGCCAAAATCAGGGTCGCCATAATAGATATAAAATTCACCTTGATGGTAACGGATAGAAGGTGCCCAGACACCGTTTCCATGTTGGGTTTTAGAAAAGTGATCGAAGGGAGGCTGTCGTTTTAAGGCATGTCCAATAATTTGCCAATTAACCAAATCTTTGGAGTGTAAGATGGGCAAACCCGGGATCGCATCGAAGCTAGAAGCCGTCATGTAAAAATCGTCGCCTACACGGATAACATCAGGATCGGAATAATCAGCGTCTAAAATCGGGTTTTTGTATGTACCATTGCCTTGATCAGCTACCCAAACTTTGGAAACATAAGGTGCTGTTGTTTGTGCGAGGGTTGCGTTTATGACACCGATACTGAAAACAAAAGTTGCAAGCAAAGGATAGTTCATCAAAGATTTCTTTTATATACTAATGGGTTGTGGTTTATTTCATGTATGGTAAATCCCATCATGTAACTTTAGCTATTGTGATGATAAACCAATAACTAAATCATGACCGGACAGAAACAAGGATAGCCAGAAATTTACAGATATATAAATTATTCGTAAAGATAATCTACGCAATCGTTATCGGTAACGATTGCGCAAATAAACATAGGGAAATGTTTGAAATGTTTCTTTGTTAGCCTTACAATTGCATGCATAACCAATTGGCTTGTGCGATAGGTACGAATGAATAAGATACTAAAGACAACCAGCTTGCTATTCTTGGCAAGTATTATTGCTGTTCATGCTGTAGAAAAAATTCAATTACAAACAAACCGCGTAGAGAAGCCTTATGTTTTAAATAGCGATCACGTGAGGCGATAAAAAAAGTAGTCACCTTTAAAAACTAACTAATAAAATGAGCCCGGAAACAGACAAGCAATGAATTATTCACAAAAATAAACAGATGAAACCGAAAATAAGAATTTTATTGGCCGTTCTAATTGGCATGATGAGCGTTGCCGCTGTAGCACAAGAAAAAAAATACAGTGAATTAATGACACAAACGGCTATGCGGGTCTGGCCAGATGCTTTTGTTTTGGAGAAAGGTAAATCGGCTAAATGGAGCTACGATTTAGGCGTTATTTTGAAAGGGGTAGAGGGGGTATGGAAAATGACTGGAAAAAAGGAATATTTCGACTATATCCAGCACAAAATGGATCATTATGTCCAGGAAGACGGAACGATTAGTGCCTATCGTCCCGGTGATTACAATATTGATTTTATCAACAATGGTAAAGTATTGTTGTTCTTGTATCAGGTAACAGGTAAAACTAAATACTTAAAGGCCGTACAAACGTTACGTAAGCAATTAGATACGCATCCACGTACCCAGGAAGGAAGTTTCTGGCATAAGAAAATTTATCCACATCAAGTGTGGTTGGATGGCCTGTATATGGGGCAACCATTTTATGCCGAGTATGCCAAATTATTTGACGAACCAGAAGCCTTTAACGATATCAGTGCGCAATTTGCCCGTATCGAACAACATGCACGTGACCCCAAAACAGGATTACTGTATCATGGATGGGATGAATCACGTGAACAAAAATGGGCCAATAAGACCACTGGAACTTCGCCTAATTTCTGGAGTAGGGCTTTGGGTTGGTACGGTATGGCTTTGGTAGACGTGCTTGACTTTTTTCCTGAAAAGCATCCGGGCAGAGATACCATCTCAGCTATTTTAAATCGTTATGCGGTGGCAATTAGCAAGTTTCAGCAAGCAAATGGGTTGTGGTACCAAGTAACAGATATGCCAGAGAAAGCAGGTAATTATCCAGAGGCATCGGCTTCTTGTATGATGGTGTATACATTGGCTAAGGGTGTGCGGATGGGGTATCTGCCAGACCGATTCTTAAAGAATGCACAGAAAGGTTACCAAGGGATTTTGAAGGAATTTGTTGTGGAAGATAAGCAAGGTCAGGTTAATCTCAACGGAACAGTGAAGGTTTCAGGCTTAGGGGGCAAACCCTATCGAGATGGTTCGTTTGCTTATTATATGAGTGAGCCTGTTATTCAAAATGACCCGAAGGGTATTGGTGCCTTTATTCAATGTGCCGTGGAAATGGAAAAGATACCTTCTTTGAAGCTCGCCAAAGGAAAAACCGTTTTATTGGATTATTATTTTAATAACGAACGCAAAATAAATGAACAGGGTAAGTCTGCACGTTTCCACTACATTTGGGATGAGCAAGACAATAACGGCTATAGCTTATTGGGTTACATATTCAGTGATTATGGTGCCCGTTTAGATTCTTTACTTGTCAAACCTACTGCTGAAAATCTAGCCAAGGCTTCTGTATATATCATCGTTGATCCAGACACCCAAAAAGAGACTAAACAACCAAACTACCTAGATGCGGAGTCTATTGCAGCGATTACGGCTTGGGTAAAAAGGGGTGGTACCTTGGTGCTGTTGGGTAATGATGCCGGCAATGCCGAATTGACACATTTTAGCGCGCTAGCGCGCAATTTCGGTGTGGAGTTCAACGCCGATAATCAATTGATGGTACAAGGTAGGCAATTTGAACAAGGTGCTGTGCAGGTTTCGACTCATAACCCGGTATTTAAAAATCCATATACTTTATACCTGAAAGAAGTGAGTTCACTGAACGTTTATGCGCCCGCTACACCGATTTTGGCGAAAGATGGCCTGAATTTGATGGCAATTAGCCGATATGGGAAAGGAAAGGTATTTGCCTTAGGCGATCCTTGGATTTATAATGAATACCTCGATGGCCGGAAATTACCAGCGAAATACCAGAATTTCATTGCCGCACACGATTGGGTGAAGTGGTTGTTGATTAAATAAAGATAAAAGATAGAATATAGAAGAATCATATTGATGGAAAGATTAAATAGCGCACTGATTAAAAAAGGTGGACTACCCGATACGGTGCTTGGGCCTGCTACAGAATGGGATTCACTTCCTGTAAAAATTGTACAGTTTGGTACCGGTGTATTGTTGCGTGGATTGCCTGATTACTTTGTAGATAAAGCAAATCGCCAAGGTGTTTTTAATGGGCGAATTGCCGTTGTTAAATCTACAGGAAGCGGTAAAACAGACGGATTTGAGGAACAAGATGGCTTATATACCCTTTGTGTAAAAGGGATTACAGACGGTAAAGATGTGGAAGAATATGAGGTAAATGCTGCTATTAAAGAAGTATTGGCCGCTTCAGAAAGATGGAACGATATTTTACGCTATGCAGAGGATACAAACATACGCTTGGTGATTTCGAATACAACAGAAGTAGGTATTGCATTTGATAAACACGATTCCATCTTTAATCACCCCCCTCAATCTTTTCCGGGAAAATTGCTGGCGTTTCTCTATAGACGCTATCAACATTTTGGAAACGACCCGGAAGCGGGTCTGGTGATATTGCCCACTGAACTTATTTCAGACAATGGAAAAAAGCTAAAAGACATTCTTATACTGCTTGCAGAAAAAGAAGAACTCGGTTCGGCCTTTATTTCTTGGTTAACGGATACAAACGAATTCTGTAATACCTTGGTAGACCGTATTGTTCCGGGAAAGTTGCCTTATGATGAACACCAGATCACTCAACAGCAACTGGGATATCGCGATGAGCTATTGATTATGGCTGAACCGTTTAGGCTTTGGGCTATTGAAGCGAAAAGCCCGAAAGTAGCCGAAGTACTTACTTTTAGCTCAGTAGACGATGGAATGGTGATTACGTCTGATATCCGTAAATTTAAAGAACTTAAATTGCGTTTATTGAACGGAACCCACACACTGACTTGTGGTTTAGCGGTGTTGGCAGGGTTTGAAACGGTAAAAGAGGCGATGGCCGATCCGGCGATGGAGTCTTTTATCCGAACGCTGTTGTTGCAAGAAATCGTTCCTGCAGTAGCGTCCGAACAGATCAGTTTTGCAGAGGCTGCTGATTTTGCTGAACGTGTACTCGATCGCTTTCGAAATCGCTCGTTAGACCATAAATGGATCAACATTACGTTGAATTATACATCGAAGATGGAGATGCGAAACGTAGCTTTATTGAAACGAAGTGCTGAGCTACTTGGTCATGTGCCCGATAGCATGGCATTGGGATTTGCAGCATATATACTCTTTATGAAAGGAAAGCGGAGCATTGACCACACTTTTAGAGGATATATTCCAGAAAAAGGGTACTATCCGATTAACGATGGCCATGCAGAATGGTTTGAAGGCATTTGGCATAAAAATAACCTCAATGAGGTTGTCCGTGCAGTATTAAATGAACAGCAACTCTGGAAAAGTAAATTGTCAGAGCTTCCCGGTTTTGAGGAAAGGGTGGCCAAATACCTCACTGATTTAACGACCTTTGGTGCAAGTGCAGTAATTGAAAAATGGTTAATCAATAAACAAACACAAACGATTTAAGGTATTGGATATGGGAGCACGTGTTTTAAAAATTCATCCGAAAGACAATGTCTTGGTTGCTTTGCAGGATTTACGTGCAGGCGAGCAGGTAAACCATCAAGGGAAAACCTATCTGTTAAAAGAAGATATCCCGGCTAAACATAAGTTTTATATAGAAACGCTTCGCCAGGGAGATGAAGTATTGATGTACGGTACATTGGTAGGAAAAGTACAATACGATGTGCAACAAGGCGAGCGGATGAGTACAGAGAATCTGAAACATGCCGCTGCGCCATATACTTATCGACCTTATCATTATCATTGGCATGCACCGGATATATCGAAATTTGAAGGACGCACCTTTCAGGGATACCATCGGGGCAATGGCACTGTAGGTACGGCCAATTACTGGCTTTTCATTCCAACAGTCTTTTGTGAGAACCGTAATCTAGATGTCATTCGCGAGGCCTTGCATAATGAGCTGGGATATGCTGTAACAGACAAATATAAAAAGAAGGCACGCTTGCTACGCGAGTGGTATCAACAAGGTAAAAATCTAGAAGAATTGGATCTGGATGTAACAGCAGCATGGGTGCCAACCGATCGCTTATTTGAACATGTAGACGGCATTAAATTCCTGAATCACCAAGGAGGATGCGGAGGTATCCGTCAAGATGCAGCTATATTGAGTAAATTGTTGGCTGCCTATGCCGATCATCCTAATGTGGCCGGAGTAACCGTGCTGAGCTTAGGCTGCCAAAACCTGCAAGTACAAGATTTTTTAAAAGATTTGAAAGACAGGAATCCTTCGTTTGATAAGCCGCTTCACATCTTTGAACAGCAGCAATCACAAAGCGAAGAACAAATGATAACTGAGGCTATCCGGAAAACCTTTTTGAGCCTTGTAGAGGCCAATAAGCTGATACGCCAACCAGCTCCGCTAAGTAAGTTGACCATTGGTGTTAAATGTGGTGGTAGTGATGGTTTTAGTGGTATCTCTGCAAATCCTGCGGTAGGATATTGCTCAGATCTTGTTGTTGCTTTGGGTGGAAAAGTATTGCTGGCCGAGTTTCCAGAACTCTGTGGTACCGAACAGAATTTTATCGATCGAACAGTAGATGAAGCAGCCGCTCATAAGTTTATGCAATTGATGCAAGATTATAGCAAAGCTGCTGAAAATGTGGGTTCTGGTTTTGATATGAATCCCTCGCCGGGCAATATCAAGGATGGATTGATTACCGATGCTATTAAAAGCAACGGAGCGGCTAAGAAGGGTGGGACAGCACCTGTAGTTGATGTGTTGGATTATACAGAGCCAGCTACAAAAGCAGGGCTTAATCTGGTATGTACTCCTGGCAACGATGTGGAAGCAACCACTGGTAAGGCTGCAAGCGGCGCGACCTTAATTTTGTTTACCACAGGATTGGGTACACCTACAGGGAATCCCATTTGCCCCGTTATTAAGGTGGCAACGAATTCTTCCTTAGCGAAACGAATGGCCGATATTATCGATATTGATTGTGGCCCCATTATCTCTGGCGAAAAAACCATCGAAGAAATGGGCGAAGATATCTTAGAGTACTGTATTAAGGCGGCAAGCGGCGAAGTCATCCCTAAAGCAGTACAATTAAATCAGGATGATTTTATTCCTTGGAAGCGGGGAGTATCATTGTAGCCTTAGTCATTAGGTATGAGTTATTAGGCTTAAGCTGATGAAATTAGAAGATATCACTACAATGATTATAACAAAAAATTAACAAGCGTTATGCTAGCTGCTAAAGGTAAACAGCTAACAGCTAAAAGCTACAAATATGAAACCCTTTTTAGATAAAAATTTTTTACTGGATACACCTACTGCACAGACATTATATCATGATTATGCGGTGGCTATGCCTATTATTGATTATCACTGTCACCTTTCACCACAACAAATAGCAGAAGATGCCCAGTTCGATAACTTGACGCAGGTTTGGTTGTACGGTGATCACTATAAATGGCGGGCCATGCGCACCAATGGTGTAGACGAACGCTATTGTACTGGAGACGCCAGTGACTGGGAAAAGTTCTTAAAATGGGCCGAAACAGTGCCTTATACGTTACGCAACCCATTGTATCATTGGACACATTTAGAACTACAGCGCTATTTTGATGTACATGAACTATTGGAACCAAATACTGCCGCCCAAATTTATGAACAATGCAATGCATTGCTAAAAACACCCGAGTATAGTGTACGGAGCCTACTTCGGAAAATGAATGTAAAGGTCGTTTGTACAACCGATGATCCAACCGATTCCTTAAATTATCATCAGCAACTAAAAAAAGAAGGGTTCGAGATTAAAGTATTACCAGCTTTCAGGCCAGACAATGCCATGAACCTAGATAGTTTGGATAAATTTCGAGCATATGTGAAGAAAGTAGAAACTGTTTCAGGAATAACGATTGCTGAATTTGATGATTATCTGAGCGCCTTGAAATCACGGCACGATTATTTTGCCGAAAATGGTTGCTGTGTTTCCGATCATGGCTTGGAAGAAATCTATAACGAAACCTATGATTTGGATGTTATCCGGGCTATCTTCTCAAAGGCATTGAATGGTTCGGCAATCAGTAACTATGAGCATGATCAATTCCGTTCGGCCATGTTAACCTATTTTGCAGAATGGGATGCTGAAAAAGGCTGGGTGCAACAATACCATTTAGGAGCACTTCGTAATAATAATTCCAGAATGATGCATCAATTAGGTCCTGATACGGGTTGGGATTCAATCGGCGATTTTTCATACGGTCGCGCTCTAGCTGGGTTTTTAGATAAATTAGATCGGAACAATCGGTTGGCGAAAACCATTTTATATAACCTCAACCCTCGGGATAATGAGTTGATGGCCACCATGATTGGTAATTTTAATGATGGTTCTTCAGCAGGCAAGGTTCAGTTTGGTTCAGGCTGGTGGTTTTTAGATCAAAAAGATGGCATGATTAAACAACTGAATGCACTTTCCAATATGGGACTGCTGAGTAAGTTTGTAGGCATGCTAACTGATTCGCGTAGTTTCTTATCTTATCCCCGACACGAATATTTTAGACGGATATTGTGTAACTTATTTGGAAATGAAATAGAAAACGGCGAATTACCAGCCAATTTACCATGGGTAGGGCAAATTATTCAAGATATTTGCTATAACAATGCTCAACAATATTTCAATTGGGAAACATAAAGATACCACGATATCGTTTTCGTAACTTATGTATAAAATCTAAAGAAAATTGATTAAAAATTGATATCATTGTAAACGAAAAGTAAAATCATCGGAAAGCGCTTGTATGTGCAAACGTTTTCTATATACCTAATTAACGTTTATAGCCAAATATAATGAACTCAAAAGAAACGATAAGTAAGTACAGATGGACCATCTGTGCCCTGCTATTTTTTGCTACGACAATTAACTACATGGATCGGCAAGTACTTTCTTTAACTTGGGCCGATTTTATTGCTCCCGAATTTCATTGGACAAACAATGATTATGGCAATATAACAGCACTGTTTTCTATGTTTTACGCTGTTTCGCTGCTTTTTGCGGGCCGTTTTGTAGATTGGTTGGATACCAAAAAAGGGTTTCTTTGGGCTATTGGTATTTGGTCCATTGGCGCTTGTTTACATGCCTTTTGTGGTATTGCAACTTCAGGTATTTTAACCGGTCATTGGTTTGTTGGCTTTCATGAGGCAAAAGAAATTATTGCCCGTGTAGATGATGGTGCCATGATTGTAACAGTCAGCGTGACACTATTTATTTTTGCCCGTTTTGTGTTAGCCCTTGGTGAAGCAGGTAACTTCCCGGCGGCCATTAAGGCTACAGCCGAGTACTTTCCCAAAAAAGACCGTGCATTTGCTACCAGCATCTTTAACGCCGGAGCCACAGTAGGTGCACTTGCTGCCCCTGTTACTATTCCATTTATTGCAGAAGCATATGGTTGGGAAATGTCTTTCATCATCATCGGTGCATTGGGATTTATCTGGATGGGTTTTTGGCTTTTTATGTACCATAAACCAGAAGCGCATCCTAAAGTAAACGAGGCAGAATTGGCCTACATCCAACAAGATCTAATCAATGATCGGAAACTGGAAAACTTTAAGGAAGAAACAACGGATAAAGTTTCATTTATTCGTTGTTTTAAATATAACCAAACCTGGGCATTTGCATTTGGTAAATTCATGACGGATGGTGTTTGGTGGTTTTTCTTGTTCTGGACACCAGCGTACTTGAAGGAAGTTTATGAGATGGACGCTACGGATAGCGCATTACCACTTTTTGTACTGTACCTAATTACGTTGCTCTCCATAGTTGGTGGGTGGTTACCTACATATTTTGTAGATAAAAAAGGGATGAACCCTTATGAGGGGCGCATGCGTGCCATGCTGATATTTGCTTTTTTCCCATTGCTGGCGCTTGTTGCGCAACCACTCGGCCATATCAGTTACTGGTTGCCCATATTGATTATCGGTGTTGCCGGAGCAGCACACCAAGCATGGTCTGCTAATATTTTTACTACGGTAGGCGATATGTTTCCCAAAAAGGCCATTGCTACCATTACCGGTATCGGTGGGATGGCAGGTGGGCTGGGTTCCGTTGTTATCAATAAGGGTTCCGGTGTGCTGTTCGATTATAGTATAAATACCAATATGACGTTTATGGGCTTTCATGGTATTGAGGCCGGTTACTTCATTGTGTTTTCACTTTGTGCTGTTTGTTATTTAGTGGGTTGGATTGTGATGAAGGCATTAGTGCCTAAATACGCGCCTATTAGTGATTTATAATGAATCCGGCACATTTCATGGAGTAATCCCATGAAACCATAGGCTTTATTTTATTCTTGGCTGCTCATAGAAAAAGGGTTTCTTTACTACGAACAGTTTAATCTAAAAAGAAAATGAGTTTACACTGCATGGCAGGTAAACTCATTTTCTTTTATAGTGATATCACGCATTTCATTTTCTTTTTTGAACTTTGCAAAAAATGTACACAAATTGTTCGCTGAACAGAACAATCGCAGGTGATCATGGGTTTAGATACAAAAAGTTTATAGTGGAAACTGGTATTCCTTCTGCCGCTGGGCATGACCGAAATCGCATTCGATTGGCGGTATCGCTTTTTTACTTTTGCCAAGGGTTGGCATTTGCCTCTTGGGCTAGTCGCATACCTGATATAAAAACGGCCTTGAAACTATCCGATGGCCAATTAGGTAGCCTATTATTTGCCTTACCTTTAGGCCAACTGGTAACCATGGCCCTTTCAGGGGGATTGGTTACCAAATTTGGTAGCAGGAAGGTATTGATCGTTGCTGCTTTTCTATATGTTATTGCACTAACTAACCTGGGTTTAGCAGCAGAGGGATGGCAATTGGGAGCGGCCCTGTTCTTTTTCGGTGTTGTGGGGAATATGTGTAATATTGCGGTGAATACCCAGGGTGTAGCGGCCGAAAACTTATTTGATAAACCGATTATGTCTTCATTCCATGGCGCGTGGAGCATGGCTGGTTTTACCGGTGCACTGATCGGTTTACTCATGATTAATTTGCATGTAAATCCATATATGCATTTTTGGATCATTGCGCTATTGGTATGGATGAACATTTTCATCAATAATAAATTTTTAGTCGTTGGCGTAAAACCTTCACCATCCAATAAGCAGAAATTGTTCTCAAAACCAGAGGGTGCACTCATGCAATTAGGTGTCATTGGTTTTTGTAGTATGGCGACCGAAGGGGCGATGTTTGATTGGAGTGGCGTTTATTTTAAAGATATTGTGCATGCACCACATGCGTTGGTCCCTTTGGGCTATGCATCGTTCATGGTGATGATGGCATCGGGTAGGTTTGTGGGCGACCGGCTCATTGGTCGGTTGGGGAAGAAAACGGTTTTGCAAGTTAGTGGAGTCCTCATATCAGGAGGCATGTTCATCGCCGTATTATTCCCCTTCATAATGACAGCTATTATCGCTTTTATGTTAGTTGGATTAGGAGTGGCAACCGTAGTACCCACCGTTTATAGCGTAGCTGGACGGAATGCAAAACTGGCGCCTGGTATTGCCTTAGCCATGGTGTCGAGTGTGAGTTACCTGGGATTTCTAATGGGGCCACCATTGATTGGTTATATTGCAGAATTGGCAAGTTTACGGTATTCGTATGCCGTTATTGGCATTTTTGGAATAGTGATTACGATGCTTGTTGCCAAAATACGCGCTATCAACCAGTAACATATCAACCTAAATCCTTCATTCTTTTTGCCAAATAGAAACGTAGAAACTGGCCGATTGTATTTTAAATGCAATTATGTTGCTAATAAAACAAAGATGTTTATATTTGCAACATAATTGCGTTAATATGATTCCTAAAGATTTTGAAAGCTGGCGGATATGTATCACCAAGCAATGCCAGATAGCTTTAACAAGCGATTTTGCGCAGCAACGGTTAAGTATATATAAACAACTGGAGCATCCCGAAACAAAGCTGTTTATTCAATGGTATGGCCTAGCACATTATCAAAGGATTATAAACTGGTTCACCATCATAGAAAAAGAAAAGAATGAAGACTAAAAAGTTACCTGTGACCGTTTTGAGTGGTTTTCTTGGAGCAGGTAAAACCACGCTGCTTAATCATATCCTACATAACAAGGAAAATCTAAAAGTTGCTGTTATTGTAAATGACATGAGTGAAATCAACATAGATGCACAATTAGTAGAACGTGAACAGGTTTTATCGCGAACGGAGGAGAAGTTGGTTGAAATGAGTAACGGATGTATATGCTGTACATTAAGGGAAGATTTAATGATGGCAGTAGCCAGATTGGCTGAAGAAGGACGATTTGATTATTTATTGATAGAGAGTACGGGTATATCAGAACCTATTCCGGTTGCACAAACGTGGAGTTACATCGATGAAGAAAAAAAAATCGACCTCAGTTCCTTTAGCTATATTGATACGATGGTTACAGTAGTTGATTGTTTTAACTTTTTTAAAGATTTTGGAAGCAATGAAACCTTATTGGATAAAAATTTGACAGATGATCAGCAAGATAGCCGTACCATCGTTAATCTACTCACCGATCAAATAGAATTTGCCAATGTAATTGTTCTGAACAAAACCGATTTGGTTGCCGAAGCAACGGTTGGCTTATTAACATCAGCATTGAAAAAACTGAATCCAGAGGCACGTATATTACGTGCGCATTTTGGTAAAATAGATTTGCGGGCAGTGATAGATACGGGGCTGTTCGATTTTGATAAAGCATCATCTACCAGGGGATGGCAGGAGGAACTAGCACATGAGCATATGCCAGAAACAGACGAATATGGCATTTCATCTTTTGTGTTTAAATCTGCAAAGCCCTTTCACCCTCAGCGCTGGTATGATTTTCTAAATAAACACTATCCTCACCATATTATTAGAGCAAAGGGACTGTTCTGGCTGGCATCCAGGCCTGATCAGGCCATTAATTTCAGTCAGGCTGGCGGAAGTTTACGCCTAGAAAGTGCGGGTTCTTGGTGGTGCAGCATGCCCTACGAAGAACGCATCCGGTATGCTTATTACCATGAATTCGAAAAAGAAATTGAAGAAAAGTGGACAAAAGAATGGGGTGATCGCCAAAATGAACTCGTCTTTATTGGGCAAAATATAAATAAAACCACTTGTCTAAAAGCCTTGCACGCTTGTCTATTAACTACAGCCGAAACGATAAATTGGCAAGCTGTAGAGTGGATAGATCCTTTTCCACAAAGTATCTGATCAAACAATACGGTCTGTTAACACAAAATTAAAATGAAACTTAGTTGCTTATAACATAAGCTGTTTAGATTTGTCCTTCATCTACCTTCATGTAAATAAAGATAGATACATAAATTAATAGGACATCAACCATAAAATAAATGAAACGTAGAGATTTCTTTAGAAATACCGCATTTACAGCTCTAGGTGCTTCTCTTTTATCACCCTTACAATCTACTGCAGGCAATCGTCTGATCAGAAAAACCTTGCCATCAAATGTGCGTCGAGCCAAGAACATTATTTTTATGGTGAGCGATGGTATGAGTATGGGCACGTTCAATATGGCGAACTTATTGTTGCAACGGAAAGAAGATCGATTGAGCAATTGGTTATCCTTATATGAACGAAATGAGGCTACAAGAGCTCTCATGGATACTGCCTCGGCTAATTCGTTGGTCACGGATTCGGCGGCGGCCAGTTCTTCATGGGGAGGTGGAATACGTGTTCCAAATGGTTCTTTAAATGTAAATGCCGACGGCTCCTTTAATAAACCCATTCTTCAAAAGTTTAAGGCTGTGGGTAAATCGGTTGGCTGTGTTACTTCCGTTCCAATTACACATGCAACTCCCGCTGGCTTCTGTGTAAACAGTGATAAGCGATCCGATCAACCAGGTATTGCTCTCCAATATCTTGATTTAAGATTCGATGTGATGATGGGAGGTGGGTTCGAGTTCTTTAGTGCTGATAAAAGGGATGATAAACAGGATCTATTTGCCCAATACAAACAAGCCGGATTTACCGTTTTACAAAATCGGGATGAAATGATGGCACTGTCCAATGATGAAGACAATCCAATATTGGGCGTTTTTTATACAGATGGTTTACCCTATGCTTTAGATAGAGCAAATGATCATGAATTAATAGCAAAAACACCTAGTTTAGCAGAAATGACAAAAACAGCTATCCAAAAGCTAAAAGGTAATAAAAATGGTTTTGTGCTGCAGGTAGAAGGAGGGAAGGTGGACTGGGGTGCTCATGCCAATGATGCCGGAGCGCTCATTTATGATCAACTGGCTTTTGACGAGGCTATAGGTGAAGCATTGGCTTTTGCGAAGATGGACGAAGAAACCTTAGTAGTTTTAACGACCGATCATGGTAATGCAAACCCCGGCCTGTTCTCTGATGCGCAGGCAAATAGGAATTTCGATCGTATTCAGTTATTTAAACATACAAATGATTGGATTTTAAAAGATATTGATAACAGCTATACACCTGCTCGTTTTGTTGAACGAATTGAATTTGCTCAGGGCTATGCCATCACCATGGACGAAGCGAGAGAGCTGTTAAATCATTATGAAAGGCTTGACGGAAGTGGTCTATATAACCCAGGTAAATTGCCTTTTAGACAACTTGCTGAAATACAGCAAAAGTACTTATCCGTTGGATGGGGATCTATGGATCATTCTGCTGATTATGTGGAACTTGCGATGTATGGCCCCGGAAGTGAACTGCTTAAGCCTTTTGTGAAAAACACGGAGCTGCATAACTTTATGTTGCAAACAACAGGCATTCTTGTTTAATGAATACGGCAAATTTTTGTATATCAAAAGTAGGTACCTTATCTTGTGTCTATAAATGAATGCGTGGTATGAAGCTTGAATACCTTTTGTTAAAATTTGTTAAAATTTCGATAACAGATGTAACCATTTGATTTTTTGAAAGTCTTATAAGTGGTTTTTGTTTATATTGGGTTTGTCAAGTCCTGTAGTCCTACTGCGGGGCTTGTTTTTTAGGGTATGGTTCAGATAGTCATGGAAATGTTAAACAACATAAAAAAATTGTCAAAGTGTATTTTGTACACTATCTTTGTATCATTCATAATTTAGGTTTATAATTGGTTAGTTAAAAAGCCTTCAATCTCCCCGGTTGAAGGCTTTTTTAATGACTTGCTTCTACTCAATCTAACTTAAATGAAAATTCATCATAATCCTTTGTTCTCCAAGCAAGGTATTGTGTAGAGGGTGAAATAGCAAACAATGGCGAAAAGGTTTTTACCTTAATTGTTTTTCCATCGGGTAAAAATTCCAGAATACGCAACCATCCGTCACCTCCATTACCATGCCAGCCACCACCAAGAGCCTGCGCATTAAATGTCATCTGTTGTACTTTCTTTCCACCCGCATTGGTATCTGTACGAAAGGCAATATGTGCTTTTTCATCGTTTGGTGCTCCAATATGCCCGGAAAAAACAAGTACGATATTTTTAGATGGTTTCACTAATTTCTCCCAAATAGCCTTTCCATAGTTCGGATTATTTAGCTTATAACCCTCTGATACAATATGCGTGTTTTGAGCATTTAAATAAGAATGTGTAAGCAATACCACACGATGATGCGCATATATCGGCTTATCTACAACTTGTTTTGCCCAAGTAAGTGTTTCATCGCGCGGAGCAAATTCGAGTACCATAAAAAGATATTTAATGCCTTTAGGTGAAATAAATTCATAGGCGGCATTGGTTAAGCTGGGCTGATCGTTCATATCTAAACCCACTTCTTTTAATAGCGCTTGTGATTTTGCATTCTTATTACCTGGAAAATAGGTGTTATATTGTGTATGCCTATTTTCTGCACTTTTGAAGCCATAGTCATGATTACCGGTTGCAGCAATGTAAGGTACTTTGCCGTCTAGTTCATTAAAACTTTGGGACACCGCTTGCCATTGTTCTAGACTAGCTTGGTTGCCATTCTGGCCAGCTGGCATCAGTATATTGTTCTGTTCTACCAAATCGCCTGTGCATAACACCATTTGGATATTTAGTGGTTGAATATTTTCACTGATCCAATTAGTCATGAGCTCAAAAATGGGTTGATTGCGCTTGAACTTGACATAGGTCTGAGGATCGGGTAGTAAAATCATCGACCAAGAATGAGCGTCGGTTAACACGGGTGCGGTATACTGCTTTTCTTGGCCTTGTGCAAGGCAACTACCGATACATCCTGTAATGAAAAATGCCAGTAATATGCAGCATCTTACTTTAGTATGTAATAATTTTAAAAAGTGCGTCATGAGGGTATGTTTACGTTATTTTTTTGGATTACTTTTATTAGCGGATATGCCCCATGCTTGCGTTGTGTAATGCCTATCTCCTTCTGGAACATCGTTGCTGTAGACTGTCAACCCATCGTGACTGTCCCAGTATTGTTTTACGGTATAACCGTCCATCGCACCTGCATGTGGGCCCTTTTCTACTTTTTCGTTGTCGGGATTCACAATTAACTTGATGCCTACAGATTCATTCATCATTTCAAGATCACCACGACTGTTGCCACCAACAAATAAAGGGCGAGCTTTTATAAAGGTTTGGATAGCTGCTGCCTTTCCAGCGTCTTGCGGAACAGGATAGACAAGCTGATCCGTGACACGGCCTTGTTCTACCACCGATTTTACACCTAGAATACGGTCTTTCGGTATCCCTAGATTTTCATGCACAAATTGTTGATAAAGTAACTCTGGTGATGCGGAGAGTACCCAGATTTCAAATCCATATTCCTCCAGATTGGCCAGTAACTCACGCATTTCTGGATAAAATTTCATTTGATATTTTTGATGAAAACAATCCGTTCCCATCGTTTGTATTTCATCTGGTGTTAAACCAGAGAGAAACGCGATCCGGTTTTTTACATAATCCACGCCTACGTTATCGCCATGTAACAAACGATCGATGATAGCCATTTTAGCTTTTGATAAACTGTCTTTTTTGTTGGCGTAGTTTTTCTCCGCATAGCTATAAAGGGCTTCGTCTGCTAAGTAATAAGGAGCCTGTCCAAACAACGTACCATCGCAATCGAATACAGCTACTTTCCGCTCTTTAATGATGCGTGTAGCATTTAAAAAGCTTTCAATTTTTTGATTAACGCCTCGGTCCCAACCAGATACCGGTCGGTAAGTTTGTGCCAAGCCGGTTCCAATAAATGCAAGGAAAAAGCCCCCTATAAGGAGGGCTTCACGTGTTATTCTTTTTAAATACATCATTACTTACTTTTTCTTGAGCACTTCAAAAAGCAGCTCGGGTTCGTTCGTAGTAATGTATTCTACTTTTTGATCTAAAAGATTTTTCATCTCATCCGCATCGTTCACTGTCCACACATTCACGGATAAGCCAATTTGGTGCGCTTCTTTGATCCAGGTAGGATGTTTTTTAAATACATTGAAATGGTAATCAATTCCGGTATAACCGGCTTTTTTCACTTCCGCTGGCGCTAAGTCGCCATTCAAATAGGCTACTTTCGCCTTTGGATCTAATTGATGTACTAATTTCCCCGCATCGAAATCAAAACAAATATATTCTACCCATTTTTGAGCACCTAGTTTCTTGACCAAGTCGACCGACATGCGTGTCAGTTGCAAAGTACGTTCTTTGCCTGCCTTAGCTGTTTTTATTTCGAAAATGAGTTTGGTTTTTTTCTGTTTCATCCCTTCGCGAATGTACTCTTCAGCTGTTGGGATTTTTTCACCGTTGGGATGTTTTTTAGCTAATAACTCTTGATAAGTAGCTGATTCAATATCAATGTCATAGAAGTCTTTATCATGGTTAACAACTAAGCTGTCATCTTTTGTTAAATGTACATCGAATTCAGAACCGTGGCAACCCAGGGCTACAGCATGGTTGAGTGAGGCGAGGGAGTTTTCAGGCAAACCGGCCTGTTTCCAAGCCCCTCGATGAGCAATAACAACATTTTTTTTGAATTGAGCGTGGCCATTTTGCATAAAAGCAAATAAACACATTGTGGCAATAAAGAAAGCATTTTTTTTCATTATATTATTTGTTTTAGTAGTTGAACATGTGGGGATTTATTTAAACCCCACATGTTTCATCGTTTACTCTGTTTGTACGATTACAAATATTCAACATATAACGCATTCATGAAGTAACATCTATAGGGCTAATAATTAGGATTCTGTTCAAGATTTGGATTTAAATCCAGCTCAACCTGTGGTATCGGCCACCAATAATCACGTGCTTTATTGAATTTTCTGGTCTCAATAACGCTATTTTCCCAAGTCTTAATGGGTGCATTCATCACGATTTCAGCGGTTTTCCAACGACGAATATCATTATAATAGAGGGCCTCGCCAACAAATTCGATACGGCGTTCTTTTCGGATGATTTCACGCATCTCATTTTGTGGTTTTCCAGTCGCAATATCGGGCATATCAACCCGTTTGCGGATTTTGTTTAAGCTTTCGAGAATAGCCGGATTGCCCGGGTCTACTTCATTGAGTGCCTCTGCATACATCATGAGCACATCGGCATAGCGTAATATAATGAAATTCGTTTCGGATTGCCCACCTTTTAAATCCTTCTTATCGTCAGGAGGGGTTTCTTTATCGTAGATGGAATACTTCTTCATCGCGTATCCCGTTTGCTTATAGTAAGAGGCGGAAGCGGGCTTTCCTTTAAAAAGCGCACCCGGATATACAATGGTTGCTTCCAGACGAGGATCACGGTTTTCGTAAGGTTTTTCTGAATCATAGATGGAAGCTGGGTCTGTTATCGGAAGTCCATCAGTTGTCTCGTAAGCATCCACCAAATCCTGCAAGGGTGCATTGGTATTGTACTGTGCATCAATCAGGTCGAACGAGTGTGTAACATCCGGAAAGATATATTGTACATCGAAAATAACCTCCTGATTATTTTCATTTTCTGGAAGAAATAAGCCTCGATAATCAGTAAACAAATCATAACCAGCTTCACTCGCTAAATCGATGACAGCTTTTGCAGCATCAGCTGCGGCCTGCCATTTTTCGGTGCTATTGGTTTCATTGAGCAGCGGGCTGGCTTCATAAAGCAGTACACGTGCTTTTAAAGCCAGTGCAGCTCCTTTGGTCGCCCTTCCGATATTTGCCCCCGTTTGTTTTACAGGTAAACGGTCTGCCGCGATAGCTAAATCGGCCAATACTTGTTGGATGACTTCTTCACGGGTGTTTCTTGGTAAAGAAATTTGGGTATCCGGATCCGGTTCTTCTAATATGAGCGGGACACCACCATAGTAAGTAGCCAATTCAAAATAAAACAAAGCGCGTAAAAAATAAGCTTCGCCTTCCATTAAGCTTTGTTTTTCTTCATCTATTCCCACCTCGCCAATATGTGCAAAAAGGGTGTTAGCTCGTCCTATTCCTTGATAGCATTGTTTCCACCGATTCGCAATTACACCTTCCGTGCTGGCAGACTGCTGACTTCTACCAATGTCATCAAAGCCTTCTGAAGTACTATAACAATATACATTGGGTGTAGCTCCCTCTTCCCATAAAGGAGTTGCTTGTCCGCCAAAAAGCCCGGCATAGGTGAGTTCTGCATAGACGCTGTTTAACGCCGCGTTAGCGGTTTCTTCCGTTTGCCAAAATGTACTTTCCGTATATTTATAATCGGGGTCCCGGTCTAGCAAATCGGGATTGCACGCTGTTAAAATAGTTGCAGCGAGTAGGGTAATAATGATATATTTATTATAATGCATGATCGTTCTCTCCATAAATTTAAAATGTAACGTTTATACCCCCACTGATGGTTTTGAGCATCGGATAGTGATACAATGAACTATAATTACTGATGGTTTCCGGATCGAAATCCTTGTACTTGGAAAAGGTGAGGAAGTTCTCTGCGTTGACAAACACACTCACTTTAGACAAACTGATCTTGGATGTCCATTGTTGGGGCAGCAAATAGGCCAACTGCACGTTCTTTAGTCGGAGGTATGAACCGTTCTTTAACCAAAAATCCGAATCCTGGAAGTTGTCTTTTTTTCCTGTACTTTCTGTGATGATTGGCAGCTTTGCATTACGATTTTCTGGTGTCCAGGTATTGCCTACCCATTCCTGGGTAATGCCTGCTCCATTATAAAATGGATAGGCTAAATTACCTACAGGGTAAAGACGTATACCACCAATGCCCTGAAAAGACGCCCGTAATGAGAGGCCTTTGTAGTCTACATTGAAACCGAAACCATAGGTGTATTTTGGAATAGCAGATGATTCTTCGATAATGACACGGTCATCACCGTTAATGATATTATCGCTATTGACATCTCTATACCTAATATATCCTGGTCGGGTAGCATTGCTCTGAAAAGCAGCGTTATCGATCTCTTCCTGACTTTGGAAATAACCATCGGCCTGCAGTAAGTAATGGGAACTGATAGGAAGCCCCTCCATAGTGATCGTTTTTAAATTGGTATCAAAATCATATAAGATCTGACCATCTAAATCAATCACCTTATTCTTATTGTATGATATATTACCATTAATACCAAAGCCAACCTCTCCAATCTTGTCCTGATATTGACCAGTGAGTTCAAGGCCGGTATTGTCAACAGTACCTACGTTTCTCTTGGGGCCGGTCAATCCCACTTGCGAAGGGAAGTTGACTGTTCGTAGAATATCGGTTGTACGTTTTTTATAGACGTCAACGGTCAAATTGAGCCGACTCTCAAGCAAAGCCATATCTACACCACCATTATAGGTGGTGGTGGTTTCCCAAGTCGTATTTGGGTCGGAATAAGCCAGGATGGCTGCACCCGGTGCCAGTACGCCTTTGATTCCACCAAAGCTATAATTTTGGCCCAATTCGACACTCTTTTCATAACTATACAGATCAACAGCCTGGTTTCCTAACTGGCCTACAGATGCCCGAAGCTTTAACATATCAAAAAGATTCGACTCAAAGAAATCTTCTTTGTCGATACGCCATCCGGCAGACACAGAAGGAAAGAAGCCCCATCGTTTATTGCGGGCAAATCTGGACGAACCATCATAGCGGAAGGTGGCTTCCAGCAAGTATTTTTCTTTGTAATCGTAGTTGGCTCGACCAAAATAGGAAATTAAGACGTCTTCCGTTGCTTGTCCTGATATGGCATTACGGATACTCCCTGCGTTGAGCGCCGTTAGCGTTCCGTCGAGATAGCCGGTCATTTCGGCACTAAACACTCCAGTACCATAGTAATCATATGCCGATCCAAGCATGATTGCCACATGGTGTTCGTTCGCGAATTGCTTTTTCCAGTCGAGTGTGTTATAAAAATGCGTGTTTATATTGTTATCGTCCGTCTTGTTAGCTCGTGGAGCGGTAGCCGGACTGTTCCAATTCGTTGGTTCTAGCGTCTTGGGGTTAAATGTCTGCACTTGGGGTGTGAATTGAGAAAGCAAACCATCATATTTATCAACACCAAAACGGATATTATAGGTGATATCCCAAGGCAGTTTATATTCTGCAAAAGCGGATGCCAAAAATCGCTGAACAATTTTCTTGGAATAACCCGTTTCGGCAATCATCCTTGGGTTCTCCCAATTGTTACGTCCAGGGGTGGATAGCCAGGAATTTCCGTAACGCCCATCAGCAAGTCGGTCGCTTAATATCGGAAGCGTTCTGCTTAGATATTGAAAAAAGTTACCCCCATAAAAAGGTTGTTCATAATTTCGATAATATCCATCAATAGAAGCGCCCACTTTCAGACGTTTACTAACGTTTAAAGAGGCATTAAGGCTTAAAGAATATTTGTTCTCATTGTCGGAAGGTCCAATCATAATGCCGTCGCGATTGAGATATCCTAAAGCTAAGCGATATTGATATGTATCAGAACTGCCACTAAAACTTAAATTATGTTTTTGGATATTACCTGTTTTCAACGCGATATCAAACCAGTTGTTGGCTGGATAGGTATAAGGATCGTTTGCCATACCAGCTTCATATTCTGCAATTTGATCATCTTTGTAAACAGGAGCTTGCCCTTGGTTAGCTAAAGCCTGATTTTTTAAATGCATGTATTGAATGGGATCCCATACCACATCAGGCATGCGTGTCGGACTTTGTGCCCCGTTGTAGTAATTATAGTTAACTTGCGATGCACCACGCCCTTTCTTTGTGGTAACCAAAATAACGCCATTTGCACCTCTTGAACCGTAAATAGCGGCAGCTGCATCTTTTAAGACACTGATAGACTCAATATCATCCGGATTGAGTTCATCCATAGAGTACTCAATGCCATTCACTAGTACCAACGGATTATTGTTATTTAGTGTCCCCATCCCTCGGATTTTGATCTCCGAACGGTCAACTCCTGGTTGACTGTTCCCCAATTTAACAAATAATCCGGGTGTACCCGATAGCGCATTACTGATATTGGTAGTGGGAGATCCTTCCTTATCCTTCATGTCAACTGTCGTAATGGCTCCCGTGAGACTTTCTTTTTTCTGTGTGCCGTATCCAACCACCACGACATCTTCCAGCAGCGTGCTTTCCGATGTTAGTGTAATGGTTGCGTTTAGGTTTGCTTGTGTAACGGATAAACTATAAGGTTTATAACCAATGTATTTAAAACTCAGTGTGGTGTTTAGAGGAACCTTGATCGCAAACTTTCCTGTAGCATCGGATATGCCTACTGTTTTCTCGGCCACCATAATAGACACGCCGGGCAAAACTTCACCAGATTCGGCTGCTTTAACTACGCCGCTTACCTCAACTGTATTTTGAGCAAAAGCTGCATGCAGACCTATCAATAGCACGAATAATACGCCGATTCCTTTCTTTATTCCTCGAAACGGATTTTTGCATATGATTTGGTTCCGTTTTCGAAGCAAATTCCTTTCAAATTTGTTCATAGTTTTTCATTTAAATGTTTTTGGAGATGTTAGAAGCATAGATATGCCTTGAATGAAAGCTGCAATGTTAAAGCAGCTACGTTGTTAAATGGTTAGCCCAGTGTTATATAATTATGAAGTTTACAATGATTTCCTTTATCTTTTATAAAAGTAAAAGATAAATAAAGCATGCAATGGCCGAGCCAATTAAGGGGCCAATAACAGGTACCCAAGCATAACTACCATTAAAAGAAGCTTTGTTCTTGATGGGTAATAGCGCATGCATCATGCGGGGCCCCAAGTCCCGTGCAGGATTGATAGCGTATCCGGTGGTGCCTCCTAAAGAGAGTCCAATAACCCACACAACAAACGCCACCGGAATGGCTCCAATCGAACCCAAGCCAACCGGGGTCTTTGTTTCCTCAATCGAGATCTCGCCATCGGTAAAGAAAAAAACAGCAAGAATAAGCACAAAGGTGCCGATAATTTCGCTGATTAAATTGATGGGTAAATTACGGATGGCAGGCGATGTACAGAATACCGCTTGCTTTAAGCCAGCATCTTCCGTTTGGTTAAAATGGTCTTTGTACATCAACCAAACCAAAAATGATCCTGCCATTGCTCCAAGGAATTGTGCGAGTACATATTGTAAGGCATCACCATAGCTTAATGATCCGGTGATCACCATGGCAAGTGTAACTGCAGGATTTAAATGGGCACCGCTGTATGGGCCGGCAATAACTACCCCAGTGAATACGGCCAAGGCCCAACCAGTTGTGATGACGATCCAGCCACTGTTATGGCCGTTCGTTCCTTTGAGTAAAACATTGGCCACAACTCCTCCGCCCAGGAGGATCAATATCAAAGTGCCAAGCAATTCAGCTATAAATGGTGTCATATTTTAGTTATTCGTTGTTAGATAAGTATTTAGTAGTTAGATATTAGATGTTAGATATTAGATATATCTAAATTAGTAACAAGTTATTTATCATTCATCATTCATCATCCATCATCAATTTACGCTTCAATTGTTTTCCCCTTCTAATTTAGCCCAAGCCTTCGCTGCTTCAACAGCCCGATGCCATTGTTTCATTTTGTCGGATACAGGTGTTTCGTTGTCGGGTTTAAACGTTTTGTCTATTTGCCATTGATTGGCGAGATCGTTGGTGTCTTTCCAAAATCCTACCGCCAAACCCGCTAAATAGGCAGCTCCAATAGCTGTCGTTTCTGTTATATGAGGTCTAACTACGTCGGCTTGCAAAATATCTGCCTGAAACTGCATAAGCAAATTGTTTTTAGTAGCACCTCCGTCAACACGCAATTCATGTATCTCTTTTTCAGAGTCGGCTTCCATGGCTTTTAGAATGTCGACTGTTTGAAAAGCAATACTTTCCAGCGCAGCTCGGGCAATATGTGAGGCATTGCTTCCTCGGGTTAAGCCCACTAAAGTGCCGCGTGCATAAGCATCCCAATGCGGCGCACCTAATCCCGCAAAAGCAGGCACTAAATAAACGCCGTCTGTATCCCGTTCTTTATTGGCTAAGGCTTCAACTTCTTCAGACGATTTGATAATGCCCAATCCATCCCGCAGCCATTGCACAATGGCTCCGGCGATAAAGATACTGCCCTCTAAAGCATACGTTACTTGATTGCCAATTTGCCAAGCAACCGTTGTAACTAAGTTGTTTTTTGAGATAATAGGCCGTTTGCCAATGTTCATTAACATGAAGCAACCCGTGCCATAGGTGTTTTTTACCATGCCTTCTTTAGTGCACAACTGTCCAAAAAGAGCAGCTTGTTGATCGCCGGCAATACCTGCAATTGGAATTTTATCCGTTAATATCTTACCTGCAGTTTGCCCGTATACTTCGCTCGATGTTTTTACAGTGGGCAGCATGCTTGCTGGGATTCCGAAAAGATCGAGCAGTTCTTTATCCCATTGCATTTCCGAGATATTATACAACATGGTGCGCGATGCGTTGGTTACATCGGTCACATGTATCTGTCCATCTGTTAAGTTATATATCAGCCAACTATCTACGGTGCCGAATAGCAATTTTCCTGCTGCAGCTTTCTCTTTTGCCCCTTCCACGTTATTTAAAATCCAACGGATTTTTGTTGCTGAAAAATAAGAGTCGATCAATAGACCAGTTTTCTCCCTGATTTTTTGCTCGTATCCCTGTGCTTTCAGTTCATCGCAATAAGCTGCCGTACGACGATCTTGCCAAACAATCGCATGGTAGATGGGCTTGCCAGTTTCGCTGTCCCAGACGATGGTCGTTTCGCGTTGATTGGTAATACCAATGGCGGCGATATCCGCAGATTTCACTTCCCCTTTTACCAATGATTCGGCTATCACAGCAATTTGTGACGACCATATTTCACGGGGGTCATGTTCAACCCATCCCGATTTAGGATAAATTTGTGTGAATTCTTTTTGAGCTATGGAAACAATCTCACCACTGTGGTTAAAAATAATCGCTCTAGAGCTAGTGGTTCCTTGGTCAAGTGCAAGTATGTACTTTGTGTTTGTCATAACGTTTTTATAATGTTAGTTTGTTTGTGGCCATTACCGTTTTTGCAGTATCATGCCGGATGTCCTAAATATTCCTTTGCAAGTTTAGTAAATTGAATGAGTTGTTCACTAATCCAGGCCTCATCTTTTTCTAATTCATGCGCCATAAGCTGTGCTACATAGGGAGCCATTTCCATGGCGGCCCGGGCATCCAGAAAAAGCATGCGTATTCTTCTAGCAAGCACATCTTCTATCGTTCTGGCCATTTCATGTCGGATAGCCCAAACAACTTGAGCCGCTAAATGTACATGGCTTGGATGTAGTTTGTTTTCTAATTCGGGGATTGATTGGGCCAGCGCTTTTATTTTAGAAGCGTCCGAACCGTATACATCCCAGTGATCATCTCCTTGTGGAACGGAAGCGCCGTGAATGGGTGTGTCCACTGTTTTGCAGGGGGAGTGAGGCAATTGAGCAATCTCAATGGCCTTATTAACCGTATCCTCCGCCATTTTTCGATAAGTGGTCCACTTACCACCTGTAATGGTGATTAAGCCTGAAGGACTGGTCATCAGCTTATGGTCACGTGATATTTCTTTCGTACTCTCTTTACCGTCTTTAGGTGCAGCGAGCGGTCGAAGACCTGCGAAGATGCTCATGGCATCTGCTCTCGTGGGTTTTTTTGTTAAATATTGGCCAGCGGTGTTCAGAATGAAATCTATTTCGCTGTCTAATGCTCGGGGCTCCAAGCTATGGGTATGTAAAGGTGTGTCTGTTGTGCCTAGAACCAAGTGGTCGTGCCAAGGCACACCAAAGAGCACCCGACCATCACTCGTTTCTGGTATCATGAGTGCACTTGATCCATTAAGAAAACTACGATCAATTACAATATGAACCCCCTGGCTAGGGCGAACAAGGGGTTGGTGATTGGGCTGAGCAAGGGTTAAAATGTCGTCCACAAACACCCCTGTAGCATTGATTACAGATTTGGCGCGTATGGTGTAAGTGCTGCCATCTTCTTGATCGGTCGCCATGAAACCGTCTATTTGATCTTGATGATCTTTGTTTAGCTGTGTTACTTTTAGGTAATTTAATACCGTTGCGCCGTATTGTGCAGCTGTTTGCGCCAAATTAATAGCCAACCGGGCGTCATCAAATTGGCCATCGTAATAAGCAATGCCGCCTTTTAACTGCGCGGGTTTAACACCGGGGATTTCATGTAGCACTTCATTTTTTTTAAGAAGAGAGGAGTTGCCTATTCGGTATTTTCCAGCCATCCAGTCGTAAATTTTTAGTCCGACTAAGAATTTGAGTTTAGCAAACCAGGAATAACAAGGTATGATAAAACGTTGTGCATGGGCAAGATGAGGCGCGTTTTTAAACAAAATCCCCCGTTCACGAAGGGCGCCGTATACCAGTTTAATATCACCCTGTGCTAAATAGCGTACTCCTCCATGCACGAGTTTTGTACTTCGACTGGATGTGCCTTTGGCGAAATCGGCTTGTTCTACCAATAAGGTTTTATATCCACGTGTTGCGGCGTCGACAGCAATACCTAGGCCGGTGGCTCCACCACCAATGATAGCGATGTCCCATATAGGGGTTTGTTGGAGTTGCTCGATGCCTCGTGCACGATCGAAGAGAGGTCTTGTATGGGGTGTTTCTTCTTGCATATAAAACAATCTTTATTGGTTCTAATAACAAAGTAAATGATAATGTTTAGAAAATAAAAATAATTTTTCGAAATTATCTTGAAATAAAATGAAACCAACATAATATCCTTGTTTTTAAAAAAAATAATTTGTTCTTTTGAGGAACAGGGTATAGAGAGCAGAAGAAAAGAGAAAAATTTAGATTAACTTAAGCATAAATTTACATAATGAATAGCGTTGAACGCCACCAATTTATTCTAAAAAGACTTCAGGATAAGGGAAGTATTAATGTACTTGAACTAGGAAAAGAATTAGATGTATCTACCGTAACCATCCGGAAAGATTTAAAATTATTGGAAGAAAGGCAAATGCTGTTCCGTACGCATGGTGGAGCTACCTTAAATAATCCGTATACGATTGACCGGTCGGTCATCGAAAAGGAAAAAATGCAATCTGAAGAAAAAGCCCGTATTGCTGAAACTGCGGCACATATGGTAGAAGCGAATGATTCTATTGTGATTGCATCGGGTACAACGGTACTGGCGATGGCCCGGCATATTCACCCAACGGGTAATTTAACGGTGGTGACATCGGCATTAAACGTAGCTATTGAATTGAATCGGCATCCCAACGTAGAAATTTTACAACTGGGTGGTATGATGCGGTCTACTTCAGCTTCTGTGGCGGGCCCCTACGCAGAAAGGATTTTGGAAGATTTCTTTTGTAGCAAATTGTTTTTGGGGGTGGATGGTATTGACCCAGATTTTGGACTAACCACAACAAACGGCTTAGAGGCACACTTAAATCGGAAGATGATTGAAGTAGCACAAAAAACCATTGTATTGGCCGATTCTACTAAGTTTGGTAAACGTGGCTTCGGTCGGATTTGTGGTTTCGATGAAATTGATGAAATCATTACCGATAACGGAATCCCATCGCATATGTTAAAAGAATTGGAAAGCCGTGGTGTGAAAGTAACGATTGTTTAAAAGAAGCGAAAAGCCTTTGGCTATTAACTGAGTTATAAGTTTTAAGTTATAAGTTTTAAGTTGTACGTCCCATAGCCCATAACTTATAACGCACAACGGGCAACTCGTAACGCATAACTCACAACTAAAAAAGCTTGATCTACTGCTGTTTATCATCATGAAAAACAACCCATAACATACTTCATAAAAACCATACCAAATTTCTTTAAAAAAACAAATGTGGATTAATCCACCAGTGTTGAAAATTATTTGTGCAGTATGTAAATACTAAGGTGCACTTTTGTACTTACACCTCATTAATAAAAATTAAAGGCTATGATAAGAGTTATAAAATTTGAAAAAGATGATTGCGCGCCATGCAACATGGTGTCTGAATTTCTAGATAATAAAGGTGTAAACTATGAAAAAGTGAACCCTTTTGAAAACCCCGAAGTAGCTATGCAATTTAGGGTACGATCGGTACCAACCGTTATCGTGACAAAGGAGAACCAAGAGGTAAGACGTATTATAGGCTTTAAACCAGAAGAATTACAAGCGATTAGCGCCATGCAGTAAACCTAAAATGTTCAATTATGCTGGATTGGATTTATTACGATAGTAAAACAGGTAATGTAGACCGATTTGTGCATAAGTTGGAAGCCCAAACGGGTTGGTTTATCCAGCGTATTTCTGAAGATTTATCAGTTTCCCATCCCGGTCATCTCATTACATTTACCACCGGGCGCGGAGAAATACCTGCTGTTACGGATCAATTTATGAAACGAAATTATGAATTGATTAAGTCCGTATCGGCAAGTGGAAATAGAAATTGGGGTCAAAACTATGGTCGGGCAGCGGATAAAGTAGCTGCTCTTTACCAATTACCCGTATTATTTAAGTTTGAACTCTCGGGTAGTATGCGCGATGTTCAACAATTTATTAACAAGATAAACGAATACCATGAGTACCACTGTAACGAAGAATCCCATTATTGCTAAAAAATGGATATTACTCAATAACGAAATCATGACCAAAGATGATGATGATTTTCGTTTATATAAAGATAAAGAGGCAGTAAGGTCTTATTTCTTAGATTATGTTAACAAGAATACGGTATTCTTTTATACGTTAAAAGAGAAAATCGATTACCTCATTGAAAATAGGTATTACGTTAATTTTTACGAACATTATAGCTTCGAACAGATGGAAGCGGTGTATGACTTTGTTTATGCACGCAAGTTTAGATTTCCGTCTTTCATGAGCGCTTTTAAATTCTTCCAAAGCTATGCGCTGCGCGATGATAGTGGAGAGAAGTTTTTAGAGCGCTACGAAGACCGCGTGGTTTGTGTATCCCTTTATTTGGCCGGAGGTAATTTAGATCGGGCTTTGGAATATGCAGAAATCTTAATCAACCAAGAATACCAACCGGCAACCCCTACATTCCTCAATGCCGGTAAATTGCGCTCCGGAGAATTGGTGTCTTGCTTCTTGGATGAAATAGGAGATAGTTTAAGCGGAATTAGCTATGCGCTCGATGAAGCAATGAAACTTTCATCAATTGGCGGAGGTGTTTCTTTCAATATTTCGAAAGTTCGTGCTAGGGGAGAGGCTATCAAAGGTGTGGAAGATCGCTCCAGTGGCGTGCTACCGGTGATGAAAATTTTGGAAGATACGTTCTCTTACGCCAATCAATTAGGGCAACGCCCGGGAGCGGGAGCCGTCTACCTCAATATTTTCCATAGTGATATTGAAGAATTTTTAGATTGTAAGAAAATCAATGTCGACGAGAAACTCCGCATAAAATCCTTGTCTATTGGTGTGATTGTTCCCGATAAATTCATGCAGATTGCAGAAGCAGATGAGGTTTGCTACCTATTCTATCCACATACGGTATATCAGGAGTATGGTCAGTACCTCGATGAGCTGGATATGACTGCGATGTATGACGAGCTGGTAAGCAATCCAAAAGTGAAGAAACGTAAAATCAACGCGCGTCATTTGTTGATTAAGGTTGCCCAAACACAAAAAGAAAGCGGTTATCCTTATCTGTTCTTCAAGGATAATGCCAACCGGGGCCATGCCTTGAACGGAATAGGTTCAGTAAAATTCTCCAACTTATGTACGGAGATCATGCAATTGTCTCAAGTATCTGATATCAATGCTTACCATGAAGAAGATACCATTCGATACGGTATCTCTTGTAACTTGGGATCGTTGAATATCGCTACCACCATGGAGAATCGGCGAATCAAAGAGGTAGTAAAGACTGCCATGCGGTCGCTCACTGTGGTGTCTGATATCACTGATATTAAAATGGTGCCAACCATACAGAAGGCCAACCGAGAGTTGCATAGCGTTGGATTGGGGGCTATGAACTTGCATGGATACCTTGCTAAGAATTTCATAACATACGAGAGTAAAGAGGCACTCGACTTCTGTAACGTATTCTTTATGATGGTGAATTTCTACTCCATTGAGTGCTCTATGGAAATCGCCAAAGAACGAGGGGTCACTTTTAAAGGCTTTGAAGATTCCGACTATGCCAGCGGCGCCTATTTCGATAAATATTTGGCACAGGATTTTGATCCGATAACCGATAAGGTGAAAGAATTATTTGAAGGAATAGCGATTCCAGATAAAGCCGCTTGGGAACAATTGAAACAACAGGTAATGGAGCATGGGGTATATCACGCTTATCGGATGGCGATTGCACCCAACCAGTCTACCTCTTACATCATGAACGCTACGGCGTCTGTGATGCCCGTAGTAGATACCATTGAAGTACGTGAATACGGCGATAGTACCACCTATTACCCTATGCCGTACTTGAATAATGACAATTATTTCTTCTATAAATCGGCATACGATATGGATCAGCGGAACGTGTTGCGCCTGATCTCCGTTATTCAGCGCCATGTGGATCAAGGTATCTCTACTATTTTGCATACCAATTCGAAAGATACCACCCGTGATTTAGCGAAATACTACATCTATGCCCATAAAATGGGATTAAAGTCACTTTATTATACGCGCACAAGAAAGGCTTCTATTGATGAATGTATCTCTTGTTCGGTTTAACTTTTAGTTGCGTGTTGCTAGTTGCCAGTTGCGCGTGTTTACCAATATCTGGCCATTTGTGAAGCGCATCATATATAAATAATTCATACACATAATTCACAACTCATCATAATGAATCAATATAAAGCGGTCAATTGGAATACACCAGAGAACGACTATGTAGGGATGTTCTGGGAGCAGAATATTAAACAGTTTTGGATCGATACAGAATATATTCCGTCTAAAGACATTGATATTTGGAAAAAGCTTGCTCCTGAGATGCAAGAGACCTACAAGAAAGCTTTAGGTGGGCTTACATTGTTAGATACCCTGCAAAGTCATACCGGAATGCCGAAAATATTGGATCATATCGATGGCTTGCAAAGTAAAGCAGTACTCTCCTATATGTGTATGATGGAAGCTATTCATGCCAAATCATATTCCACGATATTTACCACGGTGGCTAGTACACCAGAAATTAATGAATTGTTCGAATGGGTTCAAGAAAACAAGTACTTACAATTCAAGGCGGCTACCATCGATAAATATTACCGCTCTTTAGATAAGAAAAAAATCAGCAATGAAGAGCTCTTTATGGCCCTGGCTGCATCGGTATTATTGGAGTCGTTTCTCTTTTATAGCGGGTTCTTTATTCCATTATGGTTAGCCGGGCAAGGCCAAATGGTGGCGAGTGCAGACATCATCAAAAAAATTGTGGCCGATGAATCTATCCACGGTGTATTCGTAGGTATGTTGGCGCAAGACATTTTTAAGAAATTGTCCAATAAAGAAGAAATCAAGAAAAAAGTTACCGATTTGATGATGCGTTTGTATGAAAATGAACTAAAATATACCGAAGAGATTTATACCGACGTCGGATTAACAGCGGAGGTAAAAGAGTATGTGCGTTACAATGCCAATAAAGCTTTAATGAATCTGGGCTTCGATGAAATGTTTGAAGTGAAAGAAGTGAACCCCATTGTATTGAATGGTTTGAACTTGGAAACAACGCAGCACGACTTCTTCTCAAAGAAATCAACAAATTATGAAAAGGCTACACAGATCAGCCATTTACATGATGAAGATTTTACACCCGATTTATCCGTGCCTGTTTAATGCTCCTAAACAAATAAAACGAGAAGACGCTCAAACTTAATAGCCTGACGTTTGTTATATAAACAAACAAGCATGATGTATTATGGCAAATATGGGCAATAACGATTACCTCTTAGTAGACGATGAATGTGCACCGAATATTGCATTTTCTGAACGAGTGATATCTATTGGTGCGGGTACTTATATGATTTATAAGGGCGTACGGGAATTGTTTAAGAAGCCGCTTTTAGCTCTAGGTCAGGTAGCTATTGGCAGTGCTTTATTATATCGTGGTGCAACGGGTACATGCGACGTAAAACGAGTACTCGAGAGAGCGTCTCAGCCCGATCATGCTGAATTTGTATAATCATTCAAAACCTACACCTTTCTACGTAGCTGTTTTTTACATACATACTCCCCACTTTCGAAACGATTTCGTCCGAAAGCGGGGTTCGTTGGAAATAGTAAAGCATAAATTAGGTTAATAAAAGAATTTTATGTTAGGTTTGTACACATATAAGCAAGCATATGATTCAATTTTTAAAAGACAGTACTTTTGCCGTAAATGATGTGATTAACCGAGCTTGGGAGGTGTTAAAAAAACATTATTTTTCTATTGCAGGTCTTTGTCTTTTATTGTTTTTAACATCCAATGCATCGGGTATACTATCCTTTTACTTTAGAGATGTAAACCTAGTTCTCAGTGCCTTCATGCTTATTATCTTTGCAACCCTTTACTTTGGTATCCAACTGGCGTTGTTTAAGTATATTTTTCATGTGGTAGATGATGATAAGCAGCAGGTCTCTCTACGCGAGGCATGGCCAACAACGAAAGAAATCAGTTATTTCTTCGTCGCTATGGTTAGCTTGGTTATTATGGTACTACTCGGCTTTGCTATCTTGGGTATTATCATCATGCCGGTAATATACATATATAATAACATTGAGCATGGGGTAAATCTATTTGCTGTTCTCTCCATTATATTTCTGATTAGTTTTATGATGCGTGTAGCCTTTTATCCCTTTTTTATTATCGATCGGCATGAAAAGCCATTTAAGGCTATTCGATTGAGTTTTGCTATTACACGGGGTAATTTCTTTAAGCTATTGCTACTACTTATTTTTTTAACTATCCTACATTTATTATCTATCTATTTCAACTATCGGGCATTCCCTATATTATCTGCTATGCTTAGCCTTCTCAATTCATTTTTGGTAGTACCTTTATCGAGTGTGGCCGTTGCATTGGCATATCGACAGATGATGAAAGAATATAAAGGAACGGATGATCCAACATTTATTAAAAACATTATTTAACAAAATAGCGCGTATATATCAACCACGATAAGGGTATGGGAATAAAAGCTGCATTAAGTAAGCCCTTTGCTGCTTTCGTAGCAAAGAAAATAGACAAGTGGAAATATCATGCAGTAGCTGCACAAGAACAGGTGAGAAAACAACTGGTAGCTGCAGCAAGGCATACTGCGTTTGGTCGAGACCATCATTTTGAAGATATCCATAGCTACGCCGATTTTAAAAAACATGTGCCTATCCGAGATTATGAAGGTATACGTCCGTATATAGAACGCGTCTTGGCTGGTGAGGCCGATGTCTTATGGCCCGGCAAACCCCTGTATATGGCCAAAACATCAGGCACAACATCTGGTGTAAAATACATTCCATTAACGGCCGACTCGATGCCCGAACATATTCATGCAGCGCGCAATGCATTGCTCGGCTACATACATGAAACGGGAAATACCTCCTTTGTTGATGGTAAGATGATTTTTTTACAAGGGAGCCCGGAAATGAAGGAAAAGCATGGGATCAAAATAGGCCGGCTCTCAGGTATTGTAGCGCATTATGTGCCTAACTATTTGCAAAAGAATCGGCTGCCGAGCTATCAAACCAATTGTATTGATGATTGGGAGACGAAAGTAGACGCAATTGTTGACGAGACGATTCACGAGGATATGCGCCTGATCTCAGGCATTCCGCCGTGGGTGCAGATGTATTTCGAGCGACTTACACTGAAAGCAAAAGGTAAGAAGATCAAGGATATATTTAAAAACTTTAGCCTTTTTGTATACGGAGGAGTTAATTTCGAACCTTATAAGGCACGTTTAGAAGAAATGGTAGGCAAGCATGTGGATGCCATCGAAACCTATCCCGCATCAGAAGGTTTCATTGCCTATCAAGATTCCCAAAAAGAAAAAGGGTTGCTGCTGTTGTGCAATGCGGGTATCTTTTACGAATTCATACCAGCAAACGAAATATTCGATAAAAACCCACATAGATTGAATTTAAGTGAAGTACAGTTGCATGTGAATTATGCACTGATCTTGAGCACCAATGCAGGCTTGTGGGGCTACAACATTGGTGATACCGTGAAATTTGTCTCCTTGAATCCCTATCGTATTGTTGTTTCGGGACGCATTAAACATTTTATTTCTGCGTTTGGCGAACATGTTATTGCCGAAGAAGTGGAGCATGCACTTATGAGTGTGGCGAACATTGAAGGCGTGAAAGTGACCGAATTTACAGTGGCGCCCCAGGTAACTCCCCCTACAGGCGAATTACCTTATCACGAATGGTTTATCGAGTTTGAAGAACCGCCACTGGATATAGATCGTTTTAGGTATCAGGTAGATGAGGCCCTGCAACAAAAAAATACGTATTATTTTGATTTGATTACGGGCAAGGTGTTGCAACCATTAATCATGAGATCAATGAAAAAGCATACTTTTGTAAATTATATGCGGTCTTTAGGGAAATTGGGAGGGCAAAATAAATTACCCCGTTTAGCAAATGATAGGTCGATAGCCGACCGATTAGAACCATATATCTGTGAATAAAAAACATATAGCCATATTAGGTTCCACCGGAAGTATCGGGACACAGGCGCTTGAAGTAATTATCGAGCATCGCGATTTGTTTCAGATAGAAGTGCTTACTGCTCGAAGTAATGCCAACCTGCTCATTGAACAGGCATTGGTACATAAACCAACTACGGTAGTCATAACAGAAGAAAATCAGTATGCCTATGTAAAAGATGCACTTGCACCAAAGGGGATTCAGGTACTGGGAGGGAGTAAAGCACTCTTGGAGGTTGTGCAACAACCGAAAATAGATATGGTATTGACTGCATTGGTTGGATTTGCTGGGTTGACACCAACCGTGGCAGCAATTGAAGCAGGTAAGCATATTGCTTTAGCCAACAAAGAGACACTGGTAGTAGCTGGCGAATGGATTATTGATTTGGCAAAAAAACACCAAGTAAACATTTTACCGGTAGATTCAGAACACGCTGCCATATTTCAATGCTTGGTAGGAGAACCCCGCAACCGCATCGAGAAAATTTATCTGACAGCTTCGGGTGGCCCTTTCCGCGGTCGCAATAAAGAATTTCTGACCTCGGTTACGAAGGCCGATGCACTCAAACACCCCAATTGGGTGATGGGACAGAAGATCACCATTGATTCTGCATCGCTCATGAATAAGGGCTTGGAAGTAATTGAAGCCAAATGGCTTTTTGACCTATCAGTTGATCAGATTGATGTTATTGTACACCCACAGTCTATTGTGCATTCCTTGGTGCAGTTTCAAGACGGTTCATTAAAAGCACAACTCGGATTACCCGATATGAAGCTACCCATACAGTATGCATTAACCTATCCAGACCGGTTGCCCAACCGCTTTGAACGTTTCGATTTTCTGGCTCACCCACAATTTAGTTTCGAGCGACCTGATATGGAAACTTTTGCTAACTTAGCGTTGGCGTATCAAGCATTAACAGCGGGCGGTAACATGCCATGTGTGTTAAATGCTGCCAATGAGATTGTTGTGGCAGCATTTTTGAATGATGAAATTGGGTTTACCGAGATGAGTGTGATAATTGGAGAAACCATGCAACTTATTCCTTTTGTCAAAACACCAACATTAAGTGATTATCTGGCAATCGATCAGGATGCAAGAAATATAACCCGACAACTGGTAACAAAGAAGAAAAAAGTATATCAAATAGAAAAATAACAGCATGAGTGGATTAATTATGGCGGGCCAATTGTTACTTGGTTTGTCTATTTTAATAGTTTTACATGAACTAGGACATTTTTTGGCGGCTAGGGCTTTTGGAATCAAGGTAGAGAAATTCTATCTTTTTTTTGATGCTTGGGGAGTGAAATTGGTTAAGTTTAACTATAAAGGGTGTGAATATGGCATTGGCTGGTTACCACTCGGTGGATATGTGAAGATTGCCGGAATGATCGATGAATCGATGGATACCGAACAATTGAAGGGAGACCCACAACCTTGGGAGTTTCGTTCTAAACCTGCTTGGCAGCGACTTATTGTCATGTTGGCAGGGATCTTTGTCAATATCATTTTGGGTATATTTATTTTTTGGATGCTCACACTGCGTTACGGCGAGACCTTCACCCCCAATGATCGATTGGTAGATGGACTCGCTCCTGGTGTTATTGGAAAAGAGATAGGTCTTAAAGCGGGCGATTTGATTACTGCAATAGATGGTGAAAAAGTGGTTCGTTTTGAAGATGTCCGGAGCCCGAAAGTACTCCTTGGAAATACAAAACTAACTGTCTTAAGGGATGGGGAGACCTTAGATGTTATTGTTCCCGGAGATATCTTAAACGATGTGTCTGATTTAGGAATTGATGAGTTTGTAGTGCCGCGTTTTAAAATAACACATATTGAAGAACTTGAAAAAGGAGGCATTGCAGAAAAGGTCGGCTTGAAAGCAGGGGATAGTTTGGTGGCGATTAATAGCCAACCAATTATTTTTTGGGATCAAATGAGCGATGCACTTTTGGCTAACAAGAATAAAGAGGTGTCTATCGTATATGCGCGGAAGGGAGAAATAGATACCCTCAGCACGACATTAGATGCCGAAGGAAAATTAGGCGTTTATGTTGGTAGGGATATAGATCGTATTCCACAAGAGCAAATTAAATATGGGTTTTGGGAAGCACTGCCCATTGGTGCAGACAAAGCTTGGGGATCCTTAACAGATAATGCAAAAGCCTTGGGTAAAGTGGTAACTGGACAGGTGAAAGCCAATAAAGCGTTATCCGGACCAGTAGGTATAGCACGCATGTTTGGTGCAGAAGTAAATTGGGTTAAATTTTGGAGCTTGGTAGGGCTGTTGTCTATGGCCTTGGCTTTGATGAATATATTACCAATCCCCGCTTTAGACGGAGGACATGCCTTATTCTTGGTTGTAGAAATTATTAAAGGTAAACCCTTGAGTGATAAGTTTATGGAACGTGCACAAATTGTAGGTTTCGTCATCATTGTTGCACTTATGATCTTTGCTTTAGGCAATGATATTATGAAGGTTTTTAACGATAAATTACCCTAATTTCACGCGGCCAGATAAATTTTAAAATTTATTTGGCAGTTGTCCGATTTAGCAATATATTTGCGTCCCGTTAGCGCAATAAGCCCAGGTGGCGGAATTGGTAGACGCGCTAGTCTCAAACACTAGTGGGAAACCGTGCCGGTTCGATCCCGGCCCTGGGTACTGACCGGAATAAGACTCCGATTAAGAAAGGGTTGCTCATAAAAAAGCAACCCTTTTTTCGTTTTGCCACCCCATACCAGATTATCTTTGAACACTCCTCTGATGTCATTAACCATTTCTCCAGTTTAAAGATCTTTTCGTTTATGTTTTGAAGGGCCTGAAGTTTTTGGTTCAGTCTCTCCTGCTTTAATTTTAGAGGTTCAACCAATAGCGCTTTTGACGTTTCGATAAGCAATGTTATTTGGTGAGGTTGAAAGCTCAGAGCTTTTAAACCTTTTAAGTTTCATGCAATACCGGTCCTTTTAAATTGTAGTTTATGTGTTGGTGTGTGGAGCACGATAAAGGGAAAAAGCGGTTATATGAATGGTAGTGACGATATTATGGCTATCAATCGATTGCGTAGTTTTTTATTTGTTGTTGGGTGTAACAAAAAATATTAGTAACCTTGCTTTAACTTAACCATTGTTTTTTGTGACCATTATAAAATTATAAAGGGCTTGCTGTTATATAAGGCGGTTTGGATGTTTAATATATTATTGTTTTAAATATGTCAGTGCACGTTCATACAGTTGATGACACGCTGTTACTCGCTAGACTTAAAGATAGCGATAAGAAGGCATTTGATTCTTTATATACTAAATATTGGGAATTTGTATTTAATAACGCATATAAGCGCTTAACAAACGTGATCTTAGCCGAAGATGTTGTACAGGAGGTATTTGCACAATTATGGCTGCGCCGTACACAGGAAGCTATTAAAAATTTACCTGCATATTTTTACATAGCAGCTCGAAATCAGGTTTATAAACTGCAAAGAAAAGAACAACAATATGTTCCGGTTACTGAGATCGTTGAAGAGGTAAAATCTCAATATGAAAGTGCGGATGCACAATTGCTTTATAAGGAATTATTAGCGGCTTATAAGGGCTTGGTTGAGCGTTTACCTCCTCAGCAAAGGGAAATTTTCGAAATGAAGTATAACGAAAACCTGGAGGCAAAGGAAATAGCAGAGCGACTGCAGGTTTCGCCGAAAACAGTGCGTAACCAATTAGGAAGAGCACTCAGTAGGTTAAGAGCGGCTTTAAATATTATTGGTATTTTATTGCTTATTTCCCATCTAAAATAAATTTTCCCAAAAAAATTAAAAAAAATTAAGCAGGCTGTGGGCTAATCTTCATAAAATGGGTCATCTATTTTAGAAGTAACCATTTATGGAACCATTACCGAAAGAAGAATATTTAAAATTAGTAGAAAAATACTTAGCGGGAAATGCCTCTGAGCAAGAAATTAGATTTCTTGAAGCCTATTATGATGCCTTTAATAGTAGAGATGGGTATACAGATACGATTAACCAAAAGGAGCATGCTAAATTAAGCACACGGCTTAAAAAAAAGACAGATCAAAGAATTTCATATTACGAAACAAGGAATAAATTTAACTTCTTGAGTTTACACCTGGTTAAATATGCGGCTATCTTGCTCGCCGTAATAACGGGAATAGCTTACTTCGCTACGCAAAGAAATGTGGAGCATGAGAGTAGAAAATTTGCGCAAGCTCCAATGCCCGGAACGGATAAGGCGGTATTAACGTTGGCCAATGGACAAAAACTTATTCTGGATAGCACTAAACAGGAACTTCTGCTGCAAGAGCACGGGTTAATTATCCATAAAACGGCCGAAGGGTACTTAACTTATGCGGTTGCCGATAAACAAGCCACCCAATCTACAGCATCAGTAAACGAACCGCTTTATAATACCATTAGTACGCCTTCGGGTGGTCAATATAGTGTATTGCTTTCGGATGGAACGAAAGTATGGCTTAATGCTTCTTCTTCTTTAACGTTTCCTGTTCATTTTGATGATAGTAGACGTGTTGTAGAACTGGAAGGAGAAGGCTACTTTGAAGTGGCAAAGTCTCCTAACAAAAAAAGAGCACAACCTTTTATCGTAAAAACCGCTACGCAAAAAGTTGAGGTATTGGGTACGCATTTTAATATAAATGCCTATGCAGATGAGCAGGACATTAAAACTACGCTGATTGAAGGTTCTGTTCGGATTGTACCCGTGCATAAGAATGCGCAAGCAGTAGTTTTAAAACCTGATCAACAAAGTGTCATTTCTAGAACTGTAAGCGAGCCTGAAATAAAGGTTATACAGGTAACTGCTGAGGCGGTAATTGATTGGAAAAACGGCAACTTTATTTTCGATCGGGAAAACTTACCTGCCATTATGCGGAAGATTGCAAGGTGGTACAATGTAGAAGTAGAATATCGGGGTAAAATGCCATTGGATGAATTTGGCGGACAAATATCTCGCTCTAAAACACTTTCTGACGTTTTAAATGTGCTGGAATTGAGTGGGGGAGTCCGTTTTAAAGTAGTGGGAAATAAGGTGATCGTTCAAACCTAAAGTATAATAAAATTATGAACCCTTAAAATTATAACCATGAAGACATGATACATAAATTTTCCTTTAAATCTTATTAACCGGAAATGCTGGTAACATTCCCGGTTGTTTTGGAGATTATATCAATTTTTTAAGCGTCCAATTAATTAACCTCTCAAATCTAACAAAGATATGGTTTTTTCCTTTTGCGAAAAAAAAATGTTTAAGGAGCTGCAGCGGCTTCCTATAATGAAGGTACTGTCAACGACAAAAAAAAGCCTTCTGGTTTTAATCAAACCTAAGATTATCATTAGAATGAAACTGCTTATTTTGCTTGCACTCATCACAAGCTTTCAAGTTAATGCTTCGGCACTTGCCCAGCGTATCACATTGGTAGAGAAAAATGCCAAGCTTGATAGAGTTTTTCGAAAAATCAATAAACAGAGTAAAATAGATTTTATCTATAAAACTGGCCAACTTAAGAAGGCTAAACCTGTAACCATTCAAGTATATGAAAAGCCCTTGGAGGATGTATTATCACTCATCTTTAGTGGACAACCAATTGATTATGTTGTTAAAAACAAAACGATTATCATACAAGATAAAAAAAATATACGCGATGATATTGATAAACTGCTACTTTTTCCAATAAAAGAGCAAAACCTGACGGTTAAAGGCAGAGTTGTTGATAAAAACAATGAACCATTAACGGGTGTGAGTGTGCTCGAAAAAGGCACCAAGAATGGGGTTACCTCGGGGGCCAACGGCGAATTTGCTTTAACGGTTACCGATAAGTCGGCAACGCTGCTGTTCTCCTATATGGGGTATGTCCATCAAGAACTTCCTGCTTCGGCGGATTTAAGCCATATCACCTTGCAGGAAGACCTAGCAAACCTGGATGAAGTGGTAGTGGTTGGTTACGGTACCCAACGTAAATCAAGTATGACGGCTGCCATAACTACTGTTAATACCGATGAAATACAAAACATACCCAGACCTAATGTTTATTCCGCTTTACAGGGTAGAGTGGCAGGCTTAACCATTAACGAAACATCTGGCGAGCCGGATGCATCTCCTTCTTTATTGGTGCGCGGCGTGGGGACGATAGATGGCTCTACGGGCCCGTTGATTTTAGTTGACGGAACACCTACCGGTACCTTAAATGAAATTCCTGCGCAGGATATTGAATCAATTTCGGTACTAAAAGATGCCGCGGCAGCAGCAATATATGGAGCGAGGGCAGCGAACGGTGTTATACTCGTTACAACGAAACAGGGGAAAATAGGGGAAACTAAACCGGTGGTTCAACTGAATAGTTATGTGGGACTACAAACACTAGCTCAATTTCCCAAAAAGCTATCGGCCTACGAATATGCAACTTTGGTTGATGAGGTACATCGCAATGATGGCAAAAGTGCTGTTTACTCGGATAAAGATCTGGAAATGTTTAAAAACGGCCAGACGGATGATTTTCACGGAAACACCGATTGGAAAAAAGAAACGATAATGAATGTGGCCCCCATTTATACAAATCATTTGAGTGTAAGTGGTAACGGAAAGATGGGCAGGTATTATGTGTCGGGGGAGTATGTTGATCAAAAGGGCATGGTAAAGAAAATTGATAATTATAATCGTGTTAATTTCAGAGCAAATATAACGAGCGACATATCCAAGAAAATGCAACTTCAATTCATGACCAATTACATCCGAACCGACAAAGACGCAAGCGGATTAGCAAGCGTATTTCAGAATGTACTTTCTGCTTCTCCTACAGCCAATGTTCGATATAATGATGGAAACTGGGGAAGTATGATCTTTGCGAACGATCGTTATTTATGGGATACTGGAAACCCCGTTAAAATGATTAATGAATATGGACCAAAAGAAACCCATTGGAATACCCTGAATACCTCTGCTAATTTAAGCTATACTCCTTTAGAAGGCTTAGTGCTTAAAGGAATGGGAACCTATCGGAATTCTTGGTTGGATGCGCAGAACTATAACAGAAGTTGGATGTCTTGGGATCCGTTGAAACAGGAAATAGCACAAACCGGTCCAGCCTCCTTATGGGAAAACTGGTCTAAAGAATATAAATATGATGTACAGCTAACGGGTACTTATGAGAAAAACATTGAAGACCATGCTTTCAAGGTCTTGGCGGGATATTCTCAAGAAAGTTTACGAAGCGATTATATAGAGGCTTACAGAAAGGTTTTTATTAATGATGAAATATATGAATTGAATGCGGGTGATGCCTCTACACAAACCAATGGTGGTGGAGCGGATCAATGGTCCTTTTCTTCATTTTTCGGAAGATTAAATTATAGTTTCCAGGATAAGTATCTCGTTGAAACAAATTTGCGGTATGACGGCTCTTCGCGTTTTGCTCCGGGCCAGCAATGGGGGCTTTTTCCGTCTGTTTCTGTGGGTTGGAATATACATAAAGAGCCTTTCTTGGCAAAGTACAGTTTTATTGATAACCTTAAATTACGCTTATCGGCAGGCCAATTGGGAAACGCAGAAAAGGTTAATTTATACTTGTGGTTCCCTAAAATTGAATCTGGACCTTACTATAATTTTGACGGCAAGCTTGTTTTTGGTACAAGACCCGGTGAGTTTGCCAACAAAGATTTAACCTGGGAAACAACTACCTCTTATAATGCAGGATTAGATGGTAGCTTGTTTGGCGGAAAATTAAATTTTGAGGTAGATTTATGGAAGAAGAATACAGACGACATCTTGCTGGTGGTACCGATATCAACTACAGTAGGTTCACCTTCATCAAACCTAACGGTGAATGCGGGTAAAGTGGGAAGCCAAGGTTTTGATTTATCGCTGGGAACAAAAGGTAATTTCTCTGATAATCTGCGGTATGCTGTAAACTTATCGCTAACAGGTTGGCACAGTTGGATAATTGATCTGCAGGATAGGGCAACAGCCTTTAGTACGGAGTTCAGACCGGGCGAAGACCTTGGTAATTACTACGGATATGAAAGTCTCGGTATTATTAATGACGAGGAGACCCTTGATAGGTATAAAAAACTCGAAAATGTTGCTCCGCAAACAGATCTGGGCGACATCCAGTATAAAGATCAAAATGGGGATGGCAAACTAGACTACCTGGATAATGTAAAAATAGGTAATTCATATACGAAAAATAATTTCGGCTTAAACTTTAGTATAGGATATAAGGGCTTTGATGCACAGCTGTTTTTTCAGGGAGCATTTAACGTGGATAAACAGATTGTTGGCAATACACGTACCTCATTTATCAATTTTCAGTCGCCAGATGCTAATCAACTCGACCGGTGGACAACGGAAAACAGAAATGCAGATGCATTATTCCCGAGATTGCGGAAAGAATACAACGTAAACACTGGGCCAAATTCTAGTTTTTGGGTGAAAGATGCGTCGTACGTGAAACTTAAAAATCTACAAATAGGTTATAGTTTTTCCGATAAGGTAACGCAAAAGCTGAGCTTAAAGGGGTTACGGGTTTTTGTAACGGGCACGAATCTGTTTACAATCGCGCCAAACTATCTGAAAGGCTATGATCCTGAAGTAGACATGAACCCTTCAATCTATCCAACGCTAAGGGTATATGCTGCTGGTGTGAATGTTACTTTTTAAATGTAAGGTATCTGATCTAAAATAGAACCGATGTACTTTAAAAAATTATTAGAAATGAAACGTATCATCTTTTTTTTAATTATATTAACTTTTGCCGCCTGTAAGAAGGATTTTCTGAATAAAGGCCCGCTGACTAACCTTTCTGAAGAATCTTATTGGAAACAGGGCTCTGACGCTGAGTATGCCGTTAATGGTTTATATGAAGCGTTCTATGAATTTGATGGCGGCGGCGAATTTCTGCCGGGAGGTGCACCATACATGGACTTATGTACCGATTTAATGTACCTAAAAGCGCCTTGGGAATTTGGCTTCAATGATTTTAATACAGGGAATTTAACCGCCGATAATGGATGGGTAGCCTCCTTCTGGAAGAAAAAGTACCAATACATAAGAAATTGTAATTTCTTTTTCGACAACGTTGATAAGGTAAAAGATCAACTTTCTCCCGAGTCGTATAATAATCTTTCGGGGCAGGCCAGAGTAGTGCGTGCTTTCCTTTATCTGCGTTTAGTTCAGGGCTTTGGTGATGTTCCTTTAATTACCAAAACTATTTCTGCAGATGAATGGCCGGCTCGTACACCAGCAGCAGAAGTTATGGAGTTTGTAATAGCTGAGTTAGCTAAGGCTGCTGAAGAATTACCGGAAGAGCAGTCGGACGGGGCGCACGGAAGAATTTATAAATATGTAGCATTGGCTTATAAAGCCCGAGCTGCATTACATTTTGCTGGTTTTTATAATAAGCCTGAGTATTATGAGGTGGCTGCGGAAGCCCTAGCGACTATTGTTAATAGCGGTAAATTTGAACTGTTCAGAAAAGTTGAAGACCCAACGGATAATTTTACGCAGATATTTTGGGCAGCAAACGAGGGGGCAGATAACAAGGAGATTATCTTTTCTGATCAGTTTATTAAAGACCTTAGACCTAGTAATATAAGTACTTCATTTGCTGGACCTGGCTGGAAAGGACAACAAGCACAGCAAAACTATATTGATATGTTTGAGGATAAAGCAGGGTGGCAGGCACATCATATCAGTTTTAAAGAGATGAATAGCTACCGCAATACGAAGGTACTCAAAAGTCCGCTCGATGGAAAATCGGCAACATACGATCCGAAGAATGAGTTCGCGGATAGAGACCCACGCCTAAATGCTACCTTTTTTAATCCCAATATTTACGTAGATGCTAATGGCGTTATCCAGAAAAGGGGAGAAGACTGGGCTCCTGCCAACAGAAATTTTGCTCCCGATTGGGAAAACGATTGCTACTTTTTCAAAAAATTGGTAGATCCAACGAACTTTAATCCGGTATATTATTATGGCAATAGTGATAATAATTTTCCACTGGTTCGATATTCGGATATGCTATTGCTTTATGCAGAGGCTTTAAATGAAATTGGTAGAACGGGAGAGGCTGCAACGTATGTTAATTTGGTGCGCAATAGAGTGGATATGCCTGATATTGCGACAGGTGACCAGGACGAAATGCGTGAAATTATTAAGCATGAACGGAAAATTGAATTGATTGCAGAACAGGTATTGGTTTGGGATTATAAAAGATGGCGCGAATATGAACGTACCATGCCTGGCGCGGCGGAGTTTTACGGGTTTAGAAGGGAGGCTTATGGGCAATCTTCTATTTTATTGCAACGCAAATACATCACAAATAAATATTATTTGTGGCCAATTCCGGCAGTTGAATTACGGAATAATCAGAATATGGTTCAAAATATTGGTTGGTAAATCCTAACGTGATAATCATGACAAATTATAAAATTTTCCTTGCAATTTTTATGATGCTATTAGGTGCATCGTGCAGTAAAGATAAGTTATATACCTATCCGGCTAGTTTAAGCGATAAAACAAAGATAACAGCGATTAGATTGCTCAATGAGGCTGGAGAGGATGTGATTTCGACTTATGAAATTGATGATGAAAAATCGACCGTTTCCATAAAGGTTAACGCAGATATGCCTTTAAATAAATTATTTCCAACAGCTACGGTTTCTGAAGGTGTAATTGTTGAGCCTATCATGGGGGTTTATACCGATTTTTCGTCTCCGGTCAATTATACCTTAATCGCGGGGGACCGAACAACCACCCGAAATTGGACATTTGTGGTTAGCCACTGATTGGTTTAATCTACTAATCACTCAATATGACGGTAGTAGGCTTTTTAGACTCCTCCATCGTAACAGCTGTAATGAAAATAGGAGGTTACGGTTTAGAACGGTAACGAATTTTATAAAAAATAAAGAGTGTCTAAAAAGGTTTCAAAAAGATAAACAACATGTCATTGCGAGACGATAAAACGAAGCAAAGACGGTGATCTTAGACTTTCCGGATACACTAAAATAGACTATGCTAATGAAACCTAAGATAGCAACAATGATTTTTTGCATTACTGCTTTTTTTATTTCTTTTCATGGTAATGCCCAAGAGGTTATATCGATTACCGCTTTCGGTGTTCACCCAGATCAGCACCACAATGCTGTTCCAGCAGTTAAAAAGGCGTTAGACTTTTGTAAGGATAAGGAAAATATGATCATTAGGTTCCCTAAAGGACGATATGATTTTTGGCCCACTACCGTTGATGGTAAAGAGCGAAATATTGGCTTTGATTTACAGCATTTAAAAGGAGTAACGATTGATGGTGGCGAATCTTCATTTATCTTTCACGGAAAAATGCAGATAGCCAATGTAGATGCTAGCGAACAAGTGGCCTTTAGAAATTTTGCTGTAGATTGGGATAGGCCTTTTATTTCTCAAGCCGTTATTTCGAAGGTTACAGATAGTACATTGGATGTTAGAATAGATCGTGAAAAATACCCATATGTTATCGAGCGAGATACAATATTCTTTATTGGCGAGGGTTGGAAATTACCCGTATTGAATGTTTACAATAATCTCTATGATCAAAAGAATAAAGAGATTGTTTACAATACTTGGGACAGCCCCTTGGGAGATATTTTTACGCAACGGGCAGAAGAATTGGCTGATGGTAGCGTACGTTTTCACGGTAAGGTGGGGTTAAAGCCAACCCCAGGTACTTTTGTTTCTCTATTTCATTTACGTTACGCTATTGTAGGTTTTGAAATCAAGAATAGTAAAGACATACTGCTAAAAAACTTACAGATATATCATGCCCTAAGCCATGGGGTTTTGGGCGTGAGAAGTGAAAATATAACCATGGATAACGCCTCGATGATGGTAAACGACGCCAAAGGTAGGGTATTTAGTATTGTTGCCGATGCCTCCCACTTTATCAACTGTAAGGGCACGATTAAAATAGAACATTGTGCACATACCGGCCAAGGAGATGATTTTATTAATGTACATGGCACGAATGTAAAAATTACGTCTATTGTGGATAACCATACCATAGAAGTGGGTGATGGTGGACGCTATAACGGTGTTGGAGATGAGATTTGGTTTGTGGATAAAACTACAGCTCAACGAAAGGATAGCCTCAGCATTCGTGCAATTGAAGCTATAAAAGAGGGCGGGACGAGAAAAGGGTATAAGATTTCATTTACCGAACAGTTGCCAAAAACGCTGCGTGTAAATGATTTTATAGAGAATAAAACATGGACAGCCAGATTGGAACTGCGGAATTGCCGTATCTTGAAACGACATCGCGCACGCGGTATTCTGGTTACCACCCCTCAGGATGTAATAATAGAAAACAACTATTTTCGTACAGCAGGTACCGCCATTCTGATTGAAGGGGATTTAGACTTCTGGTACGAGTCTGGTGCGCACCGAAATTTGCGAATTCAGCACAATATTTTTGAAGATTGCCTCACTTCTGGTAACGCACATGGTAATAGGGGCGAATGGGGCGAAGCTGTTATCACCATAACTCCTTCACATAAACCGAGTACGGTTAATGATAAACCTTATCATAAAAATATACGCATCGTCAAGAACACCTTTAAAGTTTTTGATGCACCATTGGTTCATGCTAGATCGGTAGAAGGATTGTTATTTTCGAATAATGAGGTGATCAAGACAACGCGCTATAAACCTTATACTTGGCAGAAATCGGCTTTTTTACTGGACGGGTGCCGGAAGGTATGGATACAAGACAATCGCTTAGATGAAAAATATCGTACGCGTGATGTGCTAACCGAGCATATGCAAAAATCGGACGTAACGATTGGGAAAGGACAAGGATTCGTTCTTGGTGAATTAATAGGTGTAAATACACATCATACCTGGTAACAAAAACTAAATTTTATGAAAGCTAATCTCCTTATTATACTTATTCCGCTGTTTTTCTTTTCGTGCAAGAGAACGGAGAAATCTTACGATGGTAACAGCCAATACGAATCTTTTACGGTAGAATCGATCCCGTTTGTGGTTGCCGATACACCCTGGAACGCCGATATGCTGGGCAACCATCGAGCGGTAGTTTCTTTGAAACAACCCGATACAAATGCGGTACTGGTTGAATTACCTTGGAGACGCCCCGATTTAAAACCAGAAACAAAGAAGATAATTGTTGTAAATGCAAAAACGCAACAACCCTTAAATAATGTTGCTGTTTTAAGTATATCGGCTGAAAAAGGCATATTGGCATTTCAACCGAACGACCAGTCAACAGATTATTATATTTATTATTTGCCCTATAAATTTCGCAGCGGATACGACGATGCGCGTTACGGAAAACCTTGGAATGACTATTTGCCGCCCATCTATAGCGCGGATACGGTTTGGAAACAAGCGGTGGAGAAAAATAGCAAGCACCTTCCATTAGCTACTATAAAGCGTTTTGAAAGTAGAACTAAATTTGACTTCTTTACACCCATGGGGATTATTGCAACGGCAGAAGAGCAAAATAAAATGAAAGCCAATCATCCAAAGGCCGAATTTCTGCTCTTTCCAGAAGATAGGGCTTTTCCTATTCGGCCACTTAAGCAACTGCCATGGCGTTGGGTAGCTAAGGGGCCAACGGCCGATTTTGTTGGCTATGCTGATAAGAACGAATACTATACGTGGCAAGTAGGGGTTTGGGCAACTGGTGGAGCGGTTAAGAATCTTCGTGTTACCTTTAGCGATTTGGTCTCGGGCGATGAGGTTATTAAAAAGGAGGCGATTACCTGCTTTAATCAGGAGGGGACGGGTTGGGATGGTAAACCGCTAACATTTCATGTAGATGTACCGGCGAATGGTATTCAGGCACTTTGGAATGGGGTGCAAATTCCGGAGAAGGCAAAGGCTGGTGAATATACCGGTACGATGCGTATATCGGCCGCAAATATGAAAGCGCAAACCATACAGATTAGCCTGCACGTAGGAGATGAAGTTCTGGCAGATAAAGGCGATGATGATTTATGGAGACACGCTCGATTGCGCTGGCTTAATTCTACCATAGGTACAGACAACCTCCCGGTTGAGCCTTATGCGGCCATGAAATTGACTGGCCATCATATTGAAGCTACAGGGAAAACAGTACAGGTGGGTGGAAATGGATTGCCGGAAAGCATCAGTATAAATAATCGCTCCGTTTTGGCAAAGCCGATGACCTTTAAATTGGAGATGCCGAATAAGGATATCGTTTTTCTGGCTAACGATGTAACGATTGAAAAAACAGCGGATGGGTTGGTGAAATGGAAGGCAAGTGCACTGCACGATGGTATATCCTTTACTTGTAACGCTTATATGGAATATGATGGGTATATACGCTACCAGCTGAAACTCGCTGCGAAGGAACCTATAGAGGTGAACAATATTAAACTGGAAACTGCTTATGGACCTGAGGCTTCTACTTATTTTATGGGAGCAGGTTTTAAAGGTGGATTTACACCGCATGTTTATAGTTGGGATTGGAAAGGGCCTTGGGATAGTTATTGGATAGGGGGAGATCTCGCGGGCTTGCACATGGAGTTTAGGGGTGGCGCTTATCATGGGCCGCTGTTAAATGATTATAAGCCAGCCCCCCCTGCTACTTGGGCCAATGATGGAAAAGGAAAAATACGTTTACAGCAAAATGCTTATGGTGGAGCCGATGTGATTGCTGCAACGGGGAAGAAAACGATTAGCAAAGATACCCTGGATTTTGAATTTGCTACACTGATTACGCCTGTTAAGCCTGTTAATACGGCCAAACATTTTTCGGAAAGATATTATCACGCAACACCCAGTGGTTTTAATAAAGCTGCTCAAGACGGTGCTAATATTGCCAACATCCACCATGCTACGAAGTTAAATCCAATAATTAATTACCCTTTTACGGTTCAAGACTCACTAATAACTTTTATAAACGAACAACACCGAGCAAACAGAAAAGTAAAGCTTTATTATACCGTTAGGGAGCTAACAAATTATGTAACAGAGTTATATGCGTTGAAGAGTTTAAACCATGAAGTATTTGTTTCGGGGGTTGGATTTGGCACACCGTGGCAAATGGAACATTTAATTGACGATTATAAGCCTGCTTGGTACAGCGAGCTTCCGGGACAAAATGCCGATGCTGCTCTTGTATTAAATGGTTTTTCGCGGTGGATTAACTATTATCTGGAAGGACTGCGCTGGATGTATGAGCATTATAAGATTGATGGTATCTATATGGATGATGTTTCATTCGATAGAACTGTGATGAAAAGAATGCGGAAAATAGCTGCTCAATATAGACCTGGAGCACTTGTTGATCTCCACTCGAATACGGGTTATTCTATAGGACCTGCAAATCAATATACTGATTTTTTTCCTTACGTGGATAGGTTGTGGTTTGGAGAAAGCTTTAAGTATAATGAGATGATGCCCGATGAGTGGTTCGTAACATTCTCGGGTATACCCTTTGGTCAGATGAGCGAGATGCTTCAGGATGGAGGTAACCGATTTTTAGGAATGGTTTATGGTGCTACGGCCCGCCATTCTTATGGGAAATTCTCGCCTACACCGGTGTGGAATCTATGGAAGTCGTTTGGTATAGAACAAGCCAAAATGATCGGTTATTGGGATAAAAATAAACTTGTTGAAACTGCTAACCCAACGGTGAAGGCAACGGTTTACCAAAAAACCGATAAAGCATTGATCGCGATTGGCAATTTTGATAAAAATGAGCAGCATGTTCATTTAACCATCAATTGGGCCAAATTGGGCTTTGATCCAAAACATGTAAAGATCGAGGCCCCAGCTATTGCAGATTTTCAGGTTAATCGTACTTTTACAATAGGTCAGGAAATACCCATTAAAGCAAAGGAAGGAATCATTTTATTAATAACGCCGATACCTTAAATGTAAAAAATTATGAAACTAAAACAGCACTTTTCTTTATTTTCCGTATGGTTTAGCTTGAGCCTGGCAGCCATGCACCCAGCGCAAGCAGCGGATGCAATAGACTCGATTTACATCACGGATTTTGGCTTACAGCCGAACACAAAAGTAAATGCCGTTAAGGCTGTGCAAAAAGCTTTGCAACAGGCAAAAAATAGTGCAAATGTGGTTTTGGTTTTTCCGAAGGGAAGATACGATTTTTGGCCTGAAGATGGTTTTGAAAAGGTGTACTTTGAATCAAATACTACTGATAATAACCCGAAGCGCTTAGCTATTTTGGTAGAGCAAATGCAGGGGTTAACAATAGATGGCAAAGGATCGTCCTTTATCTTCCATGATCGTATACAGCCCATAACGATAGATAATAGCCGGGATATTAGCATAAAGAACCTATCGATTGATTGGGAGTTTCCGCTTACAGCGCAGGCTACGGTGATGGCTACCACGGATGATTATATTGATATTGCTTTAGATGCTACACAATACCCTTATACGATTGCTGATAAAAAGATTGTCTTTGCAGCTGAAGGCTGGTCGGGGGGAATAACAGGGGTAATGGAGATTGAAAAGACGTCTAATTTAATTGCTTATAATACAGGCGATACGCCTAGTGCCTTAGGCTCTGGTTGGCAAAACTATACCGTTGAAGAACTGGAGAGGGGGAAGCTGCGGCTACTTCATGCTTTTAAACGAAAACCCAAAGTTGGCAATGTGCTCATATTGCGCCATAATGATAGAGACCACGCGCTGATGTTTCTTACAGAGAGTAAAAACATTAAGATAACGGATGTAAATGGCTACCATTGTGCGGGGTTGGGTATTTTATCGCAGTTCTCAGCTGATCTTGCTTTTGAACGGGTTAATATCGTTCCGAATAAAACAAAACAACGATATTTTAGCGGGCATGATGATGGTTTGCACTTCTCGAATTGCGGCGGCAAAATTCGTGTTGATCATTGCACGTTTGAAGGACTCATGGATGATCCGATTAATGTGCATGGTACCTATGTTAAAGTAATAAAGAAGCTTGAAAAGAATAAACTGCTATGCCGGTTTATGGAACATATGAGCGTAGGCATGCATTGGGCCCGGCCAGGAGAGCGGATTGCCTATATCGAAAACTCATCCATGAAAACCCTTAGCGATGCGGTGGTGAAAGATTTTAAGGCGGTTAGCAATACTGATTTTGAGCTTACTTTATCATCAGCTATTCCTGATAATATAAAAGAGGGTTATGGTTTGGAAAATACGAGCTGGACACCTTCGGTACTGATTCAGCATTCTGTATTTGGTGGAAATAGGGCGCGCGGTGTACTTGTTTCTACGCCTAAACCCGTGGTTATTCAGCAGAATATTTTTAAATCGAGCGGCTCGGCTATACTCATTGCGGGAGATGTTAATTCATGGTATGAGTCTGGTGCAGTACTAGATTGTTTGATCAAGGGAAACAAATTTCTTTCGTCTTGCAATAACTCGCTATACCAATTCACGGAAGCCATTATCAGTATTTTTCCTGAAATACCGATGATGAATGCGCAAACACCGGCTTATCATAAAAATATACGTATTGAAGAGAACGAATTCTTTGCTTTTGATTATCCAATATTGTTTGCACAATCGGTTAGCGGACTGCAGTTTACTAATAATACGCTTAAAAGAAGTTATGATTTTAAACCATTCCATACCTCTAAAGTAGCCTTCTCTTTATTGGGTTGTGCGGATGTTAACATCAATAATAATGATGTAGACCCCGACCTCCTGGGCAAAAATGTACAGCTTAAATTTATGCCAAAAAAAGAGGTACACCTGCAAAAGAATTTGGTATTTTTAAATCAATAATTCACTTGCACTGGGTATAATTAAATGGATGTTTCTGGAAGTTTTGCGGTAATTTTTCAATAGCTTATCCTTTTACTAGTTTCCTTAATTTTTCACTCCGTAGGTATAGTCCTAGCCAAAGTAAAATACCCAAATAAAAAGGGAATAAAATATGACTGAACAACGGATTCTCTACACGGATATGCGTGGCTATCGCTCCACCCAAATAGCCAGTTAATAAAACAGCCCCCAACAGCGTTGTTTTCGGGATGGTGTAGAGTACCGTACAGATCAGCAGGATAATTCCCAATAGGGTAATACTACTCTCGGGGTAGCCTAGATCCATTGTTCCTTTAATCACCATTTTCGGTTTAACGAATTTCCCGAAAGCGTCAAAAAAACAAAACAAAATAACCAATATGCTGAGTACCCATCCTATGATGCGGCTTGTCTTACCGATGTTGCTTCTGTTTTCCATGATGTATAAATTTTAAAGTTGAACGAAGAAGAATATTGTCTTTTTTATACAAAAATAGACGCAATTATTTTACCACCGCGGGTGCAAAAGCGACAATATATGGGGTAGACTGTGACATTATCTGGCATATTGTAGATCGTGATTATAATCAGTTTATTTGTATATTTATGATTTGAGCTATATCAATGTAAGTCTGTTCAATGATTGATGATATTCATTTGGATGAACTAAGAAAAGCGCGCCGCATTGGATATTATTTTCGCTATCCCTTGCACCGTCTTGATTTTCATGATCTTAACATTCAGAATCATCGTTACGGACATTATACGGCAAAACCGCTTTATGGTAGGCTCACCCCAGAGGGGCGTGTTGATAAATCGGCTGGTTTCAATGGAGATGTGGCTGTACTTTTTGTACCGTTAACGGCACAAAATGCTGATGATGTAGTATTGTTTATTTTTCATACCACACCACAAAACATACAGTTACCATCGGGAAAACGAAATTGGAAAAAGATAAATGAATTCGTGGTAGCGGCTCTTGCAAAAAAGCTTACGATTGTTTGTAGCATGTACATTTGAAAAGTGCAATGATTTATTTGAAATATATAATGTAGCTTTACGAAGCATGCAATATATTTGTTAGAAAATCAAAACTTTTAATAATGATACAAGCAAAAGGATATGCAGCTCAAAATGCTGAAACAGATTTAGCTCCTTGGGAATTTCAACGAAGAGATGTAGGGCCGCATGATATTCAAATAGAAATATTGTATTGTGGCGTTTGCCATTCCGATCTTCACCAGATAAAAAACGATTGGTTTCCCGGGATATTTCCAATGGTACCTGGCCACGAAATCGTTGGACGTATTGTTCAGGTCGGCAATCACGTGAATAAATTTAGAATAGGCGATCTAGCGGGAGTAGGTTGTATGGTAGACTCTTGTCAGGTTTGTGAAAACTGTCAAGCTGGTTTAGAGCAATATTGCGCAGAAGGGAATACCCAAACGTATAATAATTTGGATAGAAGTGGTGTTCCCACTTATGGCGGTTATTCGAATACCATCGTGGTGCGAGAGGAGTTCGTACTACATATTTCAGATCAATTGCCCTTAGCTGCAACAGCACCCTTGCTTTGTGCCGGTATTACTACTTACTCACCTTTAAGACATTGGAAAGTGGGGAAGGGTCATAAATTGGCTGTTTTAGGCCTTGGCGGATTGGGCCATATGGCTGTTAAATTTGGTGTGGCCTTTGGTGCCGAAGTGACTGTATTGAGTACCTCGCCCAATAAAGAAGCGGCGGCAAAAGCATTAGGTGCTCACCATTTTGTTGTAACAACCGATGAAAGCCAACTCAAGGCTGTGAAAGGTGCGTTCGACTTTATTTTAGATACGGTTTCTGCCGAGCATGACATGGACCTTTATCTATCTTTATTGAAAACAAGTGGTACACAAATTTGCGTAGGTGTTCCATCCAAACCTTATGCCATTCAACCCTTTTCATTATTAGGTGGTCGGAAAAGTATTGCGGGTTCAGGAATAGGAGGGATAGCCGAAACTCAAGAAATGCTTGATTTTTGCGCTGCGCATGGTATTGTATCCGATATTGAATTAATAGATATAAAAGATATCACGCAAGCCTATGAGCGCATGCTAAAAGGAGATGTTCGTTATCGATTTGTCATTGATATGGCGACGCTTTAAAGTTAAAGCGTGGGCTGGCATTAAAGAAGAAGCAGTCTGTTCTATGGAAAAAAACCTTTTTCATAGAACATGACTGCTTTGTTTATTTATCCAACAATTAAGATTTCTTTTTAGCATAAATAAGGCGTGGATGTGCTTCCTTGGTTTCCTTTCTTTTGGTTTCCTGTTTTTTTTCCCGTTTAATGATCTGCTGCATATCGTTCAGCTTTCTTTCTACATCATTTAACAGATACATCTGCTCGCCTATGGGACGAAACACTTGGTCATCACCTTTTTCAGCCATGTTTTCAGTAGCGTGAAATGCATGCAAAATACCCGACGCATTGTACCGTGAATCTTGGATGGGTTTTAAATCGGTCAGCCAGCCGGCGGTATAGTAATGTAGCGATAATAGTACAACAATAATGGCTCCTGGCGGTAAGTTTTTGCTCGAAGTATATTGGATAGTATAAGGCTGATGACTGGGTATTTGAAATTCCTGATGATCTACTGTCTGTACAACGTTTTTTCTAAAATCAAAAGCAATCGATGTAAGCTTTATAGCGGGGGTGATTTTAGGAACTTGTTGAACAAAAGCAAAGTCGTCTTCGGTATCGGTAATATCCAGCTCAAAATGCAAAACGCCTGCCTCATCAATAGTGGATATGGGTGTCTTTTTTAATGTGCGCTCAAATGGTGCATCTAAATTAAATTGAAAACCTCTAAAATCTTTTAGATTGGCATCATGCAAATCCCGTTCACCAATGGGCTTTTCTGCATGATGGAGACTGTTCCGGATGAGGCTGGTAAACCGATGAGCCATGCCACTGTCTGACTGGTCGATGATCATTGCAATGACATGTCGCATGGCAGCTGATATGGTACTGGCCAATCCAAATTCATGACCGGTTAATTGAGTAGCTATCGTTTGCTTAAACTTTCGCGGTAAACTTTGCACAATTTGCTGCCCTTTGTTGCTTCGATATACGAGCGGACCGATTTTTCCATGTACGTGCCCTTTTTTATCATTAATTGCCATATCTCTATTTTACAATTTTATGCTGCTATATCTATATGCTGCTATATCTATTCGAAATTTCTACGCCATCTTACACCTTACACCTTATACTTTATACCTCATACCATACACCTTAATACCTAACCCCCTATCAAAGTATGTCCAACTGGACACCAAATTATAGATATTACTTGAATAAACCAAATATGAAACCAATATGACTCCATATAATTACTATAAATTATGGAGTCATTATGGACTCACTATGGACTCACCATGGACTCACTCTAAACTTGGCCATAACCAAATATCCGGTTGGTCTTTTATGAGTGAGCAGAATCTACCCTTTAAAAAAGGAAAAAATATTTTAAAAGAATGATCATTCATTTATATTTGAGGAATTATGCGCAATCGAGATGAAAATAAAAGGCAACGAATTAAACAGCAGGCGCTGGGTATGATTGTAAAAAATGGGTTAGATGCCTTTAGTGTACAAAAATTAGCAAAAGCAGTCGGTATATCGCCTGCAACTATCTATATTTACTTCAAAGACAAAGAGGACCTTATTTTAAACATTTATCAGGAAGAAAGCGATCGTATGATGGAGGAAACCCTAAAAGGTTTCGATGCAGAAATGTCATTTAAAGAAGGATTGCGCATTCAATGGATCAATCGTTCTAATTATTGCATCCAAGAAAAAGATAAAATGATTTTCCTAGAACAAATTCGCCATTCTTCTTTGCATCAGCGTGCAGCTGTGCTGGTAGATAGTCAATTTAAAGATAAGATGGGGCACTTTGTTAACAATGCCATCAAGCGGGGCGAATTGAGATCGGTGTCAGTCGAGGTCTTTTGGTCAATCGCTTTTGCCCCACTGTACAATTTAGTCCGTTTTCATGAAAGGGGCATGAGCCTGTCAGGAAAGAAATTTGTTTTCTCTGAAGAGGTGATGTTAGAAACATTGAAAATTGTCCTGAAAGGATTACATCCTGATTGAAGTATGATAGTTACCCATATTTCAAGCATAAAAAATATGATAAATGAAACAACCGCTGTCAAGTAGAAAAAAGAATGCAAGCGTTTTTGGATTATTGAAGCCTTATAAGGGGATGTTGGGTTTGCTGCTCCTGTTCGCTTTTTGTAGCAATGGGCTCAATTTATGGATTCCAAAAATTATTGGTCAAGGGATCGATGCTTATCGTGGCCATCATTTTTCTTTTAGCAGTGTTATTTTACAGTTCGGTTTGGTGGTTGCCATCATATTTGTGTTTACTTATCTACAAAGCATCCTACAAACCTATACCTCAGAACGTGTTGCACGTGATTTGCGCACCAAACTTGCGGATAAAATATCCAAACAACCTTTCTCTTTTATTAAAACGGCCAATCCATCGAAGTTATTGACCAATCTCACTGCCGATGTTGATTCTATTAAATTATTCGTGGCTCAGGCAATTGTGTCTATTGTTTCCTCCGTGTTTATTATTATCGGCGCCAGCATATTGTTGTTAGGCATCAATTGGAAATTGGGTTTAGCTGTTATTGCCATTATACCCATTATTGGTATTACTTTTTTTATTGTATTACGTAAAGTACGCGCCCTGTTCATTAAGAGTCGGGCGGTCATTGATTGGTTAAACCGCATTATCAACGAAAGTATTTTGGGAGCAGCTCTGGTGCGGGTGATTAATTCTCAACAATTGGAATACAATCGTTTTTTAGAGGCCAATACACAAGCGAAGAGCTTTGGCCTTTCTATTCTGCGTTTATTTGCCGCCCTGATACCCATTATCATATTTACAGCGAATATGGCCGGATTGGCCATATTGGTTATGGGCGGGCACTTTGTCATTTCCGGGAGCATGAGTCTGGGCGATTTCGCCGCATTCAACAGTTATTTGGCGCTGCTGATTTTCCCCATACTCGTTATTGGCTTTATGAGCAATGTCATTGCTCAAGCAACGGCAGCGTATGAACGCATCAGCAACGTTATAGAGGCTCCTGATCTACAGGAAAACGGATCGCTCACGGCAAATATTCAGGGTGAAATTCAGCTGGAAGGAGTCGGTGTTCATTATGGTCAGAAGCCGGTTTTGAAAAACATCTCCTTCTCTGTTATGCCGAGAACAAAAACTGCCATTATTGGTCCAACCGCGGCAGGGAAAACGCAGCTCTTGTATCTACTAACTGGTTTAACCAAAGCGAACACAGGAACAATTACATTGGACGGACAACCCATCGATGCTTATAAAGCAGCATCTTTTCATAATCAAGTAGGTTTTGTTTTTCAGGATAGCATCATTTTCAATATGAGCATTCGTGAGAATATCGCATTTAACGATACCGTTACAGATGCATCATTGAGAAAGGCCATTGTTACTGCCGAACTGAGTGATTTTATTGACGAATTGCCCGACCAATTGGATACCTTGGTTTCTGAAAGAGGGACGAGCCTTTCGGGTGGACAAAAACAGCGGATCATGCTCGCCAGAGCGCTGGCACTTCATCCAAAAATTTTATTGCTCGACGATTTTACAGCGCGGGTAGATCAACGTACGGAGCAGCGCATACTGGAAAATATAGCGTGCAATTACCCTGATTTAACCCTTATCTCGGTGACGCAGAAAATCGCATCGGTAGCAAATTTTGATCAAATTATATTGTTGATGGACGGAGAAATCATCGCTCAAGGAACACACCGCGAGTTGATGCAAACGAGCCCGGAGTATGTTCAGATTTTTAACTCGCAGAAAAGCACCAGTAATTATGAAGTATAACCTACAAGAACTCCCTAAAGGGAAAAAGCAGTCTACGGCTTCCTCTGTTAAGGGGTTACTTCAATTAATTGCCCATGAAAAGAGCAACCTACTGCTGGCCCTTTTAACCATCTTAGTCAATGCCGGCTTAAATTTACTTGGCCCATATTTAATAGGGTATACCATCGACACATATGTGGTTACCAAGCAATATCATGGAGTTTTGATGTTTTCTGCCATCCTATTAGCGATGTATCTAATCGTGCTGTTAACTAGCTATTTACAGACGAAGTTAATGGGAAGCATCGGGCAACGTTTATTGTTCACGCTCCGCAATGCTATCTTCAATAAACTGCAACAGTTGCCGCTTGCTTTTTTTAATCAAAATAAAGCAGGTGATTTAATTTCGCGTGTAAATAACGATACAGATAAACTGAATCAATTTTTTTCGCAGGCGCTAACCCAGTTTATCAGTAGCATCGCAACGATGACCGGGGCAGGCATTTTTTTATTGGTCATCCATGCAGAACTGGGATTGGCAGCGCTTTGCCCGGCTGCTGCGATCTTGATTTTTACTAAATTGGTTTCCCCTTGGGTAAAACGAAAGAATGCCGTTAGCTTAAAAAGTGTGGGGGGAATGAGTGCAGAAATTCAGGAAAGCTTAGACAATTTTAAGGTGATTGTTGCATTTAATCGCCGGGATTATTTTAGGAAGCGTTTTGAAGAGGCGAACAATCAAAATTATCAAACAGCTGTTGGTGCAGGCTTAGCCAATAATATTTTCCTACCCGTATATGGTTTGTTTTCCAGTTTAGCACAGTTAATCGTACTCACATTTGGTATTTATTTAATTGAGGAGGGATCATTCACCATCGGTCTTTTGGTGAGCTACCTAGCATATTGTGTGAGCTTTTATAATCCACTTAGGCAGTTGGCTACCCTTTGGTCTAGTTTTCAAGTGGCCATGGCAGGGTGGGATCGGGTAGCACAGATTCTTTCGTTGGAAAGTGATTTACATGTGATCCCCCATGTAGATGCTGTGGATGGAGATGCGGTCTTGGAGTTTAGGGAGGTCTATTTTGCGTACCCCAACGGAAAGGATATTTTACGTCATGTTAACTTCCGTTTAACGAGAGGGAAAACCTATGCATTGGTAGGGCCAACAGGTGGTGGTAAATCCACTACGGCATCGCTTATGGCCCGTTTGTACGACCCTACACAAGGTATTGTCTTATTGAACGGAAAGGATATCCGCTCTTATGAGGCCAAAGAAAGGTCTAAGAAAATCGGTTTTATCTTACAGGAACCCTTTTTATTCAGCGGAACAGTGAAAGAGAATATTCTTTATGGGAACCCAGCTTACCAGGATTATAGCGACGAACAACTGAAAGAAATGATTCGGGAAAAGGGATTGGAAGAATTGTTGCTCATTTTTGAGGGCGGATTGGATACACCCGTTTCTGCTCGTGGCGAAGATCTCAGTTTGGGCTTAAAGCAGGTCATAGCATTTATCCGGGCCGTACTTAGAGAACCTGAAATACTCATCTTAGATGAAGCAACCGCTAATATTGATACCGTTACTGAGCAATTGCTTGAAAAAATTCTACAAAAATTACCAGAAAAAACTACTTTGGTAGTGATTGCGCACCGGCTCAATACGATTGAGAATGCGGATGAAATATTTTTTGTCAATCTCGGCGAAGTGGATCGAGCTGGGTCGTTCGACGAAGCCGTTAACCGGTTAATGCATGGGAAAAAGTTCACATAAAGACATAAAAAAACCTCACCCTGGGAAAGTGAGGTAAAACTACTTTGTTTTTTATCAACCTAACCTAATTTGTAAAAGAAAATTGTGCCTATAACATTTTGAGGACGTGTTGCTAAGTAAAGCATTTTTTTTGCAGCCAAAGAAAAGTTTACACCAAATGCCGTTTTCCTTACACGAAAATATTTTTTTGAGATAAAATCATCCTTTTTTTTCGAATTTGCCTGCTTTGTTAAGCCTATAAAACTGAAGCGGGCGCTTCGCTTCAGATACTATTTTTTCCTTCATGCCGTTTATTAGTTACAGCCACTTTATTTATCTTGCAAAAACAAAATCATGAAAAAAAGTAACTACAAGTATCGTTTGGTAGCGTTGTTATTATTCAGTCTTTGGTCTTTCTCCGCATGTCATAAAGAAGATGATGACATTAATGTAAAACCTAATGAGTTAAGCGGAACCTTTTCTGCATTTGAGGCTGTTATTGATGGTGAAACCATTAGTTTGCCTTCAGCTGAAGAAAAAATAGAAGTAAAAATAGTCTCGGAGACATCTGAAACAGCTATTGTGACGGTTACTTATTTTTACCAAGACAAACCACAGGCTTCCGACCCTATAGATTGTACCGTGGAAAAGGACCCGGATGGCTTTACCTTTTTGAAACTTGTGAATACAAATGAAACAATGGTGTATTATTACGATAAAAATACGATTGATTTGCTTGTGCCGAATAGCGCAAGCACTGTTTCAGCATCGAGAGATGGCAAGAAGCCAGATTGGTGGGATGATTAAGCTTGGTTTTGTTTATATTTACCCGATCAAGGATCGTATTTTATGCATAAACAACAAGCATCGATAGCGTTATTGATCATGGCCTGTTCTGCGGGAGGTATGCCCGTCTTGATTGACTTGTTAGCAAGCCTGAAAAAATCAATCCGTTTCTCTGTGGTCGTTGTTGTACATCGAAATAACAGATACCAGAGCTCCTTAGAACAGATGGTGCAACAGAAATGTGTACTCCCTGTTAAACAAGCGGAAGAAAAAGAACAACTGAAACCGGGGGTCGTATATTTTGCTCCAGCCGGTTATCATTTACTCATGGAAACTGATCAGACATTTTCGCTCGATGTGTCTGAGCCTGTGCATTATTGTCGACCTTCTATAGACGTAACCATGCAAAGTTTAGCCGGTGTTTTTAAAGAAGGCTTAACCGCTATTTTACTTTCAGGTGCCAATAGGGATGGGGCAGATGGCATTCGGGCGGTGCACCAATACGGAGGTGTGGCTTTGGTACAACATCCCGATGATGCAGAAGTACCCGTCATGCCTTTGGCTGCCATTGCTACCGAATCGATAACCGCTATCATGACAGATGCGGAATTAAAAGCGTATTGTAGCCAGCTTTCTTAATGTTTTTACCTCCGATAAGTTAAGGATTAAAGATAAAGACTGTTTTTATTATTCAGTGACTGTAAATCAAGCTCCAAATATTTTTATTTGAAAAATATTTGGAGCGAATGCCTTAATATATTAGTTTTGCAGTCCAAAATAACACTAAGTACTGCGGAAGTGGCGTAATTGGTAGCCGCACCAGACTTAGGATCTGGCGCCGAGAGGCGTGGGGGTTCGAGTCCCTTCTTCCGCACTTGATTCCTCCCGACTATATCGGGGGGAATTTTTGTATTAAGCATATAAAACGCAACGAATGAACATTTCACAGGAGAAGGTAGACGATCTGAATGCAGTTATCCAGGTAGATATTAACCCAGCAGATTATACCGAACAAGTAAACAAAGCCATTAAAGAACAGGCAAAAAAAGCCAAACTTCCTGGTTTTCGTCCAGGTATGGTGCCTGCAGCGCACATCAAGAAAATGTATGGTAAGGCCATTCTTTTTGATGAAGTGAACCGCTTGGTAAGTGATAACCTGAACAAATACCTCACTGAGAATAAGGTGGAAGTATTGGGGCAACCATTGCCAAAAGATAACGACGCTAGCTATAATTGGGATTTTAATGACGAGTTTAAGTTTCAGTATGAAATTGGCTTGGCGCCAGCCTTCGAAATACCGTTTAATGAGAAAGATAAGCTTACGCAATACGATATCAAAGTAGATGATGAAACGTTGGAATCACGTATCAAGAATTTGCGAAAAAGCTATGGAAAGATGACTAACCCGGAAGTATCTGAAGAGGGTGATGTGTTGTATAGCACATTAAGCCAATTGGATAAAGATGGAAATGTGTTGGAGGGGGGCATAGAGAATACAGCTTCGCTACGTACCGATTTAGTGGATGATAAAAAAATCCTAAAGTCCTTGATTGGTTTGAAAAAAGACGATGAGGTTCAAATCGATTTAAAAAAGGCCTTTAATGCCGAGCACATTGCCCGCTTATTGAATATCACGGAAGCAGAAGTAGAAGCTTTAACCGATACGCGTTTCAAACTAGTAGTGAAGAATGTAAACCGCTTAGAAGAAGCCGATTTGAACGAAGAACTATTTGATAAGTTGTTCGGTAAGGGAGAAGTGAAAACGGAAGAAGAATTCCGGGCGCGCGTAACAGCAGAGGTGGAATCCATGCTGGTTCAAAATGCCGATCAACGTTTACAACAAGATCTGTACAATTTGGGTATGGATAAAGTAAAAGTAGATTTTCCGGATGATTTTCTAAAGCGCTGGTTGAAAGCTACCAATGAACAATTAACAGAGGAAGAATTGAATGAAGGTTATGATGATTTTGTGAAAAATCTAAAATGGACATTGATAGAAAACAAGATCATTACCGAAAATAAGTTGGAAATTAAATACGAAGAGGTATTTAAGTTAGCGAAGGAACGGATAGCTGCTCAATTCAAGATGTATAGTCCTGAACCGATTAACGAAGAGCAATTGGCACAATATACAGTGCAATTCCTACAAGATAAAGAACAAGCGAATCGTTTGTTTGATGAGGTAAAAGCCTTGAAAGTTTTTGAGTTCTTGAAGGGTGTAGTGAAATTGACCAAGAAAGAAATTGATTACAACAAGTTTTTAGAACTGAAGTAAGACAATTCTTTTTTAATAATAAAAGGTTGGTTAATGAGCGTTTGCTTTTTAATCAACCTTTTTTATTAACGTCAGGTTTTGGTTGTAAATCGGGCGTTTTGTCAGTCGAAATGTCCGAAATTTAGTCGATCATACGCCTTGGCGCATTATTTGTAAACATCAAAAGGTAAAAAAATACGCGATGCGCATAGCTCGTTAGCGATTTTTAGAATTAATCTTCTATATTAGCTTTACATTAAAAGTGCAGTAATTATGAACGTAGATAAAAACGAATTTAGAAAATACGCGGTAAAACACCATCACATCGGCAGCCAACATGTTGATCGTTTTATCAATCAGGTTGAAAATCAAACACCCGTTTCGCTCACTCCTTATATTATTGAAGAACGGCAGTTAAACGTAGCACAGATGGATGTGTTCTCCCGGTTAATGATGGATCGGATTATATTTTTGGGTGATGCAGTTACCGATCAAGTGGCTAACATTATCCAAGCGCAATTGTTGTTTTTACAATCGGCAGATGCGCACCGAGATATTCAGATTTATATCAATTCTCCTGGCGGAAGCGTATATGCTGGTTTAGGAATATACGATACCATGCAATACATTTCTCCAGATGTGGCTACCATTTGTACAGGTATGGCTGCATCCATGGGAGCGGTGCTATTGGTAGCTGGTGCTAAAGGCAAGCGTGCGGCTTTGAAGCATTCGCGGGTGATGATTCACCAACCTTCTGGTGGAGCACAGGGTGTGGCTGCTGATATGGAGATCAACCTGCGGGAGATGCTTAAATTGAAAAAGGAATTATACCAGATCATTTCTGAACATTCGGGACAAACATACGAATGGGTGGAGAAAGCATCTGATCGTGATTTTTGGATGACTTCGGAGGAAGCCAAGGAAAACGGAATGATCGATGAAGTGTTAATAGGAAAGAAAAAATAGTAAAATGGCGAAGAACCCAAGAGAAATAACTTGTTCGTTCTGTGGGCTACGTAAATCGGAAACGTTAATGCTTATTGCCGGTAATGATGCACATATATGTGATCGTTGCGTGGCACAAGCAAACGAGATTTTAGCGGAGGAATTAACGCTGCGTAAGAATAAAAGCGTGCAGACTGCATTAAAATTGTTGAAGCCAGCTGAGATTAAGAGCCATCTTGATCAATATGTCATTGGGCAAGACGATGCCAAAAAAGTGTTGTCGGTTGCTGTTTATAACCATTATAAGCGGCTAAACCAAAAGGTTGAAAAAGATGAAATCGAAATTGAAAAATCGAATATCATCATGGTTGGCGAAACAGGTACTGGTAAAACCTTACTGGCAAAGACCATTGCGAAAGTGTTGAACGTTCCGTTTTGCATTTGCGATGCAACAGTGCTAACCGAAGCGGGCTATGTAGGTGAAGATGTGGAAAGCATTCTGACTCGCCTCCTACAGGCAGCTGATTACGACGTCACGTCAGCAGAACGTGGTATTATCTACATCGATGAAATAGATAAGATTGCTCGTAAGAGCGATAACCCTTCTATTACGCGTGACGTGTCTGGCGAAGGGGTACAACAAGCCTTATTAAAAATTTTGGAGGGAACGATTGTTAATGTACCCCCACAAGGCGGGCGTAAACATCCCGACCAGAAAATGATTGCGGTGAATACCAGCAATATTCTGTTTGTTTGCGGTGGGGCATTTGATGGCATACAGAAAAAAATTGCCGATCGGATGCGTACACAAACCCTCGGCTATAAGATGCATGCTGACGAAAAGGAAATCGACTTAAATAATCTTTATAAGTACATTACGCCGCAAGATTTGAAGGCTTATGGCCTGATACCAGAGCTGATTGGTCGTCTGCCAGTTATTACGTACTTAAATCCGTTAGATCATGACGCATTGCTGAATATTTTAACAGAACCAAAAAATGCGTTGATTAAACAATACCAGAAGCTGTTTGAGTATGAGCACATCAAGTTGCACTTTGCACCAGAAGTTTACGAGTTTATTGTAGATAAGGCAACCGAGTTTAAATTGGGAGCTCGAGGCTTACGGGCCATTTGCGAAGCCATTATGCTGGATGCGATGTTTGAAATACCATCACAAGAGAAGAATGGCAAAGACGAGTTATATGTCAACCTCGATTATGCCAAGCAGAAATTTGAAAAATCAGATCTGAAGAAATTACACGCTGCATAAATTAAATCCCCCGCATTACGGGGGATTTTTTGTATATTAGATGTGGGTACACGCGCAACTCGCAACCGATAACGGACAACTGGCAATAGACAACCCTAAAATATGGCAAAGCAAGTAAAAGAAGTTGAATCACCTATTAAGCCGGGACTCAAAAACAAAGACGATATTGTAAAGAATTGGCTGCCTCGGTATACAGGTAGGCCGTTGGAGGAGTTTGGCGAATATATCTTGTTAACTAATTTCTCCAATTACCTAAAGCTTTTCTCAGAATGGCATGATCATGCACCGATTTATGGTGATGATAAACCCATGCAGAGCGTATCGGCAGCAGGGATCACAATTATTAACTTTGGTATGGGGAGTCCGGTGGCCGCTACGATTATGGATTTACTAACAGCCATAAAGCCAAAGGCGGTACTCTTTCTGGGTAAAGCGGGTGGACTAAAGAAGAAAAATAAAATTGGCGATTTTATTCTACCCATTGCAGCTATCCGCGGAGAAGGGACATCCATTGATTATCTACCTTCCGAAGTACCTGCACTTCCCGCATTTGCGTTACAGAAAGCTACTTCTACTACCATTCGGGATAATAGTCGCGATTATTGGACTGGTACCGTATATACAACCAATAGACGGGTTTGGGAACATGATAAAGAATTTAAAAAATACCTCAAATCGATCCGCGCGATGGCTGTCGATATGGAAACGGCAACCATCTTTACCGTGGGCTTTGCCAATAAAATTCCCACTGGGGCACTTTTGTTGGTATCAGATCAACCCATGGTTCCAGAAGGCGTGAAAACCCAAGAAAGCGATTCATCGGTTACGGCAGATTTTGTTGAAATCCATTTGAAGATTGGCATTGATTCTCTAAAACAGTTGATCAATAACGGACTAACAGTAAAACATTTAAAGTTTTAGTTGTTGATAGGAGGAGGCTGTAAGGTTTTTTTACTTTTGATTTTTTAATTTTGACTTAACTTATGTGGTATAACAATATTTTAGAAACAATCGGTCATACACCTCTGGTTAGATTGAACCAATTAACCAAACACATAAAGGGTACGGTTTTGGCAAAAATCGAGACAACCAATCCAGGTAATTCAATAAAAGACCGGATGGCAGTGAAAATGATTGAAGATGCGGAGCAAGCAGGTTTGCTCAAACCTGGTGGAACGATCATTGAAGGTACGTCTGGCAATACTGGGATGGGTTTGGCAATTGCGGCTGTAATTAAAGGTTATCAATGTATTTTTACTACAACAGATAAGCAATCGAAAGAAAAAATTGATGCGCTGCGGGCTTTTGGTGCTGAAGTTATTGTCTGCCCAACCAATGTCGATCCGGAAGATCCACGTTCTTACTATTCGGTTTCCAGTAGATTGGAACGGGAAGTTCCCAATGCATGGAAACCCAATCAATACGATAACTTATCCAATTTACAGGCACATTATGAGCAAACTGGTCCAGAGATCTGGGAGCAGACAGAAGGGAAAATCACTCACCTCATCGTGGGTGTGGGCACTGGAGGTACCATCAGTGGTGCGGGCAAATACTTAAAAGAAAAAAATCCGGCCATTAAAGTATGGGGAATTGATTCGTATGGGTCGGTTTTTAAAAAGTATAAGGAAACGGGAGTTTTTGATAAAAATGAAATTTATCCTTACATCACAGAAGGTATCGGCGAAGACTTTTTACCAAAGAATGTTGATTTCGATGTGATTGATCATTTTGAGAAGGTAACGGATAAAGATGCGGCTTTGATGACTAGGGAAATTGCCCGAAAAGAGGGAATCTTTGTAGGGAATTCGGCAGGCGCTGCGGTAGCCGGATTGCTGCAAATGGGACATTTACTGAAGGAGGGTGATCTGGCTGTGGTGATTTTTCATGACCACGGATCGCGTTACATGGGAAAGATGTTCAATGAAGATTGGTTGCGTGAGCGCGGTTTCCTTAAAACGGAAAAACTGAGTGCGGCAGGTATTTTACAGCGAAGAGGGCCGCAGGAAATGGTGACGGTCGACTGCGAACAATCGGTTATCGAAACGTTCAATGCCATGAAAACCCTGAATATTTCCCAAATTCCGGTTACTCAACAAGGTATGGTGGTTGGAAAAATAACCGAATCCGATATCTTAAATGCACTGCTTGAGAATCCGGGATCAAGGTCTACAGCCGTTAAACAAGTCATGACAGCACCTTTTCCTTTTGTAGATTTAAATACCTCCATGGATAAGTTATCGACATTGATCAATAAGGAAAACAGCGCCGTTTTGATAGAGGATAAAACCGGGAAACTGGAAATCATTACCCAATATGACATTATTAATGCGATATCGGGGTAGTTTTAAGTTGTAAGTTTTAAGTGATACGTTTTAAGAAGAATGCGCTTAGCTTACAACTTAATACTTACAACTTAATACTTACAACTCACAACCCCCTTACACAGCCCGTCCTTCAACCCGTTTGATATCGGCCCCTAAGGCCTGTAGACGCGTGTCGATGTTTTGATAACCCCGTTCAATTTGCTCGATGTTATAGATAATGGATTTCCCTTGTGCCGATAACGCAGCGATCAATAGCGATACACCCGCCCGAATATCCGGAGAAGTCATTTCAATTCCACGCAATTTAAAAGCCTTATTCAGACCAATTACCGTGGCCCGATGTGGGTCACATAGAATAATTTGGGCACCCATATCAATCAATTTATCTACGAAAAAGAGTCTGCTTTCAAACATTTTTTGATGGATAAGTACATTGCCTTTCGCTTGGGTAGCCACTACCAAGACGATGCTTAATAAATCGGGTGTAAATCCCGGCCATGGTGCATCGGCAATGGTTAATATGGAACCATCAATAAATGTTTCTATTTCATATGCATCTTGTGCAGGAATGTAGAGGTCATCACCACGCCGCTCTAATTGGATACCCAATCGGCCGAAAACCGTTGGTATCATACCCAGCGCTTCATATTGCACGTCTTTAATGGTTATTTCAGAACCAGTCATCGCAGCGAGGCCAATGAAAGAGCCGATTTCAATCATATCCGGCAACATACGATGTTTTGTGCCATGGAGGGATGTTACCCCTTCAATGGTTAGTAGATTAGAACCAATACCACTTATTTTGGCTCCCATACGGTTCAACATTTTGCAAAGTTGCTGCAGGTAGGGCTCACAGGCAGCGTTGTAAATGGTGGTGGTGCCTTGTGCAAGGACTGCCGCCATCACGATGTTCGCCGTTCCGGTTACCGACGCTTCATCGAGCAAAATATATGTTCCTTTCAGATTACTGGCATCGATTTGAAAGAAATGGTTGTCTGCATCATAATTGAATTTGGCACCCAATTTTTCAAGCCCTAAAAAATGGGTGTCTAATCTTCTTCTGCCAATCTTGTCGCCACCGGGCTTGGGAATTGCTGCATGGCCGAAGCGTGCCAATAGTGGGCCCACAATCATGATGGAGCCTCGAAGACTACCTCCTTTGGTTTTGAACGCTTCAGATTGAAAATAATTGATATCGATGGATTTGGCTTCAAATGTATAGGTGTCAGTATCCAGACGTTCAATAGCCACCCCCAAGTCGCCAAGTAACTCAATTAGTTTATTGACGTCCTTGATGTCGGGTATGTTACTTATCGTGATCTTATCGGATGTCAGCAGTACTGCAGAAAGTATTTGCAAGGCTTCATTTTTAGCCCCCTGTGGTATAATTTCTCCTTTTAATGGCTTGCCACCATATATTTCAAATGCATTCATGAAGCGATGATAAACGTTAAAAATTAAACCGGCCTTTATCTATCTGAGCCGTCTCAAAAGACATGGAAGATAAAAGGCCGGTTAAAAATATGAATAAAATGCGATTAAAAGCGTTTCCGCTTTTTACCTCCATTGTTTTGGTTTTTATTTTGTTGTTTATTCTTTTGGCCACCATTATTCTGTTGATTGCCACCGCTTTTTGTACGGTTTCCCGGAGGCGGGGTTTTAAACTCCAGCTTCGTGAGGCTTACATCGTTACCCAATACCAGGTCTTGATCAGACATTTCTTTTAGGTCATCAATGATATGTTCATCGCTTACAGAGTCTTTGTTCCAGGTAACGTAGGCCATTTTCATAAAATTGGCCATAGACTGTACCATGTTTTTCTTTCGTTCAGGATCTTCAATTTTTTTCGCCCGATCAATCATCAGTTCAATAGTATAGCCATAGTGCTTGTACTTGATACGATGTTGGGGATAATTCAATGTTTCCGGTTTGGCGTGTATAGCACCGGGTTCTGGTTTGGGATAAGGAGAATCCACATCAATTTGAAAATCGGATATGATGTGCAGGTGATCCCACAATTTATGTTTAAAATCGGAAACATCCCGAAGGTGTGGATTTAAAAATCCCATTAAATCGATGACCACTTGTGCGTGTCGATTGCGTTCTTCTTTCGTTGGAAGCGTACAGATATAAGCTACCATGTTTTGCACATTGCGGCCGTATTCGGCCAGTATCAATCTTTTTCGGGTGCTATTATAATCAAATTCCATGTTTTTATTTTAGTTACCAGTTGCGAGTTGTCAGTTGCGCGTAGTAAAAAGATATCAAACTCGATATCATTGAATATTCATAACGCACAACTCGGAACTTAATTGTTAACAATTCTAAGTTTTGCAAATTTAAGCAACAATTGCTTTTGTCCTAATTCTTTGAAAAAAATAGTTGCTTTTATGTCAGGTTTATTACCTTCCAGATGAACTACTTTGCCAAATCCAAAACGCTCGTGCTCTACTTCCATACCGACTTGAAGATCACTGGTATCCGATGGAGCAAAACCGGGCGATGGTTGATGCGCTTTAGGTAGCATGGAAGTGGTTTTTTGTGCCACTTTGGGTTTTGGTTTGGTAAATATCTCTTGGGCTTGCCCCCAATTACTTCGTTCTTTTGCAAACGTATCGCCATTATTTGGTCGCGGCATGGGGGCTTGGAAATCGAGTGCCAGATAACGGGGGTCGATCTCATCAATGAACCGACTGGGCTCGCAATTGTTCAGCGTGCCCCAGCGATAACGTGATGTAGCATACGATAGGGTTAATTTTTTCTCCGCACGGGTAATGGCTACATAAAAGAGTCGCCGTTCTTCTTCCAGTTCGCTGCGCGAGTTGAGGGATAATTGCGATGGGAACAGATTTTCTTCTAGGCCTACAATAAATACCTGCGAAAATTCCAAGCCCTTGGAAGAGTGTATGGTCATCAATGAGACGGTATCGGCATTTGGATTTTTGTCGTTATCGTCGTTCGTTAATAAAGCAATATCTTGCATAAACACATCCAAACCTTTCTCTTCGATATCTTCACGTTCGCTAAATTCCTTAATCCCATTTAAGAGTTCTTGGATGTTTTCGTAGCGATTTAAACCTTCAACCGATTTATCTTCGTATAAATCTTTCAGTATGCCGGAATGTTGGGCAATATGTAAAGCAGTATCATAGGCGCTATTGTTTTTGGCCATGACCTGAAAGCTTTGGATCATGGATCCGAAAGGATATACAGCACCTGCCGTCCGGCCATCTAAAAAGTGTTGGGGGTTGGTAATGACTTCCCAAATACTTTTTTGATGCTGATCGGCTGCAATGAAAATACGGTCAACAGATGTGTCACCAATACCCCGTCGTGGATAGTTAATGACCCGTTTCAGCGCTTCCTCATCATTTGGATTAAATGTCAATCTAAAATAGGCAATCAAGTCTTTGATCTCTTTACGTTGATAGAACGATGTGCCTCCATAGATTTTATATGGTATGTTAAGCTTCCGAAGCGCTTCTTCCATCGCGCGTGATTGTGCGTTGGTGCGGTATAGGATAGCAAAATCCTTAAATCTCAAGGAGTGCAGTGATCGATCCTGCAAGATGCTTTCAGCCACCATTTTACCTTCCTCATTATCACTAAAAGCCCGAACAACTTTGATCTTATCGCCCGTTTCATTATCAGAAAAGACATTTTTTTTCAGCTGATTCTTATTGTTTGCAATAATACTATTCGCTGCGTTGACAATGTTCTGCGTAGACCGGTAATTTTGCTCCAATTTGAAGACGCGAAGATCGGGGTAATCCTTTTCAAAATTTAAGATATTCTGAATGTTGGCCCCCCGGAATGCATAGATACTTTGTGCATCATCGCCCACTACGCAGATATTCTCATTGATTGCTGCCAGGCGTTTAACGATGAGGTACTGCGAAAAATTGGTGTCTTGATACTCATCTACCATCAAGTATTTAAACTTGGTTTGATACTTATATAATACCTCCGGATGCTCTTTTAATAACACATTGGTTTTGAATAGTAAATCATCAAAATCCATGGCGCCGGCCTTGTAGCATCGCTGTGTGTAGGTCAAGTAAATCTGCCCGAGATTACCACGCCCACCCGATTGATCTTCAGCTTGTATCTGCGGATTTTTCTGGTATTCAGCTGCCGATATGAGGTTGTTTTTGGCTGCAGAAATGCGATTATATACAAAATTAGCGTTGTAAAGCTTATCGTCGAGCTGCATTTCCTTGAGGATAGCACGAATTAAGCTCTTACTATCGTCCGTGTCATAAATGGTGAAATTGTTCGGGTATCCAATCAAATTGGCCTCTACCCTTAATATTTTAGCAAACACAGAATGGAAGGTGCCCATCCAGATGTTTTTTGCCTCACCACCTACCACCTTCGTAATCCGTTCGCGCATTTCTTTGGCAGCTTTATTGGTAAAGGTTAAAACCAATATGTGAAAGGGATCTACTCCTTTTTGTATCAGGTGGGCTACCCGATAGGTTATAACACGTGTCTTTCCAGATCCTGCACCTGCTACGATCATTACAGGGCCTTCTGTCTGTTCTACTGCTGCCCGCTGAGAAGGGTTTAATCCTTGTAAGTAATCCAAAATTTCCTCGTTATTTTATTGGATGAATTCATTTAATTGTGTGCTCACTTTAAAGATGTCTGCTGCCTCTGTGGCCTTGGCCAGCTTTACTCTAAAAACCGTGAAAGATTTAAGACTGTAAAGATATGAAATAGATTTTAGATGTGAGAAGTTGTAAGTATTAAGTTGTAAGTATTAGGTTGTAAGTATTAGGTTGTAAGTATTAGGTTGTAAGTATTAGGTTGTAAGTATTAGGTTGTAAGTATTAGGTTGTAAGTATTAGGTTGTAAGCTAAGTACATACTTCTTACAACGTATCACTTAAAACTTATAACCCAAGTGCTCTTAGCTTTCCGCTTAATTTTGTATTTTCAGCACGGATTTTCATAAACTCAACAGCATGCGAAAAATATCACGCTTTTTTATATATATGATGCTCTTTGTTGAAGTAATGGGATGTGCCTCCAAGGGACAGACCACAACTGGAGAAAGGGTTGAAGGTGAATGGAAACCTCTTTTCAATGGTCAAGATATCAACGACTGGATGGTGAAGATCCATCATCATGATTTTGGTGTTAATTATGCCAATACCTTCCGTGTAGTAGATGGTGCCATACAAGTGCGATACGATGGTTATGGTGATTTTAACGATCAATTTGGTCATTTATATTATAAAACACCCTATTCGTACTATCATTTAAAGTTGGAATATCGGTTTGTAGGCGAATTGCAAAAGGGGGCTCCTTCTTACACGTTGCGCAATAGTGGCGTCATGTTTCATTCACAAGATCCTCGGACTATGCCCAAGGAACAGGACTGGCCAATTTCAGTCGAAATGCAGTTTTTAGGTGGATTGGGTGATGGTGAGCCCCGCCCAACCGGGAACATGTGTTCGCCGGGAACCCATGTGGTATATAAAGGAAAAATAGCTGATTCGCACTGTTTAAATTCGAGCTCGAAAACATATGACGGCGATCAATGGGTACATGCTGAATTGATCGTATTGGGCGACTCGCTCATCACACACATCATTGAAGGGGATACCGTACTTCAATATGCGCAACCACAGATAGGGGGCGATGTGGCTAATGGCTATGATCCGAAAATAAAAATCGATGGAAAATTACTTGAAAGTGGTTATATCGCTTTACAGAGCGAAGGGCAACCAGTCGATTTCCGGAATATACAAATCAAAGATCTTTCATCGATCTATCTTCCAAAATAAAAAGAACCTGTATGCAAGTATCTTATCCTTTTAATGTTCGGGTGTATGGTTTGTTGGTGAACGAACATCAAGAGTTATTGGTGAGTGATGAGGAAGAATTCGGGACACGGTTCAGTAAATTTCCGGGCGGTGGATTAGAGTATGGCGAGGGATTGCGTGATGCATTGAGACGAGAGTACCAAGAAGAGTGCTTGGTAGCTATCGATGTGCTCGAACACATCTACACCACCGATTTCTTTGAACACTCTTATTTTAACGATAGCCAAATCATTTCCATATATTACCGGGTGAGGAACACCACACCATTTGATTTAAAATTTAAAACGGTAGCATTCGATTTTGATGGTATGGAAGGTGAAATATTCCAATCTTTTCGTTGGATAAAGTTAGATGCTATTCAGCCTACCGATCTTACTTTTAAGACCGATCGGGTTGCCTTAACCGAGTTTTTGAAGCATTACGCTCCTTGAGGGCGAATGCATTCAGAAAATTAAAGGAACTTTTATTTGCGGCAACCGCCGCATGTGTTTACTTTTCTCTTGAAAGAAAAGTAACAAAAGTTCAAGGCTTCATGATCTTCGCTAAAAAATTGGCACCACCCACAATGAAGTGGAGCCGTTCGTTTCACTTCACTTCTTCACTTCATTTCCTATCCATCCCACCACCAATTTTTCTTAACGCGAATCTCCTGAGGCCGTTCAGCCAACGCACGAGCCCGTGGGGTTGTACTACTAACACGCCTAGTTGCTACCGTCGCCAGTTATGCACATACCATTCCGAAGCACGAAAATGGCCTAGGTCTGTGGAGGCAGCCATCGGCAGTCGGCATGCCTTAGTATCATGTTCAGCGAAGCTTGCAGCTAGGTAGCAAAAGAAGAAACGAAGGGTTTGGTAGTGTGTTGGAGTGGCTCCTTTTGCGGCCAGGCATGCCGGCAACGAATGGCAACGGAACAGGCCAGTCAGGCATTTTGCTTACTTTGTTGCGGACAAAGTAAGAACACCTCCGTGCGTTCCGCACGGAAGACCTTTGCGCGATAGGAATAAAATGAAAATTGATTAAAATAAAAGTTCCTTTTCTTTAAATAATTACCTTTTATATCCATCTAAAAATTGCTTATTTAGAAAATAAGCAATTTTGTTCATTTTGTTCACTTCACTCTAAAGGTACTTGTTGAGTAAAAAATATAAGTAGCTTTGCAGTGAAATGCATTTTATAAACCTGATATTCATTTTAATATGTTTTTCTTTCAGTGCAAGGGGCCAAATATTTTCGGCCGCCCGATATTGTGCCATGGGGAATACCGGTACTGCCTTGCAGGGTCTAGAGAGTTTAACGGCCAATGCTGCAGGTATTGCCGAACTTTCAGCACCTACAGTGGGCGTCTATTATCAACAACATTTTTTAAGTACTTCCATCCGAACACAGGGAGCATTGCTGGCATTGCCGACTAAATGGGGTGTAGTGGGGATGAATTTGATGGATTACGGTATCCGGCAGACCTACAGCGAACTTCAAGCAAGGGCTACATATGCACGCCATTTTGGCCATCGGCTTTACGCAGCTTTAACTGTTGCTTACCATCAACTGCACGTCCATCAGTATGGTACCAGTCGCGCATACACGGTAGATGTAGGCCTGCAATATCGCATTCAGCCCGATTGGTTGGTAGGAGTGCAATTGTCTAACCCTGCGCAGGCCGCTTATGATTATAGCCTATATGCTGTTATACCGGTATATCTTCGCATTGGCACATCCTATCGATTGCACCAACATCTGTTGGTTACCGCAGATCTGGAAAAAGTCCTTTATCGAAAAAAGAACGATGCGCGTGCCGGATTGGAATTTCAACCCAACGATTGGATTCGTATCCAAGGCGGGATCGGGCTCAACGAATTGACACAGTTTTGTGGCTTTGGAGCTTCTTATAAACATACCATCTTCCAGTTAACTGCTGTTGTCCATTCCCGTTTAGGAGTATCTCCTCAGTTATTTCTCGCCTATGCTTTTTAAATCAACTGTTCTATGTGGCTGTATGTTTTTTTTCTTATGCATGGCTTATGCACAAAGTGATGATGATTTACTCATGGAGCAATTGATAGAGTCGATAGCCGATGAATTACCTGAAGAGACCGACTACAGTGAGCTTATGCAAGTATGGAACCATTATCTGCAACATCCGATCGATTTGAATAAAACCGATGGCCAGTCGCTGGTTGCCTTGCAATTTCTCTCACCATTACAAGTCCATGCCATCCTGAATCATCGCAAACATACTGGCCGTTATGCCTCTGTAAATGAGCTTCAAACGATTCAGGGACTGCCGCTCGAGTTGACCCGCCTGTTGATACCCTTTGTGCGTGTTGGGCCGGCAAATAATTTTCAGATGAATCGCTTATTAGAAACCGGAAAACATGATTTGATGCTACGCTATGGCCGTGTTTTAGAAACACAACAGGGTTATGCCATTACCGATACCTCGCGTTCGCGGTACCTCGGTAAGCCGGGGCAGTATTTCGTGCGGTATCGTTATCGGTCAACACCACATTTATTGGTATCTGTCAATATGAAAAAAGATGCGGGCGAACCTTTTTTCGGATATAAACAGCGGTTTGGATTTGATTTTTATTCGGCTAGTATCGATCTGCAAAATCAACGGAGATGGGAACACCTTATATTAGGCGATTATACCCTGCAATTCGGACAGGGTTTGGCATTGTGGAACGGGCTTAGTTTCAGTAAGGGATCATTGATCCAAAATGTGGCGAAGCAAGGGCAGGGACTCCGAGCCTATAGTTCTACCAATGCTTATGCTTTTTTTAGAGGGTTGGCTGGCACCTATCGCATCAAACATCTGACGTTTAGTCCTTTTGTCTCTTATAAACCCCTGAGCGCTACTTTGGTTGATGATGAAGATCAACCCATTTATAGTGCCATCCGTAAAGGTGGGCTCCATCGAACGCCAAACGAACTGGCTAACCGATATAATGCGCATGAGTTTCTTCTTGGCATGAATGCGCAATTGCAATGGAATACCATCACGATAGGTGGCAACATGACGCATACGCGCTTGAGCGGCCAGTTACTACCCCGTGATGCGCTGTATAATGCCTACATTTTTAGGGGAAATGAATTAACAAATAGTAGCTTATATTATAACTACGGCTTTCAGAACGTCTATCTCTTTGGCGAGCTGGCCAAAAGCTGGGATGGCGGCATTGCTTATACCAATGGACTCATCGCAACGCTGTCGCATGAACTTTCGGTGGTGTTGCAGCACCGGAATTATCAAAAGAATTATCACACATTTTATGGCCAAGCTATTGCGGAGGGGAGTGGGGTGACGAACGAAAATGGTTTTTATTCCGGTTTAATTTTTCAACCGAATAAACGGATACTTTGGGTGGCTTATGTCGATTATTTTAAATTTCCTTGGTTTCGCTATCGTGCAGATGCTCCTTCAGATGGACGCGATTTGTTGACACAGTTTAGTTATACACCTCATAAACGCAGCAAGTTCTCGCTCCGATACCGTTTTCGGCAAAAAGCCGAAAATGCAGATGGTACGCAGACTACCGCTCGGTTGGACGAGGTGAAACGTCATCAATTGCGAATGGAAGCACAATTTCAATTGAGTGCGTCTTTGCGGTTGCGCAATAGGTGTGAAGGGATTTTCTACCAGAAGGCATCGGAAAAGCAACGGGGCTGGTTGTTCTATCAAGATGTGATTTATAAGCCGAAACAACGACGCTTATCCGGAAATATGCGTTTGGCATATTTTCATACTTCCGATTATAAAGCGCGTATTTATGCGTTCGAAAACGATGTGCTATATGCCTCGTCTTTCCCTTTCTACAGCGGTAAAGGGTTTCGTTACTATATAAATGGTCGGTATCGGCTCCGCAGGGGTATAGATGTTTGGTGCCGGTATGGAGCCTTCATCTACCCAACAGAAACAACAGTGGGTACGGGACTTAATGCCATAGAAGGCAATCATAAATCAGAAATCAAGTTGCAGATGCGTTTTCAGTTTTGATACCTATGGACGACCGGATAGCTATTATGCGCGCCAAAGCGCCCTTCGTTTTTTTTGTTGTTTTTTTTATGTCGGGTGCTGGCATCGGTTTAGCATGTACGGCGACGGAACAGCTGTATGACATTGTCTGGTGGCTCTTTGTGTTGCTCGGCATATCTTTTTTTTTGTGTGCTTTAGCTGTTCACGGGCGTAAATACCCCTGTTTTGATGTAACAGGTGCTTTGTTTTTATCCATGCTTACCTGCTTGGGCATGTTACTGGTCTGGCAATCACATCCGCGTTTGGATAGCCACCATTTTAGTCGTCACCATCCTACGCACTTAGTTGGCTGGATTTCGTCTGAACCGCATTCAAAAGGCAAGTTTTTGGATGCCGTCATGACGGTTACGCAGATGAAAGATGGTTCATTCAGTACTGTCCACGGTAAATTGTTGTTGCGCATTGACCAAGAACAAGATAGCATAGCATTGAATTATGGAGACAAGTTGCTGCTAAAAACAACATTTACAAGGATATCCGGACCGCGCAATCCATATGTTTTCAACTATGCCCAATACATGGCCAATCATAATATCTGGCATCAAGCATATCTTTCACCAATAGCATGTACCAAACTGGCCGAACACCAAGGCAATCCACTAGTTGCCTATGCCTTATCTTTTCGTGCGTATCTAGTGGCAAAAATCAAACGCTACTTTCAGCGCCAAGAAGTATCCAACTTACTAGCGGCCTTGTTGTTGGGATACCGAACCGACTTGAGTGATGAATTATTGCAAGCGTTTTCGGCTACAGGTACCATTCATGTTTTAGCTGTATCAGGAATGCATGTAAGTATGATCTTTACCTTATTAGCATTCGGTTTGCAATGGATGAAGGGACGGCATCTCTTCTTGTTTCGTTTGCTCATTTTACTGCTGGTTATTTGGATGTATACGTTGCTTACAGGTTTCTCAGCGTCTATCTTAAGAGCAGCTTTTATGATCAGTTTCTTTCTAATTGCAACAACGGTAAGAAGAACACACAATGCCTACAATAATATGGCTGCATCAGCTTTTTTTCTATTGCTATACGATCCTAAATATCTAACGGATGTGGGGTTTCAGTTATCTTATTTAGCTGTATTGGGCATTGTTTGGCTCACCCCAAAATTAAATCTTTTTAGCAAGGCCAAGTCTAAATGGCTCCGCCAATTGGGTAACGTATTGGCTGTTCCCTGTGCTGCCCAACTCATTACCTTTCCACTAGTGATTTATTATTTTCACTCGTTTCCGGTATATTTTCTACCGGCTAATCTGTTACTTCTGATTCCCACCAGTTTAATGATGTATGTGGGCTTTGTGTTATTGGCCTTGCCTATTTGTACCTGGACCCTTACCCTTGCATCTTATTTGGAGCAGATGGTAGTCATAAGCAATAAACTGCTCGTGGCTGTTGCGCAGTGGCCTTATGCAACCATCGAACACATTTGGGTGCGGCCTGTGGAAATGATACTACTTTATGTGTTCTTAGTTGCTGTTTTTCTGGCATTTCAATACCGTAGTAAGTTTTTGTTTTATACGGCGCTTGCCAGTATCTTGCTTTTAGGTGGGGTACATGGTATAAAAATTAATCGTCTCCATAACATCCGGCAACTCATCGTCTTCCATATCCGTCATGAAGTGGCTATCGGCTTATTTTGGGATAAACAAGCTGTTTTGTACAGCAGTGCTCCCATGGATCAAGCGAATATAAAGTATGCAGTAGCTCCCACATTGGCAGCATACGCAACGCATAAAAGATCAACTTTCATTCCCATGCCTGCGCTTGCACAAAGTGCCCATTTCCAGATCCACGATCGTCACATTCAGTTTCTGGATAAACAACTGTGGATAGTTGATGGTAACATGCCCCTGGCGCCCGTAAGCGGACAGGTAGATTGGTTGTTGATACGGAATAGTCCAGCCATCACCTTATCGCAATTACTGCGTAGCAGCTCATGCAAGCCTGTATTGATACTGGACGATTCGAATAGCAAGGCAACCTTTATGCGTTATGCGGCTGAGGCAAAAGCCCTAGGTTTATCTCTATATAATCTAAAGGATAATTTTGCCTATGTTTCCGTTATAAAATAAGCTCTTCATACTTTATTGCATGCCATATAATCTTGTTGCATATAAAAAGGTATTTATCTAAGTTTGGGACGCTAAAATTGAGTTTCGGGCTATGTCCATATATGAAATACTGCAGCGCTACTGGCATTATTCGCATTTTAGGCCGCTTCAGGAAGAGATAATTGAACAAGTGCTGGCGGGTCATGATGCGTTGGTGCTAATGCCTACCGGTGGCGGGAAATCGCTCTGTTTTCAGGTGCCCGCTATGGCTATGGAGGGTATTTGTATCGTGGTGACACCACTGATTGCATTGATGAAAGATCAGGTGGAGCATTTACGCAGTAGGCAGATACCTGCTGTTGCCATTTTCTCAGGTATGACCAAGCGTGAAATCGATATTACCTTAGACAATTGTATTTATGGGGATATCAAATTCCTGTATCTATCTCCCGAACGCCTGATGAGCGATTTAGTATGTGAGCGGATCAAGTACATGCGTGTCAACCTCTTTGCCATTGATGAAGCCCATTGCATCTCGCAATGGGGATATGATTTTAGACCACCTTATTTGCGCTTAGCTAGTTTGCGCGACTTACATCCCAAAGTACCTATACTCGCATTGACGGCCACGGCTACGCCCCGTGTGGTATTGGATATTCAAGAGAAATTGCTTTTGAGATCCAATCCCACAGGTAAAACCGTATTTGTTAACAGTTTTGGCCGGCCCAATTTGGCCTACTTGGCTATAGAAGAAGTTAATAAAAGCGGTCGACTGGTTCGCATCATTAGAAAAACCCCTGGAAGTGGTATCGTGTACGTACGCAATCGTAAAGAAACCCAAGAAATTACCCGTCTGTTGTTAGCAGAAGGAATCCGTGCTGATTTTTACCACGCTGGGTTAAGCACGCCACTTCGTGCACAGAAGCAAGAAGCTTGGAAAAATAATACCATCCAAATAATCGTAGCTACAAACGCTTTCGGTATGGGTATTGATAAACCCGATGTGCGTTTGGTGGTGCACATGGATTTACCCGAAACGTTAGAGGCCTATTATCAAGAAGCAGGACGTGCAGGACGCGATGGCCAAAAGGCATATGCGGTACTGTTATATAACGCTTCGGATATTGCACGCTTGAAGAAGAACTTTGAACTCAGTTTTCCAACGGTGAAAGAAATTACACAGATATATTATCAATTGGGCAACTATTTTCAATTGGCATATGGTGCGGGACAATACTTGAATTTTGAATTTGATTTGGCCAATTTTTGCAACCGATATGACCTAGAACCCCTTAAGACGATGAGCGCCTTGAAATTTCTAGAACGGGATGAATGGCTTACTGTTACAGAGAATGTGTACATCCCTTCGCGTTTGCGCTTCGAAGTATCTACATCGGATCTGTATCATTTTCAAGTAGCACATGCTAACTTGGATGGTTTCATCAAGACCATTTTGCGCGCTTATGGGGGTGCGTTTGATTATTATATTCCTTTTAGAGAAAGCGATTTGGCACGTAAGGCAAACTTATCGACAGCGGATACCTCGAAGTATTTACAGCAGCTTCAACAATATGGTATCATTTCTTATTTACCACAAACAGACAAACCGCAGCTGCAATTTTTACAACCGCGCAGTGATTCGCAGCATCTGCATATCCAAAAGCAACATATAGACGAACGTCGAACCATAGGAGCAGCACAATTAGCCGCGGTAACAGACTATACCCAGCCAACCGATTGCCGATCCCGAAAACTATTGGCTTATTTTGGTGAAGAAAACGCGGCTCCCTGTGGTATTTGTGATTATTGTTTAAAACGAAAGAACAAAGCTGATCCCTATGAATTAACGGCGAAATTGATCACACAAATTACAGCTGCATTAGCCAATGGTCATCTTTCGCTCGATGAACTGGTTGCCGCGGTATCTGAAGGAACCGAAAATGATCGCATCAGCGTTATCCGTAATCTAGCGGATAGCGGGCAGTTAAAATTCAACAAAGGAAGGTATTATTTGTAATATTATTTGCCATTTTTTTTTTGCTTAACTATTTCTTTCTTTTAAGAAGTTTGCTTAATTAACTATTTTTTTATATTTGTACAAACCACTTTATAAACAAATGGAATACAGTAGCGCTACCGATGCTGAATTACTCATAGAACTCCAATCCAATAATCATGGTGCATTCAAAGAGATATATAAGCGGTATTGGAAAGGGTGTTTTGTAGAATTATTAAAAAAATCAGGTAATCAGGAATTGGCTGAAGAGCTGACACAGCAAGTGTTTACCTCATTATGGGAGCGGCGTCAGGTAACTACCATTCGGCACCTTTCTTCTTACCTCTTGTCGGCCGTACGTTTTAGTTTCATCAATCACCTCAAAACCATACTCCGTTTTGAACAGTATGTGGCCAGCAAGCAGCAACAACCTCATGCAGAGCAGCATGGCTTAGAGGCGCAACTTGCTGCACGCGAATTAGCTACATGCATTGAAAAAGGTATCCGCCTATTGCCTAAAAAAACACAAGAAGTTTTTGTGCTTAGCCGGATGGAATACCTTACTGTAAAAGAAATTGCACAACAGCTCAAGATTTCGGAGAAAGCCGTAGAATACCACATTACGCAATCATTGAAGACCATGCGCATCGCCTTAAAGGATTATTTGATTGCTTTCGCTGTCATGTGGGCACTTTGGGGCATCTGTTGGTGATGGTAGCTGTTGTGAAGTTATCAAAAAAATAAAAATATTTTTAGGGGTTGACCCAAGTTGTTTTACTATATCTAATGTAAGTCCAAAAAGGATATACTGATTATACTAAAACCATTATGAGTCGTAAAGCATTTCAAGATCTTTTGGAGCGCTACCTAAAAGGGCAATGCACGGCAGAAGAAGAAAAAATCGTCCATCATTGGTATGATCTATTAGATAGCGAAGAGCAGGTTGACATAGATGACACAGGCTACGCAGAGCTCGAGGAGCGCTTGTGGCATAAAATTAATGAAGAGACGCTTCCCATAAAAAATAAAAAGAGATTTTTCGATTCCGGGAGAAGCCGTTTTCGGTTTTATTTTTCGGCGGCTGCAGCTATTGTGTTGCTGTTGGCTGGTGCATGGTGGGCTCGAGAGCGGCTTTGCGAAAATCCGGTTGACCCCATTTTTGTATATACGAAAAATCCACTAACCGTAATCAAGAATTCCGAGACAGAACCGATGGAAGTTGTATTACCCGATGCTTCCAGGGTTAAATTATTTAGCGGTGCCCAAATCACTTATGCCACCGCGTTTAAATATCGCGAGGTTTCATTGGTAGGCGATGCCCTTTTCAATGTGGAGGCTAATCCAGCCAACCCGTTCATGGTTTTTCATGATGAGATGATTACCAAGGTATTGGGTACTCGTTTCCTGATCAAGGCTGGAGCGAAAATGGGAGAAGATGAGGTTGTGGTATATTCGGGTACGGTAGAGGTCATCCGTTCCACGAAGGAGAAGGGCCTGTTAACCCGTATCATAACAGATCCACCGAGGGTGCAACTAACGATGAATCAACGTGCGGTGTTGAATAAAAAAGAAGAGGCAATTCGTGAAACCTTGGCTGAAATGCCTGTACCCATTGCAGCAAATGAGCAATTGCTTTGGGATGTAGCCTTTAAGGAAGTGACCATGGCCGATTTGGCCAAGCGCCTAAGTGATGTCTATGGCATTACCATTCGTGTTGAACCACGCGCAAAAAAGATAACGTTTACGGGCGATTTGAGTGATATGGAGTTGTTTGATCAGTTGAGCATGATTTGCAATGTAACAGAAACTACCTATCAGTTGAAAGGTAAATCCATCATTATCCAATAACAAACACAAACCCAATTTTTATGAATACAACATAGACACCAATCAAACAAAAAGAAGACCGGCAATATGGGGGTATTGCCGGTCGGATGAAATCATGATTACGGGCCAGATCATATGCTGGCCCTTCACAAACCAAAATTTTTCGAATTTATGAAAAAAGAACGAATTATTGCTATAATAAAAACAGCGATGAGAATCACTTTTGTTCATGCTCTTCTCATATCCATCGGTACATTGACCACCTATGCCCATCCAGCCGACGCACAAGGAGCATTGAAAAAATCAATTAGTATAACAAAAAAGCGAATGACGCTGAAGAGCTTTTTAGAGAATATTGAAGCCCAATCGCAGGTCAAATTTGTGTATAGTCCATCCATTCTCAAAAGTCATCGTGCCATCGAGGTGACCAGTATGCAGGCAAATCTAGAACAAGTATTGAAAGAAGTCCTGTTACCCATCGATATTCATTTTAAGGTAGTAAACGAGAAGATTCTGTTGATACAGAACAGACAGGAAATCCAGATAGGGGGGAAGGTGATTGATGCGACTACCAAGCAGCCGCTGCCCGGCGTGAGTGTAGTGATACGTAATACGAACAATGGCATCCTGACCGATGACCAGGGGCGCTTTAAGCTCAATGCAAAGGCCAATGATGTGCTAGTGATATCGTATATCGGTTACACGGGTCAAGAAATTCGTGTAAACAGCAATCAACTGCTCTATAATATCAGTTTAGAACCTACTACCAGTGATTTAGAAGAGGTTGTCGTAACGGGTTATTCCACACAACGCAAAAAAGATTTAACGGGTGCTGTTGCCGTAGTAGACGTTGAACAATTAAAAAGCCAACCTACCGCCAGTGCAGTAGAGGCATTACAGGGAAGAGCAACGGGGGTGCAGATCATTGCAGACGGTGCTCCGGGCTCTACGCCTCAGATTCGCATCCGGGGATATAGCACCATCAACAACAACGATCCTTTGTATGTCATAGATGGAGTACCTTATGAAGGAAAGTTAAGCTGGCTGAACCAAAATGATATCGAAAGTATGCAGGTATTGAAAGATGCCTCAGCTGCATCTATTTATGGTGCCCGAGCCAATAATGGTGTGGTAATTATTACCACTAGAAAAGGTACAACAGGTAAGGTAAACATTAACGTAGATGCTTATTATGGTGTCCAAACGCCACGGAGCAGTACCTTCCCGAAAATGCTAAGTCCACAACAATGGATTGAAAACCAATACCTTGCTTTTAGGAATGCCGGAGAAAACCCGTTGGAGCAATATGCAACTTTATATGGTTCGGGCGAAAATCCGGTTTTACCTGATTATCTATTAGCAGGTGGCAAAGTGGGTACACAAATTACCGACGCAGATATTGATCCATCGCTGTATAATTATGCACGTACTGCTGATGATTTTTATCAAATAACAAAAGCGAATAAAGCAGGTACGAACTGGTTTGATGAGTTAACAGAAAATGCACCTACCCAGAGTTATCAGCTCAGTGCTCGTGGCGGGTCTGAAGATGCTGTATATGCCATGTCTGGCGGATACTTGAGACAGAAAGGAAATTTAGTGTATACAGGCTTTCAACGCTATAATGTACGGGCCAATACTACTTTTTATGCGCTTGACAAACGGTTACGCTTTGGAGAAAATGCCCAATACAGCTATACCGAGGGGTATGGAATGGGGGTAAACCCCAATGTAGCGGGCGATTATCAGGGCGAAGGTTCGGTACTGGGTTTTGCTTACCGCATTCAGAATATTGTGCCAGTTTATGATATTATGGGGAATTTTGCGGGAACAAAAGGCGGTGCCTTAGGAAATGGACAAAATCCGGTAGCCATTGCTTATCGGGCTAAAGATGATAAAAACCGGTCTAACTTTTTCTTTGGCAACGCTTTTGCCGAATACGATTTGATTGATGGCTTAACCTTACGTACAAACTTCGGTTTGCGTTATGAAAATTACAATGGCATCGATATCACTTACCCGGACCCAGAATTTTCTGAAGGAAGTTTTAATGATGGTTTAAGCGAGTATCAGGGGTATAATGCAGATTGGACGTGGACAAATACTTTGAATTATAAGGCTACTTTGGCCGAAGATCATAGTCTGAATATCTTGGTTGGAACGGAGGCGATAAAAAACCGTAACCGACAATTGAACGGCAACCGGAATAGCTTTTTTATTATCAATAGCTTAGATTACTGGTATTTATCGCAAGGTAGTAGCAATATTGGGAACTCCAGTTCGGGTAGTGTGGGCTCTTTGTTCTCCATTTTTGGAAAAGCCGACTACTCTTTTAAAGATCGGTATTTGTTAAGTGCAACCCTTCGTCGAGATGGTTCATCCAATTTTGGTACAGACAACCTCTATGGCGTTTTTCCAGCAGGTAGTGCGGCCTGGCGGGTATCGGAAGAAGCATTTATGAAGCCAATTGAGTGGTTGACCGATTTAAAAATACGGGCTGGTTACGGTGTAACCGGAAATCAACGTATTCCAGCCTTTCAATTCCTGAATCGCTTTTCGTCTACCCTGGCCAGTTCTGCTTATCCCATAGCCGGAGGTAGCGGCTTTACAACAGGTATCTATCAAAGCGATTATAGCAATAATGCTATTAAATGGGAAGAACTGCACTCATTGAACGTAGGTTTAGACTTTACCTTATGGAATGGCGATTTGGATGGAACGTTTGACTGGTATGAGCGTAAAACCAAGGATATGTTGTATCAATTGCCTTTACCCGCATTAGCCGTTGGTTTAGCTACCTCTCCTTATGTGAATATTGGCGATATGAAAAACTCGGGCGTGGAGCTGTCATTGGGATATCACTATGGGCACAGTCAGCAGAAGCCCTTCACCTTAGATCTTGCTGCTAATATTTCACGTAATGTGAATGAAGTGATTTCTTTGGCCCCTTCTGTAACGCAACAGGTATACGGCGATTTCCGTAGTTTGCAAACAACCATTTTGAAAAAAGGCGCACCTTATGGTTCATTTTATGGATATCAAATGATCGGCATTTATCAGAACGATGACGATTTGGCCAACAGTCCAAAGTATGCCGATGCTCGGGTGGGCGGACCGAAATACGCAGATTTGAGTGGGCCTAATGGTACGCCCGATGGTATCATCGGACCAGATGATCGGACCATTATTGGCAGTCCGCATCCCGATTTCCTCTATTCGTTGAGTATCAACGCTGCTTATAAGAATTTTGATGTATTGATGTTTTTTAATGGTTCGCAAGGGAATCAAAATTACGAAGCAACCCGTTATTTTACCGATTTCGGAGCCTTTGCCGGACAGAAAAGTGTGCGGGTATTAGATGCTTGGAGCCCAACAAATACGAGTAGTTTAACGCCATCAGCTTATCAGGGTGCTTCTGATTTTGAATATGCATCTTCGAGCTATTATGTGCAAGATGCCAGCTTCTTTAAAATGAAGAATCTACAAATTGGCTATAATTTACCGGTTAAACAGCTGTTCGGTAACAATACTTCAGTTCAGAGAATGCGGTTTTATTTTGGTGTAACCAACGTATTTACCATTACGGATTATACCGGCTTAGATCCGGAAATTTCGCAAACCAATAGTACATTCTCTGCATTAGGGGTAGATTTTGGTATTTACCCTATGGGAAGGCAGTACATGTTGGGGGTAAATATAGGTTTCTAATTAGATGTTATATGATAATAAAAATATATCAGATGAAGGCAAAAAATTTGTTAATGATAATAGGCATTTCCAGTTTAGCGATTACTTCATGCAGTAAAAGCTTCTTAGAGAAAGTGCCGCAAGGCCAGCTGTCCGACTCACAAGTGGCGAATGGCGAAGGAGTAGAGGGGCTGCTGATTGGTGCTTATGGTTTGTTAAATGGAAACGTGAACGGAACCTGGGGCAATTATGCTTCTGCACCCAGTCAGTGGATATTTGGCGAGTTGACCTCTGATAATGCCCATAAAGGAAGCGAAGGTACTGACCAACCAAACATGAACCTAATCGAGTCTTATGATGCTACCAGTACCAATGACAATCTTTCGGTGATGTGGACTCGCTATTATGAAGGTGTTTTGCGGTGTAACAATACACTTCGTGTCTTAGCTATGGATCAGTCGGGCGAACAGAATATCAGCGCAGAGCGGGCTACTCAGATTCAAGCTGAAGCCAGGATGTTGCGGGCGCATTACTACTTTTTCTTGTGGCGTGTATTTGTTCATATTCCATATATCGATGAGCATACTACATCCGAAGAGGCGAAAACCAAACCAAATGATGTGGACGTGTTGCCCAAGATTGTAGAGGATTTAACTTTTGCCAAAGATAACTTGCCGACCGAAAAAATCAATGGTGAAGTAGGAAGGGTAGATAAGTATGTTGCCGAAGCTTACCTGGGCAAGGTGCTGTTATATCAGAAGAAATATGCAGAAGCATTGCCGCTTTTCCAAGATGTAATCAGTGCCAAGGGCAATATTGAGAATATGCCTTTTCAAAACAACTTCGATGTAACCAAAGAAAATGGACCCGAAGTTGTTTTTGCTGTACAACATGCAATCAGCCCCGATGGCGGTAGCGATAATGCGAATGTGGGCGATATGCTGAGTGGTTTGTACGGGACTTCGCCTGTAGGCTGCTGTGGTTTTTACCAACCAACTATCGACTTGGTGAACGCTTATAAAGTAGATGAAGAGGGCCTACCCTTCTTAGACGGGGGTTATCGTACTGACCCTTACTTATCTGATTTCGGGCTCACCGGTGATGCCAAGGAAAATTACGAGCTGGATGTTGATCTTCGTTTTGATCCGCGCTTGGATTATACCGTTGGTAGACGAGGTGTGCCTTATTTAGACTATGGTATCATGCCTGGCGATCCTTGGATACGTTTATCATCATATGCTGGTCCATTTGTTGGTATAAAAACCATGGTGCCGACCTCGCAATATGCATCCAATACAGCGGCGGGAGCGGCTTATATTACTGGATTGGATGTCAACTTGATTCGCTTGGGCGATGTGGTGCTGATGGCCGCAGAATGTCAGGTTGAGTTAAACAATCTGCCGGAAGCACTCAAATTGGTGAACTCCATACGTAAACGAGCGGCTAAGCTTCCGGCAAAAATGGTAGGTGGTACGCCAGTGGCGAAATATGATGTTAAACCGTACCCGGTTTTTGCAAGTCAGGAGTATGCGCGAAAAGCTGTACGCTTTGAACGGCGATTGGAATTGGCCATGGAGGGCCATCGTTTCTTTGATTTGGTTCGTTGGGGAATTGCTAAAGAGACGTTAACCAGTTATTCGGCATTTGAGGGTAAATATTTGTCTTCCTATAAAAATCTAGAATTTAAAGATCGAAGCACCTATTTTCCGATACCGCAAGATCAAATCGATCGCAGCAGCGGTACATTGAAACAAAACGAAGGTTATTAACGCGCGCTTTTTTCGAAAGAAGCTATCTAAAAAATGACGATATGAGGTTTTTTAGATAGCTTCTTTTTTTATGGTACCGACATTTGTCGTTTTAAAAAAGAAATATTACATTTGTAGTAAACAATCGAGGTATGATGAAAAAGCAAGCTTATCCAAATCGCAGTATCATTCCAGGCGTTGCCAAAGAACAGGGCATCGTTTACTTTCTGAATACATCGCGTAAAGGTTTGTCATATGCCGCTTTTATGAAAATTGCCGAGCAAACACCGTTTTCAATCGATGATTGGTCTTCTTTTCTACATCTTTCTGAAAGAACAATACAACGCTATAAAAAGGAAAATAAACCTTTTGATCCCATTCACACAGAGAAAATCCTCGAAATAGCACTACTTTACGATCAGGGTACGGATACTTTTGGTTTGGCAGCACACTTTAATTTGTGGTTAGAAACACCCAATATTGGTTTAGGGGGCATTCAACCCAAAACATTATTAGATAGCACCTTTGGCATTACCATGCTGCGCAATACACTGATTCGTATAGAAAATGGCATACCGGCGTGATATTATACCGTTTGGTCAAATCACGTTATAGCCATGATCTGTCTGGCAAGGGTGCCGAGCTTTGTGGCGGGCGTTGGAACAGTGTAGGCGTGCCGATGTTGTACGCTTGTCAATCGCGGGCTTTGGCAATGGCCGAAGTGGCGGTGCATTTGCCCCTGGGCTTGCTTCCCAATGATTTCGTTATGTTAACATTGCAGGTGCCGGATGAAGGGGGCATGGTGGTTTTGCCGCAAGCGGATTTACCCGACGGTTGGTTCCACTATCCGCCGATGCGTACGACACAGAAAATAGGTGACGATTTTATCCGAAAGGGCAATTATTTGATGCTGCAAGTTCCTTCTGCGGTGGTACAAGATGATTTTATTGCACTTATTAATCCCTTACATCCGCTGTTTGACCAGTTAAAGGTGGTCGAACAACGACCGTTTCTTTTCGATAGACGATTATTTACACATCATTCATGAAGAATAATAAATCAACCATCAGGGCTTGGGCCATGTTCGACTGGTCGAACTCAGCATACAACCTCGTAATTACCTCCACTATTTTTCCTGCCTATTATACTGCCATTACAACAACAGCGACTACAGGCGATCGGGTCAGTTTCTTTGGTATTTCATTTATCAATACTGCTTTGGCTAACTATTCGTTGGCCCTTGCTTATTTAATTATGGTTTTTACGCTGCCCGTATTGTCGGCTCTTGCCGACAATAGCGGGAACAAGAAAACGTTTATGAAGGCGTTTACCTATTTAGGTGCTCTTGCCTGTATGGGTTTGTATTTTTTTAAATTAAATACGCTCGAGTGGGGTATTATCTGTAGTACTTTAGCCGCTATGGGTTATATCGGAGGTGTATTGTTCAATAACTCGTATCTGCCCGAAATTGCTAGCGTAGACGAACAAGACCGGGTTAGTGCACAAGGCTTTGCCTATGGCTATACAGGCAGTGTGTTATTACAGATTATCTGCTTTGTATTTGTGCTGAAGCCGGAATGGTTTGGTATCATCGATCCGACTTTTGCTCCACGCTTATCGTTTTTATTGGTTGGCTTATGGTGGATCGGTTTTTCACAAATTCCGTTTCGTAAACTGCCCAACGGTAGGCCGAAGGCTAAAAGTGAATCAAGCGCATCCTTGCGAAAAGGTTTTCAAGAATTGGGGCAAGTATGGGGTAAAATCAAGGATTTAAAAGGAATAAAGAAGTTTTTAACCGCTTTTTTCTTTTATGCAATGGGTGTACAAACCACCATGTTGGTGGCCGCTGCTTTCGGAGAGAAGATTCTTCACTTAGGTGCTTCTAAACTCATCATTACCATTTTGCTGATTCAACTGGTAGCCATTTTAGGCGCCTATTTGATGTCTTTTCTGGCCAAAAGAATGGGCAATATCCAAGTATTATCTATTGTCATTCTCATATGGGTAGCCGTTTGTGTGAGCGCTTATACCATCCATAGTGAAATGCAGTTTTATGGCTTGGCAGCGGTAGTTGGCTTGGTAATGGGAGGAATTCAGTCGCTTTCCCGATCTACCTATTCTAAACTTATTCCAACAGATGAAAATGATACAACCGCCTTTTTTAGTTTCTATGATGTTACAGAGAAAATGGCTATCGTCATCGGTTTGTTTTCTTTTGCTTTTATCGAAGAATTGACAAACAACATTAGATATTCTGCATTATGCTTAGCTTTGTTTTTTATTATTGGTTTATTTTTCCTGGTACAAATGCTGCGGCAGAATAATCGGCCAAAAGATTCGTTAAAGAATGTATTGTAAGTATACCGGACAGAAAGCCACAACGTTTCAAACTTAGAGATTATTCAGCAATATATGCAAGTTCATTTATTTATCCCCTGCTTCATCGATCAACTCTATCCAACTACCGCATTCAATACCGTGAAAGTGTTGGAAAAAGCGGGATGTAATGTGAGCTATAACCCGGCACAAACCTGTTGCGGACAACCTGCCTACAATGCTGGTTTTTGGGATGAAGCCAAGGTGATTGGTCATAAGTTTTTACAAGATTTTGCCGAGTCGAAGTATATTGTGTCTCCTTCGGCCTCTTGCACGGGAATGGTTAAAAACGCCTACAATGATCTGTTTACCAATTCTATGGTACATAATCAATGTAGGTCTGTGCAATCCAGCATCCATGAACTTTCTGATTTCTTGATCAATATTCTGAAAAAGGATTATTTCGGTGCCGAATTGGAGGGCCGGGCCGTATACCACGATTCGTGTGCTGCACTACGCGAGTGCCGGATTAAAGATGAACCACGCCAGCTATTGGCTAAGGTGGATGGACTCGAGTTACTGGCCATGCGCGATCAAGAAACTTGCTGCGGTTTTGGCGGAACCTTTGCTGTGAAATTTGGTAGTATATCTACCGCAATGGCCGAACAGAAGGTTAATAATGCACTGGATGTAGGCGCTGAATATATTATTTCTACAGATGCATCTTGCCTGCTTCATTTGCAAGCCTATATTGATAAACAGCAACTGCCTATCAAAACCATGCACTTGGCCGATGTTTTAGCTAGTGGATGGGGGAATGTTTAGTTGTGAGTTGTGAGTTATGAGTTGCCAGTTGCCAGTTGTGAGTTGGAGTTATAAGTTTTAAGTGATACGTTATAAGAAGTATGTACTTCGTTTAGAACTTAATACTTACAACTACTTATTACAAAGTTGCAGTAGCATTACCAGTAGCAGTTGACTTTACTTCTTTCAGCTTTATGCTTTTCGCTAATATCTCATATCTAACATCTAAACACTAAGTAACATTTTTAATTACGCAGCCCATATCCATCTTGTTTTAAGACTAATTTTTTAAATTGCCAACGATTACAAACCAAAATATAAAGTAATGAATAACAGAAGAGAATTCTTAAAGCAAATGGGGGTAGGAGCTTTAGGGCTTTCCGTATTACCAAATTTACCACTCGACGTGTTAGCATCGACAAAGAAAAAGTTTTTTTTCGATATATCATTGGCACAGTGGTCGCTACATCGTACATTGTTTTCTAAAAAAATGGATAACCTCGATTTTGCGGCAACCGCTGCAACTCAATATGGTATTTATGCCGTGGAGTATGTCAATCAGTTTTTTAAAGATAAAGCCGGAGATCAGGCTTATTTAAAGGAGATGTTGAAGCGCTCAAAAGATCATGGTGTAAAGAACGTACTGATTATGATTGATGGCGAAGGCGAGTTGGGAGCTCCAGATGCTGCTGCTCGGAAACAAGCCGTAGAGAACCATTATAAGTGGGTAGAGGCCGCTAAGTTTTTAGGATGTCATGCGATTCGGGTCAACGCTGCCGGAAAGGGCACACCTGAAGAAGTCAAGACAGCAGCAGTAGACGGCTTGGGTAGCTTGAGTGATTTTGCTGCCAAGCATAAGATCAATGTGATCGTGGAAAATCATGGCGGATTATCATCCAATGGCCAATGGTTGAGTGCTGTGCTCAAGCAGGTTGGGAAGAAAAATTGTGGTAGTTTGCCTGATTTTGGAAATTTTTATGAATATGATCGCTATCAGGGTGTAACCGATATGATGCCCTTTGCCAAAGGTGTAAGTGCCAAAACCCATAATTTTGATAGTAATGGGAATGAGTCACAAATTGATTATCTAAAAATGATGAAGATTGTGAAAGATGCCGGGTATAAAGGTCATGTTGGTATTGAGTATGAGGGTGATAAACTGAGCGAAGATGAGGGAATAAAAAAGACAAAGCTACTTTTGGAGAAAGTGGGGGCTGAACTCAGTTAAACTGCTATGCCATATGAAAGGTTGTTGCATGATGGAAAAACCGTACAACGACCTTTCTTGCAAAGCTACTATCGCACCTATTCATCATAAATGAACGGGAGACCTCTTGACCTTAATAAATAAACCAATGAAGAAGATTTTATTTTTCGTCGTCCTCATTACTTTTTCCATTATAGGTAGCCAAGCACAAACCCTTACAAAAGATGAAGGGGTGGTTATCAAAGTAATGAGTTACAATATTCATCATGGTAATCCACCATCTGTTGCCAATAAGATTGACTTAGCAGCCATTGCGTCAGTTATTAAAAAAGCAAGCCCTGATCTGGTTGCACTGCAAGAAGTAGATGTACATACTACCCGTTCAGGTAAAGATGTACATGAGGCCAAACAGCTTGCTGAATTAACGGGCATGCATTACTATTTCTTCAAATCCATTGATGTGTATGATGGTGCGTATGGCAATGCCATACTATCAAGGTATCCCATCGTACATGCAGAAGGGCATATATTACCCATGAAATCTGGGCTAGCAGGGGAGCAGCGAAGTGTTGCTATCATCAAAATTGAACCCGTTTCTGGAAAAACCGTTTTGTTCGCCAGCACACACCTGGATCTCAAAAAGCCACATCGAGAAATTCAGGCAACAGCATTGGTTGACCTATTTAAAGATCGTGTGGCGCCTGTTGTCCTCTGTGGCGATTTTAATGATGTAGAAGGGAGTGTTCCCTTAACCATACTCGATAAGGGATTTGAACGGACGTGTAGCGGTCAGGAATGCCCAGGTACTATTCCTGTTGATAGTCCCAAAAGAACCATCGATTTTATCATGTACCATCCAAAAACCAGCATGCGTGTAAAATCGTCGGCCGTTATAGCGGAAACTTATGCTTCTGATCACCGACCCGTTTTAGCGGAACTGTATATTAAATAAAAAATATTTTTAATAAAATAGAAGTTATTTATAAAATATTTGCTTTTTGTAGGGAAAGCCTTATATTCGTCTATTCCTTTAAGCCAGATGGGCATAAATTTATTTGTTGGTCAATTAAACAGCACGAAGGAGTATATATTCGCCTAGGTTATGCCGTAATTACGGTATGCTCATATAGGGTATAAATTATAAACGATACATAAGTAGTCAAAATATACAAATAACAGATCCATTGAAAATGAGCGGCTCTCTGGTTACTCCATGTGAGTCGCAACGATTCATGAAACTAAAACAAATAACTCCAAATGAACCCAGAAAACACCTCTAGAAGAGATTTTATTAAAAAGTCTGCATGGGCAGCAGCAGCATTTACAATCGTTCCACGATTTGTGTTGGGCGGACAAGGTTATCTGGCGCCTAGCGACCATCTTACCAAAGGCATTATTGGTGTAGGTGGGATGGGCCGTGGACATATTCATTATGCAGGTACTAAGACCGTAGCGATTTGCGACGTTGATAAACGTCATTTAGCCCTTGCGATGAAGCAATTGAAGGATGGAGACGTAAAGCAACTGGCCGATTATCGTGAATTGATCCAATTACCTGAGGTAGACATTGTTCACATTGCTACACCGCCGCATTGGCATGGCATCATGGCTGCTGAAGCGGCACGCGCAGGAAAAGATATCTGGTGTGAAAAGCCCATGACGCGCACGATTGGAGAAGGTAAGCGGGTGAAAGAGGCGGTACAGCAACACGGCCGTATTTTCAGGTTAAACACTTGGTTTAGGTTTAAGGATAATTTTTACGGAATGGCTGTTCCGGTAAAAAAAATTAAGAAGCTGGTCGATACAGGCATGCTGGGCTGGCCATTAAAGGTTACCGTAGGGCGGCATACCGGATTCGATTGGAAATTTTATTGGGTAGGTAGGGAGAATCTTGTTCCGCAAGAAGTGCCTGCCGAATTGGATTATGATATGTGGCTTGGCCCTGCTCAATATAAGCCCTATAATGCCCATCGGGTACATCAGACCTTTAGGGGCTATTGGGATTATGATGGCGGCGGTTTAGGCGATATGGGACAACATTATTTAGACCCTATACAGTACTTTTTGGGTAAAGACAATGAAAGTCCCATTAGTATTGAAGTGGATGCACCACAGCAGCACAGCGATGCTGTGGGTACATGGAGGCGTATTGAATATACCTATGCTGATGGTTGTAAGATTATTTTAGATGGCGAAGGTAAGGACACCGATGTGCCTTATATCGACGGACCGAAGGGTAAATTATATCCTGGATTTAAGTCTGATATACCGGATATGGAACGTAAGCTGGCTGCATTTCCGGAACCGGCAGATCAAGTGGTCGATTTTGTGGATGCTGTAAAAAAACGCCAAAAATTCGCTCTCAATGAAGACAATGGCTATCGTTCGTGTACCTTGGTGAACATGGGGATAACCGCTGTAAGGCTTGGTCGATCATTGAAATTTGATCCGAACACACAATTCTTTATGGACGATGAAGAGGCCAATCGTTTGGTGGATCAACCCATGCGTGGCCCTTGGACCATTTAATTCATTGCTATACCAACAGAACGAAATTTGACGTAAAATGAAGAAAAGATATCTATATACGGCCGTTTTAGCATCCTTATTGGCCTATTCGCCTGTTCACGCGCAAACAGACAATCAACGTACGATTACAACAAAAATAGCCGACTTATTGGCTACGCAACCTGCACCCAATGCAGATAAATTGGCTACGGCCATGGCACAGCTTGATGCATTTACTGCTGCCGATATCAGCGCGCTATTGCAACAGCTGCAACCACAGGGTGGTGATAATGCAAAAATTGAATACGCTACTGTGGGCTATTCATATGATGTAATGAGGCCCGGCAGGGAAACGCAAAGGGCAAAATTTGTAGAAGGTGCTTTAGACGCCTTAGCGAAGCTTCAAGACAAAGATAATAAAGGCTATGTGTTGAATTTGTTAACGAATGCTGGTAAAGATGATGCTGTCGCTGCTGTTGCTACGTATTTGTCTGATGATTATTTAGGTGATCGTGCTGCCCGTACCTTGGCGCGAATTGGTACAGAAACTGCCGGTAAAGCATTGACCGAAGCGCTTCCCAAAGTGCGAGGTAGAAATATAAGCTATGTGCTCGAAGCCATTGGCGATGCTGATTATGTTGCTGCTGCTTCAGCCGTGGCAAATTATGCCACTGCATCTGAGCTGGAGACCAGAAAAACAGCGTTTTACGCATTGGCTAAATTAGCCGATCCGGCTTCTGAAGAGGTACTCCGTAAAGCAGCAGAACAAGTGGATTTTGGATATGACGAAGCCAATGCAACAGCATCATACATCAATTATGGCAACAACCTGGTTCGGAAAAAACATGTGGATGCTGCCGAGAAAGTAGCCGAAACCCTGCTCCAAGCCAGTGATGAACACACGCCCACCCGTATTGCAGGTTTGACGATATTAACGCATATACATGGCGATGCATACGTGCCTGACTTGATCAAAGCAACGCGTGATAAAGACGAGGCATATAGTGTAGCGGCGGTTAAATTGGCTCAACCTTATTTTAAATCACATATCAATCAATGGGGTAAGGCAGTTAAGAAAGCCGAGCCGGTAACACAAGCGATGATTTTAACATCATTGGCTTCAAGCCAAGATGCAGCGGCACTTCCTTATATTGAGAAATCATTAAAAAGCAAAGATACGCTGGTAAAAGAGACCGCTATTCTTGCCTATGCGCAAGTGCAAGGCGCTTCGGGTGCGGATAAACTGCTCGAATTATTGTCGAAATCCACACCTGCCGAACGAGAAACGGTGAAGGAAGCCTTTTTTACACTGTCTGGTAAGGGCTTCATTGATCACCTCATTCGCGCACTTCCGCAAGCCGCTCCGGCAGATCAGGTTACCATTTTGAAAATTCTGGCCAATCGGGGCGCTAAGGAAAGTTTTCAAGTAGTTGGCGACTTACTCAAGAGTGAGCATCCGGAGGTGAAGCAGGCAGCCTATCAAACGCTGCCGTCTATTGCTGGCAGCGAGCATCTTGAGGCGTTAACGGCGCTTTTAAGCGATGCACAGCAAGAGCAGGAGATTCGGTCGGTGCAACAAGCCCTAGTTGCTGCAGCTACCCTTACCGCACAGAAAGAGCAAAGTATCCAATCGCTCTTAAATACCTATCAAACTGCTGATGCTGGTTTGAAATCCCGTTACCTCAATGTATTCGCCGGTATTGGCGAAGGAAAAGCGTTGGAACCTGTGGTTTCCGTGCTTAGTGGCCAAGACCAGGCTCTAAAGGATGCGGCCATCACTGCATTGAGCAAATGGAATGATGCAGGCGCATTGCCCGAATTGGTGAAGTTGAGCCGTACATTAAAAACCAATCAGCTTCAAGCAGTCTTGAACGGTTTGGTACGCTTAACCAGTCAAGCCAGCTTACCGGCCGAACAAAAAGTGCTTTTACTGCGTGATGCCATGGGAGTGGCGCAAACCGTTGGACAGAAAAAGGCTATCTTAGGAGCATTATCGGCCAATGCAACCTATAATGCATTGATTTTTGCAGGTCAATTTCTGGATGACGCTGAATTGAAATCAACTGCGGCGATGACCGTGTTGAACATTGCCTTGAATAATCCGAGCCTATACGGTGCTGAAGTGCGTACCATTCTGGATAAGACTGTCGATGCCTTGAGTGGTCAGGACAGCGACTATCTCAAGCAAGCGCTTTTGAAACACATTGCGGAACTGCCCAAAGGGCCTGGTTTCGTTTCTTTGTTTAACGGAAAAGATTTGACCGGTTGGAAAGGGCTCGTTGAAAATCCGATTAAAAGGGCAAAAATGAGTGAAAAAGAACTTGCCCTAGCGCAAGCGAAGGCTGATGAAGTGATGCGGAATGGCTGGTATGTGAAAGATGGCGTGCTCTACTTTAACGGTAAAGGAAATAATATCGCAACAGTGAAGCCATATGGCGACTTTGAAATGTTGGTTGACTGGAAGCTGAGTCCCATCGGGAAAGAAGGCGATGCAGGTATTTACTTGCGTGGCACACCTCAAGTACAGATTTGGGATACCTCCCGGGTTAATGTAGGCGCACAAGTGGGCTCTGGCGGTCTGTATAACAACAAAAAATACGAAAGCAAACCACTTCAAGTAGCTGACAATCCTTTGGGCGAATGGAATACCTTCCGCATTTTGATGAAAGGAGAGAAGGTAACCGTTTACCTGAATGGGGTGCTGGTAACCGATAACGTTCCCTTAGAGAATTATTGGGATCGGAATCAATCCATTTTCCCCCTTGAACAAATCGAATTACAAGCGCACGGTACAGAGGTGGCCTACCGGGATATCACCATTCGTGAAATACCCCGTAAGGAAATATTTAAATTGAGTGCACAAGAAAAAGCCGATGGTTTTCAGGTACTGTTTGATGGCACAAATCTGGACGCATGGACGGGAAACACTACCGCTTATACCATTAGCGATGAGGGAACATTGGCTTGTTATCCAACCAAAGGATCGGGTGGCAATCTGTACTCGAAGGAAGAATATGGCGATTTTATTTATCGCTTCAGCTTCCGCTTGACCCCTGCCGCAAACAATGGTATCGGTATCCGTGCTCCGATGGAAGGGGATGCTGCATATGCCGGTATGGAAATTCAGGTATTGGATGATACTGCACCGGTATATAAAGATATTAAAGTGTATCAACATCATGGTTCTGTTTATGGTACTATACCTGCAAAAACAGGTTATCAAAAACCTGTGGGCGAATGGAATGAAGAAGAAATCTATATAAAAGGCAACCATATTCGTGTTACACTAAATGGTACCGTTATTTTAGATGGCGATATAGCAAAAGCCTCTAAAAACGGCACCATGGATCACCGGGAACATCCAGGATTGAAGCGTAAAAGCGGCCATCTGGGCTTCTTGGGACATGGTTCTGAAGTACATTTCAAAAATATCCGGATTAAACGATTGTAATAATAAATAGCGGCAGTAGCAGTAACCGCAGCAGTAATGAGTGATTTTTATTCCTGCCACTGTTGATGCTACTGCCATTTGAAGTAATACGTTTTAAGTGCTGAGTACACATTTAACTTAAAACGTATTACTTAAAACTGACAACTTAAAGGCCTTCCACTTTTTTACTTTTTACTTTTGGCTTTTTAATTTCTACCTTTGTCGGCAAGAAAAATCACATAGTAGGTGATTGTTTTATTCATAAATTTTTAAGATTTAAAATCATAGTTGTAGATGATTAACATTACACTTCCCGACGGTTCTATCCGTTCGTATGAAAAAGGAATTACTTCCTTAGAAATTGCACAATCGATTTCAGAAGGGTTAGCCCGCAATGTATTAGCCGCCGAAGTAGACGGCCAAGTGTGGGATGCCAATCGCCCCATCGAAAAAGACGCCCATGTACGTCTGTTGACCTGGAATGACAAAGAAGGAAAGGCAACCTTCTGGCATTCTTCGGCGCATTTAATGGCCGAAGCATTGGAGGCTTTGTATCCCGGAACGAAATTTGGCATTGGCCCTGCCATAGAAACAGGGTTTTATTATGATGTAGATTTTGGCGATACCCCGTTCTCCTCAGACGATTTCAAGAAAATCGAAGATAAAATGCTTGAATTGGCACGTAACAAATCAGCATATGTGCGTAAGCAAGTATCCAAGGCTGATGCAACGGCTTATTTTACAGAAAAAGGCGATGAATATAAGCTCGATTTGATTAAAGATTTGGCAGACGGTACCATCACTTTTTATACTCAAGGGGATTTTACCGACCTATGCAGAGGGCCACATATTCCCAATACCGGTTTCATTAAAGCGATTAAGCTCACCAACGTAGCTGGTGCTTATTGGCGCGGAGATGAGAGCCGGAAACAGTTAACCCGGATTTACGGTGTCACCTTTCCAAAAGCAGGTGAACTGGCCGATTATTTAAAGATGATCGAGGAAGCCAAAAAGCGCGATCACCGCAAACTGGGTAAGGAATTGGAATTGTTCGCATTTTCAGAACGCGTTGGCATGGGACTGCCATTATGGCTGCCTAAAGGTGCTTTGCTGCGTCAGAAGCTAGTCGATTTTTTACAACGTGCACAAGTGAAAGCGGGATATGAGCCCGTTATCACACCACATATTGGGCACAAGAATTTATATGTTACTTCTGGGCATTATGAAAAATATGGCGCTGATTCGTTTCAGCCCATTCATACACCACAAGAAGGAGAGGAATTCTTGCTTAAACCCATGAACTGTCCACATCACTGCGAGATATATAAAACCAAACCCCGCTCGTATAAAGACTTACCCGTTCGGTTTGCTGAGTTTGGTACCGTTTACCGCTACGAACAAAGCGGTGAATTACACGGTTTAACCCGTGTAAGAGGGTTTACACAAGACGATGCGCATTTATTCTGTCGCCCTGACCAAGTAAAAGATGAGTTTAAAAAAGTAATTGACTTGGTATTGTATGTTTTCAAAGCTTTGGGCTTTGAAGATTATACCGCGCAGATATCCTTACGCGATCCGGAGAATAAAAGCAAGTACATTGGTAGTGAAGAAAATTGGCTCTTGGCAGAAGCAGCTATTGTGGAAGCTGCGGAAGAAAAAGGATTGAAAACAGTTACCGAACTAGGGGAGGCGGCGTTCTACGGACCTAAATTAGACTTCATGGTGAAAGATGCTTTGGGTAGAAAATGGCAATTAGGTACCATACAGGTAGACTATAATTTACCCGAGCGGTTTGAGCTGGAATATACCGGAAGCGATAACCAAAAACACCGGCCTGTGATGATCCACCGTGCACCCTTTGGTTCCATGGAGCGTTTTGTAGCAGTGTTGATCGAGCACTGTGCGGGCGACTTTCCGTTATGGCTTGCGCCTGAGCAATTTATCATTCTGCCCGTGTCTGAAAAATATGAAGAATATGCGAAAAAACTTTTAGAATCGCTAAATAATACCGATATTCGCGGGTTGATTGATTTACGCGACGAAAAAGTGGGCAGAAAGATACGCGATGCTGAGGTGAAAAAGATTCCTTATATGCTCATTGTGGGCGAAAAAGAGGTGGAAAATGGCACGGTTTCTGTTCGAAAACATGGCGAAGGCGATCTGGGTAGTATGACTCTGGAAGCCTTTAGTAAACAATTAATTAAAGAAATAACCGTTTAAATTAAAGGAAAAATTTGGCATTAGGAAAACCAGGAATGAGAGGGCCGCGCCCTCCTTTTAAAAAGAAAGAACCCGATCATCGTATTAATCAACATATCAGAGCGGCAGAAGTGCGCTTAGTTGGTGAAAATGTAGAACAAGGGGTTTACCCAATCAAGCAAGCGTTGGCTATTGCTGATGAACTTGATCTTGATTTGGTTGAAATCTCTCCGAATGCGAATCCTCCTGTATGTAAAGTAGTTGATTATAGCAAGTTTGTTTACGAACAGAAGAAGAAGCTGAAAGAAATCAAAGCCAATGCGAAGCAAACCGTTATTAAGGAAATACGGTTTGGCCCAAATACGAACGAGCATGATTTTGATTTTAAGCTGAAACATGCAATCAAGTTTTTAGAATCAGGGGAGAAGGTACGCGCCTATGTACATTTCAAAGGGCGGGCCATTGTATATAAAGATCGAGGCGAGATTTTACTACTTAAGTTTGCACAGGCCTTGGAAGAAATCGGTAAGGTAGAATTGCTGCCGAAATTGGAGGGAAAACGGATGTTTATTACCGTAGCGCCGAAAAATCCAAAGAATAAATAATAAGAAACTAATAGATAGCGATAATAATAGATAAGAATTATGCCAAAAGTAAAAACCAATTCCAGTGCTAAGAAACGTTTTAGTTTGACTGGAACCGGTAAAATTAAAAGAAAACACGCTTACAAAAGCCACATCTTAACAAAGAAGAGCACAAAACGCAAACGCAACTTAACTAAAACAGGTTTGGTGAGCGAAGCGGATTCAGGTAATGTAAAGCGTATGCTTGCCATTGGCAAGTAATTTATCAACAATTTTTATTAACCGGGTATTGGGTTGTAAGATTGCTGCGTAAGAAACTACAAAACGCAACACCTCATACCAAATTAAATTACAGTTATTATGCCACGTTCGGTTAACGCAGTAGCTTCTAGAAGAAGAAGAAAGAAAATCCTTAAATTAGCTAAAGGCTATTATGGATCACGCAGCAAGGTATATACCATTGCAAAAAATACGGTAGAAAAAGGTTTGCAATATGCTTATCGCGACCGTAAAACCAAAAAAAGAGAATTCAGGGCATTATGGATTCAACGTATCAACGCGGGTGCCCGTCAACATGGAATTTCTTATTCACAGTTGATCGGTAAATTAAATGCAAAGCATATCGGTTTGAACCGCAAGGTTTTGGCTGATTTAGCTATGAACAACCCCGATGCTTTCAAAGCAGTTATTGATGCAGTAAAATAAATATTCATTTATCGTCTATTAGTATAAAAGGAGGCCACTGGCCTCCTTTTTTCTTTAGAGCATATGCTGTTTACCAACAAATATTTAATCCAAGTTCATGTCTGATTGTCAAATGTCGGGAAAAGATTAAGCGCCCTTGATTCGAATAGCTAAGCCATCCAGTTTTTCGTCTATACGAATCTGGCAGGATAGTCTACTGTTTTCTTCTGCATCGGGCAAGGTGTCGAGCATATCCAATTCCAGGCCAAAAGGTGCTGGAATACGTTCTTTACCGGCTAATATTTCGATATGGCAGGTGGCGCAGAGTGCCATACCGCCACACGTAGCCCAGATGTCATATCCGGCAGTTCTCAGTACTTCCATCAAGCTGATATCGTTATCGAGTGGTATTTCGATTGTCTGTGTACTTCCGTCTGTGTCTTCTACATGAATGTGTATCATAGGGAGAATTTTTAAGTGATACGTTTCAAAAGGCCTGTACGCCATTTACCGTTGTATATTTAAAGCTCAATTTCTGCTCCGGATAAACGTATTTAAAAGCACTCTGAGCCATGAGTGCTGCCTCATGATAACCACATAGAATCAACTTTAGTTTTCCGGGATAGGTATTGATATCGCCAATGGCATATATACGTTCTACGTTTGTAGAAAAGTCGACCGTACGCACTTCTATGGCCGACTGTGTAATGCCTAGACCCCAATGGGCGATTGGGCCTAATTTTGGACTTAGTCCAAAGAGAGGAATTAAAGCGTCGGCCTCTAAAAAGCGTATTTCTTGCTGTTTATTAAGCACACCCACGGCAGTTACATGGCCCGTGCCTTTGACTTGTTTCAGTGTATGTGAAAGCAATAGCTGGATTTTTCCCTGACTGGCCAGCTCGAATACCTTTTCGGTCGAATCGGGTGCACCTCTAAAACTATCACTACGGTGCACTAATGTTACTTGCTCGGCTATTTCACTTAAAAATATAGTCCAATCCAATGCAGAATCGCCTCCTCCAGCAATGACTACCTTTCGGTCTCGGAATATTTCGGGATTCTTTACCATATAGAAAACGCCTTTTCCCTCAAAATCCGTTAACCCAACCAACTCCGGTTTTCGCGGCTCGAAAGAACCGAGCCCACCGGCAACGACTACCACCTGACAGTGGGTTTCCGTACCTTCATTACTCTTTACCACATATGAACCATCTTCTTGACGTAATAATTCTTCTACGCGTTCGCCTAAAGTAAAAGTAGGGTGGAAAGGGGCTATTTGCTCCATTTGTTTATCAATTAATGTTTGCGCAGTGATAGCGGGATATCCCGGAATGTCGTAAATAGGCTTGTGGGGATATATTTCTGATAGCTGTCCGCCTACTTGAGGAAGTGCGTCTATAACATGACAGCGCATCTTCAAGAGTCCTGCTTCAAAAACAGCGAACAAACCAACCGGTCCAGCGCCAATGATACATATATCCGTTTTTATCATGGTATTCATTTTTAATTGTACAGCTAGTCGAGCGCTAAATTTTGATATATGGTGTTTAATATGCGCTCCAACTCTTTAAAGTCGTGTTCGTTCAGATGCTCCCAGGCCTTGTTGCGTATGGAGCTTACTTGTGGTGAGAGCGCTCGTACTTTTTCCTCACCTTGAGTTGTTAAATGAACAATGAAACTTCTTCGATCAGAAGGATGGACACTTCTTTCTGCCAATTGTTTTTTTATCAGCAAGTCGACAATACGCGTCAATGTTGGTTGGTCTTTCCCACAGCGTTCTGCTAATTCTTTTTGCGTTAAATTGGCATATTCATATAGATTTTTTAAAACCATCCATTGATCTACCGTGATATCAAAGCCCTTTGTGGCAAATGTAGCCTGCGCATATTGCTTTACCCGACGGGCTGTACGATCGAGTAAAAAAGAATACATGTGGTAGGGTTCTTTTTGCATAACAATATTTAGTGCAACAAATATACGTGTGATAAGTAAAAATTAAAAATTAAAAATTAAAAAGTGAAAAGCTGTAAAGCGAAGAGTGTAAAAGAGATTGCCAATCGTTCTATGGAGCGTAATACTTAGTATGTAAATAGGCTTTGATATGATGTCTTGATACTATGTAGATATGAGATGTTAAATATGAGTAGTTGCAACTGATAGCTTTCTGCTTTTCGCTTTCCGCTCTTAAAACTTACTACTTAAAACTTACTACTTAAAACTTATTACTTTAAAACTTCTGAAACAAAAAAGGCGCCCGGGTATCCCGGGCGCCTTTTTTGTTTCAGAAGTTTTAATAATGTTATGCTTTTGCAGGCTTGAGTGGTGTTTTCTCCGCCTGAGCAGCTTCCAATGCTCTTTCTTCTTTATCACCGCCTTGTAAATCGGCTACAATAGGAGCCGCTAAGAAGATGGAAGAATAAGTACCTAAAATGATACCGATTAGGATAGCAAAAGAGAATCCACGAATTACTTCTCCACCAAATACAAACAATACGGCCATCACGAATATCACTGTTAAGGAAGTGATGATAGTACGGCTCAATGTTCTGTTGATCGCTGTATTGATGACGTGATTTAAGCTTTCGTTCTTCGCCCGATGGAAACCAAGGTATTCCCGGATACGGTCGAATACCACCACGGTATCGTTGATCGAGTAGGCGAGTACGGTAAGCACAGCAGCAATGAAGTGCTGATCCAAATCAAGCGAGAAAGGTAATATTCCATCAAATATAGAGAAGATACCCAACAGCACGATCGCATCATGTATCAAAGCCAAAGCGGCACCCACACTGTATTGCCATTTGCGGAAACGGATCAAGATATACAGGGCGATCACAATGATCGAGAAGATCACGGAGTAAATTGCCGCTGTTTTGATGTCGTTCGCAATGGTTGGGCCAACTTTTTGCTGACTCACAATTTGATATGGATTACTTTGTAGTTTCGATAAGCCCTCATTTAATTTGCCTAACACCTCTTTATCAGCTGCATCATCCGTTCTGTCAATTAAATAAGGAGTGGTTATCCGCAATTGATTATCGCCACCAAATGTTTTTACTTCGGTATTCACACCGAAAGTATTATTGACATCATTCCGCACTTCTTCCAGATTTACTGCCTTTTCGAACTTCACAGTATAGGTACGTCCGCCCGAAAAGTCGACACCCAAGCTAAAGCCTTTGGTAAATACAGCAATTAAGCTGATAACCGATAGCGCGATGGATAAGCCGTAATAAATCTTACGTTTTTTAATGAATGCATAGTTGGCATTCTTCATGGTATGATCGCTCCAAGGATATGATACGGTAATTTTCATGTCTTTTGCAATCATCCATTCGAAGATGATGCGGGTAATGAAAATAGCTGTAAATAAGGAGGTAATGATACCAATCATCAAGGTGGTAGCAAAGCCCAATATCGGACCTGTACCGAAGAGGTAGAGGATGATACCCACCAAGAAGGTGGTGATTTGGGAGTCTAAGATAGATGGCATGGCATGTTTGTAACCATCAGAGATAGCCTGGCGAATACCTTTACCCATCGCAAACTCCTCTCGTATTCGTTCGTATATCAGCACGTTGGCATCTACCGCTGTACCCATGGTCAACACGATACCGGCAATACCTGGCAGGGTCAGTACGGCACCTAAGGATGCTAATACACCCATGATGAAGAATACGTTAAAGAGTACGGCAATGTTTGCTACCCAACCAGCACGGTTATAATAGAAAATCATGAATATCAATACGACCACCAAACCGATAACCGAAGAGTTGATACCAGCATCGATAGCCGCTTGGCCCAGGGATGGACCTACAATGGCTTCTTCAACGATTTTAGCAGGGGCTGGTAAACGACCCGCTTTTAATACGTTGGCTAAGTCTTGTGTGTCTTCAAAGGTAAAGTTACCGGTGATAGAAGAAACACCGTTACCAATTTCATTTTGTACCGTGGGAGCCGAATAGACTGTGTTATCCAACACGATGGCAATGGCTCTTTTAGGGTTGGTAGCGGATGCAGCTGCGGTAATTTTCCGCCACTCGCGCGCACCTTCGCTATTCATGACCATTTCTACTTGTGGACTGTTTGTACGTGCATCTACATCGGCACGGGCATCGGTAATCACATTTCCTTCCAGTACCGGGCCGGCATCCAAACCAGTAGGTTTAACAGCAAATAATTGGAACATCCGGGTTTCTTTTGAAACCGGCTTTACGCTCCATAATAACTTCACATTGCTCGGGATAATGGCTTTTACTTCCGGAGTATTGAAGTAAGCATTTACCTGAGCTGTATCTTTTTGTTGTACGTATCCAATGATAGGGCCTTGACCAAGCATCTGGCCTTGGGGGCCTTGCTGCACATTTGGGCTTAATAATGCGAACAACGGATTTTGATTGCGCGCCTGCTGAAGTGCCAATGAGCTGCTATCCTTTGCTGCAGAATCCGTGCTTGCTTTATTCGCTCCCAAAGAAGCCAAGCGGCCACCACTTACCGTGTCTTTTGCAGTCGAATCGTTGCTTGCAGCTGGCTTATTGCTGCTTGCTTTCAATGTAGACGCTAAGGTACTGTTGATATTCTCTAACAAGGAGAAAATCTCTGTATTATCATATGTTTCCCAGAATTCCAGTTTTGCCGATCCTTGTAATAGTTTCCGCACCCGATCTTCGTCACTTACACCTGGTAGTTCGATCAAGATCCGGTTGGTACCTTGTTGCCTTTGGATATTAGGGGATGTTACACCAAATTTATCGATCCGGGTGCGTAAGATATTGAACGAGCGATCGATGGCACTACCGGCTTCTTTTTCCAAAAAGGCCAGGATTTCTGCATCAGTAGAGTTTGCGGTGATATTACTAGCCGCATTGTCCTTGCTTGCAAAGAAGGTTGAAAGTTTCCCATTTGGATTGACTTTTTTAAACTCTTCCCCAAACAAGCTTACGAAATCCTTTTGGCTATCTCTGCTCCTGATTTCTGCCTGTTCCAATGCGTTATTGAAATTTTCATCCTTTGGATTGTCGGCCAGGTTGGCGATCAGCTCTTTCAATGAAATTTCCATGGTTACGTTCATTCCACCTTTCAGGTCGAGCCCTAAAGCCAATTCACGTTCCTTGCAGTATTGATAAGAATATTTGGCAAAACCGATATTGAACACATTTACGGTAGCCATAGAATCTAAATAAGCCCGTTCCTTTACGGGGTCCCCTTTTGCATATTCAACTGCATCGCGCTCCACTTTGTGGGTTACAAAAGTAAATGAAAGTGAATACAGGCACGCAATCGATATCAGTATCACAAAAAAGTTAATGAGGCCTTTACCTTGCATCTTTGTTTAGTGTTGTAATTTTATTTGTTAATTATTATATACATTTTTCCTAACGAACAACGCAGTGCTCCAACATACCTTGATAAAAACCGGCACAAGATAACTGCTCTATACGGATCATTTTGCTGATTGCATATCGAAGGCAATTAATCTAAGTTTCTATAAGAACGGCAAAGCTATGAAATTTTTGAATAAACAAGAGGTTTATGTAAAGAAAATTGTATGTTGTGTAAATATTTAGGTAGAGCGGAAAGCTCTTGGGTTATAAGTTTTAAGTAATACGTGGTAAGAGCGGAAAGCGGAAAGCTCTTGAGTTATAAGTTTTAAGTGATACGTTGTAAGAGTGGAAAGCGGAAAGTATAAAGTTGTATTTGTGACTGATGATGGATCTTTCTGGCTTAAGGACTCGCAACGGGCAACTAACAAGCAATAACTAAACTTTCGTATATAATAAGAAACTATAATCGTAGGGGTTTTTTTCGTCGTTTTCGTGGTGCTCCACATTTTCCAACTGCCATTGGTTGTCGTCTATTTCTGGAAAGAACGTATCGGCATCTTCAAATTCTTGGTTGATAATAGTGAGGTAAATTTTATCGGTAAGAGGCATCGCCTGTCGGTATATCTCTGCACCACCTACGATAAATACCTCGTTGGTCGTTCGTTCATGTTCACAAAGCTCCAAAGCTTCTTCGAGTGAGCTGGCTACTTCGATGCCTTCGGCGGTGTAGTTGGATTGGCGGGTAATAACGATATTGCGTCGCTTGGGTAACGGCTGCCCCACAGACTCGAAGGTCTTTCTGCCCATAATCACCGTATGGCCTGAGGTCGTTTTACGGAAAAACTTCAAATCTGCAGGCATATGCCAAAGTAGTTGGTTGTTTTTTCCTATAGCACGGTTCTTGGCTGTCGCGACAATGATTGATAGCATGGTTTATTTTTCGTTAGACCGCCACCGCTGCTTTGATATGCGGGTGCGGATCGTAATTTTCTAAGGTAAAATCTTCGTATTTAAAGTCAAATATACTTTTTATTTCCGGATTAATCCTCATGGTTGGTAATGTTTTTGGTGCGCGGCTCAATTGTAATGCTGTTTGTTCCAGGTGATTGCTGTATAAATGGGCATCACCTAGTGTATGAATAAAATCGGCTGCTTCCATATTACACACTTGTGCCACCATCATGGTCAGTAGCGCATAGGAGGCGATGTTAAAAGGTACGCCGAGGAAAATATCGGCACTACGCTGATAGAGCTGGCAGGAGAGCTGCGGCTTGGTTTGGCCTTTTGAAGCGTCAGCCGGAGCTACATAAAATTGGAAGAAAGCATGGCAGGGTGGAAGAGCCATGTGTTCAATTTCGGCTACGTTCCAAGCAGAAACGATGATACGGCGCGAGTCTGGATTGCTCTTCAGCTGTTGGATCACTTGGGTAATTTGGTCGATATGTTGTCCGTCGGGCGTTGGCCATGAGCGCCATTGCGAACCATACACAGGGCCCAGGTTTCCATTTTCGTCGGCCCATTCATCCCAAATGCTCACGTTGTTTTCTTTGAGATAGGCAATATTGGTATCGCCGGTTAAGAACCAGAGCAATTCATGGATGATGGAGCGCAGGTGTAACTTTTTGGTGGTCACTACCGGGAAGCCTTCTTGTAAATTAAAGCGCATTTGATAGCCAAAAACACTTTTTGTGCCTGTTCCAGTCCGATCGTGTTTTTCTACACCATTTTCATAAACATGGCGCATTAAATCAAGGTATTGCCGCATGGTTCTTTTTATTTGAAACAAATGATGGGGTAAAGATAAGGAATTTAGTTGTTAGTTGTTAGGTGTGAGTTGTTGGTTGTTGGTTGTTGGTCTGCTTTCCCGAGTATCAAGATATCAGTATCAAGTATCAAGATATTTTTAACGCTCTTGGATTTGCATTGTATCATATCTACTAAAGAAGTCTTGAATCTTGCTACTTGTGTCTTATGTCTTAAATAAGCTTTTCGCTCTCAAGCGGCTGCGCTGCGTTGTTCCAGCTTCAGCGAGATGCCCCGTAAGTTGGCGCCATCTGTCGGTTTGATTTTTAAGTATTCAGCTAGGGAAAGTAGCGAAAGCACGGTGATCATCCGCAGCGCCAAGCTGAAATCTTCCATCTGATAGCCTTGAGCAGTATGGTGGAAGGTGCCGGCCAAATGGAGTGAAACGGCGCCCAGCGCAATTCCCATACCCAGTGCCATTTGCTGGGCAGTATTATATAACGTATTGGCATTGCTTAGTCCGCTATCCGGAATATCGGCATAAGCTAGGGTATTTAAGCTGGTAAACTGCAAAGACCGGGTTAAGCCTGATGTAAAGAAAGCGACAGCTACCAACCAAAGCGGTGTTTGGATAGATAAAAAGGAAATACCGAAGGTAACCAAGGTCAAGATGATGCCGTTGCCTAGCAAGACCGTCCGGAAGTTGAACCTACGGGTTATCCAGATGGCAATGGGTTTCATGGCCATGCTGCCGAACATATTCGCCATGTAGAGCAAGCCAGCGTGAAATGGACTGAGGCCGAAGCCCAATTGCAGCATCAAAGGCAAGATGAATGGCGCCACATTGATCACCATCCGCATGATGGTTCCGGAATATACGGTGATGGCAAATGTCTTTATTTTGAGGGCACTGTAATCAATCAGTGGGTGTTCCGTTCTCTTAGAGTGCCATACCGAAAGCCCCATGATAAGCAAGCTCGCCAATAAGACAATAGCGGGCTGCGTATAATTGCCCTTGGAAGCCCCGATCATTTCCGTACCGATCATGATACCTGCCAAGCCTATTCCACTGATAACAAAACCAATGCGATCCAATGGCCGTTTATTTTCAGCACTCATGGCTGGAATGTAACGGTGTACCAGCCAGAGTGCCAGTATACCGAAGGGAATATTGATGAAGAAGATCCAGTGCCAGCTAAGGTAGGTAGTGAAGAAGCCACCCAGTACCGGACCGATGATGGGGCCTAGCAGACCAGCCCAAGCAATATAACCGATGGCGTCTACCAAGTCTTTTTTCTCTGTATGTTTCAATACGATGAGGCGCCCCACAGGCACCATGAGCGCTCCGGCTGTTCCTTGGCAAATACGTGCCACCACAAAGCTAGGTAAGTTGCGACAGAGTCCACAGGCAATAGATGCCACTATAAAGGATACGATGGCCGTGCTGAATACGCGTTTGGCACCAAAGCGATCGGCAATCCAACCGCTGATAGGAATAAACACGGCCAGCATGATGGTATAGGAGGTGATACCTGCACTGAGATGAACCACATTGCTTTGGAAATCGTGTGCCATTTTAGGCAAGGCCGTAGCGATGGCCGTTGCATCGAGCATTTCCATCAGTAGCGTTCCGCCAACAATAAATGAAATAATACGTGAGTTTTTTTGCTTTGCCGTCATATGCCTCTACCAATCCCTTTAACGCTTTTGTAACCAGCTTCTCATGCATGAGTACTGCGCAGTTGTCGATAACGGAGTTAACGCTGCAAAAGTACAGTTTTTAATGTAATCTGACTGTCTTTTTTGTGTTCAGGGCCGTTTATGGCATATGAAAAGAAGGTGGAACAGCCGCATCGCTTGTGGCCCATTCCTTGTTCGGATGTTTGCCCATAACCAGTTCCAATGTTCCTCCTTCCATCAGATCCTGATGGCTGAACCAAGATTTATTCCATACCCTACCATTCAACTTGGCCGATTGGATGTATTTATTTTCGGGAGCGTAGTTTTGACAGATCACCTCGAATGTTTTGTCATTACCCAATGCAATGCTTGCTTTTTCGAACACCGGACTACCGATCACATACATCGGTAAACCGGGCGTGATGGGGTAGAATCCCAACGAAGAGAATACCACAAATGAGGTTAAACCACCTCCATCTTCATCTCCGGGGATACCCATGAGGTCGTTTCTGAACCATTGTTTCAATAAATTGCGCACCCTTTTTTGCGTACGCCAAGGCTGGGCCGCATAATTATACAGGTAGGGGATATGCATGGCCGGCTCATTCCCCATGGAGTATTGCCCTACATTGCCACTATGGTCGGCATAGATGTGATAGAAATCCGGTCGGCCTTTACCCAAAGGAGTATTATACATATCCTCAAGCGCAGCAATAAACGCTTCTTTTCCACCAATTTGTTGCACCAGGTCGCCAATGTTGTGGGGCACATCAAAACGGTATACGTATCCGGTATTTTCGTCGTATGCATCACGGCCACCAATACCTGGAGGGAAGCGGTAATCTAAATCGGGCATGAAGTGACCGAAGCTATCTTTTGGGTGGAAGAATTTCGTTTCCGGATGCAGTACCTTTCGATAATTGAGGCTCCGGTTGGTAAAATACTGGGCTTCTTTCTTTTTGCCCAGCACACCCGCTATCTGGCCCAGGCACCACTCATCATATACGGTGCCCAAGGTAACTGCAATGGGTTGCCGTCTTTCCCACGAATGTACTTCCGGTACGGTTTCTTTTTCGCCGGGCGCGAGGGAAGGGAAATAGCCGTGGTCTTTATAAAAGCGATCCAGTACACCGGCCGGTTTGGCCGACCACGGGGCGAGTGTTTTTTCTGTAATAGCAGCCTTCGATGCTTCATATGCTTTTTCGAGATCGAAATTGCGCAAGCCCTTATTGTAGGCATCAGCAACCATGGCCACGGCATGGTTGGAGTTCATCCGCCGACTGTCGCCCGTCACTTCCGGAAAGTTGGGCATCCACGCGCGGGGCATCTGTTGTGCCATGGTGATGTACGAATGGATCATATTGCTCTCCATGGTTGGCTCAATGATCACACGTAATGGGTGTGTTGCTCGGTAGGTATCCCAGATCCAATCGTCTGTATAAAACGGTCGGCCTTCATCACGGTGCACTTTTCCATCGTAAGCACTGAAATACTGTCCATCTTCCGAGATACAGATCATGCGTTCGTAGGTACGATAGAGGGAAGTATAGAAAACCGTTTTCGCATCCTCATCCGTGCCCTGCACGTGTATTTTACCCAGTGTTTCGTTCCATAGTTTGCGCCCTTTTTCGCTAAGCTTTTGGAGGTTGTAGTCTGGTATTTCGCGTCGCAGATTTTTCTTCGCTTGCTCCGTGCTGATAAAAGAAACGCCATAACGCACATGGATTGCTTGTTTACCTGGAGCAAACTTTAAAACGAAATAGGCATTATGGCCTGAGGTTTGGGTTTCTTCTGTTTCCAGGTGATCGCCCTGATGGGTACCTATTTCAAGTGGTTGGCTATCCGTTTCCAGATAGATATATACTTTGGTATGGTTATCGAGTTGTTGATGCCCGCTCACGCCTTCACCGTCTTTCGCCAGCGCCCCATTGCGCGTGTTCAAAATCAAATAGCGGGGCACCTCCTGTTGATGGAAATCGAAGCGGTATATGCCCGACTGGTGGGCAGGGGCATATTGTACTGCAATATTTTCTTCATCCAGATCAACGCTGTAAAAATAAGGTTTGATGATTTCGTTATCATAAGACAGCCGCTCTACCGAATGGGCATCTTGCAACGCACCTTGGTAGGGGCTCAGATTAAACGCAGAGCTACCGCGGTGGCTGGTAACGATCAATGGCAGGCCATAAAGCGTATTGCCGGTAAAGTTTTCACGCTCGGGATAGACCCGCAGCATGCTATTGGGTAAGTGCACCGTAGGATAGGTTGGAACCAGTAAATGGCTGATATTACCTATATAGGGGTTTACATAATCTACCGGTTCTTTGTCTGTTTTTGCAAAAAGCCTGGCAATGAATAGGACTGTTAATAGGATGCTTGCCACGCTGGAACGTCTGATGGTACTCGTTTTCATACAAAGAATTTGACAATGGTTTTGTTCAAGTTGTAAATATAATTGTTTTGTTTAACTAATAGGTTTTAGCTTCAAAAAATGAGTTGTGAGTTGCCTGTTGCCAGTTTCGAGGAGTGGCCGTGGCACGGGCAGTAGCAGGAATAAAACCAGTTAACAATCACCGATCACGAGTTACGAATTAATTCGGCACCTCAAAACGTTCTTTTGTTAGAACGTTTTTATTTAAAAATGTTTTTTTATCAGAACGTTTTTGTATAATTTTGTTCTTTATAAAGAACAAAATGTGGCTAACATGGATACACTAAAGGAGAAATCGTCTATATTATTAAGTCAGCAAACATCACAATTTCAACGAGATTTATTGAAGCTAATTAATTGGGATAATAGGCTTATTGGTATATTGGGAGCCAGAGGAGCGGGAAAGACTACTTTATTGTTGCAGCGCATGAAGGTCTTAAATGCTTCTCCGGAAGAAAGTCTCTATATAACGTTAGATGATCTTTATTTTTCTTCTCATACGCTCATTGAAACGATTGAAAATTTCCGAAGATCTGGTGGACGATATCTTTTTATTGATGAAGTGCACAAATATCCCGAATGGGCACGTGAGCTCAAAAACAGTTACGATTTTTATAAAGATATTCAACTGATATTTACCGGTTCGTCAATTATTGAAATGCTTGCACTAGAGGTCGATTTAAGTAGACGCGCACATATTTATCATCTTCCGGGGCTTTCATTTCGCGAATTTTTATCGTTCGAATATCAAATTCAAGAGCCAGCAGTTTCCATTGAAGAATTACTGGCACACCATGTTACGCTCGCATCCGATTTGAATACGATAAAGCCGATCCGCGCCTATCGTCAATATATCACATATGGATATTATCCATTTTTTAAAGAAAACGTCGATGCTTATCCCAAACAATTAGCAGCAGTTATTAACTTAACCATTGCTTATGACTTAGCTTTTATAGTCGATGTCGATAAACAACAAATACGCAAAATAAGTCAGCTTTTAGCCAGTTTGGCCACACAGGTTCCCTTTAAGCCAAACATTACCGAACTAGCTAAAATATTGAGTATGAGTCGTGCTACTTTGATACAATATCTACATTATCTTGAAAAGGCAAAGCTCATACAGCTTATTTATTTAGAGGGCAAGGGTTTGGGGCCACTGGAAAAGCCAGGTAAAATTCTGTTAGATAATCCAAATCTGTTCCATGCCATATCCGCCCAACCAAAAAACGCCGGGAGCATCAGAGAAAGCTTTTTTGTGAATCAGTTTAGAAATGCTGGTTATCAGGTGGATTTAGCAAAAAAGGGAGATTTTTTAATCAATACGGAATACACTTTTGAAATAGGAGGAGCCAGTAAAGGATTTAGTCAGTTGGCTGACGTGAAGCATGCATATGTTGGTGCGGATAATCTTGAAATAGGCAACGGCAATAAAATACCGCTTTGGCTGTTTGGTTTTTTGTATTAAAGGTGAACATCTACCCATTCATGAGTTGTAAAAGTAACAGCCCAATTTTTCGACTTTTGACACTGGAAACTACAGGGGGCTTGCAGTAAATGAGTTGTGTGTTGTGAGTTGCCAGTTGTGAGATTTGGCCGTGGCACGGGCAGTAGCAGGAGTAAAACCAGTTACTGATCACTAATCACGAGTTACGAATTAATTACGGTATCTCAAAACGTTTTTGTATCAGAACGATTTTGTTTAAAAATGTTTTCATATAAGAACGTTTTTGTGTAATTTTGTTGTTTATAAAACAGCTGACCTTCCAGATTCCTCGTAACCTCGGTATAACAACCGCAAATCCTTTTGTCATCTAATCGAATGACTAATCACTGATCACGAGTTACTGATCACAAGCTGTTAATTATGTTCCAGTTTTGTGATTGCGTGCAATTTCTTTTTCTTTGTATAAAAGGAAAACTTATGGCTACAGGTACACAGTTAAATATTGACATTAACCTTTCTTTCAGACAATTAGTGGATGTGATACGGCAGTTGCCAAAAAATAAAAAGAGGGAGCTGATTGCTGTTCTGAAAGAAGAGGAAGAACGGATAGATTTAATTAGTGGAATTAAAGAGGCTGTAGAAGAAGTAAATTTGGCAAAGAAAGGAAAAGTAATGCTTAAATCTGCCCGTGAGTTCCTGAATGAATTATAACCTGTACTTAACAAGCCGTTTCCAAAAAGAGGTTAAGAAGCTTAATATGTTGCCAGTTGTGAGCAGTTGCAGTAGCAATAAATGAGTTGTGGGTTGTTTGATGAGACTGCTTCGGCTCGCACGACCTATGCCTCACAGTGACGATGCTATGAACGTTCATTACGAATCGAAGCGGTGGGATAAAGTGTTGGAGTGAAGTAATCTCATATGCAATCTTCCACCTTATAAAGACCAATCACGAACAGTGGCTTTCCGCTTAATGGCTCAGTCACTGATCGCGAGTTACTCATTAATGGAGAGCTTCTTGTTGGCTAGACGAAGATTGCATAAAATGTATATTTTATTTAAATTTGCTAAAAGTAGAAATCAGCGATGGCATCATATACTTCCAAAAAACAATCCTCATTAAATAACCAACAACTGCAGATGTTGAAAATTTTTAAGACTCCCATGTCTAACGAAGATTTTACTGAAGTGAAGCGATTCATTGTAAGAATACTTGCTAAAAATATTGATACTGAAATGGGTATTCTTGAAGAGGAAAACAATTGGAATGCGGATACGTACGAACAATGGGGTAAGGAACACCTCCGCACACCGTATCACAAATGAAAGTTGTTCTTGATATCAATATTCTTCTTCAATCATTAGGTAAATCCAGTAGGTTCCGTCCAATTTGGACGTTGTATTTAGATGAGAAATTTCAGTTACTCATTTCGAATCCAATTTTATTGGAATATGAAGAGAAGCTTCTTGAGAAAACCAATGCCATCGTAACAACGAATGTCGTAGACTTAATTAATGAAGCGGTTAATACGATAGAAGTTACTATTTTTTACGAATGGAACGCTATAATTGGGGATCCTGATGATAATAAATATTTCGATACTGCGGTATCAGGTGATGCCGATTATTTAGTAACAAACGATAAGCACTTCAACATCGTAAAGCGATTGGAATTTCCAAGTATCCAGATTATTACCGGTGCTGAATTTTTAAAAATTTTAGATTGTCAATCAAATTAATTATACAAGACGAAGAAACTTAGACATATAACCTAAAATTTATAACTGCAAGGCTCCATAGTAGTAAGCTTTCTGCTCAAGAACTTTACACTTTATACCTCTGACCTTAAACCTTACCAGACCAGTCACCAATTACGAGTTACTAGTAATGAGTTGTGAGTTGCCAGTTGCGAGGAGTGGCCGTGGCACGGGCAGTAGCAGGAGTAAAACTAGTTACTGATCACTAATCACGAGTTGCAAATCACGATACTGAACGAACTGAACGCCTATACCTCCGTATCTTTTGCTTTCCTTTGTCCTTAAATGGAGACCCATTTAAAAAGATACTAAAACAGCTTCAACCAGCATTTTAAAGAGAAATATTCAGCATCACTTAAACTAAACTGCCTATTCTACAATATGTACCTATTCACGCGCGCATCCTATTTTTTCAAAGCTTTGGCTTTGTGCTTGCTTCTGCTGCTAGGAGCGAGAAAGGAAGGATATGGGCAGACGAAAATGTATGCATATAGCTTTTCAGAAGGCATTAGAGCTTGGCGCCAACTAATTGGAGAGGCAGGTGAAGTCAATAATCCTCCGTCTGGAATTGCAGAAGTAACCTCAACAGGTTCTATTGGACAAGACTTTTCGGCAAATTTAACGGTAACAACGAAGACAATTCCAATCCTGAACATAGGAGCTAATGGAGAAGCTTGGATTCAATATAAATTTGATAATTCCTTAACTGCCGGGACGAAGGTGTATATCCCGTTTGATTTACCAACCAGTTCAGGAGTTAATTTAGACCTTTTGAATCTTGTTGGGGGACTACTCGGATTAATTGAAAACAATATAGTTAATGCGTCAGTGTATTTAAGTAACGGTAATGAAATCACAGGCAATCTATACAAAGACATAGTCAAAGGGGCAGATGGAAAATTTTATCTTCTAGTGACTGCTCTGGATTCAAATTTCAATTCAGTCAGGTTTAGTCTCCGATATAAAACTCAATTGTTAGGCATTACTTTAGGTTCCAATTTGAAAGCTAAAACATATGATGCCTTTTACTTAACGAATACAAATGCTTGTCAACAACCATTGATTTCTGACTTAGGAAGGACTACTGGTATTCAAATTGATTTATCGCAAACAGTTAAAAATCCCCAGAATGCAATTGACGAAAACACGTCCAACTATTCGGAAATTTCTACAGGAGCATTGGCGGTAGCTGCCTCTGCTTCTCAGAATATATATTTTCCTACACTTTCGGAAGCAAACTCAACATTAAAAGTGCGTTTACAGATAAGCACTTCAACATTGAATGCAAGCTTGTTGGGAGCCTATCATATACGCACTTATAATGGCAACACATTAGTGAGCGATAATAGCCTTGTAGGAGGGGTTATCAATGGTTTGGACTTATTGGGTTTATTAAGTGAAGGAGGCATAGTGACTGTGCCTATAGAGGTTGCAAATCTATTTGATCGTGTCGAAATCGGACTGTATAGCACGGTCGGACTAAATTTAAGTGCTTCGAATCTAAGAATATATGGTGTAAGCCGAACAAGTGCGTCATGCCCTGATTCACATCCGAGACCAAGCCCTTTGATATCGCCGGTTTGTGTCAATTCGGCCATTGTTTCTACTGCAAATGTTGATGACGCTCAAAATGCCGTTGATGGTAACTTTGATAGCTACGCAACGATTCGCTCTGATGCGGGTATACTAGTGGGTTTAGGTAGTGGCACGGGGCATCTGGAGGTTGCATTTGGTGCTCCTGTTCCTGCTGGGAAGACTGCATATATCCGTATTGACTATGATGAAAGTGTTTTGAAATCGCTCCTTGCTGGTAGTTTGGGAGACGTCATCGCCAAAACACTAGATAACCTAGTGTTAGGAAATCACTATTTTGACGTAGTGCTAACAAATGCGGGTTCACCAGTATTATCGGCATCGGGTTCCAACACTTTTGCTAATGCAGCTGGACAGATTCGCATAGTTCAGGATAAATTGGGTAGATATTATATTGCGATCAAATCATCTGAACCATACACGGATATTCGTATTACGGATCATACAGCTTCCATATTGGGTTTATTAACACCCGATAAATACTTAAACGTTTACAATATTTGTTATGAAAATAGTGAGGCTATTTGTGATCCACCCTTTGCGACCTATTATGATGGAGATGGAATCGATATAGATTTGCTCAACTTGGGTAACGTGGGTGTTATAGATGCCCAAAGCGCTATAGACAGCAACCCAAATACTGCTTCTAAAATCAGTATCGGCGCCGTAGGTATTGGTGCAAGTATGTATCAATATGTTAATTTTCATACGTTGTCAGCAACGCAAGATCATTTTCGGATTAAGCTAAAAATGCAAGTAGAGGGAACCGTTGATGCGCAAATTTTAGGAAGTATCGTAATAAAAGCATTCAACGGTGATCAAGAGATTTTCTCTCGCCAATTAACAAATAATGGGCTAATTTCCGAGCTGGATTTGTTGTATTTATTGCAAAATCATCAACTAATAAACTTGTCTTTTGCACCTGGACAACCATTTGACAGAATTGCTGTTGGAATTGAATCGCTTGTTGATGCTAACGTAATAACAAATCCCCTAGAACTATATAGTGTTGAACGATTTAGTGCTGATTGTGTGGATCCAGAAACAGTTGATCGACCTGGTGTCACACTGGAACAGCCCCATGTTTGCGAGGAACAAGTGGAAGTCGAATTACATTATACCACTACGGTTAATAATCCAACTGAATATATGATTACTTGGGGCCCTACATTAAACACCCTAGGTTTTGCCGATGTGCCTTATACCACTTTACTTGCATCACCTATTCAATTAACTATTCCTTCGATTATCTATGCAGACTATGATGATGGTATTTCTGGTGTTTTAAGGGTCAAGAATACGAATAGCGGTCTTGAAAGTGAGGATATACCATTTACAATAATTGTACACCCCAAACCCGATCCACCGCATATAACAGCAAATTAAGTAAAAATCAAATATTAACAATTAAACAAAAGAATCATGAGAAGAAAAATCAACCCTTTAAAATTAAGCGCTATAGTAAGCTTAATGATGTTATGTATGCCTATTTTGGCAAATGCACAAACTGATCCAGTTGTTGCCTATTTATGTGGAAGCGTTAGTGTCACTTTAACACCAAATTTTGGCACCAGTGGATACAGTTTACAGCCAGCTGATGATGTAATTTGGAATGAGTTTGATGAAAGTGGCAACAGCATTCAAACAATAAATAAGAAAGGAGAAGACCCAAAACTTGTACTTTCTGGACTATCAGTTGGAAAACATATTTATAAAGTTAATATTGTTCCCGATGATAATACTTCTTGTGCTCCAGATGTATCAGACGAGTATACCGTTTATATGCTTCCAGCTAGCACCGTCGAATTAAATTCTAGTTTAAATGCGTATTGTACGGCTGGTGAAAATAATATAGACCCAGCAGTTCTGACGGCAACGGCAATTACTGCAGGTAGTGTTGCATTGCCAATGGGTGTAGATTACACTTATGCTTGGGGTGCTACAAAAGGAGGAAGTTCAATAAATTTGTCTGAAATTGGAACTATAGATAACAATAAATTTACGATGACAACGCATGATGTTGGGACGTATGAATTTACCGTTACTGCTGCCTATAGTGTTCCTACAGACGCCTTTTTTAGGTCAGAAGACGGAAATCACTGTCAAATCACTGACAATGCAAGTGTAGAGGTTACTGCAAGGCCAACAAAACCAACTGTCACGTTCGAATAGTTCGTTTGAAATGCCAAAACCATTTCTCATATTCTGTTTTATACTCGGCTTAGCCTTTAACAGCCATGGGCAAGACCGACCCACTGCACACATCGTGCAAGGTGGGTCGGTTACGCTCCATGCGCATGCCGAAGGGGCTTTGAGCTTCCTGTGGTTTCGGGATGGCCAGCCCATAAACGGATTTCATGAGGAACGTTTGGTGGTAACCGAGGCGGGTGTCTATACCGTCATTGCCCTGAATGGTGGCTGTGAGTCGGAATTGTCTGACCCCGTGGAGGTTATTATCGACCCAACGGCACCGGATAAACTGGTCGACTTACAGATCAACAAGTCGGCCTCTAGGGAAATGGTGCTCTTAGGCTCCACCATTGATTATCAATTACTCGTGCTCAACAACAGCGAGCACACCGCCACGGGTGTGACCGTGCGTGATATTTTGCCGCCAAACTTGCTATTTAGGGAAATCATAGGCCCTTATACCGGTACGGCCAATTATGTTCCTTCTACCCGCGAAGTGGTATGGACGCCGGGCGATCTCCCCGCAGCCAAAAGTGAGGAACTGCGCATTCGTACCCAAGCGAATGAACAGGGCAAAGTAGAAAATTATGCCGAAGTGGAAGGTGCCCAAACCGACCCGGATGTGAGCAACAACACCGCTACAGCCAGTACGGACGTAGTCGCCTTGCGCATCCCCAATATTTTTACACCCAATGGCGATGGTATCAACGATTTTTTTGAGATTGTTGGACTACCCCTTTTTCCTGAAAATGAACTCTATATTTTTAATCGCTGGGGCGCCGAAATCTATCATCAAAAGAACTATCAGAATGATTGGGCCGGTCGCGGATTGAATGAGGCGACTTACTATTATGTGCTGCGTGTGCGTCTGGAAAATGGCGATTGGAAGAATTTTAAAGGCTATATTACCATTAAACGCAGTGATCGGGTGAATTGAGTGGAAAGCTTTGGAGCATAAAGCGGAAAGTAGAAGATGATTGGCGTTGCTCAGCATGACGGGTAGGGCTAACGGAATGCCCATTCAGATTGGTATTATCCGGTTAATAGCTTATATTAGCAAAATCAGTTGTCTAACCAATTAGCCAATCGTATAAAACTTATTATAAACTAACTAAACTAAAGCATGAAAAAACGGATCCTATCATTCGCTGTTGCGGTATTGCTTGCGGCTGGTGCACAAGCGCAAACGGAATTTGGCCTGGAGGCAGGTCTGAACTTTGCTTCGTATAGCTATGCGGATTCGGAAAATCTCACCGATATAAAACCCCGGACGAGTTTTCATATAACCGGCTACCTGGATACACGTATTACCGACTGGGTTTACCTGCATCCGGAAGTCTCCCTGCAAGGGAAAGGGGCCAGTCTGATCGAATCCAGTGAGCGGGGTGGAGCGGAGGTCATACAAAGCGTTATGTGGCTGGATTTTCCCGTCAACTTTTTAGGTAAAATACCTGTTGGTAGTGTGGGGCAGGTATTTGCTGGCGCAGGACCTTATGTGGGGTTCTCTATGAACGGAGAGAATAAATATGCGGATGGCTCTACATCAGCCGTGATTATTTATAAGGATAATGCCATGAAAAATGTCGACTACGGAGTCAATTTTTTAGCGGGCTTTAAATTGGGAAAAAGATTTTCGTTAAATGTGAACTACCGCTTAGGGATAGTCAATATTGTTTACGATACGTATAAATGGTCAGACAATATCAAAAACCGGGTTTTCTCGTTGGGAGTTGGTGTGGCGCTTTAGGGTCTTAAATGATTAAGGGAATCTTTTATAAATATCTTTTCTGGGTAACAGTCTAGATAATATAACATGATGATTTTCTGTATAGAGTCCTAAACGATAATCACCTATTCGGATGCGATAAAAATCTTTATACCCTTTCATTTTTTTTATATTGGGTATTTCTAAAATGGAATCGGCTTGTAAAATGGATGCTAATACCTCTGGAAGTTGTTTTAGTATGGGTTTAGATGCTTTTTTTGCATCGCGTTGAAAGGATTTGTCAATAAAATAATTCATTTGGTTTGCTTACTCAACCAATTTTCAAAATCCAGTTGCTCCTTTTTTGTTAATCTACCTTCTGGTTTGCCTGAAGCAATCGCGCGACCCAATGCTGTATCAACTTCTTCTTCTGATGGTTCGATTTCACTTACTTTAAATTTTAAAGCATTAGCCATTTCTATCAAAAGTTGATAGTGCTTATCTTTTACATTTTCTAATACGAGCTTCATAATTACGAAGATACGAAGTTTAGATATTTTGTAAAAGTATTTAGATGAGATTCTTGTTTAGCAATGCTATATAGTGAATTCCCGATTTAATAACTATCCACATACCTTTCCTCCGCACATCCTTCGCCACATATCCACGGTATATCCGCGCTATATTCGCTATAGGGGTAGTAATAGTGGACATATAGCGGCAAACTAGCGGCTAAGTAGCGGCAAAAGAGGGGGCGGAGGTGTGGAAGTTGTAAGTTTTAAGTGATATGTTTTAAGAAGCATGTAGCTTGGAACTTAATACTTACAACTACTCATATCTAACATCTAATATCTCACATCTAAATGGTATCAAGTATTAAGACATTAGTGTCAAGACTTAACTAATACGGATATCTAAATACTAAGTACTACCTACTAAATACTTCTCATCTCACAACGGATAACTTATAATTGAAACAAATACTGAACAGAATGAACAATGCTTAGAGCATAATATTTTACTTTATTTATCACTTTATGTTGACGTTCCATTCTGCCTGTACATGCTCATCAAAAAATTGTTCCTTCTGGTTCTTTTGCTTTCGCGCGCACTGTTCGTTCATTCCCAAGAAGAGGCGTTTGTGTTTCGGGATGCAAAATTTCCTGAAAACTTGCAAAATCAGGTCATTACCAAGGTTATAAGAGACCATGCGGGACTTTTATGGATCGCTACCAGCGGTGGACTATTCCGGTATGATGGCAATGAGGTCATCTCCTTTAATAACAAGAGCAAACCGGCTATTTCCAATAGTAAAATAACAACTCTTTTTTCGGATAAGCAGGACAATATCTGGATTGGAACCGAAAGTGGGCTCATCCGCTTTCATCTGCCGAGTTGGGAAACATATACGGTTGCATATGCTGGCTTTAGCGATGATCAGGATATGCAGCCCTATATTACATGCATTGGTCAGGGGCGCAATGGGGATATATATGCTGGTGATGGGGATGGCAAACTCTATAGCGTTCAACATGATCGTTTGGCGCTGCTTTTAGACATCAATCAGGATTATCCGAATGCATACAGCAAGCCTTCTATACTTTCCATACAAGAGCCTTATCCGAATGAGCTATGGATAGCTACCAAAGCGGGTAAATTGATTTGTTTGAAAACAAAGGATGGACATGTCAAACCTCCTGTGTATTTTGGCTTGTCCGCGTTTGACAATGCCTCTATTGAGCAGGTGTACTTCCACTCATCTGGAAAATGCTTGCTCAATATCAAAGACCGCGGTTTGTATCTTTTTGATACGCATAATAAAAGGTTTTACCAGCACCCCGTATTGGAGGAAAATAAAATGGGAAAGGATGGTACGGTGTATATAGCACCTTTTACCAAGGATAAGCTGCTGATATTTACCAATAAGACTGATATTGGGAAGGAACACTTATTTACTTACAATTTCATAACGAACACGGTAAACAAGCAAGACGTGACCTATCCCGAAAACCTGAAAGATGACCACATTATGTGGTTTGAAAACTTGGGTAATACACTGTTGATGTCGCTTAATAACCATGTGATTGAGCTGATGCTCACGAAACATCGATTTAAATCCTTGCTGAGCAATGGTACTTCTATCAATAGTATACGGAGTATATACAGGCATCCGGACGGAACACTTTATGTGGGATCTTATAAGGATCGGTTTATTGCTCTGAATGAACAGACAGGGGAGAAGGAATTGCTGGGTAAACAATTTGTTTATCGAATATTACGTTGGCAAAGGGATAGCTTGTTGTTAGCGACAGAAGGCAATGGGCTGCTTTGGTATCACATCGGTAAAAAGCAGTTTTCACCGATTGTACTCCATTCTGAGATCAATGGAGAGGAGTTGCCCATCGAATCAATAACTGCTCTTAAGCGGGTGGCGCGCGATTCACTTTGGGTGGGGACCTACGCAGGCTTATATATGGTAAACCCTTATTCGAAAACATACCGGGTAGTCAAACATCCCAAGTTGGCGCAATTAAAAATATTGCAGATCACCCAAGTTGGGGAGCTGTTGTGGCTTGGTACGACGGAAGGACTGTTTATTTGGAATAGCCGTAGCAATAAGCTTCAAGCGCATATGGGTAAGAATCCAGTATATTGCGTCACAGCGGTAGACAATAGGTTTTGGGTGGGAACACATGGTGCTGGTATTCAAATTAAGGATAGTATAGGTAAGACGCTCCAGATCATAAACAATGCAAGTGGACTGGCCGATGATATCGTATATAGCATATTAGCTCATGATAACCACGTGGTGGTGGCTACACATCGTGGTTTAAGTATCGTGAATAAGCAGACAGAACAGATTGATAATTATTCTCGCTTGGATCAATTGCCAGCCAATGAATTTAATCATGCCGCAGCTTTTCAACAAGGCAATACCTTTTACTTAGGAACGATTAATGGACTGCTGCATTTTAATATAGATACCCAACGAGTACCTCAAGCAAGGAGACTCACAAAAAACACACAGCTCAATATTACGAGCTTTACGGTGGAACGATCGGGCAATTTAGAACGCCATTATACTTTTCCTTATAAGCGACATAAAAAATTAGTTATCGAAGCGGGAACCCGCTATTTTACCTTGGGTTTTGGGGGCATCAGTGAATTGTCTAAAGAATTGCATTTTTTTTATCGTCTAGATGAACAGTCTGATTGGCTGCCATTGGGGAGCCGCCGGGAAATTACCTTTGTAGAAACACCGCCAGGAAATTATCAACTTCATTTAGCCTCCCGCTTGCCGGATGGGCGGTGGACAAATGCCAGCTTGGTAGTACCGCTTCAGGTAAACCCCACTTTTTACCAAACCATTTGGTTTAAATGTCTTTTGGCCTTGTGTTTAGCGCTGATTGTTTGGAGCATCTTTAAATATAGGGAATATATACAGCATAAAGAACGGCGTTTGCGTATCAGTATCGCCAGCGACCTGCACGATGAGGTAGGTGCTTCTTTAACCCGTATTTACTACCAAGTGGATCATGTGCACGCCAAAGTGGATGGATCTCTGGAGGTAAACAAGTATTTGCAACAAATTGCAGAAACCAGTAAACAAGCGCTCTCTACCATGAGCGATATGGTGTGGTCGATCGATTCACGCTTCGATACAATGAAAGATTTGGTTATCCGCATGAAAGATTATGTGTACAAGCTACAAGAGGAGCTTGATTTTCAGTGTAGATTTGATATCCGGGGCGATTATAATGCATTGGCCGTAACGCAAATTGTTCGCCAAAACCTGTTTCTGATTTTTAAAGAAGCCATGACCAATGTGATGAAGTATGGAGACGGTACGGAAGTGGTGATTGAAATGGTATTCGACCATGCTTTCCGTATGGCGATCAAGAATGGCTTTGCGGATCGTAAGGAGCTGATGACCAACCGGCAGGGTGGAAACGGTTTACAGAATATAAAACGGCGAGCGGGAAAAATCAATGCCCGCTTGGAAGTGCTGGAAGAAAATGGACAATTTCAAATAACTGTATTTTTCGTATAAAATCAACCAAAAAATCATATACCCCCAAAGGGGTATATAGAATACGCAAATAGATGGTTAATTTAGCATATGATCAGGCTTGGAATAATTGAAGATGATGAACATATCAGAGCAACCTTACTCCATTTTTTCAATGAGCAACAGGGTTTCTCTTGCTTATTGACCGCAGATTCAGTAGAAGGTTTTATGGACCAATGGACGGATGGTATCTTTTTGGATGTGGTCTTGTCGGATATTGGTTTACCCGGCGAATCGGGTATTCGGGGTATTACGCGCATTAAAAAGCGAGCACCGAAATGTCAGGTGATGATGTTGACGGTGTATGATGATGCAAAAAGGGTATTCCAGGCTTTGTGTAATGGCGCAGCTGGGTATTTATTGAAGCAAACACCTTTGCAGAAAATCAAAGAATCGGTCATTGCGCTGTATGACGGCGGTGCACCCATGTCGCCCGGCATTGCCCGTCTTGTAGTGGAGTATTTTAATCCCAAGACTGCTACCAATCGAACGGAAAACCTGACGCCTCGAGAAGAGCAAATAGTAGCAGCTATTGAAGAGGGCTTAACGAATAAGGAGGTGGCCGTTCGGTTAGCTATTGCGGTGGAGACTGTAAAATACCACATTAAACATATCTATCAAAAACTGGAAGTGAATAGTAGGCATGCGCTGATCAGTAGGAAGTTTAAGTGAAGCGAAAAGCTTTTTGAGTTGTAAGTTTTAAGTGATACGTTGTAAGGGTGGGAAGCGAAAAGCTTATTAAGACATAAGACACAAGTAGTCAGATTCAAGACTTCTTTAGTGATATAATACAATGCAAATCCAAGAGCGTTAGAAATATCTTGATACTTGATACTAATATCTTGATACTTAATGTTAATAGTAAGTTCTACGTTCTAAGAAGCAGTCTCACCAACAACCAACACCTAATAACGAACAACCAACAACGAATAATCACCTTCCCCCCCAAAGGAGGGATACCATGATAACGGAAATAATGTTCATTTTGTAGGATGGAAAAACTTCTACCGAATGAATATGAAACACCAAAACCATGAGTATGCGATTTTCTACCAGGCTTAAAAACATTTTATGCTGCTTGGGTGCGTGGCTGTTTATAAATACATCACTCGTTGCGCAGACGACCATTACGTTCGACGATCAGGGATATGCCCACAACGGAAACCTAGGCCGATCGATTACCATCGGAAATTTTCAGTTTAGCGTAACGGCAGAGAATTTGACTACACCTGCATCAGATTATGATATTTACTATGAGTCTGCATCTGAGGCGAATGGTTTTGGTGGGTCTGGACTTATTTATGTGGGAGATCAATTCAATTATGATGATCCCTACTACTTCATCGTCAAAACGGTGGATGGTACCGATCGTTCATTCCAAAGCTTTTACATATACGATTACGTTACTAATCCCACGGGGGTGGGTTTGACGGTGGAAGCATACCGCGATGATACTTTGCTCGGCAGTCAAGATCTGACGATTCCGGCATCATCAAAAGCTACCTATACACTGAATTCGATTTTCGGCAATGTGGATGAGATCCGGATTAGGCAGAAAACACCATTGGCTTATCCAGGTTATCCGGGTGTAGTTTTTGCATTCGACCATTTTGTCATCGGATCGCCTACTGCAGGTACGAACAGTCCGCCCACCATGGCCAACCTGCCCTCGGAGGTTACGGTGAGTGAGGATGCAACAACGGATTCATTCGATATTTCGTCGGCCATCATCAGCGATACCGACGCGGGATCGGGGGAATTGACCTTAACATTGGATGCCACGGGGGGAATTTTCGATATTGCCACCGGAACAGGCATTACGATAACGGGCCATTTAACATCCCATTTGACGCTTACGGGTAATTTGGCGGACTTAAATAATTATATTGATGTTCCTACCAATATTTTTTTTCGGCCTGATCATAACCTCAGCGGTAATCATGCGGCCAGCGTAGCTGTTTCTATCAATGACAATGGGCACACGGGCACGGGAGGTGGTACAGCTATTTTCATAGGCACTGTATATGTGAATATTACCCCTGTGAATGATGCGCCGGAAGCGGTGGACGATGAGCTGACCGTAACGGAAAATACACCTGCAACGGGCAATGTGCTGACCAATGATCATGACGTTGAAGGAAATGCGCTGATTGCCTCCTTGGTAACAGCACCGGTTAACGGTACGGTGGTATTGAATGCAGATGGCAGTTTTACTTATACGCCTAATGCAAACTATAATGGCTTGGATAGCCTGATCTATCAGACTTGCGATAATGGTACGCCTTCTTTATGTGATACGGCTTTATTGCGGTTTACAGTAGAAGACGCAGACAATGGGGCACAAGCGCCTTTTATTACCACTTGGCAAACTACCAGTGCGAATGAGCGTATCTTGATTCCGATCAACTTAGATGTTTCAGGCTATAACTATACGGTGGATTGGGGAGATGGCAATACGTCTCCTGGACAGACAGGTGATGCAATACACAGCTATGCTACAGCTGGCACGTATACGGTCAAAATTACCGGTGATTTTCCGGCGATACGGTTTGGGAATTCAAACAGCAGCTTTGACAATGCGGCGAAACTCCGTACCATCGAGCAATGGGGGACACAGGTTTGGCAAACGATGTATCAGGCATTTCAGAACTGTGTGAATCTGACCAAAGAATCAGATACAGATGCCCCGATATTTGTACCCAGTATCAGTCTGGCAAATATGTTTTTTGCTTGTCGTTCGTTTAACTCGGATTTGAACGATTGGGATGTGTCGCAGGTAAATAACATGGGTTACATGTTTAGTGGAGCTTATGTGTTTAATAGCCCCATTGGAAATTGGGATGTGTCTCATGTAACCGATATGACACAGATGTTCGGACAAGCAACAGCCTTTAACCAAGCGGTAGGAGACTGGGATGTCTCGAATGTGAAGACAATGTTTTCCATGTTTGCTGGAGCGACGTCCTTTAATCAAGCTATTGGAAATTGGGATGTCTCGAGCGTCACACAGATGGATAACATGTTTATAGGCGCTACCGTATTTAACCAGTCGCTTGAAGATTGGGATGTCTCGAATGTGAGCCACATGATACAGATGTTTCGGGATGCGAAAGCTTTTAATCAGCCCATTGGCCATTGGAATGTCTCGAAAGTGGTCGACATGTCCACTATGTTTAACGGTGCAACTGCCTTTAATCAAAACTTGGGGAGTTGGGATCTGTCAAGTATTACATACACCACTCGCCCTCCTATCAATCTAAAAGAAGGTGGTCTGATAAATATGCTGGATAATTCGGGCTTATCGCGTGAAAATTACGATGCGACATTGATCGGCTGGGCTACTGCGGGCGGTTTCCGATCGGGTATGCCTCTAGGTGCGGTAGGGTTAACCTACTGTGAAGGTGCTGAGGCTAGGCGAAAACTGATAGATGAATATGGCTGGGAAATAACAGGTGATGCCGCGGGCTGTGATGGATTATTGATTTATGTAGAAACCGAAGAAGGAAAGACCATTTTCTTGCAAGCAGAATCAAGCGATGCTATTCAGCAACTGAAACAGAAGATAAAAGATAAAACAGGAATTTCTGTTGAACTACAACAGCTTTTCTTTGAGAATAAAGAACTGGAAGACGGTCGGACTTTAGCTGATTATAATATCGTGAATGAGAGTACGCTCCAGCTAAAATTAGCGACCAATTCAAAACCAATAGCCTTGGATGATCCCATTACTGTTACAGAGGATACACCGGCAACAGGTAATGTACTAACCAACGATAGTGACCCTGAAGGAAATGCACTAACGGCATCTCTGGTGACTGCTCCGGTTCATGGCACCGTGGTACTAAATGCGAACGGCAGTTTTACCTATACATCCAATACAGGTTATAGTGGTTTAGACAGTCTGGTATATCAGGTATGCGATAACGGGACACCTTCACTGTGTGATACGGCTACCGTAAGGTTTACGATTACAGCAGTGACGCCGGTACATTGCGGGTGGGCGACATCACAGATGTCGGGGACGACAGTTGGATGTGTTTTATGTAGTGTTACCAATCCAGGGCAGGCAATTGATGGCGATAAAGCTACCTATTCAAGCCTAAATATCCCCGTAGGACTGTCTGGAGGTGAGGTGTTCCAAATATTAAATTTTGCTACAGCCTCTACAACGCACGACGCGTTTCGGGTTGGAATCAGTACAGACAATCCATTATCGGATGCAAGTTCATTAATGGGCCTTACATTGACCTTTTACCATAATGATACGCAGGTGGCGCAATATAATGATGTCACAGCACTTGCATTAGATCCTGCGGGAGACGGGAATCCTGCCGAATTGCATGTTGCACCTGGTGTGGTTTTTAATCGCGTCAGAATCGCACTTGTAGCAGCCAATGGCAATATGCATACCGTTCGTATTCATCATGCACGCATTGCACCGCCAATCGCGGATGTGAACGAGGCACAGATTGATATTTATGAAGGCAAGACGGCAACGTTTACCATTGCTGATTCGAAGCCAGGAATGACTTACCGATGGTATTCTGAAAGCGGTGAATTACTGAATACTGGGTTGAATTTTACTACACCGGCTCTTTCTGTGAACACAACCTATTATGTGGCAACTATCAATGTTGCCGGTTGTGAAGTACGTATTCCTGTTGAAGTAAGGGTGTTGCCTCCAGCACCACCGGAACTAACAACCTCTGGCGGAACGACCACCTTTACAGAGTCGGTCGATGGTGAACCAGTACCAGTGGCGATTGATCATGCTTTAACGATCGTTGATCCGGATAATAGCACCTTGGTATCCGCTACTCTCGCCATAACGGATAATTTCCATAGTGGGCAAGACGCATTAAGTTTTACCAATGATGGCAGTACTATGGGGAATATCTTAGCCAACTACAATAATATGACGGGTATACTGTCCCTCACTTCTGAGCCTGCCACAGCCACCTTGGCACAATGGCAAGCAGCATTGCGGTCGGTAACCTATTACAACACATCCCAGAACCCCAATACCGTCAATCGAACAATCAGTTTTGTAGTGAATGATGGGGCTCATGGCAGCAATTCGGCAACAAAGATGATTGCTGTGGTGGCGGTGAACAATGCTCCCATAGCCGTGGACGACGTGGTAACGGTACAGGAAGATATACCTGCAACGGGTAATGTACTGACGAATGACAGCGACCCTGAAGGAAATGCGTTGACGGCATCACTGGTGACTGCTCCGGTTAACGGTACGGTGGTACTGAATGCGGATGGCAGTTTTACCTACACACCCAATGCAAACTATAGTGGCTTGGATAGTTTGGTGTATCAAGTATGCGATAATGGCACCCCTTCGCGGTGTGATACTGCAACGATGCGGTTTACGGTGAACGCGGTGAATGATGCACCAGTGAATACCATACCCAATAGTCAAACCATCGGCCAAAATGAAACGCTTGTATGGAGTGCAGGAAACGGAAACCTCATTTCCATTGTAGATGTGGATGCCGGAGGAGAAAACGTGCGGGTGATATTGGCAGCGACTAATGGACTGCTGACTTTGTCGGGTACTGCCGGATTGAGTTTTAGTGTAGGCAGTGGAATGGATGATGCGACGATGACTTTTGATGGTACCATCGCAGATATCAATGCTGCACTAAATGGATTGTCCTTTGTGCCGACAAGCGGTTACATAGGTTCGGCAAGTTTACAGATCACAACGAATGATCTTGGCCACTCAGGCACGGGTGAAGAAAAAACAGATGATGATACCATCGGTATATCGGTCATTGATGGGACCAACCCTCTTGTTACCACGGTGGATGTACCGGCCGATGGATATTATCGGGAGGGGGATGTACTGAGCTTTACCGTAAATTTCAGCGAGCAGATTCACGTGAATATACAGGGGGGTACACCTTACTTAGATGTAATCGTTGGCTCGACAACGGTGCATGCCGATTATCAAAGTGGTTCGGGCACCGATGCACTGATGTTTACATATACCGTACAGGCAGGAGATCAGGATTTGGATGGTATTGCATTGGGTAGCAGCTTGGTGCTAAACGGTGGAAGCCTGCTTGATTCAGCAGATAATGAGGCTTTGCTTCTTTTGAATGGGGTGGAGCCAACCGATCAGGTTTTTGTTTACTCCGTGAGGCCTACGGTGACTTTATCGACGACGGCGGGCTCGCCTGTGAATACGGCGTTTACCGTAACAGCAACATATAGTGAAGCGGTTACCGGGTTCACACTGGATGATCTTTCCATCGTCAATGCTACATCGAGTAATTTACAAACTGCGGATAACACAACCTATACTTTTTTGGTGACACCAACAGTGGGTGGAGTGGTACAGGTTGCGGTACCGGCTGATGTAGTCGTAAACATTGGTGACAACGGCAACTTGGCGTCCAATACTTTGGAGGTACAGTATAGTAGTGTGATTACAGGTATTACCTTGGAAGATAGCAGTTTTGTCTACGATGGCACGGTCAAATCTTTAGCAATTAGCGGCACTTTACCGGCAGGTACAGCGGTGAGCTATGAAAATAACGGTCGGACGGAAGTGGGCACGCAGGAAGTCACGGCCACGGTTAGCGGGGCGAACTACGAGGATCTGGTGTTGAAGGCAACTTTGCAGATAAGTCCTGCAGAACGCAGTATACATTTTGCTGCATTACCGGAAAAAACCTATGGTGATAGTGATTTTGATGTAGAAGCCACGGTAAGCAGTAAAGAAACCATCAGTTATACCAGCAATAATACAAACGTAGCAACAATCAGTACAGAAGGTCGTATTCATATCGTAGGTGCTGGTGAAGCCCTGATAACAGCGGCCGTTCCAGAAAATGCAAATTACAGTAATAGCCCTGTTGTTAGTAGGAAGCTTGTTGTGAAGAAAGCTTTGCAGGAAATTAGCTTTACAGACCTTGGTGAAGTGGCGCGTGATGCAGGAAGCATTCCATTAGATGTACAAGCTAGTAGCTCATTGCCGATTCGTTTGGAAGTGAACGATCCACAGGTAGCTACGGTTTCAGGAACTACCTTAAACGTGCTGCGTTTAGGTACAGTCATCATTACGGCTTACCAGGAAGGAGATACCAATTACGAAGCGGCAGATCCGGTGAGTATCCGGGTACATGTGGTGGATAAGGGAGCCAAATTACCCATCAAAGTGCACAAAGCGCTCTCACCTAATGGCGATGGTATCAACGACTTCTTGATGATTGAAGGAGTGAAGGATTATCCAGATAATCGATTGGTTATTGTAGACCGAAATGGTATGCAGATTATCGAAATGAAGGGTTATAACAATGCGGATGTCGTGTTTAGAGGAGTAGGGCCAGGTAATAATCCGATACCTCCGGGCACCTATTATTATTTATTGGAAGTCAAGGTAAATGGAAGTTGGCAATATGAAAAGGGCTATTTTGTGGTTCGTTATTAGTGAGATTGAGCGATATACCCTTTGATACAATATAAAATGAACATGAACAGTATAAAATTCATAGGCATAATGTCGGGGCTTTTATTGAGCATCATCACGGCAAGGGCTCAACAGGCTCCGACTTATAATCAATATGCCAATCAACCTACAGCATTAAATCCGACGGCTAGTTTGCTACGTCCCGACGGAGAAGTTGCCTTGTTGGGGCGCAAACAGTGGGTTGGATTGGAAGGAGCGCCCACTGCTTATTGGATGACTGCACATGCACCTTGGCGTCGGTTCAGTGCAACCATTGGTATCAATGTACGCCATGAAAGCTTAACTGTTGAAGATGCTACGGAATTGAGTGCCTTTTTGGCCAAATCAATCCGCATATCGGAGAATGAATATCTAGCCATGTCCATGAGTATAGGGATGAGCTATTATAATGGAAACTTTAGTCGAGTGGATCCTGCGGATCCGGCCTTCCGGTCGGATATCCGGGAGCATACAGCTCTGATGGGCTTCGGTGTATTGCTTTATCGACCAGAAGGCTATTACGTTGGATTGTCAATGCCGCGCTTGGCGCTATCTGATCTGGGCTCTGGGGGTGAGATAAATCGACAGTACAATTTTAGCAACCAATATCATTTGATGGGAGGAGCTTTGTTCCGTCTGGATCAAAGTTTTGATGTCAAACCCGCCTTTCTCGCCAGCTATATTCCCGGTGTGCCATTACAAGCCGATCTTTCGGCCATGATGTATGTACAGAAAACAGCAGGGTTGGGCCTAAACGCGCGCAGCAATCGAGACCTTTCGGCCATGGTAGAACTCATGATCGGTCCATTGAAGGTGGGATATAGCTATCAGTTTAATTCCAACGACAATCCTCTTAAGAGACGGATAGACAATGCCACGCATGAAGTAGGTCTCAGTTATCGATTTGGTGATGTCAAAGCGGGGCTTTTGTAGTAGTGAGATGGCTCATGTTAATTTCATGGTTTTTCCATGAAATCATGTTTTTTATTATCGACTATTTAAAGGAACAATACCATTAAATTTATCTTAAAAAGAAAACCTCCATTATAATGAATACCTTACACCTATCAACCAACAACTAATAACAAACAATTGTTAACTTAGCGGCATGATCACATTTGCCAATGCTAAAATAAACATCGGTTTACAGGTGCTAAACAGGCGATCAGATGGATACCATAACTTGGAAACGGTGTTTTATCCGGTAAAATGGTACGATATATTGGAAATTGTGCCGGCGGAGAAGACACAATTGGAGGTGTCGGGTATGGCTATTCCAAATCACCATGATGATAATCTATGCATGCGGGCCTATCATTTGCTTAAGAAAGACTTTAACCTTTCGCCTATTCATATTTATTTGCATAAGCGCATTCCTATTGGTGCAGGTTTAGGGGGAGGATCAGCCGATGCAGCCTTTTTGATCAAACTATTATCGCAACACTTTGAATTGGAATTAAGCGATGAAACCATGGAAAATTATGCCCGTACACTGGGGGCAGATTGTGCATTCTTTATCCGCAATCAGCCCGTATATGCGGCGGGCATCGGCGATGTGTTTACACCTGTAGAAATCGATTTATCGGACTACCACCTTGTGTTGGTGAAACCACCCATTCATGTATCAACGGGGGAGGCCTATGGTAATGTCCGATCAGCGCGGGAAAGTAAGCAGTTACTTGAAAACATTCGTCTGCCTGTTGAGAATTGGAAAGAAATGATATTCAATGATTTTGAGATCGGTATTTTTGAACGCTACCCAGAAATCAGAGGAATAAAAGCAATCTTATATGAAAAAGGGGCGATATATGCAGCCATGAGTGGCTCCGGTTCTACAGTTTACGGTATTTTTAAAGAAAAGGTTGATTTGGAAGTATTGGGAAATAACAATGAGGTTTATTGGGAGTAGAAAGCGAAAAGCACATCTCACATCTAATATCTAACATCTAAAACAAAATGAACAACCCTATTTGGATTATGAGTTCAGCTTTTGACCAGCTGACATTACCACAATTGATTGAAGAAGCGAATACCTTGGGTGTCCAAGGTATTGATCTTTGTGTTTTTCGGAAAGATGGAACGCGGCAAGATCACACAGCTACGCATTTGGATTATGAAAATTTTGGTATAGACGAGGCAAAACGCGTATTGGATGATTTCAATGCGGCGGGATTACAGCTATCGCTCGGAGCTTTCGAGAATATGATTGGTGGTGATGCGGAGCAGCGGATCAAAAACCAGAACCACTTGTTGAAGCTGATTCGTATCGCACATCTTTTAGGAGGTGATGAAAATAACGTGAAAGTGGGTACTTTTGTGGGCTATAACCATGAATTGGGCGCACAGGCACACGGGTTTCAGAAGAATTTAGACGAATACCAGCGTATATTTACCCCTATTGTACACTATGCGGCAAGCTTGGGTGTAACCATTTTGTACGAAAACTGTCCGATGGAGGGCTGGCGTGCAGCACATTACACGTCTACCTTCAATAATTTACCGGGTGTATTGGCTGCGCGGCAGTTGATGTACACCCTAATTCCAAGCAAGGCTCATGGTGAGATTTATGATCCCTCTCACGATATCTGGCAACATACCGATCCAGTGGCAGTGATAGAGGCGAGCGATATGGATCGCATTCATCGCATTCATGTTAAAACCACACGCAATCTACAAACAGCTGGTCGCATAGCTTGGGGCGGCATGTATCCCATGCAACAAGTAGATGAGGCATTGGCGGCTAAAGCGGGGGTGCCGCAACCGTTGAGTGATTGGGATCGGCACCATTATGAGGCTATGTTGCCTGGTTTTGGTGGTACGGATCATATGGATTGGACGGCTTTTGTGGGTGCTTTGCATAAGAAAGGTTTTAAGGGGCCATTTGAAATTGAGAACGAAGCTAAAAATTCTAAAGATACAGGTAATTTTGCAGCCACTTTGCAAGGCTATCAGGCTACCATCCAGTTTTTGAGTCCGCTACTATGGCCACTCGGCCCACAAGGTTATACGCATGAACAAGTTAAGCCCCTACAACAAATAGCAGTAAAAGATATACCAGTCACAACCATGGCAGATTTATAAAAAAGGGAGCGGTTATGATTTTCTGCCAAACCTTTTTTTATGCAGCTTGTTGTGAAAGTATGAAGAATACTAAAGAAGAAAAAAAAGATATGAAAGCATGCAATAAATCGGCAAAGATGGTCGCATTTGCCTTGGCAGGATTGGCAGCAGGCGCGGCCGTGTATTATCTTTTAGGCACCACAGAGGGGAGGAAAACGTTGAACAAAGCGGTAGACGGCGTAAACGATCTAAGTAAGAATCTAAAGGTGCAGGCAGAAGAGGGATTGCATAAAGCAACGAAGTTGGCCAATAAAGCAAAGGAGGAATATGAAAGGGTAGTAGAGATGATGAAGGAGATAGGAACCGATGCTGCTGAAAAGGCTAAAACATATAAAGGTGAGACAGCAAATTTGGCCAAAGAAGGTCTGAATAAGGCAAAAAGCCTAAAAGATGATGCAAAGAGTTACGCGAAACAAGGGCTTGAACATCTGGAAGAGACCAGTCGTACGGCGCGGAAGAAAGTGGATAAAGCCTAATCGTTATTGGTTACTAGTTATTTGTTGTTCGTAAAAAGTGCTTAATCAACACGCCTATGATCGGCGAAAACCAACAAAAACGAATAACTAACAACAAACAACTAAGAACGAAATGCTATCTTTGCTTGCATGAAGCTATTGAAAGAAGTAAGGATATTGGTTCAAAAGGAGGTCACGCTCGAGTGGCGCTCTAAATATGCTTTGAACGGTATCCTGCTTTATATGGTATCAACTGTTTTTGTATGTTATCAGGCCTTCCGATCGCTTCATCCAATAATATGGAATGCACTTTTTTGGATCATTTTGTTGTTCACTGCGATTAATGCGATTTCCAAAAGTTTTACCCAAGAAAGCAAAGGACGGCAGTTGTATTATTACAGTCTCGTAAGTGCCCAAGCGGTCATTTTATCTAAAATGATATACAATGCATTACTGATGCTGGTGTTGGCCATTGTCGCTTTCTTTGTTTATGGTACCATCTTTAAGAATCAACTGGGTGATGCCCCTCTCTATTTTTTTACGATTTTATTAGGTAGCTTGAGCTTTGCCTCGGTCTTGACTATGGTGTCGGGGATCAGTGCAAAGGCGGGAAATAGCGGTACGTTGATGGCTATCTTAAGCTTTCCGGTCATTATACCCCTCATTATTGTCCTTATTAAACTATCGAAAAATGCGATGGATGGTTTGGATCGGAGCGTAAGTTATAATGAAATGGGCGTACTGATAGCGATAAACTTAATTGTTGTTACCGTATCTTTGTTGTTATTTCCTTACATTTGGCGTGATTAGCAATTCTCAAAATATAACAGATGAACCCGACATGATTAAAAAAATTATCACACTGCGTGCTTGACAATTATTTATTCATCAAAGGCTCTATCTGACCACTTAAAATAAAAATAAAATAGATGAAATCTTATTGGTGGAAAATCCTAGCCGTGGTACTGGTCGGGTACTCTGTAATTGGAGGTTTTTTAATTCCTGTTCCTAAACTACCTATATTACATGAAACCATCCGCAATACCTATTTTCACATCCCCATGTGGTTCGCTATGATCCTGCTTTACTTTATTTCAGTAGTTTACAGTATTAAATATTTATCTAGCAACCAGGAGAAACATGATTTGATGGCTGTTGAATGTGTGAATGTAGGTATTGTATTTTGTGCCTTTGGCTTGGCAACAGGTATGTTATGGGCGAACGTAACCTGGGGCGACCCTTGGCCTAATGATCCTAAATTGAACAGTAGTGCCATAGCAACCTTGATGTACCTCGCTTATCTGGTTTTACGGAATGCTGTTGATGAGGAACAGAAGCGGGCAAAAATTTCAGCTATCTATAACATTTTTGCATTCCCCGTTATGGTAGTATTGTTGTTTATCTTGCCTCGTCTAACCGATTCCCTACATCCCGGCAATGGTGGCAATCCAGCCTTCAGTAACTTGGATATGGATGGTACCATGCGAGCGGTATTCTACCCAGCGGTATTGGGGTGGATGCTCATGGGTATTTGGATCATGTCTTTACGGTTTCGCTACCGTTTACTGGAAAGAGGCGAATAGACCTTTTCGATATAGGGAACGTAGGGTTTTGTGATTTTTATTTAAAATAAAATAATAATTTGTTATAAACGGTATGAAGAAGCTAATTCTTTTGTTTTTGTTAGGGTTGACAACCTTTTTTCATAGTTTTGCACAGTCATCAAATGATGTCGAGATGGCTGATGTTTTGCGTAGTTCGGGAAAGATTTATGTAGTGGTAGCTGTAGTATTCGTAATCTTCTTAGGCTTCATTATTTACCTCTTTACCATCGATCGTAAAATCAGCCGCATGGAAAACAAGGAAAAAAACAAAACCGATTAAAATGAACAACGTTATGGCTACAACGAAGTCAACAGGAGCATTTAGTTTCTTTAACGACGTTTGCGAATTCTTCGATCATGCTGCCCAATTTACGAACCACGATTCGGGCTTACTCGATCAGATTAAAGCATGCAACAGTGTTTATCGCTTTCGCTTTCCCATCCGAAGGGCAAATGGGAAATTAGAGGTGATTGATGCATGGCGTGTAGAACATTCACACCATAAATCGCCCACGAAGGGAGGCATCCGCTACAGCGACATGGTAAACGAGGATGAAGTGATGGCGCTCGCTGCATTGATGACCTATAAATGTGCCATTGTAAATGTTCCTTTTGGTGGTGCCAAGGGCGGTATCTGCATTAATCCACGTAATTACTCGGTGGCTGAATTGGAAACAATTACCCGGCGCTATACGGTAGAGCTGGTAAAAAAGAATTTTATTGGACCAGCCATTGATGTACCTGCTCCGGATTACGGCACGGGTGAGCGGGAAATGAGCTGGATTGCAGATACGTACTTGACCATGAATCCTGGACAGCTGGATGCTTTGGGTAGCGTGACAGGAAAACCACTTTCGTTAAGTGGTATTGACGGACGGAAAGCAGCGACAGGTAGGGGTGTAGCTATTGCCATACGGGAATGTGCTGACGTAGCCGAAGATATGAAAGCATTAGGTTTAACACCCGGTATTGGAGGAAAGCGTGTCATCGTGCAGGGGCTAGGTAATGTGGGGTATAATACGGCGAAAGTGTTGGTAGAATATGGAGCAGTGATTGTAGGAGTTTGTGAGTATGATGGTGCTTTGTATCATCCGGATGGATTGGATGTAGATGCCATTTTAGAACATAGACGCAATACAGGGAGCGTATTGGGATATCGTAAAGCTGCAAAAGAGTTTAAGGAGCCGAGTGAAGGTTTAGAACAAGATTGCGATATTCTGGTGCCAGCGGCCTTGGAAAACCAGTTAACAGAAGCCAATATTGGTCGGATTAAAGCAAAGATTATTGCCGAGGGCGCGAATGGACCAACCACCCCTAAGGCGGAGGAATTATTCACCCAACAGGGTGGTATCATTATCCCAGATATGTATTGCAATGCGGGTGGGGTCACAGTGTCGTATTTTGAATGGCTGAAGAATTTGTCGCACGTAGCCTTTGGCCGAATGGATAAGCGGTATGAGGAAACAGCTAACCGAAACATTGTCAATATGGTGGAAGCGGTTACAGGGGTGGCCTTAACAAGCGAGCAGCGGAGCGTTATTATAAAAGGTGCTTCTGAATTAGAATTGGTCAATTCAGGATTGGAAGATACCATGATTCGTTCATATCATGAAATCAGGCGGATCAAAAATGCGAACAGTAAAATTGATACTTTACGAACGGCTGCTTTCGTAGGTTCGATTGATAAAATTGCCACTTCCTATCAAAACATGGGGATTTGGCCGTAGGAGCTTAAAGCGGAAAGCATAAAGCTTAAAGTGAAAAGCCAAAAAAATGGCTAACGAGCATTTGCCCGTTAGCCATTTTCTTTTTATTTGAATTTTTACTTATTATCTACATTCACGCTAAAGTCTAGGGGCTTTTTTACTTTTTCCTGCAATAGGGCCAATTCAATTACCTCGCTCATTTCGCTTACATAATGGAAATTCAAATCCTTGATATAGCCTTCCTTGATTTCCATGATATCTTTTTTGTTGCTTTTACAAAGAATGATATCTTTTATATTGGCTCGTTTAGCGGCTAATATTTTTTCTTTGATGCCACCAACAGGAAGCACTTTGCCACGGAGAGTGATTTCTCCGGTCATCGCAAGATTTGCTTTGACTTTGCGTTGGGTAAAAGAGGATGCAAGCGCTGTTAGCATAGTTATCCCTGCCGAAGGTCCATCTTTTGGAGTTGCGCCTGCTGGCACATGAATATGCACGTCCCATTTGTCGAACAGTTCGAAAGGAATACCAAAGTCGGTTGCATGAGCGCGTAAATAGGCCATTGCAATACCTGCCGATTCTTTCATGACTTCACCCAAATTACCCGTTAAAGTCAGTTTACCTTTTCCAGGGCTTAGGCTCGATTCGATAAAGAGGATATCGCCCCCCACTTGAGTCCATGCCAAGCCTGTAACTACACCTGCCACATCATTGCTTTCATAGAGGTCTTTATCGTATACAGGAGCCCCTAGGATGTCAACCACTTCTTCTTTACTGATATTTGGCCCAATCGGTGTTTCCATCACAATATGGGTTGCCGCACCGCGCACCAAGGCTCCGATACGCTTTTCTAGTCCACGTACGCCCGATTCACGTGTATATTCATCAATTACTTTTTCGATGACTGCACTTTTTAGCGTGATATCTTTGGCTGTTAAACCATGTTGTTCCCGTTGTTTGGGTAGTAAATGTTTTTTTGCAATTTCTATTTTTTCTTCGATGGTATAGCCGTTTACCTCGATAATTTCCATCCGGTCTAATAGTGCAGGTTGTATCGAGCTTAGGCTATTGGCCGTAGCGATGAACATAACATTGGATAAATCATAATCCATCTCCACATAATGATCATAGAAAGCATTATTCTGCTCGGGGTCTAATACCTCTAATAGTGCAGAAGAAGGATCACCTCTGAAATCGTTTCCTACCTTGTCTATTTCATCAAGTACAAATACGGGATTGGAAGTTCCGGCTTTTTTAATGGATTGAATAACCCTACCGGGCATAGCACCAATATAGGTTTTACGATGTCCGCGTATTTCTGCTTCGTCGCGCACACCACCCAATGCCATCCTTACATATTTGCGATTGAGTGCTTTGGCAATTGATTTTCCGAGAGAGGTTTTACCTACGCCCGGAGGCCCCACGAGGCATAGGATTGGAGCTTTCATATCTTTTTTTAATTTAAGCACGGCTAGGTACTCAATGATACGGCGTTTAACCTTCTCCAAACCATAGTGATCTTTATCTAGAATGCGTTCAGCGCGTTTTAAGTCAAAATTATCCTTGCTGAAATCGTTCCAAGGCAATTCAATCAGCAGCTCCAAGTAATTCAGTTGTACTGAATAATCGGCAGCAGCTGGATTAATCCGACTTAATTTATCAAGTTCTTTCTTGAAGTGTGCAGCTACATCGCTGCTCCATTTCTTGGTGAGCGATTTTTTGCGGAGCTCATCAATTTCCAGATCGGGCGTCGAGCCGCCTAACTCTTCTTGGATCGTTTTTAACTGTTGATTTAAAAAATAGTCGCGCTGTTGTTTATCTAAATCAACCCGTACCTTATTCTGGATTTGATTCTTCAGTTCAAGTAATTGCAATTCTTTTGTGAGCTGTTCCAGCACACGATTGGCCCGCTGTTTAATGTCTTTCATCTCCAAGAGTTGCTGTTTGAGTATCAAGTCAGCATTCATGTTCGATGAAATAAAATTAATCAAGAAGGATGAGCTCTCAATATTTTTAATGGCAATACCGGTTTCGCTGGGAATATTAGGCGAAATGTTGATGATTTGCAAAGCAAGCTCCTTGATAGAAGATAACATGGCATTGAACTCTTTTTCCTTCTTCGCTTTTCCTTCTGCAAAACGCTCAATACTTGCTTTTATATAGGGCTCTGATTGAATTTCTTCCTTTAATTTAAAGCGCTGCTTGCCTTGTATAATCACTGTGGTGTTTCCATCGGGCATTTGCAGCATTTTGATAATCATGGCCACCGTCCCTACATTATATAACTGATCGAAACTGGGATCTTCGATAGACATATCCATCTGTGCAACGACACCAATGGTACGATTACCTTTGTAGGCTTCCTTAATTAGCTTGATAGACTTATCGCGCCCAACGGTAATAGGAATAACCACCCCTGGAAACAGGACCGTATTTCTTAAAGGTAGTATAGATAAAACTTCAGGTAATTCTTCGCTACTCATATCATCTTCATCTTGCTGGGTGAATAGTGGAAAAAATTCCGTGTCTTCATTTATGATTGGTAGGGCATTGCTAAAATCAAATGGATCAAACTTACTCATCTGCGCGTATGTGTTTTTGCTGGGATCTAGTCAAAATGACAGTAAGTCCCACTGTTTATGTTGTTAAATGATTATAGGTACCTGTTGCAAGGGTTATGCCAAGACCTAATTCTGTATGGTTTTTTAGCATTTATGTCATATTTTCAGGTCACCTTCTTTGCGGGTCTTGTTCTCCTAGCTGTGTATACGTGTTTATTTTAAATGGCTGTAAATGAATAATATTGACAGTTGTGCAATAAAATACGCTTTTTTTAGTTTATTTTTGTGTTAAGTGGCAATTAGATTGCTATCTTTAACTCATGTTGATATGCCAAAAAGAGTGGCGCATAGTTGACACTGTTAGGATAAACATAAAGAATTTTTTAATAAATGAATATTAGACGCAATCAATTTATGAATTTTGGTAAAGTAATTAAACAGTTGGTGCTATCAGGAGTATTGCTCTTTTCTATGGGTACAGTTGCGGCACAGTCACAGTCTACATCCAGTAACCCGTATGTGCGCTTAGGTAATAAGGCGATTATGGATGGTGATTTTAGAGCTGCAGTGAATGCATTGGAAAAAGTAAAAAGTCCGGATACTTTGGTGACCTATATGCTGGGTTATTCGCAAATACGGTGCGCCGATTATAATAAAGCCATCACCTCGTTTACAAAACTTTTGAGCAAAAGCCCGAACAATTTTTCTGCGTATTATTGGAGGGGAAAAGCTCGGAATACATTGGCTGTCCAAAGCGATAGTAAGCTAAGTGAGGCAGAACGCAGTAAGATGTTGCAAGAAAGTATCAGTGATTTCACAAATGCTATTCGGCTCAATCCAGAAGATTTATCGTACTACCAAAGCAGGGGTATGGCTTATCGTGATTTAGGTATCTTACAAGGCACTAATTCTACGGCAGTTTATGACAAGGATCAGGCTACAGATGCTTATCAAAAAAGTATTGATGACTTGCAATATGTATTGAATGCCAATAGTAAGCGAGAAGATTTGGCGAAAGAGATTAAAAAAGTAAAGATTTATAAAACGAATCTAGAAAAATAGATTTTATAAACAGATAGAAAAAACCCCAGCAATTTGTTGGGGTTTTTTTATACTACCATTTTCCTTCTATGATATATTCATTGGTGCCTATGATCCGGACATGTTGTTTTTTATATATATGATATCCGGATTGGGGAAAGTAATCGAGTTTCTCGGTTGATTGATATAGCCAATTACGTACACTGTTTTCAATATGAATTTGCTTTACGGAGCCGTCTGTATTTTTTTGGATGATAAGTTGTTTAGTGCGCAGCGTGGAATCTTTTGCCTGATAGTAAAGTGCTTTCGCGCTAGTATCGACCAAATAGCTATTTAACCAATCGGATTTATTGATGTCTGACAAGCTAAATAGAGCCAATTCATTTGTCCAGTCATCAATTTTCAAACGTTGCTTCTCTGTCTGCTGATTTTTGCTTACTTCTTTGTTGACCATAGGCTGTTGTTGTTGCAGCTTGGCCGCCTGCGTTTGAAAGTATGTAGCCAGATCAAAATAAGGTTTGCGATCAAGCTGCTTTTGTGGAACCGGAGACGTGCAAGAAGCAGCGCTGAGCAAGAAAATAAAAATATAAACGGTGTGTTTTATCATCATATAGCCAGATAGAAAAGAAGCTGTCTAAAGATGATGACAGCCCCTTTTCATCACACGATTCTTATTTATATTATGATACCAATACATGGCCCGTCATTTTCTGAGGAACGGGAACCTGCATGAGGGTTAAGAGGGTAGGAGCTATATCGCCCAATTTTCCATCTTGAATATGTTTGTAGTCTTTATCAATTAAGATGCATGGAACCAGATTAGTGGTATGTGCGGTGTTGGGTGATCCGTCTTCGTTGATCATAAATTCGGAATTACCGTGGTCGGCTAAAATAATGAATGAATAACCCAATGCAATACCCTTTTCAACTACCTGTTTAGCACAAGTGTCAACTGTTTCTACTGCTTTTACCACCGCTTCGAAAACACCGGTGTGCCCGACCATATCTGGGTTGGCAAAATTTAAGCATACAAAATCGGGATGGTTGCTTTCTAAGTCGTTACAGATGGCATCGGCCACTTGAAAAGCACTCATCTCGGGTTGTAAATCGTAGGTCGCTACTTTAGGCGAGGGGATGAGAATGCGCGATTCGCCAACAAATTCCTTTTCGCGGCCGCCAGAGAAGAAGAAAGTGACGTGTGGATATTTTTCGGTCTCGGCAATGCGTACTTGTGTTTTTCCATTTTTTTCCAATACTTCACCCAGTGTTTCGGTTATATCATCTTTCTGAAAAATGACATCGACGTTTTTAAAGGTCTCATCATACGAGGTCATGGTGATATACCTCAAGTGTAAAGGGGTCAAATTATATTCTGGAAAGGCTTTTTGTGTGAGTGCTATAGTGATTTCTCGTCCACGGTCAGTACGGAAATTAAAGCAGATAACGACATCACCTTCTTGAATCACTGCTACAGGAGCTCCATCAGCTTTTACTTTAACAATGGGTTTTATAAACTCGTCGGTTATGTTTGCTTTGTAAGAAGTTTCAATGGCCTCTACAATGTTGTTGGTTGGCGTGCCTGTTCCATGCACCAGCAAGTCATATGCTTCTTTTACACGTTCCCAGCGATTATCCCGATCCATGGCGTAATAACGACCTATTGCTGATGCCAACTGGATAGGCTTCTGCTGCAAGAAATGCTCTAGGTCACGGATATAACCTTCACCCGAACGCGGGTCGGTATCGCGACCATCTAAAAAGGCATGTACATATACTTGAGATAAACCAGCAGTTTGTGCCGCATCGCATAATCCACGTAGGTGTTTGGTATGTGCATGTACACCACCATCGGATACCAAGCCGATAAAATGAACGGCTTTATTTGCCTGCTTGGCATAAGTAAAGGCGTCTTGTACCACAGGATTGTGCTTCAGTTCGCCTTCATCAACTGCTTTATGTATACGACCTAATTCTTGATATACCACTCGGCCGGCACCTAAGTTCATATGACCAACTTCTGAGTTACCCATCTGGCCCGCCGGTAATCCGACAGCTTCTCCAGAGGCCTCTAGTTTTGCGTTCGGATAAGTGCTTAATAAATGATCTAAAAAAGGGGTTTTAGCGGCCCGAACCGCATTAGAATGATCTTCCTTTCCATAGCCTAAGCCATCGAGGATGATAAGCATTGCTTTCTTCATGCTATTATTCTTGATTAATGTTAAAATGTATGGTGTACGCTCCCATTTCAGTACACAAACCTAACACAAAAAATGATCCGATACCTAATTTTTTTACAGATTGGTGCATATGCGGAAGGAATAAGTGTTTTTTAGACAAAATGGCATGCTTTTAGCTGCAAAGAATGTCGGGTTCAACCTCGTGCAGGAAAATGTACACTTCATGAAAAGCGTGCTGATTATATTGAGTTTTTTAGTGCTATATATGCCCCAGCAGCATAGTTGGTTGGCTGATGGTGTAATCGATCAAATCGCGTTAAGTTTTCGAAATGGAAATAGTAAAGAAGTGGGAGCCTATTTTTCCTCTTCGGTTAGTTTGGCTATTTTGGATGACAACAACACCTATTCGAAGAACCAGGCGGAGATACTGATTCATAATTTTTTTGATAAGTACGCATTTAGAGGGTGCAAAATTCTTCATCGGATGGAAACCAATAGTAACAGTAAATACGCTGTATTGGAACTACAGGCCCCCGACCAGAAATTCCGCGTATCGTTATCGTTGAAAAATTTTAAGTCTAAATTCCTGATTACTGATTTGCGGATTGATAAAGTAAAATGATTTTTGTTATCAACTTTTCTTGATAAAAGTTGAGCAAAATCAAGGCTGTGCAGGATACGTTGCATTTGTTTGCAAAGCATTTCATAGCGCGTATAGCAGCCGCTCCGCTTCCTCTATACGCTTGGCTTAAGCAAGCCGAACGGTTCTACTCATGCTTTGCTGCTCACTGCTTCCGTATCCTCCAAGGCCGTTCAGCCAACGCACAAACCCATAAGGCTTGTGCTATCAACACTATGCGTGTTACCATTTCAGCAATGCACATATCATTCCGAGGTACAGAAATGGCCTAGGCCTGTGGAGGCAGTCATCGGCAGTCGGCATGCCTCAGGGTCCTATTTTGCGAAGTTTGCAGTTAGGTAACAAAAGAGGAAACGAAGGGTTGGTGTGTGCGATTGTAAAATGCAATGATACCATGCTAGCGGATATCATTTGCATATCAAAACCAATTTATCTAAGTTTGGCACCAATTATAGATATGAGCAATATAGATAAACAACATCTGGCCACCTTTATTAACGAAGCATTGCGTGAGGATGTTGGTGATGGCGATCATACGTCGCTTTCTACCATTACAGCAGGTGCACAAGGAAAGGCTGGATTGATTATAAAGGAAGCCGGTTTACTGGCGGGAGTTGAAGTGGCTCTGCAGGTTTTTAAACAAGTAGATGCGAATTTGGTAGTAAATGTCTTCTTGAAGGACGGACAGCCAGTGAAAATGGGGGATGTCGTGTTGACCGTTGAAGGAAGCATACATGCTATTTTGATGGCCGAACGTTTGGTACTGAACCTGATGCAACGCATGAGCGGCATCGCCACTACAACGCGAAAGATTGTTGACTTATTGCAAGGTACCGGAACGAAAGTACTGGATACACGCAAAACAACTCCAGGCCTACGGATGTTGGAAAAGGAAGCGGTTCTGATTGGAGGTGGTGTAAATCATCGGTTTGGACTGTATGACATGATTTTAATAAAAGATAATCATGTGGATTATGCAGGGGGCATTACGCAAGCCCTAACAGCAGCCAATCATTATCGTGATACCTTACATAAACCCATACAAATTGAAATTGAAGTTAGAAATATGGATGAATTGCGGGAAGTGATTGCGTTTGGCAATGTTGATCGTATTTTGTTGGATAATTTTGATTTTGCGACTTTGCGTGAAGCTGTTGATTTGATAGACGGACGCTTTATTACCGAAGCATCTGGAGGTATTACGCCAGAAAATGCGCAACAATTTGCTTTGTGCGGCGTTAACTATATTTCAATGGGTGCATTAACACACTCTGTTAAGAGCCTAGATATGAGCTTAAAAGCCAAATTGCTTGATTAAAGTTAAAAATTTTTACTAATAAGATTCTCCTTTTTTAGTATCATTGTACCGAATGACCTCAGTTAATGCCATTATTGCGCTCTTGGTTGCCTATTTGTTTGGTTCCATACCCACAGCCGTATGGTTAGGACAATCTTTTTACGGCGTAGATGTTCGGGAATATGGTAGTGGTAATGCCGGTGCGACCAATACTTTTCGTGTATTGGGTGCAAAAGCAGGCGCTGCAGTAATGATTATTGACATCTTAAAGGGATGGACAGCTACTAATCTTGCCTATTTTATTGGGGTATCTGTGACAGGACCTACGAGCTCAGTACTGTTTATCAATTATCAATTGGCATTGGGTGTAATAGCAGTAATGGGACACCTTTTTCCGGTATTCGCTGGTTTTAGAGGAGGGAAAGGAGTGGCTACACTTTGTGGTATGGTGCTTGCTGTGCATTTACAGGCTGCTTTATTATGCGTAGGGGTATTCATTAGTGTATTAATGATTACGCGCTATGTTTCTTTAGGCTCCATTCTGGCGGGTTTTACCTTCCCTTTCAGTATTGTCTTTGTTTTTCATACGCCATATAAGTCCTTACTGTTATATGGTATGTGTATCTGCGCCTTGATTTTGGTTACCCATCAGAAAAATATAGAGCGATTGTTAAAAGGAAAGGAATCTAAGATTACCTTGTTTAAACGAAAGATTACATAAAAGTCCATATCGGCACAAATCTTGTGGTGATTTTAAACAAAAGAATAGCAATTTATGAACTGGAATAAAACAACACTTTTTACTTCATTGGTGTTCATCCTGTTTTTTTGCGCGTGCTCCACAGTACCGCTTACAGGTAGAAAGCAATTGAGCTTGGTTGATGATAAGACCATGCAACAACAAGCTTCTTTGGCTTATAAAGATTTATTGAAAGATCCTAAAACGAAGGTAGTTAAAGGTACTTCAAACGCCCAAATGGTACAACGTGTAGGAAAGAAAATTGCACAGGCAGTAGAAACTTACCTGCAACGGAATGGGTATGCAAATCAATATCAGTTTAGTTGGGAATTTAATCTGATTGATGATGCTCAGGTAAATGCGTGGTGTATGCCTGGGGGAAAGGTGGCTGTATATACGGGCATTATTCCGGTAACACAAACGGAGGCTGGTTTGGCCACGGTAATGGGGCATGAAATAGCACATGCGATTGCACGGCACTCGGCGGAACGTGCTTCCAATGTTTTGGCGGCCCAAGGCATCGGTGTAGGGGTTGGCTTGGCATCATCTAAACAATCGCAATTGACGCAGGCGCTCATCGGCCAGCTTTATGGGGTTGGCAGCCAGGTTGCATTGCTAAAATACTCCAGAAACCAAGAAAGTGAAGCAGACCGTATGGGCCTAACCTTTATGGCTATGGCTGGCTATAATCCGAATGAAGCTACGGCATTTTGGCAACGGATGGCATCAAAGGCTAGCGGACAGAAACCACCTGAATTTTTGAGTACGCACCCCAGTGATGCGCGTCGTATCGCTGATATTAAGCGCTTGATACCCGAAGCTATGCCGTATTATAAGAAGTAGATGTGAGATATTAGATATGAGTAATTGTAAGTATTAAGTTCTAAGCTAAGTACATACTTCTTAAAACGTATCACTTAATACTTATAACTCAAAAGCTCCATAATGGCTTTTGCCTTAAGAAAGCATTCTGTGTATTCTTTTTCTGCCGTTGCTGTTGCGGTAATGGCCCCTCCAACGTGGAAGGAAAGTCGCTTTTTTTGTGCATTATAAAGTAAGGTACGAATCACGACATTGAAGTCATAATCTCCGTTTTCTGCAAAATAACCAATAGACCCGGCGTAGAGGCCTCGCCTACTAAACTCGTAGCGATCGATGAGTTTCATAGCACTGATTTTTGGTGCCCCAGTCATAGAGCCTGCTGGGAATAAGGCTTTGATGGTATCAATAGGTGCAATATCCTTCTTTTCTTGCGCAACAATGGTTGAGATCAGTTGATGCACTTGTTGAAAAGAATATAATCCCATTAGCTCTGTTACATGTACACTGCCTGGTTGGGCACAACGGGTTAGGTCATTACGTACTAAGTCGACAATCATCACATTCTCACTGATTTCCTTCTCGTTTTGCTGTAAAAGCCGACGGTATAGATCATCTTCTTGTGGTGTATTTCCTCGAGGAGCTGTGCCTTTAATAGGTTGGGAGATCAGCTGATGCTGTCTCTTGGCCAGAAAGCGTTCTGGAGAAGCAGACAGGATATGGTTTTCGTGTGCTTTAAAATAACAAGAAAAAGGGGTGGGTGAGATGGTGCTTAAGTGTTCATATGCAGCTAATGGATTTAAATGGGCTTGTTCTGCAAAGAATTCCTGGCATAGGTTTATCTCGTAAATATCGCCCCGATGAATGTGCTTCTGTAATTGGTGGAACGTTTGGAAATATTGCTCTTTGTCCATTTTGGCCTTCAATATTCCTTTGAAGTCGACCGAAGCGATGGACACATTGGAGGAAGTGATTTCCTGATATACTTTTGAAGGGTTATTACTTTGAATGGTAATCTGGCTACCATTCACCTGTATGATATGTTGAGGAATAAAAAAGTAGGCGGCAGGCATATCTTGTTCATCCGGCTGCCTGCTTTGGAGGTTTTCCAACTCATTTTTAAGATCATATGTTAGGAAACCTGGAATGAAACGCTGAGGGTAGTTTGTTAAAAAATGCTGTATCCGAGCAAAGGATTGGCCTTCATGGTCGATTTTCAATTCCGTTTCGGCTCCTGCTGCGATGAGGATATCGATGGCATGATAAGGGTCTTTCGTATGGCCTTGGCTATGGAAACAGCACGCGCTATTAAACAAAGAAGCCCATTGAAGGGCTTGCTTTGTAAATAATTGAATATCATCTATGCGGTAATGAGCAATAGCTAACATGGATTACTCTAAAATAAGCGTCTGTGTTCTATCGGGGCCTACAGATAAGTATTTAATTTTTACGTCGAGTTGTTCTTCTAAATAATGAATATAGTTGCTTAATGCACTAGGGATCTGACTGGTTGCCGTAATCTGGGTAATATCTTCATTCCACCCTTTAATGGTCTTGTAAACCGGTTGGGGTTTAATGGTGTTGATGTCATAAGGCATATAATCTATTTGCTCACCATTATGTATATAATGTGTGCACACTTGAATTTCTTCAAAGCCACTCAAGACGTCTGCTTTGGTCATGACAAGCTCTGTAACCCCATTGAGTTGTATAGCATAGCGCAATGCTGGTAAATCAATCCAACCTGTGCGTCTGGAGCGACCCGTGGTAGCACCAAATTCATGCCCGATCTGACGGAGTTTTTCGCCTACTTCATTATCTAATTCGGTTGGGAAAGGACCACCGCCTACTCGGGTACAATAGGCTTTAAAGATACCAATTACTTCACCAATATTTCTAGGAGCAACACCCAGTCCGGTACATGCACCGGCAGTAGTTGTATTGGATGAGGTCACGAATGGATAAGAACCAAAATCGATGTCGAGCAGGGTGCCTTGTGCGCCCTCAGCAAGCACACTTTTGCCACTTTTCAGGTATTCGTTAACCAATTGATCGCTATCTACGTGCGGAATGGTTTTGAGGTATTCAATAGCTTCAAAGAAAGCTTGCTCGCGTTCACTAAAATCGGGGATTTCACCGTAATGAGAAAGGATGCTCTTGTGTTTGTCTACCAGTTTTTGATAGCGTTCCTTGAAATCGGGTAATGTGGTGTCACCTACGCGGATGCCATTTCGTCCGGTTTTATCCATGTAAGTAGGGCCAATACCCTTTAAGGTCGATCCGATTTTGCCTGCTCCCATGTTGCTTTCGGAAGCGGCATCCAATAATTGGTGAGTAGGCAAAATGAGATGGGCGCGACGGGCAATAACCAGCTTGCCTGCTGCAATGGGGTCGAAACCATTTTTCTTTAGGTTATCGAGTTCTTTTTTAAGGATAATGGGGTCAATAACTACACCGTTACCGATTAGATTTAATGTTTTATTGTTGAATATACCTGAAGGAATTGTATTCAACACGTATTTCTGACCATCAAACTCCAAGGTATGGCCCGCGTTAGGCCCGCCTTGGAAACGGGCAATTAAATCGTATTGAGGTGTAAGTACATCCACAATTTTACCCTTACCTTCGTCGCCCCATTGAAGGCCCAAAAGCACGTCGACTTTCATCATTTGATTTTTTTTGTATATAATTTAATAAACAGTTTGAGATTTTCTAAAAAAAGTGTTTAGAAAGAATCGTCAGAAAACGGTCTTTCTAAACACTTTATGGGTTGATATGCCGATGATATTGCATGTTAAATGGAAACAGCCTCTTTGTTTTTAACGGCATTGTTTTCCTTCGCTTTTTCTGGGCAGTTTGTATTGCAATCGCTACAAACACCATAGAGATTGAGCGAATGGTGCTTAATGTCAAATTTTAAAAGCTCGCCCATCATACTTTGAATCTGGTGAATGCGTGGATCACAAAACTCAACTACTTTACCACACTCAATACAGATAATATGGTCGTGTTGCTTGTAACCGTACGATTTTTCAAATTGAGCCATGTTTTTACCGAACTGATGCTTGGTAACCAGATCGCACGATACCAATAATTCCAAGGTATTGTAAACGGTGGCTCTACTTACCCGGTATTTTTTGTTTTTCATGTGGATATACAACGATTCCACATCAAAATGGTCATTTCTTGAATATATTTCTTCCAAGATGGCAAAACGTTCAGGAGTCTTACGGAGACTCTTATTTTCGAGATAAGCCTCGAAAATCTTTCTAACCATGCTTGTTGCTTCTGTTGCAGACATAATCATCCTTATTAATATACAAAGCTAAAAATTATTGTTGGGATATGCAATTTGTTGGTTGTGCGTTGCCAGTTGTTCGTCATGATTGTATATGGCGCAACCTACTAACACGGATATCTAAATACTAAGTACTGGAGTTATAAGTTTTAAGTGATACGTTATAAGAGCGGAAAGCTTAAAGCGAAAAGGAAAAAGCTCTTGAATTATAAGTGTTAAGTGATACGTTTTAAGAAGTATGTACTTAGCTTAGAACTTAATACTTACAACTTAATACTTACAACTTAATACTTACAACTACTCATATCTAAATACTTCTCACATCTCATTCCGAATCAAACCGGGTAATACCGGTAATTCCCTTTATTTGCTTGAGTTTTTTAATCAAGCTCTCTAAGTGTTCGGTGTTGTTTACATATACCATAATCGAACCTTCGAAAATACCCTGATTGCTACTGATGGTGATGGAGCGGATATTGATTTTAAAATCTTGGGAAATAACCGTGGTAATTTTATTGACCAAGCCCACATCGTCTATACCAACAATACGCAAACCCGTTAAAAACGCTAACTCCTGCTGAGAAGTCCATTTAGCTTTTACAATACGGTAACCGTAGTTGGCCATCAGCTTTGCTGCATTGGGGCAATTGGTTCGGTGTATTTTGATACCATCATTTACAGTTACAAAACCAAATACATCATCACCGGGAATGGGGTTGCAACAGGCGGAAAGGGTATAATCGAGCTTTTGAAAATCATCGCCGATCAATACAGTTTCCTTATCTTTTTTATCTACTTTCCGTAGTAAGCCATCTACATGTTGATCGATTTTCGTACTGGCACCCGCTGATGTATCTACCGATTTTTCGGCAACCGCAAATTCTTTAAGTTGTTTTAAATCGATTTCTCCCTTGGCCACCTTATAAAACAAATCCTGTGTAGAAGGAAGCTTAAGAAAGGTGCTCAACTTATTGAGATTGTCTGTGTTATAGGTAATCTTGATGGATTTGAGTTTTCTTTCGAGTATTTCTTTCCCATCTTCGGCAATGCGACGTTTTTCTTCTTTCAGTGCCGATTTGATTTTTGATTTGGCCTTAGCGGTAACAACAAAACTGAGCCAGTCTTCTTTCGGTGTTTGCTTATTGGAGGTAATAATTTCCACTTGATCACCATTTGCAAGCTTGTGTGAAAGCGGAACCAGTTTATGATTTACTTTGGCACCAATACAACTTGCACCCAGATCAGAGTGGATTTCGAAAGCAAAATCGAGTGCTGTTGCATCTAAAGGAAGCTGAATTAAGGCTCCTTTGGGTGTAAAGATGAAAATCTCGTCGGAAAAGAGATTCATCTTGAAATCGTCTACAAAATCTAGTGCATTGGATTCAGGATTGCTGAGGATATCGCGTACTTTCTGTATCCATTGGTCTAAACCACTGTCTGAGTTGGATTCTTTATATTTCCAGTGTGCAGCAAAACCTTTTTCAGCAATTTCATTCATCCGTTTGGTACGAATCTGCACTTCTACCCATTGACCTTTGGGCCCCATAACCGTAGTATGTAAGGATTCATAGCCATTTGCTTTAGGTGATGAAATCCAATCGCGCAGTCGATCGGGATTGGGGCGATATAAGTCCGTTACAATCGAATAAGCTTTCCAACACTCGGCTTTTTCCATTTCGGGGATGGTGTCGATGATGACCCGGATGGCGAATAAATCGTATACTTCCTCGAATGGGATGGATTTTTTGCGCATCTTATTCCAAATGGAATGGATGGACTTCGGTCGGCCAAAAACGCTCGCTTTAATGCCCTGCTCTGTAATGATTTCTTGGATTGGGCCAATAAATTCTTTGATGTAGCGCTCTCGTTCGGCTTTTTTCTCATTCAATTTGCGTGCAATGAATTTATACGTGTCTGGGTCGGTATACTTCATGGAAAGGTCTTCCAGTTCTGATTTGATGGCATACAGACCTAAACGATGTGCAAGGGGTGCATAAAGATAACTGGTTTCTGAGGCAATTTTAAGTTGCTTATCGCGTGCCATGAATTCCATCGTGCGCATATTATGCAGGCGGTCGGCCAATTTAATCAAGATTACACGTACATCATCGGCTAAGGTTAATAACATTTTTCGGAAGTTTTCGGCCTGAATGGAGCTATTGGGATCGAAAATTCCAGATATTTTGGTAAGTCCATCGGTAATTTTGGCAACTTTCTTTCCAAATTGATGTTCTATTTCTTCAAGTGTTACATCGGTGTCTTCCACGACATCATGTAGTAATGCGCAGACAATAGAGGTGGTGCCCAAGCCAATTTCTTCGGCAGCAATTTGTGCAACCGCAATGGGATGGTAAATATAGGGTTCGCCCGATTTACGCCGCATATCTTTATGACTTTCTAATGCCATATCGAAGGCACGTCGTATCATTTGCTTATCGCCTTTTTGCAAGGTAGGTTTGCATGCCCGGAGTAGGGCCCGATAGCGTTTTAATATCTCTTTCTTTTCGGCCTCCAGATCAATCACTAATTCCTTCATGTTCTTCTATTTGGTAAATATCCAGCTATACGCACTACGTTTTTGTTTATACTTTGAGTCTGAACTACCAGTAAGGTTTAATAAAAATTGTTTTAGTTGGTTATTTTTATTTAACTTTATTGAATAGTTTTGCAAAAGCTAAATCTATGAAATTTTTACGTTTTATATTCATTAATCTACTGCTTTTTTTTGGTAAAGAAGGTGTGGCGCAGCAGGTTCGTCATGATAGTTTAGCCCATGCACAAAATACAGAGACAAATACTGGGCCAGTTATGCTGCCGACTACCCTAGTAGATGGCGAGCGCATCCCTTGGATCTTGCTTCGCGAAGTTGTAATAACGGATAGACGTGTTTTTAAGACTCCGGAGGATCGTGCCCGTTATTATCGGTTAAAATATAATGTGCTGAAAGTACTTCCTTATGCCAAATTTGCAGAAGAAAGATATGACAAACTTCAACGTGATCTTGCTGTTACAAAAAAGAAAAAGGAACAGAAACGCTTGGTGAAAGATTGTGAAAAGGAAATCAAGGCCATGTTTAACCGGGAGATTAAGAACATGTCTATCTCGCAAGGTGAAATTTTGATTAAATTGATTGATAGACAGACGGGAAATTCAAGCTATGAATTGGTGCGCGAACTAAGAGGCGGCGTATCGGCATTTTTCTATCAGTCTGTTGCCAAACTATTCGGGCACAATTTGAAACGGACGTATGATCCTGATGAGGATAGGGAAATAGAAACGATCATTCGGAATTATGCCCAGAACTATCACTATTTTTATTAAATGGATAGCATTTACGAGTTTTGTGCGATGCGGCCTGACGGCACTGTAGTTGATTTTAATATTTACCAAAATAAAGTTTTATTGATTGTGAATACTGCCAGTGGTTGCGGTTTTACAGGGCAATATCAGGAGTTGGAAGTGCTCTATAATCGATATAAGGATAACGGGCTTGAAATCTTGGCTTTTCCTTCTAATGATTTCGGCCACCAAGAACGACTGAGTGGTAACGCACTGGAAGCATATTGCAAACACAATCAACAACTCAGCTTTACGGTGTATGACCGTATCAAGGTAAAAGGCCCCGAGGCGCATCCTGTATTTAAGTTTTTAGGTAATAAATTATTGAACGGCCGTGTTAACAGCAAGCCGCTCTGGAACTTTCATAAATACTTGATTGATCGGGAAGGTAATGTGGTTGATTATTTTTATAGTTTTACCAAACCACTGTCCCGACGCTTAGTGAAACGGGTGGAGCGGCTTTTGTGAGAAGCTGGATGTGAGATATAACGTAGTTTTAAGTATTAAGTTCTAAGTCGTAAGTACACACTTAAAACTTAATACTTAAAACTTATAACTCAAGAGCTTTCCACTCTTAGAACATATTACTTACTACTTAACACTTATTACTTCATACTGATACTTGATACTTATGAAATTAGATATATTGGTTATTACCGTGCATCCGGATGATGCGGAATTGGGTTGTAGCGGCACCATTTTAAAACATGTGGCTCTAGGTAAAAAAGTGGGTATTGTTGATTTAACGAGGGGGGAGTTGGGTACACGGGGTACTGCGGAGAGTCGTTTACAGGAAGCGGAGGAATCGAGTCGGATATTGGGTTTATCCGTACGTGAAAATTTGGGTTTGCGTGATGGTTTTTTCAAGAATGAAGAATATGAGCAATTGGAATTGATTAAGGCTATCCGAAAGTTCCAGCCCGAAATCATTATTGGCAATGCATTACATGATCGACATCCTGATCATGGACGGGCAGGCGATTTGATTAATGATGCCTGTTTTTTGTCGGGCCTCAGAAAGATTGAAACGAAAGCAGATGGCGTTTACCAACAACCGCATAGACCGAGGTTGCTATTGCAATTGATCCAGGACTACTATATTAAGCCAGATATTGTAGTAGATGTGACCGATTTCTGGGATCAGAAAATTGATAGTATTCGGGCTTTTAAATCGCAATTTTTTAATGCTGCCTATGAGGCAGACGAACCACAGACATACATTTCGACACCTGAGTTTATTCAGGTTATTGAAGGAAGGGCACGCGAGTATGGAAAATATATTGGAGCTACATATGCAGAAGGGTTTACGTGTAGGCGCTTGTTGGGTGTAGATAATCTTTTTCATTTGAGATAGTATGTTATTAACCTTTTAACAAAGAACTGATGTCGAATACATTTTCAAAGATTAAACAGGCCGTTGCTTTATTGCGGCATATTGATTTTGACCAGCTAAGTAAGCTTTCCAAAAAGGTTGATTTGGCGAAAGTGATGGACGGTTTTTCGAAATTGGACGATAACCAACTGAAGGGCTTGATGAAAATGATGGAGGGTAGTCATCAACAGAGAGAACTGCCACCCATTAATCCGGATTTCTACGAACTCGATAGTCGATTAGATGAAGCTGATCGAACGCTACAATTACAAGTGCGCGAATTCATGGAGCGTGAAGTGAAACCATTGGTGAACACGTATTGGTTGCGCGATGAGTTTCCTTTCGAATTGATACCGAAATTTGGCGAATTGGGTTTAGCAGGTATTACACTGGAAGGTTATGGATGTCCAAATCGTTCTTTCCTAATGGAGGGAGTGCTGGCTATGGAAATGGCCCGTGTGGATGCTTCTATTGCCACATTTTTCGGCGTGCAGAGTGGTTTAGTGATGGGGTCTATTTTCGCATGTGGCTCTGAAGAGCAAAAACAGGAGTGGTTGCCAGCGATGAACCGTATGGAAAAGATTGGTGCTTTTGGGCTGACTGAACCAGAAGTGGGTTCGGGTGCAGCAGGTGGACTCACCACTACCTGTAAACACACGGCAGCTGGTTGGGTGCTGAATGGACAAAAAAAGTGGATTGGCAATGCTACATTTGCCGATCTGACCGTGATCTGGGCGAGGGATATAGATGATGGCCAGGTGAAAGGATTTATCCTTCGCAAGGGTACTCCTGGTTTTGACGTTGAAAAGATAAAGGGTAAGATGGCCTTACGTATTGTACAGAACGGCCTTATTACATTAACGAATTGTATCATTGAAGAGCGAGATAGGTTACCTCAAGCGCAATCTTTTAAAGATACAGCCAATGTGCTACGGATGACACGTGCAGGTGTTGCATGGATGGCAGTGGGGTGTGCGCAAGGAGCTTATGTGAATGCATTGGATTATACGCGAAAAAGGGAGCAATTCGGTAAGCCCATTGCTTCGTTTCAGTTAATACAAAATCATTTGGTAGAGATGCTTTCCAACCTGACAGCTATGCAAACTTTGGTATTCAGGTTGTCTGAGTTGCAGGATGCAGGGCAGCTGAAGGATGAACATGCATCCTTAGCCAAGGTCTTTTGCTCCCTACGAACACGTGATATTGTTAGCCGTGCCAGGGAGGTAATGGGTGGTAATGGGATTCTACTGGAGCATGATGTTGCGCGTTTCGTGGCTGATGCAGAAGCCATTTATTCATATGAAGGAACCAAGGAAATCAATTCATTGATTGTTGGAAGGGCCATTACGGGTATGAGTGCCTTTGTTTAGTTATAGCGATATCCTCTCTAACGACTTTGTTGAACCAGAAAACATTATTTGTTTCGGATAAGAAAATCTAAGGTATTAACACCATCGGCGTAATCATCTAACGCAGGTTGTTGGCTTTGGCCCAGAGGGAAATAGGGAAGTGTTGTCTGCAGAATTTGATTGCTTACCACGCATTGGATATGATCCTTTTGTTTCTCTAAGGTATGCAATAAATCATTCAGATCTTGGTAGGTTTGATAATAGATAACAGCAAGGGGCGATGCCAATCGCTCATCTTCTTTCAATAATAAAAAGCCGTTATCCAAATGCCGGTCGCCATTGACCAAGTAAATAGATTTGTTGTAATCATAATTATTGTGGTATTTATGGTGGTGTATCACCTCATTAAAAGGCTCGATAGCTTCAAAAAATCGGGTGAAATCATACGATTCTGGAAAATAAATTTTCGATACATTTCTGCAACCCAATCCGAAATAATCGAATAGATCATGTCCCAATTGTTGTAAGTCCGTGGTTTGTTCACTGCCGTGTATAATGGCCACGCTATTCCTGTTTTTACGGATCAAGTGGGGCACATGTTTGAAATAATATTCAAAGTAGCGGGCAGTATTGTTGCTTCCGGTAGCGATTACCAAATCAAAATCTTTCAATCGATCTACATAAGAAATGGCAGATTGAAAGTCAGGCGCTATTTCAATTAGCTTATCCAGCAAATGGGGGATGAGTTGTTTGTCATCGGAGGAAAGCTTAATCTGCACATTGAAGCCCGCAATTAGTACAGTTAAGATATCATGAAAACCTACCAGGGGAATATTGCCTGCGAGAATTAAACCAACAGTCTTTCGGGTGGGTTTATTGATGGCCTCTGCATAAGGGGCTGTCCATTTTTGAAGCTTTTGTGAGGTCAGGTTGGCCGCCATAGCATGTATAGCTTGTTGTATGTATGCCGGTGTAAACCAACTGTTTTGCAATGATGCTGAGGCTATCTGTTGAAGTAGGGATGCAGGACAGCTTTCCATGTATTTTCCTAAAGCATGAAATGCTTGAATACGTTTATTGTTTGTCAAAATATAATTGTTCAAAGAGAAAAACTATTAAAATGTTTTATTTTCGGTACTTTTGTATAAACTTTAACAAAAAGCTACTAAATTTGTAGATATTATTAAAAAATATTTTTGCAAAAATATAAAGTATAAACGGATTTTTTAAAAAGATAATGGCAATTAAAATTACTGACGAGTGTATTAACTGCGGAGCCTGTGAGCCAGAATGCCCTAACAACGCAATATATGATGCAGGTGTTGCTTGGCGTTTTTCTGATGGTACGGAACTCCATGGATTAATTGATTTTGGTGACGGAGCAACTTTAAATGCTGATGAGGCACAAGAGGCTATCTCAGACGAGATATATTATATTGTATCTGATAAGTGTACAGAATGTGTGGGCTTTCACGATGAACCGCAATGTGCGGCTGTATGTCCGGTAGATTGTTGTGTAGATGATGAGGATGTGCGGGAGACAGAAGAAGAGCTATTGGCAAAGAAGGCATGGCTTCACGCTGAGGGTTAGGTATTAAAGAGAAAAGCTGTCTGATACTTAGGTATGACGACAGCTTTTACTATATTAATTTTTGACAATATCGGCCGCTTGTTATGATTGCTCATCTTTATAGGGAACAATTAAAACAGGGCACAAAGCATGTCGGGCTACACCTTCTGAAACACTGCCTGAAATGAAATGATCAAAACCAGTGCGGCCGTGTGTGCCCAATACAATGAGATTGGCTTGCCATTCATTTGCGGCCGTTAATATTTCCTTTCTGGGCTGGCCCATTTTACTTATCTTAGAAATGCTTTCGGGAGTTCCTTTCCAGGTTGCCGCTAATCGATCTAAAAGCTCTGTTGATGCTTGTTCTTGAACCTCATTAATTTCAGGAATATAAACAGGATTCACCCCCATGATGGGATCTACTGCACCATAGCTGCTATTGGTAGGCGGGTCTATGACATGCACCAATGCTACGGAAGCCTGAAAGGCTTGGGCTAAGTGAAAACCGTACCGAACGGCTTTTTCAGAATATTTACTATCATCAACGGCAATTAATATGCGGTTGGTTTGTATGGTTAATGGTGAATCTGCCATGACTCCTGATTTTATACATATAACAAGTTAATGGAGAAATGGTTTGTTATCGAATGAATGCCAAGCATTTTAGCTAATTTTGCGTATATATAAGCATATGTTATGATATATGGAATTTGCAATTTACCCATTATTCCGGTAAGAGCGGAAGTAGGGAATCAAAGTGAAATGGTGTCGCAATTGTTATTTGGGGAAATCTTTGAAGTATTGGATCGATATGATGGTTATCTATTTATCCGTTCTGCTTATGATGCTTACGAGGGTTGGATTCATGAGAGGCAGCAGGAACTGATCAGTCAGGCCGATTATGCTTTGCTTGAAGCGGAGGAACAACATATAGCTGATTTGTCTACGCATGCGATGCTGCTCAAATTGGGAAAAGAGGAGAGCATGCATTTACTGCCTGGTAGTACATTGCCTTTTTTGGACGATGATAATTTCACTATCAATGATACCAACTATCTTTTCTTAGGGCTTTCTAGAATACCTGATGTGGATGATTTTGAACAGGAAGCAGAGGATGTTTTCCGATTTTATTTAAATGCTCCTTATTTATGGGGTGGCCGGTCGGTGTTTGGCATCGATTGTTCGGGGTATGTGCAGCAAGTTTTTAAGCATTTTGGACTAAAAATGAAGCGAGATGCTTGGCAACAGGCTGAACAAGGTGCCGTCATAGATTTAGAGGAAGCCGGCTTGGGCGATTTGGCATTTTTTGACAACGATGAAGGAAGGATTACACATGTGGGTATTTTATTAAATCAACAAGAAATTATACATGCTTCTGGGCGTGTAAAGATAGACCGCATAGATGACACAGGAATATTTTCTGAAGAGTTGAATCAATATACCCATCGTTTGAGGGTGATTAAACGTGTTGTTTGAGTTCTAAGTAATAAGTAATCAGTTTTAAGGAGAGCATAACCATATAGATATGAGAAGTTAGGTATGAGCAGTTGTAAGTATTAAGTTCTAAGCTAAGTACATGCTTCTTAAAACGTATCACTTAAAACTTATAACTAAGTTCTTTTCGTTTTAAGCTTTCCGCTCTTACATCTCTTATTTTAATGATAACCTAAGATCTTCAATACTTGTTTGGAGTTCTGTTCTTCACCAAAAACTTCAAAATTGAATGTCTCGTCTCGATTCCTTCGAATAATAACATGCTTGGGCGAGGGTAATAAACAATGGTGGATACCACCATAGCCGCTTAGTACCTCTTGATATGCACCGGTATGGAAGAATCCTAAGTATTGTACTTTACGTGTTTTAGGCATGAATACGTTATTCATATGCGCTTCTTGGTTGTAATAATCCTGTCCGTCGCAGGTAATGCCTCCTAGGTTGACGCGTTCGTATTCAGAATCCCAATTGTTAATAGGCAACAGAATATATTTTTGATTGAGTGCCCACACATCTGGCAAGTTGGTAATGAAAGAACCATCGAGCATGAGCCATTTTTCGCGGTCATTCTGTTGTTTTCTGCCCAATACTTTGTACAGGATACCAGAGGCCTCTGCTACGGTATATTTGCCAAATTCGGTAATGATATCAGGTTCAATGACATCATGTACAGCACAAATTTGCTTGATGCGATTCACAATTTCATTAACCATGTATTCATAGTCGAAGTCGTGTACCAACGAATCTTTAAAGGGCATACCACCACCAATATCCAAGGTGTCCAAATCCGGATTGATTTTCTTGAATTTACAATATAACGTCACGTATTTTTCCAGCTCATTCCAATAATAAGGTGTGTCTGAAATTCCCGAGTTAATGAAGAAATGGAGTAGTTTAACTTTGAAATTGGGATTAGGAACGACTTTGTTGTTGTAGAAATCGATCACATCTTCCATACGAATGCCTAATCGAGATGTGTAAAACTGTGAATCGGGTTGTTCTTCTGCAGCAATTCGAATACCTAAATTACAAGGTTCTTCCAGTTCAACTTCATCATCGTATAGGTTAAATTCTTCCTTATTATCAAGTACTGGAATAATATTCTTGAAGCCATCGTGCAACATATCGACGATATATTGTTTGTATTGGAAAGTCTTAAACCCGTTGCAAATAACCGTTATGTCTTTTGACACAACACCTTTTTTCTCCAAGGCATCTATCATCGGCATATCAAAGGCAGAAGATGTTTCAAGGTGGATGTCGTTTTTCAATGCTTCTTCTACAACATGCCTAAAATGAGAGCTTTTTGTACAATAGCAATATTTATAGGTGCCCCGATAGTTGTTTTTCAGAATCGCTGTTTGAAACAATATCTTAGCTTGTTGGATTTTTTTGCTGATAATGGGTAGATAGGTGAACCTTAGAGGAGTACCATAGGTCTCAATCATTTCCATTAAATTGAGATCATGAAAATACAGCTCGTCATCAATGATGTCAAATCCGTCTTGAGGGAAACCAACGCTGAGGTCAAGAAATTCCTGATAGCTTTGCATTTATCGTAATTAAAAATTTTTGCAAACTTAGATAAAAAATATAATTCCGAAATTGATTTACGTGCTTATTTTTATAAAAATGATGTCAAGAATTTAAAGGGATGGTAAAAATACTTCTGCAATCATGCAACGAGCGCTTCCACCGCCATTTTTTTCAATGCAGTCAAGGGGGAGTGTATGAACTGACCGTATTTTGTTAAGCATGCTAACTGTACCTTATGGAGTGATGCATATGCTTGTTCTGATAGCACTAACAGGTTGTTGTTTGATTTGTTTGCCAGTTGAAGCATATTGCCGGCAAAATGAGTCATTTGTTGATATCCAGTTATTTGGAAAAATAGCATCTGGTTTCTCTGGTTCTAAAGTGTCATCGAATAGGTGGATATCTATATCGTTCATCCGCAATTGGAAAGCCAAATGATTGAATTCGGCCAAGGCAGTGTTGGGCATAGATGAATGGGGCGAGGTGTGCTGTTGAAATCGGCCGAATCATCAAGATGCTATTTGTTGTGCGCATAGTGCGTTGGTTTATAAAGGATCTCTGAATAAGGGTAAACTCATGCAATGGAAACCGCCATTTACTAAGTTTACGTATAAAATTCCAATATTTTCTCTAAGTTTGGCCCATGAATTTTATTATATCTTTAACGCGTCGCGCCATCCAGGAATTATATCAAGGAGAAATTGCTGAAGATGCAATAACGTTACAGGAGACGCGAAAGGAATTTGAGGGGCAAGTAACTGTTGTTACGTTTCCGTTTACTCGGATATCAAAGCAGTCGCCTGAACAAACGGGTTATGCGTTGGGCGAATATTTTTTAGCGCATTCGAAGGAAATTAAATCCTATAATGTTATTAAAGGGTTTTTGAATATCAGTTTAGCAGACGGTTATTGGCTTTCTTTATTTAAAGAGCAAGTATTGTCTGATGCCTTTGCTCGTTTTCCAAAGAATGGACAACACGTCATGATTGAGTACTCATCGCCCAATACAAACAAGCCTTTGCATCTGGGCCATGTGCGTAATAATTTATTGGGGTTTTCGATTGCTGAAATTTTAGAGGCGGCGGGGTATGAGGTAATCAAGGCGAATCTAGTTAATGACAGAGGAATTCATATCTGTAAATCGATGTTGGCCTGGCAAAAGTTTGGCCATGGCGAAACACCAGAATCAACAGGTTTGAAGGGAGATAAGCTTGTAGGGAATTATTACGTACTTTTCGATAAGCATTATAAGCAACAGATAGATGAGCTGAAACAGGCGGGGTTAACAGAAGAAGAAGCTAAACGCGAGGCCCCATTGATGCAAGAGGCTCAACAGATGCTGCGGAAGTGGGAAGGTGGGGATGCAGCAGTGCTGAAGCTGTGGAATTTGATGAACGGGTGGGTGTATGATGGGTTTGAAGAAACCTATGAGGAGATGGGTGTTACCTTTGATAAGATCTACTATGAATCAAAGACATATCTTTTAGGTAAAGATATTGTTGAAGAAGGATTAAGTAAAGGAGTGTTTTTCAGAAAAGAAGATAGTTCTATTTGGGTAGATTTAACGGCAGAGGGTTTGGATGAAAAACTCGTATTGCGTGGCGACGGCACCTCTGTTTATATGACGCAGGATTTAGGAACGGCCCAATTAAAATACGACGATTTTCAGATGGATAAGTCTGTTTATGTCGTGGGCAATGAGCAAGATTATCACTTCAAGGTTTTATTTGAGATTTTAAAGAAATTGGGGAAACCTTGGGCAGATGGTTTGTTCCACCTCTCTTATGGCATGGTTGATTTACCTTCAGGCAAGATGAAGTCGCGCGAAGGTACCGTGGTAGACGCAGATGATTTGATGGCAGATATGGTTACTACTGCTAAAGCTCGGACCGAGGAATTGGGAAAAGTAGAAGGATTTTCTGATCAGGAGAAGGCAGACCTTTATAAAATGATTGGTTTGGGTGCACTGAAGTATTTTCTGTTGAAAGTGGAACCTAAAAAGCGGTTGCTTTTTGATCCGAATGAATCCATTGATTTCCAAGGGCACACGGGCCCGTTTATACAATACACGCATGCACGGATTAAATCGGTGCTAGCTAAAGGTAATTATCAAGAAACATCGCCCGCTATTCTTCCTGCTACACTCGTTGATGTGGAGCGTGATTTAATTAAAGAATTAGTTAAATTTCCTGATATAATACAAAGTGCAGCAACAGGTTATAGTCCTTCAATTGTTGCTAATTATGTTTACGATATTGCGAAACTATACAATAAATTTTACCATGAAGCGCCCATATTGAAGACGGAAGACATCGTGGTGAAACAGTTTAGGCTAAGCTTATCTGCTGCCACTGCCGATGTAGCTGCGCGGGGCATGCGCTTATTGGGTATAAGCGTACCAGAGCGGATGTAAGTAAGCCGTGCTTATGTGATTATAAGTCGCTCAGTTTGAATACTTGGTCGAGGCGGATGCCCCGTTCTGTTTGTTTTAGCGTGCAACATTCATGGATGGGATCATGCTCCAGAAATAATACATATTCATTGGCCAGTGCTTCTGTGAGGTACTGGCTTTTTTCTTCTAGGGTTTGTAAAGGAAACATATCATATGCCATGACGTAGGGAAGTGGGATATGGCCTACAGAAGGTAGCAAATCAGCCATATAAAGAATGGTTTTGCCTTTATAGGAAATCTGCGGGAGCATCATGGCATCTGTATGTCCATAAGCAAAGCGGATGCTGATATCATTCATAAATGACACACGATCTTCTACTTTCATAAACTTCAATTGTCCACTTGCCTCGATCGGAGCGATATTTTCTTTCAGGAAGGAAGCCTTTTCTCGAGCATTTGGATGATTGGCCCAGTGCCAATGCCGTTTATTGCTCCAATATATGGCATTTTTAAAAGTGGGTATCAATTGGTCTCCTGATTGTTTAATAGCACCTCCTACGTGGTCAAAATGCAAGTGAGTAAGAATCACGTCTGTAATGTCGTCTGGATGGAATCCATGGGAAGCGAGTGATGCAAGCAACGATGTACCATGTGGGTGGTAGTGCCCAAAGAATTTTTGGTCTTGTTTATCACCTAGTCCGGTGTCCACCAAGATAAGTCTATCATCGATCTCTATTAAAAGCAAACGTGCCGCCCAAGTGCATAGATTATTTTCGTCGGGCGGATTGGTCCGCTCCCAAATGCTTTTTGGAACTACGCCAAACATGGCACCTCCATCTAATTTGAATAAGCCTGCATCAATGCTATAGAGATTCATGTCTTTCTGTTTTATGATGATGAAAGCAATATAGTGAAATTTTGGCTCTCGATCCCTAACTAAATACTTTGGTTATTTGCCACTTGCAAGTTGATGCACGATCATTCGGTTGTTCAGTTTTTAAAATATTGATAATTTTTAGTGTTTTTTTTGAGTGTATTTTGTGTTAATAATAATTTTATAAACTGTTTATTGTTTAAATGTTAATAAAAAATAAAATAACCTTTTTAATGAGCTAAGTAATTAAGCAAGAAGCAGATAGGCTTGGTTTGTTTATGGTGTAAAATGTACAACATGTTGATTATTAGTGTGTTTTGTTTGTTTTTGCGGCTTTTTAATATGTAGATTTGCCTCAAAATTCAAAAAAACAAAATTTATGAAGACTACGAATACGCATGAGTTTAGTGTAGGGAATCAAAAATTTTATCCAAAACAACAAGTTTATTATCAATTACCGGTTTCTGAAATGGTTGAACACGCTATTCGGAATGGGGAAGGACAGTTAACAATAGACGGTGCACTTGCTGCGGACACGGGTAAGTTTACTGGTCGATCGCCAGGCGACCGATATTTGGTAAAAGATAACCAAACGGTTGATACCGTTTGGTGGGGTGACAATAATCAGGCGCTCGATCCGAAGTATTTTGCACAGTTACGTGCGAAGATGTTGGCTTATATGGCCGATGAAACACTCTATGTGCGAGATGGATATGTGTGTGCCGATAAACAACATCAGTTAACTATCAGAACGATTACGACCTCAGCATACCAGAATGTTTTTGTACATCATTTGTTTTTGAGGCCTACATCGGATGGTGTATTTGATAACATCGACTGGACAGTTGTTGCAGCACCGCGTTTTGAGGCCAACCCACGAGTAGATGGGGTAAAACATGCCAATTTCGTGGTCATCAATTTTACGGAACAGGTTATCTTGATTGGTGGAACGGGGTATACTGGAGAAATCAAAAAGAGTATTTTTTCTGTTTTGAATTACATACTTCCTTTGGAGAAAGGTGTTTTATCTATGCATTGTGCTGCAAATGTGGGGAAATACCGAGGTGATACCGCTTTGTTCTTTGGATTGTCGGGCACGGGAAAAACCACCTTATCTGCTGATAGTGACCGTATGCTGGTAGGTGATGATGAGCATGGTTGGAGTAATCAAGGGATTTTTAATTTTGAAGGTGGTTGTTATGCGAAGTGTGTGCGATTAGACGCCAAGAAAGAACCGCAGATTTATCGAGCGATTCGCTTTGGTACTTTATTGGAAAATGTTTGTATGTCTGATATGCGTGAACCAAATTATGCAGATATCAGTAAAACAGAGAACACCAGAGCCGCGTATCCGGCAAATTTTATTGAAGAAGCACTGAATCCGGCGGTGGCGGGGCACCCACAAAATATCTTTTTTCTAACAGCGGATGCTTTTGGGGTGCTTCCACCCATATCCAAATTGACGCCCGAGCAAGCGATGTATCATTTTATTTCGGGATATACAGCGAAAATTGCGGGTACAGAGACAGGGGTCGATGAACCTAAGGCGACCTTTTCCGCATGCTTTGGACAAGCGTTCTTACCTTTACACCCTGGCCAATATGCGGCTATTTTGGGTCGTAAATTGCAACATAGCCCAATTCGGGTGTGGTTGGTCAATACGGGTTGGATAGGTGGAAGTTATGGGCTAGGAAAACGTATTGAGTTAGCTTATACCCGCCAATTGATTAAAGCAGCTTTACGCGGTCAGCTAGACAACGTAAGCTATGCTGTACATCCTGTCTTCGGGCTTGCTTATCCTACTGCTTGTCCCGGTGTACCACAAGATATTTTAAATCCTGTGTGTAACTGGTCTAATAAAGCTGCCTACTATGAGCAAGCAAACAAATTAGCCGCGGCCTTTAACGTTAATTTTGAACCATACGCCGATGGCGTAAACCCTGCTATTTTGGCTGCAGGACCGCTGGTAAAAACAGATTTACTGCACCAGGTCTAAGCCCCAATCGATCCCTTTTAAAGTGGCCGGCACCCCTTTTTCAAGCCATACAGGTGCCGGCTTACCTTTTAAATAATGATCAAAAAACTGCTGTTCTCTGATCTGTATATCTTTTCTGTTTTGCCTTTTTACCAAATTGTGTTCTTCTCCATTATAATTTAGGAGCCATACAGGTTTTCCTAATCGACGAAGGGCAGTAAACATTTCGATGCCTTGATACCAGGGCACGGCGCCATCGTGATCATTGGCCATAATAACAACGGGTGTATTGACCGATTGAAGATGAAACAGCGGGGAGTTCTCGATGTATAAATCATACCCATCCCACAGATTTTGTCCAATGCGGCTTTGCGTTTTTTCATATTGGAACTGCCTGTTGAGGCCGCTTCCCCAGCGGATACCTCCATAGGCAGATGTCATATTAACAACGGGCGCGCCAGCCCATGCTGCTGCATAAAGGTTGGTGCTGGTAATGAGGTGAGCTACTTGATAGCCCCCCCAGCTTTGGCCCTGTATGCCCAAACGTTTTTCATCTACCCAAGGGAATTTAGCTAATTCGCTTACACCTGAGTTTACATATTCTTCTGCCGATTTCGCTGGGTGGCCAATTTGATAATGGATATCAGGTGCAAATACGAGATAACCATTGCTGACAAAATAGCTGATGTTGAGACGAGAAGCCGTGGGTTCTGGCGGAATATAATTGTATAAACCATCTGAAAGCTTTTCATAGAAATAGGCAATCAATGGATATTTTTTGGCCGGATTGAAATCTTCCGGTTTATACAGGATGCCGCTTGCCTCATGACCTGCAGGAGTTGTCCATTTGACTAATTCAGCGGTACCCCAATTGTATTGTTTCTGCTGTAGATTAATAGCGCTCAGTTGTGTTTCGTTTTTGAAATTACCCGATACGTATAAATCAGGAGGCAGTACATAATTTTCTTTGGTATAGATGAATGTTTGTCCGTCAGCTGAAGATGCTACAGCACGATATGTATAAGGACCTATAACCGCTTCTTTGGGATCGCGTTTGTTTCTTGGGTTGGAAAAATAAAAGCCATGTTCTTTATTGGTGTGATTAAAGGCACTCAGTAACAATGGCTCGTGTGGGTCAATCATCACGTATCTGCTGTGCTTTGCTCTGCCTAATTTGGGCTTGGTTGATACATATCGAAAGGTAATCTGATTACTTCTTCCCGCACCATTGGTGAGTAACCTGACATCAGTGCCATTCAATGCAAAACTCCAGATATCATATTTGTCATATATGTATACTTCTTTATCGGCCGCTGCCCAGCCGGCAATTCCATAAGGTGTAGGGAAGGTGGGGGAGTCGTTGTCTTCATCGGCAAAGCTGACAGGAAGATCGGTATTGAGTATTTGAAGTCTATTTGTGCTGATATCGTAACTGTTCCACTGTTTGGTGGCCATATTGAACCAAACAGCAAAGAGTCCTGTAGGCGAGAGCTCAATCGGGCCATAAATATCCGAAGCAATCTTCTTTTTACTACCGTCTGTTGTAGAAATAAGATAGATGTCTTTCGGTGAATTGCCTTCCCACTGAGCAGCAACCCGTTTACCTATGTTGGTTATTCCTAAGGCATAAGTTTGATTGGCATCGTCTGTTAATACCACGTTTGGAATATCTAAAGAGCCTAAAGGGATGATGTTTCGACCCCGTTTGGGATACATGACACTTAGATAGCTTTTCTCGCGATCTTTTTTTAAATCTACCAATTGTTTGGGTTGTAAATAATCATCCTTCCAATTCCAGATATCTACCTGGGCAACTTCAAAATCGACGATGGTCGTATCCTTGATCGGGGGGATGGGGGCGATACCAAAAAAGAGCTTTTCTCCATTTTGACTGAATTGGATGGCACCATTGCCACTGACATTCCAATTGGTGGGCATACCACTACTACTGATGCTGGCAACAATATGAGCAGTATCCGTTCCGGCGGTATAGTAGTAAAGACTGTAAGGTTTTTGAAGGGCTTTTTTGGGGCTTTTTTCTGCTACGAAAGCCAATTGTGTACCGGTTTGATCGAATGCGAACTGTTGATAGGTTCCGCGCCCCTGGCTAATTTTTTTCAGGTTTTTTTGTGGAATCTGATAGAGAAATACACCTGCATTAGACACATTATGCTGTAGACTGTCTTGGCTTGAACGAATGAAAACCAGTTGGTTGCCTGCGGGATCAAAGTAATAATCGCTTACTTGTTCGAATGTATTTTCTTGGCCAGTTGCTAACTGGCGTAAGTGAAGGATGCCGCTTTGATGCATCGTGTCTTTGGATGTGGTGTCTAATTCCAGATAAGCGATATAAGCGGATGATTCATCTGGCAACTTATAAGAGCGAACACGCGGAGCTTTATAGACAGACTGATTAGCCAATGTGATGATGGCCAATGAATCTAGTGGCATTTGGTATTTTTTCTTTTTTTTGATTTTCGCTTGTCTGACAACAGAAAAGGGTGGCTTTATCAGGCTAATTGCGAATTGACCATCATTGGTAAATTGACCGGCTTCGCCCCGTGGAACAATGTTTAGTTTTCGCCCATTGGTTTCAGACAAGACCAGTGAAGCATCGCCCTGTTGTGGCGTAATGCTGTATAAAACAGCTTTCCCGTCTGGGCTGATTGTCGGCGTGGTAATGCGCTGCCAATGGTCATAAACATGATGGTCTAACGGCTTTTTTTGAGCGAATACCGGAATGAAAAATAAGGTAAATGTGAGTATCGAAAAAAAATTACGCATGATAAGTGAAAAGATGGTGGCAGTAAATATCTGAAAAATTATAAAGTTTGAAAGAGAAATAACTATTATTTTACAGAATCCGGATGGTCTTATGCCTGTCATATTTATATGGTAAGGGTACGGATATGTTTTTATTTATTGCTAAAATATCGATATTTGAATGGAAATGAATAGTACGATGATAACAGTAACCGATAAAGCAAAGCAGCGGATTTTGGAGATTTTACAGAACGAACAATACGATACCTCTTATTTTGTTCGTGTTGCTGTAGAAAGTGGTGGATGTTCGGGCTTGACATACAAGCTTGATTTTGACAACACGGAGAAAGCAGGCGACCAAGCTTTTGAAGATAACGGGGTAAAGGTAGTATTGGATATTAAATCTTTTCTTTATTTGGCTGGTACCAAATTGGATTATAGCGATGGTTTAACAGGTAAGGGATTTAATTTTATTAACCCCAACGCTTCGCGTACTTGCGCATGTGGCGAGAGCTTCTCGGTATAGCGTTTAATACGTTTTTACCATCCTTACAGAATGGTCCGTTTTATTGATATCTTGTTTGTTTTCAAAGGCATCAATGAGCTCGTTTTGCTCGGTTTTTACTTTTTACTTTTTACTTTTGAATTTTTACTTTTTAAATAACCCCATTGAGGTGCATTTGCCAGATAGGTGATTGTTGCCTTATTTTAGTTACAGCCTGATCAATCAGTTTACACGTTTGATTGATTTCCTGCTCGGTTGTTTGGGCACCTAAACTAAAACGTATGCTGCAATGTGCGTCCATTTCCGTCAAACCCATGGCGGTTAGTACATGAGAGGGTTCACGGCTACCCGTAGCACATGCAGAACCGGAGGATAACGCCAGTTGCGGAACAGCAGCCATCAATTCAACGTTTTTTACATACCTGAAACAGATATTGGTTACATGGGATAATCGTTCTTGCATATCGCCATTTCTGAAAGTTTCCGGAAGCTTTAAAAGATAGCTTTCTAGCTTATCTCTGAGTTTGGCCAAACGTTTGCTTTCTTGATCCATATTTGCCTTTGCTAATAAGGCTGCAGCACCCATGCCTACTATTCCTGGGACGTTGAGGGTACCTGCTCGCTGATGATTTTCTTGTTTACCCCCATGCAAAAAGCTGCCAACTTGAATTGGGTTGCGTTTTCTTTTCATATAGAGAGCTCCTACACCTTTAGGGCCATAGAATTTATGTGCGCTCAGTGCGAGTAAATCGATGTGTTGGCTTTCTACATCAATAGGTACTTTTCCTGCGGCTTGAGTGGCATCGCAACAAAACAAAATCTGGTGGTCATGAGCTATCGCGCCAATTTCGGCGATGGGGTGGATAAGCCCGGTTTCGTTATTGGCGAACATCAGACAAATTAAAACGGTTTGATCTGTGATGCTCTGTTCCAATTCCTGTAAATCAATCATGCCATTGGCGTTAACAGGGAGATAAGTAACCTTGGCGCCCTGTTTACTTAAATAGCGACAGGTGTCTAGTACGGCAGGGTGTTCGGTCTGGCAGGTAATGATATGATTACCTATGGATTGATAATGATTGTATATACCAATGATGGCTTGATTGAGTGCCTCTGTGGCACCGGAGGTAAAAATAAGTTCTTTGGGTGAGGCATGGACGAGATCCGCTATTTGTTGTCGTGCCTGTTCAACCGATTTGGCTGCCTTTCTACCTGCTTGATGATAGATGCTGGAGGTGTTGCCGTAGTAAGTGTCGAAATAAGGTAGCATGGCGGCCACTACTTCTTTATTTACCGGAGTTGTTGCGCAATGATCAAGATAAATGAGGTCATGTCCCATAACGTCTAAACAAAGATAAACATTTTGGAATTTGTTAGTAAGGGATATTTGTCTTAGGTTTGCAAAATAATTGTGTTGAATCGGAAAAAAGGACTCATTTACAAAATTAATCAGTGGCGAATCCAGAGAATTTCGAACCGAAATTTTTTGGTGATCCTTGCTGTAGTTACTGGCCTTATTGGCGGTTTGGCTGCTGCTGGACTAAAAGCGCTGACCCATCATATTGCATCAGTTTTACAGAACGATGTACAGAGCCAATATAAATATTACCTATATGTTTCATTTCCGCTAATTGGTATTTTACTAACGGTTCTTTACGTTCGTAGATTTATACGTAAAAGTAAATTTGAACATGGGATAACACCTATTTTATATGCTATTTCCCGAAAATCCAGTCGGATAGAATCCCATAATGTGTATTCACAAATTATAACATCGGCCCTCACTGTTGGCTTTGGTGGCTCAGCTGGCTTGGAGGCTCCTATTGCTTACAGCGGTTCCGCTATTGGGTCAACTATCGGTCGATTCTTTGGACTGAGCTACCGAGAAGTAACGATGTTGCTTGCCTGTGGTGCCGCGGCAGGTATTGCAGGTGCCTTTAATAGTCCGGTTGCGGGAATGGTTTTTGCTATCGAAATTTTACTGCCAGAATTTTCTATACCTGCTTTTATACCCTTGTTGATGGCATCAGCCACTGCTTCGGTAATTTCCAGGGTACTGTATAGTGAACCACTTTTTTATTTGATATCAGATGAATGGGTTTTGCCAGGTGTTGCTTTTTATATTATTCTAGGAGCTTTGGTAGGAGGATTTTCCGTTTATTTTTCTAAGGTAGATGGTTGGGTAAAAGGTTGGTTTTCGCGTATTAAGAATCCCTATCGCAAAGTGTGGATTGGGGGGATTAGCTTGGGAGTGTTGATTTTTGTTTTTCCGGCATTATATGGAGAAGGGTACATTACTATCCAGCAGTTGTTGTTAGGCAAGTCTAACACCTTGTTGGCCAATAGTATCTTTTCAGATTATAAAAATGTCGGTTTGTTGGTAGTTGTTTATGGGCTGGTTACGCTTTTCGCTAAATCCTTTGCTACGTTGATTACGTTGAATAGCGGAGGCAATGGTGGAATATTTGGCCCGAGTTTAGTCATGGGCGGACTTGCTGGCTTTGTATTTGCCCATGGCATTAACTTAACAGGTTTAACCTATCTGAACGAAACCAATTTTATTGTAGCTGGAATGGCCGCCGCATTGAGTGGTATCATGCATGCCCCTTTAACGGCTATTTTCCTTATTGCCGAAATCACGGGAGGTTATACATTGATGGTCCCGCTTATGATTGTTGCTGCTATCTCTTATTTTATTAATCGGGCCACTATTAAATACTCGATATACACCAAGAATTTAGTTGCCCATGGCGATTGGCTTTCTCATGAAGACAAAGACCGAACGGTACTGCGCATGATGAAATTACGTTATCTGCTTGAAACCAACTTTACGGTGCTACGGCCGGATGAAAAACCTGCCGATAGGCGTATCGATATCATTCATACCAAGCGGAATATCTTTCCGGTAGTAGATAACGACAGGAAATTGTTAGGCGTGATATACAGTGAACGCCTTTTTAGTATTTTAATGGGTGAGGAGATAACGGATAAAACGATGAAGGAGTTGGCACAGGCACCGACAGATGTGGTGCGTACGGATGCGAATATGTATGATGTGATGCGTAAAATGGATCGGGAGGATATTTGGATTCTACCGGTTTTAGATGGAGAAGATCATTACATGGGTTTTATATCCAAATCGGCTATCTTTAATAAATATCGAGCACTATTAATTCGACAGGGCGCCTATTTGGATTAATGGTTTAACAATTATTAACCGATATTGTACTTTTTATCATTTATCTTTGTGATATACTTATTGGAACGGCGCAACCACCTTTTGGTTTCGTTATCTTATAAAAGTGACTTATGCAACAAATGAAAATATGGATGTGCCTTGTTTTGTTATCATTTGCATCTTGTGGGATAAACCAACAAGCCAAGCAGATTAAAGCATTAGAGGCCTGTAAGTTTGATGTGCAACGTGTTGATAGTGTTTTTTTGGCTGGTGCCAATATAACCGAAATGGTACAATCTGGTAGCATTGATACGCGGAGAATGGGTGGTATAGCCATGGGGATGTTGAGAAAGGAAATTCCATTGAACGGAGTACTTCACCTAAAAATCACTAATCCGACACCGCATTTAGCAGGGATTAACCAGTTTCAATATCAGTTGCTGATGCAGGATAAAGAGATTGCTACTGGCACCATGGATCAGCAGATTAAGGTGGAGCCGGGTTCTACATTGGAGATTCCGTTGCAGATAAATGCAAATGTTTACGGTTTGCTTTCAAATGGTTCGGTCTTACAAGAAATCGCCGATTTTGTAGCTGGAAAAGAAGCGAATCAAGAAAGTTTGTTAACCATTAAATTGAAGCCTACAATTGCTATTGGAAACAAAGCTATTGATTATCCCGGCTGGATAACGTTCGATAAAAAAGTAACCCGTAAATTGTTGTTTTAAAATAAGATAATGAATAAGAAAGCGGCTCCCGTAATTTCACATCATCTCTCTGCTGATGATTCGCGCGAGTTTGCTGTTTTCCATATCAGTAAGCGCTTGTTGAACGCAAAGGAATTCAAGCCTTATAATATTTTTAATCCTTTCCGATCTGATTTTTTTGCCATTCTTATGGTGCATGAAGGTATTATCGACGTCAATGTTAACCTACAGCACTTTCGATTAGAAAAAAATGATTTGCTGGCGTTTGCCCCCAATATGATTAAGCATTTGGTGTCTATTAGCGACGATTGCAGGTTCTATGCCATTCTTTACAAATCGTCCTTTTTGGTAAATGCCAATATTCGCGAATTTCACCAAGATGCCTATGATTTGATGCTCTCTGGAATCCCCTTGTTTAATTTGGCAGCGCAAGAGATTAAGATGTTGCATTACCTCATTGAGGTTATGCTGATGAGGAGCACAGCATCCGTATCGAATGATATGGTAGTAAAGCATGTTTTTTTGGCTTTTATGTATGAGTATGCATCCTTGTATAGAAAGTACATAAAGGAGCAGAACCGAAAGACGTCCAGAAAAGAAGATATCATGCTGCGCTTCATTAAATTAGTTGCAAGTCATTTTAAAGAAGAGCGTAGTGTAGATTTTTATGCCAAAAAACTGTTTATTACGTCGAAGTACTTATCAGAGGTTACGAAAGATGTTTCGGGTCGAACTGCAAGCTCTATTATAGCTGAAATGGTCATCATGGAGGCGAAGAGCTTATTAAGTCTTCCGTCACTAACCATTATTGAAGTGTCGGATTTGTTGCATTTCAGCGATATGTCGTTTTTTGGCAAATACTTTAAACGATACACCGGCGTAAATCCTTCTACTTATCGTAAAAATAGCATGAATCAATAGAATGCTCATTTGAATGTCAAATTTGTTGAGAATGCAACGAATATTTTTGTTGATAATTTTTTATAAATAATATTCCATTATATTAGAAACAGTTTTTATGAAAATGTGCTCTAATAAGTGTTTTCCCGCTTTTTTTGCGGATAACAAATACATCATCAATTAGTACGTTCATCATAACATAATAACCAATTAACATAACCTTATAACTTCAGGATATTTAGAGTTACAGTATTTTAGACGATATTTACACGATAAAACAGAACAAAAAATGCCTTTAAGTAGTTTGTAAAGCTGTTTTTTTGTGTCTGGTTAAAAAAAAATGTAAACCAGAATTGGTTTTGTACCGAAAAAATGACCATTTTTGGCGAAATATTAACCTTTTTTAAATTTAATATTGGGTTGATATTTGTGGCATTATTTAGTTGATATGTAAACGATTTTTGTTGTAAATGAATCAGGTTAAAAATAATGAAGAATTAGCAATATTCCACCTTGATAACTTGAACAAGCTGTTGCGCAATAAAGCGAATCAGTATTTATCGGCGCAAGGGATTGATGTGCGAATAGAACAATTGCCTGTTTTGTTTAGTATACCAGACGAAGGTCTTCCGCAACAACAAATAGCAGATGAAATTGGGAGAGATAAGTCGTCAGTACTGAGAACGATATCAAACTTAGAGAAGGAAGACCTCGTATGTGTAACAACAGACATGGCAGATAAGCGGAAAAATTGTGTCATGCTAACGCCAAAAGGCAGGGCTTTGGCAAGACTGATAAAAGATAAAATCGTCAATCTGGAAAAAGTATTATTTAATAGTCTGAAGAGTCCAGAACACGATCGATTTATGCAGGTGATCAAGTCTATTGGAAATAACCTGCAGAATATACATATTATATAAGAACTAGGAATAAATTAAAAAGTAGATAAGCCACCCAAGGTTTTAAATTTTAATTAGATGAGTAAAAATTTTGACAAACGTATAGCAGATTTTAGAGATGCGGCGGTAATAAAAGAAAAGGGTTTATATCCCTATTTCCGACCAATAGAGTCTGGGCAAGATACGGAAGTTATCATTAATGGGAAGAAAGTGCTGATGTTCGGTTCTAACTCCTATTTAGGCCTAACCAACCATCCAAAGATTATTGAGGCTGCAAAGCAGGCTACTGCTAAATACGGAACAGGTTGTGCTGGTTCTCGCTTTTTGAACGGTACTTTAGATATACATGAAGAATTAGAAGCTAGGTTGGCTAGTTATGTAGGAAAGGAGGGAGCTGTCTTATTCAGTACGGGTTTTCAAGCGAATTTAGGGGCGCTTTCTTGTCTAACGGGGCGGAACGACTATCTTGTGCTGGATGAGAGTGACCATGCATCTATTATAGATGGCAGCCGTTTGTCTTTTTCGAAAGTGGTTAAATACAAACACAATAACATGGCTGATTTGCGGAATAAGCTTAGCCAGCTACCGGAAGAAGCCGTTAAATTGATTGCTGTGGATGGTGTGTTTAGCATGGAAGGTGATTTTGTGAAATTGCCGGAGTTGGTAGAAATCGCGAAAGAGTTTGACGCCGCCGTCATGGTAGATGATGCACATGGCTTAGGTGTTATTGGCAAACAAGGCGCTGGTACAGCGTCACATTTTGACTTGACAAACGATGTAGATGTCATTATGGGTACATTTAGCAAATCACTGGCTTCTTTGGGTGGTTTTTTAGCAGCCGATGCGAACACGATTGAGTTTTTGAAGCATCGTGCTCGGTCATTAATGTTTAGTGCCAGCATGACTCCAGCTGCCGCTGCCAGTGTACTGGCTGCCTTAAATTTGATTCAATCAGAACCAGAGCACATCGAAAATCTGTGGAACAACACAGCATATGCCAAGCAACAATTGATTGAAAATGGCTTTGACTTAGGTAAAACCGAAAGTCCGATTTTACCGGTATATATTCGGAATAATGATGCTACTTTCTTGATAACCAAAAGATTGCAAGAAAATGGCGTTTTTGTTAACCCGGTTGTATCTCCTGCTGTTGCACCGCAAGATACGTTGATTCGCTTTTCATTAATGGCGACGCATACGTTTAGTCAAATTGATGAAGCGGTTGATAAATTGACACGCGCATATAACGAGACTTTTGCTAGTGAATTTGTGAAAATTGCCTAGTTGAAATACTACAATTAGAACTAAAGTATACGTATTTTTTTACTATGAAGATAGTTGAAGTGTCATCAAAAAAAATGCTGAAATCATTCATTGATTTTCCGCATACATTGTATAAAGATGACAAAAACTATGTGCCTGAATTATTTGTTGCCCAACAGGACATGTTGACTCCTGGTAAACATCCGTTCTATAAGCATTCTTTTATTCAGTTGTTTTTAGCATACCGAGATGGACAGATTGTTGGACGCATAGCGGCTATCTACAATACCAACCACAATGCATTCACCGGGGCTAATGACGGGTTCTTTGGTTTTTTTGATACTATTGAAGATCAAGAAGTGGTTGATGGATTGTTAGACCATACAATTGTCTGGTTAAGGGAAAAGGGTGCAAGCAAGTTAGTTGGCCCGGTAAATTTGTCAACAAACGAAACCTGTGGACTATTAGTGGAAGGTTTTGACCGACCACCCATGGCCATGATGCCTTATAATAAAGCGTATTATGAACGATTGTTGTTGGATGCCGGACTGACGAAGTATACAGATTTACTCGCCTATCTTGTAGAACGAAAAAGTTTAAATGACCGCTCTGTTAGGCTACTCGGAGCGCTGGAAGGACGACTACAACGAAGCAATATCCAGATCAGGCAAATTGATAAGAAGAATTTGAAAAACGAAATTCCGAAAATAAAGGAATTGTATAATAGCGCATGGGATAAAAATTTGGGATTTGTGCCGATGACCGATGATGAGTTCAATTATATGGCAAAAGATTTGTCGATGTTACTTGATCCAAAATACGCCATTATAGCAGAACAAGGCGATAAAATGGTGGGTTTTGCATTGGGGATTCCAGACATCAATCAGATCTTGATCAAAATCAAAAAGGGACGATTGCTTCCGACAGGTATTTTTAAATTGTTATTTGGATTAAAAAAAGTGACTGGTGTACGTGTTTTATTACTCGGTGTGATTGATGGGTATCGCAAAATGGGGATTGAGGCATGTTTGTACGGAAGGCTTATTAAAAATGCAGAAAATACGAAGGTAACACATGCAGAATGCTCGTGGATGTTGGAAGATAATTACCTGATGAACCATGCTATAGAGCAGATAAATGGTGTATGCTACAAGCGCTATCGTTTATTTGAGAAAACTATTTAATCATTTTCAACCTAATATTCCGTTCTATCAAATAAAGCAATAAATAGTGTGGATAAGTGTGTGATAATCTGAATAGAAGGTTTTAATTTTTGACTTTTTGACCACAATTGTCTTAAATGAAATTCCTTATTTTGTGTGATAAATTAGAAGCATACATTCAGGACTAATTGAATTGAATAAAGTGAAAATATATACTGGAAAGACTCCTAAAAAAAATACCCGGTTTTATTTATTATTTCTGTTCCTTTTAGCGGCACAGTTTCTGTACGCACAGACAACAATAGTTCGAGGTGTTATTACAGATGCTGCCACCAAAGAAACTTTACCGTATGTAAGCGTACTTATACCAGGTACCACACTGGGAACGTCTGCAGACGACGAGGGGCATTTTAGTATTAAGATCCAAGGGAATTACACGAAATTAAAATTTGCCTATATTGGTTATTTGCCTATTGAAAAGGAAATTGTTCCTGGAGAAGACCAAGTAATCAATGTGAAAATGCAGGTGGATGCTACCATGTTGAGCGAAGTAGTAGTTACCAGTAAGAAAGGACGATATAGAAATAAAAACAATCCGGCAGTTGAGCTGATTAGAAAGGTAATTGAACATAAAAAAGAAAACCAGATGGAGAGCTATGATTATGTTCAATATGAAGAATATAGTAAGCTCTCTATGGCTTTGAGTAATCTGTCGGATAAATTTAAGGAAAAACGTATCTTTAGGAATTATCAATTTTTGTTCGCTGAACAGGATTCCAATGCGATTGGTGGCAAGAATGTACTGCCAGCTTATATGGAAGAAAAGTTATCAAATATTTACTTTCGAAAAAGCCCGTATAAGATGAAACGTTACATCTTGGCAGATAAGAAAGCAGAATTTGATCCTCACTTTATAGATAATGATGGTGTAAGTAACTACTTACACCGACTTTATGAAGATATCAATATTTATGATAATGATATTTCGATTACGACCAATTTATTCTTAAGTCCTATTGCAAACAATTCACCTACTTTCTATAAGTTTTTTATCAGCGATACGGTGAAAACCGAGCAACCTTGGCTAGTAGAATTAAGTTTTGTACCGCGAAACAAAGCAGATTTATTGTTTGAAGGAAAAATATATATTACATTGGACGGAAATTATGCGGTACAATATGCCTATCTGACGGTTAATAAAGACATTAACTTGAATTTCATGCGCGATCTACAGGCTAAGTTAGAGTATGAAAAAAATCCCGATGGACGCTATCACTTAAGCAAAAGTACATTAACCATGGAATTTGCGCTTGGCGATAAAGGTGGAGGCATATTGGGCGAACGAACGGCGTCTTTCCAAAAATATAAAATTGGGCAGACGCAGCCAGACAGCATATACAAAGGCCCGGCGGAGGAGATTGCATACAATCCAGAAGAAAAGCGTACCGAGGATTATTGGAAAGAAGTGCGACATATGCCATTGGAGTTGCGAGAAGTGGGTATTTATAAAAATGTAGATACATTACAGACCATCAAATCATTCAGACGCATCATGGATTGGGGTACGGTATTATTGGCTGGCTACAAGTCTTTCGGTAAATTTGAGATGGGACCGGCCAGTACATTTTATAGCTTCAATCCAGTGGAAGGTTTCCGCTTGAGGTTAGGTGGGCGAACAACGACCGACTTGAGTAAAAGGGTGTTTTTTGAAACCTATGCAGCATATGGCTTCCGCGATGAAAAATGGAAATATTTTTTATCGGGGACTTATTCGTTGAACAATAAATCCGTATATTCTTTCCCTTTGCACTACATCAAAGCAAGTTATCAACATGATACCAAAATACCTGGACAGGAACTTCAATTCGTTCAAGAAGATAATTTTTTGCTATCTTTTAAACGGGGTGATAACCGCAGGTGGTTGTATAACGATATTTATAAATTTGAATACGTACATGAATTAGCCAGTCGATTTTCCTATAAGGTAGGTTTTCAGCATTGGAAACAACGACCGGCGGGCGTATTGGTTTATCAACAAGAAGATCCTCAGGGGAACCTTTTGAATGTGCATGAATTGGCATCTTCTGAAGTCAATGTAGAGCTTCGCTATGCTCCAAACGAACAGTTTTACCAAGGCAAGGTATACCGTATTCCAATCTTTAACAAATACCCTATTTTTACCCTTCGTTATAATTTGGGATTAAAGAACGTTTTCGACAGTAGTAATGAATATCATAATTTTAGTGCCAATATTTTTAAGAGGGTTTATTTATCGCAATTCGGCTACGCCGATGTAACCTTAGAGGGTGGGTATGTGCTCGGGGAGAATATCCCTTATCCACTTTTAGATATCCACCGTGCAAATCAGACCTATGCTTATCAGCTCAACTCCTATAATCTGATGAATTTCTTGGAGTTTGTGAGTGATCATTACGGAGCTGTGAATGTTCAATATTATTTGAATGGTTTTATATTTAATAAAATACCTTTATTAAAGCGGTTGAAATTACGCGAAGTAGTCAGCTTCAAAGGATTATGGGGCGGATTACGAGATGAAAATAACCCCAACTACAATCATTCGGTATATAAATTCTCGGCTGATGAGAATGGTTTGCCAATTACATATACGCTAGGAAGAACTCCTTATGTAGAAGGTAGTGTGGGTATTGCCAATATTTTTAAGTTGGTTCGGGTAGATTTAATTAGAAGGTTTACCTATCTGGATAATCCAGACGTTTCTGAATGGGGTATCCGGGCACGTGTGAAGTTTGATTTTTAACAAGTGTCAGCTAGGTGTCAGCCTCGTATTTTGTTTTATTGATATTCGCGAATACCAAGCATTTTATCTAAGTTTGTATAGAAAACAGCATATTCGCTTTTGGAATAATTTTGTATGAAGTAGTATGGCAAAGAATTATGTTTCCAACTCACAGGAGTCAGTAAGAATGTTTAAAAGCAGTTTGCTTGAACCACTTACGAAGGTGCATTTTACCGTACCTTTAATTTTGTATATTCCTGTTATTGCATATTTCTCATGGCAGGCATTTGCCACTTACCACGTTTCTGTTTGGTTTTACATAGGGTATTTTGCAATTGGTTTGTTTGTATGGTCATTCACAGAGTATGTCATGCATCGGTTTGTCTTTCATTTACCTCCTAAGGGAAAAATAATGGAGCGTTTACATTTTATATTCCATGGTGTGCACCATGACTATCCGATGGATAAACTCCGGCTCGTTATGCCACCATCGGTGAGTATCCCTTTAGCCGTTGCATTATATTTTCTTTTTACACTGTTTTTTAATGATATGCAAATGGCATCATTTTTTCCCGGTTTTATAGTGGGATATCTTTTTTATGATATTGGCCATTATGCGATGCACCATTATAATTTTAAGAGTGGCATCATGAAAAGGATTAAACAGCATCATATGTTGCATCATTATCAAGATGCTGATAAAGGATATGGTGTAAGCTCTCCTTTTTGGGATGTTATTTTTGGCTCAAATTTTGACAAGAAGAAAAAATCAAACAAATAAAATAATCCATTTGCTGTAAGATGATGGGGCAGGTGCATAAAAACAATGAAAGAGAGCCATTCTACAAGAGAAGTAACTCATATGGAAGCTTCTGAAAAGCCGGGGGAGGCTCAAGATAAAAGCAAAGACATTTTCAAGGATAGGAAGCGAACCAACCTGTTAAAGCGTGCGGAGCAATGCGCTATTTCATATCTTGTAACGAAGGTGCCAAAATCTATTACACCCAATATATTGACAGGTTTTGGTTTCTTTGGCGGTGTGTTGGTTTTGGGTGGTTTTCTCGCTGCTCATTATGTAGATCGATCATACTTGCTTTTAGGAGTATTAGGTCTGTTAGTGAACTGGTTTGGAGACTCACTAGACGGGAGAATTGCTTATTACAGAAATATTCCGAGGAAATGGTATGGGTTTTCATTGGATATCATTACCGATTGGATCAACACCGTGATTATGGGTGTTGGCTTTATCGTTTATTTGGGACAAGGGTACGAATTACTTTCTTATTTCTTCGTTGCATTATATGGTTGGGCCATGATCATCGCGTTACTGCGCTACAAGATAACAGACAAATACACCATTGATGCCGGAATTGTAGGTCCTACTGAAATTAGGGTCATTATCAGCTGTATTTTTATCTTAGAAGTGTTGCTGCCGGGTACTGTTAATATTTTCTCTGCTGTGGTGGTAGTGATACTATTTGTGGTTAATATTGTTGACACACAAAAGCTTTTACGGCTTGGAGACGCACGTGATATTGCCGAAAAAGCGGTCAAGAATAGCTTGGTAGATGATCAAGAAAAATAGCCTCTTTATTTTTATTAAGGCGCAGTTTTCAGCTTTTTTGGGTGGTATAGTAGATTATCTTACCATGATCATCTGTACTGAATGGCTGCATATTCACTATACTGTATCAATTGCTATAGGGGGTATTGTAGGTGCGATGGTTAATTTCACCATTAACCGTAATTGGACTTTCGAGGCAAATGCTCAAGGTGATGGTGCACTACTACAGCTGCTCAAGTTCGGCTTTATGGTAAGTGGTAGTATTTTATTGAAATCCCTCGGAACTTATTTACTTACTGAAGGCACGCATCTCGACTATAAAATTAGTAGGATAGTTATTGACGTGCTTGTCTCGTTAGGGTTTAATTATACGTTACAACGGTATTGGGTGTTTAGGAAAAAAGCAGATTAGTTATTGATCGTTTCATTTTACGAAAAATTTATACGTTATGAGCAGTGGTTCTTTCTTCCGATTTATATTAGTCAGTATAAGCAGCATTTTGCTGTTTGACGGTATTTATGCGAAACCTAAGCGTCTCGAAATGCCCAAACAGGAGGCTGCTTATGTGGATACATTCCCTACACCGAAAAATATCTCCAATCTCTTATTCTATATACAGCGAGACCCCAATACGAATACAATTTGCTATACCCTAAATGTAGATAAAGCAGGTAAACTGGATCTTTCTACGCCCATATACGCATTTTGGATTCGATATCCAGAAGGGGGGATAAAAAAGGACCTTAATTTTATCCAGCGAAAATTTGCATATGGTATCAATACCAAGAAACAAGCAGATGGCAGTTATGACGTTCGTTCTGTTGCTTATAGTAAATTGCCGCTCAAACTGAAACGAGATGCTCAGGGTGTTTTTCGGATATTTGCTTCTATTAACCGGAGAGAAGCTATATTGGAACGGATATTCATCCGGATAGGTGATGGTGGTACCTTCTGGAGCCCTGATGTAAAGTACATTGAATTGAAGGGAATAGAGGTTGAAACCGGTAAACGCACAATCATGCGGTTCAAACCGTAAAAAGGAGGGCATTCGCCCTCCTTCAGCTTAGGATTTAATGTCTGGAACTTCTTGGGCTTCGATCGCTATTGCCTCTTGCTCTCGTATTACTGGTACCACGTGAGGTTTCATTTCTCGATGGCCTGGACTGTACTGCTGGACGAGCCGACTCTCGAGGTTGTCTATTAACACGTTCAGCGGCTGGTCGACTTTGACGCGCCGGAGCGCTTGCCTTCTGCGTGTTTGAACGGGTATCCCTAGTACGCGTGTGCTGCGATTGAGATTGACTCGCTGGTGCTCTGGAAACACTCGGGCGAGGAGCAGTTCTAGATGAGTTATTTGATCTTAGGCCTGTAGAATTGCTGCTACGAACACGAGTTGTCTCTTCACGTTTTTGTACACGAGAGGGCGTATTGTTGCTTCGATTTCCACTTTCAACCCTTGTGCTTCTGCTGGTATTTGACCTGCTTGTGCTTGGCCTAGTACTTGATGTACGCACTTGATTTGCATTGCTAACGCGGGTTGGGCGGGCTTGCGTATTTCTGTTAATATTTGGCCGGTACATTTCTACCGATCTACCTGAAACCCGCCCTACACCCGGCCTATTCGAGCTTGTAATACGATGTACGGGAACACTTGTGCGTGTAACGCGTTGAATTTCGCTCCTGCGGGGGCCTGTTATATAAGTACGATTATTCCGTACATAAGTATTGTGGATGATTGTTGTGCGATTATATACGTTAACAATCGTTCTTCTCGGTGCATAATAACGGTGAATGACTGGACTTAATAGGTACCGTTGTGGTACGAATATCCATAAACTTGCGGGAATGGATATGTTAACACTGATACCAACACCTGGCCCTAAAGGGGCCCACCCATAGTAACCACCTCCGCTTCTCCAATTTACCCATGCAGGTCCCCATTCATATCCCGGAACCCATGTCCAGCCAAAGCGGTTGTTAAAATTCCACCTGCCATAGTGGAAAGGGGCCCATCCCCAATCGTAATTGGAAACCCAAGTATTGCCATAATCTGTCATTACCCATCGTCCGTTTGTTGCATAGGGTTGAAAGTCGGGTTCGACATTGGGAATCCAAATATATCCATAATCGGGATCATCTACCCACTCGCCATATGGAGATAGTTCATCATAAAATTGCTGAAAAGATACCGTAATCCCTGGTTGGGCACTGGCTTGCTGTTGCATTCCTGCAATGGATAGGAATATGATAGAAAACAGTAAACCTCGTATTATATTAATTAATGATTTCATAGTCTTAAAGTTTAAATCCATTAACTGCATTTGTTATAAGTAGGACGTCTGATGAGAGAGAAAGTTTAATAAATCCATGAAATGATGCGTGAACAAAGGGAGGTATAGTGAGATGCATGTGTACACTTTCTTCTTTTTTTATGTAGATTTTTAAGTGTATTTTTTTTGTAACTTATTGTTATATAGTTGTTTATTTGGATAATTTGTTGTTTGTTGTTGCTGTGATTTCGGTTGAGTATCGGTTATAACGAGATGCTTGTTGTGCAGGTTTTATGAGTAACAAATACGTTACCACATGCGTATTTTCCCTACAAAGTTCAGTAGCTCAATATTAAAAATAAACATAGGATGCGGGTAAAGATAAAGGCTTAGGTTGGGGGGAATATTACATCAGGTTAACACGTGTATTAGGTGATATGCATCAAAATAAATAGTTTTGAACAGGCGTAATCATTGTTTTATATGGCAGAAGATTTAATAATCAATAAGGGAACCAAGGCAGAGCAATATCGATCGTTATTGCCCCAGGTTGAAGCATTAATTGGAGGTGAAACTCATTTGATTGCAAATTTGGCAAATATGGCTGCGGCTTTAAAAACACAGTTTGATTTTTTTTGGGTCGGATTTTATTTAATAAACGATGGAGAATTGGTTTTAGGCCCATTTCAGGGCCCTGTAGCTTGTACCCGTATTCAAAAAGGCCAAGGTGTTTGTGGAACAGCTTGGAAGCAAAATCAAGTATTGATTGTTCCTGATGTAGACGCTTTTGATGGTCATATTGCTTGCAGTTCGGCTTCAAAATCGGAAATTGTATTGCCGCTTTATCAGGGTGATGAAATAATCGGGGTACTTGATATCGATAGTGATCGTTTGAATACCTTTGATGAGGTAGATGCTCGCTATCTTCAAGCATTCGTCCGCTTGCTCAATTAAGGAGAGGAACTTTATGCGCCACTGTTTGTTATAAGTTAATAAGGAAAACAAGTTATGAGCTATCTAAAACAGTTAACCGTATTCAATGTTGCCACATTTATATTTGCGTTTACACTTTCCATGTTAAGTCAGACATCGGTATTAGGATGGTATCAGATGGCCGATATATCAGCAAAATACGCATCGGGTATTACACCCGCACCTTTTACCTTCACCATTTGGTCCGTTATTTATCTTACTTTATTTATCATGGTTTGTTACCATGTAATTCAAGCATTCAGAAAGAGGGATGACTATATAACGAATCAAGAGGTGCTGCTTATTGGTCGACTATTTGTTGCAAATCAGTTGGCGATTAGTTTATGGATATACACTTGGCTAAATGATATGCCCGGTATTTCCTTGTTATTAATATTTGTACAGCTATATACCTTATATTTAATTGACCGGCGTTTACATTTACTGAATCCGCGAAAAGGGCATATCTCGTTATTTATTACACAGATGCCGCTGAGTTTATACTTTGGATGGATAACCGTTGCTACCTTGGCCAATTTTGCCGCATGGCTATCTAGCTTAGGTTGGCTAGCTCATTTGCAAGTGGATCTATATGTGAGCTATGCGCTACTTTTTGTAGCTATTGCTATTGGCGCGGTAACGGTTTATTTTAAACATAATATTTTTTATGGGCTTGCTGTGCTTTGGGCAATTTATGGTATTATTATGCGACATTTTGATGCCGGAGATGAAGCCTTTCAATCGCTCATTTATTTAGGTGTGTTCGGGATGGTGATTATTTTACTGACTATTATTAAAACGGCCATGGTATATACATTAGTAAAAGAAAAACCATTTCGCCCCAAGAAAAAGCATCATGCTGTATAATATCGAATCATTCCATTTAAACAAACATATTTCCATTGGTAAAAATAGCTTACGATCCGATATATAATCATCCTTTACCTGAAGGTCATCGCTTTCCCATGTTGAAGTACGAACTCATTCCAGAACAGCTCATGCATCTTGGAATAGTAGATAAGCAGCATTTTTTTAAACCAGCAATTTTGAATGAACAATTTATTACATTGGCACACAAACCTCATTATTGGGAGCGATTAAAGAATAGAACATTATCAGCCAGCGAGGTTAGACGTACGGGCTTTGTGTTAACCGAGGAGCTGGTTGCTAGAGAAGTATGCATTATGAGCGGTACGATGATGGCTAGTGATTTTGCCTTGGTGAACGGCCTGGCATTTAATGTCGCTGGAGGTACGCACCACGCAGGCAGTGATTGGGGAGAGGGCTTCTGCTTATTAAATGACCAAGCGATCGCGGCACATTATCTGCTACATGAGAAAAAGGCATCGAAAATCTTGATCATTGATTTAGATGTTCATCAAGGCAATGGCACCGCTGAGATTTTTGAGCACCAGGCTGCGGTATTTACTTTTTCTATGCATTCCAAAAGAAATTTTCCATTTAAAAAAGAACACTCTGATTTAGATATTGGATTAGCGGACGGTACAGGCGACGAAGTATATCTAACCATTTTGGAGAAAAATTTAAGAAGGTTAGTGGATGAGGTAAGACCTGATTTTGTGTTTTATTTAGCAGGCGTTGATGTCTTGGAAACAGATAAGTTGGGACGGCTAAATCTATCAAAAAAAGGCTGTAAGAGACGAGATGAGCTGGTGTTTAATTGTTGCAAGCAATTTGGACTGCCCGTTCAGGTGAGCTTGGGAGGAGGCTATTCTCCTCTTATCAAAGATATTGTAGATGCACATTGCAATACTTTTAAAGTGGCTATAGAAACACTATTTTAGCAAAAAATATATATATGAAGAAAATCCTATTATTCCTATGCTCACTTTTGCTAAGCTTTTTGGTTCATGCTGCTCATGTTGATACCTTGTTGACCTCGAGCAAGGCAATGAATAAACAGATTAAAGCAGTTATTATTACTCCTGATGGCACTAAAAATCAGGCACCGTTACCTGTTGTTTATTTGCTGCATGGTTATAGTGGCAATTATGCGGATTGGATCCGACAAGTTCCGTCACTTACACAATGGGTGGATAGCGAACATTTTATGATTGTATGCCCGGATGGCGGATTTGGAAGCTGGTATTTCGATAGTCCGGTTGATAGCCATTTCCAATACGAAACCTATATTTCGAAGGAATTGGTCAGCTGGGTTGATAGCCATTACAACACCATAAAAGATCGAAAAGGAAGAGCTATAACAGGTTTAAGTATGGGAGGGCATGGGGCGCTTTATTTAGCATTTAAGCATCAGGATGTTTTTGGTGCCGCAGGAAGTATGTCGGGCGGGGTAGATTTTCGGCCTTTTCCAAATAATTGGGATTTGAGCAAGCGTTTGGGGGCCTATGCCGACTTCCCAGACCGGTGGGAAAAAAATACAGTAACCAATTTACTATATCTACTGGAACCTCATAAGTTAGCGTTGATCATAGATTGCGGTACGGAAGATTTTTTCTTTGGAGTGAACCAACGCTTACATGAAAAATTAATGGAAAGAAATATTCCACACGATTTTATTACGCGGCCTGGCGCACATAATTGGCACTATTGGGCCAATAGTGTACAATTTCAGCTCTTATTCATGCTGCATTATTTTGCAAGCAAATCATAGTATCACCAAAAATAAATTCATCTAAACATTTATGTTGTCATTTTTTGAAGCTTCCTTAGTCGAAATAGCCATTCACCGCGTTGGAAATAAAATGCAGGACGAGCATTATATTTTATCTGATGAACCATTGCCGTTACAAGACGATGTATTGCCCAAACTGCTTATGCAATATTTTCTTTCGCCTTTTGAAAAGGTGTTTGAAGTATATCATTTGATGCATGGAAGCGGTAACTTGGCATTGAATGAGCTTTATCATTTTGCGCGCAGTTATTTCGAAGGAGAGATGCCTTTCCAGGAAGTTGGACAACAGATCACGAAACATTTATATGAGTCATCCAATCATCCGAAAATTAAAGCAGGAGAAGTCTACATTGTACGTTTTGATGATGTGCAATTAGAAGGTGAGCAGCTGCAAGCATTGGGCATTTTTAAATCAGAAACCAAAGAAACTTATCTAAAAGTGTACCCAAAGGAAGGTGCCTTTAATTTGGATTATGAAGAAAATGCGATTGATATCCGTAAACTGGATAAGGGCTGTTTGATATTGAATGCCGAAAAAGAAAATGGTTTTAAAGTGCTGGCAATAGATCAAACAAACAGGCAGCAGGAAGCCCATTATTGGAAAGATGATTTTCTGCAACTACGCATTCGTAATGATAACTTTCACCAAACTGGTAACCTGATGCATGTTTGCCAAAAGTTCGTCAATGAAAAACTGGATGAGACTTATGAAATGGAGAAGGCGGATAAAATTGATTTACTCAATCGGTCAATGGCTTATTTCAAAGAGAAGGAAATGTTTGAGGTAGACGCATTTTCGGAAGAAGTATTGGGAAATCCAGAAGCGATAGCACTGTTCAAATCGTATAAATCAGATTTTGAACAAGCACATGAAGTAACTATTGGCAATGAGTTCTTCATTTCTGACAAGGCAGTAAAGAAAGAAGCTAAGGGATTTAAATCCGTTTTGAAGCTTGATAAAAACTTCCATATATATGTTCACGGTAAGCGCGAATGGTTAGAAAAAGGATTTGATGATGACAGAGGGCTGAACTTTTATAAGCTATATTTTGAACAGGAAAGTTAAACTAGCAGTTAAGTAAGGAAAAAAAGTGTATGTAAAAAACCTTAAAACTACGTGTGTATTACTTTTGATCTTGTTGATTGGCTGGTTTGTAGCTCAACAAGAAGCATTAGTGGAGCACTTGTATAGCAATCAACTTTTTCCTGTATTTGCCATTGTTGGCCAAACAGTTTATGCGTGGATACCGTTTTCTGTAGGTGATTGCCTATATCTGATATGCATACTGGTATTTCTGATAGCATTTTTCGCTATCATTTACCTGGTCTTGAAAAAGAAATATAGGCCAGCAGGTAAATTATCATTGCATATGATTAACTTATTGTTGGTATTCGTGATTGCATTCTATCTGTTTTGGGGCTTAAACTATTTCAGAACACCACTAGAACAACGAATGGGCTTAACCATGGAAATTAAAGAGTCATGTACCTTGCTCGAAACTACGGCATTATGTATTGATCAAGCGAATGCGTATCGTGCACAGCTGAGTGAAAGCGATTTAAGGCGAAGTAATCGAGCAATTTTCGATCGGGCACAACAATTCATGAGCGCTGATACCTTGGTGGCACCTTACTTATTTGTATACCGACCAAAGGTTAAAGCGCCTTTAACCAATGTACATCTCAACTATACGATGGTGGCTGGCTATTTCAACCCGTTTACCCAAGAGACTCAGGTAAATTCGGCTATGCCGGTACAGGGAAAGCCCTTTACTGCCTGCCACGAATTAGGTCATCAGGCCGGTATTGGTTTTGAAGATGAAGCTAACCTGATCAGTTTTATTTTATGTACCTCCAGCGATGATAAATTGTTTCATTATTCTGCCTATTATAACGCTGTGTTTATGCTGCTAAACCAAGTATTTCTGGAGGATAGAAATAGTTATCAAGGGTTATTGAAGCAGATCAGCCCCGCAGTGATGCGAGACGCAGAACAAGAAAGCGCTTATTGGCAGCAATTTGCAGGTGCGTTGAACCATGCGAGCTCCAAATTTTACAACGAATACCTGCAAATAAATAATCAACCGGAAGGATTGAAACGGTATAATCGGATGACTAAACTGCTGACAGCTTGGTTGAAAGATCATCCAATAGCTTCACCACATTAATTTCTTTTTTAGGGTAAATCGCTTTTGGAGTGATTACTTTTAACCTTCAGGTAACTACTTCCGTGATAAAAGTAATTACCCTAAAGGTAAAGGTATCTACGTTACGCCTATAGGTAATCGCCTTGAAAAAAAGGGTGTTTACTTTTGACCTCATGGTAAACACTCCTGCGGTCAAGGTAATAACCTAGAATATAATGGTAGTTACTTTAAACGTAAAGGTGATTACTCTCAACAAACAAGTAATTACTTTTAATTTCCGGGTAATTGCCTACATGACCAAGGTAACCACCCTGAGCTTACTGGTTTTGCTCCAAGGATAAAGGTAGTTACTCCAAGCATAAAGGTAATTGCCTTTTAGATAAAGGTACATACTCCTAACAAAAAGGTGATTACTTTTCACTTCGAGGTAATTACTTTCATGATAAAGGTAGATACTTTGAGGTTGATGGTAATCACCTTGAACATCCAAGTGACTGTTTTTAACGTAAAGGTAGTTGCCTTTAAGTTCAATGTAATTACCTAAAACAGATAGGTAATTGCCTTGATGGTAAAGGTAACCGTCATCGGCGTAAAAGTAATCACCATTTTCCTTAAAAATAGTTGATATATTTTTTGAATGATGTGTTTTAATAACTATCTTTGCAGCCTTAAAAGATTTAACAATTAAAAGAAATATATAATACCTTTTGATAGCATCCTTTGAAAGGATAGGAAGGATGTTATCGAAAGAGGTGTTAATAAATAAGTTATCATAATGAAAAAAGATTTGCATCCATCCAATTACAGATTAGTGGTATTTAAAGATATGTCCAATGACTATGCTTTTATAACCAAATCATGCATTGACACAAAAGAAACGATCCAATGGGAAGATGGACAAGAATATCCGCTTGTTAAATTGGAAATTTCGCATACTTCACACCCGTTCTATACCGGTAAAATGAAGTTAGTAGATACAGCGGGACGTATTGATAAATTCCGCAGCCGCTATACCAAAAAGTAATTGGTGTAGATTTAACATAGGAGTCTCGATATTTTCATCGAGACTTTTTTTATTTTTAGCCTCTTGGATGCGATCTGATAGATTTTTTGGTTCAAAATAGTTCGAATATGCAATTGGTTTTATACGATCATGCCGACCAACGGGTTGACCTATATCCGCTAACGCTCACTCGGCCTATTGCTGACCTTCGAGTTGGTATCTTAACCATTGCAGAGAAATGGGCCAAAAGATTATCCTTAGCGCATTCTTATTGGACTGCGGTGTATTTACAGAAGAAATACCCACTGGCATTAGCTGCTCAAGAAGAAGAGCTACTTATTGTTAGTAGCCACATTTGTCCAGATAATAACTTATGTGCGGTTATTATGAGGTTAAAACAGGGAGAGCGTTTGGTTGATGGGCAGGGACTTATAGCAGTCCGGATAAACCGAAGGGATTTTCATCTAGGGTTAAAGAATGGCTTTGCAGCATATCTAACAGTTCCGTACGAAGGCCATTACACACGTATCCAATATCCGGAAGATATTTTTACTCATAATGGTGACGAGATTCAAAAGGATTTTCAGTTATTGACAACAGGGCGCCGTTCCGCAGAGCTAGACGACACCGTTACAGTTTTAGGCAGTAACCTATTTGTTGAAGAAGGGGTACAGGCCACATGCTGTACCATCAATACGTTAAAGGGACCTGTTTACCTAGGAAAGCATAGTGAAATTTGGGAAGGAGCATTAATTAGAGGGCCTTTTGCGCTTGGCGAAAATGCACAGGTAAAGATGGGTGCTAAAATATATGGAAATGTAACTGTTGGCCCAGGAAGCCGTGTTGGTGGAGAACTTAATACCAGTGTTATCTGGGGCAATTCATCTAAGGGGCACGAAGGATATTTGGGTAGTAGTGTGATGGGAGAGTGGTGCAACTGGGGGGCAGATACAAACACTTCAAATCTTAAGAACAATTATAAGAACGTTAAACTTTATCATTATCCCAGCAAGGCGTACCGTGATACTGGACTACAATTTTGTGGTATGATTATGGCCGACCACGCAAAAAGTGCTATTAATACGGCATTTAATACAGGTACGGTCATTGGTGTGGCTGCTAACGTATTTGGTGCAGTTATGCCACCGAAATTTATACCCGATTTTTCGTGGGGCCTAGGTGAGCAAGCTGAAATTTATTTGATAGATAAAATGTTTGAGACGGCAAAATTGGTTTTTGCACATCGTAATCGTAACTTTGACACCATTGAACAAGATATCCTTCGGGAAATTTATAACGTAACACAATCAAGGAAAATATTTAATAACGAATAGATTATGCGAAAAAAAATAGTAGCGGGTAACTGGAAGATGAATTTGGATCTTCAAGAAGGCGTGAGTCTTTTTTCAGAAATTGTAAATATGGTAAAGGATGAGGTACGCGGCGAACAACAAGTGGTCGTATGTAGCCCGTTTATCCATCTCTATAGCCTTTCTGCATTAGCTAAAGAGTCTTCGAATGTTTTTGTAGGTGCGCAGAACATTCACCAAGAAGATGCTGGCGCTTTCACTGGAGAGGTATCTGCTAAACAAGTAAAATCAGTAGGGGCAAGCCATGTTATTTTAGGGCATTCTGAACGTCGGGCCTATTTTGGAGAATCAGATGCCATACTGGCAGCGAAAGTTGATATAGCACTTAAACATGGTTTAGTGCCTATCTTCTGTATAGGTGAAACAAAAGAGGAGCGTGAATCAGGAAATTTTTTCGACGTAATTAAAGATCAATTGGAAAAGGGGCTGTTTCACTTAGATGCTACAGCGTTTTCCAATGTCATTCTGGCATATGAACCTGTTTGGGCTATTGGTACTGGATTAACTGCGAGCCCAGAACAAGCACAAGAAGTACATGCTTTTATACGTACGCAAATTGATCGTCAGTATGGAGCTGCTGTTGCAGCAGATACCAGTATCTTATATGGTGGTAGTTGTAATCCAAAAAATGCGCCAGACCTGTTTTCGCAAGCAGATATTGACGGTGGATTGATTGGAGGAGCATCATTAAAATCGCGCGATTTTTTGGCGATTGTTCATGTATTTAATTCCTAGTAACTTGGATTAACAGGGGCTGTCCAAATGCTTACACCTTGTCATTTGGGCAGTTTTTTGTATACTCATCATGGAATATAGCGAACTGATTTTTACATGTGAAGGAGGCGAAAACTGGCAGCGTGATCTATTGGTTCAAGATCTGGCGGAGCTGGGATTTGATTCTTTCGAAGATAGTCTATCGGGGTTTAAAGCCTATATTGCTACAGCAACCTTAGATTTGGTTGCTATTGAACGGTTGATTTTGCATTTACCTGCTCATTTTCGTGTTTCTTACATAGTAAATAAAGTGCAAGCTACCAATTGGAATGCCCTTTGGGAAAGCAATTTTGATCCGATTATTGTTGGTAACCAATGTTACGTTCGGGCTACTTTTCATGAACCTAAACCTGTTTACCCTTATGAAATTATTATTGACCCCAAAATGTCTTTCGGAACAGGACATCATCAGACTACCTCTTTGATGATGGCTTATTTACTCGAACAGGATTTAACGGGTAAGCATGTGCTGGATATGGGTTGTGGTACAGGTATTTTAGCCATTTTAGCGGCGAAGCTTGGAGCAGAAGCCATTACGGCGATCGATTTCGATCCTATTTGTTGTACAAGTACAAAAGAAAATAGCGTACTCAATCAGGTAAATGGTATTACAGTTCTTTGTGGATCGAAAGAAGTGATTCCAAATGAACTTTACGACCATGTATTAGCAAACATCAATAGAAATGTGTTGTTAGATCAATTACCTATTTATGCCGCAGTATTAAAACCGCATGGTAAATTGTTTTTGAGTGGTTTTTACGATGGCGATGATCTCAAGCAACTAGTCGATGCGGGAGCACGGTTTGGACTCGAATTAAGAGAGAAGCGCGAACAAAACAACTGGGTTGCGGCGAGATTTGAAAAAAATTAATATATAGAAATTTTAAGATATGCGGGTTCATTTTATTGCCATTGGCGGAAGTGTTATGCATAATTTAGCTATAGCTTTGGCGAATAAAGGCTATTTGGTGAGTGGCTCTGACGATTATATTTACGAGCCTTCTCGTACTAATTTGGCTAATAAAGGATTGTTACCAGAAAAATTAGGATGGCACCCAGAAAATATTACTGAAGATATCAATGCCATTGTGCTGGGTATGCATGCGAAAGCAGATAACCCCGAACTGTTGCGTGCGCAAGAATTGGGGCTTCAGATATATTCTTACCCTGCATACATTTACGAGCAATCAAAAGATAAAACACGTGTAGTCATTGGTGGTAGCCATGGTAAGACAACCATTACATCCATGGTCATGCATATACTGAAAACTGTTGGCCGCGATTTTGATTATGTTGTTGGTGCCAAATTGGAAGGCTTCGACACCATGGTGAAGATTACACAAGATGCACCACTCATTGTGATCGAAGGAGATGAGTATTTGGCGTCTGCAATAGATAGGCAACCTAAGTTTTTGTTGTATCATGCCAATATTGCATTAATTAGTGGTATCGCTTGGGATCACATCAATGTTTTTCCTACGTATGACGAATATGTTAGGCAATTTGAACTTTTTATAGAGAGTATTGAACATAAAGGTACACTGGTTTATAATAAGGACGATAAAGAGGTGCAAAAGCTTGTGTCAAATAATAATTCTAATATCAACAAGCATGGTTATAAGCTTCCGGTATTTACCATTAATAAAGGAATAAGTTATTTAAAAACTACCAAAGGGGATGTTCAACTCCAGGTATTTGGTAAACACAATCTTTCTAATCTATCAGGGGCTTTTACCGTGTGCGAATGGTTAGGTATTAGTAAAGAAGATTGTTATCGAGCAATTGGCACTTTTAAAGGGGCAGCTAGGCGTTTGGAATATGTTGCAGATGCAGCAGGGAGTGTTGTATATAAAGATTTTGCCCACTCTCCTTCGAAAGTAAAGGCATCGATAGACGCTGTCAAAGAACAGTATCCAGAAGCAAAATTGGTTGCTATTGTTGAGCTACATACGTTTAGTAGTTTAAATGAAGCGTTTCTGCAAGAATATAGACATACAATGGATCATGCGGATGAAGCTGTTATTTTTATTGATGAAAATTCATTCAGACAAAAAAATATGAAGCCTATCCATGAAGAGACCATCAAAAGGGCTTTTGGAAGAGATGATGCTATCTATTTCAATGATGCTCGTCTGTTGGAAGCATATATAGCTGATATGGAATCGAAAGGTAAAAATTTACTTTTTATGAGTTCAGGTAATTTTGGCGGACTTAATTTGGTTAACTTATCGGATAAATTTTTTAATTCATAAAATTTATTGCTAAATTTGATATGGTTGATACTTTAACAAAAGTAAAAAGGTAAAGGGTAGCTAGCATGAAATCTCTAGGAAAAAAAATAAGGTTATTGCGTCACCAAAATGGATGGAGCCAGGAAGATGTTGCAAAAAGGTTAGATATTTCCATTCCGGCATTTTCGAAAATTGAAACGGGTATTACAGATATCAACCTGTCGCGTTTGCAGCAGATTGCTAAACTTTTTGATATGACGGTTGTTCAACTACTGAATTTTAATGATGTAGATGAACAAAAAAAATATAATTCAGATTTGGACTTGGCTAATAAAAAATTAGCCGAGCGAAATAGCGAGGTGATAGAGCTTCAAAAGAAGGTGATTGAATTGTACGAAGAGCTACGTAAATATTTAAAATAACATTCTTATATAGGTATTAGAATAAATAAGTTAACGTTGCGTGTTTTTTTCCGAATTTAGCTCCGGTGGCTTTATGTATAGCTAGCATTTCTTTGTTAAAATCGCCCACCCAAGATAATTCTAATTGCTCATATTTTTTTAGAGGAAGGACGTATTCCTTTAATTTTATAAATAAAGCTGATTCCAATCCATGTTTTTGATGCGCTTTTTTAGTACCCATCACAATAGCGCGCATACGATTTACCTTTTTATGCCGATTAAGTAAAAACTGCATACTATTCCAAAGGTTCATCTTCCCATTAAAATCTTTGATTAATTGGTTTGTATCTGGTAAAATAAGAATGAATGATGCTGGTTTGTTGTTTACATAAGCAAACCAAATAAGTCGTTCATCCATAATGAGCTTCATCTTGCGAAACGATTCTAGAACTGTTTCCATTTGAATGGGTTGAAAGTTTTCAAAATCTTCCCATGCATCATTGTATATTTCTATAAAGTCTTCTGCAAATTGGTGGAGGTTGTCTTTTTGAAAATGCTTGAAAGTATAGCCTGGCTTTTCCATCACCCATTGAGCAATACGTGTAAATCTATCCGGAAATGGCTCATTTACATTAAGATGATTGGTGATTTGTTCATAAGCAATTTCAAATCCATAATTTAAAAACAAGTCTTTATAGTAAGGCTTATGGTAATTCATGCCGTATGAGGGACTAGAAAACCCTTCAATTAAGAGCCCCCAGAAATTATCATTTTCACCAAAATTAATGGGGCCATCCATTGCCTTCATGCCACGGCTATTTAGCCAGGCTTTTGCCACATCGAACAATTGATTGGCTGCATTTTGGTTCTCTATACATTCAAAGAAGCCTATACCACCGGTAGGCCGTGTTTTATTATAAGCTTTCTGTGTATCAATAAATGCAGCAATGCGACCTACAACATCTCCATTTTCGATTAAGATCCAGCGAACGCAAGAGCCGTGTGTATGAAAATTGTTCTTTTTAGGATCGAAAATTTGCTTAATGTCTTTATTAAGCGGGCATACCCAATTTTCATCACCTGCATAAATCTTTTTAGGAACCTCTAAAAATAGTTTTTCGTGCTTCTTTGTACGTACCTCAACTAACATGCTGTGCCAATGATCAAAAACAAAAAAGCACCCAGTATACAACTAAGTGCTTTATATTCATTCTATAGTGTTATCCATGATTTTGACGAACACCGATTAATAATCGTCGTCATCGTCAAAATCATCAAAATTGTCAAAGTTATCCAAATCATTGAAGTCGAAATCATCGTCATCATCATCATCAAAACGTCTTTTCGGCTTAGGGTCTGTTGGTTTAATACCAGATTGACCCGCTTTCTTCGCTGGATTGCTTGAACCAGTTTTCTTGTTTGTCTTTTTGGGCGTTTTCATCTTCCAATACTAAAATTACGCTTATTTTATGTTGTTTGGTTTTGTGCGGTTAAAATTACAAAGATTTTAAAACAGTCAAGAAATTTATTGAAAATAATATTAAAAAAACACTATTCCACTGCGTCACCTATTCGTTGCTCCTCAGTTAGAATATCTTTTAATTTGGGTAGGTCTGCCGTTGAGTTAATTCCAAAATAATCCATAAAAAGTCTGCTTGTGCCATATAGAAGGGGTTTTCCAACAGTTTCTGCCTTGCCATTGATCTGGATCAGATCTTTCTCAAGCAGTCTTTGGATAGAATAATCACAATTTACTCCCCTTATTTGTTCGATTTCCAATTTTGTTAGCGGTTGCCGGTATGCGATAATAGCCAGTGTTTCTAACGCTGCTTGGCTTAATTTCTTTTTAGATCTTTGAATTTGCAGCTGATTAATTATTTTATTATATTCCTTTTTAGTGAGGAATTGATAACCGCCGTTCATGTGGCACAATTGAATGGCAAAAGTATCATCTGCATATTTCTGTTGTATAACAGCGATGGCTTCCTCTACTTCTTCACTCGTTAATTCGTAGTCCATGGCATCGCGCAATACTTGTTTGATGTCAAAAACTTCTACACTTTGTTCCGATGCAAAAATGAGTGCTTCAATGTGTTGAACAACATTTTTCATTTAATAGTTGATTACTTGTTCTTGCATTCCTTGCGGGATCTCTCTGAATTCATATTTTTGTGTACGCAATTGGGGTTCAAAGCCTGCCTCCCTAATAGCGTCTTGTATGCTCTTCGAGGTAAAACGATGTGGTGCCCCTGCAGCTGAAACCACATTTTCTTCAATCATGATAGAACCAAAATCATTGGCGCCTGCATGCAAGCAAAGCTGAGCTGTGCGTTTGCCCACTGTTAGCCAAGAAGCTTGTATGTTTTTGATGTTGGGCAACATGATTCTACTCAAAGCAATCATTCGGATATATTCCTCACCTGTTACATTGTTGGTAATGCCTCTCACTTTTTTGAGTAGTGTGCCGTCATCTTGAAACGGCCATGGAATGAACGCAATGAAACCATAATGATCCATTGGTTTTTCTGCTTGTACTTCGCGAATCCAAACCAAGTGCTCGAAACGTTCTTCGATCGTTTCAATATGGCCGAACATCATGGTGGCAGATGTCGGTAAATTAATTTTATGTGCAGCACGCATAACATCCAACCATTCTTTACCGCCACATTTACCTTTAGAAATCAACCTTCGAACACGATCATTCAGTATTTCGGCACCTGCTCCTGGTAAAGAATCTAAACCCGCATTTTTTAATGCTGTTAGCACTTCCAGATGACCCATATTTTCTAATTTGGCAATATGTGCAATCTCTGGCGGTCCCAGCGAATGCAATTTTATGGTAGGAAATAACGCTTTTAGTTGTTTGAAAAGATTGGTATAAAAGCTTAAGCCTAAATCAGGATGATGCCCGCCCTGCAGCAATAGTTGATCTCCACCATAACGAATAGTTTCTTCTATTTTAATTTTATAGGTTTCCAAGTCGGTTATATAGGCTTCTTCATGTCCTGGTCGTCTAAAGAAATTACAAAATTTACAATTAGCAATGCAGACGTTGGTAGTATTGACATTGCGGTCAATCTGCCATGTTACTTTGCCATGAGGAACCTGCATTTTCCTTAATTCATTTGCAACATAACTCAATTCGGCCGTAGCAGCATGATGATATAAGTAGATGCCTTCTTCTTGTGTTATAGACTCAAAATTAAGCGCACGTTCAAGTATAGTAGTCGTATTCATCAAATATCCGGTTACCCATGCAAACTTAGCTAAATTTAAGAGGAAATACAATGTGTTTATTTGAGAATAAACGCATTTATAAGTCTGTTTTGGAAAGAAAACCGTACTTTTGCAGCATCATGCCATTACAGCTTCTGTGAAAGCAAAAGCAATAGGTTAAGCTAATGAAGAATAAGAAAGTAGCATTCTACACGCTCGGGTGTAAATTGAATTTTTCCGAAACCTCATCTATTGGAAGGTTGTTCCAAGATGCAGACTATCATGTAGTCCCGTTTCATGAGCAGGCAGATATTTATGTAATCAATACGTGCTCAGTAACCGATCATGCAGATAAAAAATGTCGGAAGGTGGTAAAAGAAGCATTAAAGCATTCACCAAGGGCCTATATTGCCATTGTTGGATGCTATGCGCAACTCAAGCCGAAGGAGATTGTCGAGATACCGGGTGTTGATATGGTGCTTGGCGCTGCCGAGAAGTTCAATATTATTGAGCATATTCATGACTTAACCAAAGAGCAAAAGCCAATTATCCATAATGCACCTATTATAGAAGCCAATACGTTCGTTCCTGCATACTCTTATAGCGATCGTACAAGGACGTTTTTAAAAGTTCAGGATGGTTGTGACTATTCTTGTACCTTTTGTACCATACCTTTGGCCCGTGGTGCAAGTAGAAGTGGAACAATTGAAAGCATTGTACAACAGGCTCAAGATATTGCCGCATCTGGAGTAAAAGAAATTGTCTTAACAGGTGTAAATATTGGCGATTTTGGTGTTAGAAATGGAAAACGGGAAGACAAATTCTTGGATTTAGTTATAGCTCTTGATCAAATTGTTGGTATTGATAGGTTCCGTATTTCTTCCATTGAACCCAATTTGTTAAGTGATGAAGTGATTGAATTTGTAGCGACATCGAAAAAGTTTGTCCCACACTTTCATATGCCGCTGCAATCGGGGTCAGATAAGATATTAGCACAGATGCGTCGAAGGTATAAACGTGCATTGTATGCCGATCGTGTAAAGAAGATCAAGCAACTTATGCCCGATTGTTGTATTGGTGTGGATATTATAGTGGGCTTCCCCGGTGAAACAAGAGCTGATTTTTTGGAGACGTATGAATTTTTAAACGGTTTAGATATTTCATACCTACATGTTTTTACCTATTCTGAGCGTGAAAATACCATTGCTGCGCAAATGGAGGGAGCCGTACCCGGAGCCGCTCGGTCTGAACGAAGTAAAATGCTGCATATTCTTTCTGAAAAGAAACGGCGAGCATTTTATGAACAGCAGCTGGGAAAAACAGTAGAAGTGTTGTTTGAGAGTGATGTGAAAGAAGGATATATGCATGGATTTTCGAGAAATTATGTGAAAACTAGAATGGCATATGATCCATTGATGGTTAACGAAGTGAAAACTGTTCAGTTAACAACGATAGATGCAGGTGGTGATGTCAATGTACTCGAGGTAGCAGCTTGCTTGGGCCATTAAAAAGGTTAGCCCTTCATTTATATGACCATTATACGAACTAAAAATAGCTTACTTGCCGTTGTATTGATGATATGCTGTTCACTTACAGCATGTTTAAGTAAACGAAAAGCTCCAGCACCTATTTTAAGGCATCATAAAAGTAGCGATAGGAGCGATATACCAAATGATATTGCCGATGTAACAGAAAAGGCCGATCGCTCTGGAAATTTGATGGAAAATTTTGCGAAGCTGATGGGCGTTCAGGTAGGTCAATTGGAAAATGAAAACTTATATCGTTTTATCAACGATTGGCTAGGAACTCCTTATGCATATGGCGGCGAAACGAAAAGAGGAGTCGACTGTTCTGGCTTCACGAGCACATTGATGAGTCAAGTATATGGTAAAACCTTGCCTCGTAGCTCGGATGAGCAGGCGGCCATGGTCAAACGGAAATATGAACAACAATTGGTAGAAGGGGATTTGGTGTTTTTTAGTTTTGGGCATAGGGGCATTGATCATGTAGGGGTTTATTTGCAAAATGGTAAATTTGTTCATGCCTCAACTTCTAAGGGAGTAATCATTAGTAATTTAAGAGACGTTTGGTATTATAAGGCTTTTGAACGTTGTGGAACAGTGAAGTAATTATAGAAGACACACCATTATGAAAACAGAGAAAAGAGAAGACGAATTTGGCTTCTGGACAAAATATAAGCAATATGCCGGCAATGAGATTATGTTATATGTTATTATGGTGGCGGGTATATTGTTAGGTATCGTTATCTTTGGTTGGTTATTTTAGAAATGAATAGGGAATCTATTACGAATTGCGAATTAATTTTTAAAAGATAGAAAATGAAGTTAAACCTAAAACGGCCATTGGCATTTTTTGATTTGGAAACTACCGGGGTCAATGTAGCATTAGATAGAATTGTTGAGATTTCTATTTTAAAGGCAATGCCAGATGGTGATGAGCAGGTAAAAACCCTGAAAATAAATCCAGAGATGCCTATTCCACTCACTTCGTCCCTTATTCATGGTATTTATGACGATGATGTGAAAGATTCGCCAACGTTTAAGCAGGTAGCGCCTGAAATTGCCGATTTCTTGAAAGATACCGATCTGGCTGGTTATAATTCCAATAAATTTGATATCCCAGTTTTGATGGAAGAGTTTTTGCGCGCCGGAATTGAATTTGATATTGAAAATAGGAGATTTGTAGATGTTCAAAACATCTTCCATCAAATGGAGCAACGCACCTTGAAAGCGGCCTATAAATTTTATTGTAATGAAGTGCTTGAGCAGGCACATAGCGCCGAAGCTGATGTACGTGCTACTTACCATGTACTTTTGGCGCAGATAGAGCGTTATCAAGAAGTAGAGTGGGAGGACAAAAGTGGTAACAAATCTGTGCCGGTTAAAAACGATGTGGATGCTTTGCACCAATTCACCAATATCAATAGACCAGTAGACTTTGCCGGGCGCATTTTATATGATGAACAAGGGGTGGAGGTTTTTAGTTTTGGTAAACATAAAGGAAAAAGTGTAATCGAAGTATTTAAGATGGAACCCAGTTATTATGCGTGGATGATGCAGGGTGATTTTCCATTGTATACCAAACGTTGTATTGAGCGTATTTGGATCAACATGCGCAATCAACAGAATAGTAACCGAGATGCTGTGGTGAAACCATCTAATGTAGCTGATGTTGCCGTGCAACCGAAAACGAAGCCTAGCCATTCGTCACCTCGGCAATACCGGGATCCTAAACCAGAAAAAGGAGGGCCTATTACAAACGATATGCTGAAGAGCTTACAAGATAAGTTTAAGAAGTAGTTGGAAACGTTAGATAAGAACCATTTAACTAGAAGGGTGCTTCATCGTCCATGTCGTTCATACGGGATGAACGGGTAATGATACCTCCTGTTCCGCCAAACTCTGTAGAAGGCATCATACCAGCAGAAAAAGGATTATCTTCTGCCATTCTACCTGAATCACCAAATGGACCAGTCCCAAATTCTTCTTCCAAATCTTGGAATTTAACGTATTTGCCAACAAATTTCAGTGGAACGATGGTTGTCTCCCCATGCCTGTTTTTAGCGATGATAACTTCACCAACACCTGCTGTAGGCCTTCCTTCCTCGTCTTCGGTCATGCCATAGTATTCAGGTCGATATAAGAATAATACCATATCGGCGTCCTGTTCGATAGAACCGGATTCGCGCAAATCTGAGAGCATTGGCCGTTTTGAAGCTCCTGGGCGACTTTCTACTGCACGGCTTAATTGAGATAGAGCGAGTACAGGTATATTCAGCTCTTTAGCAACCGATTTGAGTGCCCGTGATATACTACCGATTTCCTGTTCGCGATTTCCGCTATTTTTACCGTCGGCTTTTCCGTGCATCAATTGTAGATAATCGACAATCACCATTTGGATATCGTACTGTGCCTTCAAGCGTCTACATTTCGCCCGGAATTCAAATACATTCAGTGCAGGTGTGTCATCAATTAAAAGAGGTGCCTCTGTTAGTTTTCCTATACGAGCATGCAATTGTGTCCATTCATGGTCTGCTAAAGTGCCCTTTTTTAATTTTTCTTGTTCTATTTCAGTCTCACCGGAAATGAGACGATTTACTAACTGCACAGACGACATTTCCAGAGAAAACACCGCCACGGGCTTATCATGTAATACAGCGGCATTCCGTGCACAAGTTAAAACAAAGGCCGTTTTACCCATGGCCGGCCGAGCTGCGATGATGACTAAGTCCGACGGTTGCCATCCGGACGTAATGCGATCCAATGCCGTGAAGCCCGATGGAACCCCTGTTAATGAATCGGTACGATCTCTCAACTGCTCCAGATTATTGACTGCCTCTCGCATAATATCATCCATTTTGCGGGTATCTCGACGCAAATTGTTCTGAGCAATATCAAATAAGCTTTTCTCGGCCGTATCTAAGAGATCAAAAATATCAGCCGTATCTTCATATGCATTATTGATTATTTCCGTTGAAATTTTTATCAGTTCGCGCTGAATGTATTTTTGCGATATAATGCGTGCGTGGTATTCAATATTTGCTGCAGAAACTACACGGTCGGTTAATTGTGTAATATAATAAGCTCCGCCCACCATTTCCAAAGCACCCATTTTGCGTAATTCAGCCGTTACGGTCAATAAATCAATAGGGGATGATTTCTGAAAAAGATTAACAATGGCTTCGAAAATTTTCTGATGTGCATCTTTATAAAAGGTGTCTACCTTCAAAATATCAATTACAGTAGACAAGGCGTCCTTTTCAACCATGAGTGCTCCCAAAACGGCTTCTTCCAAATCCACCGCTTGTGGCGGAAGCTTACCAAGACCACTTACCATATTGCCCAATCGATTTTTTCGCTCAGCAAATGATCCTTTTTTAGCTATATTTCTGGATGAGTAATTTTCGTTTTCGGAATTCATATCACAAATGTAATTAATTTATCTGCCCGAATCTATTTTGAGTTTCTCACAATAGTGAATAAGGAAGTATGTTAAGCATGGAAATCGTTGCTATTAAAGCCATCTGCTTTCCACATTTTTTGTTAATAATATGTTGGTATAATGGCTACTTGCTTCATTTTTAAGGTGTTGTTTTTACTGTTAATAACTTTTAAGGTGTTAGTTTTTGTGCTTAACATGAGGCATATAATAAGAAATATTATTTAAAAAGCTTTCCATCTTTTTAATGTAGGTACACTAAAAAAGTAACACCAATATTTGTTACCTTGCGGCATATTTTTTTGTATGCATCATTTTTCGAAAACAAGTAAAAGAGAAGTTAACCAACAGGTGTTTGGTATACGTGCCGTGATAGAGGCCATCCATAATGGGAAGGAGATAGAGTCTTTGTTTATTCAGCGAGGGTTGAATGGTGAGCTACTCCATGAATTAAAAGCACTTATCAAGGAACGGGATATTGCTTATCAGCAAGTACCCGTTGAGAAATTGAACCGCATTACCCGAAAAAATCATCAAGGTGTTATTGCCGTCATATCACCCATTGTTTATCAAAAAATAGAGGATGTCATCCCGATGATATACGAGGAAGGGCGCGCACCACTTTTACTTATTTTGGATGGCATTACGGATGTACGTAATCTAGGTGCCATTGCTCGTACTGCGCTTTGTGCAGGTGTTGATGCACTCATTGTGCCGACGCGTGGTTCAGCAGAAATCAATCCGGATGCCATTAAGACATCGGCCGGAGCTTTGTACCAGATTCCGGTTTGTCGGCATGAACGCCTAAGCCAAGTAGTGAAGTTTTTGCAAGAGTCTGGTATACAGGTTGTAGCTTGTACGGAGAAAACGACTGATGTGATTTATCAGCCCGACTTTACCTTACCAACCGCCATTGTCATGGGGGCCGAAGATACGGGGATCACAGACGAGCTTATTCGAAGTGCCGATCAATTGGCAAAAATACCTATGTTTGGAAAATTAGGCTCATTGAATGTTTCTGTAAGTGCGGGTGTGATTATTTATGAAGTGATTCGGCAACGATTGGGCTCCTAACCTAAATTGGCTTATTGTTTTCTACCTAAACGCTTTTTAGTTTATTTCTTCTTGAGCGTTACCTTGATGCTTATGTTTAAAGAGAAAGGAAAATAAAAATGCAATTACTAAGGCATATGCCGCGAAACATATCCATATTTCTTGCCACATCATTTGCCCATTTGGCTCTGTAAAATGGTGCTCAATCACATATCCGCTTATCGTGCTACCTAGGATAGCACCAAAACCGTTAGTCATCATCATAAATAATCCTTGGGCAGATGAGCGAATCTGGATCGGAGCATTTGTTTCTACGAAAAGTGATCCTGAAATATTGAAAAAATCAAATGCCATCCCATACACAATACAGGATAGAATAATCATCCAAAGTCCGTTTATCGGATCCGAATAGGCTAATAATCCAAAGCGAAGTACCCAGGCAAGCATGCTAATGAGCATGACTTGCTTGATGCCAAATCGCTTCAAGAAGAATGGAATGGCCAGGATAAACACGGTCTCCGATATTTGAGAAATGGATAAAATGATCGTAGAATGTTGTACAACGAACGACTGTGCATAAGCCGGAATACGGGCGAAATCAGAAAGATAAGCATCACCGTACATATTGGTTAACTGGAGAGCGCCACCAAGAAACATAGAAAAAGTAAAAAAGAGCGCCATTTTCGAATGATTGAACAATTTGAAAGCATCGAGTCCTAGGCGGCCGCGAAGTGACGCATTCTCTGCTTTTGATTTGAGTGGCGGGCAGGAAGGTAACGAAAAGGAATAGATACCTAGACCGATGGCACCAATCGCAGCAATATAGAACTGTCCCGCCAAAGCCTTGTTGTGCGTGATATCGGTGATCCACATAGCGGCAATAAATCCAATGGTGCCCCAAACACGAATAGGAGGAAAGTCTTTTACTACATCGTACCTATGTTTCTTTAACAGAATATAAGCAATTGAATTGGAGAGTGCAATGGTGGGCATATAAAAGAGCATAGCCAACAGCATAACCCAAAAAAAGGTATGTGGATCTTGTACATGTGGAAGATAAAGAAAAGTACAACCGAAAAGAATATGTAAAATGCCATATAAAAATTCTACATTGACCCATTTATCGGCAATAATACCCGTTATGGCAGGCATAAATATCGAAGATATGCCCAATGTAGAAAATATGGCCCCAAATTCACTTCCTGACCATTGTTTGGTTTGAAACCAGTACACGCCAATGGTAATCATCCAAGCTCCCCAAACAAAAAATTGCAGAAAGCTCATACAGATTAATCTAGCTTTTATAGCCATAACATTAGGTAGAAATAGGTAACCTCTTTTTTGGTTAATGTACTTAATATTGTATTTATGATGATTTTCTCTTGGTTATCTCATCACGTATTTTGGCCGCTTTCTCATAAGCTTCATCTTGCAAAGCTTGCTGTAACGCACTTTTTAACTCTTCGTCTGTATAAGAAGTGTAAGCTGTTTGACTGCTCTCACCCGTGATGGTTTGCTCCTCACGTGGAGTTTCAAGATTTTCCAAGAAAACAAAATCGTTGCCTTCGATGACAATCCCAGCCGATCCGAGTATGAATTCATAGGTGTAGATTGGGCAATCGAAGCGAATGGCTAATGCAATGGCGTCAGAAGTACGAGCGTCTATTTCGAGTTCTTTTTTTCCATTATTACAGATGAGCTTGGCATAAAAAATACCATCTACGAGGTTGTATATAATGACTTCTTCAATAGAAATAGCAAAAGTTGTAGCAAATGTTTTAAATAGATCATGTGTAAGTGGCCTGCTTGGTGTCAACTTTTCAATTTCAATGGCAATAGCCTGTGCTTCAAATCCCCCGATGATGATGGGTAATCTTCTACGTCCGTTAACTTCCCCAAGCACTAAAGCATACGCTCCTGATTGTGTTTGGCTATAAGATAGCCCTACTATTTCTAACTTAATCTTGTTCATTTCTTGCAGGCAAATATGCGAAAAGCATTTTATAGCGACGTTATTTTTTTATAATAACTCTCTTAACACATCATTTTTCTTCGTTTTACTCTATCAGCTTTCTCAAACATAGCTAAAATTGAGCGGAAACACAAACAACGAATTTAATCATTAATCAGATAAAAATAAAGGTCATCTGTCAGGTTTTAGATGCTTTTATCCTGCCGTAATCTGAGGCATAATTTCAAAAGCAATAACTACAATACCATAGTCGGCAAGCTTTATGTCCCCTATTTGAGCATTCCCGAAGGTTGGATCAGCAGACGATTCACCAAGGTGAATAACCGTTACCCATCCATGATCATTCTCCTAACGTATTAAAAGCTGTATTACCGTCAGAAAAAGCTATTTTTGAAGTCGTATCTGGACGTAGCTTATATAAACAAGTATTTTTATATTTATTGTTTATGTATATTCTTTTTAACAACTGCATCAATTCGGGTATTTTCAATTGTAAAAAAAACTTGTACTTTTTATCTTTGAAGTGTGTTTAAGATAAGAAAAAACGTCCGATTAGTTAAATTTTAATGAAGATATGAGCAGTAACCGCCTAGAACAGCTGTTTGATTTTTTGAAGGCAACTCCAAACGATCCTTTTATCCTTTACGCGATTGCTATAGAATATATAAAGCAAAAAGATTTTGATCAGGCTTTAACGTATTTTCAGGAACTTCTTCATCAAAAGCCTGATTATGTAGGGGCCTATTATCATTTCGGAAAGCTTTATGAGCAACTTGGCCAAGAGGATCAGGCTTTAACTATTTATCGTAAAGGGATGGCGGTAGCACAACAAGCCCATGATATGCACGCGTTTTCTGAACTTCAGATTGTATATCAGACGTTATTGGGCATAGAACCCGATGATGAATTTGAAGATTAAGGAGAAGTAATACTTTTCATGTCTTACATCTCACATCTAAATACTAAATACTAAATACTTCGTACTAAGTACCAAATTAATTCTATTTTTACAGCCCTAACATAATAAGTAGATTTTGGCGAAGACAGTTAAAAAAGAAACCCCATTAATGCAGCAATATAATAGTATTAAGGCTAAATACCCCGGTGCCTTATTACTATTTAGAGTAGGAGATTTTTATGAGACATTCGGCTCTGATGCTATGAAAGCAGCAGATATTTTAGGAATCGTACTTACAAAACGTGGTAATGGGAGTGCATCTGAAACAGCTTTAGCCGGGTTTCCGCATCATTCGCTAGAGACCTATTTACCCAAGCTGGTTCGGGCGGGGCAACGGGTGGCCATTTGCGATCAATTGGAAGATCCTAAAACCGTCAAAACCATTGTGAAACGAGGTGTTACAGAATTGGTAACTCCGGGTGTTTCCTATAATGATCATATTGTTCAACAAAAATCCAATAATTATTTAGCCTCTTTATATTTTGAAAAGCATACAGTAGGCATTTCTTTTCTGGACATCTCAACAGGCGAGTTCCTGGTAGCCCAAGGAAACGTCGGTTATATCGATAAATTGCTCCAAGGGTTTAAGCCGAGCGAAGTCGTCTTTCCTAGGCGTAATAAAGATGATTTTAAGACGAATTTTGGAGATAAATTCTATACTTATCATCTAGATGATTGGCCCTATAGTGGCGATTTTGCGAAAGATCTATTATTGAAACATTTTGAAGTGAATTCACTTAAAGGCTTTGGGATCGATCGGATGGGGGCTGCTGTTATTGCCGCTGGGGTGGCACTTCATTATCTCAATGAAACAGAACATCGAAACTTACAGCATATTTCGCAGATTGCTCGTATAGAAGAAGACCGTTATATGTGGCTCGACCGATTCACGATTCGTAATCTGGAACTAATCGGATCGGCCAATGAGCACGCTATGACCTTGGCCGACGTGTTAGATCGCACGGACACACCAATGGGGGCACGTTTGCTTAAACGTTGGTTGGTCATGCCTTTGAAAGATATCAAACCTATTACCGAACGTTTGGATGTGGTTGAATATTTGCTTGGCGAATCGGAGTTGAGTGAACAATTGCGTTCTGAGATTAAACAGATTGGTGATTTAGAGCGACTTATTAGTAAAATTGGTCTTCAAAAGGCTCATCCACGCGAATTGATACAATTAAAGCGAGCGCTTAAGGCCATTGAGCAATTGAAGCAGCAAACCGCTGGTGTGGAATCGGAGGCTTTGCGGGTTATCTCAGAGCAGCTTAATCCGTGTAAATCGATTATCGAACGTATCGAACGCGAGTTACAACCAGAACCCCCTGTGTTGCTAGCTAAAGGAAATGTCATTGCAGATGGCGTAGATAGTGAATTGGATAGACTGCGCAAAGTAGCTTTCGGTGGAAAAGACTATTTATTGGAAATTCAAAGGCGTGAATCGGAAATTACCGGTATACCTTCGTTGAAAATATCATTTAACAATGTTTTTGGTTATTATCTGGAAGTAACAAATGCACATAAGGAAAAGGTTCCGGCTACATGGATCAGAAAACAGACATTAGTAAATGCCGAGCGCTATATAACCACTGAACTGAAAGAATACGAGGAACAGATTTTAGGCGCAGAAGATAAAATACAGATTATAGAGAACAGGATATATGCAGAGTTGCTCATTGCCTTGACGCAATATATTAAGCCTGTGCAACTCAATGCACAATTGGTAGCTCAATTGGATGTGTTACTGAACTTTGCAACTTTAGCAAAAAAGAATCACTATGTACGGCCTGAAATCAATGATGACAACGCCATTGATATAAAGGGTGGGCGACACCCCGTGATTGAGCAAACTTTACCGGTAGGTGAGGCATATATTACCAATGACGTGTTTTTAGATCGTGATAAACAGCAGATTATTATTATTACTGGTCCAAATATGGCGGGTAAATCGGCATTGCTTCGCCAAACCGGTTTGATTGTGTTAATGGCTCAAATGGGGTGTTTTGTGCCAGCTAAGCAGGCTGTAATAGGTTTGGTAGATAAAATATTTACGCGTGTGGGGGCCTCTGATAATTTGTCATCCGGCGAATCTACATTTATGGTAGAAATGAACGAAACGGCAAGTATCCTGAATAATCTTTCGGAAAGAAGTTTGATTTTATTGGATGAAATCGGTAGAGGTACCAGCACTTATGATGGGATCTCCATTGCTTGGGCCATTGCCGAATACCTACATAGCCATCCTACTGCAAGAGCAAAAACGTTGTTCGCCACGCACTATCATGAATTAAATGAGTTAACAAATACATTTAATCGGATAAAGAACTACAATGTTTCTGTCAAGGAAGTTGGAAATAAAGTTATTTTTCTACGCAAATTAGTGCCCGGTGGTAGCGAGCATAGTTTTGGAATCCATGTGGCTAAGATGGCTGGTATGCCAGCCAAGTTAATTGTGCGTGCAAATGATATTCTGAAACGATTGGAACAGGAGCGTACAGGCGGTGAGCATATAAAAGACAGCATGAAGAAAATACAGAAGCAAGCTTATCAATTGCAAATGTTTTCGATTGATGACCCTATCTTAGTGAAGATACGAGATATGCTCAATAACCTCGATGTGAACTCACTTACTCCTGTTGAGGCCCTCATGAAATTGGATGAAATCCAACGTTTGTTGAAAAACTAAACACGTAATGATAACCGGGCCAAATATTGGTCGTTTTCATCTTCGTAAAGAATTTGTACCACCCAACCGTCCGCCTGAGCTATTTTGATGAGGGTAGCTTGATCAATATATAGCCAACTGAATGTATCTCCCTTTTGGCCTTGGTATTCATATTGAAAGGTGACTTCACCAAAATAGGGTATGCTTGGTGGTACATGTGGGTGATACAGATAACCAATGTCAGAAGAGTCGAATAAAAGTTGTCCATCTGCTCGTAAAAGTTCTTTACAATGTTGAAGTAATCGCTTTAACCCAGATATATTCTCTGCTAAGCCAATGCCATTCATTAAGAAAAGCAACGTATCAAAGGTGTCCCCTTTATAAGAAAAAATATCACCGTGAATAATGCGTTTAACGCCACGATATTGCATAAGTTTGCAGGCCATGGAAGATATTTCCAGGGCTGTTACTTCATATTGTTGTTTCTGTAGGTAAAGGGCATGGCTTCCGGCGCCTGCACCCACATCTAATACCTTGCCATCGCATAATGCCAGAGCAATATGTTCCAGTTCTGGAAATTCATCTTCATCCCTAAAAAACACGTCGATGGGCATTTCTTCATCTTCTCCATAGCTATTGTGCAGCATAAGTGGTTCCACTAATTTTCCTTCGTGAAATGCCATTAATGCTTCGCCAAAAACGTCATACTTTGCCATATTATTCTTTTATGCCCAATATAATCTTGCTTAAACGGATCATTTCCTCATTGCCAGTATACTTTCCATGTACATCAGATAGTTTTACCACCGGGATCCAGTAAGCATCGTCGGGATGGGCCTCCGTCATTTTAATGACGATGTTCATGGGGATAAGCCCCACATCATTGGTAAAATTAGTACCAATACCAAACGAAATGCCTATCCTATCTTTACAATAATGAGCAATTCGCTCCACTTTTTCATAATCTAAGCCATCCGAAAAAATGATGGTCTTGGATAATGGATCGATGCCTTTGTTTTGGTAGTGCGCAATGGTTTTATCAGCAAACAGTAATGGATCGCCACTGTCATGCCTTACGCCATCAAAGAGCTTGGTAAACATTTTGTCGAATTGAGAGAAGAAGACGCTTGTGGTATACGTATCTGAGAGAGCGATGCCCAAATCACCCCGATATACATTGGCCCAATGTTCGAGCCCTAAGCTGTTGGCCATTTTAAAGCCGTATTTAGCTGCATGAAACATAAACCATTCATGTGCGTGTGTGCCGATAGGTTTTGTTTGATTGAGCATGGCCATATGCACATTACTTGTGCCAATGAAGCTCGGATGGCCAAACTGTTTCAATGCTTGTATAACGAGTCTGTGTGTGTGATAGGAATGACGCCTCCGTGTGCCAAATTCGGCAATGGTCACACCCAGTTTATTATAATTTTCAATTTTGTGTTTGGTGGTAGCGATAATCTGCTCGTCGGGATTAGCAACTAAATGATTGAGCTTATAATATAACTCGGATATGAGCGACATGATGGGAACCTCCCATAAAATGGTACGGTACCAATACCCTATTACTTGAACGGATAATGCCTCTCCGTGCTGGTTGATTTGTACTTCATCGGGATCATAACGATAGCCTTGCAAAAAGTCCAAATAGGTCGGATCTAAATAAGGACAAGTTTCTTTTAAATAGTTTTTTTCTTCGCGACTAAGCTGTAGTTGCGCCATGCTATTAATAGCATGGCGTAACTCTTCGGCAAAGCCATTTGGAAAAACGTGCTCTCCACGATTGATAAAGGTATATTTTGCCTTTGCTTTTGGAAACAATTTAAACACAGCATGCTGCATGGTGAGTTTATAAAAATCATTATCCAATATGGAGTTTAACCTAGCGGCGGGCATAAGCAAAAACAGCTAAAATGAACTATATACCAACGGCTTTTAACCATGCCTGTGCCATGAGGGCAGCACCTGCAAGTGTTGGATGCACTCCATCGCCGGTCCAATAAGAGGCCGGTGCATGTTTGATAGCTTCGTCATATACTTGTTGGTAAGGAATAAAGATCGCATTGAACTCTTGTGCAATTTCGCGGGCAGCAGTACGGTAGCCCTCAAAAGCAGGGTACCACTCGTCGGTAACAGCGCGTACACCGTTAACAGCATAGGGTTCACCAATGATCAATTGTACGCCAGGCAATGTCTTTGTTGTTCTTTCCAGGAGGGCCTTATAATCATTCTTATACGTTTCTAAGGTTCCTTTATAGGGATTTTCTTTTGCAAGGGTATGCCAATAGTCGTTTACACCAACCAGGATGCTAAGCACATTGGGTTTGATTTGCAAGCAGTCTTCCTCCCATCTATCGGCCAATTGATATACTTTATTGCCGCTGATGCCTTTGTTGTAGATACTAAGGTTTAGCTCCGCTTTTTTTAATAATAATTGAGAAGCGGCCACCACCGGATAACCGTGGCCAAGCGTTCCCGAATCATTTGGCTGACTTTTCTTTCGATCTCTTCCTGCATCGGTAATCGAATCGCCTTGAAATAAAACAATATCGTTCTTTTTTAGTTTAATACCTGATTTGGCTTTTACGCCGCTTGCAGAAACGATTTCTGGAATACTGACAGCTAGGGTAGTTCCGATAGCTAGGGTTTGGATAAAAGTTCTCCTATTGGTCATGAATAAAAAATTAGTTAATAACTGTATAGTTAAATATCAAATAATACCATATCGGTTAACATGGCTATGATACCTATAGTAATTGCGCTAAATGTAAAAGTTTTAAAATAAAGAGCGAAAACAAAATAGATAAAAAATTCATATCAATATCATATTCATTGGAAAACAAGTGGTCCATTAACTTTTATGTTACCAATTCAGGAATTTAATCAATAAAAAATTACTTTTGCAGAAAAAATACAGGGAACTGTCTCATGCAGCATCGGGAAATCCGATCGAAATGACAAATATCGGGCAGTTCCTTCGCTGATTCATAGAATACATGATTTCAAAAAAAATAGATCAGAAGCTCATTCAGCTGGGTAATGTACACCAATTCATTATGCGATTTTTCAAAGAGCTGTTTATGCCGCCTTATGAATTTAAGGAAATCATTAATCAGTGTTATGAAGTGGGTGTTAAATCGTTACCCCTTATTTCGCTCACGGGCTTCATTACCGGTATTGTATTTACCAACCAATCACGTCCTTCTTTAGAGGATTTTGGTGCAACTGCCATGTTGCCATCGCTCATTGCGATTGCTATTGTTCGGGCGTTGGCACCCCTGGTAACGGCACTCATTGCAGCGGGAAAAGTAGGGTCTAATATCGGAGCCGAATTGGGGTCGATGAAAGTAACAGAGCAAATAGATGCTATGGAGGTTTCGGGCACCAATCCATTCAAGTTTTTGGTAGTTAGCCGTGTATTGGCCACAACTATTATGATTCCGATATTGAGTTGCTATACAGGTTTTGTTGGGTTAATGGGCTCTTTTCTGAATGTTTACCAGCATGAATCCGTCAGTTTTATTAGCTTTTTCGATCAAGTTTTTGATACCATTACCTTCTTGGATATTTTTCAGGCTCTTATCAAAGCCGGTTTCTTTGGGTTTACCATTGGTATTGTAGGGTGTTTTCAAGGATACAACTCTTCGAAAGGAACCGAGGGGGTTGGAAGGGCAGCCAATGCTGCGGTAGTAGCGTCGATGTTTTTGATATTTATCGAAGAACAACTGGTCGTGATGATTGTACAAAGTATTAGAGGTTAAAGATGGAAAAGAAACTTGCCCATATCAATGAGCAGCATGCCGTTATTGATATTAAAGGTTTGCGTAAGTCTTTTGGTGATCTACATGTACTAAAAGGGGTGGATCTGCAACTTTTTGAGGGCGAAAATCTAGTTGTACTGGGTCGTTCTGGAACAGGTAAATCGGTATTGATTAAAATCATTTCGGGATTATTATATGCAGATGAGGGAACGGTGAATGTGTTAGGGCAAGAAGTAGCGCAATTAGATAATAAAGAATTGATGGCCTTGCGTCTGCGTATCGGATTTTCCTTTCAAAATAGCGCGTTGTATGATAGTATGACCGTGCGTGAGAATTTGGAATTCCCTTTGGTGCGTAATAAACGTTCATTAACGCGAGCACAAATTGACCACGAGGTGGAAGAAGTGCTGGATTCTGTGGGGCTATTACAAGCATTAAATCAGATGCCATCAGAGCTTTCTGGTGGGCAACGAAAGCGGATTGGTATTGCCCGTACGTTAATTCTCCGACCAGACATCATGTTGTATGATGAGCCTACGGCCGGGCTTGACCCCATTACTTGCACAGAAATTAACAGCCTGATTAATGAAGTTCAGGAACGATATAAAACTTCTTCCATCATTATTACCCATGATTTAACGTGTGCGAAAGAGGTAGGGGATCGTATTGTGATGCTATTGGATGGTAAATTTGAACGCCAAGGGAGATTCAACGATATTTTTGATTCGGAAGATGAACGTGTCAAAGCATTTTATGATTATAATTTTATTGCATAGTATAGAATATGGCAAATCATTCAGAAAGTAAGAAATCGGTTATTGTAGGATTGTTTACCTTATTGGGAATTGTGTTTTTTATTGCGGCAATTTTTGTTTTAGGAGGTAATCAAAAGCGATTTACAAAGACCATTAGTTTGAAAACAATATTAGATAATGCAGGTGGGCTCAAAGCGGGTAATAATGTGTATTTTTCTGGGGTAAAAATTGGTACCATCAAAAATATTCGGTTGATTGAAAACTCGGATGTAGAGGTAGACTTTAATATTGAACAAAAATCTCAAGACTATATTCGTAAAGATGCTGAAGTGCGCGTAAGCTCTGAAGGCTTTATCGGCAATAAAATCATCGTTATCCAAGGAGGTAGTAGCACCGTTGCTGTTGTAGAGGAAGGTGATTTGCTACAGTCGGTGAAAAGTATTGACACTGAAGAGATGATGGCTACGTTGCAAGTGAACAATCAGAATCTCGTATCGATTACGAGCGACGTAAAGAAATTGAGCGAAAAGATAGCAAATGGCGAAGGTACCATTGGCGCTGTATTGACAGATTCCGTCATGGCTATGCAAGTAAAGGCTATTATGGCGAGTTTAACCCAAACTGCGGCAAACACGGCGAAAGTTTCCACCGCTTTAAATACATTTACCCAGAAATTGAATACCGAAGGTTCTTTAGCAAATGAATTGCTAACTGACACGGTTGTTTTTAAGAGTTTGCAGGCCTCGGCGGCACAATTGCAGGCGGTTACACAAAGTGCGGGAGCTTTAACCACGAATTTGGCGGAGGCCAGCGAAAAAATGAACCGTACAGACAATACGCTTGGCGCATTACTCAATGATCCTCATATGGCCCAGACCATGAAGCAAACGATGGTGAATTTAGAGGAAAGTACTGATAAGTTAAATCAAAATATGGAAGCGCTACAGCACAATTTCCTTTTTAGGGGCTTTTTTAAAAAACAAGCGAAGCAAAAAGAGAAAGAAGCCAAGGCAGCAGCTGAGGCTGCGAAAGATCAATAGGCTTACTCATTTTTTAAGGTGTTTTTTGGATAATCATCTTTTTTAACATTGGTTTTAAAGCTATTGAACCGAGGTTTTACAATCTTAATGCTCTGCTTTGATAATGCGATGCTTGCATTGAGTTCAAAACCAATCAACAAGATAAGCGAATTGAGGTAAAGCCAAATCATGATGACAATGAGGGTGCCAATTGAACCGTAAAGTTTGTTATACGTGTTGAAATTGTTGATATAAAAAGCGAAACCCCAAAACGTGAGGGCAGCTAGGATGGTAGCTAAAGTAGCACCAGGGCTAAAAAAACTCCATTTTTTATGTGATGAAGGGCCATATTTATAGAGCATACTTAATGTGAAAAAATAAATGGCTAATAAGATAATCCACCGCGTTACGTCAATCAGCCAAGTCCAAAACCCTTTTGTGATTTCAAGCGTATTCCGTATGTGACTGATGACAAAAGAGGCCATGGTAATAATACCCATACCTACGGTCAAAGCAAAAATAATCATCATAGCTAATCCCAGGGCCACCAAGCGTTGCTTCATAAAGCTTCTACTTTCTAATACCAAAGAAGATTTATTAAACGCCAGCATGAGGCTATGGATACCATTGGTAGCGAAAATCATCGCCATTAAAAAACCGAAGGACAGGAGGCGACTATTTTGATTCGTTACGATATCGAGTAAGGTTGATTCAATGGTTTCATAAGCATTTGCCGGTAAAATCATTTGCATAAATTCCAGCAATTGCTCTTGGAAATCATCTATAAATACCTGAATATAAGGAATCAATGTAAATAAAAAGATAATACCGGGGAAAATTGCCAACATAAAAGAATAGGCTAGTGATGATGCTTTATTGAGTAATGACTCGCGAGCGATTTCCTGAAAGAAAAAAAGGGCCACTGTATAGAGCGGTAATTTGCCGAAACCAGGCAAGACGATCACTTTGGTCCACTCTATAAATAAATAGTAGGGTTTGAGGTGCAATAATTGTTTATGCAGCCAATTCATGCGTTTTCCTTAAAGTATGGTGCTAATCTTTCTAAAAAATCCTGCGATGGCATGCAAGGTTTGTTTTTATCCATATCGATGAACACCAGCGTTGTTTCGCCTATATTGATTAATTCATCTTGCTCATTAAAAAGCTCGTACTTAAAAAGGATACGTACGGCAGGCTTTGTTGGAATAGTCACCCGGATGGTAATCAATTCATCGTAACGCGCGGGTTTAATATATTTGCATTTTAGCTCTAGTACCGGCATCATGATCTTACCGGCTTCCATTGCTTTATAAGAGGTTCCTAGACTGCGGAGCATCTCTACACGAGCAACTTCATAATAGGCGGCATAATTACCGTAATATACATAGCCCATCTGATCGGTTTCACTATATCGTACTCTAACTTTTGTTTCGAAACTAAGCATGCTTATTTCTTGATATTTCTTTCGTTAAGTGCCTGCTGAAATTTGCGGGCGTTTACTAAATGTTCGGCTACATTGGTAGAAAAATTATGATAACCTGAAAAATCTTCTTTAGCACACATATAAATATAATCGTGTTCCTGATAATTCAGTACCGCATCGATCGCCGCAATACTAGGCATCATAATAGGCCCAGGAGGCAATCCTTTATGAATATAGGTATTGTAAGGTGAATTCGTTCGTAAATGCCGGTTTAATACCCGTCTGATGGTAAAATCTTGAGTAGCAAAAATGACCGTGGGATCGGCCTGTAACAAAATTCCTTTGCGCAATCTATTTAAATAAAGCCCTGCAATTTTGGGCATTTCATCTGTATGGAGAGCTTCACCCTTTACGATAGAGGCTAAAATACTCACTTCTATGGGGCTTAAATGGATCTGCTTTGCTTTATCTCTACGCTCGGTTGTCCAAAAAGTTTCATATTCGGTATGCATACGCGCAAAAAAATCATTTGGACTGGTATTCCAGTAAAGCTCGTAGGTGTTCGGAATAAACATGCAAAAGAAATTCTCTGTATTAAATCCATACTTTGCTGCCAACGTGTCACTATTCATTAGGCTGATCAATGTCATGGAATCGGGCTCAATTTGTGTGGCGATATATCCGGCAAATTGATCTTTGAGCCTGATGTTTTGGAAGCGTAGTTTTACTGGTTCCTGAAAACCCCCACCCAGCATATTAATGAGTGTTCGGTTATTCATTCCCTTTAGTAAGCGATACTTGCCTGGTTTCACCCTAGTAGGATAGTCCATTTGCTCGGCAGCCCATCTAAAACTAGCCGTATCACTTAAAATATTTTTTTCCCCTGCTTCTTGTACGATATCATCCAAGTTACTTCCTGTTTTCACATAGAGAAAATCTTCCGTATCGGTTACATTGGGAGCAAAGTACCGACGATAATACGTATAGCCAATAACGGTACCAATTAGTAATAAAATGACCAAACAGATGCTCACTATGCGTTTGGCGAGCGTCTTTTTTGTGTTCACGGGCACTGTGTCCATATTTTTCTCCAAAACTAATTGCTTAATGCTAAATTGACCGGCGTTCCGATGCTTACCTTATTTGTTCCTGTTGTGTCGGCAATTGGTGTCTGGCTCACCACATGCGCACTTGCGCTATCTATTACCGGTCCCATATATTTGACCGTGCCTAATGTGAGTGACGCACCTTCTATTGAAAAAATAGCTTCGGCTAATGTATGGCCAATTAAATTCGGTACAGCTACCTCACTTGCACCCTGGCCATTTCCTAGCACGAGATCGATCTTGCTTCCCTTCGGTATGGGTTGGCCTGCATTGATTTTCTGTCCGCCGTATTTCACATCCAATACGCGGTTAAGCGCAATATCCGGAATGTAAATGGTATCACCTAATTTAAGGCCATAATTGTTCAGCGTTGATGTAGCCTCCAACAGAGCCATCTCTATAAGGTTAGGTAACTGGACTTCAGGAGCATTTTTCGTGATGATAGTGAGGTAAAGTGTACGGTTCCTTTTTACGTTCGTGCCCGGATCGGGATCTTGCTCAATAACTAAGCCCGGTTGTTTATCTGCTTGGTATACCGAATCAACTTGATACCTAAAACCTTGGCTTTCGAGTTTTTTTACTGCATTATCTATCGTAATGCCTTTTAAAGATGGTACCTCAATAGATTCGCCATGCCGAGTGTAGAATCGAAGACTATAAAAAAGTAATAGAAGGAAAACAATACCTGAAATAATCGCTACAATAAGATTCTTTCTAAAAGTCTGTGTTCTTAAATATTGAAATAGCTTATTCATTGATGCGCTGCTGTATGATTTTAACTTAAACTTTACTTTTAAGAACCTGTTTAAAATTCATCTAATCATTTTTTTATGACCTATAAAAAATTTACCAATACAAATTTAAACAGGTTCTAAAATTGTGCCAATTCTTATAAAGATCTAGTTAAAGATAAGGATATTCAATTATCTTTGCTTCGCTTAATCTTTATTTATGAAGGCAAAAATAGCATTAATTACTGGTGGATTTACTGGGGAAGCAGAAGTTTCGTTAAAAAGTGCGGCTTTTGTTGAACAGAAGCTCGATACGTTACGTTACGATGTGTACAAAATCATTTTCACTATACGTGAATGGTACTATGTAGACGATAACGGTATCAAACACGAGGTAGATCGCAGAGATTTTACGCTGCACTTGAACGATCACCTAATCCGATTTGATTTGGCCTTTATAATGCTTCATGGTTCGCCAGGAGAAGATGGCTTGTTGCAAGGCTACTTAGATATGGTGGGCCTACGGTATACCAGTTGCAATACGCTAACATCTGCACTAACCATGAATAAAGCTTATACAAAAGCGCTGTTGCAAGGGATAGAGGAAGTGTATTTGGCTAAGTCGGTATGCGTTTCGCCAGGGAATAGACTAGAAGATGAAAAGCACATAAAAGCTGGCTTAAAACTTCCTTATTTTGTAAAGCCAAATGGTGGGGGAAGTAGCATTGGTATGAGTAAGGTAAAAACGAAGGAAGAACTTTCGGAAGCCATTGATCGTGCCTTTCAAACGGAGCAAGCAGATAACCGGGTGTTAGTGGAAGAATTTGTAGAAGGGCGGGAATTTTCAGTCGGAATTTATCAAACACGGGAAGGATTACGCGTTTTACCCATTACCGAAGTCATTACAACCCGGGAGTTTTTTGACTTTGAGGCTAAATATTTACCTGGTCTTACGCAAGAGATTACACCGGCCGATTTAACAGACGAACAGGTGGGGCGGATAGGGCAGCTGATCAAGCTTATTTATCAGCAGTTAAATTGTAAGGGCTTGGTTCGGATTGACTTTTTTATTGAGCAGGGTACCGGTCATTTTTATTTTATTGAGATTAACACGATTCCTGGACAAACCGAACAAAGCTTTATTCCACAACAAGTAAGGGCAGCAGGAATGAAAGAAACAGACTTTTATAGTGAACTTATAGAAGGTGCTTTACAGCGCGGTTAAATGCTAAATGGAATATTTTTCAATCATTTGGTCAGTCACAAAAGCAGACTTACCAGATTTTAGGTCAATCAGTGCATAATCAAACCATCCATCGCAAGAAACCTTGCCTGAATCTTTAAATCGGATCTCAAAAGTGACGACACAACCTTTATCTTTCATCTCTTCTACACCAGTCTCTACTATGAAATATTGCCCTAGCTTTAAAGGTCTTTTGTAATTTACGTGAGCGGTACGCACTACCCATCCAAAACCTTGGTTGATGAATTCTTCCATGGTCATGTCGTAACAGAACTCCATCTGCTCATAGCGGGCGGCTAAAACATAATCAAAATATTTACTGTTGTGTACATGCTGAAACATGTCTATATCATCCGGGCGCACTTTAAATTCGCTCTCGAAACGGGCATAGTTATTTGTCATTCGTTGCTAAGGTAAGTAAATTTTTAGGGATCAAGCAAATTTCATGGAAGTTGTCTATAAAATTATTAACACACATGTTCTTCATAATGATTTTTGGTTGATGAACAAGGGAACTATAAATTATTTCTGATATAACATTTTGATGGTGTTTTTAAAAAGATTACCTTTGCAGCCAATTAATAGAATTTTAAACGCTTTCATATTATTCAAGTAATGTATTTAAGTAAAGAGTACAAAGCGAATATTTTCGCTGAATTTGCAGGAGAAGCAAAAAACACGGGTTCGGCCGAAGGTCAAGTAGCCTTATTTACAAAACGTATTGCGCACTTAACTGAACATTTGAAGAAAAATCGTAAAGATTTTGCTACACAGTTATCATTGCAGAAGCTAGTAGGTAAACGCCGTGCATTGTTGGCCTATCTATACAAAAAAGATATTGAGCGTTACCGCGCCATTATCAAAGCTTTGGAACTGAGAGATATCATAAAATAACGCTCTCTTCAATAAAGAGGAAAGCCATCAACAAAATAGTTGATGGCTTTTTTTATAACCTTTTGAGGTGCTTAATCAATAGATTAGCTATTACCTGATTGCCTTTGTCAGAAGGGTGTAAACCATCGTAGGTCATATTGCCACTACCAACTGGGTATGGATATTCATCTTGATCAGGATGAAAGGGTACATTCGTATATGCCGGATATTCAAAATTCTTGTATCCCTCACCATGAGGATCTTTGAGGTGTTTGTACTTTACCAGTCTTTCTAATGAGAGGCTTGTTTCATGATAAAGATCAATCACTTCGAAATTTTCTAACCGACCTATGGTTATAACTGCTTCTGCAAATTGGGCTAAAGCCTGCCCATTTTTATCTCTATAAGAACCCCAAGCATGATTGTGTGCATCGCCAATGTATACAAAATCAGTTCGTTGCATGGGAGTAATCAAAATAATTTTGGCATTACTGTTTAACTGTTTTATTTTTTTTGTAATTGTGCGAAAGGCACCATATACAGTGCCATTGCCCGTGTCATTTTGATAGTCTTTTATCCACCCTAATTTTAAACCGGCCCACCAATCATTGGTGCCCAGAAAAATAGTATAAACATCGGCTTTCACAAGTTTTAGATTTTCAATTTCTTTTGCAATCCGTACAGCAGTCCAGCCATTGTGCCCTTGATTAACATATTGGATATGGGGTAATTTTTCTGTAACACGAGTTAAGTAGCCTTTGGTTACGCGATTGCCTGTTTCATCTAAATGATCGTTTAAGTAGGTGATAGAATCGCCAATGGCAACCCATGTAATGGTTTTAGGTTTAAAAGCGCTCAGTATAAAAAATACAGTCGCGAGCAGGATGATTCTTTTCATTGCATTGAAATAGCTTGATGTGATGGCAAGATAAAAATAAATAGACTTTCCATGCAAATTTCAATGGGTATTTATGGCTTGTTTCAGTAAGGCCGAAGTTTCGGATGCCCGATTGAGTACCATCAAATGGCCGGCTTGCATCATCGTTTTGTCTGCATGTACAAAACGAATCGGGAGTATATGATCATTGGAGCCATGGATATGCTCAATACAGTCTGGTACCCAATCATTTTTCCAGAGCAGAATGACCTTGACCGCCCACTTCAAGAAAGTGAGATTGGTTTCCCTGATAATTTGAGCGAGTAATTTTTTGTCTGCATCTGTGTGGGCGCCAAAGAGCCACGCGCTCCATGGATGGTAGCAGGCCAACCATTTTGCTGAAATGAAGCGATATAGCTGGAGCTTTCCTGCCCATCTGAAATAGAAGGGAAGTTCTTGCGCATTTTTAACAGACGATATTAAAATGACTTTACTTACAGCTATGTGTTTAGCAACCTCAATCGCCATCATTCCACCAAATGAAAGACCAATAAAAATGGGGCTGGGCTCTTTGATATAGGGAACTAAACGATGTGCATAGTCTTCAATTTTTTCACTTTTAAAAGGTAGTATCCAAGGTACATCTACACAATGATAGGCGTGGAGGTCGAGCCGCGCAAAAGCCCTGTGGTCTACACCTAAACCACTGAAAAGATAAATTGTTTCCATTGCCGCTTGTCTTGTATGAGCTATCGCATACAAAGGTACAAGCTTCGTACCAACATTTGCTATGGTATATCAGGATAGTAACAAAGCAGCCAATTATTGCCATACCGATCGGTTAAGCTTCCTAACAAAGCATTCCAATGCGTGCAAGTAGGAGGGGATAAACGTGTCGCTCCAGATGCTAATTTGTTATAGCAGCTTTCTAGTTCAGATTGATTATGGCATCTGAGCATAATAGATACTGCATTTCCCGCACGTAAACCGTTATCATCTACTATATCGGTTGCCATAATCATCATATCCGCATGGCTCAATTGTGCATGAAGAATATAGTGCTTCATGGTTTCAGGTATAGGGGCCTTTGGTAATGCTGCCCCAATTGTTTGCAATTCTAATTTGCCACCCAAACAATCCCTATAAAATTGCATAGCATCCCTACAATTGCCATTAAAAGTCAGATATACATGAAGCTGCATGGATGAATCGCTTAATTATTGTTGCGGAAATTGGCTCATATCCATATAAATTAATTCCCAGATATGGCCATCTAAGTCTTCAAAAGCCCGGCCATACATAAAACCATAATCTTGTGTAGGCCGGAATTCGTTTCCTCCATTGCGCACCGCCGTAACCATGAGGCGATCTACCTCCTCTCTGCTGTCTCGTGTCAAAGCATTTAATACCTCCGTACTGTTTTTAGCATTGGCAATGGTTTTTGGTGTAAATTGCCGTAATTTTTCGTGCGTAAGCAACATGACATAAATATGCTCGCTCAACACCATGCATGCAGCAGTTTCGTCTGTAAACTGCGGATTATTGGAGAAACCGATACTTTCATAAAAATGAATAGACTTTTGCAAGTCTGTTACCGGTAGATTGATGAAAATTTGTGTTGCCATTTTTTTCCTTTATGATGATACTACAAAATTACTTAGAAGAAACACCAGAAAGCCTGTGTAAAAGCGGCTATTTTGAGGGGTAAAAATGACATCGAAACGCGTAACGATAGATGAGTCTCCGTTTTTCACTATATACTTCCATATAAAAGAAACTTTATCTAAGTTTGAAGAATTATAATCATAAATGATATGAAGCGCATCTCTATTTACGTACCGCAAAGTGCTGTCATTGAATCCATATCACCTCCTTATCGCTTATTTAAAATGGCTAATGAGTTATTGGCGGCTTCAGGGCAAAAACCATTATTTGAAGTAGAGTACATAGGACAAAGAAAAGTAATCGAAGCCAATGACGGTGAATATATGGTGAAAATGAATCGGTTGCTCTCCGAAGTTCGGCATACAGATCTTGTTATTATTCCTGCATTATATGGCAATATGCGTGAAGCTGTTCAAATCAATTATATGGCTGTTCCTTGGTTGCAAGAACTGCATCAATCCGGAACCGAAATAGCTAGTTTGTGCTTAGGTGCGTTTCTATTAGGCGCAACAGGTTTAGTAAACCAGAAACAATGTTCCACACATTGGGCCTATTGTCGTGAATTTAAGGAATTGTATCCAGAAGTTGAGGTAGTAGAGGGGAGCATTATTACAGACGAGGGCAATATTTATTCAAGTGGTGGAGCAAACTCTATTTGGAATTTATTACTATATCTTTTAGAAAAATATACCGACCGCAATATAGCCATTATGGCGGCTAAATATTTTGCAATAGATATTGATCGAAATAGTCAAGGGGCATTTATGATATTTTCTGGGCAGAAAGATCATCAAGATAGTGAAATTCTTAAGACACAAGAGTTCATAGAACAAAACTATGCAGACCGTCATACCATTGAAGACTTAGCAAGTCAGATTAATGTGAGTCGCCGCAGTTTCGAACGCCGATTTAAACAGGCAACCAACAATACCGTTATCGAGTATATACAACGGGTACGTATCGAGTCAGCAAAAAGAAGTTTCGAGGCATCGCGGAAGAATGTATCGGAGGTGATGTATGAAGTTGGGTATACGGATACCAAAGCATTTCGTGATGTGTTCAAACGGGTAACCGGATTGACACCCGTTGAGTATCGAAACAAATATAGTCGCATGATCAAAAACTGATTGCATTTCGTGCTGTTTATTGTTGTGAAAAATTAATAGCTTTATCAATTAAACAAAATAGATACTATGTCATATCCATCAGGTACTTTATTAGGAATAACAGCTGCAGTAAGTCTTCTCATAGCAGCATGTGGTTCTGCTGGAAACAAGCAGGAAACACCTACAGATACTACCGCTTTACCCCCAGTAGAAACACAGGCGGCCAATAGCAACTATAAGCCTGCTTTTGAAGGGCAAACCCGTATAGCGGGCGTGAAGACTACAACTCCGTATGATGTCAGCGTGGTTGTGAAAACATTAAACCATCCATGGGCAATTATTACGATGCCTGATGGCCGATTCCTGGTTACAGAAAAAGAAGGAACCATGCGCATTGTCGCTGCTGACGGTACGTTGAGTGCACCTATTACCGGTATACCAACGGTGCACGCAAAAGGACAAGGAGGCTTGCTCGACGTGGCTTTGGATCCAGATTTTGCAAACAATCGCATGGTCTATTGGACGTTTTCTGAACCCAAGGGGGATGCAAACTTAACAGCGGTGGCGAAAGGACGCTTGGCCGATGATGAAAAGACGATCGAACAGGCTCAAGTCATTTACGAAGCCACACCTGCACATAATAGCAACTTACACTATGGTTCGCGTATCTTATTTGACAAAACAGGTAATATTATCTTCAGCACGGGCGAACGTTCTGACCTGGAAACAAGACCATTGGCGCAAGATCTAAATGCTTCATTAGGGAAAATTATCCGCATCACAAAAGATGGAAAGCCTGCTCCCGGAAATCCATTTGAAGGACGCACGGATGCACGTGCAGAGATTTATTCATATGGGCATCGGAATGTCCAAGGCTTAGCATTGCATCCGGAAACGGGCGATTTATGGGAAACCGAATTTGGCCCTCGTGGAGGTGATGAGGTGAATCTCATCAAACCTGGTAAAAATTACGGTTGGCCAACCATTACCTACGGCATTGAGTATAGCGGTAAAAAAGTAGGTGATAGCATTCAACAAAAGGCCGGACTGGAACAACCTATTTATTATTACGATCCAGTTATCTCACCCAGCGGTATTACATTTTATAGCGGTAAGGCCATTCCTGAATGGAAAAACAACCTGTTTATTTCGGCATTGAGTGGCGTTCATATTGCTCGTTTAGTTATTGAAAACAATAAAGTGGTGGGTGAAGAGCGACTCTTGTCTGATCAAGCTCAGCGCTTTAGGGACATTTGCGAAGGTACCGACGGTGCGCTTTATGCCGTAACCGATTCTGGATGGTTATTCCGTGTGGGTAAGAAAAAGGGTGAATAGACATGATAGGGCTTCCATGCTGTAAAAAGCTGGAAGCCTTGCTGAATACATAATATACTTGTGATCAAATCCTAAGCAATCCGTTTTTTATCCATGCTTTCTACCCATTCGTTACAAGAACAAGTAGGGCACTGAGATGCTTTATGCTGATCAAAATCAGCCACGTATCCACAGTTGCAACACGCCAGTAAACCGCTAAGCGATACATGATTTAGTTTTTTTGCTAATTTATCCGGAAAGATAGGAAGGCCCGGTTGCACTTCACTATCTTTGTAAAAAAGCACACTAAACTCTCCTGATGTTTCAATCAATACCGTTCTAACCTGCCCTAAATGTTCTATACTACGTAAACGCAATTCAGAAAAGAATTCATCTTGCGAAAGTCCTGAATCTTTCAAATGTTCTATCAGCAGTTCTCCATCGCGGATAATGTAGATGGGTTTGCCTTCCAGTAATTTCTCTACGGCTGTATATCTGTCTGCTAATTTAGTAATACCTATATAGAGTAAAATAACCACAATAAAAACCATGAAAGCGGGCAGCAAACCAACATCTTCATAAAACATCGGATCCCCTGCGGCAGAGCCTAGCCCGATAATTAATACCAGCTCGAAGATGGATAGTTGTTTGATTCCCCGCTTACCTGACGCACGTAAGGTGATCAGGATGATGATGAACATGATAACAGTGCGTAAGATCACCTCGAATAAAAATTCAATCGGAAGGTCACTTAATAATATTTTTTCCCAATAATCAATACTTTCCATACGGAACGGTCACTATATGCGGTTATATATATAACATGGAGTAAGGCTATATAACATGGAGTAAGGCCAAATGTTTCTACCATTATGGTGAGATAAACGCTAGAGCGATGATAGTTGTGAAAAAGCACGAATTTACCTAAGTTTATTGGTAAACTTTAAATATGAAATTTAGACCGCTATTCTTTTTTTGCTTTATTATATGGATTAGTTTAATAGGCTGCCACGAAAATGGCCGTGTACTGATAGCACCATATTTAGGTGAATGGAAATCCGTCGACACGATAAGTCGCGCTACTATAAAAATCTATTATGAAAAAGAGCAATTGGTTTTGTATTACCAAGACACTCGTGGCGCATTTCGTATGCAGTCATTTTATTCTTATGACGATAACCGATTGCATGTTGAACAATCGCCGAAGCATTATTTGGTGCTCAGAGGGCATTGGTTGATTGCTAATTTTGACAATTTAGAACATAAATATGTGAAGAACCAACGGCAAATATGACGTAAATTTCACAAGATAGCTAGGTAGATATAACTATATTTGCAACCGTTTTGGCGCTTCATTTCACTTTCGTTATTCCCCAATGGCGAATCTAAATGGGTTTACGATAGTAGACATCTAGACCGAAGCGTAAAGGGAGCATGTTCTAGAAATGAGAAATTCAGCTTTATTGGTTTTGAAAGAAAAACCAACATTTATTATTGCTAATTACGTTGTATTAACTTTCTATGGTTATTTTACCATAGGTCTTACATTAGCTGTATTACCTATTTTTATTACACAGACACTGGGGTATAATACCGTTATTGCCGGAGCGATTATCAGCTTACAGTATGTCATGACATTTATTATGCGTGCCTACGCTGGGCATTTGGTCGATACAAAAGGGCCAAAGCGTGCCGTCATCATCAGCATGTCGTGTTTCATATTGGTGGGATTGCTCTTATTACTTGCTTTTGCCCTGAAAGATAGCCCCTTAGTGAGTTTAGCCATCTTGGCCATATCGCGTTTAATTACGGGTTGTGGCGAAGGTATGGTGGGAGCAAGCCCGGTTAACTGGGCCATGTTACGTGCAGGCGATGAACATACCGCTACCGCTATCTCCTATAACGGCATCGCCAATTACAGTTCCATGGCCATTGGTGCTCCACTAGGTGTATGGTTATCCGGTCATTTGGGTAACTGGAGCCTCGGGTTTATAACCAGTTTTATGGGGATTATTGGCCTATGCGCTGCATGGGTAAAGCCGGCGTTAATGGGTAAGTCTGATGGAAGGAAGCAGCCTTTCTTTCAAGTCTTACGCTTGGTAAGCCCGTTTGGGTCTGGTCTGGCATTGGCGGGGATTGGTTTTGGTACTTTATCTACCTTTATTACCTTATATTTTGCCTACCATCATTGGGATCATGCTGCTTCGTGTATTACTGCCTTTAGCTTATTTTTTATTTTTGGCCGACTCGCCTTTTCAAATGCCATATCGAAACATGGAGGAATCCAGGTGGCTATCGTCAGTATGTTGGTGGAATGTATGGGTTTATTGATTATTTGGTTCGCCCCTGAGGTCAATATGGTTATTTTTGGTGCATCGTTAACAGGGCTGGGCTTTGCGTTGGTCTTTCCTGCCTTGGGTGTGGAGGCTGTTAAAAGGGCACCTGCCGCCAATCAAGGTGCAGCATTGGGAGCATACGGACTTTTTATTGATATTTCATTGGGTGTTGCCGGGCCGCTCATTGGCTTTGTTGCTAAATACGTTGGTCTCACTGCTATTTTCCCCTTTAGTGCACTCATGGTTTTTACTGGATTGATTGTTTGTCTGATGTTACGGCGTCGGGCGGCAAAATAATTCACGAATTCCACTATTTTTTAAAAATAGTGTGGTAAAAGCGATTGTTCGCACTGTTTTATTTTATATATTCGATGGTATTAAGAAAAATAGGAATATTTATGCTCATGCCTGATAAAACGCATACCACCAATTATACAGATACCTTTATTGAAATTGCAGCAGATAGCAATCAGATGAGAGGTGAGGAGCCACCTTTAAAGGAGCAAAAATCGGTTGCACGCCTCCAATATGAACTTTTGGCAAATCATCCATATCAATACACATCTGATGATGTGCTGTTTGAAGTTTTCGCACAGCGACATCATGTTCCAAAATCCCAAAGAGAAGCAGCCCGGCAGCAATTTTTCTCTAAAGGGCAAGCCTGTTTTAGAGCGTCACCTTTACCAAAAAAATACGGCTGGGGGGTACACAGTAACAGCCAAGGTAAAATAGCGCTCATTGGTCGGGATACGTCGGAGTACGAAAAATTTTTGTCGGATATTGGTGTAACCAAGGTAAAGGCCATGCGATCTAGTCGCAAAAAATAATGCAGTAATTAAAGATGGATAAACAAAGAAGTTCGATCTTTAGGCTCCAAATTTTTTGTCTTATGGCCTTTGCCCCATGTATCTTCAACCAATAAAATCGTTCCTGTCTGAAATTGCCGGATCTCACCCTTTGACGTGGTGATTTCAACGCCACCATCAAGCAGTGCAATGTATTGCTTCTGTGGAGCACAATGGAAATCATAGTCGTATTGTGCAGATACTTTCCTGAACTGTAGCTGGTGTACCGGTAATTTCGCTGATAGAAAACCGATATCACCCTGGTCGACTAACGGAATCTGAATGTCTTCGAAAAATGATTCTCCCGCTTCGTCTGCATATATTCTAGTAATGATCATTTTCTGTTTTCTTTGTGAAACGCTGTTTATTTAGTGTATATCATGCTTCTTTTCTCCGACTTTCAACGGTATAGACAAAACTATCGGCTTTGTAAAAACCGAGATTATACTCAATGGGACGTTCGTCTTGATCGTATACATACCGTTTTCGTAATAAAACCGGACTTCCTGAGTTAATTTCCAATTTGGAAGCTATAAACTTGTCGGCACCTTGCGCACTGATTTCTTCTTTAGAAAGATTGGCAATCACATGGTAGTCCATTTCCAAAATTTCATATAATGGCCGCTTAAAATCTTCATCGCCCGTCAATCCAGTTCGTGGGTGAAAATAAGATACGAAATAGACAAAGGGCTCCTCTAGACGGCCCCGTAAGCGTTCTAATTTAAGCACTTTTATGTCATGGCCGATTTCAAAAAAATCTGCGATGCTTTCTTCCGGTAAAATCCAACTAATATGTAATTCAAAGTTTTTAATCGGAATACCCCGTGCTTTCATTTCTTGCGAAAAGCTCAGCCAATTATTTGATTTTGAGCTGACAGAAGCCGCGGCTACCTTGGTGCCAACACCCTTCTTTCGTATTAATAAGCCTTCGTAAACCAATTTATTCAATGCCTGACGCAGCGTAGTACGCGAAATGGCCAGCTGTTGGGCTAAATCTACTTCATTAGGTAAAAACTTTCCATTGCTATACTGTGGATCTTTGATCATGTTGCGTAAAAGCTCTTCTGCTTGTACATGCAGGGGGATTGGGCTTGTATGGTCAATTGTAAATTTCATGGTAAACCTAAAATGGATCTTGCTGTCTTTCAACAAAAGTAGAAAAAATTTTGATACCCAATTAAATGTGTATATGTTTGTACATATTGTCTATATGATTGAACATATTTGTTGCGCAGCATCTTAGACAAAGACCTATAAACGTTGAATACGCATTACGATTAATTATATTTATGGAAACAAGTTTGAACACTTTGAAAAACAGTAAGGTTGAAATGAAATGGAGAACAGGGGAACAGCCTATTATGCCCAATCAAATAAATAAAGAAGCAACGGGTCAGTACGATATATACCCTCATCATGGGTTGGGAAGAAATAAAATATACAATGGCTATGGGTCTTTAGCTGAATGGATTTTGGAACAGAAAACAGTTGTAATCGATGGCTACGTGGGTGTTTTTTGGAACCACATACAAGCACAACTACAAAGTGTATTCGATAAGGAACATGTTTCGGTAAATTGGGTAGTGATGACAGACTTCTTCAAGCCGTCAACCGCCGTTGAGGAAATGGTTCAACCTTTTCTTGGTGCTCAAGACGCTGTCTGGGGGAGGAAATGTAACCTTACGCTCTGCGACTTTTTTGAGCTCAGTCATTCACCGGAACCCAATCATACCTATGAAATTAATATCGTAATCGGAACGGGTGCCGCGTTGCTTGGATGGCAGGCACCCATAGTTTACCTAGATCTACCCAAGAATGAATTGCAATTACGCATGCGCGCGAGCGCTGTTCGTAATTTGGGTGCCGTCGAAACGGATACCGCTACCAACATGTATAAGCGCTTTTATTTTGTAGATTGGGTCGTATTAAATGCACATAAACAAGCAATCAGTGATGTTATTGCTGTTTTAGCTGATAGCCAATGGAAAGATACACTGAACTGGGCATTTGCCAAGGATATAAAAAAGGCATTACAGCAGATGAGCCAAAGTGTATTTCGGGTGAGGCCTTGGTTCGAGCCAGGTGCTTGGGGCGGACAATGGATGAAAGAACGCATTCCTGGTTTAAGTCAGAACCATGTGAACTTAGCTTGGTCTTTTGAAATGATTGTTCCTGAAAACGGACTGGTATTTGAAAGTGATGGCGCATTGTTGGAAATATCGTTTGATTTCCTGATGTTCCAACAGCATGAAGCCATTCTTGGGAAACATGCCTCGTTATTTGGTTATGAATTTCCCATTCGGTTTGATTTTCTAGACACATGGGATGGGGGGAATCTGTCTATCCAATGCCATCCTTCCCTTTCTTATATCCGGGAGCACTTTGGCGAAACAATCACCCAAGATGAAACGTATTATATGTTGGATTGCCAGCCTGGGGCTGAAGTATACCTCGGTTTTCAAGAAGATATTGACCCCTTAACATTTAAACATGTTTTAGAAGAAAGCCAATCACAGAAGAAAGAAGTTGCGATCGACCAATATGTTCAGGTGCACCAAGCCGAGAAGCATGAGCTATTTTTGATCCCGAATGGCACGGTGCATAGTGCAGGTGCTGGAAGTCTCGTGTTGGAAATAAGTGCCACACCTTACATCTTCACCTTTAAAATGTACGATTGGTTGCGGTTGGACTTAAACGGCCAACCACGGCCAATCAATATTGAACATGCTTTTAAGAATTTAAATTTTGAACGAAAAGGCGAGCGTGTTGAAGAAGAATTGATTGCGAAGCCACAACTGGTAAAAGCAGGTCAAGATTGGCAGATTATCCATTTACCCACCCACCAGCAGCATTTCTATGATATCGAACGTTTGGAATTCGAGACACACATCGAAATAGATACCGCAGATACCGTTCATATTTTGATGTTGGTTGAAGGAACATCGGTTGATGTGCAGACTGCCGATGGAACCATTGCCCATTTCCATTATGCGGAGACGTTTGTCATTCCCGCAGCCGCTCAACACTATAGATTGACGAATACCTGCAATGGAACAGCCAAAGTGATTAAAGCCTTCATAAAGGAAGATGCCGCGATGTTGGTTATGTAGGTCATGCCGAGCTCAGTTTGTTAACCGCCAAAAAACAAAACAATATGAATCAAAACAATAAAACAATTAGTCTGGCCACCATTACCATTGTTGCTTCTTTGGGTGGTTTTCTATTTGGCTTTGATATGGCTGTTATCTCGGGTATTTTACCCTTAGTGGAAAAGCAGTTTACGTTAACACCTGCACAAGAAGGTTGGTTCGTCTCTTCGGCGCTCGTCGGTTGTATTGTAGGCGTTGCTTTTTCGGGTGAGCTGAGCGATCGCTTCGGGCGAAAAAAATTGCTTCTTGCATCGGCCGTACTTTTTCTTTTCTCAGCAGCTGGTTGCGCATTTATGCCCTCGCTTTTTTGGGTATTGGCTGCACGGATACTAGGCGGTGTAGGCATTGGCATTGCATCCAATGTCGTTCCACTGTATATTTCTGAAATCGCGCCAACGGCTATTCGCGGCCGCTTGGTTACTTATTATCAATTTGCTGTCACATTGGGCATTCTCATTGCCTATCTCAGCAATGCGGCTATTGTGCACTATAACCAGGCACATGGTCTTTTACCGCATATTTTTCATGATGCTGCTTGGCGGGCTATGTTTAGTGTGGGCATCATCCCTGCACTATGTTTCTTGTTTGGCTTATTTTTGGTGCCTGAAAGTCCGCGTTGGTTGATGCAAATGGGTAAACAGGCCGAAGGACAGGCTATCTTGAACCGGATCACACATCGTTCTCACAGCGCTATAGAAGCATCGGTACCCGAGCAGCCACAACGCCAGGGTTCTTATAAAGAGCTGCTGGCCCCTCATATGCGGAAACCCCTACTCATTGGCATATTATTACCCCTGTTTTCCCAATTTAGCGGCATCAATGCCATCATCTATTATGGCCCAACCATACTCAGCAATGCAGGTATCTCATTAAGTAATTCACTCATTAGCCAGCTCATTTTTGGCTTTGCCAATATGCTATTTACCCTCATTGCCATTTGGAAGGTAGACAGCTGGGGGAGAAGACCTTTGTATCTCGTGGGAACTGTTGGTGCAGCAATTACCTTGGTTTTAACCGGTTTTTGTTTCTATGTAGGGGCAACGGGCAGTATTTGGTTACTGGTTTGTGTATTGGCATTTTTGGCTTGCTTTGCATTTTCTATTGGGCCGTTAAAATTTGTGGTGGCATCCGAAATTTTTCCCAATGCCATTCGGGGCAGGGCACTTGCTGTCAGCATCATGGTGATGTGGGTGGCCGATACGTTGGTCGGACAACTGACTCCCATCTTACTAGACGGTATAGGGAGCGCGGGTACCTTTTGGTTCTTTGCCTCTTTCTGTATCATTGCCTTTTTTGTGGTTTATAAGCTATTGCCAGAAACAAAAGGAAAATCGTTGGAACAAATCGAACAATATTGGAATCAACCGATGTCTAAATCGGGAAAGATAGACTCATTTAAAAATCAGTAACGCGATGTATACCAAAATAATAAACCGATATTTACTACTTACTGCCTTATGTTTTATTGGAGGACAACAGTTTGCAAGAGCACGGCAAACAGAAAATTTTGTTCAATATGTGCATCCTGAAATAGGTACAGCACACTGCCGGTGGTTTCATTATACCCCAGGCGCTTACCCCTTTGGCATGGCAAAACCCGCCCCCGCCACCAACGGACATTTGGGTAATGCACACGGATGGGAAGCCACTGGCTACGATTTTCGCGATTCATCCATTGAAGGATTTCCTAATTTTCATGAATTTCAAATCGGGGGAGTCGTCTTCGCACCTACCATAGGTAAATTGCAGACTACACCAGGCGAGTTAGATGCACCGGATGAAGGCTACCGATCCAGATTTGATCGTCGGGATGAGCTCGCCACTGCGGGGTATTATGCTGTTCTATTGAAAGATTACGATATCAAAGCCGAATTAACAGCCACACCACGGGTGGCCTATCACCGCTACACATTTCCAGAAAGCAACGAAGCGCATATCCTTTTTGATATTGGCCATAAGCAGGGCGAAAGTGGCGAAGTAAAAGACGCAAAAGTTTACCTGACGCCAGATGGCCGGATAGAAGGCTTTGTAACTACCTTGCCCGTGTATGTGCAGAAGTATCAACCAGGGGCTGAAATAACCCTTTACTTTTCGGCCATTGCCGATAAAAAGCCAACGTCTTTTGGTGTATTCCACGGATCACAAATAACACCAAATGTTAGGCAAGGCACGGGGAGAGGAGTGGGCTTATACTTAACGTTCGCTACCCAAGCAAACGAAGCCATTACCCTGAAGGCCGGGCTGTCGTACACTTCCATCGAAAATGCACGTTTAAATTTGCATGCCGAGGCCACTAACTTATCGTTTGATCAGGCGAAAGAAAAATCATTTAAAGCTTGGAACGATAATCTCGGCCGCATAGCCGTCGAAACGCCAATAGATAGCAACAAAGTGAAGTTTTACAGCGGATTGTACCATGCACTCTTGGGGCGTGGTTTGGCAAGCGATGTGAATGGTGCTTATCCTAAAAACGATGGGTCGATCGGACAAATTCCTCTGCACCAAGGTAAACCTATCCATCAGCATTACAATACGGATGCTATTTGGGGCGGTTTTTGGAATATCACCCAGCTTTGGGCTATGGCCTATCCCGAGCATTATGCCGATTTTGTCAAAAGCCAATTATTAATCTATAAGGATACGGGATGGTTGGCAGACGGCATTGCCAATAGTCGATATGTATCGGGAGTAGGAACTAATTTCGTTAGTTTGGCTATCGCCAGTGCTTACATGGCGGGTATTCGCGATTTTGATGTGCCCTTAGGCTATGAAGCTGCGTTGAAGAATGAGGTGGAAAGTAAAGATCGCCCGAGGGGTGCCGGAAAATTGGATGTAGATCGTTTTCTTCAATATGGATATGTAAATCATCTGGATAAATCTTCCGGATGGGAAGAAACATGGAAGTTCTCGGCCTCACATACTCTCGAATATGCTTTCAGTGCGTATGCCGTTGCGCAGTGGGCTAAATTATTAGGCAAACAGGCCGATTATAAGCGACTTATGCGTTTGTCAAAAGGATGGGAAAAATTGTTCGACCCCTCTTTAAAGTTAATCCGGCCGAAGCTCGCCAATGGCCAGTTCATCTCCAACTTTGATCCCAGTCAACCTTGGCGTGGGTTTCAAGAAGGCAATGCTTGGCAATATACCTTCTACGTACCACATGATCCGGAAGGGTTGATTGCTAAAATCGGAAAAGATGACTTCAACACACGTTTGGATAGCATTTTTACTACCTCTCAGCAGCAAGCATTCGGAGGAGGCGCTACACTCAATGCTTTTTCGGGTTTGGCCGGATTGTATAATCATGGTAACCAACCTAATTTGCATATTGCCTGGTTGTTTAATTTTTCTGGAAAACCTTCATTGACACAAAAATGGGTTCGAGCTATCTGCAATGAGTTTTATGGCATAGAAGGGGTACACGGTTATGGTTATGGGCAAGATGAAGATCAAGGGCAACTCGGCTCCTGGTTCGTTATTGCCAGTATGGGGCTTTTCGATGTAAAAGGTTTGACCGATGCGAAACCACAACTGGGTTTAGGAAGCCCGCTCTTCGATCGGATTAAAATTAAAGGAAGCAGCTATTTCAAAGGGAAAGATTTTGAAATAGTTGTCAACAATAACAATCAGACCCATCCTTACGTGCAATCTTTTACCTTAAATGGGCAGCAATTACATGAGCCCTTCATTCCATTGGAGGCCATACAAAAGGGCGGGAAATTGGTGTTGGAAATGGGCAGTGAACCAAAAGATCATTATTAATAACTTGTTAAAAATACCTTCATCATGATCAAGCAAGGAATCGTTATTATTTTACTCCTATTCTTCATCAACAGCCATGCGCAAACTAAACCAAACACAATTTGGCAAATAGGCGAAGCAGATAACCAAAGCACAGGGATGGCTTTAGCCCCGGCAGCATATAAAGACTTTTTAGGCCATGATTTTGGCTGGGAAGACCGCTATTATCTCATTGGTTATTCGAAACCTGAACAGGATTGGCCTTATGTACTTCCTGGCCCAAAAGATAGCTGGGGAGGTACGGCACCCACTTCGGGTATCCGATCACATGTGCTCAACATCTTGTTTGGCTTAAAAACACCACCCCGACCAGCCGATTGGAAATTGGTAGTGGACATTGCCGCATATCAGGGAGAAAAACCGCCGCTGTTCAAAGTGAGTATCAATGGGAAATCGTGGGTATTTCAACTGCCAAAAGCAGCTAGCAATGATGCCATCTCGGGAGATATGTCGAAAGCCACACCTTATTTGGTGCAGATACCCTTTCAGGCAGCACTGCTTCGACAGGGCGGGAACGAAGTCCAACTCACCTCACTAGATGGATCGTGGCTCATTTTTGATCAGGTCCGTTTAGAAGGCGCCGCCGGTACCGACCTGATTAAGCCAGCCAACCTGTTCGTTCGAAATGTACAGGCTGCCAATTACGAATTGCAGGAACATGGAAAACGCGTTCAACCGCTTTTGGTCGACGTTGAACACCTAAAGGGTACCCCACTTCTCCGTGTTAAACTGGATGGTCATGAAGTCTTTCATGAAACGGTGGATACCGGAAGATTTCAATTTGAGGTGCCTATGCCCGCGGTAACGCATGTAAAAAAAAGTCGGTATGAGTTATGGGTAGATCATGAGATCGTTGCTAGCGGTATGGTGGATAGGCAGGCGCAGCGGCTTGCTACCTGCGCAGATTATGTGGATACCAAAATAGGAACAGCCCATTCCCGTTGGATGATTGGCCCAGGCCCGTGGATGCCGTTCAGCATGGTCAAGATCGGGCCGGATAATCAAAATGATGGCTGGCAAGCAGGTTATGATCCTACCTTTGAAAGTATGGGTGCCTTTAGCCATATTCACGAGTGGACCATGGCTGGTTTGGGTATGATGGCGGCGAACGGTCCGTTAAAAATGAAAACAGGCGATGAGCGTGGCAAACCGGGTGACGGTTACCGTTCACGCATTGATAAGGCTTCGGAAGAAGCTCCTTTGGGTTATTATAAGGCAAACTTAATTGATTATGGGATCCAAGCCGAATTAACGGCCACCACAAGGGCTAGCTTTCAGCGATATACCTTTCCGAAAGGAACCGATTCGCGTATCATGATCGATTTACAGATTCCGGCAGAGAATCGCTATTTACTTAAGGAAGTTACGTTGAAGAAGGTGAGCGATTATCGAATAGAAGGTTATAGTAAACAGTTAGCTCCTCAAGTGTGGATTGCACAGGCGGGCGCCAGTGAACAAGATTATACCATCTACTTTGCCATTGAGTTTGATCAACCGATCAAAAAGTTTGGCTCCTGGATCAATGATGAAGTGCGGCAAGGCGATCTTATCGAAGTAAAAGATGCAAAAGATGCTGGTGCCTATGTGGAGTTTGATACCCGCAAAAACCAAGTGGTACAGGTGCGTACCGGTATTTCTTATGTAGATTTAGCTGGTGCTTCCAATAATTTGTCGACCGAAATCAGTAAACCTTTCGGTTGGCATTTTGATCAGGTTCGAGATCAGCAACGCCAGGTATGGAATGATTTATTAGGTCGGCTAACCATAACAAGTACCGATAGGCGCGAAAAAGTTCGTTTTTATTCCAATATGTATCGCGCTTTGTGTAGCCGCAATACCTTTAGTGATGTAGACGGCCGTTGGGTAGATGCTACAGAACGTATTCAAAAATTAGCAGACCCCGAAGCAGTGGCTTTGGGATGTGATGCCTTCTGGAATACCTTTTGGAACCTGAATCAGTTTTGGAACTTGGTGACCCCCGAATGGTCGTCTCGTTGGGTGAAATCGCAGCTGGCCATGTATGATACCAATGGGTGGTTGGCGAAAGGGCCGGCTGGTATGGAGTATATTCCGGTCATGGTTGCAGAGCATGAGGTACCCCTGCTGGTGAGCGCTTACCAAATGGGTATTCGCGATTACGATGTGCAGAAGTTGTTTGAGGCAGCTGATAAAACCCTCTCCACGCCCCAAACGGCTGTAGGTGGTGCATTAGCAGGAAATGCCGATTTAGCGGCTTACCTCCGGTATCATTATGTTCCTTATGATAAAGGGCGCTTTTCTAATTCATTGGAATATGCTTATGACGATTGGACGCTTTCACAACTGGCGAAGTCTCTGCATAAAGAACAGGCCTATCAGCAATATCGGGAACGGGGCAGTTGGTGGAAAAACGCCATCGATACAGTAAGCGGTTATGCACGGCTACGTCAATCAGATGGTACTTGGTTTCCAGATTTTGATCCTTTTCAATCCGGAAGAAATGAACATTATGTAGAAGGAAATGCCTGGCAACTCACGTTTTTTGTGCCGCAAGATGTCCCGAAATTAGCCTCGTTGATCGGTGTCGACAAATTTCGCGAGCGACTGGCTTGGGGCTTTGGTGAAAGTGAAAAATGGCGGTTCAATGCTCCGAACGACCAATATTGGGATTATCCGGTGATTCAGGGAAATCAGCAGTCTATGCATTTTGCCTATTTATTCAATTGGGTACAGCAACCTTGGCTCACACAAAAATGGAGCCGGTCGGTTTTAGACCGATACTATGGTCACGGAATTGCCAATGCGTATTTGGGCGACGAAGATCAAGGGCAAATGAGTGCTTGGTTTATCATGTCGGCCCTCGGATTATTCCAGCTAGATGGCGGCTGTCGCACGGAACCGATTTATGAATTGGGGAGCCCGATTTTTAAAGAAGTAACTATCCAATTAGGCGAACGTTATGGACGGGGCAAAACATGTACGATCAAAGCCAATAACGTGTCTAGAACCAATAAATATATTCAACAGGCCACCTTGAACGGGAAAGCATTGAATACTTTCTGGTTTCCAGCCAGCGAGTTGCTTAAAGGAGGAAAACTGGTGCTCGAAATGGGGCCAGAACCGAATAAACAATGGGGATTAGCAACCTTGCCTCCTATAGCAAATTAAGAAAGTAAACGTCTAAACTTCTATGTCCAAAATGAGTAAATTAATCCAGGTATTTTGTGCTGCTATCCTTTATTGGGTATGGATACCAGCATTTGCTCAAGAGCCCATCTTTTCAAAAGCAAATCAAGTGAAACGTATGGCAGAGCAATTAATCCAAACAGGTTTTAATGCTGGCGATGGCTATAGCGAAGTATGGATCAGAGATTTCAATACGTTTATGGAAACGGCATGTTCGGTAGCAGATCGACAGGAAATCCGGAAAAGTCTATTATTATTCATTTGCTTACAACAAGCCGATGGTGGAATTTTAGATGGTTACGTTTCTAATCCGGATGAATCTAATGTAGCCTATCGATATTACCGTTCTGATCTGGCACCAGGTTACGCTGGACATAAAAACACGGTCGAAACCGATCAAGAATCATCATTAATACAGGCCATCGCCAAGTATATACGTGTCACCGGAGATCAAAGCATACTGATTGATACCATAGCTGGCGAAACGGTTCAACATCATTTGGAACGGGCCTTAGAATTTTTGATGAATAAACGTTTCAGTAGAGAATATGGGTTAATCTGGGGTGCAACTACCGCGGATTGGGGTGATGTACAACCAGAGCATGAATGGGGCGTGGAAATGAACGAAAACACACATCGCGCCATTGATATTTATGATAATGCGATGTTTTTAATCGCTATTCGCGATTTTTTGAACTTTTCCAACACCTCAAAAAAAACATTTAGCAAATGGAATACCGTCAGTAAACAGCTCCAAAAAAACATTCGGCGACATTTATGGGATAAAACCAAACAGCAGTTCAAACCACATATTTATTTGGATGGTTCACCTTTTCCAGATTCGTTTGACGAATCTATCGTATACTATCACGGCGGAACGACTATAGCCATAGAAGCAGGATTATTAAGTAAACAAGAAGTGAAAGCGGCTTATCTACGCATGAAAGAGCATGTACAGCGCGCTCGGGCATCGACAATTGGTCTTACCTTATATCCACCTTACCCTGCAGGCACATTTAAAAACAAAGGTATGGGACCTTACGCCTACCAAAATGGAGGAGACTGGACTTGGTTTGGTGGACGTATGGTGACACAGTTAATTCGTTATCGTTTGCTGGACGAAGCTAAAGAGGCCCTTGAGCCAATGCTGGACCGAGTACTCAAGAACAATGGATTTTACGAATGGTATACGCTGGATAACCGTCCACAAGGGTCTTCAAGCTTTCGGGGAGAAGCCGGTGTATTATGGTCGGCAATTATTGCTTTACAACAGGCATGACTAAACAATAGTTGTACAAGAAAACATAACAGAAAACATTATGCGATCGCTTTGTAAGTATGCTAGCATTCATTGAAACAACGGGGACTCGATCCGCTTCCAGATGGAGTTAATTAAAAAAATTTAGTTTATTTGTTTTAATAAATGAAAAAATATAAAAAGCATGCGGCTTAAGGTTTGCTTTTCTGATGAAACCTGTCTAAATTGCAGCACACAAACCAACAGGATGATGAACAAAATGATCTTAACTTTTGCAAGCGGCTTATTGCTTGTGTTGACGGCGACTTTTTATACACAGGCACAGGTCAAACCGATCGAATCGAATGCTGTTCAAGGAGGCGAACTTATTGGGCGATGGGATATCACGGTTGATGAAAATGGCCGACCAGCCCCTTCTTGGTTAGAGGTGGAACTATCGGGCTTTAAAACACTGGTAGGACGGTTTGTGAGTACGGGGGGGAGTGCGCGGCCGATTTCAAAGGTAAATTTTGCAAATGGCCAGTTTGATTTTGCCATTCCACCACAATGGGAAAGAGAAGAACGTGATTTGGTTTTAAAAGGTAGCGTTACTGGCAATCAAATACAGGGTACGATTACCACCAGTGCCGGTCAAACTTTTTCATTTAAAGGCGTAAAAGCCCCTCATTTGAAGCACAGTACAAAACCACAATGGGGTAAATCCATATCATTGTTTAATGGAAAGGATTTAACCGGATGGAAAGCGTTGGGTAAAGAAAATCAGTGGATCGTAAAAGACGGTATTTTAACCAGCCCACATTCCGGTGCTAACCTGGTTTCCGAACAGGAATTTACTGATTTTAAACTGCATGTTGAATTTCGATATAACGAGGGGAGTAACAGTGGTGTCTATTTAAGAGGCCGGTATGAAGTACAGATCATTGATAACCCGAAAGATGAACATCCCAACAGTCACCTGTTTGGTGGTGTATACGGCTTTTTGGTACCCAATGAAATGGTGGCTATCGGCCCTGGAGTATGGCAAACCTATGATATCACTTTAGTAGGACGCATGGTAACCATTGTAGCCAATGGCAAAACCATCATCTCCAACCAAGAAATACCCGGTATAACCGGAGGGGCCTTGAATAGCAATGAAGACCAACCGGGCCCTATCTATATACAGGGAGATCACGGGCCAATTGAATTTCGAAAAATCGTGATTACGCCTGCCAAGTAAAAACGTTAGTTTATAGAGAAGCTGCCGTATTAATCGGTAGCTTCTGCCAATATTTTGATATCCTTTACTTCTAATACTGCCTTGGGGTAACCCCGATGCACCGCATGGATCATAGCTAAAGCTACTTGTTGTAACGTACTGACGCTATTGGGCATGATGATTTTGAGTAAGGGAAACAACCAAGCGAAATATTTGTAGGCTGGTAACAGATGACGCTGCCCAGCGCTTGCTTTCATAAAAGCCGGGCGGAAGTGATATACTTTTTTAAAAGGCATGGCGGCCAATGTGTTCTCCGTTCTGCCTTTTACACGTGCCCACATCAACCGGCCTTGCTCAGTGCTATCCGTACCCGCTCCGCTCACATAAATGAAAACAAGCGCTGGATTTTGATGGATAACTGCTTGTGCAACATGGGTGGTCAGTGTGAATGTCACTTGCGTATATGCCTCTTCCTTCATACCAAGACTGCTAACGCCTGCACAAAAAAAGCAAGCATCATAGCCCTTTAAGCGTTTGTCTTCGGTAGCTATCAACAAAAAATCCGAAACCAGGTACTCCTCCAGTTTGGCATGATGATACCCGCAGGGTTTTCGGCTAATACTGAGTATTTTTTCTACCAATGGGTTGGCCAAGCATTCTAGTAGTACGCCTTCGCCCACCATTCCCGTAGCTCCTGTTAAGATCACTTTCATGGCTCCTGTTTAATAAAGGCAATATACAGATTTCGAGTTGAAATGCTGTTATCCCTATTTGTATTTCCTCATGAATGTAATTTTACACCAGATGCGAACACACAACGTAAATAAGATGAGGTATTTAATTTGTGGAGGTTAATTGAGAATAGCGAATAATCTTTAGCCATTTCAATAATAAAATAACTGGGTACACTGGATCTATTTCATGCCAGCGATTTCCAAAGTTTACAGAAGACGGATGCTTATGGTGGTTATTGTGATAGGATTCACCCAGCATGAGCAGGTCAACAATGACCAAATTTTTTGAAGTATTCTTCAACCGGAAATTGATGTACCCATATTTATGAGCAAACCAGTTAATAACTGCACCATGAAAAGCCCCCATAGTTATAACAATGGGTAAAAGCAAGAACCACCAATAAGAAGTTGCAAAAAATAGAAAGAATGTAATATAGGCAATAACCCACAGCAACCTAGAAATACCTGAACCCGCCCAGTGGTCAAAGCCGTTCCATTCTGGAAGATTTTTAACGAAACGTTCCTCAACAGGATATTGTTTGTTGACAATTTGTGCGTAAATGTTTCTCGTACGCCACATCATACTGAAAACATTAGAAGAAAATTTGGGCGAATGCGGATCTTTTTCAGTGTCTGTATAGGCATGATGCATGCGATGCATAATGGCATATGCCCGTGGGCTCATATAAGAAGAGCCCTGTGTAATATATGAGAAGATAAAAAAGAAACGTTCCCAAAATCGGTTCATTGTAAACGAACCGTGCGCAGCATATCGATGCTGGAAAAAGGTTTGTGAAAAAAGGGACAAATACCATAACCCTATAAAAAAAATGAGGATAACCATAAACTTCAATTAAATTGAGTAAAGAATGCAGAAAAAAATTTTGAAGCCCACTTTAATTGTAGATAAAGGAAAGTGGTAACCTGAAGAAGTTAACTGAATCTCTAAAAATGTAAAGGTAACCTTTTATAATGGCAATAACAAGAAAAGATGCCATTACCTAATTAATAACAAAGAATCTAATACTACTGAAAATAAATGAGATATCATGATGGGGTTATCAATTAATTGATTTACCTTTACGATCTATCACCAACAATTATAGGGCAAAAATTGGTAGATATAGAGCTACCAGGTACCTCTTTGATTACATGCTAGTCCTTTACAAAACTACACAGTTTTTAGGTTGAAAATGTGTTATGCGGGCAGTATAAGCCGAAACTGATTTTCATTGTAAATACGATGCGGTTGCTTAAACGAATTACAATGCAAAATTATCATCACTACTATCGTGTGGTTGCACATGAAACACAGATCACCAAAATATCCACAAATAATTTTACGCGAATCAACTTCATGACATATAGAACGATCTGGACAAATCATCATCCAGTGAAAGTTTTTTCTTCGATCATAGACAAGCTGAGCTTGGTGCAGTCTAAACGATTAGCATATCGAGATTTCGTAGACTGTATAACCGCTATGGAAAGTGCAAAAAGTGGTGCTTTAAGCTACATCAATTCGCTTATTAAACAGGCCGATTTGAACATTGCTGCACTTAAGCAATATCGTATGGATCATTACGATGATTTAAATAAAAATTTACTGGATAGTAATATACGCCGTTTGGAGCAGTTGATCAGGAACAGGTAGTTCGTACAAAACTAAATCGATCATTATATGAGTAGAGATAAAAAAACACCCAAGAGCACCGAAAAAAAGAATCAATCGGATTATCAGAAAAGTAAATCGACCTCTTCAAAAGTAGAAATCGTTTCTATACGAAATTTAAATGACGCAAAGAAGAAAAAGAAATAGAAAAAAGACTTATAAATTAAATCATCTATGAGGCAATTAAAGATTTCAGACTCAATTACCGTACGTAATAATCGCTCCTTAAGTTTGTATTTAACTGAAATTGGTAAGTTTGAGTTACTGGATGCCGATGAAGAAGTTTTTCTTGCTGAACGCATACGGGCTGGAGATCAAGTGGCCTTAGAACGTTTAACAAAAGCAAATCTACGGTTTGTTATTTCGGTGGCTAAACAATATCAATATCAAGGACTGGTTTTAGAAGACTTAATTAATGAAGGGAATGCGGGGTTGGTAAAAGCGGCAAGGCGATTTGATGAGACGCGCGGATTTAAATTTATCTCCTACGCGGTATGGTGGATCCGGCAGAGTATCATGTCGGCCATTTCCATACAATCGCGCGTGGTTAGGCTTCCAGGTAATCAGATTACTAACCTGATCAAAGTGCGCAAATCGCAGTCAATGTTAGAGCAGCACTTGGAGCGAGAACCCAGCATGGAAGAGTTGGCTGCTGATTTAGGCACTTCTGCCGACAAAATAATTGCATCCCTCGCTCATGCAGAACGATCTTTATCCATCGATGCCCCTTCCATATTTTCAGAAGAAGAGCGATTATTGGATACTTTACCAAATACAGATGATGCAACTGATCAACAGCTTATACAAGATTCACTCAAAACGCAGATCAATCATATACTTGGAGAACTCCCAGAACGCGAGCAGCAAATCCTCACCTTGTTTTATGGATTAAATAATCACACTGCACAAACATTGGAAGAGATTGGATATCTGCTAAAGCTTACGCCGGAGCGCATCCGGCAGTTAAAAGCAACAGCTATTTTACATATCAGAAAATCGTCAGCCGGTAAACATCTTTCGGCTTATCTGTAATATACCTTACTTTTTACCCCATTCTTTACTAAATGAGTAGGGAGCATCGGCAGGGTTGGTGCCTCGCTTTTTATTGGGTTGTGTACCCAATTCAAACGCTATCCGTCCGCCATTAAGCAAGTCTTCATGGCGAAAATAATTTTTGGTATAAACCTGTCCATTGAACTGGATATTATCTATGTAGCGATGATCCTTTGCATTATTGGGTGCTGTTATCTCCAATTGCTTTCCATTTTCCAAATGAATCTTTACGGATTTAAATAGGGGCGAACCAATCACATACTCATTGGTGCCGGGGCAAACGGGATAGAAGCCCATGGCCGAAAATACATACCATGCCGAAGTTTGTCCGTTATCCTCATCTCCGCAATAGCCGTCGGCCTCAGCGGTATATAATTTATCCATGATTTCACGGGCCCAGTACTGTGATTTCCACGGTTCACCAGAATAGTTGTAGAGATACACCATATGTTGGATGGGTTGGTTTCCATGGGCATATTGCCCCATATTCATGACTTGCATTTCGCGCATCTCATGGATCATGGATCTGCTTTTCATGCCTGCTGCTCCCGGAATGATAAAGACTGAATCGAGCATTTGATTAAAAATCCGATTGCCTCCCATCAGATTGATGAGGCCCTGTGGATCGTGAAAAACAGACCAGCTATAATGCCAGCTGTTGCCTTCCGTAAAATCACGACTCCAATCGGTACCTCGAAAACCATTATCTGGAAAAGTACCATCTGCCTTCCTGCCGCGCATCAGGTTATACTGTGGGTCGAAAACATTTTTATAATTCATTGCCCGTTGGGCATAAACAGCAATTTCCTTTTTGGGCTTATTTAATTTTTTCCCTAAGGTATAAATCGTCCAATCGTCGTAAGCATATTCTAGGGTACGGGCTACGTTCTGGCTAATTTTTACATCGTTCGGAATATAGCCCAACTTGTTATATACTTCAAAACCCGTTCTGCCCGAGGCTGCAACGGTTGGGTGCACCGCATTCGCACCGTGTTTCAATGCCTCCCATAAAGTCTCTATATCATAGCCGCGTAATCCTTTGATGTAAGCATCTGCCACCACCGATGCGGAATTGTTGCCCACCATGATGCTGCGGTGACCCGGACTGGCCCATTCGGGTAAAAAGCCACTTTCTTTATATGCATTTACCAATCCTTCCTGCATCTTGGTGTTCATAGCAGGATAAACCAGGTTCAAGAAAGGAAATAACGAACGGAACGTATCCCAAAATCCGGTGTCGGTAAATAGGTAGCCAGGCAATACCTTCCCGTTATAAGGGCTGTAGTGGACGATCTTACCCCCAGCATCTATTTCATAAAAACTTCGGGGAAACAATACCGAACGATAAAGGCATGAATAGAACGTACGTAATTGGTCTATGTTGTTGTCATTCACCTCAATTTTTCCTAATACTCCGTTCCAACGATCTTTTCCTTTAGCTACCAACGCATCAAAATCAGCAGTACCCAGTTCTTTCAGATTGATTAGCGCTTGTTCTGCGCTGATAAAGGAAGAAGCGACACGCGCATGTACTTGCTCGCCTTTTTCAGTGGCAAAGCCAATGACGGCCCCTGCGTGGTTCGCATCGATTTCCAATTGGCCTTCTTGAATCTGTTGATCATGTACACCGGCTTGGTAAGTGAATGGCTTGTCAAAAATGATGACGAAATAGTTTTTAAAATTTTCTGGTACACCACCGCTGTTCCGGGTAGTATAACCGATAATTTTGCGTTCTTCAGGAATAACCTTGATATAAGAGCCCTTATCGAATGCATCAACGGTGATGTATGCCTGATCGGTTTGTGGAAAGGTAAACCGGAACAGAGCAGCCCGCTCGGTTGGTGTAATTTCTGTTACCACATCGTGGTCGGCCAAATAAACCCGGTAATAATAAGGCTTGGCCACTTCGGCCTTATGCGAGAACCAACTGGCCCGTTCATCTTCGTTAAATACGGCTTTCCCGGTGACGGGCATAATGGAAAATTGCCCGTAATCGTTCATCCAAGGACTTGGTTGGTGGGTTTGCTTAAAACCCCTTATTTTATCGGCAGTATAGGTATAAACCCAGCCATCACCCATTTTTCCGGTTTGTGGTACCCAGAAATTCATGCCCCAAGGCATGGCGATAGCTGGATAGGTATTACCCGTAGAGAGTTCGAATTTAGATTGCGATCCAACTAAGGTGTTTACATACGAGACGGGGTCCAAGCGTTGCTGACTTATGGCCTGGCCTGAATAGGTGGAAGCAAGTAAGAGGATTATTAGCAATTTACTCAAGTTCGAAAATTTCATGGTATGGCGTATTATGATTGATTAGAAGCCTGTTTATTTGGTTATCGTATCTTATGTTTAAACTAAATTGATTTAGCTAGACAAACATAATAAATTACTCTCATTTTAACAAACGCGGACATAGACGCAAATTGCCCTGTATTATGGCATAATATCACACCCTTCTTCGAACATTTTCACATTAAATTTGCTTTAATTAATGACTAAATAGCAAGACGATGAACAATACGCTGTATCCTTGCCTGACCATAAAGGGCAAAATTGAAGAAGCGGCCAATTATTATGTCCGCACGTTTGGCGACGGAAAAGTCGACCCGGTGCCGCCCTATGTTATTCAACTCGAATTGAGCGGACAAAAATTGATGCTGCTGAATGAAGGACCGCAATCTACGCCCAACCCGGCTATTTCATTCATGGTGATTAGTGAAACGGCTGATGAAACGGAACAGTATTGGAATAAGCTGCTGGAAGGCGGGCAGGTGCTCATGCCACTAGACCAATATGAATGGAGTCCGAAATACGGCTGGATCCAAGATAAATATGGTGTGTCTTGGCAATTATATACCGGAAGTAAGCAAGATACACCTCAGAAATTTTGTCCTACGCTCATGTTTACCGGCAATAATGTAGGTAAAGCCAATGAAGCCATTCATTTTTACACGAAGGTGTTGCAACCAGCTAGTATTCAAGGTATCTTAAACTATAGTGAAGCAGATGGCGATCAGCGTAATCTTGTCAAACATGCACAATTCGTGCTCAAAGATTTTGTCATGATGGCCATGGATAGTTCATATCCACATGGCTTTCATTTCAACGACTCCATTTCCTTCGTAGTAGAATGCGAGACACAAGCTGAAATTGATGCGTATTGGGAGCAATTGACGGCCGATGGTGGGAAAGAAGTAGCTTGTGGTTGGCTAACCGATCGTTATGGTGTTAGCTGGCAGATTGTACCCAAAATGTGGTCGGCATTGATGAAAGACCAGGAGCGTGCACCGCGAGCCATGCAGGCGCTCATGAAAATGAAGAAGCTGATTATTGCGGATTTGGAGAATGCCTAAACCCTGAAGGCACCAAAAAATAAGTATATCATTGTTAGGTGTTCAATGTTGAGGTTTAGATTTGTATATAATCACCAAAATTTAATACGTTTGTATAGACCGGATAAAATACAAACGTATTAAATGATGAATAGCATCCTGCGCAAATCTTGGCTCTTTTGTATGTGCTTGGTTTATTGTATATCGCCCAAATCAAGCTTAGCACAACAAAAAGCAGCTGCAAAGCCACTCGAGCAATTACAACAATCGTTCGTAAACTTGGGCTTCGGCATGTTTATCCATTACGGAATGCCTACGTTCATGAACCAGGATTGGTCTGACCCTAACGCACCACTCAGCTTGTTTCAGTCACCCAATTTTGATGCCAATCAATGGGCAATGGCTGCGAAATCGGCCCATATGACCTATGGTTGTTTAACAACGAAACACCACAGCGGTTTTCCCATTTGGGATACGAAAACAACCGACTATAACGTTATGAATACCCCCTTGGGCCGAGATGTAGTAAAGGCGTATGCCGAAGCGTTCCGAAAACAAGGTTTGAAGGTCATGTTGTATTATTCCATTTTAGATACACATGCGGGCATCCGGCCCAATCAAATAACACCGGATCACATCACACTCATTAAACAACAACTCACCGAGCTGCTGACGCATTATGGAGAGATTACCGCCCTTATCATCGACGGATGGGATGCTCCTTGGTCGCGTATTTCATACGATGATATACCCTTTAATGATATCTATAAGCTCATCAAATCGTTGCAGCCCAATTGCTTGGTTATGGATCTCAACGCAGCAAAATATCCTTCCGAAGCGCTCTTTTATACGGATATCAAATCGTACGAACAAGGGGCAGGGCAATACATCAGTAAAGAACAAAATAAACTGCCAGCGCTGGCCTGTTTGCCCCTACAAGCCAACTGGTTCTGGAAAGCGTCGTTTCCCACTACGGCTGTTAAAGATCCCAAAACACTGGTGAACGATATGCTCATACCTTATAACCAAATTTACTGCAACTTCATACTCAATGTGGCTCCCAATAAGAGCGGATTGATAGATGACAATGCCTTAGCGGCGTTGAAAGAAATCGGTCGACTGTATCCCGGACCAAAAAATATTCCGGCAATCCCCCCGCATGAAAAGCCTATCATTGGGCATAATATAGCCAAGTTTGCACGTAGCAATTCCAGCTGGAGTGATGATATGAACATCATGGATTTTGCTAACGATGATCGTTTTGGTTCAGCATGGATTTCCAATACAACCGTGAAGGATCCCTGGTATGAAGTGACCTTCGAGCGAGCCAAGCCATTCAATGCGATTGTGATCACCGAAACCAAACCGAATGTGCGCGCATATGTGCTGGAAGCATTCGTTAATAATCAATGGGTTAAAATAGTGGATGGCCATGAAAAAGGAAGAGTGAAAATTCACCGATTTAACCGCATATGGGCCAATAAAGTCCGCATGCGCATGACCCAATTTCAAGAACCTCCTGCTATCGCCGAGTTTGGCGTGTACGATGAAGAGTAATATTTTGTCTAAAAAGAAGAAACAAATATCCATTTTTAAAATATGCAATTACTTACAAGAAGATCACTTATTAAACGTTCATTAAGCGCATTACCACTCTTATTGGTAGACTATAAAAGCTTCGGCTTTCCACAACATACAGCAGGCAGTTCCTTACTGGATAGGATGTTGCCGGCACCCAAGCAAGGTGGATTTCAGATGAAAGATTATTGGGTATGGGATCCGTCGGTTATCAAAGGAGAAGACGGTCGTTATCATATGTTTGCTTCCCGATGGTCTAAAGAATATGGCTTTGGTAATTGGGTAACCACATCGCAGATTGTACGGGCAGTTTCCAGTACACCAGCAGGTCCTTACACGTTTGAAGAGGTGGTTTTGCCCCCGCGGGGTAAACAGTTCTTTGATGGATGCACAACACATAATGCGCGTATTATTAAAAGTGGAAAATATTATGTGCTTTACTATTTTGGCAATCGATACGATGAACCTGCTCCAAAACCGGGAGTGGATGTGTGGGCAACCGGATTAGCGCAAAAGGCATGGATGAATAAGCGAATTGGCATGGCTTGGTCGACATCCGTTTACGGTCCGTGGACGCGGAGCGACCAGCCCTTGTTAGAGCCCCGGCCAGGCCATTGGGATGCTTCCATTACCTCCAACCCTTCGCCTGTTGCTTTACCCGATGGACGCATTTACCTGATGTATAAATCATCGCCGAAGGATTATAATCCGCCACTCTTGTTAGGAGCAGCAGCTGCCGATTCTTTTCGTGGGCCTTATAAGCGCCTCTCTGATAAACCGGTATTTGAATTTCATAAGCCGGGTCAGTTAGATAATGACGTAGAAGATCCTTTTGTTTGGTGGGCTGGAGATCATTACGAACTCATTATGAAAGATCGTTTTGGTCATATCTGTGGAGAAGAAGGAGGTGGAATACACGCATTATCTACCGATGGGGTGAAATGGGAATTGGCCAATCCGGTCAAGGCATATTCCAGAAAAATTACCTGGGATGATGGTACTACTACCTTGCAAGCTAATTTTGAACGTCCTTTCCTATTATTCGAAGACGGTAAACCCACACATTTGTTTGCGGCCACTGGTTCGGGTACCCAGCCCTATGTGTTCGAAGCATCATGGAATATGGTAATTCCGTTAAAATAAACGTACAACGGCAGTCAAATAATGCTTATTTTTTATATATGGGTGTGCGCTTTACTAAATAATCGATGCTTTTTTGATAGCCATCTGCAGTATGCCATATGGAAGTCTTATCTTTTCCATATAGCGTTTTGCCGTTTCGGTCAAAAATATTCAACATGATATTGGTGTCGTAATCTGTGGCATTCTGACTAATTTTGGTAGTCGTTTTGACGTTATCTTGGCTACTGGCTTCTGCATGTGTGTAGAAGCCGCCCTGGGTATTGATGGTGGCGACTGTTTGAACGAGATAGTTTACACCCAATAACTGACAGAGTTCTTCCATGGTATAGCGATCGATTTCGCTTTCTGTAATACCCTGCTTAAGCAATAACGCATTTGTTGTATTGGGAGAAATAAAAACTAAATCTTTGGCTTTTTCTGATAAAGCGTTGAAACAGGCCAATTGGATTCTATGAGACATTCCGCCTTCTACCGTTTCAAAATTTGCAATCACGTTGGCTGGTAATACAGCTACTTTGTTTTGATAATCTATCAGGGGGTTATCTTGTTTGACTTTATCTGGTGTTGCAGCATCTATGATTTCTACACGTCCGTTGGCAAATGTGATTTGTTGAATACCACTTTTCTTCATGGTATATAGTACCGTCTCTTCCGGATAGGTGAACTTAACAACATCGTCTGTAATTTCGGTAATGGTGCCTTTCATTTCCTTTCCATCATGTTTTAAAATAACATCATATTTCTTATCATCAGCTTGTGCGTGAGGAAAATAACCGAAAAATAAACTGGAAATAATGAAGAGCGTATAAATCGTTTTGCGTGCCATAAGTATGTCGTTTAGTGCTAATAGGACGCGAAAATAACATAAAAGTTTAATGGTGCTGCTACAAAATTTGTGTGAAATCTTTTTTGAATGAGGCAGCAATAGGTAATACATGACCTTGGATGGTTACTTGATGGCGTTCCAATTTGTCTACCGCATTTCGGTTAATGATAAAGGAGCGATGGATGCGTATAAATTGGGTTTTGGGTAAAAGCTCCACGCATTCGGCCAAGGTCATTCTGCTGCTAATGCTTTGGCTTTGGGTAACAAAGGTGACGTAATTTCCTGTTGCTTCTAAGTAATAGATATCGTTGAATGTTATTCTTAACATATCATAGCCGCTTTTTACCATCATACATTCGCTGCTTGCATGTTTTTGATTTCTCATTTGAAGCGCTTCACGTGTTTTATTGCATGCCTTTAAGAATCGGGTCAATGAAAAGGGCTTGAGCAAATAATCTATAGCATCGAGATCAAAACCCACTAGGGCATGTTCGGCATAAGCTGTAGTAAACACAACAAGCGGTTTGTCGGTTAGGCTGTTAAAGAAATCAATGCCCGAAATATCCGGCATTTTGATGTCCAAAAACAATACATCAACAGGCTGCTCCTGGAGGTATTCCATGGCATGGAACGCATTGGTAAATGTCTGTTCCAGTTGTAAAAAAGATACCTTTTCGGCTAATTTTTGTATCACCTCCAATGCATAAGGCTCGTCGTCAATAGCTATTGCTCGGATCATATCACACCTGATTATAATGTATAAAAATACAAATTCTTTTATCCTTTACCATTTCTTTATCTTTTCAGATAGAACACCCTATTGAATGAAGCAATCCGCATTGAATGCTCATAAAGTTATGGTTAAATGCATAAAATATTCGTCATTGGTTTGACGGATGCTTAATTCGTGTTTGTCTGGGTATAAGTGTATTAAACGTTGTTTCACGTTTTCTAAACCGATGCCGCGTTGGTTTCTTTCAGGGTCGTCCATGGGTTTGGCGTGGATGCTGTTGTAAACATCAAAAAAGAGCTTTCCATCATTTATATAGAGGTTGATCCTAATCCAAGAGCGTTCGTTTAAGCTGATGCCATGTTTGAAAGCATTTTCAACAAAGGGGATCAGCAACATGGGTGCAATTTTATAGTCGTTTTCTACTTCCTGCAATTGGTGTTCAACAGTTACATTGCCCGATAGGGCGGTGCGTAATTTTTGCAGGTCGATGTAATGATGCAGATATTCCATTTCCCGTACCAATAAAATCCGATCTTGCATGTTCTCATGCAGCATAAAGCGCATCATATCACCAAGTTTTTGTATACCCGAAGCGGTCATTTCTGCTTCTTCGACTAATGCTGTGCCGTAAAGTGTATTTAAAATATTGAATAAGAAGTGCGGGTTGATTTGTGAACGTAGAAAGGCCAGATTAGCCGAGCTTTCGCCTAGGGCTGTTTCTAGATTCAATAATTTGGCAATATGCCCCATTTGCTGTTTGTAAATGTACCGAACAAGTGGGATGAGCAAAATATTCAGACAGAGCCAGATAACGAAGAACGAAGTGAACCTGATGCTAGCAGGTAAAACAAAAAATAAGCCGAATGGAATAAAAATGACGAATGATAAAGGGATACGTATCCATAGGTAGGTTTTTAAAGGGTATTTCATCCGTGTACAGTGCGGGAGTAATTTGTATACGTCTATGCAGTACATCAGAAAACAATAAATAGACATGGTTAACCAGAAGATTGCCACGAGTGGTTTGATCGTCATCAACAAGGTAAAAACAGCCAAAATAATAACCGATGCGATCAAACTTTCACGGGCCACGCGCGACGTCAGATTTCCCTTTGGTTTAAGTAAATAACGGATACCACTCTTTAATAAAGAATAACAGATGATAAAGGCCATGATAGAAAGCATGGGCCCGAGCACCATACCTTCGTTGAAATACGACCAAATGGCATGATGTTCATAGGTATGGCGTAACCATTCGCAGTAAGCGAAGCCAAACCAAAAGACGAAAAGCGCTGCTAAAGAAAGGATAAGTCCTTTTTCGTATTGCTTTTCTTCCACAAAATACCTTGATACAATCCAGTTATTCAATACGAGAAAAGCCATATAAAAGAGACCAATGAAAAGCATAAGGGGCCAAAGATGATTCAGGTAAAAGCTGAACGACATACCTTGTTCTGCAAATGGTTTCGCTAAGAAATGAGCACTTTGGTTTTCCCAATTTTTGGTTTGTTGGCCGTAAATGGTCATCGTAATGACTACATAGATGGCGGTGGCAACAATAGCTTCTATGCGTTTTAGTTTCATTCGAAATATTTTATTTAATAAGATCGAACAAGATTACTAAAAGGCTTAGGTTCGTACAAAAAAATGGGATGAAACTAGGTTTTGGTGTGACGAAAATGAATTACTTCGGCTAGATTGACGGAAAATGAATAAATTGCGGCGATGAAAAAACTGATTTTTACCGCTGTATTGTTTTATATAAGCAGCCTATCCGCCCTTGCACAAACTAGAAGAATCATCTCTTTAGACGAAGGCTGGCGTTTCAGTAAAGGTGAAACGGAGGGAGCAGCATTACCCAACTTGAATGATGGAAACTGGCAGCAGGTGACTGTACCGCACGATTGGGCAATTACCGGACCTTTTGACAAAGAAATTGATAAACAAATGGTAGCCATTACACAAAATGGTGAAACACGGCCAACAGAAAAAACCGGTCGTACCGGTGCATTGCCCTATATTGGTGTGGGCTGGTATCGTATACAACTTCCGCAATTAGATTTGAATCAACGCACAGCCACGCTGATGTTTGATGGTGCCATGAGCCAAGCAGAAGTGTTTATTAATGGAAAGCAGGTTGGCCATTGGCCTTATGGATATAATTCTTTTTATTTTGATATTACGTCTTATCTCAATAAGTCGGGTACGAATCTGTTGGCCGTTCGACTGGAAAACCTACCTGAATCATCTCGTTGGTATCCGGGAGCAGGTCTATATCGGCCAGTACATTTGGTACTAAAATCTGAAACGAGCGTGGCTACTTGGGGAATACAAACAACGACACCCATTGTACGTGACGATTATGCCCAAATCCGGGTAAAAACAACCTTAGAAGGGGCACAACACAAACCACTCCGCATCCAAACAAGTATTTTGGATGGCCAGGGGCAAACGGTACTCCAAAAATCGCAGCAGGTTACCTTACTGGGCAATACTGTCGAAGACAATTTTGAACTAGAAAAACCCCAATTATGGTCGCCCGAAAGCCCGAATCTATATTATGCTCAAGTGGCTATTTACGATGGTGATCACTTACTAGATGTTGATTCGGTACGTTTTGGTATCCGTGAAGTAGCCGTTACGGCCGATAGGGGTTTTATGCTGAATGGAAAACCAAGAAAGATAAAGGGTGTATGCTTGCACCATGATTTAGGCCCGCTCGGAGCTGCGGTGAATAAAGCAGCTTTGCGGCGGCAGTTGCTTTTAATGAAAGAGATGGGCGCTGATGCCATCCGCACATCGCATAATATGCCGTCGCCTTGGCAGATGGATCTTTGTGATGAGCTGGGCATTATGGTGATGGCCGAAAGTTTTGACGAGTGGAAAGCTGCCAAATGTAAAAACGGATACAATCGTTTCTTTGACGAATGGGTGGAACGTGATTTGGTTAATCTGATTCGCTGTCACCGCAATCATCCCGCTATTATCATGTGGAGCATAGGCAATGAAGTACCCGAACAAAGTATTGCCGGTGGGAATCGCATAGCCAAACGCTTGCAGGATATTTGCCATCGCGAAGATCCCACCCGTCCGGTTACTGCCGGTATGGATCGTGTGGATGATGCGATTGATAATAATTTCGCTTCTGTACTGGATGTGCCGGGACTAAATTATCGTACGCAGAAATATCAACTGGCCTATGATAAATTGCCTCAGGGCTTTATTTTGGGTTCTGAAACGGCCTCTACTATCAGTTCTAGAGGTGTTTACAAATTGCCGGCCATAGAAGCCAAGCAAAAAACGTATGCAGATGGACAATGCTCGTCGTACGATTTGGAAAGCTGTAGCTGGTCGAATTTACCGGACGACGACTGGTTACTGCAAGACGATAAACCGTGGGTAATAGGTGAATTTGTGTGGACAGGTTTTGATTATTTAGGCGAACCAACTCCATATGATAAATTTTGGCCTTCACGGAGTTCGTATTTTGGTATTTGCGATCTGGCGGGTTTACCAAAAGACCGCTATTATTTATACCGAAGTAAGTGGAACACCCAAGCCCACACCTTGCATCTTCTGCCTCACTGGAATTGGGAAGGGCACGAAGGGGATACCATACCTGTATATGCTTATACCGACTACCCATCGGCCGAACTATTTGTGAATGGGCAGAGCCAGGGAAGGATAACCAAAGACCCAAAGGGCCGTCTGGATCGGTACCGGCTCCGATGGAATAAGGTAATTTATCAACCAGGTACCTTGCGCGTAGTTGCCTATGATAAAGGTGGGGCAAAAGTTGCGGAAGAAGCAATACATACGGCCGGTAAACCCTTTGGCGTACGGTTAACGGCAGACAGAACCACCTTGCTTTCAGATGGAAACGACCTGGCTTTTATTACGGTAGAAGTGGTAGATAAAGCCGGTAATCTTTGTCCCACTGCCGCTTTGCCACTTTCTTTTGAAGTCGCAGGTGCTGGTACATTTAAAGCCGTTTGCAATGGCGACGCCACTTCCTTAGAACCTTTTCAAAAGCCATTTATGCATACATTTAATGGTAAATTAGTAGCTATCGTGCAGACGACTCAGCAAGCTGGTAAGCTTCAGTTGAAGGTAAAGGGGAAAGGGTTGAAAGCACAAGTACTGACCTTGGCCTCGAATGCTTCCAAATAAAAAAAGCCTCATAGTATACGCTATGAGGCTTTTTTTTTATAATGTGTGCCTGATTTTGGTCGGCTGTATAAGTAAAGCTCTCTGCAAATATTTCATCTCCTTCTTCGATCGCCACATTTTCATCACTGTTTTCTACTTTTCCGTCAATTTCGATTTTGTAACTAACTTTATAGGGCGCCCCCTTGGCAAAACCGCCGAGATTTACACCCGCTACAACAAACGGTGCTTTCGATCGATTACAAAAGTAGCACCGCCATCAAAATCATCCGAATTCAATTTCACATTTTGGTTGTTTAATGTTTCATCATTTACTTTCCAAGGTATGTTGCCGCTACTCGTACTGGTAGCAATAACGTCTACCTCAAAATAATCGCCTTCAGCCTTCTTGAAATCGTTCGAGACGGTGATTGTAATCTTTGCACTTTCGTGCTGTTTAATTCCTGGATCTTCATCCTTATCAGAACAAGCCGATAATACAACTCCTCCCATTAATAAGCTGTAAAATAATTTCTTCATAGACATGAATTTTTAATGATGTAATTTTTCGTCAAAGTTAATTCGGTGCGTCATGCGTGCCAATCAGTTAAAACATGTAATTTTTTCTACTGGTTTTTAGGGATGTCCAAATAATTTGAAAAAATTGTTTCCCTTTTTTTCTGCATATCGACTAATAGAATAAATCCGGATGACAAATACATTTTTAAAAATTTAAAATTAAAGACAATGAAAAAGTTATCAATTGCAATCGTAGCCATGGGCTTCTTTATGCTGGGTACCAGCCAATTATTTGCACAAACCAAAAATGACAAAAAAGCATTATTGGTGAAGACAAACTCCGAAAGTGAAGTAAACAAAATCTTACAATCGCTTAAAGGTGTAGATCCGTCTACATACCGCTTTACAGTGGTGTCCAATAAAGATGGATTAACCAGCACCACTATTTATGGTACAGCACCACTTTCATTGATTAGGAAGGTAGGTGGTTCTGGAGCACCGAGTATTCAATCGGGTTATGCGGCATCAGACCAAGTGCTTATTGTTAAGGTAATCACAAACGGTCGGGAAATTCAACGAGATATTATCTCTAAATTGGATAAAAATCTAACAAAGCAAACAGTGAAAGCTGTCAAATTGAATAACCTGCGTGTGAGGTAATGTAACGATGTCATGAGGATGTTCAATATGCGCTCTGCCTTCTTGAATATCCTCATTTACAAAACAGATTAAGCCATGAAAATTGTATGTTTTAAGTTTTTTTTGTGTATTCATTGCTTTTTTATCTTGTTAGGAAGTGGACTTTTTCAATTTAAGAGTAAGCTAATGGATCGGCTAATTGGTCAATATGCAGGTTGGACAGGCGGTGGTTTTGGATATAGTTTTTTTTCGCCTGATGTAGGCAACCAAGTTGTTGTCAAAACATTTACGTTGCTGCCTAATGACGAGCTCAAGGAGGATGTGATCGGAACCGGAACCGATATGTTCGATAGTCGTTTTTCGGCCGTTTTACATACCTTTCGAAACGAAAAAGCTTATGAATTGATGTCTAGAGTGGCCGTTTCTTACATGGTGGCGAAATATCCAGGGGCACATCGGGTATACGTAGCTATTGGTGAATATGAAGCGCCATCTATGACGGCATATAGCAAGGAGCGAAGGCCAAGCCACTTTAGAGAAATATGTTCAGGTATTTATGTCTATTAAACCTAAGACAAAATACTTATTTATCCATAAAAATATCATCATCATGAACGCAACACACGACGTGAGGCGCCTACAGCTCGTGATTTTACGCGTAGGTGTAGCCATAGCCATCTTATGTAAGATTATGGTAGAGTTTAATGACTTGGAATTCCTATTCACTACCAGGGGCATTGTTCCAGGAGTATTGATAAATGGGTTAAGGAGCCCTTTCACCTTATCGCTACCCGCCATGGTGGAGTTTTTTCATATTACGAATGAACCTGCTTTTTTAAAAGGGTTGTTTCTCATCTATTTCTGTGCGGCACAACTGCTTTTTTTAGGGCTATTTACCCGATGGAGTGCGGCCATTTGTTTTATCATTCACCTGCTCTTATTCAATGGATATAATTTGGTAACCTTTGGTTTTGATGGCTTTTTATTCAGCTTATTGTTTTATAACCTCATTTTTCCAGTTGGTAAGGTGCTATCATTGGATGCCTGCTTTTTTAAATTTGCACGTAAACCCATCAATGAGCAATATCTAAATCTATGTATTCGCCTTTTACAATTCCATTTATGCGTGGTTTACCTGACGGCGGGTATTGCCAAATTAAAGGGACATGAATGGATTGCGGGAACAGCCGTATGGTCGGCTATTAATCAGCCACAATTTTTCACTCCCTTTACGGGATGGATAAAATCATTGGCAAGCATTCCATTTATTTCTTTGATATGGTGCTGGGGTACCTTGCTGGCAGAAGTCGGCTTTCCGTTTTTTATCTGGATTAAACATTATCGAATCGGCCAATTTGCCTTACTTAGTATTTTGTTGATGCATGTTTTTATCGGTCTTGCCATGGGGCTTCAACTATTTGCCTGGATCATGATCGTTTTTGACTTAGCGGCGTTCGGTGGCGTCTTTTTACTCGCTACTTCGAAAGATCAAAAAGCTGATGGATTTCAGTTTTATCTATGATGAATCCGATCTGTGTTTGGTTATGGTACCCTGGTTTGGAGCAATTTGGTTCGGGTTTTAGTTTCGGTTAATTTAATAGTGTCCTTTGAGAGAGAGAATATGCAGTAAATGTATCTCCCTATTCTCTGATACCGTATAAATGATTCGGTGCTCCTTATCAATACGTCTAGACCATTTGCCTGTTAATTCATGTTTTAAAAGCTCGGGTTTGCCAATACCTTCAAAAGGATTTTCCTGAATAGCGGAGATAAGTTGTGCTATTTTCTTTTGTATCGCTTTATTCCCTGATTTTTTCCAGTATGCTAAGTCACTCAAGGCCTTAGGGGCATAAATTACTTCCATAAATCTTTTGTGGCAATTTTTACACCTTTGCCTGCCTTGATATCTTCCTCAGCTTGAAGAATTTGAGAGACAAATTCGGGATTGTACGGAGAATCCTTTTTTGCTTCTATCTCTACCTTGAGCATTTTTGCAAGCTCTTGGATAAGCGGTAGGTGTTTTTTCTGTACATTCTTTAAAATGAGTTCCATATAGCAAAAGTACAAAAATTTAAAATATTTTAATCATGCTACACACGCAACTCACAACCTTTTCTCTACCCGTTTTTTCTTCCAAAGCCATATCCCAAAAGTAAGCGCTGCAGAAAGTATCAAGAAATACCATAACCAAACATGATTAGCGGACTCTGGTGGTAAGGGGGTACTGGAACCCAATAAGATCATACCCGCCCAGGCATGGGGGAGCTGCTTGCTGCGGTCGGCCTTGCGAAGCCAGTTTATTTGTGCTTGCTGTAAGGCCAGATCTAATGGAACCTGTTTGCTGGCTGCTTGTAAGATCTGGTGGGAGAGGGCATAAGCATCCAGATCAGCTACATCCCATAAGGTACTGTAAACACTGGGTACGCCGGTGGCCATAAAACCTCTGGACAAACTGAATACACCTTCACCTTGGTAATCTTTTCCGACCCCCGTACGGCAAGCAGAAAGCACCAATAATTGCGTTTGGGTTTGTTCTTGGTGAATATTGTTCAAGGACAAGCTGCTATCAGCAAAATAGATTAAGGGCTCGGTGTTTTCCTGATCGGCATAGGCATGACTGATCAGTTGTACCACTTTAGCTTGCGGCCACTGTGTTTCAAAGTTGGCTTTATTGGCCTTTTCGTTGGTAAGGAGCAGCGTGGATTGAAAGAGTTGCTCATTTTCCGCTAAAGCTTTTGTTGCACCCGGCAATTGAGCTAAACTGGTTTTATAGGGGTAGTCGATCGGCGCGATACCAAGAAAATAGTTCGGCACTTCACCAGCAGATGAATGGACTTGTCGACGAAGTAAAGCCCGGGCGGAATAGATATAGCTGAATGCGTGATGATTTACAAGGTAATCCGCTTTTTGGGCAGAAGTACTAAGTGCGGCAAAAGGGATGATGGCACCGCTGGTTGAAACAATTACCCTCGATGTTAAATAAGCTTGGATGGGCGTTAAAACGAGTTGATAAAAACGATTTGCAGCTTGGAGATATCGATCATATTGTTGGTTGAATTGATTGGGATGTGCAAAAAAGGATATCAATTCGTGCTTTTTGCTATTATAGCTGGCAGAATCGATTTTTTTGAGTACACTTTTTTGAGGGTTGACTACTAATAAATAAACACCCTGTTTCCCTTCGTAATAACTCAGTAAACTTTGTTGGCCTTTTGCTAGATAATCTTGCACTTCGGCCAAACTGGGCACATGGCTGTTATACTTATATTCGTAATAACGCGGATAGCGTTTTTCCAAATCTTTTACATATGCATCCAGCTTGGCCTGTGCCTGTAGGAAATCGCTCAAGTACTCATTTTGTTCATCAATACTTTGGTAGTGGCTTACTTGCATGCGTAAAACCGCTTCCTTTTCGGCTTCTGCCTGAGGTAAAAAGTTTTTTGCCGTATAGCTGTTCAACTGATCGAGTAATAAAACTGCCCGGCTTTTCTCTAAAAAATAAAAGGCCTTTTCGGTATCGTTTAATTGATAAGCGGTTTCGATAGCCTGTTCATACAGACTGTTTAGTTTTTCCCGCCAAAAGAGTTTTGTTGCCATGCCCTGATGCTGCCAACGGATATAATCGACAAGCGTATCCAATAGCATATACGTGTTGAGCGCGTGTTTGAGGTTGGTCTTATTGGTTTTATCTAAGGATAGAATTTCGGCTTTATCAAGCAAAGGCGTGAAAACATAATCTTTTTTGTATAGGATTTTGAGTTGTGAAGCTATTGGATTTTCAAAGATATTTTTTGGTTTAAAATTGATTGGTAGCGTAATTAGTGATTGTTTTAAATAAGATAGTGCTTGGTCGTATTTCCGCCTATTCCTTAGCCAAAGTGCTCGATTATTATAAAGCCTGGACAGATTGAACACATCTTGATTGTGCCTGATTGCGAGTTGATAAAAGTAATGAGTAGAGTCGCTTTTTAAAAAAGCAAAAGCCTCGCTTAAATCCACATATAAGTCGCCTAAAGAAGCGAGGTCTTGTTGATCTTCAAATAGCTTAGCCGATTTTAGAAACCAATCTTTTGCCATGACAAAATCATGTTTACTAAAAGCAATATCACCAAAAAGCTTCCAGTAAAGCGCTTTTTCATAACTTGTAGCGTATTTATTGGCAAGTTGATTTAATGAGTCAATTTTAGAAGGAAGTGTTTCATTCTCCTTAAGCTCTTTTAAATTGACGCATTGTTCATAGAGATTCTTTGTCAAATTAACCATGTCGCCCTGCGTACGTGCAATGGAAGCCCCAACGCTCGCATGTTTTAGTCCTCTATTATAGTCTTGAATTTGATAATACAAATGAGCGAGTCGATGACAGCTCATGGATGAAATTCCCCATTTATTAGGTTCCTTTAGCCCCATCTCATAGGCTACGTTATAATGTTGCAGTGCTTGTGAATAATAGTTTTCCGCTTCTTCGTAATATCCGAGATAGAAATAATATTTTGATAGATACGAAACAGGATTTTTGCTAGGGTGCTGTTGACTAATCTTTATGGTTTCGTTCAATAAAGCGATGGCAGTTTTTGGCTCATTGATTTCAAACTTTGCGGCGGCGTATAGAAATAATAAATTCGTATATGTGCTATCGGTTGTTATATTTCTTTGAATACATAGTTTCTTAAGTTGTTCGTACCTTTCCACTTTTTCTTTCGCAGATAGACGCGAAAACTGATAAAAGTTATTCCACACTACCTGGGTAAAAGAATCTTGTGCGGTACCATTGAATGGAAATTGTAGTAATACCAATAGAAATAGTACGCGGTACACGCTAGACTGTTTTGAATATATTTGTTTTAAAAATAATATTATTTTTCAGCCCGTTCTGTTGAATAATCACCGTATTGGTCGAAATATTAGGGATAATGGGTGGAGGTATCGGTGGAACGGGTTTCGGGTTGGTAAGCTTTCCTACTGTCTCTGGCCCCCAGTTATGCACCCCCGGCCCGGCAATCAAAAAAATATGCTTGTTTTTGTCCAATTGCTTTACGGCTATTGGAACAATTGTCGCTTTTTTCCCCAATAAGTATTTCACTTGCGCTTTAACCTGTCGTGTGGTAATCGCTTTCGGATATTGGAAGATAATCTGATCTTTTACAATAAATTCGCCATTCTTGTGTAGCAAGGCGTTGGCGGTTTTGGTAGTTGTTGTCTTCATTATTTAGGGTTTTTATCAGGTTATTGTTCTAATAATTCCATGGCCTCCGGTTTTCCTTCGAGGTTTTGAGCAATTACTTCCTCCAATAGTTTTCTGCCCTGTGCCTCATCGCCCTCCTGGTTGCGCAGTAGGTAAGTCAAACCCTCGTAATACTTGCCCGGATTACTGTAAAGCTGCGTTTGCGCGCTAAGTTGTTGGAAGTAAGCCAACGCTTCATGGTATTCTTTTTTCTGTAAATGGGCCAATCCAATTACACGCAAAGCTTCGGCATCTTGCGGATGCTGGCTCAGGTATATGGCAGCCAAAGTGATGGCAGGTTCATATTGCTGTTGGTTATACGCTTGAATAGCTCCTTGCAAACTTTGGCTTTCATCGCCTAAATGTACCGGTAATGTCTTGAAATGCGTGGCTAAATAAGTTTCGGCGCGATCGTTTAAACTTTGCTTAAAGGGATTGTTGAAATAAAATAAAATGGCCACGACAAGCAATACCGATGCAGCCATACTCATCCAAGCGCTACGCGTTAGGCTTCTTGGTGGTTCGGCTTCCAAGGTGTTCCATTGCTTATGCTTTTCCGCCAACAATGCTTCATGGGCTGCTTGTTGAGCGGCCACCTTGCTTTGTAAATAGAAAGCGAGGTCATCAGCCAATGCTGCATCTTGAGCCAAATCGGCTTCAAACTGCTGTTTTTCTGCTTCTGTCAGTTCAGCATCTACATAGCGTTCAATCCGTTCTTCCATCGTTTGTCGTGATTAAACCTTTTACTGTCTGATAAGACTTCTTCAATTTTTCCAAGCAACGCAATCGGGATGTCTTTGCTACAGCGGCCGATTGGTAGCCCATATCGGTGGCAATCTCCTTATCCTGATAACCTTCTCCCCAGGCCAAGATAATCTGTTTACAACGACCATCCATCAACTGAATGCGTCGCTTTAAGTTTACCACCTCATATTTCGCACAGAGGTGGCGCAGGATATCCTGTTGCCCGTCGGGTATCGCTTCTAAATAAGCATCCAAGCCATCTCCCTGATGTGCTTGCTGCTTCGCTGCCCGACCGGCACGCAGGCGATCGATGCATTTGTTTTGGTATATCCGATAAATATAGGTCTTTAGTGCGCATCGCTGCTCAAATGATCCGGTACGAATGTGCTGGATGGCAACTAATAATGCATCAGAATAAGCCATCGATGCTTCGTCTTCCTGTAATTGGTGTTTCCATACAGCTTCCTGAATGAAATAACGGAACTTTACATACAGCTTATTTTCCCAAATCTGCCGTTGCGGATACCCTTGTTGAATACCCCTGATGATATCATCGTCCGTTGCTTGCTTTGAAAACGTAAGCCACATGTTTATCAGCTAAATACCTGGCTTAAAGATAATCATAATTTATTTTTTATAAACAAAAATGTTACACAAATATATCGGGTGGTATTCCCTTATTTTCTAGGCCTATTTTCTCTACCTCTCCTTCGCCTCCTATCCGCCGTATATCCACGGTATATCCGCACTATATCCGCTATAGAGGTAGCAATAGCGGGCATATAGCGGCAAACTAGCGGTTAAGTAGCGGCAAAAGAGGGGGTGGAGAGGGGCAGTTATACACCTTTTTTCCTAACCTTCCTCTGCCTTTCTTCGCCCTTTCTTCTACCGTTCTTCTACCAACGATCAAGTCCGGGTCATGCTCCGATTATGCTTCGAGTAAGAAAATCCCGATACGGGCACGATCTATGCACGGTCGTGCCACGGTCAGCTCCCGATGAATGGTAGAACTTCGTGCGAAGTTGGTTGGGGGTTGGTCAGTTTTTGTCTTAGGGGCTAACCCTCAGTTTCTCGGTCGCCACCGCCCGATTGCCGGCGTCATCTAATCCTTGGATGTCTACCGTATAGGTGCCACTGCGGTCTGATGTGAAGAAAGAAACAATTGCTTTCCCCTCTTGATTGGTAATGATCATGGGTTGCCAATGGATGGTAGCACGTAAATCGTCTAAATCACCAGCCTGTTTTTTAGCTGTATAACGCGGGCGATAAAATTCATGTGGCCAGCTGAAAGGAGTGGGCCTAAAATGCACCACGCCTGGTGTTTTACGCATGAAAGGGCCATGGCCACCGCGCGTGGTAATCTCGATATATACCGGATCGGTGCCCATTACCGGACTGGCATTCATTTGTTCGGCAGGAGAAAGAAATTCCGAATTATACTTGCTGTTGTAACGCGGGTTGTACATAATTTCAATACCCTTGACATCATTGCCGTTATACTGCTCTAAATAGGATTTAATAAAGAGCATATGGTCATTAGGACCTATCGCAGAACTGGTGTCATAAAAGAACTCCAAGTCAACACCGTCGAAAATCAATCTTGCCTTTTTTTCATTGACCATATATTCTGGCTTGCCGCGTTTGCGCGGATAGGTGCCGAGGTGAAAGCCTGTAATTTTTTCTTCCAAGATTTGCAACAGCGTTTTAGGTCCCTCGGCCAATAGCACATCTTCTGTTAATAGCTGATCTGCTTCACCCGGGCCGTTTAGGTTTTTCGAACCTTTAACTACTTTTTTAGCATTAACTGCCACTTCTTCCAGCATGATGGTGTTGGGGTCGGCCTTATAATGGAGCACGCGCATATTTTTTTGATAGGCACGTTGGTCTAGTAAACGCCGCCGTAAGGTGGTATCTAGGTTAATAAACCAGCTGCGTGGTTGTGCCGGTGGTTTTTTTAAATTTGGAAATAAGACATCCGGATCCAATTCGATACCAATGTTAAAGCTTTTATTGCGCCGGTTTCTGGCTTGGATGACAAAGCCAATGGTATCAAAAGGTGGGAAATGGTCAAACGTAAACTGGCCCATTTCATTGGTGAGTGTATCAGCGAAGAAAGTGGATTTGCCTTTTGCAAACAAGACAACAGGTACTTGTTTCAGTTTTTTTCCGAAAGCATTTTCAGCCGTACCGGTGATGGCAAATCGCGGTTCCGGTTTAAATGAAAAATCCTTTTTTTTGTTGAGCCATGATAGATCGTATTTTCGCCAGCCTTGGGTAAGCAATAGGTGATCGAGCGCAGTAGTCGCAGCGGAATCATCCGAAAAATAATAGCCTGGTTCTTCTACTGTTCCTTGTAACTCGCTGCTCAAATAATAACTGTTCCAAATATTCAGAGCCCACGGTGATAATGGGTACTGTCCGTCGTCTGTAACCGCTAAGGAAAAATTACCAACCACCCCTTTCCCGAGGCTGTCTGTTGCAGTAATGACTAGGGCAACGCTATCCCGGGTACTATAAGTAGCTTTTTGCGCCTCTATCGCTAGTTTCAAACCAGCTTGTGTAGCTGCATGATGGTAAACCATGCGGTGGGCTACCGGTTCTCCCTTGGTGGTGTACAGCATGAAATGCACGATACCTTCTGGAAAATACGATTTTGGAATGGTTGCATCCAACTGTTTTTCAAGGGGTTTGAGCAATGCACCATAACACATGATACCACGGCTCTGCGCAATGAGCATGAGGTTTTGGTAGGCTGGGTTTAGTGAATCAGCCACCATGACTTGAAACTGAAAGGTGTTCATTGTGCGGTTAGGTTCGTAGTGCAACATCACACCACTGGTTTGCTGGACAGGCAGTGTTTCATCTTGTTCATGACCATCTTCGAAAATGAGGTGTGCCATGTATTTGCCTACGGGGAGCGGGGGGAGCTGGATGCTACCCATTCCCTTGTGCGTACATTGAAATGTTGCTACTGTTTTACCCTGAGCATCTCGAATCATGCCTCGCGCATTTTGGCCCTTCCCTTCGCTATCCACGATTTTAACGCCCATCACACAAGGGAGTTGAGCGAGCCATTGACCGCTTTCGGGTAGAAATTGCACATCGTATTGTTTCTGTGGCCATCCGTCACTTAAAGGGAAACGAACCTTTTCTACATTTTCTTGTTTCAGCACTACATCGACATCTTTTAATGCTAGTTTCTTGTTTAATGCGATGGTGGTTTTAAAGACACCATCGGTGTCTACAATCAATTTTTGGTGATCGAGTTGTTTGCCCTTGGCTTCGAGCTCCATCACAACCGGTTGGACGCGGAAAGGTTTTTCATCAATGGCTTGTATTTTCATTTGAAGATCAAGCACCTGCTTGCTTGTTGTATCGGCAAACTGCAAAGGGGCTAACTGTACTGCCCATTCCTGCTGGTAATTTCCCAATACTTCCAGCTGGCGGTCGAAAAAATAATCGCTGCCAAAGTTCTGCATCCATCGCGTATAGGCTCGGAGACGGAAACGGCCTGGCTTTAGCTCTGCCGGATCTAAGAAAAGATCGCCATAAGTAGACCCAGCCACCAACATTTGACGGGATCGTTGTACAACTTCTCCACGGGCATCAGTTAATTCGACATACACGATACCGCTTATGGCGGAAGGGGTACCGAAAGAGCCATCGGTTACATAGGCTTTATACCAAATAGTGTCGCCCAATAAATAATTTTGTTTGTCTAAATGTAGATAGATTTTTTCTAGTGGTGCGACAGAACGAAGACTGTCTAAATCATGTTGCACTTTTAGAATCACGCCTTTTTGGCAAAAGCTGGTCAATGCTGTGAGCAAAAAAATAAAAGTAAAAATGATTTTCTTGCCTAACATAGGAGTGTGATGATGTATTGCGAATCCAAACGATAATTGATTGGGTTGAAAATAAGGAAATTATTTCATGTTATCAAAATGCAATTAGCGACTAGTAATATTTGATTTCGTAACATCGATTTAATATACCCATCATATAGATCGATTAATTTCGTGCTATATCGGCAAATGGGGTAATCAGTCCAAAAATGGTAGATAGCGTTGTGTATCGTTTTCTTGCGAAAGGTTTCAAAATATTTCTTAAGTTTGCGTTAGGACCAACTATTAACCGTTTTATCCATGAAGTGTCCTGTTTAAATGGGGTGTCACCTCGCTAACACATTTGAAAGAAAACCAATGGCTAGTAAGTTGCATTCGGCTCCTGAACTGATTCGTCTTTTAAAGGAAGGTGATGTTACTGCATTTACAGAAATTTACCAACGGTATGCACCTACACTATATCAACAAGCTTATCAGATATTAAAAGATAGAGATGAAACAAAGGAGGTCATTCAAGAGGTTTTTACATCGTTATGGCAGCGACGCGATGACATTTGGATAGATACCAATCTGGGCGGATATTTATATCGAGCAGTGCGCAATCAGGTATTGAAAATATACGCGCATAAGCAAGTTCGGATAACCCATGCTCATTTATCTGACGATTTTCAAAACCAAGATACGGGCTCAACAGATGCCTTGATTCGCGAAAAGCAATTACAGCGAGCAATAGACCAGGAAATAGAACAATTACCCAAGAAAATGCGGATCGTCTTTAACTTAAGCCGAAAAGAACATCTGAGCTATAAAGAAATTGCCCATCAACTAGAACTATCTGAAGGCACTGTAAAGACCCAAATCAAGCTGGCTTTACGTATTTTGAGAAATCGTTTACAGGACTTTTTTTATCTATTCATCTTTTTTTTTATTTTTTTTTAAATAAATCTACCCCTCGCGAGACTTTGAGCGTATTATAACTACGGAATACAACAATAGTGAACCCGCATGGAGTCAAATGAGCTCAAAAGATTACTTGAAAAATTTCGAAGGGGAGCATGTTCTCCATCTGAACAAAAACAATTGGAAGATTGGTATAACGATCGCGTTCGAAATGAAGGCTCCACTATTGCCGAAGATGTCATCCATCAGGATCTTGCTGAAATTTATGAGCGGTTACCACATCTTGCTGTTGATACACGTCCTATCAAGGTAAAAAAGAAGCCATACATTTCTTGGGCCGCTGCTTTCGTTTTACTGGCTGCATCCATTTTTACCGCTATATATCTTCATGACGGGCCAAAGCAGGTCCAGATGCACCCCGTTGCGGTAGAAGACTTGGAGCCGGGGAGTAATAAAGCAATCTTGAAATTAGCGAACGACTCGATTATTGCTTTGAACAATATGGCACAGGGCCATTTAATATGGAGAAATGGTGTCAACGTCTCCAAGGATGAGGAGGGGAGAGTCGTCTATACTTATACGGCTCAGCAACATACCAAACCTGAAATACATACGCTTTACACCCCCAAAGGGGGGCAATACCAAGTGGTATTGGCAGACGGCACAAAAGTGTGGCTCAATGCTGCTTCTTCTCTCCAATTTCCAACTGCCTTCGATGGCACCGAACGTTTGGTTGAGCTTGTTGGTGAAGGGTATTTTGAGGTTGCTCCAGATCAGTCGAAACCTTTTCGAATCAGGACTAGCACCCAGGTGATTACCGTGCTTGGAACCCGTTTTAATGTGAGTAGTTATGCGGACGAACAGACATCCACTACCACCCTGATTACAGGTAGTGTTCGTATTCAACATAGGAGCACACAGGAATCGGTATTGCTGAAGCCTGGAGAACAAGCCATTGTGCATCTCAATCAAGCAATGGATGTTGTAAAAGTCGACCCACAAGCGGCTATTGCTTGGAAAAATGGTCTTTTCCGGTTTGAAGGAGCCGATATTAAACAAGCTATGCGTCAATATGCACGTTGGTACGATGTAGAGGTAGCTTTCGAAGGGGCTGTTCCTGACGTTACACTATGGGGTGAAGTGCATCGCGATAACCAAGCCAGCCAAACACTGGAAATCTTAGGGTATTTTGATGTGCAATATAAAATAGTAAATCGAGCGGGTGTGCGAAAAATTATTATTTCAAAATAAAACAATCAATTAAACAAGAGATATGGAAGAAAAAACGTAAAAATCACTGTGCTGACTTAAAAAAAACCGCTTCCTATTGGAACTAGGAAGCGGAAAACTTGAGTCGAACCATTTTTCATGGTCTGGGAATGTTCGAATTAACCCTTTATTCACTCAAATTCATACAAAAATAATGAAATGGAACTCATTTGCAATTTCTTTGGAATTGCTGTTGCCAACATCGAAAGACTATAGGTATGTCTTTCAGCAGCTGATGCTGGCTATTTGTCAAAGAAAATTTATCATGCGTGTAAATTTAATTACAGTATGTATGCTGCTTGTGATGATGCAGCTAAACGCTAAAACATATGGGCAAAATATTACCATAAAATCTAGCAATGGTACCTTGCAACAGGTATTACAAACCATTAAACAGCAAACTGATTATGTATTTATCTATAATAGTAAAGATGTTGAACATCTCAAGGTAACTGTTGCAGTAAAAGACGCGAGCATAGAAGAAGTGATGCAGCAATGTTTAAAGAACCAACCGTTTTCTTTTAAAGTTGCTGGCAAAAATGTACTGATTAAACGCTTGGGCTCGCCAGACTTTCCTAACAGCTCTCAAAATCGGGCAATAAAAGGTAAAGTGCTGAGCGAAGATCAGCTCCCATTGGTTGGTGTTAATATACGGCTAAAGGATACACAGGTGAGTACGAGGACAGGCAGTGATGGTACCTTTGTTCTATCAGTGCCTCGTAACCATGCTGTTCTAGTGTATAGCATGGTTGGCTACGAAACGCAGGAAATAACGCTACATGATGAAGAAAATGTTCAGGTAATACTGAAAGAAGTAGCATCTGATCTGGATGAAGTAGTGGTAACGGCTTTGGGAATTAAACGGGAAGAAAAGGCTATCGGTTTCGCTCAACAAACCGTGAATGCAGAACAATTGTCAACCGCTGTATCTCCCAATTGGTCTGAAGGCCTTAAAGGAAAAGTGGCCGGTTTAAATATTATATCCGGTGGTACCGGCCCTATCAATTCCCAAAGTATTCAATTACGCGGTGCAACTTCGCTAGACCCCAGTAGTAATTATGCCCTAATCGTGATAGACGGTGTCCCTATGAATCAAGAGACCACACCTTATGCAGGTAATGTAGGCGCAGCATACGGTAATGAAGCACCGGTAGATTATGGAAATGCCATTTCTGAACTTAGGCAAGATGACATCGAAAGTGTATCTGTTTTAAAGGGGCCCTCCGCGGCGGCTTTATATGGTTCGCGGGCAGCGAACGGTGCCTTGATCATTACGACAAAATCTGGAAAGAAAAATCAGAAATTGGGTATTTCTTACCATTCATCTTTAAATTTAGATGTGGTAACGAATTGGCCTGATTATCAGTATGAATATGGCGCTGGTTCTACCGCTGTTAGGGATGCTAATGGGAATCCTTATTATTCTTTTGGTGATTCTGAAGATGGTCCAAGTACGAATACACCTGAAGCGTTTGGGCCGAAGTTCGAGGGACAGTATTATTTCCAATATGATCCGCTAACACAGAGCCAAGGCAAAGAACGTACCTTATGGCAACCTTATAAAAACAATATGAAGGATTTCTTTCGAACAGGAACTACTTTTGAAAATGCCGTATCTTTTCAGGGAGGCGATGCGAATGGCTCTATGCGCTTGAATATTGCCCATGCCGACAATAAGTATATTACCCCTAACTCGGGTTATCAAAAGAATACGGTATCCTTTAACGGGAATTATCAAATCAGTAATCGAATTAAGGTGTCTACCGCTTTGAACTATAACCAGCGAAGTAGCGATAATCTACCTGCTTTTGGGATTAGTAATGGTTCGCTAGGCTATTTCCTGATGTTCTTGATGCCGAATGTGGACATCGATTGGTATAAACCCATCTGGCAAATGGGTAAAGAGAACATAGAGCAATTAAACCCCTTCTCTGCATGGTCGAGTAATCCGTATTATATCTTATATATTGATAAAAACCCGCTTACCAGTCATCAATTGATTGGCAATACCAAAATCGATGTGAAACTGACGGACCATTGGGATGTCATGGGAAGGGTATCACTCAATTCTTTGAGTCAATTGCGGGAAACACAGCGAGGGTTTTCTTCGAAAAAACATCCCTTGGGATATTACGGGCGACAAGATGTGGCGAGTCAGGAAATCAATATGGATTTTTTGACAACCTATAAAAACAGTTTTGCAGCCGTTTTTAATTATAGTATCATGGCAGGTGGAAGTCGCATGAACTATAACTTGAGAAATGTCATGACATCGGTTGACGCGTTGATTGTACCCACGGTTTTTAACTTGGCTAATGGCGTAAACAATCCGCTCACTACCACGAATGATGCGGAGAAGCAGATTAATAGTTTGTATGGAATGGGCTCGCTCTCCTGGAAAGATCAAATATTTTTAGACGTTACGGCCCGTAATGATTGGTCTAGTTCTTTACCATCCGATAATAACTCCTATTTCTATCCATCGGTCAGTTCCAGCTTTATTCTTTCTGATCTTTTCAAACTGCCCGAGTCTATCAGCTATTTAAAATACCGGGCATCTTTTGCCCAGGTTGGGGCTGATGCCAATCCTTATCAGACAGCTAAGTATTATAGCCAAAGCGGTTTCCCCAGCTCTGCGGTGGTGCCAGGAGCCTTATATAACGCGCAGCTTAAACCTGAGATTACGGCTAGTTGGGAAACGGGTGCCGACTTAAAGCTACTGAATAATCGATTGGGTTTTGATTTAACCTACTATCATTCGATCACTAAAAATCAGATTTTGGCACTACCTTCTGATATTGTAGGAGGTTATAGCAGTCGGGTAATCAATGCCGGTAAAGTTCAAAATAAAGGATGGGAGCTCATGATCAATGCGACACCCATCAAACATCCGGATTTTAATTGGAATGTGATTGTCAACTGGTCTACCAATGATAATACGATCCTGACGCTGACAGATAACCTGGAACAGCAAACATTAACCCAAGTTTGGCAGGCCTATGTGATTGCCACTGTAGGAGGGAGCACAACAGATGTATGGGGAACCAAGTTTGTACGAGACCCCGAAGGGAATATGGTGTATAGTAACGGGGTCCCGGTGCGTGGGACAACGCCGGAATATTTAGGCAATGCCTCGCCCGACTGGAAAGGCGGATTGACCAATACCTTTTTGTATAAAAATGTGCGTTTGAGCTTTACATTGGATGGACAGGTAGGAGGGCGTGTATTTTCCGGAACGTATAATCGCGCTTCGTGGGCTGGAACATTAAGTAATACATTACCTGGAAGGGATGAAGGATATATCATAGGCGAAGGGGTTATAAAAAACCAAGACGGCACCTACAGTCCGAATACGGAAAAAGTGAACACGCAAACGTATTATACACAATATCATCAGGCTACAGAGGCAGGGATGTTTAGCGGTACGTTTATGAAATTGAGAGAAGTCTCTATTGGTTATGACTTCCCCAAAAAGATGATTGAGCGATACCGAATTAACGGCTTGTCTTTAAGTCTTTTTGGACGTAACCTAGCTGTTTTCGACGATTATCCCATGTTCGATCCGGAAGCGGGTACAAAAAATGGAGCTGTCTTTGTTCCGGGTTTGGAAATCACACCCATGCCTTATACAGCTTCTTACGGATTTAATTTGAAAGTAGATTTCTAATAAAGATAGTTTAACCAGATGAAGACTTTAAAACAATTTATGGTATGGGTCAGTATCATTTTCCTTATCGGATCTTGTAAGACTGATTTTGAGGAGATTAATAATAACCCCAATTTAATTGATCAAATTAGTCCAGGTACCTTGCTCAATGAGATTTTATATAACATGGCTTCTAATAATATGACCAATAGCTATAATGTCAATAGTCAGCTAATGCAGATTCAGTTAAGCTATCCGGCATATTATGGAGGTGTACAGCGCTATGAAATTTTGGAGAATACCGGGCTCTCCCAATGGAACAGCTCATATAAATGGGCTAAGAATGTTCAAGAAATGTTAAGGGTTGCCGAAAAAGAAAGCGCCACAAACTATCAGGCGATAGCCTTAACGCTAAGGGCATGGATTTATTCCAATCTGGTAGATAATTTTGGAGATGTTCCGTTTTCTCAAGCATCTCAAGCAGATGAAAGTGTTTTGCAACCGGTATATGACGATCAAATAGCGATTTATAAGCAATTATTGGCTGATCTGAAAACGGCAAATACGTTATATGATCATGAACAAGGAATGGTGTATGGTACGGACATTCTTTTTGAAAATGATAGTAGACGTTGGCAAAAATTTACTAATTCGCTGTATTTACGGTTATTATTGCGTACCAGCAATGCTGATCAAAATGCGTATCAAGAAATGCAGCTGGTTTTGGGCGATCCGGTAGCATACCCCGTGATAGATAAACAGGAAGAATCTGTTATTTTTCAGGTAACAGGTGTTGCTCCCAATGTCTCCCCCTGGTCAAGGGCCCTGGACTTTAGCAATCAACATGCGGTTTCTGCTTATTTTATAGACTTGCTGAATGAGTTAAATGATCCGAGAAGGCCGGTCTACGTTACACCAGCCAAACAAGGGGGAGTGGAAATCGGCTATCAAGGTATTCCAAGTGGTTATGATGAAGAATCATTTCCTTATTCGCCTTCTTACATGAATAATCTGCAAGTCACTGTGCCTATGATTATACCCATACTTACCTATGCCGAGGTTTGTTTTATCAAAGCAGAATTGGCACAAAAAGGGTATATACAGGGAGGTGAAAATTTTTTCAAACAAGGCATTCAAGCAGGCATTACCACTTGGACAAACAAGACTGTTGGCGACGAATACTTTACACAGCCCTTAGCAAAATACGATGGAACGCTGGAACGGATCATGCTGCACAAATACATCGCATTATATTTTACCGACTACCAACAATGGTCGGAATATAGACGTACGGGATACCCCGTATTGCCAAAAACAACTTCGATGCTCAATGATGGCGTTATGCCGGCTCGACTCATGTATCCTGGCATTCAAAAAGTGTATAATCCACAACATTATAAAGAGGCTATTGATCGCATGGGGGGAGATGATATTAACCACAAAATATGGTGGGCAAAAAGTGAATAAAAACAAATTATATTCAGATGAAACTTGCATGAATTGCCATTCACAAACGAAAATGAATAATTCATGCATGCTTCATTGCCACTTAAAATAATTTATTCAAATGAAAAAATATAATAAAGTATTAAAAAGGTCAATCCATCTATTTCCATTATGTATATTATTTCTTTTGATATCTTGCGATACAAGAAAGAACGGTACAGAAGAGGCAGCAGCCCAAGCAACTGCATTTCGGGTGGCCAGTTATAATATACGTTATGATGCCCCAGCGGATTACGAAACGGGGAATGGCTGGGATATCCGGAAAGAGCCGCTTGCAGCATTAATTTTAAAACATCAGTTTGATATTTTTGGAACACAGGAGGGGGATAAAAACCAAATGAGTCAGCTAAAAGAGCTCTTGCCAGGTTATGATTATGTGGCGTATCCTTATGCGGGGAAAACGAGCGACTTGCACACGTGTGCTACCGTATATAAAACAGATTTATTTGAGGTGCTAGACTCGGGTGTGTTTTGGTTGAGCCAAACACCCGACGTTCCCAGTATTGGTTGGGACGCGACAGACCGCCGCATTTGCCAATGGACAAAGATGAGGGATAAAAAGAATGATCGGGTTTTCTACTTTTTCAATGCCCATTTTTATTGGAGATTGAAGGAAGCAAAGCGGGAATCCGGACCGCTGATGGTGCAAAAGATTAAAAGCATCGCCGGTGATAATCCCGTGCTCTGTACCGGCGATTTTAACTCTGAACCGGAAACACCTCAGATTCAGCACATAAAAGGCTTATTGTTAGATGCCTATGATGTAAGTCGTACAGAAAGACAAGGGGTAGATGAGACCAATATTTCTGGAGGTGTATTTCAAGGAAAACCTACGAATAGAATCGATCACATATTCTTGAGTAAACACTTTATTGTAGCGGATTATCAGGTATTATCCGACACCTATAATGGTGACCATTATCCGTCAGATCACTTACCTGTAACCAGTTTAGTATCATGGGGGAAGTAACGTCCTAGTGTTGGTAAGCAACAGAACATGAGCTAAAGAAACCTTCATTTAATAATAGCGTGTTACCGCACTTAAAACATGCGGTAGCGCTTATTTCATGATTATTATGGGACTACCATAATAATTTGTAATATTACCGTATTTTGTTATAATTAAATGGAGCCTACAACACTTATTCAAGCTTTTAAAGTACTAGCGAACGATTTAACGGGTAAACTTTATTACGATTCAAGTGCTGAACATCACACCATTCGCTTGGCTTATGCAACGGATGCATCAGTATATCAAGAGCTGCCTCTGGCTGTGGCTATTCCTCAAGATGTGCATGATCTGCAATTATTGATTCAATTTGCCCAAAAGCATCGGGTTACTTTGATACCGCGTACTGCCGGAACTTCTTTGGCGGGCCAAGTAGTTGGCAAGGGCATTATTGTGGATGTATCGAAATATTTTAATCGTATCATGGAGGTGAATAGGGAAGAAGCTTGGGTGCGTGTACAGCCAGGTGTGATACGCGATGATTTGAATGCCTATTTGAAATCGTATGGTTTGATGTTCGGTCCCGAAACATCCACTGCGAGCAGGGCCATGATTGGTGGAATGATTGGTAACAATTCATGCGGTTTACATTCCATTGTATGGGGCGATACACGAACGCATTTATTGGAGGCCAAGGTATTGCTTGATGATGGTTCGGAAGTATGCCTGCAAGCTTTAAACGAAGGAGAGCTGTTTGAAAAATTGAAACAGAACAATCGAGAAGGGGCCATTTATAGAGGCTTAAATACCTTGCTGACCGATGAGAAAAATAAAGCCGCTATTGTGAAGGGATATCCCAAATCATCGCTCACTCGAAGAAATACGGGCTATGCATTGGATATGCTTGCCGATGCAAAGGTACCTTTTAATTTATGTCGCTTAATAGCCGGTTCGGAAGGTACCTTGGGCATTGTTACCGAAGCAAAGCTTCATTTACTTCCTTTACCTCCAAAAGAAATTGGTCTGCTCTGTGTGCATTTCCATTCACTACTCGAATCGCTCCATGCCAATACCATCGCGCTACAACATCGTCCACAAGCATCTGAGCTGGTGGATAAGTACATCATGGACTTTACCAAGGAGCATCCCACGTATCAATATAATCGTTTTTTTATTGAGGGCGATCCAGCGGCTTTATTGATGATCGAGTTTCGGGCAGATACCTTGGCAGAAGTGGAGGCGAAAGCAGCGCAGTTAAAGCACGATTTAGTGGCACAAGGTCTCGGCTACGCATATCCACTTATCACCGGTGCCGAACAAACCAATTTGGTATGGGATGTGCGGAAAGCAGGTCTAGGGCTCATTCGTAACTTACCAGGAAATACTCAACCGGTCAATTTGATAGAAGATTGTGCTGTTTCACCGGAAGATCTGCCTGCTTATATAGAAGCATTGCAGCAGATACTGAAGAAATATGAAACAAGTGCTTCTTATTACGCCCATGCGGGTGCAGGCGAGTTACATGTAGAACCCCTTATCAACCTGAAAACAGCCGAAGGGAAACAAAAATTTCGAGCTATTTTGACAGAGACCGCCCAATTGGTCAAGCAATTTAATGGATCATTGAGTGGCGAACACGGCGATGGGCGTCTGCGTGGTGAATTTATAGGAACCGTACTGGGTGAAGATGTTTATGCGCTGCTCAATGAAGTGAAGAATTTGTTCGATCCGAAACGTATTTTCAATGCCAATAAGATTGTGGCTACACCTCCCATGGATCAATCGTTGCGCTATGGTCAGGATACGCATACAGCTGATATTGCTACCATATTTGATTTTAAAAGGCAGGAAAGCATCTTACGTTTGGCAGAAAAGTGTTCGGGGTCGGGCGACTGCCGAAAGACGCATATTACCGGTGGCACGATGTGCCCGTCCTATATGGCTACGCGGGAAGAAAAAGATACGACCCGCGCGCGGGCAAACATGCTTAGGCAATTTTTAACTAATTCTACCAAGGCGAATCGTTTTGACCATGCAGAGATTAAAGAGGTGATGGATTTGTGCCTGAGCTGTAAGGGCTGTAAGACAGAATGCCCTTCAGGTGTAGATATTGCCAAGATGAAAGCCGAATTCTTACAGCATTACTACGATGCCAATGGTACACCGTTCCGGACATGGGTTATTGCAAATTTCACTAAATCACAACGTTTGGCAAGTTACATGCCGGGTTTATACAATTTTGTTATACAAAACAAAGTCTTGTCTACTTGGGTGAAGCGCGTCCTTGGTTTTGCACCGGCACGCTCCTTACCACCTGTGGGGCGAACCACTTTACGGCAGTGGGTAGGAAAGCAGTCCGTAGCCACCAATGCAATCAAAGTGGTTTACCTTTTCTGTGATGAATTTACCAACTATAACGACGTAGGAATTGGCCAAACAGCTTTTAGATTACTACAAGGCTTGGGCTATGAAGTGAGATTGGCTAAGCATTTGGAAAGCGGACGAACTTACTTATCAAAGGGTTTGGTACGAAAGGCCAAAGGGATAGCCAATGAAAATGTGCGACTGCTTAAAGACATCATTTCAAGCCAAACGCCGCTTATTGGCATTGAACCTTCGGCTATTCTTACCTTTCGTGACGAGTACCTGGATTTGGTCGACCTCAACTTACTACCTGCTGCGCAGCAACTGGCTAAAAATGCTTGGCTGATTGATGAGTTTTTAGCAAACGAGATGGATGCAGGCCGTATTACCCCCTCATCTTTCCATATGCAGGAAAAGAAAATCAAATTACATGGTCACTGTTACCAAAAGGCCTTTCACTTGGTTGGTTTTACCCAGAAAATACTATCTTTCCCATTAGGTTATTCGGTCGAAACCATTCCTTCAGGATGTTGCGGTATGGCGGGCTCATTTGGTTATGAACGCGAACATTATGAGGTCTCTAAAAAAGTAGGGGAGCTGGTGTTGCTTCCTGCTGTGCGTCGATTAGACACAAATACCTTGATTGCTGCACCTGGAACGAGTTGCCGACATCAAATAAAAGACGAAGCAGAAAAAAAGGCATTTCATCCTGTTGAAATTCTTTGGGAAGCCTTGGTAAAATGAAGGATATTCCCTGATCAGCTTTGGATATTAGAAATGGTATCGATCTACAGAAGATATTCGATTTCCTTCTTCGGTAAAGACAACAATGGGTTGATAATGATCAGCCTCTTCTTCCGAAAGTTGAAAAAAACTTAATATATGTACGGTATCGCCCACTTGTGCATGTAGAGCAGCTCCGCCATTCATACAAACTTCTCCGCTACCCCGTTTGCCTGGTAAAACATAGGTCATAATGCGGCTGCCGTTAACTGCATTGTTGACATATACTTGTTCGTATTTTTTGATATGGGCTGCGTCCAATAAATCAACATCCACCGTAATGGATCCATTGTATGCCACATTGGCTTCCGTTACCCGTACCGTATGTATTTTAGATTTTAAGATATTCAATACCTTCATCACATTATCTTTTAATTTATTCTGAAAATTGGAGCTGGCCTTTTTCCAGCGCCTTTAGTGCTACTTCTCCCTGCTGCGAGCGGAGTAGGTAATTGCCGTATTGACAGTGATAAGTGAATTGAAATCCGGCCTTCGGATCAATTTGCTCATCACTCCGACACTGTACCTGATAGTCTACTTGCCCTTTGCTGTTGTAACGGGTTACCCGATATGTATTGGCCGATTCTAGTCGCAACGCATACCATACGCCTTCACCTATTCCGCCAAGCCATTGCGCATGCGCTGGAACCGTCGTAGGGCGAATGGGTTCGATCAGGTAGCCTGATTGCCTATCCGAGGGTAAAAAAGCAGCTTTCTGAGGGAATATATTATGACAAAGTAATGAAACCTGAAAGTATAACGATTGGTAGCGGTTCATGTATAATTGCCGTAATACATGTTGTTCAAAACAATAAATAATCCGTTGTTTACTGGCATTGACAACATTGCTCATTGGGCTGGCTTTGATGCTTTCTGGCCAATAGATGTCGCGCCGGGTAGCATGCTGCGGGCGCAATGCACTCAACAGGATTTGTGCCACATAACGGGAGCAGCTGTTGTTTTTTGGAGCAATGGCTCCATATGGTATGACCCCTTGAGCGATCACGGATTGTGCATAGGCACATCCTTTCTGATAGGACAAATGCCGTGCAATGGAAAAATAAATACTTTTAGCTCCATGGGTAGCTTCATCTAATGCTTTTAATTCACGTATGATGTCTGTCAGGTTCGTGATTTCGCCTGAAGTAGGATCAATTTGTGCTTTTTGTTTGAATAAGAGACGGGGATCGGTATTTGCAGATCGTGCGCGCCCGTATCCTCTGGGAGTAACATATCGACCAAAATCGAAATAAGCCAATTCGCCTGTTTGTCGATGGATCAGGATGATTGCGGCATGGCCAACCTTGAAATTGAGATTCTTAACAATACCGAGTCTCTTAAAAAAGGCCATCCAGCGCTCATCGCCTCGGGCGGTTTGCTCTGGCCAGGCAATGACAAGGGCTAAATCATGGTAGTCGGCACTATGGTCACTCATGTAGTCAGTGCTTTAATGGTGCTGGCAGAACAACCCAATACGGTTTCGAGCCATTGTGCATTATATAATTTGCTCATATAACGTACACCGTGGTCTGGAAAAAATAACACAACGGTATCGGTAGGAGCAAAGACCTGTTGTTTGCTGGCCTGATCGAGTGCAGCTAAAACTGCGGCACTGGAAAAACCAGCAAGAAATCCTGTTGCCCTTTTAAATGCGTAAGCAGCTGTAACGGCATCGCGATCGGTAATTTGGATGAAATCGTCTACCACCGAAAAATCCAATGTGCCCGGAATAAAATTCCGACCAATGCCTTCAATCAGGTATTTTCCCGGTTTTGGATGGATGGTTCCGGTACGGTGATATTGAGTTAAAATAGAGCCATGTGGGTCTATCCCCAAAATTTTAACCTGTGGGTTGTGCTCCTTAAAATAACGTCCAATGCCTGATATGGTACCGCCGGTACCTACACCAATTAAGATATGTGTTGGCGCTGTAGGACATTGTTCCCATATTTCCGGACCCGTACCATAGTAATGTGCATCGGCGTTGGCTTGGCTAAAGTATTGGTTACAAAAATAGGTGTTCGCATGTGTATCGGCGTAGGCTTTTGCCCGAGATTGACTGGAGTCTGGATCATGCGGGCCGTTGGAATTATCGCAAATCGTTACTCTTGCACCCAATTGTTTTAAAAGAGTTACTTTTTCGCTGGATCCCTTTTTGCTCATAAAAATATGGCATTGATAGTTGAGCTCCTTTGCCACAATGGCAAGTCCAATGCCGGTATTGCCGCTGCTTGCTTCCACAATGGTACCGCCTGGTTGGAGAAAACCCTTAATCTCTCCATCACGGATCATGTATAAAGCAGCTCTGTCTTTAGAAGACATACCTGGGTTGTGATAATCTTCTTTTATAAAAACCTGACATCGATATTTGTTAGATAAAATAGTCGATTTTGTTAATGGCGTATGGCCAATCTTAGCTATCATGTATTTGGTTTTATTACCAAAAGTAAAAAGTAAATCCGAAAACAATTGGGAATGGGTTTATGCAGATACGGTAAATTGTTGATGTATTTGAAAACGGTAGCTGAGTTTTAAACGGTGGGTTTGCACAATGGCTTTGCATATTGCGAGGCCGAGGCCGATACTCGTTTTATTCTTTCCTTGGTTTTTAAATCGTTCGAAAATTTGGTTTGGGTCCAGTGAGGCTGAATCGCTATCATTGCCAATAGTAAAGGCATTTTCTTGGATGTCTATTCTGATTTTGCCACCACGCTTATTATGTACGATTGCATTTTTTAATAAATTGCTCACCAATATCATGGCTAAATCGCGGTTCATGAGCCACTCTAGCTCTACTTTATCTATAAGGGAGACGTGAAGGTTTTTTTGCTCAATGAGATCTTCAAACTCAGAGAGTAGGTAAGTGAATATATTATTGATCGAAACGGGCGTTTTTTGAGTAAATTGCTGGTTTTCTATCTTGGTTAATAATAGTAATGAAGCGTTTAGTCTGTTGAGGCGTTCCAGGGTACGGATAACCCGAACAATATGCGTTCGATGTTCATTAGCGACATCTTCTTCCAAAAGGAGTTCTAATCGATTGATGCTAATGGCTAAAGGTGTTTGCAGCTCATGGGCTGCATTTTCCAAGAATTGCTTCTGGCTATGGTAGGTTTGAAGCAATTGTTCCATTTGCAGGGTAATCACTTCATTCATTTCCTGAAATTCGCTGATAGGTGTGGTGATTGGAGTGATATGCTGATTTTTATCTAGTTGAAAATTACGCAAACGATCAAGCAATTGCCGAAAAGGTAGCCAAATTTTACGAACCAATAATTGTTGGACAATGAAGCTACTGATGATAATAGCGGCATAAAGTCCTAATAAACCCTTAACTAAGCTAGATATCAATTTATCTTCAGCAACCATGGAAGCAACAATTTTTAACTCATATGCTTGATGGTGATGTGTAAACTGAGTTTTTAACATGCGTACAGGCTCATATCGCTGACCATTTTGCAGTGCACGGGTGGTATCTTGAAAGCGGTCTTTTGTACGCCGTTTATTTTCAGCATGAATGGTATGGATGGTGTAATTATTCCCGTGGAATATTTCCTTGGAAAGTACAGTGGGATTGATCTTCGCATTTTTGATAATCAAATACTTGGAGTTGATTAAACCGCTATCTACCTCACTTTTCACATCTTTTAACATAATGAAATAAAAGATGGTACCCCACACGCTTACAATGAGCAGAATGGCGATGGCCAAATAAAAAGAGGTATAGTTAAGCAGTTTCATGGGAAACCAATTTATAACCAATGCCGTATACCGATTGTACCTCTACCTGTGCTCCGTGCTGCTTCAGTTTCTTCCTCAAGTTTTTAATCTGGGCATAGATGAACTCAAAATCATCTGTCTCATCGATATAGTTACCCCATACATGTTCTGCTAGTGCAGCTTTATTGACCAGTCGGTTTTTATTGAGCACTAAATAAACTAAGATATCAAACTCTTTACGATTAAGCAAGATCTCTGCGTCATCTACCCAAACCACCCGGTTTTGGAAATCAATCTTAATATTTTCGAAATGCAAGGCATGTGAGCCATTGAATACTTTTCTGCGTAGAACCGAATTGATTCGGGCGGTGAGTTCTGCAATATGAAAAGGTTTCAATAGATAGTCGTCTGCTCCCAGGTTTAAGCCGTAAACTTTATCGTCTAAAGAATCTTTTGCCGAGATGATAATGGTGTTAATGGCTTTCCCGATTTTTCTGGTTTCTTCTATTAGCGAAAGTCCATTTCCATCGGGTAACATGATGTCGAGCAAAATACAATCGTACTCATAGTCGATTATCTTTTGTAAACCATCATGGCAGGTGTTTGCATGTTCTACCAAATAACCTTCTTTTTCTAAAGAAGTACGGATAATATCCAGCAAATCTTGCTCATCTTCTATGACTAAAATTCTCATTTTCGTATGTCTACTGCATCCCGTTACGGCCCTAAGGTAGGAAATTGAATGGGCTGCGGCAAGAATTTATGCGATTTGCATTCGTGAATGCAAGGCATTTTCTCTATGTTTGTCTGGTAAACCTAAAATGAGCGTAGATAACTTGCATAGCGATTTGGAATTATTGCGCCAGCTTAAAGCGGGGAGCCCGTTGGCATTACAGGAAATTTACAAACGATATCATGGCGTGTTATACAGCCATGCTTATAGGCGGTATCCTGATCGGGAAGACGTGCGTGATATGATTCAGGAGGTTTTTTTACATCTGTGGCGTACCCGTGAAACATTATCCATTTCTATTAACTTATCTGCATATTTATATACCGCTGTTCGGAACCGCATGCTCAACATTTTTCGAAATAAAAAAGTGAGAGCAATCTATCTGCAGTCACTGCAGCATTTTATTGAAAAAGGAGAGAATGTAGTGGATGCGAAACTAAGAGAGAAAGAACTCATCGAGCTGGTTGAACAAGAAGTTGCTGCTTTACCTCCACAAATGCGTACTATTTTTGAGATGAGCCGCAATTTGGAAATGACGCATCAAGAAATTGCTAATGAATTGAATTTAAGCCCACATACCGTCCGTACCCAGGTTCGTAATGCCCTCCGAATTTTAAGAATAAAACTGGGTACATCCGTTTTTCTGATCTTTTTTTGATTTTTTTTATAATCATCTACCCTTAAGGATCCATTTGCGTGTCTTAGAAGTATAAAACCAGATAAGCTGCAACTCCGTTATGAAGCAAGCAAAAAGATTATTGAAGAAATATCAAGCTGGAACAGCTACCCAGCAGGAAAAGGCAATTGTAGAAAGCTGGTATCTTCGATATCATCAACCCGATGAATCTGATCTCACACCTGAACAGCTTATGGATGAACAGGCATTGGGATGGAGCATGCTGAACGAACACATCCAAAAAACCGATGCGAGGCGGATTTGGTTACGCATTGCCGCGGCGGCCATTGTGTTATTATGCATAGGAACTATTTTGTATGTTCATGAGGGGAATGAGAAAAAAAATATGAAAGCGCCTATTGCTCATGCCGATATTTTGCCGGGTGGGAATAAAGCTACGTTGACCTTAAGCAGTGGAGAAAAAATAAGCCTAACAGATGCCCGTATTGGTGAGACCTGGCGTCGTGAAGGGTTGAAGATAAAAAAGACAATGGATGGGCAATTGGTATACTCAATAGCTGGAGACAGTGGGGAAAACACGGGATACCATACGATCGAAACACCTATTGGTGGCGAATATCAATTGAACCTTTCAGATGGGAGTAAAGTTTGGTTAAACGCTGCTTCTTCTTTGCGTTTTCCCACGCGTTTCCAGGGAAGCGCCCGCATTGTAGAACTGATAGGAGAGGCTTATTTCGAAGTTACTGGTAAGGGAAGAGCGAACCAACAAATGCCTTTCATCGTTCGCACGCCTCATCAGGAAATCAACGTATTGGGAACGGAGTTTAATATAAGTGCCTATCCAGATGATCCGATGATAAAAACCACATTGATAGCTGGAGCTGTTCGTGTTTCTTCACTTGTTGGGGGGCAGACTACCAGATCGGTACAATTAAAACCTGGCCAAAAAGCGGTGAGCAAAAAGCAAGATGCTGAAATCAATGTTGTTCCGGCAGATTCATATGAAGATATGGCTTGGAAAAAGGGGTATTTCATTTTTAATAATGAAAATATCCAAGTCATCATGAAGAAGCTGGCCCGCTGGTATGATATGGATGTGGTTTATGAAGGCGATGTGTCTGATGTGGCTTTTCAGGGTAATTATTCAAAAGAGGGAAGTTTATCTAATCTGTTGAATACCATTGAACTAACCAATAGAATTAAATTTAAAATCGAAGGAAGGAGGGTAACTGTTATAAAACAACCATAATACATGTAAACGTAAAATGACTATCCGAAAACCAAGGGCGTTGGAAGCACCCTTGGTGAGACAGTCGCCCATGCGACTGCGAGGATAACTAATAATTGATTTGAACGACAACCATTAAATCCTAATCAAATGTATGAAAAATTTGATGCATTAGTACATGCAGAACAACTTCGACGCGTCTTTAAATTTCTGTTAATGATGAAATTTAGTCTTGTTTTTTTGTTGTTTTCTTTTCAAGTGCATGCGTTAACGTTTGCGCAAAAAGTGAACATCAAAGTGAATAATGCCTCGATAAAAGAGGTTTTTTACCAGCTTACAGAGCAAACTGGTCGGAATTTTATTGCCGATGCCCATCTGGTGAAACAGTTGAAACCCATTAATCTCCATCTAAAGAATACTTCTCTGAGCGACGTATTGATGAAATGTTTTGGCGGACAATCTATCGATATACTGATAAAAGAGGAGTATAACACGGTAGTCATACGCGAGCGAAAGCAAACGGAATCTCCGCTAGCGGTACAGGATGTGACCATTAGTGGAAAAATAACAAACGAACAGAACGAGCCCTTACAAGGGGTAAGTGTGAAGGTAAAGGGGCAGCAGTTTGCTACGATATCGGATGAAAAGGGGAATTATCAAATCCATGTGCCGGATAGAAATGTACGTTTAACATTCACTTATATCGGTTACCAAGGTCAAGAGAAAGCCTTAACAAGCAGCAATACCCTCCATGTGGTTTTATTGCCCGAAATTGCCGAGCTAGATGAGATTGTGGTAGTAGGTTACGGACAACAAAAAAAGGCAAACCTAACGGGGTCTGTTACTACAGTTGAATCACAAGAGCTAACAAAAAGACCTGCTCCAAATACTTCTCTTTTATTACAGGGAAAAGTTCCGGGTATGCAGGTCATACAAAATACCGCGCAACCGGGTAAGGAGGGCGCATCCATCCAAGTGCATGGTGTGGGTACATTCAGCGCTGCGGGAAACGATCCTTTAGTGATTATTGACGGTGTTCAGGGGTCTCTGGCAAGCCTAAATCCCAACATGATTGAGAACATTACCATACTAAAGGATGCAGCTTCTGCGGCTATTTACGGTGTTCAAGGTGCCAATGGAGTTATTTTGGTAACAACCAAGAATGGAACAAAGGGTCGGTTGAATATTGAGTACGCTTATAACTATGGGATACAAAAACCTGCCGGTGTACCTGATTTAATCTGGAATTCGGTTGAATTTATGGAGTTGAGTAATGAAGGTATCAACCGGACAGGGCAAAACACCAGTAAACTGTATTCGCAGGATCAAATTGATGCCTACCGAAATGGCGCTGGATCGCCCCAGTTTCCAAATACCAATTGGGTGGATCTTATGTTTAATAACGCTTCCATGCATCAACACTTCTTAAGCGTTAACGGTGGCGAAGGTAAAACCACATACAATTTTGGCTTGGGTTACCTTGATCAGGACGGTATTTTACTCCAGACGGGTTATAAGAAATATAACGCTTCGTTAAATTTTAAAACGCAGATGAGTAAGGTAGTTACCTTCGGTACAAACATCAACATCATGCATGGTGATCGGCGAGATCCAGTAGATAATGCTGAAAATCTAGTTTTAAGTATTTATGCACAACACCCATTGTGGTCGCCTTATCTGCCAGACGGTAGTGGGCGTGTAACTAGCAAGGCTTATGATTTTGAAACAACCAATCAAAATGCCTATGCCGTTATGCAGACTAGTAAAGATCAGAACAAGGAATATGGAGTTTCGGCAATCAGCTACCTCAACTTTCATATTGCAAAAGGCCTTACTGGTGAGATTCGTGGTGCGGCGCGCTTCAATACCGATAGGCAAACGGCTCAACGGGTACCGATACCTACCTTTTTGTTTCAGCCTAATGCAGACGGTGTGTATGGCCAACAACAAAATTACTTGGGAACCTATATTACCCTACGGAAAACCCAGCAACAGTTTGTGCACTACACCTTATATTCGACGCTTACTTATGATGAGACATTTAACCATGTGCACCACATCACAGCCTTGGCTGGATATAACCAGGAAAACCATAACTATGAACAGCAGGCAGGTTTCAGACGAGATTTTCCTTCACCTGATTTGCCCGCGCTCGATGCCGGTGGTATAGAAGCACAAACAGCCAATGGCTATGGTTATGAATGGGCGCTGCAATCTTTTTTTGGTCGTTTTAATTATGCCTATGATAACCGATATCTGTTAGAAGCAAGTTTGCGTTATGATGGATCTTCCAAATTTAGAAAGACCAAACGCTGGGGGCTTTTTCCTTCCGTCTCTGCCGGATGGCGCATCTCTCAGGAAGCATTTTTAACCGATCAGAATTGGCTATCCGATTTAAAGCTGCGTGCTTCTTGGGGTAAATTGGGAAATCAAAATATTGATAATTATCCTTATCAGAATCTGCTGGATTATGGTACTTACGTATATGATAATGTGACTACGGGTATTGTATATCAGCATTTAGTAGATACAAATATCAGCTGGGAAACCACTGAAGCAACCGGTGTTGGACTCGATTTTGGTTTTTTTGACCAGAAACTGACCGGTACCTTCGATTATTTCCGGAAAGTGACAAGAAATATTCTCAGAGAAGCGCAAGTGCCCGATTTCGTAGGTTTGGATGCACCCACCGTGAATTCTGGGGAAATGAAAAACACAGGCTTTGAACTCAGCTTGAACTATCGAAACAAGATTGGTGATGTCCATTACACCATTGGCGGTAATTATTATACTTATAACAATGTGGTTACCAAATTTGGTCCAGACGAAATTCAGGGCAATAAAATTCGACGGGAAGGTCTTCCTTGGAACTCTTGGTATATGCTCGATTGGATTGGCGTCTTTCAGAACCAAGAACAGATTGATGCCGCACCAAAACATCAAAATAATCCGATACCGGGTGATTTGATATTTGCTGATCACAGTGGTGTAGATGGAACGCCAGATGGAAAGATCGACCCATTTGATCGGATAGTCATTGATGGGCAGCATCCCTCATTTAATTATGGTTTTAACTTAGGAGCTGAATACAAAGGCTTTGACGTTTCCCTATTTTTTCAAGGTGTAGCCGGTAGAAAAATATATACGACCGATTGGGGCTATGGCGCCTTCAGGCAATGGTCGCCGCCGCCAACATTTTGGCGCGACAGGTGGACACCCGATCATCCGACGAATGAGCTGCCCGGTATGTATGTGGATCAATATACGCCTATTACTACCGCATCGTCTTTTTGGTTACAGGACGCATCGTATCTCCGCCTTAAAAATTTGATGATTGGATATAATTTCCCTAATTCCATCACCCATAAATTGAAATTACAGGGACTGCGTATTTATTTTTCTGGCGATAATCTATTCACGATTTCCGATTTTATTGGCGATCCTGAACGCGTCATAGAAGATAATACAAGTGGACGGTTTGCAATCTACCCACAAGCTAATGTATACTCATTCGGTATAAAGGCAACTTTTTAAAATGATAAACCATGAATAAGCGAAATATGATATATAGATTTAGGTACCTCTTTTTGTTATTTTTCATATGCGGTGCCTGTCAGGACGATTTTTTGGATAAACAGCCAATCAGTAAGCTAACAAATGAAGTGTTCTGGAATTCGAAGAAAGATGCGCAGTTGGCACTCGCTGGCTGCTATAGTTCATTAAGAACTCCGGCCTTTGCCATTAATGCCAGTTCGTATTCTTCTCTTCAAATGGAAGGATTATCAGACAATGCATACTGTAACTCCATGGGCGATAATTATACCCTTATTTCCAGAGGAGTACTGAACTCATCGACGGGGGGGATTCAATCCCGTGTATGGACAGATGCCTATAAGGGGATTGCCGAAAGCAATTGGTTTTTGGGAAATATCGATCGCGTGCCTGATCTCGAAGCTGCCGAAAAAAATGTCATGATCAGCGAAGCGCTTTTCTTACGTGCATTCCTATACAATGAACTGACGATGTTGTATGGCGATGTGCCGTTGATTACCGAATCATTGGGTTTTGGCGATGAAGTGTTCCGTATACAGAAAAGCCCATTGAAAGATATCATCGATCAGATTGTCAAAGATTTGGATTTTGCTGCTAATGCCTTGCCGAATACGGCTTATACCAATGGACATCCCGTGAGAGGCTCTGCCCTGGCATTAAAAGCAAGAATTTGTTTGTACCACGAACGGTGGACAGAAGCTGCAGAGGCTGCAAAATTGATTATGGACGAAGGGCATTTTTCTTTAGCACCGAGCTACCAAGGGATCTTTTGGGGAGCGCAAGACAACAATCCCGAAATTATTTTCTCGATTCGGGCACTTAGTCCAAACGTTATTCACAATATGGACTTGCTTTATGGGTCGAGATTTTCGATGGTTCCTTTGCATGATTTAGTAGATGCATACGAAATGCGTGATGGCTCGCAGCCACAAGCACCCACAGTACCATCTTTTTACGACCCCAATGATCGCATGCGTAATGATTTTTACCAGAATCGAGATCCTCGTTTAAAATTAACCATTTTTACTCCGGGTGACCCTTGGGCGTACAATACCAAAATCGGGTTCAATAATGTAGATAAAGGTAGGGCCGAATCGCCTTCTGTTAATAACCTGGGCATGCGCAAATATATCAACCTAACGGTGAATGATGGTAACGCTGGTTTATCGGGAAGTGATCAGGATCTCGTTAAACTGCGCTACGCAGATGTACTGTTAATGTATGCAGAAGCTATCATGGAATTAAATAATGGCGAAACTACTGATCCGGTGGCTTTGAAGGCTTTAAACGATGTGCGGGCAAGACCCGGTATCGAAATGCCTGCGAAAACGAAACTAACCCGTGCCATTGTACGCAATGAGCGTCGGGTTGAGTTGGCTTTGGAAGGACTGCGCTATTACGATATAAAACGATGGCATATTGCCAAGGAAATCATCCATGGTATGCGCGATCCGGGAAATGTAGTGCGGGTCTTTGAAGATAAACATTACCTGTGGCCCATTCCGCAAGCAGAGGTAGATAAAATGGGCCCCGATTTTCAAAATCCCGATTATAGGTAGCTAATTGATTAGGAATGTTGCCTATTTATTAAGTCATTGCTCTAAAAAATATTCAAAATGAAAAGATTAATAGCGTTTTGCTTGTTGGTCTCTTGCAGTGGTCATGTACGGTCGCAGCCGAAACCATCAACAGAGAAATTATATACACCCCTTATACAGGTTGATTATGAGCGTTTGGTAACACGAGCTGATTTAAACTACAGTCAGCCGGTGGTAAAAAGCGAAGCAGGGCAGCCTATTGGAAATGGTGAGATGGGCAGTTTAGTCTGGACAACACCGTCTCAGATAAAACTGCAGGTTAACCGAACCGATATCTTTGGCAATAATTCATCATCGAACAATTTTTATGAACGAAATACCGAATATTTAGGGGCTGCAGCATGGATTGATTTGGATTTTGGCGAACAGCTATTTACAGCACCCCATTACCAACAACGTTTATCTTGTTATAAAGGTGTTTCTACGGTTAAAGGAAACGGCGTAACCACGGCAGTTGCAGCTTGGCAAGAAGATGATGTCATGATGATGCAGGTAACAGATAAACGAGCCGATCCAGATGTCATTATGGTCAATTTGCGCATGTTACGTCCGCCGAAGACGGTTAAGGGAAATCATACTGCCATTTCAAAGTTGGAGCAACTAGGCGACGATATGGTGCTTCGCCAAACGTTTCAAGAGGACGATTATTATTGTGCTTCTGCCGTTGTAATGGGCATCAGTGGGCGCAGCAATCGTGTTGAATTGTTGAACGAATCCACGATGCGTTTGGCTATTGCATCAGGTGGTGACGATTTTACCGTCTTTATTGCGAGTGCCGCCAGTTTTAATCCAAAAGAAGATGTAGTGAAGCTGGCACAGGAAAAACTACTTAAGGCAAAGCGGCTCGGTTATCAGCGCCTGCAACGGCAAAACGAAGCATGGTGGGCTAATTTCTGGAAGCAATCTTATGTTCAGCTGACGAGTGCTGATGGGGAGGCTGATTATATTGAACAACAATACACCTATTATCTGTATGTCATGGCTGCTAGTTCCCAGGGTAAATATCCTGCCAAATTCAACGGGATGTTATGGGCTACGGGCGGCGACAGAAGGCAGTGGGGCACAAACTATTGGGGAGCCAACCAAAGTTGCTTATATAATGCCCTATTCGCTACAAATCATTGGGAATTGTTAGATCCGATGTTTAATATGTATTCCAATGCTTATGATACATTTGAAAGGGCAGCGCAACAACAATGGGGCTCCAAGGGTATTTATATTCCAGAAACCATGGGCTTTGATGGTGTGCCTGCTTTACCCGAAGCAATAGCCAAGGAAATGCGCGCGCTTTACTTATTACAAAAACCTTGGGAAGAACGCTCGAAAGCATTTATGGATTATGCCGAAACCCAAATGCCTTTTTTAAGTAGGTGGAACTGGAAACATACGGGCACATGGGAAAAAGGACGTTGGAAATATAATGAAAGAGGAGATGGACCTTATGGTCCGGTAAACCATCTTTTTTCACGTGGGGCAAAAATTGCTTACCAATACTGGCAACGGTACGAATATACGGGCGATATCCGTTGGTTGAAGGAAAGAGCCTACCCCATGTTAAAGGGAATGGCCGAATTCTATCGTAATTTTCCCAATGTAAAGAAAGCGGCAGATGGTAAATATCATATTTATCATGTCAATGATAATGAGTCTATTTGGGGAGGCCATAATACCGTAGAAGAGATGGCATCCATGCACGGTATTCTTCCTGTGGTTATCAAAGCATCTGAGATTTTGAAGGTAGATGAAGCTATGCGACCGATTTGGAGGGCATTTTTAGCAGATTTAGCTCCGCTAACGACCAGTCGCGATTATCCTGATATGCCTAGACAACCCGAAGTTTGGGTAGGGTCTTTGCCGCCAACGAGCCCAATTAGAGGTAATGGTAAAAGACTGCCGGATAGAAATACCATGCCGGTATGGTTTTTTGATTTATGTAACCCAGGAAGCAATCCACATAATTGGGAAATTGCCAATAATACATTTGATGGTTATTTTGAAACGGGAGTAAATAGTCAAGTTTATCCTTATGTCTTGTCTAAGTTGCCAATAGCGGGCGCCACTTTGGGCCGTGCCGATGCGGTACGCTATCTTGTGCCCAATCAAATGCGAAGGGAGCCGAAATATGAGGTAATGCCCAACCTGCTTGACGTAAGCGAAGGCTTTTATACTACTAACCTACAACGTCTAGGTAGGGCGGCTGAAGCATTGCAGATGGCGTTATGTTTTAATGGTCCAGAACACCCTGGAGGCGAATCAATCATTCGAGTGTTTCATGCGTGGCCTAAAGAATGGGATGCGTGCTTTAATCTGCTCGCCCGAAATAACTTCATGGTTAGTGCACGTATGCAACAGGGCCAGATTGAATTTGTTGAATTATGTGCGCAGGGTAATGGAATAGGCCGACTGCAAAACCCCTGGCCGGGGAAGAAGGTTGCGCTATTCCGTAACGGAAAACAGGAAAAAATTACACAAGGTGAAGTATTGGTGTTACAGGCTAGTGAAAATGAGCGGATAACCGTTGTTCCTGCTGGTGTACATCCTCCAAACTTAAACAAACAATGATGAAGTTCCCAACTATAATAAGCGGCTTATGTCTATGGTTGTGGGGAATGACCAGCTATGCACAAGTAGATTCCTCAGCCAAGCAGCGCCTCGTTGGTGGTGCCGAAATGGATAGCCAATTGAGTATCAGTGAAAATATGGCCAAAACCCGCAACCATACCGTATTTACAGCAGTTGTGAAAGCGGCAGGTTTACAATCTGTGCTAAGCAACGAGGGGCCTTTTACGGTTTTTGCGCCACAAAGTGAGGCTTTTATCCATAAAATGCCTGCCGGTACTGTAGAAGTCTTGTTCGATGAGTTATTGCCTGAACAACAACCCGAACTGGCAAATATGATGTCGTATCATATTGTTCGTGGACAGTATACCCTGAAGGATATGCGCACACTCATTCAGGCTGGTAAAGGAGAAGCATCGTTAACGACCATGCTAGGAAAGACACTGAAGCTTCGCGAAGAGGCTGCACACAGTCTGTTGGTGATCGATGAAAATGGTAGGCAAGCACGTATTCAGGATGCGGATATTCAAGCAAATAATGGTATTGTTCACGTAATTGACGAAGTGCTGTTGCCGAAAAATGATTTTTTTTCCAGGGAGGGTATGTACTACCCTTCTGGGAAAAAGCCTATAGAAGTTATTCAGCATCACCATCCTTACCATCAAACCTTGGTTTTAACATTGGGTATGTCTTTTGCTCCTTATGAAGGAAATTCTAGAAGGAGGGATCAAGGAGACACACAGGTTCGGTATACGGTAAATGAGGCCATGGATTTCATTAAGCGCTTGGATAATCTCACCTTGGGTATGCCCAAGATCATTTTCCTAGTAGGGTGGCAATACAATGGTCACGATTCTAAATACCCTGCTTTCTTTGAAGGAAATGAAGCGTTGAAGCGGCCTGAGGATAAAAATGCCTTAGAAAGTATCCGGTGGCTGATGGCCGAAGCTAGAAAATACCATACCACAGTGAGTGTTCATGTTAATTTTACAGATGCTTATGAAGATAGCCCCTTGTGGGATGCTTATTTAGCAAATAATATTATTGGTCGACTGAAAGGTGGGCATATCCGCAAGGCAGTGGGATGGGGATATCCCATCAGCTATGTACAGGAGCTGAAAACCGGGTTCTTTAAAAAACGCATCGACAGTCTATTTGCCATTTTACCTTTGAAGGAGGCTGGTGTTATTCACGTCGACGCATTCCACACCTATAATCCGTTGGATCCACGTGGGCCTATGAGCCCCTATTTAGGTTATACGGTAGCGCAGGAGGAAGCGGCCCAAAAAGAAATGTTTAAATATATAGCGACGAAAGGAGCTGATGTGACATCTGAATTTGTTCACGAATTTAGAGATCATGGTTTTGAAGGTTATCAGCCTTTTGCATGGCATTTTCGTATCACGGCACAAGAATATCTTGATTGGCCAGCATCGTATTATACCGGTGCTTTGGATAAGACCGATTTGGGAAAATTATTTGGCACCAGCTTCCATCTCAATGGTGGGGCTATTAAGCAGAACTTTTATAAAAATACCGCGGTTTGGTATTTTTTAAATCGTTTTAAACGATTATCCTATGAGAAAAATCAAGCCTTTCAATGTGTTCGTTTTTCGGAAGATGTTGAATCTCGTCTTACACGTAGCGGGGATTATACATTGAAACAAAAAGATGCCCTTTGGGTGGATAAGGATGATGTTTTTATTCCTGCCCTTTGGATCAACGAACGGTCTATCGTAGCTTACAGTGCTGAAGGATACCAAAACCGTACATGGAGGCTGCCTGAAACGTGGAAGGGTGTTCAAAAAGTCGTTGTTTACGCGGTTGACTTCGATGGCAAAAAACAGCTCGCCCAATTACCTGTAAAGCATCGTCAATTGCGCTTGGATATGCAAAAAAACCAAGCGCTTTTAATTCAAGCGTTGTGATAAAATAATGTGAACTAATTTGTTATTTGATGAATTTAAATAATTGTGAATAAGATATTTAAATTGTATCTGTTGTGGTTGCTTATCTTGCTGCCTAGGTATTCCATGGCAGCTATTCAATTGCCTGCCTTGTTTGCTGATGGAATGGTGCTGCAACAAAAAACAGCCATAGCTATTTGGGGGCAGGCAGCACCTCATGAACAGTTGAAAATTATATCTGACTGGAATAAACGGCCAATAAACGTCTATGCCGATGGGGACGGAGCTTGGTTAGCTCGTATCCAAACACCTCAAGCGGGCGGCCCTTATTCGCTAACGGTGGCATCAGGGAAGGATAGCGTGACATTCACCGATGTATGGATAGGAGAAGTTTGGTTATGTTCGGGGCAGTCGAATATGGAATTTCCGTTGGCTAATCAAGGAAAGTGGAAGACGGGTGTGGAAAATGATGAGCAGGAAATTGCTGCGGCCCATTATCCGTTTATCCGAATGTTCAACGTGGCACATGCTGCAGCAAAAACACCGGTACAAGATGTAGCGGGAAGGTGGGAAGTCTGTACACCAGAAACGGCAGGTCATTTTTCTGCCGTTGCCTATTATTTTGCCCGAAAAATCACTCAGGAAACAGGCTATCCCATCGGTATTATTCACGCATCTTGGGGAGGAACGCCTGCCGAATCGTGGGTGAAAAAACGTGTATGGCAACAAACAGTTGTGCCTGACTTGCGTTTGGAAGACATACAACAGCCTTGGTCGTCAAAAACACCCACCGCTTTGTATAACGGGATGATTGCCCCCTTGATTCCCTTTACCATCAGTGGAGTAGTTTGGTATCAAGGCGAGTCGAATGCAGACAGGCCTGAAGCATATAAGCGCTTATTTCCTGCCTTGATTAATAGCTGGCGGACAGATTGGCAGTCGGATTTTCCATTTTACTTTGTTCAAATAGCACCGCATTATCAAAAAAATCCATTTATCAGAGAAGCGCAATTATATACCTTTGAGTGTGTGAAAAATACGGGCATGGTGGTGGTGACAGACGCTGCCGATTCGTTGGATATCCATCCAAGAAACAAACGTATACCAGGCGAGCGTCTAGCACGTTGGGCGCTTGCTCAGGTATATGGAAAGAAAATAGCGTACTCGGGGCCGATTTATCGGTCTATGAAAATAGAAGGGAATAAAATACGACTTTTCTTTGATTATGCATGCGGATTGACTGCACGCGGAGGCTCATTAAAAGAATTTGTGATCTGTGGTGCAGATCAGTTGTTTGTGCCGGCTATCGCTACGATTGAAAATAATACAATTTTAGTTTACAGTAATCAAATAACAAAACCCCTTGCCGTGCGGTTTGCTTGGAAAAACTATCCACGACCCAATCTGTATAACTGTGCTGGGTTGCCCGCTTCGCCCTTTCGTACAGACCAATGGAAAAAAGGGGAGGTGCATAGTAAAATGGGTGGATGATTTTTATTAAACAATTTAATTTCAATATTTTATAATACATGTCTCAATTAAAACTTTACAACAGTCTGTGTTACATCTTATGGATATCTCTTCTCAACCTGTACGGAACTTACGCTGTCCATGCTCAAACCATGGACGAAATGTGGGACAGCCGTTCGTTGGCTAAAGAACATCCAAATATTCAATGGTTTAAAGATGCCAAGTTTGGTTTGTTCATCCATTGGGGGCTTTATTCGCATTTGGGAGGCGAATGGAATGGGAAAAAATATTACGGTAGTGGCGAATGGATCATGAATCAGGCTAAAATACCTGTGAAAGCGTATGAAGAAGCTGCAAAATCTTTCAACCCGGTTTACTTTAACGCCAATGAATGGGCACAGCTGGCAAAAGATGCGGGCATAAAATATGTGGTTATTACGGCCAAACATCATGAAGGGTTTGCCATGTTCGATTCGAAAGTGAGCACCTTTGACATCGTAGATGCCACACCTTATAAAAAAGATCCTTTGAGGGCCTTATCGGACGCTGTACGGAAACAGGGGATCCCTTTTGGTTTTTATTATTCACAGTTTCAGGATTGGCATGAACCCAATGGAGGTAAAAACACCTGGGATTTTGATGAATCAAAGAAAGATTATCAGCAATATTATCGGGAAAAGGCCATTCCGCAATTAAAAGAATTGATGACACAATATGGCCCATTGGGTATCGTGTGGTTTGATACGCCCGGTGGATTAAGCAAAGAACAAACGCAGCAGTTTGTGGATAGTTTACGTCAACTACAACCCAATAGTTTATTTAGTAGTCGGGTAGGGCATGGTTTAGGCGACTATAAAGATTATGGCGATTCGGAAATGCCGCCGGTTCCGATGGCAGGAGCGTGGGAGTCTATTTACACCCATAACGATTCTTGGGGTTATATTAAACATGATATGAACTTTAAAACGCCCGATGTGATCGTCCGTTTACTTGCGGAGGCAGCTTCCAAAGGTGGAAACCTGATGTTGAATGTAGGTCCAGATGGAAGCGGTCGTATACCTGAATATTCGATAAAGTTTTTGCGCGAAACAGGAAAATGGCTGGAGGTAAATGGAGAAAGTATCTATGCAACCACACAAGGATTGATTCCGCAGCAGCCTTGGGGTGTAAGTACTTCTAAACCCGGTAAGCAATATCTGCATGTCTGGCACCGTCCGGCAAATGGGCAGTTGGTTGTTCCAGGTTTTGATGCAGATGTGATTAAAATTTACGCTTTGGCAGATAGAAAGGCGGTTTCATGGCAAAGAAAGTCGGGTGATATTGTTATCGAACTACCCGCAATCGCGCCAACGGCCATCAATACGGTATTCGTGATGGAATATCGGGGAAAAGTACCAGTTTACCCAAGTGGAGCGCCTATTACGGTTTCAGCGCAGTTTCCAGAAAATGAGGTGGCAGCTGCTTTTGCCAAGACGCGAGGAAACACAAAAATAGCAAGTTTAACCTATAGCCATTATTATGGAGATTGGAAGCACACCACTTGTATAACGGGTATAAAAAATCCGTCGACAGACCAAGCGCAATTTACTGTACGGGTATTGGAACCTGGTGATTATCAAGTAGTGCTGGTATACGCCTGTGAACCAGCGAGTGCCAACCAAGAAGGGGTTTTAATGGTGGATAACCAAACGTTTTACTTCAGAACGTTAAGGACATCCGATTACAATAAGAAATTTCCGTTACCTTTCATTCAGCATACAGTAGCAACTCTGTCTGTCCGGAAAACAGGAATACATACATTGACAATTAAGCCAGCAAAAAACAACAACGAATTGTTTAAACTCAAATCCATTATTGTAAAGCCGGTACGTTAAATGGAATATTTTTCATATTATAAAAGCCATCTATTAAAAGTGATGGCTTTTTTTATTTACCTTTGCACCAAAATAAGAGTCTATAAAATAAAAAAAGATGCGTTTTAAAAGACGACCAGCGCATCATCAGAAAAACAATGAGTTATAACGCAATTAAAAAAGTTTTCGATTTAGGCGATGGCCGTCAAATCGAAATTGAAACCGGTAAATTAGCCAAGCAGGCAGATGGCTCTGTAGTAGTGAAAATGGGTAATACCATGCTGTTGGCAACCGTGGTTTCTGCCCAAGAGGCCAAGCCGGGAACAGATTTTTTACCCCTATCTGTTGATTATCAAGAAAAATATGCTGCTACCGGACGTATTCCCGGTGGTTTTTTACGTCGTGAAGCGCGCTTGTCTGACTATGAAATCTTAATTTCTCGTTTGGTTGACCGTGCCTTACGTCCTTTATTTCCAGAAGATTATCATGCGGATACGCAAGTCATGATTACACTGATATCTGCGGATAAAGATATTATGCCCGATTCGTTGGCAGGTTTAGCAGCTTCGGCGGCACTTGCGGTTTCGGATATTCCATTCAACGGCCCTATTTCGGAGGTTCGCGTAGCTAAAATCGATGGTCAATTGGTTATTAATCCATTATTGAGCCAGCTGGAGAAAGCAACCCTTGAGTTTATTGTTGCCGGATCGGCCAACGATATCGTCATGGTTGAAGGAGAAAGCCATGAAATTTCTGAAGAAGAAATGGTGGAAGCCATTGCTTTTGCCCACGAGGCCATTAAAGTACAAGTGCAGGCCCAGGTGGAACTGGCAGCTTTAGTAGGCAGTTCAGAGAAACGGGTTTATAATCATGAGCCGAGCAATCCGGAACTGAAAGAACGGGTGTATGCAGCTACCTATGATAGCGTATACGAGGTAGCCAAATCGGGCTCTTCTAAGAAAGAACGTAGTGCAAAATTTGCAGATATCGCGGAAGCTTTTGCGCTTACATTGGGAGAAGAAGTGGATGAGGAGACTCTTTTCCTGGTGAAAAAATATTTCCATGATGTGCAGTATGATGCCGTACGTAACCTGATCTTAAACGAAGGTATTCGTTTGGACGGACGCGATGTACGTACCGTACGGCCAATTTGGAGTGAAGTGGATTATTTGCCTGCGGCACATGGTTCGGCTATTTTTACACGGGGTGAAACACAATCGCTTACTTCTGTTACATTGGGAGCTAAAGATGATGAACAAATGATTGATGGTGCCTTTATTAATGGCTATAATCGATTTATTTTGCATTATAATTTCCCTGGTTTTTCAACAGGAGAAGTACGGCCGAATAGAGGCCCCGGCCGGAGAGAAGTTGGACATGGGAACTTGGCTATGCGCTCGTTGAAACAAGTATTGCCGAGCAACGACGAAAATCCATACACGATCCGGGTGGTATCTGATATTTTGGAGTCTAATGGTTCTTCTTCCATGGCGACGGTTTGCGCAGGGACATTGGCTTTGATGGATGCAGGCGTGAAAATAGCTGCGCCGGTATCGGGTATTGCCATGGGCTTGATTACAGATGACAAGACAGGTAAATATGCAGTTTTAAGTGATATCCTAGGTGATGAAGATCATTTGGGTGATATGGATTTCAAAGTAACCGGAACGAGCAAAGGTATTGTAGCTTGCCAAATGGATCTTAAAATAAACGGTTTGAAATGGGAAGTGTTAAAGGAGGCACTTTATCAAGCTAAAGAGGCACGTTTGCACATTCTTAATGAAATGCTCAAAACCATCCAAGAACCTCGTGCAGATTACAAGCCACATGCACCACGTATTGTGAGTTTAACCATTGATAAGGAGTTTATCGGTGCCATTATCGGTCCTGGTGGCAAGATTATTCAGGAAATGCAACGCGAAACCAATACAACCATTTCAATCGAAGAAGTGGATGGTAAAGGCATTGTGCAGGTATTTGCAGACGATAAGGCTTCTATTGACGCTGCAGTGAGTCGCATTAAAGCCATTGCTGCCAAACCAGAGGTAGGTGAGGTATACGAAGGCAAGGTGAAATCAATCATGCCATTTGGTGCATTCGTTGAAGTCTTACCAGGTAAAGATGGATTGCTCCATATCTCAGAAATCGATTGGAAACGTTATGAAACGATGGAAGGTATTTTCCAAGTGGGTGAAATCGTGAAAGTGAAGTTGCTGGATATCGATAAACAAGGTAAATTGAAGCTTTCACGTAAAGCGTTGATTCCACGTCCTGAAAAAACAGAGCAAAAAAAAGAGACTGAAAATAATTAGTGTTCTATCTATTATTCCATGAAGCATTTAGTAGCCCCATCCCTTTTAGCGGCAGATTTTGCCAACCTACAACGTGATATCGAGCTGGTAAACGATAGTATGGCCGACTGGTTTCATGTAGATATCATGGATGGTGTATTTGTGCCCAATATTTCATTTGGCTTTCCAGTGATGGCTGCCGTGAATCAATATGCCACGAAACCACTCGATGTGCATCTCATGATCGTTGATCCCGATCGGTATTTAGCTGCATTTAAAGAGGCTGGGGCTGCCAACATCACCGTTCATTATGAAGCATGTACCCATCTGCATCGTACCGTGCAGCAAATCAAAGAATTAGGATGCCGTGCTGGCGTAGCCATTAATCCGCATACGCCTATTGCACATTTATCCGACATTCTTGAGTATGTAGATTTGGTGTGTGTGATGTCTGTTAATCCGGGTTTTGGTGGTCAAAAATTCATCGAAAGCACTTACCGTCGCATCCAAGAATTGCACCTATTGGCACAAAACAGAAATAATAATCTGCTGATTGAGATTGATGGGGGAGTCAATCATGAAAATGCACGAGCGTTGTTACAAGCAGGAGCCAATGTACTGGTAGCTGGTAACACTGTGTTTGCGGCAAAAGATCAACGGGCATCCATTCAATTGCTAAAAGAGATTTCGCCAGCAACTCAAATTGCTTAATTGTTACGGAAGAAATATACAAGGAGCCTATCATGGCTCCTTTTTTGTTTGAATTACTATCTATTTAAGGTATAGAAAACATTGTCATTATTTTGACAATAAAACAGTTAAAACTTTGAGTTTTTTTTATAAAAACTGTACATTTGCCAAACAAAAATAATTTAATACCCTAAAAGGTCATGAAGCTTATTTTTAGTGAATTTCATAAATGCTCATATTTTAAATCTATAAAAAAATAATGAAACATAACTTTGGTGCCGGGCCATGTATTCTTCCCCAAGAAGTATTTAAAGAAGCGTCACAAGCGATCATTGATTTTAACGATTCAGGTTTATCCATTTTGGAAATTTCTCACCGTTCTAAAGCATTCGAAGCTGTTATTGAAGAAGCGCAAGCTTTAGTACGAGAATTATTAGCTGTTCCAGCAGGATATAGTGTGTTGTTTTTGCAAGGTGGTGCGAGCCAGCAATTTGCGCAAGTGCCCATGAACTTATTGCCGCAATCAGGAAAAGCTGCCTATTTAGATTCGGGTACCTGGGCAACGAAGGCCTTGAAAGAAGCACAGAAATTTGGTAATGTGCAAGTTGTGGCATCTTCAAAAGACGCCAATTACAATTACGTGCCAAAAGATTTTGAGATACCTGCGGATGCATCCTATTTTCATTATACATCGAACAATACCATTTACGGAACGGAGTTGTTCGAAACACCTCAATCATCCATTCCGGTTGTGTGTGATATGTCTTCTGATATCTTGAGTCGCGAAATAAACGTAGCCGATTATGGATTGATTTACGCTGGTGCACAAAAGAACATGGGGCCTGCAGGTGTTACATTGGTCATTGTAAAAGATGATTTATTAGGTAAGACCGGTCGGGATATTCCTGCCATCTTCGATTATCGGAAACACATCGAAGCCAAATCGTTATATAATACGCCACCCGTTTACGCGATTTATGTCTCTTTGTTAAATCTACGTTGGTTAAAAGCGAAGGGTGGTATTGCGGAAATCGAGCGCGAAAACATCATTAAGGCACGTACCTTATACGATGAAATTGAACGTAATCCTTTATTCAAAGGTACCGCTGCTGTGGAAGATCGTTCACGTATGAACGTAACTTTCGTTATGGATAGTCCGGAACAAGAAAAAACCTTCTTGGCTTTGGCAGATGAAAGGGGAATGGTGGGCTTGAAAGGACATCGGAGTGTGGGCGGTTTCAGAGCTTCCATCTATAATGCATTGCCTATTACCAGCATCCATGCATTGGTTGATTTAATGCAAGAGTTTGCTGAAAAGAACGCTTAAGTTTGTTTTTAAAGGCATCCATGAATCCTTCTAAGTTTTTATTTTTTACTTTTGAATTTTTACTTTAATTAATATCATGAAATTATTAGCAAATGATGGTATTGACCCGCTTGGTAAAGAATTATTGGAAAAAGCTGGTTTTACTGTTGACACCAATCATATTCCTCAGGAAGAACTGAAAGAGAAATTACAGGCATACGATGCCATCACCGTTCGGAGTGCAACCAAAGTAAGAAAAGAACTGATAGATGCTTGCCCCAATCTGAAACTGATTGGTAGGGGTGGTGTAGGTATGGATAATATCGATGTAGACTACGCCCGTTCGAAAGGATTGGCTGTAGTGAATACCCCTGCGGCCTCCTCACAATCGGTAGCCGAGCTCGTATTTGGACACCTCTACACGGGGGTACGTTTCTTGTACGATGCCAATCGCAAGATGCCTGTAGAAGGTGATACCAATTTTGCAGGACTGAAAAAAGCGTATGCCAAGGGTGTTGAATTGAAAGGTAAGACATTGGGTGTGATTGGTTTTGGCCGTATCGGGCAAGAAACTGCAAAAGTGGCATTGGGTGTGGGCATGGATGTAATTGCTTGTGATTTTGTAGAAATTCCCAAGACCCTCACGTTGAATCTTTCTGGCGGTATTGCTGTAGATGTGCCAGTAAAACAAGTGAGCACGGAAGAATTGCTTAAAAATGCGGACTTCATCAGTTTACACGTACCGTTTTTGGACAAGCCTGTATTAGGAAAAGAAGAATTTAAGCTTGTTAAAAAAGGAATAGGAATTGTGAATGCTTCACGCGGTGGTACGATTGACGAAGAGGCTCTTTTAGAAGCATTGAACAATGGTACAGTGGCTTTTGCTGGGTTGGATGTATTCGAAAATGAACCAACTCCTAAGAAAGCGCTTTTGTCGCACTCAAAAGTATCCTTAACTCCACACATCGGAGCAGCAACGAATGAGGCGCAAGAAAGAATCGGCGAAGAATTAGCAAATCTTATTATAGGTTATTTTAAAAACTAATTTTAAACAACCATCCATCCTTAATTTATGAGAAGGGGAGGCTGAACGACAGCTTCCCCTTTTTTGTAAGTTTAAATTTACAGAAAGTCATTGGGTTGTTCATGTCATTTTCTTACATTTAGCGCTACTAACTAAACAAGTCTTATGCAATATAAACAAGTTATAACCTTATCGGTGGCATGCTTATTTGCTGCTACGCTTACTGCTTTTATGCCGCAACATCAGCCAGAACAACACCGGGCAAAGAATTTGAAGGTCTTACCAAAAGATATTAGCCATGAAGAGCTCGATAAAGTGATGGATGGTTTTAAAGTGGCTCTGGGTGTGAAATGTAACTTTTGCCATGCCCCTAGTGAAACCGATCCTAAACGGTTGGATTTTGCCAGCGATGAAAATCACCATAAAGAAGTAGCACGTAACATGATGCGGATGACTGCCAAAATCAACAAGAAATACTTTAACCACCAAGGAAAAGATGGTGCTGTAAAAGCGATTTCCTGCGTTACTTGTCATAATGGCGACAAGCATCCTAAGATGATGTGATTTAATATTGCAAATAAAGCGAGCCGTTCACTACGTTCTCTGTCTTTATTGTTTAAGGGCTTTTGTTTGAGCAAGCTCACAAAGCCCATAAACGACAAAACCCGACTATCGTCGGGCTTGCTTTGTTTGGCGGAAAGTGAGGGATTACCTTCGCTCCGCTCGGTGATCCCTTGAGGGGAGGGGCTTCAAACAAAGCAAGCCATTCACTACGTTCTCTGTTTTTATTGTTTAAGGGCTTTTGTTTGAGCAAGCTCACAAAGCCCATAAACGACAAAACCCGACTATCGTCGGGCTTGCTTTGTTTGGCGGAAAGTGAGGGATTCGAACCCCCGGTCCTGTTACAGACAACGGTTTTCAAGACCGCCGCATTCGACCACTCTGCCAACTTTCCGGCACAAAAGTACAAACTCCGTTTGTTTTAACAAATTTAAATTTGTCTTTTTTCAACCTCTAGGGATAACTCGTTCATTTCTTGTTGATTATTTTTAGAAAAAATGCGCTATTGTTTCAATAAAGGCCATCTTGCCTTTTCTATACGCGGCTTAAATCCTTATTTTAATATTCTCTAACCAGTAAATCTTGAGCAAATTGCTTGAGTACTTGCTTGCGATCAATAGTTACGTCGATCGCATCCAATGCCTTATAAGCTTTTTCTGCAAAGTTTCTTTTTACTTCTTCCGCCAGTGGTCTAATAGCAAGCGAATCATAAATATCCTTAACCGCACGAACCTTTTCTGCTGCGTTGAATGATGTTGCTTGAAGCCAGTTGGAAAGATCTTGAGCCGCTTGTGTTTCCGCCAGACGCAATGCATGAATTAAAAGGTAAGTCTTTTTATTTTCGATGATGTCGCCACCCACTTGCTTACCAAATTTCAATGGATCTCCGTAAACATCTAAAATGTCGTCCTGTAGCTGAAAAGCAATGCCCATATTGACCCCAAAACTATAAATGGACGCTCGGTCGGTAGGAGTGGCGTTACCTATAATCGCTCCGATTTCTAAGGCCGCACCCAGTAAAACAGACGTTTTTTGGCGGATCATTTCAATATAGGCTTCTTCGCTTACTGCTGTTATACTTTCAAAATCCATATCCAGTTGCTGCCCCTCGCAAACTTCTTGTGCCATTTGGTTGAAAGTTTTTAAGATGGCAGGCAATTGTGTAGGCTTGCTTTCAGAAAGCAATTGGTAAGCTTGGATGAGCATGGCATCGCCCGCTAATATCGCTGTATTGGTATTCCACTTCGTATGAACCGTTTCCTTCCCCCTTCGCAACGGTGCTTCGTCCATAATATCATCGTGTAAAAGTGTAAAGTTATGGAATACTTCTACCGCTAAAGCAGCGGGTATGCTATCCTCTATGGAGGCACCAAACAAATCGGCTGCTAATAAAGTAAGTACTGGTCTTAAGCGTTTACCTCCAATACTCAAAAAATACTGAATAGGCTCATACAGGGTAGTAGGTGTTCCAGAAAAATTTCGTTTAATCAGTTCCCCTGCAATTACCTTTTGCAACTCAACAATAGAATACATGCCACGAAGATAGAAAATTATCCGAATGTGATTGTCTTTAGACGAGCAATGTAAAATCAATTTGGCGTTTGGCCAAGTTCACGGTCTTTACTTTGATTCGAACTTCATCGCCTAGCTGGTAGCGTTTTTTCTTTCGTTGTCCAATAATAGCATAGTTCTTTTCATCCAGTGCGTAAAAATCGTCTGTAATATCGCGTAAACGCACCATACCCTCGCATTTATTTTCTTCTATCTCTACATACATACCCCACTCGGTGACGCCTGATATAATACCTGTAAATATTTGCCCAATTTGATCTTGTAAATATTCGGCCTGTTTGTATTTAATAGATGTCCGTTCGGCATCAGCTGCCTTTTTTTCCATTTGAGAGGCATGTACACACATCTTTTCGTAAGCTTCTTCATTAACCGGATTTCCACCGGCCAAATAGTGTTCCAATAGCCGGTGTACCATCACATCAGGATAACGCCTGATGGGCGATGTAAAATGTGTGTAGTAGTCGAACGCTAAGCCATAATGACTGTGTTTTTTTGTCGTGTAAACAGCTTTGGCCATGGAACGGATAGCCAGCGTCGTTAATACATTCTGTTCTTTCGTTCCTTCTACATCATGCATCAGCGTATTCAACGATTTGGCTATTTCTTTATCGGATTTGGTGTTGATTTTGTAACCGAATCGTGCAGCAAATTGAGCAAATGAAGTTAGACTTTCTTCATTAGGGGCATCATGACTACGATAAACAAAAGGTAGTTGTTTTTTCCCCCGGCCTTGTTTACCTATAAACTCTGCAACATGCCTGTTGGCCAATAACATAAAATCTTCAATGAGTTTATGCGCATCTTTACGTTCTTTAGTATAAACACCTAGGGGTTTACCGTTTTCATCGAGTTTAAATTTTACTTCTGTAGATTCGAAATTGATCGCTCCCTGTTTAAATTTACGGTCGCGTAAGATATAAGCTAGGTGATTAAGTGTTAATAATTCTTCGCTGTACTCACCTGTTTTAGCTTCAATGATTTCCTGTGCTTCTTCATAAGTAAAGCGCCTATTCGAGTGAATAACGGTTTTTCCAAACCATTGTTCACGTACATGTGCCTGTTGATCTAGTATAAATACAGCTGAGAAGCAGTATTTGTCTTCATTGGGGCGTAACGAACATAAGTTGTTCGAGAGTCTTTCGGGTAGCATGGGGATAACACGATCAACCAAATAGACCGATGTGCCCCGTTCATAGGCCTCTTTATCCAACTCGGTGTCGGGTTGAACGTAGTGGGTTACATCAGCAATGTGAATGCCTATTTCATAAGTGTTGTTTGTCAGCTTTCTAAAAGAGATAGCATCGTCAAAATCTTTAGCATCAATGGGGTCAATGGTGAAAGTCAATATGTCTCTAAAATCCCGACGTTTACTGAGCTCATCGGGTGTAATCGCGTCAGATATATGATCGGCCTCTTCTTCAACGGTATGTGGAAATGCTAATGGAAAACCATAGTCTGCCAAAATAGCATTCATTTCGGTATTGTTCTCGCCCTGCTTGCCCAGTATATATTTTACCTTTCCGACCGGGTTTTTGCTTCCCTGCGGCCAATCGGTAATGGTTACCACCACTTTGTCTTGATCTTTCGCACCATTTAAGTCCTGTAAGGGTATGAAAATATCATGGAGCATTTTGCGGTCATCGGCTATTAAGAAAGCGAAACGTTGCGACACGGTGAGCACACCGGTAAAGTCGCTCCGAAATCGCTCGATAATTTCGATAACTTCACCTTCTTTTTTCCTGCCGCGACTTTTTTCATACGCATATACTTTAACTGTATCGCCATGAAGCGCGTTGCGTAGCTTACGGGGTGCTATATAAATGTCCTCTTCAAATTCGTCATCGGTTACAATAAAAGCAGAGCCATCTGCAGTCATGTCTACTTTCCCGACAATGAAAGTCTTTAGTTCCCTTAATCCAAACTTGCCCTTTTCTATTTCTTTAAATAGGCCAGATTTTAGCTTCGATTCCTCTTGAAGCACATCTAGAATGGTTTGTTTAGAGGAAGGGTCTGCAATGTTTAACTTAGCCGAGATTTGTTTATAATTGAGTGCCTTATTGCCAGATTTTTCGAAGACATCGGCAATTAATTGAGTAAGTACTTGTTTAACCGCGTTTGCTTTTTTTGTAGACATAGCGTTTTTATTAAATGAATGGTGTTTATTGCGCCACCGCTAAAAAGGTTATATCATAACCATTTAACAGCCGGGTTTTAGGTTTGTTAACCTACTTTTTGCATTTATCGCAAACTCCAATGGCATTCACAGCTACCTGATCGATGGTGAAACCCGAAGGGATGGTTATTTCAGGAAGTTTGATCTCCTGCAAACAATACACACTGTTACAAACAGAACACGTAAAATGAACGTGTTCATCGTGGTGTTGATGCGTGGTACATTGTGTAGAACAGCGTGCATAGGTAGCAGTACCATGCAAATCAAAAATCTTATGAATAATTCCCTTTTCTTCAAATACATTTAATACCCGGTATAAAGTAACCCTGTCTATATAATCGCCCACTGATTTCTCTAAATCAGGTTGCGATGTTGCCGTATCCTTACTGAATATCTTTTCCAGTACCGTCAATCTAGGCTGAGTTACTTTCAGCTTATGCGTACGTAATATATTTTCGAATGTTTTGGCTTTCTCCTCCATCATCGGTTTACATTTTAATGGGCGCTTTTTTTGTTAATCAGTGTTTTATCAGTCTTTTTTAAAATTAGATAAAGTCCCAGTGCAATAAAAGGTAAACTCAACAGCTGTCCCATATTGAGGGCCATTGCGTTTTCAAAGGCTTCTTGATTTTCTTTTACAAACTCCATGAAAAAGCGAAGCCCGAATACCAAAACCATGAAATATCCAAAGAGTGCGGCGGGTTTAGCATGCTTACCTTTTTTATATTGCTTATACAAAAATAGAAATATCAATAGATAGCCAATAGCCTCGTATAATTGAGCTGGATGACGAGCTACCTCATCTATCTGAGCGAAGACAACCGCCCAGGGAAGCTGGCTGGGAATCCCAATGATTTCTGAATTGAAAAAGTTTCCTGTACGTATGAAAGCACCCGACAAAGCCGCTACTATAACCAAACGATCGGCAATCCACCAAAAATTAATCTTGTTCTTTTTACAAAAGAGGAGCGTAGCGATAATAATGCCGAGTGCACCGCCATGGCTGGCCAAACCTTGATAGCCCGTAAAAGTAATATGACCATTGATATTCCTGATGGGTAAAATCATCTCCAAAAGATGATGCCGATAATAATCAAACTCATAAAAAAGGCAATGGCCCAAACGAGCGCCCAATACGGTCCCAACAAATACATAAATGGTCAGTTTATCAAGCAGCTCTTGTGATTTTCCTTCTTTTTTAAAAATGCTTAGCATAATGACATAACTTAAAAAGAAGGCCAGCATGAAGCAGAGGGTGTAATAGCGTAAACCAAATCCACCGATATGAAAAATCTCAGGTTTAATGTCCCAACGGATACTTAATAAAAGGTTTAACATGAATATATTGTTGAGGTGAACATCTTTGTAAATGCAAACTTAGATAAAATTGTTCGATAACTAGAAGTTTGGTTTAAGTAAATATTTATCGTAAAATTTAAAGATATGTCCGGCCGCCTCTTCAGCGGTATCCACCAGTCGGTAGAGATTGAGGTCTTCTTCACTGATTTTTCCTTCATTTAACATCCGGTCTTTTATCCAATCAAATAATCCGCCATAATATGATTTACCCACCAATACAATAGGGAAACGGGCAATTTTGCCTGTCTGAATTAAGGTAATGGCCTCAAACAGCTCGTCCATGGTTCCAAATCCTCCCGGTAGTACAATATAACCTTGAGAATATTTCATAAACATCACTTTACGAACAAAGAAATAATTGAACTCCATCAATTTATCATGATCAATGTATTTGTTATGGAATTGTTCAAAAGGTAATTCGATATTTAACCCAACAGATTTCCCACCTGCTTCATAGGCTCCTTTATTGGCGGCCTCCATAATGCCCGGTCCGCCGCCTGATATCACACCATAGCCTCTTTCGGTCAGTAAACGGGCACAATCTTCGGCGATTTTATAGTCAGCATGCTCACGCGAAGTACGTGCGGAACCGAAAATGGAGACACATGGTCCAATTTTAGCTAATTTTTCAAACCCTTCTACAAACTCAGCCATGATTTTAAAAATCTGCCACGAATCTTTTACTTTAATCTCTTGCCAAGTTTTATTCTCAAATGCTTTTCTTATCTTATCTTCACTTGTTATCATATAGATCGTTGTCGTTGTATCTTGTTCTAATATCCAAAAAATCTGCGCAGTGCTAATGTAATGAATTTTTTTTAACCTTTTTAGCTATTATAAGCTGACGTAACCGCAATTTATTTAAGTTTTCGTTTACCTTTGTGTTATGAACTTTTCTTCTAAACTGCTTGAAAATGCTGTCAACGAGTTTAGCCGCTTACCGGGTGTTGGGCAGAAAACGGCTTTGCGATTGGTCTTACATCTCTTGAATCAACCTACAGACGATGTCATGCGTTTCAGCGATGCGTTGGTGCGATTGAAAACCGATATTTGCTATTGCAACATTTGCAATAATATTTCAGATCATACCGTTTGCGAAATCTGCAGTGCACCCAAAAGGGATAAGGGCTTGATCTGTGTGGTAGAAGACACGCGCGATGTAATGGCCATCGAAAACACCAATCAATTCAATGGGGTATACCATGTGTTGGGAGGGTTGATTTCACCTATGGATGGGGTAGGTCCTTCCGACCTGAATATTGAAAAGCTTCTGGAACGTTTAAGAAACAACGACGTTCACGAGGTTATTTTAGCCCTAAGTGCAACGATGGAAGGGGACACCACTATTTTTTATCTTTATAAAAAATTACGGGATTTTAATATACAGATCAGCACCATTGCACGAGGTATTGCTTTTGGCGGAGAGCTGGAATATGTAGATGAAGTAACTTTGGGACGATCTATTGCTACCCGGGTACCTTACGAACGAAGCATCGCATAATCTATCAGGCAATTATATGTTGATGCAAGGTCGTTTGTCTGCATCACAGCGATATCTTAAATATTCAATAAATATATGAGGCATAAAACTGCAATAATTACCGGAGCATCTTCGGGTATCGGCTTGGCTTTAGCTAAAGAATTAGCGAAACAAGGTGTAAACCTCGTATTGGGTGCACGTAAATACATTACGCTATGTCAAATTGCCGAAGAATTGGAGACAACATATCAGGTAAGGGTAGTAGCTGTGCAATGTGATGTGTCTAATGAAGAAGATTGCAAGCATTTAGTCAATCAGGCATTACTCACGTTTAAACGCATTGATATCTTAATCAATAATGCAGGCATGAGTATGCGGGCATTGTTTCGTGATCTAGATCTATCGGTACTGAAAAACTTGATGGACGTTAATTTCTGGGGCACGGTTTATTGCACCAAACATGCGTTGCCTGCCTTATTGGAAAGTAAAGGTTCTGTCGTAGCGGTTTCATCCATTGCTGGTTATCGTGGACTACCTGGCCGTAGCGGCTATTCGGCATCCAAATTTGCTATGAACGGGTTTATGGAATCCCTACGGGTAGAAAACCTGAAAACGGGTTTGCACGTAATGGTTGCCTGCCCGGGCTTTACAGCCTCTAATATTCGAAATGCCGCGTTAAATCGGCATGGCGAAGCTTTTGGCGAAACGAGTATGGAAGAAGAAAAAATGATGACAGCAGAAGAAGTGGCAAAGCATATGGTGATGGGAATTGTGCGCCGGAAACGAACATTGATTATGACTGGCCAAGGGAAATTGGCGGTGCTGATGAATAAGATTGTACCCGCTTGGGTGGATAAAAAAGTATATGCGCTGTTTGCTAAAGAAAAGAACCCGTTGATTAAATAATAGCAGTACAACATGAAACACAGCGCTTGGTTATTAGGACTTTTGTTGGTGTTTTTTCAACAACTTCAGGCGCAACATGGCAGGCTGTTACCCTATGTACAACCCATGGGTGGAACAGCTGCTAGTACAACCCTTGCGGCTACGAAGCATAGCGAAGCGCGCTCAGAACAATTTGCCAATACCATTCCTGCGGTTGCGCCCCCTTTTGCCATGACACAATGGACGCCGCAAACACAGCAAACCGAACAGAAATGTCTAGCTCCTTATTATTATGGCGACACCATTTTAAATGGGTTTCGTGCCAGTCACTGGTTGAGTGGTTCTTGTACACAAGACTATGGTAGCTTTACGGTTATGCCTGTAAGTGGTTCACTTTCGTCTGCCTTGACCGATCCGACTAGCCCATTTGCGCACGATAAAGAACGGAGTTCGCCCGCCTATTATCGGGTCATGTTAGATCGTTTTGACCTTCAGGTAGAAATGACGGGTACAGCGCGGTGTGGTATGATGCGGATTACCGCTTTAAAGTCAGATAGCGTTTATTTATTGGTTCAGGCCAACAGCGATGTACAGCAAGGTGTTTTAACGCTTCAATCAGAAACTGAAGTTGTAGGTAAAAACCCGGTTCACCGTATTTATCAAGGGCAAGGTGATTATGCGGGGTTTGACGGGCATTTGTATTTGCATACACAGCGAAAAGCGGGTAGTATGGGCGTATATAATAAATATATGGTATCTACACAAATGCAAGCCAAGGGTAATCACACAACAGGTGTATATTTGGGTTTTTTTTTGCAAGCAGGAGAGCAGCTCCAGATCAAGATGGGAACTTCTTTTATAGGCGCTGATGGGGCTATGAAGAATTTGCAAAGAGAGATACCCGCCTGGGATTTCGATGCTATCAAGCAACAAACGGAGCATGTCTGGGAGAGTGCATTGGGAAAAATCCAAATCCAGACAAGCGATACGGGACGAAAACAAATTTTTTATACCGCATTGTACCATGCTATGCAGCATCCCCGATTATTTAATGATGTAGATGGGCGATACCCTCGTTTTGCAGCCAATCAAATAAACGATACGGTGGGAAATTCCGACTATTATGATGATTTTTCCATGTGGGATATCTACCGTGCCCAACTGCCCTTACTGGAGATTTTAGATCCACAACGCGTAACCTACATGGTTGCTTCATTGCTGACCAAAGGGGAACAGGGTGGATGGCTGCCTATCTTTCCTTGCTGGAACAATTATACAGCGGCTATGATTGGTGATCATGCCGCTGTAGCCATCAGTTCTGCTTATCTAAAAGGAATTAGTACCGCCAAACCTGAGCGGGCTTACCAGTTGATGCGAAAAAATGCTTTTGTGGTAGCCAACAGTGCTGATTACCTGCAAGGAAAGGGGAGGAGAGCGTTGGCTTCTTACTTACAATACGGATATATTCCCTTAGAGGACGGTGTTCCAGATGCGTTCCATAAAAATGAACAGGTGAGCCGAACATTGGAGTATGCCTATGATGATTACGCATTAGGGCTATTTGCCAAACACTTGGGGAAAATGTTGGATTATGCAACGCTGATGAAGCGTGCCAGGAATTATCGGCATGTGTTTGATAAACAAGTAGGTATGGTTCGGGGGCGCTACCAAGACGGTTCTTGGTATGAGCCTTTTCGGCCCGAACAACGTGAGCTTTATATTACCGAAGGTACACCTCACCAATATACGTTCTATGTGCCACAAGATATCCCCGGACTGACCAAACTGATGGGAGGAAAGCAAGCGCTGGAAAGGAGCTTGGATAGCTTGTTTGCCCATGGGGGGTATTGGCATGGCAATGAGCCTGGGCATCAAATTCCCTTTTTATATAACTATACTGCATCCCCATGGAAAACGCAACGTGTGGTACGGCGTATTTTAGAAGAAGAATATAGTAATGGATCAGGCGGACTTGCCGGCAATGACGATGCCGGACAAATGTCCGCTTGGTACGTATTTGCAGCACTGGGCTTTTACCCGGTCGATCCGGTGTCAGGCGCTTATCTACTCACCACACCTGCTTATTCATCGTATGAGATTCGCCTATCCGATCAGGTTAGCTGGAAGGTTCGCTGTGATCATGACCCGCAGGCATACCCTTACATTCATGCGCTTCAATTAAATGGCAAACCGCTCAAACGGAATTATTTAACCTATCATGAAATCATACAGGGTGGCGAATTGATGTTTCAGCTCAAGAGAGAACCTTAAGGGCTGATTTATAACATTATACCTCCCGAAACTTCGATGCGTTGTCCATTAATCCAACGGGCTTCATCTGTACACAAAAAAGCTACTACACCACCGATGTCCGTTGGTAAACCCACGCGACCCAAAGCCGTTATACCAGCGATTTGCTGATTGGTTTCTTTATTGTCGCGTACGTGGCCATTGCCAAAATCGGTCTCTATAGCTCCAGGTGCGACTACATTGGCAGCGATACCACGTGGCCCCAATTCCTTGGCTAGGTATCGGGTCAATACTTCTACAGCCCCTTTCATGGATGCATAAGTAGAAGAGCCTGGAAAAGAGAAACGGGCAAGTCCTGACGAAATATTGATGATGCGTCCACCATCTTGCAGAAGAGGTAATGCTTTTTGCGTTAGAAAGAATACACCTTTGTAATGGATGTTCAGCGCTTCGTCAAATTGGACCTCTGTTGTTTCGGCAAAGGGTGCATAAAGAGCCGTTCCTGCATTGTTGATCAAGAAATCGAATCGCTTTGTCTCGGTAAGCTCTGCTAAATGGTTCGCTACCGTCGAAAAGAAATGGTCAAATTCAGCAACATGTCCGGTATCTAACTGTACGGCTATGGCTTGTTGTCCTAGCGAGCGTATTTCAGCTACTACTTCGTCTGCTTTTTGTTTGTTGTTATGATAGGTAAAGATAACGTCGATGCCCTTTTTTGCTAATTGGATAGCCATGTCCCGGCCCAACCCACGACTGCCACCTGTTAATAGTGCAATTTTACTTTTTGCTGTCATGATTTTAAATTTACGTCTGAAAACCTGTTTTTAAGCGATTAATAATAATGAAACAAATTTCGATCAAAAAGGCATATGCCATTTGCAAATATCAAACCAATGCTTGCAGCATTCAAATATTAGCACAGCGAACGGAAAGTAATAGGTGCCATATTAGTTTGTTTTTTGAAAAAATTGGAGAAGTGGGCTAGCTCTTCAAAGCCTAGGCTGAAGGCAATTTCAGATATATTCCAGTCGGTTTGTTTCAATAATATTTTGGCTTCTTGTACGATGCGACTGCTGATGATTTCTGTTGTTGTTTTGCTTGTATTTTCTTTTAGCACCTTGTTCAGGTGATTCACATGGATGGCCAATCGTTCAGCGTATTCATTTGCTGTCCGCAAAAGCAGTTTTTGATGGGGTGATTCAATGGGGAACTGCCGTTCCAATAATTCAATAAATAGAGAAACAATCCGTGTCGAGGCATTTTGATTGACTGGTGTAGCTGTAGCGGGTTGCAATTTTTGTCCATAGTGGATTAACTCCAACACATAATTGCGTAATAGGTCATATTTAAACACATAATCAGAAATAATCTCTTGCTGCATCTTCTTAAATATAAGACCAATTATCGCTGCTTCATCATCCGTAATTTCAAAAACCGGATAACCGCCTGATTGAAAAATAGGAAGCTCTTCAAGTACCACACCACTTTTATTTTTAATAAGGAAAGCATCGGTAAAAACGCAGAATGAACCCGACTGATTTTCATCTAAAGGCAACCAATGGTAGGGTATCTTGGGTGTTGCAAAGAGTAATGCGTTTTTGGTTACATCAATTACTTTATCGGCATACTCGGCACGGTTCCTACCACGGATCAAACTGATTTTATAATAGGCGCGTCGATTATAGGGCATGCGCTGTTTCTGTTTGACCTGCTTGATGGTATCCGCAATATCAAATACGTTGAAATGACCGATGTCATTGTTAATACCTGGCGGTAGTAATGCCTGTACATCTTTACCCATGAAATGGGCGGCCTCTTGGTAAAACTCTTCTAGTGACGTTGTTTTGATCTTATTCATAAACAAGTGCTTGTTTGCGAAAATCAAATTTACGTAAAATTAAGAAAATATTCCGCTCCGGCAGTTTTCCATAGTTTTTGTATCTTGCCTAGATGGCGTATCAGGGAGTCAAATTATGCTTCATATTCATGGGGTACGTTTGCACGGTAGCCTTAACGATTTGAGAACTTATTCAGCAAATGCTTGGACAATAATTGTTCGATATTGCGCATTTTTCTCCTGAAATTCAATGCCACGCTTGTATGTGTCGAACGTGAAGAATATTTCCCCCGGGTTGTCTGATGTATCGTTGAAAAATAGCTTAAAACTATAGGTAAAGGGTTTATCTAAGTCAACCGGTTTTTTGTTCGATGTAAAAACCAAAGGCTGAATGGGCGAGTTTTTCATTTTGCTCAAATTTCCTACTTTCCAGAGCTGTGCCAGTGCGGCAACGAACCGGTCGCTTTTTGCCCCCAATGTCTTAAAGGTAATAACGCCTTTTTTAAAGCCGTCTCGCTCGTTCACAGATCCGTCTTTATTAACTCCGGCTGGAATATGCTTGTTCACTTCAATCAGGAAGCCCACTGTGTCTTTTTCATAAAGACCTTCAGCGATATAGGTGTATGACGAATCTCCTTTTGTTTTTTCAGTCAACTTTAGAAAGATGGAGGATGGATTTTCGGGATAACGGGTAATCGGAAACAATTCCGTAGCTTCTGTCGTATTTCCATCGCTTGTTGCAGCGCGGTTACAGGCTGATATCGATATGACCGAAACGAACATAATGGCTAAGTAATAGATGCTCTTTTTTTTCATAAACATAGGGTTTATCAGATTAACTTATTTCCTATCGTATTGTTTTACGAACGTTATCCATTTTTCGAAGTACGCAAAAACGTGAACCTATCGGATTGCTTTTTTACTATACATGCAGTTTTAAACTAGAAATGCATCCATAATGGAACCTCATGTTTCCCATTCTTTTCAAACTTAGATAAATTCGTCCTTTTTCGCAAACGTTCATCTTTGGTGTTTAAATAGTAAAATTCATTACCTTTATGCCGAACCGATAACGATGAACCAAGATGAAAACACTTCTGCTGTTACGTTTAATTTGCTTATTTTGTTTACTGCCATTTTTTACTTTTGCCCAAGAAGCGGTATATCTTTATCAAGTAGATCCACTGGATAAAGTGCTTAAAGACCGAGTCTATTTTAAGGATGAAGTAGATACCTTATGTGCGGCAAGGGGAGAGGTTGTTTCTGTGCAGATTGTGTTAAAGGCCAATCAAGAAGCAAAGCAAATGCGTGCACAGGTAGATCAAATCGTTGGTGTATCGAACAGGCTCAAGGGTACCGTAGGTTGGATTGCTTACGTAAAGGCTGGTAGAAAATACAATCCACCCTCCAAAGATTTGCTGCGCACACCATCTGATTATTTTCCAGATCCGATCTTAACAGATACGAGCATGACTATTCAAGCCGGGGAGGTACAACCCCTGTGGGTCAGTGTAGCTATTCCGTTAGGTACAAAGGCAGGTATTTACCGGGGTACGGTTGTTATTCATGGAACGTTTGGCCATCGGAAAAAGCAATTTAAAAAGGATTTTTATATACGTGTTTATCCTGTTGAGGTAGCAAAAACCTCGCTATTTATCTCCAATTGGTCAGCGCATTTTAGTCCGATTACACTGAGCGCATTGAATAACGGAGTGGATGTACCCCTATTCAGTCCACTATACTGGCAGCTGCTCAAAGTACATGCTGATATGATGGTTGCGCATGGACAAAATGTGCAACGCATTTTCCCGATATGGATGACGACTTATACACTAAAAGATAGTACTTACAGCTTTGATTTTAGTCGTTTTGACAAAGAGGTACACCTTTTTGAAGATGCTGGCCCACTCGCCCGTATTGAAGGTGGACATTTGGCATGGCGCTCGGGTGCTTGGGATGATCCTTATTATGTAGAAGTTCCCGTACCGGCCACCCCCGCTAATGCCAGTTTACCTAAAAGTCCGGCACCTTTTGATGTAGTAAACAACATGCGTTTGGTTAAACTACCGTTGGAAGATCCGCGTGCACAGCGTTTTCTAAACCAGTTCTTGCCCGCATTGAAAACCCATTTAGAAGAAAAAGGTTGGTTAAATAAATACATCCAGCATATTGGCGATGAACCGGTAGCTAAAAACGCCGCCTCGTACCAGGCAATTAGCAGCTATGTACGCAAGTATTTACCCGGAGTTAAGATTATTGATGCCGTTTTAACCTCCAAAGAGCTGCGGAATGGAATTGATATTTGGGTACCTATTTTGGATGTCTTGCATAAAGATTACCGTTTTTATCAAGAGCTACAAAAAGAAGGCAAGGAGGTTTGGTATTATACGTGTGTAGGCCCTCGCGGTAATTATGCAAATCGTTTTATCGAGTTGCCGCTTATACAAACTCGCTATCTACATTGGATCAACTATAAATATGGTATCACTGGATACCTGCATTGGGGATTCAATTTTTGGAGCGGACAGGATATTTTGCATCAAGATGCTTCGCGCGATCGTGGAAGGCTGCCTGCTGGCGACTCGCACATTGTCTATCCCGGATATCGCAAATTGTATAGCTCCATTCGCTTAGAAGCGATGCGTGATGGCATTTACGATTATGAACTATTGAAAATGTTGGAGAAAAAGTATCCAGAGAAAGCAAAATCATTGGTTAATAACATTATTTTAAACTTTGATAATTACGATGGTAGTATTTCTTATTTCCGAAAAATAAGGAAAGAGCTGCTAGCGCTTTTGTCTAAATAGAAACCCATGTATATCCTGATGCCCTTATATATATTTTAGTTTTTCCTCTTCCATATCTATTTGCGATAAGTGTTTTCTAATCAGCTCTTCATCAACATGCCCATCTGTTTGGTTTTTATTCAATAACCATAACCGTTGCTCGTTCAATAATTCGAGGTAAATGACTCTACTCTCAGCAGGCATAGTCTGTTCTATTTCTTCATTGATCTTCTCTTGCCATATCTGCACTATAGGGTGCAAAGCAGGATGATCAGCGAGCTGATGATGATAATGGTGATGCAAATGATTCAAGGTATGTTGCGCCAATTCCCTCTTAATAAGGCGTTCAGCTTCTTCTTTGGGTAAATGATCGCCATAATCTGGTAATCTAATTTTCTTAATTAAGTAGGGCAGTGTAAGTCCTTGTAGCAATAAAGTAGTCAAGATGACAATAAACGTAATAAACAAAATCAGATTTCTATGCGGAAATGCACTTCCATCGGCTAATTGCAGTGGAATAGACAATGCAGCAGCAAGTGAAACCACACCCCGCATTCCCGTCCAGCCAATCACAAGAGGCGCTTTGTAGCCCGGATTTCTACTATCGGCTACCGTCATGAAATTGCGCACAATAAGTGTTACGGCAACTGCTCCGAAAGCCGCTAAGAATCGAACAATAATTAATACGGCCGTTATTAAAAAGCCATAACCCAAAGCTGTGGCAAAGCTGATACCTTCTTGACTGAGCCCAGCGATGATTTCACGTAAGTCTAACCCAATTAACATAAATACCAAGCCGTTGAGTAGGAACGCAAAACTCTCCCATACATTAATGCCTCGCAAGCGAGAAGTGCTACTCAGAAAATGGTGTCGTTTATGAGACAGCATCAAACCTCCACTAACCACGGCCAATACTCCAGAACTGTGTACTTCTTCTGCAGCGATATACATCAAATAAGGAGTTACCAAGGTTAGTATAATATCCATGTTGGCATCCGTAGGTAGGTATTTATGCGCTTTCATAAATATCCATCCAATCAGTAAACCGATGCCAATACCGCCTAATAACATCCACCCAAAATTGAATAGAGCACTGTACCAAATAAATTGCCCAGTACCTACCGCAATCAGTGCAAAACGAAAGATAATCAGTGAAGATGCATCGTTCAATAAACTTTCTCCCTCTAAGATAGACGACATTCTTTTTGGCACTTGAACAAATTTTAGAATAGCACTGGCACTTACGGCATCCGGTGGCGATACAATCCCACCCAATAAGAAACCAATTGCCAGCGAAAACCCTGGAATAAAATGATTGGCAACGAATGCAACTGATGATGCGGTAAGAAATACCACAATAAAAGCAAAACTAGAAACAATACGTCGCCATCGCCACAACTCTTTCCATGAAATAGCCCAAGCAGCTTCATATAAAAGTGGTGGTAAGAAAATAATAAAAATGAGTTCTGGATCAATGTGAAATATGGGGATACTGGGTATAAAGCTGAGTAATAAGCCTGTAATTACCAACAATACCGGATAAGCCACTTTGATTTTATTGGCCAGCATAATGAGCATTACAATGGTAATCACCAGCGTCAGGTAAAAAGGAAAATGTTCAATCATAAGATAGTTTAATGCTTAATATTCCATTTGTCTAATTGTTCGTTTTATAAGCACAGACAGCACCGTGCAATGTAACGAAGAATAAAAATATAAAATAAATAAAACAAAAATTCATAGACCTTGTTTCTCATATAAGGTTTAGGTTGATTATATTGACAAAGGTCGGAGCTTCCCAAAAGCACGACCTTTGTTGTTTTGACCACACCATTACCATATACACTGAGGAATATTTATCTTCGTTTGCCGTTTTCTTAATAGGCAGATGGTTTATTGGAATTTGCACATGCATATTTTTGCTACAAAAAACAGAATAAATGAAATTTTTGCATACAGCTGATTGGCATATTGGACAGATGTTTCACGAGTATGATCGTACTTATGAACACAGGCAATTTCTGAGCTGGTTGGTGGAGACCTTGCAGCGCGAAGAAGTCGATGTGTTGCTCATTAGTGGTGACGTTTTTGACTTATCTAATCCGGCTGCTGCCTCCATTCGTTTGTTTTATACTTTTTTAAATCAAGCTATTCGCCGTAACCCACAGTTACAGATTATTATCACCGCTGGTAACCATGATTCTGCATCCCGGCTTGAATCTCCCAAACCTTTGCTCGAATCTTCTCAGATCCACATCGTTGGATTGGTAGAAAAAGATGAGCATGGGCAGATCGATTACAGCAAATTGGTTGTACCACTTCAGGATAAAGAAGGTCTGATACAAGCTTGGTGCCTTGCTATACCCTTTTTAAGAATGGGTGATTATCCAGCTATAGCCAATTGTGAACATCCTTATGCAGAAGGGGTAGCAGCATTGTACCATGAAGTATGCGATTACACGAAGGAACATAAGCTGGAGGCTGGACAAGCCATGCTTGCGATGGGGCATTTACATGCACAACAAGCAGAAATAAGCGATATGGATAAAAGCGAACGCTTGATTATGGGTGGGATGGAATGCATTTCGGCTAAGGCTTTTCCTCCAGATATCCAATATGTAGCTTTGGGGCATATTCACAAGGCCCAACGTATTGGTGGACAAGAGCATATACGCTATAGCGGTAGCCCTATTCCGATGTCATTTTCTGAAATTAATTACCAACATCAGGTAGTTACTTTTCAATTAACAGCAGGTAAGGTGCATGACATGCAAACACATACCATACCCGTTTCTGTACCTTTGATGCGCGTACCCCGGGTGCATAGCACTTTGCCTGAGGTATTAGAGGCATTGCAACAATTGCCCGAAGCAAAAGAGGAGGAAAATGTTCCTGCTCCATATCTTGAGGTGCGCGTACTGATGGAAGGACCAGAACCTGCTCTTCGGCACAAGGTCGAAACGGCATTATTGGGTAAGCACGTACGTCTGGCAAGAATTGATTCGCGCTATCCAACAACCGATCATACGCAGCCACCCGCATTCATTAGTCCGGAAAAATTGCATGAATTAAAGCCTATAGATGTTTTTTCTAATATATATCAAACGCGCTATCATACAAATGTACCCGCCGATATATTAAAGTTATTTCAAGAAGTAAGTCAGGAGCTAACACAAGCCGATTAAAATGAGAATACTAGCCATACGTATACAGAATTTAGCTTCGCTCGAAGGGATTACGGAAATTGATTTCACGCAAGAACCTTTGTGTTCGGCAGGTATCTTTGCCATCACAGGGCCTACCGGTGCAGGTAAGTCTACTATTTTAGATGCGCTTTGCCTCGCTCTTTATGCCAAAACACCTCGGTATCTCCAAGCGAAAGAGCTGGGTATTGAGGTGCAAGACGTGCAGGGCAGCAGCATTACACAAGGTGATACGCGCGGTATCTTGCGTGATGGTACGGTAGAGGGTTTTGCAGAGGTGGATTTTATAGGTGTCGACGGACAGCCTTATCGTGCCAACTGGAGCGTAAGACGCGCACGCAATAAAGTAGATGGTGCTTTGCAAGCGTATCAAATCACCTTAAAGCATTGTAAGGATCATACCGATATACCGGGTAAAAAAAATGAATTACTACAAGAGATTGAACGCTTGGTCGGTCTTAATTTTGAACAATTTACCCGATCTATTTTGTTGGCTCAAGGAGATTTTACAGCTTTTCTAAAGGCAGGGAAAGATGAAAAATCATCATTACTGGAAAAACTGACCGGTACACATATCTACTCCGAAATTTCAAAAAAAATATATGAACATTATCGGAGCGAAGAACAGCTATTGCGCGATCTTCGTGTGCATCGGGATGGGGTTGCTACACTTACGACGGAAGAATTGGACGCATTGAAAGCCGAATGCGAAAAATGGGGCGTAGTGATCCAAGAGAAAGAAAAGCAAGTAGCAGACCTTCATCAAGAGGCCGATTGGCATAGGCAACTGAATCAGTTCGTTCAAAACCTAAGCCAAGCGCATGATGAACATCAACAAGCCCGCCAGGCAAAAGCAGAAGCACAGCAGCGCCAACAAAAATTGCAACAGATAGAAGCTGTCCAGCCAACACGGAGCTGGATAGATGCCTTGCAATATGCACAAAAGCAACTCGCATTGCGGCAAGCAAATAAAAAAGAGCTAAAAACGAGTCTTTTGCTTGCTAAGCAAGAGCAGGCCCACGTACAAGAGCAAACAGAAAATGCACGGCAACAAGTGCAGCGCATCAAGCAGCAGCAGGAAGAAAGCCGGCCGTATTTGGAAGAAGCTAAAAAGCTCGATGTGCAGCTACGTGAGAAGCAAATGCAGGTAAAAACGGCGACAGAAGAGATGGTACAAGCCGAGCAAAGCCATCAAGCCGAACTGGATGAGCGTCAAATCCATGAAAAAGAAGCAGCGCAATTAAAAGAAGTGATTGCTCAATTGAACCAATGGAAAGAAGAAAATAGCAAACGGCAACCCATTGCAGAACATCAACAGCTTATTGTGTCTAAATTGGCTGATGCGCAACAATGGGTAAGTGATGCAGTGCATATCAAAGATCTCATTCAAACCACTCAACAAGAGATACAAATAGCTAAGCAAGAAGAAAATCAATATGCGGCGGCGTATCAAATAAAAGCAACAGATCTTGAGAAACAACAAGCAATATACCAGGAGAGGCAAAAGGAGCTACAAACCGTTCCTATAGACCAGTGGGAAGCTGCCAAGGAAGATGCAGATAAGCAAAGCCGCATGTTGGTAGAAGCGCAAGCCCATTGGAAAATCTTATTCCAAAGCCAACAAGAGGCGATGGTGGTTACTACTAGGCTCCAAGAGCAAGAAAAAGAGTTGGCGGATAGTCGACAAGCACTGATGTCCCTGGTTCAAGAGTTGGCTAAAAGCAAAATTCAACTCGAAACTGCTGCGCAGTCATTGCAGAAAGCGCAGTTTGCTGCAACCGAACATGTCAGCCATTTGCGTACCCAATTGGTGCCCAACGAGCCTTGTGCTGTTTGTGGCAGCACGGAGCATCCGTACGCACAGCAGGCACCACAAACGGCCCATGTATTAACAGAACTAGCGGCTTACCATCTTCAGTATCAAGAGCAGTATGAGCAATTGCGCGATCGGCAAAGCAAATTAGAGGAGGCCTGTTTACGATTAGAGAAACAGATAGCTACACTCAAAGAAACCAAGCAAAATAAAGAACAACAATTGGATCAATTAGGCCGCAGTTGGAAAGCATTCCCTATATATGCATCAATCCATACAATAGCCGATTCGGAGAAAGGGGAGTGGTTAACACAGCAGTTTGCGCGTAATAGTGCAGAGCAGCAGCAACTTCAGGAAAAGATAAAAAAATATCAGGCCGATAAAGCAGCTTCAGCACAACAAAAAACCGTTTTAGAGCAACTCACTCAGGTTGCTAATCAGTTAGAGAATAAACAAAAAGATGCACAACGGAAATCGAGCAGTTTGGCCGAACGTCTCACCCAGCAACAGCAAGAGGCAGAAAAGACCCATCAGCAAATGCAACAGGTAGCCTTGCAGTTGGCTGACTATTTTCAGAACGAAAATTGGTTTAAAAATTGGCAAAAAAATCCAGCTGGTTTTTTAGCCATGGTGAATGATTTTGCTCAGCAGTGGCAGACCAAAACAACCGCTTTGGAGAGCAATTTGGAACAAGAGCGCTTGGTTTTGGCTAATTTAGAACATCACGAGAAACAGTTGGAACGCCTAAGCCAAGATAAACAGCATAAAGCTACACGCTTGCAGAAGCAACAAGAAGATTATGAACAGCTCCAAAGCAAGCGTCGTACGATTTTCGAAGGTAAAACGGTGCAAGAGGTAGAGCTTGAGTTTAAAGAATCGCTCGATGTAGCAGAACAGCATCTCGATCGGCAGAAGACTGAATTAGAAAAGCGCATACAAGAGAATACGCGTTTGGAAACGGCGCTTGTACACCTCAATCAGGAGGTGAATCAACTTTATGAACAAGAAGCGCTGAATCAGCAACGCATTGACGACTGGCTAACGAAATATAACGAATCACATCAAACAGCGCTTCAGCTGGCGCATGTGGTTCAATTGCTGCAATGGGAAACTGATTGGATTACGGAGGAAAGACAATTTTTACGACAATTAGATGATACCCTGACAAAAGCACAATCTGTACTGAGCGAACGGCAAACGACGTTGCAGGCACATCACGAAAAGCAGGTGTCTCAACGTAGTGTGGAAGAAGTAGATGCCCAGTTGTTGGAAGCCAGAGAGCGTTTGCAAGAAGCCATACAAGCAAGAAACGAAATCGACTTCCGGATACGGCAAGATGAAGCTAATAAGCGGCAAATCGGCGATTTGATGAAGAAAATTGAAAGGCAAGCAGCCGTGGTTGATAACTGGGCTAAGCTGAATGAGATCATCGGCTCGGCCGATGGAAAGAAATTTAGACAAATTGCACAAGAATATACGCTCGATGTTTTACTGAGTTATGCGAATGTTCACCTCGAAATGCTCAGCAAACGTTATTTGTTGCAACGCATTCCTAATACGTTGGGGTTACAGGTATTGGATCAGGATATGGGAGATGAAGTACGAACGGTATATTCATTATCTGGTGGCGAATCCTTTTTGGTATCCCTAGCCTTGGCTCTGGGGTTGGCATCCCTTTCATCCAGTCGCATGAAAGTAGAATCGCTTTTTATTGATGAAGGCTTTGGCTCACTCGATCCAGCAACCCTTAATGTAGCCATGGATGCATTGGAACGGCTTCATAATCAGGGGCGCAAGGTTGGAGTTATTTCACATGTTCAAGAAATGACCGAACGTATTCCAGTTCAAATTAAAGTAAATAAACAGCGTAGCGGGAAAAGCAGGATAGAAGTGCTGGGTAATAGCGGTTATTAAATGATTCGATGCAGGTAAATGTCATATCATATGAAATACGAAAAAACACAAACAGGTTGGATTTTTACCATCATATTCGTTGTTATCATCATTTCCATACTCATGAGTTATTTGTTTCAGTTAGGAAATCATCCTTTGAGTACAAATGGTTTGCTGGTTGTTAGCGGTATTTTGCTACTGACACTATTCTGTTTTTACAGATTAAAGATTAAAATTGAACATCAAACCATTCATATTATTTATGGTATCGGTCTGATTCATATCAGGTTAAAACCTACTGCCATTTCTGCTGTGCGCGTCATCAAAACTACTTTTTATGCAGGTTACGGTATTCGAATTACACCTACCGGCATGCTACCTACCGGCATGCTTTATAATATTCAGGGAAGCAAGGCCGTTGAAATAACCTATGGCAATGAGCGCCGAAAAACTGTTAAAATAGGTTCTGCAGAAGCAGAGGTGTTAAAGCAAGCTATTTTGCACCATTTTAAAGACGAATTGCTCCCATCATCCATATTAAATTCGCAATAACCCACGAAAACCTCTGGCAGCGTAATAAGATTCAGCGCCGTTGTGGTACATAAAAACTTGATCGTACCGTCGATCGCAAAAAATAGCGCCCCCCAGTTTACGAATGGCTGCGGGAGTTTGCACCCAACTCGATGTTTTTAAATCGAACTTTCCCAGTTGTTGCAACTTTCGGTATTGCTCCTCTGTTAATAGTTCAATGCCCATCGTATCGGCCATATCAACTGCACTATTAGCAGGTTTGTGCTCTTTTCTAGATTCCAGTGCTGCACGGTCGTAACATAAGCTTCTGCGTCCTTTTGGGCTTTCCGCAGTGCAATCATAAAAAATATACTCGTCCGTCTTTTTATCATAATCAACTACATCCGGTTCACCACCCGTTTTTTCCATTTCATGGAGCGACCAGATTTTTTTTTCAGCTTCCACAGATTCGAGTTTCTTCTGTACGGCATTCCATTCGATACCCTCATGCCGATTTTTGTGTTTCTCAAAACGGGCTTTTAATAAACCAATTAGCTCTTCGCGTTGTTCTGATGACAATTTCTTTTTGTTATCCATATTGTTCCGTTTTAATATCTTTTATAATGGTATAATCAGCCCTGCAGGTGCATATGTACAACTATAAACGTGTAAAAGCGTTCATTGTTGCAGTATCCGCATCAGCTAATCATTTAAACCTGAAGCTTGCATAAATTAATTCATGCCCTTTTGGTTTATGGGAATTTATGCAGGTTTCATTCGCATTGCCTAGCGCATAGTAGATTTTTAATGTAGGGTTAAATAAGTTGCCTATTTTAACCCTGTTAGAAGAATGCGTTCGGGCTTTTTATTGCGCTAATGTGGGTTCTAGAACCTTAATTTTCGTTACTTTGAAGGGGCGACGGACAGCCGCATGTGCAGCTTTTTTGGCTACTTCGGCAGCTTCTGGACTCACTTTTTCTGGATGATAGCTTTCTGTGGGTGCCTGCTCACCAAACAAAGACTCAAACCACGTACATGCGGCAATAAAACGACCTATATGAAGATCTAAATGATAGCCATCCCTTGTCAAGTTATCACCCAAGAAAGTACCACGGGCATTTTGGATGGCTGTGCCTGAAGGCACGACGAGATCAAAGTTAAATTGTTTCTTTGCCTTGGAAGAAGCCTCCATGATTTTCTTGTACATCTGCTGTTGGTTTTTTCCGTAATTGGCAAATCCAGAATGCGTAGAATTAGGCGCGTAAGCCCAAGTTTGATGCCAGATATATTGTACATCTGTACCGCCAACACTATCTAAAAAGTGCTTGATTCCGGTGAGTGGTTTTATATAGGTATCAAACTTGCCCGAAAGTGGACTGGCTTGTTGGATGGATACGTAATCCCACTTTTCATTTTTTAGGGCAGTAAGAATGCTTACATCAGCCGTGGTGGTCTTATTGCCATCGGCGGTAATTTTCCGGTAGCTATATGCATTTTTGTTTTCCTGTATGTTTTTCCAATGGAGAGAGAGGGGAGCACCTCCTATATACAAGTTGCCAATTACGATGTGCTTGCCCCCAGCATCTGCTAATTCATGTAGATACTGTTCTACAGCATCTTGCGAAAAGCTGTTGCCAATGGCTAGCACGCGGAGGGTATCTCCCGTGGCCGATTGGCCATATACCAAAGAGAGTGGTGTTGCTAAAAAAAAGAGAATAAAAAAGAACAAAGGTTTTTTCTTGGACATAATCAATGCGTGTAAACTAATTTAAATGTTGTGTTTTCAAATCAAACTTATATAAAATGTGCGTTATTAACGAATTTCAATAAAAAAGAGTTATATAAAGTGTCTCCTATCAGAATAATTTAAACAGGAAGATTCTTTCAAGATTAACTATGGTGTTTGATTGTTGTTGGTTTTTTCTGCATCCTATGAAGCATTGTTTGAAACTTGCTGCTGTTTTTTTTGTTGACAAAGAATACGGAGCAATGTAAGTTGTAGTCATCCTGTTAAGTTATTGTTAATTATGGTCATAGCTATTTACGATAGCTTCGGTAATGTGTAACTTTATTATAAAAAGAGTACCATGCAAACAATAATTATTACTACTGATTTCTCAGCAACATCCCGGAATGCGGCAAGATATGCTGCCGCATGGGGGGAGGCACTCGAGATTAACCACATGGTGCTTTATCATGCTTATGATGATTCGGCTGTGGTTAGCGAGATTCCGCTCACCGAGGCCGATATCTCACAGGTTCATGAGCAAAGCTTGGAGGCATTAGAAGATTTGGAAAAGGAAGTCAGAACAGTGCTCAAAGACAACGCAAAGATGTCTATTGATTTAGTTGCAAATGGTTCACCATTGGTATTGGGAGTAGAGCGGCTTGCCGAGCGGTATCGAGCAGATATGGTTGTTGTTGGTGCCTCTGGCAAAAGCGATCTAGAACAAGTAATGATGGGTAGTAATACGGTAATCTTGGCTTCAGACAGTCAAGTTCCCTTATTAATTGTACCAAAGAAGGCTTTTTTTGCACCAATTGATAAAATTGTATTCGCTTGTGATTTGAAACGGGTAACACGTAGCACGCCTGTTATCAGAATCGGTCGTCTGCTCGAACGCCTACATGCTAAATTGCTTGTATTGAATGCAGCAATAGAAGGGAAGCGATTTAATCCCGATACGATTTTGGAACAATATAAAATACATGATCTACTAGATAGCTTCCAGCCAGAATACCATTATACAGCGGGAGACGATATTGCTGATGAAATTGAGGATTTCGCAAAACAACAGCATGCCGGACTCATCATTACCATTCCGAAGGCATACGGCTTTTTTGAAGGATTGTTTCATAAAAGCATTAGCAAAAAATTAATCAAAGAATCCACAATCCCCTTGTTACTTTTGCGCGAGAAGGCGGAATAAAATTGCTTATTTCTATAGCAAAAAAATAGCTGAAAAGTTAGATCTTTTCAGCTATCCCCTGAGAAATTACTTGATTCAATTTTTAGACGGATTTGCCCGTTCTGGCGTTAAATCTGGTAAATATGTACGCCATGTAACCAGTTTGGTTTTTAGTTCTTTAACCACGTTGGGGTGTGATTCAGCTACGTTATTCGTTTCATATTTATCTTTCTCCATATCATATAACTCCACATTATCTCTTTGGTAGTCTACCAGTAATTTCCACTTACCCGATCGGATGGCGAGGTTGGGGCTTTTGTCGCGCCCCTTGGGGTAGTTAAAGGCATAATCGTTCCTACCATATTCCCAATACATGTCTTTGTTTCTTGGTGTGGTGTTGCCCAACAGCACTTGTGTCCGGTCTTCACCATCACCCTTATAATTAGCTGGTAATTTAGCCGAAGCAATAGCAGCGAAGGTAGGCAACAGATCCGTTGAGTTCAAGACGGATACGCTGTCGGTTTTTCCGGCGGGTACATGGCCAGGCCAACGTACGATAAATGGCATGCAGATACCTCCTTCATAAAGCGAGAGTTTGGTACCACGCAGACCGGCCGCCCGGCTACCCCTAAAGCTAGGTAAAGGACCATTATCGCTGGTAAAGATCACGATGGTATTTTCTGCAATACCCAAATCTTCCAATCCATCAAACAGTCTTCCCATTTGTTTGTCATATTCGGCCAATACCAGTTTAAAAGCAGCTTCTTCATTGGGATTCATCGGGAATTTGCCTGATTGTCGGCGGTTTTCTTCAGGTACCCAAGGGGTGTGCATATCGTCTGGCCAGAGGTTAACGAAGCAAGGTGTTCCCTTGTGTCGGCGCAAGAAATCGAGGGTTTTATCAACAAAATACGCGGTTCGATCCCAGCGTTTAATGCTATCTTCGTCAGACCAAATCCAGTCGGTAGCCGTTATGATGGGATCCGGGTCGGGACTTTCGTATGTGCTGGCATGTTCGTCAAAACCATATTTTTTAAAACCAGGTGCGTTTTTTATATCGCGCCCACCGCCCATATGCCACTTTCCGAAATGTCCGGTAGCGTATCCAGCTGTTTTCAACACTTTAGCCATTGAAGGAGCATGGATATTCAAATAATTTGCCTGCTCGGCCCGCCCATTGCTGCGGCGATCATTCAAGAAGGTAGTAAAATTCCATTCTGCCGGAAACATACCCGTGAGTAAACTGGTGCGAGAAGGGCTGCAAATAGGGGCTGCGCTGTAATATTGAGTAAATTTGGTGCCTTGCTCAGCAAGACGATCCAGATTTGGGGTAGGGACAAATTGGCCACCGAAGGTTCCAACGTCACTAAAGCCCATGTCATCTGTAAGAATGACAATAATATTGGGTTTTTCCTGTCCATAAGAGTCAATAGCATATACCAATAGGCATAAGAAGCAGGCAAGTTTGACAATAAATTTCATGTTTATTTAGCTTTTAATTTTTAAAATAGTTTAACATGTTTTGGGCACTATGGTTTAATGTAAAATTTACAAACACGCAAATTTAATAACCCGGATTTTGTTTAAATAACGAATTCGCATCAATTTCTGATTGTGGCACAGGAAATAATCGGTGTTTTTCCTGCGCATCGATACCCCGATGCTGGGCATTTTCAAGATATTTACCTACCCTGAGCAAATCACGCCTGCGTTTCCCTTCACACCAGAATTCCCAACGTCGTTCTTTCAGGATCTGTTCCCGTAAGGCATCTTTATCAGTAAATGACGCCAATTGAAGATTTTCCATCAGATTGGCCCGGTTACGAATCTGATTCATGAGATCCACTGAAACTTGATTCGGACCATTCATTTCGTTCAAAGCTTCCGCCTTAGCCAGCAAAATCTCTGCATAGCGAATAAAAGGGAAGTCGTTCCCATGCATGGCACCCTGCGTAGCAGGATCGGGTGGGAATTTAATGCCACGTGTGTTGTCTTTCGTTTTCAATAAGTCTACCTCTTGTCCATTTCCTTGAACATACTTAGTTAATATACGCTCCCTGCGGGCATCACCTGCTTCAAAGGAATGATACAATTCGTCGTACAACCGATATTGAGAGGCAAAGTTTGCCCAACTGGTATTAATGATACCATTCAATCCACCATCAATACCGCGATAAAAATCGGGAGGTAAAGAGGTTGGCAGTAGGTTGTTGCCGTTTTCTTGGTTAGCGAGTGCAGGTAGAACCAATATAAATTCGCTATTACGTTCATTTTCCAATGCAAAAAGATCCACAATAGAAGGATGAAGGGCGAAGTGCTTGCGGTCAATAATCTCTTGCGCCATTTGAACACATGGTTCCCATTGATGGTTGTTTAAATACCAAATACAGAGCAATGCGCGAGCACCATCACTGTGTACGCGGCCGTAGTTCGGTTCTTCACCAGGTTCTGGGAGGTTGGGAATGACCGCTTTTAGCTCGGTTTCCATAAAATTGGCAAACTCTTCTTCACTGGCACGGGCAAGTTCGCGTGGCGAATTTAAGCTGGTGCGTATCGGCATGGCTCCGTATTGATTCCATAACGAGTAATATGCCCAAACACGTAAAAAGCGTGCTTCTGCTATCAACATGTTCCGTTTATTGTCGTCTACATCCACTAGTTTATCCACATTGTCTAATATGGTATTTACGTCGCGGATGGCATTCCAATACGTAGCCCAATCAAATGCCTCTAGCCAATTATTCGAATCCCAGAAAAAATTGATCAGACTCACTGCCGTACCATTTTCACCACCACCGGTTTGCCACATGATATCTGTGGTCATCTCCTCCCGCTTAACCAAGTCGCGCACATTAGGCGTCCGCCCCAATTGTGAATAGGCATCAGCCATAACGGTTTCAAGTCCTGCCACGCTGCTTAGCAAATTATCCGACGAAAGTTGGGAATTATTATCTACCTCCAAGAGTTTTTCACAAGCCTGAAAGGTTAACGTAAGCATAACCAACAAGGTTAAGGCCATGTAATTTTGTATAGTTGTTTTTATTTTCTTGTTCATAACAAAAGACGGTTCATCGTTAAAAATCAAATTTAAAGCCTAGTAAAAAAGTCCGTGCAGTAGGGTAAGTATTAAAATCTAACCGTAAGCTCGGGTTGTTATTTGGATTGGCCGAAGGGTCAAGCCCATCATAATCTGTTATAATAAAGAGGTTTTCTGCTGATAGATATACTTGCCCAGCAGGCAACCATGTCAACTTTTCGGGAATGTTATAGCTTAATCGTATGTTCTTTAGACGAATATAAGAGGCATCTTGAACGGTGAGCGAGTTGATGGTTTTTCTGCCTTGTGATAGTGGATTTACAAAAGACGGGTACTCATTGCTTGGGTTTTCAGGTGTCCAACGGTTCAAGTACGGTTCAGCAAATTTATTGCGACGGAAGTTAATGGGGAAATAGCTGTCTATCAGGTTCCCGTTCAGCATGTGGGCACCTTCTATACCTTCTAAGTATAGATAAAGTTCAAAGCCATGGTAGCTAAAGGTGTTACCGAGCGACCATTGAAAAGACGGGAATGAATTGCCTAGATTCACGCGATCATCGCCATTCACGTAACCATCACCATTTTGGTCAACGTATTTTAAATCACCCGGTTGCACCTTTTCTTTAGTAATAGAGAAATCATCATCTTGCTGCCATACACCGGCCACTTCCCACCCAAAGAACGAGTTAAGCGGCTCTCCGGGCCGGATGATGCCAATTTGTTCTACATGTAAGAAACCTCCGCCCGAAAATATTTGGGGCAAACCACCGAGATCAATGACTTTATTGTTCAGTGTGGTCATACTTACGTCCGTTGTCCATTTAAAGTTTTCGCGAGCTATATTGGTAGAGCTCAAAGTAAAATCTACTCCTTTGTTCTGGATTTTACCAATATTGGTAAGGATGTTAGCAAACCCAGTAGATTGCGGTATGGGTAGGTTGAGTAACATATCAGTAGTCGTTTTCTGATAGTAATCGATGCTACCATTCAGTCGGCCATGAAACAATCCAAAGTCCAATCCCACATCGATTTGTTCGGTTTGTTCCCACTTCAGGTCGCGGTTAGGCAATCGGGCAGGTGCTGCAGTAGTAATCAGTTGTCCATCCCAAATGGCCGGTATGCCACCATTATATGTGCTTTGGTACGCAAAATCGCCAATCTCTTGGTTACCGGTTAGTCCCCAGCTTGTCCTAACTTTGAGCTGATTCAGCAATGTACTTCCTTTCAAGAACTCTTCTTCAGAAACTTTCCATGCCAAAGCTGCCGAAGGGAAGGTGCCGTATTTGTTGTTTTCACCGAACCGAGAAGAGCCATCGCGTCTTACGGTCACCGTTGCCGAATAGATATTATTATACATGTAATTGACCCTTCCGATCAATGAAGCTAATTTATTGCCGGTAGATGGATTGTTTATATCATAGGTTTCCCGTGTGCCCAACGACAGGTTATCGGCTTGTGTGGCATCACTGGGAAAATTATTTGCCCCCACGTGAATTCGGCTAGAAGCGAACCGTTGAAAGGAACCTCCCAATACCCCGTTTATAGCATGCACTCCAAATTTTTTATCATAATTGAATGTGCCTTCCACCAGATAACTGCTGCGCTCTCCTTGATAGTTAGATCCAATTCCACCTCTGTCCCGACCGTTTTTGGTTAATCTGCCAATGTAGTTTTTTCGTTTTTCATTGACGATATCTCCTCCTATGTTCATCTTAAAATTGAGTTCAGGTAGAATCGTATATTCTCCAGTAATCGTAGTTAAAATGCGACTAGTTGCCGACTTGGATGAGGTGCCGTAAATGAGTGCTAAGGGGTTGTCTATGCTTAATGATGGTGATAACGTGTAGATGCCATCGGCATCCCTGATACCCAAAGTTGGATCAAAATTAATGGCAGCATATAAAGCTCCTGCGGTTTCATTGGTTGAGAATCCATTGGGAGCAAAGGTGTTTCTCACATACGAGGTCGATGCATTCAATCCTATTTTAAACCTGTCTGAAACCTTGGAATCCAGGTTTAAACGTACACCATATCGATTAAAATCCGTTGTCTTTACAATTCCGTCTTGTCCAACGTAATTTAGCGATAAAAAATATTTAGATCGGTCTGTTCCTCCAGTAAAGGATAAGGAATGGTTTTGCATGAACGCGGTTTCATTGGTTACTTCCCGTTGCCAATCGGTACCTAACCCACCATTTGCAATATCGCCTATGCGTTCATCTTCATTTGCACCGCCTGCGTCCACAATTTGGTTTAGTATATCTTTATAATCCGTAGCAGATAAAAGGTCTAAACGACTAAGAGGTGTCTGAACAGCTCCAGAAGCGTGTAATGAAATCTTCACGTCGCCACTTTGACCGCTTTTGGTCGTAATGAGGATAACACCATTTGCACCGCGTGATCCATAAATAGCTGTTGCAGATGCATCTTTTAATATTTCTATGGATTCGATATCCCTTGGATTGATCGAAGCTAATGGGTTTCTAGGACTCCGTTCCCCCGAGAAACCTGGATCGCTTCCACTACCTAATGCCGGCGCGTTATCAACGGGAAAGCCATCGATAACGTATAGCGGATTATTGCCTGCACTGATGGAACTAGCACCTCGGATATTAATGGAAAAACCTGATCCCGGTTCACCGCTATTCTGTATCACATTAACACCCGGAACGCCATTCAGCAATCCATCCACCGAAGTGGTTGTTACGCTGTTCAATTCATTTACCTTAACAGACGAGATCGAGCCGGTCAGATCAGATTTTCGTTGTGTTCCATAGCCGATTACCACGACTTCATCCAGATCGCTTATGGCAGTTTTTAGCCGAATATTTAGCGTGCTTAGGTTGTTAATTGGTTTTTCAACGGCCTCGAAACCTATAAGCGTAAATAAGAGTGTTTCCCCATTTTCTGGAACATTGATCCGATAGTTACCTTGGGCATCGGTTGTCACGGCTACCGCTGTTCCTTTTACACTAACTGTTGCCCCAGTCAATGGCTTTCCCTGATCATCCACTACACGGCCGCTGATCGTTCGCTGTCGCAAGTTTAATGAGGATGGAGTTGCTTGTTTATTCTCTTTAGCCGGAGCTCCCGTAATTACAATCGTGTTGCGTGTAAGGTGATAAGTTAATGAAATAGGTTTCAACAAGGATTCGAGTGTTTGGGCCAATGGCCTGTTTGTAACTTGAATCGAAACTTGTGTGGCGGGGTTCACGAAGCGGTCATTGTATATAACTGTAAGGTTGGTTTGTTTTTCAATGGCTTCGAAAACTTTTCCTAGCGATTGGCTTCTTATATTTAATGAAATCGTCTGTGAGCGCGAAGTAGCACTCAAATGTAGAAAGCCGATGAAGAGTAATAAGGCGGTCAGTTTCATGATTCGGAATAACTGCTTGATCCCGCAAAAGGGTGTCTTTTCTTCCCCTCTCGAAAGGGAAAAATCAAAATTTATCATTACGTTTGTGCGTTTAGATATATTAATTAAAGGTTTTAATTTGCTTGGGCTTTGTGCCCTGTTGTCTAGACGATGGGGGAGGTGTTGGTAGCACTTCCCTTTTTCGTTTGAAGTGGTTAAGTTTGTCGTTTCATATGGGTTGCTGTTTAATTGGTTGTTGCCTCTTGTTTGTTTATACGTTTAATTTAGTTAATAATCAATCGATTCCTTTCTAAGGTTGCGTGTATAGCAGATAATTGCAGGATATCTAGTAATTCAGTGAGCGATGCATTACGGCTTATTTTTCCAGAGAAGGTCTCTTTCGGAACACCTTGTTTATACACCACTTCCACATCATACCATCGAGAGACCTGCCGTAAGACTTCTTCCAATGGTGTTTGCTTAAAATGGAACCGGCCGTCTTTCCACGCGATATAAGGCTCCGTATCCACCGCTTCAACACGGAGGCCAAAACGATGGGTGGTTACTTGCTCTCCAGGTTTGATGATAACCGATGATTGATGATCATCTGTTGGTATCACCCGCACACTGCCTTCTACTAAAGTCGTTTTCACACGTTTTTCATCTGTATAAGCCGAGATGTTGAATTGTGTGCCTAACACCTCTACCTGTTGTTTGCGACTGATTACCCGAAATGGTACGCTAGGCAAATCTGGCGCATGGTGCATCGGTTTTACAGCAAAAAAGGCTTCTCCCTCTAGCTCCACCACACGTTCTTTATCATCAAAGCGCGTGGGGTACTTCAGGGTTGAGGCTGCATTGAGCCATACTCTGGTACCATCAGGTAGCGTCAACTGATAGGTGCCCCCTTTGGGGGTAGATAAAGTAAGTTGAGAAAACGATGTTGCATGTTCCATTATGATACTACCTATTTGCTGGACAACATTTTACTAAACTAAGATATAATTACGACACATTTTTAATTTCCTGATAGAATTTTTCATCCGGTGTTATCCTACCGATCGATTTATGTCTTCTTT